>Ga0208297_1000005_pt1 | contig 852632 bp, 740 predicted proteins | sample LMS_cellobiose_e_FD_187367 | JGI IMG/M metagenome (GOLD analysis project Ga0208297, IMG submission 187367) | Rumen-fistulated moose microbial communities from Alaska, USA - LMS_cellobiose_enrichment (SPAdes) (version 2) | ecosystem: Host-associated > Mammals > Digestive system > Stomach >... | reverse complement strand
CCATTGGCGGAAACGCATCTGGCGCAGAAAGATACTACAACCACAGAACGCAGTTCTGGTTTTCAGGGGCTTGGGGGCGGAGCCCTCAACAAGCTTTTTGCAATTCGGCCCGGATTGCATTGCTTGCCACTATGTCTTACGCTAAACCGCAATTTGAAACCTTTTCCAAAGAAAAGAAAAAATCCAAGAGACAGACTGTTTGTATTGCTGCTATAGCAGAAAAATGGTATAATGAAAATTGGTATATTATAGGTATTATTCAATCGTACAGAGGTGACATGGATGAGCAGACCGGAGGATGAGCGCGTAAAGATCCCAGCCCTTCTTCACCTGACGAGGCTGGGATATCAATACGTTTCTCTCAAAGAGAATGCTTACGACGGAGATACCGATATCTTTGTCGATGCATTTCGAGACGCCGTCTGCCGTTTGAATGACTACTCTTTTTCCGATGCCGAAATCAATACAATGCTCCAGGATTTCAAGCAGGTGCTGGACACAGAAGATTTGGGTAAGCAATTCTACAATTATTTGCTCAAAGGATACAATGGCGTTACGCTGATTGACTTCAATCATCCGGAAAGAAACACTTGGCAAATAGCAACCGAGCTTCCCTGCGTCAATGGTCAGGACGAATTCCGCCCTGACATCACGATCCTGATCAATGGCATCCCGCTGGCATTTATCGAAGTGAAACGCCCTAATAATAAGGACGGAATCCAAGCGGAATATGATCGGATGAACCGGCGCGTGCAAAACAGAAAATTCCGCCGCTTCATCAATATGACGCAGCTGATGGTGTTCTCCAACAATGGAGAATATGACGATAACGAAGCTGTTCCGTTGGAAGGCGCGTATTATGCAACCATCGGATATAAGAAACTTTTCTTCAGCCACTTTCGGGAGGAAGATGATAGTATCTTCACCCGTGTTGCTCCGTTGGATGAAACGATCGAATCGAAAATTCTGACTGACACCAATCTGGTCACCATTAAATCCGCGCCAGATTATCAGACCAATACCAGCCCGATGACACCGACCCATCGGATGCTGACTTCTCTTTTCAGCAAAGATCGGTTGCTGTTCCTGCTGCGCTATGGCCTGGCATATGTGGAACGAACAGACGATAACGGCATCAAGCATCTGGAAAAGCATGTGATGCGTTATCCGCAGATCTTTGCCACGAAAGCCATCGAAGAAAAACTGAATCACAACGATAAGCACGGCGTTATTTGGCATACCCAGGGCAGCGGCAAAACAGCGCTGGCCTATTTCAACGTTCGCTATTTGACAGACTATTATCAAAAGCAAGGCATCATCGCCAAGTTCTATTTCATTGTGGATCGGCTCGACCTATTGAAGCAGGCTGCCGATGAGTTCCGAGCCCGAGGCCTCCATGTGGATACGGTGGATTCAAAAGAAGATTTCACCAAAGCCATCGGTCAGACTGGCGAAGCAAACGCTTCCGGTGAATTATCCATCACCGTTGTGAATATCCAGAAATTCTCCACCGATTCCATTTCCCGTCCCAGTGATTACAATGTGAATGTGCAGCGCGTATACTTCATGGATGAAGCGCACCGCAGCTATAATCCGAAAGGCTCCTTCCTTTCAAATCTGCTTTCCTCCGACCGGGAAGCTGTCATGATCGCTTTGACAGGCACGCCGCTGATCGGCGAAGGCTACAATACCAAAGATGTATTTGGTGCTTACATTCATAAGTATTATTACAACCGATCCATCAAGGATGGCTACACCCTGCGCCTGATCCGCGAGGGCATCCGTACTGAGTACCGCACCCAATTGCAGGGCGTACTGGAAAGCATCAAGGCCATGAAAGGCTCCATTGACCGAAAGGACTTATATGCCCACCCCACCTATGTGCGGGATCTGGTGAAATACATCGTGGAGGATTTCCGGCGCAGCCGTATTGCGCTGGGAGACAGCTCCATTGGCGGCATGATCGTCTGCGATTCTTCCGAACAGGCACGGGAAGTGTTCCATCAGTTGAAAGACTTTGATCTGCCCGCCGCGCTGATCCTGCATGATCAGGATGACAAAGAAACCCGGGAGAAGGAAGTCGATCATTTCAAGAAGGGCACCATTGATCTGCTGGTGGTTTACAATATGCTGCTGACCGGCTTTGACGCACCGCGCCTGAAAAAGTTGTATCTGGGCCGTGTGATCAAGGATCACAGTCTCTTGCAGGCGTTGACCCGCGTCAACCGTCCCTATAAAAAGCATCGCTATGGTTTTGTGGTGGACTTCGCCGATATCCGGGCGGAATTCGATAAAACGAATAAAGCGTATTTTGATGAGCTCCAGGCCGAGCTGGGCGATGCCTTCCACCAGTATGACAGCATCTTCATGACGCCGGAAGAGATCACCGCGGCATTACAGGAGATTCAGCAGAAGCTATTTTTATATGATACGGAAAACGTATCGCTTTTCACGCAGCAGATTTCCGCGATTGAAGATAAAGAAGAACTGCTTTTCCTGCGCAAAGCGTTGGAAAGCTACAAGGAATTGCAGAACATTGCCCGCCTGTTCGGTTATGAGGAGCTGGCGGACAAGTTTACATTGGAGAACGCTAACAAGCTGTCCAATGAAGTGCAAAACCGTATCGCTCTGGTCAACGCCAAGAATGCCCTCAATGATCCCCAGGATATGACCGCCGTGCTGAACCTGGCCATGAGCGAGATTCAGTTCGTTTTCAAGCGGGTGTCCAAGGATGAAATGGTGATTGCCGACGCCTTCCGGGATGCGCTGGATAAAACCCATCGGGAAATGCAGCACACCTTCGATCCGCAGGACCCCGAATACATCACCCTGCTGGAGGAGCTGCAGCGGCTGTTCCAGAAAAAGCATATTGAGGAATTGACTGCCGATGAAATGAAGGACCATATGCAGGAGCTGGAGCGTATCCGTTTCCGTGCGGCGGCGCTGAACCAGCGGGACGCGCTGCTGACCCACAAATACGCGGATGATCCAAAGTTCATGCGCATCCATAAACGCCTGATGAGCAATCCGCCGCCTATCGGCACGGACGCGCAGATTTTCCCGGTATTGATGGATTTGAAGCATCTGGCGGACAGCCGGGTGCTGGCGAATCAGCGGATGCTGCAAAACGAGCCCTACTTTACGGCAGAAATGATGCCCGCTATCAAGCAGGCGCTGCAGGCCCACGGTTTGCCCTTCACCCTGCCGCAGCTCAAGTTCGTCGGGGCCACGCTATCCCAGGAATACTTCCATGAAAGGACATGGGCGCAATGAATACAGTGGAAATCACCCAGCATACCAAAGCCATGATCGACGGCCTGAAAGCCGTCTGTACCAATTTCGGTCTGGGCAACGCCGCCAGCGAATACAAGATCATCACAGAGGTTTTCCTCTATAAATTCCTGAATGATAAATTCATTTATGAAATGAAAAAGGTGAATCCCGCCTATGCTGATTTGGCGGATACCGAGGTGGAGCGGCGCTTATCCGCTTTATCCGATGACGAATATGAAATGGCGCTGATGGATATTGGCGGCTCCACGGCCAAGCTGCGGCCCACGCAGTTCATTTCCTATTTGTTCAACCACCAGAATGATGAGAAATTCCATGATCTGTTCGATAAAACCCTGGTGGCGATCTCCAACGACAACATGGACATCTTCTCCGTTCAGGCGGGCGGCGCGTCCAAAATCAAGCTGTTTGACGCCCTGTCGCCCTACGTGATTGAGGAAGAAAAGCGGGACGCCTTCTGCAAAGCCATGATCGGCAAGCTGATCAACGATTCCTTCACCGGTGTGTTTGAGCAGAAATATGATTTCTTTGCCGACATTTTTGAATACCTCATCAAGGATTACAACAAGGACAGCGGCAAATATGCCGAATACTACACGCCCCATTCCATCGCCACCATCCTGGCGCGGATTCTGGTGCCGCAAGCTGTCCAAAACGTGACGGTGTACGACCCCGCTGCCGGCACCGGCACCCTGGTGCTGGCCCTGGCCCATGAGATCGGGGAAAACAACTGCACCGTGTACACCCAGGACATCAGCCAGAAGGCCAACGAGTTCATGCGCCTGAACCTGATCCTCAACGGCCTGGTGCATTCCCTGCCCAATGTGGTGCATGATGACACTTTGGAATCTCCTCGCCATCTGAATGCCCGCAAGGATAACATTGCAACTTTTGATTACATCGCCAGTAATCCGCCCTTTAATACCGATTTTAGTGATACACGAAATAAACTGGCAGGAGAAGCTTATCAGAAGCGATTTTTCGCCGGTGTTCCCAACATTCCTCAAAAAGAACGGGATAGCATGGCGATATACTTAATGTTTCTCCAGCACATCATCGTTTCCCTGAATGACAAGGGCAAGGCTGCTGTTGTTGTGCCCACGGGCTTTTTAACCGCATCAGAAAGAAGCAATAAAATAGCGCACAAAATCCGTCAGCATCTGGTGAATCATCACTGGCTCCGGGGTGTGGTGAGCATGCCAAGCAATATCTTTGCCAACACCGGCACCAACGTGTCTGTGCTGTTCATTGATAAGCAGCATACCGGCGATGTGATCTTGATGGACGCCAGCAAGCTGGGCAGCAAGGTGAAGGTGGACGATAACCAGCGCACTGTTCTCTCTGAAAAGGAGATTCAGCGGATTATCAACACCTTCAATGCAGGCAAGTCTGTGGAGGACTTCTGTGTTGTCGTTAGCGAAAAGCAGATTGAGAACAAGAAATACAGCTTCTCCGCCGGGCAGTATTTTGAAGTCAAAATCGAATATGTTAATCTGACCCCGGCCGAATTCGCTGAGAAAATGCAGGGCTTCCAGACCCGCCTACAGGCGATGTTTGAGGAAGGGCATCGGCTGGAACAGGAGATCAAGGAACAGTTGGGGCGGGTGAAATATGAGTAAAACAAAAATAGTGTCTTTATTAGATGACTATGGTGATGGTATTCATGGCACACCGGTTTATTCGGATACAGGAGAATACTATTTTATTAATGGAAATAATTTGAATGATGGAAGAATTCAAATAACAAATGACACGTTAAAGATTGATGTAAGTGAGTATTTACGCATAAAACGTCCTTTGAACGAAAACACGTTGCTTATGTCAATTAACGGTACGCTAGGAAAAATAGCGTTATATCGTGGCGAAAAGATAGCTCTTGGAAAAAGCGCCTGTTTTCTTAATGCAACCTCAACAATCAATCGTGATTTTATTAGATGGGTATTATCAACGACTGCTTTTAGACAATATATGATGCAAGTAGCCCATGGATCAACAATTAAGAATTTAGCACCTTCCCAGATTGCCGAATATGAATTTCAAGATGTTCAGGACAAAGAACTCGTTGTTCAGTTGCTTAATTCGTTAGATAATAAAATTGATCTAAATAATCGCATCTGCGCCGAACTGGAAGCCATGGCGAAAACCCTCTATGATTACTGGTTTGTGCAGTTTGATTTCCCGGATGAAAACGGCAAGCCCTACCGCACCAGCGGCGGCGCGATGGAATGGTGCCAGGAACTGGGGAGAGAGGTGCCAAAGGGGTGGAAAGTTAAACAATTAAATGAAATACTGATTCTACTTAAAGATGGAACGCACAATCCGCCCAAACGTATTAAGTCAGGTATTCCATTATTAACAGGAACTATGTTTGGAAATTTGTTTTTAGATTATTCACAAGCGACATATATTTCATCTGAGGATTACAGAACAATACATTCACAATATGCGCCACAAGCAAATGATATCGTTTTAACAAAAATTGGAACGCTTGGGAATGTTAATTATCTCAGAAACATTGATTTACCAATTGCTATTCACTGCAACAGTGCATTATTGCGTTTTCCAGAATATATGTCGGGAATGTTTTCAGTAATGTATTGCAAATCTGATGAATTTTTCAAAAGGCTTAAAGCAGCCAAAGGACAATCTGTGCAGGAATTTTGTAGCTTAGAGCGAATTGGATCATTGAAAATATTAGTACCACATTTAGAAACGATAATAACCTATAACTCAAAAACAAAAGCGATTCTTACCGAGCTTGAACGTATTTCGCTTGAAAACAATGAACTTATCCGCATACGCGATTGGCTCCTGCCAATGCTGATGAATGGGCAGGCACAAGTTGAAAAATGATATTTCGGAGGTACAAACGATGGGGTACATTGTTGGTGAGGCAAAGCTCAAAATCACTACAGAATTTCCTGAACAGGAAATCATGCTCAAGCCGTTTCTTTGCAGTTTTGATGTAACTTATGCAGAAAGAAAAGAAATTAATAATACAGTATTATTTGCGTTTATTTTGAAACCTGAAAAACAGATTAGTGAAGGTTTCGGAATTGATAAAGAAATCTTATTAGCATATTCACCTTATAAATCTCTTGAGCAACGTTCGTTACAGGCGCTGAATAAGCTGTTCAATGTGTTTCCTTTCAGTAATAGAATAGATACTCTAAGTTGCTTCTTCATTTCACAAGATGAATCAGTTAAAGACTATTCTGGTGTTACATCTTTCGGCGAAGAGCAATCCAGATCTATCGTAACCTTTGTTTATGATGAGCTGATCAAGAATCAAAATGATCCATGGTATATTCGTAATATGCTAAAACAACACTTTTATGATGAAGATTTGTTTGGCTATACACTTCCATTACGAGATGATGCTTCCTTCTTTGGACGCCAACAAGTTATTTCGAGATATATTGATTCAATTAAGCGTTGCGAGAATCGAGGTATATTTGGCGTAAGAAAAACCGGAAAAACATCCTTGATGTTCAGAATAGATCGAATAGTCCGAGAGCAAAAACTTGGTTTTGTCTTCTATTATGATTGTAAGTCCCCTTCATATAGGAAAATGCATTGGAATGAGTTCCTTGGCTCGATATGTGATAATATAGCAAAACGATTAAAAATCTGGATAAAAAGAGACTATGATGAAAAGAGAATAATACAAAGTTTTCGGTATGTAATGAAAGTTGCTACGGATCAAAAGATGCGTATAATTATCATGTTTGATGAAGTGGAATATATATCTTTCAGATCACCTCTTGATGATCACTGGCATACGGAGTTCATAGACTTTTGGCAAACTATATGGTCTGTACAGAGCATATACAGAAATCTTGTTTTTATTCTGGCTGGTGTCAATCCAAGTATAGTGGAAACTGACATAGTTAATGGAGTACAGAATCCATTATTTAGCATTGTACAATCAGAATATTTGCAAGGATTAACCAACGATGATGCACGACTTATGATTCGTACTCTCGGGCGCAGAATGGGGTTGAGCTTTGAATACGACGCAATTAATGCTCTATATGATCAATATAATGGGCATCCCATGCTGTTAAGACTCGCGTGCAGCTATATTAATAGATCACTGGATAACACAACGCGCCCTGTAAAAATATCATTAGATTTAATTAAACCTTTGCAAAGCGAAATTGATATTGAACTATCATATTACTTTAGGCATGTTGTTTCGGAGATTAAACAGTTCTATCCAGAGGAATATGAAATGTTCGAGCTCTTGGCGTCAGGACAAACTGTTGATTTCATTGAATTATCATCTGTTGCTGAATACACAAAACACTTATATAGTTATGGTTTGGTTGCAAAAGATGAAAAGGGAATTCCATATGTGAAAATGCCTGTTGCTGGGCGATATGTTGCTATGGAATTGGCCAAAAAAGAACATAGAACGGGCTGGTATAAAATAATCGAAAAGGATAAAAGAGATAAATGGGTTTCACAAAGAATTCAATCAATAATTAGAGATATGAGACTACTGGAGATGGCAATTGCTCGGGCAAATAAGCCTAAGTTATTTGGTGCAAATTCATTCCCTGAAGCCGAAAAATTTGCTGCTTTGAAAACAATTAAGTCTTCTGGCGAGTACAATCATTTCTTTAATGTATGCAGCAAATGCTTTGTTGAATCAATTGAGAATTACGGGAAAGATCAGGGGAATGAAAACTATTTCCGAAACGACATTAAGGCATCATATCCAGCTTTATTTGAAGTATTGCGGAGAATAAAAATATATAGGCACCATGAAGATCATCTCGAGCTAAAGAAAGCAGTTTCAAAGGATTTTAGTCTTATTTGGAACGAAGATACAGAAGGTGTTACTGATCCTCAAGAACAGTTGTTTGTTGTTCAGCAGAGGATTCTTGACGGTCTTATGTCTGCAATACAAATTGAAATAGATAGCTTAGAATGAGTATATAGTAACCTATATCGAATTTTAAATGAGGGGTAATATGAATCCGTTATATAATCAGTTGTTTAATCCACAGTATGCCAATCAAGCCTATCTCCAGCAGCTTCATTGGCAGCAACACGACGCCGAGCAGCGCCAGGAAATCATGAACGCCGTGAAAGCGATCCATGATTATTTCGATGCCTCCCGCAAAATCGCCCCGGAATACCAGCAAATGGCCTTTGATGCCTGCATCGCCGCCGTCGTGGCGGAAATGAGCAAGGCTGATGCTGATTGGATACCTAAAAAGAAATAAAGGTGAATGGAGAAAAGCAATGGTGATGCAAGAGGATATTCCCGTGATGGAATTATTTCGTAAATCTGTAAATGCGAGCCGGGAAGCATTGGCAAAAGTCGAAGTGCGGGAAGAGTTGACCTATCACTACGCAATTGTCCGCGTGTATAGCAAAATGCTTGTGACAAGCTGTGCAATCTATACACTTCTTATCAATGGGTACCATGACGATGCAATGGCTTTGTGCCGTCAGCTCTATGAAAGCCTCGTTATTATCGACACATTGTTGAAGGGAAAGCAGAAAAACGATACGGAATTGCTGGAGCGATTTATGGATGCCCCGGCAATCATGGCGCTAAGAGATGATTATGAAACGTTATCGTATGCTTTAAAGCATGATCCCAATGATCAGTATGCGAAATCGCAAATGAAAATGCTCGATCAAGAAATCCAGAAATACACACAGAAGTATCAAAAAGACAGAATAGAGGCCTTCAAGGATTACTGGTGGTCAGGCTATGACAGCTTCGGAAAAATGGCCCAGCAAAGCGATTTTCCCAAAGGCTATATGTACTCTTTGCTATCTGATAAAGTACATATGAATGCTCTTGGCGCATTTCATTATCTTGACAACTCCGAACCTGGCATACTTCTTGGAGATGTGGATGGAGGAAAACAGCAACCACTTTGGTACACATCACTTTTTCTATATTGCTCCGCAGGCATTATCCACGATCATTATCCGGAAATGTGTCCTCAAAGTGTAATCGATCTTCTGAAACAGTTTTCGATTGAGGCATCAATGTATATGAAGAAATAACAATACCGGCAGAGGAAGATAAGCTATGCAAGAAATCTATGTATCCAAGCTAAGCGAGTATATGCAGATCGAAAACAACCTTTGCTGCGAGAACTTGATATGGTTGGCATCAATGAAAAAACGTTATTTCCAGGATTGGATGGAATAGGAAGATATGTGGAAAGGAAATTCAATTTTGATTATAACGAGGCAGTTGAAAATACTTGATTAGTGTTTTATATGAAAGAACACTATTATCTCCCAATTTCCCTCTGAAATCGATTTTGGTACATCCAGATGTACAAATCCTCGTTCACTTGAATTTCAGCTCCATAGAATCGAGAATCGGTGCAGGTCATACTATATATTGGCTTTATAAGACCGAGCAAATACCGTATATTGTATTGATTTCTATCACTAAAACACTCCGGTAATTTTACAGAAAAAAATCACCATGATTATGCCGGCACAACCTGGAAGGTCGTGCCGGCATGTCTGTTTATAGAGTTAGTATGACCTCATGAAGGATGATCTCTTCTGCTCTGCTGCGGATGCTATTCATTCTGCTGACCCATTCAAGTGACTGTGCTTTCTTCAAGCTCTCCGTGATGCCTTCCTGGGCCGCCATTTGCACAATCAGCCTTTCCAGCATCCTTATCGCTCTTTCATTCGCATCAGCCAGATGCCTGTTAAGTGTTCCTTTCAGGATGAGCCGCTCATACAGCCCAGGATGTTCTGCCTCTAGGTATTTCATGTGCATCCTCCCCCATTTTCCAATGGGGCGCGAGTCTTTGTCACCGATTGCTAAATCTGGATACAGCATGCCATCATCACCAAGGGTGTAGGTGCCGCCAAGTTCTTCATATAGGGACTTCATCATCATTTCCTCCTTCAAGTGTAGTCGTTTAGTGTGAAATAGGTTAAGCACTACGGTTGCCGACTTGTTGTGTTGAGGTTGGATGATTAGTTCCTTATGACAATGAATTCAAGCGCTGCCGGGGTTTCTTCTTTTCCTGCTCCCGTGTGGCATCCCATGCTCGCAGGCGCAGAAAGCCCGGCATGTCCATTTCGTCGATCTCCTTCATGCGCCAGCTGTTCTTCATCAGTTCGTTGAAGGTGGCATAGCCGTATTCCGGCGGGGTCAGGCTTCATGAGGGAGCGTCACTTCCGGATTCTCCACCGACTCCACTTTTTTCTCCGCTTCCTGCACCGCCGGAATCGTAGGGAAAGCGTCCTTCGTCGGGCAGTTTGAGCCGTAGCTTTCGTTTCGGAAGTATCCACCGCGTTCCAGAGCATCGCTCGGTCCCGGTATTTCTCCGGGGCGTTGGGCGGCAGCAGGATTTCCTTGTGGATGATCCTCTCCAGGTGATCACCGGATTTCCATTCATGCTCGTATTCGGAATAGATTTTATCGCCCGATTGGTAGGCTGCGGCTCCGACTGCGGAGTTGCCTTTCACCTTGCCCCGGGCAATAATCGTGATGTTATAATGGGGACACGGAATGTGTACCTCACCTCCTCTTCGTTTCGTTGTTCCTGTTTCATGACTACGGGGGTAGCCGATGAAATCGGCGCAGGGGGCTATCTCGCTGCGCTCGGTCAGCTTCGCAATAGTCGTCTCCCGGCGCTGCCGCTTGGGAGACTCGTTTGCTCAGCACGCTTCCGCCTCGCTGCATCCCGCACAGCGGGCGCTTCGGCTCCGCGCCCTGCTGATGGAGAGAAGCCATGAACATGGCCTCTCTTCATCGAGCCCTCCGCAGGAGCCCTCGGAGAGCGCAATGAATGAACGAAGTTCATATAATTGCGCCCTTCGTAAACTCCGGGTCCTTAGTCACCAGAGTCCCGGTTTCGGTTCCCTCAGCCTTGGCAGCGGCTTTCCGTTTGCTTTCCAGCAGGTTTGCCAGGTGCGTTTTCGCATAGGGCGTGTTCAAAGCGTAATGCAAATGATTGAACACTTCTTCGTCCGAAAGCTCCGGCGCGCCAAGTTCAGCAAGCAGCTTCTCCACATATCCTCCTCTGATGCACAGCCGATGGGTGCGCTCGCTGCGCGCCAGCTCCTTGATCTGCTTCTGCAAAGCCTTCTCTTCGGCCTCAGTCTGCTGCATCTTCTCCTGCAGCTTCTTCTGCTTCTCCAGCAGTTGATCCATCCGTTTCGTCATAGGTTCACCTCCCTTCTTGTGAAAATAGGGCATGAAAAAACAGCGTCGGTATGATCCGGCACTGTTTTTCGTTCCCTCACAGGTATTATGATCGAAAAGGGGAAAAAGTTGAAAATTCATTGACAAGCCCGAAAGAAAAGACACGACAAACCCCTTCCATTTTTCCGAGAGATGTTGTATAATGAAAGGCGAACAAATATTCGCATATCTGGGGAGCATAAAAATGAATTTGGAAAAAGAGAGCGCCTTGCTCACGCTAATCTTCGCCGATGATACCGTGCAGTACAGGGACAGGATTTTGCCTACGGGTTCCATCGCCTGCATGGCGATGAACATCCCAAAAGATACGCTGGAAATATCGCTGCCTTTATGCCAGCGGATCGCTGCCGTCAACACCATGCTGCGCACAGGCATCGCAGATAAAACGGCCATGAGCAGCGCCTGTATGGCGGCACATTCCCTGCTGAAATTGATGGCCCAACATGAGCCGTTCACGTTCCTGGACAACCCCAAATTGGATGAGCGGTTGGATCGGATGTTTACTGTGGATGCCTTCAAAAAGATCCGAGCGTTCAACAGCGCTGTGCAAAACGGAATGATGGATGAGGAAGCCGAAAAGAAATTCGGGCCGACAATAGATTTGCTGGGGCTGGCTCCTTCCCTGGCCAATTACTATGACGCCATTTCCATGCTGCAAGAGCACATTGCTCCCTTTGCCGATCAGCTGGATGGCAAGGACTTGCCCCGCACCAAGGAGGCCTATTTGACACAGTTCAGCCAATCCTTTCCAGAGAATTTCCGCATGGGAGACAGCACCGATTCCTGGATGTCCATGGCCAATGTGACCGTTCAATATACGGCAGGCATGAACGAAAAGAACGGGCAAATGCAGATGAAAAAGCACATGCACTTTCTCACCTTCGGCGGGATGCTGCGGGCGGATTTCTTTGAGGGTATTGCCGTGGGTCATTCACCCAAACGCTGCGCCATTTGCGGCAGGTGGTTTCTGACCACCGACGCCCGGCACACGAAGTATTGCAGCGATCTGTGCCCCACCGATCCCCTGGGAAGAAAGTGCCGGGTGATCGGAAATTTGCAGGGCCGGGCAGCACGGGAATTGGCGGCGGATCATCCGCTGAACGCGCCGTATACCCGGCGCATGAACACCATCAACCAATGCCTGAGCCGGGGGACGATCAGCAAAGAATTGGCAGATGTCATGAAGAAGTTGGCGAAGGATAAAAAGCAGCGGGCCAAGGCAGATTTGGAATACTCGAAGGGGTCCTATCAGCGGGAAATGGAACAGGAAGCGCTGAAGGCCGAAGCGCAGAAACTGCTGGCATAAACGGAGGCAGCGTTGGAACAAAATCTGAAGGATTACTCCTGGGATTTGGGGAAATACACGCTGCGGGCATCCCAGGCGGAACGGGGTAAGCTGACTCTGCATGATGCCCTCAATGCGTATCAATTGAAACCGGCACCGCCCGCTTCGTCGGACGGCAAAAAGGATGATTACATTTGCCTGGCTCAGCAGGCTCATGAGCTGAAATATATCTTTTTCTATTTGCATGAGAATGAAGCCTATTTCAATAAACGAATCGAGGCGTTTCTCGCTGCGGAAGGAGGATGGATTCACCCGGAGCGTTTCATGGACTTGAAGCTGGAATGCCGGATAGAAGTGCTGCGGCGATTTCAGGACTATGACCCCGGTAAAAATGCGAAATTCACCACCTATATTCACCGATACATCACCGATGTGATGCTGCGATTTCGCATGGAGGAAGAATACAGCTCCTTTGATTCGCTTCAGGAATATAAGGATGCCCGGCAGATCATGCAGCTGTACACAGCTTGCCACGGGAATACAGAAGAAACGATCCGGCAATTTGCGGAAAAGAATCAATGCTCAGAAGAAACGGCAGCGGAAAAGCTGGCAGCGGCTTGGCGGCAGCGCAATCGTCGGGTTCCGGTGCTGCTCAACGATGAAGGTGAGGGCTGGGAACAGGCAGATGAACTGATCCCGGATCATTGGGATTATACCGGCATCCTGTGGGCGGGCATGGAAGCGGACATGGTGGATAAGGCATTCAACAAGCTGTCCTACCGGGATCAAAGTCTGCTGGAAAAACGCAACGCCATTTGTATGCGCTGCGGCCGGGTCAGCGACATGAAAACACAGGTTTCCTTTCAAAAGTTAGCGGAAGATTTTGAGGGCACTGGCGCTCCCGGTGCGGAGAAAGCCTATAAACGGGCTGTGGAGAATTTGATACTGGAACTGGTCAAGCTGGGCCAGCTTCATTGCGTGCGCCTCAAGCAGCTATCCACCCAGCGAAAAGGCAAAAAAATAACCGCCGCTGTCTATGCTTATCAGGTAGACAACGGCGGTGCATGGGGCGAGATTCAATTCGATTTGGAGAAAGGAACGCCCTGGGTGGAGACATTCGCTGAGAATGATCCCTGCGATACATGGGAGCTCACGGATACTGCAATCCAGGCGATATTTGATCATTGCAAAGAAAAGCTGCCGAAGAAGATAATTGTTCCTGTACCAGGTCTTTCCCAACTATGAAAATCCCAGTTGATTCTTTTCCTGTAAAATCGGTTATTGCAATCGAACAGCTGTGGCGTATGGAGTTATTCATTTGAACCGTATTGTGCAGTTTCGTTTCAGTTTAGATTCCTGCGGTATGCTTTTTCCCGGACTTCATTCAAGCCTTTTATTCTGTTGAAAGGAGACAGGCGTTATGATTCAGATATTATACACTCCGGGGGAAGGCAATACGGAAAAGATGGCGGAGGAGATCACAAAAATACTGCCGGGCGGAGAATGGGAAAAAGAAATCATTACCTTGGATACAGAGATCAAACCGGCCGAACTGTATCTTATCGTCTTCGGGATTCGGCGGAATACGCTTCCCTTTCCTGTGCTTCAGCTGCTCGATCAGCTGGAAAACAAGCGCGTCGCATTCTTTGCATCCGGGGCATTGGGCGGCGTGGAGGCGTACAAAGCCAAAATTGAAAGCCAAATACTTTCTTTCCTGCCGGATCGAAGCGATTATCAGGGGCTGTTCTTGTGTGCTGGCAGCTTATCCCAGGAAGGGATGAATTTTTTCCGGGAACAGCTGAACGGAAATGAAGCGGCCTTGCGGCAGATCCTTGTCCAGACGGTCAATCATCCCAACACAGAGGATATGGAGCAGCTGGGCCGTTTTATCCGGCGGCTGCTGTAAGGAGGGGCCGTTATGCCATTCTTTCGCAAATTGGAACGCCGGTTTGCCGCGTTCATGTTCTCCCGCAATGGGATGGATAACCTGGGCATCGCTCTGCTGTGCGCCAGCCTGGCGCTTCAGATGATCGCGCTGTTTACGCGGCTCTCTGTTCTGTTCCCGCTCAGCTATGCTCTCTATATCTGGATGCTGTTCCGCATTTTTTCCAAGAACAAATACAAGCGCGCGGAGGAAAACCGAAAGTTTGTGTATTGGAGCGAGAATGCCCTTCTGAAAATCAAGCAGTTTTTCCGGCGCGTGAAGGGCATGCGGCATTACAAATATTTTAAATGCCCTCGTTGCAAAACGCTGCTGCGGCTGAACCGAGGCGCAGGCGCAAAAAACATCTGCTGTCCCAAATGCAAGTATCAATTCCACGTCAAAGCGTAAAAATGCCCCAGACCGTTAGCAAACGGTTTGGGGCAGTCGTTTCAGTTTTGGCTTACGCCTTGTTCAATATCTGCATGAACTCTTCGCCGGTGATGGTTTCCTTTTCCAGCAGGTACTTGGCCAGCTCATGCAGCTTGGCCTCGTTTTCCTTCAAAATCTTATCAGCCTTCGCCCGGGCCGCGCCCACCAGGGCTACCACCTGATCGTCGATTTTCTCAGCATATGCCGCGCTGCACGCCAGGCTGGTATCGCCGCCCAGGTATTGATTGCTGACGGTCTCCAGGGCCACCATGCCGAAATTCTCGCTCATGCCGTAGCGGGTGATCATGGCCCGGGCCAGCTTGGTGGCCTTTTCGATATCGTTGCTGGCACCGGTGGTGATGGAGCCGAAGATCAGCTTTTCCGCCGCCTGACCACCGGTCAGGGTGGCCAGCTTATTGGCCAGCTCTTCCTGGCTCATCAGGTTATGGTCTTCTTCATCGATCTGCATGGTGTAGCCCAGCGCGCCGCTGGTACGGGGAACGATGGTGATCTTGGTTACGGGGGCGGAGTGGGTCTGCATGGCTGCTACCAGGGCGTGACCGATCTCATGGTAGGAGACGATGCTGCGCTCCCGCTCGGAGAGCACGGCATTTTTGCGCTGGTAGCCCGCGATGACGGTTTCCACGCTTTCCATCAGGTCTTCCTGCCGCACCTTGTCCCGGCCTTCGCGCACAGCCCGCAGGGCGGCTTCGTTGACGATGTTGGCCAGCTCGGCACCGGAAGCGCCGCTGGTGGCGCGGCCAATCTCATTGAGATCAATATCGTCCGCCAGACGGATATGCCTGGAATGGACTTTCAGGATGGCCTCGCGCCCCTGCAGGTCGGGCAGCTCCACAGGAATACGCCGGTCAAAGCGTCCGGGACGCAGCAAGGCGGGGTCCAGCGATTCTGGCCGGTTGGTGGCAGCCAGGATGACCACGCCCTTTTTGCCGTCAAAGCCGTCCATTTCGGTCAGCAGCTGGTTCAGGGTCTGCTCGCGCTCGTCGTTGCCGCCAATGCCGCTGCCGCTGTCGCGCTTTTTGCCGATGGTGTCGATCTCGTCAATGAACACGATGCAGGGGGCCTTTTCATTGGCCTGCTTGAACAGATCGCGCACCTTGGCCGCGCCCATGCCCACGAACATCTCCACAAACTCCGAGCCTGAGATGGAGAAGAAGGGCACCTTGGCCTCGCCTGCCACAGCTTTCGCCAGCAGCGTTTTGCCCGTGCCGGGAGGGCCCACCAGCAGCGCGCCCTTGGGCAGCTTCGCGCCGATGGCGGCATATTTGTCGGGATGCTCCAGGAAATCCACGATCTCTTTCAGGGCGTCTTTGGCTTCCTCCTCGCCTGCAACGTCCTGGAAGGTGACGCCGGTTTCCTGCTGCGCCACGATCTTGGCGTTGCTTTTACCGAAGCTCATGGCGTTCATACCGCCGCCCATACGTTTGTTCATCTGTCCCATCAGCACGCGGCCCAGCAAAGAGAACAGTGCGATGGGCAAGATCCAGCTGATAATGAAGGAGAGCAGCGGATGGTTCTGCGTGGGGATCTGGGCGCTGAAGGTGACGCCCGCTTCCTCCAGACGCGCCCGCAGGCTGTCGTCCGGGAACACGGCGGTTTTGTACACGGCTTCCTGGCCCTCGTCATTTTCCGCCAGGAAGATCAGCTGTTCGCTGTCCTGATCCAGCTGCACTTCTTTTACCTGGCCGTCATCCACCATTTTAAGGAAATCGCTGTAGCCCACCGGCTGTACCTGACGCTGGAGCAGGGCGGGGAATACGAAGGCGTTGAGCAGCATGATCACGGCGCTGACGATGACGATGTAATAGATCAATGGCTTGCGGTTGGGGCTTTTGTTTTCGATCATGTTTTTTTATTCCTTTCCTGCGGTTTGGTTTTTGGGCTGGGGCAGCACCACGGTGAAGGAGGTTTTGTCCCGGCTGCTTTCTGCGCTGATTGTCCCCTGATGCAATTCCACCACCTTTTTCACGATTGCCAGGCCGATGCCATTTCCCTCTGTGGCGTGGGATTCATCGGCCTGATAAAATTTTTGAAAAACGCGATCCAATTTATCCGCCGGGATGGGGTCGCCTGTATTGGAGATCACAACGGCAAGAGCATCGTTGCGCGGGGCGATCCGGATGCGGACCAGGCCGTATTCCGGCGCGAACTTCACCGCGTTGTCGATCAGATTAATCCATACCTGCTTGAGCAATTCGGCGTTGGCTTCGATCTGGTATTCATTGAAATCCAGATCCAGCTCAATGTGCTTCCTTTCCCATTTTCGCTCCAACAGCAGCACGCAGGAGCGGATCTGCTCGGACAGATTGAAGACGCTGATGTCGGTCAGGATCTCCTGGCTTTCCACCTTGGACAGGTTCAGTACGTTGGTGGCCATATCCGCCAGGCGCAAGGATTCTTTCTCGATCACATCCACATATTCCTGCTTTTGGAGCTCGGTCAAATTGCCGCGCTTGAGCAGGCTGGCAAAGCCCGCGATGGACACGATGGGCGTTTTGAACTCATGGGAAAAATTATTGACAAAATCGGAGCGCAGCAGTTCGGTGTTTTCCAGTTCTGCCGCCATGGTGTTGAAGCTGTCGCTGAGCTCCCGGATGGTGGGATGACTGCCCAGCTTGCCCTGAAAATGCAGCCGGGTTTTGAAATCGCCCTTGGCCAGCTGATTCATGGCGTTTACGATTTTGTTGACCGGCCTTAAGGGAATGCGCCCGCCTACGGCGGATAATACCGTGCCCAGCACAACGCTGCTGATCGCTATGGAAAAGATGATGCGGTTGGTTTCGGGACGCGCTGTGCCCACCGCCAAAACGCCCTGCCGGATCAGGATCAGGATCACGGCGGTGATAATCACCATTGTGATCAGGAAAAAACAGAAAATCACCGCCGCAAGCAGCAGCGTCAGAGAGAGTCGCTGCTTTTGTTCCGTGCCGTTTCGGCTGTTCATGCCTTCTTCACCGCCTTATAGCCCAATCCTCTGACGGATTGTATTTCAAATTCGGGCCATCCTTCAAAGCGTTTCCGCAGCCTGCCCACGTGCACCGTCACCGTTTCCCAGCCGGTATCGCTGCTGACGCCCCAGATTTCATCCATCAGCTGGATGCGGGTAAAGATCTTTCCCGGATAGGAGAGCAGCTTATACAGCAGCAGAAATTCCTTTTGCGGCAGCACCTCTGTTTCGCTGCCCCGGCTGACGGTCAGCGCGTCATAATCCAGCGTCACATCGCCCAGGGTCAATTTGCGCTCGGTGGCGATCATGGCCCTTCGCAGCAGCGCCTTGATGCGCAGCAGCATTTCCTCCACATCGATGGGCTTGGTAATATAATCGTCCGTCCCCACAATGAAGCCCTGGTGCCGCTCCTCCGGCAGCTGCTTGGCGGAGACCATCAGGATCGGCAGATTGCTCCGCGCCTCGCGAAGCATACGGGTAAACTCATAGCCGTCCATTCTGGGCATCATAATATCCAATACGATCAGGTCGATGTGCTGCCGATCCAGAATATCCAGCGCCTCCTGCCCGTCCGTCGCCATGCTGACGGTATAGCCTTCTGCTTCCAACACCGCCCCGATCAGCTTTCGGGTGTTTTTATCGTCATCCGCCACTAAAATGTGGAACATTATCATTCACCTCATAGAAAGTATATCACAGATTTATAAACTGAAACGAAACGGAGTTTTTATTTGAAAGTTTCGTTTCAGTTTGGTTTCCATGGTAGAATGCCTGATGTACTGAAGGAAAGGCAGGGAAAAGCATGGGAAAGATATTTGGCTTTGTGTGTTGACACTCCTTGCCCTATTCAATAAAATAGAACAAGGATTTCTTCACGGCTTTCGTGAATGGGACAGGGGGAAGTATCCTTGCGCAACCGGAAGAAGAAAAAGATTGTCAACAGCGGTGCCCTGAGATGAATGCCATTCATAGCGAAAAGAGGGTAGAACATGGATACGAAAAGCATCCTTTTTAATGTTGCGAAGGATTTGCTGTCAAAAAAAAGCATAGAAAGTATTACTGTTCAAGAGATATTGGATACAGCAAAAGTATCCAGAAGTACCTTTTATAGATTTTTCCGCGATAAATATGATATTGTGTGCGAATTGTATAAAGAGACCTTCTCAGAGGATTATTTAAAAACATTTGACGGCGGAAACGCGGATGATTTCTATCGTTCTATTTTTATGTTTGCAAGGGATAATTTTCTTCTTTTTACCAACGCGCTGCAATCAAATGGTCAAAATTCCTTTATTGATTGGTTGAACGATTACCTGAAACAAATATATGAGCAAAAATACTTGGAAATACGGGGTGAGATGCCTGATGCGGAAATGGCGTTCAAAATAAGCGTCATTGTGGAAGCAAACAATTATGCTTTCGCCTCTTGGGTGAAAAAAGGATGCATTGAGCCTGTGGATGATGTTTGCAGATGGATACAGGATGTGATCCCGAATATTTACCAGGTTACCTCAAATGATCGCCCCAAAATCGAATGAATTAACTTCTATGTTTCAAATCGAACATTATTCCAATACCGTCTGTTGTACTTTCATATTCTTCAGATTATAATTTAAAAAAATAGCACAGGCTGTATTGCGCGGATGTGCAAAAAACGGAGGAAAGAAGTATGCGGGACCTGTATATTATTACTGGTGCGGCAGGCGGTATGGGCGCTGATGCAGCAAGAAGCTTTCATGAATGCGGAGATCTGCTCTTGCTGGATGTATCGGAAAAGGCGTTGAAAGACCTGACGGATGAACTTGGGACCGGTGTTGATTATCTGACCTTTGATATCACAAAGGAAGAGGATATCCAAAAGCTTGCTCAATACGTCAGCCAGCGTGGCGGCTTTAAGGGCTTGCTGCATTTTGCGGGAGTATCCGAGAACTTCCCGAATCATAGAAAAATACTTGACATCAATCTGACCGGAACGATCCGCCTGCTGGATGCCCTTTATGAATACGCGGGGCCTGGAAGCGTTGTCGTCAACGCTTCTTCGATGACAGCACACCTTGCGCCTCAGACGGAAGAGATACTGGCCGCCTTTGCCGATTTGCGCACAGGCGCATATGAAAACGTCATTCTTGACTTTGCAAACGATAACGGATCCATCATTTACGGTTTGACAAAGCTGGCAGTAAAAATGTTTACTGAAAAAGAAGCGGCAAGATGGGGCAAAAAAGGCGCAAGGATCGTATCGATTTCTCCCGGCGCGATCAAGACGCCCATGGTTGCCTACGAGATGGAACATGGCAATGGCGAAACCATCAAAGGATTGATTGCCATGACTCCCGTTCAGCGTATCGGATTGCCTGAGGATATTACTGCTTTGTGCCGCTTCCTTTGCAGCGATTCGGCATCGTTTATCACGGGAACAGACATTTTGATCGATGGCGGCGCTACGGAAGTATTCAGGCAGCTTTCAGCGCAGCGATAATCTATACTGCATACTGCTTAACCGCCCAATCATGTGTTGGGCGGTCTTTTCAAAGGGATCGATAGTCTTTCGGCAGGAGCAATTATGAGATGTATTGATTGTATATTCTTTCGCCATTTTCCTTCTATGCCAAAGGAGGGACGATATGGGTTTTGTGACAAGACAAAACAAATCGTACTTTCCCTGAGCAAAAGAAAATGCTGTGAAAAAAGCATTGCCAGCTATCAGTAAAACCGCACTTAAAGATTCAGGATAACAAGCATTTTCTATCCTAAACGGCATTGGGAGGCAATACTTCGTTGCTGTTATTAACGTATCCGTGAGTAACGGCATGATAGGAAGATAATTGGTTTTGTGTGTTGACACTCCCTGCCCAATTCAATAAAATAGGACAAGGATTTCTTCACGGCTTTCGTGAATGGGACAGGGGGAATTTTTTTGCACAACCAGAAGGAGAAGATATTGTCAACGGCACTGTGCCTGTTTTATGAAAACGGGTATGACGGTGTTTCCATCAACGATATCGCTAAGGCTGTCGGCATATCCAAATCCACCATGTTTCACTATTTTGAAAACAAAGACGCGCTTTTCAATGAAACGTTTATTTACTGCAAGCTGCTTGCGGCGGACTTTTTCCTCGCGTCCGGATATGAAGAGCATGCCGATTATCGCGTGTTTATCGAAGCGCTGCTGCTGTTTGCCTTCCAGCATCAGAAGGAATTTATTTTCATGCTGGACAACGAAAGCAACAAGCATATCACCGCTGCGTCCAAGGCGCAGGGCCTGCAGATCAATCAGCGATCCATTGATTGCCTGCTCCGGGGCCAGGAAAAGGGAAAGATCATTGCTTTACCTGCCAGCATGCTTGCTTTGATCTTGTCGGATATCATCAGGGATTCCTTGCCTTATCTGTGCGATGATGGCGGGATGAACGAACAGCACAAGTCAGAAGTAATGGATGCAATCATTCATTTTGTTCAGAAAGACGCTTGACACGACCGACCGGTCGGTCTATAATGAATTCCATCAAGATGCGTTTCATCGCGCTGAAAGGGAGGTTCATTATGGATCTGAAAAAGCTGTTTGGGTATGAAGGAAAAAACGTCGTCATTACCGGCTCTGCTTCCGGCATGAGCAAAGCGGCGACGGAGCTGCTGATCGACCTGGGCGCCAACGTGTATGCCATCGACCTGAATCCCATCTCGCTGCCTGTGCAGAAGGCGTTCCGCGCCAACCTGGCAAACAAGGATGAAATCGATACGCTGATCGCCGAATTGCCAGAGATCATCGACTGCGTTTTCCTCTGCCATGGCATTGCCACCCATCCCGGCAATGAAATGCTGGTGGAAAAAGTCAATTTCCTCAGCCAGAAGTACATGGCGGAAAAGCTCTTGCCCCGGGTAAAGGACAATGGCTCGGTCACCTTTATTTCCTCCTTCGGCGGTTTTGGCTGGGAGCAGGTTCTGCCGCAGGTGGGCGGTCTGCTGAATGCGGCCAGCTGGGAAGAAGCGTTGGATTGGTATGCGGCGAATCCTGCGTTCTATGATACCAAGCGCAGCGCGTCCGCGGATTACACCTTCGCCAAGCAATGCCTCAACGCCTATGTGGTCAGCAAGTGCCATGCGCCGGAATATATCGGCAGAAAAATTCGTCTCAATTCCATCTGCCCCGGCGATACCATTACGGGCCTGAGTGAAGATTTCTACAACACCTCCTCTGCAGACGGTACCACAGAAAACGGAAAAGCAAATGTGGAAGCGATCTTCCTCAACTCCTGGAACGGACGGCCCGCAACCTCCGAGGAAATGGGCTATCCGCTGGTCTGCGTGGGTTCTGATATCTTTTCCTATACTTCCGGCCAGAATATTTACATCGACTACGGCCTTTCCTCCAGCTACATCAGCATGGCTTTGAATGGGCAAACCGGCACTGCCTGGGAAAAGGCGAAGGATGAATTGAAGCAGAAATAATATTCCATCATTTTTATCTACCTTCTTTATCTACCTTCTGTAATTACGGACAGAGACGGAAACCCAAATTTCCGTCTCTGTTTATTTTCAGTTGACGCTGAGTTTCGTTTCAGTTTAGCAAGTTCACGGATAATAGCGGCGAGAGGCAATCAATACAGAGGGGAGAACACCAATGAAACGCACATTTAAGGAAAGCATTCAGGCTACGGCGGTTAAGCAGGCGCTGAAATACGTAAACACGGATCCGGAGGAAAACATCCCCAGGATCATCAAATGGGTGGAACGCTACGATACCAAGGGCACCATTGAAAAGCAGCTGAACATGGTCAAAGCGGCGCTGGCTGATCCGGATAACAACTGGAACGTGCTGGTCAAGAGCCTGTTTACCGATATCGACGACGAGGTGCGGATGCGTCTGTTTGAGAATTTCATCATCAACGCCACCATGATCGGCTCTCCCCACCAAATCGCCCTGAGCAAGGAGAAGGGCTGCAACGTGCCCTGGGCTATGCTGATCGACCCCACAAGCGCCTGCAACCTGCATTGCACCGGCTGCTGGGCGGCGGATTACGGCAATAAGCTGAACCTGACCTATGAGGAACTGGACAGCATCATCGAGCAGGGCACTGAAATGGGCACCTATTTTTATCTGTTCTCCGGCGGCGAGCCCACTGTGCGCAAGGACGATATATTCCGCCTGTGCGAAGCCCATCCCGACTGCGCCTTTACGGCCTTCACCAACGGCACCATGATCGACGAGGCGTTTGCCGACAGCATGCTGCGGGTCAAAAACTTTGTGCCCGCCATCAGCATCGAGGGCTTTGAGGAAGCCACAGACAGCCGCCGGGGCAGCGGCACCTATCAGAAGGTGCTGCGGGCCATGGACATCCTGAAAGCGAAGAAATTGCCCTTCGGCATCTCCCTGTGCTACACCAGCGCCAATGTGGAGGTGATCGGCAGCGACGCCTATATCGACGAGATGATCGATCGCGGGGCGAAGTTCGCCTGGTTCTTTACCTATATGCCGGTGGGCGTGGATGCCGCGCCGGAGCTGATGGCCACCGCGGAACAGCGCAAATTCATGTATCATACCATCCGCCGCTGGCGCAGCGAAAAGCCGCTGTTCACCCTGGATTTCTGGAATGACGGCGAGTTTGTGGGCGGCTGCATCGCGGGTGGCAGGGCTTATCTGCACATCAACGCCAACGGCGATATCGAGCCCTGCGCCTTCATCCATTACGCGGATTCCAATATTCGTACCCATACCATCATGGAGGCCCTGCAGCGCCCGCTGTTCATGGCCTACCACAACAACCAGCCCTTCAACGAAAACATGCTGCGCCCTTGCCCCTTGCTGGACAACACTGGCAAGCTGGCGCAGATGGTGGATGAGACCGGGGCGCACAGCACCGATCTGCAGCACCCGGAGGACGTGCATTTTCTGTGCGGAAAATGCTCCAATGCCGCCGCCTGCTGGCAGCCTGTGGCAGACGCGCTGTGGCAGGAAAGCCCGCACTACAAGAGCACGGCCAGGCAGTAACGGTCTTTTCATAGATCGGAGGGGCGGAGCATCTCTCCTCTCCCGCCCCTCCTTTCGTTGATGTCTGTATGCTGTTTACGTAAGGTATGAGGTAGATGATGAAAACGATCCGTGAAGCCTTGCCGCAAAGCAAGCACCTGGACGCGCTGACCTGGGCGGCAGATCGGGCGGGTATGAGCTATGGAAGGTTTGTTCAGACGTTATCCGCCGTTGACCGGACCAGGATCTATCAGCAATATCAAAAGCATTTGGATGAAAAAGAAAAACAGCAACTGACCACGCCGCCGCATAAGAAAGAGAGGAAACGGGCATGAGCATCTATGCGAAGGAATCGGAATCAGTGCAGATCAGGGTTCCGTCCCGCCCTTCCGTCGAGCGGCTGGCTTTTCTTGTAGCGGAGCTGTTTGCGCTTGGCTCGGTTTTGCATTTTTCTTTGGCACAGGAATCGCATGGTGTATTGCAATCTTTTGAAACCATGCTGCTGATTCTGCTGCCGCTGGCGGCGGAGCATGTGTTTCGCTGCAAAATAAGCTCTTGGCTGTATGTATATATCACATTATACGCCCTCGGCCCGCTGCTTGGACACAGCTACAAGCTGTTTTATACAACAGGCTGGTGGGATAAGCTGCTGCACTGCTCCGGCGGCATGATCTTCGCTCTGCTGGGCTATTATCTTCCGTTGCTGCTCAACAAAAACAACGCCATGACGCCTGTGATGCGCTTGGCCTTTGCTCTGTGCTTTTCCATTACTGTATCCGCTCTGTGGGAGTTTGCGGAATATGGATCGGATATGCTGCTGGGCACGGACACCCAGAACGATACCTATATCAACGGAATCCATTCCTATTTTCTGGGCAAATCCGCCGGACAGCTGGGGAGTATCGATGGGATCAGCCAGGTTGTGGTGAACGGCATGGAGCTTCCGGGCTATGTAGATATTGGCCTTATCGACACAATGGGCGATATGCTGATCGAAACGCTGGGTGCTTCGCTGGGCTGCGGTCTCCTGGCAGTTGATCGAGGGAAGCATCCAGCTGTTCGGGGAAAGAACTATCTACAATAAAGTAATATTGAGACGGGCGATGCTTTTCTTTATAATTTATTATTGGCCAATCCAGCACACAGATGCCTTTTCTGAATTTTAGGCTAATACTGTTTTATAGAAACCCAGCTAATGACCGGCTGCAATTTCTGTTCCCGCACGATCATTTCTGTCAGGTTGAAAATCAGATTGGAAAAGTGCGGCCAATCCATCCAGGGAAGCTCCTCATTCCTGAATTCCATAAATAGCCGCTGGAAACTCCAATCCATTCTCGTTTCATACATCATACGGAAGAGACTGACAATGTGATAGCTCATTCGCCAGATGGGAAAATAGCCGGAATAATTCTGCCAACTGCCTGGCACTTCCTTGTAGCCGCCCTTGCCGTCCGGCACCTGGATCGCCTGCCAGATGGCCCACGCATAGCAGTCCCATACCAGTTCAAGGAAAGCGTCCTCCTCGATGAGCTTCATGTACTTTTCGCTTTCCATCAGCTTCACGATGTTTCGGGGCAATTCCATATACGCAGGCCGCTTTTCCACCAATTCCCGGGGTAGGGCATAGAACATGGTCATCCAGGAAAGATTGCTGGTCTGCGGAATGCGGATGATCTCGCCGGGAAGCAGTACGATGAAATCCGTTTTTAGATCATACACGACGCCGCTTTCATCGTGCTCCGCTACATCGGGATATGTCAGCCCGTCAGCCAATGTATCCTCAATCACATACTCGTCATATTCGGTGATGTAGTCTTGGATTTCCTTCTTGGCCGTTTGAGCATTGTTATACGCAACGGCAGGCGCGCTTAAATTCCAATCATTGATCCCCTTAATCTGACAATTATTATCATTATCCGCGATAGGAATGCCATCTTCGTTCATAGCTTCCAGATCTATCTCTTTCTTGCTTATTTTCGCCTTGTTGCCGCGCATTCTTCAAGAGGAATTGTAACCGCGCAAAGCCGACTGGGTTCAGGCTGTGTTACGTCAAAGAAAAACGGATGATTCTTTGCCCAGGCAGGGTTTCTTTCCGCCATCGCGGACCACGCTGTATATGCGCGAACAAACCCCAAATGCAGCTCATTTTCGGCTTCCTTCCGTATCTCGACGGCTTCATCAAAATTCTTATACCGCCCCAGATAATATCGTTTTCCCTGAAGCCCAATGTTGACGGCGTACAGGCCTTCTTTTGTTTTCGTAACGCCCAGTACGCCTGTAGTACTATCGCTGCGGTGATTACGGTGCTCCAGCCAGTTTAAGCATGTGCCATCCACAAAGGTCAGATTTTTTTGTTCCCCGAAATTCTTCCATATTTCGGCCCGCCGGCAACCACAAGAGTATGTATTGCTCCACAGCAAGTGCTCGCTTGCGATATCAATTTCATTGCCGCAATCACATCGGCAATGCCATATCACACTGCCTTTCCGATTGCGCTTTTCAGTAGCAAACATTGCAGTCAATCGTCCAAACCTGCGGCCAGTCAAATCATGTTCTTTGCTTCGTATACAACCATAGTCAGTTATAACGCCTTGCCTTAAATTGGTGGAACGAACATTCTTCTCTGCCCCACAATCGCAACGGCAACGCCATATGATACAGTTCTTTTCCTTCCCTGTATCTTGGACGCGATCCAGCACAGTTAGATGGCCAAAGCGACGTCCTGTCAAGTCAAGCTGTGAACGAAGGGGAGGTGATTTGCGAGGCGTTTTCACCAAGCACCCGCAGTTTGGCATGAATACGCGTCTTAATTCCTTGGTATCTGCGATCGTTGTTTTGCCACAATCGCATTGGCACAGCCATTGCCGATAACGATTTTTCGCGATGCCCAAAGGAGCAATGACGGTCAGCTTTCCGAAGCGCTGTCCTGTTAAATCCATCCGGATATTGGAGGAACGCGTCATGCTTTCGCAGCTTTTTTCCGTTCCATTTTTTAGTTTTTGTCTGGTAACTTCCATAATATTGCCTCACTTATAACGGCATCGCCATACCTTTTAACGATTCTTCCGCAGATTCGTACTTTCAATAACGGTGCGTTGCCCAGATACCTGGCCAACTTAATTGCCGTTTTGACTCTGCATAGGGGGTGCTCCCTTTCGTACAAGATCTACGCCGGCATATCATTGTTGTTTGATATGGTTTTGGCATATATATCATTTCTTTTGCGTTTTCTCTATCAGTTTCTTCAATTCCGCTTCATTCTCACCAGGGCGAATGCGTCTGGCCACAACCACCCTGCGTTCCTCGTCTTTCTCCACACAGGTAACCAAAACCAGCAGTTGATCATCCGCTTGCACCTCGATGGGGCAGGTATGAACGGAAGCGGCGATCAAGGTCTCGATGGCTGTGTGGCGTTCTGCAATATTGGCTGAACGCAGCGCATAGAAATCCACATAATATCGCCCTTCTTCCCCCACACTAATGTTACTCACGGCAAAGATCACATAACGACCTGTTTCGTACATCGTATCAAAGGAGATGAAAGGATCGTTGTGATAGAAGGTAGGGTTTTCATAATTCCGCAGGTTGCCAAACATAGCCCCGCTTTTCATGTTGTGGCCATAAATGATATAGGTATAGGGACGGACTTTAAGCTCAATAGTAGAATCCAGGAAGAGCGCGCCATTCACGTTGGTGTTTCCCATAGCATCATGGTCGAGATAATATTCGTTATCCCGTTGAACCACAGCCTCATCCAACATCTTATTGATTGATAGCCAGCCTACAATATATTTGCTTTCCTTCCGCAACGCCTTAAAGCGACTGCCGACAATCAGATTAGGATTATCCGGATAGTCTTTACTGGACAAACGTAGGATGGGCGATTGTGTCGGTTGCATTGTGGTGCGCTGCGTCGAAAGGTTCGTCAGGTCCTGCGTCGGTATGGGCGTAAGGGCTGGCGAAGGTGTGAACGTCGGGGCATCCGTCGTTAAAATCGGTTCAACCACAGGGGTGGCATAATATACCGTACGTAAAGCCTGCGCAGTACGGCGGGCAGAGAGAAGATCAATACCATAGCAAATCAGCTTAACCAGCCCGAAAATCACTACAATCAGCCCCAAAAGCGAAGCAAGCCGTCTCCAGCGTATTCTGCGCCGACGTCTTCTCCTTCTCTGCCTTGGCTGCCAATTCATGCCTTTTTTCTCCTACCAGAGGTCACCATGTCAGTTTACTGACATGGTGACCTCTCTTTATTGTGTTATTTACTGACGCGTTTTCTTTCTTCTGTCAATTCTTATCGTGCCACACACCGCGCCGAGGCCCAACAGGATGCCGCCCAACCACAGCCACGGGTTAAACTGATCGCCTGTTTGCGGCACCTTATAATTGATGATTGTTCCGCCGTTATATAGCCGATCCGTTTCTCCCGCATGCGCGCCTACGTTTTCATAGCGCACTTTGTAGCCCGCGGGAACATTTTCAATCAGGTAGTAATCGACGCTGGTCGCAAACCAAGCTTCATAGCTCCATTCTTTCTCGTTGACGACCTTCTTGTTGAATTTCTTATGTACCACGTTGCCGCTTGCATCGTACAGCGTCCAATCGATACTGTCTTCAATTCCGCCCTGCCATTCCTTGGTAAAGGAGAACTTATAGGTATAGCCAGGGTCGTACGGCTTAGGCGTAACAATAGGTTGGGGAATCGGCGTTGAAGTTGGCTTAACGGTTGCAGTTGACGCAGGCGTAGGTGTGGGGGTATCCGTCGGGGCAACCGTTGGCGTAGGCGTAGATGCAGCCTTATACAACGCCTTGAAAGTCACATCGTAGGTTATACGCAGGTGGCTAATATTGGTCTCGTTCAGCACATCACCCACCTGAATGAAGTCTGTATCTCCATTTACTTCGGTAACCTCCCACTTTTCCAGGAAGGTATAGCCCTCGTTGGCCTCCACCTCAGGGATCATGGGAACATATTCACCGTTCGGCACAGTATGCTTGTCGCGTCCATTCAACACGCCTTGGTCTGCGGGCAGGAACAATACAGTATGTGCCGTCGGGGCATCCGTCTCCTCCGTGACAGGTTCCCAGGTGGCAAAGTAAACGGCATTTCCCGTTACCTTTTCTGCTACCGCGGGTGTCCACCCCAGGAAGCGCCAGCCATCGCGCATGGGCGTATCGTCAAAAGTAGGTGTCGCATCGCCGTATTTCAGATCGGTAGTTACTTTATCCGCAAACACTCTGCCGCCTGCACCGTCTGAATAGGTGACAGTATAGGTCCCAGGCAGGGGTTCCCAAGAGGCAAAGTACACAACGTCGTCTGTCACTTTGTCAGCCACTTTGGGATTCCAGCCGATAAACTCATAACCCGTGCGCGTAGGCGTGCCGCTGTATGCGGGGGTCGGGTCTCCTGCTTTTAAGTTGGAATATACCTGATCTTCAAACGCAGTACGGCCCACATCATCCGTATAAATCACCGTGTAGGTTACATCGTCCACAAGAGGTTCCCAGGTGGCAAAATAAACGGCATTCCCCGTTACCTTTTCTGCTACCCTGGGAGTCCAGCCCAGGAAGCGCCAGCCATCACGCGTGGGTATATCGTAAAAGGCAGGTGTCGCATCGCCGTATTTCAGATCGGTAGTTACTTTGTCCGCAAACACTTTGCCGCCTACACCGTCTGAATAGGTGACGGTATACACAGGCTGCCAAGAGGCAAAGTAGATAGCATCGCCCATAACTTTTTCAGCCACTTCGGGATTCCAGCCGATGAACTCATAACCCTCGCGCGTAGGCGTGCCGTTGTATGCAGGGGTCGTGTCTCCTGCTTTTAAGTTGGAATATACCTGATCTTCAAACGCGGTACGGCCCACATCGTCCGTATAAATCACCGTGTAGGCCATATTATAAACAGCAACCCATGTAATATCGGTGGTAATAGTGGTATTTTTGACTTCTTCATTGGTGTAAACTTTATGATCATAGCCTTCGCCATTAGCATATCTGTTCCAGCCAATGAAAGTGTATTTGTCGTTTACAATATCAATTGTTGGAACTTTATAGGAAGGCTCGTTTTGCGGAATGTCCACATGGCGCGGATTTGCCATGCTAACATTGCCCCAAATATCAAAATACATATCATCATCTGAAGATGTGCTGTCATGAATTTTCCCTATTTCCGGATCAGTAACAAAATGAACACTATGACACGGCAGCTCAAACAGCGCCTTCAAAATAATGTCGTCGCTTCTGACGAGAGACAAGGCGCGGTTCTCATCCATTACAGTATCATCTTTAGTATCCTTCCAGCCGGTAAAATAATACCCTAACGCCTTTTCGTCAGCCGATAAAGTGGGGATCTCCAAATGATCCATTCCTGTATATTGGTTTGCGCTTTCACTAAGAAAAATACCGGAATGGGAATAATACTTTACATTAGCTGCAGATGTCCATATTGCTTTTCTTCCATTGGAAAATGTTGTAACGCTTCCTTCGTCCTGAACAATATCGGGGTAATAATCCTTATTCTTTCCATCTACGCTGATTTTGCTCACATTGGTGTTGTTAGTAAACGTACCAACATCCGTTATTGTGATAAAGTCATGCGTCTTTTCATCAAGCATCCAGAAAACCGTGGGTTTAGAAAGCCCTACAGGAAAGATCGATTTATCCGATGTGTCCGTTACACCATTGCGTACATATATCGGACCAACTTTATTGGTTGTCGGATAACGATATTCAGTACTTGTACCGTTATATACAAATTCAAGCAAATCGTATATCCCCATTGTATCAATTTCCAGATAGTATTCACCATCTGCAAGACCTGTAAACGCATATTTACCGTCAGTTGTAACGACAGACTTTGCAACACTCTGGCCGGATTCTTCCATACCAGTCAACGTAATGCCTATTGTAGCATAACGCCGCTCGAAAAGATAACTTAATGTTTTCGCATTTGGCCATTGAGCGCTATTGCCAGTAAGAGAATAGCTGTTTGCGATTTGCACCTCAACACAAAGCTCTCCTGTGCCACCCGTCACAGAACTTGTCGCATTTGCCTCAGGCACAGCAAACGACAGCATCCCTGAGAACAGCATGATGCATGCAAGCCAGGCTATGACCCTTCGAGGCTCAATTCTTCTACCCAATCTCTTCGTTCCGGTTTGTTTGTTCATCCCTATGCTCCTCCTTATTTTTGTACGATCATATAATGTTGATGAATGAACCCACGCCATTCATAACCACGCATTTCACGGTTCTCCCTGCAACCCCTATCCGGTTCAGCTTCCCCTCAGCGCGGGGGGCGGCTGGTGATGCCGCCCTCCGGCTGACGGGATTCCGTGTTGTTCATCGCCGGGCGATGGCTCATGTAATCTGTTTTCTTTTTTTGTCCGCAATATAGATCAGCGCCATCGCGGACGCCAGCGCCAGCAGGATGAACGCAGGGGCCGTGCTGTCCCACACGCCGGTGGGCGGCGACACCTCAAGGGTGTTTTTAAAATTAATAACTGTAGCAGCAAACTCTGGCATCGCAATTGTGGGGGTCAATTCCAGCGTTCCCGTGGTATTGCTTTCGGTGTAGGTGGGGTTTGCGGTGAGCAGCGCCCATTCCTGGGTAGCATCCTTTCTTTCATTTAAATACGATTAACTGCCGCAGATGATTTCGTACCCGTTCCTCCGCTCGTCGTCGGGCGGCAACAGCATCTTCCATCGTAACGAAGGTGCCGAGGTTATGCCGATCATTTGCATACGTGATATAGGCCTGCCATTTATTTCGCTTTCGGGATACCCCCTTGAAGCCGGAGGTGTTGTTTTTTGGAATTTTATCAGACATCACTTGTTCCGCACAGGTACCATCTACGAATGTTTTTGCCATCCGCGCGGGTTTCGTCTTCATGCATCCGCAGGAGGTGGTATGCCCCATGCGCAGTTTATTGCTGCTGACAATGGTATACTCACCGCACTCACAAAGACATAGCCAGCGGATGCTGTTATCCACCGCTCTGTTTGGCAACGGTTCTATTGCTTCAAGCTTTCCAAAATGAAGTCCGCTTAAGTCCTTTGCTCGGCCTTTTCGACATCCGCAGCTGGTGGAAACACCAGAAATCAGCAGACTCTCATGTATCTCCGCCATCACCCCACAGTCACAGCGGCATGCCCACTTTCTGTCTCCGGTTTTCTGCGTTACCAACCAATGACCAAATCTTTTTCCTTTTAATTCCATTTGCGCCCTCATCAAAAAATGTCCTGGCAGAATTCATTTCTCATGTCACATTTGAGAATTTCTGCGCAGGCATCTCTTTTGTCGGGGTATAAAGTAGACATCTTTCCCCAACCGCAACGAGCAAATCTCCCCGGTACAATCCTCACAAATTACCACCAGAAAGCGCCTGCTTGCATGCCAAAAAATCCTCAGAGCGATTATACAGCATTTGGGGAAAAAAGGCTACACTTTACCCCACTAAAAATTGTTATTTCGTCGAGAAAATTGTTACAAAATGATTAATTTTATCATTGCTGCAGGATCTTTTCATCTTGCCTTGCCCAACGAAGAAATGTCTTGTGATCCACGCCACAGTTTTTGCCAGCTTGTCTGGATGATATATTGCCAGCTTTCCAGTCCGTAACACATTGGGGATAGATGGACGGTCGTTCTTTGGGCTTTGCTCCAAACCGCACACCTTTTGCCCGGGCAGCCGCAATTCCTTCCCGCTGTCGCTGATGAATAAATTCTCTTTCTGTTTGCGCCACATAAGAGAGCAACTGCAAAACGATATCAGCAATGAGCGTACTTGTCAGATCACGCCCCTGACGTGTGTCCAGCAGGGGCATATCCAGCACCACAATAGCGACTTGCTTTTCCTTGGTGATGGTGCGCCATTGCTCAATGATTTCGTCATAATTGCGCCCAAGCCGGTCGATGCTTTTGATTACAAAAACATCGCCCTTTTTCATTTGAGCAAGTATGCGTTGGTAAACAGGACGATTAAAATCTTTTCCGGATTGTTTCTCAACGTAGATCCTTTCATTCGATACGCCGAAATCCCGCATCGCAAGGAGTTGTCTTTCTTCGTTCTGATCCCTTGATGAAACCCGTACATAACCATACATCTTAGCATCCATGGTCTCCGCCTCCTGTAAAAAATCTATCTATATTTTACAGAAAACGCCTGAAGTCTATAAAATTGTCAAGCTCAACGTAACATTGGAGCCCCTCCTTCGAAGTGATATCGATTCACTCCATTATACGATATATCGTCCAAAAGTCGATATATCGTCCTCTCTGTCATTAGAATTGTGCTACCCTTTTCGTATAATTCTCTATTTTCATACGGGGAAAGGGTGGCTTAAAATGACAACAAGACAATGCGTTGCAAACCGGATTCTCCAACTGTGCGCACAGCGCAACTTAGCTCTGAACGCTTTGGCCCATTTATCGGCAGTACCACCATCGACGTTAAAAAGTATCATTAATGGAGACAGTAAAAATCCAGGGATTGTGACCGTCAAGATGCTCTGTGACGGTTTGGAAATAACATTGGCTGATTTCTTTGAAACGGATGAATTCAGAAATTTGGAGCAGGAAAGTTTTTAGCCCATGAATAACGGTAGCATGGAGGTTGAAGAAATGATTAAAGATGATGATCCAGTTTGGAGGTAATCATTTAACTTTCCAAACCTTCATATGATATGTGGACAGCCAACGGTTGGAAATATTGTGCAGTTCGCATTATTGTATTTATCTTGATTTTGCGAAATAATGTGTTATAATGAGAATCGAGGTGATACAGGATGCGTCTGATCCAGCGAGATTTCTACCTTGATAAGCTGAAAGAAGTCATGGGAACGCCCGACATCAAAGTGATCACAGGCGTGCGCCGCAGCGGGAAATCCAAACTGCTGGAATCGTTCATGGCGCATGTTGCTTCGTCTGATGAGAATGCGAATGTGATTCACATCAATTTCAATCTGGAGATCCATGAGAATCTTATGGAGCATCACGCACTGAATCAATACATTGAGAATGCCTATGTGGATGGCAAGAATAACTATGTGTTTATTGATGAGGTGCAGATGTGTGACGGCTTTGAGAAGGCCATCAACAGTCTCCATGCCTCTGAGAAATATGACATTTATATCACAGGTTCCAATGCCTTCCTGCTGAGCAGCGACCTGGCAACGCTATTCACAGGCCGCACCTTTGAGATCGAGGTTTATCCGTTCTCCTTTGCGGAGTTCATGCAGTATTTTGAGCTGAATGATCCCTATGCCGCGTTCACCCGTTATATACAGGAAGGCGGCATGTCCGGCTCCTATCTGTATAAAACACCGGAGACCAAGTACAGCTATATTTCCGATGTGTTCAATACCCTGATCGTCCGTGACATCCAACGGAAGTACAGGATCAGGAATATGCCGCTGATGGAGCGCCTGTGCGATTTCCTCATCGACAATATCTCCAATCTCACCTCCACCCGCAGCGTGGCAGCCAACTTTAATAAAGAACAAGTGACCACCAATGATCGTACCATCGGCGCCTACATCAAATATCTGTGCAATGCGTTCGCATTCTATAAGGTGCGCCGCTATGACATTCAGGGCAAGCGTTATCTTGCATCGAATGATAAATACTATTTGAGCGATCATTCCTTCAAGTATGCCAAGCTGGGCACCAAGAATGCCGACTATGGCCGAATGATCGAAAATATCGTTGCCATTGAATTGCTGCGCCGGGGTTATGAACTCTATGCTGGGGTGCTTTATAAAAAGGAAATTGATTTTGTTGCCATCAAACGCAATGAGAAGCTCTACATCCAGGTTGCCAACAGTGTTGATGATCCCGATACCTTTCAGCGTGAGATTGATCCGCTAATGAAGATTAAAGATAATTACCCCAAGATGATTCTTGCCCGCACCCATCAGGAAGCCTATCAGCATGAGGGCATTCAGATCGTGGATGTAGCAGACTGGCTATTGGAATAAAGAGGAAAACAAAATGATAGAGTATAAAAACCAGATTGATCAGTTGCATCATTGGATACAATCTACCAATGCTCAGCTTGGAAAAGGTTGTCCTGTTGTTTTGCAAAATATCGCCGTCCAGCAGATTAAGGCTCAAATAAGTGAACTTGCAACGAAAATCGAAAATGAATACCCTTTCTACTATAAGGTGCTATGTGGTGAGCAAAAAAACCTTTTTCATATAAGCCGAGTTTACCCAGGCTGTATGGAACTAAATACTGCCGTTTTTGGAGAATTTTATGTAATCATTTGTCACCTTTATACCGAACCGATTAACATGCAATTCTGGCAGAATATTCATCCACGTATTGCTGCCGTTTCAAAACACATATATGCAGATGGGCATTATGCTTCTGCCTGTGATGCAGCGATTAAAGAGGTTGAAACACGCCTTAGAGAACTGTTTAAGGAAGCAAAACCTGGTGCACCTGTTCCCAAAGAACCAGAACAATTAATCGGAGCATTATTATCCGATAATTGTCCTTATGTGTTTTGTGATACATCAAATGTTAGCGGTAAGAATTTCAGAAAGGGAACAAAGGCGATCTTTGATGGCGTATTTACTGCTTACAGAAATCCATCCATGCACGCAAATATCCCTAATACACAAAAGGAAGCATTAGAACAAATAGTTCAGGCCAGCCAAATGATGACGATACTGACTCAAGGAGAAATAGTAACATGAAAGCCGTCATTTATGCCCGCTATTCTTCTGATAATCAACGGGAAGAAAGCATTGAAGGGCAGATCCGGGAATGCATGGAGTATGCGGAACGGAATGACATCACCGTTCTGTGCAACTACATTGACCGGGCCATGTCTGCCCGCACAGCGGATCGGCCGGAGTTTCAGCGGATGATCCGGGACAGCGAAAAGCACCTGTTTGACATTGTTCTGGTTTGGAAACTGGATCGTTTCTCCCGGGATCGATATGATAGTGCCCACTATAAGCACATTCTGAAAAAGAACGGCGTGAAGGTGCTGTCCGCGAAAGAGAATATCTCTGAAGGTCCGGAAGGGATTATCCTGGAATCCATGCTGGAGGGGTATGCAGAGTACTATTCCGCCGAGCTTTCTCAGAAGATTCACCGTGGGCAAAAAGAAAATGCCTTGAAATGCCGGAATAATGGCGGCAATATCCCACTGGGATATGTGGTTGGGCCGGAAGGCGTGCTGGTGGTCGATCCTCTGACTGCGCCGCTGGTACAGGAAATCTTCACCATGTACGATGAAGGAAAAACCATATCTGAAATCACAAAGTCCCTGAATGAGCGGGGCTTGAAAACCCGGAAAGGCTTTGATTTCCGTATTGGCAGCGTCAGCCTGATCCTAAAAAACAGGAAATATATCGGCGAATACAAATATCAGGATGTGGTGATCCCCAATGGCGTTCCCGCCCTGGTAGATGAAGAGTTGTCCAATCGAGCGCAGGAAAAGCTGGAGAAGAACAAGCAGGCCCCTGCCAGGTACAAGGCTCCGGAAGAGTATCTGCTGACTACCAAGTTATTCTGCGGCACCTGCGGACGCATGATGGCAGGTGAAAGCGGCAAGAGCGCATCCAATGGCATCAAGCATTGCTATTATAAATGCGGCGGAGCCAAACGGAAGTTGGGTTGCAATCGCAAGGCTGTGAAAAAGGAATGGATCGAACGCGCCGCCGTGCTGGTAACGGTCAACAGGGTTTTGCATGATGAGGAGATCGATCGTATTGCGGATGCAGTGGTGGCGTTGCAGGCCAAAGAGGATCCCACAATTCCAGCTCTGAACCAGCAATTATCCGATTGTGAAAAAGCCATCGAGAATATGCTCAACGCCATCCAAATGGGTATTTTCACCGAGTCCACAAAGGAAAGATTGGAGCAGTTGGAGGCGCAAAAGAAAGATCTCAAACTGAGCATTCTGCAAGCGCGAATCGAGCGCCCGCGCTACACTAAGCAGCAGATCGTCGATTGGATTTCCCGCTTCAAATATGGAGATGCCAACAATCCCGAATATCAGCGCCAAATCATCGATATTTTCATCAACGCCATCTATGTTTTCGACGACAAACTGGCCTTCACCTACAACTTCCATGACGGCACCGAAACCATCACCCTCAAAGAGATCGAAACAGCTTTCGGTTCGGATTTATCTCAGGTTGCTCCACCAAAAGATCCTTACTTGAACTTTTCAGAGAAAAAGCTGATTTGTTCGAGGGAGGATTTTTATTTGCCTCAAAAATGGGCTGCATCTATAAATCGGCAAACAGTATAAATTCCGTATGTGCATTCAGCTGTTCAGCAATAAAGCAGCATTAATCATTGATATATACATAGCCGTCCATGATTCTGCGGGCGGTGCGGACGGTGCCGGCCTTCAGCACAGCATCGCCATCCATCACAATTTTGATGGGCAGTATGCCAAAGGGATGACCGATGCGCAGGGTGTGCTGATTCCAGCCCGGGCGCATGGCCTCGGCGGCCAGCGTGCCGTGGGTGTTAGCGGCGGCAGCCAGGGCGATGCCGGAAGTAATGGGATGGGTTTTGTGAAAAGCGCCCACCGAGACGACCCGGGAGCAGATATCCATTTCCTTCCCGGGGATGACCGCGCCGTTGGAACCCATAAAATCATGGGCGGGGGAGAGGACGGCGATTTTGGGGCGGGCCAGGGACTTGGCTGTGGCGTCCTCGGCCTTTTTCACAAAGCCGTACAGCACGGCGGCCTGGCAGCGGATGGCTTCTATATGCCGCAGCAGCGCCTGATCCTGCTGAAATGGGGCGATTTCCCCACCGTCCAGCCCCAGATCCTTCGCCCGCAGCAGGGTGACGGGATTGGAGCAGTCAATCAGCGTGGCTTCAATGGGCGCGTAGCCCGTGGGATGCAGCATGTCCCGAACATTCCCAGTGGGAAACAGCTTGCCGGTGGTGGCTCCGCCCGGACGCTCAAAATAGACGTCCATCCCCGCGCCTGTGCCCGGCACGCCGGTGATGCGGGCGTCTCCCGTGGTCAGGGCATGTCCATCCTTCACCGGCACATGCTCTTCAATGAACTTGCCGGTGTTGGTGTTCAGCACCCGCACCACGGTGATGGGCTCCCGGGCAGGCACCAGCCCTTCGTCCACGGCGAAGGGGCCGACGCCGCAGGAGATGTTGCCGCAGTTTACCCGGTCATCTACCACCGGCGCGTCCACGCCAATTTGAAAAAAAGTATAGTTGACATCATAGGATGGGTCGTCTGCCGGGGAGATCACCGCGATCTTGCTGGTGATTTGGAAAGCGCCGCCCATGCCGTCAATCTGCTTGGGGTCGGGTGTGCCCATGACCTTTAGAAAGATTTCCGGCCACAGGGCGCGGTCCCGGGGCAGATCTTTTTCGTGAAAGAATATGGCCTTGCTGGTGCCGCCGCGCATATAGACGCACTTCAGTTTCATGCTGCTCCTCCTCAAATCCTGCTGAATCAACTATATCAAAAAGTCAGCCGCATGTAAAATCATTTTAGGGCTGCAAATACAATTAAAATTTAACAGGAAAGGAAACGCGCTTTCTTCCCGGGGAAGAAAGCTGCAAAGAAGCCAGCCGGCGAACCGGCTTGGACGCAATAACAAACAATTTGCGCCTGTAACTTGCATGTCGCCAAGCGAGCTTCCGGGCATAAGAAAAACCGCGGGCCAGCCGGAAAAACAAACTCGTTTGTTTTTCGGTCTGTCCGGCGGTTTTTCGCTGTGCGCATTGCGCACAGCAGGGCCAGCTTCGCTGGCCTGCCCGGAAGCGGTGGAAAGCACTCCAGTTTCAGTTTGCGTTTGCTGCTTTTACGGCGAAAAACGAGGTTTCTCTGCTTCTCTCTTTGACACAAAGAGAGAAGAATTCTCGTTCGTCTTCCTCCTCTGCCAATCTCTGCCTGCCGATTTAGTTTTTAAATATTATATGCGGTTTTTGTTATGTCACCCATTCAATAAAGGAATGAATTTCGCTGCTTATCGGTCTGTTTCTTAGCGGAAGCTTTACGCCCATTCATATTATAATAAATGCGGCAGGGAAGGAGGTGGATGGGATGTACAGCGAGGAATACAAACGCGCCAAAAAAGAATTCATCAACTGTCTGTGTATGGGCATCATTGGGATGGGCGTTCCCTTCGTGCTGGCCTTCAAGGAATGGTGGCCCATCATGCAACGCGAAAAACAAAAAGCGTTAAACGGAAAAACCGATCAACAATAGAAAGGAAGACACAGAAGCATGATTCTTGAGGTACTCTTCAGCGGTGTATTGATCCTGTTCTTCGGCTTTTGCATCATCAATGCCGCCGCTACCCTGCCTGCGGACGTGGCGGGCGAACTGTCGGCAAAGCAATGGTCAATCTCCATCCTGGTGCTGATCATCCTTTTCCTGGCGCTCAACATCGTCAACGTGATCCGCAAAACCCCAAAGGAGCAGCGCAATTTTTCCGCCATCACCGCCATCAAGTGGCAGAATATCATCAAATCCAGGCTGATGTGGGGCGTTGTCAGCATGCTGCTGTATGCCGCTCTGGTGGACGTGCTGGGCTTCCTGATTGCCACCTTCATTTTCTGCGCGGTTTTCTGCGTGACTTTGGGGGAAAACAAGCTCTGGAAAGCCGCGGTGTTCAGCCTGGCTGTTACCGTCATTCTTTATTTTATCTTCTTTAAAGGGATGGGCATCATCCTTCCCCGCGGCTCCTCCGAGCTGTTTGGCGGCTTTTTCCGCACCTTCTCCCGTACCATCGAGAAATTTGTGCGGAACCTGTTTTAAAGGAGGGCAGACAGCATGTTGACATTGTTAACGCAATCTTTTGGTGTCGTATTTAACCCGGTTACGCTGCTTTATATCTGCGTGGGCACCGTGGTGGGCGTCATTATGGGCGCCATGCCCGGCATCAGCGCGTCCATGGCCGTGGTCATCGCCATGACCTTCAGCTACGCCCTGGAGCCCCTGCCTGCCATCGCATTGCTGGTGGCCGTGTACTGCGCCGCCATCACCGGCGGCGGCATCAGCGCCATCCTGTTCTCCATCCCCGGCACGCCTTCCAGCGCCACCACCACCTTCGACGGCTACCCCATGGCCAGCCGCGGCGAGGCAGGCAAGGCCCTGGGCATTATGATGATCTGTTCGGCCATCGGCGGTATTTTCAGCTGTATCGCTTTGCTGCTGCTCACCCAGCCGCTGGCCAGCGTGGCCCTGAAGTTTGGTCCCTCCGAGCTTTTTGCCGTGGCCTTCCTGGGACTTTCCATCCTGGTCACCCTGGATAAGGGCAACGTGGTGCGCACCGTGGCCAGCGGCCTTATCGGCCTGTGGCTGGCCTGCATCGGCATCGACCCCATCAAGGGCGATATCCGCTTCACCTTCGGCAGCCCCCTGCTGGCTGCCGGCGTCGCGCTGATTCCCGTCATGATCGGCCTGTTCGCTGTGGTGGAGGTTTTCAAGCAGCTGGCAAAGAAGAAAGAAAAGAAAGCCGAAATGATCAGCGGTTCCGTCAGCACCAAGCTGATGAACTTCAAGGAACTGTGGGAGATGAAGGTCACCATCCTGCGTTCCTCCATCCTGGGCACGGTCATCGGCATCCTGCCGGGCGCCGGCGCCACCATTGCGGCCTTCCTGAGCTATGCCATTGAAGTGCGTTCCTCCAAGGATCCCCAAAGCTACGGCAAGGGCAATCCCCGGGGCGTGGCGGCCTCCGAGGCGGCCAACAACGCCGCCACCGGCGGCGCCATGGTGCCGCTGCTGGCATTGGGTATCCCGGGCGGCAACGCCGCGGCCATCATGGCCACGGCACTGGCCATCAAGGGGGTCAACATGGGCCCGCTGCTGCTGACCACCAAGCCCATTTACCTGTATACCGTGTTTACCAGCATGTTCTTCACCAACATCTTCATGGTTATCGTGGCCATCGGCATCGCCAAGGTGTTTGCGAAAGTGCTGTCGATTCCCTACAAGATGCTGGGCACCATCATTATCATGCTGTGCTTCCTGGGCTCCTACAGCAACAACCGCAACATTGCGGACCTGTATATCATGATCATCGCGGGCGTGCTGGGCTTCATGTTCAACAAGGCGCATTTCAACAGCGCTGCGCTGATCCTGGGCCTGGTGCTTGGACCGATGGTGGAAAAGAACCTGCGCAACGCCATCATTCTGGCCAAGGGCAACCTGTATACGGTGTTCATCGCCAAGCCCATCACATTGGTTCTGATGATCGCCATCGTGCTGATGCTGGTGTTCCCGCTGGTGAAGCCCTATGTGATGAAGCTGTTTAAAAAAGAGATATCTGCGTAAAGCCTTCTTCAAAATTAAAACACGATCGGATCTGTACGGGTGGTTCGGCGTGCGGAGAGCGGAGCGGAAGAATTCGAGCCTCTTCTTCGGCCACGTTCCGTCATACGAACGATACACATGATACGAATCGTGTTTTAATGGTCCTTCACAGAACCTTCATTTCTGTGAAGGATTTTTTTATTGTTGTTTGGCCATGTCCATGAATACGTTGATAATGCAGCCTGCCAGCAGGGTGCGGGTTTCCTCGGCGGTGAGCCTGCCCCAGGAGACGGACAGCGGCGTCCATTGGCCGTCCCGCAGCAGCAGAAGCTCCGCGCCTTCCGCGCCCTCCCGGAGAGTTTGGGCTATGCCGGGCAGCACCAGGGTATCTCCGGGCTGCAAATCAGGAAGATGATCGCACTGCATGGGCAGGATGCCCCAGTTTATGCAGTTGGTGCGGTACCGCTTGGTGGGGTATTCCTGGGCCAGATTGGCCAGCCCGCCCAGAATGCGCTGGCAGCTGACCGCCTGCTCCCGGCTGGAGCCCTCGCCCAGCTCCTGGGCGCACAGCAGACCGCCCAGGGCGATTTCCTCCGCCCGGGCGCCGCGGCATTCCGTCAGATACGCGCGGGCGGCAGCGATGGCCGGCGTTTCGGGCTGCTTTCCTTCAATCTGCTCCATCAGCGCGTGCGCGTGGGATACGAAATCTCTGTCGCGGCCGGACAAAAGGTATTCCGACAGGCGCAGGGGATTGCTGCGCAGGGAGGAGGCCTCGCCGGAGGGAATCAGATCGTCCGTGGTAACCGCCCCGGAATACACGCCCGAAACGGAGAGAATCAGATGTTCCGCCATGCGGGAAAACCCGGGCCAGTTGGAAATGCCAGGGCCCATGGGCACCTCCGTGCCGGGCTGGGGATTGCCGTAACCGTTGTATACCCGGCGGCGGTAAAAATCGGGGTCGTAGGCCTGCTCGGGGGTGGTATAGCGCACATCCAGATCGGTGGCCGGGGTCAAAAGGCCGCCGCTGCGCACGGTGGCGGCGATGGAGCGGGCGTCCATCAGGGCCACCATGGCAAACTGCCCCTTGCCCTTCTGCGCGCCCTCGCGGCCGGCGAAGTTGCGGGTAACATGGCGGGCCGACAGCTGCCCGTTGGCGGGAATATCCGTAACACCGAAGCAGGAGCCGCATCCCGGCGGGTACACAACGGCCCCGCTGGCCAGCAAATCCCCTGTGACGCCCCGGCGCTCCAGCGCGGCGCTGACCTGCATGCTGGCGGGGTTGATGCCCAGGCTGGGGGCAGTGGGGCTGATGACGCAGCCTTTGAGCACGTCCCGGGCGGCGCAGATGTTTTCAAACAGGCCGCCGGTGCAGCCGGAGATCAGCGCCTGGTCAATGCGCAGGCGTCCGCCGGAGGCCTTGCCGGACAGGGAAAAGTCATCGCCGTACAGCTGCCGCCCTGCCGCGTCAACGGCTTCCAGCAGGGAGCGGTCCGCGTTCAGCGCCCGGATGGGATAGGCCACGGAGGGATGGAAGGGCAGGGCGATCATGGGCTCAACCCGGGACAAATCGAGGGTGATGCGCCCATCGTACTTTGCCAGAGGTTCCGGCGCCATGGCCCGGTAATCCTCCTCCCGCCCGTGCAGCGCCAGATACCGCCGGGTGGCTTCATCGGTAACCCAGATGCTGGAAAGGCCGCCGGCCTCGGTGGTCATGGCGTCCACCCCCAGCCGGGTATCCATGCTCAGGGCGGCCACGCCGGGGCCCACGAACTCCAGGATTTTATTCTTCACAAAGTTCCTGGGCTGGGCGGCGGCGATCAGCGCCAAGGCGATATCATGGGGCCCCACCCCGGGAACCGGCGCGCCGACAAGCTCAACGGCAATCACCTGCGGCGGGCGCAGATCATAGCTTACGCCCATGAGCTGCTTGGCCACTTCGCCGCCGCCCTCGCCGATGCCCAGGGTGCCCAGGGCGCCGTAGCGGGTATGGCTGTCCGAGCCCAGCACCATTTTGCCGCCGCCGGCCACCGTTTCCCGGATGTACTGATGCAGCACGGCGCAGTATCGGGGCACAAACAGGCCGCCGTATTTCTTCTGGCAGCCCAGGCCGAACACATGGTCATCCTCGTTGCTGGTGCCGCTGACGGCACAGTAGGAATTGTGACAGTTGGTCAGAATGTAGGGCACCGGATAGCGGGTGATGCCCGCTGCCCGCACAGTTTGCAGAATGCTTACATAGTTGTTGTCCGGAGAAACCAGGGCATCGAAACGCAGGTGAAAAATGCCGTCTGTCCCGGGCTGACTGTGGGCGTCCAGCACCTGCCTGGCCATGGTGCCGCGCGCCGCCGCGTCAATCGCTTCCGGACTGAAGCCGGCGGCGGCCAGGGACTGGCGCATTGGCTCCTGCTCCGGCAGAAAGTCTTTTTGATGTATCAGGTATTGCGCGCCTTCGTGGAGCATAACGGCCTCAGCGTTCATCGGCTTTATTCCTTTCTTTCTTCTGCAATTTCGGTCATGGCGTCGGCATAATCCTGCCGTACAATGCGAATCAGCTCCTGCACCAGGCCGGAGTGAAGGTATTCCTTGGGCAGCGCGATGCACAAATCCCAATAGGGCAGGTAATCCGGGGAAATGGCATAGTATTCCATGGACTGCTGATCGGGGAAAAAGCGCACATAATCCAGCGGAAGCACGGTGATTCCGTAGCTTTTTGCGCACAGATACCGGGCCGTCTCAAAGGATTTGGAGGTAAGCACGGTATTAGGCGCGGCGCCAAAGCGGGTGAAGATATCATTTACCACCCGGCGGATGCGCTTGCCCCGGTCCAGGCCGATGAAAGGCAGGCTGATGATATGGCGCAAATCCACCATGGGCAGCCCGCCGCCGGACGAAGGCTCCGCAAAGCGGGAAAGCCCCAGCTCCGGGGCGGCGGCGATCACAAAGGGGTCGCGGTGGAGGGGGATATAATGAATGTCCTCCAGCCGGGGGATGCTGGGCACGGTGTGGATGATGGCAAATTCCAGCTTGCGCATGCCCAGCGCCTCGTCCAGCTCGCTGGAGGTCATTTCCTGAATGATCACTTCAATGTTGGGAAACAGCCGCTTGAACTCCGGCAGAATCCGGGGCAGCACCATGGTGCCCAGAAAGATGGTGGTGCCGATGGAGATGCGGCCCTTTTTCATTTCGCTGATCTCGGAAATCTCCATTTTCAGGTCGTTATACAGGTGCAGCACCTGGGTGGCGAAGCGGTAATACTTCTCCCCGGCATAGGTCAGCGTCAGGCCGGTGGGGCTGCGCACAAACAGCTTGGTGTCCAGCGCCTCCTCGGCATGCTGCAGGCTGTGGCTCAGGGAGGGCTGGGTCACATACAGCTTTTTGGCGGCTTTGGACAGGCTGCCCTCGTCCACGATGGTTTTGATATACAGCAATTCCTTGTCAGTCATGCGTCCCCTCCTTTCAGGGCCGGGGCTTTCCGCAGGTTCAACGCCAGCAGGTAGGCTTCGTCGATTTCGGGGAAGGTCACCTGGTCAATCATGGCCTCTGTGATGGGAAACTTGAGGGAGGGGGGCAGCTTGTTGATCAGCCGGTGGGGCAGGAATACGAACAGCCCCTCGGAATTCATATCGATGATGCCGCTGCCCGGCATGGCCCGGAGCAGCGACTTCAGGGCGGAAAGGACGTTCTCCGGCAGCTGCGCCTGCCCGGACGCGCTGTAGAAGGCGGCGCCCTCCGGCAGGTTTTCGGGTGTTTCGCAGGGCTGCAGGCCTTCGCTTTCGGTGAGCCAGCGCTCATAAGCGCCGCCGGGAAGCACTTCCTCCTTGACCACGCGGAGGGTTTCATCCAGCCGGCTGTGAAAGGTAAAGCCCATCCAGCATCCGCTGTGGAAGCGGGTGCCGGTGCCTTCCCCGGTGGGGATGGTGGCGTCCATCAAAACCGCGTCCATCCCGGCGCGGCTGCCGGTGACCAGGCTGCGGGCCAGCAGCCTGCCCTTGGCGGAGCGGGGCATGAGCACATGCCGCGTGAATGCCGGCACGTCATCTGCCTTGGCGCGGTAGCGATAGGTGACGGATTCAAAGTGGCTTTCAGCGAATTTGCGCGCGCAGTACTCCCGCCAGCGGGCGGTGTACTGGGTGATGGAGGAGCGCACGATGACAAAGTAAATCAGCAGCAGCAGCGCAAAGATCAGCAGGGCGCTTTTCATTTCCTGCAGAAACATCATTGCCAGTGCCGCCAGCATGCCGATGCCGTAGATCAGGTACAGCGTCCTGCAGCGTTTGCGCTGGTCGTCAAAGCTTTTTGCGGCCTCTTTTACGGTCATGTTTTTTCTCCTCCTGCAATTATTGGACGCCCTGGATCAGCCGGGCGAAAAGCGAAATGATGTGCGGGAAAACGGTCACCACCGTGATCAGCCGCAGTACATGGAGCACGCTGACCTCGGGATTGGTGATGCCCATATCGGCGGAAACAAGCGCCATATCCGACGCGCCCGCGGGCGTGGAAGCCAGCATGGCCTCGGCCCGGTTCAGGTGGGTCAGCCGGGAGGTGACAAAGCCCATCAGGATGCAGTTCAGGCTGTAGCCGGCCAGCATCAGGATGGCCGCAGGCCACATATCCAGCAGTTCGGCCACATTCTGCCGGGTAAAGCAGGTGCCCACATAAACGCCGGTGAGAATCTGGGCAATGCGCCGCAGTTCAATGGAAACATAGGCTTTTCCGCCCAGCAGCTTGTAAATCAGCACGCTGACGATGGAAAACAGGATGGTGCCGGCGGGAATGCCGGTTTTTTTGCCCAGCAGGCCGAATGCCGCGGCGATGCCCAGGGTGATGCACAGCTCCTGCCAGGTGCCGCGCCTGCGCTCCTTCTTAACCGGCGCTGCCGCGGTGCCGGTTTGCCGCTGGATGAACAGCGAGATCAGCGCGGGGAAAAGGGAGAGGCCAACGGCCATACGGACAAACTGCAGCGCGGCCACCTTGGTCACATCGGCGCCCATGTCCGCCGCGATGATGGGAATATCCGTCATGCCGCCGGGAATGCAGCACATCAGCGCGGTGAACAGCGAAATGCGGGGCGTGATTTTCCAGATCAGCAGGCCGCAGAGCAGATTAAGCGTCAAATAGGAAGAAATCACCAGCAGATACGGCTTGAAAAGCCGGGGGAAACGCCTGATTTCCTCCCTGGATACCGTGCAGGCCACATAGCTGCCGGCAAGAATCTGGGTGATGGTGCGGGCCACCGGGGGCAAATAGGCCTTTTCAAACAGGATGTTCAGGATGGCGACGGTGATCATGCCGCCCACGATCATGCCGCCGGGCACCTTCAGCCGGAACAGCAGCAGGCTGCCGGCGGCGCCAACGGCCAGCGTGAGCAGCAGGAGCGTGAAATTCTCCATAAAACGCATCCTTCCTTTCAATGCGGATTGATCCAGGAGCTGATCACATAGAAGAATTGAATGGGTATCGATAATAAAGATAGGGATTATTTATGTATATTGGTATTATAAAGGAGGACCCTGGGTTGCGCAAGGGGCAAAAAAAGGGAAAAAGAGAAAAAGAAGTTACTTTTTTTGACAACCGCCATATAAACAATGTCTATATGGTATATGATAAAAAAGAAATTTGATTTATTTGGCGAAGAATGCTATTATTACACCATAAGTTACACATCATTCCAGGGGCGCTGCCCAGGGCGAAACGGGCAGGCGCTGTAAACGGCTGAAAGGAAGGAACAGTATGTCCGAGCTCCGTACCTTGGCTGAATTCATCGCTGGTCTTTCTGTCAAAAACGTGCCTGCGCGGGTAAAGGAAACCGCGGGCCTTTGCGTGCTGGACAGCGTGGGCGTTGCTGTGGGCGCTGCGGATGCGCCCCAGATCAAAAACGTCAGCGACGCCTGGCTGCGCAAGAGCGGGCACGCTGAAAAAGAGATCAATGTGTGGGGCCAGCATCGCAAGGCGCCCCTTTCCACCGCTGTATTCCTCAACGCCATGATGGCCCATACCCTGGAGCTGGATGACGTGCATACCAACTCCAAAACCCATATCGGCACGGTGGTGGTGCCGGCGGCCTGGGGAATGGCGGAGTATCTGAATAAATCCGGGGCGGAGCTGCTGGAGGCCGTGATCTGCGGCTACGAGGTTACCGCGCGCATCGGCATGGCACTGGGCGTTTCCGCCCACCGCAACCGCGGCTGGCATGCCACGTCCACTTCGGGCACCTTCGGCGCGGCGGCTGCCTGCGCCAAGCTGCTGGGCCTTACAGTGGAGCAGACCATTTCTGCCCTGGGCATGGCGGGCACCCAGTCCTTCGGCCTGTGGGCCTTCCTGGGAGACAGCGCCAGCTGCAAGGTGCTGCATCCTGCCCGCGCCGCCCAGAACGGCCTGGAGGCCGCGCTGCTGGCCCAGGCAGGCATGACCGGCCCCGAGCATATCCTCACCGCCAAGGACGGCGGCCTGCTGGCAGCCATGAGCGACGATTATGATGTTTCCCTGGTAACGGCCGGCCTGGGTCAGGTGTGGGAAATCCTGGCCATGGATAATAAGCCCTATCCCTGCTGCCGTTCCACCCACTGCGGCATCGATGCCGCGCTGGCGCTGCGGGCGCAGGATGCTGAACTGGCTTCAAAGATCGACCATGCCGTGGTATATACCTATCTGGTGGGCAACAAGCAGTGCGGCATGAGCCAGGGCTCCCGCGATCCCCATACCGCGGTGGAGGCCAAGTTCTCCACTCCCTATACGGCGGCTGCCGCGCTGCTGGACGGCGAAGTAACGCTGAAGCACTTCCAGACTGAAACGATCGAGCGTCCGGACATCCGCGACCTGCTTGGCCGCATCCGGGTGGAAACCGATGATGCGTTCACCGCCAATTATCCCAACCACTGGGGCTGCCGGCTGGAGGTTTTCCTCAAGGACGGGCAGAAGCTGGAGCAGACGGTGACCGACGCCTCGGGCAGCGTATCCAACCCCCTGACCCGGGAGCAGGTATTTGCCAAGGCCCGGGGCGTGATTGCCCAGACCCAGGGCGATGCCGCCGGGAAGCTGGCCCGGGATGTGCTGGGGCTGGCGGATGCCGCAGCGCTGCCCAGCCTGTAAGATGTGAAAAAAGGGTTGACCGGCTGCGCGATCATCAGTATAATGTTAGCAGATAATCAGCCAAATCGAACAAAACGTCCCCGTTTGGTATTCGCAGGCCTGCGAGCCTGTAATGCAATATTATAAGGAGGTATCTTTACATGAAAAAGATCCTGACTCTGGTGCTGGCTCTGGCTCTGCTGGCTGTTCCCTTCTGCGCGGTAGCTGAATGGGAATGGGAAGACGACATCGAAATCACCTGCACCTTCGGCCCCGGCTCCGGTACCGATACTACCCTGCGCGCCCTGATGCCCCAGGTTGCCAAGTATCTGGGCGTCAACATCATCATCAGCAACGTGGCCGGCGCTTCCGGCGTCACCGGCGCCCTGGCTTTCGCCCAGCTGCCTGCTGACGGCTACAACTATGCCATGTATACCCCCTCCCATGCCATCGCTGCCCAGAAGCAGATTCATGGCGATCTGGAGCTGCCCTTTGACATGCTCAACGACACCGAGCCCGTCATCCGCCTGGTGCAGGACAGCAACGTGATCTACACCGATCCCAAGCTGCCCTTCTCCGATTTTGAAGGCATGGTCGCCTATGCCAAGGAACATCCCGGTGAGTTGACCATGGCGCTGCAGTCCGTGACCGGTATCGACGCCGTGTCCGCTCAGGATCTGTTTGACAAGGCCGGCATCGATGTCACCATCGTTGCCTCCGACGGTTCCGAAGCCTATGCCATGGTCATCGGCAGCCATGCCAGCATGACCCTGGGCTCCCCCGCTGACGGCGCTGAGTACTATGCCTCCGGCATGCTGAACGCTGTGGTGGTTCTCTCCGAAAACCGCTCTTCCGCCATGCCCGAAGTCCCCTGCTCTGTGGAGCTGGGCTATGACGCCACCATCGGCCCCTGGCGCGGCATGGTTGCCATGAAGGGCACCCCCGAGGAAGCCATGGACGCTTTCTGCGAAGCCGTTGCCCATGTGATGGCCACCGATACCGCTTGGAACGAATGGAAAGAGGCCAATGGCCTGAACGACCGCGAAGGCTATGCCGAGCGTGACGATTTCAAGGTCATCTGGAAGGATTACAACGAAGCCATTAACGAACTGATCTATGGCGAGTAATTAAGCAAGAACACGCGCGGCGGTTTCCGGGAAACCGGAAACCGCTGTTCCTGATTATGAAGTGAAGAATTGGAGGCTCGATCCAATGATTCTTGAAGTACTTTTCAGCTGCGCTTTGATACTGTTCTTCGGATATTGTATCATCGACGCTGCTACCACCCTGCCTGCCGATATACCCGGCGAAATCTCCGCCAAAGAGTGGTCAATCGCTATCCTGCTATTGATCATTCTGTTCCTGATCATCAACATCATCAACGTGATCCGCAAAACCCCCAAGGAGCAGCGCAGCTTTGCCTACACCTTCAGGGATTTCTCCTTTCAAAAGATCCTGAAGTCCAAATTGATGTGGGGCGTTATCAGCATGCTGCTGTATGCCGCCCTGGTGGACGTGCTGGGCTTCCTCATCACCACGCTCATTTTCTGCTCCGTGTTCTGCATGCTGCTGGGCGAAAAAAAGGTATGGAAGGCCGCAGTGTTCGGCTTGGCCGCCACCATTATCCTTTATTTCGTCTTCTTTAAGGGAATGGGCATCATCCTTCCCCGCGGCTCCTCCGAGCTGTTTGGCGGCTTTTTCCGCACCTTCTCCCGTACCATCGAGAAATTCGTGCGGAACCTGTTCTAAAGGAGGGAAGACAGCATGTTGGCATTACTTCAACAATCTTTCGGCGTTGTATTTAACCCCGTAACGCTGCTTTATATCTGCGTGGGCACCGTGGTGGGCGTCGTCATGGGCGCCATGCCCGGCATCAGCGCGTCCATGGCCGTGGTCATCGCCATGACCTTCAGCTACGCCCTGGAGCCCCTGCCTGCCATCGCATTGCTGGTGGCCGTGTACTGCGCCGCCATCACCGGCGGCGGCATCAGCGCCATCCTGTTCTCCATCCCCGGTACGCCTTCCAGCGCCACCACCACCTTCGACGGCTATCCCATGGCGCAGCGCGGCGAAGGCGGCAAGGCCCTGGGCATCATGCTGGTCACCTCCGCCATCGGCGGCATCATCAGCTGCATCGCCCTGCTGCTGCTCACCCAGCCGCTGGCCAGCGTGGCCCTGAAGTTTGGCCCCTCCGAGCTTTTTGCTGTGGCCTTCCTGGGACTTTCCATCCTGGTCACCCTGGATAAGGGCAACGTGGTGCGCACCGTGGCCAGCGGCCTCATCGGCCTGTGGCTGGCCTGCATCGGCATCGACCCCATCAAGGGCGATATCCGCTTCACCTTCGGCAGCCCCCTGCTGGCCGCCGGCGTCGCGCTGATTCCCGTCATGATCGGCCTGTTCGCTGCCGTGGAGGTTTTCAAGCAGCTGGCGAAAAAGAAGAAGGAAACGGGCGAGGCGATCGGCTCTGTCAGCACCAAGCTGATGAACTTCAAGGAACTGTGGGAGATGAAGGTCACCATCCTGCGTTCCTCCATCCTGGGCACGGTCATCGGTATCCTGCCAGGCGCCGGCGCCACCATTGCGGCCTTCCTGAGCTATGCTATTGAAGTGCGTTCCTCCAAGGATCCGCAAAGCTACGGCAAGGGCAACCCCCGGGGCGTGGCGGCCTCCGAGGCGGCCAACAACGCCGCCACCGGCGGCGCCATGGTGCCGCTGCTGGCATTGGGTATCCCGGGCGGCAACGCCGCGGCCATCATGGCCACGGCACTGGCCATCAAGGGGGTCAACATGGGCCCGCTGCTGCTGACCACCAAGCCCATTTACCTGTATACCGTGTTTACCAGCATGTTCTTCACCAACATCTTCATGGTTATCGTGGCCATCGGCATCGCCAAGGTGTTTGCGAAAGTGCTGTCGATTCCCTACAAGATGCTGGGCACCATCATTATCATGCTGTGCTTCCTGGGCTCCTACAGCAACAACCGCAACATTGCGGACCTGTATATCATGATCATCGCGGGCGTGCTGGGCTTCATGTTCAACAAGGCGCATTTCAACAGCGCTGCGCTGATCCTGGGCCTGGTGCTTGGACCGATGGTGGAAAAGAACCTGCGCAACGCCATCATTCTGGCCAAGGGCAACCTGTACACCGTGTTCATCGCCAAGCCCATCACATTGGTTCTGATGATCGCCATCGTGCTGATGTTTGTGTTCCCGCTGGTGAAGCCCTATGTGATGAAGCTGTTCAAAAAAGGAAAAGCAACATAACTGTCCCCAATTCCATGATTGATAAAACAGAAACGGCGGTACGAAACAGTACCGGTGGCGTGCCGCCGTTTCTTGTTTTAGCCAATTTTCAAGAAAAAGTGTCTTTGAGGAGCTGAAATATCATGATCATCGAGAAAAATGCCGTAGCCGGCACCCTGGAAAGCAGCGACGCGCAGGTGACGGTGGAGCCCGCGGAAAGCGGCATTGAGCTGGATATCACATCCAGCGTCATGAACCAGTATGGCCGGCAAATCCGGGCAACCGTGCTGGAGACCCTGGAACGGCTGGATGTCAAAAACGGCCGTGTGACAGTGGTGGATAAAGGCGCGCTGGACTGCACCCTGAAAGCCCGGGTGGAGTGTGCAGTGTTCCGCTCCTGCGGTCAGAGTGAGAAGAATATCCCTTGGGGAGGTGCTGTGAAATGATTCCCCGTCCGAAGCCTGAACGGTTCCGCCTGCGCCGCACCATGATGTTCATGAACGCGCAGAAGCCGGGCCTGATCAAAGACGCTTATATCTATGGCGTGGACTCCATTATGCTGGATTTGGAGGACGCGGTGGCCGAAAACCAGAAGGACGCCGCCCGGTTCAGCCTGTACCACGCCCTGAAAACCATCGACTACGGCGATACCGAGGTCATCGTGCGCATCAACGGCCTGGATACCCCCCACTGGCAGGAGGATGTCCGGGTGTGCGTGGCGGGCGGGGCCGACGGTATCCGCATCGCCAAGTGCGAATGCGCCCAGGATGTGCGGACCGTGGAAAAAGCAGTGGAAGAAGCGGAGAAGGAATTTGGCGTGGAGCTGGGCCGCACCCTGCTGATGGCCGCCCTGGAAAGCCCCAAGGGCATCCTCAACGCCTATGAAATCTGCTCCGCCTCCCCCCGCATGTTCGGCGTGGCCATCTCCGGCGGCGATTTCCGCAAGTGCATGCAGACCAAGCCCACCCGCTCGGGGATTGATATGGTCACCGCCCGGGGCATGATGCTGATGGCCGCCCGCGCCGCCGGCATCCAGTGCTTTGATACCGTGTTCACCGATCTGGACGATACCGAGGGCTTCCTGGCCGAGGTGCGCCAGAACAAGGAGATGGGATTTGACGGCAAATCCCTGATCAACCCCAAGCAAATCCGCCCCGTGCATGAGATTTTTGCCCCCACCGAAAAAGAAGTGATTCAGGCCGAGCTGATGGTAACCGCCTTCCGCGAAGCGGCGGCCAAGGGCATTGGCGTGTTTACAGTCAACGGAAAAATGGTCGATCTGGCCTTCATCCCCGGCGCGGAGCGCACGCTCAAGCTGGCCAAGGCCTGCGGCATGTATGAGGGGGATTTGGTATGAAAAACGCAGTAGGACGCGATATTCCGGATTATCTGCTCCAAAACGGCCGGGAGGTCTATCAGGGCAAAAACTATATGGACGGCAAGTATCTGCAAAAGGCCGCCCCCCGGACCCGCCGCTATGAAAAGCCCCAGGAGAGCAAGATCGTGGATACCATCGCGGATGCCCTCCGCCAGGTGGGCGCCAAGAGCGGCATGACCTTCTCCTTCCATCATCATCTGCGCAACGGCGATTTTGTGGTCAACATGGTCATGCAGGCGGCCATTGAGGAATTGGGCCTGGATGATATTACCATCGCGGCCACCTCGCTGGGCGAGGCCCATGACCCCGTGGCCCAGTACATCGAGGATGGCAAGGTGGTGGGCATCCAGACCAGCGGCATCCGCGGCAAAATCGGCGAGGTGGTTTCCGCCGGCAAGCTCAAAACCCCGGCCATCATCCGCAGCCATGGCGGACGTCCCCGGGCCATTGAGGCCGGAGAGGTGCATATCGACATCGCTGTGGTGGCTGCCCCCACCAGCGACTGTGTAGGCAACTGCCGCGGCATCGGCGGCAAGAGCAACTGCGGCTCCCTGGGCTATGCAATGACCGACGCCAAATACGCCGATCATGTCATTGTGGTCACCGACTGCCTGGTGGACTTCCCCAATATGCCTGCTTCCGTGGAGGCCATCGACGTGGACGCGGTGGTGGTGGTGGATTCCATCGGCAATCCCAAGAAAATTGCCAGCGCCGCCGCCCGCATCAGCCAGAACCCCCGCGATCTGATGATGGCGGAGAATGTGGCCAAGGTCATCGCCTCCACCCCGTACTTCAAGGAGGGCTTCTCCTTCCAGACCGGCGTGGGCGGCCCCTCCCTGGCGGCCAACCTGTTCCTGGAAAAGTATATGGACGAGCGCGGCATCAAGATGGGCTGGGCCATCGGCGGCATCTGCGGCCCCATGGTGGAAATGCTCAAAAAGGGCAAAGTCGGCAAGGTCATTGACGTGCAGGACTTCGACCTGGACGCCGTAAACAGCATCAACCAGACGCCCAATCATTTTGAAATGAGCGCCAGCCAGTATGCCAACCCCGCCAACAAGGGCGCCTTTGTCAATAAGCTGGATTTCGTGGTGCTGGCCGCCCTGGAAATCGATACAGGCTTTAACGTCAACGTGCTGACCGGCTCTGACGGCGTGCTGCGCGGCGCTCCCGGCGGACACCCCGATACCGCCGCGGGCAGCAAGTGCTGCATTATTGTAACGCCGCTGGTGCGCGGCCGCATGGCCACCGTATGCAAAAACGTGGTGACGGTCACCACCCCCGGCGATTGTGTGGATGTGCTGGTGACCGATTACGGCATCGCCGTCAATCCCCTGCGCCCCGACCTGATTGAATGCCTGGACAAGGCGGGCATTCCCCATGTGTCCATCGAATCCCTGCAGGAGAAGGCGTACAGCCTGGTGGGGACGCCGGATGATCTGGAATGGGAAGATCAGGTGGTGGCCGTGCTGGAGGCACGGGACGGCACCCTGCTGGACGTGGTGCGCAAGATTAAGCCGCTGAAGCTCTGATCGGCGGAGAGAATACACTGGCAACAAGCTACAAGGAGGAGAGCAACATGCTTAAACTGTATGATTCCGGCGTTTATCTGCTGAACGGCCGTGAAATCGTTACCGATGTCAATGAAGCCGCGCAGAAGGCCGGCCATCCGGTCACCCAGGCGGAGGCCACCCAGGGCACCATCGCTTATGGCATTCTGAAGGCGCATAACAAGAGCGGTGACATGGAACACCTCAAAATGCGCTTTGACAGCATGACCAGCCATGATATCACTTATGTCGGCATTGTGCAGACGGCCCGGGCCAGCGGCATGAAGAAATTCCCCATGCCCTATGTGCTGACCAACTGCCATAACAGCCTGTGCGCGGTGGGCGGCACCATCAATGAGGATGACCACATGTTTGCCCTCAGCGCGGCCCATAAATACGGCGGCATTTACGTACCCACCAACATGGCCGTTATCCATTCCTACAACCGTGAAATGATGGCGGGCTGCGGCAAAATGATTCTGGGCAGCGACAGCCATACCCGCTACGGCGCCCTGGGCACCCTGGCCGTGGGCGAAGGCGGCGGCGAGCTGGCCAAGCAGCTGGTGGGCCGCACCTATGATGTGGCCCGGCCCGATGTGGTGCTGGTATACCTCACCGGCGAACCCCGCCCCGGCGTGGGCCCCCAGGACGTGGCCCTGCAAATCGTGGGCGCCGTGTACGCCAACGGCTACACCAAGAATAAGGTGATGGAGTTCGTGGGCCCCGGCGTGGCCAAGCTGCCCATCGAATACCGCAACGGCATCGACGTGATGACCACCGAAACCACCTGCTGGTCCTCCATTTGGGAAACCGACGGCGAAACCGAGCAGTACCTGGCCATCCATGGCCGTCCTGAGGAATACAAAAAGCTGCAGCCCGCCGACGTGGCCTATTACAACGGCTGCATTTACATTGACCTCTCCACCGTGGAGAGCACCATCGCCCTGCCCATGCATCCCAGCAACGCCATCACCATCCGGGAGCTGCTGGAGAACCCCAAGGACATCCTGTTTGAATGCCAGGAGAAGGCCAACAAGCAGATCGTGGGCGCCAAGATCGACCTGGTCAGCAAGGTGCATGACGGCGGCGTCTGGGTGGAGCAGGGCCTGGTGGCCGGCTGCTCCGGCGGCACCTTCGACAATGTGTGCGCCGTGGCGGATATCCTGCGCGGCCACAGCACCGGCAACGGCGCCTTCACCATGAGCGTGTATCCCGGCAGCATGCCTGCCTATCTGCAGCTGATGAAGAACGGCGCGCTGTCCGATCTGGCCGCTGCCGGCGTCATCATCCGCGAATGCTTCTGCGGCCCCTGCTTCGGCGCGGGCGATACCCCGGCCAACGGCGAATTCTCCATCCGCCATACCACCCGCAACTTCCCCAACCGCGAGGGCAGCAAGCCCGGCGAGGGCCAGATGAGCGGCGTGGCGCTGATGGACGCCCGCTCCATCGCCGCCACCGCCATGAACCACGGCAAGCTGACCCCGGCCACCGATCTGGATGTCAAGTACACCCGGTATCCCTATGCCTTTGAAAAGGCCGTGTACGACAAGCGCGTGTACTTCGGCTTTGGCAAGGCTGACCCCGATTACGAGCTGAAGTTTGGCCCCAACATCAAGGATTGGCCCGAGCAGCCCGCCCTGACAGACGATCTGCTGCTCAAGGTTTGCTCCTACATCACCGACCCTGTCACCACCACGGACGAGCTGATTCCCTCCGGCGAAACCTCCTCCTACCGCTCCAATCCCGAGCGTCTGAGCGAGTTTGCCCTTTCCCGCAAGGATCCCCAGTACGTGGGCCGCAGCAAGGCCATCCGCCAGATCGAGCGTGACCGCGCCGCGGGCAAGGGCCTGCCGGAAGAGGTCAGGAAGGTCTATGAAGCGCTCAGCAAGGTGGTGAAGGTGGATCCCGAGCACACCGACATCGGCAGCACCATCTTTGCCATGAAGCCCGGCGACGGCTCCGCCCGGGAGCAGGCGGCCAGCTGCCAGCGCGTGATGGGCGCCTCTGCCAACCTGGCCAAGGAATATGCCACCAAGCGCTACCGCAGCAACTGCATCAACTGGGGCATGACGCCCTTCCTGGTAAAGGATGAAAAGGCCTTTGCCCTGGGCGATTGGGTGTTTGTTCCCGGCCTGCGCAAGGCGATTCTGGAAGGCACTCCGGAATTTACCGCCTATGCCGTAAATCCCGAGGGCAAGGTAACGCCCTTCCAGGTCAGCGTGGGCGATCTGACCCCCGATGAGCGCCAGATCATCGTTGACGGCTGCCTGATCAACTACTACCGCAATCATCCCGTGGACTGATGAATATGCAGGGGGCGTCTCCGCGACGCCCCCTTTTTAAAAGGAGAAGAAAAATGAACAGGGAAATGGAAATCAAGGCCGCGCAGGAGAAGTTTGCGGAGCTGATTCGCTCGGAATATGACCGCATTGAAGCCATGAAGGCGGACCAGGAGGTCAAAGACTTCAGCAAGCTTGATCATATCGTGGTGGGCATCCTGCCCGGCGACGGCATCGGCCCCATCATCATGGAGCAGGCGCTGCGGGTGGTGCGCCTGCTGCTCAAGGAGGAAATTGCCGGCGGCCGGGTGGAAATCCGCGAAATTCCCGGCATGACCATTGAGCGCCGCGCTGAACTGAAGGAATCCCTGCCTGCTGATGTGCTGGCGGCCTGCAAGGCGTGCGACGTGTTGGTGAAGGGCCCCTTTGTCACCCCCCGCGCCGGCGACGGCCTGCCCAACCTGGTGAGCGCCAACAGCCTGCTGCGCCGGGAGCTGCAGCTGTTTGCCGCCGTCCGCCCCATCCGCATTCCCGATAAGGGCATCGACTGGACCTTCTTCCGGGAGAACATTGAGGGCGAGTATATCTGGGGCAACAAGGGCATTCGCGTGAATGACGACCTGGCCATTGACTTTAAGGTTTGCACCAAGCCCGGCGCTGAGCGCATTGCCCGGGCCGCCTTCGAGTTTGCCCGCAAAAACGGCAAGCATGCCGTCACGGTGGTTACCAAGGCCAACATCGTCAAGCTGGCGGACGGCGAATTCCAGCAGGCGGTGCACCGCGTGGGCGAGGCGGAGTATCCCGAAATTGAAGTGTATGAAAAGCTGGTGGACGCCACGGCGGCCAAGATGCTGGATCCGGAATTCAACAAGGGCATGGAAGTGATCGTGCTGCCCAACCTGTACGGCGATATCGTCACCGACGTGGCCGCCGAGCATCAGGGAGGCCTGGGCACGGCGTGCTCCAGCAACATCGGCAACCGCTATGCGCTGTTTGAAGCCATCCACGGCACCGCGCCTTATCTGATGAGCCACGGCCGCGGGCATCATGCCGACCCCTGCAGCCTGATCCGCGCCATGGGCGAAATGATGGCTCACATCGGGTACGGCGACCGCAAGGCGGTTTTGGAAAAGGCCCTGGACATCTGCACCGTGACCGAGCGCAAGAAGGTCATCACCACCCAGGTGGAAGACGCCAGCACCGCTGAGTTCACCGATTACCTGCTGGAGACCATCGAGAAGCTGCTGTAAGCAGGCCGTGGGGAGGGGAACGCGCTTTTTTCCGGAAGAAAAAAGCTGTGCAAAAAAGACTTCCTGGCGATGTTTAGTGGCTTGTCGATATTTGTTGCTTCCGCCAGTTGATTGGAGGACGGTCACAAAGAAGAAGTGTGCGCCTGAAATACGCGGATTAATCAAAAGGCTCTGGATTCGAGCAAGCTCGGTCCAGAGCCTTCCGCTTTATCCGCTATGCTGCTGACGCAGCAATGGCGACGGTAAACCGTCGCCATTTCAGGCGCTGCGTGCTCTTTCAGACAAACAAAACGAATATCGTTGAGTGCTATCGTCGTTACCAGCCAACCAAAGCACAAGCTTCAAGGGTCGGGCTGCGCAGCAGACCGAGCATCGCGAAGCGATGACGAAACAGCGTGAGAGGTGATAGATCGAGCTTGCTCGTATCTGGCATCTCCCATGCTGTTTCATGAGCCCTTGAAGCTCACATTATACCGTCCCAGCCTGTCTGGCGGAAATACCAAACATCGTCCCACCAACTACCATCGCCGGGAAGTTTTCTTTGCACAGCTTTCTTTTTCAAAAGAAAGCGCGTCTTCTCATCGGAAACAGAGTCATCCTTCACCCTCAGCGGCTCAGGATCCAGTCGATCACGTCGTGGCCTTCGGTGACGGCCAGCTTGGAGGAGGCGTGATATTCGCAGATGCCGTTGGCATGGTATTCATCGTTGTTGGCGACGTACACGCGCACCAGCTCGGCGATTTCCTCATCGCTCAGGCCCAGCTCCTTATAGCGGCCGGTCAGGTACAGGTAATCGGCGGTGGTATTCAGGCTGCTGCCGCTCTGGGTGTTGACGCCGTCGAAGAAGTAGATGGGGATGCGGTATTCCACAACGCCGTCAAAGCACTTGCCGGTCTCATCGATCACAGCCTGGTCCAGATAGCTTTCGGGATCGTTGCTGATCTCCCAGATCTGATCGGCGGTGTAATCCACATAGCTGATCATCAACTCATCCTTGTACATGGTGAAACGGTCAAAGCCGCCCTCGGCATTGGGGGTCATGAAAGAACCGTTGCACTGCACATAGCCGTTGAACAGGTCAGGACGGGCCATGATGCCCTCGGAAATGTTCATGGTGCCGGCGGAGCTGCCGATGGCGTATACGCGCTTCTGATCCACGGCATAATTGGCGCGGATGTACTCGTTCAGCTCGATCAGGCTCTGCACGTTGTCCACTTCCCATTCATCGGGGCAGGTGTCCCAGCGCTGGAAAGCCACGACGATCAGCTCGGGATTGGCGCGGACAAAGGCGATGGGCACGGCGTCCACCGTGATATCGGCGCCCATGCAGGCGTAGGAGCCGTCGGGCAGCAGCTGCGCGGTGGTCATGCCGCCGCCGCCGCCGTTTTCGCAGATGATGACGGGATACTGCTTGGTCTCATCATAGTTTTCGGGCAAATGCAGGTTGTACAGAATGTCGTATTTGCCGTTGGCGGCGGGCAGGGTCTTCTGCTCAAAGGCCGCGGCGATTTCGGGGGTATACAGCGCCTCGTTGGGCATGGCGGGCAGTACGCCATGGGCGGCAACCACGTCGCCGTTGGCGTTCAGCACGTCCTTGAGCTGGAACACGGTCAGCAGCGACCAGTCGGTGCGGGTGTGCTGCTTCTTTTCGCCGGCGAAGCGGGTGGTGGCGATACCGGTGATGTTGCGGGGTTTCCACAGCTGCTCGGCTTCGTCAAAGTAGCTGCCGTCGGTGCCGGCCAGCTCGATGACCACATATTTGCCTTCCACGCTGGTCTTGTCTTCCCGGCGGGCGGCCTGGTCATTGGTGTACACGGCGGTGATCATGCCCTCATCGTAGGGGCGGCACTCGTAGTCTTCCTTCATGGCGGACAGCGCCAGATCCATGACGCGGTAGGCGTCGGCGTCAGGCGCGACCACGTTTTCGCTGTATTCCACAAAGATTGTGGTCAGCTGATGGTACGGGGTCTCCACAGAGCCCTGGCCGGTGACGGCCACCACTTCGGCGCAGGCGGCGGCGCAGAGCAGGCTCAGCACCAGGCACAGAATCATCGCGGACAGTTTTTTCATGTTTTTCTCCTCCTTTTACAAAGTGGATTGCTGATTCGATTGTAGGCCGTTAAGCCGTATAATGGAAATACCGAAAAGGAATTGCATCCATAACCAAATCATATCGTTTTCATGCCAGATACAACATGAGCGCTTTTGCTTCCTGTTTTTATATGCGTGCGCGCGAAATCAAAGCCCGTGATCCATAACATGCATATCGAACGGTTATGGGTTGCATAACAGAACGGTATTTGTATTATCCGGAAAGATTTGTTATGATCAATACAAATAAAAAGAATCCTTGGCCAAGGGATCTTTCACAGGCACCTGACGACTGAAAACGGAGGACTGAGGAAATGAAAAAGCTGCTGTCGCTGCTGGCACTGGCCCTTGTGTGCGTACTGGCCATGACCATGGGTGCTTCCGCCCAGGTAAACGCTGACGTGAAGGTCAGCGCCATCGCCGAAGTGTATACCTACCATCAGATCAAAGCGTTCGTTCTGGAATACCCCACCGAAGTTGCCGAACCCGAAGAGGGCACCTACACCATCGTGGACTTTGCTCCCGCCCACATGAAGGAAGATTATGACCAGCGGCCCTATGCCGAGGCTGTGATCACCGCCGTGTATACCAACGACGCCCCCGAAATGCGTGAGGACAAGACCAGCGTGCCCGGCAAGTACGTCATCATCGAGCAGGAGCTGGTAAACGGTTCCTTCTACGATGAAAAGGACGAAGTCTGGAAGCCCAACAACCTGTGCGGTCTGGGCACCTGGCGCAATCTGGGCGAAGGCTGCGAATGGCTGCGCGATGATTTCACCGAGCTGATCATCTCCCAGCAGAAGAACGTGAAGGACGCCGAGGGCAACATCGTTGCCAAACCCGCCCTGATGCCCACCCTGCAGAAGGCTGACCTGCATACCAAGCTGCTGGATGATTTCATCATCACCAAGACCCCCGCTCCCAACGGCAAGTATGATATTTATTACTCCCTGGGTCTGCCTGCCAACTACGACGCCAGCAAGAAGTACCCCGTGGTGCTCACCTGCCATGGCATCGGCGGCAGCATCAACTATGATCAGGTGGACGCCGAGGGCAATTACGTTTGCCAGGGCGGCGACCTGGGCCGTGACGCCGTGCCGGTATCCTGGCTGCGCGAAGTCAAGGAAGACGTGATCGTGCTGAGCATCCAGCGCTGGCGCAACGCGCCCGCCGAATGGGAAGTGAACGCCGAAGAGGATGCCGTGTACCTGGTCAACGAGCTTGCCAAGGAATACTCCTTTGATATGGAGCGCATCTACGGCATCGGCTCCTCTGCCGGTACCATGCACCTGAGCCAGCTGATCAACCTGCATCCCGATTTCCTGGCCGGTTATATCCAGTGCAACGGCATGTGGACCATCGATCCCAACGGCAAGACCCCCGAAGAGCGCGCCGTCAACATCTACAAGTCCGAGTACCAGACCAACGGCAAGACCGTGCAGACCACGGTGACCCAGGCGCTGTCCCTGCAGGAGCGCGAGGATTGCTTCAAGAGCGAGGAAGAAATCGCTGCCCTGAAGGCGATGATGCAGCCCGTGGCCGACGCCCGCCTGCCCATCTACATCTGGCATAACCCCAACGACGCCAGCATCTCCTGGACCTTCGCCATCTCCGCTTATGACGTGCTGCGTGATCTGTATCATGATGCCGGCCTGAGCGAAGCCGAGATCAACAACCTGATCAAGCTGTATTTCGCCGATGACGCGGAATATCATGACTTTGGCATCTGCGAGATGCACGCCACCTCCAAGCTCACCGTGTGGTATCCCTGGGCCATGGAATGGCTGCTGGCGCAGTAAAAACAGGATTCATCCCTAATATAAGCAGGGGCGGGACAGAGCGTATTTGTCCCGCCCCGCGGCGTTTTTTATTGCGGTCTGCGCAAAAACATGATACAATAAACAGAAGGGAGGCGCATAGCGATGAAGGATTCGGACTGGGCGTTTCTGCGGCAGTTGTATATGACCCCCAATATCACCAAGGCGGCCAATGCGCTGTTTATTTCGCAGCCTGCGCTGACCAAGCGCCTCCAATATATTGAGGATGAATGGAAGGTCCAGATTGTCCACCGCAACAAGAACGGCCTGGATTTCACGGGCGAGGGCCTGTACCTGGCCAAGCAGGCGCTTAAATACATGGACTTTCTGGAAGAGACCAAATGCCAGCTGGATATGCTGCGCAGCAATCATAAGGCCAACCTGAACATCGGCACGTCGCTCTCCTATCTGAGCCTGGTGCTGCCGCGCCTGATTGCCGAGTTCAGCGCCGCGCATCCGGATATCCGCTTTGACGTGCTGGGCGGGCGCAGCAGCGAGGTGCTGCACATGGTGGAGCAGGGCAACGTGCAATTGGGCATCCTGCGGGGACGCACCAGCGATCTGGTGGAAAAGCTGCAGATCAATGAGGAAAAATGCTATGTAATCTCCAGCGTGCCGTTGGACAGCCTGGACGCCCTGGCCTGGACGCCGCGGGTGGGCTATCCCATGAACGATCTGACCCGGCAGCTGGTGGATAACTGGTGGAATGAGCATTTCCATACCCCGCCCATCATCGGCATGACGGTGGAGCACGTGGATCAAACCTTCCCCATGATCGCGCAAAGCATGGGATATGCCATCGCTTTCCTGCCGGATCAAAAGGAGGTCACAGCGCTGAAGGATCTGTATTTGACCCCGATCACCGTGGAGAATTCCGACGTGCCCCTGACCCGGCCCACCTGGCTGATCTGGCAGAAGAAAAACGCGCTGACCTCCGAGGCGCGGAGCTTCCTTCAGTTCATGCGGGAGCATGCCGCAAAATAAAGGCCTTTCCCCATGCCATGCAATTTGCTTATTGCTGCAATAATGCATTTGTATTTTACAGGCGGCTCAAAATTGCCCTACAATAACAGTAACGAGGCAATCCCCAACACAACACCAAAGGGAATCAAATTTCCAAATAAAAAAAGATAAGAGGAGAAAGCCATGGCCCTGAACCTGACCAAGAAAATCCTGCTTTCCCATCTGGCCGCGCCTTCGGATATGAAGCCCGGCGAGGAGATCCTGGTGCGCGTGGATCAGACCCTGACCCACGATATCAACGCCGTCATGACCTATCTGGCCTTTGAGGCCATTGGTCTGGACCGCACCCAGGTGGAGACCAGCGTCAGCTATCTGGATCATAACCTGCTGTACCTGGATTTCAAAACGCCGGACGATCATATCTATCTGCAGTCCGCGGCCCGGCGCTTCGGGGTATACGTATCCCGCCCCGGCAACGGCATTTGCCATGCCGTGCAGATTGCCCGCTTCGGCAAGCCCGGCAAGCTGTGCATGGGCGGCGACAGCCATACGCCCCACGGCGGCGCGCTGGGCATGCTCAGCATCGGCGTGGGCGGCATGGATGTGGCCACTGCCATGACGGGGGTGCCCATGCGCCTTAAGATGCCCGAGGTCATCCGGGTGCATCTGAAGGGCCGCCTGCAGCCCGGGGTCAACTCCAAGGAGATCATCCTGGAAATGCTGCGCCGCAACGGCGTGAAGGGCGGCCTGGGCAAGGTATATGAGTATGTGGGGGAAGGCGCGGCCAACCTGGAGGTCAGCCAGCGCGTGACCATCACCAATATGGGCGCCGAAATGGGCGCCACCACCTCCATTTTCCCTGCGGACGAGCAGGTGCGCCGCTTCCTGCGGGCGCAGCAGCGCGAGCAGGATTATGTGGAGCTGCTGCCCGATCCCGGCTGCGAATACGACGGCGAAATCGAAATTGACTTGAACGCGCTGCGCCCGCTGATTGCCTGCCCGCATCAGCCCGACAACGTGGTGCCCATCAGCGAGGTGGAAAAGAAAAAGGTGCAGCAGGTGTTCATCGGCAGCTGCACCAACGCCAGCTATGCGGATATCGCCAAGGTGGCCCTGGTGCTTCGGGGGCGGCATGTGCACCCCGATGTCAGCTGCACCTGCGGTATTTCCTCCAAGCAGATCTATCGCCAGCTGCTGGATGACGGATACATCGGCCTGCTGGTGGACGCCGGCGTGCGTTTGCTGGAAATCGCCTGCGGCCCCTGCTGCGCCATCGGGCAGTCCCCGGCCACAGACGGCGTGGCGGTGCGCACCAGCAACCGCAACTTCAAGGGCCGCGCGGGCAATCCCACGGCGCAGATTTATCTGGCCAGCCCGGAAAGCGCCGCCGCCACGGCGGTAACCGGCACCTTCACGGCGGCGGAGGATATCCTGTCCGCCGAGGAGCTGGCAGCGCTGGGGGATATCCGTGAGCCTGAAACCTATCCCGTCGATGACAGCATGCTGCTGCCGCCGCTGCCGCCCGAAGAGGCGAAGCAGGTGGAGATCATCCGCGGGCCCAACATCGCGCCGCTGCCCGTGCCGGAAGCGCCGGAGCAGTATTTGAAGGCGCCGGTGAGCCTGAAAACGGTGGATAACATCACCACGGATGATATTACCCCTGCCAGCGCGGAGTTCAGCTCCATGCGCTCCAATATCCCGCTGATGAGCAAATACTGCTACCATCGCTATGACCCCACCTTCGCCGAGCGCGCCCGCGCCCTGGGCAAGAGCATCATCGTGGGCGGCGAAAACTACGGCCAGGGCTCCTCCCGGGAGCATGCGGCCATCAATCCCATGTATCTGGGGGTCAAAATCGTCATTGCCAAGAGCATTGCCCGCATCCACAAGGGCAATCTGGTGAACCACGGCATCATTCCGCTGGTGTTTGACGATCCTGCCGATTATGACAAGATCGATCAGGGCGACGAGTTGGAAATCAATGGCTTGCTGGACCAGCTTAAAGCCCGCACCGTGGAGGTGCGCGACGTGACAAAGAACGTGACCTTTAAAACCCGCCTGGAGCTGTCCGACGGCGAAATCGAGGTCATCTCCAACGGCGGTCAGCTGCGCACCCTCAAAAAGCAGCTGCGGGAAATGGGCAAAATTCAGTAACAACGCATAAAGCATCCCCTTGCCGGAGATTCCCGGCAGGGGGATGCATGTTTTTCAAGCTTGCTGAAATTTGCTGGCAGGTATGGACGGGAGGGGGACGGATGAGGGTTCTTCTCTCTTTGGGTCAGAGAGAGGCAGAGAAACCCCGTCTGTCGCCGTAAAAGAGGCAAACACAAACTGAAATTGGACGAGGAGGGAAACGCTTCTCTTTTGCGTCAAAAGAGAAGCAGAAAACCTTCTTTTAACGCCGTAAAAGCGACAAATGCAAACTGAAACAGGAGCGCTGTCCCCCGCTTCCGGGCAGGCCAGCAAAGCTGGCCCTGCTGTGCGCAAAGCGCACAGGGAAAAGCCTGAAAATTGCCGAAAAACAAGCTTGCTTGTTTTATCGGAAATTTTCAGGCTTTTCTTATGCCCGGAAGCTCACATGGCGACACTCAAGTTTCAGGCGCAAACTGTTTGTTACTGTATTCAAGCCGGTTCGCCAACTGGCTTCTTTGCAGCTTTCTTCCCCGGGAAGAAAGCGCGTACCCTTTCCCGTCCAATTGCTGTTTGCCGAAATGCTTTGCGTTTATCCGCGCGAGGCGTCAGTAATGAATCACATTGCTTTCGCTCCTGATTCGCTGAATCACGGGCTGTGCCTCCTGCGATTGAAAATAGGCCCAGGTTGTTTCCGGCACCAGGGAGCGCAGCAAGGCGTCGTCGCCTGTTTGAATGGCCCTGCGCACGGTGGAGGCGCTGATGGGCTGGCCGTTCAGCGCTTTGCGGGGAATGATCTGGCAGGCGATACCGGACGCGGGCAATTCCCGGGCCATCACCTGGTTGTAGACGCGGGTCACCTGACTGGCGGGCTCCTCGCCCACATATCGCGCTGTGATGTTCAGCGCGGCAGCGATCCGGATAAAAACCCGCACATCCAGTCGGGCCTGGCTTTCAATCACCGCTTCCGAATCCTTGAGGAAGTAGCTGGGAAAGGTGGCGCTGGAAATCATATAGGGGCCGCAGTCGTGCAATATCACATTGGGCAGATGACGGACGCCCTCCTGCACCAGGCGCTTGCGCACAGATGCCGGAATCAGGCTGGCGTCCTCGCTGACCACAAACAGGTGCAGCGTATCGCACTGCGCCGCCGCCGTTTCCACCAGGTACTGATGGCCCAGGGTAAAGGGATTGGCGTTCATAAGGATGGCGGAGGAAACGCCATCTTCTCTTTTGCTTTTTTTCAGTGCGGCCAGGTAGCCGGAGAACCCGTCCCGGCGGTTCTCCATAAACACCAGGCGGTCCGGCACGCGGGCAATTTCATAAAACCCGAGATCGCCGAAGAACCTGGCCGTTCCGGGCTTGGTATACAGAAAAAGATGAAAGTTTCCGCGGGCGGCCTGGGCCTCGATCAGATGGGTCATCACATCATTGAGCAGCCCTTCGCCCTGATGCCCTTTGTCCACGGCAAAGCAGCGCAGGGTGCTGCCAAAGCAGCTGCCCGTGGCGATCACGCGGTAATCCTCATCAAAAATGCCGCAGGTGTAATCCAGGTTCTGGTCGCGCTGAAGGCCTTCCTGGGTCAGCAGCGCGTCCACCTGGGCCATGGCGCGCTTGTTTGCGGGAAGAATCCGCGATACGCTGTAGCTCATTCTGCCTCCTCCTCCAGAAAATGCAGCAAATAACACATGGCCAGCAGATCGGCGCTGCCGCCGGGGGAAATGTTTTTTTGCGTCAGCGCCCGGTCGAAAGCGGCCAGCGCGTCCGCGGCGGGAAAGGCCTCCTGCTCCAGCAGCCTTGCGGCATCGGCGGCCGTTTGCCGCTGGCCATCCAGGCCGCCGCGGTGGATGATGTTGGTATCGGTGTTGTGCGCCATCAGCGCCAGCAGGGCGGCACAGCCGGCCTCGTTGATGGCCAGCCCGGCGGCCAGCCCGGCCTGCAGCTTGGGATAACCGTATATCCGTACCAGCGGGAACCCTTGCTCCGCTTCTCCCCGAACCCCGGCAATGCCGTGGGAAAGGTACAGTTTTTGGCCAAAGGTGCGGGCGTTCTCCGGTGTCAGGCCTGCAAAATCATGTGACGTCAATCCCGCTGTCATCGCCGCGCACACGTCCAGCAGCCGGTCTGCCCGCCATTCCTGCCGGGAAAGCCTTCCGGCCGCGGCGCAAAGCAGACCCAGGGAGAAGATGGCCCCGCGGTGGGTGTTGACGCCGCCTGTGGCTTCCAGCATGGCGCCCTCCGCCATGCGGCCGGGCAGGCGAAGGGAAGCAAAGGCGTCCTGCGCTGCGCTGCGGGCTGTGTCCAGGCCCATGCGGGCACAGGCGGCAAAGTACGGCTGCAGCGCCGTGACGCTGGCCGCAAAGGTGAAGATATCCATATCCTGATGGCTGCCGTTGTTAAAACGGTCCACCAGCCCTGGCTTGGGGGAGGTCAGCACCTCATCCAGCAGCGCCTGGCCGGCAAGCCGGGAAACGGTCTGAATTTTATCCTCCCGGAGCGCCTGGGCCAGGATGCCGTCCACCCGGCCGCGCAGATCGGCCACAGTGTGGGTGCGGGAGCGGGCACAGGCTTTGGCGTCCTGCCCGCAGATCAGGCATTTGCGCTCGCACAGGCCGATTTCCTGGCGGTCTATCTTGCTGCCGTCGGGCCGCAGCACATCCAGGTCAAACAGCCGGCCCAGGGCATCCGCGCATTCGATGTCCGCCGTCATCCCCTTGATTTCCAGCGGGTTAGCCGGCAGCACATAAAAGGCCTCGCACCCTGTATGGCGGCAGCGCTGCTCCTGATGCAGCGGCTGGACGCCCAGCCGCAGAAAGCCTTGGCGCAGACGGCGCTGCCCTAGGCTGAAGCCCTGGCGGATGAGCGGGCTGTCCTTTTCGGGGCCGGGAATGTTCATTGTAAAGCAAAGCAGCGTTTGCCCGTATTCCGCCAGCAGCTCCCGCTGCCTTTGCGCCCGCCGGTCCCGCGCTTCCATCATATCCTGTACTGTCACACCCATAGCGGCTTCTTCTCCAACTTCCTGCGATATATTTGATTATACCATGAAATGACAAAACGCGGAATGGGGCCTTGAGGAAAAACGGAAATTTGACGGGAAAAGGAACGATGGGGCTTTGCCCCATACCCCACCAGGGAGGGAAGCCCCTCCCTGGACCCGGCTGCGGCGGCTGCCGCCTGGATGAATGAACAAGCAGCTTCCCGCAGTTGCTTGGATAACGCTGTTCCCCGCTTCCGGGCAGGCCAGCGAAGCTGGCCAATGCTGTGCTTATTTTTCGGAAATTGGCAGGGAGGATACGCGCTTTCTTCCCGGGGAAGAAAGCTGCAAAAAAGCCAGCTGGCGAACCAGCTTGAGAGCAAAAACAAACAATTTGCGCCTGTAACTTGAATGTCGCCAAGAGAGCTTCCGGGCAAAAGAAAACCGCAGGCCAGCCGAAAAACAAACTCGTTTGTTTTTCGGTCTGCCCGGCGGTTTTTCGCTGTGCGCTTGCGCACAGCAGGGCCAGCTTCGCTGGCCTGCCCGGAAGTGGGGGACAGCGCTCCTGTTTCAGCTTGCGTTTGCTGCTTTTACGGCGGCAAACGGGGTTTCTCTGCTTCTCTCTTTGACTCAAAGAGAGAAGAGCCTCCGTCCGTTCCTCCTCGTCCAATTTCTGCTTGTCGATTTAGTTTTTCGGGCTGCCGCCGCTTTCCGCCTGCAAAAGCGATCGGGACGATTACCGGATATAGATGAATCCATCCATGATGCGGCGGGCTGTCCGGGTTACGCCGCCCTTGAGCACGGTATCCCCGTCCATTTTCATATCCACCTCGGTAACGCCGCTGGCATGGCCTAACCGAATGATATTGCTGCCGGTTTTGCCGTAGAATTCGTTGGCTACGGTGCCTTCAATGCAGGCCGCGGCGCCGGTGCCCACCGAAATGGTCATGGGATACGCCTTGTGGATGGCGCCCACGGAGATGCAGCGCACGCAAAGATCCATGCTTTGTGCCTGGATGGCGTGGCCGCTGATGTCGGTGTAATCCTGGGGCGCGGAAATGATGGCCACCTTGGGGCCGCTGGTGGACCGGGTGCGGGCATCCTCCCATTTTTCCACAAAGCCCATTTTCACCGCCGCCATGCCGCGAATGCGCTCGGCATGCTCCATGAAATCGGCATTCTGGTTCAGCTCGGTGAGCTCGGTGCCCTGGATGCCCAGATCGCGGGCGCGGATGATCACCAGCGGGTTGGAACAGTCAAACACGGTCACCTCCACCGGGCCGTAGCCGGGCACGTCAAACACATCCTTTTTGTTGCCCGTGGGGAACAGCTTGCCCGTGGTGGGGCCGGCGGGATCCTCAAAATACATGTCAATCCGGGAGCCGGTGCCGGGCACGCCCTTGATTTCCTCATCGCCGTACACGCAGGCGTGGCCGTTCTTCACCCGCACGTGCTCCTCAATCACCTTCTGGGTGTTGGTGTTGAACACCCGCACCACGGTGATGGGCTCTTTTGCTTCCACCAGGCCCTCGTCAATGGCGTAGGGGCCGACGGCGGAGCTGATGTTGCCGCAGTTGACGCTCATATCCACGTTGGCGATTTTGATATCCACCTGGATGAAGGTGTAATCCACATCAATGCCGGGACGGCTGGATTTTTTGATCACCGCCACTTTGCTGGTGGAGGATACCGTGCCGCCCATGCCGTCAATCTGCTTGGGGTCGGGGGTGCCCATTGCCTTCATCATGATTTCGGGCCATTCCTCCCGGCTGACCGGCAGATCTTCCTCGTGGAAGAACACGGCCTTGCTGGTGCCGCCGCGCATGTATACGCAGGGGAATTTGCGCTGGGTTTGATTCTCTTTGGACATGCTGCACGCTCCTTTATTCGGGGAAATGGGGGATGATGCTGACGGCCTTGGGCAGCACCACCACCTGACGCGGGGAATAGGCCTGCAGCGTCTGATCGATGGCCGCCTGCAGCGTGGGCGCCCAATCCAGCTTCATGGCGCGCAGCCGGGATGGATCCACGTTTTCGCTGACGATGATGACCCGGCCTTTTTTCAGGGCGCGGGCATATTCAAAGGCCTTGTTGGTGCCTTCGCTGAAGCCCTCCCGGCGGAAGCGCTCAATCACGTCGTCCGGGCTCTTGCCGTCGATCAGCCATTGCTGGAAGCCGTCCGGGCCGATGCCGTCCTCCGCCCGGGCCACCAGAATCAGCGTCACCGGGCCTTCTGTCTCGGCAAATACCTCGGCGGTGGCCAGCGCCTTCTGGCTCTGATACAGGTTGCAATCCCGGGGCGCGCCGCCGGGGGAAGCGATCACCACGTCCGCCCTGCGGTCACATTCCACAATGTTGTGTTCCCGGCAGATGCGCACGCCTTCCTGATGGGCCAGCTCCAAATCCCCCGCCACAACGGCGATGTTCTGCTTCTGGGTGTCCTGCACGGCGTTGAGGATAAACCGCACATTCACCTTCCGGGCAGCCTCCAGGGCCACCTTGTGGAAGGGGTTTTCCTCAAACCAGCCCAGGGCCGGCTCATAGGGACGGATGGGCAGGGAATGGTGAATATGCAGGGATTCGATGCCGGCCACCCCGGGCACAATGCTTTTGCGGCCGCCGGAAAAGCCAGCCGTTTTGTGCGGCGCCACCAGGCCGGTGGTGATAATAAGGGAGGATTCCGTCACCAGCCGGTCCACATAGATCGGCATGCCGGATTCCGCTGTGTCGCCGATATACACGTTGTTTTTCTGCGCGTCATGGCTGGTTGCACAAATGCGCGCTTTCAGATCGCTGCCGATCAGCTTTTCCAGCTCGGCGTCCGTGGGCGCGCGGTGAGTGCCCGTGGCAATCAGGATGTGTATCTGCTCGTCGGCGATGCCGCACTGGTTCAGCCGGCGCACGACGGCCTCGGCCATTTCCTTGTTGGGGCCGGGACGGGTTTGATCGTTGACAATGATCAGCACCCGGTCCTCGGGCTTTGCCAGCTCCTCCAGCCGGGGGCTGGCAATGGGATGGTTCAGCGCATCTTCAATCAGTTGGGTCACAGGCTTTTCAAACTTGGGCGCGGATGGGTTGATGACCTGAACGGGGACACTGTCCGGAAAAACCGCTTCCTGGTAGGAATCTCCATAAGGAACTTTAATGCGCTGCATGCTGTTTCCCTCCATTTCTTTTGTTTGCTGCTTCCATTATAAAACGGTTCCATCTGTTTGTAAAATGCCAATATTTTATCCGGCCCATAAGAAAAAACGCATGGTATGTATGCGCGTTCTGAATGGACATAATGCATTGATGCTAAAAAGATTTTAGTACAAACAACCGAATTCACGAACAGAAATTGGGCGGGGGAGGATACGCGCTTTCTTCCCGGGGAAGAAAGCTGCAAAGAAGCCGGCTGGCGAACCGGCTTGGATACAATAACAGACTATTTGCGCCTGTAACTTGGATGCCGCCAACTAAGCTTCCGGGCAAAAGAAAAACCGAGAACCAGCCAGAAAATGAATGCATTCATTTTCTGGCTGGTTCTCGGTTTTTCGCTGTGCGCATGCGCACAGCAGGGCCAGCTTTGCTGGCCTGCCCGGAAGCGGAGGACGTCGCTCCTGTTTCAGCTTGCGTTTGCCGCTTTTACGGTGTCAAAGAAGGTTTTCTGCTTCTCTTTTGACTCAAAAGAGAAGCGTTCCCCTCCTCGTCCAATTCCTGTTTGTGCATGCCGCTGTTCAGAAGTGATACAGTGCTCGCATCAGATATCGGAGCAGCAGTCGATAGCCTTCAAAAAGTCCGCCACATATTGCTGATAGGCCTCAGGCGCCGTCAGCACCGAGGCGGCATGGCCCGCTTCCGGAATCAGATGGATTTCACTGTATCCGCGGGTCGCCTTGCGCATGTTTTCACTGTGCAGGGGCAAAATGAAATCATCCTTTTCTCCGTGGAGGAAAAGAATGGGGATGTCGTTTTCCTGCAGGCTGTCAATGGGCCGCATTTGATGGTAAAAGTAGCCGTAGTGCAGTCTGGCGCACAGCGAGGCCAGATGCACCAGGAAGCCCGGCAGATGCATCCCCCGGAGCCCGCGCTGCATCACGCTGGTGATTTCGCTGAAGCCGCAGTCCGCCACCACAAAATCGATGGGCGGCTTGTACTTTAAACAGGCGACGGAGGTGGCGCTGCCCAGGGATTCCCCGTGAATGCCCAGCACGGAAGCATCGGCGTAGCGGGCCCAGCAATCCCGAATCATGGCGTCCAGATCGCGCCCTTCCCGCACGGAATAGGTGCAGAAGGTGGGCGCGTTTTCGCCGTGTCCCCGCAGATCGTACAGGATGACGTTGAAGCCCAGCGCCAGGTAGACGCGGGCATACTTCAGCGAGCCCAGATGATTGTCCGTATAGCCGTGGGAAAGCAGCACATACCGGCGGCTGGGGGAGGGGTTCTTCAGCAGCTCCGCGTGCAGGACGTACCCATCATAGCTTGCCACGGTGTAATCCTCTTTTTCCAGGGCGTCATACCAGGAGATGTCATAATGCGCTTCCTGCCAGGCCCGGGCTTCGGCCAGGGACTGCCGGCGGATTTTCATGGAAAAGGATGCCAGAAAGAACCCCAGCGCCAACAGCAATGCCAGCAGAATCAGCAGCAGAATCAGGACGGTTTTCATCTTTTTTATCCTTTCGTTCAATGAGGAATGAATTATTATCCCTTTTATTATAATGAAAAGGAAAGCTCCTTTCAACCCTTTGCCGGAGGGCAAAGAAGCCGCCGAAGGTGAAATTTGAGAAAAAGAAAATGCAAAAAGCCGTTAAAATATATGAAAAGAAATGTAAAGATCATGTTAAACAGTATAAAAAATTCAAAAAAACAATAAAACAGGGTAGACAGGAAATGTTTGTTTGATTATAATTTAGGTGGAAAGAACTGTCTTATTGACAGCTGCTTCCGGCCTCTTTTGCAGGGGTTTGGTTTGTTGATTGTTATAAAAAGAGGCAAAGCGGCAAGCTTTGTCTTATTGCCGATAAAACCGGAAGAAAAAACGGGTTTTCGGCAAGCGGCGGAACAGGACGCATATAACGAGAAAGCAGATAGATCAATATAACCGGAGGTGCAAATCAATGAAAAAGACGATGAAGAGGAACTGGGCCAAAACGATGGCGATGCTGCTGGCAGTGCTGCTGGCTTTTTCCAGCGTGCCCGTGATGGCCGAAACGCTGCAGCCCGGTTCGCCCGATAGCCAGCAGGAGCAGCAGCAGGAGCCTGCCGCTGAAAACCAGCTGACGGAATCGGCCGGCGGGGAGGAAACGCCGGAACAGACCGCTGAACAGACAGCCGAGGAGGAAGCCGAAGCCGCCGCCAAGAAGGCAGCGGAGGAGGAGGCCGCCCGGCAGAAGGCAGCGGAGGAGGAAGCCCGCCGGAAGGAAGAGGAGGAAGCCGCCCGCATCGCCGCAGCGGAAGAGGCTGCCCGCATCGCCGCAGCGGAAGAGGCTGCCCGCATCGCCGCAGCGGAGGAGGCCGCCCGCTTGGCCGCCCTGCCTGTGGAAGTAACCTATACCGTATACTACTATATTGAAGGAACGCAAACGCCCGTGGCGGAGGCGGATACCCGTACCGGCATGTCCGGCGAGATGGTTTCCGCGTCCCAGTTTGCGCCTGTCAGCATGCTGAGCGGATATGAAACCTGCATGCGCGTCGGCAGCCTGCAGGATAGCATCGTCCTGCAGAAGGACGGGCTGAACATGCTGGTGATTTATTATTCCGCGCCGGTGCAGCCCGAAATTCCCGCCGCGCCTGCGGAGCCTGAGGTAAAGGAAGAAACGCCTGTCGTTCCCGAGCAGCCCGCCGCACCTGCGGAGCCCGAAGTAAAGGAAGAAACGCCTGTTGTTCCTGAGCAGCCCGCCGCGCCTGCGGAGCCTGAGGTAAAGGAAGAAACCCCTGTCGTTCCCGAGCAGCCCGCCGCGCCTGCGGAGCCTGAGGTAAAGGAAGAAACCCCTGTCGTTCCCGAGCAGCCCGCCGCACCTGCGGAGCCCGAAGTAAAGGAAGAAACTCCTGTCGTTCCCGAGCAGCCTGCCGCGCCTGCGGAGCCTGAGGCAAAGGAAGAAACCCCTGTTGTTCCTGAGCAGCCCGAACAGCCTGAGCAGCCTGAACAGCCTGAACAGCCTGAGCAGCCCGAGCAGCCTGAAGATCCTGAACAGCCCGAACAGCCCGAACAGCCTGAGCAGCCCGAACAGCCCGAACAGCCCGAACAGCCTGAACAGCCTGAGCAGCCCGAGCAGCCCGAACAGCCCGAGCAGCCTGAGCAGCCCGAGCAGCCCGAACAGCCTGAACAGCCCGAAGAGCCTGAGCAGCCTGAACAACCTGAACAGCCCGAACAGCCCGAACAGCCTGAAGAGCCTGAGCAGCCTGAAGAACCTGAACAGCCTAAACAGCCCGAACAGCCTGAACAGCCTGAGCAGCCCGAACAGCCTGAAGAACCTGAACAGCCCGAAGTAACAGAGGGAGAAACCCCTGTTGCTCCTGAGCAGGACATCATGACGGAAGCGGAGCTGTTCCAGCTGATCTCCTCCGATGCGGCCGCGCAGCCCCAGGAGCCCGCGCAGGAAGCGGAGCCCCAGCAGGAGGCCGCTCCTGAGATGAAGCAGGAAACCAAAGAGGAAACCGAAGAACCCGCCCAGGAGCCCGAGGAGGAATCCGACGGGGAAGAGCAGGGCGAAGAAGTGAAGGAAGAACCGGAAGAGGAGCCCGCCCAGGAGCCTGAGGAGGAGGAAGCGCCCGAGCTGCCCGAAGGCGCCGCCCTGGCCCAGGCCGGTGGGGAAGCCAACGTCCGCACGGATGCCGATGGCCTCAGCGCCATCTTCACCAGCCTGCCCGAAGGGGCCCAGGTGGTGGTGCTCGCCGTGGAGGGCGATTGGGTGAAGGTGGAAGTGGACGGCCAGACCGGCTACATGCACATCAAGGATGTGGAAGGCCTGCCCGAGGAGCTGCTGCCCCAGCAGCCCGAGGAAGCGCCCGCTGACCCCACGGCCAATATGAAGATTACCATTTTCTCCTCCCGCCGCACGGTGATGGATATGGGCGAGCCCGTGGTGCTTACCAGCCTGCTGGAAGGCTTTGAGGGCTATGAGGTACGGTATCAGTGGCAGTGCGACGACGGCACCGGCTATGCGGATGTGCCCGGCGCCAACGACGCCACCTATACCTTCCCCGCCTCCGTGGAAAACTTTGCCTGCGGCTGGCGGCTGCATGTGCTGTATCGCCCCGCCCGTTAATCCGGGACGCTTCCCAATATGTAGATAGTTTCCAATTCAGATAAAAGCCTGAGGTGTGGAAAATGCTGTTGAAAAAAAGAATTGTATCCCTGCTGATGGTTGTGGCCATGGTGCTGCAGTTGCTGCCTGCCCCTGCCCTGGCATCCGACCTGGGCGGCGATGACGGCTGGTCGGATGGCTATTCCAACGACGTGCGGGCTGTGCAGTCCTTCGTTGTGGTGTTCGCGGATGAAAACGGCACCGTGCTGCCCAACGCCAGTAAAATCGTTGCGGCGGGAGGGACGCTGGCCGCGTCCGATTTCCCGTCCCTGCAGGAGGGCTATACCTGGCAGTTTGGCGATCATACGTACAACAATGATCCCATTACGGAAAATACCATGATCTATGCAAAGCCGCCTGTGGACGCCACGGTGGTGGATCAGGTTACGGTGGCCATCAAGGTGGACAGCCGGTATCTGATTCAGAAAACCATCCCGATGTATCAGTATACGGCGCTGGTGGACGGCAATCCCGGCACCTGCTATGGCGTCAAGATCAGCGATCTGCCCACCGAGTACGCGGGCATCATGATTCCCACGGAAAAGTGGCGCTATACCGACGGCCCCAATGATTTGCTGAACAACTATAAGAATATCGACAGCGGCGTTGCCATCGAGGTGGACGGCGCCACCCAGACGGCCACCATGATGCGTCTGGTCAACAGCGAGACGGAGCACCTGTGGCTCATTCCCGGCGTGATTGAGTATTCCTTCCACACCGTTACCTTCGCCTGGGAAAAGTCTCCGGAAGACAGAAGCATGGAAATTGAAACCCAGGTGGCCCGCAATACCAGCAAAATTACCGTGCCCACCCTGCCGGAATATCAGGACTGGCATTATGAGTGGGATACCACTGTTATGGCCAACAACGAAGTGGGCCCCATCGTATCCGCCCAGCTTTTTACCGCCAAGCTGGTGGAGGATTCCATGGGCGATCTGTACTCCGGCGTATACTTCGTGGCGGACCCGGTGCAGGATATCACCTTTAAGCATTCCCGCGTGAAACAGGGTACGGCGCTGGGCGATGCCATTCCGGCCATCCCCCCGGAGCGCAGCGGCTACTACTTTGACGGCTGGTATACCGCCCGTGACGGCGCCGGCCAGCTGGTGGACGCAAGCTATGTAATCGGCACCGAGGACGACTACATCTTCTATGCCAAGTGGGTAAAAACGAGCATTTACCATATCTATATCGAGCATTACTATATCAAGGACGTTAACGAGGTTACCATAACAGAACAACGCGAATCGGTGGAAAGCCACCTGCTGGAGCAGGAAGGCGGCATGAAGAGCTTCTCCCTGCCCAACACCTATCAGGGCGTCAAGTACGATGGCCAGCCGGTGGATATCCTGTTTGCCACCCAGCAGTCAGTGGATGTTTCCATGCAGAACGGCCAAATTGGCTGGAATGCCCCGGGCGGCTGGACGCCGCTGACCGCGACGCCCAATGATGAGGACGGCTGGGACTGCCATTTGCGGGTAAAATACGTATTTGCCGATACGCGCTATTTTGTAAGCTATCAGGTCAAGGATTTGACTGGGGATGGCTATACGGAAATCGAACGCGTGGATCGGCGTGCCACCGTCGGCAGCCGGACGGAGGCCGAGATCAAGCAGATTACCCATTATACATACGAGCAGCATCAGGACATCATTCTGGAACAGCCAGATCAGGTTGTGGAGGTCAAGTATACCCGCAACCCGTATACCCTGTCCTTCAACACCGGCAGCGGCCCCTATGTGGACCCTGTGGAAGTGCTGTATGAAGGCACCCATACCCTCCCGACAGCCGATGATCTCAACTATCCCGGCTATGACTTTGTGGGCTGGTATGAAACGCCCGATTTCAGCGGCAGCCCCATCACCACCAAGCAGGTGACGGAGAATACCACCGTTTATGCCAAGTGGGAGCCCCGCACCGTGGAATACACCATCATCTATATGATTGAAAACGCGGATGACGATGGCTATTCCTACCTGGGCAGCGTCACGCAGACGGCCGTGGTGGATACCACGGTGACGGTCGCCGCCGCCCAGGCTGATCAGTGGAAGCCGGAAAACCTGGATGCCACCAATTTCAAATTCCTGGACAGCAACTCCGCCCTGATCAAGGCGGACGGCTCCAGCGTGGTGACCGTGCGCTACAACCGCAACCGGTATACCCTGCGGTGGAACGGTGAACTGTACAACACCAACGGCAGTCTTTCCGCATCCAATCAGGGTACTGCGGAAATCACGGCCAAATACGGCCAGAACATCGACCAGGCATTTACTGAGGCCTTCGATTCCACTGAGCACTGCTGGAACCTGAACAAGGTGAACAACGATAAGTTTGTGAAGCTGCTCACCATGCCCGGCGAGGGCGACAGCTTCGGCACCAGCGGCACCACGCTGCACTACACCAACAATGTGCTTACGGTGTATGCCTTTGCGTACTCCACAAATAAACAGCAGGTGCTGAATTACTGGCTGGAGAACTACGAAGGCGAGCGCACCACCACCCGCAACGGCGTTACCTACGGTTTGTTCAAATCCGTCAATGTGCGGTTTAACTATCTGTATGACGATTCCGACTTCTACGCTATTGCCGGCTATACCAAAAACGGCTATACGGCCACCTATCCCTCCGGATGGGGAGGAACAAGAAACTACTCCCTCGGCAGCTCCACGCCCAACGCGCTGCTGACGGCCAACTTCTACTACCGCGCCGATCCCTATCCGCTGACCTTCAACGATTATCAAGGTGGCACGGTGGCTACCTATGAAGTGCGCTTCAACGCGGATATCACCAGCTATCTCAACAGCGCGGCCAACCGCGGCACGCCGCCTGCGCAGGGCGCAACCTTTGATGGCTGGTATACCGACCCGGACCATCAGAACCCCTATGTGGGCAACAACCGCATGCCCTCCGGTATGGTGCTGTATGCCAACTGGATTCTGCCCACCCGCACCGTTACCTTCCATTCCCAAAACGACCAGCCGGAAACCATTCCCGCCCAGACGGTGGTTTACAATGAAAATGCCACCCGCCCGGGCCAGGTTCCCGAAAAGCAGTATTATACCTTCATCGACTGGTTTACCGAGCCCACGGGCGGCAGCCGGTTCAGCTTCGATCACCCCATTACGGAAGATACCGACCTGTATGCCCAATACCGTCAGAATGAAATTGGGTATACCGTGCACTACTACAAGACCGGCACCACGGAAAGCGTGCTGGAGGATAAAGTGGTGCAAAGCCCCAGCCTGCTGGTGGGTGCCACCATTACGGAGGATGCCCCTGGCATCGTGCTGCACCGTCCCGACGCGGCGCGCAAGAGCATAGAGCTGGGCTTTGAAAACAACGTCATCACCTTCTACTACGACAGCACGCAGGATCCCACGGATTACGTGGTTCACTATGTGCTGCGCGACCATCCGGGTGTTGACGTGGCTGCGCCCCTCTCCAACCAGGCGGCCCCCGGCGTGGATACGATGATCTTCAACGCGGCCGACGTGGATGAGAATTATCTGGAAACCGAAATCGCCAATTCCGGCCTGGACGCTGCCGAGAAGGCCAGGCTGACCGGCGAGCTGCTGAAGAACAACGGCAAAGGCTTCTATGCGCAAATCATGGAGCAGGAGCACGTATTCACCTCGGGTGTGAATCATATTTACTTCTATTATGATGAATATCCTTCCACCCTGATCACCATCACCTTCACGGATGCTGCCGGCAATACCATTGCCGGTCAGGATCCCTATTCCGTGCGCCTCCGTTTGGGCGCCATGGCCGATCCTTGGACGCCGCCCGCCATTCAGGGCTTTACCTTCAAGGAGATGCATGACGAATCCCACGCGGTGATTCCCGCCAACGGCACCGGCGAGCATCTGCGCTATCAGATCAGCAGCGGCAAGGTGGCCGGCGAGATTCACTATCACGCGGTCTATTTGAAGACCCTGGTGGTGGACGCCAACGATAAAGAGAAAGTGTACGACGGCCTGCCCCTGTTCAGCCAGGGCGTGGGCGATGCCACGGTGACCGGCCTGTCCGCCGGCCATACCGTCAGCAGCATCAACTATTCCGGCAGCCAAACCCCCGCCGGCACGTCCGTTTCCCAGCCCAGCAACGCGGTGATTCTGGATGCCAGCGGCAACGACGTGAGCAACCTCTACAGCGTGGAATACGATGGCGGCGTGCTCAAGGTGATGAAGGCCGCTGTGAATATCTACGTCCGCGGCGAAGTGAAGACAAAGGAATATGACGGCACGCCCCTGGAGGTTACCTACACCCGCACCTATTCCGGCGAGGGCGCGGCGGCCTTCCAGCAGGAAAACTGGGATGACATGGTATCCGTGCATACCGACGGCACCGTGTCCCAGACCGATGTGGGCACCAAGGACCTGAGCCTGGCCGGCCACTTTGCCAGCAAAACCAGCAACTACCTGCTTACCTTCCATACCGTCAACGGCAGCGCCACCGTAACCCCGGCCACGCTGGATGTGTATTCCGACGGCGATGAGAAGGTGTATGACGGCACGCCCCTGACCGCGCTTGGCTGCCGGGTGGAGGGCCTGAAGAACGGCGAAACCCTGCCCATCAAGGCCATCGGCACCATCACCAATGTGGGCACCGCCTGGAACGATGTGGAGTTCGACTGGGCCAACGCCACCGCCAAGGAGAGCAACTATACCTTTGCATGGCACAACGGCCAGCTGAAGGTGACGGCGCGTCCGGTTACCGTTTCCGTGCAGGATAAAACGGCTGTGTGGGACGGCGCCACGCACTACGGCTACAGAGATTACACCTTTGCCGGCATCCTGTCCGGCGACGACGCTACCATCACCTATACCGCGGCCGAAGGCATTCAGATTGGCGAATACAGCGGCTCCTACGGGGACGACTTCAAGGTAATGGACGGCGACGAGGACAAGACCGCCAACTATACCCTGACCACCAAGAAGGTGGGTAAGCTGACCATCACCGAGGTCAGCGAGAAATACCGTTTGGATATCCGGGCCAACAGCAACGAGGGCAACATCTACGACGGCACCGAGAAGGCCGCCGTGGGCTATACCGTGTGGTATAACGGCGAGAAGATCGGCGAAAACACCACCGGTACCGGCGATACCACCCTGCTGGTGCAGGTAGGGGACCAGACGGTGCGTGTCACCCTGGATAACGTAAGGGCCAGCAACCCCAGAAGCGTCAACGTAATCGATACGCCCAACGCGCTCACCGGCACGCCGCGCGTGATGGAGGACGGCGTGGACGTTACCGATCAGATGATCTTCAACATGTTGAACGGCAGGCTGGAGATTGACGAGCGCGCCATCGAGATTACGGCCAACAACGCCAGCAGCCCCTACACCGGCACCACCGTGCGGTATGACACTGCCGAGAACAATACCTCGCCGTACTATACCGTTACCAGCGAAACCAAGCTGGCCAACAGCCAGCGCATCAGCGCAATCACCATCACCGGTGAAGGCGTTGAGGCGGATACATATCCCATCGAAATCACCGATGGCAGCGTCAGGATCAGCGATGTCGCCGGCACGGATGTGACCAGCAATTACAGGATCACCCTCAAGCCCGGCACCCTGACCATCACGCAAACGGATGATCAGTTTGAAATCAGCCTGGAAGGCAGCGAATACGTGTACGACGGCACCGACAAGAACATCAACGGTGCTCCGCAGAGCACGGCCAAAACCGGCATCACCGCGTTCACCTTCTCCTTTGAGCAGAACGGCACCTATGTGAACAGCCTGAGCAGCCTCAAAAAGAAGGACGTGGGCGAGTACACGGTGTATGTGAAGGGCACCAACCCCAACTACACCCAGGAAGCCACAACCAGCGCCGTGCTGAAAATCACCCCGCGCCCGCTGACGCTGGATGCCAACGACGCCGCCAACGTCTATACGGGCAGCGAGATCACCTACGCCACGGCCGCCAACGCGGTTGCGCCCTACTACAGGGTGACCGCGGGCAGCCTGGCCAATAACCAGTCCGTCAGCGACATCACCCTCAGCGGCGCCCGCACGGAAGTGGGCACGGCCGATATCACCATCGACCCGGCCAGCGTGAAGATCAGCGATAACGCCGGCGAGGATGTGACGGCCAACTATGCCATCTCCGTGGAGAAGGGCACCCTCACCATCCGGCAGAACACCCGGCCCATCGTCATTTCCTCCCCCAGCCATGAATGGCCCTATGACGGCGAAACCCATACCGATACCGCCTTTGCCGTCAGATATAACGGGGATAATGTAACGGGCGACAATGGCAGGTTCACCCTGCCCACCGGCGATGTGATCACCATCACCACCACCGCGGCAGGTGTGAAGGACTATAAGGAAAGCTACAACCCGAACAATACCTATACCTACACCCTCACCAAGGCGGACGGCACCACGGATGCCAGCGGCAACTATTCCAGTGTGACCGCCAATTACGGCACGCTCAAAATCAGCAAGAAGGCCCTGACGCTCACCTCCGGCAGCTTCCAGCGGGAGTACAACGGCGTGGCCGTGACCAATGCGGACGTGAGGGGCAAGAACGCCAACGGCCTGATTGAGGAAACCGGCTGGGTGAGCGGCGAAGGCGCAACCTATACCTTTACCGGCAGCCAGACCCTGGTGGGCCAGACGGCCAACGCCTTTGCCATCGTGCTCAATGAGGGCACCCTGCTGCGCAACTATCAGCTGAATAAGACGGAGGGCACCCTGAAGGTGACCGACCGCACCGCCCCCTACGCGCTGGAAGTGGTGGCCAACAGCACCGAAACGGAGTACGACGCCATCGAGCACAGCGCCGAAGGCTTTGTGGTGAAGTACAACGGCACGCAGGTGGGCGCCAATGCCGACGGCACGGGCGATACCACCATCACCGTGGAGGGCGTCACCTACACCCTCAGCGGCCTGACGGCCGGCAACCCCAGCAGCACCAACGTGACGGTGACGGATGCGGCCCCCGACGGCCTGCCCAACGCCATCACCGGCACCGCCGTGGTGAAGGATACCAGCGCTGACGCCAACGTGGTGACCGCGCAGTTCACGGTAACCACCACGGACGGCAGCCTGAAGATCACCAAGGCGCCGCTGACCATTACCGTGAAAGACCAGGAGTATACTTACAACCGCCAGCCCCGCGGCGAGAACAACCAGACCTATACCACCGGCCTGGGCGCCAAGGTGGTCATGGTGGGCTGGAAGGGCCGCGACACGCTGAAGAGCATCACCCTGAACGGCGTGGAGACCAATGCCGACGAATACCCGGACAAGCTGGTGGCAACCAACGCGATGATCGGCTCCAGCGATCAGGATAACACCGCCAACTACGATATCACCTATATTCCCGGCAAGCTGACCATCAACCCCAAGGCGCTGACCATCAGCGTAATCGATCAGGATTACACCTACAATGGCAAGCCCCAGGGCGAGGACGGCAGCGCCGCCTATACCGATGCCGCGGACATCACGGCCAAGGTCACGGTAACTGGTCTGGAGACTGGCGATGAACTGACCGGCATCAAGCTGACCGGCCAGGAGACCAACCAGGGCACGTACACCGACAGGATCGAGGCCTCCAATGCGGACATCGGCGCAAATGGCGCAGCCACCGGCAACTACAATATCACCTATGTGAAGGGCGACCTGACCATCAATAAGCTGCGCCTGGAGCTGACGGCGGACAGCCTGGTCAAAGCGCATGAGGCGGGCAGGACATTCTCTTATGCGGACGGTGAAAGCCCGTACTATAAGGTTACTGACGGCTTTCTTGCAAACGGCCAGGTGATTGCGGAGATTGAGCTGACGGGCGAGAGAGAGCATGTGGGTGTAACGCCTATCGTCATCACGGACGGCAGCGTGAAGATCAAAGCGGGCACCGATGATGTGACGGCGAATTATGACATTGAGTTGAAACCCGGCACCCTGAGAATTGTTGCCGATGACAAGCAAATCGTCATCACCTCCAAAACGCAGACGTTTAATTATGATGGCGACTTCCATCAGGCGAAAGAGTATACCGTAACATACGGAACGCAGAATGCTACACCGGATGCTACCGGCCTTGTATTCACCATTCCGGGTTCCACGGATACAATTACGATTACGCCCACGAATGAGGGAACCAATGGCGTAGGCGTGACTGGCGTAAGGGACTATAAGGCAGACTACAGCCAGAACAACACCTTTAGCTGGGCGCTTTCCAACCCAACAGACTATAACAATGTAGAGACCCACGTTGGCACCCTCTCCATCCGCAAGGCGCCGCTGACCATCACCGTGAAGCCCCAGACCTATACCTATAATGGAGGAAATCAGGGCGAGGCGGGAACCGCGCCGTATATCGACGCGAGCGCGATTGCCGAAAAGGTAACGGTGACCGGCCTGAAGGGCACCGACGCGCTGACCAGCATCACCCTGACGGGCGAGCGGAAGGATCAGGGCGTGTATAACGATGCCCTGCAAGCCAAGGATGCGGAAATTGGCGCAGCCACCGCCAACTACGATATCACCTATCGTACCGGCACGCTGACCATCAACAAGGCGTCCCTGATCATTACTGCCAAGAATCAGGAATACACCTACAATGCCCAGCCCCAGGGCGAGAACAGCCAGACCTATACCAGTGAGAGCGATATCACCAATAAGGTGGAGGTTGAAGGCCTGCAGGGCAGCGATCAGCTGACCAGCATCACCCTGAACTGCCAGCGCACCAACGCCAGACGGTATGCGGGCGAGCTGCAACCCTCCGCTGCGGAAGTCGGCGCGGCCACGGACAACTATAACATTGAATATGTGTTTGGTGACCTGAACATTAAAAAGGCGCCGCTGACGGTGACCGTGATTGATCAGTCCTATCCCTACAACGGCAAGGAACAGGGCGAGGACAACAAGACCTACACCTTCGCTTCGGATATCAATGCCAAGGTAACGGTCAATGCACCGGTGGATGGGGTTGAAGGCCTGCAGGGCAGCGATCAGATCACCCGCATCACCTTGGACGGACATGAGAAGCTGAAGGGCGAATACGCGGACAAGATCAAGGCTTCCAATGTCACGGTGGGCAATGTTACCGCCAACTATGATATCACCACAGTGGCCGGCAAGCTGACCATTACCCAGAGCGACAAGGCGATTTCCATCGTATCCGCTGACGGCACCTGGAAGTATGACGGCAACGAGCACAGCCAGCCTGTCTACACCGTGAAATACGGTGACGACACGGTGACCGCGGATGCCACAGGGCTCGTGTTCACCCTGCCCACGGGCGATAAGCTTACCATTTCCAATGCGGCGAAGGTGAAGGACTATTCCGATACCGGGACAGAAAACAACACCTTCAATTATACGCTGGAGAACGCGGAACAGTATCAGGCTCCCTCAACAACCTACGGCAACCTGTCCATCACCAAGCGCAGCGTCACCCTGACCTCCGCCACCGCGACCAAGGAGTATGACGGCACGGAGCTGACGGCAAAGACCGTTTCCGTCTCCGGCGACGGCTTCGCCAAGAACGAGGGCGCCACCTACGACGTAACCGGCAGCCAGACCGAGGTGGGCGGCGAGGCGAACAACAACATCTTTATCTATACCCTCAAGCCGGCAGACGATGCAACCTTGGAGGAAAACTACATCATCACTCCCGTGTACGGCACCCTGACCGTGACCGCAAACAGCAAGGCGGTTGTGGTCAAGTCCGACAGTGAAACCTGGAAGTATGATGGCGAAGTGCACAGCAAGCCCGTTTATACCGTCACCTATGACGGCCGGAACGTGCCTGCGGTGGAAGGCTCCGATGGCCTCAAGTTTGCGCTGCCTACGAAGGACATCATCACCATTTCTGACACCAGAACGGTGAAGAACGTAGCCGATACCGACCCGGCAATCGACCCGGACAACGGCAAGAACAAATTCGATTACAACATCTTCAAGGCAGACGGAATAACGGCTGTTGCCGCCGGAACCTATACCAATGCGACGGCGACCTACGGCACGCTGACCATCACCAAGCGCAGCGTCACCTTGACCTCCGCCGATGATTCCAAGGAGTACGACGGCCACCCCCTGACCAACGATACCGTGACCGTGACCGGCGACGGCTTTGTGAAGAACGAGGGCGCCACCTACAACGTCACCGGCAGCCAGACCAAGGTGGGCGGCACGGCGAAGAACAACACCTTCACCTACACCCTCAAGACGGCAGCCGATGAAACCCTGGCGGGGAACTACAACATCACCACGGTGTTCGGCACCTTGACTGTGACCAAGAGCACCAAGGTGGTGGAGATCTCCTCCGGCGATAAGGACTGGACCTACGACGGCGACATCCACAGCCATCCCGTTTACACCGTGAAGTTCGGCGGTACCGATGTAACGGCGGATGCCGCCGGCCTGGTGTTTGAACTGCCCACGGGCGACACCGTTACCCTGTCCAATGCCAGAACCGTCCAGGACGTGCTGGATACGGACAACAATACCAAGAACCAGTATGACTATGTGCTGGCCAATGCAGACCAGTACACAACGGTGACGGCTGCCTACGGCACGCTGAAGATCAACCCGAAGGCCCTCACGCTGGAGAGCGATGATCTGGAGAAAGTGTATGATGGCACCGCGCTGGTAAACGGCGACACGCCCCTTAAGACCAAGAACGGCTGGGTGGACGGCGAAGGCGCAACCTATATCTTTACCGGCAGCCAGACGCTGGTGGGGCAGAGCCCCAACAGCTTCACCATCCAGCCCGAGCCCGGCACCGACCTGCATAACTATACCGTGGAGCAGAAGGCGGGCAACCTCACCGTGACGGATGAGGGGATGCCCGATGACAGGGCGGTCACCAAGAGCGACGGCTCCGGCAACGAGGGCCGCAAGTACCGCGTGGGCGAAACCGTGGTCTGGGTGGTGGATGTGAAGAACGTCTACGATGTCGAAAAGACCCTGACCGTGATCGAGCCTGACGGCATGGTAATTGTGGGCCATGTGCCTGAAACCCTGGCGCCCGGCGAAGAGGCCCACATCACCGTGCGGCACGTTGTCACCGCGGCAGACGTGGTGGCCACAGAGATCACCAACACCGTTACCGTGAAGCTGGATGATAAGCCCTTTACCGGCGAAGATACGGTGGAGACTAAGCCCATCGAAATTGAGATCACCGCGGACAGCGCCACCAAGGTGTACGACGGCACCGCCCTCACCAAGGACAGCTATCAGCTGACCAAAGGCGAGCTGGCCGCAGGCAACACCATCGATTCCGTGAAGGTGGCCGGCTCCCAGACGCTGGTGGGCAGCAGCAAAAACCACCCCTCTGATGCGAAGATTTTGGACGCCAATGGCACGGATGTTACCCAGGGTTACACGATTGAATATATCGACGGCACCCTGACCGTGACCGACGGCACCCAGCCCGATGACAAGGATGAGGTGAAGGACGGCCTGGTGGTCACCAAGACCGCTGAGCAGAAGGAATACAAGGCCGGCGATCTGGTAACCTTCACCATCGAAGTCACCAATATCTACGACAGCGAGCAGGATATCACCCTGGAGGAGATTGAGGGCGTTACCCTGAAGGATGCGAAGTTCGCGGCCGTGCCCGGCGGCGAAAAGCGCAGCACCACAGCGGAATACGAGATCACCGAAAAGGATATCCTAAACGGCAGCTTCACCAATACCGTTACGGCCAAGCTGGGCAAGATCACCAAGCAGGCCACCGCCACGGTGAACACCGAGGCGAAAGATGGCCACCTGACCGTGACGAAGATCACCAAGACGGAGACGCCTGCGGGCGGCTTCAAGCTGGGGGACACCGTCCAGTATGAAATCAAGGTGATCAACGACGGCAACCTGACCATCAAGGATATCACCGTAACCGACGAGCGCACCGGCCTGGAGGAAAAGGTGGCTGTGCTTGCTCCCGGTGAGGAGAAGAGCTTTGAAACCAGCACCCAGGTGACCGAGGCGGATATCCTTTCCGGCCATGTCATCAACGACGCCACGGCGAAGGGCACCAGTCCCGACCCGGATAAGCCCGATGTGCCGGTGGATCCCGGCCATACGGATGATGATCCGGAAGACCCGAAGGGCCACCTGACCATCACCAAGGAGACCACCAGCAAGGCGAAGGCCGAAGACGGCAAGTACGCCCTGGGCGAAGAAATCACCTACAAGATCACCGTAACCAACGATGGGAACCTGACCATCACGGACATCGAGGTGAAGGACGAACTGACGGGCGACAGCTGGAAGATCGCCAGCCTGGCGCCGAAGGCCAGCGAGGAATTCACCGCCGCGTACACCGTGACGGAGAAGGATGTGCTGGCGGGCAGCGTGAAGAACGTGGCCACGGGAGAAGGCACCAGTCCCGACCCGAAACAGCCCGATGTGCCGGTGAATCCCGGCGAGGATGAGGAGCCCACGGAAGACCCGAAGGGCCACCTGAACATCACCAAGGAAACCACCAGCAAGGCGAAGGCCGAGGACGGCAAGTATGCCCTGGGCGAGGAAATCACCTACAAGATCACCGTGACCAACGACGGCAACCTGACCATCACGGACGTCGAGGTGAAGGATGAGCTGACGGGCGACAGCTGGAAGATCGCCAGCCTGGCGCCGAAGGCCAGCGAGGAATTCACCGCCGCGTACACCGTGACGGAGAAGGACGTGCTGGCGGGCAGCGTGAAGAACGTGGCCACGGGAGAAGGCACCAGTCCCGACCCGAAACAGCCCGATGTGCCGGTGAATCCCGGCGAGGATGAGGAGCCCACGGAGGATCCGAAGGGGCACCTGAACATCACCAAGGAAACCACCAGCAAGGCGAAGGCCGAAGACGGCAAGTACGCCCTGGGCGAAGAAATCACCTACAAGATCACCGTAACCAACGATGGGAACCTGACCATCACGGACATCGAGGTGAAGGATGAACTGACGGGCGACAGCTGGAAGATCGCCAGCCTGGCGCCGAAGGCCAGCGAGAAATTCACTGCCGCGTACACCGTGACGGAGAAGGATGTGCTGGCGGGCAGCGTGAAGAACGTGGCCACGGGAGAAGGCACCAGTCCCGACCCGAAACAGCCCGATGTGCCGGTGAATCCCGGCGAGGATGAGGAGCCCACGGAAGACCCGAAGGGCCACCTGAACATCACCAAGGAAACCACCAGCAAGGCGAAGGCCGAGGACGGCAAGTATGCCCTGGGCGAGGAAATCACCTACAAGATCACCGTGACCAACGACGGCAACCTGACCATCACGGACGTCGAGGTGAAGGATGAGCTGACGGGCGACAGCTGGAAGATCGCCAGCCTGGCGCCGAAGGCCAGCGAGGAATTCACCGCCGCGTACACCGTGACGGAGAAGGATGTGCTGGCGGGCAGCGTGAAGAACGTGGCCACGGCGGACGGCACCAGTCCTGACCCGGATAAGCCCGATGTGCCGGTGACGCCCGGTGAAGACGAGGAGCTCACGGACGATCAGAAGTCCTTCAACCTGACCATCAACTATCTGTTCTCCGGCGGCAGCAAGGCGGCGGAAAGCTATACGGCGCAGCTTGCTGCGGGTGATCGCTACAGCGTCACTTCGCCCACCGTAAACGGCTACATCCCCGATCAGGCCGTGGTGGCGGGCGTCATGCCCGAGCGGGATGTGCAGATTACCGTGTTCTACATCCCCTTGATCATCATTCCGGAGGCGATTCCTGTCACGCCCGAACCCGTCCGGCCCAGCATGCCGGAAGCGCCCATGAGACTGAGCAACGTGGGCCTGAACGCGGGCGAATGCATTGAGTAAGCGCTGAAAAGACGCCCGGCGCGGGAAACCGCGCTGGGCGCCTGCGAGGAAGAATTACAGTTGGAAAGGAACTAAACCATGAAAAGGATATTGGTTTATCTGCTTGTTCTGCTGATGCTTTGCAGCGCATTACCGGTGCATGCGGAAACGCTGACCTCCAATGAGATTTCAACGGGGTCTGCGTTGGCTGGCAATCAGCTGACGGTGGGCATTACCACCCCCTTTGACGGAAAATTCTTCACCCGGATGTGGGGCAATGTCACCAGTGATCTGGATGTAAGGATGCTGATTCACGGCTATAACCTGGTGGAATGGCGCAGCGAGGAAGCGGCCTTTGCCGTGGATCCCTCCGTGGTAAGCGGCATCCTGGTGACGGAGAATCAGCGGGGAGATCGCACCTATACGCTGTCGCTGTATAACGATTTGTACTATTCGGACGGAACCCCCATCACCGCCTGGGATTACGCCTTTTCCATCCTGCTGGGCATGGCCCCGCAGATTGCCGAGATTGGCGGCAGCCCGCGGCCGATGGATTATCTGGTGGGGTACCAGGCCTATGCCAGCGGCGCGGCGCGCCAGCTGGCCGGCGTCCGGGTGCTGGCAGATCATGTGCTGGCCATTACGATCAGCCATGAATACCTGCCCTTCTTCTATGAGCAGGGCCTGCTGGATTGCACGCCCTGTCCCATTGCGGTGATTGCGCCCGGCTGCCAGGTGCGGGACGACGGAAATGGCGTATACATTGACGGCCAGGGAGGCGCTGCCTTTACGGCGGAACTGCTGCGCGGCACGCTGCTGGATCCGGAAAAAGGATATATGGCCCATCCCGGCGTTACCAGCGGCCCCTATCGGCTGGTCGCCTTTGACGGCAAACAGGCTGAATTGGAGATCAATCCTTATTACAAGGGCAACTCCTCAGGCCATAAGCCCTCCATCCAGCGCCTGGTTTACCGCACTGTGGCGGAAGACGAAATGATGAGTTTGCTTGCCAGCGGGGAAGTGAACCTGCTGACCAAGTGCACATCGGCGGATGTGGTGCGCGAAGGCCTGGTGCTCATGACGGAAAAACCGCAGTACACCGCGGCAAATTACGCCCGCAGCGGCATGGGATACATTGCGTTCTGCTGCGAGCAGGATGCGGTGAGCAGCGCGGCGGTGCGCCAGGCGGTTGCCTATTGCCTGGACAAGGACGCGCTGGTCAAGGATACCGTGGATGCCTTCGGTATGCGCACGGATGGATACTATGGCATGGGCCAGTGGATGTATCAGATGATCAGCGGGGAAATGCAGCTAACCGGCTCTCAGGCCGGCGCCTTGAGCGCCCTGTCCATGGACCGCGTGAAGCGCTATGAACTGAACCCGCAGGAGGCTGTGCGGCTGCTGGAGGCGGACGGCTGGACGATGAACCGCAGCGGCGGCGCCTTCGACCCTGCCCGGGATGATGTGCGCTGCAAGCAGCTCAACGGTACGCTGGTGCCCCTGGAGCTCACCCTGGTATGCCCGGAGGAAAACGGCAAGGCGGAAGCCATCCGCTCGGCGCTGGGGAAGAATATGGCCCAGGCCGGCATGCAGCTGACGGTGCAGGAAGAGCCCATGGAACAGGTGCTGCGCCAGTATTATCGCCAGCAGGAGAGAAGCTGCGATATGATTTTTATGGCCAGCAACTTCGACGTGGTGTTTGACCCCTCCTATACCTTTGAACCGGATGGAGCCTATAACGCCAGCGCAATTTCGGATGCCCGCCTGTATCAGCTGGCGGAGAACATGAACCGTACCCAGCCCGATGACCTGCTGGGCTATATGGCAAAGTGGCTCGCGTTCCAGCAGCGTTTCCAGGAAGTGGTGCCCATGATTCCCGTGTATTCCAATACCTATTTTGATTTCTATCCCCGGGCGCTGCAGGAATATCACATTGCCAGCGCCATCAGCTGGAGCCAGGCCATTGTGGATGCATCCCTGAGCGATGCCCCGGATGGAGCAAATTAACCTGAACCGGCAAAGAATCCCACAGGAAGAGAATCAAAAAGAACATCCCCGGCCTTTCGGGGATGTTCTTTGCGTGTTGGTGATCATGTACGAAGAATCCGCCTTTGCAACGGGAAAATGGGTACTGTTTCTCGGCTGAAAGATTCGGCAAACAGGAATTGGGTGGGAGAGGGAGTACGCGCTTTCTTCCCGGGGAAGAAAGCTGCAAAGAAGCCAGCCGGCGAACCGGCTTGGACGCAATAACAAACAATTTGCGCCTGTAACTTGCATGTCGCCATGCGAGCTTCCGGGCATAAGAAAAGCCTGAAAATTTCCGATAAAACAAGCAAGCTTGTTTTTCGGCAATTTTCAGGCTTTTCCCTGTGCGCTTTGCGCACAGCAGGGCCAGCTTTGCTGGCCTGCCCGGAAGTGGGGAACGGCGCTCCTGTTTTGGTTTGAGATTCTTGCTTTTACGGCGACAAACGGGGTTTCTCTGCTTCTCTCTTTGACCCAAAGAGAGAAGAACCCTCGTTCGTTCCCCCTCCCATCCAATTTCTGCTTGCCCATGCAGTTGCCCGGAAATGAAGCATTAAAAGAAAGAGAAGTGAAACAGCCTGGAGATTTTGGAAGAATGCATCCATCCGGAATCTCCAGGCTTTGCATTGAGGCAGCAGGTGTTTATGCCTCCCGGGAAAGCATATCCCGAGCCACGTACACGCCGCTGGCGGAGGCATGGGACAGGGAATGGGTAATGCCGCTGCCGTCGCCGATGACGTACAGGCCGGGATAGCGGGTTTCCAGATGCTCGTCCACATCCACTTCCATGTTGTAGAATTTCACTTCCACGCCGTACAGCAGGGTATCGTCATTGGCCGTGCCGGGGGCAATGCGGTCCAGGGCATAGATCATTTCAATGATGCCATCCAGAATGCGCTTGGGCAGCACCAGGCTGAGGTCGCCGGGGGTGGCCGCCAGGGTGGGGGTCACCAGCCCTTCCTCCACGCGCTTCACCGTGCTGCGGCGACCGCGAATCAGATCGCCAAAGCGCTGCACAATCACGCCGCCGCCCAGCATGTTGCTGAGCCGGGCAATGCTTTCGCCATAGCCGTTGCTGTCCTTGAAGGGCTCGGAAAAATGCTTGCTCACCAGCAGGGCAAAGTTGGTGTTCTCCGTATGCTTGGCCGGGTCTTCGTAACTGTGCCCGTTGACGGTGACGATGCCGTTGGTGTTTTCGTTCACCACCGCGCCGTAGGGGTTCATGCAGAAGGTGCGCACATTGTCCTCAAACTTTTCGGTGCGGTATACAATCTTGCTTTCGTACAGCTCATCCGTCAGATGGCTGAACACCACGGCGGGCAGCTCCACCCGCACGCCGATGTCCACGCGGTTGGATTTGGTGCCGATGTCCAGCTCGTGGCACACCTGCTCAATCCATTTGCTGCCGCTGCGGCCCACGCTGACCACGCACTTTTGGCAGGCGAAATCCTGCCCGTCACAGTGCACCAGATAGCCATCCTCTGCCACGCGGATGCTGCGCACCGGCATGTCAAAGAAGAAGTCCATCTGATCCTTCATTTCAGCATACAGATTCTGCAGTACAACATAGTTGATGTCCGTGCCCAGATGGCGCACCGAGGCGTCCAGCAGGTTCAGCTTGTTTTGAATGCACAGCTTTTTAAACCGCGTGCCCGCCGTGCTGTAAAGCTTGGTGCCCGCCCCGCCGTGGGCCAGGTTGATCTCATCCACATACCGCATCAGATCCAGCGCCTGCTTTTTGCCAATGTATTCATACAGCGTGCCGCCAAAGCTGTTGGTGATGTTGTATTTGCCGTCTGAGAACGCGCCTGCGCCGCCAAAGCCGCTCATAATGGAGCAGCTTTTGCAGCCGATACAGCTTTTGATCTTTTCCCCATCAATGGGGCAGCGCCGCTTTTCCAGCGGATGGCCTGCCTCAATAACGGCAATCCGGAGATCCTTTTTGTTCTTCTTCAGTTCATACGCGGTAAAAATCCCGCCGGGGCCCGCGCCGATAATGACCACATCATATTGCATAAAACCGTTTTTCCTCCGTTATGCGGTTAAAATTCGTACTTGATATTCTACCATATTCTGAAAAAGAACGCAATCACCCGCGCGCTGCCAGCCGGTACGCCTTCCATCCGGCGATGGCGCCCAGGGTGTTCAGCAGCAGATCGTCCGTTTCCGCCAGGCCGGAGCCCAAAATGAACTGCCCGCCTTCAATGGCCAGGGAAAGCAGCAGCCCAGCCAGGAGACAGGCATAAAAATCCCACCCTCTCCGGGACAGATGCATCCCCAGCGGCATGAACCACAGCACATTGCCGAAAAACAGGCGCGCTGCCGCGCGGCAGGAGCCCCACCCAAGCAAATCCCGATACGCCACGCCAGGAATCAGATTCAGGCGGCCCGAGCACAGCGGATGGCTGAAGCAGCCGGGGCGAAATACCGTTATGCGCAGCAGCGCAGCCAGATAAAGGATAAAAAGCAGCTTTTGTACGCGCTGCTTACGCATCCAGCCTGCGGATGGTGCCATCCAGCAGCGCCCGGAAGGTGCCCCGCACCCGTTCGGCCGTTTCGGTCACCTCCGCGTGGGACAGGGGCGCGTCCAGAATGCCGGCGGCCATGTTGGTAAGGCAGCTGATGCCCAGCACCTTCATGCCCGCATGCACGGCGGCAATGGTTTCCGGCACGGTGGACATGCCCACCGCGTCCGCGCCCATCACCCGCGCCATGCGGATTTCCGCCGGGGTTTCATACGTGGGGCCGTTGAACCAGGCATACACGCCCTCCCGCAGGGCAATGCCGCTTTCCGCCGCGGCCTCGCCGGCAATGGCCCGCAGGCGCTTATCGTACGCCCGGGACATATCGGGAAAGCGCGGGCCCAGGGCGTCGATGTTGGGGCCAGTCAAGGGGTTCTTGCCGGAGAAATTGATAAAATCGCTGATCAGCATCAAATCGCCGGGAGCAAACGCCGTGTTCACCGCGCCGGCGGCGTTGGTCAAAATCAGCGTGCCAATGCCCAGCCGCGCCATCACGCGAATGGGCAGCACCACATCCTCCAGGGGGTGCCCCTCATAGCTGTGGAAGCGTCCCCGCATCATCAGCACACGTTTCCCGTGCAGCGTGCCCGCCCATAATTCCCCGGCATGGCCGGGAACCGTGGAGCGGGGGAAGCCGGGAATTTCCGCATAAGGCACCATTCGGGCATCCGACAGGGCCTCCACATAGTCGCCCAGCCCGCTGCCCAGCACCACGCCGATGTCGGCTTCGCCCAGCACTTCGCGGACGTATGCCGCAGCCCGATCAATCCGTTCCAGCTCAGTCATTTTGATTCATCTCCAGTTTTTGGAAGAATGAGGAGGCGCCAAAGCGCTCCGGCAGGCCAAAGCCCTCGCAGACAGTGGCCGCGATATCGGCATAGCTGTCCCCGGTGCCCAGGTCAATCGCCCGGCGCATGCCGCGGTGCCAGGCCAGGATGGGCACCCGCTCCCGGGTGTGATCGGTGCCGGTGTAGGTGGGGTCGCAGCCGTGGTCCGCCGTGATCAGCAGCAGGTCGTCCTCCTTCATGGCGCCCAGGATGTTGGGCAGGAAGTCGTCAAAATCCTTCAGGCACTGGGCATAGGCCTGCACATCCCGGCGATGGCCGCAGTTCATATCGAAATCCACCAGGTTGACAAAGCACAGGCCGCGGAAATCCTGGGCCATGTCCGCCATCAGGCTGTCCAGGCAGGCCGGGTTGCCCGCGGAATGCACGCTTTGGGTAATGCCCTTCATGTTGAAAATATCCTCAATTTTGCCCACGGCCAGGGTGTCATAGCCCGCCCTGGAAAGCACATCCAGCACCGTATCGCCGGAAGGATCCATGGAAAAATCATGCCGCCGGGGCGTGCGCTTGAAGTCCGCCGCGCAGGTGCCCACAAAGGGACGGGCGATCACCCGGCCCACGCCGTGCTTGCCGGTGAGAATCTGCCGGGCCTTGCGGCACATATCGTACAGCTCCTCCACGGGCACAATGTCCTCATGGGCGGCAATCTGGAACACGCTGTCCGCCGAGGTGTACACAATCACCTTGCCGGTGCGCAAATGCTCTTCGCCCAGCTCCTCCAGGATGGCGGTGCCGCTGGCGGGCTTGTTGCCGATGGTGCCCCGGCCGATCGCCGCCTCAAAGGCGTCAATCACCTCCGGCGGGAAGCCGTTGGGATAGGTGGGGAAGGGCTCGTGCAGCACAAGGCCGGCCATTTCCCAATGCCCGGTGGTGGTATCCTTGCCCCGGCTGGCCTCGGTCAGCCGGCCGTATGCGCCGGCGGCGGCAGGGTCCTTTTCCAGATAGGTGCCCGGAATGTGGCCCAGGCCCAGACGGCACAGGTGCGGCAGCTTCAGGCTGGTCTGCTGCACGATATGGCCCACCGTGTTGGCGCCCTCATCCCCATAGGCCGCGGCGTCCGGCGCGTCGCCCACGCCCACGGAATCCAGTACAATCCAGAATACACGATTCAGCATTTGTTTCTCCCCCGTTTTCTGCCGCCCGAAGCGGCGCTGCCGATCCGGCAAAGATTTCTTTCTGCATCAAATTATAAATGTTTCCGCGCAAAAACGCAATGTTTCCAAGCGGAAAGGCGAAATTCCGCCAGTGCCCGCTTATTTTCCGGCTTCGCCATGGGCCGCGTTCAGCTCTCCCATCCGGCGGGTATACACATCCGGCGCGGCAACGCTGAAGCCGAAAAAGCCCAGCGCGTTCCCCAGAGACTGATAAACGCCATGGCTGTACGCCACCAGCTTCGCCCGCTGAAGATCAATTTTTCCGTTCTCATCCAGCAGCGCCTCCTGCACGCCCATGCCCACCACCTCGCCGATGAACAGATCATGGGAGCCCAGCTCCAGCACCTGCCGGGTTTTGCAGGCCAGATACAGCGGGCATTCGGCAATGGCCGGGGCAAAGCGCATTTCCGCCGCCGGGGCGCAGGTGAGGCCGCAGGACGCGAATTTATCCTCGTCCCGGCCGGACTTCACGCCGCACCGGTCGGCAGCAGCCAGCTGCTCCTCACCCACCAGGTTGATGACAAACTCCTCGCTGCTGAGCAGGATATGATGGGAAAAACGCTCTTTGCGCACGGCGATGCTCACCATGGGCGGCTGGCTGCACACCGTGCCGGCCCAGGCGATGGTAATGATGTTGGGACGCTCGCCCTCCGCGGCACAGCTTACCATCACCGCGGGGACGGGGCACAGCAGCGTGCCCGGCGTCAATGTCTGAAATGCCATGCTTTTCTCCTTTCAGAAAGGGCGAAGCCGTTCCGCTTCGCCCTGGTTGATCACTCCACCGGCTGCCAGAATTTGCTCAGCGGCAGCACCATGCGCACCGCGTGGGCCACGATCATGCTGCGGGAGATGGGGCCCACCCGGCGGCTGTCGTTGCTGACACCCCGGTTGTCGCCCATGACAAAGTATTCATCCTCGCCCAGCACCACAGGGCCAAAGGAGGTATGGGACTCGGTGCCCATATCGATTTGCGTTTCATCCACCAGCCCGCCGTTGACATACACCAGCCCGTCGCGCATTTCCAGGGTATCCCCGGGCAGGGCGATCAGCCGCTTCACAAACAGCGTTTTGCCCCGGTCAGGGTAATGGCAGATCACCACATCCCCGCGGGTAAAGTTGCCGCGCAGGTATTCGGGCTTGGTGGCCAGCACCACTTCGCCGTCCCTCAGGGTGTTCTGCATGCTTTCGCCGTCCACGCGGATGGGCACAAACAGGAACGTGCGGATGGCCAGGGCGATGGCCACGGCGGACAGCAGGGTCAGCGCCCAGCTGATCAGCTCCTGCTTCAGCGTTTTTTTTCGGCTTTTCCTTTTTTGTTTTCCGGAGGATGCTCATGGGTGTGTTCTCCTTGTGTTACTCTACTTTTTGCATGAATTTGCTCAGGGGCAGGATTACGCGCTTCACATGGCCCACAATCATATCCCGGCTGATGGGGCCCACCCGGCGGCTGTCGTTGCTGTTGCCGCGATTGTCGCCCATGACAAAGTATTGATCTTCGCCCAGCAGCACCGGGCCCAGGCTGGTTTGGGACTGGGAATGCATATCGATGCCGCTTTCATCCACCGGTTCGCCGTTGACGTACACCGCGCCCTCCCGGATTTCCAGCACATCCCCGGGCAGGGCGATCAGCCGCTTCACAAACAGGGTATGGTGGGTCATGGTCAGCTCAAAGGAGCCGCCCACGCTGAAGCTGCTTTGGGTGTTGCGGTCGGGATACCGGCAGATGATCACGTCGCCCCGGTGGATATCCCCTTTCAGGTAGCCGGGCTTGGTAACCAGTACAATTTCCTTGTCCTGCAGGGTGTTGAGCATGCTTTCCCCATCCACGCGAATGGGCTCAAACAGGAACATCCGGATGATCAGGGCAATGACCACTGCGGCCAGCAGCGTTAAAATCCAGCTTATCACTTCTTGCTTTACCGTTTTCTTTTTCTTTTCTTTTTTCTGCTTTTTTGCGCGGGCCATTACGGCCTGCAGAAAGGTTTTCTTTTCGGGTTCGGCATTCACGGTTCGGTCAGCTCCTTTTGCGGCTTGGGGGCGGGGCCCTGGGCAATCAGCCTTTTGCGGCGGCGGAGAAAATCCTGCCGGTCCAGCATCACAATGCGGCCGCAGCCATGGCAGCGGATTTTGATATCGGCGCCGATGCGGATGACCGTCCATACGTCATTGCCGCAGGGATGCTTTTTCCGCGTCTGCACTTCATCGCCCAGGCGAATCTCCTCCGTCATGCCCGTCCCTCCTCTTTTTGATGACAGCACCTATTATAAGCCATGCGGGCTTTTTTTTCAATGTTAATTCCATGTATGCGCGGTTAGATGCGGATTGGTATTTTCTAATGCGAAAATAATCGTGGCGTTTTTCGCTTCTTTCTGCTATAATAAAATCAGCCGGATGCTTTCCCGCGCTGTATCCGTAAGGAAAACAGAAAAAGGAGGACGATACCATGTCTGAGGAAGAACGCCTGGATATCGTGGAAGGAATTGACGAGGAAGGCAATCGCCTGCTGCTGCGGGTGAACCGCTACTTTTACTATAACGGAGAGGAATACGTTCTGCTTAGCGACGACGTGGAGGAATCCGACGCCGAACTGGAAGACGTTACTTTCTTTGTGATGAAGGTGACGGTATCCACCGATGAGGACGGGGAGGAGATTGAGGAGTTTGAGCCGGTGGAGCAGGAGCTGATGGATGCGCTGATCGAAGTGGTGAAAACCAATTTTGAGGATGACAGCGACATCATTGAGGAACTGCAGGACGAATAACGCCTTTCATGCGGAAGGAAGCGCGCTGCGCTCTTTCCGCTTTTTTTGCCGTTTTCTGCGGTTTTGTTTGACGCAGGCACGCTCCTGTGCTATAATTTTATAGTTAAATCGATTTTCTGGAGGGATTTTCATGTCCGGTCATTCCAAATGGCATAATATTCAGGCAAAAAAGGGCAAGGCGGATGCCGCGCGCGGCAAGATCTTTACCAAGATCGGCCGTGAAATCGCCATTGCTGTGCGCGAGGGCGGCGCAAACCCCGAAAGCAACGGCAAGCTGCGCGATGTCATCGCCAAGGCCAAGGCCAATAACATGCCCAACGACAATATTCAGCGCTCCATCAAGAAGGCCGCCGGCGAAGGCAGCGGCCTGAATTATGAAGAGATCACCTATGAAGGCTATGCCCCCGGCGGCGTGGCCATCATCTGCAACATCGTAACGGATAACCGCAACCGCACCAGCGCGGATGTGCGCCATATTTTCGATAAGAACGGCGGCAGCCTGGGCACCCCCGGCAGCGTGGCCTATATGTTTGACAACAAGGGCGAAATCGTGGTGGAGCGCGAGCCCGGCATGGACGAGGACGAAATCATGATGATGGCCCTTGAAGCCGGCGCCGAGGACGTGAAGGTATCCGACGATGTGTTTGAAATCTACACCGCGCCCAACGATTTCTCCGCTGTGCGGGAAGCGCTGGAGAATCAGGGCCTCAGCTTCCTGAGCGCGGACAAGAAGATGATTCCGCAGAATTATATCTCCGTAACAGATGAGGATACCATCAACAAGATCACCAAGCTGCTGGACATGCTGGATGACAACGACGATGTGGCCGATGTGTGTCACAACGCCGAACTGCCCGAGGAAGAGGAAGAAGAGTAAGTGCCTCTTCACGCCAGAAAGCGCCGGCTTGACGCCGGCGCTTTTGCTTGACAAATAATGCGCATTGCGCTATGATAATCCTCGCCATGGAGGTGTATCGAAGTGGTCATAACGGCCCTGACTCGAAATCAGGTAGGGTGAAAGCCCTCGTGGGTTCGAATCCCACCGCCTCCGCCATCGCCCAACCCGCATGCAACCCAGTGTTCATGCGGGTTTTCACGTTTTTTGGGCCGTTTTTCCTGTTCGAACTTGCGGCCCCGGCGCCGCTTTCTTTTTCCCGTTTTGCCCCTTTCAGGAGAGAACTCGGGAGAGAACCGAGGAGAGAACTCCTGATCGGCGTAAACCGTTGTCACGCCTGGGTTTTCGGGCCCTCCCCGCATCCGTCCGCTGCACAAAACCGCTTCAAAAACAGCTGCTTTTCTTGCATTTTTGAATTCTCGCGCTTCCGGCTGCATTTTCAGTCCCGTCAGGATCGCCTCCGCCGACGTGATCTTGGAGTGGTAATCCAGGTGCGCGTACACATTGGCCGTGGTGGAGAAGTCGCTGTGGCCCAGCCATTCCTGAATCTGCTTCATGGGCACCCCGTTGGCCAGCAGCAGGCTAGCACAGCTGTGTCTCAGGTCGTGGAAACGTATCCGCCGCATCCCGTGCTGCTCCAGAAAGTTGGGGAACCCCGACGTCAGATAGCTGCACTTGATGCGCTCCCCCAGGGGATTGACGCAGATGTAATCCAGGTAGTCCTTGCAATAGCTGCGGCCGCAGACCTTGCTGTATTCCTCCTGCTGGGCTTTCTTCCGAAGCAGCAGCTCCTTGAACTGCGGCACCAGCGGCAGCGTGCGCAGGCTGGATTTGGTCTTGGTGGTGTCCGACGCCACCTCCACCTTTTTGCCGTCCATCTCCACGTCGGTCACGGTGTGATCGATGGTGATGGTATTCTTCTGAAAGTCCACCGCGCACCATCTCAGGCCGATCACCTCGCTGCGCCGCAGCCCGTAGAAGGCCGCCAGCTTGACGGGCAATTCCAGGTCGGTGCCTTCCACCAGCTCGAACAGGCGGTTAATCTCGTCCCCGTCGTAGTAATCGGAGAGGAACTTTTCCTTCTTGGGCAGCTCCACCCGATCCGCCGGATTGGTGTTCAGTAGCTCCACCTTCACGGCGTATTTCAGCGCCTTGTGGATCACGGCGTGGTAGTGGATAACGCTGTTGGGCGAAACCCGCTCCAGCTGATCCGTGTAGAACTTCTGGATATGCACCGCCTTGAGGTCGCCCAGGGCGATGTGCTTCTTCTCGAAGTACGGCCTGATGGGAAACTTGACCATGGAAGCGTAGCTTGCCAGCGTAGCCGGACGAACCGAGCCCTTGACGATCTTGAGCCATTCCTCCAGGTATTCGCAGAAGGGCATGTCGCTGTGCATCGCGCCCCGCTCCACCGGCGGCTTGAATGTCTCCCTGGCCTCCCAGAGCATTTGCTCCGCCCGCTTCTTGTTGCCCTTCACCGGCAAGTTGGTGGGAATCCATTTTGTTTTCCGATTGTTATCAACGTCCTGATAACTGAGTACGATATAGAAAAGACCTTTCTTTTCCTGCAGGTGTCCTGCTACCATATGTCCTCCTTTCGCAGCGGGACCGAACCTGCCGTTGACATAACCAGTTTACACCAATCGTGTCAGCGGCGCAAGGTTCGAACCCATAGATTTACGCTGCGCTCGTCAGTTTCAAATAGGATAAAACGTGCATCTTGGGAATCCGGTAGGCCCGGCCTACCTTCAGCGCTGTGATCTGGCCGCTTTTGATCAGCTTGTAGCCGGTCTTTTCGCTGATGCGCAGCGCCTGGCACATAGTGCCAATGTCCATGATGTCCGGGTATTCCTTCAGCACCATGCTGTACATTTCTTTGGCGGTATAGTTCATTCTGTGTCCTCCTGTACTTTCGTTTTGTCTTTTGTTACCGGTTAGAACTTCATTTTTGACGGCGACGATCAATTCATCGTCCCCTTCAAAAACAGCTGTTTGGAGCTCTGCGAAACCCTTGCAGAATAAGGACTTTTCAGTTCCCCAACGTGGTCTAACCGGTAACAAAATGGGTTTTGCGTAAGTCGCTTTTTTCATTTTGTAAAAGCTCTTTTTCCTTCATTTGATGCGTCCATGCGTCCCGTTCAGCGTCTTGTCCTGCGGTCCTGTGGGACGCATGGACGCATTGTTTGGCTCAAAACTTCTTTATCAAGTTTTGAATGGGTTATCGTCCGGGTCCACCAGCTGCCATCCGCCTGATGAATAGCCGGATGTCTTGATCAGTGATCCGATCCCCTTGAAGCCTCTGACCTGGCGGCCGGCGCTGTTGATGAGATGGGTTGTGTACTGGATGCCGTACTTTTCCTGATTGGCCACCAGCTGCACGATCAGTGTTTTGCTTTTCAGGGCGGGATACGCATTCTCTTCGCACCAGGTGTGGTACACATCGCCCAGCTCTTTGGAGCTGACGGAGCAGTCCGGCCCGCGGGTGATGTAGCCCTTCGACTCCAGGAACAGCTCCACATTGTTGGCATCCTTCTTCACTGCCTCCCGGTTCACACGCGCCTGGTCGCTTTCCGTAAAGCGGAAGTTGTTCTTCACCAGCCGCTGCAATCCCTTGAAGGCCCAGAGGAAGATGCCCTCCAATTCTTCGCAGAGTTTGTCGGCCAGCTCGGGATCGTCCGGCCGATCAGGCGGCTTTCGCTTGGTGGTCAGGATCAGCTGTCGGCGGAAGAAGCCGTCGCTTCGGTCGAACAGCGACATCAGATCGCCGTTGGAAAACGCCATGATGCGCGCCGTCATCCAACCCTGATAGCTCTGCTTGCCCTTGCGCTCCAGATCCATTTTGCTTTTCGCAGTGACGATGGACTTCACATAGTTGGTCTGGCGCAGCGCTTCCAATCGCATGTCGTCGTCGATCATCAGCAGCACGTGCTCCAGGTCGGCGCGAGCAAATCGGTTTTCGGAAATCTTTCCCACGCTGCCGTCCTTGGCATATGCGCCGAACAGTTTGGACAGCACATTGCCGATCTGACTTTTCCCTTCGCCGCCGCTTCCCTTGATCACCAGCATCTTCTGTCCGGCGTTGCTGGGGATCAGACAGTAGCCGATGAATTCCTGCAGCGTGGGAATGTCTTCCGGCCGCAGCAGGTCGGAGATAAAACGGAGCCAACGCTCGGGTGACTTTGCGTTCGGATTGAAGGAGATGGGCAGCCGGTATCGGACGATCTCATTCTTTTCCTGGGTGAATGTTCCGTCCAAAAACAACGTGCCGTTCCTGACGTGAATGCGATCCGTTTGCGGCAGCAGCTCTTTCACTTGCGCTGTGATCCGCAGGGCCTTCACAATGTCATCCACCTTTTTACTTACGCCGGTGACAACGAACCGCTCCACCATTTTGTAGATGACCGCGCGCAGCGCATTCTCATCCGTCACCTTTCCTTCCACAGAGAAGAAAGAGTTTTCCGTGTATGCCAGCCGATACTTCTTCAGAAATTCACGGCAGAAGATCGGTTCATTGATCGTTCTGCCGGTGAACCAATCCGGCCACCAAGGCTGCCTGACAATCTTTTTCTTCTCGGACTTTTCGTTTTCTTCACTTACTATTTCAGTTGTCTGCTTCTCGTTTTCTTTCATGGATTTCTCCTGTTCATTCTCAGTTGTCGTGACATCTGACTGTGTGTCCGATCACACAGTCAGGAAGAGTTTCGATGCCGTCCTGCGTTCGGATCATGCTTCGCGACGGCATGACGCAGGGCGAGGAACAAACCCGGAGGGTTTGTGACGCGGTTCCGCAAAGTCAGCATGAAAGCTGAGAGCATGCGCAAGCGCAGCGAAGGGCATGCGAAGCCGCATATGTGAACGTGCAGGATAGCTTTTCCTGCGCGGGAAATCGTGGGGGATGAAGCCTGACGCTCTGGCTTTCATCGTCACCATATCACACGGCCTTCAAAATCGTTTTCACGTTTTGAAAACTTCGGAAAGCGTTGCGGCGTAAGGCTTTGTTGGCATTTTTAAGTCTGCCTGTTTTTTTGAAATGACGGTTTTACTGGGCTTTTCGGCCCAAAAGTTTTCACGAAATGAAATTTCTTTTTTTCGGGAACACGGTTCCATGCTCTCCTGAAACCAGCCCCGGAGCATAGTAGCAAGCAGGGCAAACGTAGCACTTTTTGCACTTTGCTTGTTGGGGCACTCCCGGGGCCTGCCGGCCCGCTCTTCGCTGAAAATGATCCACTGGATCATTTTCCGGGCGCTCAAAGCCCCAAACCCCTTTACCAGCGCAAGCGCTGTGGTTGTTATGCGAATCAGCGGGATTCGTCATCGTGGTGGGTGGCATATTCATCGAAGTGGTGATCTTTTGGTATGACATATTGGTTACTATTTGGTGCGCTGTCCCGTTCCAGAATTTCGTAGTTATACCGGATGTGCTTGAGGTCTGTGAGCTTTGGTTTCAGCTCGTTAAGCACTGCCTGATCGTTTTCTTTCTGTTCCTTCAGCCCGTCGTATTCCGCTGTCAGTTCTTTCAGCGTCGGCATCTTTCCGTCAAGAGATGAGTAAACTGCCTGGGCGTTTCTGTGATCTTCGATCTCCTGCCGATGGTCCTGATAGAATTTCACCGACCAGCCAGATTCCCGATACTGGGTGTAAACCTCTTTCGTCCGGCTGTAATCCCGGATCACTTGCCGCTGCCGATTGATCTCCTTCATCCGGTTTTGCTTCTCCCGGATGGAAGATTTCAGAGAATCTCGCTGATCGCTCAATTCCTGAATCTGCTCGTTCAGTTCTTCCAGCGAACCGATGTGATGCTCTTTCAGGAAGATCACTATCTGTGCTTTCGCGTCGATGTTGTTCCGCTCGGCCCAGACTTGGTAGCCTTTCCCCTTGCCGGCGCGGAGCTTTGCTTCAATGTCGATCAATCGCTTAATCTGACTTTCGGTGAAATCGCCCCGCGAGATTTTTGGAATGTGCACATGATCGCGTGCCAGCGTCCGGCGCAAAGATGCTTCACCGTATTCCGGACCGAGGGTATCAAGCCGGATATACCGCTTTCCCTCCGGCGGCTTGATGCTGATTTGCGCGCCGCGCTTGATGCGACAGCCGGCCTCTTCCAGCAACTGCATCAGCGCATCGAAGCCATCAGGCTGCATCCGCAGCACGGCATCAATGATCATTCGCAGCTCATCCCGATGGGTGAAACGCCGCTGATTGCCTTGCCATTTGTCGTAAGTGACGGTTTTGTCCTGCGGATTCTGAATGACTGACAGGCTGTGTTCCCGGCAGAGTGCATCGCTGATCTGCGCCAGATCCTTGGCCGATTGCTTCACGTCCCGGTATTTATGCTGCCCATCCAGGTCGGTGGAACAAATTATGATGTGATTGTGAATATGGTGTTTGTCGATGTGTGTCGCCACGACGTAAGCAAACTGATCGTCAGTCATCCGGGAAGCCAGCTCCTTTCCAATCTCGTTTGCATCCTCCGGCGTGATCTCCTCCGGCTTGAAAGCCTGACGGACGTGATAGCCGATCACTTCGTTTTCCTGCGTGCGTCCGGTGTTCTGTTGGTACTCCTGACGGAAAAGCATGAACTCATCCGCCGCCGTTTCAGGCGAGCAGGCGTAAGCCGAAACCAGAATTCCGCCGTCCGTCTTTTCCGGATTCATGATGTAGTCCAGCCGATCCCCAATGCATTGCCGGGCGTTTTTTCCTTTGTTGATGTGAATGGACATGATACAAGTGGCTGCCATGGGTACTCCTTTCAGTGTTGAATTTGATCCAGCCTGTGAAGAATGCTGCTCAGTATCGTCCGCAGTTCTTCCTGCCGATCTTTTATGTCATCGATTTCCGTTTCAAAGATGGAACCGCGTTCATTTAATCGCCTGGCGATTTGATTGACATATGATCAAAATCAAATCGCGAGATACCCACAATTCAGACTTTAAAAATATACCAATAAAGAATTATTTTGAAATAAAATCTCAAAACAATTATACCCACTCTTCAGTTCATGGTGTTAAAGGAGAATCATTTGATGCTCTCCTTCTATATATTCAAGGAACCCGTGGTGGAAATACTTTAACGCCTTCATTTTTAGCCAATGGAAATACTAATACGGAATTGATGCGCATTGCATATGTTGCAATGACACGACCCAGAAAACTATTGGCTATTGCAATGCCGAAAAGTACAGCTAATCTTTCTGTTAGGTTTCCGAAAGAATCGTGGGATTATGTTGTAATTTAAAATTGAATCTTTCTAATGGGGTAGGAAGATGGCTTGTATATATAGGCCACAATTCCAAACCATCAGAAATAGCTATGCTGTAGTTCCAAAGCTTTCTGATTCTCCTTATTGTGAAGGACGAGAAAGAAGTTGAAGATATGAAACTTACAATCGCCTTTTTGCAGCTTCTTCCAACGGGATGCTTGAATGGAAACCTGGAAAAAGGGATCAGCGCCTGCCTTCAGGCGAAAGAAAAAGGCGCAGACATTGCGATCTTTCCAGAAATGTGGAGCTGTGGATATGCTTTCCCGCAGGATGAAACAAGCCTGCGGCAATGCGCCATTTCCTGTGACAGCATTTTTGTGAAACAGTTTTCAGCGCTGGCGGCAGAATTGGATATGGCCATAGCCGTCACCTTGCTGGAACAGCACGAGCCGAAGCCGAGAAATACAGTTTGTCTTTTCGACGGGCATGGCAAATTGCAATATCGGTATTCCAAAGTCCATATCTGTGATTTTGGAGAAGCAGATGATGAAGGAGTTCTGAATGCCGGTGATGCGTTTTTTGTCGCAGACCTGGACACAAAAAGCGGGATCATCAAGGTCGGCTCAATGATCTGCTATGACCGAGAGTTTCCGGAAAGTGCCCGGATTCTGATGCTGAAAGGAGCAGAACTCCTTCTGGTTCCAAATGCCTGTCCCATGGAACTGAACCGCCTCGCACAGCTTCGCGGCAGAGCCTTCGAGAACATGCTGGCCATCGCCACCTGCAATTATCCAGCTCCTCATCCGGATTGCAACGGTCATTCCACCCTGTTCGACGGTGTGGTTTATCTTCCGGAGCTTTCCGGCTCAAGGGATACGTGCGTATTTGAGGCGGATGAGGGAGAAGGCGTGTACATCGCAGAACTAGATGTGGACATGCTAAGGAATTATCGTCATCGTGAAGTATGGGGAATCAAAAATCGCCGACCGGAACTATATAAAGAAATATCAGATAAAGGTCAACTATAAGAGCACATATTCCAATTTTGCGAGGAAAACAAAATGAATCAAGGAATTTTTGCAGGCAAAACAGCGGTGATCACCGGCGGGGTCCACGGCATCGGCCGGGCTATTGCCGACGCTTTTCTCCGGGAAGGGGCTGCCGTTCATATTATTGATATTCAGCCCGGCGACTGGTTTGTGGGCGACGTGTCCAGGAAGGAAGATCTGGAACAGTTCGCGGAGTCCGTCATCAAAAAAAGCGGGCAGGTGGACTACCTGATCAACAATGCGCTTCCGCTGATGAAAGGCATCGACGACTGCACCTGGGAGGAGTTTTCCTACGCCCTGGCGGTGGGCGTCACCGCACCGTTTTACCTGACCAAGCTGCTGATGCCCTTTTTCGCCCCCGGCGCATCGGTGATCAACATTTTCTCCTCCCGTGACCGCATGAGCCAGCCCCAGACCGAGAGCTACACCGCCGCCAAGGGCGGGATCGCCGCACTGACCCACGCCTTGGCCGTGAGCCTTTCCGGCAAGGCCCGGGTGAACAGCATCTCCCCCGGCTGGATCGACACAACGGGCAGCGATATCACCGGCCCGGACGCCGCCCAGCAGCCCGTGCGCCGGGTAGGCAAGCCCGTGGACATCGCGGAAATGGCGCTGTTCCTCTGCTCCGACAAGGCCGGCTTCATTACCGGCGAAAACATTTGCATCGACGGCGGCATGACCAGGCTCATGATCTACCACGGGGAGCATGGGTGGAACTATGCTGAATGATTGCTAATCATAATTTATGACCGGAAAGGAGGCCTGCTTATGATGGATATTCGTCAACAGATTTCTCGCTCCTGGAAGCAATATTCCATCATGCACCTGGATCGCCGGGTGGCCTCCATTCATAGCAACGGCACCTGTACCATTTATGCATCTTCATTCCTGCCCTACAATCTTTATTTGAAAAAGGCAGAGGGCGTTGATGCGTGCGTAGACAATCTGAACAATTTCTATCATTGGTGCTCTTCCCGAATCCTATCCCCGGATCGCGTATACGCCAAAGAGATCCTCAACAGCATCGGAGCCAAGCTGGCGACCACCGACAAGGAGCGCGCCGCCATTTCCCTGGCGTATCATTGCGTGACGCTGACGGACGTATATTGGGTGAAGGGCTATCGGGAACAGATCACCTATGATGCAATCAACCTGTTCGATCACTCCCTGTCGGACGCCTTTGTGGATGTGAGCCTGCGGGGCAAGGCCCTGACAGCGCAGAACGCTCAACTGATCGCCGCCGGCGACACAGCGGGCGACGTGGCGACCCAGGGTGCAGCGCCCAAAGCTTGGGTGCGCCGGAACAGCACTTTTTATCTGCTGAAGGACGGCGACGAAAAAGAAGTAGACGCCGAACTGCTGGCCAGCCGGATCGCCCGCTGCTTTGACGTGGATCAGGTGCTGTATGAGCCGTTCCTGTATGACGGGCAGAAGGTATCCGCAAGTCCGCTGATGACCTCCAAGGATTTCTCCATCGTGCCCATGGAGCACGTGGAAATCTACGCCGCCAACCACAATACGGATTTGTATGCGCTGATCCGCCGACATGACCTGCGCGGCTATTGCATGATGAACATCATCGACTACCTGGTGGGCAATACCGACCGGCATAGGGGCAACTGGGGCTTCCTGATAGACAACAAAACCAACAAGCCCCTGCGCCTGTTCCCTCTGATGGACTTCAACAAAGCGTTCCAGTCCTATGACACCATTGAGGGCAGCCGCTGCCTGACCTTCCAGCAGCCCATGAGCCAAATGGATGCGGCGCTGGAAGCAGTGCGGAGGATCGGCCTCAACCAGAAGGAAGAAGTCAAAAAGGAATGGTTCAGCGATCCGACCCAGTGGGAAATGTTCCAGAAACGACTGGATACACTGAAACAGTAAAGGAAAACAGCATAAAATTATTCAGCAGCGTTCATTATGTATGCTGCCAGAATGAAGAAAAATGAATTCAAATTTTGTTTTAATACTTTCTGTAAGCTACATTGCTTACGAGATTGACATTTTATTATTGATTTCTTAATATGGAATTCTATAAAGTTTCTATCATAGGATTGGTTTCCAAATAGTCTTTCAATTCTTTAATCTGCTTTGTTGCTGCATATATCATATGTGTAGCAAAAACTGATACAGCACTTTGATTTATATTTTTACCAGAATTTGTCATGTCGACCCATAAAAAATGCGACGCATCTAAATGTGCTCCTTTTTTATCTGCAATATACTTAATCATTCGTCTGATAGTCAATTCATAATATCCTTTTGTTTTTAAAATTCTATAAATCTTTTCTTTATCGTGAGTATCTTTCAATTTCCAAATAATTGATTTGTTATCCTGCTCTTCAATCTCCTCACGATAAAAGGACTCTGCAAATGATTGATTTCCAATTCGTTCTACTATCATGCGAAAAAACCTGTCTGTATATACATCCGGGATATCAGAAACGTCTTTGTCAATCCATGCTATCTTTTCGTCAAGCCAATTTTCTAGTGGGAGCCATTCGTTCTGTGGCCTTATGCGAATATCTGGATTGATACTATGTAACTTCATATCATTGTTTTCACCAGGACAATCGAATAAAAGACCCGAAAGCGGAGGCATTTTAAAGTTGGGGCATACTTGAATTAGCATTGATTGTTCATCACATAATAGTTTCCTTAATGACAAAGCGATAAAACGATCTAACCCTTTTTTTGCCTCAAATCCGAATGGTTTTATCATTTTTTGACACATTTGAACAAAATCAAACTCGGATTCAATTGTTCTTATTTTGTCACTTCGTGATATTGGAAATGCGGTAAGAAAGTTGACTTCATAATCTAAAGCGTTTATCATTTCTTTCATTTCCTCCTGTACATCATGAATCAGTTTTTGGGGAAATATAAAAGTATTATCTACAATAGTTCTCGATATTCAAAGCTCTCCATCAACGTGTTGGAAATGTACATGATATCATAATATGAAGCGGCTAAGATTCAGAGGATTAGCAAACGGATATAACTGAATTCTTATTATTCATTCTTTGTTCGTTTCGAAGCAATGCGTTCACGCAGTTCATCTACCGACAAACAACGGTTCCCAATTTTTTTATGTATTGCAGAGTGACAATTTGAGCAAAGAGGTATTAGATCTTTTATAGGATCAACTGTATATTCAGATTGAATGCTGCTGATAGGTATGATATAATGAACTTCAATTAATCCGTCAAAATCAGAACCATAGGTTTCCGCAAAATCAAATCCGCACACCTGACATTTTGTCCCATATTGTTCAATGCATTTCTTGCGTGCGATTGTATTTCGCTCATAAGCATTGACAACGATTTCTTTCTTGGCACCTTCGTTTAGAGATGCAGCTTGCTCCGCCCCGATTTCATTTGTTTTCTCATAAAACTGATGATAAATCTGGAATTGCTCAATTGTAATTGGTTCCTTGTTGCCAATAAGGCTCAAGCACATTCCTTCTGAAAACCGTTTCAATACCAGTTTATAGTTTATACCGTCTTTTTCAACGCTTAGATTCCCTGCTTCAGCACAATCAGCGATGATTGACATTGGTATGCGATATATTCCTTCACTGCCTGCAACGCAAACTACATATTTTATATCCGAATGAAAAAAGTCACGCTGTACATTATACCAGTAATAGTCTGCTGATTGTGAATTGTTACGAATCACAACAAGATCGCCATTTATAAGCCTGTAAAGAGTTTTTCTGTTCTGCACATACTTACTTTGGAGTCCGCCTAAAGCATCAATAACATCTTCTTCATTGAAATAGTTATGTTTCATCTGTTTCTCTCCTCACACTAGGTATTTTATTTATATCAAGGTGGAAGTTAAACTCAAAAAACCATCTACACACGTACCACACCGCGCCAGCCGCGAACGCCATAGTAGGAAACTGCGCCGTTGTGGAACAAAAATACGGTGTTATAGCGACGCTCGCAGAACAGCGCGCCGCCCAGGCTGCGGATGTCCTGCGGCGTAAAAATCCAACTGGACGTTTTGAGATCATATTCACCAGTGCTTTGCAGCAAGCGGTACTGCGCCTCCGTCATCATATCCACACCCGCCGCCCGGGCCTGGCCTTCTGCGCTGCCCGCCGGCGGGTTCTTTTTTCGCGCCTGCAAGGCTGCGTCGTCATAGCAAAGGCTTCTGCGGCCTGCGGGAGATTCCGCCGCGCAATCGGCAATCAGATACAGGCCGTCCTCTATCCCAATCACGTCGGGCTCGCCGCCCGTCTCTTCCATCCAGCAGATTGCCTTCACGGCATCCGGATGGGCAGAAAGCCGGGCTGCCACATCCTCCCATAAGATCCCCGGGTGGCGCTGCATGTGCGCGTCAAACCGGGCTTTCAGAACGTTCAAATAACTGTTGTCTGCCATTTTCCTCACCTCACGAACGGATGTCCCGATATTTCCTTTCCAGCGGTTCCGTTTTTTCACGGATTTCCTCCGCGATCTGCCTGCAAAGCTGGACAGGAATCCCCGCCTTTTTCCCCACGGTAATCAGCTCCTGATTACCGGGATTCCGTCCGTTACCATCCACGGTGGTGGTGTGTTCTCCAAAGTACGTTGTACTCCAGGTAAGGTCATATGCCGGGGAAGGATGCCAGCAATCATACAGTGGATCATAGATCCAGGTAAAATTCTTGGCATGATCATCCCGGTTGTGCGCATACACATTGAAGCACATGCGGCGGTACATTTGGAGAAGATCGGCTTCATTGCTTCGGGATAGTATTGCTGTGAGCTTCATCAGCGTATGATAGTCCATCGAAGCATACCGCCAGTCCGCCTCCAGAATCGCGGAAGCGGAAAGCATATGCAGTCTTTTCCCTTGATCCCGGTCAAAGCGCCGGATCGCAAAATAGCCAGCACATTGCCGGGAGGGCATCAGCTTCGTTTCCGGCACAGTAATTCCGCAATCCGCCGCGCAATCCATGTATTCCTTTTCCATCACGCCGGTGTCCATCATATCGCCGGATGCGGGAAACTTGATGATCCATGCATCGGTCATCACCTTGGGCCGAGCGCCGCCGCTGCTTCCGCCCAGTCGGAACAGCGCATCCAGATCGGCGTTTTCTTCATGCTGCAGCAAGGCGGCGCATTGAGAAGCCAGCTCATCCAAATCCCCCAGAGAAGTATCCCGGGACAGATCCCAGGCGGGGCGATAGGTCAACGCGCCCATACCCGAGCTGCCCACAATAGCCAGCCGATCCAGCACGGACACATCGGCAGCCGTATAGCCGCGGCTACGCAGCATGCGATCCACCAGCAGCCGTCCCCAGGTATCCGGAAGGCTGTCTGCAAATACCCCCCACAATCCCTGAAAGCTTTCGGAGGTTGGAACAAAAACCTTCTGCTCCAGCGGAAGGGAGAAGGGGCTGATGGCAAAGCCGCTTTCCAGCCAGCTGTCCGCGTAGGCGAAAGCCACCCGATGCTCCGCTGTTTCGGCCAGTGTGCCCACCGGCTTTTCATTCAGAAAAACATCCACCTTATGATCTTTCACGGACGACCTCCTCGATGGAATTGTATTTTACATCCGCAAACAGCCGTTTCATATCCTCCGTGCAGTCCAGCGCGACAGCCAGCTTTGTCAGCGAAATCAAAGAAATTTGCCCCGTGGTTTCAAACCGCTTGATGCTGCCGAAGCTGACGTTGCTTTTTTCGCTCAGCTGCTGCTGGGTCAGATTTTTCCGCTTGCGAATGCCGCGCAGCCGCTGCGCCAGGGCCAAATTGATTTCTTCCGGCGTTTCCCAAATAAAGCTCATGTCTCCCTCCGAGTAGATCAAATGTGATCCATTTCAGTTGGAATAGCCCACTAACGGATCATATATTATCCAAAATCAGTATACCATATACTTTTGAAAATGACAAGCGAATAAATAGCCTGCCGATTCTCTCACTAATATTCTTACAAGAATAAAAACAGGCAATACCATTTGATCCATTCTTCTTGAAGTTTTCAATTTACAATATTTGCTGATTATACTGATTTCGTGGTCTTTGCTGAGGTTTAGCCGAAAAAAACGGCTAAACCTCTTTTGCATAAATGAACTTTTACTGTCTTCTTAACAGTTTCATTTTACACGATAAAGTCATCCTTGTACACTAACAGACAGTTAGTACTTTGGATCAGAAACAAACTGGCGGTAAGGGAAAACCCATATCCGATGAAAAAAGAACACCCCTGCAAGAATCTAAGAAGCTTCCTGCAGGGGCATCGCCTTACGTCATGGATTCATCTGTCTTATACTGCGTGACTGCTTTCAGGTACTTTCCTGGGTCTTCGTTCAGCACCAGGTCAGCATAGGCGGCGGGATCATTGAAAAGCAGGTAATCCAGCTCGGAGCGTTCGTACATGTTGTTGGCGAAGGCATCCTCCACCTTCTGGCAGTCGATGGCCTACTTGACGGGATAACAGGGTAATTTACTTCATCACAGTTGCGAGATAGTCCGCGAAAGCGTCGCCGCCGTTGGCGTTCCACTCGGCAACGTAGGCGTCCCACTCCGCGTCGATGTCCTTTACACCGGTCACAAAGTCGAAGTAGTACTCATTGTAGACGTTGGTCATGGCGTCCTTCTGAGTGATCAGCTCATTAGGCGTCAAGATGTTGGTGTCTTCGATGTAGTACTTGTTGGACATGTCGACGGAGGTCTGCACTGCGTCGGAATACAGCGGAGCAGCCAGCGGGTTTTCCAGCTCTAGGCCTTCGTTGGTCTCGAAAAAGCGGGTCCACCACTCGGCAAGCTTCTCGGTCACCACAGTCTTGCCATCTACCACGTTGTACTGCTCGCCCTCAAAGCCCAGCAGGTCGAGCTTGCGCCCCTCCGGGCTGCACATATACTCGAACACGGCGAAGGCGGCGTCCTTTGCTTCGGAATCCTCCATGATGGCGAAGCCGCGGGGCTCGCGGAGCACATCCACCGCTGCGTAGGCCTGCTTCTCTCCCTTGAGCGGAGGCAGGATGGTCAGGGTGGCCTGCTCGCCGTTGGTGGCCTTCATCTTATCGTCATAGATCTTTGTGGTGGCGCCCACGCGGCCGCCGATGACGGCGCTGGTGCCCTCATAGAAGCGCTGCTCCATGGAATCCCAGGCGTTGGTCACAAAGTCAGGATCCAGCAGGCCTTCCTTGTAGAGCTTGTTGAGGAACTTGAACTTCTCCTTGGTACCCTCGGTCACCTCAGCGAAGACCCAGCGACCGTCCACCTGGGTGAGGGAGGACTCGATGCCGAAGGCCACGTTCATGAAGCCGTCAAAGCGCAGTTTGTTGTTGTCAGTGGTCAGGGGATACTGGCAGATGCCCTTATCCTTCAGCTCCTTGAGCACGGCGTAGAAATTGTCGGGCGTAGGATCAGCCAGGAAGGCTTCCTTGCTGTCCAGCTGGTCGAACCAGTCGCTGCGGATCTCCGCCGCATAGGTGAATGCCGGCGCGAGCCAGAGCAGGTAGGGGAAGTTGTCCAGACGTGTCCAGTTGTAGTCCTTGTAGAGCTTTTTCAGATAGGTGGAGTTCTTGACATAGTCAGTCAGATCGGCGAGCATGTCCTCCTGAGCCAGCTCATACTCCACGCCGTTCTGGAAGTACACGATATCGGCCTCAAACTGACCGGTGCGCAGGGCCAACGGCACCACGTCGATGTACTTGCCGGCGGGAGCTTCCAGCCACTCCAGATCCACATAGTCGCCGTTGGCGGCCATGCCGGCCTCAATGGCGGCTTCGATCTTGAGGATCTCGGGGTCGACCTCGGGGCTGACGTCCTTCTCGAGAATGGTGACCTTCACGGGTTTGTCGGGAGAGCCGATGCCCTCAGCCAAAGCAGCGGCGCAGCCCAGGGTAAGACAGCAGACCAGGATCCAGGCAATCAGTTTCTTCATGGTGGGTTCTCCTTTCAGTTTTTATATCCAGACCGTATGCCAACGGTCTAAGTATCAGGGAAAGTTTCGATGCCTGCGGGCAGTGACCAGGGATTTCAGACCGTTCTGAACCTTAAAGGCATTTCGCTGACGAGGCAAAGGCGTGAGAAGTTATTCCTTCACCGCGCCGGTCATGACGCCGCTGGTGTAGAACTTGAGCACCAAGGGATAGAGCAGCAGGATGGGGATGATGGCCACCACGATGGTGGCGTTCTTCAGGGCAGTGTAGTCCACCTTGGCGAACTCGTTGTAGCTGAGCAGGTTTTGGGCGCCAATGATGGAGGCCGTGTCGCCAGAGACGATGAACTGGCGCAGGATCACCTGCAGGGTGGTCTTGGAGGAGGATAGCAGGTAGATGCCGGGGCGGAAGTAGTCGTTCCACCGCACGACGGCATAGAACATGAAGATGGTGGCGACACCGGCCTTGGCCAGGGGCAGGAAAATCTGGGCGAAGATGCGCAGATGCCCCGCGCCGTCCAGCAGAGCCGCCTCATAGAGGGACTCCGGCACGGCTTCGAAATATCGCATGCAGATGATGAGGTAATAGACGTTGACGGCGGTGACCAGGATGACAGACCAGTGGGTGTTCATCAGGCCCAGCTTCTGCACCACGAGGTATTCCGGCACCAGACCGGGGTCGAAGAGCATCATGATGATGAGGAAAACCATGATGGCCTTCTTGTACAGCAGTTCTTTGCGGCTGAGCACGTAGGCAGCGCTGGTGGTCAGCGCCACGTTGATCAGTGTGCCGATGACCGTGATCTTGATGGAATTGAGGATGCTGGGAAGCAGCACCGGGTTGGAGAAAATGATTTGATAGTTCAGGGAACTCAGGCCGCGGGGGAGGATCTCCAGGCCGCTCATGGTAGAGGAACGCTCGGGAACGGAGATGGAGCGCGCCAAGATGTTGAGCAGGGGCACCACCATGGTGAGACTGATGAGGATCATCACAAGGGCAAGGAGGATCTGGCTGACGGAAAGCTTTTTTTTCAACATCGTCATCACCTCACCATACGCCGGAGCCGGTCAGCTTCTTGGAGGTCACGTGGGTGGTCAGCACCAGCACTGTGCCGACAATGCCCTTGAGCATGCCCATAGCCGTGGCCAGGGAATACTGGCCCTTCTCTAAACCGATGCGGTAAATGTAGGTATCCAGAATATCAATGACGCTGTTGACCGAGTCGTTGGTCATGTTCAGCACCTGGTCGAAGCCTGCATTGAGAAAGTAGCCCAGGTTGAGGATGAACATCGTGGTCATGGGAACCACGAGGGCGGGCAGAACGATATAGCGGATGATCTGCAGGCGGTTCGCGCCATCCGCGCCAGCCGCTTCGTACAGCGAGCGGTCGATGGCGATGATGGCGGTGAAGTACACGATGGAATCCCAGCCGAGGCTTCGCCAGCCCTCGCAGAGCATCAGGATCCAGCGGATGGCGGATTTGCTGGTCATATAGTTGACCGGTGCTTTGCCAAACAGGGCTGTGAGCTGATTGACCGCGCCGGACGTGTCCAGCATGCCGATCCAGATGCCGGCGATGACGACCCAGGAAAGAAAGTGCGGCAGGTAGGAAACAACCTGTACGGTTTTGCGAAGCCGGACAAAACGCATCTCGTTGAGCAGGATGGCGAAGACGACAAATACGGGGAACAGCAGCACATATTTCATGAAGCTAATGATCAGCGTGTTCGTCAGGATCTTGCCAAACTGCGGGCTGGCGAAGATGGTGTTGAAATACTTCATGCCTGCGAAAACCCAAGGCTTTTTTGCCTTGAAATCATAGAAGGCAAGGCGCATATTGATGATGGGCCAGACGCGGAAAATGATGAAGTAAATCAGGGTAGGGGCAAGCATCAGATAAAGGATGCGATCAGCCCGCAGCTTCGCCAGTTTCCGCGCACGGGAGGACTTTGGCTTGGCTGCCTGCAGGCCGTTGGTCATAAGCTTTTCCTTCTTTCCTTTTGAGATCCGCAGATCGATGGGTCGGTCGCAGGTAATTTCGCAGGGAAAGTAAACGGTTTCTCTCAGCGCTATTATATACACTGATGACAGGAAATGCAAGCCCTTTTGAAAACTTTTTTTGATTTTTTTCTGCTATTTTTGAAAATGCATGGAAAATACGGAAATAGTTTAACCTTTTTTTGTGGTTTCGCGGAGCATCAACCGGGGCTCAATGACCAGGTGCCGCGTGCTCGTAACCGTTCCCTCTACCATCCCGATGAGCAAATTGGTGCTTTCTTCGGCCAGTTCGTCGATGGGCTGCAGTACCGTGGAGAGCACAGGGTCGACGATCTCGGTCAGGGCGATACCGTCAAAGCCCATGAGTTCAAAATCCTCCGGCACACGAATGCCCCGGCTTCGGCAGGTGCGCAGCACCCCCAGGCCGATGGTGTCGCAGCCGGCCAGGACGGCGTCGAAGAGGGCGCCGGAATCCAGCAACCTCTCCGCCATCTGAGCACCGGATGCCACAGAGTAATGCCCGTAATCGATCCAGATATCCTGCAGGCTCAGGCCGGCCTCCTCCAGGGCGTCCCGGAGACCCAGCAAGCGTTGCTCGGTGGTGTAGACGCCTTTGGTTCCTGCCAGAAAGGCGAGCCGTGTGCAGCCCTTCTTTAAAAAATAGGAAGCTGCCTGCTGCATGCCCGCGCGATTGTCAATCACCACGCTGGCGTCTTGACGGTTGATCAGCCGGTCTACCTGTACCACGGGAATATCCAGGCTGCGCAGGGCGGTGAAGGAGGGCTGGGGATCCTTCTCACTGGAGATCAATGCCAGACCGTCCACCCGCTTTTCCAGCATGGACTGAATATAGGTTTTCTCCAGCGTGGGATTGTTGTCGGAATTACACAGGAACACCGTATATCCCCGCTGGGAGGCGCAGCGTACGATGCCGCGTACGATCTGAGAAAAGAAGGGATTGCCGATGTCGGGGACGACAAAACCGAGGGTGCCGGTTTTTGAGCTGACCATGCTCCGCGCCAGACTGTTGGGCAGGTAGCCCTCCTCCTCAATGATGCGGCGGATGCGCTCGGCAGTTTCGCGGCTCACGCCTTGGGATTTATGGTTGATGACCCTGGATACGGTTGCTTTTGATACATTGGCGATTTTGGCGATATCTGAAATGGTTTTTCCCATGAGAAGGCCCCCTTTTGACCCATTGTACCATTAAATCTTCGGAATAGCAATCTTTTTGAGAAAATACGGTTTCCCACTTGACAAGCTGAAAACCCGCGGATATAATCAAGCTATAGAGTAAACGGTTTCTCTCTTTCCGTTTCTGTGATCCACAGGCGACCGAACGGCTGCTCGATTCGGCGGCTGTGCTGCAAAGGAAGTGATTCGGTGAATAAGCTTCTGATCATCGGAAGTCTCAATATGGACATGGTGCTCACCGTACCGTCGATTCCCCGCGCGGGCGAGACGCTGATGGGCGAGCTGCGCGGCTACATCCCGGGCGGCAAGGGGGCCAACCAGGCCGTGGCTGCGGGACGTCTGGGTGGTGGCGCGGCCATGATCGGTATGCTGGGCCGGGACGGTCACGGCGAAACCCTGGCCAGGAACCTGAAGGAGGCCGGTGTGGATACCGCTGGAATCGGCTTTTGCGACGCACCGACCGGCCTGGCGGTGATCAACGTCTCCGAGGATGGGGAAAACAACATCATCGTGATTCCCGGCGCCAATGCCCGGTGCGACGCGGATCATATCCATGCGCACGAGGCCATGATCGCAGACAGCGAGGTCGTCCTGCTGCAGATGGAGATACCCCATGAGGCCGTGTTCGAGGCCATCCGCCTGGCGAAGAAGCACGGGCGCACGGTGGTGCTCAACCCGGCCCCTGCACCGGAGCGCCTGCCGGAGAACATCTACCCGCTGATCGACATCCTCTGTCCCAACGAGACGGAGCTGGAGCGGCTCTCGGGACTGCCGGTGGGTTCCACGGAGGAGGCCGGACAGGCGGCCCGCCTGCTGCTGAAGCGTGGGGTCGGCGCAGTGCTGGCCACGGTGGGCAAGCGAGGCGCGCTGCTGGTGACGCCGGGGGAGACCCTGCAGGTGCCGGGCTTTGCGGTGAAGGCCGTGGACACAACGGCGGCGGGGGATACATTCTGCGCGGCCTTCTGCACCAAGCTGGCGGAGGGCGCTGCGATGGAGGAGGGCATCCGCTTTGCCAACGCGGCGGCGGCGATCTCGGTGGGGCGCGCCGGGGCGCAGACCTCCATCCCCACGCTGCAGGAGACCCTTGCCTTCCTGGACATGCGTGCGGTGTGATGCGTTGCCAGGACGGAGAGGTCCCATGGATGCAGAGATTCCCGTCGCCAGTGCGACGGGTAAAGGCGGTACAATCGTTCTTTGACACCCCTTTGGCATAAGTGGATGAGCCAATAGCGCTGGTCAATCTTGGGAGGAATGAAATGGTTCCAAATTATCTGGAAAAGGTCTATGGCGGCTTTCTGGGCATGAACATTGGCATCCGCATCGGCGCGCCGGTGGAGCCGACCATCTGGACCTATGAGCGTATCCGCGACACCTACGGTGAATTCACCCATTACGTGAAGGATTATATCAACTTTGCTGCGGATGACGACGCCAACGGCCCCGTGCACTTTCTGCGCGCGCTCTATGATGACGCAAAGAACCGCGAGCCGGTGCCTCAGGACATCGCTCGGGCTTGGCTCAACTATGCCCGCGAGGGCGTAGGCATGTTTTGGTGGGGCGGCTACGGCGTCAGCACTGAACACACCGCTTACCTCAACCTGAAGCACGGCGTGCCGGCACCGCAGTCGGGCTCTATTTCCCAAAACGGCAAGACCCTGGCAGAGCAGATCGGCGGACAGATCTTCATCGATACCTGGGGCCTGGTCAGCCCGGGCGACCCGGAGGCGGCAGCCCGCAGAGGAGCGGTTTCCGCCAGTGTCTCCCATGATGGCGAGGGACTGGAGGGAGCCAGGTTCATCTGTGCGGCCATCGCCCTGGCCTTCGTCATGGACGATATCGAAGCTCTGGTGGACGAGGCTGCAAAATACTTGAACTCGGCATCCACCTACAGTGCCGTGCTGCGTGCCGTGCAGGCCTTCCATCGTGAACACCCGGATGACTGGCGGGCCTGCAGACAGTTTCTGGAGGACGAGTGGGGCTACGACCGCTATCCCGGCGTGTGCCACATCATCCCCAACGCGGGCGTGTGCGTGCTCTCCCTGCTCTACGGCGCGGGGGACTTCAACCGCACGGTGGAAATTGCCGCCATGTGCGGCTGGGACACGGACTGCAACGCGGGCAACGTGGGCACCATTCTCGGCGTGATGCGCGGCGTGGAAGGCATGAAGGCTTGCTACCGAGAGCCAATCAACGACGGCATCGTACTCTCCGGCGTGTCAGGCTGGCTGAACATGCTGGACATCCCCACCTACGCCAGGGAACTGGCGCTGCTGGGATACCGGCTGGCGGGTGAGGAGGCGCCGGAGGAGGTGCGCGGCAGCCTGCGGGAGGGCGAGATCCATTTCGACTTTGAGCTGCCCGGCAGCACACACAATTTCCGTGTGTCCAACCCGTTCTACTCCAGGCTTGAGCACAGCGGGAAGGTAGCGGCCAGCGGCTGTGGATCGCTTTCGATCCTCATTGACCGGGTGCTCCGCTTCCAGGGCAGCCGTGTCTTCTGGAAGCCTTTCTACCGCCGGGCGGATTTCAGCGATGAGCGCTACAGCCCGGTGTTCTCGCCCAAGGCATACAGCGGACAGACCTTGAGCTTCAAGCTGTACCTGGATCAGTGGGAGGGCTGGGATCCCGTCAACGTGCGGCCTTACTGCCGCTTGAGCATGTCCGGAGAATTGCTCTACGGCCAGCTGGTTACGATGAAGCGGAGTGAGTGGATGACCTTCACCTGGAAGATCCCGGACAGCAAGGGCGAGCCCATCGACGAGCTGGGCTTTGAGTATGAGGGAAACTGCAAGGTGAAGACCCTGGGCAAACTGTACCTGGACGACTTCACCGTCACCGGTCCAGCGGATTACATGATCGATCTGTCGAAATCTCGCAGGGAATTTGGCTGCGTGACGCCCTTCTCCCAGGATCACGGCGCGTGGACGCTGGAGGACGGCGGGCTGCGGGCCATGACCTGCGAGATGGCCCAGGCATTCACCGGCAACTATTTCGCCCGGGATATCCGCATCGAAGCGACTGTCACTCCGGAAAACGGCGAGGGCCACATGCTGCTGGCGCGCGCCCAGGGTGTGCAGCGCGGCTACATGGCGGGCTTTGTGAAACCCGGGGCCATTGCGCTCTGCCGGAATGATTTTGGCCTGGAGATTCTGGACGCTGCGTCCTATGACTGGCAGTACGGGCAAACCTATAGGCTGACCCTGGAGGCGAAGGGCGACGTCATAACCCTCTCCATTGATGGCCAGCCCGTCCTCACTGCCCAGGACACCGCCTTCGCCTACGGCATGGTCGGCTTCGCCAAGCCTGGCATGGGACGCACACTCTACGGCAATCTGCATGTGACAGAAACGGCTTGAGGAGGATGCGGCATGCCTGATTTTGCAGAACGTCTGCGAGGGGTGGTCTACGGGACTGCCTATGGCGATGCCCTTGGTGCGCCGATAGAACATTTGTCGCATCAGGAAATTCTGGATCATTACGGCTCGGAAGTGGAAACAGTACTCGTGCCGTGGTATAAAGAGAATGAGCCGGCATTCCGCCGTCTTGGGCGTGTGCGGGGTTATGGCGTGATAACGGATGATACCTTGATGACCATTGCGCTGATGCACGTCTACAACGAAGTATGCCGGCATTTGGACGCTTGGGACATGGCGGATGAAATGATACGGGAAATCGCTTACCGCGAGCGCTATATCCCTGAATTTGATCGTATCGGCATGATTGCGGAACGTCTCTTCTATGCTGAGAAGCATATCTTTAATCGCCTGCTGCTGGCCCACTGTGATCCCCGTCAGGGCGGTTGGGGCAACGCTGTGAACTGCGGGGCTGCCATGTATATCGCCCCGGTGGGGGTTGCCAATGCAGGCAGGCCCAGGGCAGCCTATGACGAGGCGATTACCTTTGCGATGGCTCATCAGCAGAGCTATGGCCTGGAGGCTGCGGGCGTGCTGGCAGCCTGCGTCGCGGCAGCATTTCTGCCGGACGCAACGATAGAGACCGTCATCTCGACCGCGCTCTCAGTGGCTAAAGAGGGAACCGGTGAAGCCATAGCGGCTCTGGTGAAAAAAGCCCGAGACCTGCGCAGTCTCCGCGAAGACCACGCGGAGGTAATCCGGCAGCTGCATGCGGCCATCCTGCCCTACTCACCCATCGGTGATGACACCCGCAGGCCAGAAAGCCAGATCGGCAAACCTGTGCTCAACTTTACGCCCAGCCGATTCTTCTCGATTGAAGAACTGCCCATCGCTCTGGCATACTTGCTCATCTGGGAGGATGATCCTGCTCAGGCCGTCATCCGCGCAGTGAACAGTGGGCGTGATGCGGACTCCATCGGTGTGATGACTTCAGTCATCGCCGGTGCGCTCCACGGGGCAGGCGTCTTTGATCCCCAGGAGATCAAGGCTGTGGATAGCCGTAGCCGCCTGAGCCTGGATGACGAGGCGGATCACTTCCTGCAGAGCGTGCGCCGCATCCAGACACAGGATGCGGAACGCATACGGCGGGAGCTTAGGATTCTCAAAGGTTTTAAAGAGTGAGATGCGAAATCGTTTTGAAACATAAGCATAAGACCGGATATCGGAAAGGAAGGTAAACCCTATGCTGACTCGTCAGGATTTGATCAACAACCGCCCCTTGGCCGAGGACAAGGCCATCGGCTGCATCTGCGGCCTGGCAATCGGCGACAGTTTCGGCGACGCTGCCCGCAAGCAGGACAATCGCGTCAACTACGGCATCACGACTGACTTCAACCAGGGCGCGTCCTGGTCAACCGACGACACGGAGTTCGCGCTGCTGACGGCGCGCACCCTGATCGATTGCGGCGGCAAGCTGACCACGGACGACGTGGTGGCTGCCTGGCTGCGGGACGTGGCTGTGCAGGACGAATTCAAGCGCGGCGGGGCCAGCGAGACCTCTGCGGCGATGAATCTGCGCAGGGGCCTGCGCCCGCCGCAGAGCGGCATGTACTCTACCTTTCACATGAGCGACGGCTCCGCGATGCGCATCTCCCCGGTGGGCGTCATCTGCGCCGGTGATCCCATGGCAGCAGCTGCGATGGCGGAAATCGACGCCTCCATCAGCCATTACCGTGACGGCATCTGGGGCGCTCAGGCTGTGGCTGCCGCTGTGTCCGTAGCGATGACCGACGCGACGATGGACGAGATCATCGATGCGGCAATGATGGTGATCCCGCACGACAGCTGGCTGTGGGCCGCTATGAACACGGCTTTCGACATCGTAGAGAAGGCTAACGGCAGCGTGCTGGATGCTTGGATGCCCCTGCACGACGCCCTGCTCTCCAGTGCCTGGGCTACCACTGCTGAGGCGATCCCCTCTGCCTTCGCTTGTCTCAAGATGGAACACAGTGACTTCCGAAGAGGCGTGATCCTGGCGGGCAACTTTGGGCGTGATGCGGATACGATCGGCGCGGTGGCAGGTGCGATTCTCGGTGCCAAGTACGGAGCGGGCGCTATCCCTCAGCGGTGGATCGAGAAGACCCGCTACCCAAGCGGTACCTGCCTGCAGTTCACCAAGGGTCTCGACCTGATAGAGACTGGCAGACAGTTGGCCGCACTGATTTGCTGAAGCGAAAGAACAGGGAGGCTTGCTTATGCGTACACTGATTCTCTCCCCGTGCGGCATTCTGGGCTACGGCTTTCCCGCAGCTTCCCTGAAGGCAGCTTTGCGGGAAAATCCTGACGCCATCGTGGTGGACGCGGGCAGCACTGATGCGGGGCCGCACAAGCTCGGCGCGGGCGTGGCCATTGTCAGCCGCATGGCAGCGAAGAAGGATCTTGCGCTGCTGATGAGTGGCGCGAGGGAACAGAAGATCCCACTGGTGGTCGGCTCCTCCGGCGGCTCCGGCGCGCGCAAGCATACCGAATGGACGCTGGAGATCGTGCGAGAGATCGCGGGCGAGATGGGCTGGAATCCGCGCATCGCGGTGATCTGGGCGGATATTCCCAAGGAGGCTATCATCGCCGCCCAGGCACAGGGCGGCATTGAGCCCATGAGCGAAAACGTGCCCGACATCACCCCGGAGACCCTTGCGGAGACCAACGGCGTGGTGGCACAGATGGGTGTCGAGCCGATCCTAAAGGCCCTGCAGGGACAGCCTGACATCGTGCTTTGCGGCCGCGCCTATGACCCCGCGCCCTTCGCGGCGGTGGGCATCCTGCGCGGTCACGATCCGGCCCTCTGCTACCACCTGGGTAAGATTCTCGAGTGCGGCACCCTATGCGCGGAGCCAGGTACGGCCAAGGATGTGATGCTGGGCCTCTTGGACGACACAGGCTTTGAAGTCTGGGCGGCTGATCCGCGTCGCAGGTGCACGCCCACGTCGGTGGCGGCCCACACATTCTATGAGAAGGATCATCCTTACATCCTCAAAGGCCCCGGTATCGTGTTGGATCTTTCGCAGTGCGCTTTCACCCAGGTCAGCGACGGCCGGGTACGCGTCACAGGCAGTCGCATCAGTTATCCGCCCTATGCCATCAAGCTGGAGGGTGCGCGGCGCGTGGCTTACCGTACCTTTGTGCTGGCCGGTATCCGTGACCCGCTGCTCATCGGCCAGCTGGACGAGGTGGAGGCGGAGGTGGTGCGCTCGGTAGAGAGCTATTACAGCGACATCCCGCGGGAAAGCTACCAGATCCGCTTCGTGCACTACGGCCTCGATGGCGTGATGGGAAAGCTGGAGCCTGACCGGACTCTGCCGCATGAGATCGGCCTGATGTTCGAGGTGATTGCAGACACCCAGGAGAAGGCCGATGCCATTTGCGCAACGGTGAGATCCGCCTACTTGCATTTTGGCTATCCGGGGCGAAAATCGACGGCGGGCAATCTCGCCTTCCCCTTTGCGCCGAGTGATGTCTCCTTTGGCGCGGTGTATGCTTTCTCGGTGTATCACCTGATGTACGTGGAAGATCCTTGCGCCTATTTCCCTGTTGAGTGGTTCGGAGGTGAGAGCGATGCGGCTTTATGATCTGGCGCATGTTCTGCGCTCAAAGAATAGCGGTCCCTTCCAAGTCACACTGGACGTGCTCTTCGACAATCGCGAAGCCTATGAACGTGTGAAGGATAGCGGCAGGCTGTCCCGGGAGGCTGTTGCAGCGCGATATCAAATTCCAGTGGAGAGAATCACTGACTATGCCTGGTATGACCCTGGCTTGGGTGTGAAGATTACTTACCTGCGGGACACGGCCTCTGGCACGGTGGGCGATCGGGATGTTTATGGCGCGCAGCAGCACGCTCCTCTGATGGATATCGAGATTCCCTAAAAACAGCTGCAAGTGAGCGAGGGCGGCTGCAATACTTGATCTTATCCTCCGAGTTTCTCAAAGAACGCAGTTTGACAAAAGCTGCAGTTATCCTGCTTTCGGTGCTGCTCAAATGGTATGTGCAGTTTCGAGCATATCAGCTTGCAGTTCAAGGCGCTTTGACCATGGTTTACTGGGCTCGCATCGCCTGAAAAATGATCCTGTGGATCATTTTTAGCGAGAGCGGGCCGGCAGACCCCGGAGCCGAAGGCTAAATCGAGGAAAAGCAACGCAGAAGGGCAGGCTGATATGCCCAAAATGCATCTTTCTGAATTTAGAAACAGGCTCTAACAAGCAAAAAAGAAACCGGCCCGACTGGATGAACGTTCATCCAATCGGACCGGTTTCATACGGAAACGGCATGGGTCGTTTATTCCGTTTCCCGCTGTTTTCAGTGCCTCGCACCTCTTCGTGGTAGAAGTAATCCACGATGGTGGGATGGCCCTTCTCCACCCGTTCGTAGGGCGTTTCGTTATCTACGAAACGGCAGCCGTATCGACGGGCCATTTCCTCTGCCTGTTTTTCCAGCGCTTCAAAATAGCTGCGGTTCCGCTTGGTGTAGATTTCGTCGTAAAGCGGTTTCAGATCAGGATGCTTTTCCGCGATATAATCCATGATGGTCTTTTTGAAGCCGCCCCGCAGGTTCAGGTTTTCCAGCCAGACCAGGTCGCACTGATCCTTGGCCCGCTCAAAGATGGCTTCAATATCCGTGATTCCCGGGAACACGGGAGAAATGAAGCAGACGGTACGAATGCCCGCGTCGTAGACCTGCTTCATGGCTGCGAGACGCCTTTCAATGCTGACTGCCGCATCCATATCATTCTTGAAATCCTCATCCAGCGTGTTCACCGACCAGGACACCGTCAACTGATTCCGTTTGTTGATTTCCTGCAGCAGATCGAGGTCCCGCAGTACCAGATCGGATTTGGTGCAGATCAGGATATCCGCGCCGCTGTCCTTCAGCTGCTCCAGCAAAAGACGGGTCTTGCCGAATTTTTCTTCCAGCGGGTTGTAGCCGTCCGTCACCGTCCCGACGATCACCTTCTGACCGGCATACTTCCGGGGATTGGTAATGGCGGGCCATTCCTTCACATCCATGAAGGTGCCCCAGTCTTCGGTGTGCCCGGTAAAGCGCTTCATAAAGCTGGCGTAGCAGTACCGGCAGGCATGGGGGCAGCCCACATACGGATTGACAGAATACCCGCCCAAAGGCGCGTTTGACTTGGTCATGATGCTTTTCGTCTGAACGAATCCTACTTTGATTTCCGGCTGTTCCATGCTCTCTGTTCCTCCAATACGTGATTGAATGCTTCCGGCAATTCCTGGATCATCTGTTCTTCGCCCATGATGGGAACGAGATCCTCCTTCCAGAAGACGGGAATGTTATTTTGGCGTGCCTGCTCCGTCAGGGAATAGGCCCACGCGGGCTCCGTATGAACCTTCCTGCTTTGCGCCCCGGTCATGGTGCCCACGACGATCCAGCCGATGCCGGACAGATTCACCGCGCCGGGGCCATCAAACAGTGGCTCGAAGGTCACGTGATAATGCTTTGCCTTTACATTTTCCCGCAGGGCGTCGATGCGCCAGAGCTCCGCCTTTCGGGTGACCGTCACGCCGAACCAGGCGTTATCCAGATCGGTGCGGATGTCCAGCAGATCGGGGCGTTTGCTGAGGAACAGAAACTGATGCTGGGGATTCTCCCGGATCTTTGCGAAAACCTCTTCCCGCCACGCCGGTTTCCATCCCGCCAGGTCGCTCATGCCTGTCAGCAGGAAGTTTTGCGGGCGGGGCTTGTCCATCATCCGCAGCTTTCCAGGAAAGAACTCCGGCTGGGAAAAGTCGTCGATCATGTGATACCGCTTCACATTGTTTCGCGCGTAGCAGTACGGGCAGCCCACGGTGCAGCCGATCACCAGGTTCATGTTCTGGATCAGATCCTTGATACATACGCTCATGGTTTCAGCTTCTCCTCCAGATTCCGTTGAATCCGCTGCAGGTACTCCTCGAACTGTCGGATTTCATCCTCCGTGAAATCCTTGTAGTACAGCGCGCCCATCTGATCGGAAACGACATCATAATCCGCCCGCAGCGCCCTCGCCTTATCCGTCAGGAAAAGCAGCGTTTTGCGCTTGTCCCGGCTGTCCGACGCTCTGCGGATCAGCCCCTGCCGCTCCATGCGCTCCAGCATCGTGGTCAGGGAGGTGATAGCAAGGCCGCAGGTGTCCGAAACCGTTTTGATCGGCACGCCGTCCTGCTGCCAAAGGACGTACAGAATCCGTCCCTGCGCGCCGTTGAAGGCATCAATGCCCCTCTCGGCCAGCACCTTCTCAAAGATACGGTCACCCAGCTGCTTGATCTTCGTGACCAGGAATCTGCCGTTCATTACCATTCAAATAACTCCTATATGGTAGTACTTTAAAATTCTACCATATAGGAGTATCTTTGCCAATATTCTTTCTCCAAACGGGGAAATACGAAGGCTGCTCCAATGTGGTTTCCCCGGCTTGAGAAGCTGGATTTATGCTTATATAAAATCCCGGGATTTGAGTCAAACCTTCAAAAGAAATTGAATGGTTAAACAAAACATAGCCCCTGTGCAAGCCATTGACCTGCGCAGGGGCATCGTCTTACATCATAGATTCATCTGTCTTATATTGTGTGACTGTTTTCAAGTACCTTCCCGGGTCATCGTTCAGCACCAGGTCAGCATAGGCGGCCGGATCATTGAAGAGCAGGTAATCCAGCGCGGAGCGTTCGTACATGTTGTTGGCAAAGGCATCCTCCACCTTCTGGCAGTCGATGGTCACGATGGAGCGATCCGTCAGCCAGGCGTTGACACAGTTGGTATCCATATCGTAGAATGCAGTGTAGAGCGTCATATTTCATTCCTCGCTTTCTTATTGGGCGTGGCTGTTCAGCCAGTCGTCGATGATGGGCAGGATGGCGTGCTGGTGCCAGAGGGAGACCGCCGGTTGATTGAGAAACGGCGGCGACAGCAGGAAGTCGATCAGCCAAGGCTTGGGAACCATGCGCACATTCCGGAGGGTGAAGCTGCGGATTTTGCCTTCGCCGCACCATTTGATGATGGTGGTGTCGGCATAGCCGATGGCGTCGCTGATCTGCCGGGGGTCCATCACATCCGGGAAGGACTCCAGCGTTTCGTCGTAGAGCGCCTGGAGCTGATCGGCCAGAGCCGGCGGAACCTGAGTCAGCGTTACGCTACGGGTCTGCCGGGGCATCGTCGCCGCACCGCCTCGTTTCCTTCGGATGCGGGGCAGGCTTTCCAGGTAGGCGATCACGTCCAGGGTGGCGATCACATACTTGTGGGTGGCTCTCCGGGTAATCTGGCAGGGAACGACGCCGCTGGTCAGCAGCATCCGTGCATGGTTCTTGCTGATCTGGCACAGCTTGTAGAATTGCTCTTTGGAGATGGTTTCGGGATAATCCCGCAGGATGCGCTCCCGTTCTTTCTTGGTCAGCATAGGGGTTCACCTCTCTGTTTAGTCTGTCAACGGCAGGAGGAGTCCCGGATGCCTTTTGTTGGGTGTATTCTCTCCTGAGTTCTCTCCAACGTGCCGGTTTTTTGACCGTCAGGAGAGAACTTGGAGAGAACTATCGAACCTATTTCGAGCCTATGAATTTCCTGGGTTTGCGCTGTTTTTGGGGTGTACGATGCGGAGGAAAGCCTTGCGGAGCCTCGCTTTTTGGCTTCCGTTATCTTCCGTGAAAAGGATACTGATTTCCGGTGTTTTCCGAGGTTCTCAAAAAACTCGAAATCAGGTAGGGTGAAAGCCCTCGTGGGTTCGAATCCCACCGCCTCCGCCAATCAAAAAAAGCACCCTTTATGGGTGCTTTTTGATTGGCAAAATGGGATTCGAACAGAACGGGAGTGAATGAGGCTCCGGTGGAGCCTCAGAGCCGCGACCGGGCTTCGTCCGCAGACGAAGTCGAATCCCACCGCCTCCGCCAATCAAAAAAAAGCACCCTTTATGGGTGCTTTTTGATTGGCAAAATGGGATTCGAACAGAGCGGGAGTGAATGAGGCTCCGGTGGAGCCTCAGAGCCGCGACCGGGCTTCGTCCGCAGACGAAGTCGAATCCCACCGCCTCCGCCAAAGAGAAAATCCTGTCGGCGAATGCCGGCGGGATTTTCGCTTTGTATTCTTTATTCTTAAGTTTTAGTATTCATTATTCTTTAAAGGCGACAGCTTTTTTAAATGAATACTGAAGATTTATAGCTGAAAATGAACAATGGTTGCGGAATCGGTCACTTGTCAGTATAATTGAATTACCAATACGCGCCAATGACCAACACGTTATTTCAAGCGGATGCAGCGATTTTTAACCGATATGATATTGGCATTATATTGCAGGCAAAACTGTATGCGGCAATTCTGTCCAAATTATAACAAGATCCATCTACATCTACGGGAACTTGATTGATGGAGAAATGCCTATGAAGGTCTGCTATTTCACTGCCACTGGCAACTGTCTGTATGCAGGAAAGCGCATCGGCGGGGAGGCGTTTTCCATCCAGCAGATGATGAAGCAGGACAAGATTGCACTGACCGGCAATGCCGTGGGCATCCTGTGCCCGGTATACGGCGGCGAAATGCCCAAGATGGTGCGCAGATTCATGGAGAAGGTGACTATCAAAGCAGATTATTTCTTTTTCATCTATACCTATGGCATGAACAACTCCGTGGCCATTCCCAACGCGGCGTCGCTGGCCGCAAAAACGGGGGGTCAAGCTGAACTACGTGAACGCCGTCAAGAAAGAATACAAGTGGATGTCTGGGCAAATGAAAGCGCGCATCGGTCCGCCTCCGGCGGGCGTTTAGTATCCCATATGGTCGTGGTATAAGCAAAACGGCCAGCATAAAAAGCCAGACCTGCGCAGCGAACGCTAGGGTTATGGACCGGGCAACGAAGAATACACCTGCATTGAATTTGATGTGATGGATAATCAGGCGCTGCTTTCCGATTTTGAAGCCTGGCACATCATACTCAACAACGGCCTGATTTCGGAAACAAAAGAAGAAGATATGGAGCTGGAAAAGTGCTTTCAATCGCTTCATGCTGATGAACAGAAGAAATATATGTATAAAAACTGGGAAAGAGTATTTGATATTACACCTTTTGACAATCACTGGATTCGACGGGGGGGGATTGGATACAAGCAACAGCTTGGGAACTCAGGAAGGAAAGCATCCAAGCTGTTCTTTTTTTCAAAACAGGAGAAAGCAGACTATAAATCAAAGCCATAATTTGCTGTGCACAGGGAAAAACAATGAACATCAAGCTATGGCCGGATCGGGATATCCGGGTGGAGAAGAAGCGCGTCGGCCGCGTTCCTGTGCTGGTCTTGCGGCCAAAGCAAGCAGCGGCCGGGAAGCCCGGCGTGCTCTGGATTCACGGCGGCGGGTATATCACCGGCATGAAGGAAATGGTGTACATGAGCCGGGCTGTGGATCTGGTGAAAAAGTACGGCGTCACCGTGGTGTCCCCGGGGTATCGGCTGGCCTGGCTGCATCCCTGGCCCGCGGCAGCGGAGGATTGCTTCAACCTGCTGCAACTCATGGATGAAAACCGGGAACGGCTCGGTATCAGCAGCCTCATGGTGGGCGGCGAAAGCGCGGGCGGCGGCCTGGCCGCGGCGGTATGCATGATGGCCAGGGATCGGGGCATCCGGGTGGCGTTCCAAATGCCGCTTTATCCCATGCTCAGCAACCTGGACACCGAAAGCTCCCGGGACAACCACGGCAAAGTATGGAACACCCGGCGGAACCACTTCTGCTGGCGGCTGTACCTGCGAAAGCACGCGAAAGAGAAGGTATCGCCCTATGCCGCGCCCATCCACCAGACCGATTATCACGATCTGCCGCCCTGCTACACCTTTGTGGGCAACGGCGAACCATTCTACGCCGAAACGCTGCAATACGTGGAAAACCTCCGGGCTGCCGGCGTTCCCGCGGAGGTGGACGTGTATCCCACCGATATGCATGCCTTTGATATGCTCCGTCCCCGGGACGCCGTGAGCCGGGAAGCGATTCAAAGTTTTGAACGGCATTTTGAACAAGCCCTGCGGAGAAAATAGGAGGACAATCCCATGGACGCGAAACTGTTTTTGCAAGCGATCGCAAAGTTTCTGGGCGGGTTATTGCTGGTGGGATTGCTGCTGTTCGTTCCTGCCGGAACCTTCGATTATTGGCAGGCGTGGCTGCTGATGGGGATTCTGTTTGTGCCCATGTTCATTGCGGGTCTTGTGATGCTGCGCAAAAATCCGGAACTCCTGCGCAAGCGGCTAAACGCCAAGGAGGAGCAGGCCGAGCAAAAGGAAGTGATTCTGCTGAGCGGGCTTATGTTTCTGACGGCCTTTATTCTGGCGGGATTGAACGCCCGTTTCAAGTGGATCGTGCTGCCAGGCTGGGTTTCCTATGCCGCCGCAGGGATTTTCCTGCTTGCCTATGGGCTGTATGCCCAGGTGCTGCGGGAAAACGCGTATCTTTCCCGAACCATCGAGGTACAGGAAAACCAACGGGTCATCGATACCGGCCTTTACGGCGTTGTGCGGCATCCCATGTATATGAGCACGCTGATTTTGTTCCTCGCCATGCCGCTGGTGCTGGGCGCTGTGATCTCCTTCGCGATCATGCTGCTGTATATCCCCATCATCGCGAAGCGTATCCGTAATGAGGAGCAGGTGCTGGAAGCGGGCCTGAAAAGATATGCCGAATACAAGAAACGGGTTCGGTACAAGGTGATTCCGTTTGTGTGGTAATACAAGCGGATCAAACCGGCACGCATACATAGAGAAACCAGGCGCGTGAAATGATCTGCTGTCGCTATTGGCTGGATGAGTAATAGAGCGGGATTTAGCAAAGCAAATTAGCTTTTGAGACAATCAATCATTGACAAATAGGAAGTTGCAGGGATGTGCAGGATGGATAATATCAAGGAGTTTTATGAACTGGCAGATACTTATTGTCATTTCGTTTCTGCAAAAGAAATGACAATCGATGATGTTTCGGCACTGATGGGACTGTTGATGAAACTATATCTTTCAGCTGTTTACCTCCCTGAATCAGAGCCGGAAACGATCGATTCGCCAGCGCCAGATGTAACGGATGAGATTCGGGTCACTTTCCAAAAACAGATACCAACACTCTACTGGGAAATATTTGATCCTTATGTTCAGGAAGATGCTGTCTGCGCAAGCCTTGCTGAAGATCTGTCCGAAATTGCTGCTGATATGCAAAACGGAATGAGGGAGTTTGAAGCAGGAAGAACAGGAAATGCCATATTTGAGTGGAAGTATGGGCTTAACAGTCACTGGGGCAATCATGCAGTAGATGCTTTGCGAGCGTTGCATGCAATCAGAATTCGCTAAATCCAAGCTTTGCGGGGAAAGCATAATGAATCAGGAGATTTTTGCAGGCAAAAAAGCGGTGATCACCGGCGGGGCCCATGGCATCAGCCGGCCATTGCCGACGCTTTTCTCCGGGAAGGGGCTGCGGTGGATATTATCGATATGCTGCCCGGCGACTGGTTCGTGGGCGACGTGTCCGGGAAGGAAGACCTGGAGCGGTTCGCGGCGGACGTGATCGGGAAAAGCGGGCAGGTGGATTACCTGATCAATAATGCCCTGCCGCTGATGAAAGGCATCGACGATTGCACCTGCGAGAAGTTTTCCTACACTCTGTCGGTGGGCGTCACCGCGCCGTTCTACCTGACCAAGCTGCTTTCTTCCCACTTCGCCCCCGGCGCGTCGGTGATCAATATATGATCTATCACGGAGAGCACGGGTGGAGCTATGCGGATCGATCGAATATCCCTGCTGTGTTATAATGATCGCATCAACAGAAAAGTGCTTTTTCAGCGATTGCGAAGGCAATACTTTTGATTTCTCCCTGATGAAACAGGCCGTACCAGTTTTCTGATACGGCCTGTTTACTCGTTTATCTTTGCTTTTTCATTTTATTTCTGTAAGTTACCGTGCTGAGAACGGCGCTGAGACCGATCAATATCATGCCAAACCATAACCGCAAGTTGGCATGATCTCCGGTTTGGGGGATTTTGTGATTGATAATGGTGCCGCCATTGTAGCAACGATCATTTTCGCCAGCGTGAGCTCCCACGTTTTCATATCGCACGTTATATCCCGCGGGCACAGTTTCAATGATGTAATAATCCGCATCAGAAGCAAACCAGGCTTCATAGCGCCACTCATTTTCACTGACGATTTTTTTATTGAACTTTTTATGCGCCACAGACCCGTCAGGGTTGTAAAGCACCCATTCGATACTGGCTTCCCGATCTCCCGCCCATACTTTTGTAAAACTGAATTTGAAGTCGTATGTGGGATATGTGGGGGTAGGCGTTGGTGTGACCACAGGCGTAACCGTTGGCGTTGCTGTTGGTGTAGCTGTGGGAGTAGCTGTCGGCGTCGCAGTTGGGGTTGCTGTCGGTGTGGCTGTTGGCGTCGCAGTCGGAGTAGCCGTCGGTGTGGGCGTAGGTGTAGCAGTCGGAGTGGGCGTAGGTGTAGCAGTCGGAGTGGGCGTAGGTGTAGCTGTCGGAGTGGCCGTTGGCGTGGGCGTAGGTGTAGCGGTCGGAGTGGCCGTCGGCGTCGCGGTCGGTGTGGCTGTCGGTATAGCCGTCGGCGTCGCAGTCGGCGTGGGCGTCGGTGTAGCCGTCGGTGTTGCAGTTGGTGTGGCTGTCGGCGTGGGCGTAGGTGTAGCTGTCGGTGTAGCCGTCGGTGTCGCGGTTGGCGTCACGGTCGGTGAGGCCGTAGGCGTTGCAGTCGGAGTTGCTGTAGGTGTGACTGTAGGTGTTGCGGCGGGTGTCACAGCAGGCGTCGGCGTAGGCGTCGCTTTAAGAATATTAACGACAGTTAGCCCCTGCTCGTCCTTTTCGTAATCTTGCGGTACAGCATCGTTCCCGCCGGCGTCTACTTCTTTTACCGAATAGGTATAGGGCGCTCCAAAAACATTCGTGATCGGAAGATCATTCCAGGTGATCTGGTTTACGCCGTCCTCCACAGGTTCCGGTGTGCCAACAGGAACGGCAGCGGATTGCCCTTCGGACTGACGGTAAAGCTGGAAATAAATTGTGGGATGCGCCTGCGTATTCTCGCTTCCATCTGCGTTTTTCCATTCTTTGGCTGCTGTCACGGATGTTGTGCGAATGGCGTTTTCAACAGTCAAGGACAGGCTTTGCGTTTCCGATGCATCCACATCAAGATCAAATTCATAGGGAGAATCTGGCGTATAAAGCATCGTCATATAATCGGGCGCCTGCGTCTCAAACAATCGATAATGACCGGTTTGTAATTTTGTCATGGTGGCTGTTCCAAAGGCGTTTGTGGTGATGTCGCCAATCGGAGTCCAGCTTCCGTCCACCAGTTTTTCAACGCGTATCACAACCCCTTCCACCGTCCGGTCCGTGCCTGCTATCTTTTTGATAACTTGCAGCACGCCGCGCGGCAAGCCGTGCATTTCGCCTCCTTGATCGACATTGGAAAAATGATCGTCATCATGATATGAATTGAGCTGGTCATCGCTTCCGACCCAGAAGATGTCGGCGGCGTTTTCAAAATATGCAAGTGAATAATCGGTAATTTCACAGCGATAGATCAGGCACCAGTATGTCCCGTCGCCTGTTGCCTGGCCAATTTTCCAGCTTAAATTGCCGGAATCGCTGAACCGCAGCTCGGATTCCGGGTAGGCCTGATTCCAGGCCGACACCACTTCCGCAACCGTACCGGTATATGTACTTGTAATCTTTCCGGTGGAGTAGATCAGCATATAGGAAGGCTCCACCGCTTGTCCCGGGCCAAGGATATCCTGGATCGATATATCGGAATGAACCGACAGATGGTTTTCATTCGCTGTTAGAATCCACTGTGTGTATGTCGGATCCTCCGGGTCCAGGCTCATCACCCAGCCGATATCATCAACCCATGTATATCCGCCGCCAATGGAATCGGCCTGCTTTCGCACATCCGGAATCTCACCGCTTCCCACATCTCCGCTTCCCGCCTTGTGGATGGAAACCTCCGCTCGTTTTGTGCCTGCGACGATTTCAGCTGTCTGGGTGTTTTCTTCCTGGGTATCCGTGGCGTTTACTGCCATGGCTTCAAACCAAAAACTGCCCTGGACATCGTATAGTTCATCCACATTGCTGTTGAAAAGAATGGTGACGCCGGCGGTTGATACTTCCGCCGTTGCAAAGGTGATGCCTTCCGCGTTCATCAGCGGGATGGATGCTTTGTACCCTTTTAAGTAAGCATCTCCTGCAGTGGGCCAGCTGATATGCATGGTATCCCCGGCATGAAAAACGTGTTCGTTGGGGCCGCCGTCACTGAAGGCTGCTTCAATTCGTACTTTGCCATAGTTTTCCACTTCGGCAGGACTGACAATCAGGCTGGTAAAATACAAGTCTGATAAGTCTGCCGCGATGGCAGGGCATACGCTGATCACAAAGATGGCCGCAATCAGCAGCCAGACAATGCAATGGCGTTTCAGCATCGATTTGGCAGGTACCCGCATTCCGGAACAGCGCATGTGGAACACCCTTTCTTCATTCGTTTTTTTACGCAGTTGGAAGGCCGATGCTTTATCACGGCCTTCAGTGTGTCTCAGTACTTTGGGTTCATCAGCTCGCCGTGCGTATCTTCCCCCCAGCTGTAATCCATCAGGTAATTTGCGTGAAACGGTTCCCGTTCCGCCGGATTGCGGGTTAAATAGTCATACAGATCACAGTTGATCTTCTCTGGAATGATGCGTCTCATGCCGGAGGAACTCTCCAGAATATCAGCAACGTCATACTGCTCCAATGTTGCTTTTAGCCGCATCACAACTTTTCGCAGCCTGGAGCCGGTCAATTTGTTGTATGGTTCATTTTCCCACAGGTAAGAAACCAAACTGCCGGCTGTTGCGTAACCGCCTTGACGATCCACGAGCAGCGCCAGTAATTCTTTTGCTTTATTGTGTGAAAAGCAAATGGGAACCCCGTCAACCAGCACATTGAAATAGCCAAAGGTAATGATTTCTACAACGTGTCCTTTGGCTGTGCAATTTCTTTTTCCTTTCACAGGGTCCAGCTTTGATAACACATGGTCGGGATAGAGCACGTACCGCTTGCCGCCTGCTTTCTGTGCCTCCGCAAGCGCTGTCCGCGCTTCCTCAAAAGCGCACTTATATCCTTGCGCAGGATCATGCGGACACGCTGCAACGCCCATACTGACTGACCCATCTGCAGGCGCAAGGAGCGTGCTGAGTTCCTGAAACAGCTTTTCGGCACAATCTGCCATGTTTTTCTGATCTCCCAGTTCGTGGTGGCATACCACGAAGCAGTTCTCATTGAACCGCGCAAGTACGCAATGCTCACTTTGTTTTGCTTGCAGCAAACCGAAAACTTTCCCTTCGAGAAGCCTGCGCTGTTCATTGGAAACAGCGGTGTATTCATCAATCGCAATCAAAAAGAGAAGATTAAAGCATGTGCGCCATTTTTTTGCAGTTAAATTCCGGCGGCACAGCGTTTCAAAATCGCTTTGCGTAGTCCATTTGCTTTCTTCTGATTGCCGCATTTCAAGCTTTGACGCATCGGTGTCATTCAGATACATTCCTGAAAAAAGGAAACGGTCATCCACGAGACTGACGAGTACCCCTTTGCAGGGGATCAGGACGCCCTCGGCTTCCTGCTTATCAAAACAAATTGTTTGACGGATACAGCATTTGGCCCCTGGACGCGCGTTTTTTTTAAAAAAGGCCCAAAGCCGTTCCTGGTCCTTTTTCGCCACCTGATTGCTGATGCGAAAGGATAAAGCGTCGTCCAAGCTGACCCGGACTTGGTTGCTTTTATCACCGCTGCGGCAATAAACACATTGCGATGTTTTTTCGCGCAGGTTCATTTCACCGATCCATTCGCATGACGCACGCATGGATGCTATGCAGATGTCTTTCAACGCGTCAGCCCGTTCTTTTTTCTCAGGCCGCAAATCAAATACAGTTGAGCAAAACTGTTCCTGCCCATCCGCAAGATGACGGCTGATGACTGCCTGTATGGGAATGCGCTGATACGCCACGTTATACAGATCGCCGATAAACAGGCAGGATTCCTGTGTTTTTCGAGTTTGGTGAATGCATGCCGTCAGCTGCTGTATACCCTCTGCGCTCAGTAAAAGCGTCGGGTTTTTCCGCACGATTTGCAGCCAATTTTTGCTTTCTTCACAAAGGCCAAACAGGCTTTCCGCAGCGGGACTGAGCGCGGTGATTGCGGGTTCAGGCTCCAGTAAAAAACAAATTGTGCCGCAAATACAAGCTGCATTCGCAGAACTTGCTGCCTCCGTCGCGTTCATGTGCTCCACTGCTCCTTTTCAACCATCGCTTTTCGCGAAAAAGCTTACATTGCGCCGCCAGATTGATTATACGGCGTGTGCCGTTCCAGAAGCTTCCCACAAGCGTTCCCGGCGCATGCCAAAAGCGTTCTCATAAAAATAAAAGTGAAGCATTCCTCACGCTTCACTTTCATTCTAAGATCATATTCCTTTTTTTCAATTTACATCGATGCGCAAAAGTCAAACAGATTGACTGCCATGCCAATTTGTCAAGGCAGAGGCGGTATTGCGTCCAACCGCTGCAGCGTTCCTCTGATCGACAAGGCCATCATGGCATTGCAGCGGCTGGTCAGGTATGCAGGCGATGATTGCATATCCTGTGAAAGCCAATAATCAATCACCCCCATAAACGCGCTTAAATAAAGCCGCAGCATAAATTCCTGATCCTGGGAATCCACATTGATCTGCATGTCCTTGGCGCAATCCGCAATGCCACGATCGATCAGGCTCCCGCCGAACTGTTCGATCATGGACAGCAAATCATCTCGGTAACTGGATCTGTATACATGCCGGATCAGTTCGCGGTTTTGTTCCAGGCAGATCAAAACGCTTTCAAATCCCCGTTCCCAGGTGAGATAAGTATTGTTATCAGCCACGACAAGGCTCAGCTTTTCTATGAGAAGATCCTTGAGCACGTCAATCAGGCTATAATAATGATTATACAGCGTTTGACGGCTGACGCCAGCCTCAGCACATACCATACTTACCGTGATCCGGTCCAGAGAACGTTCTTTTAATTGGTTTTCCAGTGCGGCGCAGATTGCTTTGCGCGTGGGCGTAAACATGATGTATATCTCCCTCATGTGCAAAAGTCGATTTTTTTAATTGCAATGGACAAGCCAAAACCGAAGACCCGCTGACCCTTGTGAATTTATTCAAACCAAACAATCCGGGCTGTGGAGCAGGAAAAAGTTTGATTTCACGCTGGATGAGATGTTTCAGGCGCTTCGTCCTTTCCGGCAACACAAACGCAGCGATAAAAAAGTGATCTTCATTTGTTTTACCGTTTACTCGATAAAGTTAATGAAGCGTAAATAGTACGCTTAGCAAGTCCTCCTCCTTAGAGCTGTGGCCTACCATCAGTTTGAATTCGCCCGGCTCTATAACTCTTTTTTCTTCTCTGTTGACCAAGGAAAAATCCATGCTGTCCAGTTTGAATACAATGCGATGTGTTTCGCCCGGCGCAAGCGTAATTTGCTTGTATGCAATCAGCCGCTTAAGCGGCGTCATGACGGAGCTGATCATATCGCGGAAATACACCTGAACAGTTTCTGTTCCGGTTGTGTCGCCGGCATTTGTCACATCAACCTCTGCAGTCAAAGTGTCGGTATTGAACGTCAAATTGCTGTACGCAAACGGCGCAAACCCCATACCCTCGCCAAAGGCGAACAGAGGCGTCTGCGGCATGTCGCAATATCTGCCTCCCTGCCAGTCTGTATCTGGGCCATGCCAGCCCGGAAGCGCATTATAATATACCGGAATCTGTCCAGCGTGATGCGGGAAGGAGATCGGCAGCCGGCCAGACGGATTCAACGCCCCGAACAGCACTTCGGCCGCCGCTTGTCCGCCATAAGCCCCGCTGTTAAAAGGACAGAGAAGGGCATCCGCCTGTTCCGCAATCGCTCCGATACACAGCGGCTTGGATGCTGCAAGCACCGCAACAATCGGCTTGCCCGTCGCTTTCAGCGCATAGAACAATTCCATTTGTCTGCCGGATAGCTCCAGATTTGCCCTGTCCCTGCGTTCGCCTATCTGCTGAAGCCGATCACCGACGACCAGCACAATAACATCGGCCTGCTGTGCGGTTTGCATCGCGCCGGCAATGTCGTCCGTATCTTCCGCCACAACGCCGCATCCCTTGTGGTACAGGCATTTGATTCCGCGCTTTTCGCATGCCGTCTCAAGACCTTCGCGGTAGGTCACGTACGGTCTTACACCCTCGCGGCCGTAGTTTTTGCGCGGATGGGTGAAATACGTCCAATCGCCATAGAGCGCGCGCACATCGTCCGCATTCGGGCCAATTACAGCGATGCTCTTTACATCGCTCGTCAGCGGAAGAATGCCGCTGTTGCGCAGCATGGTCATGCTCTTGCGTGCAGCCCGAAGCGAAGCCTGCTGATGCGCATCACAGCCAATACAGCCGGGTATGCCTTTCTTTTCCGGTTTCTCAAACAGCCCCATGCGCAGCTTCATGGACAGGATGTTGCGCACGGCATCATCAATGGCAGCTTCGCTCAATCTACCGCTTCTGACCGCCGCGAGTGCCCCCTCATAGAACTCCTCGCTGCGCATGATCATATCGTTGCCCGCCTCGGCAGCAGCAGCAGACGCTTCCTCTTTATCCTTGGCCACATACTGTAAATGGACAAGACTGTGCACATTGTTCCAGTCCGTGACCACAAAGCCGTCAAAGCCCAGCTCATCACGCAGAATATCCTTCATGGTGTGCTTGTCCACTGTAAACGGTGTGCCGTCAATGGAACCATACGCCGTCATCACCGTAGCGCAGCCAGCATCAACTGCCTTCTTGAATGGCGGCAGGAAGGTGTCTCGCAGTTTGCGGTATGTCATCTGTGTGTCGCAGGCATCACGCGCTCCAACCGCCTCGCCATAGCCGATGTAGTGCTTGGCACAGGCCAGAATGCTTTCATCGCTGTCAAGGCTTTCGCCCTGATAGCCGCGAATGATTGCCGCTCCCAGTTCGCCCGCCAGATACGCGTCTTCACCAAAGGTTTCGTCAACGCGTCCCCACCGGGCATCACGCCCAAGGCAGAGAACAGGGGAGAATGTCCAGTGCAGCCCATCAGTCGCTACTTCACGCGCGGTTACGCGGCCCATTTCTTCCAGCACATCCTTATTCCATGAACAGGCTGCTGCAAGCTGTGTGGGAAAGATGGTAGCATGTTCATTAAGACCATGACCGTGGATCGCATCAATGCCAAAGATCACCGGAATGCCAAGACGGCTGTTCAGCGCCTCCTTTTGAACTTCCCGGGCATCATCACCCAGTACATGCAGGAACGAACCCGCACCGCGCTTTGCCCAGCGCAGAGCATCTTCCCGCGTATTGGAGCAGTATGATATTTGCATCATCTGCGCAACCTTTTCCTCCAGCGTCATCTGCGAAAGCAAAGCTTCTATACGGCTGTTCTTGCTCATTTTTAGTCCTTTCTCATATATCATTTGCGAAACATATGCGTTGCAGATGCTCCGCAAACGGTTTGTGCATTTCGGATATATCGCCCATGAACGTCCTTCGTTAAACCTTCAATACAACCTTGCCAACGTTTTCGCCGCGATAGAGGACAGCATGTGCTTCATCCGCTTCGGTGATAGGCAGAATCTTGTAAATCGTCGGTTTAACTTTGCCGTTTGATACCTTTGGCCAGATATCTTTTACGAGATTAGCCAAAATCTGCGCCTTGACTTCAGGCTTTCTTGAGCGCAGCGTACTGCCGATGATACGGATGTTGCGCACATATATATTTCGTAAATCAATCTGTGTCAGATCGCCTGCAAGCGTCGCGATCATGATCCAGCGCCCGCCATACGCAAGGTAATGCAGGCACTTGCCCATGATTTCGCCGCCCAGACAGTCGATGGCCACATCCACTGGATGGCCAGCTTCCATTTCGGCCTTCAGAACCTCTGCGATATCTTCCTCTTTTGTGTTCACCACCACGTCCGCGCCAAGGTGCTTGATGGCTTCCCTTTTATCTTCCGCAATCACGGTGGTAATGACGCGGATGCCAAAAGCCTTGGCCATGGGGATAATCACGCTTGCCAGTCCGCTGGCGCCGGCATGCATCAGCAGCGTGCTGCCGGGCTGAATGCCGCCTTCCATAAAGAGATTGAGATACGCTGTAGCAAAGGCTTCCGGCAGGGCAGCGGCTTCTGCCATGGTGCAGTTTTCGGGCACGGGCATCAGCATGTCATATCGAATGTTGGCGTACTGCGCATATCCTCCGCCGCCAAGCAGCGCGCAAACCTTGTCGCCTGCTTTGTAATTGGATTTTTCCTGCGCTTCCTCGCCCAGCTTGACAATCGTGCCGGAAATCTCCAGCCCCATCCATTCCGGACATCCGGGAGGCGGCGGATAACTGCCTTCGCGCTGCAGAAGGTCTGCGCGGTTCAGCGCTGCGTATTCAATCTTTACCAACGCGTCCGCTGTGCCCATTACGGGATCAGGCACATCTGCCCAGATCAGGGATTTATCACTTTGGGTCAATATCGCTTTCATTTGCTGACTCCTTTGCAAGCTTCGTCCAGTCAAACTGCACCACAGGAAAGGATTTCTCATCAATCAAACGCTGATACACATCCGGCGCTTCCTCCGGAGCATGTGTTTCTTCGATCATTGCATCCAGATCAAGCCGCCCAGATGCACACAGACGCAGGATGGCCATGGCATCGTCATGATGTGTCCAATAAGCCGGGAAGGATTCATCATTCGGCCGCGCCATTGTATGCGCGCCGATAAGCGTAATGCCGGGCCCATGCACCTTGTGATAATAATCCACGGTGAAGTCAGAGTGGCGGGTACAGCCAAGCAGCGCCACGCGTCCGAACCTTGCCATGCAGTCCAGTACCTGATTCAGCGCCAGGCCATTGCCCGTTACCTCAATGGCAACGTTAGCGCCGCCATGCGTGACTTCCTTTATTTTCTCTGCAAATCCAGGCGCCATGGGGTCAAAAGCATAATCCGCGCCAAGCTTCAGTGCCTTTTCCCGGCGATCGGCAACGGGATCAACCGCAACGACCGGAACCGAACCTGCCGCACGCAAAAGCTGTACGGCAAGAAGCCCCAGAATGCCAAGCCCCATCACAATGCTGCTTTCGCCGATCTCCAAACGGCACTTGCGAACGGCCGCCATTGGGAAGGTGGCAATGTGTGCCAGCGCGGCCGCTGCATAAGAAACCTTATCACTTTCGATCAAATGCACATTCTTTACATTTATTACCTGACGGGACGCATGCTTGCTCCAGGACAGCGCCACGCGGTCGCCTTCCTTTATGCCTTTCACGTTGTTTCCCACAGCCATAACCAGACCGGCAGAGCTATAGCCGCCGGTTCTGGGAAAATTCGTATTCGGTACGGTTGTTACTACGCTTACATAGGGATCTCCCGTAATGTTGGCACGCTCCGTGCCGCTGCTGATGGTAGAAACCTTTGTATCAATCAGCACCTGATCGGAAGCAAGCAGCGGGACTTCCTCCGTAAGCAGCTCAGCTTTGTTTTTCTCCGAAAAAATGATTTTTTTACAGTCCATGGCCATTTCCTCTCCATCAATCTGAGGGAAAAAAGGGTGGGGGCGCCTCTGCTGAGACGCCCCCGGTTTTCCTGTCAGCCATTCTCAGCATCCGACTGACAGGTCTTGGTAATTACTTGTTCTTCATGTATTCTGTGGCTTCTTCTTCGAACTCAAGGCCGCCCTCTTCGTTCCACTGCTCGACGAAGGCCTCATATTCAGCCTGTACATCGCCCTTGGATACGATCAGATTGGCCAGCATCTGTGCTTCAACATCCTGGAGAGCGGTGCCGTATTCGCTCCAGGATTCCAGCGTATCGCCAATGAAGGTGTGATCGGTAGCAATGGCCATTTCCTCGGCCTGGGAAGTCTGGGTATATACGTTCATGGTACGGGTCTCGGCATTCTGCATGGTCCAGCCGCCGGAGGTATTGTACACAAACGCGCCGGCCGCACGGTGGACGGTATCATCGGCATAGGCGCCAATGCGTTCATACTTGGCGTTTTCCTTGTCCGTCCAGTTGAACATGACGCCTTCAATGCCCATGTAGGTCATGTCCTGTCCTTCTTCAGTATAATACATGAAGTTGAGAAGCTCAACAACCTTTTCGGGATGCTTGCAGGCAGAAGAAACAACAGCGCTGTAGGAAGTGGTCTTGGCATAGGGCTTTACGCCGCCTGTGGGAGCGCCGGTATCCGCATTTGCGATGTGCGCGAAGGCAAACAGGTCGTCCACTTTTTCGGGAAGCGCAAAGGTATAGCGGCCGGGGAACCAGTTGTTGCACGGCCCAACAGACTGGAAATCAAAGATACCGATCTTGCCATTCCACAGCTTTTCAGCATATTCTACCCAGGTTGTCGCAGCAAAGTCAGGATCCATGATGCCATCCTGATAGAGCTTGCGCAGGTATTCGATCGCGCGCAGATAGTTGGGGTGCTTCACATAACGGGTGACAGTACCGTCTTCCAGCGTGATGTTTTTGTCAAAGGGAATGCCAAAGGCTGCGAAAATATGCTCCCAGGTTTTGGGCGTGTTCATCTGAGCGGTAAAGCCATAGGTGTCGTTTTCACCGTTGCCGTCGGGATCGTCAAAGGTGAAAGCTTTCAGCACGTCGTAGAGCTCATCCAGGGTAGTGGGAACTTCCTTGCCAACCTTGGCCAGCCAGTCTTTGCGGAGATGGAAGTTGCTAACATAAAGGCCTGCCTTGCTGTTGAGCGCGTACACCTTTTCGGCGTCATTGATGCCCAGGGTGGCCAGCTCGCCTTCTTCATAGGCAGCGAGGATATCCTTGCCATATTCGGGCAGATAAGGGGCAACGTCCAGCAGCTTGCCGGCGTTTTTCAGATCCATGGCGGTCGTGTCGCCAGTCTCGAAGATGTCGGGCAGCGTATTGCCGGCAATCAGGGAATTGAGCTTGACATCATAGTCGCTCCTGCTCACATAGGTGATGTGCAGATCGATGCCCAGCTTTTCGTTCAGCGCCTGGATCATCTCATTGTCTTCAGCCACGTTGTTATCGCCCTTCATCAGCCAGGTGATGACGATGGGCTCGTCAGCCTGTGCCATATAGGGCACGGCAACCAGCAGCATGAGCAGCGCCAGGATGAGAGACAGAGTTTTCTTCATGGTTCATACCTCCTATTATTTTGTTAACCCTTGACTGCGCCTACTGTAAGTCCCGATACGTAAAAGCGCGACAGCCAAGGATAAACGATCAAAATGGGTGTGACAGTGATCATGACGATCGCCATCTGCGTGGACGACTGCGACAGATACCCGGAAGACTGGGTGCCTACCTGTGACATGATAGCGTTGGCAGAGCTCGTCTGGGCAAGCACATTGCGCAGGTATAGCTGCATCAGCTGCAGTTCGTTGGTGTTGGTATAAAGCAGGCCGTCCATGTAGGAATTCCAGTTTTGCAGCCCGTAAAACAGCGTAATGGCGGCAATGGTGGGAAGCACCATAGGCGCGACGACACGGAAGAGGATTGTAACAGGATTGGCGCCGTCGATACGCGCGCTTTCTTCCAGCGAAGCAGGCACCGCCTGCAGCGCGTTGCGCAGAATAAACAGATTATGTGCGCCGATCGCACTGGGCAGCACCAGGGCCCAGAAGGTATCCAGCATCCCCAGCTTTTTAACCTGCAGATACAGCGGAATGGTGCCGCCGGAAAACAGCATCGTAAAGAAGATCAGCCTGGCAATGAGGTTGCGCCCCTTTAGACGCGGCAGTGAAAGCGGATAAGCTGTAAGCAGTGTCAGGAATATACTGATCGCCGTGCCGATCACCGTTTTGCCGATGGAGTTGCGCATGGAAATCCAGATCTGTGAGGTTTTGAAGATCATGCGGTAGTTATAGGTATCAAAACCGCGCGGGATCAGGAAGATGCCGCCGTTCATCGCCTGGACAGGATCACTGATGGAGTACATGAATACATGCCATATGGGATAGATCATGACAAGCGACAGCAGCGCCAGAAAAACGCATACAATGATTTGTCCTGATCTTTCACCGCGTGTGCGGCGCTGGCCGCCGGAAGAAAGATGCGGTTTCTTCATTTTTCTTTCCTCCTTACATAATGGCGCTGCTTTCATCGATCCGCCTGGCCAGCGCATTGGCGGAAAGCACCAACACCAGACCGATCGCCGACTTGAACAGGCCCGCCGCAGTCGCCAGGGAGAACTTGGCTTCCTCCATGCCGATGCGGTATACATAGGTATCGATGATATCGGCCCGGGACTGTACAAGCGAGTTGCTCAGGGCGAACATCTGGTCAAAGCCCGCGTTCATGACCCTGCCCACGCGGAAAATCAGCTGCATGACGATGACGGAGCGGATGCAGGGCAGCGTAACGTGCCAGATCTGCTTGAGACGCCCTGCGCCGTCAATCGCCGCCGCTTCGTACAGCTGGGAATCCACGCCGATGATCGCTGCCAGATACACGACCGTGCCCATGCCGATCTCTTTCCAAATGTAGGTCAGCATCATGTAGGCGTCAAAAGTCTCTTTATTGGTCATGTAATTGACTGCCTGCAGATCCAGACCGAAGAGCTGGTTGATTTGGCGGACGACGGAGGGGATTACACCGTCGCTCAGATTGCACATGGCCGTCAGAATGCCGTACACGATGAACCAGCTGAGGAAGCTTGGCAGGATAACGGTGGTCTGTACCCATTTGCGGAATCTGCGCGACCACACTTCGCCGATCACCAGAGAAAGGATGATCGGCAGCGGAAAACCAAAGCAGATCTTGATCAGGCTGATGCGGATATTGTTGCTCAGCGCTCGCCTGAAAGCAGAGCGTGAGAACAGTTTTTCAAAGTTCTTCAAGCCGATCCACTGCGCATCATCCATTCCGCGTACGATGCTGTAATCGCGAAATGCGATCGACACACCGTACATGGGCATGTAATGGAAAAGGATAAAGTACACAATGCCGGGGATCAGCATGAGATACAGCAGATAATCCATCCGAATGGCACGCAGTGTGCTCTTCATCTGGAATGCCTTCCGTTCCCTGCGAACATTGATGGCGCTCATTTTTTCACCTCTTTTCGGTAAAATCCACCTGAAAACCGCTGGCTGCCAGCACCAGCCGCTGCAGCTGCATTTCATAAGCATAGGAATATGGGTTTTCTTTTTCTCCGCGAACGCATTGGGCAAACTCCAGCATCATCTCATCATATCTTCCGGGAAGATAGCCCGGGAATACCTCATGCTTGGCATCACGCCATGCTTTGCCCTCGGCTTCGCATTTCAGCGTTTCATAAACATGCGTGGGGCATTCAAGCGGCCTGATCTCAACTGTGCCTTCGCTGCCGCACACCACCAGATGACGCCGGTTGTATCCGTTCACCTCGGCGGCATTCACACGGATCTGCGCTGTGCCGTGTTCATACTCAAAAACCGCCAGGCAGTTGTCCTGCGCTTTGATTTTATCTTCCGCCTGCAGGTTGAAAGTGAAAACCTGCTTGGGCGTTCCCCACAGCATATACACCATATCGATCAGATGGCACCCAAGAAAAAACATCATGCCGCCCTGAAAGCGGTTCAGCCAGGCTCTTTTTTCATCCGGATGGCATACGCTCATCGAGGCTTCAATGCTGAGGATCTCCCCAAGTTTGCCGGAGCGTACCCGATCAAGCACATGCTTCATTGCCGGATTGTAGCGGTACATATAACCCGTCTGGAAAGTAAGATGCCTGCTTTCTGCCAGAGCGAGCATTTTTTCCAGCGTTTTTATGTCCGTGCCGGATGGCTTATCCATGTGCACGTGCCAGCCGTTCCGAATGCAGCGGTACGCATCGTCCAGCGCGCAGAGCTCATCGCCTTCGCAGAGAACAGCATCGATATCATCCCGCGCAAAGAGCTCCTCTTCCGTGATCCAGGGAAGCCCCTGATATGCGCTCTGATTCTCCACACGTGCGCGCACGGCAGGGTCCTTTTCCGTCAGGGAAACAACGGTAAATATTTCCGGATATTTACGAACGGTTTCAAGGGTCAATCCGCTGTGATCATGCGCCGCGCCCAGATGCGCTACACGAATCGGTCTCATATAATCACTCCGTCCAAGGATTAACATGTTGTATTGTGTTTTATTATAGCGACTTTACATCCCGAGGAAAATATAGTATAATATTTAAAAACAAAACTATTCTGTAAAACAGGACGGTAAATACGTATGCCGGATGTCATAACCTATGCCGATTTCAAATCCACGCAATTTCAGATTTTTTATCAGAAATCCGTGCATTATTCCCTGAAAAACGAGAATATTTACCACGCGCCGCCGCTGGGCAAGGAACTATCCAGCTTTTGTCTGGTACTTAAAAGCAACGTTACCTTCACGACAGAAGACGGCACGGTGACTGCTGAACCGGGCGATCTTCTGTATATGCCCGATAGCATTCAATACAGTTCCCACTGGATCGGCAGCCCGGATATTGAGTTCATCAGCACGTTTCTGCGCCTTGCGGGCACGAGGCAGCCTGATGACACATTCAGCAATGACGTTCTTAAACGGCTGAGCCGTCCAATTGACCAGCAGATCGCCTTTCAGAACATCAAAGAGCTGAACGGTTTCCGTATGAAAAAGCAGATGGAAGCACTGCAGACCCTTGATCGTCAGATTCCTCAGGATCTGCTGAAGGCCCTGTCGATTCTCTATGATATTTTCAGCCAGGTCTATCCCTATCTCAAAATGCGCAAAATAAAAAAACACCCTGAGGCACTGGAACCGGCGCTGGCATATATCGACGCGCACTTCACGCTTAATGAGCCCATCAGCGCATATGCTCAGATGTGTCACATGAGCGAATCACATTTTTACCATTTATTCCGTCATCATCTGAAGACAACCCCCATAGAATACCGCAATACGCTGCGTATCCGCCAGGCGGCAAAGCTGCTGCACGAAGATAACCGAAGCATTGAGCAGATCAGCAGCATGATGGGCTTTGAATCCTCAATTTATTTCCGCCGCGTTTTTAAGGCGCTTTATGGCTCCACGCCAAGCAGCTTCCGGAAAAACGCGTAAAGAAAAAGGCCGGCCTATGCGCCTTGACGTGTACACGCATCTCGCGGGGGCGTGATAGCGCAACAGCATGTCTGGAGGGGAGCTTGACTTTCACCCTGCCGATCAGAGATAGAACAGTGCATAATGATGCTTCATTTTCCAGCGTACGTGTGTTACAATCCCGCAAAGCTTTCTGCACGCTTTTTTTAAAGCCGCGTTCATCCTCCAAAGATCATTGCGCTTGCCGTTACTCAGATCGCGCTGAAGCAGACGCCCTCCCTTTTTTCCCAATATGGAGCCATGCGTTTTTATCGTTAAATGAGTACGTTCCCATTCATTTTTCGGGTAATACTGCGAAACGCACAGACAGGCAGGATACGGAATGCGGCTGGAATTGACAAGCAGAAAGAAAACAGCCCGTCTGGATGAACACGCATCCGGCCGGGCTGTTTTCATGTTTTGATGATGAGCGGGTTATTTGTTTCGTTTCCCGCTGTTTTCGGTGCCGCGCACCTCTTCGTGATAGAAGTAATCCACGATGGTGGGATGGCCCTTCTCCACCCGTTCATAGGGCGTTTCGTTATCTACGAAGCGGCAGCCGTTCCGGGCCGCCATCTCCTCGGCTTTCTTTTCCAGCGCTTCAAAATAGCTGCGGTTGCGCTTGGTGTAGATTTCGTCGTAAAGCGGTTTCAGATCAGGATGCTTTTCCGCGATGTAATCCATAATGGTCTTTTTGAAGCCGCCCCGCAGGTTCAGGTTTTCCAGCCATACCAGGTCGCACTGATCCTTGACCCGCTGGAAGATGGCTTCAATGTCGGTGAGGCCGGGAAAGACGGGCGAAATGAAGCACACGGTGCGGATGCCCGCGTCATAGACCTGCTTCATGGCGGCGAGACGCCTTTCAATGCTGACTGCCGCATCCATATCATTCTTGAAATCCTCATCCAGCGTGTTCACCGACCAGGAAACGGTGAGCGGGCTCTTCCGGTTGATTTCCAGCAGCAAATCGAGATCCCGCAGCACCAGGTCGGACTTGGTGCAGATCAGGATGTCCGCGCCGCTGTCCTTCAGCTGCTCCAGCAGAAGACGGGTCTTGCCGAATTTTTCTTCCAGCGGGTTGTAGCCGTCCGTGACCGTCCCGACGATCACCTTTTGACCAGCATATTTCCGGGGATTGGTGATGGCGGGCCATTCCTTCACATCCAGGAAACTGCCCCAATCCTCGGTGTGGCCGGTGAAGCGCTTCATAAAGCTGGCATAGCAGTATTTGCAGGCGTGGGGACAGCCCACATAGGGGTTCACAGCGTATCCGCCCAGCGGCGCGCTGGATTTGGTCATCACGTTTTTTGTTTCCACACAGCCTGTTTTGATGTCCGGCAGTTCCATGCTTTTGTCCCTCCAATACGCGGTCGAATGCCTGCGGCGCTTTCTGCATTATGCGGTGAACCCAACAAAAGGGGACATCACAGAACTTCCTCCACGTTCCTGAGAATCCGGGCAAGGTAGTTTTCCAGCTGCGCGATTTCCTCCTGGGTGAAATCCTTATAATAGATGGCGCTGATTTCCTCCGACACGGCGTTGTATTCCTTTTCCAGGCCCTTGGCTTCCTCCGTCAGACAAATCAAAACCTTCCGCCGGTCCCTGTCTCCCCGATCCCGGCAGACCAGGCCGCTTGCCTCCATCCGGTCCAGCATGCTGGTCAGGGTAGTCATGGCCAGGCCGGTTTCCCTGGACAGGGCGCTGATGGGCACGCCGTTTTTTTGCCAAAGGATGTAGAGAATGCGGCCCTGCGCGCCGTTGAACGCGTCGATTTTCTTTTCTGCCAGGATGCGGTCAAATACCCGTCCGCCCACCTGCTTGATTCGTGTAATCAAAAATCCGCCCTGGGTTTTCATGGTAAATCCCTCCGCAAAAGCAGTATCTTCCGAGACTTTATGCAAATATATTATACTATATAGTAATATCTTATGTCAATGTTTTGTGGGGAGCCATTGTTCGTTGCTTCCGTCTTCGGGAAACAGGCTGTTTCAGGTATCTGCCGTGATACCAGGTATCCTGAAAAATCGTACTTGTCCATTTGTTGAAACGGTCATATAATAAAACCGGTTCAAGAAAATGACCAAGGAGGAGGATTGCCATGACCAACGCTGCAAAAGTACACGATTTTCTGAACAAAGCACAGGTTTTCTATTTCCTGACGACGGACGGAGACCAGCCCAAGGGGCGGCCCTTTGGCTTCCAGATGCTGGTGAATGATACCCTGTATTTCGGCTGCGGCACCTTCAAAAATGTGTTTAAGCAGCTGACCAGGAACCCCAAGGTGGAGGTCCTGGCCATGAACGGCGGGGAGTTTCTGCGCTATGACGGGCAGGCAAAGGTCGTGAAGGATGCTGAACTGCTGGAGAAGGTGCGCCAGGCCATGCCGCAGATCATGTCTCTTTACGATCAAAACGGCTGGGAAATGGGGCTGTTTTATCTGGAAAACGGCCACGCGGAAATCCGGGGCATGCTGGATTTGAAGGAAGAGTTTGATGTGTGATGAAAAAGCAAACAACGATTGAGGAGCGCTTCGGCAAGTGCCCTTATGCCACGGCTCAAAGCCTGATCTCCGGCAAATGGGCGGTGCTGATCCTGCTGTATCTGGAAGAAGGGCCGATACGGTTCAATGAACTGCTGCGGAAGATGCCGAAAATGACCCACGCCACGCTGTCCGTTCAGCTGAAAGCGCTGGAGGAAGCTGGCCTTGTCAAGCGGGTTCAGTATGAAACCATTCCGCCGAAGGTGGAGTATTCCCTGACGGAAATCGGCCGCAAGTTTCACCCTGTTATTGCCGCGATGGAAACCTGGGGGAACGAATACATTGCGCAGATGCAGGGAGAAACAAACGCATGAATTTGGCTGGGTGGCATCGAGGGCGATTACGAGGGCATCGGCAACCTGATCCTGGGCTATGCCGCCAAGCCCGCCAATCCCGCCGCGCCGCACAAAGCAAATTATATCTATACCATTTGATCCTAAACAGGCAACCCCGGCTGTCCGGCAAAGACAGTCGGGGCTTTTCTGTTGCCCGGAAGCTCGCATGGCGTCATTCAAGTTCCGGGCGCAAATTGTTTGTTATCGAAGCCGGTTCGCCGGCTGGCTTCTTTGCTGCTTTTTTCCCCAGGAAGAAAGCGCGGAACCCTTTCTCAAAACTTCAGCTTGCCGCCTCAATCCTTTGGACGGCAAATGGGATTAAAACAAATCCAGCGTGCTGCTTAAATAGATTTCTTCCCGCACCTGCAGCTGGCGCTCCGGCCTGGTCATATAATACAGCAGAAATTCCAGGATGAGGGCGCTGCCCAGGCTGCGGCCCTCGATTTTGAAATGGGAAAATCCGGAAGGCAGATAGGTGTTTTGAATGTCCTCAATGCCGATGAATCCCGGGTTCCGCATGGCGTCGGAAAACCGGTAGCCCCTTTGGGCGTCGGGCGATACGCACACATGCTCCGCGCAGCTTTCGCCCAGGTTTCTCCGGCTGACGTTCTCATAGCAGGCCTTCCTGTCCGGACAGTCAAACCAGCAGCATTCATTGCACAGAAATTCCATCTTTTGCTTCTGGTGCGCAGGCAGCGCATTCAGCTGGTCGAAGGCCTTGTTCAGCCGGAAATCCGGCACCACAAAGCGAAATTCTTCCCGTCCCAGTTCATCCTGCAGCTGCCGGAATGCCGTCAGCACCTTGGTGGTGGAGGATACAAAATAGAACCCGGGATAATGGCTTCTGATGTAATCCAGCAGCAAATCCGAGCAGAGGATGATGCCATTTTGCGCCGTTCCGCCGCTTTCAAACAGGGCGCACAGCGCGTTGCACTGGGGGTCGGCAAGGTGCTCCTCCCGAAGCAGGGAATTGCTGAAGGTGAGCCGGGCGGAAACGCCATACTCCCGCATCAGCGCCGCCACAGCCTGCGGGCGCGCTTCCCCGAAGCCGACCCGGCCGCCGCCCCAGCGGCAATCGGCCGGCGCGCCGTAGATGGAGCCGATTTCGCACCAGGCATAAAACCAATCCCGGTGCTTCCGGAACAGCGGCAGAAAGACGCTGTATAAATCATAAAACTCAAACAGCCCGGGCAGATGATAATACGCTTTCATGTTGCTACGCATCCTGTTGCTTGATTGCTTTTTCGGCGAATGGAAATTCAGCCTTCCTTCCGGAGCATCAGGGGCGAACCGTATTCGTCGGTTCCGTTGTCGGAGAATCCAAGGGAAAGCCAAAACCTGCGGGAGTCCTCTTTGGCGTAGTTGAGCGCGTAGTATAACGCGCCATCCCTTTTTGTGTATTCAAGAAGCGCCTGAAAGCATGCGTGGCCCGTCCCGTTTCCCCTGTATGCCGGAAAGACCCAGAAATCCAGGATAAAGCACTTTCCGTCCTCGCTTTTATAGGTGCAGTATTGGGAGGCGCCAATCCGAACGCCATCGCGCACAAAATACACCATGTGCAGCGTGTCCGGGGTGCGCAGCATATATCCCTTCAGCACATTCCGGTATTTAGGGCTTTGAAAATAGGCCTTTTCCTCCGCCGTTGTGATCATTCCGTCATTCACCAAGTATTGAAACTGGATTTTCCAATACTCATTGATCCGTTCGACCGGTATTTCCTGAATGGATATCATGGAATATCCTCCATCGCTTTTGATGGGTATTGCGGCATGCCGGCGGATATATTCCGGTTTGCGGTTTTTTATTTTGCCGCTACCTTTAAAAATCGGGCTTCGTTCATTTGCTCGTTTGTCAGGTATTCCCCGTCGCGGAACAGCGCGTAGGTGGTGATGGGGGTAGGGGCGTTTTGCGCCGCTTCCTTGCTTTCAAGATGGATTGCCCGAAATAGAATGCTGTGCGCCCGGGCGGTTTCCGCCACAAGGGGCACATACTTGGCGTTGAAGGGGCACTGGCTGGTGTAGTACAGCACATATCCCTTTTCCTCCACGTAGGGGTGCCTGGCGCATTCCTTAAACTTTGGTTTTTGGACGTCATCGGCAAAGGGCAGGTACCACAGCTGGATGCCGTTATCCGCTTCATCACACACAGCAAAGCCCTTGTGCTTCAGATACTTCAGGTCGGCCAGGAAAGGCCTTTTCTTGGCGGCGGACAGGATGCACAGCCCTTTTTTGCCCTTTTCCCGGCTGTCCCGAACGCAGGCATCCAGCAGGTCATTGGAGTATCCGTGCCCTTTCAGTGCGCCCGAAACCCACAGGCAGTCGATATACATATATCCCTCCGCGCTGATGGGGTTCCAGGCGTTCTCCGCCGGGATATATTCGATAAAGCATTTGCCCCGTTCCGCGCTTTTGAGAAACACCAGCCCATCCGCAAAGCGCTGTGCCAGCCAGGCCTTTTTGGAGGATACCTGAATATCCCTGTTGTTGGAAATGGCGCAGCAGATGTGCTCCTTTTCCAGGTTCTCCCTTGTTACGCTGATATACTCCATCGTTTTCCTCCCGCAGAAAAAACTCCCTTTTATGTTTGTACCGTATATTCAGATTTTACATGCGCAGCGGCCGCTTGTAAAGGTTTTCAATCAAAAAAACAAGCTGATCGTCCGGAAAATCGCCAGTCCGGAAAAGCCTTTTTATCCGGACGGGTTCATGGTATAATGCAAAAGCGAGGAAGGCAAGGCTGCAAGGGGGCATTGCCATGGCCCGGCGCAGAAGGATTTCAATAAACGGTTGCGGAGGCGCTTCATGCTGGAAGCTTTGTTTGAAAAGCCCTGTTGGGTGATTGATTTTTTGCCGGAGCAGGTGCCCGCAAACAGCGCCGGGCAGGTTTTTGACGTAGAGCGGTTTTATCTGCAGCCGCCGCGGGCCTGTTTTTGTGGCAGCCTGAAAATGCATCTTTCCAAGCTTAGAAACAGGCTTTCAGCAAGAATACACAAACAGAAAGTGGAGGAGAGGGAATACGCGCTTTCTTCCCGGGGAAGAAAGCTGCAAAGAAGCCAGCGGGCGATGCGGCTTGGACACAATAACAAACAATTTGCGCCTGTCACTTGAAAGGCGCCAAGAGAGCTTCCGGGCAAAAGAAAAACCGCAGGTCAGCCGAAAAAACAAACTCGTTTGTTTTTCGGTCTGTCCAGCGGTTTTTCGCTGTGCGCATGCGCACAGCAGGGCCAGCTTCGCTGGCCTGCCCGGAAGCGGTGGGCTCCATTATCCAAGTAACTGCGGAAGCTGCTGGTTATCGAAGTCATACAGCATCCGCCACTGCCGGGTCCGGGGAGGGGCTCCCCTCCCTGGTGGGGTTTGGGGCAAAGCCCCAACGTATCCCCTTCCCGTCCAATTTCTGTTTGCCGGTTAAAGGCGGCGGCTTTTTAAGGAAAGCTAAAGGTTCGTCGCTATGATAATAGATGATTCCCTTGGGGGAACAACCGATTTGAAAGGAGACGAACCCATGAAGAAAGCAGTTTTACTCTTTTTGTTCTGTCTGGTGCTGGCTGTGTCGGGGCAGGCGGAGACGCTGTGCTATACCGCCGCGGAGGACGACGAAAGCGCCCTGGAGGTATCCGGCGATACGGAGCTGACGCTCAGCGGCGTGACCGTGCAAAAAACAGCGGGCAAGGCTTCCAGCGCGGATGCAGCCAGCTTTCGGGGAGTCAATTCCGCCATCCGGGTATGTGACGGTGCGCGGCTGACAATGACCGATTCCACCATTGAGGCCAGCGCCCCAAATGCCACAGGCGTATTTGCGTACGGCAGCGGGGAAATCAGCCTTTCCGACTGCACGGTCACTGTAACCGGCGGCGGCGCGGGCGGCGTGCAGGTGGCGGGCGGAGGAACGCTCACGGGGAGCAACCTCACTGTAACAAGCGCCAGCAAAGCAGCCATCCGCTCGGACCGGGGCGGCGGCACAATGGTGCTGGATGGCGGCAGCTATACGGCCACCGGCCAAAATGGCTGCCCGGCCATTTACAGCACGGCGGATATCACCGTAAGGAACGCCGTATGCAGCTCGGAGCAATCCCGCGCGGTGATTATCGAAGGCAAAAACAGCGTGACCCTGGAGAACGTATCCCTGACGGGCAATGACCAATCCACCAAGGCGGGAAGCGTGAAGGCGAACGTGCTGCTGTACCAAAGCGCCTCCGGCGACGCCGGCGTGGGCACCAGCCGGTTTGCCATGACGGGAGGGGAAATGACGGCCTGCAGCGGGGCGATGTTCTATTGCACCAATACGGACAGCGTGATTACCCTGAAAAATGCCGCGCTGCATCTGTCCGCGGAGGATACGCTGCTGATTGCCGCCGCGGGACGGTGGGGAAAAACGGGAAAGAACGGCGGGAACTGTGAGCTGAACGCGGAAGATCAGCAGCTCAGCGGCGACATCATCGTGGACAGCCTGTCTTCTCTGCGCCTGAACCTGACCGATTCGCAGTATGTCGGAGCAATCAACAAAACCAGCGCAGCCGGAACGGTGGACGTGATCCTGGCGGGCGAAAGCACCTGGACCCTGACGGCGGACAGCTATGTGGATACATTCAGCGGCGACCTGTCCCGGGTGAACGGCAACGGATATCACCTGTTTGTCAATGGCGAGACCATGATCTGAAAAAAATCTTCCGGCCGCTCTTTTTGAGGAAGGAGCGGCCGGAAGATTTTGCATCGGGTTCAATTTGTTCCTGCCCTTTATGCGACGGCATGGTTTGTGGGGCGGCTTCCAAGGCGAAGCCTGCGTTTTCTCGTCAGCATCGGATGCGTTGACAAAGATTCCTGTTGTATATACAATAAACAAAGATCAGGCGTGTTTGTAATCCGTGAGTGGGTTTGCATACAGCCGTCATCGCTCCGCGAATATTTTCCTGTGAACAGCGGGGCAAAGCATAGGGCAACACGGAAAGGAAGCTGAACAATGTCGGGCAATCCGGTAAGCGCTGGGGGACTGAAAGCGTTTCTTGCGGGCAATTATCTGGAAACGCTGGGGATTATTCCCGCGCTGGCGCTGCTGACGCTGCTGGCCTTCATCGTTCATATCGATCAGTATATTCGCGCTGATCTCAAAAGAACCATGAGAATCATCGTCCTGGCGCTGTTCAGTTTGGTTGCGCAGAATTATCTGGAATACCGTCTGGCGGAGGGCGAGGGCCAGTGGCTGGCGCGGACGCTGGCCTCCATTTACGGGTATGCCATCCGTCCGGTGATATTGATTCTGTTTTTGCGGGTGATTGCGCCGGAAAAACACCTGGGCTGGGCCTGGGCGCTGGCAGGGGTCAACACGGCGGTGCATGCCACCGCGCTGTTTTCCCACCTCTGTTTCTGGATTGATGAGAACAACCATTTTCAAGGCGGCCCGCTTAACAATACGTGCCTTTTTATCAGCGCAGTCCTGCTGATCTACTGGTTTGTACTGACGGTTCGCGTGTTTGCGCCGCAAAAGCGGAAGGAAACCTGGGTGCCGGTGCTGGTGCTGCTGCTGATCATCGGGGCGATTGTGCTGGACAGCCAGGTTGGCTTGATCGCCCAGCCCATCACCTATCTGACCATTTCGGTTGTGATCTGCTGTGTCGCCTATTATATCTGGCTGCACCTGCAATTTGTGCGGGAGCATGAGGAGGCGTTGGTGGCCGGACAGCGGGTTCAGCTGACGATCAGCCAGATCAAGCCGCACTTTTTATATAATACGCTGAACGCGATCGCCGCGCTGTGCGATAAGTATCCCCAGCAGGTGAAGCCCGCCATCCATCAGTTTGCCCGTTATCTGCGCGGCAATATGGATTCCATCGACCAGCAGGGCCCCATTCCGTTTACAAAGGAGCTGGATCATACAAAAACCTATCTGGATATTGAACAGATGCGGTTTGAGGACGCTTTGCAGGTCACCTATAACATCACATGCACTAATTTCCGCATTCCTGCGCTGACAATGGAGCCGCTGGTGGAAAACGCCGTGCGCCACGGTGTGCGCGGCAACAAGGGCGGACGAGGCGCCGTTTCGATTGCTGCCCTGGATGCGGGAGATCATTTTGAGGTGATCATTGCCGATGACGGCCCGGGCTTTGATCCGTCCCATATTCCTGACGACGGCAAACCCCATGTGGGCCTTATCAATGTGCGGGAGCGGCTGGCGGCGGTGTGCAATGGGACGCTGAGCATCCAATCCAAGCCGGGAGAGGGAACAACGGCCACGATTATTCTGCCAAAGGAAAAGGAGGCAAAGGCATGCTGATATTTGCGATTGATGACGAGCCCAAATCTCTGGAGCTGCTGCATGACGCCATTGCCGAGGCTGCACCGGAGGCGGATATTCGGGACTATCCGCTGGGCACGGCGGCCATCGACGCGATCACAGCGCAGCGCCTGCAGCCGGATATCGTTTTCTCCGACATTCAGATGCCGGAACTGGACGGGCTGGCGCTGGCAGTGCGGCTCAAGCAGGTTTCGCCTTTTTCAAAAATCGTGTTTGTAACAGGCTATTCCGAGTATTCGCTGGATGCCTTTCGGCTTCACGCCAGCGGCTATGTTTTGAAGCCTTTGGAGGGGGGCAGGATCAGGGAGGAAATCGAAAACGCCTATCCGCCCATCGTGCCGGCAAAGGACAAGCTGTATATCCAGTGCTTCGGCCAGTTTGAGGTGTATTGGCAGCACAAGTCCCTGATGTTTGGGCGCAGGCAGACCAAGGAACTGCTGGCCTTCCTGGTGGACCGGAAGGGCGCGGCCTGCACGGCGGAGGAGATTGCCAACATCCTTTGGGAAGACGAAACGGATATGAGCGCCCTCAAACATCGAATCCGGGAACTGATCAGGGATTTGAGAAAGACGTTGGCCGGAATCGGCAAGGAGGATATCATCCTGCGCCGCAGCGGCCAGCTGGCCATTCAGCGGGATGGGGTGGACTGCGATTACTACCGTATGCTGGACGGCGATATGCAGGCGGCCAACGCCTTTCGCGGCGAGTATATGAACCAGTACAGCTGGGCGGAAATTACAACGGGCAGGCTGCTTTTCCGCAATGAACTGTAGCGCCGGAACCGGCAAACAGAATTTGGACAGGGAGAACGAACGGGGGCTCTTCTCTCTTTGCGTCAAAGAGAGAAGCAGAGAAACCCCGTTTGCCGCCGTAAAAGCAGCAAACACAAGCTGAAGCAGGAGTGCACCCACCGCTTCCGGGCAGGCCAGCGAAGCTGGCCATGCTGTGCGCAAGCGCACAGCGAAAAATCGCCGGACAGACCGAAGAACAAATAAATTTGTTTTTCGGCTGGCCTGCGGTTTTTCTTTTGCCCGGAAGCTTTCCTGGCGCCTTTTAAGGTTCAGACGCAAGTTGTTTGTTTTTGCGTTCAAGCCGGTTCGCCGGCTGGCTTCTTTGCAGCTTTCTTCCCCGGGAAGAAAGCGCGTATCCTTTTCCCGTTCAATTTTCGTTTGTGCATGCAGATGCTTGGAAATAGTATATAACACTCTTGGTTTTTGTGACGTTTTTTTGCGGGGAGTTTGGTATTATTACCCTGTAATTTAATGCCCAAATGGCTGCGGGTCAGCCCGTTGGAGAACTTCCGCGCCGGCGATTGCGCGCGCGTGCAAAAGCGCGTAAAAGATCATCGGAAGATTGCTTTAGGAGGAACGATCATGAGCTTGAAAAAATGGATTGCTGCTGTACTGGCAGTTGGGATGCTGCTGCTGGCTGTGCCGGTTTTGGCCGAGGAAAACACGGCGGCTTTGATTGCGGACGCGCAGAAGCTGGATGCCAGCTATACCCTGGCGCTGAACGCCATCAACAAAGAGGATTATGAAACCGCGAAGGAATACCTGAACATTTGCTTTGTGTACTGTGATCGCCAGAGCAATCCCACCATGTATGCCGACCTGCTGCTCAAGCGGGCCTGCATCGATGTGATTGAGGAGAAAAACGACATGGCGCTGCTGCAGCTGGACGCCGCGCTGCGGGTTCAGCCTGATCTGGCGGATGCCTATCTGGTGCTGACCCAGATTTACAGCACCCAGGGCGACACAAACCAGGCCATCGCAAACCTGGAAAAGTACATTGAACTGAGCCAGGATACCTCCCTGTATGAAACCGTGGCCCAGCTGCACGAGGCCAACGGCGACATGACAGCCGCCCAGGAAGCCTACGATAAGTTTGTGGCCAGCGCAGGCGCGGAGAATCAGGAAGCCGGCTTCCAGGCCGGCCTGTACCGGATGGAAAACGGCAAGTTTGAGGAAGCCATTGATGCCTTTATGGGCTATGCCGAGGACGAGGCGTACGGCGCCGGCGCTTGGTATAATATCGGCATCTGCCGGATGAGCCTTGGGGATTATGCCGGCGCCACGGAGGCCTTTAATGCCTGCCAGGAAAAGGGCGGCACTTTTGAGGGGCTGTATTACAACCGCGGCATCAGCGCCCTGATGGGCGAAGAATGGGAACAGGCGGCGGCCGACTTTGAGCAGTCCATCGCCTCCGAACCCTATGCGCAGGATGCGCGGTATAACCTGGCCGTCTGCCAGATGCAGAGCGAAAAGTTTGAGCAGGCTGTCGCCACCTTTGCTGAAGTGATTGAAGCCGACGAGGAAAACATTCCGGCTTACTATTTCCGCGCGGTGTGCAGCGGGGCGCTGGGCAATTTGGAGGCAGCGCTGGAGGACTATACCGTTTGCATTGCGCATGGCTATGAACTGGCACAGTCCTATTATCAGCGCGCGCAGATTTATGGCGCGCTGGGCGACACTGAAAACCAGGCCAGCGATCTGGAAAACTCCCTGAAACAGGTAGACTGATATTTTCCGTTGTTTTTGATGCTTTAGGCGGACCCCGACAGCGTAATCAGGATAGGTGATTATTATGTTGACATTTGATCGGAAATCGTTTTTAAAACGCGCCATCGCATTTGTTTTGACGATGTCGCTTGTTTTGAGTTCGACGGCAGATTTGATTCCCGGCATCTCCCTGGCGCTTGCCGAAGAAATAACGGCAAGCCAGCCGGCGGAAACCGTGCCCCCGGCGGCGGAGAGCGCCGAGGGGGAGAGTCAGACTGCATCCGAGAATGTGGAATTGTCCGCAGCGGTCCAGCAGGCGCTTACAGCGGAGGCTGTATCCTCTCCAGCGGTTGAGGATACAGCCGCCGTCCGGGAGCCTGTTGCCGAAGAGCCTCAGCAGGAAGAAGCTCCTGTTGTTGAGGAACCCGTTGTTGAAGAACCCCAGCAGGAAGAAATTCCCGCTGTCCAGGAACCTGGTGTTGAAGAACCCCAGCAGGAAGAAATTCCCGCTGTCCAGGAACCTGTTGTTGAAGAACCACAGCAGGAAGAAGCTCCTGTTGTTGAGGAACCCGTTGTTGAAGAGCCTCAGCAGGAAGAAATTCCCGCTGTCCAGGAACCTGTTGTTGAAGAGCCTCAGCAGGAAGAAATTCCCGCTGTTCAGGAGCCTGTTGTTGAAGAGCCTCAGCAGGAAGAAGCTCCTGCTGTTCAGGAACCCGTAGTCGAAGAACCTCAGCAGGAAGAAGCTCCTGTTGTTGAGGAACCCGTTGTTGAAGAACCCCAGCAGGAAGAAGCTCCTGTTGTTGAGGAACCCGCAGCCGAAGAACCCCAGCAGGAAGAAGCTCCTGTTGTTGAGGAACCCGTTGTTGAAGAACCCCAGCAGGAAGAAATTCCCGCTGTCCAGGAACCCGTTGTTGAAGAGCCTCAGCAGGAAGAAACCCCTGTTGTTGAGGAACCCGTTGTTGAAGAGCCTCAGCAGGAAGAAATTCCCGCTGTTCAGGAGCCTGTTGTTGAAGAGCCTCAGCAGGAAGAAGCTCCTGCTGTTCAGGAACCCGTAGTCGAAGAACCTCAGCAGGAAGAAGCTCCTGTTGTTGAGGAACCCGTTGTTGAAGAACCCCAGCAGGAAGAAGCTCCTGTTGTTGAGGAACCCGCAGCCGAAGAACCCCAGCAGGAAGAGGCTCCCGTGCTCACTCAGCGTCTGACCCTTTCCACGCCGACGCTGAAACAGGAGCCCTCCCCAGAGGCAGGCCGCAGCGGTGAAGAGGAACAGCGCGCAGCCGACGAAGAAAATGCTGAGAATCCCAATAACGTCAGCACACTGACGCTGACAAATCACGCGGCGCCGGTGCTGGGCGCCAGCCTGCTTGCGTCGGGTCAGGGCGGCAATGCGGCCAGCTCCGGGGAGGACAGCAGCAATACCGAAACGCAGGAAACTGCAAAACCCGAAGCGGAAGACAGGACCTCAGCCCTGCAGCAGCTGATTAAGAACAAGCTTTCGTCGCTGACAAAGCTGACGGGCATCGTGCAGATTGTGCTGGCCAAGAACACCACCTATGAGGGCGATGTCGCAATCAATAAATCAGAGGAACAGACGGTAGAGGACGATTTCCAGCTGGAGCTTGTTGCCGAGGACGCGCTGGATGAGCAGGACAAAGCCATCACGGCCGGCGGCTCCGGCAAAACCGTCGTAAACGGCAATCTCAAAATCAGCGGCATCAATGTGCTGATGCGCGGCGTCATGATGGCGCTGGGCAAGAAGATCACCGTTTCCGAAGCGGTGCTGACCTACAAGGGCACGAACAAAACAGATACCCTGGAGGTGGATCTGGCCAAGGATGGCTCTGCCCGGATCGATACATACGGCGGCGAGGACGACGTCACCGTAACCCTGTATGACGGGGCACGGAATGCCGAAATCGACACCGGCGACGATGCCGACAAGCTCAATATCACGGCCTTTGACGGCGCTGTCCAGGCGGATACGGGGAACGGCGATGATACTGCTGCGCTGAATCTGCAAAGCGGAACCGGCGCGGTGACCGTACAGACCGGCGAAGGCGCGGATGCGGTGAAGGCCAGGATCGCCAGCAATGGCGGCACCACGATCGTCACCGGCGAAGGCGCGGATCAGGTGGAAATCGATACCCAATTCGGCGCGAACAATATAAATGTAAAAACAGGAGAAGGGGACGACCGGGTTTCTGTCAGGAAATCGGATGACCTCTATTCCGGCACGCCCACCGGCGAGATGTCCATTGATCTGGGCACGGGCGCTTCCCGGCTGGATGTGGATCTTTCCGTGGGCAAGGACTTTTCCACCATCCATACCAGCGCGAAGAAAGAAGACGGCAGCCGCCTGCACCTGACGGGCGAGCTCAACGACGATACCACCGCTGTGGCCGAGGATAAGCGCATTGAGTGGGCATCCTCCGCGAAGGACAGCATCGTTGTGCATCCGAAAAATGGCGCGGCCCTTACCATTGGCGTTAAGGATTTTGCTTCCCTGACGGATGCGCTGGAGAAGAAGCGGACGAAGAATATTTCCACTGTAAAAAACGGGAATTATGCCGACTTTACGGATTATGTTCTCGATAATGCGGCAGATTCAGACCTGGGCAAAACCTGGAGCCGGAGCGGCGGCGCTGCGCCCTCCAGTCTGACGCTTACCAACCTGGTGCTGGGCAGCGCCGGGGATGATGCCAACAAGGTGGGCAATGTGGACGCCACGGGCTTCAATCTTCTGATCAAGGGCAAGAAGATTGACCTGAACGGCGTTGTGAAAGCCAGGAACATCACCGTGCTGGCGAAGGATGAACATGACAATTCCCTGAAACTGGATTCCGATTCCATCCAGGGCAAGATTGGGGATCTCTTTGACTGGATTGGAGACAGCTTCAGCCAGAACATCGTCAAAAACGCCATTATCAACGTGGCGGGCACAGCGCGTCTTTATGCGGAAAACAGCATCGATCTGACCGCGCAGCTGGAGCAGAGCGGCGGCTTGCTGGAGAGCGATCTGCTCAGCGGGATTATCAACCCTGTAAACGTCAAGATCGGCACTGCGCAGGTGAACATTGCCTCCGGCGCGCAGCTGGCCGCGGGCTATGGCGCGGACGGGAAGGCCAGCCAGCCCTCCGGCGGCGGCTCCATCACCGCCGAGGCGAAGGTTTCCACGGAAATGACCGCGGGCGGCGGCAAGCTGAACCTGCCCATCGCCGTGAACGTGGCGGTGCAGAACGCCTCTGTGCTGGTGGAAAAGAACGCTGTGCTGAAGGCCGCGGGCAATATCGGCATCCACGCCGAAAGCAAAATCGAAGCGAAAGCGGAAGCGCCTTCCCAGCTGGCTTCCAAGAGCATGCCCTTTGCTGTGGCGGTGGATGTAATCCTGAACAACGCCACCGCCGATGTGAAGGGAAAGCTGACCGCGGGCAAGGATGTGACTGTGGCCGCGCTGGGCGAAATCACCAGCGACGCGGCGGCGAAGCATGAAGGGGACGGCCTGTCCGGCGTGTATCTGGGCACAAACGTGGTGCTGCAGAATGTGCGCGCCCAGCTGGGCGATACCGCGGAGGTGAAAGCTGGCGGCGATGCGCATGTGAAATCCACGGCGAACCTGAAAGCCGCCACCATTGCCAAATCCGGCACCGCGGCCGCGGAAGAATCGAATGAAAGCGAATTTGCCGCCGAGAAGGAGGATTCCGGCTTCGAAAAAACCGCCGATATGGGCATTGGCATGGCCAAGGAGTATATCGGCGGGTTCGCCGGCAAGCTTTGGGGCAAGATCAAAAATAAGGTGGTCGGCTTCTTCAGGAACGAGCCTACGGACTCCGAGAAGATGGAGAAGCTGCTCAAGTCCGTCGCCGGAGGCGACCGCACCGTCAAGCTGGCGGAGGACAGCGAGCAGAAGGGTGATGTGAAGTTCACCGAGAGCCACGTCGGCAAGGGAACCGATGTGGAGATCACGCCCTGGGAGGGCCATCAGGTGGATAAGGTCTACTATGTCTACCTGGATAACCCGGAGGGGGACGACGCAGCGGCGAAGTATACTGTGAAGGAGGCCGTCGATGGCTCCGACGCGGAGGACAACATCTATTTCATCCCCCTGATCAACGCCAACGTGCAGGTCTACGTGACCTACAAAGACGGGGAATATGCCGCCGACGATGCGGATACCTGGATGCCGGAGGATCTGTTCAACGAAAATGACGATGACTACGGCCAGGATCTGCAAAGCCTTTTTGACGACGCCACCGCCGGCGCGCGGGATTCCGACGCCGAGGACGACGATTACGGCGAGGATCTGCAGCGGCTCTTTGACGAGGACGCCGCCGATAGGGACGAAGACGCGGGGGACAAACTGAAATTCGCCATCGAGCCCACCGAGACGAAGGACAGCAAAGACAAAACGGTCGGCTCCATTCTGAACACAGTCTTCAGCAAAACCACCGGCGAGAGCGTGACCACCGTGGACAAAAACGGCAAGGTCACCTTCATCGCCAACGCCAGGAGCGGCTATAAACTGAAGGATGGCGGCCTTGTTATTTCCTATTATATCGAGGGAGAGAACAAGGAGCAGAAGGCCGTTCTGAAGGACGACGGCAACGGGCGCTATACCTTTACCGTGCCGGCGGGCATCCTGACCGATAAATACGATAACGGTATCGCTTTCAAAGTCATCAGCGAGTTTGAGGCCAAGGACGCCGAAGCCGATAATGATGTGGATCAGAGCCGGACCCAGGTGAACGGCTCGGTGGCCGTGACCGTGGCGATGAATGACAACCGCGCCGAGATTCAAGGCCGCGCAAGCGTGACCGCCGGAGAAGCGGTAAACGTCCTGGCAAATGAAGAAACCAGGGTGAACACCAACACCAACGGCACCGGCACGGTGAAAAACCCCGAGAAGGAAGAAGAAAAGGAAGAAAAAAAGCAGGAGGAACAGCAGAAGCTGCTCTCCGGCCAGTATATCGTGACGGGCAAAGAGGTTTCCCTGACGCTGGATAATGTGTCCGGCGGCACGGTGGACGTGGCCCAAAACGGCGCCTACGGCTATACCTTTACGCCCAAGCAGAACGGGAAGGCCGTGACCGGCGCCACCGCCACCCTGCGCTATCAGAAGGATGGCAAGTGGCAGTCGGAAACGCTGACCGCGGGCAGCAACGGCACCTATTCCGTCAATCTGGCCTCCTATGCCATCGATAAGGGCACCCAGGCGGTGCTGGGCTTTGCCATGCCCGGCTCTTCCAAGGAAACACAGGCCAAGCGGGATCTGGTGGATTACACCATGAACGTCAGCTACAACGTGTTCCAGCTGTCCAAGGAGGAAGACCCCTACAACGTCGGCAATAAGAAGATTGGCAACGTTTACTATGTAAAAACGGCAGGCGAAGGTGCAAACGCCAAGTATTATTTCAATATCCAGCCGGACCAGGCCAAAGGCTATACCATGGACGGCGGGGATATCAAATCCCTTTGGGCCGCCTATACCGATGCCAGCGGCAAGGAGCAGAAGGCCGCCCTGCATCAGGATGCCGCAAGCAAATATTGGTATGTCCAGGCCTCCGACTTGACAGGCATCGCCCAGGGCGCCAATGTGACCGTCAACGTGCGTTTCACCGAGGATAAGCACGATATTGAGGCGGGAGATGTAACCCACGGCAGCCTGACTTTCAGCCAGGACAGCGCCAAGGCCACCGACGTGATCACTGTCAAGGCCACGCCCAACCAAAACTATGGCGCGGGCAAGATCGTCGTCACCTATCGAAACAAGTATAACGGCGTACAGGAAACGATTATCCTGACCCCGGACGAGGAGGGCGAGGCCAAGTTTACCATGCCCCTTCTGGCGGACGCAACCAGCGTTCGCGTCACAGCGGCGTTCAACGCAAAAACGCTGACGCTGCAAAAGGACACCCAATCGAAGGACGTCAGCATCAATACCGCCGGCAAGGTCAGCGCGGGCGAGAAGATTGCCGTCACCCTGACGGACGATGCAGCCAAGGCCGGCAAGAAGCTGAATGACACGGCACAGGTCACCTATACCCCCAAGGAGGGGCAGCGCAAGACCGTGCAGGTGGCGGTGCAGGACGGCAGGATCACCCTGCCGGATGACATTGCGGACAGTACGGACGTAAGCATCGCTGTAAACGCCGTGGAAAAGGCCATCACCTTGAACGGCGGCGAAGCGAAACTGAACCACGGCACGCTGAAAATCGCCTCCTCCAAGGCTGACAAGGGCGAAAAGGTGGTTGTTACGATTACCCCGGACGCCGGCTACCGTTTCAAACAGGGCAGCGGCACGGTGGAGATCACCACCAGCACTTCCGCTTATCAGGTGAAGCTGTCGCGCAAGGACGACGGCTCCCTCACCTTCACCATGCCCTCCTCCATGACCAGCGCGGAGCTGCAGGAGGCGAAGGTCAACGTGACCTTGAAGGGCGAATTTGAAAAGGGCAATCCGGATTCCAGCTCCTTTGAGACCAGCCTGGGCGCGGCGGCCTCCGTGGCCGTGGTGAACGCGAAAAACAGCGCGATCTTCTCCGGCAGCACCCTGGACAACCGGGCCGTGAATGTAAAGGCTGTCACCGTGGGCGAAAGCAAAACCTCCGCCTCCGCGGGCTACAGCAAGGCCGTGACCGGCCTGGCCGGCGGCTTCGGCGTACAGGTATCTTCCTTTGCAACCAACGCCCTGGTCAAGAAGGACGCGACGATCCATACCGATGCCCTGACGGTTTCCGCCAAGGGCACCCATGGGCTGGAAACCACCGGCAGCGCGGCAGGCGCCAAGGAAGCCGGTTCCACCGGCGTGGGCTCCGGCATCGCTGTGAATGTGTCCAGCGCCGATGTGACCGCGGCTGTTCAGGACGGGGCGACGGTCACCGTCGTGAGCGGAAAGGTGAAGGTGGAAGCTTCCAACAAGACCACCGACAAGGTGACTGCCAAGGCGGGCGCGAAGGGTGAAACCGGCGTTACGCCGGTGATTGGCGTGGATGTGTTCGGCTCCTCCGCCAGCGCCTATCTGGGCAGGGTTGCCGGAAACAACATGTATGCCAAAACCGTTGAGGTAACCGCCGAGAACACCGCCTCCCACGATATGACCGCGGATGCCAGCACCGGCGGCGGCAGCGTGGCCCTGGGCGGCGCGTTTGCCGTGACCGTGATCCATGATAATGCTTTGGCGCGGCTGAACAGCGGCGTGACCAACTCCGCCGCGGACAGCGCCATCACCGTTTCCGCCGCCGTCAGCACCACCCAGAGCGTGACCGCCACTGCCGGCGTAACCGGCGGCGTCAAGGGCACCGCGGGCAAAAACGGCAGCGCGGGCAGCGCCGACAGGCAGGTGGATTCCATCCTGGGCGGCGCGGGCAACATCGCCGCGAACAGCAAATCCAGCAGCCTGAGCATGAAGGGCTCCGGCTCCGCTGACCGCCAGAAGGCGCAGACCAGCGAGGGCTCCGTGGGCGGCGCGGCGGCAGTGGCCGTGAACGTGCTGTTCACCCAGGCCCTGGCGCGCATCATGGACGGCGCGAATATCAGCATCGGCGGCGCGGTGAAGGTGCAATCCGTCAACCGCACCGAAACCAGGGTGAAGGCCAACGCCAGCACCGCCAAGACCGATACCGGCGTGGGCGCTGCCGTGGCTGTGAATATCGTCAATATTGAAAATACCGCGGAAATCGGCAACGGCAATGTGAAGGCCGGCAGCCTGGTCGTTTCCGCCCTCATGCCCGAAAAGGCGGATAACGAAGTGGATCAGATGTCCACCGTCAGGATGCCCGAAAGCAAGGATGCCATGGTATCCCAGCTGGCGGATTATATCAAGGACGGCATCAATGACGCGCTTTCCGAAATGGGCGTGGACCAGGCCGTTATCGGCGAGATGGCCTCCCTCTTCGCGGAAACCTTTGTGGACTATGTGCTGAAAGAAACCGGCCTCAGCGATCTGCTGGGGGACGGCACCTTTGATGAAAAGGTGGATCAGGTGCTGGGCGACCTGGGCGATCTGTGGGATTCCCTCAAGAGCTATCCCACCGCGCTGCTGGAGCCCCTGAGCACCCTTAAAGATCAGATCACTGCCCTGGAGGATGTGGACGCGGACAGCCTGCAAAACATCCTGCTGGGCGAGCTCAAGGCGCAGCTGCCCAACCTGATCAAAAACACCGTGGTGGCGGTGCTGAACCGCGCCAAGGACGACATCGGCAGCCTGGCGCTGGAGGCAATCAACAATAAGATCAAGGGCAAGGATCAGTCCTCCACCAAGGAAAAGGCCAAGGAGACGCTGAAGAATGCCGCGAAGGCTGAGTGGACCACCCTGTCCGCGAAGCTGATGAACGATGCCCTCACCCGCCTGCGCAGCGAGGTGCCGGTGCTGACGCAGCAGAATATGGATACCATCAAGGCGGCGTTCACGTCCTCTTTGGATGATAAGAAGGACGGTTTTATCAACTATCTGACGGATACCTTCCAGAACAAGGTGTTCAATTACGCCGCCGTGATGGATAAGATTTCCAACACGGATTTCAAAGCCAAGGCCCAGGAGATGATGCGCGGCGCGCTGAACGCCTCCACGGCCAAGCTGGGCAACGCGGCCATTGAATCGCTGGTGAGCAATCTGGATGTGCAGCTGGTGCCGGAGGATGTGTCCGACAAGCACGTCATCCGCACCGAGGCCGTTTCCGGCGCGGGCGCCAAGGACGTAGGCATCGCGGGCAGCGTGGCCATCACCATCCTGAACGCCAATACCAGCGCTGTCGTCAATAACGGAAACGCTCTGTCCGTCACCGGCGAAGCCGCCGTGGACGCCCGGGAAGCCCGCAGGGTAACCACCGTTGCCAGCGCGGCGCTGGACGAAAACGGCAATGCCGACAAAAACACGGATGCCGGCAGCAAGGCGGAAAAGGATACTGTCGGCGGCAATGCCGCCGCGCCCACGGTGCACCTGGGCGAGCGGCTGGAGGTGAAATCCGCCCCCGGCGCGGAGCTGCAGCAGGATGCTTCCGATAAGAATATCATCTGGATTACGCCCCGGGATGGATACAAGATCACCGCGGGCGCTGATAAGGCTGCCTGGCGTTATACCGATAACGGCGAGGAAAAGACCGGCAAAATCCAGGTGTATTCCAAAACCGTGAACGGCGAGACCAAGTATTATGTGAAGGCTTCCGAGGCCAAGACGGCAAACGGCAAGCTGACCACCGTGACCATCACGCCGGAAGAGGATTTGCATACCATCTCCGGTTTGGATACTATCAACTACAGCGAGGACAGCGACGCCAGCGGCAAGGTGCCCAACGGCGCGGTTTCCGTGACCGTGGAGGGCCGTGACGAAGCCGTGAAGGACGGCAAGCTGTCCGCCAAGGCGACGGATACCGTCAAAATCTCCATCGACAAGACCAAATTGACGGGCCTGCAGGTGGATTCCATCGATTATATCACCGCCGACGGCAAGATTCACGCCGTGCCGCTTTCCGCCACGGAAAACGGCAGCGAGATCGTGTTCACCTTCGCCATGCCTGGTCAAAACGTGACGGGCATCCTGGTGGCGGTGGACAAGGCAGGGGAAACGGACGCCAATGCCAGCAAGACCGCCGCGACGGACAGCAAGGGCCGCTCGGTGGGCGTGGGCGCGTCCTTCTCCATGGTGTACGGCGATTCCGGCGTGACCGCGCAGATCAACCGCGGCGTGACCGCGGGCAGCCTGACGGTAAACGCGGAATCCGATCACGCGGAGAATACGGCCTCCGTTTCCGGCACGGATGCGCTGACCGGCGAATTGAACATCGACGCCATGAAAAAAACCGCTGTGGATGCTTCTGTGGCGCTGGATATCCTGGATAACCGGGTGAGCGCTGCCCTGAAGGGCACGGCGAATACCACCGAGGGCGACCTTACGCTGACGGCCGGGGAAAACGCCGTCTCCGAAACCCGGGCCAGCGGCTATGCTGTGGGCAGCCAGACCGCCGTGGGCGCGGCGGTGGCTGTGAACATCGCCAGCTCTGCCGTGACGGCTGAGGCGCAAAAGGATTTGACTGCGGCGGGCAGCGCCAGGATCGGCGCCGGCAGCCACAGCGAGGATGTGACCCGTGCCCTGGCTACCGCCATGGGCGCGGACATCGCCCGGGCCATGAACAAGGTGGGCGAGGCCGCCGAAAACCTGGAGAACAAGAGCAACGACCTGCTGCAGGGCAAGCTGTTTGACGGCAAGACCGACGGCGGGAACAATAAGGACAACAAGACCGCGGACAAGATCAACCAGCGGTTGGATAAAAAGCAGGCGGAGGGCGGCAGCGAAAGCAGCAAAAACCTGAGCCTTTCCAGCAATGCCCTGCGCAATCAGAACATCACCACCAATGGTGAGGACGCGGGCAGCGAGGGCACCAATGAGGCCCTGAGCCAGATCAGCGAAAACAACGGCTCCAAGCTGAGCAATACGGGCAGCGACACCAAGAGCAAGGTGCAGGTGGCCGCCGCTGTGGGCGTCACCGTGGCCAGCCATGAGGCCGCTGTGAACGTGGGCAAAATCACCGCGGGCAAGGATATTTCCGCCACCGCGGAGAACACCGGCAATTTCAACACCCTGGGCACCGGCGCGGCCATGTCCCTGGCCGAAAAGGCCAATTCCATCGCCCTGGGCGTGGCGGTCAGCGTCAATGAGAACAAGGCCAGGGTCAGCGCAAACGGCGACCTGGTTTCCACAAAAGCGGGGGATGTGACCCTGCAATCCACCCTCACCCAGAACATGGACGGGGACTTCCTGGGCAAGCTGGCGGCGCAGGCTGTGGCCGGCAGCGTGGCGGGCAAGAATTCCGCCATTTCCCTGGGCGGCGCGGTGAGCGTTGTGGTGTCCGACGCGGAATCTGCCGTGACGGCAAACAGCAAAACCATCACAGGCGGCGATGTGACCATCGAGGCCACCGATAAGAGCAAGCTGGCGGCCCGCGCGGGCGGCGTCAGCCTGTCCCGGGGCTCCACCGTGGGCATGGGCATTGCCTCCACCACCATCGTCAGCGCCAACGGCGTGACTGCCGCCGTGGGGGATGGCGCAACCATCACTGCCGACAGCTTCAGGCTGAACGCCGAGAAGAAGGCCGTCACCGATGACGATTTCAAGCAGCTCATCGACATGCGCTACCTGATTACCGATTCCAGCGCCCTGAACGATGAACAGCGGAAAGAGGCCAACACCGGCCTGATCGACGTGCACAAGGGCAAGGACGACGACAGCTACACCGTGGATGTGAACCTGTCCACCGAAAAGCTGCTGGACGCCATGGACGCCCTCAATTTCCTGTCCAGCCAGAACACCTATGCCGAGGCCATCGCGGGCTCGGTGGCCACGGGCAAAACCAAGGCCAATCTGGCGGGCTCCTTTGCCGTGGCCGTGACCAACAATACCGTCAAGGCGACCCTGGGCAGCAATGTCACCATCAAAGCCGGCAACGGCAACGTGGACGTAACCGCCGCCGACGGCGCCACCACCCGCGTCATCGCGGGCAGCTTGTCCGCCGCCCCGGCCAAGGCCAGCGTGGGCGCCACCGTGGCCGTGCTGGTGAACGGCGACAGCGCGGAGGCCGTTACCGGCGATAACGCCCATATCACTGCCTCCGGTGATATCGCCCATACCGCCCGGCAGACCGGGGACGCCCAGGCATTCACCGCCGCCATGGCGGTGGCCGCGGGTGCCAACGCCAAGGCTGCTGCGGGCGGCGCCATCAACGTGATCGTAAACAAGAGCGCGGCCCGCAATGCCATTGGCAATAACGCCACCCTGAACGCGGGCAAGGACGTGAAAATCGACAGCCAGGCGAAGCATGACCTGATGCTGATCTCCGGCAGCGCCAACGTGGCGGCCGGCACCGGCAAGGTGGCCGCGGGCGGCACCGTGAACGTGATCGTGGATAAGACCGAGGCCAGGACGGGCCTGGGCAATCACAATACCGTCACCGCGGGCAGCAATGTCAGCGTTTCTTCTGATGTGTCCGATCAGCTGATTTCCGGCGCCATGTCCGCCTCCGCAGCGGCCACCGGCACCGGCAAATCCGTCGCGGGCGCGGTGAACGTCATCGTGTCCAAGTCTGCGGCGGATACCGCCCTGGGCAGCGCGGCGAATATCGCCGCCACCGCGGGGGATCTGAAGCTGAAGGCCAATAACGACACCTGGATGCTCAACGCCACCCTGGCGGCGTCGCTGGGGGTCGACACGGGCATCGGCGGCAGCTTCAACGTGAACGTGTTTGACCGTGAAGCCGGCCTGAGCCTGGCTGACGGCAATCTGGCTGCGGGCCGGGACCTGTACGCCCAGTCCGGCGGCAACGATACCAGCATCCTGGCGGGCGCGGCCCTGGCGGGCGGCATCACCGGCGGGGCCTTCTCGGGCAACGTGGAGGTGCTGGCGGAGAACAGCCGCATCCATACCAATATTTCCAAGGGTATTACCGCCATCGCGGGCAGGAACGCCATCCTGGAAGCCAACTACGGCGATTTCACCGTGGCGGGCGCGGGCTCCGTGGCCCTGTCCGGGGCCGGCAGCGCCGTGGGCGTCACCAGCCTGACCGTGGTGAAGGACAACGATATCCGCACCCGGCTGGCAAAGAGCACCGTTTCCGCGGCCGGCGGCAGCGCGGTCAATACCCTGTCCGGCGACAGCGCGGACGGCGTCTATGTGGGCGCCAACGCCAAGGAAACCCAGGTGCTGGGCGCGGCGGGCGTCGCCGTGGCCGGCGGCTCCACCGTCAACGGCGTGGTGGACGTGCTGGTGAACAACAACACCGTCATCGCCGACGCCGCCCAGGCCACCCTGGGCAAGATCGATTGGAATGTGGGCAGCGTCCTCGTCAGGTACTGGAAACCCGATGTGGCCAACACCTACTGGCAGGGCACCCACAGCATGAGCCGCTTCATGAATAGGGATGTTGCCAGCCTGCGCAGCGGTGCATACAGAAGGCTGCAGTTCCGGGCGGCGGATGGGTCGATGTATACGGTGGATTTGAACAACCTGGAGGCTTCCCTCGCTCCCATTAAGAGCATTGACACCTCCAATGTCACCGTCAAGGCCAAGGACGACACCAGGCAGATCCTGCTGGCGGGCGGCCTCAATGCCAGCACCGGCGTGGGCGTGGGCGCCTCCGTGGTGACACTGGTTTCCAATAAGGATGTGCAGGCGCTGGCCAAGGATATCAACGCCAACGGCGCGGTGAACGTCAGCGCCGAAAACAAGGACGACGTGACCACCGTGGCCGTCAGCGCCTCCATCTCCAATGTGTCGGTGCAGGTCGGCGCGGCGGTGCAGGTGCTGAAGAGCCGTGCCATTGCTGAGGTGAACGGCGCTGTCGTCGCCCGCAACCAGGGCGAAAAGGACGGCGTGAACATCACCGCCCAGAACGATACCACCCTGCGGAATATCGCCGGGGCGGTGGGCGTGGGCACCGTCGCAGCCGTTTCTCCCGTGGCCGCCGTCACCGTGTTCGAGGGGGAAAGCCGCGCCCAGCTCACATCCGGCGGCAGCATCAGCGCCATAAAGGATGTGAACATCCAGGCAACAGCCGATAAGAAAGTGAATATCTACTCCGCGGGCGTGGCCTTCGGCGGCACCGCGGGCGTATCCGGCGCGGCCAATGTGCTGGTGAGCAAGGATAAGACCCAGGCCCTGGTGGACGACGGCGCCGCCATCGCTGCAAATGGCAGCCTGGATGTATCGGCCCAGGCCGATTACACCCTGCGCTCCGCCAGCGGCGTGATGGCCGGCGGCACGGCCGCGGGCGTGGGCGTCAACGCCGTGGTCAGCGTGCTCAAGAGCAATACCACCGCCCAGCTGGGCGGCAGCAGCTACGCGGGCGGCAAGGTCAATGTAAAGGCCAGCGGCGACCGCGATGTGCTGAACATGGGCGCGTCCGTGGGCGGCGGCACCGCCGGCGTGGGCGTCAACGTGATGGTGCTCGTCGCGGGCACCAAGATGAGCCAGGACGCCGCCGATATGCTCACCTACGGCAACGGAAAAACCAAGGACGACAGCAAAAAGACCTTTGATACCCAGAAGTTCCTTTCCATCAAGGGAGTGGCCGCCGAATACAAGGAATACGAGCGGGACGAAAACGGCAATTACAAGCTGGATGCCAACGGCAACCGCGTCCGTACGTCTGCCAAAACCGTCACCAACGCTCAGCTTTCCGGCGATCTGGCGGGCAACGGCCATTACGAGAGCAAGACCCAGGTGGACAAGGGCGGCTCCTTCGACGCGTCCAGCGGCTACCGCAGCAGCGACTTTGACAACAAAGACTTCAACGACAACGGCGATGCCCAGCGCGGCGAAAAGCTGGAAGCCAAGGATACCCAGGATATCGCCGCCGCCAAGAAACTGAATACCGTAACCTATACCGCAGAGCCCGAGGACGCCGTGATCGCCCGCATTACCGAGAGCGCCGCCGTCATCGCCAAGCAGGTGGGCGTGGAAGCCTCCCAGCAGGTGGCGGCGGATCTGGTGGGTGCGTCCGCCGGCGCGGGCGTGGCCGGCGTGGGCATCAGCACCAGCGTGGCCATCCTGCGCAGCAATGTGCTGGCCACCTCTTTGGGCACCATCACCGGAGCCAGCCAGGGCGTCAGCGTCACCGCCAACTCCGCAAGCGGCTCCCTGGAAAACGACACCACCGCCGCCAAGCGCGACAGCGACGTGAAGGCCCTGCTCCAGAATAAGCTGGATGTTTCCGGTCATGGCATCCGCGCCATTGGCGTGTCCGCCGGCGGCGGCGTGGCCGGTATTGGCGTAGGCGTGGCCGTGGTGCTCACCGATAACATCACCCAGGCCACCCTGGGCGGCTCCGTCACCGGCGCGGGCGATGTCAGCGTCAGCGCCAAGCACGATTACGGCACCGTGCTGGCCGCCACCGGCACCGCCACCGGCGGCCTGGCGGCTGTGGGCGCTTCCGTATCCGTGGCCCAGGCCAACGGCACGGTGAAGGCTGCCGTCAACCGCGGCACCACCGTGAACGCTTCCAGCGTGAACGTGAATACCGACGCCACCGTGGATGTGGACGCCGCGGCGGCTGCCGCGGGCGTGGGCGGTGTGGCCGTGCAGGCCGGCGTGGCCCTGGCCTTCAACCGCCTGACCCAGACCACCGGCATCGAGGCGGGAAGCAACGTCACCGCCGGCGGCGATCTGCGGGTCACCGCCAAGAATACCTCCAACGCCAATACGTACCTCCTGGGCGCCAGCGCGGGCCTGGCGGCGGTCAATATGAACGCCGCGGTCAGCGACGTGGCCGCCAAGGTGAATACCTTCATCGGCCAGGCCGGTCCCCAGAAGAAGGGGGAGACCAGCGAGGATATGCCTGCTGCCGTGATCAGCGCCCGGGATGTGATCCTGGCCAATACCCTCACCACCGCCTCCACGCCCCAGGTGCTGTCCGTCACCGGCGGCGTTCTGGCCGGGACGGGCAACGTGCTGCTGGCCTTCAACCAGACCGAAGCCAAGGCTGTGGCCGAGAACGCCGATATCACCGCCACCCGCAACCTGGATGTTTCCGGCAATCTGTCCGGCAGCGCCGTGTCTTCTCTCACCACCGCCCAGGCGGGCGCCAACGCCCTGGGCCTCAGCGTCAACTACGCCGATATGGCCGCGTACAACGAAGCCGCGCTGAACGTCAGCAAGGTGAAGGTGGGCGGCCAGCTGCGCGTGACCACCAACGGAGACGGCTCCTCCACCACCGCCAAGGCCGAAACCGTGGCGGGCCAGGTGGGCCTGGGCACCGCCGGCTTCAATGTGGCCATCGCCCGGAACAACACCAGGAACTATGCCACCGTGATCAGCGACAGGAATATGGAAATCACCGGCGAAACCGTGATCCGCGCCGAGGGCAAATCCACCGCCGAGGCCACCTTCACCGGCCTGACGGCTGGCATCAAGAACATTGCCGCCAGCACCGTGGTGGCCTATAACGACGCCGTGGCGGGCACCACCGTCACCGGCAACGGCATCAAGGCCAAGGGCGGCCTGACGGTGGACGCCGGTCAGGACGCCGCCACCACCGCCTCCGCCACCACCGGCGGCGGCAGCCTGGTCAGCGCCAAAGTGAACGTGGTGCTGGCCTACGGCCGCAGCGGCTCCATCGTGGATACGGCCATCGCAGGCGGCGGCGAATACGCCTTCCTCAAATCCACCAACAAGGCCAAGGACATCGTGAAGGCAGAGATCAAGAACGCCTCCATTGACCTGTTGACCGCTGCCGCCATGGTGGGCGGCGCCTACAGCCAGGATATTTTCAGCAGCAAGGTGCAGCTGGCCGGCGGCGATTACACCCTGGGCAGCGCGGACGTGCTGACGGATTATACCCTCAAGACCACCGCCGACGTCACCCCCTCCAACCGGGGTCTGGATCTGAGCCTGGGCAAGCTGGCCTTCAATATGGCCATTGCCAAGAACACCGCCTATGCCGGCTCCGATCTGGAATTCAGCACCCCCAAGAACTCCAACAAAGTGAAAGGGGATATCCGTGTCAGAACCCTGGGCACCGACGAGGTGGAGGCCAAGGTGCAAACGGCCAAGCTGTCTGTCAGCGGCCTGTCCCTGGGCGCGAACGTCGCCAAGGCGGACCTCAGCGCCACCCAGTCCGCGGTGCTCCGCGTGGGCGGCACGCTGCATGCCTACGGCGACCTCACCGTGGAGAGCCTTGCCCGCGCCGCCACCGCCAACGCCAACGTCGGCGCCAACACCCTGGACAGCACGGACCTCAAGGTCAGCCTGGCCAGCGCCGATGTCAGCAAGGCAATCGCCAATGAAAACCTGACCAACACTGCCGCCCTGGTGGGCGCGGCCTATGGCACCGAGGAACGGGATGCCTTGGTGGACATGGGCGACTATGAGGTCAGGACTGTGACGGAAACGGACTATGAAATTATCGAAAGCGTGACCTATACGCTGAAAAACGGCGGTGGCAGCATCACCACATCAGAATCCGAGGAGAAAGTGAGGGAACAATTAGCCCGTATTTTACGCACAAAGCTGCAAAATGTTTCGGAGAGGTTGAAAACAACCAGGATAGGCGGAATTAAGCTAAAAGCAAGCATGAATGATGCTGTACTCAACAACTTTTATGATACAATGCTCAAAAATGATTCCGATATAAATGTCGTTTTCAAAATGATCAAGAATATCGAGAATACAAACTACGTACCGAATGTCATTCGCAGGCTGCTGACCTACACCAACACCGAGTTAAGCTCTGTCGCAGACCGTATAGACATTAGGATAGGAACAACGGACAAAGACAATGACGTCTGGGGATGGGAAGAAACCCTCAACTACGGTACCAAGACCGTGGAAAAGACCGAATGGGTGTCTGATTATCAGCCTGCGAAGGTGGAGGTTCCCCTCTACGACGCCACCAAGAACACCCTGTGGGCCTATGAAGCCCTGAACGTGAAGGCGGGCATGGAGAACGGCGCCCAGAGCAAGGCGGAAGCGCGCACGGACGGCGCCATGGGCATCGGCGCGGTATCCATGGGCAGCCTGGAGGCTGAAGCCACCGCTTCCGATGCCGTCAGCACGTTGCTGGAGGGCATGACTGTGCAGTTCTATGAAGCTGTGAATCTGACCGCTGCTTCCGACACCGTCGCCAACGCCGTGGGCTTCCGCTCCGGCGGCGCGGGCATCCTCCAGGTGGATCATTCCACCGTGAAAGCCATGGTGGGCACCCCCCAGAACAAGCAGTCTGTTAATGTGATCGTCGGCGATAACGTCCTTATGAGTGTCCGCAACTTCTACAACGACGTGTCAAATGTGAACATCAGCGCAAACAACAAGGGATACGCCGAGGCCAGCATGAACGACGCCAAGACCACCTGGGGCCTGGGCAACTTCAAATCCTCCACCCAGGAGACCGAAAGCTGGTACAATACCCTGGTCTCCATCGGCGAGAGAGTCAGCATCAGCGGCGCGGCCATTTCCATCCGTTCCCAGGACAGCGCCGGAGCAAAATCCAAGGTGGAATCCAATAACGCGGGCATCCTGATGAACTTCAACACCATGCAGGGCAAGAATATCATCCATCAGGAGAACAACATTGACGTTGGCTTTACGTCGACCCTGCATGCGATGAACAAAAACCTGCTGGTGGAAGCCCTGCAGAACACCCAGGCCCATGCCGAAACCGTTTCCGGCGGTGGCGGCCTGATTGCAGGTGACACCGCCACTGCCCGGAACACCATTGACCGTGTAGCCCGTGTGAACATGGGCGCCGGTTCAGCCATGGAGTCGGCGGGCTCCATCACCCTGCGGGCCAAGTCCGGCGAAGGCGACGACATCTATACCCGGGCTTATGTGGACAGCAAGGGTCTGGTCGACGTGGCCAACGCCAAGGCTTACGCTGATGTGACCAGCAATGCCGAGCTGCTGCTGGCCAGTTCCGCGAATCTGAAAGGCCGGGGCGGTGTCAATGTGGAGGCCATCGCCACCAGCTACAAGAGCAAGGGAAGCGCCAGCAATGAGCCGGGCATCAATACCATCGGCCATGTGGATGCCCTGGGTCTGGTGGCCGTACCCAACGGCGTGGCCCGCAACACCCTGACCTTCAACACCTATATCGGCATCAATCAGGATAATTCCGCCAGTGTCAGCGTGATCAATAGCGATCAAGGCAATGCTATCAAGATGCTGGCCACCAACGCGGGCCTGACCGCCAAGGCGGACGCGAAGGCACTGGGCAAGGGCGGCTTCGGCGTCAGCAACGCCACCGCCTGGAACGAGGTGTACCTGCAAAACGCCGTCTGGCTCGACGCGACCCGTCTCTCCACCGGCAACAATGGCTCGGTATCCATCAAGGCGACCAACGGCGATACCGGCGCGGACCGCCTGCACCTGATCGCCAATGCCCACGCGGCCCTTTCCGGCCTGGCGGGCAAGGTGGCCCCCACCTCCCGCATCAGCGGCACCCAGGTGAACCAGATCCGCAGCAACAATACCGGCAATGTGACCTTCCCCCAAAACGCCGCGGTGGAGCACATTGCCTCCAATCCCATCAATACAATCTGGGCGGAGCAGAATGCCACTTATGACCGCTGGCAGATCAAGATCTGGTTTGTCACCATCACCCTGACCAAGGCCAGCGTGGTGAAGGATCTGAACTGGAACTACTTTGACCGCTGCGATTTCTGCGGCACCGGCCAGGCTGTGGATGTGCGGCCCACCGCCCAGGACCCGCTGCGCGACCGCTATGAGGCTGCCTATAAAGCGGCCATGGACGCCATCGCCCGCATCCGCCAGATGGCAGGCACCCTGCCCGCCAACATCAGCGCCCAGCAGGCCTACATGCTGGCCAAGGGCCTCACGCCCCTGACCTACCTGGATACCCTGGTGACCGGCCGCACCGTGGTGGTGAAGGCCCGGTACAGCGAGGAGGAAAACAAGGCCGCGGCGGAGATCTTCGCCATGGACGTGCGCTCCATCCTGGAAAAGGATGTGCGCCTGACGGCGGAGCAGCTGGGCCGCTACCAGCTGTGGCAGAACGCCCGCACCCAGCACCAGGTATACATGCTGCCCAACGCGGCGCGGCTGTATACCGCGGCGCGGAACCGGCTGGACTATGTAACCGACATCCTGTACGGCGACGTGTTTGGCGATGGGCGTGCCCACCATATCGAGGTGATCACCGCCCTGAACGCCCGGGCCTTTGCCAATCCCGTGCTGCCCATCGGCAGCACCGGCAGCCTGGACTTCACCGATGGCACGCTGTATCTGCCCTCCTTCGCCGATATGGAGCTGTATCTGCATGAGATCAGCGCCAAATGGCTGCTGGAGAACATCGAGAGCGGCGCCTTCCGCACGCTGATGGCTGATCAGGACGCCCTGAACGCCTGCGCCGACGGCGGCAAGCTGCCCCAAGGCCAAATCGTGGAGGGCTTCCTCCCCGGCGAAGTGCGGAACGGCTGGCAGTTCTACTGGATTGGCGCGACCCCCGAAACCGCCGCCGATCCCGATCAGACCCTGATCTGCCTGCTGGTGAACCCCGAAACCGACGAGGTGGACGCCTTCCGCACCAGCCTGCGCCTGATGGAAACCGATACCCCCGCGGTGGACGTTTCCCTGAGCCTGTACCGCGACGCCAAGAGCGACCGCCAGGAAATCGAAAAGTACAACATGTTCTTCTTCGATACCAGAAACAGCGAGCCCAGCCTGGTGAAGGTGCTGACCACCGTGCTGGAGAACCGCAGCCTGGAGATGCCCCGGCCCATGCGCGTGCAGCTGCGCGCCTTCTACCTGGAGGGCGCCGACATGCCGGTGTACGCCCTCTGTGACGACCTGTTCGTGATGAACAACGGCACGGACGGCGAGGTGTGCCTGTTTAACGGCTTCTATACCGCCACCTTCGACGGCGATACCTTCGACAGCGAGTATACCCGCGTGGAGGGCATTGAGAGCGGCGATGTAAGCGTGACCATCAAGCAGAATCAGCCTGTCTGGCCCGAATGGACCGGCGAAAATGAAGCAGAAACCCTGGATGGCCGCCGCTTTGTGCTGGTGGATGGCGAATGGCAGCTGGATGAGGACAAGGCTGCATAAAACGACAGAAAATGCGCAAAAAGGGAGCCGCTGTTCCAGCGGTTCCCTTTCGGGCGTTATAAAAGGAGTGAAAAAATGCGGAAAAGCTGGATTGTTTTGCTGCCCTTGCTGCTGCTGAGCCTGCTGTGGGCCGTGCCCGCCCTGGGGGAGGAGCCCGCCGAGTGGACGGTGATGTTTTACCTGTGCGGCAGCGATCTGGAAAGCAAGCACGGCCTGGCCTCCGGCAATCTGGAGGAGATCACCCAGTGCTATCCATACAGCGCCCTGAGCAACATATATGCGGAATATCCCGAAAACGTTTTAACCGACGAACAGCTGGCCCGCATGCGGGTAAACGTGGTGGTGGAGACCGGCGGCAGCCGGGAATGGCACGCCCAGGAGCTGGGCATGGAGGTGGATCCCACCGTCCTGCAGCGCTGGCGCTACCGGCCCATGGAAACCATCAGCAGCGAGGATATCAACATCTTCGAGCTGGAGGAAACGCTGCCCCTGGCTAGCATGGCCGCTCCGGAAACCCTGTCGGATTTCATCCGCTGGGCGGCGGAAAAACACCCGGCGCGCAAGTATGCCCTGGTGCTGTGGGATCACGGCGGCGGCAGCAAAACCGGCATTTTCATCGACGAGCTGTTTGAGGGCGACGTGATGTATCTGGATGAACTGCGCAGCGCCCTTCAGGGCGGCGGTGTCAGCTTTGAAGCCGTGCTGTTCGATGCCTGCCTGATGGCAAACGTGGAAACCGCTTACGCCGTCAAGGACAATGCCAAATGGATGATCGCCTCCGAGGAGGTGGTGGCCGGCAAGGGCACCGCCATGGGCAGATGGCTGCAGCAGCTTTACTTTGTGCCCCAGTGGGACGGCGCGCGGCTGGGCTACTGGATCTGCGATATGACCCATACCAAGTACGCCAACGAGGCCGACGCACAAAGCCAATCGCTGCTCACCTGGTCGGTGATCAATCTGTCCGAAATCGATCACCTGGCCGCAGTTTTCGATCGCTTTTTTGCCCGCTGCTGCGATGCCTACGCAAACGACACCTACCGGATGCGTGTCCTGGCTGATCTCATGCGCGGTGCGGAGGAGTTTGGCGGCGGTTCGGATAATATGTTTGACCTCTCGGATCTGCTCTACGAGGAATGGCTCAGCCAATACATCGGCATGGATTTGTATTGGGACATGATGGACGCGCTGATGGACGCCGTGGATTACGCCGTGCAGGGCGCGGGCCGCAGCAAGGCGCTGGGCCTTTCCTTCTGCTATGCGGCAGAGTTTTCCCCCGCAGAGCTGGATGTGTACGCCCGCAACTGCCCATCGCCCCACTACCTGGCGCTGCTGGACGCCATCACCCCGGCGTGGACGGCCCCTGAATGGGTGTATCAGCATGTTCAGCCGCTGCCGGACATCCGCGAGCTGGAGGATTACCATATCAAGGTAGAAAAAAAGATCGCCCCAGATGGGACCCCCGGCGTATCCACTGTGGATGGCGTTTTCAACTCGCAGGGCTATTACATGAACCTCTACCGCCTGGACGAGCAGACGGGAAACACCCTGCGCTACGGCACCACCGTGGGGCTGCTGGTGGAAGATGCTGACACAGGCGATATAATGATTTGCCCGGAAGCGCCGTGCCTGTGGCTGGCCGTGGAGGGCGTGTACTGCGACGCCGAGCTGGTGACCTACGATATAGACGATTTTCTGTTCAATATTCCCATTCAGATCGGCACGGAGCAGGGCATCCTGCGCTGCGGCTATGAGAGCGAGATCGACGATTATGTGGTGTACGGCATCTGGGAGGGATATGACACGGATACCGGCGTTTTTGGCCGCAACGTGCAGTCTCTGGCGCAGATGGCGGGGCAGGAATTCAGGCTGCTTTATCCCATTGACGGCGCGGATCATAACGGCAAGACGGTCTATGAAACCAGCGAGCCGATGACCCTGTACCGGTCGCTGCGGGTGACGGAGGAGCCGCTTCCCGCTGGCCCGATCTATATTGAGTACTGGGCGCGGGATATGTTTATGCGCCCGCTGACCATCGGCCGGGTGGAGATGTATTGGGACGGCCAAACGCTGACGCTGGCCCCCGGACAGACCTGGGAGGGCACGATGACGCTCATCGCGCCGGAGGAATAGACATGGCTTTGCTTTCAAAAAACCGCGTGAATACCGGACGCCAGCCGGAGATCGATGTGCTTAAGGCGTTCTGCATCGGCTGGATGATTATGCTGCACACCCAGGAATGCCTGGCCGAGACGGAAAACCTGGCCTACGTCATTTCAGATTACGCCTGCACCTTCAGCGGGGCGGCGACGTTCATGATCTGCATGGGACTGGGCGTGCGCTATTCCCGGCATCAATCGCCGAAGGAATGGCTGGCCCGGGGCTGGGAGCTGCTGACCGTGGGGCAGCTGCTGAACCTGTGCAGAAACGCGCTGCCCAACCTGATGGCCTGGTGGGCGACGGGGGAACAGTACTTCATCGCCAATTCCCTGCTTGTGATACAGGCGGATATCCTTTCCTTCGCGGGCCTGGCGTTTCTGCTGCTGGCGGCGCTTAAGGCGCTGCGCATGCCGGACGGGGGCGTGCTGGGGCTGGGAATCACTTTGAACCTTGCCGCGGCGGCGCTTTACGGCACGGTGAAGCCACCGGAGAGCTATCTCCTCAGCCAGTTGGCGGGATTTTTTGTGGTTACGGACGCCGAATCCTATTTTCCGCTGTGCAGCTATTTTGTGTTTGTGGCCTTTGGCTATTGGCTGGGCGGCGTTTATCTGCGGATTGCGGATAAACGGCGGCTCTCGGCACGGGTGCTGGCGGTATGCGCGCCGGTGTGCGCGGCCTGGTTTGCGCTGCGGCTGCTGGGCGTGATTCCATGGCTTCCTGAGTTCAATTCCTATCTGCAATACATCCTGATGCCCGGCCCGGACGCATGGGCGACGTGCCTGATGACGGTGGTGCTGCTGGCGGTGTTCTCCCTTTTGCTTAAGGGCGGAGAAGCGCACCCCATCGCCGGCCATATGTCGCGGCACATCAACCAGTATTACTGCGTCAGCTATATGTTCATCCTGCCCATGCAGGCGCTGCTGATGCTGACCCGGGGCGAGCTGATGCCGGGCTGGCTGCTGCCCACGCTTTATGCTGTTTTTGTGGAAATCGCCTGTTACTTGATTATCACGTGGAACGAAAGGCATCTGCACTTTGGCATTGCGAAGCTTGCGGGCAGCAAACGGGCATTTGTTTTTGCTGCGATCTGGAGCGCCACCGCTGCCGTGGTGGCCTATGCTTATCCGAGAATCGAGATGTTTGCCAATGTGTGGAATGATTACCTGCTGTAGAAAGACAGCGCCCGTTTTATCGGCAAAGGCATTTTAACCAGTCCACTTCCAGATAATTGCACGAACGAGGGGGAAGGGTACGCGCTTTCTTCCCGGGGAAGAAAGCTGCAAAGAAGCCGGCTGGCGAACCGGCTTGAAGGCAAAACCAAACAATTTGCGCCTGCGCACAGCAGGGCCGGCTTCGCCGGCCTGCCCGGAAGCGGGGAACGGCGTTCCTGCTTCAGGTTGCGGCTGCCGCTTTTACGGCATTAAAAGGAGGTTTTCTGCTTCTCTTTTGACTCAAAAGAGAAGCGTTTCCCTCCTCGTCAAATCTCAGCTTGCGTTTGCTGCTTTTACGGCGACAAACGGGGTTTCTCTGCTTCTCTCTTTGACCCCAAGAGAGAAAACCTCGTTTGTTCTCCTCCCCGTCCAATTTTCTTGCCGCAGGGAATCAGATTTATCAGAACAGGGGGAAGAAAGGTTAGCTGGCCATTGCCAGCCGGTTGATGGCGGCAGGGTTCAGGCAGTAGCCCTGGCGGTAAACCGTGGTGATGACGTCCGTGCCCATTTTGGCCCGAAGGCGCTGCACGTGCACATCCACCGTGCGGGTTTCATACCCGGCTGCGCTGCCCCAGGCGCCCCGCAGCAGTTCATCCCGGCTGAGGGCGCGGACGGGGCTGCCGTCCCCATAAGCATCCATGGCGCTTTTCAGCAGCTGGTCAAAAAGCAGATATTCCTGTGGCGTCAACCGATAATCATGGCTAAACAAATGAACAGTGCACAGCGAGGGCTCCATCCGGATGCCCCGCAGCAGATTCAAAGGCTTGCAACGCATTTTCATCACCTCACCTATATAGACGAATCAGCGGGGCATTTTGTTGCATTCCTGTGTTTTTTTCATAAAAACTTTTCGGGCGGGGATATTTTTCGCATACGCATATCCGCCGGTTCGCGTGTGCATACTATGTGGAGTAAGGACAGTCAGACAACGGAGGGATTCAGTATGGAACAGACGGCAACGCGGGCCCACGCAGGCTGGCGCGAGGATGAGATTGACCGGTTGTGGCAGGAGGTTCAGCAGGCCAATGCCAACGGCCGTCCCCTGCGGGCGGTGTTTGAGGAAATGGGAGAAAGCCTGGGGCGCAAGCCCAACAGCGTGCGCAACTATTATTACATGCAGCTGCGCGCCCGGGAGGATGCCTCCGCCCGGCGGGCGACCCCCTTTGAAACCTTTTCGGAGGAGGAGGTGCATGCCCTGGTTAAGAATGTGCTGCGCGCTCGGGCGAAGGGACAATCGGTGCGCGCGGCGGTGATGGCCCTGTCCAGCGGTGATCATACCCGGATGCTGCGCTACCAGAATAAATACCGTTCGGTGCTGAAAAAACGCCCGCAGTTGATTGAAGATACCTTGCAGGAGCTGCGCAGCGAAGGCGTTGAATGCAAAAACCCACTGGAAAGCACCCGCCGCAGCACGGAAGAACTGAAAGCACTGGCGGAAAAGAAAGCGGATCTATTGGGGGATGCGGATATCCGCATGATGCTGACCGGCGTCAACGCTTTGCTGGATCGGGCGCTGGCGCAGCATCCGCAAATTCACCATGACCGACTGCGGGTGCGGCTGGATATGAGTGAGCTGAAATATGAAAACCTGTGCCATGCCGCCGGAGATATGCTGATGCTGTGCAAGGAATACCTGGGTCAGGAGGACGATGTGCGCATGACCGTGCTGCCCGCTTTCCTTTCCCAGCTCAGCCAGCGGGTAACGCAAATGGAAAACGCCATGCAGTGAATATAATACTCTTTTTTATCTAAAAGATGAAGGCGGCAAACAGAAATTTGACGGGGAGGGGATACGTTGGGGCTTTGCCCCAAACCCCACCAGGGAGGGGAGCCCCTCCCTGGACCCGGCAGCGGCGGATGCTGTATGACTTCGATAACCAGCAGATTCCGCAGTTACTTGGATAATGCAGCCCACCGCTTCCGGGCAGGCCGGCGAAGCCGGCCCTGCTGTGCGCAAAGCGCACAGGGAAAAGCCTGAAAAATTCCGATAAAACAAGCTTGCTTGTTTTTCGGCAATTTTTCAGGCTTTTCTTATGCCCGGAAGCTCTCGCTGCGCCACTCAAGTTACAGGCGCAGATTGTTTGTGGTTGTTTTCGAGCTGGTTCGCTCGAATGGGTCCAGGGCCCAAGCGGGCCCTGGCGCAGAGCTCGAGGCCGCGGAGGCCTCGAACGTCCCCTTGTCAATTTCTGCTTGGTTGTGCGGTTGCTTTGAAGGAAATTAGCAGGAAAGCATCATCCAAACAGTTTGAACTTGCCTGCCGCCTCCAGAATAATCAGGAATATCACCACAGCCAGCAGGCCGCCGGTAATCCAGATGATGACGTTTATCGTCCGGACGGATACTTTTACCTTGCTGTACAGCTCTTCTTTTTTCAGCTTGACGGCAGTGGAAAAGGGGTCGAGCGCCTTTTCCCGGCGCTCCACCGCTTTTTCCCGTTCTTCCAGCGCCCGCTCCCGGGCGGCCAGCTCCTTTTCTTTCCTGTCCATCACTTCTTGGCGATGTACTTGCGGATATCCAGGGAGACGGCCAGCACGATGACCAGGCCCTGCACCACATAGTTGTAATAGGGGTTAACCTGCAGGAACTGCAGAATGATCTTCAGCAGCTCAAACACCAGCACGCCCACCAGGATGCCGGGCACGGTGCCGATGCCGCCGGTGGTGGAAACGCCGCCGATGGTGCAGCCGGCAATGGCTTCCAGCTCGTAGCCCTGGCCCATGGAGGCGGAGGCGCCGCCGGACTTGGCTGCCAGCAGATAGCCCGCAATGGCGTACATCACGCCGGCGGTGGTGTAAATGCCAATCAGGGTGCTGGTGGTGTTGACGCCGGAAACCTCGGCCGCCACATCGTTGCCGCCGATGGCATACATATACTTGCCATGGCGGGTCTTGTTATAAATAAACCAGAACAGCAAACCAAAGATCAGGCCCACAAAGAACAGATAGGGCAAGTGGAAGCCGCGCACATTGCCCAGGCGGCCATTGATCAGGCTGGTGTAAATCTTCTGGAAGCCGCCGATGGGCTGGGCGTCGGAGATCACCAGAGAAATACCGTAAATGATGGTCTGGGTGCCCAGGGTGGCGATAAAGGGCGGCACGTGCAGCTTGGTGACGATCAGACCGTTGATCAGCCCCCAGCACAGGCCCAGGGCAATCACGATGATGAGCACAAAGAAGATGTTCATTTGAGGCGCCCATTTCCACAGGCGGCCGGAATAATCACCGCGCTGGCACAGGATGCCGGCCACCACGGCGGCAAAGCCCACCTGACGGCCGGCGGACAGGTCGGTGCCCTTGGTGATCAGGCAGCCGGAAACGCCCAGGGCAATCAGGAAACGCACGGCAGTATTGCTCATCAGGTTGCCAAAGTTGGCCCAGGAAACGAAGTTATCCTTCAGGAAGCCCACCACGATGGCGGCAATCAGCAGCAGCACAACAATGGGATTGCCCTTGATCAAACCCCACACCTTGGCGCCAAAGCTTTGTTTTCTCTTTTCCATAATTCTTGTCCCCCTCGTTTACTCAAACTGCGTGGCAAGGGCCATGATGTTTTCCTGGGTGGCGTCCTTCCCATCCACAAAACCGGTGACACGGCCGTCGCACATTACCATGATGCGGTCGGACATGCCGATCAGCTCGCCCATTTCCGAGCTGATCATGATGATGCTCTTGCCTTCCTTGGCCAGGTCGGCGATGATGCAGTAGATTTCGTACTTGGCGCCCACATCGATGCCGCGGGTGGGCTCATCCAGAATCAGCACATCGGGATTGTTGGCCAGCCAGCGTCCCACCAGCACCTTCTGCTGGTTGCCGCCGGACAGGGATTTGATCTGAGTTTTGGAGGAGGGCGTTTTGATGTTCATCTTCTTTACGTTGTCCTGAACCAGATGCTCCACCTTTTTGCTGTTGATCATCACGCCGTAATCCAGGTATTGATTCAGGGAAGAGATGGAAATGTTATCCGCCACGCTGAGCACGCCCAGGATGCCGCTGCCGCGGCGGTCCTCGGTCAGCATGGCCACGCCCTGGTCAATGGCTGCCTTGGGCCGGTTGATATGCATTTCCTTGCCCTTATAGAAAATCTGGCCTTTGGTATGGCTGCGGATGCCGAAAAGGCCTTCCATCAGCTCTGTGCGCTGGGCGCCCACCAGGCCGCCCACGCCCAGAATTTCACCGCGCCGCAGCTGGAAATTGACGTTACGGAAGGAGCGGGGATTGATGGAGGTAAAATCTTTAACCTCAAACACCACCTCGCCGGGCACATTCTCCCGGGGCGGGTACAGGTTGGTCAATTCGCGGCCCACCATTTGGGTAATGATCTTATCCGTGGTCAGATCCTTGGCCTCCCAGGTGCCGATGTATTTGCCGTCGCGCATGATGGTAACATCGTCGCTGATGCGCAGGATTTCATCCATCTTATGGCTGATATACACCACGGCCACGTTTTCCGCCTTCAAATCCTCGATGATGCGGAACAGCGCCTCCACCTCGTTGGAGGTCAGCGAGGAAGTGGGCTCATCCAGAATCAGCACGCGGCAGTTGGCCGATACAGCCTTGGCAATCTCCACGGACTGCATCTGGCTGACGCTCAGCTCGCCCACCTTTTGATGGGGATCAAAATTCATCCGCACCTTTTTGAGCAGCATGGCGGTGTCTTCGTACATCTTTTTATGGTCTACCACCGGAATGAAGCCCAAAAACTTCTTCAGAGGATACCGGCCCAGAAAAATGTTTTCGCCCACGGTACGGGCCGGGATGGGCTGCAGCTCCTGATGCACCATGGCGATGCCCTTGTGCAGGGCGTCCATGGGGTCGTGCACGGTCACCGGCTGGCCGTCAATTTTGATTTGCCCTTCATCCATTTTATAGATGCCGAACATGCATTTCATCAGCGTGGATTTGCCCGCGCCGTTTTCGCCCATCAGCGCGTGCACCTTGCCGGGACGCAGCTTCAGTTGCGCGTGGTCCAGTGCCTTTACGCCGGGGAAAGATTTGGATACGTCTGTCATTTCCAGAACGTATTCAGGCATATATTTCTGCCCCCTTTCTTTTGATATACAATGCCCTTTGCACTGTGTCCGCTGCCGGGCATACTGCGAAAAGCACTGTCACTGGAAAGGGTGGGTGAGCCGTTTGGGGCCCACCCACCTGTTTCGTCGGTTTTGTCAGACCTTGAAATGCCGCAGGATCTTATCGATCACAGGGCCTCCACATAAGCCTTGTTAACCTTCACGTAGTCAACCCAGTAGTAGTTCTGGATTTCTTCGCCCTTCAGCAGCTGCACAGCCACGTCGATGGCGGTATGGCTCTGGCCGATATGGTCATTCAGCACGGTACCGGTCATTTCGCCTTCCTTTACCAGCTGCACGGCTTCTTCCAGCGCATCAACGCCCAGCAGGTAGATGTCTTCGCCCACGGTGCGGCCAGCGGCCACGATCGCGGTGGCAGCGCCCAGCGCCATAGCGTCGTTGTTGCAGAACACAACTTCAACCTTGTCGCCATGGATGTTCAGGGCGTTGGCGCACAGTTCCTGACCCTTGGTCTGGTCCCAGTTGCCCACCTGGTCATCCAGGCATTCCACTTCGTAGCCGGCGTCAACCAGCGCCTTGATGGAGAACTCGGTACGATACTGGGCGTCGATGTTCTCGGGGTCGCCCTCGATCATGATGTAGCTGATCTTGCCGTCGCCGTTGATGTCGCCATGGTTCTCCAGCTCAGCCACCATTTCGCCCTGGAAGGTGCCGCTCTGACGGGCGTCAGCGCCCACGTAGCAGACCTTGGCGTTGTTCAGGATGCCTTCATAGGCTTCATCCAGGGTGTTGCCGTCGGCGTCATAGGCCAGGGGCTCACGGTTGATGAGAACCAGGGGGATATCAGCCGCCACGATCTGATCGATCAGGGCGTCGGCAGAGGAGGTCTGCACCAGGTTCAGGATGATCACATCCATGCCCTGGGTGATGAAGTTCTGAATCTGGTTGGACTGCTCGGCCATGTCGTTCTTGCCGTCGGCCAGGGTGATGTCGAACTTCATTTCGTCATTCTCCAGGGATTTGAGATAGCTTTCCATCTCATTGCGGTACAGGGTCATGAAGTTGTCGGTGAACTGATAGATGGCGATGCCGACCTTGTAGGTCTTCGCCTCGGCGGATGCGAAGCTGACTACGCTCAGCATCATCAGGACAGCCAACAGGATTGCCAGGGTCTTTTTCATAGTGGTTTCTCCTTTATTAATATATTTCCATGCAGAGAGCCTGCATATGGAATCGCACCTCTGGATGGGGCCGATGGACAAATGAAGCTTATTTTCTTTCTTAGCATATTGCATTATAGCATACCCTTCGTAGAATGTCTATCAAAATTTATAAAAATTATATTAAATTTAAACAAAAAATATGTATGCTTTTGATGCATCTGCCTTATGTTTCGTTTTGTTTATGCAAATGGCCCGGGGCGCTGTATTCCTGCTTGCGGACAAGCAGAAATCACGCTATAATAAACGCAGAAAAAACAGGGAAAGGTGAATACTAACATGAAAAAAAGCATCCTCGGAAGAATTTTGAAAGTTCTGCTCTGCGTTCTGCTGGCGGTTTTGCTTATTGCGGCCATTTATGTGGCGTACGTGCTTCTTACCTTCCATCGGCTGCCCGATCAGCTGCCGCTGGAGGTGCGGGGCGGACGGACGGAAAACGCCCGGACAGATACCGAATACAAGCTGGTATCCTTCAATACGGGCTTTGGCGCGTATGAGCCCGATTACGGCTTCTTCATGGACGGCGGCACACAAAGCTGGGCCTGGAGCAAGGAGCGGCTGCAGAACAACCTGGCCGCAATCCAGGATTTCCTGCAGGAGCAGCAGGCGGATTTCTGCCTGCTTCAGGAAGTGGATGAAGATGCCACCCGCACGTATCATGTGAATGAGCGGGCGCTCATGGAGGCCGCCCTGGCAGACTATGACAGCGTGTATGCCCAGAACTGGGACAGCGCGTTCCTGATGTATCCGCTCACCCAGCCCCACGGCAAAACCCGCTGCGGCATCATGACCTTCAGCCGGCTGGCCATTTCCGATGCCCTTCGCCGCAGCCTGCCCATTGAGGACAGCGTGATGAAGCTGGTGGATCTGGACCGGTGCTACAGCGTTGCCCGGGTGCCTGTGGAAAACGGCCGGGAGCTGGTGCTGGTCAATATGCACCTGTCCGCCTACACCTCCGACGGCACCATCGCCACCCGGCAGCTGGAGATGCTGCTGGCCGATTTGGCCGCTGAGTATGAAAAGGGCAATTATGTGGTTTGCGGCGGAGACTTCAATAAGGATTTGCTGGGGGATTCCAGCCGGTATTTCGGCATTTCCGGGGAGGATTATACCTGGGCCCAGCCCATTCCGGAGGAAATGTTCGCCGGCTTGCCCCTGACGCTCACCGCCGCCAGCAACGCGCCCAGCTGCCGCGTAGCGGAAGGCCCCTATACGCCGCAGCAGTATGTGCTCACGCTGGACGGTTTCATCGTATCGGACAATGTGACGGTGAATTCCTGCCGGGTGATCGATACCGGCTTTGCCTATTCCGACCATAATCCGGTGGAGATCACCTTCTCGTTGGCTGAGTGAACGATAACGGGAGGATGGATGCCCGGCATTGCACAGGAAAGGATGCCTGCGCAGTCCGGGATCTTCCGGCCCGCTCTTGCTGTTTGTATGCGTCAGCCAAATGCCGGCGAACAGAAGATTGGGCGGAGAGGATACGCGCTTTCCTGTTTTGCTATCTATAAGCGCTTTTTTGCGCTTGCGTTCCGGATTATCCAAAGAGAAAAACGCTAAATAATAACGCGCTTTTTCATAATCCTCTTTCCCCCAATAGGCATGAAATATTCAAAACATGGATAGCTGAAAATCTTTCCAGCTTTCCTGGGGTGCGTCATGCACCTGATCTTCCGGCATCAGATGGCCGATCAGAAGCGGCGAGGCGGGATCGTGCTGGGCGATATTTCTTCTTACAGCTTCAACGTCATCATTCGCATAGCAGTAACGGCACAGATGGCCGCAGGTGTTATAGGCTCCGATATCCCCGCCCAGGTAACAGGCGCATTGCTTTCGGGCCGGCGCTTTATGGGGCGCCTTCAAACGGCAATGAATGGCCTGCTCATACAGGGCAACGGTCATGCAGCCGCTGCAGTCCGCTCCGTATTCCGCTAATTCATTTCCTTCCGCGCAGGGACGGATGGTCATTCCATACTGCTTGCCGATTTCAATAAACGCTTTGCCCAGCGCCATACGATCCCCAGGGGACACCTCCCGCGCTTCCGGAAAGCTGCGCCTGGTTTTTTCATACAGGTCAATAAAGCTGATCACAGCAGTGCGGGTATAGCCGGACAGCGCCTTTGCCATATACGCAAACGCCCTGATATGCCTTTCCACCGGATAGGCATCGCTGATGAAAATGGGATCGTAACGCCAGCCAACGCTGTCGATGCCCACCAGGGCGGAAAGGCGCTTAAAGCTGTCAAGCACCTTCAGCTTGTTGGGCACACACGGTTCAATTTCCCGTTCATAGGGCGTAATGGTCACATACCAGAATTGTCCGAAGGGCTTGAGCAAATCCATATGCGGCAGCATCGGCGCCGGATTTTTGGTACAGAAACCGATGATATCGACGACGTCCGGCGTAAGGCGATATCGGGTCACGGATTTTGGATTATAAGGATTTCGCACCATCACAAAGCCCGCTTTCAGACGGTTGCAGAACCATTCCGAATAAAAAGCGGGAATATCGGTGCGCTGCCCTGTGTTTATGATCATAACGTCAGCTCCCGAATCACCTGCGACGAATCGCCGCCAATCACGAAGGAGCGATTCCTGATTTGTTCCGGCACCTGGGACGCTTCCATATTCAGGCAGGCATAGGCCGCGTCTTGATTTTCATAAACCTGCTGCCAGAAATTGTACTTGATGATGCCGGGGGTGTTATAGCCGACACCGATCTCCAGATAAACAATATTGGCTTTCTGATGCGTTGTCAGCCAGATTTCATATTCGACAGCCGCCGCTTTCCAGCCTTCATCCTCAACAAACTTATCATCGGAGCGCAGATTCATCGTCAGGGGCCGACCGCAGTTGGGGCACTTGGGAAGCAATGCTGATGGAATCGCCATGGCTGCCGTCCGGCCTTCCGGCAGCATCAGTTCATTGTTTAATCCAATTTCAAACCCCTGAGCAAGAAGCATGCTGCGGATGATGCCCTCGTTATCCCAGGTTTTCCGGCAGCACGGCTTGCTGCATTGGAACAGGCCGTAATCGCCCTGGGTGTAGAACAACCGGTCTTTGCTGAACCCTGCTTTCTGAAAGCAGTGATCCACGTTTGTGGTCAGCACAAAATAGTCCTTGCCCTGCACAAGCCGGAAAAGATCGGCATAAGTGCTCCCCGGCGCATCCATGTATCGGTTGATCCAGATATAACGGCTCCAATAGGCCCAGAATTCCTCCTGCGTTTTATAAGGGCAGAACCCGCCGGAATACATATCCTGGAAGCCGTATCTCCTGCTGAAATCACCAAAGTACCGATGAAACCGCTCCCCGCTGTATACAAAGCCCGCGGCTGTGGATAATCCCGCTCCGGCGCCAATCATTATGGCGTCGGCTTGCCGAATCCGTTCTTTCAGTGCTTGCACGCTGTTGTTCATCCTGATCACTCCTTGCCGTTTTTGCGGCATATATACCATACCACATTGCTGCCTTGTTTGGAAGCACGTACTTTTTTACTGCATAGACACCTTTTTGTAACCGGGCAGTTACAAAAAGGTGCGCACCTGTGTTCACCCTGGACACCATCCGGGAGGCCTGCATGGCCCAGGACAAGGGGGTAGACGGCAAGATCGTGGTGGTGGCCGAATAAAACCCCTATCGTCTGCTCAACGGCTTTGATACCGTGGAATACAATACTAAACTCCAACTAAACAGTTGAAAGATATGGGCGGAGAGGGGGGACGAACGGGGGCTCTTCTCTTTTGAGCCAAAAGAGAAGCAGAAAACCCCGTTTTTTGCCGTAAAAGCAGCAAACACAAACTGAAACAGGAGTGATGTCCACCGCTTCCGGGCGGGCCGGCGAAGCCGGCCCTGCTGTGCGCGTGCGCACAGCGAAAAACCGCAGGTCAGCCGGAAAAACAAACTCGTTTGTTTTTCGGTCTGGCCTGTGGTTTTTCTTTTGCCCGGAAGCTCTCTTGGCGACACTCAAGTGACAGGCGCAGATTGTTTGTTGCTGTGTCCAAGTAGGTTCGCCGGCTGGCTTCTTTGCAGCTTTCTTCCCCGGGAAGAAAGCGCGTATCCTCCCGCCCCATTTCTGTTTGCCGATTCCGTTTTTAGGCGGCGAAGGATATCACAGAAAAAATGCTATGCCGCGGTTGACCGGTCCCGATGATGTGGTATAATAAAAGTTGCGGCATTTTCGGCCGCGACAACACAGCAGAAGGAGCATCCGTTCATGGCAAAGAACAATGATTTTTCCCAGGGCAAGGTATGGCGCTGGATTATGGCGCAGGCCATTCCGTTGACTCTGGCGGAGATTGTTCACCTGCTGTATAACGTGGTAGACCGCATTTACATCGGCCATCTCTCCAGCACGGACAGCATGGCGCTTACCGGCGTGGGGCTGATTTTTCCCATTGTATCGCTGATTGCGGCCTTCACCAGCCTGTTCGGCACAGGCGGCGCGCCGCTGTTTTCCATTGCCCGGGGCGCCCAGGAGGAGGAGAAGGCCAGCCGCATCCAAAGCAACGTCTTTGTGCTGCTGCTGTATACCTCCCTGGCGCTGACGGTGCTGTGTTATGCTTTTAAACGGCCCGTGCTGTACCTGTTTGGCGCCAGCGACGCCTCCTATCCCTTCGCCGACGCGTACCTTTCCATTTACCTCATCGGCACCCCCTTCACCATGCTGGCCACCGGCATGAACGGCTTTATCAACGCCCAGGGCTTTCCCCGCATCGGCATGCTCACCACCGTGCTGGGGGCGGCGCTCAACCTGGTGCTGGACCCCCTGTTCATTTTCGTGTTCGGCATGGGGGTGCGGGGCGCGGCCATCGCCACGGTGATCAGCCAGGCGGTATCCTGCGTGTGGGTGGTGCTGTTTCTTAACGGCAAAAAAGCCCTCATCCCCCTGCGGCGGGAGCATGCCCGCATCCAGGGGAAGCTGCTGCGGGATATCCTGTCCCTGGGCGTGGTGGGCTTCATCATGAAGGGCACCAACTCCCTGGTGCAGATCGTGTGCAACGCCACGCTGCAAAGCTATGGCGGCGATCTGTATGTGGGCGTTATGACGGTGGTAAACTCCGTGCGCGAAATCCTGTACCTGCCGGTATCGGGTATTACCAGCGGCGCCCAGCCCGTGATCGGCTTTAATTACGGCGCAAAAAAATACAGCCGCGTGCGCCAGGGCATCCGCTTCATGTCCCTCTCCACCGGCGTTTACACCGCCCTGTCCTGGCTGGCCGTGCTGCTGGCCCCCCGGTTCTTCGTTTCCATCTTTTCCTCGGACGCGGCCATGCTCGCCGCCGGCCCCGCCGCTCTGAACATCTATTTCTTCGGCTTCATCTTCATGGCCTTCCAGACGGCGGGCCAGGCCTCCTTCCAGGCCCTGGGGGACGCCCGGCATGCCATCTTTTTCTCCCTGTTCCGCAAGGTCATCATTGTGGTGCCCCTGACGCTGCTGTTCCCCGCCCTGGGCTTTGGCGTGGACGGCGTATTCATGGCCGAGCCCGTCTCTAACCTGGTGGGCGGCCTGGCCTGCTTCATCACCATGATGCTCACCGTTTACCGCCGGATGGGCAAAGCGGAAGACGCGGCGGACACCTGACGGGGTTCTCTGTTTGCCGCCGTAAAAGCAGCAAACGTAAGATGAAATTGGACGAGGAAGGGAACGCTTCTCTTTTGAGCCAAAAGAGAAGCAGAAAACCTTGTTTTAACGCCGTAAAAGCAGCAATATCAAACCCAAACAGGAGTGCCGTTCCCCGCTTCCGGGCAGGCCAGCGAAGCTGGCCCGGCTGTGCGCAAAGCGCACAGGGAAAAACCGCAGGCCAGCCGGAAAAATAAACTTGTTTATTTTTCGGTCTGTCCGGCGGTTTTTCTATTGCCCGGAAGCTTGCATGGCGACACTCAAGTTACAGGCGCAAATTGTTTGTTATTGCACCCAAGCCGGTTCGCCAACTGGCTTCTTTGCAGCTTTCTTCCCCGGGAAGAAAGCGCTTCCCCCTGTCCAATTCTCCTTTGTTCATTCAGAAAAAAGAAGACCCCCTGCTGGTTTTCTCCCGTGTTTACCGCAGCAGCGCCCGCAGGCGTTCCAGCAGCTCTTCCCGGCTGCTCAGATCTTCCAGATCGATCACATGAATGCCCAGCTCCATGGCCCGGTGGCGCATGGGGCTGCGCCCGCGTTCCGCGGTGACGATGGCGGCCCGGGCAATCTGTCCGCCGAAGCGGTCCCGCAGGATGGCCAGCTCGTTGAGCGCCTCGGTTTTGACATCGCAGGTTTTGCAGCTGATAAAAACGGGAGTGATGCCGCGGGTGGCCATCACGTCCAGCTCGTTGGTTACGCTGTCCGGCCCGGGGGGCTGGCCCTGCCAGTCCACCACCGCGCTGGTGCGCACATCATCAAATATGCCCAGGTCCAGGCAGGCCTTATAGATATACAGCTCCAGGGCGCTGCCCACATCCCGCAGCCAGGCGCGCACCTGCTCATCCCGGAACCGGAAGGAAACCGGCCCGTCGGTGGACATGTGCAGATCATGAATCAGCCCGATGCCCTCCAGCGCCGTCAGCGCCTGCTCCGGGGCAGACACCCGGCCGCCGTGCTCCCCCTTGACCAGGTAGGCGCCCTGGGCCTGCAGCCCTTCCTCTCCCTGGGATATCCGCTGGATATAGGTAATGATTTTGGGCCACTGGGCGCGGAAGCGCAGATACACGGAAAACAGCGGGTCGATGATCTGCATATACCGTCCCAGCACGGCGTTATCCACCCGGCCCTTGCGCATTTTGCCCCCGGCCATCAGGAAGCAGTCCTCCACCCGCAGGCGCACGGTGCAGGGCAGATCCTGGGCGAAATCCGCCTTGCGGATATTAAAAAATGTGTTCCGCTTCCGGGAATAGGTAAACACCGGAATATCCCGGCCCGCGCAAAGCATGCCCCCGGCAAACAGCGCCGCCTCGGTGCCCCCGGCGATATCCAGGGCGCAGTCCTCATACCGCTCCACCACCTGGCGCAGGCGCTCCTCCACGCTGGCGGCGTCCAGCAGGCTGGCCTCCACAAAAACGCACTCGTGGCGGATGCCGCGGTGGCGAAAATACTCCCGCAGCTTCTTCTGCAGGCGATGGTTGGCGGCCACTTCGGGCGGGCAGATAAACACCGTGCGCTCGGGGCGGAACATTTCCGTGCTCAGCACATTCTCCAGCGGGCGCTCGTCATACAGTTCAATCAGCGTTTTCATGCGTATGCACCTCACATGCATTATAACACAAAATTTGTATGGCATAAAGCCCGGGATGATGCTATAATAAGGGCCGTGCTCACCGATGAGGAGGAACAGAACCATGCTGATGCTGAAAAAGCGCTCCCACCTGACAGATCATATCGTCATCGCGCTGACAGCCGCGCTGATGGCGCTCAATTATCAGGTGTTCATCCTGTCCAACCAGTTTGCCCCCGCCGGATTATCCGGCATCAACACCATGATTCAATACCTGTTCAACTTCAGCGTGGGCTATATGTCGCTGATCATCAACATCCCCCTGGCCGTCATCACGTTCTTTAAGGTGGATAAGCATTTTGCGCTGAAAACCGCCACCAACGTGATAGTGTTTTCGGTGATGCTGCTGCTGATGCAAAACGACATCATCGACGTGCGCCGTTTCATTTATTACACCGGCGACGGCCGCAGCACCCTGCTGGCGCCCGTGGCCGCGGGCACCATCAACGGCTTCATTATGGCCACCTCCCTGAAGCACGGCGGCAGCACCGGCGGCATGGATTACGTGGCCGCCATGATCCACAAGCAAAAGCCTGCCTATTCCATGGTGCACATCTCCTTTGTCATCAACATCATCGTAGCCGGTATCTCCTATTTTGTGTATGATTTCAAAATTGAACCCGTCATCCTGTGCATCGTTTATTCTTACCTCACCACCCGCATGGGCGATTATATCCTCAAGGGCGGCAAGGAAGCGCTGCGGGTGGAGATGATCACCTCCCATCCCCAGGAGATCACCGACCACGTGGTGCGGGAGCTGCACCACAGCGCCACCATCCTCCGGGCGGAGGGCGGCTACAGCCATACCGAAAAAACCATGCTGATCTGCATCATCAACAAGCACCAAATCACCCGGTTTACCGAGATCATCAGCCAGTACCCCGATACCTTTGCCTGCGTATCCAGCGTCAGCGAAACGCTGGGCAACTTCCGCAGGGACGTACATTAAGGAGCATTTCATGCGTTTGGACAAGTATTTGAAGGTTTCCCGCATCATCAAGCGCCGCACCGTGGCCAAGGAGGCCTGCGACGGCGGCCGGGTATCCATCAACGGCAAGGCGGCCAAGGCCGGGGCCGAAGTGAAGGAGAACGACATCATCGAAATCCGCTTCGGCGCCCGGGTGGGCCGCTACCAGATCACCGATGTGCGCGAAGTGGTGCGCAAGGAAAACGCCGCGGAGATGTACCGCGTGCTGGAGGAGGATGCCGAGATTCTCCGCCAGAGGAACTGACCATGGCTTTTATAGAAGCGGAAGCGCTGACCAAAACCTTCACCCTGCGAAAAAAGCGGGAAAAGGGCCATCTGCTGCGGGAGAAAACCCGGGTGACGGCCCTGGATGCCGTGTCTTTTTCCATTGAGCAGGGGGAGCTGGTGGGCTATATCGGCCCCAACGGCGCGGGAAAAAGCACCACGGTAAAGCTGCTCAGCGGCATTTTGACCCCCAGCGGCGGCACCGCCCGGGTGGGCGGCCGCGTGCCCTGGGAGGAGCGTCAGCGCCATGTGCGGCATATCGGCGTGGTGTTCGGCCAGCGCAGCCAGCTGTGGTGGGATGTGCCCATTCTGGACAGCTTTTCCCTGCTGCGGGATATCTACCGGGTGCCCGAGGCGCAGTACAAAAAGCGCCTGGACGCCCTGACGGAGGCCCTGCAGCTGGGCGATTTGCTGTGCACGCCCCTGCGGCTGCTGAGCCTGGGCCAGCGCATGCGCGCCGAACTGTGCGGCAGCCTGCTGCACAGCCCCGAATTGCTGTTTCTGGATGAGCCCACCATCGGCCTGGACGCGGTGAGCAAGCTGGCTCTGCGGGAGTTTTTGCGGCAGGAGAACCGGCAAAACGGCACCACCATCCTGCTGACCACCCACGATATGGAGGATATTTCCGCCCTGTGCTCCCGAGTGATGGTGCTGGGCCACGGGCATAAGCTGTTTGACGGCGCGCTGGCCGATTTGCTGGCCCGGTATGACACCAGCCGGGTGATTACCCTGCGCTATGACGGGGATGTCCCCCTGCCGGGGCTGCCGGAAGCGTGCGCCGTAACCCGGGAGGGTGCGGATTACAAAATCGTCTATGCCCCGGCCCAAACGCCCACGGCGGAGCTGCTTTCCCGCCTGCAGGCCGCCGGCCCCATCCGGGAGCTGACAGCCCAGCCCCAGAACATTGATCACCTGATCGCCGCCATGTACCGGGAGCTGGACCTATGAAAGCCTATCTGTCTGCCTTCCGCATGCGCTGGCGGATGGAGCTGCAGTACCGCGGCGCGGTGATCGGCGGGGTGGTTTGCCAAATCTTTTTCGGCCTCATCCTGGTATGGCTGTACCGGGCGCTGTACGCGGGCAAGCCCCAGGCGCTGCCCATTGAAGCGGTGGCCTCCTACGTATGGCTGCAGCAGGCCTTTTTCCGCATGCTGCTGTCCTCGGACAGCGAGCTGCTGGATAAAATCCGCACCGGCGGCATCGCCTATGACCTGTGCCGCCCCCTGGGGCTGTACGGATACTATTATGTGCGCATCCTGGCTCAGAAGCTGGTGGGCAGCCTGCTGCGGGCCGCGCCCATGATGGCCTTTGCCTGCCTGCTGCCCCGGGGTACGGGGCTGTCCGCCCCCGCCTCCCCGGCGGCGCTGATGACAGCCGCGGCCGCGCTGCTGCTGGGTCTTTTGTGCACCTGCGCCCTGGAAAATATCACTATGGGCTTTACCATGCGCACCCTGGATCACCGGGGCATACAGGCCCTGCTGAACCTGCTGATGATGACCTTTTCCGGCAATATCCTGCCGCTGGTGCTTTTCCCGGACAGCTGGCAGCAGCTGATCACGCTGCTTCCCTATGCCCAGCTGCTGGACGCGCCCATCCGGATTTACACCGGGCAGCAGCCCCTTTCCGCCGCGCCCCGGCTGCTGGCCGTGCAGGCCCTGTGGGCGCTGGCGCTGCTGGGCCTGGGGCTGCTGCTTTGGCAGCGCAATCAAAAGCGCATGATCGTGCAGGGAGGATAAGCCATGGATACCATCAAGCTGTATTGCCGCTCCATGGCCATGCTGATCAAAAGCCAGCTGCAGTATCCCGCCTCCTTCTGCATGCAGACCTTTGCCCAGCTGGTGATGGAGGCCGGGGAGTTCATGGCGGTGATTCTGATTGTGGACCGCTTTGACCGGCTGAACCAATGGCTGCCGGGCGACCTGTTTTTCTTTTTCGGCCTCATGTCCGTCTCCTTCTACCTGGCGGAGTGCTTCGGCCGGGGCATCACCGGCGCCTTTCCCGGCATGGTGCGCACCGGGCAGCTGGATACGCTGCTGCTGCGCCCCCGGGGCGTGATCACCCAGGTGCTGTGCAGCGCCGTGGATCCCCGGCGCGTCAGCTGCATTGCCGTGGGCGCCGCGGCGCTGGTGATCGGCAGCCGCATGGCGGCGGTGCGCTGGACGGCGGGCAAAGCCCTGCTGCTGGCCGAAAGCCTGCTGCTGGGCAGCCTGCTGGTGCTGGGGCTGTTTCTGGTGGAGGCGGTTTTCTGCATTTATTCGGTGAAATCGGTGGAGCTGGTGAACGCCATCACCTACGGCGGGCGCAGCGCCTGCGAATATCCCATCGATATCTATCCCCGCCCCCTGCGGCTGCTGTTTACCGTGCTGGCGCCCTTTGCCCTGGTGATGCACGTGCCGGCGGGCTTCATTCTGGATAAGCCGCTGTACGGCTGGCCCGGGTGGGCCGCCTTCTGCAGCCCGCTGGCGGGGGCGGCGGTGTTTGGCCTGATGTACGCTGTTTTTCGCCGCGCCATGCGGCACTACTGTTCCACGGGGAGCTGAGGTATGGGCGCGTATTCTGTTGAAGGCATTGTGCTGCGGCATGCGGATTACCGGGAAAACGACCGCATGCTCACCTTGCTGACCCCCCGGGGCCGGGTGGACGCCCTGTGCCGGGGCTGCAAACGGCCCAAATCCCCCCTGCTGCCCGCCAGCGAGGTATTTGTGCTGGGCAATTATGAGCTGGTATCCACCAAGGGCCGCGCCGTGGTGGCCAACTGCCTGCTGCGGGACAGCTTTTATCCCCTGCGGCTGGACATGGACAAGCTTTCCGCCGCCGCCTACATGGCCAATATCTGCGAGGCCACCGTGCAGCCGGATGAAAACGCCCAGCGGCCCTTCCTGCTGCTGGCCCGCGCCCTGGGCTATCTGTGCTACAACGGCTACGCCCCCCGGGCGGTGCTCAGCGCGTTCCTGCTGCATTACGCCGTGGCCATGGGCTACAAGCCCCGGTTGAACCACTGCGTGGTCTGCGGCCAGGCCATCGGGCCCGACGCCGGCGCGCTGTTTGACATTGAGCAGGGCGGCGTGGTCTGCCCGGCCTGCGCCGCCAATATGACCCGCGGCGCCGCGCTGAAAAACAAGGAGCTCCGCTGGCTGCGGGAGGCCCTTTTACAGGGCGTCCGGGGGGAGCAGCCGCCGGAGGACGCCCCGCTGCCCCTGCTGCAGGCCTACCTGGAGGCCCGCATCGAAAAGAGGATTCCCCGGCTAATGGTGAAGCTGTAGCCGGGATTGTAATCTGTTTCAAAGCATTTTATTATGAGGTGAACCATGCGGATTACTGTTTATCTTGGCGCCAGCGAGGGCCGCGACCCCGCGCTGAAAACTGCCGCCCGGGAGCTGGGCACTTGGATTGGCCGCAGCGGGCATTCCCTGGTATACGGGGGCTCCAAATGCGGCCTGATGGGCGATCTGGCGGAGAGCGTGCTGCAGGCAGGCGGTCAGGTAACCGGCGTGGAACCCCGCTTTTTCATTGAGCAGGGGTTTGAATACAACGACATTACCACCCTCATCATCACAGAAGATATGACCCAGCGCAAAACCAAAATGATTGAGCTGGGCGAGGCCTTTATCGCCTTCCCCGGCGGTACGGGCACCCTGGAGGAAATTGCTGAGGTGATGTCCAAGATTTCTTTGAGGCACCTGGCCGCGCCCTGCATCCTGTACGACCTGAACGGCTATTACGCCGGCCTGCGGCAGCTGCTGGCCCACATGACCGACATGGGCCTTTCCTCCCCTGAAAAGCAGGAGGGCATCTATTTTGCGGCAAACCTGGAGCAGATCATCCGCATTCTGGAAAGCGTCCCGCCGGAGCGGGCCTGACAGGCTGGACGGTCTAATACAATGCCATTTCTGAACAGCTGCATGCACAAGCAGGAATTGGTAAGGGAGAGGGACGAACGGAGGTTCTCCTCTCTTTCCGTCAAAGAGAGAAGCAGAGAAACCCCATTTGCCGCCGTAAGAGCAGCAAACACAAACTGAAATTTGACGAGGAAGGAAACGCTTCTCTTTTGCGTCAAAAGAGAAGCAGAAAACCTCGTTTGTCGCCGTAAAAGCAGCAATAGCAAGTTGAAACAGGAGTGCCGTTCCCCGCTTCCGGGCAGGCCAGCGAAGCTGGCCCTGCTGTGCGTGTGCGCACAGCGAAAAACCGCCGGACAGACCGAAAAACAAACAAGTTTGTTTTTCCGGCTGGCCTGCGGTTTTTCTTTTGCCCGGAAGCTCGCATGGCGGCGTTCAAGTGACAGGCGCAAATTGTTTGTTATGGCATCCAAGCCAGTTCGCCTGCCGGCTTCTTTGCAGCTTTCTTCCCCGGGAAGAAAGCGCGTATCGGAAATTGTTTGATTTCAATTTCTTCTCCAGAAAATACAATGGATAAGTCAGATCACCTTGCCCTCGGCGGTGACAATGCGGATGCTGGCCTGGCCCATGTATAACAGCGTCGGAGCAGCTTCTTCCGCGAGCGCCGCGGACATCAGGAACAAGAGCACAGACAGCGCGGCGCATAGTCTTTTTTCGATTCGTTTCATATGGTTCCTTTCGCAAAAAGCTCTCCCTCCATTGACCGGAGGGAGAGCCGTTTGTTTACTTCATCAGATTTAGTCCGCTGAGCCAATCTGTCAGCAATGCACGGGTACGCTCCTCGTTTTCCTGGGCGGTCTTGCCCTGGATGGCAAGGCCCTGCAGCACGGCGCAATCCGGCAAAGCGTTCTCGATCACCCGCTGGGTGCCGCTCTGGCCGCTGCCCTCGTGGGTGTTGAAGGGGATTACGGTCTTGCCCGCCAAGTCATAGCTCTCGATGAAAGAGTAGATTGCTTGGGGGATTTTGCCGTGCCAGATGGGATAGCCGATGAAGATCACGTCATAGTCTGCCATGTTTTCCACAGCGGCCACCAGTTCAGGCCGGGCGTCGGTGTCGATTTCCTCCTGCGCCACCCGCAGCATGGAGGCGTAATCCTCCGGATAGGGCGTGACGGTGGTGATTTCAAACAGATCTCCGCCGGTCAGTTCAGCGATCAGCGCCGCCATGATGGCCGTGTTGCCTTTTTCAATGTAACCCGCGTAAGCGGCGCTGGCCGAGCCTTCCCGGGTTTCGCCCACGTTGTAATTCTCCCCGGCCCGGGAAAGATAGGCCACCAGAATGCGGGGCGATTCCGCCTGTTCTTCCGCAAAGGAAGGTACAACGGAGCAAGTGAGAGTCAGAAGCATCAGCATTGCCGCTAAAACAACCGTCAAAATTCTTTTCATTTGGTTTCCTCCTTTTATTTGTTCACGGCAATCCAGGTGCCGTTCCGGTTTTCAAAATGATGACTGCCCTTCATGCGGAAGGTGCCCCGCGCGCCGTATGCGTTGGCATTGAGGATGGAAGTGTAGGTAATGACCGCCCGGTCCCCGTCCATTTCAATGATCGGGTTGGCCATGCCGATGGTGTAATAGGTCAGGCTGCCGTTCGCCACATCGGCAAAGTATTCCTCCCGGGTTTGCCGCATGCCGCTCATGTGAACGAACACCATATCCTCCGAGACGATCTCCCGCATGGCATCGATATCCTTGTCCGTCATGGCCTGGCAGTAGCGCGCGGCCTGGTACAGTACGGAAAGCTCTTCTTCCGTCAGGGAATCCAGATCGATTCCTGTGATCTTAACGTTGGTAAAGACAGTGAAGTCATAAACGATCATAATATCCTCCCCCTGCGCTGTTTCGGCTGATGCGCCCGAGCATCCGATCAAACAGCACAACAGAAACAGGATTGCTGCCCAGCGGCTTTCTGCTGATCTTTTCATCCGCCTGACCTCCTTTCAGCCCATCGTTCAGAAACTTCCGTTTCTTACTTTCAACCTGATTTTAACAACACCGGCACGTCAAAACAATGGGCAGATTTTTGCGGTGGGTGGAATAGGAAACGTATTCGGGAAAAGGGTTGCCTATTGTTTCTGAAAAATTTGCATATTATAATGGCGTTATTTTGTGATTGCTGATAACAAGACGTTCAGTTGCTACAGCGTTCACAAAGGCTTCATCGTGTGAGGCAAAAAACATAGTTCCTTCATATTCGGAGAAAAGCTTTTCCAAAGCTTCTACCGATGGAATATCCAGATAATTTGTTGGTTCATCCAGAATTAGCACATTTGCTGCACTGGAAAACAACCGGGCAAAACATAAACGGATCTTCTCACCGCCGGACAGAACATAAACCGGTTTGCTGATATCCCGTGCCGAGAATAACAACCGGGCAAGGAGGCTTCGAGCCACGCCTTCTTTTTGAACGCTTTCTCTCATTACACTTTCCAGAACGGTTTCTTTCTCCCTCAAGCCGGACAGATCCTGGTGAAAAAAGCCGAGACGAGCTTTAGGAACCGAACGGATCAGATTGCCCTGCTGGATCAGACGGAAAAGAGTGGTTTTTCCGGCGCCGTTCGATCCGAGAATTGCTGTTCTGCTGCTGCGAGACAATTGAAAAAAAGCATCGTCAAAAATAATTTTACCATTCGGATAAACAAACGATAGGTGCTCAGCTTGAAGAATGATCCGGTTTTGTGGGGGATCTGTTAATTGAAAATCCGGACGAATAACAGGAAGTTCCCGAGGCTTTTCTTTCACTTCCATATGTTCCATTCGCTGTTGGACGTTGCGGGCACTGCGTTCAAGCATCTGAGACTTGCTGGCAGGACTGCGGTGAGACGCTGAAAACTCGCGCACTTTTGCATCGCTGTTACTCATTCCATGAGGCTTTCGCGATACCTGCCGCGCTTTCTCTTTTTTCTTTTGATAAACATTTTTTAATCGGCTGAGCTCTTCTGTGTACTGTTCGTATTCTGTCATGGCCCGAGCCTTTGCCTGCTTTTTCTGCAGCAGATAAGCGTCATAATTACCGAAGTATTCAGTAATAGTTCCTTGCTCAATTTCCAGAATACGATTGCATTGATGATTAAGCAGCATTCGATCGTGGCTTACCAGGACAAACGTTTGAATACTCCTGAGACGATTATCCAATAAACGAATTCCATCCTGATCCAGATTGCTGGTAGGTTCATCCAACAGCAAAAATGCCCGGTCTGCGCTGAATAATTCTGCCAGGCGCAAACGCTCTGCCTCTCCGCCGCTTACGATGGGCTGTTTTTGCAGTGATACAACGCCAAGTCGGCTGAGTGCTTCAGGGGAAGCATTGCATTCTGCAGCATTTGCAAATTGCTGAAAGAAGAAAGGAGTACAGAAACACTTAACACTGCCTTCATCCGGCTGCAGGCTGCCGCTCAATAGCCGTAACAAAGTCGTTTTACCAGATCCATTCAATCCAACAAGGCCAATTCGATCGCCTTCATATATACGTAACCTTTCAAGGGCAAAGAGCTTCCGCTCTCCAAATGAGGCAGAGATATGATCAGCGGATAAATACAGATTTGTATTCAAAAAAACCCTCCTTGCAAGGCAGGGAGAGATTGTCAAAACAAAAGCAAGCTATACCCGGTAAGGGTACAACAAAAAACCGATATTCAGACAACCTCTCCGTGCACAGAAAACACACCCTTTTTCAGGGCTCATCCTCAGCGACGGAAAAGTTATCTGATAATCATCTTGCGCGCGCTTACCCTTTCTCTGTGATAGCCATAGTATAAATGAGATAAGGATGATTGTCAACGGCAGCTTGAAAAGAAGAATATAAAGCGGCTCCCCGTGGCGAAAGCAAGTGTAAGATGCGCTCGTTGTACCCGATGCCGGACAGGCCGGGGCTGTATACCTCCGCCGTATCAAAGAAGGTGCAGCCATGCGCAAAGGCGTTTTGAATGGCCTCAATGCTCTGCTGCTCGTCGGGAATTTGCCCGTAGCCGTGGGAGAAAGCCATGCAGTCCATGCACCTCGGACACTTCAAGATCCCGCAGGAACCGCGTTTTCATGGCTGCCCTCATTTCCTGAAAAAGCTGTTCACGCCGCCCAGCACCAGGCGGTTGGTCTCCCCGATCACCTCGTCCAGAGGAATCATTTTTTCGCCCTCCACCCACAGGCGATAGGCGGTAAGCACGGCGTTGTTGATAAAGCCCATGAGCAATTGTTTCTGGTAATCGGAAAGCTGCTGATATTTTTTCGATCCGCTCCAGCCTGCGTCCGTCACGCCGGAGATCATTTGATCCCTGATGGCGTGATACGCGCCGGAGCAGGTGATCTTCTCATAGGCCAGCCCCTGCTCGGCGGAATACAGGAAGAATTCCCGGTTGACCTTGTCCAGTTCTTCGGGCAGGGCATAGCTTTTCACCCGGCTCAGATACCCTTCCGCCAGCTCGCCCTGCAATTCGGAAAGCAGCGCGTCCAGGGTTTCGTAGTAATGGTAGAATGTCTTCTTGTTGATCTGGGCTTTGTCGCACAGTTCCTTCACGGTGATTCTCTCGTATTCCTTTTCGCAGATCAGCTCCTCAAAGGCGCTCTTGATGCCCTGAATGGTTTTCCGGACGCGGAGGTCCTCATTTCCCTGCAGAATCATGGCTGTTTCCTCTCTTTTCAGCTATAAGTAACTTTGGTTACATATTATGAATTTTACCGTACCGTGTCAAGAAAAACCGCATTCAGGGATTATGAATTGAAAAGGAAATTATGCCTTTTCAAAATCAGGCCGCCAGGCAGCAAACTGCTCAAGCTGCGCGTCGGTGCGGTGATAGTAGCGCATATCCTTGTCCAGCCGGGCGATTTCCGCCATTTCAGCGTCTGTCAAAGTGAAGTCCAGGATGTTCAGGTTGTCCCGGATGTGAGCCACATTTTTGCTGCCGGGGATTACCACAAAGCCCATCTGGGTGTGCCAGCGCAGGATCACCTGAGCGGGGGTCTTGCCGTATTTTTCGCCCAGTTTGGCAAAAACCGGCTCCTGCAGCAGGGACTTGTCGCCATGGCCCAGGGGATACCAGCTCATCAGCTTGATGCCGTACTTGTCCAGGGTCGTGCGCAGCTCCTTCTGGGTGAAGTAGGGATGCGCTTCCACCTGAATAAACTGGGGCGCGATTTCCCACTTGCTCTGCAATTCCTCGATGTATTTACCCTCGAAGTTGGAAATGCCGATGGCCTTGGCCTTGCCTTCCTTATACGCCTTTTCCAGCTGCCGATACCCGGCCAGCCAGTTGCCCGCGGGCTGGTGGATGTACAGCAGATCCACGTACTCCACCCCCAGACGCGCCAGGGTTTCATCCACGGCATTGGGGTTCCCGTACTCGCTGGGCCACAGCTTGGTGGACAGGAAGATGTCCTCCCGCTTGACATTGCTTTCCTTCATTCCGCGCCCCACAGCCCGCTCGTTCACATAGGCGTTGGCGGTGTCAATCAGGCGATAGCCCATGTTCAGCGCTTCCCGCACGCTGTTTTGGGCATCCGCGGGAGAAAGCATAAAGGTGCCGATGCCGATGACGGGGCAGGTCAGTCCATTGTTCAGCTTGATGGTTTCCATGTTCATTTCCTCCTTATTTCAGTCCGATTTGCTTGAGCCATTTTTCAACGTCTTTGTCGCAGGTGGCCGCGTCGTCGCCGTTGATCGCCAGTCCCTTGGTCATCCTGGCGCCCGGGCACAGCCTTTGGATATCCTTCAGCGAATTGGAGAAGCCGCTTCCGCCGTGGGTGATCAGCGGGCAGAGGGTCTTGCCGGTGAAATCATAGCTTTCCAGGAAGGTGAACACGGCCATGGGCATGGTGGCCCACCAGTTGGGGAAGGCGACGATGACGGTATCATATGCTTCCATGTTTTCCACCCGCGCCGTCAGTTCGGGACGGGCGTTTTCGCTGTATTCCCGCTTGGCGATCTCAATCTTCTGCATGTGATCGTCGGGATACTTCCGGACCGTATCGATATAAAACAGGTCGCTGTCGATCAGGGCGTGGATTTTTTTCGCCACCACCTCTGTGTTGCCCACAGCCAAATTCCGAATGCTGCCATGGGAATAGTTCTGCCCCGCGTGAGAAAAATAAGCGATCAATGTCTTGGCCATGGTTCATCCCTCCTGATGCCGAGTTGGAAACCTGCGTTTCTTATTTACAATACGAGTATAAACAAAAACTGCCCATAAAACAATGGGCAGATTTTCGCGATTGGTAGTTTAAGTAACGCTATTTGAAAAACAGATGCTTATTTCTTCTCTGATCGTTTTTGTTTTCTAAGGAATCTCTGATTAATTCGCTGGCACGGCTGGCGGCATCTTTTGTGCGATCTGCTGCGCGTAAAAATCTCGATTCAGCGCCGCGAAGCCTTCGATTTTTACGCTTGCATTTCGCAAAAAATATGCTCGTCATCCGGCCAACTCATTTAATCAGAGCTTCCCTAAAACACGGCTCATAAGCCGCACATGGTTTGTTTCCCTTTATTGTATAGTTTAAGCGCAGGCGCGCGATGGTGCTTTAATGATGAAGGGAAGGTAAAGCATCACCGGGACTGAGATGCGGTCAGCAGCAGACAGCAGGCTGTCATGGCGGTGGTCAATTCCGCCGTGGAATGACCGAACCAAAACCAATCCGTGCCCAGCAGCGCGGGCAAAAGCAGAATGAAAACCGGCGGCAGCAGCACGCTGCGAAGCAATGCGGTCACCATGGCCTTGCGGGTTTGGGCAATGGCCTGCCAATAGGAAATGAGCAGGATATTGATGCCGGCAAACACAAAGCCGCAGAAATAAGCCCGGCTGTGGCTGGCGGTGAAGGCGAGCAGCGCCCGATCTCCGGCGGTGAAAAGCGCGTAAAAGCGATCGGAAAAGAAAAACACAAATCCATAGCAGACCAGGCCGACGCCCACAAAGACGGCCAAGGAAAAGCGGCGCATATCGCGGCAGCCCGTCCGGTCGCCGCTGCCCTGCATTTGACTGAAAACCGGCTGCAAGCCCTCCGCCATGCCCAGGAACAGCGTCAGGATGATCAGCATCAGATACCCGATCAGCAGATAGGCCGCCAGGCCCATTTCGCCCAGACGCAAATGCTGGATGGAAAGGTTTGTGATCAAGGTGACCATGCCGATGGTGAATTCCATCACAAAGGAGGGCAGGCCCAGCACCAGCATTTCACCCAGCAGGCGCGGTTTGAAATGAAACCGGGAAAAACGCAGGGAACCGCGCTTCAAAAGAAAGTGAGGCAGCAGGATCAAATCGCTGAGAATCGGCCCCAAGGCCGTTGCCAGCGCCGCGCCGGAAATGCCCATGTTCAGCGGATACATGAACACCCAGTCCAGCAGGATGTTGGAAAGGGAGCCCACCGTCAGCGCGATCATGGCGTGCAGCGGATGGCCGTCGTTGCGCACCAGCCCGCCCAGCAAAAAGCTAAGCAGCATGAAGGGGGAAAGTGCCAGGATGATGGAAAGATAGGCGCAGACTTCCCCGTGAATGCCCGGCGTGCTGCCCAGGACATTTGCCAGGGGATGGATGAACAGATTGCCCGGCACAGCCACCAGGATGCCCAAGGTGCCTGCCATCAGCAGCGCGTGCATCATGCCGGAATTGGCTTCCCCATGGCGCTTCTGGGACAGGGCCACGGACACCATCACGCCGCTGCCCGCCGTGATGGCCATGGAAAGGGCGATCATCAGTTCCAGCATGGGCACCGCCACCCCCGCGGCCGCCATGGCGTCCCGGCCCAGGCGGTTGCCGATGAACACGCCGTCCACAATGAAATAAACCGAATTGAACAGCAGTCCCAGCATCTGAGGAATGGCGTATTTGCGGAACTTCCTGGGTATATCGCTTCTCATGGCTTCCTCCTGACAAAAAAAGAAAGACCTGTGTGTGGTACACAGGCCTAATCCACATACAAAGTCCCGGCGGACGATGATACAATAGCAAAAGATTGGTTGTTTGTCAAGACGACGAATTTGTTTGAACCGGCATTACGCTGCGCGGGATGATGGGACAGGTTTGACAGCAGGAGCTGCCGTTAGAGCAGCCGCTGCATTCTCCGCTGATTTGCATGAGGCACAGCCCGCAATTCAGGCTGCACAGTGAAAACCGTCCGCCTGTCCGCTGAAATCCCGTTTTATTTATAGCGACCTTCTGCTCCTGCGAAGGGCATCAAAGGATAACGCTGCTGTACTGTACGTCTGAATGGACCTGGCTGGAGGACGTTTCCCAGCTTACAGCATTATTCATGCCAATGTAGATATTGAATTTAAAACGGTCGCTGCGGATGAAGCTTTCCACGTATTCGGCTACGCGGCCATCTGCCAAATAGGCAACGCGCTGGGAAAAGCATACGCTGGCATTTTTTCTGCATTGGAGCAGTGCCGCCGTTTGCGGGGCTACATCGACGATGCTGTACGTATCCTGGGCCTGGGTAGGGATAAGGCCATATTTGCTTTTCAGGGCTTCGTACAGGCTGTCCTTGATTTCTTCTGCCTTGAGGTGGGGGTACACGTGCGGATTCAAATAACTGGTGACAACCACCACTGGCGTGCCCTCAGTAGAAACGACCCGTTTGAATTTCATCAAGCTATCGCCGGCGGCCAACTCGAACAACTGGATCAGATGGGGCGGGGCGGGTACCTGCTTCAAGCTCAGGATGCGCGTATGCGGCCCCTTCCCCATGCGGCGGATATCCTCAGTAAAGGAGGGCAGACGGTCGAAGGAACGGGTGATGCGGGGTTCGCTGACAAAGGTGCCGCTCCCCTGCTTGCGGTAGAGGACCCCCTCGTTGACCAGATCCATCACCGCCTGCTTTACCGTGCCGCGGCTGACGCTGAATTGGGCGGATAGCTGCGCTTCGCTGGGGATGCTGTCATGGGGCTTGGCCTGGGCGACCAATTCCCGCAGATATTTTTTGATCCGGATATAATGCGGAATATGCTGTACATCTTCGTTCATGGAGCACACCTCTCAGCGGAAAACATTCGTGATGATTCCATATTAAAGCAACAGGGCGGATTTGTCAAATCCTCCGGGAACAGCTTGGACGCAAAAACAGGGAAAACAGCCAAAACATGCATGATCAGGCAAAAAATATAACAAATAAATAATTTGAACAACTACTTGACTAATCAACATAATCCGTGTTATAGTATCGCTGAGAAGCGCGGCGGAGAACATGGCCGCCAATATTAAGGGAGGTAGTACAATGAAAAAGATCCTTGCTCTGCTCATGCTGGCAGTATTGACGGTAGGCCTGCTGGCTACCGGCGCTGTGGCGGAAGACAAAAAGATCAAAGTCGGCTATGACATCTACTGGCTGGGCAATTCCTGGTCCGTGCAGCTGTATCAGGAATTCAAGTATGATGCCGAACAGCTTTATGCCGACAAGATCGACGTGACCTATGTGGAGAGCGAAGGCGATATCAGCAAGCAGATCGCTAACCTGGAAGATCTGATCGCCCAGGAAGTGGACGTGATCATCACCACCCCCAATGACACCACCGCCCTGAATTCCACCCTGAAGGATGCCATGGACGCCGGCATCAAAGTGATCCTGCTGTGCGCGGGCATCGACGGCGACACCTATGACACCCTGATCACCGTGGATGAGCAGGAATTCGGCCGCGTGGGCGCCCAGTGGCTGGTTGATCAGCTGGGCGGCAAGGGCAAGATCATTTGCCTGAACGGTATTTCCGGCCTGTCCACCAGTGAACTGCGTTATGCCGGCGCCAAAGGCGTGTTTGACAATTATCCTGATATCGAAGTGCTGGCTGTGGAGGACGCCAACTGGGACTATGCCACCGGCAAGAAGGTCACCAGCGATCTGCTGGCCGCCTATCCTGAAATCGATGGCGTGTGGTCTCAGGGCGGCTCCATGACGCTGGGCGCCATCGAAGCCTTCCAGAGCGCCAACCGGCAGCTGGTTCCCATGACCGGTGAAGACAACAACGGCCTGATGAAGGCCTGGAACGCCAGCGGCAGCGAGGGTATTGGCTGCGCCAAGCCCACTTGGCTGGCCCGTGTTGCCCTGGAAGCTACTGTGAAGATGATGAACGGCGAAACGGTGGAAAAGGATCAGATCTACCCCGTGCAGACCATTACCACCGCGGACATCCCCAACTACGTGCACCCCGACCTGTCTGATGATGTCTGGTGCGGCACGGAGCTGCCTGTGGAGACGCTGCAGCAGATCTTCCAATAATACACCACTGGATAAGGGGAGGATGCGCTGGCATCCTTCCCCTGTTTTTAATGGGCGCAGTTCTTCCGCCGAAATGCTGGACGGCTGCCCCACCATAACCTGATGATTTGTCTGGAGTGATACGATGGCCGGGATTGTAGAAGGAAGGAATTTATCCAAGGAATTCAATGGGAACGTGGTGCTCCGGGATGTGTCCATCAGCTGTGAGGCTGGAAAGGCCATCGCACTGGTGGGGGAAAACGGTGCCGGGAAGAGTACCCTGATGAATATCATTAGCGGCAGCCTGACACCCAGCGCCGGCACCGTGTTGGTGGATGGGAAAGAGGTGCGCTTCTCTTCTCCGGAGCAGGCGAAGCGGCTGGGCATCGCATTTGTGCATCAGGAATTGAGCCTGATGGAAGAAATGACGGTGGGAGAAAACATCATGCTGGGCAGGGAGCCCAAGAAGGGTGGCCTGATCAACCAGAAGCGGCTTCATCAGGAAGCCGAAAAAGTGCTCCGCGACGTTGGGTATCAGATCAACGTGCACAGCATCGTATCGGATCTGACGCCGGCGGAAAAGCAGATGACAGAAATCGCCAAGGCCTGGGCGGGCAGCCCCCGGGTGATGATTTTCGACGAGCCCACCTCCAGCCTGAACAACACTGAAAGCAAGACGCTTTTCAGCTTCATTGACCGGATCAAGCAGCAGGGTATTGCGGTGATCCTGATTTCTCACCGCATGGATGATATATTTGAAACCTGCGATATCGCCTTTGTATTGAAAGACGGGGAATTTGTGTTCAGCAAGCCTGTGGCGGAGACCAACGAGGATGAATTGATCTCCCGCATGGTGGGCCGGGAATTCAAAAACGCTTATCCGCCCCGGCGGGAAAAACGCAGCGAAGAAATCTGTGTGCGGCTGGTGGATGCCTGCGTAGGGGATAAGGTGAAGCATGTGAACCTGGAGGTGCCGGTGGGAAGCATCATCGGTATCGGCGGCCTGGAGGGCCAAGGACAGCGGGAGCTAAGCCGGGCGCTGTTTGGCATTACTCCCTTCACGAGCGGCACGTATGAGATCGATGGCAAGGCGGTACGCATCCGTTCGCCCCGGGACGCAGTAAAGCACGGCATCGCTTTCGTGCCGGATGATCGGAAGGCGGAAGGCTTGGTGCTGCCTTTGTCGGTGGAGAAAAACATTCTTTCCCTGATTCTGCCCAAAGTAAGTTGGCGAGGCGTGGTGAACGCCAAAGCGGCCCGGAAAGAAACGCTGGCGGGCATCCAGCAGCTCAAGATCCGGGTGGCTGATCCGCAGCAGGAGGTGCAGTATCTCTCCGGCGGCAACCAGCAAAAAATCGTGTTTTCCAAATGGATCAAAACCGCGCCCCGTATTCTGTACCTTCATGAGCCAACCCGCGGCGTGGATGTGCAGAGCAAGCTGGAGATTTACGAATTGATCAGGGACCTGACCAGAGAAGGCGTCAGCGTGGTGGTGTTCACCAGCGACATCCTGGAATTGATCGGGTTGTCGGACGAAATCTATGTGATGTACGAGGGTGAAATCTCCGGCCATATTGACGGAGAGGGCGCCACGGAAGAACGGGTGATGCAGCTGAGTGCCCGCATCGCCCAGAGCAAGGAGGGAGAGGCATGCTGAATGGATCGGTGCGCAGGCACCTGAAAAAGGCGATCCCATCCTATGTGATCCTGGCGATGATCATCATCGCGGTGTCGATCGTATCCCCCTCCTTCAGAAAGGTGGGCAATATCCGGAACATTATCGCTCAGTGCGCGGTATTGGCCATCGTATCCATCGCTCAGACCAATGTGCTGCTGATCGGCGGCATTGATATGTCGGTATCCAGTGTGATTTCCTTTGGCACCATCGCGGTGGCCATGTATTCCAGCGCAGGAGGAGTGGGGCTGGCGGGCGCTTTGCTGCTGGCCCTGGCGGTGGGCGCAGTGACGGGCCTGATCAACGGCATCGGCATAGTGCGCTTCCGCATCCCGCCAATGATCATCACCATTTCCACCCAGGCACTGCTCAAGGGCATCTGCCTGGTGCTGATGCCCAAATCCGGCGGCAAGGTGAACGTCGATTTTGCTTCGTTCCTGAAGACCCGCTTTGGGGTCATGAATGTTTCGGCCATCATTGCGCTGGTGCTGTACGCGGTGTTTTTTGTGATCTATCACCACACCCAGTTCGGCCGGCGGATCTACGCTGTGGGCAATGGCGAAGTATATGCCGCCCAATCCGGCGTGCCAGTGCGCAAAACGATCATTTCCACCTATGTGATCTCCGGGATGATCTCCGCTTTGGCCGGCATCGTACTGGCAGCTCGCATTTCCACGGGCAATCCCCTGGTGGGCGATTCCTACGCCATGAACTCTGTGGCTTCTGCGGTGGTGGGAGGCGTATCCATGACCGGCGGCGTGGGCACGGTGCTGGGTGCCTTGTCTGGCTCGGTCATCATGTCCCTGATCAACAACGTGATCAACAACATGGATATTTCGCCCTATTATCAGTATATCACCCGTGGCCTGGTGCTGGTGGTCAGCCTACTGATCTTCCAACTCAGGGGGAGGAGAAAGGCATGATGAAGATTAAAGAAAAAATGCGTTACAGCAGCTTCCCCTTTGGTGTCTATTTCCTGCTGATTGCTGTCATCATCGCTTTCTTTATTGCCACTCAGGGCACTATATCTCCTTCCCATCTGCTCAATATTATGCGGCAGGCATCGCCCTTGGGCATCGCCGCTATGGGGCAGACGCTGGTGCTGCTGGTGGGGGGCATCGATCTTTCGGTGGGCTCCACCATCTCCATGGTGAACTTGGTGACAGCTTCCCTAATGATGGGAAAGATGGAAAACCTGTTCGTATCCATCCTGGTGTCTCTGCTGCTGTGCGTGGCGATCGGCTTCCTCAACGGCTATATCATCGCCCATTTCAAAATGCAGCCCTTCCTGGTTACCATGGCCATGTCCATGATCGTAGAGGGCGGCTACTACATCTACACCAAGGGAATCGCAAAAGGCAGCATTGCTGCGGGTTTCCGCTTCATTTCGGAGGGATGGATCGGGCCGCTGCCCATCGCTGGGCTGATCTGGGTGGGGCTATGGGCCATCCTGTCCTTTGTACTGCACCGCTCCACGTACGGCCATAAACTGTATATCACCGGCGGCAACCAGGCGGCATCCCGGCTTTCAGGCTTCCGCAGCGAGGGCCTGGTGATTTCAGCTTACGTGCTATGCTCTCTGCTGGCGGGCATTGCGGGGCTGATGCTGTCGGCCTACATCGGCACGGCCTCCACCGGCATCGGCGCGGATTATACCCTGAATTCCATCGCCGCCACCGTGGTGGGCGGCACGGCCTTCAGCGGCGGTATCGGTGGATTGGAGGGCACCTTCCCCGGCGTGCTGATCACGGTGATCCTGCAGAGCATGATGACCATTATCGGTATTTCCGAAGCGGGCAAATTTATCGTGCAGGGCGTAGTGATCGCCACCATGGTGGCCATCAACCAGATGCGGAAAAAGAGGAGATAAACCCGTCATCGCGCAGCCGGGATACCGGCGGAAAGAGAGGAACGATCTATGGCTTTCATTCGTACCATGCTGGGCGATATCGCCCCGGAGGAGTTGGGGTTCACTTATTCTCATGAGCATATCGTATGCCGTCCCGCCCATTGGATTGAGCATCATCAGGAGGATCTGCTTCTGGATGATCCGGAAAAATCCTGTCAGGAGGTATTCCTTTTCAAGCAGGCAGGGGGCAAAAGCATTGTGGACGCCACCGCCATCGACTATGGCCGGGATCCAGCGGCTGTGTGCGAGATTTCCAAGCGCACCGGCGTGCAGATCGTGGGCACTGCAGGCTTCAATAAAGGCTTTCTGTGGGATGCCAAAATACCCGGTCAGAACCGGACTTACGCCGAATGGATCGACAGCGCGTCCCTGGATGACCTGGTAAAATTTGAGATCGGGGAGATCGAGGAGGGCATGCAGGATACCGGCGTGAAGGCGGGGCAGGTGAAATTCGGCACCGGCTACAATTCCATTTCTCCTTTGGAAATCAAAACCATCCGGGCCGCCTGCCAGGCCCATCGGGCCACCGGCGCGCCCATCCATTCCCATACGGAAGCGGGAACCATGGCCCTGGAGCAGATGAAGTATATCCGAGAAGAGGGCGTGGATCTGCACCATGTATCCTTCGGACACATGGACCGCAATCCCGATCCCTGGATGCACCTGCGTGTGGCGGAAACCGGGGCTTATGTGAGCTTTGACGGCATTGCCAAGGTGAAATACAATCCGGAGAGCGTGCGCATCCAATGCATCCTGGAGTTGGTGAAGCGGGGCTATCAGCGTCAGATCCTGGTCAGCGGCGACACGGCCCGACGCAGCTACTATTATTCCTATACCTACGCCGTGGGCTTGCCCTACATCATCACCACCTGGTGCCCCCGCCTGATCCAGGAGGCGGAAGAGCAGGGCATCAACGGCAAACAGCTGGTGGAGGACATCTTCATCAACAATCCCCGGGAATGCTTTACCTTCAAAAACAGAGCATAAATACGCGGCGGGAGAATAGGGCGGCTTCATCCAGCCCTGTTTCCCTCGCTGGCGGAAGGAGGAATGCCTTTTGAAGCTGGCGGAAATGAACCAAAAAACAGCGGCGGAGCAGATCGGCCGCATGACCGCTGTATTGCCCATCGGCGCCACGGAGGTGCACGGAAATCATTTGCCCCTGGGGACGGATACCTATCTGGCCGTGGCGATCTGCGATCAGCTGGAAGAAAACATGGGGGCAGACCAATGCCTGGTACTGCCCTGCGTGCCTTACGGACAGGTGTGGTCCCTACGGAAAACGGCAGGCACTGTGGATATTCCCGATAACATCCTGACGCCGTATCTGACCCATATCGCCATGAGCATGTATCGGGCGGGAATCCGGAAATTTGCCTTTGTGAACGCTCATGTGGGAAACAACAACGCCATCAAGGCCGCCATGCGCCAGATCTGCGCCCAGTGCGATATGAAGGTGTATGGCTTCACCTATCCCGGGGCGGAACAGGCCATCAAAGAGGTGTGCACCACCCCCCGGCCTCATGGGGCATATTTCCATGCCTGCGAAATCGAAACCAGCTATATGCTTTATTTATGCCCGGAACGGGTGGATATGTGTCAGGCGGTGCGTCAGTACCCGGACTTTCCCGCGGATTTTGATGTGACCCCCACACCCTGGACGGATTTCATGCCCATCGCTGTGCTGGGGGACGCCACAGCGGCCACAGCCGAGAAGGGCCGGTACATCATCGACCGGGTCGTGGATACCATGGCGCGGTATTTGAAACAGGAGTAAGCTATGACGGAAGCGGTATTGGCCCTGGATCTGGGCAGCACCCAGCTCAAGCTCATGCTCATGGATCGGGATGGAAAGGCCCTGGCCACGGTAACGGCGGGATATCCTACGCAAACGCCGGCTCCGGGCTGGCTGGAGCAACGGCCGGAGGATTGGGCAAAGGCCCTGAAAGACGGCATGGCACAATTGCGCGCTGAGCAGCCCGGCATCCACATTGCCGCCATCGGCCTGTCCGGGCATATGAGCGGCACGGTGCTGCTGGATGAAAAGGATCAGGTGCTCTGTCCCTGCATCATGCTGTCGGATTCCCGATCCGAGGAAGAATGCCGCTGGCTACAGGAGCAGGCAGGGGAGATGATCCGCTCCCACACAGGTAATGCGGTAATCAATGCCTTCACCCTGCCAAAGCTGAAGTGGCTCCAGTGCCATGAAGCGGATGTATGGCGGCGGACGCGGGTATGGCTTTCGCCCAAAGATTATATCCGCCTGCTGCTGACGGGCCAGGCTGCCACGGAATATACGGACGCCTTCAATTCCCTGTGCGTCGATGCCCAAACCGCCGCTTGGAGCGACGATATCATTGCCGCGGCGGGATTGGAAAGGGAAAAATTTCCGCCGATGCTCACGCCCCGCAGCATCGCGGGCACCGTAACGCAGGAGGCGGCGCAGTGTTTCTCCCTGACGAAAGGCATCCCGGTGGTGGCCGGCGGGGCGGACATGGCCTGCGGCGCGCTGGGTATGGGCCTGTTCCAGGAGGGAGAAGCTGCCTTGACACTGGGCACCTGTGCCACCTTCCTGGCCAACGTGACCCGGATCAGGGAGGAGGGCTTTGGGCAGGTGACGTTCCATCTCCATGCCCTGCCTGGCATGCTGTACGCCCTTGGCTCCCATTTTAATGGGGGGCTGGCCGTGAATTGGCTGGCGCAGGTGCTTTCGCCGGAGGGGGCGCTGGATTACGGCGAGATTGCCCGCCTGTCTGCCCTGGCTGAGGCGGTGCCGCCTGGCAGTGGAGGGATGATGACCCTTCCCTTCCTGGCGGGCAGCGGCTCGCCCTATTTCCGATCCGCCGACCGGCAAACTGTGCTGGGCATGAGTACCGCCGCGGGGCGGGGAGAAATTTTCCGCAGTGAATTAGAAGGTATTACTTATAACCTGGATGAAACCAAGCGGCTTTTTGACCGGATGATCCCCAACGGACTGAAGCGGGTGCTGCTGGGGGGAGGCGGGACAAAGATCGGCGTGTGGCCATCCATGATCGCGGATGTGTTTGACTGCCCTTTGCATGTGGTGCGCAACGCTGACGCCTCTACCGTAGGGGCCGGTATCCTGGGCGGATGGGGCGTAGGCTTTTACACGGACGCCCAGCAGACGGCCCGGAAGGGGCTGACGGGCAGCCGCCTTTTGCGGCCCGATCCGGCGCGTGCGGCGGCGTATGCCCAGTGGAAAGAAAAATACCTGGCGGCCTATTCAATGCTGACATCCTGGTACTGAGCGATAGGGAGGGACAAAAAGCGTGCGTTTGACGAAGCATATCCACATCGTGGGGAGCGGCGAATCGGGGCTGAGTCTCACCAATCCCTTTGACTGCACGGTTTATCTGATCGACGGGGGGGATCAATGCGCCCTGATCGATGCGGGGGTAGGCGTGCAGCCTGAAAGGATCCTGGAGCAGATCCGACACAGCGGTGTGGATCCCTGCCGGGTGGATCGGATTCTGCTCACCCACGGGCATGGGGATCACGCCGGCGGGGCCTGGGCCCTGTCCCGGCTGCTGAATGCACAGGTGTACGCCATGGAGCCTGCGGCCCAATTTATTCGGGAGGGCGATATTGAGCGCCTGTCGCTCACCCAGGCCATCGAGGCCGGGGTGTATGAAAGGGGATACCAATTTCATCCCTGCCCGGTATCTTCTCTGGAGGACGGAGAAGAAATCAGGATCGGGGAAATCACCTTGCGGACAGTGGCATCTGAGGGGCACAGCGCCGGCCACTGCTGTTTTGTTATGGAGGAAGAGGATCGGCGGGTGCTTTTCGCGGGGGATGCGGTGCAGTGCGGCGGCAAGATCGCTCTGCAGGCTATTTGGGACTGCGATCTGCAAAAGTATGTGGATACCCTCCGCCGCCTGAACGCCCTGCGGGCCGATGTGCTGCTGCCAGCCCATGGGGCTTTTGCCCTGGAGCGAGGGCATGTGCATCTGGAAAAAGCCTGCCGGATCCTGGATACCCTGGCCCTGCCCCCAAACGCCATTGGAGAATAAGGAGGAAAATGTCATGTATGCGTCCATGTGGTCTTATCCATGGGATTTGCTGGATTGCGGGCTGGAGCGCTCCTTGGATGATATGCGGGAAAATGGGCTGACGGGCGTCAGCATGATCACCAGCTATCACGCCGGGCGGTTCCTGTGTGTGCGCAGCCCCAAACGAAAAATCTATTTCCCGGAGGATGGGGTGCTGTATTACCCCACGGATCTGCGCCGCTTTGCGGGACAGGAAATCCAGCCCAAGGTGGGGGCGTTCATCCAGGAACATCCGGATTTCTGGGATCGGCTTTTCGCCGAGGCCGGAAAGCGGGAGATGACTGTATCCGGCTGGACGGTGTGCCTGCACAACACCTGCATCGGCATGCAGTATCCCCAAATGTGCGTGCGAAACGCCTATGGGGATGTGGTGTATTACAATCAATGCCCTGCCAATCCCCATGTGCGGCTGTACATGAAAACGCTGCTGGAGGATTTGCTGGCCCATCTGCCGTTGCACGCGGTGGAATTGGAATCCATGAATTATATGGGGCATGCCCACGAATTCCATCACGAAAAGGATGGAATCGGCCTGACGGCCCTGCAGGATTTTCTCTTTTCCCTGTGCTTCTGCCCCAGTTGCGTGGAACGGGCGCGTAAAGAAGGCTTGGATATCCTGCCGGCACAGCGGCAGGTGCGTATTTGGCTGGAGGACATCTGCGCGGGCCGCGGCAAGGGCTCCGACGCGGAGTTCCTGACCCAGGGCATTGAGTACTTCCGAGATGTGCCAGTGGTGTATGATTACCTGAAATGGCGGTCCACCGTAGTCACCACGCTGATGCAGGAAGTACACGCCATTACCCAGGGGCGGGCCAAGCTGTTTTTCCTCAGCCTTCTGCCCCATTCCGGCTCCTGGCTGTTTGGCGTGAACCTAAAGAAGATCACCCGTGCCTGCGAGGGCGTAGTGGTGTGCAGCTATGACTGCGATGAAAAGAAGGCGGAGCAGGATATCCGGGAATGCCATCGGGACTTTTCTCCCGGCACCGAGCTGATGGTGGGTATGCGCTGCTTCACGCCGGAATACGCCGATGAAGCGGCTTTTTCCCGGAAAGTGAAGACGGCGCTGCAGGAGGGCGTGAACGGATTTAACTTCTATAATTACGGCCTGATCCCGGAAGCCCATTTGCACTGGGTGAAAAAAAGCCTGGAAACCTGATACAAAAAAACCGCCGCGCTGACACTGCGCGGCGGCGGATGCGGCGACGGGATTATTCGTATTCCACCAGCACTTCGATTTCCACGGCAATATCGCCGGGGGTGGCATTGACGCCCATGGCGGTGCGGGCGGGCAGGCCCTTTTCTTCGCCGAACACATCCAGCAGCAATTGGGATCCGCCATTCACCACCTGGGGCTGCTGCGTGAAATCATCGGTGCTGTTGACAAAGGCCAGCACTTTCACAAACCGCTTGATGCGGTTGAGATCGCTCAATTTGGCCTGCAAATTGGAAAGCAGATTCAGCATGCAGCGGCGGGCCGCTTCCTGTCCCTGCTCCAGGGAGACTTCCCGCCCCAGCTTGCCGGTGATGTTTTCCCCGTTCCACTGGGGGCCGCAGCCGGAGCAATACAGCAAATGATTTCCAAATTCCACGACAGGGGTATATAATCCGCCTTTGGCGGGCGGCGGGGGAAGCAGGATGTTGTTTTCCTTCATGATGTCATAAACATTGGCCATTTTGTGTTCCTCCTTGCTGAAAATCGATTGGGGATGCCGCGGACATTATTCAGTTTCAGTATATCATATCCAGTTGTATAGTCAAGTGCCTAAGACAGCATTTTTAGGGGCTAAGGGCCGGAAAAACAGAGAAGAGCGAGGTTTTTGCCATGGATTTGCGCTGCAGCGTATGTCATCAGCCGTATCAGGGAAGCACGCATCACTACGTATGCCCCCACTGCGGGGGCAGTATCGAATGTCCCGTGGATTTGAAAAAGGAGCCGGAGAAACTGCGCCGGATCCTGCGCCAGGGAAGCCCAAAGAATATCTGGGGATATCGGCCGTTTTTCGCTGTGTCCGAGGAGGCGGAACCCGTCTCCATGGGAGAAGGCAATACGCCGCTGATTCTGGCCAAGCGCTTGGGCGCGGCCTGCGGGCTGGCGGATCTGTGGCTGAAAAACGAAACGCTGAATCCTTCCGGAACGTATAAGGACCGCTTCGCCACTGTAGCCATGACCCTCGCAAGGGCCCAGGGAATTACGCGCACCGCTATCGGCAGCGCCGGCAACGCCGCGGCGGCTGTGGCGGCCTATGCGGCCCGGGCAGGGATTGAATGCTTTATTATGATGCCGCCGGGCGCGGTGAAAGAGAGGGCCTGGCAGAATATGTCCTATGGCGGGTATTTCATTTATGGCATGGGCGGTGTGGATGACTGCGTGCACATGGCGGAGGAAGGGGAAGAAAGCTTGGGGTGGAAGAATATGTGCACCACCATGATGAACAATCCCCTGGCTTGCGACGGTTATAAAACCATTGCTTACGAGATCGCCCGGGATCTGGATTTTCAGGTGCCGGATCACGTGGTATGCCCTGTGGGCGGCGGCATCATCATCAGCAAGATTTATAAAGGCTTTGAAGAAATGCATGCGCTGGGCCTGATCGGCCGTCTGCCCCATATGATCGCGGTGCAGGCCGCGGGCTGCGCGCCGCTGGTCAAGGCGTTTCAGGAAGGCAGAGAAAAAACGGAGAAATGGGAGCATGGACAAACGATCGCTTTTGCCATATTTGATCCCGTTACGTTTGAAGGTGTGACAGCATTGGATACGGTGCGCCGCTCGGGAGGCACGGCGGTGGCGGTGGAGGATGAGGATATTCTCTCTGCCATGCGGGACTGCGCCCGGATGGAAGGCGTGATCGCCGAGCCGGCCAGCGCTGCTACGGTGGCCGCTGCGGCAGCGCTGCGTCGGACGGGCGCCATCGGGGAAAGGGATCAGGTGGTGTGCGTGCTCACCGGCAGCGGCTTACGGGATCTGAAGCTGCTTGCTGGCGATATGTCGCAGGTGCCCTGTGTGCAGCCGGGGGATGTGGCTGCGCTGGAGCGGGCCGTCGAAATGTATGAAGCAAAGAAGGATTGAGCCCATGGATATTCAAGCACTGACCCTGGAAATTTTCACCCGCCTGATGCGGGAAGACACCATCAATCCACCGGGCAATGAGCTACGGGGTGCAAGATGCCTGCAGGAAATTTTCTCTGCCCACGGCATCGACAGCCAGGTGCAGAATCTGGGGCACAACCGCGGCAATTTTATCTGCACTTTGGGCAAAAAAGGCCCGATGCTGGAATTTTGCGGGCACTTGGATGTGGTGCCTGCAGCGGAGGGCTGGAGGCATCCGCCCCTTGGTACAACGGAGGAACAGGGGCTGCTTTACGGCAGGGGCGCGTGCGATATGAAGGGCGGCGTGGCGGCCATGTGCGCCGCGGCCATTGGGCTGGCGCCGGAGATTGAGCAAAGCCGGATGCGGCTCCGGCTGGCCTTTGTGGCCGATGAAGAGCAGGCCAACGCGGGCATGCACGCCTTTCTGGGGGCATATCCGTCGGCGGATTATACGATCCTGGGTGAGCCCACCGATTTGCACGTAGCCATCGCCCATCGGGGCGTTGCCAGGCTGTATATCGATCTGCATGGTCAGGCGCGCCATGCGGCCCTGCGCTCCTCCGAGAAAACGGCGGTGACCAAAGCTGCACGTGCTGTGCTGGCCATGGACCGGCTGAATGCGCGTCTGGAGAAACAGAGCCATCCCATCCTGCCCGCGCCTTCCATTTCTGTCACCCAGATCAGTGGATATGAAAAAGATAATGTGGTGCCGGGAAAAGTGCGGATACTGGTGGATTTCCGCATTTTGCCCGGCATGGAGGAAAGCAGCGTCCAAGGTATGCTGGAAAAAGCGCTGAAGGAAGAAGCCATCGACAGCTTTACTCTGCATCCGCACTTTTTCATGCCGGGAGGCGCGCTGGAGGCCGGGGCGCCTTTCGTATCTCTGTGCTGCCAAACAGCCTCCGATCTCAATGGAAGAAGAGAAGTGCCCCAGGCGTTTGACGCCTCCTGCGAGCAATGCTTTTTGCTGCAGGCGGGGTCTCAGACGGTCATCCTGGGCCCAGGCAGCCTGGCCCAGGCACACACCACCGATGAATTCGTGGAAAAGACTCAGCTTTTTCGGGCAAGCCAGATATACATGGCAGTGGCTCGCCGTATGATGACGTCATGATCTATGGAAAAAGCAGCATGAGGACAGCGATAACTACAACCGCTTCGCTGCCCTGGTGGAAAAGCATGTGGACATTCCCGAGCTGACCACCGCCATCGTGAACGGATTCGTTGAAAAGATCATCGTCCACGAAGCAGATAAATCCAGCGGCCACCGCAGGCAGACGGTGAAAATCGTCTTCAACTTTGTCGGTCAACTGGAGCTTCCCATCCTAAGTGAACCGATCACCCTGGAAGCGCCCCAAAAACAAAGGAAAACCGCGTAGCCACATCGACTACGCGGTCTCCCCAAGGATTAGTTCCTTATAAAAGAAAACCCTTGATTTCTTAAGGGTTTTCGTTTGGTACGGGAAACAGGACTTGAATTCGACCAGATTATACATCCTCGATCAGTTCTACCACATGATGTAGAACGATGAAAGAAGAATAATCAATATCTTGTGGTATCGACCAACGATAGTAAACCGTGTGTTCTCACGGTTTGGGTACGATCAGGCGACGATTTTGCGGTATATCGGCAAATTTACCCAAACCAGATTTTAGCCAACGAAAGTGAAAAACGCGGCTAAAAACACAAAAAAGGAGGACATCAACATGACCCGTTTCCCGAAAGAATTGACTGAAAATGGCATTCATTACACCCTGCATGGCGACTACTACTTTCCGGATCTCGACCTCCCGGATTCTCCCCGGCAGACTATCGGCCACTATGGCCGGATGCGGAAAGCTTACCTCGAGGAGCATCGCCCCGGACTGTACGAACGGCTTCTTCTTTCCGGTAAGCTGTACGACCATCTGGCAGAAACAGATCAAGTCTGCCGGGATCGTATGGAACAGATAATTACCCGGATGGCCAAAGCTGAAGGAATCAACGAACAGCTGAAAGCATCAGATCAGCTGGGGTGGATTTCCCGGATGAACAGCATCCGGCACCGGGTTGAAGAAATGTTACTTGCTGAATTAGTTTTTGACTGAGTTCGTATCGCCGCCTCTTCGGAGGCGGCTTTTTTGTGTTAGTATTGTTGCAACCAATTTGCAAATTAGTTGCAAGTTGGCCTGCAAACGTCAGTTATCCTCTGCTCCAGAGGAACCTGCGAACCATCTTGCCGCGCTTGTATAACCGCAAATAATCTCGACTTTTTTGCTGATAACACTAAAACGACAAAAATTCTTCCGGATTTATTTCGTTCAAACTTGCATGCGTGCAAGATGATTGTTGACAAACTTGCACGCGTGTGATATTCTGTGCAAGAGGTGATTAATAAGATGAACAGAACGATTCCAATGCGCGAAAGCCTTGAGGTTGAGTTTAAAAGCGATAAGAGGAAACTGGACGACGGTGACATTATTGATGCTGTTGTTGCCTTTGCAAATACGAATGGCGGTGGGATATATCTTGGTGTAGAAAACGACGGCAGCATAACCGGTTTACACAAAGACCATAGGGACATCACGCGGCTAGCGGCATTTATTGCAAACAATACGATTCCGCCAATTTCAGTACGTGCTGAAATCATCGAGGAAGAAAAGCCTGTACTGATGATTCAGGTTCCACGCAGCCGTAGTATTGTGGCATCTGCTTCCGGGAAAATTCAGCGGCGTCGCATCCGGGCAGATGGCGAGCCAGAAAATATTCCCATGTATCCGTATGAGATCAGTACACGCCTCAGCGAACTCTCACTGTTGGATTTCTCAGCACAGCCCGTTCCCGGAGCAAGCTACGCGGATCTCGATCCTCTGGAGAGAGAGAGACTCAGAAGGATTATACTCGCTTATAATGGTGAAAAAAGCCTCTTGGAACTGCCGGATGACGAATTGGACAAAGCCCTTCAACTTGTCGTGACAGTAGGAGATCAGTTGGTACCAACCTATACAGGGATCTTGCTGATCGGAAAACCAAACAAGTTGCGGGAACTTATGCCAACAGCGGAATCTGCTTATCAGATGCTGCGTGGGACAGAAGTTACGGCAAATGAATCGTTCTATCAGCCGCTCCTCTACACAATTGAGCAGATGATCGAGTTTGTGAACGTGCGTAACCCGGAACAAGAACTTGAGGTAGGCATGTTCAGGATATCCATTCCTGATTTTGACAAGCGAGCTGTCAGAGAAGCGATTGTAAATGCCTTTGCTCACAGGGATTATACCCGCCTGGGCAGAGTACTGGTGCAGATTGATTCGGACGGCTTAACAATCAGCAACCCAGGTGGCTTCGTAGAAGGCGTGACCTATAGCAATATTTTAACGGTTGAACCTCACGGTCGAAATCCTCTCCTTGCAGACGCACTGAAACGGATAGGGCTTGCTGAAAGAACTGGCCGAGGGGTTGATCGTATCTATGAGGGCTCCCTTCGATATGGTCGGGAATGCCCGGATTATTCCGGATCCACATCTGCAAATGTTCGCTTATTTATTCCCCGAGGGATGCCCGACAGAAGAATCGTGACTATGATCGCAGAACACCAACAAAAGACAGGTGAGTTGCTGCCTCTAAATAGCTTGTTACTGCTAAACTTGCTCAAGCAGGGACGTCGCATGACAACTGAAGCTATCAACAAAGAACTCAATTTACCAGAGGGAAAGGTTCGTGCTACAGCGGAACGGCTTGCTGAAGCCGGACTGTTGGAAGCAATTGGCAATGGACGTGGGAGGACCTATGTCCTGAGTTCAAAGCTGTACAAGGATCCTGTGGAATATGTCAGGCAAACGGACATTGACCAACTGCGCTACCGTGAATTGGTACTGAAACTGGCACAGACGCGGGGGGCAATCTCACGTAAGGACGTGATTGATCTACTACACATTAGCGGCCCCCAAGCATATAGGCTACTTCAGAAGTTAGTGGATGATAATGAACTGGTGAGAGAAGGCAATACCAGTGCGGCACGGTATAAGGTCAGAAAAGCATGATAATTAGAAAGACGGTAGAAAAGATATGCTTGTATCAATAAAAGAGATAGCAAAACGATGGGGCGTCTCTGAGACATGGGTTAGTATACTCTGCAAACAGGGACGAGTCTCGGGTGCAGTGAAGAACGGGCATACATGGAGAATTCCAGAAGAAGCAGTTAAGCCTGTCGACAAACGTTCATTAAGAAAAAGGAATAACCATGCTAAATTTCGTTTTATTGATTTGTTTGCTGGGATTGGTGGCTTCCATCAAGCAATGCGGTATCTAGGCGGCGAGTGCCTTATGGCGGCTGAAATAAATCAAGAATGTGTGAAAACGTATTCTCTAAATTTTCAAACCATTGAAAAAACAATTCGTGGCGATGTAAATCAAATCGACCCCACTTCTATTTTTCCGTTCGATGTCCTTTGCGCGGGATTTCCTTGTCAACCTTTTAGCAAGGCAGGCCCTCAAAAGGGGTTTAAGGACAAAACCCGTGGGAATTTATTCTATAAAATCATGGAAATCCTTGATGCTCATCCGGAAGTCAAGTTTATTATTCTTGAAAATGTAAGGAATCTGGCAGACAAGACAGAGAATTGGGAAGTCATTACATCAGAACTAATGAAGCGAAATTTCTATATTACTGATGATCCTATTATTCTCTCCCCCTCAGACTTTGGAATACCGCAAATTCGCGAACGGGTATATATCCTAGGCATTAGAAAAGACATCAGAAATGAAGAAATACTTACGAACGGATTCATACATAAGAAAGATTTGAACTTGGACAAGTATTATAAAACTTGCAAAATGGGTGATGCTTGGAGTATTCTTGAGAATGAAGTAGATGATTCCTATGTCATTTCTGCTGAGCAGGAACTAATGATTTCTGCATGGGATGAGTTTAGGGTGGAAACCGGGATTCAAATACTCGGATTTCCCATATGGATAGATAGCTTTGGACTCGGTCAAGACGATGATAAATCTGTCTTTGATGCTCAAGGATATAATGATATGCCTTCCTGGAAGCAGAAGTTTTTAAGACAGAATAGGCAATTCTATCTTGATCACAGATCGTTTATTGATGGATGGATCACTAAATATGATATGACCAGTAGAATAAAGCTATATAAAAAATTTGAATGGAACTGTGGCACGGATGTAACGAATATGCATGACTGCCTGATTCAGATCCGGCAATCGGGAATTAGAGCCAAAAGGCCAACGTTTTATCCTTCGCTTGTTGCAATAGCTAACACGCCCATAATATGGGATCGCTTAAAAGGACATTATCGAAAACTGACGCCAAGAGAAGCGGCAAACCTCCAAAGCTTTAGAAGTGATTATAAACTTAGAGGAACTGATGCAACACAATACAGACAGCTGGGAAATTCTGTTAATGTGCGAATATTAAAGATACTTGGAAAGAGTTTGTTTTCTTTAGCAGCCAATGGATGGGAGGATGATCGCAATGTCGAAGAAGATTAACATTCGACCTACGAGTAGTGTGTACGCTACGTACAAACGATTAAGCTATCAACCTTGGACTGCAATTGCCGAATTCGTTGACAATTCCACACAAAGCTTCTATGACCATCAAGAAGTATTGATGGCTCAAAAGTATGCCCAAGGTTTGAAGATAACCATTGATTATATAGATGATAATGTTAATGGTGATAGACTTGAGATCTATGACAATGCATTCGGTATGGAATGGACGGATTTTCAACGAGCTGTTGTTCTTGATCGTCCTCCCAAGAACACAAATGGTCGTAATGAGTTTGGTATGGGATTAAAAACAGCTGCTTGTTGGTTTGGCTCTCTTTGGTCAGTTGAGTCTACACAATTAGGATCGAGGAATAAGTATTATACAGAAATCAATATTGATGAGTTAGGAAAATACAGAATTGATGAGATTGATGTAAGAGAGGAGACTGTTAGTAATAAAGATCATTTTACCCGTATCGTGATTAGAAAATTGAATAAACGTATTATTGGCCCACGAACTGTTGGTAAAGTCAAAGAATTGTTAAGCAGTATTTATCGGGAAGACCTTAGAAGCGGGTATGTTAAAATTTATTATAATGGCACACTTCTTCAGTTTAAGGAGGCTCCTGTCTATGAAGAAGAAACCGATGGGAAAACAACACAATGGAAAAAGGATATCTCTTTCTCTGTTCAGCACGAGGGAAAGGAACTCCCTGTTCATGGATTTATTGCACTTCGTCTACCTGGTAGCGTAAAGGATGCAGGTTTTACACTACTTCGACGGGGTAGAGTTATTGTAGGCGGCTCGGAAAGCAACTACAGACCTTTTGAACTATTCGGAGATTCAAATTCTTACGCTTGGCAGCGATTGTTTGGAGAATTGCATATGGATACTTGGCCTGTTACTCAGGCTAAGGATAGCTTCGACTGGCATAATAGTGGATTGGAAGAAGCTTTTATAAATGCGTTAATTCCTTTTACGCAAGATTATCGTCGAAAGGCAGAGACGATTCGAGTCAGAGAAAAAATACAATCGAAAGACTTACTTAAGGATGCTGTTCAAGGCCTCTCTGATTCTGGTGTCGTTGAAAATGTCGAAGTCGAAATAGTTAATAGAGATCAAAGGATACAAGAAACAGAACCTATTTCGCCTACGATAAACACTTCATCAACGCTTTCAGAAACCGAGGAAAAAACTAACGATGACATGAACAATGATGGTGTAATCATAGAAGGTGGGGATCAAGTTAACTATAAGTTCAAGTATAAAGGTTCAGAATATTTCTTCCATATCATTTTCGACGCTACTGATCCGTCCCTTGATTGGTTACTCGTTGAGAGTAATAGTCTCTCAGAATATACTCTCTCAATAAACATGCGGCATTCATTTTTTAAACCTCTTATCGAGAAGAGGGAGTTCCTGCCAATCATGACCCGAATGTCCATTGCTATGGTGCTTGCCGAAATAGAATCAATGCTTGTGTCTCCTGATGGTAAAATCGAACCAAGTGCTATTAGGCTTAAGATGAACGAAATTCTTGAAACCGTGCGGAAAGGAGATGAATGATGTTGTCAGATGATCTGATTCGAGTTAACAGCCAATTCCAATCAACTGATTGGGCAATTACTATGGATGGTTTCTTTAAAGAAAATGTTGAAAAGCAAATGATTGCAGGTGGGATGTCAATTGAGGCTACAGAAACGATATTTGCAAATGCAGCTCGTATTCTTAGCCACTGCCCAAACCCTGCATTACATGAGGAACTTGCCGAAACGGGCATAGTAATAGGCAAAGTACAAAGTGGAAAAACATCAAACTTCATTTCTGTTTTAGCACTCGCTTTCGACAATGGATATAATATGGCTATCGTGCTTGGAGGTAACACACTTGAACTACTGAAGCAAAACGCAAGCCGAATTGAAGAGGCCTTCCATGTAAATGCTGAAAGACTAACTGTGCTAAAGACCAATGACCATAAAACCCTCATTAATTCCTCAAGGATTAAGGAGTTTATTGAGAACGGACGAAAGGTAATTATTGTTGGTCTTAAGCATACGAAACACATTGACCAAATTGCTGAGATTTTCGACAATGATTTTTTAGCTAATCAGTCTGTATTGATTATTGATGATGAAGGAGATCAAGCAACACTTAACACAAAAGCATATAAGAGTTCATTTAGCAAAACATATGGCGCTGTTCTTTCGCTTAAGGGGAAATTGAAGAGTCATTGTTTCCTCTCTGTAACAGCCACACCGCAAGCCAATATTTTGATTGAAACATTTGACATTCTTTCTCCAGACTTTGGAGAACTGGTTTATCCCGGAGAAGACTATTGCGGCTTGCAAGAATTCCATGGTTCAGACTGTGATAAACATGTCTGCGAGATTCCAGCATCAGAAGGCAACCTATTGGACGATGTTGGTGTACCTGCATCAGTTTATAAAGCCATGGCTATGTTTTTTGTTGGCAATGCAATTCGCTATAGTCGTGGCGATATAGGTAATCATGCAATGCTTGTACATCCAAGTCAGAAGAAATACGACCATCACATTGTTATGAGCAAACTACAAGCCATTTTAGATGATTGGAAATCAAAAGCCAAAACAAAACTATCTGGGAGAAATGATATATCATATTTGGCCCTACAAAAGCAACTAAAAGAAGCATATACAGAATTTGTAATGGATGGCATAGTATGTGTTCCTTTTGAAGAATTAGAGAGAACTGCGCTAAGCAGGATCAAGGAATGTTCACCCGTTTTACTCTGTAATAGTGATGAAAATGCAAGTGATAGTTCTGCACTTTATAGAACCAATATTTTTGTTGGTGGCAATCTTGTTGAACGTGGTATTACAATCAAAGGCCTTGCTATTACCTATATCACACGTCGTGCAAAGGGAAAGAGTAATGTGGATAACACAGAGCAAAGGGCTCGTTGGTTCGGCTATAAAGCGGGATATCTAGATGTATGCAGAGTTTTTACAACGAAAGATATTAAAGAGGATTTTATCAGCATACTTGAACATGATGAAGATATGTGGGCTTCAATTGAGCGCGCACAGGAACGAGGAATTGCATTTAAAGATATGCCACGAATATTCAAACTTGCAAGAAGCGCTTTCCTGCAATTGACACGGAAGAATGTGGCAAAAACGCAGAACTATGCTTTATCTGAATGGAAACCTCAGCGTTATCTTATAATGGATAAAGAATTATCTGATAAAAATGCAGCGATAATCTCCAGTTTCCGAGAAAAACGTGCAGATCAAATTATTAAAGAACAGCATAACGCTGTACAAATCCATGCAGTACTACGTGGAATCAGTTTTTCTACTGTATACTCTGAGTTGCTATCTAAGCTATCTTTCACAAATGACGAGGTATTAGGAACTGCATTTTTTGAGTTGCTCAATGATGCATTACTCAAAATTGATAAGGATCCAGAAGTAGATATATACTGGGTCAGAGATATTGAGCATTCTACTCGTAAAATAAGCGAAGACGGTTCAATTCAACAGTTATTTCAGGGGCGTAATCCAAACATCTCTAGTCCAACTTATTATGAAGGGGATCGTAGTTTGGTTGATAAGGCTCCCGATCATATGCAATTACAGATTCATTATGTGAAACCGACCAATATACCTTCTATAAACTTTTATTCGCCCGCACTTGCATTGTATGTTCCTGAAGAATGTGCTGATGAATTATCAAAGTTGGTGGTGAGAGCAAATGGATAACAAAGGGATTTTTGAAAGAATAGGTAATTGCACCTCTGCAGAATCACAATTTGTTGTTTTTTCTGTCGATGAAGGTTCTTGCTTTTTTGGTAAAGACCAAGAGGGAAATGCTGCTTTTATAATTCCATCAACACTAAAAAGTGCACCTTCTCTTCACCAAAAAACATCTTCTCTTGTATTCTTCTTCAACAGAAAATGTACCTTTCAGTTGGATAGTGTAATCGCTACAAGAGTGGTTCATATTCTCATCTGTAAAGAAAAAAATGAAGAGAAAGTTCTTGCCTTTATTCGTTTGACTAGAGCCTTTGCTCAAACTGATAGAGATAATGATCAACTATACTTAGCAAAACTATTTTCGTCATTATCTGCTCTGTTTGATAAGAAACGGGAGATCTCTGATATTGAATTGCAAGGTTTATTCGCTGAACTATATACAATTATTCACTTTAGAGAAATGGGTTGTGACATTTCGCAATGCTGGCAATCCAAAAGCATGATGAAATTTGATTTCACGCTCACAGAGAAAAAACGAATAGAAATAAAATCCACTCTAAAGTCAAACAGAATTCATCATTTCAAACACGATCAATTGCAAAGCGAACTCTATGATATTAGAATAGTATCGATGATGCTGCAAAAAAGCGATGTTGGTCTTTCCTTGGGTGATTTGATCGAAAAAATCAATGACATTTATCCGACAGATTATCCACTTTTAATGCATATCGAATCACTTGTTTCTCACGTTGATAGAGAACATCTATTTGAAGCAAAATATGATCCTGGCTATATAAAAGCACATCTTCGATACTACAATGCAGTTGACATACCTCATTTCAATGAAAAGACACCAGATGGTGTCTTCAATGCTGAATATGATTGCGCCTTGGATACAGCAGAAACCACATCACAAGATGCCATAATAGCATGGATAAGGGAGGAATAACAGTGTTTAAAACATATGACCTGTTCGACCATAGGAATATTAATGACCTTGTTCCAGAAATAGTATACTATTATCTATTTCAAGGTCTTAGCCTAACTGCAATAGAAGACAAATTGTTCCATACTGAAAACTATCATGGCTGGCTTAGTAAAACGTTTTTAAACTATTATGGCATCGATACTGAAAAACAAAACAAGGGAATCTATGCCGAAAGGACAGTTCCCGAGGTTGTTGAAGAACTCTATCGTAGTTCAAACATAGCACATGTACGTGTGGCAAAACTTCTGAAAGAAAAATATCTTTGAATAAACAAACAGCATAGTACAACTTTCTTCAAAAGGGGTTGAAGTGATATGGAACTTATAATGCGAGTTAGCAACGTCAAATCAATCAAGGATATTACTTTCAATTTCCCTCTTGAAAAGGGTCTCTATGCAATTACGGGCGAAAATGCATCGGGTAAAAGCACACTTGTTGCTTGTGCTTCTTGCGTTTTTTTCCGCATGCCAATGAATGAGTACTTTGGCAAACCATCAGGGATAGCATCCATAGAATTTTCGTTGGGCGAAGCGACTAGAAAATGGGAATATTGTGACGGTAAATGGCAGGGATCTACATCACAAAAGAGAATGTCTCTGAGCGGTTTTTATGAAGGGAGTGTTATCTTTGGGAACCGCTTCAAGGACACAAATCTTAATGCATTGAGATCATTAGATAATATTAGAGTTGAAGATGTTGTTGAAGCAGATGACTTTGTACGTTCAAATCTTGGTTTCATTCTCCATGATGATCCAGAATACTACAAAAAATTATACTCCATAAAGGAACATATCAAACGAAACCTAAGATTGATAGGACATCCATATTTTTATCAGGCAGATGACGGAAGATTCATCAGCCAAGCAAGAATGTCTACTGGTGAAAATCTGCTTATCACAATTCTTCACTCACTTAATCTAAGGCGTTATAACAGAATGAAGTTCGATGATGGGCGCCCCTTTATTGTCTTTCTTGATGAGATTGAATTAGCGCTCCACGCATCTTCTTTACGCAGGTTGTTACTATTCTTAAAACAAATATCAGATGAACTCAATGCAGCGATTTTTTTCTCAACCCATTCACTTGAACTTATAAGAGATATAAAAGCACAGAATATTTATTATTTGGATCGACAACTAGATGGTTCAATAATGATTACAAATCCATGTTATCCTGCTTATGCGACAAGAAACTTATATAGTGATGATGGCTACGGAAATGATGCTGTTATTTTCGTTGAGGATGATCTTGCTAAATGCATAATTGAGCGTGTTTTAATGGAAAAAGATTTACTGAAAAATATTCGAATCAAAATATTACCAACTGGCGGTTGGACAAATACACTTGTCATGGCGCATGATGTTATTTCATCTGAATTATTACTCCGCGGCACGAGAGTTATTGTTGTTCTTGATAAGGATATTGAATTCCAAGTTCCAGATTTTATGAAAAAACATAAACAGTGTAAATACATTGAACCTGATTATCTGCCCATTAACAGCCTTGAAAAATACTTAAAGCATAATCTTGTTGAAAAAGTTGATCCCAATCTTTTTAGAAAGCTTGATAATTATGTATTTCAAGGGAGACCCTTAAAGAGTATCTTGACAAAATACAGTACAGAAAATGAAATTGAGGCAGACTCTGATGGAAAAACACTATATGGAATAATAATTAATGAATTACGAAGCATAAAGAAAGATCGCGATGAGTTTGTGGAAATAATTGTAAAATATTTAATGGAAACGAATCAGCCAGTAATTGATGCTCTTTCAGAATACTTATCAAAGAAGATTGCTGAAGTTTAAACTGAAAATCAGTTTTTCTGTCGAATGATATCTTCCATTGAGAAAAGTTTGATCAGGAAGAATCAACGATATGGACTCAACAACAAAGATACAACCTAATCCCTTTGATCTGAGTTTATCGACGCTGATCAGGATGTTTTAATACAAGGAAGACACTCAAAAGACACTGCAAAGACATCTTGAGGCCACCCAGCATCAGTGATAAAATGTATCATGTAAAAGCGGATCGAGAGCACCGGCAAATGCTGGTGCTTTTCTTTATCCCCTTTGCAAAAAAACTCCAACTGTTTTCCTCCCTGATGAGCTCTGCGTCTGAATGCCGCAGGGCTATTTTTGTGCCTGCCATCCTTCATTTATGATGATGCGAAGACTTCCGAATACAATCCCGCATGGTCACATCTGCTGCAAAATTTGATTTTGCCGGTGTCAAATTGCTCGGATTTTTACATTAAAGAGTGCAGGGCAATTTCAGCATGAGCTTCACGCCGGCAAAAAAAATTGCTCAAGTGTTTCCAAAATCGCTGATTTTCGCCATGTAGATATGGAGGGGCAAATGAAAGGAGCGTTGCCCGCATGAGGGCAATAATACCCTCTGAAGACGATGCTAAACGCTGCGTATCAGAAAATTTCCCAAAAGTGTTTCCACTTTGCCTTGATTTTTACATAGAAGGGCAGCGGGCAATATGGAGCCGCTGACAGGAGGCGATGATGGCATGATTCGCGGGGGTGATCGATGGCTGTTGATACTCGTGCGAAGCAATTTCAAAAATTTTTCGAAATTGGTTTCCCCAAAGCCCGATTTTGGACATTAGATAATGACTCACGTGCTGAAAAAGATTTTCTGGAGGTGGTGTCACTTTGCCTCGATTTTTACATAGAAGGCTAGCGGGCAATATACAACCACTGACAGGAGGTGATGCCGACATGATTCAGGGGCGTAATCAATGGCTGTTGATACTCGTGCGAAGTAATTTCAAAAAATTATCGAGAGTGGTTTCCAAAAAGCTCGAATTTGGACATTTAAGAGTGAAGGGAGAAAACGACGATGATGATCTGTATGCTGAAAAACTTTCTGGAGGTGGTGTCATTTTGCTCGATTTTTCCCATGTAGGGGTGAGGGGTGTCTGGCTAAATGTGCAGCTTGACCTTCGCCTCGGCAAAAAATTTTGCTCAGGTGTTTCCAAAATCGCTGATTTTCGCCATTTATAGGCGATGAGTTCCCCTTATCATCCGCTGGCATCGTCAGCGAAGCGCACCTTGACAACCAGGGCCACGTTTCCAGATCTGTCCAAACCGCGAAGATCTTCCTCTTCGGAAGGGAGCGCCGAAAGGACCGGCAGTGAGCCAAACAAGGTTTCTTGCCAGAGGCAGCAGTGAAAAATAAGCCCGAACCAAACAGCAATGAAATGAATTTTGGCCAAAGCCACCATGACAAACGAATTTCAAGGATTGGAGGAAGAACATTGACAGAAAAGAAAAAGCGCACAATTCACTACAGCTTCAAAGCGACACCGGAAGAGGACGCCATCATCCAGAAAAAGATGAAAACCTTCGGGATCAAAAACCAATCAGCCTTCATCCGTGCCATGGCTTTGAACGGATATGTGCTGAAGCTGGATCTGCCGGAGCTGCATGATGCGGTTCGCCTCATGGGCAGCCTGAGCAACAATGTCAATCAAATCGCCAGGCGGTTAAATGAACGGGGATCGATATTTGAAACGGAAATCGATGACGTAAAAGATCGGCAGGAAGAGCTGCGGACAATTCTGAGCAGCATTCTTCGCAGACTGGATCAAATTCAGCATTGAAAGGAGTACCCATGGCAGCCACAAGAATCATGTCCATTCACATCAACAAAGGGAAAACCGCCAGGCAGTGTATTGGGGAACGGCTGGATTACATCATGAATCCGAAAAAGACGGACGGAGGAATTCTGGTTTCGACTTATGCCTGCTCGCCTGAAACGGCGGCGGATGAGTTCATGCTTTTCCGTCAGGAATACCAACAGAACACCGGACGCACACAGGAAAACGAAGTGATCGGCTATCATGTCCGGCAGGCTTTCAAGCCGGAGGAGATCACGCCGGAGGTAGCAAACGAGATCGGAAAAGAGCTGGCCTCCCGGATGACCGACGATCAGTTCGCCTACGTCGTTGCGACGCACATCGACAAGCATCACATCCACAATCACATCATCATCTGCTCCACTGATCTGGACACGCAGCATAAATACCGGGATGTGAAGCAATCGGCAAAGGATCTGGCGCAGATCAGCGATTCGCTCTGCCGTGAACACGGCCTGTCAGTGATTCAGAATCCGCAGGATAAGACCGTTACTTACGACAAGTGGCAGGGCAATCAACGAAAGTTCACCCATCGGGATGAGCTGCGAATGATCATCGACACCGCATTGCAGATGCAGCCTGATGGCTTCTATGCGCTGATGCAGCTGCTGGAAGAGGCCGGGTGTCGCATCAAGCGCGGCGCGCAAATCAGCATCAAGCCGCCGGAGGGAGAACGGTATATCCGTCTCGATACACTTGGGGAGGAATACAAAGAAGCAACTTTGAGCCGGTCGCTGACAGGCGATCATGTGCACATTCCGAAAATCCCGCGGGGTGATTTTACCGAAAGTCAGGTTAAACGGCTGATCGATATTGAAGCAAAGCTCCGCGTCGGCAAAGGGAAAGGTTATCAAGTCTGGGCCGAACGGAACAACATCGACGCGAAAGCACAGATGATCATTTTCCTGAAAGAGCATCAGATCAGCTCACTGGAAGAGCTGAACGAGCAGATTCAGGAATTGACTGATCAGCAAAAAGAGTTGAAAGCCTCCATCAGTGAAAACCAAAACCGGATGAAAGAGATCCACCAGCAGCGGCAAGCGATCCGGGATTACAGTCGGACGAAAGAGGCTTATACCCAGTATCAGGAATCCGGCTGGTCGGTGAAATTCTATCAGGAGCATCGTCAGGAGATCGAAGATCATAAAAACGCGCAGGCGGTTTATTCCTCTCATGATGGAAAGCTGCCGACGCTGAAAGAGCTGACGGCGGAATACGATGAGCTGAAGGAGCTGAAACAAACCGATCAGGCAGCGCTGAACAAGCTGAAGCCAAAGCTCACAGACCTGAAGCATATCCGGTATAACTACGAAATTCTGGAACGGGACAGCACACCAAAGAGTAACCAACATGTCATACCAAAAGATCACCACTACGATGAACACGGTGCCGACCACGATGACGAATCCCGCTGATTCGCAATACAACCACAGCGCTTGCGCTGGTAAAAGGGGTTTGGGGAGGACGCTCCCCAACAAGCAAAGTGCAAAAGGTGCTACCTTTGCCCTGCTTGCTACTATGCTCCACGGCTGCTTTCAGGAGAACAAGGAATTGTGTTCCTGAAAAAAAGAAATTTCATTTCGTGAAAACTTTTGGCTCGGGAAACCCAGTAAAACCGTCATTTATTGAAAACTGACAGACACAAAAATGCCAACAAAGCCTTATGCCGCAACGCTTTCCGAAGTTTTCAAAACGTGAAAACGATTTTGAAGGCCATGTGATATGGTGCTGATGAAAAGCCAGCACGTAAGGCTTATCCCCATGACTTCCCGCGCAGGAAAAGCTATCCTGCGCGTTCACATAAAGCCGTCCTGCGTCATGCCGTCGCGAAGCATGATCCGAACGCAGGACGGCGGGATGTCCTCCTGCTGTGTGATCGGACATACAGCAGAAAGCACAACAGCAAAATCAACAACAGGAGGAAACATGAGTTTACTTTTTACCCAAGTCAAGTCTCAAGTCACAACACGTCAAGCAGCAGAGCGTTACGGCGTACAGGTGAATCATAGCGGCATGGCCTGCTGTCCATTCCATAATGACCGTCATCCTTCTATGAAGATTGATGAACGATTCTACTGTTTCAGCTGCCACACCACCGGCGATGTGATCGATTTCACGGCCAGGCTGTTCGATCTTTCACTCTATGATGCGGCGAAAAAGCTTGCGAATGATTTCAACATTATGCCGCTGCCGCCGAGTCAAAGCGCACCGATCCCGAAGCTGTCCGCTGCCGTGATCGAAAGAAAAGAGGAACAGCGCGTGCTCAAAATCCTGATCGAATACGAGCGGCTCCTGGAAAAATGGAAGGAAGAATTTGCTCCGTCTGATCCAGAAGATGATAAGTGGGACGACCGATTCGTGCACGCTGTTCATTACTTGCCAACCCTGAGCGATGCCATTGATCGTCTCTTTTCATCCGACCCGGATGAGCGGAAAACAATCATGGATCACATCAAGAATAATGATGCTGTTGCAAAAATCGAAGCGATCCTCAACGAAGAATGTCAGGAGGTGAAGAACAGTGGCCCAGAAAAAGATCGAGCGGCTTGATACCTGGCCGGAATGGTTCACGGGGAAAACAATCAATGAGCCCATCTTCTGCCGTGAATTTCTGGAGCGTCACCGGCTGGCCTACACCGAGAATTCTTTCTTCACCCCGGCAGGAAGGGTCACCGATGAGAACGCCATGCGCCAAACCATCTATCAGCAGCTGGAGCCTTTCATCGTCACCGGGATGAGCAAAAAGGTGGATGACATCATGAAGGATCTTCGTATCAAAGCTCAGGTGACAGGCTTGCTGCCGCAGACAGATCGGGTTCACGTGCAGAATGGCACGGTGTTTCTGGACGGCAGCTTCATCGAAGCGAAGAATGAGATCGTCAGAAGCAGGTTCCCTGTTCGGTTCAATCCGAATGCAGATAAGCCGGAGCGCTGGCTGAGATTTCTGTCAGAGCTGTTCTGGCAGGAGGACATTCCCACGCTGCAGGAATTTATCGGATACTGCCTGATTCCCAGCAATGCCGGACAGAAGATGATGGTGATCAAGGGCAGCGGCGGCGAAGGGAAAAGCCAGATCGGCCATGTGCTGTCCCGGATGTTCGGCCCAAACGCGAAGGACGGAAGCGTCGGAAAGATTTCTGAAAACCCATTCGCCCGTGCCGATCTGGAGCACATTCACCTGATGATCGACGACGACATGCGGCTGGAAGCGCTGAAGCAGACGAACTACATCAAAGCGATTGTCACGGCGAAAGGAAAAATGGATTTGGAACGCAAAGGAAAGCAGAGCTATCAGGGCTTCATGTACGCCCGCATCCTGGCCTTCTCCAACGGCGATCTGGTTTCCCTGTATGATCGCAGCGACGGCTTCTTCCGCCGGCAGCTGATCCTGACAACAAAGCGAAAGCCGCCGGATAGAATCGATGATCCCAACCTTTCGGAAAAGCTCTGCGAAGAAATGGAGGGCATCTTCCTCTGGGCTATGGCGGGATTGCTGCGGCTGGTGAAGAACAATTTCCAATTCACAGAGAGTGGACGCGCCAAGCTGAACCGGGAGATGGTGAAGAAGGACGCCAACAACATTGAGTTGTTCCTGGAGTCGAAGGGATACATTGTCCGCGATCCGGAACGCTCCATCAGCTCCAAGGATTTGTACGCCGTGTACTGCACCTGGTGCGATGAGAATGCCTATCCGCCCATGAAGCGAAAGACGTTTGTGGAATACCTGAGCGCTAACGAGGAGAAGCTCGGCATTCACTACACCACCCATCTCACCAACAGCGCGGGACGCGAGGTGAGAGGCTTCAAGGGGATCGGGTCCATCATCAGCCCGTCGGGTTACATGCAAGGCGGATGGCAGAAGGTTGATCCTGACGACAACCCTTTCAAAGATGCATAAAGCAACTTTTGCCCCAAATAAAGCGTCCATGCGTCCGGACGCCAAAGGAGAAAGACCACCCCTGAGCCACGATCACCGGACGCATGGACGCATCAAAACGGGGAAAAAGCGCTTCTATGCAAAATGGCTTTTCACAGAAATCAAACAAGTTTTGTTACCGGTTGAAACGCTTTAGAAAAGAAAAAGTCCTTATTTTTCAAGGGGTTCCGGGCACGAAAAAGGGCAATTTTGAAGGTGAACGATAAATATATCGTCCCCATCAAAAATGGGGTTCTAACCGGTAACAAAACGGCAGGCGCGCTCGGAAAAAGAAAGTTTACAACTTTTTATCACTTTAAAGTGTGAAAGGATATTGACGATATGAATATGAGATTCTATACTAATGAACAGGTACATCAGATCGTGGATCAGCTGCTTCTGCAATTCGATGAAGCTGCTCCCGGTCCAGAGCCTGCGCACCTTAAAAACGATATACCGCAACAATCTTCGCCTGAAAACAAAGTCACGCTGACAGTCTCCGAGGCCGCCGAGATGATCGGGATCAGCAAACCCTCCATGTACGAAGTGGTCCGCGCCGGGAAGGTACGGTCCGTGAAGGTGGGGAAAAAGATCCTGATATCGCGGCAGTCCCTGATGGACTGGTTGAAGAAAGGAGAAACCTATGGCGCTGAAGCGTGCTAACGGCGAAGGAAATCTGAGAAAAAGAAGCAATGGCACCTGGGAGGCCCGGGTCACTCTGGGCACCGATCCCAAGACGGGCAAGCTGATCAGCAAGAGCGTCTACGCCCGCACTCAGAAAGAGTGCCGGGAGAAGATGAAAGCGCTGCTGGGCATCGACGGAGGGCAGGCGGCTACCCCGCCTGCCGCTCCCAAGGAGCCGCCCAAGCCCAAGCCGGAGGATGTCATCACCGTGGGGCAATGGCTGGACACCTGGCTGAAGGAGTACCTGGCAGATGTAAAGCCCAACACGGCGCTCCAGTACGAATCTGTGGTGCGGCTGCATCTGAAGCCTGCCTTCGGAGACGTACTGCTCAAGGATCTGCGGACGCCCATGATCCAGAAGTTCTACAACAAGATGCGGGACGATGGAGTGAGCCCCAAGTACATCAAGAACATTCACGGCATCCTGCACCGGGCGCTGGACATGGCCATGCGTGTGGAATACTTGACGAAGAACCCGTCCACCTATACCATCCGTCCCAAGGTGGTGGAGAAGCCGGTGGTGCCCCTGGATGCACCGGAACAGAAAAAGCTGTTCGAAGCACTGAAAGGCAACCCCTTCGAGACGCTTTTCCTGACGGCCACCTTCACTGGGATGCGAATCGGCGAACTGATCGGCCTGACCTGGGACTGCGTGGACTTCGAGAACGAAGTGATCCACGTGGAAAAGCAGCTGGTGCAGACCCGCAAGAAGGGGCAGAAGTACCGCTTCGGCACCCTGAAAAATGGCAAGACCCGCGTCATTGCTCCCGCTCCCTACATCATGCAGGTGCTCAAGAAGCACAAAGTCGCCCAGGCGGAGCAGCGGCTCCTGATGGGCGACCTGTGGAATCCGGGGGAGTTTCCCAATCTGGTTTTTACCCACAAAGACGGCAGTCATTACTCACAGCCCACCATCTGGAAGGAATTCCAGGACATTCTGGCGGCGGCAGGCCTGGAACACCATCGGGTGCACGATCTGCGCCACACCTTCGCGGTGAACAGCCTCCGGGCAGGGGACGACATCAAGACCCTGCAGGAAAACATGGGTCACTATTCCGCGGCGTTCACGCTGGATCGCTACGGTCATGTGACGGACACCATGCGCCGCGAATCGGCAAACAGGATGCAGACCTTCATTGAAAACATGTGATGATTGGGTATCGTTTGGGTAAGGTTTGGGTATTTCCGCGCATAAAAAAATCGGAACCCTTGATTTCTCAAGGGTTCCGTGGTGCGGGAAACAGGACTTGAACCTGCAAGTACGTACGTACACATGAACCTGAATCATGCGCGTCTGCCAATTCCGCCATTCCCGCATGGGCAACTTGCGATTGCGAGAAATATAATAACACAAATTGATGTTGATGTCAAGTATAGAATTAAAAAAATTTCCGAATTGGTAATTTTTGAATTTCTGAATTGTTCAGCGAGAAAGTGACTGGCGGATAGCCGGAAAACAAATCCAGCTATCCGCCCTAACAATATCTGTAAACATAGACGGAGCGGAAGGCGCGAAATCCCGTTATGTTCCCTGGCCGATGCTGTGAATGCGGACAAAAACCAGGGAAACGCCGGGGGCCCGGGCTGGCTTGGGCCGGGTTTTCCCGGCGCGTCAGGCGTCTTCGATGGCGCCGACAGGGCAGCCCTCTTTGGCCTGGGCGGCGACGTCCAGCAGCGTGGCGGGCACTTCTTCTTCGATGGCCGCGGCCATGCCGTTATCGTTCATGGAGAAGACCTCGGGACAGGTGTCGGCACACAGACCGCAGCCGATGCAGCTTTGATTCACACGGTATTGCATAGCGGTTCCTCCTTTTTGATCAGGGCGCCAGCGAAAGCAGCAGCGCCATTTTGAACGGCTTTTCAGCTTTAATCCAGTGTTGCCCGCTGGCGGCAAAGCAGAAGTTCTCTCCGGCCCGGAGCAGGTGCTCCTTGCCTTCATAGCCGATGATGCCTTCGCCCTCCAGAGCAAAGATCAGCGCATCGCCCGGGGCGGCATGGGGGGACAGGCCGGTGCCTGCGTCAAAGGCCATGAGGGCAAGCTTCGTCTGGCTGCTGCACAGGATATCCATATTGACGATTCGCCCTTCCTGCCAGGGCACCAGATCTTTCAGGGAGAATACCTGACCGGCGGTGATGATGCCGTTCATTTTATGCTCCTTTCCCCAAAACGATTTCAGTATATACAGTGTCTGTGCCCGCCTGCATGCCCGCCGGATGGCCGGCGGGGATCAGGACGCAGCAGCCAGGGGAGAGGAGGACGGAACCGGAAGGCAGGCATATTTCCAGGCATCCCGATGCCGTCAGCAGCAGCTTATCCGCGGGAAAGGTTTCCGCGCTGATCTCCGTTCCTTTCGCCAGGGAAAAGCAGCATACTTCCCAATCCTCCGATGCCAGAAGCACCCTGGAGATGGTACAGCCCGGCAGGGGCGGATTGTCCCGGCTGAGGGAAAACACAGCCCCATCCGGCATGCGCAGGGCAGCCATGGGTCAGGCTTGCCCCTGGGCGATTTTCTGGTTCACAGCGGCGATCACCTGGTCGGCGGACAGGCCGTGCACACGGCAGGCATCCTCCAGGGATTCGGCCTGGGAGGCGGGACAGCCGAGACAATGCATGCCGCAGGCCATCAGTACTTCAACGGATTCCGGGTAGGCGCGGACAATTTCACCGATCAGCGTTTTGCCGTTCACATACTTCTTTTCCATGGGAATACCTCCTGAATTGATTTTACAGCAAGAATATATTATAATATAAGCGATATGTATGTTGTTATAACAACGAATGGAGAAGAAAAAATGAATTTTTCCTTTTTGGCAGCCACCAATCTGTTTCGCGGTATCCGGGAGGAGGAGCTTCCCGGCCTGCTTTCCTGCCTGAATGCCCGGGAAAGGCACTTCAAAAAGGATGAAGTGATTTTGCGCATGGGCAGCATCGTAAAGGGAATCGGCCTGGTGGAAGAAGGCAGCGTCAATGTGGTGGCCAATTTCTACTGGGGAAACAGCCATATTTTTGGGCATGTGGAAAAAGGCGGCATCTTTGCGGAAAGCTATGCCGCCGTTCCGGGAAGAGAGCTGCTGTGCGATGTGATTGCCGCAGAGGATACCACCGTGCTGTTTCTGAATATGGAAAACCTGCTGACTGTTTGTCAGCAGCGATGTGCCTATCATCGGCAGCTGATTTATAATCTGGTGCGCATTTCTGCCATCAAAAATCTTAACCTTTCCGCGCGGATGATGCATACGGCTTCCAAATCCATCCGGGAAAGGCTGCTTTCCTATCTTTCAGAAGAGGCCTGCAAAAACGGCAGCCCCCATTTTGTCATTCCCTTTTCCCGCCAGCAGCTGGCGGATTATCTGGCGGTGGACCGCAGCGCGCTGTCCAACGAGCTGAGCAAAATGCGCAGGGATGGACTGCTCACGTATCATAAGAACGAGTTTACCTTGCTGGCGGGCAAATAACCGGGGGATTCTGCACGCTGATCCTCCGGAAAAGAACACGCCCGGTGGCGGAAGGCGCTATGCCCGCTCAAGCGGATTCCATTTTCCCCGCAGAAAGTGGAGGGAAAGCAGGGCAAACAGCAGCAGATTATGGGCAATCATGCAGCCCCAGGCGGATACCAGGCCCAGGCCCAGCAGCCGGGTGCACAGGAAGGTGCCCGCAATGCGGACGCCCCACATGCCCAGGATGTTAAACAGGAAGGGCGTCATGGTATCGCCCACGCCCTGCAGCATGCCTTCCAGAATGATGGCCACGCCGTAAAAGGGCTCGGATACTGCCACCATGCGCAGCACCGTTGCGCCCAGCGCAATCACCGCACTGTCCAGCGTGAAAAGCCGCATCATGCCCGGCGCGAACAGAAACAGCAACGCGCCGGACAGCGCCATCATGGCAATCTCCAGGGTCAGCAGCATCCGGGTCATATCCCGCATGCGGCTCCTGTCCCGGGCGCCCAGGGCGTTGCCGGTCAGGGTGGCGGCGGCGGTCTGCATGCCGTAGCCCGGCACGTAAAAGGCGGATTCCACAGTGTTGGCAATGCTGTGGGCCGCCAGGGGAACGGTGCCCAGGGCGTTGATCATGGCGGCAAAGGCCACATAGCCAAAGGAGGTGCCAAACCGCTGCAGGGTGGATGGCAGGGCCACCTTCAGGCAGGGGCGCAGGATTTCCCAATCGGGGCGCAGCCGCTGCCCCCTGGGGCTGATGACGGGATGCCGCCACAAAGCAGCCGTCATGCCCAGGCCGCCCACAGCGAAAGCGATGGCGCTGGCGATGGCGGCGCCGGTTACCCCAAGCCCTGCGCCGGGGATGGTCAGGCTGTGTCCCAGCAAAGAAACGGAGTGGGCGGGATAGATCAGCAGGTAATTGAGCGTTACGTTGATCAGGTTCATCAGAATGCCCACCCGCATGGGGGTGCGGGTATCGCCCGAGGCCCGGAGCGCCGTGCCGAAGATGATGCTGGCCGCCCGCAGCAGCATGGGGGTATACAAAATAAAGAAATACCGGCTGGCATCCTCCCGGATTTCCGGGGCGGCCTGCATCCACACGGGCACCTGCCGATGCAGTGCCAGGGGCAGAACCGTAAACAGCACGCCGGATACCAGCACGGCCAGCACCGCCTGGCTGGATACCCGGGCAGCCCGCTCCCGATTTCCTGCGCCGTAGGCCTGGGCGATGAAGGCCAGAAAGCCCACCCCCAGGGCGGAAACCGTGCTGCCGATCATCCAGTTGATGGTGGTGGTTACGCCTACGGCGGCGGTGGCGGAAGCGCCCAGACGCCCCACCATGGCGGCGTCCACATACTGTACGGCGGTGTTCAGCGCCTGTTCCAGCATGGTGGGCCAGGCCAGAGACATAATGGCGGGCAGCATGGCCCATTTTCCGGCGCGAAAAAGCTTTTTCCCCATATTTTCCCTCGGTATACACGGATGTACCCGCATATTTTCGCATAGAAACTGGAAATAAGTCAAGCCCTGTGATATACTATGCGGGATGAGAAAAAAGGGGGAATTCCGTTGCGTTGCGGTTGCATTGAATGCGGCGCGTTTATGATTCATGCCGAGGGCCGGGAGGCCTGCGTTTGCCCGGAATGCGGGCATCGGTGCAGCGCCTGCCTGGGCACCAATACGGTGGTCAGCCGGGAACAGCTGAAGAACCTGAAATTTGTGGATTGGGTCAGCCGGGATATCGCGGAAGCGGAGGATTCCCTGCGGGGAAGGACGGAAGATGACCCATGGTCATAACGCTGCATACATACCTGATTGTGCTGCCGCTGGTGTTTGCCGCGGCGGTGGTGGACGCCATTGGCGGGGGCGGCGGGCTGATTTCGCTGCCGGCGTATCTGGTGGCCGGCCTGCCCAGCGATCTGGCGTCGGGCAGCAATAAGCTGTCGGCCGGCTTTGGCACACTGGTGGCGGCCGGCAAGTTTTTCCGAAGCGGCAAAATGATGCTGAAGCCCGCCCTGACGGCAGCCGTGCTGGCGGTGATCGGTGCGTTTATCGGCGCGCAGATCAACGAGCGTCTGTCGGATGCCGCATTCCGGGCCGTGCTGCTGGTGCTGGTGCCGCTGATTGCCGTGCTGATGATTGTGCGGCACAAGGCGCCGGACCGGGCGCTGCCCATGACCCGGGGACGCTTGGCGCTCTGCGGGCTGATCGGCTTGCTGGTGGGGGCGTACGACGGCTTTTTCGGCCCGGGCACCGGGGTGCTGCTGATTTTGGGATTCACCTGGGCGGCGGGGATGGATACCGTCACCGCCTCCGGCAGCAGCAAGATTGTGAACTTGGCCTCCAACATCAGCGCGTTAATTGCGCATTTTCTGAACAGCAACATCGTTTTTTCCCTGGCGGTGCCTGCCATGGTGCTGTCCGCCGCGGGCGGATACCTGGGCAGCTGGCTGGCCATCCGCAAGGGCGCGCGCTTTATCCGCGCTGTTATGATGGGCGTGATGGTGCTGCTGCTGATTCGGCTGGCGGTGGATTATCTGTAAGGGAGGAAGGGCATGCGGAAGCTGATCGCGGTGGTGGGCACCAATGCGTCGGGCAAGAGCGGGCTGGGCATTGCGCTGGCCAGGCATTTTGGCGGAGAGGTGATTTCCGCCGATTCCCGGCAGGTTTACCGCGGGCTGGATTTGGGCAGCGGCAAGGTGACGCCGGAGGAGATGCAGGGTGTGCCCCATCATTTGCTGGATGTATGCGCCCCCGGCAGCTTCTTTACCATGGCGGATTTTCAGCGCCTGGCATACGCGGCCATTGACGATGTTTTATCCCGGGGAAAAATCCCCTTTCTGGTGGGCGGCACAGGGCTGTATGTGGACGCGGTATGCGACGGGTATGTGCTCAGCCATATTGCGCCGGATCTGGATTACCGCAGGGAGCTGGAGCAGCTGCCCACCGAAAGGCTGTATGCCATGCTGCGGGCCCAGGAGCCGGATACGACGGTGGACGCCCGGAACCGGAACCGCGTGATGCGGCGGCTGGAAAAGCTGCATGACGGGGATACGGCAGGGGACAGCCGGCAGCCCCGGTATGATGTGCTTAAGCTGGGCGTAACCTGGGACAGGCAAACGCTGTGCAGCCGGATTGATGAACGGCTGCGCCTGCGGGTGGAGCAGGGCATGATCGAAGAGGTGCAGGGCCTGCTGGATGCCGGCGTAAGCGAGGACTTTCTGTACCGCCTGGGGCTGGAGTACCGCTATATCAGCCAGTATCTGCTGGGAAAGGGCGGCACCCGGGAGGAGATGCTGGAGGAGCTTTCCAAAGCCATCAAGCGCTTTGCCAAACGGCAGATGACCTGGTTCCGCCGGGACGATTCCATCCATTGGCTGGATATGCAAAAAGACCCTGCGGAGCAGGCCCGAACGCTGGTATCGGCGTTCTGGAGGACGTAAAAGCAACAAGAACAAACAGAAATGGAACGGAGAGGGAAACGCTTCTCTTTTGCGTCAAAAGAGAAGCAGAAAACCTCCTTTTAACGCCGTAAAAGCAGCAAACGCAACCTGAAGCAGGAGTGCACCCACCGCTTCCGGGCAGGCCAGCGGAGCTGGCCCTGCTGTGCGCAAAGCGCACAGGAAAAAGCCTGAAAATTACCGAAAAACAAGCTTGCTTGTTTTATCGGAGAATTTCAGGCTTTTCTTATGCCCGGAAGCTCTCTTGGCGCCTTTCAAGTTCCAGGCGCAAATTGTTTGTTGTTGTGTCCAAGCCGGTTCGCCGGCTGGCTTCTTTGCAGCTTTCTTCCCCGGGAAGAAAGCGCGTCTCCTTCCCGCCGATTTGGTTTTTGAGATGATGCCGGGGAGCGCTGCGGCTCAGGGAAGATACAGCGTTTCCTCAATGGTGAGGGTGCTGTCTTCCTGAATGCGCTGCAGGATGCGCGCTTTGTCTTCCCCTTCCGCCGGGACGGGGCAGAAATCGGTGGTGCCGTCCTGCACGCCGCTGGTGAGCAGGGGGATGAGCCGGAAAGACTGGCCGTCGCACTGCTGGCGGGTAAAGTGCAGCTGCGCCTGCACCGCCAGCCCATCGTAATCGGTGGGGGCGAGATTGCCGCCAAACACAAAGTTGCCCAGGCTGTAGAAAACGGGCTTGCCGTCATAGATTTCAATGCCCTGCACCACATGGGGATGCGTGCCCACAATGCAGTCGGCCCCGGCGTCCAGGATGGCATGCGCCATTTCGGCCTGCAGGCTGTTGTGGGCGGTTTCGTACTCGGTGCCAAAGTGGCAGGCATAAAAGATATAATGGCAGCCGGCCTCCCGCAGGGCGGCGATCTCCCGGGCAGGCTGGGCACGATCTTGCTTCCATACGGTTTCCCGGATGCCGGCAAAGCCGATTTTTATCCCATCCTTTTCATAAATCCAGGTGCGGGTGTATCCGCTGTAGGTGATGCCCGCGGCCTCCAGCGCCGCCCGGGTGGAGCGCCGGCCGGAATAGCCGTAGTCGATGTAATGGTTGTTGGCAATGTTCACATGCTCCACAGAGGCCTCGGTCAGAATTTGGGTAAAGGCTGTGGGCCCGCGGAAATTATACAGCCGGCCTTCGGTTTTATCCTGGGCGTTGTCCTTCAGCACGCATTCCAGGTTGAGGTAGGTCACGTCGTCCGCGGCAAAAATCGGCGCAAAATGCCGCAGCGGATAGGCATATCCCCGGGCCGCGACGATGGAATCAAAGCTGTTTTCCCGGCGCCGCACGGCGTCCTCGCTGCCCAGCAGGGCATCCCCGGCCAGGGTGATGGTCAGGGTGGCCTCCTCCGGGGGCGGCGGCACCGGCGTGGGCGAAGGCGTGGGGGAGGGGGAGGCCGTGGGCGGCACGGGCGAAGGCGTGGGCGAAGGCGCCGCTGTGGGCGCTGCGGTGGGCGTGGGGGAGGGCGCCGGCAGGACGCCTGAATCCCACAGGGCGGCAAAGGTTTTTTGTCCCACCATGCCGTCCGCACTCAGCCCGTTCACCTTCTGAAAGGCCACCACGGCGTCCTGGGTGGCATTGCCGAACAGGCCGTCGATTTCCGCGCTGTAATAGCCCAGCGCATGCAGACGCTCCTGCAGCTGCAGCACAGGCAGCCCCTTGGATTTGTAGGCCAGCACCCGCTCATAGGCAGGCGCCGGGGTGAAGGTTGGCAGGGGTGTCGCGGTGGGGGTAGGGGTGACGGGGGGTGCTGAAGAAGGGGCAAGTGTATCCGCAGCCGTGGCAGCGGGCGTGATCTGCCGCGTGGGCGTCGGGGCGGCGGAGGGGGAGGACGTGGGCATCAGCTGGGCCATGCGCGCCGCCCGGTCGTCCGGGTCGTCCAGCACCAGCACCTTGGTGTTATAGGGCAGATGCGTCCAGAGCCAGTACATATTCAGCCCGTTTTCTTCTGGCACGGGATTTACCCGGATGCAGCCATGGGAGGCTTTTTGCCCCAGCAGCGGGGCCTGCTCACTGTAATCCATCTTGCCGCCGCGCAGCTTGCAGCCTGCGGAGTGAATCAGGTTGCCGCCGTCGATGCGGATGGCGCAGTTATACTGATACCCTTCATCTTTGAAGGAGGCAATGCGGTCCGTGGTCAGGAAGGCGCCCGCCGGCGTTTCCCGAAACAGCTTATCCTTGGCCATCAGCCCCGTGGAAACGGAAACCGTCCCCAGCCGCTGCCCATCCTGATAGACGGTGAGCGTTTGGGCGCTTTTATCCACCAGCAGGCCGTAATGGGCGTTGGGCAGCACGTTTTTCAGCTTGTTTTGGGGAACGTAGCCCTCCACATAGCTGCCGTCCTCCTGCCGCCAGGTGCCGATGCGGGCATAGCCGTCCGCCTGCAGCGCCAGCACCCGCACCCCATGGGACTGGCCATGCAGCGTGCCCAGCACGGCGCTTTTGGCGCTGGGGGCGGCGTAGATGCTTTGATGCTGCATGCGGCCGATATCCACCATGGTGAGGGGGGCCATCAGGCACTTCCAGATGGCCGCGTCGTCGGCCTCCGCGCCGGGCAAAAACAGGGCGGTGTCCGACAGGTCCACGGCGGGCACGGGCGGCGCAGCCCAGCGCACTTCCAGGGGAAAACGAAAGGGCTCCTGCAGGCTGTTCTTGACGGAAAACGTAAGCCAATAGCTTCCTTCCGGCACGCTGCGGCCATCCAGACGCCCGTCCCAGGTGAAAATATGAGGAAGCGCGTCGGACGGCTCCAGGGCCCAGGTTTTCAGCGGGGTATCCGGCGCATCCTGGGCGGCCAGCCGGACGTGAATCAGCTCATCGCCCAGCAGGAGATAGTTGACCAGAAAGCCCTCGCTGCCGGCATAGACCACGTCCGAGGAAGGAATGCAGTATTGCAGCGCGGCAGCGGGGGAGAGAATGCGCAGAGACAGTTCACAGCTGTATACCTGGCCGTCGGCGGCCAGCGCGGCTGCCAGGGTATAGCTGCCCCGGGCAGGGGCTTCGCCGTTGGCGGCCAGGCCGTCCCAGGGCAGCTCCAGCGTGCCCGCGGCAGCCTCCCGGCGGACAATTTCCCAGCTGGAATAGGCATCCTGCAGGGTCAGCGTCAGCGTGCCGTCTTTGGGAAGCGTGACCGTCAGAACGGCGGATGACCACGGACGAACGCTTTCCGGAGCGGTGAGGGTGAGGGCATCTTGCCCTTCGGCCGAAGCGGCCCAGGGGAGCAGCAGAAGCAGTAAAAAGAGCAGCTTTTTCATGGCAGTTTCCAAATTCCTTGCGGTTTTTATATTTAATACTAATACGATTATCCATTTTAAGCAAGATATAATGCTGTTTATTGCGAAAAGAATGAATTGGCAAACAGAAATTGGACGGGGAAGATACGCGTTTTCTTCCCGGGGAAGAAAGCTGCAAAGAAGCCAGCCGGCGAACCGGATTGGGTGCAACAACAAACAATTTGCGCCTGTAACTTGAATGTCGCCAAGAGAGCTTCCGGGCATAAGAAAAACCGCAGGCCAGCCGGAAAATAAACTTGTTTATTTTTCGGTCTGTCCGGCGGTTTTTCCCTGTGCGCTTTGCGCACAGCAGGGCCAGCTTTGCTGGCCTGCCCGGAAGCGGTGGACAGCACTCCTGTTTCAGTTTGATGTTGCTGCTTTCACGGCAAAAACGGGGTTTCTCTGCTTCTCTCTTTGACTGGCAAAGAGAGAAGAGCCCCGCCCGTTCCTCTCCCCGTCCAATTCCCGTTTGTGCATTCAGTTGTTTGGGAATGAAGCAGTATAAAATGAAAAATTGCAAGGGACGCGATGGGAGCTTTTTTACGTAAAAAAAGCCTTCCCCATTGCCAAAGAATGGGGAAGGCAATAATTGTGCGGGCTTACTCCACAGGCTTGATGGAGTCGCGGATGACGTCGTAAATCTTCATGTAGCTGCTGTTGTACCAGCCGGGGCAGGAAATGTGCAGGGTCAGCAGCTGGCTGTCATTGATGATGGCCATGTGCACGCGGCCGCGCACAATGGTGCCGTCCGGCAGCACGCCGCGGTAGTTGTTGTAATATCCATTGCCGTTCATCAGCGTTTTTTTGGCGGCCTGCATGGATTCCCAGGTTTCATACTGCTGACCCTCGGTTTGCAGGAAACGGGCCAGGCTGGTCTTGACGTCGGCCACGGTATAATTCCTGGTGATGCCGGAAATCTCCAGCGTAATGGTGCAGGGATAGTTATCCTTCACCATGGCGGCAGGCTCGGTAAGGATGTACTTGCCGCTGATGTTTTCGTTCACGTCGTAGCCCACGGCGGATTTGAAGGTGATGCCCAGCTTGCTGGACACATAGTCTCCAAAGGTAAAGGTCAGCTCGGGCCGGGGCGTGGCGGTGGGCATATCGATGGGATCAATGGGAATGGGCGTGGCGCCCGCGTATACCTTTTCCGCGGCGGAGGCCACAAAGCCGGAAGCGCTGTCCTCCTCGGAGGCGGGATTGTAATCGGCAGGCAGCTCGCCGGAGGAAGCCGCCGCGCCTTCAGGCGCAGACTGTTCCATAGGCGGCACCTGGCCGGAGGCCTGCTGCAAATTCTCCGCATCGTTGTTCGCTTCCGGAGCGGATGCGCAGGCCGTCAGCAGCAGCGCTGCCGCAAGCAGTAACAGGATAAAAAGCCGTTTTTTCATGGCAAGCACCCTCCAATCGGATGTAAAAAGGCAGATTGCTCCGCATACCTGTCAGACTTTACACAATTGTAATAGATTTGAAATGATTTGTCAAGCAATATTTACAATCTCAAAGGGAGGGCGGCCGGGACGGAACGCTTGCGGGGGCTTGCGGCCGGCGCTTATTCCGTTTCCTGGGGATGCAGCACCTGATACAGCGTTTCCGCCGCCGGGCGCGTCATGCCGCGAACGGCCATCAGCCCGTCGATATCGGCTTCCTTCATCTTTTTAATGGAACCGAAGTATTGCAGCAGGGCGCGGCGCCGGGCCGGGCCGATGCCGGGAATATCCTCCAAAGAGGAATGGGTTTGCGCCTTGCCCCGCAGGGACCGGTGATAGGTGATGGCGAAGCGGTGGGCCTCGTCGCGGATGGCCTGAATCAGATGCAGGGCGGGGGAACGGCGTTCCAGCAGGATGGATTCCGCCCGCCCGGGCAGCCAGATCTCCTCCAGGCGCTCGGCCAGGCCGAACATGGGAATATCCAGCCCGGCGGCATGCATGGCCTCCTGGGCAAAGCGCAGCTGCTGGGGCCCGCCGTCCACCAGAATCAAATCCGGGGCTACCCAACGCTCCCCGGCCTCCTCCCGCTGAATGCGGGCAAACCGGCGGCCCAGCACCTCCTTCATGCTTTCAAAATCATTGGGCCCTTCCACTGTTTTGATGCGGTAATGGCGGTATTCCCGGTGGGCGGGCTCCCCATCCAGAAACACCACCATGCTGGCCACGCTGAGCACACCCTGGGTGTTGGAGATATCAAAGCCCTCAATGCGGTGGGGGAAGCCCGGCATGCCGATCACCCGGGCCAGCTCCTCGCAGGCGCCCACGGTGCGCTGCTCGTGTACCTGCTGTTTTGCGTTGCGCTTTTCCAAAGCGTCGGCGGCATTGCGCTCCGCCATCAGCACCAGGGCGCGCTTTTCCCCCCGCTGGGGGATGACCACGTTCACGGCGCTGCCCCGCTTTTCACGCAGCAGCAGCTGCATGGTTTCGGCATCCTCCATCAGCGGGGTCAGAATTTCCCGGGGCGGCTGCCGGTCGGCGTAATACCGCAAGGCAAATTCGGTAAGCACACCCTCGGCGGGCTCGTTGCCCTCCCCGGGCAGGGCAAAGCTTTCCCCGCCGATGATGCGCCCGCCCCGGATGATCAGCACCTGGGCCATGGCGTCCAGCCCATCCTGGGCCAGGGCCAGCACATCCTGCTGGGCGTCGTTGGTCTGAATGGCCCGCTGGCGTTCCAGCATGCCTTCAATATCCTTCAGCGCGTCCCGCTTCTGGGCGGCAATTTCAAAATTCCAGGCGGCGGCGGCCTGCTCCATTTCCCGCTGCAGCTTTTCGGTGATCTCCTTTACATTGCCGTTCAGGAAGGAGATCACCCCGTCGATCACCTGCTGGTATTCCTCCTGGGTGCATTTGCCGGCGCAGGGCGCCAAGCAGCGGCCGATCTCATAATTAACGCAGGGGCGCACGGGCCGTGCCAGGGGCAGCTTCTTATCGCAGGTGCGCAGCGGGAAGGCCTTGCGGATAACCTCCAGAACATCCCGCACGGCGCTGGCGCCGATATAGGGCCCAAAGTACTGGGCGCCGTCTTTTTTCATCCGCCGGGCAATTGTCACCCTGGGAAAGGGCTCGCTTTTGTCAATGCGCACATACGGATAGTGCTTATCATCCTTCAGCAGAATATTATAATGGGGCTTGTGCAGCTTAATCAGGTTGCATTCCAGGGCCAGGGCTTCCAGATTGGTATTGCACAGCAAAATGTCAAAATCATCCACCTGGGCCACCATGGCCGCCACCTTGGGGGTATGCTCCCGGGTGTGGAAATAGCTGCGCACCCGGTTTTTCAGATTGACCGCCTTGCCCACATAGATGATTTGCCCCTCGTGCTTCATCAGGTAGCAGCCCGGGCTGTCAGGCAAAAGCGCCAGCTTGGTTTTTACCGTTTGATTGATCATGGCTTGTACCGTCCTTACAAGTACAGTATAACACACCTGCGGCAGCCTGCAAGCGGAAAGATTAGAAACTTCTAATATATGGACGGATTGTGAACTTTCTTCCGCCCTGTTGACAAAATACGATGAAATACACTACAATGTGTACGATGCATAACCGTTTAACTAAATTTACCTTTAGTTGAAGCGCTGCATCAATCCTTCGGGAAGGAGAGAACAGACTTTGGATAACAACAATAACGAGCCCAAGCGCTACAATAAACCGCAGATGCCCCGTTCCCCCTGGTTCTATGTGCTGATTGTGCTGCTGGGCGTCATGCTGCTCTCCAGCGTGATCTCTGCCCGCAATCTGCTGGGCGGCAGCGTGGAAACGGTGGAATACAGCGATTTTATCACCATGGTGGAAAGCGGCCAGGTGGACCGTGTGCAGATCGGCGGCGGCATGATCAGCTTTACGTTAAAGGCGGACAGCAGCCTGCCCCGCTGGTTCTTTGAGGGAACAGGCACCAAGAGCTATCAGACCGTGTCGGTGGAGGATCCCTACCTGGTGGATCGCCTGCTGCGGGCAGGGGTGAAATTCGGCGGTGAAAACACCTCCGGCGCGTCCCTGATCAGCATGCTGATCAGCGTGGTGCTGCCCATTGCCTTCTACGGCGTGATCATTTTTATGATCGTGCGCATGATCCGCAAGGGCGGGGCCGGCGGCATGGGCGCCATGAGCTTTGGCAAGTCCAGCGCAAAAATGTATTCCGTCAGCGATGAAAGCAAAAAATTCACCGATGTGGCGGGCCAGGACGAGGCCAAGGAGCAGCTGATTGAGCTGGTGGATTTCCTGCATCAGCCGGAGAAATACCGGGCCATCGGCGCCAAGCTGCCCAAGGGCGCGCTGCTGGTGGGCCCTCCCGGCACGGGCAAAACCCTGCTGGCCCAGGCGGTGGCCGGCGAAGCCAAAGTGCCCTTCTTCTTTGTGAGCGGCTCCGCGTTTGTGGAGATGTTTGTGGGCACCGGCGCGGCCCGCGTGCGCGATCTGTTTAAACAGGCCACGGAGAAAGCGCCCTGCATCATCTTTATTGATGAAATTGACGCCATCGGCAAAAAGCGCGACGCGGTGGGCTTGTCCTCCAATGATGAGCGCGAGCAGGCGCTGAACCAGCTGCTGGCCGAAATGGATGGCTTTGACGCCTCCAAGGGCATTGTGGTGCTGGGCGCCACCAACCGTCCGGAAATCCTGGATGCCGCCTTGCTGCGGCCCGGCCGCTTTGACCGGCGGATTACCGTTGACCTGCCCGATCTGCGGGGCCGCGAGGCCGTGCTGCGGGTGCATGCCCGGGGCATTACCACCGATAAAAATGTGGATTTCGCCGCCGTTGCCCGCTCCACGGTGGGCGCCAGCGGCGCGGACCTGGCCAATATCGTCAATGAATCGGCCCTCCGGGCTGTGCGCATGGGCCGCGAGGCGGTTACCCAGGAGGATTTGGAAGCCTCTGTGGAAAACGTCATTGCCGGCACCGAGCGCAAGAGCTTTGTGATTCCCGAAAACGAAAAACGCATCGTGGCGTACCATGAAATCGGCCATGCCCTGGTGGCCGCGCATCAGAAAAACGCCGTGCCGGTGCAAAAAATCACCATCATCCCGCGTACCAGCGGTGCTTTAGGCTACACCATGCAGGTGGACGAGGAGGAGCACGTGCTGATGAAGCGGGAGGATATTCTGGCTAAGCTGGCTGTGCTGACCGCCGGCCGCGCGGCGGAAGAGTATGCCTGCAACACCTGCACCACGGGTGCCAGCAACGACATTGAGCAGGCCACCAAGCTGGCCCGGGCCATGATCACCCGCTACGGCATGAGCGAAAAATTTGGCATGGTGGCGCTGGAAACCAACGTCAATCAGTACTTGGGCGGCGATGCCCAGCTGGCCTGCTCTGCCGAAACGGCCAGCCAGATCGACGCGGAAGTGGTGAAGCTGATCGGCCAGGCCTATGATCAGGCGTTGGCCATTCTCAAGCAGAATACCAAGCAGCTGCATGACCTGGCGGAATACTTGCTGGAAAAGGAAAACATTTCCGGCGAGGAATTCCAGCAGATTCTGGCGGCCAGCGAGGCAAAAATCACCCTGCTGGAGGACGGCAAGGAAGATGCTGTCATTTCCTGACGGCAGAAAAAACAGGAGCCACCGGCTTAGCCGGTGGCTTTTGTTTGATTTGTCTCTTGCTGTTTATCGCCTGAAGGATTCAACCGGCAAACAGAAATTGAAGGGGGAGAGGGTGGACGGGGGCTCTTCTCTCTTTGCGTCAAAGAGAGAAGCAGAGAAACCCCGTTTTTTGCCGTAAAAGCAGCAAACGCAAACCGAAACAGGAGCGCTGTTCCCCGCTTCCGGGCAGGCCAGCGAAGCTGGCCCTGCTGTGCGCATGCGCACAGCGAAAAACCGCCGGACAGACCGAAAAACAAACGAGTTTGTTTTTCCGGCTGGCCTGCGGTTTTTCTATTGCCCGGAAGCTCACTGGACGGCATTCAAGTTACATGCGCAAATTGTTTGTTTTTGCACTCAAGCCGGTTCGCCAACTGGCTTCTTTGCAGCTTTCTTCCCCGGGAAGAAAGCGCGTATCCTCCCCCGTCCAATTTCTGCATGCAGTCGATTAGGCGTGAACCAGTATTAATCCGTTACGCGGACAGCGGTCATCACAGGCTGGTTCTCCTTGGCCACAGAGCCATTGCCGTCTGTCACGGGGGTGTTGGCGCAGATGGCGTCCACCACGTCCATGCCCTCGGTTACCAGGCCAAAGGCGGCGTACTGGCCGTCCAGGTGGGGCGCATCCTGATGCATGATGAAAAACTGGCTGCTGGCGCTGTCCGGATCCATGGAACGGGCCATGGAGAGCACGCCCCGGGTATGCTTGAGATCGTTGGCAACGCCGTTGGCGGAGAATTCGCCCTTGATGGTTTTTTCGGAGCCGCCGGTGCCGTTTCCGTTGGGGTCGCCGCCCTGAATCATGAAGCCGGAAATGATGCGGTGGAAGGTGAGCCCGTCGTAGAAGCCTGACCGGGCCAGATCAACGAAATTGTTTACCGTGATGGGGGCCAGGCCGCCATACAGCTCCGCCTTGATGGTGCCGTAATCCTGCACCTCGATTTCGATATGATGGGTGGCGTTCAGGCTGGCGCCGTCAGTTGCGGCAGGCTTCCGGCCAAAAAGGAAGTACCCGCCCACTGCCAGCGCGGCCACCAATACCACAATGGCGCAGATCAGGGCCCAGGGCGTTTTCTTCTGGGGCTTCCGGGCATAGGGATTGACCTTTCCGGTTTTGCTCTTGCTCATAACTTCCTCCTTGACAGCAAACAGACGCTTTCAGTATAATAATTTGGCAGGGATTTTTCTCTGCCGATTTATTGTACGCGATATAAACAAAATCCGCAAGCTTTTTTCTGAAGGGGGCCCGCTTATGCGGCACATTTTCATCGTTAATCCTTCCTCGGGACCGCAGGATGCCACAGGGGAGATTGAGCGCAAGCTTCAATCCCTGCAGGCATCCTCTTTCTGTGAGATCTATGTCACCCGGCATCCCGGCGATGCCACGGAGCATGTGCGGTCGCTGTGCGCCGGCGCCCGGGAGGAGCTGCGGTTTTACGCCTGCGGGGGCGACGGCACCCTGAACGAAGTGGTCAACGGCGCGGCCGGGTTCCCGGGGGTGGCAGTGGGCTGTTATCCCTGCGGAAGCGGCAACGATTTTGTAAAATACTTTGGCGGGAAAAGCGCTTTCCTGGATATGAGAAACCAGCTTGCCGGCGAAACGGTGCCGGTGGATTTGATCCGCGTCAACGACCGGTACGCCATCAATGTGGTCAATATCGGCTTTGAGGCCAAGGCGGCGGCGCGGATGGTCAGCTTTCGCCGGTTCCCGCTGATGAAGGGGCCCCGCTCCTATTATCCCGCTGTGGCCGCCACGCTGGTGGACGGCATGAAGAACCCGTTCCGCCTGGAAGCAGACGGCGAACTGCTGTATGACGGCAGCATCCTGCTTTGCACCATGGCCAACGGGGAATATGTGGGGGGCAGCTTCCGCTGCGCGCCCCGGGCGTCCACCCAGGATGGCCTGCTGGAGGTTTGCATGGTAACGCCGGTTTCCCGGCTGCGGTTTGCCAAGCTCATCGGCTTTTACCAGCGGGGAGAGCATCTGGACACGCCGGCCATGAAGGATATGGTGCATTATCGCAGGGCGGCCCAGCTGGAGATCAGCGGGAAAAAGCCGTTTATGATCTGCCTGGATGGCGAAATCCTGACCGGCAGCCATTTCACCGTGGCCTGTCTGCCCGGCGCCGTGCAGTTCATTGTGCCTCAGGGCGCGGCGCACTCCGGACAGGGCGTTGACATGGCCCGGGAAAAAGCCGTATGATCACAAAGCGTGTCACCTGCGCCGTGATGCTGCGGGAGGGCCGGGTGCTGCTGGCCCGCCGGGCGGCGGGGCAAAAAAACGCGGGAATGTGGGAATTCCCCGGCGGCAAGGTGGAGCCTGGGGAAAGCGACGCCGCATGCCTGGAACGGGAAATCCGCGAGGAATTTGGCGTAACGGGAAAGGCCGGCAGCCATCTGTGCGACAGCTTGCATACCTATGAGGCAATGGGGATGCGGATACAATTGTGCGCTTATCTGTTTGCGCCGGACAGCTTTGAATTTTCGCTGCGTGTGCATGACGCCGTTGCCTTTCTGCCGCCTGAGGAGCTGGCCGCCGCCGGGCTCTCTCCGGCGGATATCCCCATTGCGGACGCTGTGTATCGGTATATGAGGAACAGCCACAGCTGATTGCCGCTGCTTGCGAGCTGTGGCGTATGGTTTGGGACGGAGTGTTTGCGCTGTCATACTGTTTATCATCTGAAAAGAGAAATCGAAAAACGGAAATTCGACGGGAAAAGGAACGATGGGGCTTTGCCCCATACCCCACCAGGGAGGGAAGCCCCTCCCTGGATCCGGCTGTGGCGGATGCCGCCTGGATGAATGAACCAGCAGCTTCCCGCAGTTGCTTGGATAACGCAGTCCACCGCTTCCGGGCGGGCCAGCGAAGCTGGCCCTGCTGTGCGCAAAGCGCACAGGGAAAAGCCTGAGAATTGCCGAAAAACAAGCTTGCTTGTTTTATCGGAAATTCTCAGGCTTTTCTTATGCCCGGAAGCTCTCTTGGCGCCTCTCAAGTTCCAGGCGCAAATTGTTTGTTATTCCGTCCAAGCCGCATCGCCGACTGGCTTCTTTGCAGCTTTCTTCCCCGGGAAGAAAGCGCGTATCCTTTCCCCGCCCAACGGCATCTGCTGCCCGCAAGGCTGAAGGGCGTTATGGGGCAGGATAAAGCATATCTTGATAAATATGCATGTCCAAATCCTTAAAGACATTGAACACCGTCTTGATCCGGCTGCCGGTTTCTTCGTAATATTTCCGCACGGTGTCCACGGCGATTTCCGCCGCCCGTTGATTGGGGAACATGAATACGCCGGTGGAAATGCAGCAGAAGGCGATGCTCTGGCAGCCGTTTTGCGCTGCGGTTTCCAAGCATGCGCGATAACAGGAGGCCAGCAGCCGTTCATGCTCCTTTGTCAGCGGGCCGTCCACAATGGGGCCTACGGTGTGGATGACATACTTGCAGGGCAGGTTATAGCCCGGCGTGATCTTGGCTTGGCCGGTGGGCTCCTCATGGCCCTGGGCCGCCATCAGATCATGGCAGGCCAGCCGCAGCTGCACGCCCGCCATGGTGTGAATGATGTTATCAATGCACCCATGGCAAGGGGAGAAGCAGCCCAGCAGCTGGCTGTTGGCGGCGTTGACAATGGCGTCACACTGCAGGGTGGTGATATCGCCCTGCCATACATACAGGCGGTCGTCCAGGGAGCAAGGGGCAAGGCTCTCCAGGGAAACAACGCCCTTTTCCCGGGTCATCTGCCGCAAAAACGCATCCTGTATCCGCAAAAACTCCGCGGCGGCAGGCTGCGGCGGGCGCACGTTCATCAGGCTGCGCAGCAAATTCCAGCGCTTCATTTCCAGGGTGGGAATCATCACATCCTGATACTGGGGCATCTCGTCCAGCAGCGTCCGGATAAGCCAAAGGCATTTTTCCTGCTGATTCATGCGTCCTCCTGGGCGGACGGGCAGCCGGGCGTCAGGCACAGCGTTTCTTCCAGCACCCCGACGATGCGCTGCAGCCCCTGCTGATCCTCCGCGCTGAAACGGTTGAAAAGGGGGCTGTCAATGTCCAGCACACCGATGACCCGGCCCTGCTGATGCAGCGGCAGCACGATCTCGCTGCTGGAGGCGCTGTCACAGGCAATATGGCCCGGGAAGGCATGCACATCCGCCACCCGCTGGACGCAATCCCGGGAAACGGCGGTGCCGCATACGCCCCGGCCCACGGGAATATGGATGCAGGCCGGCTTGCCCTGGAAGGGCCCCAGCACCAGCTCCCCGTCCTTCATCAGATAGAATCCTGCCCAGTTCAGGTCGGGCAGCGCGTCATACAGCAGGGCGGATACGTTGGCCAGCAGCGGCACATACCAGCTTTCCTCCGCTGCCAGCTCCCGCACCTGCTTTTCCAGCTGATCATATTTTATCATCGGGGGCCCTCCTGCCGCTTTCCGTCATTTCCCGCTCAAACTCCTCGGGATGCCGCAGATAGAAATATTGGTGCTCTTCTCCCGCAGGGCAGAAAAATTTGAAAGGCTCCAGCGCCACCTGGGGCTTTTTTCCGGATGCCTTCTCCAGATCAGCCAGCTGCCGCCGGGCGATGCCCAGCTCGTTTTCATTTTGGTAATAAACGGCCAGGGTATAGCTGCGGCCCCGGTCGATATACTGCCCGCCGCCGTCAAAGGGGTCCACGTTGTGCAGGAAAACCCGCAGCAGCGCGTCAAAGCCCACCTGCTCCGGGTCGTATTCCACCCGGATAGTCTCCCGGTGGCCGGTTTTTTGCTGCTTTACATCCGTATAGGAGGGATTTGGCTCATCCCCGCCCGAAAAGCCGCTGGTGACGGCGCCCACTCCGGCCAGCCGGGTGAAGAAGGGCGTGATGCACCAGAAGCATCCGCCGGCAAAATAGGCATGCATCATACAACTCATCCCTTTGAAATTTCGTCCAGCGACATGCCGAAGCCCGGCACAAATTCATCCATGAAGTCCTGCACCTCGGGCAGGTCGATTTTGCGGATGGAAACCAGCGTGCTTTCCTCCGCCTGGACAAATTCCCGGTTGCCCGCGCTGCGCTCCTCCATGCATTTGATGTAGGCGCTGATTTTGTCGGCGGCCTTCACGATGCGCCATTCCTCAGTGGATTCATTCGGCTCGATCAAGGGCTCATATTCCAGCATGATGTCGGCGGGCAACATGGTCAGCAGCCGCTTTTGGGCGATGGATTCCAGCTTGTGGTATTCCTTTTTGATGGCGGGGTTGTTGTGCTTGATGGGGGTGGGCAGATCGCCGGTGATCACCTCGCTGGCGTCGTGGTACATGCCCAGCACGGCGATATGCTCGGCGTTGTACTGCCGGTCATACCGGGCATTGCCCAGCAGGGCGATGCAGTGGGCGATCATGGCCGTCTGAAAGGCGTGCTCCATGTCGTTTTCAATTTTGGTGTTGCGCATCAGGCCCCAGCGGCGAATGTACTTCATCCGGTTCATGTAAGCGAAAAAATGGTGCAGCATGGTTCTCTCCTTGACAAGTGTATTTTTTGTGCTATAATGCAATGCGTACCCGCTGGGGGCGTCGCAAAGCGGCTGAGATGGCGGAAAACGCCGGTCCCCTTGAACCTGTGTAGATCATCCTACCGTAGGGAAGCGGCCAAGCGGAGCGTTTGCTCTGCCCCGTTTCCCGCATGTGTAAGCGTGCGGGTTTTGTTTTGCGGGAAAAGGAGGTACATCAGATGGAATGGCTGTTGTGTTCTGCGTTGGCAGAAGAGGTAACGGAAGCGGCGGAAGAAGTGAAAAAGCCCTTCATTGAGTGGATCGGCAATCCCTTTGGCAAGCTGGCGAAAGCCGGCGTATGGGAATGGCTGGCCATAGCCGCGCTGATTGTGCTGGCCGCAGTGCTGCTGGTGCTTTCAAGGAAAAAGGTAAAATGGACCACCAAAATGCTGGCGCACGCCGCCATGGCGCTGGCGCTTTCCTTTGTGCTCAGCTACATCCGCTTCTTCCGCATGGCGGGCGGCGGAGCGGTAACGCCCGGCAGCATGCTGCCCGTCATGCTCTTTGGCGCGGCGTATGGGCTGATTCCTGGCTTGCTGGTGGGCTTTGCCTATGCCCTGCTGCAAATTGTCCAAGGGGCTGAGGCGGCGGGCTTCATGGGGCTGCTGCTGGATTACATCCTGGCTTTTACCGCCCTGGGACTGGCCGGCCTGGCGAAAAACTGGGCCAAAACCTGGGGGCTGTATATTGCCATGCTCATCGCCCTGGTCGGCCGCCTGCTGTGCAGCGTGCTTTCCGGCGTGATCGTATGGGGTACGCCGCTGTGGGGCAGCATTACCTATAACGTTTCCTACATGCTGCCGGAAATGGTGATCTGCCTGCTGCTTGGCATGCTGATCGGCCCGCGGATTGTCAAAATGATGCAGCAGAAATAATGCATGCCCGCATTCCCGTGCAGGGACGTCAGCCGTCCTTGCGCTTTTTTATTTTGGCCTCGTGGCCCTGATCGCTGGGCTGGTAATACACCCGGTCCCTGTATTCGTCCGGCAGGTACTGCTGCTGTACCCAGTGCCCCGGGAAATCATGGGGATACAGGTAGCCCTTTCCGTTTTCCAGCCGCACATGGCCGGCATAGTGGGTATCCCGCAGGTGGGGAGGCACCGCGCCCGCCGCAGTCTCCGCGTCGGCCATGGCCGCATCGATGGCGCAGGCCACGCTGTTGCTTTTGGGGCTTTCGCATACGGCGATGATGGCCTGGGCAAGGGGGATGCGCGCCTCCGGCATGCCCAGATGCTCCAGGGCCTGCATGGCGGCGGCCGCCTGCAGCATGGCGAGGGGATTGGCCTGGCCCACGTCCTCGCTGGCGTGCACCATCACCCGCCGCGCCAAAAGCCTGGGATCCGCCCCGGCGGCAAGCAGCCGCCCGAACCAGAACAGCGCGGCGTCGCTGTCCGAGCCCCGCATGCTTTTGCAGAAGGCGGACAGCATATCGTAATACAGGGTATCGTCGCAGCGGATGACGGGCTTTTGAATGCTCTCCTCCGCCACCTCCAGGGTGATGCGGATGCCGTCCTTGCCGGTTGGCGTGGTCAGGGCGGCCAGCTCGAGGGCGTTCAGGGCGCTGCGCACGTCGCCGCCCGCCACCTGCACAATGTGATTCAGCGCGTCCTCGTCAATGCGCACATGCATATCGCCCAGGCCGCGCTCGGAATCGGTCAGGGCCTTTTGCAGGATGGCCCGCACGCTGTCCGCGGTCAGGGGCTTGAATTCAAACACCCGGCACCGGCTGACAATGGCGGGGGTCATGCTGATCATTGGGTTCTCGGTGGTGGAGCCGATGAAGCGGATCAGCCCCTCTTCAATGGCGGGCAGGATGGAATCGCTTTGGGCCTTGTTCCAGCGATGGCATTCATCCAGCAGCAGATAGGTGCTTTGCCCGTAAAGGCTGCGGCGCTCCCGGGCCTGCTGCAGGATTTCCCGCACATCGCCGACGCCGCTGGTGACGGCGTTCATCCGGGCAAAGGCGCTGCGGGTCTGGCTGGCGATCACGTGGGCCAGGGTGGTTTTGCCGCAGCCCGGTGGGCCGTAAAAAATGCTGCTGGTCAGCCGATCGGCTTCCACGGCCCGGCGAAGCAGCCGGCCGGGGCCCAGCAGATGCTCCTGCCCATAGAATTCATCCAGGCTCTGCGCCCGCATGCGCTCGGCCAAAGGGGCTGTTTTGCGGGCATTGCTTTCTTCCAGCTGATCCAGCAGGCTCATGCTTTCTCCTCAACAATCAAATGCGCCACGCATTTATCCGTACCCCATTCCCAGTGGCGGCGCGGCGCTTTTACAGCCGCCTCAATGTGCAGCATGGCGATGCCCATATCCAGGCTGTCCGCCCTTTTTCCCAGCAGGCGCAGGGTGTGCTGGGCATAGCTCAGGCGCCAGGGCTGCAGGTTGACGGCGGACGGGGCGCGGCGCACAGCCTCAGCCGCCTGATAGGCCCACAGGGGCCACTGGTCGGGCGGGGTCAGGCAGATCTGCGCCAGGGATTTGCGCTTGCGAACGGGCGGGGCCTCGCCGGCGGCAATGCCCAGCGGGAGAACCGCCAGCACTTTTTCATGCGCATCCAGCGGGATATTCACTGCGCTGCGGCGATAGGTGCCGGAAACCCAGCAGCTGTCCACGCCCATGGCAGCGGCCTCCAGCACAAAGGCTTCGCCGCTGATGCCCGCCAGGGTGCGGGGCAGGCGCTGCCGCATATCGGCGATGACGCAGGCGTACTTGCCCGTGCCGTGAATGTGCTCCACCAGAGGCACGCGCACAAACAGGTTATCGGGGCAGTCGGCAATGGCAATCCGCGTGCCGGGCAGGCAAACGCGGGCCGCCGCGTAATTGAGCGCCGCCAGCTGAGCGGCGTCCGGGGAAGCCTTGTAGGCGCGGCAGCTGTACCGGCGGGGGAGGACAGACGCATAGCGTTCGCACTGGGCCGGGGAATAAAAAGCATTCAGAACACATTCCGCCATGAAACTCCCTCCTTTGCAGCTTCCAGTGTATCATGGCAGGATGGGAAAAACAAGCGAAGAAAGTATTGCATTTTTATGATGGGTTTGAAGCAGGCTATGACCGGGATATTTTCAACCGAAAGGAGGCGTTTTTATGGCTGATCATGCTCCGGACCGGCTGGATGCCGTGGTCTCCGCCACCGAATGCACCGGCGCCGTGCCGGCCATTCCCTGGGAGGGGGATACCGAAGCTTCCCGCCGCTTGCTGCGTATTCTTCCCCAGTCCGGAAAAATCTACCGCAAAAAGCGTTGACGGCAGCCCCGACAGGGGTATAGAATAAACAAAAGACAGACAAAGGAGAAAGCGCGGAATGGCAAAAATCAGATTGGGTCGCACACAGATCATGGCGGAGCAGAATGCCTTTGGCGCGCTGCCCATTCAGCGGGTGGATTTTGAGACGGCGGGCAGGCTGCTGAACAAGGCGCTGGACGGCGGCATGGATTTTATCGATACCGCCCGGGCGTATACCGACAGCGAGGCCAAAATCGGCCAGTCCGTTGCCCATCGCCGTGATCAGTATACCCTGGCCTCCAAAACCATGGCCCAAACGCCCGAGGGCTTCTGGCGGGATTTGCATACCTCCCTGGAGAACCTGAAAACCGATCACATTGATATTTATCAGTTCCACTGCATGGACCAGTGCTGGCGGCCCGGAGACGGCACCGGCATGTATGAGTGCATGCAGGAGGCGAAGGCCCAGGGCAAAATCCTGCATATTTCGGCCACGGCGCATAAAATCGGCGTGGCCCGGGAGATTGTGGAAAGCGGGCTGTACGATACCCTGCAGTTCCCCTTCAGCTACCTGAGCGGGCCCCAGGAAATCGAGCTGGTTCGCCTGTGCAAAAGCAGGGATATGGGCTTTATCGCCATGAAGGCGCTCAGCGGCGGCCTGATCAACAACAGCGCGGCGGCCTATGCCTTCATTGCCCAGTATGACAACGTGCTGCCCATCTGGGGCATCCAGCGGGAGCGGGAATTGAACGAGTTCCTGTCCTATATGGCCAATCCGCCCGCTATGACGGAGGAAATGCAGGCGCTGATTGCCCATGACCGGGAGGAACTCAGCGGGGATTTCTGCCGGGGCTGCGGCTATTGCATGCCCTGCCCGGCCGGCATTGAAATCAATAACTGCGCCCGGATGATTCAGCTGATTCGCCGCTCGCCCTCCGCGGGCTGGCTGGATGAAAAGGCCCAGGCCAAAATGGCAAAGATCGCAGGCTGCCTGCACTGCAACAAATGCATGCAGCATTGCCCGTATGGGCTGCATATCCCCGATTTGCTGCAGAAGAATTACGAGGATTACCAGCGTATCCTGGCCGGAGAGGTGCAGGTATAATACGATTCATTTCTAGGACAAACAGAAATTGGAGCGAAGGAATACGCTTCTCTTTTGCGTCAAAAGAGAAGCAGAAAACCTTCTTTTAACGCCGTAAAAGCAACAAGCGCAACCTGAAGCAGAAGTGCTGTTCCCCGCGTCCGGGCAGGCCGGCGAAGCCAGCCCTGCTGTGCGCATGCGCACAGCGAAAAACCGATGGACAGACCAGAAAATGAATGCATTCATTTTCTGACTGGCCCTCGGTTTTTCTTATGTCCGAAAGCTCGCATGGCGGCATGCAAGTTACAGGCGCAAATTGTTTGTTATTGTGTCCAAGCTGGTTCGCTGGCTGGCTTCTTTGCAGCTTTCTTCCCCGGGAAGAAAGCGCGCAATCCCCTGTTCAATTTCTGCCGTTCCGTCAGGCTGATTATCGATTGACCACCAGGGTCAGGGGAACGGCTTCCTCCGGATGCAGGCCGCTTTGGGTATACACAGGCACCAGCCGCAGCTTGCTTGTATCCTGCTGACAGGGGTACAGCTGCTCGCACAGCATGGTGTCCGTCCCTTCCGCTCCTATGGCCTGGGTGCCGGTGCTGCTGATTTCCGTTTCGCCGTCATACAGCACCCAGTGTTCGATCATATCGATGCTGTCGGGGTTTTCCCAGGTGTTCCAGACGGTTACCCAGGCTTCCGGGCAGGTCATGGTCAGGGTGCCCCTCAGATCGATCTGTCCCTGGACAAATTCTGCCCGGACGCTGTAATCGGGGCCGGTGAAGCTGCCCTCCAGGTAGGTAAACTGCTTGTTCTGCTGCAGCGTGAAGGGGATGTCCGTCTGCTCCCCGCGATCTGTATGGGAGCGGAAGGTGGTGCCGTCCTGGAATTCAATCGTGGCAGTGCGGAAGAGCACGGCTTTGAAATCCAGGGTGTCTGTCAGCCGGTCTTCGGGAATTTCGCATTCCTTCCAGCCGATCACTGTGCCGTCCTCCAGCCAGGTGGTATCGCCGTTGACGATGTCCAGATAGGTGCCGTCCGCCAGGGACAGCCCGTCATGCAGGGAGGCGTTGCGGCATTCCGCCCAGCGCTGACCCTCGCCGTTCAGCCATTCAATCACCTTGCGTTCCTGGGGAGCTTCGGAGGCCATGTTTTGGCTGTAGATGAAGTCCTTTTCCTCCCAATCCCATGGAGTATCTGCCGGGGGCGTCCCTTCGTGGAGGTCTGCGGAGAACAGATTGCCGCTTTCCCGATACGCGATGAATACACGGTTGCCTTCATAATACGCCTGTTCAATGGCAACGGTGATGCCGTCCTCGGTGGTGATGCCGATGTCCATTTTCTGGGAGAGGCTGTCCAGTGTGCCCAGCCGGGCGTCGGCGTCGTCATGCTCGGCCATCTGGCCGAACAGCCCCAGGCCGGCGGCCAGGGCCACGGAAACCATCAGCATCAGCGTCAGGGCCAAAATCAGGGTCATGGATATTTTCTTTTTCACGGGTTTTTCTCCTTTCGCGGTCTCAATTACCCGCTGCGCCAGCCAGGGATCGTATTGCACGCCTGACAGCCGGTGATTGACGGCCTGATGGATCATGCCGCGAAGCTTTTCGTCATTCATGCTGTTCCATCCTTTCCAGCTGGCAGCGCAACTGTTTCCTCGCGGCCTCCAGCCGCCTGGATACGGTGGAAGGGGCCACATGCAGGGCCTGGGATATTTCAGGCATGCGCATATCCTGATAATAGTAGAGCATCACCACTTCCCGCTGGCGGGCGGGCAGCGTCAGAATGGCCTGAAGCACGGCGTCGTCCTTTTCTTCAGCCGGGACGGCAGCCAGGGGGAGATCGGCGATATCGGCGCTGCGATCCACGCGCCAGAACCATCCGCTGCGCTTCATGTTGCGGCAGACGTTCACCGCGATGCGCATCAGCCAGGTCTTCTCGGAGCAATCGCCGCGGAAGCCCGGCAGGGCCTGATACGCACGCAGAAAGGTTTCCTGCACGGCGTCCTCTGCCAGGGCGCTGTCCTTCAGCCATACACAGCACAGCCGCTTAAGGGATACCTGGTATGTGTTGACCAGGCGGGTGATGCGTTCATTGGTTTGCTCTGGATTGTCCGGGCCCTTGACAAAATCCATCAGCCGATCACCTCCTTCATCCATATAGACACAGCAGGGCAGCGAAAAGTTGCGGAAACAAAAAAATATACTGAAATTTTCTTAAAAGCAGATCGTTTTTCGACCCTTTTTCGCTTTGGCGCTGCATCGCTCCGGTCAATGCAGCATATACTATTTTACTTTCAAACAACTGAATGCACAAACGGAAATTGGACGGGAGGGGGAAAGACGCTTCTCTTTTGAGTCAAAAGAGAAGCAGAAAACCTCCTTTTAACGCCGTAAAAGCAACAAACACAAACTGAAACAGGAGTGTTGTCCACTGCTTCCGGGCAGGCCGGCGAAGCCGGCCCTGCTGTGCGCAAAGCGCACAGGGAAAAGCCTGAAAATTTCCGATAAAACAAGCAAGCTTGTTTTTCGGCAATTTTCAGGCTTTTCTTATGCCCGGAAGCTCTCTTGGCGACATCCAAGTGACAGGGCAAATTGTTTGTTATTGTATCCAAGCCGATTCGCCGACTGGCTTCTTTGCAGCTTTCTTCCCCGGGAAGAAAGCGCGTATTCTCCCCGTCCAATTTCTGCTTGCCGATTTAGTTTTTTAATGATAAACAGCATCAGCCAGCGCGAAAAACGTCTCGAAAATTTTGCTTCTCTTTCATCGGATTTTGGTGTTCGGATGGGGAAAGGCAGCCTGCCATGGGCGGTCAGCGGAGGAGAAAGTCCCGCCGCAGTTTTTCGTTGAGCTTTTTGTAGATGTGTTCCCGGAACCAGGGCTCAGAGCTGGCGGCCACGGCGTCATCCAGGGGGAACCAGGCCACGGCCTTGTTTTCATCCGGCTTGGCGGCCAGCGGCTCGCTGTCGTCCGCCTCCAGCAGGTAGGTCACGTTGAGGTGCAGGTGAGAGGAGACATATTGGCCGCGCTTTACATGACCGTCCACCGTCAGGGATTCCAGGGAGAAGGGCGTCTCCAGCAGGGGACGCACGGTGCGGATGCCGCTTTCCTCCCGCACCTCCCGCAGGGCAACGGCCAGCAGATCCGTTTCTTCATCGGCATGCCCGCCCAGCCAGCTCCAGCTGTCATAGATATTATGGTATGCCATCAGCGCCCGGTCCCGGGCGGGATTGACCACCCAGGCGGAGGCGGTCAGATGGGCAACGGTGTTCTCTCGGGTAAAGAGGTGCGGCATGCTGTCCAGACAGGACAGAATCAGCGCTTTGTCCTTTTCCTCCTGTTCGTTGAAAGGGGAATACTGCATCAGCTGGGCCTTCATCGCCGCATATCCATGGTTGCCTGTCATCATCGTCCTCCCCGAATATAGGGCTTGGCCAGGGCCTCCGGCTCCCGGCTGCGGCCGCTGGTGATCAGCAGGGCCACCAGCGTAACCAGGTAGGGCAGCATGGCCAGCGCCTGCACGGGAACTGCGCTGTTGGCGGCCTGCAGGCGAATCTGCGCCGCGTTGGCCAGGCCAAAGAGCATGGCCGCCAGAAATACGCCGGTGGGGGAATAGCGGCCCAAAATCACAGCGGCCAGGGCAATGTAGCCGCGGCCGGCGGTCATGTTATCGCTGAACAGCCCCAGCTGGGCAATGGTCAGGTACGCACCGCCGGCGCCGCCCAGCAGCCCGCCGATCAGGCAGGCCCACATCTGCCACTTTTCCACCCGGATGCCGGCTGCGTCCGCCGCCATGGGGTTTTCCCCGATGGAGGAAAGGCTCAGGCCGGTGCGGGTAAAGCGGTAGAGCACAAAGGCGGCAATCAGCAGCAGGTAGGCGATATACGCCATGGCGTCCTGCTGGAAAAAAGCTTCGCCGATCACGGGAATACGGGACAGCAGCGGCAGGCTGGCCTTGGACAGCACAGCCGTTTGCAGATGGGCTCCTGTGTTGCACATCAGCTTATACAGATAGCTGGTCAGGCCCAGGGCCAGCATGTTCAGCGCCAGGCCGCTGACAGTCTGGTTCTGCTTGCCCCGGACGCACAGCAGCCCATGAATCAGGCTGATGAAAGCGCCTCCGGCCATGCCGCACAGCACGCCCAGCCACAGGGAGCCGGTATAGTATGCGCCGGCAAAGCTGAAGAAGGCGCCGCACAGCATCACGCCCTCCATGCCGATGTTCAGGATGCCGCTGCGCTCGCTCACCAGCTCGCCCAGCCCGGCCAGCAGCAGCGGCATGGCCATGCGCACAGCGGAGGAGAGCAGCGCGGTCCAGAAAACCAGGGACAGAATATGATCAGACATGTGCCGCACGCCCCTTTCCGCGGCGGGCCAGCCAGGCCCGCGCCAACAGGCTGATAACCACTGCGCCGATCAGGATGCTCACCATGGCGCTGGGCACGCCGGCCTGCCGCTGCATGGCGGCGGCGCCCACCTGGGCGGCGGCGTAAATCAGCGCCGCAGCCGGCACCAGCTGGGGGCGGTTGGCGGCCAGCAGGGCAATGAGCACGCCGGTGTAGCCGCAGTCGGCGGAAAAGCCCTCCAGCAGCTTTTTCTGAATGGCCATGAATTCAATCACGCCCGCCAGGCCGGCCAGGCCGCCGCTGAGCACGGCGGCCCGCACCACGCCGCCGGCAACGGAAATGCCGTTGATCTGGGCGGTGCGGGGATTTTGACCCACCACGCGCATCTCATAGCCCCAGGTGGTTTTTTCCAGAATGAACCATACCACCGCCACCAGCACCGCGGCGATGACAAAGCCCAGATGCAGCCGGGTGCCGCTGATCAGCCGGGGCAGCACCACGTCGGCGGCCAGCTTCTCGCTTTGGGGCAGGCCGGAGGCGGGATCCTGCAGGAAGGTGCGCACGGCCACGCCCACAAAGTTGATGGCGATGTAGTTGAGCATGATGGTGACGATGATTTCGGAAATGCGGAAGCGCAGCTTCATGAAGGCGGCAATCAGCGACCACAGCCCTCCGGCCAGAAAGCCCGCCAGCAGGGCGGCGATGATGCGCAGGATGGGGGGAAGGAACTCGCAGCGCAGCGCCACAGCCGCGGCGGAAACCGCGCCCATATAGAACTGACCTTCCGCGCCGATGTTGAAAAAGCCCGTATTGAAAGCCACGGCGCAGGCCAGCCCTGTCAGAATCAGGGGCGTCCCCTTGACAAAGATCTCGCAAAAGCTGTTTTTGTTGCCGAAAATGCCCTGGAAGAAAACGCCGAAAGCGCCCAGGAGCGAAGCGCCGCTGGCCACGATGAGCAGGGTGGCGGCCAGCACAATCAGCAGGGTATACAGCGCGGCAGAGCGGAGGGCACGTGGCATTTTCATGCGATGGCCTCCTTTTCTTCCGTCATGCCGCCCATGAGCAGGCCCAGCTTTTCAATGGTGGCGTCTTTTTTATCCAAAATGCCGGCAATACGGCCGTTATACATCACCGCAATGCGGTCCGACAGGGCCAGGATTTCCTCCAGATCGGCGGAAATCAGCAGCACGCCCTTGCCCAGCCGTTTTTGCTCCAGCAGCTTTTCCCGCACAAAGGCGGAGGCGCTTACATCCAGGCCCCGGGTGGGCTGGCTGGCCACGATGAAGCTGGCGCGGGGTGTGATCTCCCGGGCCAGCACCACTTTTTGCTGGTTGCCGCCGGAGAGCAGGCGCACAGGGGAGTGCACGCCCAGGGTGCCCGCCGTGCGGATGTGGTAATCCCGGACGGCGGTCTCGGCGTTTTTCAGCACGGCGCTGCGGCGGAAGACCCGGCGCTTGGAGAAGGGCGCGCGGCCATAATCATGCAGCAGCAGGTTATCGCCAATGTCCATGCTGGTGACCAGGGCGTCGTGCTGGCGGTCATCCGGCACGTAGGCCATGCCCCGCTGGTTGCGGGCGAGTACCGGGGTGCCGGTAAGATCCTGGCTGCCCAGGCGCAGGCGGCCCTTTACCCGGCGGCGGCGGATGCCCACAATGGCCTCGGCCAGCTCCTTCTGGCCGTTGCCCTCCACCCCGGCTATGCCCAGGATTTCCCCCGCGCGCACAGACAGGCTGATATCCTCCAGCGCGGCGCGCTTGCGCCCGCTGCGGAAAACGCTGATGTGCTCCATGGTCAGCAGCGGGTCGCCGATGGGGTCGCTTTCGTCGTTGACGGCCTCGGTGAAATCCCGGCCCACCATCATGCGGGAAAGGGTTTTGGCGTCGGTATCGGCGGTGCTTACGGTGCCCACGCAGCGGCTGTCCCGCAGCACGGTCACCCGGTCGGCATGGCCCATGATTTCACTCATCCGGTGGGTAATCAAAATCACGGCGAACCCCTGGGCCTTCAACTGGCTGAGCACCTGGAAAAGCTGCTTGGTTTCGCCCGGGGTCAGCACGGCGGTGGGCTCGTCCAGGATCAGCAGGCGGATATCCCGGAACAGGGCCTTGAGAATTTCCACCCGCTGCTTTTCGCCGATGGACAGGGTGCCCACCAGGGCGTCGGGATCCACCTTCAGGCCGTAGCGCTCAGACAGGCGGATCACCTGCTGACGCAGCCGGCGGCGGGGCAGAAACAGGGGCGCCTTGTCATAGCCCAGCAGGATGTTATCCAGCACCGTCCCGGCGTTGACCAGGGAAAAGTGCTGATGCACCATGCCGATACCGGCGGCAATGGCCTCCTGGGGGGAGGAAAAGCGCACTTCCTTCCCATCCCACAGGATGCGGCCGCTGTCCGCCTGGTAGATGCCGAACAGAATATTCATCAGCGTGGTTTTTCCCGCGCCGTTTTCCCCCAGCAGGGCATGCACCTCGCCCGCCTCCACGCTGAGGTTTACGCGCTCGTTGGCGTATGCGCCGTAGAAGGAAATGCTGATGTTTTCCATGGACAAAAGGGCCATGACAATACGCTCCTTTGCTGCCGAAACAGGCAATGAAACGGTTTGGGAGGATATTACTCCTCCCAAGCCGTTTGCATGATGCCGGTTTATAAAATGATTACTGCTTCAGATCGTTGGGGTTGCCCACGATTTCCATTTCGCCGCTGGTGATCTTGGCAATCACGTCGTTCAGCTGGGCCTGCAGATCCTGGGGCACGCTGGGGTTGAAGGCGGAATCGCCGTACACCAGGGCCACCACGCCGTCCGCCATGCCGCCTTCCACAACGCTGCCGTTGAAGGTGCCGTTCACCACGTCGTTATAGGCCTTTTCCATCAGCTTATCCACGTTGTACTGGGCGCTGGTCAGCACGAATTCGGGGCTCAGGTAGCTCTGGTCGTAGCTGTCGCCCACCACGGGCAGCTGATGCTCGATGCCGGCCAGCAGGGCGGGGTCGCCGGCGGCGTTGGCGCAGTGATAGATGAAGTCCACGCCGTTATTGATTGCGTTCTCGGCAATTTCCTTGGCCACGGTCATATCCACATAGGAGTTGGTGTACTGATCCAGCACCTTGATATCGGCGTTGACGGCCTTGGCGCCTTCATAGTAGCCGTTTACGATCTTGTTCATGGAGGGGCCGGGGAAGGAGGAAACGATCAGAATGTTCTGGGCCTTGGAGGTGTTGGCGGCCAGCATGCCGATCACATACGCGGTCTCCTGGCACTTGAGCTGATAGCTGCCCATGTTGCTGCCGTTGCAGTCCGTGCCCTCGATGGTGACAAAGTAGGTGTCGGGGAACATTTCGGCCACCTCGGCCATGGGCTCGCCGTACTGCTGGCTGTGGCCGAAGATGATGTCATAGCCGTCGGCCGCGTAGGCGGTCAGGTTGGCTTCCACATCCGCCACGGAGATGTTTTCCAGCACGCTGGTTTCCACATTGTATTTTTCCTTCAGCAGCATCAGGCCATCATAAGCGCACTGGTTCCAGCCGTTGTCGGTGGCCACGCCGGTGACGATCAGGGCAACCTTCAGGGGCTTGTTCTCCGCCAGGGCGGCGCTGCAGCAGAGCAGGGAGATCATCAGGCAAAGAATGATGGAGAGAGCCTTCTTCATGTGTGTTACCTCTTTCTTTTTATTGTTTTATCTGAAGCGCCGCGCGCTTGAGATCACTTGGTGGGGAAGCGGTCAGGCAGGGTGATGCCGGCGCGGCTGCGGATGGCGTCCGCCCGCTGCTGGGCCTCGGTATACAGGGCGTCCTCGTCAATGGTCAGCAGCCTGCGCTCCCGCATCAGCCATTTGCCGTCGCACATGGTGCTTTCCACGTTGTCGCTGTGCATGCTGGATACCAGGTTGGCCACGGTGTCATGCAGGGGCAGCATGCCGGCGGAGCGGGGATTGATGATGATCAGGTCGGCCTTTTTGCCCTCGGTCAGGCTGCCCAGGTTCTTTTCCTCCATCAGGGCCTGCGCGCCCTTGAGGGTGACCATGTTCAGCACTTCCTCCGCCTTCACCACATCGGGCTCCAGCCGCCAGCCTTTGTGGATGAGGGAGGTGAGCCACATTTCGTCCACAATGTCCATGCGGTTGTTGCTGGGGGCGCCGTCCGTGCCGATGGTTACGCAGATGCCCTCCCGCAGCATGCGGGGCACCTTGGCAAAGCCCAGCACGCGCATGGCGGCGGCAGGATTGTGGGATACCTTTACATCGTGCTCCTTGAACATAAGCACTTCGTCATTGGTCAGCCATACGGTGTGCACTGCCAGGAAGTTCTTGCCCAGCACGCCCAGGTCGTTCAGGTGGGTTACCGTCTGCACGCCGATTTTGGCCTTCAGGTATTCCACCTCGTCCCGCACCTCGGCCACGTGCATGTGCACGCCCACGCCGTACTGGTCCGCCAGCTCCTTGCTGCGCAGAATCAGTTCATCGCTGTTGTTGAAGATGGTGCGCAGGCCAAACCATACCTGAACGCGGCCATCCGCGGTGTTGTGGAAATTTTTGATATCCTCCACCGTGCGGGCGATCTCCTCATCGGTGGAATGCACCCAGTTGCTGGGCAGCCCTTCGCCGCAGTCCATGATGCTGTTGGCCAATTTGCCGCGGATGCCCGCCTCGGTTACGCCCCGGGCCATGCCGGAAACAAACTGGCCGCCGGGCTCGGCAAACAGCGTGCAGCCCGCCTTGATCTGCTCCGCGCAGCACAGCAGGGTGGAAACATAGCTGTCGTCCTCGGTCATGTTGCTTTCATAGGGCCAAATCCGGTCATGCAGCCAGGTGAGCAGGGGCACATCGTCGCCCAGGCCGCGGCCCAGCTGCTGGGAGGTATGCACGTGGGTATTCACAAAGCTGGGCATGATCACCTTGCCGTCGCAGTTGATCACCTCGTCGTATTCGCCCGCCGGGGCCTCGCCGCTGAACACGGACAGGATGCGGTCGTTCTCAATGATCACGCCGCCGCGGGTATATACGCCTTTGTTCGGATCCATGGTTACAACGTAACCGCTTTTCAGCAATGTTTTCATGCGCGAATCCCCCGATCAATCTAAAATACGAACATTCAAGATGCTAAAAACATAAAAAGTACGGAAATATCCTACAATGGACGGATGCATTTGTCAATACCAAAACAGACAAAAATATATGAAAAAAGCTTTACAAGTTAGATTTGTCAAATATTTGGCCGATTCTTTTCCGGAAAGCACATGGCCGTGGGGCTGATTTACGCAAAACAAACAAATTTCCGCTTTCAAAAAGGAAGAAAAAGGAAGGCAGCCTCGTTGTATAAGCAGAAACCATCGGGAGGGAATTTTATGCGGAAGCGGATTTTTGCACTGCTGGCGGTGCTTTTTTGCCTGTCGGGCCTGGTGGCCGCTGCGGAGAAAGTCCAGCCCGATCTGACCGGCACCTGGCGGTTTATCGGCGGCGGGGAGCTGCTGGGCTATGGCTTTGCGCTGCAGGCCGATGGAACGGGCCGCTTTCTGGAATCGGAGGACTGGGCCGTATTTCCCCAGCGCCATCTGCATGAAACCGGAGAGACGCCCTTTGCCTGGCAGCTTGCGCAAGGGGAGGAGGCGGGTTTGCGCCTGCAGCTGACCTTTGCGGATGGGCATACCGCGGTCTACCCCGTCCAGCTGGAGAACGATGAACTGAGCGTTACCGAGGACGACCCGGAGTTTTTCGGGGGCGGCGGCTATGAGCGCTACGATGAGGACGCGCTGCGGGCCTGGCTGGATACGGCGGAGCAAACGCCGCTCACGAATGCGCTGCGGGAGTATCTGGATGATAAGATCGAAACCCGTTTGGCCGATCTGGGGCTGCGCTCCCCGGAAATCCGGGTGTATCCCGCTGGAAATGGATATGTGCTCAGGCTCAATGCGGTGGTGAACGATATCGTCTGGACCGTGGAGACGGAGATGGACGCGGAGGGAACCCGGGTGGTCTGGAACCCGCTGAATCCCTCCAGCGCAGCGCCGGAAGCGGAGGGCGGCCATGCCGTCTGGGGGCCGGATGTGCCGCTGCAGGGCGTGCTGCAGTCCGCTGTGGATTCCGCCAGACAGGCCGTGACTGAAGCGGAGCGGGCAAAAAAGCCGGCGGAGATGCCTGCGCTTACCGGGCAAAAGACCCAGTGGAAAAACGGCAAGGCATACCCTGTGTACCAAGGCCCTGGGAAAAGCTATGGCCGCGGCGCAAACGGCAGGGCGAAGGTGGCCACGGCGGAACCCTTTTACGTGTACGGAACCTGGCGGGGATACCTGCTGATCAGTTATCAGATCACCCCGGGCCATCATCGTTTCGGCTGGATTTTGGCAAGCGACATTCCCGCGGGCAGGCAGGAAGGCTTTGAGCCGCTGCCCTTTGCTGCGGATTCCGCGGAGACGGATTATCGCTTGGGGGTGACGCTGCTTCCCTTTTCCATGACGGACGATCCGGATTATACCCGGGCGGACGTTGCCCTTCTGCCTGCGGGCAGCAGCGTGCACTGCCTGGCGCTGTACGGCGATTGGATGCTGGTGGAGGGCTTCGCAAATGGCAGGCTGGCCATGGGCTTTGTGCCCGCCGATATTGTGGACAGGGAGCACGGCTACGCGAAGGATGCCGAATATAGGATAGATGCCCCCGGTACCTATTCCCAGGCGGATATCCGCCAGGCCATGGATACTGTGTCCCGGGCGATTGAGGACAGCTGGCGCGGCACACACCTGCTGCGCATCCGCTATACCGAGGCAGAAAGCGCTGACCCCGACGCCTGGTGGCAGCGGGAAGACAAGGAGGGCATGAAGCTGCTTGCCGATCTGAACGATATCGGGATGTACGATTACGAAATCAGCGGAGAGGTGGCATCCGATTACGGCTTTATCCTGTACCGGGAACCCGGCGGCGCCTGGGAGATCGGCAACTGGGGGTATGAGTGAGCCCGGCGGAAAAGCAGCAAACGCAAACTGAGATTTGACGAGGAGGGGAACGCTTCTCTTTTGCGTCAAAAGAGAAGCAGAAAACCCCGTTTTCCGCCGTAAAAGCAGCAAACACAAACTGAAACAGGAGCGCCGTTCCCCGCTTCCGGACAGATGGAAAGAGGAAGGGGGACGGACGGGATTCTTCTCTCTTTGCGTCAAAGAGAGAAGCAGAGAAACCCCGTTTGTCGCCGTAAAAGCAACAAACGCAAACTGAAACAGAAGTGCACCCACCGCTTCCGGGCAGGCCAGCGAAGCTGGCCCTGCTGTGCGCAAAGCGCACAGGGAAAAGCCTGAGAATTTCCGATAAAACAAGCAAGCTTGTTTTTCGGCAATTCTCAGGCTTTTCTTATGCCCGGAAGCTCGCATGTTGCCATGCAAGTTCCAGGCGCAAATTGTTTGTTATTGTGTCCAAGCCGGTTCGCCGGCTGGCTTCTTTGCAGCTTTCTTCCCCGGGAAGAAAGCGCGTATCCTCCCCGTCCAGTTCCGGTTTTTCCATTTGCCTGAAGCGGAAAAAACCAACGCCTGTCAGCTGTCCTTCCGCATTTTCCGGGCAAAGCATACGCAGGCCAGCGCCAGCAGCCCGGCGGCGTAGGCCAGCACCACAAGCGCGTGCGCCCATACGCCGGGCCGGCCGGCCAGAGCGCCGCGGCAGGCTTCCACGGCATGATAGAAGGGCAAAGCCCTGCATACGGCGCCAAAAGCGCCGCCCAGCAGGCTGATGTCAAACCATACGCCGCTGAGCCAGGCAGACAGGTTGGTAAGCAGCGCGCCGCAGATACCGCCCACCTGCTTGTCGTTCAGCAGGGTGCCGCACAGCAGTCCCAGGGCGATATACAGCAGGGCAGGCAGCATGCCAACCGCCCAGGCCGCCGGCAAACGGCTGCTGAAGGGCAGCCCCAGCGGCAGCGAAACAATATACACAATGGCGCCTTGCAGCAGGGCCATGGGCAGCAGGGGCAGGAGATAGCCCAGCAGAAAATCCACCGCCCGCAGGGGCGTAGAATACAGGCGAAGCAGGAAAGCCGAGCTGCGGTCGCGGCTGATGAGCATGGCGGAAAACAGCGCAAAGAAGGAGAGGCCAAATACCGCTATGCCGGGGGTAAGTTGCTCGGGCCGGAACAGATTCACGGGAATGTTATGCTGAATCAGCGTCATCAGCAGCAAAAGCACCAGGGGAAAGATCAGGCCGAAGAACAGGGTCAGCGGGTCGCGCAGGATTTCCTTGGCGCAGCGCGTGGCAAAGCACAGCATAGGACGCAGCTTTTTCATGGGCGCGCCTCCTTTCCGGCCAGCGCGATGAAGGCATCTTCAAAGCAGGAAACACCGGCCTGCTGAACCAGCTGGGCCTCCGTGCCCAGGGCGATCAATTGCCCATGGGCCAGAATGCCGATGCGGTCGCTGAGAGCTTCCGCTTCCTCCAGATAATGGGTGGTCAGCACCACCGTGCTTTTTCCCTTCAGCTCCCGGATGATCTGCCACAGCTCCCGGCGAATCAGCACATCCAGCCCCAGGGTGGGCTCGTCCAGAAACAGGATGCGGGGCTCGCTGATGAGCGCCATGGCGATGGACAGCCGCCGCATCCAGCCGCCGCTGAGGGCATTGGCCTGCTTCCGGCTGACCTCCTCCAGATGCAGCCGATGCAGCATGGCCTGGGCCTTTTCCACGCTTTCGGCGCGGCTGAAGCCGTGCAGGCCGCAGATCAGCAGCAGGTTTTCCCGCACGGTCAGGTGCGGCGCGACGGCTGTTTCCTGCGGGGAGATGCCGATAAGCCGCTTGACCTGGGCGGCTTCCCGGAGGATGCTGTGCCCCAGCACCAGCGCATCCCCCTCCGAAGGGGAAAGCAGGCCGCACAGCATTCGGATCAGGGTGGTTTTGCCCGCGCCGTTCACGCCCAGCAGGGCAAACAGCTCGCCCTCCTCCACGGTCAGGTTCAGGGCATGGACGGCGGTTGTATCCCGGAAACGCCGGGTCAGGGCCTTTGTTTCGATGGCGTGCATCTTATTCCTCCTGTGGGCCGCGATGGACAGCGGACAGAATATCCTCCGCGAAGGATTGCAGCCGGCTGGCCTTTACCAGCGCCAGCCCCTGGGCTTCATCCCCCAGTACCAGCAGCTGATCTCCCGGCTGGAGGTTAAAAACGTCGCGGGCCTTTTTGGGAATAACAATTTGTCCCTTTTCTCCGATGGTCACGATACCGAAAATATGCTTTCCTGCAGGCATGGATACCATCCTTTCTGATAAGTTGGAAAAGTAAGAAAAGTATGTTAAAAGAATATCATAAAAGTCTCCTGCTGTCAACCGCTTTGATTTGCATGAAAGGTATGGTATAATATCGCATATAAGGATTGAAGCATCCAGGCTGAAGGAGCAATCACAATGGGCAAGTATACAATCGGATTGGATTTCGGCACCCTGTCCGCCCGGGCAGTGGTGGCGGATGTATGCAACGGGCAAATCATTTCATCCGCGGTTTATGCCTATCCCCATGGCGTGATGGCAGACGCCTTGCCGGACGGCACGCCCCTGCCGCCGGACTGGGCGCTTCAGCACCCCGGGGATTATTTGGAGGCGCTTTGGCATATTGTTCCGGAAGCGCTGGCGCAAAGCGGCATTCCCCGGGAGGATGTGATCGGCATCGGCGTGGATTTTACCTCCTGCACCGTTTTCCCGGTGGACGCCTCCGGCACGCCCCTGTGCCTGCTGCCGGCCTGGGCCGGGACGCCCCACGCCTATCCCAAGCTGTGGAAGCATCATGCGGCCCAGCCCTATGCCGATGCCATCACCCGCATCGCGCTGGAGCGGAAAGAGGATTGGCTGGCATATTACGGCGGGAAGGTCAGCAGCGAATGGTCGCTGCCCAAGCTGTGGCAGGTGCTGGCGGAAGCGCCGGAAGTTTATGACGCGATGTATGCCTGGGCAGAGGCAGGGGATTGGCTGGTGTGGCAGCTCACCGGCCGCATCACCCAGAATGCCTGCGCGGCAGGATATAAAAACTTTTACAGAAAGGGCCGCGGGTATCCCGACCCGGCGTTTTACCGGGCGCTGGATGCCCGGCTGGAGCATTGCATCCGGGAAAAATGCTTTGCGTCGGTGGTGCCCGCGGGAGAAAGGGCGGGAGCGCTGACGGAGGCGATGGCCCGGCGGCTGGGGCTGCTTCCCGGCACGGCGGTATCTGCCGCGGTGGTGGACGCCCACGCGGGCGTCCCGGCGGCGGGCATGCGCTCGCCGGGGCAGATGCTGGCCATCCTGGGCACATCGGCCTGCTATATGACCCTTTCCGAAACGGGCAGCGCGGTGCCCGGCATCTGCGGCGTGCAGGAGGATGGGATGATTCCCGGCCTGTATGGATATGAGGCGGGGCAGAGCTGCATGGGCGATCTGTTTGCCTGGTTCTGTGACCACTGCGTCCCGGGGGAATACAAGGCTGCGGCCGATCGATGCGGACAGAGCATCCACCAGTATCTGACCGGTCTTGCGGCAGCCATGCGCCCCGGCCAAAGCGGCCTGGTGGCGCTGGACTGGTGGAACGGCAACCGGAGCGTGCTGGCGGATTTTGACCTGAGCGGATTGCTGCTGGGCCTGACGCTGCAGACCCGTCCGGAGGAGATCTATCGCGCGCTGCTGGAGGCCGCCGCCTACGGAATGCGCAGGATTGTGGAGAACTATCGGGAGCATGGGCTGACCGTACATACAGTGTTTGCCACAGGCGGCATCAGCCAGAAAAATGCCCTGGCCATGCAGATTGTGGCGGATGTACTGCACCTGCCGGTGCAGGTGGTGGAAGCAGACCAGGGAGCGGCCCTGGGCAGCGCCATTTTTGCCGCTGCGGCAGCGGGGGCAGATCAGGGCGGCTATGACGCCGTGCCCGAAGCCATTGCGGCCATGCATGCGCCCCTGCAGCGGGCCTATCAGCCCCGGCAGGAAAGCGCCGCGGTCTATGATGCGCTGTATGCGGAATACCGCTTGCTGCATGATTATTTCGGCTGCGGCGGAAACGATGTAATGAAACGGCTGAAGGCCCTGAAGCATCGGGTGATCAGCGAAAAGGATTGAAGCGGGAGGGAAGGGCATGGCTGAATCCAGAGAATCCGCCCGGCGGAAAAGCCTGCGGGTGGCCTATTGCGGCATGACCGCCGCGCTGTCCGTGGCCCTGATGCTGCTGGGCGGGGTCATTCCCGCGGCCACCTATGCGGTGCCCCTGCTGTGCGGATTGCTGCTGCTGCCTGTTCTGCTGGAGTTTGATGTCAAGGCGGCCTGGAGCACGTACGCCGCGGCAGCGCTCATCGCCTTGCTGATGGATTTTGACAAGGAGGCCGCCTTCTTTTATATCTTTTTGGGTTATTATCCCATTGTAAAGTGGCGGCTGGACCGCATAAAAAACAAATACCGCCGCACAGCGGCAAAACTGCTGCTGTTTGCGGCGGCATTGGGGTTGATGTACGGCCTGCTGGCCCTGCTGTTTCCCACGGCGGCCTTCCTGGCGGAATTCCGCGCCATGGGCCTTTGGATGCTGGCGGGGTTCGCATTGGTGTATGAGGGCTGTATGCTGGCCTATGACCGGCTGCTGGTGCCCATGGCGCTGCTGTATGTCAACAGGATTCGCCCCAGGCTGAAATTCCTTCGCCGGTGATCAGGGCTTGATATCCTCGGCGCGCAGGCGCTCATACATGCTCATGCGGATGTCCCGCTCCAGGGCCCAGGCTTCATCCGCCGCGCAGGCAATTTCAATGCGCATGGTCACGCACCGGGCGTCGCTGGCGATGGCGGGGTACAGCTTGGGCACCCGGCGCAGGGACAGCCGCTCGGCCAGCTGCCTGCATTCATCCTCCAGCACCGCCTGGGCATGGAGCAAATCCTGCCCATGGGCGATGGTGATGTTTACCTGTGCCACCTGACGTCCCCGGGAACGGCTGACCACCGTGCGGATATCCCCGTTGGGCACGGCATACAGGCTGCCGTCGGTGGCGCGCAGGATGGTGGTGCGCAGGCTCAGGCTTTCAATGCGGCCGTTGTACCCTGCAATGGTCACCACATCGCCCACGTTCAGGTTGCCCTCCGTCCACAGGAAGAGGCCGCTGATGATATCCTTCACCAGGGACTGGGCCCCGAAGCCGATGGCGATACTGCCGATACCGGCCACGGCCAGCAGCGAGGTGAGATCGATACCGAATATGCTGAGCACCGACATGATGATGAGGAAGTACATCAGATAAGAAACAATGCTGGTGGAAAGGGAGCGCACGGTTTCGGATTGCCGGACGGTGCGGTTATCCTTTTTATTTTTTTTGCGGATGCGGGCGTTGATCAGCTTGCGCAGGATACGCAGCGCAATCACGCCCAGGATGATCACCAGCCCTGCCAGCAGCAGCCGGGTGACGATCATGGGCAGCTGATGATACAGGTTTCTGGCCATCTCCTTGGATTGATCCAGAATATGGTCCATCTCTTTGGCCAGGGTTTCCCCGGTTTGGGTGGCCACGGTGGAGACCACATCCGTTACGGTAGTTTCACCGGTCATGGGTTCCTCCTTTGGTATGGTATGCAGGAAAAAAGCGGGGCAGGATACAGCCGGGCCGGAAACGGCGCGGCAAGAGAATCCTGCCCCAGTTTTGCTTATTTGCGGTTGCTGTTACAGATCAGCCGCGTCCAGCGCGGCGCGCTGCTCCTCCATCAGGTTCAGCAGCTTTTCCCGGTAAGCCCGGGCGGCGGCGCGCAGGTCATCCACCTGCTTTTGCAGGGCCTGATGCTCCTCGGTAAGGCGCTGCTCCGCGCTGCCGGCTTCCTCATTGGCCTTGGCCAGGATGGCAGCGGCCTCTTCCTTGGCCTGGGCAACGGTTTCGTCGTACAGGCGCTGGGCGTTGGCCATCAGGCGCTGGGCGCTTTCGGAAGCGTCCTGGGATACGGCAGGCGCAGGGGCGGGGGTGGGAGCGGGACGCAGCGGGGCAGGCTGCACATAGGCCAGATCGCGCTTGGTCTGGGCCAGCTGCGCCTGCAGGCGGGCAATCTCCTCCTGCATGACGATCATCTCATCGCAGATCTCGTCCAAAAATTCATCCACCTCGACGGGATCATAGCCACGAACCTTGGTTTTGAACTCTTTTTCCTCGATCATGGGCACGGTGATAGGCATGAGAAGGGCTCCTTTCGGTCTTCAATTGTATCATTTACATCACAGCATCGCTGTATTCAGCAGGCTCCCGGTCCGGCGTATAGCCCTGGGCGGGCTGCTGGGAGGAGAAGACCTGCTGCGGATAGGCTGGCTGCTGCTGCGGGGTGAACGGCTGCTGGGCATACCCGGCCTGCTGCGGCTGCTGATAGCCCCCCTGGGGAGCCGTGAACACGCCGGGCTGCTGAGAACGGGGCGCGTATGCAGGCTGCTGGGCCTGATAGGGCGCCTGGAAGGGGGACTGGACAGCGCGGGCACGCTGGGGCGCCCGGGACTGGGAATTCATCTGGGTGGTGGCCTGGTCCGTCAGCACCTGCATGCCCACCGGGGCCAGGAAGTATACGCCCACCCGAGCGGAGGTGCGGGTCATGGTGCAGCCCAGGGAGAAGCAGGCGCCGTTCAGGGTATCCACATAGCGGCGCACCTCTGCCTGATCGGCAATGCTGTCCATGACGGCGATCACGCAGTCGCCCGTGCGGAGAATGCCGATGGCGCTGCGGCAATCCGCAATGCTGCGCACATTGATCACGCAGGCAGCGGGCTGCTGCTTCTGGGCGGCAGGCTGCTGCGGGGCGGCTTGCTGCTGGGCAGCGGCCGGGGCCTGCTGCGGCGGAACCGCGGCCGGCTGGCCGGGGAACTGCACCACGTTTTCGACGTGCTGGGCATGCTGCGCGGCCCGTCGGTTGCGGGGCGGCACATACGCCTGGTTCACTGTTTGCTGCTGATAATCCGGGGCATACGCCTGTTGGGGCTGCTGGTAGCCGGCCTGGGTCTGATATCCCTGGGGCTGCGCGGCATACGGCTGCTGCTGGGGCTGCTGATAGCCGCCCTGGGGCGTGTAGCCGGCGCTCTGCCCGGCGTAAGGCTGCTGATAGCCTGCCTGAGTCTGATATCCCGCCTGGGCCTGATACCCCCCCTGGGGTACATTGTACGCCTGCGGCTGGCCGTACGCGGCATCCTGGGGATAGGAAGGCGCGGGCTGCGCGCTTTGCTGCGGATAGAAATCATCATCAGGAAGGGCATCCTCCCGGGCGCCGTTGAAGAATTTATTGTTGGGGCCGAAAAAATTCTTCACCCCATTTGCAAAATCACGAAAAGCCATTCTTTCCTCCTGATGGGCAGTCAGATTGCAATATGCCCATAAATGGGCAATATATACTTTATTATTATAAACGCTGACGGTTGGTTTTGCAACTGTTAATTGTCAGAACACCAGCACCGTGGATCCCTCGGAAAGGATATTGTTGAGCAGGGGGACGATGTGCGCCTCCCGGGCATCCTGGCTGATCACATCCACCGGCAGGAAATAATTTCCGTCCGGCTGCACCACCACCACGCCGATCTGCCCGCTGTCATCCGTCAGGGCATTGGCGGGCACGGTGAGGCTGTAAATGCTTTCGGAAAGCTGCACGTGACAGGAGCGGATATACAGCACGGGCTCCACATCCGCCCGGATGCTCAGGCGCAGCAGCAGCTCGCCTTCGGAGCGGGTGACCGATTCCACCGTGGCGGATACCCGGGTGTTGTCAAAGCTTTCCAGCAGCAGCTCGTAGGAAGCGCCCACCGTGGGGGTCCAGGTGGTATCATTGCACAGCATCAGCACGGTGTAGCCGCCCTGGCGCACAATGCGGTATACGGCCACCTCATTGCGGCCCAGCGCGGCGGAGGAGGGCAGCATGCCCCGGTACATCTGCCGCACTTCGGAGGGGGAGAAGGATTCGTAGGTGCTTGAATTGAGCACCCGCTCGAAGCCGTCGGTGTAGAAGCTGACCAGCCCCGTATCGCCGGCGGCGAAGGGCTTGGTCCAGGTTTCAATGCGCTGCAGCTGGGTTTTTTCGTCGTCGTACAGGCGGTTGAGCTTCTGATCGTCCGAATACTTCTGCCGCAGGTAATACGATCTTTCCTGAATTTCGGTGCTCAGCAGGGTTTCCTGGTTAATCAGGTTGCCGGCCTGGCTTTGCACCATGCTCTGGGTTTCCAGGGCCCGGCTCAGCACGGCGGCGTTCAGGCGCTTCAGCTGCCCATCCGTTTCAATGTTGGTGCCGGCCAGCAGGGCCTTTTGATATTCCTTGATCTGGGAGCGGTAGTTGTTCAGCGTGGCCCATTCCTTGTTGCTGAATCCGCTGGTATACACCGTGCAAACCTTCTCGCCCCGGCGCACCAGGGTGCCCTCGGTGGCGATATAGTCAATCTGGGAGATGCCGTCCTGGGTATACATCACTTCATTGCGCACCAGCACGGCGTCGCCGGTGTAGTTGCTGCCCAGGGAGCCGGCGCTTACCAGGGCGGTGCGCGCCTGCCGGCTGCCCATCAGCTGGGATATGGCGATCACGCCCAGCACGATCATCAGCGCGCCGATAATCAGCCCCAGGATGATGTTGATGCGGCTGTAGCTGGCTGTCTGGGGAGCGCGATAGGGCTGCTGCTGGCTCTGGAAGGGAGCGGGCTGCTGGGGCATATAAGCGTCCTGGGCATATTCGTTGCGGGGGTCAGGGACGTACTGCCCCGGGGCAGGCTGCGGCGCATAGGGCGGCTGGGCCCCCGGCGCGCCTCCCTGCGGCCCGGTGGGGGCATAGGGCGGCGGCATGCCGGCGCCCACCTGAGGCTGCACCGGCACCTGGGGCTGCTGGGGGGGATAATAGGGCTGCTCGGGCATATTCGGCGGATACGCCGAGGGCACGGCAGTAAACCCCTGCTGTTCGTAGGGGTTGTTTTGTTCATTGGTAGGTGGCTGCATGCAAAACCTCCGGGTATCGGATGGGTGTGCGGACAAAAAGCAAATTCATTACGGCAAAGCCTCCGCCACGGCCTGGGCAACCCGCAGGCCGTCCACAGCGGCGCTCATGATGCCGCCGGCATAGCCTGCGCCCTCGCCGGCGGGATAAATGCCGGGTACGCTGCTTTGCAGCATAGCATTCCGGGGGATGCGCACCGGGCTGGAGGAACGGGCCTCCACGCCCGTCAAAACGGCATCCGGATGGTCAAACCCCCGCAGCCTGCGGCCCAGGCAGGGCAGGGCATACCGAAGCCCCTGCAGGGCAAAACCGGGCAGCACGGCGGCCAGATCGCCCGGCGTGACGCCGGGCAGATAGGTGGGCCGCACATCGCCCAGGGCAGTGGAAGCCCGGCCGGCCAGCAAATCCTCCACCCGCTGGGCCGGGGCACGGTATCCGCCGCCGCCCGCGGCAAAGGCCAGCTGCTCCCACCGGCGCTGCAGGTGCAGGCCGGCCAGCGGATGGTCGGAGGGAAAATCCGATGTACGAACATCCACCAGCAGGGCGGCATTGGCATTTTTCCCGTCCCGGGCGTATACGCTCATGCCGTTGGTGCATACGCCGCCGGCTTCGCTGGCAGCGGCGATCACCTGCCCGCCGGGACACATGCAAAAGCTGTATGCCCCGCGGCCATCCGGCAATTTACAGTTTAAATGGTATTCCGCAGCGCCCAGAAAAGGGCTGGCCGCGGCGGCGCCATACTGGGCGCGGTTGATCATGGATTGACGGTGCTCAATGCGCGCTCCAACGGAAAAGGGCTTTTGCTCCATGGTGATGCCGGCATCGTACAGCATGGAAAAGGTATCCCGGGCGCTGTGGCCAATGGCGAGAATGAGCTGACAGGCGGGAAGCTCCTGCACGCCATCGGCGGTTTCATACCGAAGCGCGGCAAGGGCGCCTTCCCGCAATATCAGGCCGGAAAGCCGGGCGCCAAACAGAACCTGCCCGCCCAGGGCGATGATTTCCCGGCGGATACCGGCCACCACCTGGGGAAGGCGATCCGTTCCCACATGTGGATGGGCCTGGTAGAGGATGGAGTCCGGCGCGCCATGGGCGTGCAGCGTTTCCAGCACCTGGCGGCAGCGGATATCCTTGATGCCGGTGGTCAGTTTCCCATCGGAGAATGCCCCGGCCCCGCCCTCGCCGAATTGCACGTTGCTGTTTGGATTCAGCAGTCCCTGGCGGAAAAATGTGTCCACGGTGCGGGCACGGGTTTCCACGCACTCGCCCCGTTCCAGACAAATGGGCTTTAATCCAGCCCGAGCCAGATAAAGGGCTGCAAACAGGCCGCACGGCCCCATACCAACCACTACGGGGGAGAGGGGACGGCTGGCCGCTGCTGTCGGATGCAGCGGGGCGGCGGGATGAACATGGGAAGCAATTCCGGGTTTCAAGCGCAGCAGAAAGGCTGCTTCATCCTGTGTCAGCTGTAAATCGATGGCATAGACAAAATGGACATCGCCCTTGTCCCGGGCATCCACGCTTTTCCTGGCGACATGCCAGGCGGCAATCTGATCGGGGGAAAGGTGCAGCTTACGCAGCGCCAGCCGAAGGGCGTATGCATCCGCGTCCGCTTGCAGCGGAACATTCAGGTTTGCCACACGCAGCATGCACACACCTCCTCAGTTTACTGAATCTATATCATATCACATTTTGCGCAGTTTGTCACTTTTTTATGAGCGATACAGCATTTACGCGATGGAGAAGCAAGAGAAGAATTTTTCTTTGCACATTCTAAACAGAACACCAAACTGAAATCGGACGGGGAGGGGGAACGAATGGGAGTTCTTCTCTCCTTGCGTCAAAGAGAGAAGCAGAGAAATCCCGTTTGCCGCCGTAAAAGCAGCGAGCGTAAGCTGAAATTTGACTAGGAAGGAAACGCTTCTCTTTTGAGTCAAAAGAGAAGCAGAAAACCTCCTTTTAATGTCTAAAAACAGCAAACGCAAACTGAAGCAGAAGCGTTGTCCGTCGCATGGCGATGTTCAAGTGATAGGTGTAAATTGTTGGTTATTGCGTCCAAGCTGGTTTGGCAGCTGGATTCTTTGCAGCTTTCTTCCCCGGAAAGAAGGCACATATTCTCCCCTGTCTAAAGTGAATACGCAAAAAAGAATGGCTCTTGCGAGCCATTCTTTTATTTCGGTTGGTTGTGAATCTTACTTGGAGGCCACAGCCGCGTCAGAAGCGGTAGCGGGTTCCACGGCGATCACAGCGCTGGCGAAAGCTTCGGGCAGTTCCACGAAGGTCTTCGCGGCAACTTCCAGACGATTCTCCTCGGTGGGAGCCTTCTGGGCAGCTTCGTCAACATACAGGGCAACCACTTCACCCTCGGCCAGTTCGGTGTCAACATAGATGTTGCCGCCAGCCAGGATGATCTTCAGGGCAACGTCCTTGCCTTCAGCGTTCTTCACGGTCACATTCTGCTCAACATCCTTGGTCAGGGTGACAGCCTTGGCTTCCACAGCCTTCACAGCGGTGGTAGAGGACTTGGCAGAGCTGCTGGAAGAGGAGCTCTTCGCGGTGCTGCTGCTCTTGGCAGTGCTCTTGGAAGAGGAGCTCTTGGTGGAGGCAGCCTTGGTGGTGGAAGCAGCCTTAGCGGTGTTCACGTTACCAGAGGGAGCAGTGCCGCCAGCGGGAACAACCTGGGTCGCGATGTTCTGGCCGCAGATGGGGCAGTACAGCACGGACAGGCCTTCGGAGGTGGCAGTAGCGGGCACCTGGATCATCCAAGTGGCGTTATGACCGGTAGCAGCGATCGTGGTGGTATTCACATGGCCACAGCGCTCGCAGATGAAAGCAAGCTGACCAGCCTTGGAGCAGGTGGGAGCATAGGACTTCACTTCGACGGGGCCACGGGCGGTGTTCACAGTCTGGCTGGAGCCCATGGGAACCTGAACGAACTTGTGGCCCAGAGCCGCAACCTGTTCGCCGCCCATCTTGGCGCCGCACACGGTGCACTCGTACAGAGCCATGCAGCCGGTGGTGGTGCAGGTGGGGTTCTTCTGAGGAATGACAGGAGAAGTGGACCACTTATGGCCAGTCTTGGGCACATTCTGGGTTTCCTTCTGGCCGCAGACCTTGCAAGCACGCTCGATCACGCCATCAGTAATGCAGGTGGAAGGAGTCTTGGTGGTCCAGGCAACGCCGTTGAAGTCATGGCCGAAAGCAGCGATCACTTCGCCGCCCTTCTTGGCGCCGCAGATTTCGCACTCCTGAACCTTCTTCACACCAGAAGTGGTGCAGGTAGCATCAATCTGAGGAGCAACGGTCTTCCAGGAATGGTTGCCATTGGCGGGAACATACTGATATTCACGGCCGCCGGGCAGGGTGTTGTTGCAGATAGCGCAATCACGATGGGAGCGGCCCTGGCTTATGCAGTTAGCTTCCCAATCGGTGATCCAAGCAACGCCGTTGAAGTCATGGCCATAAGCCTTGCGAACTTCGCCGCCCTTGCGCTGTTTGCACATAGAGCATTCATACAGCTTTTCAGCGCCATCGGAAACGCAGGTTTCGTCAATGCGATCAGCGATTACTTTCCAGTCATGAACGCCAGTGGCGGGGATGGTGCGATTGCTGTTGGCATCAATGTGGCTGCAGTTCGCGCACTTGCGGGCTTCGATACCGTTGGTAACGCAAGTGGGGGCCTGCACGATCACATAGGAACCGAAGACGTGAGCAACGGGAGCCTTGTCGATCTTGATGCTGTCGCCGCAGTTGGAGCAAGTCCAGATCTCATAGCCCTGAGCCGCGCAGGTAGACGCTACTTCGTAGGTCTTGGTGCGATTGGCATGGGCACAGGTAGTAGTGGCCATCGCGTTTACAGAGAGACACGCAAGGAGCGCGACGAGTAACGCGACGACGAGGAGTTTCGTGTGTTTCATAGGTCTTTCCCTCCATAATTTTCTCGCCCTTTTATATAGTCCATGATAACAAAGCCCTGGTTCGCATCATGTTCTATACCGCAAAGGCGGTCGGATCATCATCGCGGTAAACGCAATATGATATCCGAATGGTTATCACAAGGACATTATAGCACACTGACAAGGTTTGTCAATACAGATTCAACCTATTTTTTTGTTTTTTTTTGCTTTTTTACAAATCTCTTACAATTCCGGAGCGCCATATATATAATGGAAGGAACCCGTGCTTTATTTTTCCTGCGGAATATGATATACTGCCAAAGTAGAAACGTTTTGAGAAGGATTTGCAATGAATTTACTGGATTTGAATCTCATGCAGCGCAAGGCGGCCCAGCAACTGGAGGGCCCTGTGCTGATCCTGGCGGGGGCCGGCAGCGGCAAAACCCGTACGCTGACCTACCGTGTGGCCAATCTGCTGGAGCACGGCGTGCCTGCCTGGCATATCCTGGCGCTGACCTTTACCAACAAGGCCGCCCGGGAGATGCGGGAGCGCATTGAACGGCTGGCGGGCGCCAGCGCGGAGGAGGCGTGGATTGGTACTTTCCACAGCATTTGCTGCCGCATTCTGCGCCGGGATATTGAAAAACTGGGGTATGAGCGCAATTTTACCATTTATGATGAGGATGATCAGCAGCGGCTGATCAAGGCCTTGCTGAAGGAACTGGATATTGATGAAAAATTCCTGCCGCCCCGAAGCGTTTCGGCGGCGGTTTCGGATGCCAAAAACCGCCTGATGACGCCGGATGAATGGCTGAAGAGCAGTGCTGCGGATTACCGGGCACAAAAGGTGCATGATGTGATGGCCCGCTATGAGCAGCGGCTGAAGGCGGCCAACGCGCTGGATTTTGACGATTTGCTGATGAAAACCCTGCAGCTGTTTCTGGAGCATCCGCCGGTATTGCAGTATTATCAGCAGCGGTTCCAATACGTGCATGTGGACGAATATCAGGATACCAACTATGCCCAGTATCAGCTGGTGCGGCTGCTGACCCAGGAAAGCCGCAACCTGTGTGTGGTGGGCGACGACGACCAGAGCATTTACGGCTGGCGCGGGGCGGATATCCGCAATATCCTGGATTTTGAAAAGGATTATCCCGACGCGGTGGTGATCAAGCTGGAGCAGAATTACCGCAGCACGGCCAATATCCTGGACGCGGCCAACCAGATCATCGCCCATAACGAGGGCCGCAAGGAAAAGGAACTTTGGACGGAGGACGGCGAAGGGGAGAAGATTGCCCTGTATTCCGCCGGGGATGAGCGGGAGGAGGCGGCCTGGATTGCCAGCCGCATCCGTACCCTGAACCTCCAGGGTGTTCCCTATGGGAAAATGGCCATTTTGTACCGCATGCATGCCCTGAGCCGTGTGCTGGAAGAAACGCTGATGCGGGCAGGCATTGCCTACCGCGTATACGGCGGCACCCGGTTCTATGACCGCAGGGAAGTGCGGGATGTGCTGGCGTATCTGCGGCTGCTGGAAAACCCGGCGGACGATATTTCGCTGCAGCGCATTATCAACGTGCCCAAACGCGCCATCGGCGACAGCACGGTGGAGCTGCTGCTGCAGTACGCCCATCAGAATGATATGCCGCTGTATTCCGTGGTCTGCGCGCCGCCGGATACCCTGGCCAGCCGCGCCCGCAAAAGCGTGCAGGGCTTTGCCGCCATGATGGCGCAGCTGCTGATAGCCAAGGAGATGCTGCCCCTTTCCGAATTTGTGCAGCGGGTGATTGACGAGACTGGCCTGATCGAGCAGTATGAGAAGGACACAGATAATAATGAAGAAAACCAGACCAGAATTGAAAACATACGAGAGTTCATGGGCGCCGTAACAGAGTTTGAACAAAAGAGCGAGGACAAGACGCTGTTCGCTTTTCTTGAGAATGTGGCGCTGGTGACAGAGCTGGACAACCAGGAGGATACCCCCAACTTTGTAACCATGATGACGCTGCATTCCGCCAAGGGCCTGGAGTATGACGCGGTATTCATGAGCGGCATGGAAGAGGGGGTATTCCCCAGCGCCCGTGCCATGCAGGAGGATAACCGTCTGGAGGAGGAGCGCCGGCTGTGCTATGTGGGGGTAACCCGGGCCAGAAAACGGCTGTTTTTATCCTTTGCAAGGCGGCGGCTGCTGTTTAATCAGATGCAGTTCAACGCCCCTTCCTGCTTTTTGCAGGAGATTCCCAAACGCCTGATTCAGGAAGAATGGGGCGGAGCTTCGCCGGCGGCAGGCGCTTCCGGCAGCTGGGGCAGCTATGGCGGCAGCGGCATGCAGCGCCCGCAAACCAGGCCGCAGTATGGATACGGCGATACCGTGCCTGTGCGGCCGTCCCCGCGGACGGCGGGAACTGCCCGCCCTTCTCCCGGCGGCGCACAGCGAACGGCGCCCCGCAATCCCCTGGAAATCCCCGGGGTGCAAAGGGGCTTTGTGCCTTCCCAGGCGCGCAGCATCAATATTCAGCTGTTCAAAGCGGGCGATCATGTGATGCACCGCAAATTCGGCAAGGGCGTGGTGCGGGCTGTGGACGGCACAGGCGAAAACGCCCGCATCAGCATTGCGTTTCCCGTGTTTGGGGAAAAGGTGTTTGCGCTGGCCATCGCGCCCATTGTGAAAGTGGAGGAATAAGACATGCAGGATAAGCTTGGGCGTATGCAGGAGCTGAACGCGCTGCTGAACAAGGCCGCGCGGGCCTATTATACCCTGGATGAGCCCATCATGGCGGACGTGCAGTATGATCAACTGTATGATGAGCTGCTGGCGCTGGAGAAGGAAACGGGTACAATCCTGCCGGACTCCCCCACCCATCGCGTGGGAGGGGAGGTGCTGGCGGCCTTTCCCAAACACCGGCATATCACCCGGCTGTGGAGCATGGACAAAGTGCAGAGCGAAGCGGCGCTGATGGAATGGCTGGAACGCTGTGAACGTCTATATAATCAAGAAAACGGTCTGCCAGAATTATACTTTGGTATCGAATATAAGTTCGATGGGCTGACAATTAACCTGACGTATGAAAACGGCGTGCTGGTGCAGGCGGCTACCCGGGGCGACGGCCAGGTGGGCGAGGCCATTCTGCCCCAGGCCCGCACCATCCGGGATATCCCGCTGACCATCCCTTATCAGGGGCGGCTGGAGGTGCACGGGGAGTGCATCATGCGCCTGTCCACCCTGGAAAAATATAATGAAACGGCAGCCATTCCGCTGAAAAATGCCCGCAACGGCGCGGCAGGGGCCCTGCGCAACCTGGATCCCAGGGTCACGGCGGAACGGCATCTGAGCGCCTTCTTCTATGATGTGGGCACCATCGACAACCCGCCTTACCATGACCAGGCGGGCATGGTGGCGTTCATCCGGGCCCAGGGGCTGCCGGTGAGCCCCTATTTCAAAACGGCGCATACGCCGCAGCAGGTGATGGACTGTGTGCGGGAAATTGAGGAGAGCCGGGATACCCTGGATTTCCTGATTGACGGCGTGGTGATCAAGATTCAGGATGAGGCCACCCGGGCGGTTTTCGGCTTTACGGATAAATTTCCCCGGTGGGAGGTGGCCTTTAAATTTGCCGCGGAGGAGAACACCACCACCCTGGAGCGGGTTACCTGGGAGCTGGGCCGCACAGGCAAGCTTACCCCCCTGGGGCACGTGGCGGCGGTGGATTTTGCCGGCGTTACCGTGCGGAAGGCCACGCTGAACAACTTTGGCGATATTCAGCGCAAAGGGCTGCGCCTGGGCTGCACGGTGTGGATTCGCCGCAGCAACGACGTGATTCCGGAAATCATGGGCCGGGTGGAGGACGGCGCGGAGGGGGAAGAGATCCTGAAGCCCGCGGTTTGCCCTGCCTGCGGCCAGCCGCTGGTGGAACGCGGGGCCAACCTGTATTGCGTCAACCGGGAAACCTGCCGGCCCCAGGCGGTGGCACGGCTGGCCCATTTTGCCAGCCGGGACGCCATGGATATCACCGGCTTTTCGGAAAAAACGGCGGGCCAGCTCTATGATCTGTGCGAAATCCGCGACCCGGCCGATTTGTACCACCTGACCCGGGAGCAGCTGCTGTCCCTGGAAGGGTTCAAGGAGAAGCGGGCGGACAACCTGCTGGCCGCTTTGGAAAAGAGCCGCCACTGCCAGCTGGATGAATTTCTGTTTGCCATCGGCATTCCCAACATCGGCCGGGGCACCGCCCGGGATATCGCGGGGCATTTCGGCAGCCTGGAGAGCATTATGTCCGCCTCCCTGGAGGAGCTGACCGCCATCCCCGATGTGGGCGGCATTGTGGCCCAGAGCGTGGTGGAGTTTTTCAGCTTCCCGGAGAACCGCCGCATGATCGATCGCCTGCTGTCCGCCGGCGTAACCCCGGCGGAAAAGGCGCTGCCCGACGCGGACGCGCCCCAGCCCCTGGCGGGCAAAACCGTGGTGGTTACGGGCACGCTGCCCTCCCTCAGCCGCAATGAGGCGGAAGATCTGATCCGCGCCATGGGCGGCACGGCCAGCGGCAGCGTCAGCAAAAAAACCGCCTATGTGCTGGCCGGCGAAAAGGCGGGCAGCAAGCTTGACAAGGCCCGGCAGCTGGGCATTCCCGTGCTGGACGAGGCGGCATTTATGCATTTGATTGGCCGGTAAAGGAGGCATCCTTGAAAGAAAAGCTGAAACAGATTGTAAACACCTTCCATCGCTACAATTCCGAAAACATGGCCTTTCAAACCTTTGGCCTGTCGCCGGAGGATACATTTGACGCGCTGGTGGTAGCCCCCAGCTTCTCCCCGTACAAGCTGGGGCTGGACGCCCGCTGCGCCGTTGCAACGCTGAAGGAGGGCGCCTATACCGCGGGGTATCTGGTGGAAAAGGACAATTTGAAAATTGCCTGGATAAAAATCGGTTCCTCCGCGGGCAACCTGATCGATCATCTTTCCCTCTGCGCGGAGCTTACCTTTCGGCAGTTGATTTTTGTCGGGGCCGCAGGGGCGCTGACACCGGATTTTGACGTGGGCGACGTTTGCGTTCCCTCCTTTTCCATTTCCGGCAGCCAGGCGGATGCTTATCTGGTCAAAAGCTCCATCCGTGAATCGGCCCTCTTTGAAAAAATCACGCCGGATGCGGCCTATACAGACCGGGTGATCCGCCTGGGCCGGGCAATGGGCCACACCATCCAAAAAGCCAGCGTGTTCTGCACGCCCTCCATCGCGCTGGAATACACCCATCTGGAAGAAATCCGCGCCTTCCATACCGATTTGATTGAAATGGAAACCAGCTCTTTTTATCTGATGACCGAGCTGTTTGAAGTGCCGGGCGTTGCGCTGCTGGTGGTGTCGGATAATTCGGCCACCGGCGCCGCGCTGGTGGGCCGCACGGAATATCAGCAGCGCCAGTACGAGTACGGCCGCGGTACGGTGCTTCCCGAAATGATTCTGTCCCTGGCGCGGAACGCTCCTTCGGGGGCCCGTCCTCCCTTCTCCGCGCGCTCCCGCGGCTGATGAGGCGCCCATGTTTGATTACACAAGAATTTTTGAAGCGTTTTGTGAAAAGAACAGCCTTTCCCTGCGCCTTTCCTTTGATATGCCCAAGGGCTTTGAAACGGCCAACGGCACCTTCATTCCGGAAGCGGGAACTGTTTTTATCAACGCGCAAACGCTGCGGGATAGGCCCGACTGCGAAAAGGCCTTTTATCTTTTCCATGAGCTGCGCCATGCCGTTCAGCATCTTTTCCCGGAGCGGTTCAGCCCCGCTGTGGGCAAAGGCCGGGACTATGTGATTCAGTACGACGGCGTTTGCTATAAGCGGGCGGGCGGCGCCTGGAAAGCATGCAGGCTGGAGGGGACGCAGGCGTATTTCACCCGCCTGTATCTGGGACAGCCCCATGAGATGGACGCCAACGCCTTCGCCTTCGCGCAGGCCAAAGCGCTTTTGGGGGATTCGGAATGCCTGCGCAGGCTGTATGCGTTCTGGACGCCGGAAAAGGCGCCAAGGGACGCGGAATATGAAAGAATCTATGCGCTGATTGACGAAAAAACCGTTGAATGAATGCTTTTTCTGATACCGCCGACGAAAGCGGGCCGCAGGGCCCCTGGAAAGGAACCCCATGAATATCGATCAACTGCTCGGCGTACTTCAACAGAATCCGGAGTTCATGCAGTGCGTTACCCACTGGCATACCGACCCGGCCCGCCCGGCCCGGTATGCCGACTGGCCGGACTGCGTGGATAAAAGCCTGCCGCCCATGCTGGAAAAGCGGGGCGTGCACAGGCTGTATACCCATCAGGCCCAGGCCATCGCGGCTTCCGCCCGGGGAGAGGATATCGTGGTGGTCACCCCCACGGCCAGCGGCAAAACCATGTGCTATAACCTGCCCGTGCTGTCCGCCATCCTTCAAAATCCCAATGCCCGGGCGCTGTATCTGTTTCCCACCAAGGCGCTTTCCGCCGATCAGGTAAGCGAGCTGTATGAGCTGATTACCCTGCTGGGGGTGGATATCAAGACGTTTACCTATGACGGGGACACCCCCGCCGCGGCCCGCCGGGCCATCCGGCAGGCGGGGCATGTGGTGGTCACCAACCCGGATATGCTGCACAGCGGCATCCTGCCCCACCATACCAAATGGGTGAAGCTGTTTGAAAACCTGCAGTATATCGTCATTGATGAAATCCACACCTACCGAGGGGTGTTTGGCAGCAACCTGGCCAATGTGCTCAGGCGGCTTATGCGCCTGTGCGAATTTTACGGCAGCCATCCCCGTTTCATCCTGTGCAGCGCCACCATCGCCAACCCCAAGGAGTTGGCCGAAACGCTGATCGGCCGGCCGGTGACGGTGGTTGACGACAACGGCGCCCCCATGGGGGAGCGGCATGTGATCTTCTATAACCCGCCGGTGGTCAACCAGCAGCTGGGCATCCGCAAAAGCGTGCTCAACGAAACCATGCGCGTGGCCCAGACGCTGCTGCTCAACGGCATTTCCTCCATCGTGTTTGCCCGCAGCCGGGTGCAGGTGGAGGTGCTGACCAAGCGGCTGAAGGATTTGGTGCGCGACCCCATCGGCAACAGCGGCCGGGTGCGGGGCTACCGGGGCGGCTACCTGCCCAGCGAACGCCGGGAGATTGAGCAGGGGCTGCGGGCGGGACGCATTGATACCGTGGTGTCCACCAACGCGCTGGAGCTGGGCATCGATATCGGCAGCCTCACCGCCTGCGTGCTGTGCGGCTATCCCGGCACCATTGCCAGCACCTGGCAGCAGGCCGGGCGCGCGGGCCGCAGGCAGGGCACCAGCCTGACGGTTCTGGTGGCGTCCAGCGCCTCCATTGACCAGTTCATCGTCACCCATCCCCAGTATTTCTTCAGCCAGTCGCCGGAGAACGCCCTGCTGAACCCGGACAACCTGTACGTGCTGCTCAATCATTTTAAGTGCGCGGCCTATGAGCTGCCCTTCAAGGATGGCGAAACCCTGGGCGGCGCGCCCGGGGCGGAGGAGATGCGGGAATACCTGGAGGACGCGGAGATTGTGCGCCACGTGGGCGATACCTGGCACTGGCAGGCGGAGGAATTCCCGGCCAGCGAAATCAGCCTGCGCACAGCCATGACGGAAAATTTCCTGATCAACGACATCACCGACCCGGCCCATGTGCGCATCATCGGCGAAATGGACCGTTTCACCGTGCCCATGCTGCTGCATGAGAATGCCATTTACCTGCATGAGGGCCAGCAGTACCAGGTGGAAAAGCTGGACTGGGACGCCTGCAAGGCCTTTGTCCGCCGGGTGGAGGTGGATTATTACACCGACGCTGATCTGAATGTCAGCCTGAGCCTGCTGGACATCGCCGAGGAGCGGGAAAACGCGGCCTGGGGCGAGGTGAAGGTGACGGCCATCACCAAGCTGTTCAAAAAGATGAAATTCGATACCGGCGAAAACCTGGGCTTCGGCCCGGTGATGCTGCCCGAAAGCGAAATGCATACCACCGCCGTGTGGTGGACGCTGCGGGAGGAGGCCGCCGGGCGGTTTGATAAGGATACCCTGCAAAACGGCATGATGGGCGTGGCCAACCTGCTGCGCATTGTGGCACCGCTGTATCTGATGTGCTCTCCCCGGGATGTGGCCATCAGCTACCAGGTCAAGTGCCCGTTCACCGAAAAGCCCACCCTGATTTTGTATGATAACTGCCCCGGGGGCGTGGGATTGGCGGAAAAAGCCTATAAAATGCGGGATATCCTGCTGACCCATGCCCGCGTCATCGCCCGGGACTGCAGCTGTGAGCACGGCTGCCCCAGCTGCGTGGGCCCCGTGGGGGAGGTGGGGGAAAACGGCAAGCAAACAGCCATGCAGCTGATTGATCTGCTGCTGGAGAAGGAGGAAGACCATGCGTAAGAGAAGATTGGGAAAGACCGGGCTGATGGTCAGCGAGGTGGGCTTTGGCGGCGAATGGCTGGAGCGCCATCCGGAGGAGGAATCCGTCGCGCTGATCCGGTATGCCGAACAGCAGGGGATCAACATCATCGATTGCTGGATGCCGGATCCCAAATCCCGGGATATCATCGGCAAGGCCCTTGCCTGCAGCCGGGAAAAATGGATTGTGCAGGGGCATATCGGCTCCACCTGGCAGGGCGGGCAGTATGTTCGCACCCGGGATATGGCGCATGTCCGCCCCGCCTTTGAAGACCTGCTGCGGCGAATCGGCGGCGGGTATATCGATTTGGGCATGATTCATTATGTGGATTCCCAGCAGGACTGGGATGCCTGCATGCATACCGAATACATCGATTATGTGCGGCAGCTGCATGCGGACGGCGTCATCCGCCATATCGGCCTGAGCACCCATAACCCCCGCATTGCCCGGATGGCGGCGGAGGAAGATTTCATCGAGATGATTCTTTTCAGCATCAACCCGGCCTTCGATATGAAGCCGGCCAGCGAAGACCTGAACGCCATGTATGACGGCTATGATCAAAAGCTCAGCGGCATCGACCCGGAACGGGCGGCGCTGTACCGGCTGTGCGAGGAAAAGGACGTGGGCATCACCGTGATGAAGGGGTTCTTCGGCGGCGCGCTGTTTGATGAAAAGCGCTCGCCCTTCGGCGCTGCCTTTACGCCGGCCCAGCTGATTCATTATGCCCTCACCCGGCCGGCGGTGGCTTCCATCCTGTGCGGGTATGATACCCGGGAGCAGGTGGACCAGGCGGTGGCCTACGAGACGGCCACGGCGGATGAACGGGATTACGCTTCGGTGATCGCCTCCGCGCCGCTGCACGCGTACAGCGGGCAGTGCACCTACTGCGGGCATTGCAAGCCCTGTCCCATGGAGATTGATATCGCCATGGTGAACAAATTCTACGATTTGGCATCGCAGCAGCCCAAGGTGCCGGAAAGCCTGCTGTCCCATTATCAGGCGCTGGGGAACACCGCGTCGGCCTGCATCGGCTGCCGGGATTGTGAATCGCGCTGCCCCTTCGGCGTGCAGATCGCCTCCCGGATGGAGGAGGCGGCCGCGCTGTTTGGCTGCTGATCAAGGAAAGGAGAAAAGCCCGTGCCCAGTCTGCAACCCTATTCCCGCGATTTGCCGTACAGCTATGCCCTGGGGCTGTTCCCGGCCGGGGAGCTGATGAAAAAGCGCCCGGAGCTGGCCCGGCGGCTGCTGGTATCCTCCCGGGCGGAGGACAGCGAGGGCCTGGCCGCCCTGCGCGCGCTGTGCGCGGCGCATCATGTGCGGGAGGAGACGGCGGATAAGGCCCTTGCCCGGATATCCGGCAAGGAAAACTGCTTTGCCGCCGTGGTGTTTGAAAAGTTTCAGGCCCCATTGTCCGGCGGCAATCATCTGGTGCTGCATCATCCCAGCGACAAGGGCAACTTGGGCACCATGCTGCGCACAGCCCTGGGATTCGGATACCGGGATATCGCCGTCATCCGCCCGGCCGCGGACGCCTTTGACCCGCACGTGGTGCGGGCCAGCATGGGCGCGATCTTCGGGCTCAATCTGCGGTATTATGAAAATTTTGAAAAATACCGTCTGGATTTTCCGGAGCATGTATGTTATCCTTTCATGTTGGATGCCTCTGTGCCCCTGGAGGAAGCGGCGCGGGACAGAAAGGCGCCCTTCTCCCTGATCATGGGAAACGAGGGCAGCGGCCTGCCGGCGGAATTTGCCCGGCTGGGCCAGCCTGTGCGCATCCCCCACAGCGGGGAGATTGACTCCCTCAACCTGTCGGTGGCGGCGGCCATCGGAATGTATGTATTCGGAAGAAAATAAGAGAGAGGTATGAATGATGCGAAAGCTGATCTGCTGCCTGCTGGCGGCGCTGGCCCTGTGCTCCATTGCCCTGGCGGAGGAACAGACGGAACGGAAAATTGACCCGAAACAGCCCATGGTGGCCCTGTCCTTTGACGACGGCCCCTCGCCCTATACCCAAAGCGTGCTGGACGTGCTGGCGGAAAATGACTGTCACGCCACCTTTTTCATGGTGGGCACGTCCATGACGGCCCATCCCGAGATGGTGCCGATTGTGTACGAAAGCGGCAATGAGATTGGCCTGCACACCTGGAAGCACACCAATTTGAACGACCTGAGCCGGGACGCGGTGGTGCGCAACCTGACCAAGTGCACGGATTATATCCACCAGCTGGCGCCGGACGCCCAGATTCGCTGGCTGCGTCCGCCCTATGGCGCGGTGGGCCCCAGCGCTTACGGGGCCTGCACCCAGCTGGGCATGTATATTGCCACCTGGACCGTGGACAGCGCCGACTGGCGGACGCGCAATGCGGATAAGATCTATAAGCAGGTGATCAGCCATCTGAGCAATGGGGCCATCATCCTGTTTCACGATACCGTGCCGGCCACGGCGGAGGCGCTGGCCCGCCTGCTGCCGGAGATAAAGGCCCAGGGATATCAGGTGCTTTCCGTGGACGAGCTTATGTCCTTCTACAATGGGGAGCTGCGCTCCGGCACCCACTATTATCACCTGGATCCGAGCAAGATCCGGACAGAGTGAACAAAGTCAATATTGAATAACGGTTTGTGTTGACTTACCGATATTTTGGGTGCTATCATGTGCGTAAAGCAGCAAGCTTTATCACTTTTACGAAGTTATGGAGGAAGAAACAATGGCCTATAAAATCAGCGATGAATGCATCATGTGCGGTGCCTGCGAAGGCGAGTGCCCCGTCGGCGCCATCAGCGAAGGCGAAGGCAAGTACGTGATCGATGCCGATAAGTGCATCTCCTGCGGCGCCTGCGAAGGCGTGTGCCCCGTTGGCGCTCCCGCTGAGGAGTAATCAAAGCGCATCCAGCAAGTCCGGGATTCCGGGCTTGTTTTTTTTGTCGTATTTTGGTTGCCACAAACGGGCGGACAAGGTATAATAGAACAGAATCCCGGCGGACAGCGCGGCGTTTTTGGCTTTTGCCCGCGCCGTCCGCGGGAAAGAATGACCCCGGCGCGGCGCAGTATGCGGCCCCGCGCCGCTGCAAGGAAAAAACAATCATGCGTTTTACTTTCTGTCCCCTGTATTCCGGCTCCAGCGGCAACGCCGCGTTTGTGGGCGGCGGCAACACCAGAATTCTCATCGACGCCGGGCTGTCCGGGCGCACGGTCACCGATGCGCTGAACCGCATCGGCATTCTGCCCGAAACCCTGGACGGCATCCTGGTTACCCATGAGCACAGCGATCATATCAAAGGCGTGGGCATCCTGAGCCGGAAATATCATATCCCCATCTATGCCAACGCCGCCACCTGGGCGGCCATGGAAAAGCTGATCGGCCCGGTGATGCCCGCCCTGCACCGGGAGTTTGAGACGGACGCAAGCTTCTACATCGGCGATCTGGCGGTGCTGCCCTACAGCATTTCCCACGACGCGGCGGAGCCGGTGGGCTACCGCGTGGACTATGGCGCCCGCAGCGTGGCCACCGCCACGGACATCGGCGTATTCACCCAGAACGTGCTGAGCGTGCTTTCCGGCGTTGACCTGGTGCTGCTGGAAAGCAATCACGATATCGATATGCTCCATGAGAACGAGCATTATTCCGCCCGGCTGAAATCGCGCATCCTGGGCCGCCGGGGCCATCTGAGCAACGAGGCCTGCGGGGAGGCGCTGTGGCAGCTGTATCAGACCGGGGTATGCCATGCGGTGCTGGGCCATTTGAGCCATGAGAACAACACGCCGGAGCTGGCGCTGCGCACGGTGTGCGACGCGCTGCGGGCCCATGGGCTGGAAATCGGCCGGGACATCTGGGTGGATATGGCCTGGCGCGATCACGTGGGAGACGTGTATGAAATCGGATAAGGTCAGAATCATGCTGTGCTGGCTGGGCGCGGCCCTCTGCGCTGCCATCGGCGTGGTGGGCGGCAGCCTGCTGGGGGGCAGCCTCCTGCGCAGCGGCAAGGCAAGCCTTCTGCTGCTTTACAGCCTCAACGCGGTGCAGCAGGGCTTTGCCTTCGCCCTGCCGGCGCTGCTGATTTTGCAGGCCCGGACGGCCCGGTGGGCCCGGTTCCGGCAGGCCTGCCGCCCTGTTCCCATGGATACGGCGGCGTTCAGCCTGCTGCTGGCGGTGGGCGGCGCTGTGGCGGCCTCGGTGATCGCTTCCCTGTGGGCCCAGTGGCTGTATTCCGTCACCGGCTATCAGGGCAGCGCGGATCCTCTGCCGACGGCGCGGAACGCCGCGGAGTGGGGGCTGGCGCTGCTGGCGGTGGCGCTGATTCCTGCGCTGTGCGAGGAGCTGTTTTTCCGGGCGCTGATTCAGGGCGCGCTGTGCCGCCGGATGCCCCGGGCGGGGGTTTGGCTGGCGGCGGCGGTTTTTGCCGCGCTGCATTTTCGCTGGGAGGCGCTTCCCGCGCTGCTGCTGATCGGCGTGGTGCTGGGGAAAACGTATTTGCGCCGCGGATACTGGGGCGGCGTCCTGGTGCATGCCCTGTATAACGCGGTGGTGCTGGTGCTGTCCGGGCGGGATGTGGCTATTTCCGTGGGGACGGCGGCGGTGTGCTTTGCGGCCTGCTGGCTGGCGCTGCGCGGCGTGCTGAAAGGAGAGGACGGCATTGAAACTGACGGTATTGGGATGTAACGGCCCCTTCCCCGAGGCAGGCGGCGCCTGCAGCGGCTATTTGCTGCAGACGGCGGATACATCCGTGCTGCTGGACTGCGGCACAGGCGTGCTGGCTGCCCTGACGGCCCGGATGCCGCCCGAAGCGCTGGATGCCATCGTGCTGTCCCATCTGCATTATGATCACATCAGCGACATGCTGCCCCTGATTTACCGAATGCAGGGCAAAAAGCGTATGACCGTGTATGCGCCGGAGGCGCCGGTTGCCGTGCATGCGCTGCTGGAGGAAGCGTTTGATATGCACCCGCTGGAGCGGGGCGGCGTCATTGGCAGCCTGCGTTTGGCGGCAATGCCGGTGCGTCATCCCGTGTCCTGCTGCGCTGTCCGGCTGGAGGGGGCGGGCAAAGCCTTCTGCTATACGGGGGATACCAATACCTGTCCCGGGCTGGCGGCGTTTGCCGGGGGCTGCGATCTGCTGCTGGCGGACGGGTGCTTTTCCGATGCGCTGTGGGCGGAGAATAAGCCCCATCTCAGCGCGCGCCTGGCGGCGGAGCTGGCTGTGTCAGCCGGCGCGGCCCGCCTGGTGGTGACCCACTTTACGCCCGGCATTCCCCGGGAGACCCTGCTGCGGGAAGCGCAAAGCGTTTATCCCGATGCCTTGCTGGCCCATGCGGGCCTGCAGGTGGAGTTCTGATATGCTGCGGATCCGTCCGCGCCGCTGGCTGGCGCATCTGGCGCTGGCTTTTGGCGCGGGCGTTTATTTGGGCTATCGCCTGACGCCGCTGCCGGTATGGTGGGCTGCCCTGGGGCTGAGCGCGCTGTGGCTGATACTGCTGCGGCGGCAAGGGCGCGCGGTGTACCCGGCCTGTATGGCGCTGGCCGTGCTGCTGGGGTTGGCGCGCTGCTCCCTGGCGGCGCATCCGGCCCTGCCGCCGGAGGGCACCTGCCGGGTGACTGCCGCCGTGACGGGGGAGGCCATTGTGCGGGAAACGGACGGCCGGGTGGCGGTTTACCTGAAGGATGTCCGGCTGTCCGGGCATCCGGGCACTTACCGCGCCTACTGGACGTACTGGCCCCGGGAGGCCGATGCCCCGGTGCCCCTGGACGGGCAGCGCGTAACCTTTGCGGGAAAACTGTATCATCCCTCCGGACAGGTGAATCCCCACGGCTTCAACTTCTGGCTGTACCTGCTGCAGAAGGGCGTAACGCTGGGGCTGACGGGCTGCGAGGAGATGACGCTGGAACCGTCGGAACAGACAGCGCCGCGCAGTATCCTGCTGCGCCTGCGGCGGGGGATCCGGGCGCGGCTGGATGCCTTGATGCCCCAACACAGCCCGCTGGCGGCGGCCCTGCTGCTGAATGATAAGAGCGACCTGCCGGAGGATACGGCCCGCAGCTTCCGCCTGGCCGGGGTGGCCCATGTGCTGGCGGTATCCGGCCTGCATGTGATGATTCTGTTTTCCTGCGTCACGCTGCTGCTGCGCCGGTTTTCCCCATCCCAGCGCACCGTGCTGGCCGTGGGCGGCGTGCTGCTGGGCTTTTACAGCCTGCTTGTAGGCGCCCAGGCGGCGGTGCTGCGGGCCGGGGTGCTGATGGTGTTCCTGCAGGCGGGGCGCATTGCCCGGCGGCGGATGGATCGCCTGACCGCGCTGGCAGCGGCCTTTGCCCTGCTGCTGATGCTGCGTCCGCTGGACCTGTTCCAGGCGGGATTCCAGATGTCCTTCAGCGCGGTGCTGGCCATGATCGTGCTGGGGGACAGGCTGCGGCAACTGGCCCGCAGGCTGCCCGCGGCCTGGATGCGCAAGCTGCTGCAGACCTATGGCGTTACAGTATGTGCCGCCGTCGGCGCGGCGCTGCCCATCTCCTGGTATTATCACAGGGTTTCGGTGATCGGGCTGTTGATCAATCCCGTCATTGGCCTTGCGGTGACGCTGCTGCTGCCCCTGCTGCTGGGGATGCTGGCCCTCAGCGCGGTATGGTTCCCGGCGGCGGCCTGGCTGGGCAAGGCCCTTTCCCTGTTTTGCGCCGGGATGGTGGGGCTGGTGGAGCGAAGCGCGGCCCTGCCCTTTTCCAGCGTGGCCGTTCCCCGCCTGCCGGTATATGCCCTGGCCGCCGGGGCGGCGGTGCTGCTGCTCCTCACCCGGTATGTGCTGCTGAGCGTGCGGCGGCGGGCGCTGCTGGGCATTTGCCTGGTGGCCCTTGCCGGGACAGGGATGGCGCTGACAGCCAACCGGGATGTCCGCTATATCCAGTTCAGCGAGGGCAGCGCGGACGCGGCGGTGATTGAGGACGGGCGGAAAACCATTGTAATCGATGCGGCGGAAAACGGCACCGACCTGGCGGAATACCTGCTGTCCGAGGGCAGAGGGGCGGACTGGGTTATTCTGACCCATCTGCATGCCGATCACGTGTTGGGGCTGCAGGCGCTGCTGGAGCAGCAGGTGCCCATCGGCGCGGTTTACCTCTCCACGGAGGCATTTGCCACGCCGGTGGCGGAGAGCTGCCGGGCCGTACTGCAGGCTGTTCAGGATGCGGGCATTCCCATCCGGAGGCTTTGCGCGGGCGATCAGCTGCGGACGGAGCGGGTGGCGATTGATGTGCTGTGGCCCCAGCGGGGCGGCGCCAACGCCCTGGCGGATGCCAACGATTTTGCCCTGGCGCTGGAAATCCGCCTGGACGGCGTCTCCCTGCTGCAGATGAGCGATGTATCCGGCGCGTATGAGCTGTACGCGGCCCGGCCCGCCCGGGTGATCAAGGCGGCGCACCACGGGTCGGCATCCAGCACCGGGGAGCGCTTCCTGGCGGCAGTGCAGCCCGCCGCCGCCCTGATCAGCACCCGGAAGGCCAGCGATCAGACGCTGCAAAGGCTTGCGGAGGCGGGCGTTATGGTATATGATACCAATGAGCACGGCGCGCTGACGCTGTGGGTACATCGGGGCGAAGCGTATATCCGGGGATATGTCCGGTAAGGAGTTTGCATGGAACGTCAGGCATTTTTCGACGCGGTCAGCAAGGGGAACATCGCTTCCTGCTATGTGCTGGAGGGGCCGGAGGAGTATATCAAACGGTCCGCGCTGGAGGCGCTGCGCAGGCGCATGCTGCCGGAGGGTATGGCGGAGATGAACGAAACCCGCCTGACCGACCCGGACGCCGGCACGCTGATCGCGGCGGCGGAAACCCTGCCCTTTATGGCGGACAGGCGGCTGGTGGTGGTGCAGGAAAGCGGCATGCTGCAGGGCAGGGCCAAGGGCTATGACGAGGCCCGCAGCGCCGCCGCGCTGGCGGAATACCTGCAGCATCCCCCGGAAACGGCCTGCATCGTCTTTTACGTGCGGGATAAGGCGGACGGGCGGAAGAAGCTGTATGCGCAGCTGAAAAAGTGCGCCCAGATCGTGCAGTTTACGCCCCTGGACGAGCGGGAAATGACCCGCTGGATTGCGCAGACGCTGAAAAAGCTGGGCAAGCGCATCAGCGTGCCCGCCTGCCAGAAGCTCACCTTCACCGCGGGGACGGAATTGTACGCCCTGTCCGGGGAATTGCAGAAGCTGGCGGCCTATGCCGGCGATCGGGAGGAGATTCTGCCGGAGGACATTGATGCGGTTTGCGTCCGCACCACAGCCTACCGGGTGTATGATCTGACCGGGACGCTGATGCGGGGGGATGCCAAGGGCGCTTTTACCCTGTGCCATGCCCTGCAGCGGGACGGGGAGGAGCCGCTGTTCCTGCTGGCGCTGCTGCAGAACGAATGCCGCCGGATGCTGGCGGTGAAGCTGCTGCGCGGGGACGGAACGCCGCCGGATGCCATTGCCGCAAAAATCGGCGCGCCTGCCTTTGCCGTGCGGAACATCAGCGGGCAGGTGGCCCGGTATACGGAAAAGCAGCTGCGGGACATGTGCGACGTTTGTATGGATACGGAATATCGGGTGAAAAGCGGCAGCCTGCCGGCGGAGGGCGCCCTGGAGGAGGCCATGCTGCAGCTGCTGCGCATCCGATCTGGAGAAACAGATGATTGAGGAACTGAAACGGATTTTGTCGCCGGCCGGAATTGTGCCGGATGCGGCGGCATGCGAGCGGCTGGCGGCCTATCACGCGCTGCTGCTGGACTGGAACAGCCGCATGGATTTGACCAATGTGCCGGAGGAGGAAATGGCGCTGCGGCATTATGCCGATTCCCTGCTGCCCCTGGCCCGGGAGGAATGGTTCCCTGCGGGGGCGGGGCTGATCGATGTGGGAACGGGCGCGGGCTTTCCCGGCCTGCCCCTGGCCATTCTTCGGCCCGATCTGCGGGTAACGCTGCTGGACGCCCAGCGCAAGCGCTGCGATTTTTTGCAGGCGGCTGCGGAAAAGCTGGCACTGGACAACGTGCGCGTCCTGCACAGCCGGGCGGAGGATGCCGCCCGCACGGAATTGCGGGAGCATTTTGATCTGGCGGTGGCCCGGGCGGTGGCGCCGCTGAACGTGCTGTGCGAATACCTGCTGCCCTTTGTGCGCGAGGGCGGCCGGGCGCTTTGCTGGAAGGGCCCGGCGGTGCGGGAGGAACAGGCGGACGCCCGGCGGGCGGCCCTGCTGCTGGGCGCCCGGGAGGAGCCGCTGGCGCGGCTTCCCATTCCGGAGCGGGAGCACTATGTGCAGCCCTACCGGAAAATCCAAAAAACCGTTCGCCAATATCCCCGTAAAAGCGGCACGCCCTCCCGGAATCCGCTGGGGAAAAAGCGCGAATCGGACGAAAAACAGCAATAAACGGCGTTTTTGAACGAACGAAACATGGCTTTTTGCCGGGCGCATCCGGCAGGAAGCCGCTTTTTTATGCAGAAAGGAGGAGACAAGGGTGCGGACATGCGCCGTCCCCCTGCAGAGGGAGGCAGGGAGGCGGCGCGCGCACCCCCATAGAATAAGCGGAGGTTTCCCATGGCTTTGCAACAAGCGCTCCATACCGACGGACGGCAGCTGTGCTGGCTGGCGCTGGACAGCATTCATCCCAATCCGCTGCAGCCCCGGACGGAGTTTGATGATTTTTCCCTGATGGAGCTGGCAGCCTCCATCCGGCAGAACGGCCTGCTGCAGCCCGTGACCGTGCGCCCCTGCAGCGCGGGGTATGAGCTGATCATGGGGGAGCGGCGGTGCCGCGCCTGCAGGCTGCTGGGGCATACCCACATTGAGGCCTTTATCCTGCCGGCGGATGATGCGGAAAGCGCGCTGCTGGCCCTGGTGGAGAATGTGCAGCGGCAAAACCTGCACTTTTTGGAGGAGGCCCGGGCCTATCAGCGGCTGATTGATCAGGGCATGTCCCAGGAAACCCTGGCGCGGCTGCTGGGCAAGAGCGTTCCGGCGGTGAGCAACCGCCTGCGGCTGCTGCGGCTGGAGCCTGCCGTGCAGGAGATCATCGTGGAAAACGGTTTAAGCGAGCGGCATGCCCGGGCGCTGCTGCCCCTGCCGGGAGAAGAGGCGCGGCTGCGGATTGCGGCCCTGGCGGGGGCCCAGCATCTGAGCGTGCAAAAGACGGAGCAGCTGGTGGCCAAAGCGCTGGAGCGGCTGCCCGTGCCGGCCGTTTCCCGGCGGGTGATTTCCATGGCCCGGGACCATCGGCTGTATATCAATGCCATCCGGGGCATTGTGGAGCAGATGCGGGATACCGGCCTGGATGCCCGGTGCGAGATCACCGAGTTTGAAAGCGCGGTGGAGGTGCGGGTGATGCTGCCCAGATCGGGCCGGGGCAGCGCCCGGAAATAATCGCAGGTTTTTGAAGAGGCGGGCTTTTCAGCCCGCTTTTTTTATGATATAATAAATTGTTCTGGGGAGGGGGGATGTTATGCGAAGCATGACGGGCTACGGACGCAGGCAGTGCGTTCAGGACGGACGGGAAATGACGGTGGAGGTCAAAACGGTCAACCACCGCTTTCTGGATGTGGCGCTGCGGCTGCCCAGGCACCTTGGCTTTGCGGAGGATGCGGTACGCAGGCAGCTGTCCCAGACGCTGCGCCGGGGGCATGCCGACGTGCTGGTCATTTACCGCAACACCCGCGCGGATGCCCGCCGGGTGCAGTGCGACCCTGCCCTGGCGGCGGCCTATCGGGACGCCCTGGCGGAGCTGTCCCGGGCGACGGGCGCGGCCAACGATGTGCCGCTGGCGATGTACGCCCAGCTGCCCGACGTGCTCACCGTGACCGAAAACGAAGAGGACCGCGAGACAGTGGACGCGCTGCTGCGCGAAACCCTGAGCCTGGCATTGGCCGATGTGGAGGAAATGCGCCTGCGGGAAGGGGAGGCCCTGAAGGCGGATCTGACCGTGCATCTGCAGCTGCTGGAGGCGCTGCGGCAGCAAATTGCCGCCCGGGCGCCCGGAGTGGTGCAGGATTACCGCGCGCGCTTGCTGCAGCGCATTGCGGAGTTTGGCGTCACCGCGCCGGATGAGCAGCGGGTGGTGCAGGAAGTGGCCATCTTCGCGGACCGCGCCGCCATTGATGAGGAGCTCAGCCGGCTGGATTCCCATATCCGCCAGGCGTATCGCCTGATGGAGGGGAAAGAGGAGTGCGGCAGCAAGCTCAATTTCCTGGTGCAGGAGATGAACCGGGAGGTGAACACCATCGGCAGCAAGGCGCTGGACGGCGAAATTGCCCGGTGGGTGGTGGACGCCAAGTCCGAAATCGAGAAGCTGCGCGAGCAGATTCAGAATGTGGAGTAAGCCATGCGGCTGGTCAACATCGGATACGGCAACATGATTGCCGCGGCGCGGGTGCTGGCAGTGGTCAGCGCGGACAGCGCCCCGGCCCGGCGCACAATTCAGGATGCCCGGGAGGAAAAGCGGCTGATCGACGGCACGGCGGGCCATAAAGGCGCCTGCGTGCTGGTGCTGGATAACGGCTTTGTGGCGCTTTCTCCCCTGCAGGCGGAGACGGTGGCGGCACGGCTGACAAGTGAAAACGAAGGAGAAAGGCAACCATGAGAGAGGCACGAAAGGGTATGCTGCTGGTCATCTCGGGACCGTCCGGCGCGGGCAAGGGCACGCTGTACAATCGGGTGCTGGAGGCGGATGATTCCATGACGTTCTCCGTCAGCTACACCACCCGGGGATCGCGCCCCGGCGAGGCGGACGGCAAGGATTATCACTTTGTCACCGAGGAGGTTTTCCGGCAGATGGCGGCCAGCGACGGCTTTCTGGAATCCGCCACGGTGCACGGCCATTGCTACGGCACGCCGCGCCAGCCTGTGCTGGATGCCCTGGAGCAGGGCCGCAGCGTGATGCTGGATATTGACCCCCAGGGGGCGCTGCAGGTGATGGAGAAAATGCCCGAGTGCGTATCCGTGTTTATTCTGCCCCCTTCCTTCAGCGAGCTGCGCCGCCGCCTGGAGGGCCGCGGCACGGAATCCCGGGAGGAGATTGAGCGCCGCTTGGGCAACGCCCGGGGCGAAGTGCTGATGATGAACCGGTATCAGTATCTTGTGATCAACGATGACATCGAAACGGCATACCGCACGCTGCAGGGGATTGTCGATGCCGAAAAGCAGCGTTCCTGCCGTTACTTCCCTGTGATCGAAGAATAAAGAATTGGAGGATTGAAACCCATGTCTGTCAATAAGCCCGGCATTGTTGAACTGTCCAAGAAGGTGGATTGCCGCTATACCCTGGTGATCGAGGCCGCCAAGCGGGCCCGCCAGCTGGTGGCAGGCGCGCAGCCCCTGATCGACCCCAAGGATATGAAGCCCGTCACCCTGGCCATTGAAGAGGTGAACCGCGGATTGCTGACCTATCGCCGCAATCTGGAAGACGAGGAGAACTGACAAACCATGGGCGCACTGGATGGAAAAACCGTTGTTCTTGGCGTAACGGGAGGCATTGCGGCCTACAAAAGCTGCGAAATCGTATCCCGTCTTCGCAAAGCGGGCGCGCAGGTGCATGTGATCATGACCCGCAACGCCTGCCAGTTCGTTGCGCCCCTGACCTTTGAAACCCTCAGCGGCAACCCCTGCGTAACGGATACCTTTGACAGGCCGGAGCGCTGGGAGGTGGAGCATGTGGCCCTGGCCAAGCGGGCAGACCTCTTCCTGATTGCCCCGGCCACCGCCAACATCATGGCCAAGATGGCCCACGGCATTGCCGATGATATGCTGTCCACCACCGTGCTGGCCACCCGGGCGCCGGTGCTGCTGGCCCCTGCCATGAACACCGGCATGTGGGACAACGCCGCCACCCGGGAAAACCTGCGCCTCCTGACCGGGCGCGGGGTGCTGACCATCGGACCCGAGGGCGGCCTGCTGGCCTGCGGCGATGTGGGCGCCGGCCGCATGAGCGAGCCTGCGCAGATTGTGGAGCGGTGCGCGGAGCTGCTGTGCCATGGCCGGGATATGGCCGGCCTGCGGGTGCTGGTAACCGCCGGCCCCACCCGGGAAGCGGTGGATCCTGTGCGCTTCCTCACCAACCGCTCCAGCGGCAGGATGGGCTATGCCATTGCCGAGGCCGCTGCGTGCCGCGGCGCCCAGGTGACGCTGGTGTCCGGCCCGGTCAGCATTGCCGCCCCTGCCGGGGTACAGGTGACGCCTGTGCAGAGCACCGAAGATCTGCTGGAGGCCATGCTCCGCCTTTGCCCGGAGCAGGATCTTGTGATTCAGGCCGCCGCGCCGGCGGATTACCGGCCTGCGGAAGCCGCCCCCCAGAAGCTGAAAAAGCAGGGAGACGGCGGGCTGACCCTGCGCCTGGTGGCCACGCCGGATGTGGCGAAGGCCGTGGGCGAAGGCAAAAAGCCGGGGCAAATCCTGGTGGGCTTTGCCGCCGAAACGGAAAAGCTGACGGAAAACGCCGGCAAAAAGCTGGATGCCAAAAACCTGGATATGATCGTGGCCAACGACGTTACCCGGCCCGGCGCGGGGTTTGACGTGGATACCAACATCGCGGAGATCATCACCCGGGAAAGCCGGGAGGAGCTGCCCATGATGACAAAGCGGGCGCTGGCGGACGAGATTCTGACCCGCGCGCTGGGGCTGCGCAGGGTATGACGTACGCACAGGTGATCGTGGATATCGCCAGCAGCGCGGTGGACCGGGTGTTCACCTACCGGGTGCCGGCAGGCATGTCCCTGCAGCGGGGCATGCGCGTGCGCGTGCCTTTCGGCAGCCGGGAAAAGGAAGGCTGCGCGCTGGGCTTTTCGGAGCAGGCGGAGCTGGAAGCGGAGCGAATCAAGGATGTGATCGCGCCGCTGGAGGCGTATCCCGCCCTGCTGCCTCAGCTGATCGATCTGGCGGAGGAGATTGCCCGGAATAGCCATTGCCCCCTGGCGGAAGCCCTGCGGCTGATGCTGCCTGCCGAAATGCGCGGCGGGCGCGTGCGGGTGAAAACCGAAACGGCGGCCCGGCTCACCATCAGCGGGCCGGCCCTGGAGCAGGCCATCGCATCGTGCAAAAACGCCCGCAAGCGCCGTTTGCTGCTGGAGCTTTTGTCCGATGGCAGCGAGCAGCCTGTTTCGGAAATTGCCAAACTGGTCAAGGATGCGCGGACGGGCCTGAACGACCTGTGCAAGCGCGGATACGCGGAGCTCATTGAACGCGAAGTACTGCGTTCCCCTTATCCTGATACGCTTCCACAGTCGCCCGACCCCGAACTGACCGACGAGCAGCAGCAGGCGCTGTCCGAACTGCTGCCGGCCGTATCCCGGGGCAAGGGCGCTTTTTTGCTGCATGGCGTGACGGGAAGCGGGAAAAGCGAAGTGTTCATCCGGGCGGTCCGCCAGTGCCTTCGGGAAGGCCGGGGCGCCATTGTGCTGGTGCCCGAAATCGTGCTGACCCCGCAGATGGTTACCTGGTTCCGGGCGCGCTTCGGCGATGTGGCGGCGGTGCTGCATTCCCGCCTGTCGGCCGGGGAGCGGTTTGATGAATGGCGGCGCATCCGCCTGGGCCGGGCCCGGGTGGTGATCGGGGCGCGTTCCGCCGTGTTTGCGCCGGTGGATAACCTGGGGCTCATCGTCTGTGACGAGGAGCATGAGGGCAGCTATCAGAGCGAGCACTTTCCCCAGTATGACGCCCGGGAGATCGCGGAAAGCCGCTGCCGCCGGGAAGGGGCGGTGCTGGTGCTGGCCAGCGCCACGCCCTCCATATTGTCCTTTGCCCGCATGGAGCGGGGGGATTTCACCCTGCTGGAAATGCCCCGGCGGGTGCAGAACAGGCCCCTGCCCGAGGTGACGGTGGTGGATATGCGGGAGGAATTGCGCCTGGGCAACAAGGGCGTATTCTCCAGTGCCCTGCTGCAGCGGCTGGATGCCTGCATCCGGGAGGGACGGCAGGCCATGCTGTTCATCAACCGGCGGGGCTATGCGCAGTTTGTCAACTGCCGGGCCTGTGGTCAGCCCATCCGCTGCGGGAACTGCGACGTGAGCATGACCTACCATGAGGTGGATCACAGCCTGCATTGCCACTGGTGCGGCAGTGTCATCCCCATGCCGGACAGATGCCCCTCCTGCGGCAGCGCCTTCATCCGCACCTGCGGCGTGGGCACCCAGCGGGTGGAGCAGGAAGTGAAAAAACGGTACCCCGGCGTGGGCGTGCTGCGGATGGATGTGGACACCACAGGGGATAAGAATGCCTATATGCGGCTGCTGTCCGCCTTCCGGGCCCGGGAAGCCCAGGTGCTGGTGGGCACGCAGATGATTGCCAAGGGGCTGGATTTTCCGGAGGTTACCCTGGTGGGGGCCGTGCTGGCGGATACCACCCTGAACATGCCCGATTACCGCGCGCCGGAGCGCACCTTCCAGCTGCTGACCCAGGTGGCGGGCCGGGCGGGCCGGGCGGAGCATCCCGGCCAGGTGGTCATCCAGACCTATATGCCGGAGCATTATGCCATCCAGGCTGCCGCAGCCCAGGATTACCGCAGCTTTTACCGCATGGAGTTTGACCGGCGGAAAAAGGATTTGTATCCGCCCTTCACCATGATGGCCCGGCTGCTGTGCACGGCGCGCAGCATGGAGGAGGCCCAGGCGGTGAGCAAAACCCTGCTGGAAAAGCTGCAGGATTTTGTGCGGCAGCAGCCCGGGCTGCGGCGCCGGGTGCTGTTTCTGCGGCAGGATGACGCGCCGCTCAAGCACCTGCGGGGCATGTACCGTGCCCAGGTGCTGGTGAAGCTGCTGGAGCACCCGGAAAGCCGGGCGGCGGTGGAATATATGCAGGCCCTTTCGGGCGGAGAATGGCCCTGCGATGTGCTGTTGGAAATCAATCCCGCCTCAATGGCGTAAAGGAGTGCAATCATGGCTGTTAAGGAAATTCTGAAGTTCGGCAACGAAACCCTGCGCAAGATCTCCCATCCGGTGGAAAAGTTCAACCTGCGGCTGGCGCTGCTGCTGCGGGACATGGCGGATACCATGTACGACGCGGAGGGCGTGGGCCTGGCCGCGCCCCAGGTGGGCATCCTGCGCCGGGTGGTGGTGATTGATGTGTCCGAGGACCGCAATGAGCTGATCGAGCTGATCAACCCGGAAATCATCAGCGCGGAAGGCGAGCAGGCCGGCCCCGAGGGATGCCTGAGCAAGCCTGGCCGGCAGGGCTTTGTGGTGCGGCCGCAAAAGGTGACCGTGCGCGCCCAGGACCGGCACGGCAAGTTCTTTGAGATCACCGGGGAGGGGCTGCTGGCCCGGGCCTTCTGCCATGAAATTGACCATCTGGACGGAAAGCTGTATATCGATGTGGAGGATCACGAGATCGTGGAGGAGGACGAAGAGGAATGAGCCTGCGCGTTGTGTTCATGGGCACGCCCGATTACGGCGTGCCGTCCCTGGAGGCGCTCATCGCCGCGGGGTATGAGGTGGCCGGCGTATTCTGCCAGCCGGACAAGCCCAGCGGACGCGGCCGGAAGATCACATTCTGCCCGGTGAAGCAGTGCGCGCTGGCCCACGGCATCCCCGTGTTCCAGCCGCTGAAAACCCGGGTGGACGGGGTGGAGCACCTCAGGAGCCTGGCCCCCGATCTGTGCGTCACGGCAGCCTTTGGCCATATCCTCAGCCAGGAGGTGCTGGATATTCCCCGCATCGGCACGGTGAACGTGCACGCCTCCCTGCTGCCCAAATACCGGGGCAGCGCGCCGGTGAACTGGGCCCTGATTCAGGGGGAAACCGTTACCGGCGTCACCACCATGATGACGGATAAGGGAATGGATACCGGCGATATCCTGATGAAGCGCGCGGTGGAAATCCGGCTCGGCGAGAACGCGGGCGAGCTGGTGGATCGCCTGGCCCGGGTGGGGGCGGAGCTGCTGATTGAAACCCTGCGGGCCATCGAGAACGGCACCTGCCCCCGGGAAAAACAAAACGAGGCGGAGGCCACCTATTATCCCCTGCTCAAAAAGGAAATGGGCCGGATGGATTTTGCCAAATCGGCCGAGGAGCTTTGCAATTTTGTCCGGGGCATGACCCCCTGGCCGGGCGCCTGTGCAGGCCCTTATAAGGTGCTGGAGGCCCGGGCGGAAGCCTGGACGGGAAGCGAACAGCCGGGCACCCTGCTGAAGGCGGATGCCAGAGAGGGGCTGCTGGTGCGCGCCGGGGAAGGCGCGCTGCGCATTGTGCGCATGCAGGCGGCGGGCGGCAAGCCCATGAACGCCTGCGATTACCTGCGCGGACATCAGATGGAGGCAGGCGCGTTCCTTGCGCCGGAAGAAACAGATGCAGAATAAACCAAGCAACGGGCGTCCGGGCACCGGCCGTCCCCATCCCGGACAGTCCGGAAAGCCTCAGCGTCCCTATGGGAAGCCCGAGGCCCGGGCGTCCAGCAATGCCAATCCGCGGCTGGTGGCGGTAAACGTGCTGGGCGACGTACTGGAAAAAGAGGCCTACGCCGCCCTGTCCCTGGATGACCGGCTGAATGCCGTAAACCTGAACCAGCTGGACCGGCGGCTGTGCGCCAGCATTGTCTACCGTACCCTGGAAAACCTGTATACCCTGGATTTTGCCCTGTCCGGTTTCCTGCGGGATGCGGACGCCCTGGCGCTGCCTGTGCGCAATATCCTGCGGACGGGCGCCTGCCAGATTTTGCTGCACGACCGCGTGCCCAACAGCGCGGCGGTGAATGAGGCGGTGAAGCTGACCCGGGAAATGCGGCTGGACGGCTTCTCCGGCATGGTCAACGCCGTGCTGCGGCGCCTGGCGGATCATCAGGCGGAAATCAGGTGGCCGGAACCCGCGGAAGGGGCGCGCTATCTTTCCGTGATGTATTCCATGCCCGAATGGCTGGCCCAGCGGCTGATTGCGGATTACGGCCGGGAAGAGGCGGAAAAGATCGCTTCCTTCCGCACCGAAAAGCATGCCATCACCCTGCGGCCCACCTTTGGTCGGGAAAAGGATTTTGAAGCCGCTCTGGCCAAAAAGGTCTGGACGGTGGAGCCTGCCGTGCTGCCCGGGGCGCGGCGCGTTTTCGGCGCCATGCAGATTGCCCGGGACAGTGATTATCTGAACGGCCTGTTCTCCATCCAGGGCGAGGGCAGCATGGCGGCCGCCGCGGCCGTGGATGTAAAGCGGGGCATGAACGTGCTGGACTGCTGCGCCGCCCCCGGCGGCAAAACGGCCTATATGGCGGAGCGCATGGACGGCACCGGACGGGTGTATGCCTGGGATCTGCACAGCCACCGGGTGGAGCTGATTCGGGCCATGACCCGCCGCCTGCATCTGGAAAACGTGCGCATGGCGGCCCGGGACGCCGCCGTACTGCGGGAAGAATTGACAGGCAGCATGGACGCCGTGCTGCTGGACGCCCCCTGCAGCGGCCTGGGCGTGATGGATGATAAGCCGGATGTCAAGTACCGCCCCACGGCGGAAAACCTGGCGGCGCTGGTGGAAACCCAGCAGCGGCTGCTGGATACCTGCTGCCGCTATGTTAAGCCCGGCGGCGTATTGGTGTATTCCACCTGCAGCATGCTCAAGGATGAAAACGAGCGGCAGATTGCCCGCTTCCTGCAGGCGCATCCCGATTTTGCCATCGATGCGCTGCCGGAAACCATTCCCGCCGCCCTCCGGGCCCAGGCCGGGATGTATGGGCTGCAGCTGCTGCCCCATCGGGATGGGGTGGAAGGCTTCTTTGTGGCGCGCATGAAGCGCCAGGGCTGAGCGATGGAAAAGAAGGAACTGCTGGGGCTGTTTCCCCAGGAGCTGACGGAGGAGCTGGCGGGTTTGCATCTGCCCGCCTTCCGCACAAAGCAGATTTTTGCCTGGCTGCACCGGGGGGCGGACTTTGGGGAGATGACCAATCTGCCCAAGGCCCTGCGGGAGGAGCTGGCGGAGGGATATATTGCCCAGCCGGTGTCCATCCTGGAAAAGCGGGTGTCCCGGCTGGACGGCACGGTGAAGATGCTGTACGCCCTGCGGGACGGCAACTGCATTGAGGGCGTGCTGATGCACTATCATCATGGGTACACCCTGTGCGTTTCCACCCAGGTGGGGTGCCGCATGGGCTGCACGTTTTGTGCCAGCACCCTGGGCGGCTGCGTGCGCAATCTGACCGCGGCGGAAATGCTGGGCCAGGTGCACTGTGCCAATACCCTGACCGGGGAGGAGCGCGTCGGCAACATTGTGCTCATGGGCAGCGGGGAACCCCTGGATAACTATGACAACGTAATGCGCTTTTTGCGCCTGGTCAGCCATCCGGAGGGGCTGAACATCGGCCTGCGGCATATCAGCCTGTCCACCTGCGGCCTGGTGCCCCAGATGAAGCGCCTGGCGGAGGAGGGGCTGCCGGTAACGCTGTCTTTGTCCCTGCACGCGCCCAACGACGCGCTCCGCCGGCAGCTGATGCCGGTGGCCAACGCCTATTCCATGGAGCAGGTGCTGGACGCCTGCCGCTATTACATTGAAAAAACGGGCCGCCGGGTGATTTTTGAGTATGCGCTCAATGAGAAAAATTCCCTGCCCGAGCACGCGGCCGAGCTGGCCGGCAGGCTGCGGGGCATGCAGTGCCATGTGAATGTGATTCCCCTGAACAGCGTGGAGGAAAAGGCGCTGCGCGGAGCGGATGAGCAGGCCATTGCCCGCTTCATGCAAACGCTGGAAAAGCACCATATTTCCGTAACCCGCCGCCGGGAGATGGGCGATGATATCGACGGCGCCTGCGGACAGCTGCGCAGGCATTATCTGGAGGAGAAATGAAAGCGTATTTACGGACGAATACCGGCCTTGTCCGGGACCGGAATGAGGATACTGTGCTGGCGGATGCCGAGCATGGCATTTATATTCTGGCGGACGGCATGGGCGGCCATCAGGCCGGCGAGGTGGCCAGCGCCCTGGCGGCGGAAACGCTGCGGGATGCCCTGGCCGGGGAAAGCCCCGCCGCGGAACGGCTGCATGCCGCCTTCCGCCGGGCCAACGCCGCGGTGTTTGAGCGCCAGCAGCAGGACAGCGCCCTGAGCGGCATGGGCACCACCTTGACGGCGCTGTGGGACAACGGCTCGCATGTGCTGCTGGGCCATGTGGGGGACAGCCGCGCCTATCTGTTTATGAACGGCCGCCTGCGGCAGATCAGCGAGGATCATTCCGTGGTGGGCGAGATGCTGCGCTCCGGCGCCATCACCGAGGAGCAGGCTCGCAGCCATCCGTATCGCAACGTCATCACCCGGGCCGTGGGCACGGAGGAAAGCGTAAGGGCGGACGTGGTGGAAATCCTCAAAACGCCCGGAACGCTTTGGCTGCTGTGCTCCGACGGGCTGACCGATATGGTGACGGATGAGCAGATTGCCGAAACGCTGCGGCAGCATGCCCCGGAGCAGGCGTCGGATGCGCTGATTGACCTGGCCCTTGAACAGGGCGGCCGGGACAACGTCAGCCTGATTCTGCTGGAGGTGGAGGCATGATCGGCCGTGTTTTTGCCCAGCGGTACAGGCTGGAGGAGTTTATCGGCAAAGGCGGCATGGCGCTGGTGTTCCGCGCCACCGACCTGCGCACCGACCATGACGTGGCCGTGAAGGTGCTGCGTCCCGAATACAACAACGACGAGGAATTTCTGGAGCGCTTCCACCGGGAGGCGCTGGCGGCCAGCAAAATGAGCCATCACAACATTGTGAACCTGCTGGATGTGGGGGAGGAGGATGGCTTCCGCTATCTGGTGATGGAATACATGCGGGGGCGCACCCTCAAGGAGATCATCACCGAAAAGGGCAGGCTGCCCGAGCCGGTGGCGGCCCAGATTGCCATCCGCATCCTGTCCGCCCTGCAGCATGCCCACGACAACGGCATCATCCACCGGGATATCAAACCCCAGAACGTGCTGGTGAATTCCGAAGGCCTGGTGAAGGTGGCGGATTTCGGCATCGCCCGGGTGGCGGGAAGCAATACGCTGACCAAGGGCGACAGCGTGATGGGGTCGGTGCACTACTTTTCGCCCGAACAGGCCCGGGGCGAGGATGTTACCTTTGCCAGCGATATATACAGCGTGGGCGTGGTGATGTATGAAATGCTTACAGGCAAGGTGCCCTTTGATGGGGATACGCCGGTGAGCATTGCCATGCAGCATATTTCCACGCCGCCCAAAGCGCCCTCCCTGGAAGCGGAGGGGATTTCGCCCGCCATGGAGCGGGTGGTGCTCACCGCCATGAGCAAGGAGCCCCGCAACCGCTACCGCGACGCGGCGGATATGGCCCGGGCCATCCGCGCGGCGCTGCAGAATCCCCAGGCGGTGGAGGCTTTGTCGGCGCCCATCACCGGGCTGCAGGAGCCTGTTCGGGTACATACCGGGGATACTGACCGCCTGCGCAAGCAGCGGCGCCGGAAGCGCCGCCGGGAAACGCTGATCGTGATTTTGCTTACGGTGGTGATCATCGCGGGCCTGGGCCTGGGCGGCATGCAGATTGTGCGCAAGATCATGAACAGCACCGAGGCGCCCTACCTGATCGGCGAAACGGAGGAAGCCGCCCTGCGCATCGGCCGGGATAAGGGCCTGACGGTGGAGGTGGTGCGCCAAAGCGACAGCAAAACCCCTGCGGGCATCGTCATGCTGCAGTCCAGGGAGTATCAGTATCCCATGAAGCGCGGCGATGTGCTGGTGGTCACGGTCAGCACCGGGCCGGAAAAGCAGGGCGTGCCGGTGCTGACCGGAAAACTGCTGGCCGCTGCCCGGACGGAAGCCGAAAAATACGGCTTTACCGTGACGGTGCGGCAGCGCCTGGACTCCGAGCAGGAGCACAATACCGTGCTGGAGCAGCAGCCCGCAGCCGGGGAGATGCTGGCCTATGGCGGCATCATCCTGGTGGATATCAGCGGCAGCGTGAACGTGCCGCGGTTTACCGATATGACCCGTTCCCAGGCGCTGATTCTGGCCCGGGAGAGCGGCTTTAACGATGTGCAGATTGTGGAGCATGTCACCCAGGACGCCGGCAATTTCGACCGGGTGGCGGATCAGGTGCCCAAGGAGGGCGAGCGGGTGCTGGATGATACCCAGATCACGCTGGCGGTGTATGTGCAGGCCACGGAGCCTCCGGAGGAGTCCGCCGGGCCCAATGAACAGAAGTGAGGTCAGGATGACGGAAGGACAGATCATTGAGGGCCGCGGCGGCCTGTATACGGTGCAGGACGCGGACGGCAGCCGGTTTGTGCTGCGGGCCAAGAAAAAGTTCCGGCGGCAGCGCATGACCCCGCTGGTGGGGGACAGGGTGCTGTTCACCCCTGGCGAAGGGGAGGAGCACGGCTGGCTGGAGGAGATTCTGCCCCGCAGCAGCACCTGCCTCCGGCCGCCGGTGGCCAATATGACCTTGCTGGCCGTGGTGGCGGCCGCGGCGCCCGAGCCGGATTGGCTGCTGCTGGATAAGCTGCTGCTGGGGGCGCGGATGCAGGGCATGCGCACCGTGCTGGTGGTCAACAAGTGCGATCTGGGCCTGGCGGCGGCGGAGGCCGCCCGGCGGGATTATGCCGGGGCGGATACGCCGGTGATCTGCCTGAGCGCGGCAAAGGGAGAAGGGCTGGAGGAATTCCGCGCCCTGCTGCATGGGGAAACCGTGTGCTTTGCCGGCCAGTCCGGCGTGGGCAAGAGCACGCTGATCAACGCCCTGCTGGGCCTGCATCTGCAAACCGGCGAAATCAGCCGCATCGAGCGCGGCAAGCATACCACCCGCCATGCCAGCCTGATCACCTGCGGGGATATCCGCGTGATGGACACCCCGGGCTTCAGCCTGCTGGAGTTTGATCAGGTGATGGATCCGGTGGAGCTGATGGAATACTACCCGGAGTTTGCCCCCTATCGGGGACAGTGCCGCTTTCAGCCCTGCTATCATGGCAGCGAGCCGGGCTGCGCTGTCAGGCAGGCGGCGAGCGCGGGAGAATTGAGCGCTGCGCGTCTGGCGCGCTACGGAGAGCTGCTGGAAAAGACGCGGCAGCTGTGGAGGGAACGCTATGATTAAAATCTATCCGTCCATTCTGGCGGCGGATGCCCTGCGCATGGGCGATGAAATCCGGCGGATGCTGGATGCCGGCGCGGATGGCCTGCACGTGGATATCATGGATGCGCACTTTGTGCCCAATCTTTCCTTTGGCCCGGCCCTGTCCGCCGCCATCCGGAAAGCGTTTCCCCAGGCATACCAGGATGTGCACCTGATGATGGACAACCCGCAGCAGTACCTGCAAACCTTTGCCCAGGCCGGCGCGGACGCCATCACCATCCACGCGGAGATCGGGGGGGATGTGCCGGGGATGCTGGGGCGGATTCGCGCCCTGGGCTGCCGGGCCGGCATATCGCTGAAGCCCGGAACGCCGGCGGAGGCGGCGGCGCAGCTGCTGCCGCTGTGCGATCTGGTGCTGGTGATGACGGTGGAGCCCGGCTTTGGCGGGCAGAAATTCATGGCGGATATGATGCCCAAGATCACCGCCCTGCGGGCCATGGGCTTCCGGGGGCAGATCCTGGTGGATGGCGGCGTCAATGCCCAAACGGCGGCGCTGTGCGTGGCGTCAGGGGCGGATTCCCTGGTGATGGGCACCGCTCTGCTGAAGGCGGAGGAGCCTGCGGCGCTGATGGAAGCGTGCCGCGGCCTGGAGGGTTCGGTTTGAGACAGCAGCATCGTAAGCCCGCCCGGGGACGGCCCGGGGAGTTTCAGCACAAGCATAGCCTGGGCCAGAATTTTCTGACCGATACGGCCTTGCTGGAGCAACTGATTGACGAGACGGGGGTGGGCCCGCAGGATCATATCCTGGAGGTAGGCCCCGGCGGCGGGGACATGACCCGCCTGCTCAGCGCCCGCTGCAAAAGCGTCACCGCGGTGGAGGTGGACCGGGATTTGATTCCCATCCTGCGGGTGGTGATGGAAAAGGCACAGAATTTCACCCTGGTGCAGGGAGACGTCCTGCGGGTGAACCTGCCGGAGATCATGGCGGGCAAAACCCCTTGCCAGGTGGTGGCCAATATTCCCTATTACCTCACCACAGATCTGTTGACGATGCTGCTGAAAGGCCCTTTGCCGCTGCGGGGCATTCATGTGATGGTGCAGAAGGAGGCGGCCCAGCGGCTGCTGGCAGCGCCCTCCACCCCGGAATACGGCCCTCTGGCGGTGCGCGCTCAGTATCATACCACGCCCAGGATTGCCCGCATCGTGGAGGCGGCTTGCTTCACGCCTCCGCCCAAGGTGGATTCCGCCTTTGTATGCATGCCCTGGCGGGAGACGCCCGCTGTGGATGTGCAGGATGAAAAGCTGTTTTTCAAGGTGGTCAACGCGGCCTTTGCCCTGCGCCGGAAAACGCTGTGCAATAACCTGATTTCCGCTTTCCATCTGTCCCGGGAGGCAGCCGCGGCCTGGATTGCCCGGGCCGGGCTGGCGGAGACCGTCCGCGGGGAGGCGCTGACGCTGCAGCAGTTTGCCGATTTGGCAAACGCAATGGAAACCCGGACGCCGTGAGGAAAAAAGGAAGGCGGTCTTTCCCCGATTCGGTGCAGGAAGCCCAAATTCACTTGTGAGCAAATGCATGCACAAACAGGAATTGGACGGGGAGGGGAACGCTTCTCTTTTGCGTCAAAAGAGAAGCAGAAAACCCCGTTTTTCGCCGTGAAAGCAGCAATATCAAACTGAAACAGGAGTACTGTCCTCCGCTTCCGGGCAGGCCAGCGAAGCTGGCCCTGCTGTGCGCAAAGCGCACAGGGAAAAACCGCCGGACAGACCGAAAAACAAACGAGTTTGTTTTTCCGGCTGGCCTGCGGTTTTTCTTTTGCCCGGAAGCTCGGTTGGCGGCATCCAAGTTACAGGCGCAAATTGTTTGTTGTTGCGTCCAAGCCGGTTCGCCGACTGGCTTCTTTGCAGCTTTCTTCCCCGGGAAGAAAGCGCGTATTCCTCCGTCCAATTTCTGCTTGCCGATTGAATCCTTCAGATAAAATAAGAGATGGGGGCTTAAAGCCCCCATCTCCTCTTTTTCATCTGTCAGCGATCAGTTGCGATGCGCAATCCAGTAGTCGCGCACATCCTCGATGTTGTTGTAGATGAAGTCAAAATCGATGTCCCACAGCGGGATGTCGCTCAGGGCGATGTTGCCTTCAGCGGTGGGATTCTCGGGACGCACGGACCAGCTGCCCAGGGACACCAGGGGCTTATAGCCGTCACCCTGGCCATCCTCGCCGCCCAGCCAGTACTTGATGAACAGCTTGGCCGCGTTGGGATGCTCGCATTCATTGGCGATGCCCACAAAGTTCAGGGCGGGAATGCCGTTGGCCACGCTCATGGCTTCGGGGCCGTAATTGATGGCATAGCCGTCGCTGGTCTTGCGCAGCTTCACGGAGGAGGAGTAGCCCACGGGCGGGTTGGTCTGGCCCTTGGCGCCCACCAGCTCAATCACCTCGTCAGAGCCCTTGGCCATGATGGGGTCGTTGGCCAGGAAGCGCTTGATGAAGGCATAGCCGGCATTGGGCTCGTCCGCGTCCAGCACGATGGGCGTGCCGAACACCTTTTCATAATCGGCAGCCATTTCGTCCGCGTGCTGCACCATGGCGGTGAGGGGCGCGCAGTAGGCGTCGTTGCCCTGGGCGTCCTGATAAACCACCTTGCCGCGCCATTCTTCCTTGGTCAGATCCCACCAGGAGGTGATGGGGCAGGCGTCGTACACTTCGGTGTTGTAGAACCACAGGTTCAGCTCCACCATCAGGGGAGTCAGGGTCATGTAGCTTTCGGGCACGTTGCCGAAGATGGAGGCAGGCTGATAGTTGTGCAGCCAGCCCTCGCCGAAGATTTCGAAGGTGTATTCACCCACCTGCTCCTTGCTGTGCAGGATGTCCACGGTATGGATGCCGCTTTCATACTCGGTGATGAACTTGTCCTTCAGGGTGCCGGAGGAAATGTCATACACTTCCACATCGATGCCGGGATAGGCTTCCATGAAGGCGTTGGCCACCTTCTGGGTGCGGCTGGAGATGGTGTAGATAACCACTTTGCCTTCCGCCTTGGCCTTTTCGTAAAGCTCCTCCATGGGCTCATCCAGGTTCAGGCCGTTGGCTTCGGCCCACTGATCTTCCTTGTCGCCGGCCAGCGCGGTGGCTGCCAGGGACAGGATCAGGGCCAGGGTCAGTACGAGTGCCAGAATCTTTTTCATGTGTCGTCCTCCTTGATTTGATAATATGCTTGAACCCTTGCGGGTTTCAATACCGGAAAGGGAAAAGGGTTATTCCTCGGTGTCCGCCAGCTTCACCAGCGCGCCGCTCTTGGCGTCAAAGACGTTGAGCAGGCTGTCGTTTACGGTCAGGTAAATCTGCTCGTCGGTTTTGTAATGCCGGACGCCCAGATGCTTGGCCAGGAAGCTGTGATCGCCCACGTTCAGCTGAATCAGCGTTTCGGATCCGGCCGGCATGCAGCTGTATACCCGGGCCTTAACCGCGCCGGGACGCTCCTCCCGGGACAGGCGGATCTGCTCGGGACGGAAGCCCACCCGGCAGGCAAAGCTGCCGCCTGCCGGAGCGGCGGCAGTAAACTGTGACCGGTCAAATACATGGGTGCCAAAGGCGCTGGTAACGGTCATTTTGCCGTTTTCCACTTTGGCGTCGCCGTCAATCAGGTTGATGCGCGGGTTGCCGATAAACTCCGCTACCCGGATGGTGGCGGGGTTCTGGTACAGATCCATGGGGGAGGCCACCTGCTCAATGTGCCCGTCAAAGAAAATGGCAATGCGGGTGGACAGCGTCAGCGCCTCCACCTGGTCGTGGGTGACGTAAATCACCGTGGTGCCCATTTCCTCGTGCAGGCGCTTGAGCTCGCTGCGCATGTCGATGCGCAGCTTGGCGTCCAGGTTGGACAGGGGCTCGTCCAGCAGCAGCAGGCCGGGGGAGGCGGCGATGGCGCGGGCGATGGCCACGCGCTGCTGCTGGCCGCCGGAGAGCTCGCTGGGATAGCGCTGGGCAAACTGGGGAATCTGCATGCGCGTCAGCGCGCTTTCCACCCGCTCCTTGATTTCAGCCTTGCTCATCTTGGCCACTTTAAGGCCGAAGGCCACGTTTTCAAACACCGTCATGTGGGGCCACAGGGCGTAGGATTGGAACACCAGGTTCAGCCCGCGCTTGGCGGGGGATTCAAAAAACTGCTCCTCGGCGTTTACCATCATTTTGCCGTCCATGGTAATGGTGCCGCTCTGCGGCTTTTCCAGGCCGGCCACCACGCGCAGGGTGGTGGTTTTGCCGCAGCCGCTGGGGCCCAGCAGGGTCATAAATTCGCCGTTTTCAATGGTCAGGTCCACGTCCTTGAGCACGTGGTTGGTGCCATAGAATTTGTTGATGCGCTTCAGCTCGATGCGGCTCATAGCTTAACCTCCCAATCCGCCGGCGATGTCGGCATGGAAAAATTTGTTGGCAACCCAGTAGAAGAAGAACACCATGGCAAACATGACGATGGCCACCGCGCTGGCGGGCTGCTGGAAGCCGCTGGTGGAATAGGTGTAGGCCATATAGGGCAGGGTGGCCTGGCTGGGCGTCATCAGAATCATGATCAGGTCCAGCTCCTTCATAATGCTGATCAAAATCAGCATCAGGCCGCTCATAAAGCCGTTTTTGGCCAGCGGGAACACAATGCGGAAAAAGCGGGTGACAAAGCTGGCGCCTGCCAGCTGGCCGGCCTCCTCCAGCTCAATGCTGATCTGCAGCATGTTGCTGGTGCCCGCGCGGGAGGCGAAGGGCAGGTGCTTTACGATGGAAACCAGCACCAGCACGGTGAACGTGCCGTACAGGGAAGGAATCAGCGTAATGCTAAGCCCCAGCACATTGATCTTTGTGGGGGTGGCGAACATGGCCAGATACATGGCGCCAAAGGCGATGGAGGGAATGAGGTAGGGGATAAACACCAGCTGCTCCACCAGCTTGCCGCTTTTCAGGTGCCGGCCGCGGCTGTTGATGTAGCCCAGCATCTGCCCGAACACCGTGGCGATGATGGAGGTAAGGCCCACCAGCAGCAGGGTGTTTTTGACAAACATCCAGAACTGCGGGGAGCGGAACACGCCGGGCAGGCCGTCGGAAATGTTGGGGTCTGCCTCGCCCAGCCAGTAATGCAGAGTGAAGTTGGACAGGCCGTAGTCCCCGGCCTGGAGCATAAAGGTTTGATACAGCAGGATGCCCAGGGGCAGCACCACGGCCACCAGCAGGAAAGCGGAAAGCAGCAGCACGATGGGCCACTTCCAGCCGCCCAGGCTCAGCAGGGTGCTGCGGCCGCCCTTGCCGCCGATGGTGGCGTAGCTTTTGCGGCTGCCGATCAGCTTCTGATTGATGAAAATATTGATGGAGGCCAGCAGAATCAGCACAATGCTGATGGAAAAGCTGATGCCCTTCTGGCTTTGCACGGTGGAATACAGCGAGGTGGAAATGGTGTAATAGCCCACCTTCAAGCCCAGGAAGGAGGGCACGCCGAAGGTGCCCATGGACTTGGAGAAGGTGAGGATGATGCTGCTCAGGATGGCGGGCAGCACCAGGGGAAAGGTGATGCGCCGCAGAATCAGGCTTTTGCCCGCGCCCACGATTTCACCCATTTCTTCCAGCTCGCTGTTGATGCTGCGCAGGGCGGCGGACACCAGCAGATAGGCGTAGGCGTAATAGTGAATGGACAATACGATGATGATGGCAACGGGCCCGTAGGCCAGCCAGTCCGGCGAGCGGATGCCGATGTAGCTTAAAAAACCTGCCGCGCCGCCGATGGTTTCATTGCGGAACACGCTGAGCCAGGCCATGGATTTGCACCAGCTGGGCAGCATATAGGGAATGATCACCGCCAGGCTGAAAAAGCGCTTGCCGGGCAGATCGGTGCGCACCATCAGCCAGGCAATGAGCGCGCCCATGGTGATGGACAGCGCGCTGGTGGAAAACGCGATGATCAGGGAATTGCGCAGCGGCACCCAGAACAGGTTGCGGCTCACATCGCTGAACAGCAGGCGTTTCCAGTAATACAGCGTAAATTCCCCGGCGGCGGCGCCCTTCACCCGGCGCACGTCCGACTTGGCCAGGGTCAGCGTGGTTTTGATCATTTCGATCAGCGGCACGATGATCAGGTAGGCCAGAAGAATGACCGCAACCAGGGTAATGATGTTGTACGGGTTGGTGAAGATGTTGCGCAGCCGGTTTTTGAATCTGCGCCGGCGGGAATAGGGCAGCGCCCCCGGTGTGCTGGACATAGTCACGGCTCCTTTGCTGGCCGCCTCAGGCGGCAGAATATAGAAAAAATCCGCACTGCTCCGTCAGATCAGTGCCTTGATGCATTTGTTTATACCGGTTTCTTGATTTATACCTTTTTCATTTTATAGAAAAAAGCTATTAATGTCAAGCAGGAAAGAAAGATGATGAAATATCACAACAAAAAACAAAACAAAATCAGTATTTCTTTCAGTGAAACGAAACCATTTTTGTTGACGTGCATTCTTTCCTTATGATATACTATTAAAACTCGGATGGACGGAGGTATCCATCACGAGAAGATAATACAGGAGGGATTTTGATGAAGAGAATTGTTTCTATCGTCCTCGCGCTGATCATGGCGCTTTCTGCCGTATCCGCGCTGGCCGAAACCGCTTTCACTCCTGCTGCTTCCTTTGAAGTGGGCACCCGTGAATTTGACGGCGGCAAAATCAACCTGGAAGCTGCTCCCGCGGGCGGCGGCTCCATCACCACCGACATATACGCCGGTGAAGAGGGCAAGGACTATACCGATGAAAAGGTGTACACCTATCAGGATTATACCAGCGCCATCACTTCCAGCATGAACTGGGATATCCTGAGCTGGGAAACCACTGATGACCGCAACATCGCTGACTACATTACCACTCCCTTCTATGCCTTCAAGCTGAACAGCGCGAAGGACGGCTATTCCATCGTTCCCGAAGCTGCCGCCGATTACCCCGTGGATGTGACCGCGGAGTATGTGGGTCAGCTGGGCGTGAAGGAAGGCGAGACCGGCAAGGCCTGGCGTATCGCCCTGAACCCCGAAATGTGCTTCGAAGACGGCACCAAGGCCAACGCTGATGACTACGTGTACTCCATGCAGCAGCAGCTGAACCCCAAAATGCTGAACCGCCGTGCTGACAGCTGGTACGATGGAACCTTCTCCATCGTGAATGCCAAGAACTATCTGTATGCCGGCAAGACCACCTATGATGCTATCCCCGAGGCTGCGGAAGACCTGATCGCCGCCGGCACCGAAGTGTTCCTGGATATGGAATTCTGGGGCTGCACCGGCGCTCTCGACGCAGACGGCAATCCTGCTCCTCAGTACATCTCCATTGCTGACGAAACCCTGTACCGTGACGCGGCCGTGGAAGATGAGAACGATGCAGAAGCCTGGATTTCCGCCAAGTACCTGTATGAGAATTATCTGGCTGCGGGCGCTTCCTACAACAGCTATGCTGGCGACTATCTGAAAGTTGCCAACGTGGCCACTGCCGTGACCTGGGAAGACGTGGGCTTCAAGAAGATCGACGATTACACCATCGATTTTATCCTGGAGAACCCCGTTGCTGAGCCTGCCTTCTATGTGCCCTATAACCTGGGCGGCAACTTCCTGGTCAAGAAGGATCTGTATGAATCCTGCAAGAGCTTCTTCAAGGATGGCGCTCCCGTGGCATCCGAGGAAGAGGCCGATGAGGTGACCACCACCTACTGCCGTTCCCTGGAGAACAGCTGCTCCTACGGCCCCTACATCCTGACCTCCTTCCAGCTGGATAAGGAATACACCCTGTCCCGCAACGAAGCGTGGTATGGCTATGCTGACGGCCGTCACCTGGGCCAGTATCAAACTGACGAGTATGTCGTGTCCGTGATCGCTGACCATGCCACCGCCATCCTGGCCTTTGAAAAGGGCGAGATCGACGGCGTTTCCCTGCAGACCGAGGACATGGACAAATATGCTGCCAGCCAGTATATCAGCTACACTCCTCAGTCCTACACCACCAAGCTGAGCTGGAACACCAACTATGACAAGCTGGTTGGCCGCGGCACCGGCAGCCAGATCCAGGTGATCGACGAGTTCCGCAAGGGCTTTGCGTTCGCGCTGGACGCCAATGATTTCGCCACCGCCTACACTGCCGCCGGTACCGCTGGTTATGGTATCCTGAACTATATGTACTGCTACGATCCCTTCACCGGTGCCCTGTATCGTGAAAGCGAGCCTGCCAAAAAGGCCCTGGTTGAGCTGTTTGATATGACCTATGGCGAGGGCGGCGAATATGCCAACCTGGACGAGGCTTATGAAGCCATGACCGGTTATGACATGGGCAAGGCCCAGGAGCTGATGGCTGTAGCTGCCGACAAGGCGATCGAAGCCGGCATCTGGGACGGCGAGTCCGAGATCACCCTGGACATCCGCGTGTACACTGGTGACACCATCTATGTGCAGATGTTCAATTACTTCGATGCTCAGCTGAAGGAAGCCGTGAAGGGCAGCAAGCTGGAAGGCAAAATCAGCATGACCATGACCGTGGATGCTGACTACTACAACACCAACTACTCCGGCGGCGCTGATATGATCTTCACCACCTGGGGCGGCGCTACCATGGATCCCTTCGGCGTGTTTGCCCGCTGCTACACCGATGCGGCTGATGGCTCCGGCAACCAGATGGAATACGGCTATGATACCGATGCCATCGCCGTAACCTTCGATTTCGGCGGCGAGATTGGCCAGATTACCGACAGCCTGAACCATTGGGCCATGTGGGCCAACAACGCGACCACCGATATCCCCACCATCTTTAACGCTCTGGGCGCCTTTGCTGACTACGCGTACAGCACCCGCTGCGAGATCGTTGCCGGTATTGAGCACGCGTTCCTGAACTGGTTCCCCACCACCTCCCTGTACTACCGCAACGTGGCCAGCCTGGACAGCCAGAAGATCAACCAGGCCAGTGATACCTATATCACGCTGGTGGGCTTTGGCGGTTTGGAATACATCACCTATAACTATGATGACGCTGCCTGGGCGGACTACATTGCCAACAACGAGCTGGTGTACTAACGAGTTCACAGAAACACGATAGCTGCAAAGCTATAAGATAGCTGTGGCGCGCCCAAGGGGGATTTTCCCCCTTGGGCGTCGGTCGTGTTCATGCGGGCTTTATGAAGAGGCGACGAAAACCGGCTTTATTCCTTCCGGCGGGACCATATGCTGTTGTCGGACGGAAAAACCCGGCGCGGACCGATGATGCAATGCGTCGGGAGTACGCCAGAAAACTGAAGCGGAGGTCGGAACGGAATGACCAAATATATCATCAAGCGCATCCTGCTCATGTTCCTGACACTATTTGTGATCACGACCATGTGCTTTGTGCTGATCAAATTGCTGCCCCTGCCCGCCGTGCGCGAGATGGGCCGCGATATTAACCTGGTGCTCGCAAAGCGCGAGAAAATGGGCTACAACAAGCCCATCATGGTACAGTATTTTCTGTACCTCAAGAGCATCCTCCTGGATTGGGACTGGGGCGTCGGCGAACAGATGTACGAAGGCCTTGGGATCTGGGAAGTGATGATGCAGAAACTGCCTTATACCATCGTGGTGAACCTGTATTCGATTTTGGTATCGATCCCTCTGGGACTTGGACTTGGAATTTACGCTGCGCTGAAAAAGAACAAATGGCAGGATGCCCTGATCAGCACCCTGGTCATGGTGTTCATTTCGGTGCCCAGCTATGTATATGCTTTTCTGGTGCAGTATTTCTTCTGCTTTAAACTGGGCTGGTTCCCCCTGCAGCTGGCTTCGCTCAGCCAGGCGGGCTCCCTGTTCAGCTGGAAAATGTTTGTTTCCATGGTGCCGGCTATCCTGAGCCTGAGCTTTGGCGTGATCGCGGGCTTCACCCGTTATACACGCGCGGAGCTCAGCGAGGTGCTGACCGGCGATTACATGCTGCTGGCCCGCACCAAGGGCCTGACCAAAGCCCAGGCCATCAGCCGCCACGCCATGCGCAACGCCATGGTGGTCATCCTGCCCATGATTATGGGCGAATTCATCGGCATTCTGGGCGGCAGCCTGATCATTGAAAATATTTTCGGTGTGCCCGGTATCGGCAACCTGTACATCAATTCCATCAATGTTCGCGACTATAACTTCTTCATGGCGCTGACCGTGTTCTACACCGTGATTGGTCTGGTATCGGGCATCGTTATCGACGTGAGCTATGGATTGATTGATCCGCGCATCAGAATGGGGTCGAAGAAATGATGGAAAAGAATTTGAATCAGAATATCCCTGCCATTCCGGCGGAAAAATTTGCCTTTGTTCAGAAAGAGGAACGCATATACGACGAGCGGCTGCAGACCAAGGCCATCGGGTATTTCGGCGATGCCTGGATCCGCTTCCGTCATAACAAGAGCGCCGTGGTGGCTTTCTGCCTGATCGTCATCCTGCTTTTGTTTGCCCTGATCGTGCCCATCTTTTCCAACTATACGGTGGGCTTCCGGGACGGTTATTACAAGACTGTGCTGCCTAAAAACCAGCTGCTCAAAAACGCAGGTTTCTGGGATGGTGGTCAGCGCGGCAAACAGAGCGAAGCTGGCTACCAGTATCTGAACGCCATCGGCCTGGAATCCGGTAAGCCTGCCGTGATGAAAGTTTATAATTCCTTTACGGATGCCACCGGCGCAAAGTACTATGATCTGCGCATGGATACCTATTCCGCCGTGGGCTATGTGTACGCCAACCTGAGCGCGGCGGAATATCAGGCCCTGATGGAGTATCAGGATGCCAACAGCGTCCAGGTAATCTATCCTCTGGCCGCCACCCAGAACAAGACGTTCGTGCGCGGCAATGACGGCGCGAACTTCTGGTATAAGCTGGTGGATGAAACCCAGGGCTCTGCCGGTGGCGCGAAACTGGACGAAAACGGAAATTACATTCCCAATTATCTGACATCTGAGGATCCGCAGAAGGCCGGCTATACCAGCAAGATGCGCATTGCGGGGGATGGGGAAAACGGCGTGTGGTACACCTACGCGCAGAAAAACCAGACCGGCTACAAGGTGCGCGTGAACTACGCGGAGTATTTCTTCTATAAAAATGGCTTTGAGCCCAGCTTCCTGTTTGGCACCAATGTGTATGGACAGGACATCTTCACCTGCCTGGCGGTGGGTGCGCGCCTGTCCTTCCTGCTGGCTATCACCATCGCCACCATCAACTTTATTCTGGGCGCCATTTACGGCTCCGTGGAAGGCTACTACGGTGGCGCGGTGGATATGATCATGGAGCGTATCTCCGATATCCTGGCCAGCGTTCCCTTCATGGTGGTTGCTACCCTGTTCCAGCTGCACCTGGCCGCTAAGGTGGGGCCGGTGGTAAGCCTGCTGTTTGCCTTCGTGCTCACCGGCTGGGTGGGCACCGCCTCCCGTGTGCGTACCCAGTTTTACCGCTTCAAGGGGCACGAGTACGTGTTGGCTGCCCGCACCCTGGGCGCCAGCGACCGCCGCCTGATCTTCAAGCACATTTTCCCAAACAGTCTGGGCACCATCGTGACCAGCGCTGTCATGACCATTCCGGGCGTCATCTTCTCGGAATCCATGCTGAGCTACCTGCACATCATTAACCTGGATACCTCCAATCTGACCTCTATCGGCACCATGCTGAGCAACGGCCAGGGCTATCTGAGCACCTATCCGCACATCATCATGTTCCCGGCCATCTTCATCGCCATCCTGGAAATCAGCTTCAACCTTTTCGGCAACGGCCTGCGCGATGCGCTGAATCCTTCTTTGAGAGGAGCGGACAACTGATATGGCAAAGCTTGAAGTTAAAAACCTTACCATTTCGTTCCGTACCACCAACGGCGCAGTCCGCGCGGTGCGCGATATTACCTTTGACCTGCAGGAGGGGGAAACCCTGGCCATCGCCGGTGAATCCGGCAGCGGCAAGTCTGTTACCACCCGCGCGGTCATGGGCATCCTGGCGGGCAACGCCATGGTGGATGCCGGCGAGATCATTTATGACGGCAAGGATCTGCTGAAGATTCCGGAAGAGGAGTTCCATACCCTGCGCGGCCATAAGCTGGCTATGGTGTTCCAGGATCCCCTCAGCGCTTTGAATCCCATCATGCGCATTGGGCGTCAGCTGACCGAGGCCATGCTGCTTAATAACAAGGAGCGCCGCCGGGATGGGCGGGAGCAGTTCAATAAGATGCTCAAGCGCCTGGAGGAGCAGATTGTGGCTGCCGAGGGCGGCACGGCGGAAGCCAAGGAGCGAGTGCACAAAAAGGTCTCCCTGTTTGATGATTTTGTCAAGATCGCCGTAAAGGAAGAGTATGCCTATAAGGAAGCCTCCGAAGCGGCGGTAGAATGCACGGACTGCATCGATGAGATTGAGGATGCCCTGCTCAAGCACAGCGACAAAGATGTGCGCGAGGTTTGTGGCCGCCTGATCCGCGCGCTCAAAGGCGTGTTCAATCCTTACATGTTCCAGCAAAATGACCCGGATATTGCCCTGTACAATACAAAGCTGGCCGAGTTCAAAAAGAACTATACCGCGCGCCAGCAGAGCGAGATTGAATCGCTGATGGCCGAAATGAAGGAAAGGCTGAACGCTGTCATCAACGGTACCGCGCCCAATTTCTTCTGCATCGGCTATTCCATCCAGCAGGGTAAGGCGCCGGATCCCACCCGCCAGAGTGTGGAGGAGATCAACGCGCAGGCCCGCAAAACACTGGATGACGGCTTCATGATCGATTTCCTCAAGGAGATTGAAAAAGCCCTGGCTTATTCCGAAAGGAATTCCTTGGCAGCCAAGCAGCAGGCGGTGAATGCCCTGCGCCAGGCTCTTCCTGTGTTCCAGCAGAAGCCCTTGAACGAATCCCGCTGCAGGGAAGCACGGAAAGCATCCGCCGCCGCGGTGGAAGCGTCTATTGACCCGCTTCAGCTGGATAAGGATAGTCTCTCCTATGTGTACAGGAGCGGGACCAAGGCCTACGCGGATCGGTATTTCCTCTCCCTCAAACAAAATCCCCGGGAGGAGCGCCGCTTTGCCAAGGACACCGCGCGCTATAACAAGGAAATGGCCAAGGGAAAGGTTGCCGCGTCTGTGGTGCCCAAGAACCTGATTGATTCCGATACCGCTCAGCAGAATCTGTGCGGCATGGCGGAAAGCCTGATCACTCATTTTGAGGGCCAGATCTCCGCAGGTGTTCAGGGCAACTATGCTGAGCGCGCTGTGGCTATGGTGGATTACCTCAAGGCGCACGCAGAGGATTACGCCTTCAAGCTGTCCAAAGGAATGGCCCGCCACCGCGCCATTGAGCTGATGAAGGAAGTAGGTATTCCTGAACCCCACAAGCGGTATCATCAGTATCCCTTCGAGTTCTCTGGCGGCATGCGCCAGCGCATCGTGATCGCCATCGCGCTGTCGGCCAACCCCGATATCCTGATTTGCGATGAGCCCACAACTGCCTTGGACGTGACTATCCAGGCTCAGATCCTGGAGCTGATCAACCGTTTGAAGGCGGAACGCCGCCTGTCCGTTATCTTCATCACGCACGACCTGGGTGTCGTGGCCAACATGGCGGATAAAATTGCCATTATGTACGCCGGAAAGATTGTGGAATTCGGTACGGCGGACGATGTGTTCTATGATCCCCGCCATCCCTATACCTGGGCGCTGCTTTCTTCCATGCCCGATCTGGAGACAAAGGAAAAGCTGGAAGCTATTCCGGGCACACCGCCCGATATGATCCTGCCCCCCAAGGGAGATGCCTTTGCTGCGCGCAATAAGTACGCTATGCAGATCGATTATGAACAGCAGCCCCCGGCCTTCCAGGTCAGTGATACGCACTGGGCGGCAACCTGGCTGCTTCATCCCGATGCGCCCAAGGTGGAGCCTCCGGCCATTGTGACCGAGCGTATCCGGCGCATGCAGCGGGAGCAGGCTGCCCTTGAAGCGCAGCAAAATACGAAGGGAGGCGCGGAAGCATGAAGGGCCTGAAAAGATGCGCCTTTATACTTAGGCTGATCGGCTGGATTTTGATCGGCATTGCCGTGGCGGTCACAATCTATGTGTTGGCCACGGATGGTACTGCGCTGAATGCCATGCGGAATCAGAGCAGCGCCTTGAACACTTCCTTCAACGCGGTGGACCGCGTGGTGTTTGATCATCAGTATTATAATGCGATGATCGATGCGGCAAACAGCAAAACGAAAACAGCTGCGGAACGGAACAGCCGCGCCCGCGCATACTTTGATCGGTTTGAACAGCGGCTGCAGGGGGGCTTTAATGATCAGACCCGGCAGAATCTGGATGCCATCTATGCGGATTTCGACGCAAATTTCGATGCTGCTGCTTATATGGAGTTTTATGAGCAGCTGGAGGGTGGCGAGGAAAGCCGCCTGCTGAAGGACGCCTTTGAGTATCTGGACAGCGTCTCCAAGCCTGCCGCCGGCAAGAGCGGCAAGCTGGCCAAGCTGCGGGCCGCTTCTGTGGAACCCGATATCGCCGCCTTCTATGAGACCTTTGTCCAGGAGCATGGGGAAGAGGCAGGCACCTATCTGGAGTTCACAGAAACCGTGGTAGCCATGATCAAAGAGGACATCGCCGGCGGCACATCCGTAACGGATGCCAAGCAATATGTCCGAAGCCTCGATTATGATCGGTATTTGAACGCGTTGGCGGCCATCCAGACTCAGGAGCGGGAAGAAACCCAGAACCTGCGGGATGAGTTTGCTGCTTTGGTTCAGAAGCGGGCGAACGGTGAAGCGGCGGACGTGCGCGGCTACTTTGACAGCGTGTACACTCAGCTGCAGGAGCGTTATCCCGAGGAAACCCCTGCCTATCAGGATACCTTTGTGCAAACGCTGCTGCGCCTGCTGAAGGATGCGGAGTTTGATGGCTCCATGAATACCCTGATGAAGGAAGTGCGCACCGCCAACACTGCGCGCCAGGCCCAAAGCGTGGATGCTTTCATGGATGGCTACTCCGTTTCTGTTGTGGCCTCTTCCGATAAGAGCAATAACATCGGCGCAGTCAAGATCCTTTGGTTCCTGGCGGCCAACTTCCTGCTGCTGTGGGTTATCGGAATCGCGCTGGTGCTGCTGGCCAAGCTGCTGGACAAGGTGGTCAGCCGCGTGACGCTGAACCGCCTGGAGAATGCCGGTATCCAGGAAGAGGAGGACGTTCTGCTGCGCGTGAACCACCTTAAGCAGTACTTCCGCAGCGGCGATTATATCAACAAGGCTGTGGATGACGTCAGCTTCTATATCAAGAAGGGTGAGGTTTTCGGCCTGGTGGGCGAATCTGGCTGCGGCAAGACCACCACAGGCCGTACGATCATCAACCTGTATGATCCGACGGAAGGCGATGTGTACTTCCAGGGCTTGCGCATTTCCTCCACCCAGAACGGTCTGCCCGTGCTGATCAAGAGCCTGAAAAACGAATATCAGGAAACCAAGCGCCTGATGCAGGCCGAACTGAAGGAAAAATGTCGCCAGGATCCGCAAAGCAAGGGCAGCCTGACCGACGCGTATAATGAAAAGCTGAAGAAAATGCGGCGGGAGATGCATGAGAAGATCCGCATTGCTCAGAACAACGCACTGGAATCCTCTGTGGAAAAGAGCAAGTGCACCGAAAAGTACCGCGAGAAGCGAAAGGCAGAGCTGACGGCGCAGTATGAGGAAGACATTAAAGCCCTCAGCGGTCAGGCACTGGAAGATCGCAAGGCCCGCTATGAAATGGACATGAAGGTGGCCGCCAAGGACAACATCATGACCAAGATGCAGATGATCTTCCAGGATCCCATCGCCTCCATTAACCCACGCATGACCGTACGGGAGATCATTGCCGAGGGTTTGAAAATCCGCGGCATCAAGGATGAAAAGTACATCGATGAAAAGGTGTATGAAGTGCTGGATTTAGTGGGCCTGGTGCGTGAGCACGCCGCCCGCTATCCCCATGAGTTCTCTGGCGGCCAGCGCCAGCGCATCGGCATCGCCCGCGCCATTGTCCTGGAGCCGGATCTGATCATCGCCGACGAACCTATCTCCGCGCTGGATGTTTCCATCCAGGCCCAGGTAATCAATCTGCTTAACGACCTGCGCAATAAGATGGGCCTGACCATTATGTTCATTGCCCATAACCTGAGCGTGGTCAAGTACTTCTCGGATCGCATCGGCGTGATGTATTACGGCAAGTTGGTGGAACTGACCACGGCGGATGAGCTGTTTGAGCATCCGCTGCATCCCTACACCAAATCCCTGCTGTCCGCCATCCCGTATCCCGATCCGCATCACGAAAAGAATCGCAAGCGCATCGAGTACAATCCCCGCAAGGCGCATGATTACTCCGTGGATATGCCGTCTCTGCGGGAGATCAAGCCCGGTCACTTCATCCACTGTAACGATGCTGAATTTGAAGCCTATAAGAAGGAGCTTGGTATTTGAGAACGCGCAGGAGGATAAAATCTTGGCTGATTGAGGCCGCCATCGGCATGGCGATTTTCCTTGCTATGCTGCTGGGCCGCGGTGTGCTGGAAGAAACTGAGCCGCAGCGTATCCTGGCAGGCCTTTGTGATGCGTTTTTTGTGCCGGGCATCCTCTTTATCAGCTTTGGACTGCTGGCGCTGTGTGCCTATGGTGGCGTATTTGATATGATAGCCTATGGCGCAAAGAGCTTGCTGGTATTGTTTACCCCTTTCAAAAAGCCGGAAAAACATCAGTACTATTTTGAATACAAGGTTATAAAGGAAGGCCGAAGGCAGAAGCCAAAGCCTTATATGCTGATTATCGGCTGCTGCTTTATGTTGATGGCCGGGATCTGCCTTGTAGCCTATTACCTGCTGGGCGCGTAACCTGACTGCACTGAACCTTTCCCCGGAAAGAATACGCTTTCCGGGGCATTTTCTATTTATACTAAACCCCGTCTAAAATATTGAATCCATGGGTGTCTTTTCCGCCCTGGCGCTGCTTCATTCTGGTCAAAGTAGCGCTGCTACGCCTCCCTTCATTCAGCTTAGCCAGGAGAAAATTCAGCCCATATCGTTCAATCTTTTAGACAGGATTCAGTATTAGAGAAAAGCGGATGGGAGGCACGGACAAAGGAAAATGAAAGATGTAAACGAAGCGAATAATATCCATAACAACGAAAATATATTCAAAAACGCAAAAACGGACACTTAAGAGCCGGGCAGAAGGAGAAAAAAGATACGATGAAGGATTGTTTTTTGAAAATGCATAAACGCGAATTCAAAACAGAAATGCAGATTCGGTTTTGCAATAATCAAAACGCCGGAATGCAGTTGATGAAATGAGACCGTCACAGCAAGATGCGGGATAAAAAATTGTACTTTGTTTGTATTTTGTTCTTTTTTGAACTGGAAATTGACTTCGCATGCGTTTTTATGCAGACTTTTCTATTGCATTTTGTGAAGGCGGCTGATATAATATTATTTGTTTATTCTGCGGCATTGTTTTCGGATGCGGCAAACGGTTTTCAATCATCCCAACCAGATGATCGAAATAAATTTTAAATGGAGGAAAGAACCATGAAGAACGTATCCAAGTTCCTGGCTATGCTTCTTGCTCTCGTCATGGTGCTTGGCATTGCCTGTGCCAGCGCTGAGTCCGTTGTGTACGAGCGCGCGGATGACGAAGACATCTACGAAGAAGTGCTGGGCGAATTCGAAGCCCTGATGGCCGCGGCTGAAGAAGCTGACGACATCAACGTGCGCTTCATCCTGGAAGCTCAGGCCGAAGCCTATCTGCTGGACAGTGCCGTGTTTATCCCCACCACCACGCAGAACGGCGCCTACACCATTTCCCGCAGCGCCTATCGTACCATCCCCTATGCCAACTGGGGCAACGATCATGACCGCTGGGGCACCCGCGTTGTGACCAATGAGTTCATCACCAAGGAAGACTGGGCCGAGCTGAAGGAAGCCTGGGCCAAGGCCGTGGCCGGCGAAGGCGAATATGACGCCGCCGCCATCCTGACCGAGAAGGGCTACACCCTGGCGAACACCTACCGCACCACTTTCTCCACCGCTCCTGTTACCCTGGACTGGCTGAACACCTCCTCCCAGGCGGACACCGAGATCACCGTGCAGACCGTGGACGGCCTGGTGCAGTACAACAACCTGGGCCAGATGGAGCCCAAGCTGGCTGCCAGCTGGGACATCAGCGATGACGGCCTGACCTACACCTTCCACATCCGCGAGGATGCCAAATGGTACACCTCCGAGGGTGCCGAGTACGCTCCTGTGACCGCCAACGACTTCGTGGCTGGTTTCCATCACATGCTGGATGCTCAGGCTGGCCTGGAATGGCTGGTTGAAGGCATCGTGAAGGGCGCCTCTGAATACCTGGCCGGCGGTGCCTGGGAAGACGTGGGCTACGAAGCTCCCGACGCCAACACCCTGGTTGTCACCCTGGAAGCTCCCACCTCTTACTTCATGACCATACTGACCTACAGCTGCTTCCTGCCCATCTGCGAAGACTGGTACCTGAGCCATGGCGGCGTGTACGGCATCGATGAGTATGCTGCCGCTTCTGCCGATACCAATGCTTACACCTACGGCAAGAACACCGATGTGGCTTCCCAGGTTTACTGCGGCCCCTACCTGCTGCAGAAGCTGGTTGCCGATTCCGAAATCGTGGTTGTGAAGAACCCCGAATACTATGACGCTGATAAAATGAACATGGAAAGCATCAGCTGGATCTATGACGCTGGTGAGAACCCTGTTCAGACCTACAACGACGTGGTTGCGGGCGTCTACGCCGGCACCGGCCTGTCTGAGTCCGCCGGCACCCTGGCCCTGGCCAAGGAAGACGGCAACTTCGACAAGTATGCCTACATCTCCGACACCACCTCCACCACCTACTTCGGCGGCCTGAACGTTAACCGCGGCACCTTCGCTCTGGCCAGCGGCGCCATGGCGTCTCCCAAGACCGAGCAGGAAAAGATCGACACCCAGACCGCTCTGCTGAACATCAACTTCCGCAAGGCCTTCCTGCATGCCTTTGACCGCGGCACCTACAACGCTGTGTCCCGTGGCGAAGACCTGAAGTACACCAACCTGCGCAACATGTACACCCATCCCGAGTTCGTGCAGCTGGATGCGGATGCCCAGGATCAGGACGGCAACGAGTTCAAGGCCGGCACCATGTACGGCGAGATCGTGCAGTTCTATCTGGACAAGATGGATGCCCACATCAACGTGGCTGACGGTATCGACGGCTGGTACGATGCGGACCTGGCCAAGGAATACCTGGCCGCCGCGAAGGAAGAGCTGGGCGACAGCGTGACCTGGCCCATCCAGATCGACGTTGAGTACTACTCTGCTGCTGCCACCAACACTGCGCAGGCGCAGGCTGTGAAGCAGGTGATCGAGGCTGCTCTGGGCGCTGAGAACGTGCAGATCAACCTGATCGAGGCCACCACCTCTGAGGACTTCTATGCTTCCGGCTATCGTGCTGCCAATGGTGAAGCCGGCAACTTCGACTTCTTCTACGGCTCTGGCTGGGGCCCGGACTACGGCGATCCCAACACCTATCTGAACACCTTCCTGGGTGGCGGCGCCGGTTACATGACCAAGGTTATCGGTCTGTTCTAATTGAACAAACGTTCCTTGCTTCATGTGAAAGCAAGTATGCCTGGGGAAGCGGCATTTTGCCGCTTCCCCACATGTTGCTTTAATCCGTTAAAGCATCAAATCATTTGGTAAGTTGGTGTATTCATGAGAAGATACATGGGAAAACGCATCCTGTTCTCCATCTTTTCACTGCTGGTTGTGGTGGCCACAGTCATGCTGCTGGTCTATTCGCTGATTAACCGTAACGTGATTTTCCAGATGGACGATACATGGAACAAAAAGAGCAGCAACGACCGTTCGGTATATGAATATACCCAGTATTCCAAGTACGGATACCTGGATTATGTGGATTATACCGCGTTTTTGAAAAATAAGTATGAGCCGCTGTATGGCAGTGAATATACCAAAAACGCAGACTATAAAGCGGATAAAGACGCCATCCAGAATGAAAACAGCTACCTGGAAAACGCGTCTGTTCAGGAATTTATTCAGCAGTACAAGGCAAAGGGGTATGATATCGATTATCTGTCCCCGGCTCGCTCCAAATCCGGCAAGGTCAAGAGCGGCGGCAACGGCTATCTGCTGGCCGTGCATGAGAAGAGCGTATTTTTGCGCTTGTGGGATTATATCTCCCATTTCTTTACTGTGGAAACAACCCGCGACGTCACCGATCCCGCGCTGACGGAGCGTTATATTCGCGTGGAGAAGGATCCCTACAGCGGCTTCTATGCCGTGGTGGGTTCCGGCACCACCCATAAATACCTATTGTATGTCAATGGGCGCTTCCCGTTTATCCATCAGAATTTCATCCATCTGAACCTGGGCACCAGCTATACCAAATACCGCGGACAGGAAATTACCCAGGTCATCACCCGGCCCACCGGCGATCAGCGGAAGGTTCGGGCGCAGTATCCTGCGCAGATCGGCACCGATCAGTATGTGGATACGGCCATCGATTTCCATACGCTGACCTATAACTACAACCCCCGTACAGCCACCGAGTCGAAGCAGTTCCCCGATCAGTACACCAGCTATACCTATCAGTATAACGGATTGTCCATGCTGGAAAACAGCTTTGTGATCGGCCTGATTGCCACGCTGATTGCGTATCTGCTGGGCCTGCCCCTGGGCATCCTGAACGCCCGGCATAAGGATGGCCTGCTGGATAAGATTGGCAACGGCTACATCATTTTCATCATGGCCGTGCCTTCCCTGGCGTACATTTTCCTGTTTGCCACCATCGGCACCACGCTGTTTGGCCTGCCTTACAAGTTTGCCAACGCCGAAGTGAAAATACTGGCCTATTTCCTGCCGGTCATTTCCCTGTCCCTGCCCCAGGTGGGCAGCCTGATGAAGTGGATGCGCCGGTACATGATCGACCAGATGAACAGCGATTATGTTAAGTTCGCCCGGGCGGAAGGCCTGAGCGAGAGTGAAATCTTCCGCAAGCACATCAGCCCCAATGCCATGATCTATCTGGTGCACGGCATCCCGGCCAATATCCTGGGCTGCCTCACCGGTGCCATCATCACCGAGCGCGTGTATGCCGTGCCCGGTGTGGGCGGCCTGCTGACCAATGCCATCAACAGCCATGATAACGGCATCATCGTAGCCTGTACGGTATTCTATACCACCCTGTCCATCATATCCGTCATATTGGGCGACCTGCTGCTGGCCAAGTATGATCCGCGGATTTCGCTGACATCCAGCAAAGGAGGTGGCCGATAATGAGCGATATTACCAACAAGGATTTCCAGTTTATCGATATCAACGCCATTCAGGCGGAAAAGATTACGGCGCCCCGGTACTCCTACTGGGCCAGCGTGTTCCGCGTGTTTTTCCGCAAGCGGATCAATATCTTCCTGATTGCGCTGTTTGTGCTTCTTATTGCCAGCAGCTTCATCGTGCCGATATTTGCGCCTTATAACTCCTACGAAAACGTCACGGTTGCCGCCACCTTCAATCTGAGCCCCAAAAAGGCGATGGAATACTTTGGCGGTTTCAGCTTCAAATGGATTTTCGGCACCGGCGGCCAGGGCAACAGCATTTTCTACGGCATTATGTCCTCTGCCCGCACCAGCCTGGTTCTGGCGGTGATCTGCGCGGCCATTAACATGACCATCGGCATCATCCTGGGCGCTGTCTGGGGCTACAGCAAGCGCTTTGACCAGATCATGCTGGTGGTATACAACATCATTGCCAACGTGCCGTATATCCTGATGATTTCCGTGCTGGTGTATATCATCGGCGCGGGCTTCTGGAGCTTCGTGTTTGCGCTGACGGTCACCGGCTGGCTGGGCATCGCCTACTTCTTCCGCACCCAGGTGCTGATCATCCGCGACCGGGAATACAGCCTGGCTTCCCGGTGCCTGGGCACGCCCATTCCCCGCATGATCACCAAAAACATCCTGCCCTTCCTCACCTCCGTGACTGTGACCCTGCTGGCCACCGAGCTGCCCAGCTACATCAGCATGGAAGTGTTCCTGAGCTATATCGGCGTGGGCCTGAGCGCCGAGGTGCCCTCCCTGGGCCGCATGATTCAGGAGGGGCAAAGCGCCTTCCTGATCTATCCCTGGGAATTCTGGCCGCCGGTGGTCATCGCCGCGGCGATTACCATTATTCTGTACGTTCTGGGTCAGAACCTGGCCGATGCCAGCGACCCCAGGACGCACATGTAAGGAGGAACCGTTATGTCTGCCAATGAGAATAAAAAGGTCCTCCTTTCCCTGCGGAATGTCAGCGTAAAGTTCAACGTGCGCGGCCGTATCCTCACGGCCATCCGCAACGTATCCCTGGACATTTATGAAAATGAGTCCATCGCCATCGTGGGTGAGTCCGGCTCCGGCAAATCGGTGCTTACCAAAACCTTTGCCGGTATGCTGGACGGCAACGGCTTCATTCCCGAGGGCAGCATTATCTATGCGGATGATGAGCTGTCCGTTACCAAGGTAAAATTGACCGCCGCCAACCGCCGGATGCTGAATTATGCCACCAATATGCTTAACAAGCTGTCCGTGCTGGAGCGCGGCGCGGAAGAGTATAAGCAGATTCTGGCCAAAGAAGCGGAGATGAAGCACCGGCAGACCCTTTCCGAAGCGGAAGAGGAGAAGTTTGAAGCCGATCTGAAAGCCATCCGGGACAGCATTGTGGATACCAACAACTATGTGCAGACCCTGGATAAGCACAATGCCGCCGATCAGCAGGAGATCGCCGCCTGCCAGCAGAAGCTGACCGCCCTGGCCGAACAGGAAAAAGCCCTGATGGCGCAGAAGGAAGAAACCATCAAGCGCCATGCCTCCGCTTACCAGGCGGATGCCGCCCATACCCGGGATGAGCAGGCGCTGCAGCAGCTGAAGGCCCTGCGGGAAAAGAAAATCGCCGCGCCGGACAAGAAGGGCAATCCCTTTGATCTGTCCGATGCCGTGATTGAGCGCAACAAAATCCTGGCATACGAAATTTTGCTGTCCATTGGCCGGTATCCCTTCACCTCCCAGTTCCGGTTTATGCGGATCCTTAAAAAAGCCTTCCGCGAGGCCATGCTGGTGGGGGAGAACCTGCGGGATGTGGGCGTGCTCAACCGCATTTTCCAAACCTGCGTATTCTATGTGGAATACCGCCATCTGGATGAGGCCAACAACGAAATCGTGGGCTATGCCATCATCGACTGCGCCCATGTGCAGTATACCAATGACTGGCAGCAGATTCGCGGCTGCCGCATTGCCACGGTGTTCCAGGATCCCATGACCAGCCTGAACCCCGTCATTACCATCGGCAAGCAGATTATGACGGTCATCCTCAAGCACCAGAAGTGCAGCCAGGCGGAGGCCCGCAAGCGCACCATTGAAATCATGGGCAAGGTCGGCATCCCCGATCCGGAATCCCGCTTTGACGATTATCCCTTCCAGTATTCCGGCGGCATGCGCCAGCGCATCGTGATCGCCATTGCCCTGTCCTGCCAGCCCAAAATCCTGATCTGCGATGAGCCCACCACGGCCCTGGATGTGACCATCCAGGCCCAGATCATCCGGCTGATCAAAGATCTGCAAAAGGAGCTGGGCTTTACCACTGTTTATATCACCCACGACCTGGGCGTGGTGGCTAACGTGGCCGAGCGCGTGGCCGTGCTGTATGCCGGCCAGATCGTGGAGCTGGGTACGGTGGAGGATATCTTCTACGACCCCAGGCATCCCTATACCTGGGCGCTGCTGTCCTCCCTGCCCCAGCTGACGGACAAGGGCACTGATCTGTTTTCCATTCCCGGCACGCCGCCCTCCCTGTATAACAAAATCATCGGCGATGCCTTTGCTCCCCGCAACCAGTATGCGATGGCCATCGATCTGAAGGAAGAGCCGCCCATGTTCCAGGTGTCGGATACCCATTTTGCCAAAACCTGGCTGCTGGATCCCCGGGCCCCCAAGACCGAAGCGCCGAAAAACATTCAGAATCTGCACGAGAAAATGGTCAAGATCTACGGCGATTTTGAAGATGAAGGAGAGTAAGCATGGAGAACAGCAATACCAACCGTGAAGTGCTGCTTTCCGTCCAGAACCTGGACGTGGTTTTCAAGCAGGGCAAAAACAGCTTCAAGGCCGTCAGCGATGTGAGCTTTGATATCTATAAAGGGGAAACCCTTTCCCTGGTGGGCGAGAGCGGCTCGGGCAAAACCACCATCGGCCGTGCCATCGTGCGCATCAACCCGTGCAGCAACGGCGCCATCTATTTCAAAGGGGAAAAGATCAGCGGCAAGCTGCCCCGGAAAAAGGACCGGGAGGTCATCCGCAAAATCCAGATGGTGTTCCAGGATCCGGCCGCTTCCCTGAACGAGCGCGCCACCATTGAATACATCATTTCGGAGGGCCTGTATAACTTCCATCTGTTCAACGACGAAAAGGAAAGGATGGCCAAGGTGGAACAGGCCATCAACGAGGTGGGCCTGCTGCCGGAGCATCTGACCCGGTATCCCCATGAGTTTTCCGGCGGCCAGCGCCAGCGCGTGGGCCTGGCCCGCTCCATCGTAATGGAGCCGGAGCTCATCGTGGCGGACGAGCCCATTTCCGCCCTGGATGTGTCCATCCGCGCCCAGGTGCTGAATCTGCTCAAAAAGTTCCAGCGGGAACGCGATCTGACCTACCTGTTCATCGCGCACGATTTGTCCATCGTTCGCTTCATCAGCGACCGCATTGTGGTAATTTACAAGGGCCGTATCATGGAAGTGGCGGAAACGGAGGAATTGTTCAAGTATCCGCTGCATCCGTACACCCATTCGCTGATGTCCGCCATCCCCATTCCGGATCCCATCCTGGAAAAGAAGAAAAAGCTGTTTATCTACAATCCCCGGGAGTATGACGCAAACGGGGAGCAGCCCCGGCTGGTGGATATCGGAAACGGACACATGGTGTTCGGCGATTCCGCGGAGATTGAGCAGTACAAAAAAATCCGTTTTGGCAAATAACCATTGCAGGGCTGCCGCAGCGCATGTGGCAGCCCTGTTTTGAAGTGAGGCGATGCGCTTGTTCAAGGAAAAGAAAAACATCCTCCGTCTGGCGGGGTTTTTGCTGGCGCTCATTGTGGCCGTGACGGCGTTTACCCTGGGCGTTTTGCAGTGGGGACACCGGGAAAGCGGCTATTACGATGTGGGCTACACCGCGGAAGGGGCCGCTGTGCTGTATGGCAGCGGCGCCCACATGCTGTATTATGCCCAGGGCAGCAGCAGCGCCATCCGGCAGTCCCTCAACGGTGTGCAGAAGGCCTTTACCGATGCCCTTCTGTACGCGTATCGGCTGCTGGATGCCGGGCAGACCTACGAGGGGATTGCCAACGTGGCGGCGCTGAACCGGGCGCTGGGGCAGCCCCTGCAGGTGGGGGAGGACTTGTACGCGGTGCTGGCGGACGCCCGGGAGCGGACAGACCGCGGCGAAGGGTACAGCCTGTTTGCCGGCGCGCTGTATGGAGAGTGGACGGCGCTGCGCTATCTGGAGGAGCCGGAGGCTGCGGATCCGCTGATGAATGCGGACGAAGCCGAACGGCTGGCAGCGATAAAGGATATGATCAGCCGGACGGAGCTGTTTCATCTGGAGCTGACGGCCCCGGATACTGCGGCGCTGTATGTATCGCCGGAGTATCTGGCCTTTGCGGCGGAGCAGGAGCTGGAAACGCCCGTGCTGGATTTGAATTTGCTGCACGATGCGTACATGCTCTCCCTCACCGCGCGGGAGCTGAAAAAACAGGGCGTCACAAAGGGGTATCTGTATACGGACAGCGGCTGTTCCCTCTGGCTGGAGCAGCAGGACAGCCGGTATGAGCTCTACGGCCTGGCGGAGGGGGAGCCTGCGGCCATCGGCACGGTGGCCTGGCCGTCGCCTTCCGCGTTCTGCCAGTTCACGGCGTTTTCCGTCCAGGCGGAGCGGTACGGCTATTATTCGGTAAGCGATGGGACGGCGGCGCATCTGCGGCATCCCATGATCAGCACCCGGACGGGATCGCCGGAAAACGTGCTGCTCAGCGCGGCCCTGGCGGGAGGCGAGGAGCAGCTGGTGGAGCTGGCATACACCCTGGCGGCAGCCTGCATGCAGCCGGATGCGGAGGGGGTATGCGCCTGCTTGGACGCGCTGCCGGACGGCATATTCTCCGCCTATACCCTGCAGGCAGGGGAGCCGCTGGTATATGTGCCGGAAAAGGACGCCGGCAGGGTATCCCTGGCGGAGAACGGGATTTATCATATTCAGATACGGGACGCACATTGATTTCCGTGAGGGCCTGTGATAGAATAGGTGCGATTTACGGCAGAGGAGGAAATAAACATGGATCAGCTGATTCGGATTCATGCATCGGATAATGTGGCGGTGGCCACGTCGGCCATCCCGGCGGGGACGCATCTGAACGTGGAGGGTATTTCCCTGGTAACCGCGGAGGAAATCCCCGCGGGGCATAAAACGGCGCTGCGGCTGATTCACGCTGGGGAAAACATCATCAAGTACGGCTTTCCCATCAGCCATGCCAAGCAGGATATTCCGGCGGGCGCCTGGGTGCACACCCATAATACGGCGTCCAATCTGTCCGGTTTGCGGGAGTACAGCTACCAGCCGGTGGAATGCCCCCGGCGGACGGAGGCGCCTGATACCTTTCTGGGCTATGTGCGCCCGGACGGCGGCGTGGGCATCCGCAACGAGGTGTGGATTGTGCCCACGGTGGGCTGCGTGAACGGCATCGCGGAGGAGATCGAGCGCCTGGCGGAGGCGGAGCGCCCGGAAGGCGTATCCCGGGTTTGCGCCTATACGCATCCTTACGGCTGTTCCCAGCTGGGCGGCGATCACATAATGACCCAGAAGGCGCTTTGCGGCCTGATTCGCCATCCCAATGCGGCGGGCGTGCTGGTGCTGGGCCTGGGCTGTGAAAACAACCAGGTGGAGGAGCTCAAAAAGGTGCTGGGGGAATACGACGCCCGGCGGGTGCGGTTCCTGATCTGCCAGCAGGTGGAAGATGAAATCCGGGAGGGGCTGCAGATTGTTCGGGAGCTGATGCGGGACGCCGCGGCCTGCGTGCGTCAGCCGGTGCCTGCCTCCAAGCTGGTGGTGGGCCTCAAGTGCGGCGGCTCGGACGGCTTCTCCGGCATCACCGCCAACCCGCTGCTGGGTTCCTTTGCCGAAAAACTGGTGGCCCAGGGCGGCAGCGTAATGCTGACGGAGGTGCCCGAAATGTTCGGCGCGGAAACCATCCTGATGAATCGCTGCGTTGATGAAGCGGTGTTTGAAAAAACCGTTTCGCTGATCAATGATTTCAAATCCTATTTCATGCGCTACGGCGAAAAAATCAACGAGAATCCCTCCCCCGGCAACAAAAAAGGCGGCATCACCACCCTGGAGGAGAAAAGCCTGGGCTGTGTGCAAAAGGGCGGCCGCGTCCCGGTAACGGATGTGCTTTCCTACGGGGAGAAGATCCACTCCGGCGGGCTGTCCCTGCTGCAGGCGCCGGGCAACGATCTGGTGTCCGCCACGGCACTGGCCATCAGCGGCGCCCATCTGGTGCTGTTCACTACGGGCCGGGGAACACCCTTTGGCTGCCCCATTCCCACGGCGAAGGTATCCACCCAGTCGGATATTGCCGCACGCAAGCCGGGCTGGATTGATTTCAATGCCGGCATTCTGCTGGAGGGAACAGCCATGGCCGAGGCCACCGAGGCGCTGTTTGCGTATGTGCTGGCGGTGGCATCCGGCGAAAAGGAACCCAAAAGCGAAAAGCTCAGCAAAAAGAACCTGGCCATTTTCAAGGACGGCGTAACGCTGTAATGTATTGCGGAGGAGGATGCTGCCATGCAGATCGGCATCAGGCTGCATGATGTGAATACCGGCCTGCCCGAGGCGGAGCAGACCATGGAAGCCCGGGCGGAGAAAGCCCGGCAGGAGGGCTTCAGCTGCGTCCATTTGGCGCTGCAGAAGGTGATCAAGGGCGTGACGTTTGACGAATGCACGCTGACGGAAGGGCTGGCGGCGTATGTCCGCCAGGTGTTTGCCCGCAACGATCTGGACATTGCCGTGCTGGGCTGCTATTTCAATCTTGCCAATCCGGACCCTGTGCAGATAGAGCAGATCAAAAGCCGGTATTACGCCCACCTGCGGGTGGCGCCGCTGATGGGCGCCGCCATGGTGGGCACCGAAACGGGCGCGCCCAACGTGCAGTACAAGCTGGACGCCTACACTCATTCGGACGCCGCGCTGAAAACCTTCATGTATCATCTGGAGGACGTGGTGGCGGAGGCGGAGCGCCGGGGCGTGACCATCGCCATTGAGCCCGTATGGAACCATATCGTTTATAACGCGGACCGGGCGGCGCAGGTGCTGCAGGGCATCGGAAGCCGGAATCTGCGCATCATCCTGGACCCTGTGAACCTGCTGTGCGTGGAGAACGCTGACAACCGGGACGCCGTGATTGCGGACGCCATCGATCGGCTGGGGGAGCGCGTGGCCATGGTGCACCTGAAGGATTTTGATATCCGGGACGGCAAAATGGTCAGTATCGCCGCCGGCACGGGCCGGATGGATTATACCCGCATCCTCCGCTTTATGAAGGAACGCAAGCCCTACATCCACGCCACCCTGGAGAACACGGATAACACCACGGCAGTTTCCTCCCGGAAAATACTGGAGGAATTGTATCAGCGCCTGTGAGAACACTCACCGTAAAAGCGGCAAACAGAAATGGACGGGAAGGGAGTACGCTTCTCTTTTGCGTCAAAAGAGAAGCAGAAAACCCTGTTTGTCGTCGTAAAAGCAACAAACGCAAGCTAAAATTTGACGAGGAGGGAAACGCTTCTCTTTTGCGTCAAAAGAGAAGCAGAAAACCCCGTTTTAACGCCGTAAAAGCAACGGCAGAAAATTGAAGCAGGAGTGCTATCCACCGCTTCCGGGCAGGCCGGCGAAGCCGGCTCTGCTGTGCGCTTGCGCACAGCGAAAAACCGCCGGACAGACCGAAAAACAAACAAGTTTGTTTTTCGGCTGGCCTGCGGTTTTTCTATTGCCCGGAAGCTCGCAGGACGACATGCAAGTTTCAGGCGCAAATTGCTTGGTTTTGCTCTCAAGCCGGTTCGCCCGGTGGGATTCCAAAGGGATGAAATCCCTTTGGCGCAGGTTTGGGCGCGCGGAGCGCCCAACGTTCCCCCCGTCCATTTCTATTAAGGAGAAACTTGTTCCTGACGGGGGGACAATTCAAGCATCATGGTTTGTTTCTTCGGCAGAACGAAGGAATTCCGCAGCGATCTCCTTGGATTTTTGCAGGTCGTCATATCGCACAAAAAGCCTGATTCGTTCAAACAGGGCGCCTGCCCGCATTGCCATGCCGGCACCAATGGTGCTGTTGCTCAGGGATGGAATACCGTTTTGTTCCAATATATCCTTCAGCATGCCGGCGGGTATAGGAGCTGCCTCTGTCAGAAAGCAAATGTCATTCGGCAGTGGTTCCCGGATTTTTTTGCTTCCGCAAACAGGGCATCGCATCGCATCACCAAAGGCGAACTGACAATTTGCGCAGTACATCCCTATTCCTCCTTTCCTTCATCATGCACGGTATCCAGTTTTGCCCGCCTTTTGCTGTAGATAGCCCGAAAAAGCTCCAAAACCCCAAGGCAGGCTGCATAGACGGCAACCATGACCGCGGCTGTAATCAGCAGGTTTTTTGCATTGCTTCTGTTATTATGAATGATTTTAAGAACATGGATCACGCCGATGAGCACAGCAGGCACAATGCTGATAATGGCATTCCCCTTTTGGGAAGGCGCTGATGTTTTTGCCCATAGGCCGTTTTTCAGCGCAGCGGCCAAAACAAAGATGCTTCCAAGAAGGAGCGCAATGATTTCGCCAAGGACTTCTTTGAGCGTTCCGCCCAAGATGAGCTGTATAATAATTGCGGCAAGCAGTGCCCAGAAGATAATCCAGAAGCCGTATTCTTCCAGTTGAAACAGTTTCTGTTCCTGCATTTCATCTAGGTTATTTGTTTGGTTTTTCTTCATCGCATGGGTCCTCCTCCCCAAACAGATCATCCAGGCTTCTGCCAAGCACCCGGCAAATCGCCCGGCAAAGCCTGATTGTGGGATTGTACTCGCCCTGTTCAATGGCATTCATGGTCTGACGGGAGATACCTACCGACTCCGCAAGGGCCTTTTGCGTCATATCCTTTTCGGCCCTTGCAGCTTTGATTTTCAGATTCCGCGCGATTTTTGCTCACCTCCTTAAGATCATATTATAATATAATTGAATAAATGTCAAGTATATATGACAAAACGTGCAAAATAAGGATAGATTCTTCCAACCTGACCTGGTAACGGCTGTCGGCGTTGCTTTTGCTTAACCGATACTATTCTGCTTGTCAATAACTGCATGAACAAACGGAAATCGGACGGGAAGGGGGACGAACGAGGGGTTTTCTCTCTTTGGGTCAAAGAGAGAAGCAGAGAACCCCCGTTTGCCGCCGTAAAAGCAGCAAACTGAAATAGACGGGAAGGGAGTACGCTTCTCTTTTGAGCCAAAAGAGAAGCAGAAAAGCCCGTTTGTCGCCGTAAAAGCAGCAACCACAAACTGAAGCGGGAGTGCAAACACCGCTTCCGGGCAGGCCAGCGAAGCTGGCCCTGCTGTGCGCAAAGCGCACAGCGAAAAACCGCTGGACAGACCGAAAAACAAACAAGTTTGTTTTTCCGGCTGGCCTGCGGTTTTTCTTATGCCCGGAAGCTCTCTGGACGCCGTTCAAGTTCCAGGCGCAAATTGCATGTTTTTGCGCCCAAGCCGGTTCGCCGGCTGGCTTCTTTGCAGCTTTCTTCCCCGGGAAGAAAGCGCGTATCCTTTCCCGTCCAATTTCTGTTTGCCGAATTATCGCTTGATGTCGTAATTCATGTCCATCAGATGCCGGATGGTTTCGGCGCTGTCCGTGATGTTGCCGTCCCCGCGGATGGTGTGCTTGATCACGCTGGAAGCCACGGCGAAATTCACCATATCCTGGGGCGGATACTGCATCATCATGGCATAGATCAAACCGGAGGCAAAGGCGTCGCCGCCGCCCACGCGGTCCAGAATGGTGAAGGTAAACAGCTTGCTTTCCCAGGTGCGGCCCTCATACCACAGGTAAGCGCGCAGGCTGTTTTCGCTGCCGGAATGGGCATAGCGCACATGCCGGGCAATGCATTTCAGGTTGGGATAGCGCCGCACAAAAGCCCGGAATACGGTGTCCTGCTCGCCAAAGCTGGGCTGGAAGGGAATATCGTCCTTCACATCGCCCTGGCTGTGGTCGTTTTCATCCACCCACAAATGATAGGGCTCAATGCCAAACAGCACATCCACATAGGGCAGGCACTGGGTGCAGAAATCCCGGGCCTCCTCCCAGCTCCACAGCGTGGAGCGGAAATTGCCGTCAAAGCTGACGGTCAGCCCCTTTTCCTTGGCGGCTTTGAGCACCCGCAGGATAAAATCGGCACAGCCGGGGCCGAGGGCGGGGGTGATGCCGCTCAGGTGAATCCACTCAAAGTCGGAAAGCAGGGCATCCAGATCGACGCCGGAGAGGTCGTATTCCGTCAGCGCGCTGTGCTTGCGGTCATAGATCACCTTGCTGGGCCGGATGCCGTATCCGGTTTCCAGGTAGTACGTGCCCAGGCGGTGGGAGGGCGTTTCCGCCGGGGTGGAGAGAATTACCGGCGTGCAATGCACATCATTGGAGCGCAGCATCCGCACAGCGCTTTTCCCGATGGCGTTGTCCGGCACAACGGAAAAGAACGTGCTGTCAATGCCCAGATTGGCCAGTGCCAGGGCGATGTTGGCTTCGCTGCCGCCATAGCTGGCCTCAAAGCTGGTGGCTGTACGAATCATTTCATAATTGGGCGGGGTCAGGCGCAGCATGATCTCCCCAATGGTGATGAAGCGCTGGGGACTGGGGACCTTGGGAATGGGATTCCTGTGCAGCATAGCGGTGTGCCTCATTTCTTTTTTATTCTTTGGACAGATCGTTTTTCACCCAGGGAACCCGGCCGGGTGTGGGCGGGGTTTCATAAAACCGGGCGGTTTGATCCCGGTTTGTATCGTTCCATTTATCAAAGCCCACCGGCGCGATGTGCTGGTCATATACGCAGTTTTCAAAGCGCGCCAGCCCGTAATCCCGCCAGGGGCGGGCCAGGTAGACGCTGCCGTCGGGCACGCCTGCCGCCCGGGTGAAGCGGCAGCGGCGGAACAAAAACCCTTCTTTTGCTTCCAGGGGATGGGCAGGGGCAGCGCAGTAGCCGGTGCCCCGCACTTCCCGGAGGGAGCGGATTTCACAGTCCTCAAACAGCGCGTTCGCACAGCCGAAAATAAAATCCACCGTGCCTTCGATCAGGCAGTTTCGGTACCGCTGGCGCAGGGGGGTATCCTGCCGCAGCCAGGCAGGGAGCAGATCGATATACCGTTGGCACAAATCCCCGGGCAGCGGCCCGGCGAACAGCGTGTCCTGGGTGGAGGACAGGGTGCAGTCCGTCATTTCAAAATCATCGCCGTATACGGTCAGCGCCACTTCCTGGCTCTTTTCTTCCGGCGTCAGCGCGTCGTTGCATACGCTGAGTCCGCGCAGGCGGACATGATCTGCCGCCACAGCCAGCGTATAGGTGCGGAAGGTATTGTATTCCCGGCCGTCGGCATGGATTTTCCGGGCATAGTCATTATGGACAATCCGGCTTTTTCCGGCGCCCGCGCCAATCAGGGTCAGCCCCGGCGTGCGCAGCACCAGCTTTTCACGCCAGGTGCCCCGGGGCAAATGAATGACTGCGCCGGCCGGCGCAAAATCCAGTACCTGCTGCAGGGAATCGCCGTTTTTTACCTGGATTGTGCAGGACATATAAAATGGATACCTCCCCCGGAATTGCTGTGGGTACAGTATATCACACCCGGGAGAGAAATCGAAGGGAATTTGCGAAAAATGTCTGTTTTATACATAAGGCAAATTGTTTTTGATATGTACTGAATTGTGCCGGAATTCTATAATAATGGTAAATATATGGACGAATCAGTCATTGCCTGCCGGGAGGTGAGGGCGTGCGAAGACAATGGACTCTCGGCCAGTATCGTGGAATTGATTTGACATTGTTCGCTTTGATGCTCACGGCGTCAGAGCTGATCATTACCTCCGCGGCCACCCGGTGGTTCCCGGAGGAACCGTATACGGTTTCGGCTGCGGCCGCAATTGCCGCCATCGTGATGATGCGCTGGGGCCCCTGGGCGGCTGTTCATGCCGTGCTGGGCGGGGTTGTGGCTTGCTTTGCGGCCAGGGCGCCGGTGAGGCAATACCTGGTATACGGGCTGGGCAACCTGCTTTGCCTGGCCGGCCTGGGGGTTCGCAAAGCCCTGGGCGGGGACAGCCTGCGGGAGGACGCGCTGAAAACGCTGGCGTACGGCACCTGTGTGCTGCTGCTGATGCAGCTGGGCCGGGCGGCGATTGCCCTGGTATTGGGGGCGTCCCTGGCGGAGGCAGCCGGCTTCTTTGCCACCGATGTGGTTTCCTGGCTGTTCACCCTGCTGATATTGTGGATTGCCCGTCGGCAGGACGGGATATTGGAAGATCAAAAACATTACCTGCTCCGCGTTCAAAAAGAGCAGGAAGAAGAAAAAGGAGGAGTTTGATGAAAGGGCAAGCGGCGGATTATCTGGTTCTGGATGAAACCAGCGGCACCTATCATGAAAACCCCGAACAAATTGTACGCGACGATGTGGAAAAGCATTACTGGCTGCACGTGGGCCGTACCATCGTAAAGGATTGGCGGCTGTATGTGATGCTGATTCCCACCATCCTGGTGTTCCTGTTCTGGCGCTACCTGCCCATGTATGAACTGCTGGGCTCCTTCAAGGTATCCGATGAAGTGAAGCCGGTATCCCAGCAGTTCTTCGCGGGCTTCTCCTATTTCAAAACCCTGCTGTCCGGGGGCACCGGCCTTTCCACGGAGTTCTGGCGCGCGCTGCGCAACACCTTCCTGCTCAGCTTCTACGGCCTGTGCTTCGGCTTCCCCATGCCCATCATCCTGGCGCTGTTCTTTAACGAGGTGCGCTCCAACATCGCCCGCAGCGTGTACCAGGTGTTCACCTACCTTCCCAAGTTCATGTCCACCGTCGTTATGACCTCCCTGGTGGCCATGCTGGTGAAGCAGGGCTCGGATGTGCGCAGCATCGGCATCGTATCCCAGTTCCTGGTAAAGATCGGCCTGATCTCCCAGGAGGTGGCGGACGCGGGCCTGCTGAACAACGCCGGCTTCTTCCGCGCCATCTACCAGATCAGCGGCATCTGGGAAGAGGCGGGCTACGGCAGCATCGTGTTTTTCGCGGCCATCATCGCCATTTCGCCCACCAGCTATGAGGCGGCCCAGATTGACGGCGCGGGCAAAATGGCCCAAATGCGCTATGTGGTGCTGCCCAGTATCCTGTCCACCATCGTGATCATGCTCATCACCCGCATCGGCTCCCTGCTGAATATCGGATATGAAAAGGTGCTGCTGCTGTATAACCCCAACACCTATGTGACGGCAGACGTGGTATCCACCTTCGCCCAGCGCTACGGCCTGGCAGGCGCGGCCAAGGGCATCGCCTCGGCGGCGGAAATGATGAACAACGTCATCGGCATGCTGCTGGTGATCGGCGCCAACACCATCGCCCGCAAGGCGTCCGACGTATCGCTGTATTAAGGAGGTTTCGGCATGAAAAGAAAACTGGAGATCTCCGAGCTGATTTTCAAGGTGATCAGCTATACCCTGCTGACGGTGTTTGCCCTGGGCTGCCTGTATCCCTTCCTGTACGCTGTGTCCGCCTCCATCAGCGGCCGCCACGCGGTGGAATACGGCCAGGTGGTGCTTTTCCCCAAGGATGTGCAGTTTGACGCCTTCCGGCAGATGTTCAACGACAACATGTTCTGGAATTCCTATTCCAACACGCTGTTCCTTACCTGCTACGGCACCATCTGGGCGCTGGGCGTGTCCATCCTGGGCGCCTACGCGCTGAGCAAAAAGCGGCTGCTCTTCCGCAAGTTCTTCAACTTCTACCTGGTGTTCACCATGTGGTTCGCGGCGGGCATCGTGCCCCAGTACCTGAACTACCTGGCCACCAAGGATGTGTTCAACTCCATCGGTATCACCGACGACAAATGGCTGGTGGTCATCGCCATGGGTATGGCGGCCATGAATATCATCCTGCTGCGCAACGCCTTTGAGAACGTGCCCAGCGAGATTGAGGAAGCCGCCATCGTGGACGGTGCCAGCGAGTTCCAGGTGCTGGGCAAGGTGTTTATCCCCATGTCCAAATCCACCATCGCCACGGTGGCCCTGTTCTTTGCCATCTCCCGCTGGAACGGTTACTTCTGGGCGCGCCAGATGATCAGCAACCAGAACGAGCATCCCCTGCAGGTATTTATCCGCCTACATCTGGAGCAGTATACCGATCCGGAGTTCATGGCGGGCTGGAACGAGGTGTACGCGTCGGATTCCGTGATCTACGCCCTGATCGTGTGCTCCATCATTCCCATCCTGATCATTTACCCCTTCATTCAGAAGTACTTCGCCAAAGGCACCAATGCCGGCGGTGTGAAGGAATAAAAATAATTTGAGGAGGAACATCACATGAAAAAGGTACTTTCCCTTGTTCTGGTGTGCGTGATGCTGCTGGCGATGGCTGCCGGCGCGTCCGCGGAAACCGTGCTGCGCATGGCAACCGGTTACAACAGCGCCAAGACCGGCATCGCCTTTGACGCCGAAACCGCGGGCGAGGGCATTACGCTGGCCGACGGCAAAACCTACAACACCGGCGATCTGAAGCCCACCTGGGTGGCGCTGGAAGAAATTCTGGGCGTCAAGTTTGAAAACAAGTACCAGGGCAACAACTCCACCAAGGAGTTTGAGTTCTGGAAAGACCGTCTGAACGAAGTGGACATGATCAGCGGCACTGCTTCCACCCTGTCCGAGTACGGCGAGGCCGGCAGCATTGTCAACCTGGCGGAATACCTGGACCAGATGCCCAACTTCAAGGCCTATCTGGAAGAGAACCCCATCGTCCGCCTGTCCGTGACCGGCAACACCGATACCGGCGCCATCTACTTCAGCCCCTACTTCGACGGTGTGAACGACATCGAGCGTATGCCCCTGATGCGCGTTGACTGGGCCCAGAAGCTGCTGGACGGCGAGGGCGAGTTCGCCGCGGAAGCCTGCGGCAACACCGCCGCGCCCGTGTATCAGCCCTATATGCCCACCGCCGGCAAGGTGGAAATTGAAACCCCCACCGCCGATGGCACTGCCACCGAAACCGTGACCAAGGATTATGACGCTGCCGGCAACATCGTGGCCCTGATGAATGAAAAGGGCAGCATGACCGGCGTGGAAGCCGTCAACATGCTGCGCGAATACATCGACAAGGCGTACAACGGCTATTACGGCACCCAGCGGTCCGACCTGTTTGTGGGCCAGAATGCCGCCTGGGATGTGGATGAGCTGGTGGCCCTGCTGCGCTGCGTGGTGGCCAATGCCCAGACCCTGAACGGCACCGACACCGTGTACGGCCTGTTCTCCCGCGAGGACAACAACAACCAGCGCCGCGTGGATATGTTCCGCTTTGCCGGCCATCTGTTCGGCGTGCGCGGCTTGGAATCCCGCCAGGATTACCTGTATGTGGACACCGACGGCAAGCTGCATGACGCCCGCCAGGAAGTGGCCACCTATGAGGCCCTGGAGCGCATGAACGCCATCGCTCAGGAGGGCCTGATGTCCAAGGCCTTCCTGGATACCGCCGAGGTCAACAGCGGCAACTACCTGGAGAACGACCTGGGCTTCATGAGCTATGACTACAACCAGACCCAGACCATCATGAACGCCACCAAGCTGCAGGGCGAGGACGGCGAAAAGTACATGGCTGTGATGGTGCCCGTGGCCCGCTGGTTCGACGGCACCGATGAAAACGGCGTGTATATGCGCTTTACCGAGTCCTGGCGCTCTGTCAAGACCGACGGCTGGGCCATCTCCAAGGCCGGCGTGGAAGGCGACGACGCCAAACTGCAGGCTGCCCTGGCGCTGATCGACTACGCCTATTCTCCGGAAGGCCAGATCCTGATGAGCTACGGCCCCGATGCCTTCATCAAGACCAAGGATGACGGCTCCTACGAAACCTTCCTGTTCAACGGCAAGGAAATGCCCGTGATCGCCGACGCCACCGCCGAAGAGCTGTGGGCCAAGGCCAAGGGCAACTACACCAACTACGCCCGTATGTACCTGGGCTCCACCCTGAGCTTCCTCAAGAGCCAGGCCTTCGAGTATCAGTGCACCCATGAAGTGGGCAAGGAAGGCGCCGGCAAGATCTCCGTGGCCATCGGCCTGGGCACCATCAAGCATCCCGAGCTGGCCATCACCGAGAACGGCTGGTACACCTCCGTTCCCACCGTGCTGCCCAACACCAAGGTGGAAAACGACAAGCTGAACGAGTACACCGAGCTGACCAGCAAGGGCAAGTTCAACCAGGGCAAGGACGCTGAAAACGTGTTCGTCAACCTGATCGTCAAGGGCTATAACGAGGAAGGCCTGGGCGATGCGGAAGAAGCTGCCGCCACCGTAAACGGCGCCTGGCACGGCAAGCAGTACCTGGCCCTCAAGCAGAAGGCCTGGGAGAAGCTGCAGAGCTACTATGCCGAGCTGAACAAATAATCCTCCGGATATTCGGAACCGCGCATTCTATACCAACGGCAATCCCGCCCGCCTTCTGCGGAGGGCGGGCGGGGGCACCGTACAAAATGGGGGAAAGTCATCATGTATAAAAAGCAAATGACTGCGCAGAAGGTCATATGTCTTTTGTCAATCGCGGCGAGCGCAATCGTGTTTTTGTATTCGCTCGGACTTATGACGGATCTCTATGACAGTCTGTATCCCACAATGATGAACCCGAACGACCTGACCGAAACGGACGTGCCGGGCTCCATCATCTATTACGATATGCAGGGCTTCAACCGCGCGCTGCTGCGGGTGAGCATCGGGCAGATTCTGCTGGCCTGCCTGCTGTTTGTTACCAATACCCATTCCCGGCGCAAATACTACATCGGGAATTACACGGCCGTGGCGCTGTTCGCGGCCGCCAACGTGGCTGCGGCCATCTGGGCCCATGGTCAGCTTACAGCCTTCAAGGCGCAGTTCCTGGCCATTGATTTTGAGGCGCTGGAGTTCTTTGCGGAGCTCTGGGAAACGCCGTATATCACATCCACCTTCTGGTTTGACGCCCATTACGGCGTTTTCGCGCTGACGCTGTGCGTGACGGCGCTGCTGATTTTGAATGCAATCTGGAAGATGAAACTGATGAAAGATGAAACCAGGCTCATTGAAGCCGGAAAGGCGGTGTCCGCATGAGTGAGGAGCGTATCATCAAGCTTGATCGTCTGCGCTATACAAAGAATACCGCGTCATCCCGGCTGACGATTCTGGCCATTCTGTTCAATGTCTTCTTCTTCGTCAGTATTTATAAGTCCGATGTGGGTTCCTATTACTATAATATCCTCATCGGCGCGTCCATCCTGTATAACCTGTGCTTCATGCTGGCCGCGTTCCTGGCCTCCGAAGGCGTGAAAAACTATAAGCAGGGCCATTCCTGGCTGCTGATTGTGCTGGGCATGATCCAGGCTGCGCGTATTTTCATCCTGCCCATGCAGGCCCACAGCGCCACGGTGAAAATCAAGGGCGCAGTGGTGGGCGTCATGGGGGACGGGCAGTTTGTGCGCGTGGTGATCTATTTGGCGGTCTCCGCTGCCTGCCTGCTGGCCGCCGCGGTGATCAACCTGAAAAAGAGCCGCGCGCTGTCGGCCCACATCGCCTCCCTGGGCGAGGGGAAAGCGTAAGGAGGGGAAGATATGGCACAGCTGAGTTTGCAGCATATCGACAAAATTTACGATAATAACGTGCAGGCCGTGTTCGATTTTAATATCGATGTCAAAGACGGCGAGCTGATTGTGCTGGTGGGCCCGTCTGGCTGCGGCAAATCCACCACCCTGCGCATGGTGGCGGGCCTGGAGGATATCTCCCGGGGCAAGCTGCTGCTGGATGGCAAGGATATTACCCAAACCCCGGCCAAGGACCGCGATATGGCCATGGTATTCCAGAACTATGCCCTGTACGGCCACATGACCATCTATGAAAACATGGCGTTTTCCCTGACGCTGCGCAAGGAGAACCCCAATGTGATTCACAAAAAGGTGCTGGCGGCGGCGGATATCCTGGGCCTGACCAGCCAGCTGAACAAAAAGCCCTCCCAGCTGTCCGGCGGCCAGCGGCAGCGCGTGGCCATGGGCCGCTCCATCGTGCGGAACCCCAAGGTGTTCCTGTTTGACGAGCCCCTGTCCAACCTGGATGCCAAGCTGCGCGGCGCCACCCGGCGCGAAATCCTGCTGCTGCATAAGCGGCTGGGCGCCACCATGCTTTATGTAACCCATGACCAGACGGAGGCCCTTACCCTGGCGGACCGCATTGTCTGTATGTCCATGGGCCATGTGCAGCAGATCGGCACCCCCCTGGAGCTGTATGACAGCCCCAACAACATGTTTGTGGCCGGCTTCATCGGGCTGCCGCCCATGAATTTCTTTGATGTCATCTTTGAAGACGGCCAGCTTCGCGGCAAGGATTTTATTGTGCAGCTGTCCGATGCGGAGACGGCCACCCTCAGCGATTATAACAGGAAGGAAATTGTGCTGGGTGTTCGGCCGGAGGATATTACGGACGACGGCAGCCTGCCGGTGAAGGTGTTCTCCAATGAAAACCTGGGCATGAACACCCTGGTGCACGGGCACCTGGGCGATCAGCAATCCAGCCGCATTTCCGCCAAGCTGCGGGGATGGACCCAGTATAAAAACGGCGATCAGGTGCTGATGGACTTCAAGAAAAAGCATTTCTTTGATAAAACCACCACCAACGCCATCAGAAAGGGGGAGGAGTAAACCATGGCAAAGCAGCCTTCCGGCGCAAAGGAATTCCTGCGTAAGCGCATTGTGGGCCTGAAGCGCAAGCCCCAGAACATCGCCCTTGTGGTGCTGGCCCTGGCCTTTGTGTATTATTCCCTCAACCTGACCAAGATCTCCAACACCACGGCCAAAATCCAGGCCACGGGCATGGGCCTGTGCGGGTTTGCCACCATGTTGTTTTCCATGCTTTCCCTGGTGTGCTTCCTCAACGCGTTTCCGCACCGCAAAAAGGTGAACGTGCCCATGCTGGTGCTGATGTTTGCCATGCTGGCCGTTATCCTGTACTGCGACTGGTATTACGGCGGCTGCATCACCCGGGCCGTCACCAGGGAGAACAACCCCATCGACCCCACGGGCAACAACAGCTATATCAGCGCTGCGGCCGGCATGCTGCATGTGCATACCGTCATTTTGATGATCGGCATTGCCCTGGTGGCGCTGCTGCCTGTTTACGCCAAGCTGATTCGCCGCATCAATACCTCCGTGGAGGTGGAGGATAACAGCGGCATGGGCGCCATCGATATCAGCGGAGAGGATGCGTAATCCCCGCTTTCCGGGGTGCGGGCCATGGTGAAGCGGAAGAAAAACCTCCCGGCGGAGGAGAAGAAAAGCGCCGCGGAATACTATCAGCTGAACTTGAAGGCTGTGGAAGATCTGGTCAGCGCGGATGAATCCAATTCCCCGCCGGTGAGCGAGGCGGAACTGCGCAAGTACCGCAAGGTTTCCAAAATCCGGCTGTCGGACTGGGCCAAGGCCGTGCTGATCAAAATCTGGTTTGCCGGGGCGGTGTGCTTCTTCTTCCTGTGGGGATTGGGCAATGTCATCCGCGACCGGCTGGATCAGCTGCTGGTGGTGGGCGTGGCCCTGGGCATTGTGATGGATGTGCTGGAAAATAATCTGTACCGGTTTTACGCCAAAACCCCAGGCGCCAACGACCGCTGGATGATGTTTCCGAAAAAGCGGTACATCACCTTTCCGCTCAATATTCTTTACTGTTTTCTGATTCTGTTTTGCGTTGTGATGACCTATGACGCCATTAACGCGGCGGTCATCGCAATAACCGGGGCCCGGGATACCGTTCCCCTGGGCGTGGGCCCCATTTTGTTCGGCACGTTTGCCGCGGCGTGGGATTTGCTGTTCATCCAGATGAAGCGCACAGCCCAGCGTATGCTGGACGATGCGAAGCGCGGCGCGGATGCGGGCCGGAAAGGGACAAAAAATGTTTGAAGCCATCTATATCGGTTCCACCTCTGCTTGCTTTGAACTTAACAACAGCAGCCCGTATTATGCGCCGGCGCCCTATACGGTGCTGCTGGACGGCGCGCAGGTGCTGGAGGGGCAGACCAATGTGTTTTCCCTGTTCGATCTGCGGCCGGATACAGCCTATGAAATCCAGGTGCAGTCCCAGGGCGGGCAGCAAAGCATCCACTTCAGCACCAAGCAGGAACGGTGCGCGGTCAGCGTGCGGGCCTTCGGCGCTGTGGGGGATGGCAAGGCGGAGGATACGGGCGCCATCCAGCGGGCCGTGCAGCTGCTGCCCGAGGGCGGACGGCTGTATTTCCCCGCCGGGGTTTACCGCACCGGCCCCATCCTGCTCAAAAGCCACATCACCCTGGAGCTGGCCCGCGGCGCGGTGCTGCTGGGGGAAACGGCAAAGGAAAAGTATCCGGTTCTGCCCGGTTTGGCGGAGGATATCAACGGCGGAGCCGCCCTGGAAACAGGCTCCTTTGAGGGGCTGAACCGCGCCATGTACGCCTCCCTGATCACGGCGGAATATGCCGAGGACATCACCCTGGTGGGCCCCGGCCTGGTGGACGGAAACGCGCAGAACAGCGAATGGTGGCAAACCTTCCGGGAGGATCCCGTGGCCCGGCCCCGGCTGCTGTTCTTCAACCGCTGCAAAAACGTGAAGGTGCACGGCATCCAGGCGGCCAACTCCCCTTCCTGGCAGCTGCATCCGTATAATTGCCAGAACGTGGCCTTTTATGACGTGGCGGTTTCCGCGCCGAAGGTCAGCCCCAACACCGACGCGCTGGATCCCGAAAGCTGCGACCGGGTGGATGTGATCGGCTGCCGGTTCTCGGTGGGGGATGACTGCATTGCCATCAAATCCGGCAAGATTGATCCCGTATGTCCCCAAAAGGCGGCAGCCAGCCGGCATATCATCCGCAACTGCCTGATGGCGTTCGGCCATGGGGCCATTACCCTGGGCAGCGAGATATCGGGCGGCGTGCAGGATCTGACGGTTACCCAGTGCCTGTTTAGGGAAACGGACCGGGGGCTGCGCATTAAAACCCGCCGGGGCCGGGGAAAGGGCTGCGATATCGACGGCATTGTCTTTGATAATATCCGCATGGAGGGCGTGCTGACGCCCATTGTGATCAACATGTGGTACAACTGCGTGGATCCGGACGGCAATTCCGAATATGTGCAGAGCCGGGAAAAGCTGCCAGTGGACGACCGTACGCCCCACCTGGGCACCTTCACCTTCCGCAACATGGAATGCGTGGATAGCGAGGTGGCTGCCTGCTATGTGGACGGCCTGCCGGAAATGCCGGTGGACGCCGTGCAGCTGGAAAACATCCGGGTAACGTATAAGCCGGATGCCCGCCCGGGGGTGCCTGCCATGCAGAAGAATCCCAGGAAATGCCGCAGGCTGGGGCTGTACTTTGAAAACGTCCGGCAGGTTTCCGTCCGGCAGGTTACATTGGAAGGCACGGAGGGAGAGCCGCTGACGGCGGTGAACACCGGCAGCGTCGAAACAGAGGATTTTTCGGGTGATCAGCATGTATGAAGCGATAGACCGGTATGTGCTCAGCCTGATTGAGCGCTCCACCCCGCAGCAGACGGTGTGGAATGTGGAAAAGCTCCGGCGCGGCAAGCCGGCCGATTGGAACTATATCGACGGCTGCATGATCACCGCGCTGATTTCCATGGCGGAGATCACGGGGGAGGAAAGGTATTTCGATTTCGCGGAGCGGTTCATTGATGCTTTCGTGGAAGAGGACGGCGCCATCCACACCTTTGATCCCGAGAAGCACAGCCTGGACGATATCAATGAGGGACGGGTGCTGTTTGCCCTCTATGAGAAAACGGGCAAGCAGAAGTACCGCCGGGCGGCGGAATTCCTGCATGGGCAACTGCAGGCCCAGCCCCGGACGGCAGAGGGCAATTACTGGCATAAGCAGATCTATCCCAACCAGGTCTGGCTGGATGGCATCTATATGGCCCAGCCCTTTGCCGCGCTGTATGAAAAGCACTTCGGCAGCGGGGATTATGCGGATATCCTGCGGCAGATCGAAACCGTCTGCCTGCGGATGCGCGATCAGCGCACCGGCCTGTATTATCATGGGTATGATGCCAGCCGCAGCGTTTTCTGGGCGGACGCCCAAACGGGCTGTTCCCGCAATTTCTGGCTGCGGGCCATCGGCTGGTTTTCCGTGGCCCTGGCGGATTTGCTGGAGATCGTGCCGGCGGAAAGCGACAGGAAGCGCCTGGCGGCCGTGTTTGTGCCGCTGATGGAGAGCATCGCCCGGTACGCGGATAACGACACCGGCATGTATTGGCAGGTGGTGGATCAGGCGGGCCGGGAAGGCAATTACCTGGAAAGCAGCGGCAGCGCCATGGTGGCGTATGCCATGCTGAAGGGCGCCCGGCTGGGCGTTTTGCCCAAAGAATATGCCGCCCTGGGCCATAAGACCTTTGACGGCATTGTAAATCGCTGTTTGTCCTTCCGGGATGGGGAGCTGGAGCTGGATGGCATTTGCCTGGTGGCCGGGCTCGGCCCCGAAAGCGATCACCGCCGGGACGGAAGCTACGCTTATTACATCTCCGAGCCGGTGGTGAAGAACGATGCCAAAGGGGTGGCGCCCCTTCTGCTGTGCTATACGGAGATCAAACGTCTTCCAGCATCACCTTGACGCTGTCCGCGTCCATAATGGCCTCCGGCACGGCGCTGTGCCTGGATTGAAAGTAAAAGCTGGGGGCCACGCCGTACTTCTTCTTGAACATTTTGGAGAAATACAGCGGATCGCGGAAGCCGCACATCAGCGCCACGTCCGCCACGGTGCTGCCGCTGGCGTCCGAATTGACCAGGGCTTCGGCGGCAATCTGCAGGCGCTTGTCGTTCAGATACTTGTGCGGGGTCATGCCCAGTTCCTTTTGAAAGAGCTTGCGCAGGTAGTCGTAGCTGAAGGGCAGGGACCGCAGGTAGGTGTCCAATTCGTAATCGCAGTCTGCGTAGTTGCTGATGATGCTGTGCTCAATTTCCTCCACCACGGCGGGCCGCTGCCGCACGGTTTGATAGGCCGCCGCGTAACAGCTGATCAGGTTGCCGTAGCAGGAAAGCAGGGCGGTGCGCTCCTTGGCGTCGTTGTAAAAATGATAGAAGGCGGCGTTGAAGGCATCCAGCAAAAAGTGGTTGCTGTCATCTGTGATGAGCATGGGCTCCTTGAGGGTCAGAATGGGAGAAAGCATGTTGATGTGAATGTTCCTGAACCCCGGATCGCTGGCGTTGGAGTGCGGAATCATGGGCGGGATGATCACCACATCCCCCTGCTTGTAAGGCAGGGCGCCATGGGCAAAGGTCAGCGTTCCGCTGCCGTAGGTGCAGTAGATAAATTCCCAGCTTTCATGCGCATGACGCGCTACGGTATGCACGAGAGAATGCCTGCCTACGTAGGTAATATCGTTCATAACCGTGCTCCTTCCCCGGATGATTCTTTATTATACCAGGAAATATCCGTTTTGTCCATGCGTTTTGCCGAAGCATCCAGCAAAATTCCCGCTGGAGGCACGCAGCATACGGCAAGTGAGAACGAATGTCAATGTTAAGGAGGAAATGCTATGGCATACCTGACGCTGAAAAACATCAACAAAATCTATCCCAACGGTTTCCATGCGGTGCATAACTTCAACCTGGAAATTGAAAAGGGGGAGTTTGTTGTATTTGTCGGGCCCTCCGGCTGCGGCAAATCCACCACCCTGCGCATGATCGCCGGGCTGGAGGATATCTCCAACGGGGAATTCCTCATCAATGGCAAGCGGGCCAATGAGCTGGGGCCCCGGGAGCGGGAGGTGGCCATGGTGTTTCAGAGCTACGCCCTGTATCCCCAGATGACGGTGTATGATAACATCGCCTTCGGCCTCACCCTGCAGGGCGTGGATGAGGATGTGATTGAGGAAAAGGTGAAGAATACCGCCCGCATTTTGGGGCTGACGGATTATCTGGACCGTCTGCCCCGCGCCCTGTCCGGCGGCCAGCGGCAGCGCGTGGCCATCGGCCGCGCCATCATCCGCAAGGTGGGCGTGTTCCTGATGGACGAGCCCCTGTCCAACCTGGATGCCAAGCAGCGCGTGACCATGCGCTATGAAATTGCCCAGATTCACCAGGAGACGGGCGCCACCACCATCTATGTAACCCACGACCAGACGGAAGCCATGACGCTGGCAGACCGCATCGTGGTGATGAAGGATGGCTATGTGCAGCAGGTTGGCACGCCCTACGAGCTGTACATCCGGCCGGCCAACGTGTTTGTTGCGGGCTTCATCGGCGAGCCGCCCATGAATTTCATCCGCGGCACGGTGCGCGGCGGCTGCATCGCCTTTGGCGAAGAAAGCCTGGATTTGTCCCGGAAGTGGCAGGGAATCGGCAGCTATGAGGGCAAGGAAATCGTGCTGGGCTTCCGTCCCGAGGCCATTCGTCTGGGCAGCCGGCCGGAGGGCTATTCCGTGGCCTGCAAGGTGGAGCTGACCGAGATGCTGGGCGACAATACCAACGTGTATATCACCGCGGGTGAAAATCAGGCGATTCTGAAGGTGGATTCCCACGATACCCCGGAAACGGACAGCCGGATTGAATTTAACATCCCATTCGACGGGGTGTACCTGTTCGATGGGGAAACGGAAAACGCGATTGTGTGATGGAGGAAAAAAGCATTGGATATTCGGTATTCTGCAAACCCGGAAGATGTGAAGCGCTATACCACAGAGGAGCTTCGCCGGGAGTTTCTGATTACGGATTTGTACGCGGCGGACGAGGTGCGGGCCACCTATTCCCATGTGGATCGCATGGTGGTGATGGGCATTATGCCCGTCCGGGAAGTGCTCCCCATTGATAAAGGGATTGACGTATGGGCCAATTTCGGCACCCACTATTTCCTGGAGCGCCGGGAGGCCGGCGTGTTCAACCTGGGCGGCCAGGGGTTCATCACGGTGGATGGCCAGCGGTATGACCTGGGCTTTGAGGATTGCCTGTATATCACCAAGGGGGCAAAGGAGGTTGCCTTCGGCTCCTGTGATCCTGCGGCCCCTGCCCGTTTCTACCTGGCTTCCACGCCGGCGCATACCGCGTATAAAACCACCTTCCTGTCCTTTGCGGACGCCAACAAGCGCCCCCTGGGCAGCCAGGAAAGCGCCAACAAGCGGGTGATCAATCAGTTCATCCATCCCGATGTGCTGCCCACCTGCCAGCTTTCCATGGGCCTGACCCAGCTGGAGCCTGGCAGCGTATGGAATTCCATGCCCTGCCACACCCACGAGCGCCGCATGGAGGTGTATACCTACTTTGGCCTGGGGGAGGATGACGTGGTGATTCATCTGATGGGCCAGCCCACCCAGACCCGGGATATCGTGATGAAAAACTATGATGCCGTAATCTCGCCTTCCTGGTCCATCCATTGCGGCTGCGGCACCTCCAACTATGCGTTCATCTGGGCCATGGGCGGCGAAAACCAGGCCTTTGATGATATGGATAACCTCAAACCTGCGGAACTGAAATAAGGAGAAGAAAAAATGGACGTATTGAAGAAAATGGCGGAAAGCATTATTGTTCCTGTGGTGGTGCTGGACGACGCGAAGGACGCCGTGCCCACGGCGAAGGCGCTGCTGGCCGGCGGCATCGGCGTGATGGAAATCACCTTCCGGACCGCGGCCGCGGCAGACAGCATCCAGGCCGTGGCGGAAAACGTGCCCGAGATGCTGGTGGGCGCGGGCACCGTGATCAATCTGGAACAGGCCAAGCTGGCCGTTTCCAAGGGAGCCAAGTTCATTGTATCTCCCGGCTATGACGAGGAGACCGTGGCCTGGTGCGTGGAAAACAATATTCCCGTTACCCCCGGCACCGTTACGCCCACCGAGATCATGGCTGCGCTCAAGCACGGCCTGAAGGTGCTCAAATTCTTCCCTGCCAACGTGTACGGCGGCCTGAAGGCCCTCAAGAGCCTGTCCGGGCCCTTTGTGGGGCTCAAGTTCATTCCCACCGGCGGCGTGAACAACGATAACATTGCGGAGTTTGCCGCGGCTCCCTTTGTGCATGCCATCGGCGGAAGCTGGGTATGCCCCAAGGCGGAGATCGCCGCCGGCAACTTTGACAAAATCACGGAGCTGTGCCGTGCCGCCCGTGCCGCGGCGGGCAAGTGAAAAGGAGGATGAATCCCATGAAATTCCTGACCTTTGGTGAAATTATGCTGCGCCTGAAGAGCCCGGGCGTGGAGCGCTTTTTCCAGAGCCCTGCCTTTGAGGCCACCTTTGGCGGCGGCGAGGCCAACGTGGCGGTTTCCCTGGCCAACTATGGCCTGGACGCCGCCCTGCTGACGGTGCTGCCAGATAACGTGATTGCCGATGCCTGCGTGCGCGAGCTGCGCGGCCTGGGCGTGGATGTAAGCCGGATTCAGCGCGGCAAGGGCCGCGTGGGCATCTATTACCTGGAAACGGGCGCCAACCAGCGCCCCAGCAAGGTGGTATATGACCGCGAGTATTCCGCCATCGCCCTGGCCAAGCCCGGCGACATCGACTGGGATCAGGCCTTTGCGGATGTGGGCTGGTTCCATATCACCGGCATCACCCCCGCCATCTCCGAAAGCGCCAAGGATCTGTCCCTGGAGGCTGTGAAGGAAGCAAAAAAGCGCGGCATCACCGTTTCCTGCGATCTGAACTACCGCAAAAACCTGTGGAAGTATGGCGTGCGCGCGGCGGAGGTCATGCGCGAGATGGCCAACTATGTGGATGTGGCCATCGCCAATGAGGAGGATGTGCAGAAGTCCCTGGAGATCACCACGGATGTGGTGGTGGAATCCGGCGAGCTGGACCGCACCAAATATAAGGCGCTGGGGGACAAGGTGCTGGCCGCCTATCCCAACATGAAGATGATTGCCATCACCCTGCGGGAAAGCAAGTCCGCCGATACCAACGGCTGGGCAGCCTGCCTCAACGACGGCAAAACCTTCTATGAATCCCGCCGGTATCTGATCAGCGACATCGTGGACCGCGTTGGCGGCGGCGACAGCTTTGCCGGCGGCCTGATCTACGGCCTGAACACCTATGAGGACAAACAGAAGGCGCTGGAGTATGCGGTGGCGGCATCCTGCCTGAAGCACTCTGTGCTGGGGGACTACAACCGGGTAACCGTTTCCGAAGTCGAATCCCTGATGGGCGGCGACGGCAGCGGCCGCGTGCAGCGCTGAGGAGAATATGCCATGAATATGAATGATTTCCGTTTGGATGGCAGGATTGCGTGGGTCACCGGCGCGTCCTACGGCATTGGCTTTGCCATTGCTCAGGCGTTTGCCGCGGCCGGCGCCACCATCGTGTTCAACGATATCAATCAGGAGCTGGTGGATAAAGGCCTGGCGGCCTATGCCGAAAAGGGCATCCCGGCCCACGGCTATGTGTGCGACGTCACCAATGAGGAGGCCGTGCAGGCCCTGGTGAAGCAGGTGGAAGGCGAAGTGGGGGTCATCGATATCCTGGTGAACAACGCCGGCATTATCCGCCGCATTCCCATGACGGAGATGAGCGCCGCTGAGTTCCGCAAGGTGATCGATGTGGATTTGAACGCCCCCTTCATCTGCGCCAAAGCGGTGATTCCCGCCATGATCGAAAAAGGCCATGGCAAGATCATCAATATCTGCTCCATGATGAGCGAGCTGGGCCGCGAGACGGTATCCGCTTATGCGGCGGCCAAGGGCGGCCTGAAGATGCTCACCCGCAATATCTGCTCCGAATATGGCGAGCACAACATCCAGTGCAACGGCATCGGCCCAGGCTATATTGCCACGCCCCAGACGGCGCCCCTGCGGGAGCGTCAGCCGGACGGCAGCCGGCACCCCTTTGACCAGTTCATCATTGCCAAGACCCCCGCTGCCCGCTGGGGAACCCCGGAAGATCTGATGGGCCCGGCGGTGTTCCTGGCCTCGGATGCGTCCAACTTCGTCAACGGGCATATCCTGTACGTGGATGGCGGCATTCTGGCCTATATCGGCAAGCAGCCCTGAGGACAGCGCGTGTGTTCCAGCTTGCGGTTGCTGTTTTAGGACGTTAAAAGGAGGCTTTCTGCTTCTCTTCTGACTCAAAAGGGAAGCTCCTCCACTCGTTTATCTTCCTGCCAATCTGTGTTTGTTCACACAGCTGTTTTGAAGTGAAACGGCATCATACTAAAAGGCGCACTTACTTACCATCTTGCAGATGGTGAGCAAGTGCGCTTTTCAATTTGACAAGCTGGAAATTATAATTCATATACGGCTATGATTTCATTGCCGCATATTTCCCCGTTCTCTACAAATCCATACTTTCTGTAAATATCTCTGGCATGCGTATTTTCAGGTTCATATGATAACCATACTTTTTTTGCTTTCCCGAACGGAAAGGTACGAATCAAATCCATAACTGCGTCTATTGTCTGCTTCCCAAAGCCTTGACCTTGGTATTTTTTGTCAATCATCTGCCGCCAAAGACTGTAATTCTCTTTAATCAAATCACTTTCTTCTTCGTTGCCAACGGTACCTTTGCCAATCATAACAAATCCAATCAGTTCCGCATCATTGTATACCGCTAAGGGTAACGCGTTATTGCCTTCATTTCTCGTTGCGTAGGCTTCTGCCAGGCTCTGTATGTTTTCTGCAACGAAATCCTTCTGATCATCAAAAGGTTCCAGGCCGCAAACCTTCCAGATGTTTGCATTTGTAATTTCTTTTAAGATAATCAAAATTGGTTTCCTCCGCAAATTTCAAATGATTCTCCATTGGGTAAATCCCCATTTGCTGATTCAGGGCAAGTATACCACATCAGGGGATGTTCCACAATCTGCAATCAACCCATCAATGATTTTCCGCACCTGCTTGAAAAAACGTGGAAAAACATGTGTAATGATAGCGTGCATATCATGATATTGAGGCTATCGCGGTATGCGATTGTTTGTACTGTGATCCCGATAGAACAAGTGAGGCGTAAAAATGAGAAATCCGGAAAAAGACGCAGCAGAGCAGGCAAAACGCAGGCAAGGCTTTTCGGAGCACGGTTTTGCGCTGTTTTCAAGCAAAAACATTGAAGCAATCCGCCTGCAGGGCGTGGCGAAAGCCAGCGGATACGGCATTGCGACCTTGTACCGCTACTTTACCACCAAGGCGGGGTTTGCCGTGGCGATTGCGGAATGGAAATGGAACGGGTTCTTCGATGAGAACCGCAGGCGCAGGCCGACGCCTGATTTTGCGGGGATGACCGCGGCGGATATGTTTGATTTTTATTTGGACAGCTTTTTGGCCCTGTATCGGAACAACAAGGATTTGCTGCGGTTCAATCATCTGCTGAATATTTATATTCACTCCGGGGAATTTGATGCGGCCACGGTGGAAAGATATCGGGGGCTGATGCAGCCGGTGGGGGCATATTTCCACGCCATGTATCAGAAGGCCCTGGGGGATCACACCCTGCGCACCGATGAGCCGGAGGAAAAAATGCTCTCCACCACCATCCACCTGATGCTGGCGGCGGTGACACGCTACGCCGTGGGGCTGGTGTACCAGCCGGAGGGCGGCTTTGACGATATACAGGAATTGAAAATGCTCAAGGACTTGCTGATGATGAAATACACGGCGCCGTGAATGATTTTGGCGATGAATTCACAGCGGGCGCAACGAACCCAACCGCCCCACAGTGAAATGCTCTACGGCGAAAGGATGTGAAAAAATGAGCGAAGCGCCAAAGGAAAAACCAAGCATCCGAAAAATCATGCCGCTGGTCAGCCGGGCTTTTGCGCCCGGAAAATGTAAAGAAATCATAGAGGCAATCGAGGATCCGGAAGAAAGAGAAATGGCTGTGGCGGAGTACTGCCTGTTCACAGGAAGGGCGGATGATGCCGCTCTTCGAGCAGAAGCGTTTCTTGCGCACGAAAATCCGGCGCTGTGCCTGTCCGCCCATATTGTGTGTTGTATTTCCAGCGTAACGCTGGGCCATGTGGACGAGGCGCAAAAAACTTTGGAAGCTATGGGAAAACTGGATACAGGAAAATCTGCTCCTGTCACGGGAGACTATTGTGCGGATGTCGTCAGGGTGCTGCTTCATTTGCCGGAGAAGGATCCGGCCAATTTAGACAAAATCCCCTCGGCCCTGCCGGAAGGCGCCCGCTTTTTCCTGTGCTATGTTTTGGCGCTGCGGGAGTATCTGCGCGGCGAATATGGGAAAGCGGAAGGCATAGCGGCTGTGGCATTGGCGCTGAGCGAGAGGCGATATACGATCCCCGAAATTTATCTGCGCGTCATTTCGACGATTTCCTTGATGAGACAGGAGTGCCTCGAAGAAGCAATTGGACATTTTGCCGCCGCCTGGGAGCTGGCGCAGCCCGACGGGCTGTTTTCGCCCTTTGGCGAGCACTATGTTCTGCTGTCCGGTCTCAACAGGAAGATGATCAAATCGGAGTTTCCCGAAAAATATCAGGAGATCAGCAAATATGCCGACCGCTTTTTTTCCAGTTGGATCACCATACACAACAGCCATACCGATCAGCTGGTCGCGCCGGGGCTGACCAAGATGGAATCCACGGTGGCAACGCTGTTTTCCCGCGGGTGGAGCGTCAAGGATATCGCGCGCCATCTGGACGTATCGAACAACACGGTCAAGCAGCACCTTTCCGAAACGTATCAAAAGCTGGGCGTCAACAGGCGCGAGCAGCTGCGCGGCTTTCTGCTGCGCTAAAGGCGCAGCGCCGGCGTCCTCCCCCATTTTTGCCCCGTTTTGGGTGATGTTCAAACGGGCGACAAACATGTACAATAAAATTCGGAAGGGTGTGCCCTTGGGGCCGCTCGCCTTGACGATATACAAGAACCGGAAACGCAAAACAAACGCTTCTGCTGCATTACCGCGCGTCATGATGATGAAGAAGGGCAGAAATCAACGCATGAAATCAATGCACAAGCTCATGATCTTCCTTTTGGCTTTGGGGCTGTTTGCGGCGCTGCTGCCGGCCGGCGCCCTGGCCGCCAACGGCTCCTATCAGTGGCTGGATACGGTGTATTCCGGCCCAGGCACAGGGGTTGTGAATGTGTATAAAGAGGTTGCCGGAGGGCGCCAAAGAGTCAACGATTGGGATTGGCTGGATGTGAACGACGTGGTTCTCATCGAGGTGCTTTGCGCGCCATACTGCGAGCTTGCGCACATTGAGATCAACTTTTCAGAGCAAGATGGAAGGGTGGGCACCGGTAGTTGGAGCGCAGACAACTTTATCTTTCAAAAAGAGGGAGAGAATAGTTACAGATTCAAAAACGCCGACCTCCCTGAGCAATGGCAACGACTGTCGAATAAAAGAGCAGTCGTTAGATTCGTACCCACACAGGCAGCGCACAGCCTGGACTCGGTGGTGGCCGGCGCCGGCGGCAGCCTGACCTGCAATATACTGAAGCCTGGCGGCGGCGCGATCAAATGGGCAGAGAAGGGCGCCGAGGTTTTTGCCAGCCCGCGGGCGAACGACGGTTATTCGCTGGTGGGGCTGTATCTTTTGCCCAAGGACGCGCCCCTGCCCACCGGCGATTTTTCGATCGCCTCGGATTTCACGCCTTTGGGCAACAATTACCAATTTACGATGCCGGATTACGACGCCAAGGTGGTGGCCGTTTTCAGAAGCCAGCAAACGGGCACGGTAACGCTGTCGGCCCAGCCCGCGGAGGGCGGCACGGTAACGGGCGGCGGCCAATATCAGCTGGGCTCCCTGGTTACAGTCAAGGCCACGCCCGCCGAGGAATATAAATTTGTAAGATGGGTCGAAAACGTTGGCGCCGGGTTGTATGTCAGCACCCAGGAGGAATACACCTTTGGCCTGACAGCAAACAAGAGCCTGACCGCGGTGTTTGAGCCGCGCAAATATACCGTTACCGTAAGCGCGTCTCCCGTGGGGGTCGCGGCGGATAGCTTAACGGGCGGCGGCCAATATCTGCCGGGAGCGACGGTAACGCTGAACGCCCGGGCAGCGGATCGCTTTTTGTTCAAGCAGTGGTACAGCGCCGATGTAAACGGCATCGAGGGCCAGGCCGGTGCGTGGAACGCAACGTTTATCATGCCCGCGAAGAACGTGAACGTTCAGGCGCAGTTTAAGTACAAAACCAATCTTAAGCTTGAGTTGGATGATATAGAGGTTTACCTGAACGAGGGCCAATTCCTTTGGACGAAGGTTCGACTTTTTAACGCATACGACGGGGGCAGATTATCCTTTACAAAGAATGACCTGCATCTGCTGTGCGATGGCAAGCCGGTTGACGCGGCGAACTGGACGCTGGCAGATACAGAAACGGTAAGGATCGACATTGACAAGCTGAACCTTGACGCGGGCGATTACACGTTCTCTGCGCGCTACCTGGGCAACGAGGACTTTGTCGCCAGCGAAACAAACAACGGAGATGTGAGAGTGCATCCCAAAAGGATTGCCACGAAGCTGCTGAACATCGCCCCTACCCGGGCCGCGGCGGGGCAGGGCTTTACCGTTTCCGGCCGCTTGCTGGATGAAAACGACCAGCCGGTGCCCGACGCCAGGGTGTACATTGAGATCCGCACAGAGCGTGGATGGGAGGGCGGATGGGCTGCAATGAACCCCGACGGCAGCTTCAGACGCGACTTTTCATCCGATTTCGCGCTCGCTGCCGGGGAGAAGCGTGACCTGCGTGTGACTTCCGCTGCGTCCGATCCCATCGGCGACAACACGTACAGGCATACGCAATATGAAGGAACCATCGAATTTGTTTCGCACCTTACCGTTTCCTTTGACACCAAGGGCGGCAGTCCGGTTCCCCCTGACCAGCAGGTAAAATATGGCAAATATGCCCAAAAGCCGGCCAAGAATCAGGAGCCGACTTTGCCTGGCTATCAGTTTTACGGCTGGTACGGAGATATCAACGCCTTTGAATTTGCGGAAACCCCCATCACGGCGGATACCACCATTTATGCCCGCTATAGTGGCGATGTAACGCTGAAAACCTATGACGCCACAAACAAGCAGGCCAAAAGCGGCGGCAAGGTTGCGCTGTCGCCCAAAGACGGCTACTGGAGCACGGAGCTCGACAGAGAGGTATCCTCTCACCAGTTTGACAACCAGGTGATGCAGGCCACAGCCCAGGCTGACGAGGGCTTCGCCTTTGTAAAATGGACGGTGGGGAATGAAAACGGCGCAACGGTTTCCACCGACAGCATCTTTGATTTTAAGCCGATAGAGTATTTAACCCTCTGTGCCGTGTTTGAGCGCACTGACACCCACGCCGTTACCGTATCCGCCTCCCCCGCGGAGGGCGGCACGGTATCGGGCGGCGGCACATATGCAGCGGGCGCAAGCGCCACCGTTACGGCCACGGCCAATGCGGGCTATGAGTTTGCCGGCTGGTACGAGGGCGATGAGTGCGTCAGCTGGGAAGAAGCATATACCATTGCCAGCGTGACCGGAGACATGACGCTGACCGCGAAGTTTACCAAAATGTGGACGGCGACCATCGACATGAACGGCGGCGAAATATTCGACGGCGAAGGCTGGAAATCCAGCGTCTCCATGGACTTTGAGGATGGCTTTAAGCATGAAATACCCACAGCGGATGACATGGAGACATTCATCGACGAAGGCACCTGGATCAAAGCACCCGCAAACAGCCGGTATACCGGCGCGGAAATCGATGGGGTAACCTATCAGCCCGGACAGACATATGAGCTGAAGAAAGATACCACGATCAAGGTTTTGTGGGCGTCTGACCAGCCCCAGCCCGCCTACACCGTAACCTACGTGGTGGTGAACGGCACCTGGGCGGACGGCACCACGGCGTCCAAGACCGAGGAGGTGGAGAATGGCCAGAGCCCGTCTCAGATTCCCACGGGCATGATCACCTCCGAAGGTTTCGAGGGCGGTGCGTGGGATACCGATCCCAATGGCGCGGCAATCACCGGCAACACGACCTTTACCTACACCTTCTTGGCCGCGGCGAACAAGACGTACGTTTTTACCAAGGGTGACAGCGCGTTCTGGACAAAGGGAAGCGCCGCGGCGCTTGACTTTACCGTGACGGGCATGCCGGATGACAGCAAAACCTTTGCCGCCTTCACCGGCATCGAGGTGGACGGCGCTTCCGTGGCGGCCGAAAACTACACCGCCGCCGCGGGCAGCGTAAACATCAGCCTGAAGAGCGCTTATCTGGAAGGGCTTGCCGCGGGCGAACATACCATTACAGCCCGTTTTGCCGATGGCAGCGCGCAGGCGAAGTTCATCATCAAGGACAAGGAAACGCCCGCGCCTGTTTACGACTTCAAATTCACCTTTACCAAGATCTGGCAGGGCGGCCATGAGGACAGCATCGACTGGGTGCTGTATTATCCGAACGGCACCGTGGCGCGCAAGAAGTTCAACAAGAAAATCGTTTCGGAAAGCGAATGGCGCTACGAAGCCTGGTTTGCCAGCGGGGCGGATTATTACATCATCGAAAAGCCCGTGGACGGCTACACGGTGCGCTATGAAAACGTGGGCGCGTACGCGGACGTAACCGACCGCTGCTATAACGGCGGCACCATCATCAACTATAAGGTGCCCAAAACGGGCGATACGGCAAATCCGCGGCTGTGGGCTGGCATGATGCTGCTGGGCGTCGGCGCGGTGTGCGGCACACTGGTATTCGGCAGAAGGAAGAAAGAAAACAGATAATCACCGCAAGGAAGCCAACAGGCCATATCGGCAAACCGGTATGGCCTGTTTTGGCAGGAAGATGAAGGAGGCCTAAAAACGGGCACAGGAAAGCCGGAAACGAAAAAACCAAATAGACGAATGCCGCTGGCGGGATCGGAGTGATCCGAATAAAAGATACAGCATGCTGTAAGGGAAAATTCAGCTTGCGCCGCAAGGGGATGGAGCGGTTGATTTGGGCCCGGGGTTAGGCTATAATAGGAGAAGGTGGGAAGGAGAGAAACGGAATGTATTATCTGATTCGGGAATCCCTTGTTCCCTGTGGCGCCCAGGAGCTTCAGGCAGGCGGCGCGCAGTTTGTGGCCGTGCTGACGGAGCAGCAGTGGAAGGAGCGCTGCGATGCCTTTGATATGGGCATCGATATGGAAGTGGAGACGGCGGCGCCCCGGGAAACCAAGGCCGTGGTCAACATGGATTCCCTCACGGGCACCTTCAGCATTCCTGATCGGGAGAATATCTGCGGCCTCCGCCACGCCTTTGCCTTTGCGCTGGACGAGAAGGGCGTTATCCTGATTGACAACAGCGGGTATGCCGGGCGGCTGGTGGAGGAAATTTCCAAAACAAAAAAATGGCGGCTGCCCAGCCTGGAACGCTTTTTGTATGATTTCCTGGAAAAAACCATCGGCGGCGATCTGCGGCTGCTGGAGGGCATGGAAAACAGCCTGAACCGCATGGAGGAGGCCATTTTGCAGGATGAAGTGGAGGCTTACCCCGCTGCGCTCAACGATATCCGGGGCGATCTGCTGGATTTGCGCATGCACTATGAACAGCTGATCGATTTGGGCCAGGAGCTGGAGGAGAACGAGAACGGCTTCTTCAAGGAGGAAAACCTGCGGTTTTTCCGGATGTTCACCGAGCGCGTTTCCCGCCTGCAGGATACTGTGACCTCCCTGCGGGATTATGTGGTGCAGCTGCGCGACCTCATCCAGGCCCGGCTGGAGGTAAAGCAGAACAAGATCATGACGGTGCTTACGGTCATCACCAGCATATTCCTGCCCCTTACGCTGATCGCGGGCTGGTACGGCATGAACTTTCGGTATATGCCCGAGCTGGAGTTCCGCTACGGCTATCCTGTGATCATACTGATCTCCGCGGCAATCGTTGTGGGCGGATTGCTCTGGTTCAAAAAGAAAAAATGGCTGTGATGCATAAAGGGCTTGACTCTGACGCGGCGTGATGCTGTAGAATTCTGCCGTGGAGGTGAGGCGCGCATGATGACAGTGCAGACAGTAAGCCAGAAAACGGGCATCAGCGTCCGAACGCTGCATCATTATGACAGCATCGGTCTGCTCAAGCCCACGGCGGTTACCACGGCCGGGTACAGGCAGTATGACGAGGCTGCGCTGGAACGGCTGCAGTGCATTCTGCTTTTCCGGGAGCTGCAGTTTCCGCTCCGGGAGATTCGGCGGATTATCGACAGCCCGGATTTCGACCGCAACCGGGCGCTGGAGCAGCAGATTCATCTGCTGGAGCTGCGGCGGGAGCACCTGGAGCATCTGATTACGGTGGCCCGCGGCGTACAAATGATGGGGGTGAGGGCATTGAACCTGGAGGCGTTTGATACAAGAAAAATCGATGCCTATTGCGAACAGGCCAAGAAAACCTGGAGCGATACGGCGGCATGGAAGGAATACAAAGAAAAAAGCAAGGGCCGCAGCAGGGCCCAGGAGGAGGCGCTGGGGGAGGGGCTGATGAATATCCTGGCGGCGTTTTATCCCTTGCGGGAGGGGCCGGCGGATGCGCCGGCTGCCCAAGCGACGGTAAAGCGCATGCGGGATTACATCAGCGAGCACCTGTATACCTGCACGCCTCAGGTTCTGGGGGCGCTGGGCAAAATGTACGGTGGCGGCGGCAGCTTTACGGAGAATATCGACAGTGCTTGCGGCGCGGGAACTGCCGCGTTTGCCGCCCAAGCCATCCAGACCTTTTGTGAACGGGAAGCAGCTGCTTCTTCAAAAGATGAGACTGTCTGACAGGGGAGGATACGCGCTTTCTTCCCGGGGAAGAAAGCTGCAAAGAAGCCAGCCGGCGAACCAGCTTGGGCACAAAAACAGGCAATTTGCGCCTGTGACTTGAGTGTCGACAAGAGAGCTTCCGGGCAAAAGAAAAACCGCAGGCCAGCCGGAAAAACAAACTTGTTTGTTTTTCGGTCTGTCCGGCGGTTTTTCGCTGTGCGCTTGCGCACAGCAGGGCTGGCTTCGCCGGCCTGCCCGGAAGCGGGGAACAGCACTTCTGCTTCAGCTTGCGTTTGCTGCTTTTACGGCGGCAAACGGGCTTTTCTGCTTCTCTTTTGGCTCAAAAGAGAAGCGTATTCCCTTTCCGGCTATTTCTTTCTGTTTTCTGCTTTTACGGCGGCAAACGTGGTTTCTCTGCTTCTCTCTTTGACGCAAAGAGAAAAACCCCCGTCCGTCACCCTCATCCAATTGCTGGCCTGCCCGGCCTGTTACGGCACCGTTTCAATGCGGATGACGTTGGTGTTGCCGCTGGCGCCGCTGGTGTCGCCGCCGGTCATAACGATGGTATCGCCGCTCTCCAGCTGCAGGGCGTCCTTTGCGGCGCGCACAGCGTAATAGTACAGCACGTCCATGCTGGGGAACTGCTCCGTCAGCACGGGCAGCACGCCCCAGGACAGGGCCAGCTTATACCAGACCGCTTTATTGGTGGCCATGCCCACAATATCGGTGGGCGCGCGGAAGCGGGACACCATGCGCACCGTCATGCCGCTCATGCTGGTAACCACGATGGCCCGGGCAGTCAGATCGATGGCCATGGTGCAGGCCGCGTGGGAAATGGCGTCCACCTGATTTTTAATATGGAAATCATAGGTGCGGAACTGACGCTCAAAATCAATGTGCTGCTCGGTTTCCTCGGCAATCTCGCTCATTACGCGCACGGCGTCCACGGGATATTTGCCCGCAGCCGATTCCCCGGAGAGCATGATGGCGCTGGTGCCGTCATACACCGCGTTGGCCACGTCGCTGATTTCCGCCCGGGTGGGACGGGGGTTGGTGATCATGCTTTCCAGCATCTCCGTGGCGGTGATCACCCGCTTGCCCAGCAGGCGGCATTTGGTGATCAGGTATTTCTGAATGGCCGGCAGCTCGGTGAAGGGAACCTCCACGCCCAGGTCGCCGCGGGCCACCATGATGCCCTCGCAGGCGGAGCAGATTTCGTTGATATTGTCCACGCCAGACTGGTTTTCAATCTTGGCGATGATATCAATGCCATCTCCGCCGTTCTTGTGCAGGAAGGCCCGCAGATCCAGCAGATCCTGCTTGCGGGATACGAAGGAGGCGGCAATGAAATTGACCTCATTCTTGATGCCGAACAGCAGATCGGCCTTGTCCTGCTCGCTCAGGTAGGTCTGGCGCATCACCTTGCCGGGGAAGCTCATGCTTTTGCGGTCGCTGAGCGCGCCGCCGGTGACCACGCGGCAATGCACTTCGGTGCCCTCCAGGGCCTCCACCTCAAACACCACCAGGCCGTTGTTGACCAGCACGCGGTCGCCCACGTTCAAATCATCCGCCAGGCCGGCATAGCTGACGGATACAATGTGCTCATCGCCCTCCACCTCCCGGGTGGTGAAGGTGAAGCTGTCCCCGTCCCGCAGGGTGATTTTGCCATTCCGGAAGGTTTTGATGCGGTATTCAGGCCCTTTGGTATCCAGCATGATGGCAATGGGCAGGTTCAATTCCTCCCGGACGGCCTTGATCATATCGATCTTCTGCTGATGCTCTTCATGGGTGCCGTGGGAGAAGTTGAGGCGGGCCACGTTGAGGCCGGCCTTGCACATGGCGGCAAAGGTCTCCGGCCGGTCACTGGCCGGGCCGATGGTGCATATAATCTTCGTTTTTCTCATGTTCTGCTTCCTTCCTTGGCTGTCTTTTGAATGCTTTCAGGCAAAAATCCGCACATTTGCATGGCGGATTTCTGCGTTATGATCAATGGTTTTTCATTTCGTCCAGCATGCGCTGGGCCTCGTCCAGCTGCTTGCGGTTCAGCGCGATATTGCGGCTTTCCGCCGCCACGCTGTCAAAAATGCCGAATACGATCTTTTCCATTTCGCTGCCCGCGCTGTAATCGGTGGGGGCCACAAAATGCACCCGGCCATGTATCAGCATATCGTTTACCACGGCATTGCGCTGGCCTGTGTATACCCCGATGGAATGCCCGCCCCGGGAGCCCACCAGCTTCATGCAGGGAACATCCGTGCCGCCGTCGCCCACATAGATCATGTTGGTGAAGGGCACCCGGCGCATGTCGTGGGGGGTATGCTCGTTCAGCCGGTCATTTTCGGTCACATCCAGAATGCCCTTGTTGATGCGGTAGATAAACTGGGTCTTGCTGGTGTAGTTGATGGCCATGGCCGGCCATACGGGCTCGCCCGTTTCCGGGTGATAGACAAACTCCGCCGCGTAAATCATTTTGAACTGCTTGGCGATGGGGGTGCCCTCCACAATTTCCTTGATGCCGGAGGACAGCACATAATGCTCCACGGAGAATCCCAGGGTTTCGCCATAGGCGTTCACCCGGTCAAACCAGGTGAGCATGCCGGGAAAAAGCTCCACCTTGGCGCCCTGGCGGTTGAATGTGCTGCGGTTCAGCCGCATGCCGCGCTTGCGGGCCTCCTCAATCATCACATACATATAGGCCAGAATGGAATCCATGTGATGCTGCGCGCCGATGCGGCGGCACAGCCGCCAGAAATCCTCCCCTTCCATGCCAAGCTCCGGAATGAAGGCGTACTCCTGCATATCCCGGGGGGAAAGCGTATGATCAAAATCATACATCAGGGCCAGAATAGGCTTGCCGGTTTCCATTGTGCATGCCTCCTCAGAATGAGCGCAGAATTTGCTGAATATTCCTGGCTTCATCATAGCAAATCGGGGTGGGAATGTCAATCAAAAGGCGCAAAAGGCGGCGCGCCGCATAGGATGAAAGCGAAGGGAGGAAATTCCATGGCTTATTTCAACGGCATTCAGTATGCGCTCAACGCCGCGGTGGTGGCCAATCCAGGCCGCCGCGCCAACGGCTGTGAAATAGAAATCCGGTATCAGAATGAAGCGGGAACCATGCAGAACGCGATCCTGCGGGTCACGGACAGCACCGTGCTGCGGGACGCGGCGGGCCGGCGCCTGGATTGCAGCGATTTCGTTGCAGGACAGCGGGTGAACGCCAGCTTTACCGACAGCATGAGCCCTACCACGCCGCCCATGGCCCGGGCATACAGCATTACCCTGCAGAACGCCGGCAGCGGCGTGGCGGGCATCGACATTGATATGTAATGCTGTTTCACTTCTAAACCGCTGCATGCGCAAATGGCAATTGGACGGGAAGGGAATACGCTTCTCTTTTGAGCCAAAAGAGAAGCAGAAAACCCCGTTTGCCGCCGTAAAAGCAGCAAACGCAACCTGAAGCAGAAGTGCTGTTCCCCGCTTCCGGGCAGGCCGGCGAAGCCGGCCCTGCTGTGCGCAAGCGCACAGGGAAAAACCGCCGGACAGACCGAAAAACAAACAAGTTTGTTTTTTCGGCTGGCCTGCGGTTTTTCTATTGCCCGGAAGCTCTCCTGGCGACTCTCAAGTCACAGGCGCAAATTGCCTGTTTTTGTGCCCAAGCCGGTTCGTCCGCTGGCTTCTTTGCAGCTTTCTTCCCCGGGAAGAAAGCGCGTATCCTCCCCGTCCGATTGTTGTTTTCCGTTCTTTATGCCCTGTCAGCTTTCCGAAGCTGCCCAGCGCTGAGCACCATGGCCAGCAGAAAGCCCAGGGCGGCGGCATAGAATGGCATGCGTGCGCCCAGGGTATACAGCAGCCCGGCCAGCAGCCCGCCCGCCATCTGTCCCAGGGAGCGGATGCTCATGAACGCGCCGTATGCCGTGCCGCTGCCGTCCTCTGCGCCCAGCGTCTGCTGGATGGGAAGATACACGGCATTGGCCAGATAGTAAGCAGTGGAGAATGCCAGAAACAGCGGGATGGTGCGGGCCGCGGTGATGGCCGCCAGCGCCAGGGTGCCTGCCCCGAAAACCCATACGATGGAGCGGCGCAGCCTGCCCCTGCGGGCCAGCAAGGGATTGATCAGCAGGTTGGCCGCCATCCCCAGCAGCCCCACCGCCGCGCGAATGGCGCCGTTATAGGAGGTGGGGAAGCCGAACTGGTCCCTGATGTAGTAATTGAACGTATTGTCAAAGCAGTTGGTGGTGAAGGAAGAGAAAAACGTGGCCCCCAGAAAAACGGCCAGCGAGGCGGTAAGGATACGCCGTATGCCGATGAAGCTGCGGAAGGGATTGAGATCATGCAGCCGGATGGCTTCCCCCGGCTGTGTGCGAGGCTCCCTGACCAGCGCGGCCGCCAGCAGTGCGGCGGCCAGGCATACGGCGGCCTGCCCGAAAAACGCAGCGGAAAAGCTGACGGTGCCCAACATTCCGCCCGCAAAATAGCCCGCGGCCCCGCTGGCTGTCTGCACAGCGGCCAGGTAGGCCACATATTTGCCGCGCTTTTCCGCCCCTGCCAGATTGGATACATACAGCACACCGGAGATGCTGAACGAGGAAACAAACATGCCCGTAAACAGCCGCGCCAGCACGGTGGCCAGCTCTGTGCGGGCAGCAAAAAACAGCATTTGCCCCGCCACATAGCCCAGAATGCCGAACACAAAGCACCGGATGCAGCCCAGCCGGGAGGAATAGCTTCCCCAGAAAGAGGAAAACAGAAAGTTGGTCAGCGACATGCACGCAAAGGCCACGCCGAACATATAATCGCCGTACCCACGGCTCTGGAAAAGGGCCGGGGTAACGGCATGCACCATATTGGTGCCCAGAAACAGCAGCCCATACAGGGCGCTGAAAAGAATCATCTTTTGTTTTTTTGTCATGGACAGCAGGTTCCCATCAGTTTGGCTTGGCGTTGTATACGGTCAGCAACTCCAGTGTTTCCCCGAAATACGCCTGCTTATCCGCATTGCTGACCCGCAGCTTGGAGCAGATACCGTTGATCACCTTTTTGGGGTAGGTGCGGGCCCGGGTCATGGAGGCGTTTACGTTGGTCTTCCAGGCGTTCAGGGTGAAGTTGCTGTAGGGGAAGGTTTTGATCTGCCGGGGCATGAGCTCCGCCAGCGTGCTGTACCATTTTTCGTATATGGGCCCTACCTGGCTGCTGTACAGGAAATTGCTTTGCACAATCTCCGCCGTGCGGCGCAGGAACATATCCCTGTATTCCGGCAGCTCCAGCAGCGCAGCCAGAATGGTATGGGGATACTGGCCCACCTTGGCGGTGCGGCTTTTCAAAATCAGGTTGATGGTTTTGGTCTCGTCGCCGTTCATGGCGCCGGCCTCGATATCGTGCAGCATGAATTTCCATTTGCCGCCGGGGAAGCGGTAATACCGCACGTTGCCGGCGTCGTAGTTGTTGATCATCATGCTGAAAATGGCATAATTGAACAGGCTGTCCACATCCACCCTGTCCAGCACATACTGCAGGTTTTCCGGATTGTCCAGCTTGTGGGTGCGGCAGAATTCCAGCAGCTCCACCCAGTCGGCATTGCTGCCCTTGATCACCTGGGTTTTGCTCAGGCCGTTGCCTTCCAGGATATCAATGCCCTTGATGGTCGCCTCGTCGGTGATGCCCTCCCACTGGGCCAGGGAATCCTTGTTGGCCTTTTCCCGCAGGTTGTAATGGCCGTAATACTGGCCGTTGATATACAGGATGATGGGCCGTCCCGCCTGATAATACAGCCCCAGGCCGTCGCTGATTTCGCTGAGCACGGCGTCCCGCAGGCGGCAGCTGTGGTTGTCCGAGTTGGTCATGCGCAGCTGAATGGCGGAATAGCCCGTATAATCCCGGTTGTCAAAGAAACTGCAGTCAAAGGTATCGCTGCCGTAGGCGCTGCGGGCAAACACCGAAAGGGATTTCTGCCGCAGGTTGCGGGAGGAATGCCCCGCCACCCGGGCCGTGCCCATCTGCACCAGCTGCCGGGCGCCGGTATCGTCAAAGTATTCGATCTGCACCGGGTATTCCCAGTTGCGGTCGTAGTTGGCAATGCTGCCGCTGCCCTTTACCAGGAAGCCCGTTTTGCTGCTGAAGAAATAATCCGCATCCGTATAGATGGATACCACGGAAACGGGCGTAGGCACCGGGTCGTTGAGGATATAGGTGCTGCCGGCCACCGTGGAGCCCAGCAGGTTTTCCCCGAAGGCCCGGGCGCGGATCACCGCGGTTTTGCTGACCTCCAGGGGCCCGGTATACAGGGCGGAATCCCGGGTGGGGGTGCTGCAGTCCGTGGTATAGCGGATTTCCTGCCCCGCCGTGCCGGAGATGGTAACAATGACGGGGCTTTCATAAAAGCCCGCCGCTGTTTCGATCACCGGTTCGTCCGCCCGGGCATCAAAATACAGGCTGTTATTGGCCCCGCCGGGGGTGGCGACCTCCAGATGGTGCCAGCCGCTGCCGTCCGGCGCGTTGCCCGAGGACACGTTGCCGTACTGCGGGCCAAACTGCACCTGCGCCGTAACGCCCTCCGGATTGGTCAGGCAGACGGTATCGCCCTTGGCGGACAGCTTAAAGCCGGCATACAGGGCATTTTTGGGCCCGCCGGTGATCTCTCCCTCCCCGGCGCAGTAAACCACCAGATAGCCGTTGCCCGGAATTTTGGCGCCGTCCGGAAAAGCCCAGCGGGTGGGGTTATACAAATCATTGCTCAGATACCAGCCCTTCAGCGAGACGGCGGCGCTGTCCGTATTATACAGCTCCACCCAATCGTCATGGCGTCCGTTCAGGAATACGCCATTGCTGGCCATCACCTCGTTGATGATAACATCCGCCTGCGCGCTGAGCCCGGCGCAAAGCGCCAGCGTCAGCAGCAGGCATCCCATCCAGAAAGTGCGTTTCAAGGCTTTCACCTCTCTGTTCAGTATCCACATAGCATCAGTATACAACAGGGCCTTTCGGCCGGCAAGCAAAAGGATATTTGTTTACATTCAGCCGTCCAATGCGGCCCACTCGTCATAGAGCGCGTCAATCTGCGCCTGCAGGGCATCCTTTTCCGCCTGCAGCTCGCCCAGACGCACATAGTCGCTGGCGTTTTCCTCCATTTGGGCATCCAGCGCTTCCGCCTGCTGCTCCAGCTTGGCAATTTCCCGCTCGATTGCGTTCATGCGGCGTTCCGTTTTCGCATCCCGGCGGCCGCTGCTGTTCTGGGCGGATTTCTGGGCCTTCTCCGCCTTTTCCAGCTGCCGCCGCTCCGCCTTCTCCCTGTCCTGCTGCGCCTGGCGCGCTTCCTCCTCCCGCTCCCGGATGAAACGGTACTTTTCATACCCGCAGTCATAATTGCGCAGCGTGCCGTCATGCAACTCCCAGATGCGGGTGGCAAAGCGCTTGACGAAATACCGGTCATGGCTGACGATCAGCAGCGTGCCCTCAAACTGGTCCACCGCCGATTCAATCCATTCCCGGCTGTCCAGGTCCAGATGGTTGGTGGGCTCGTCCAGGATGAGCATGTTGACGGCGCTGTTCATCAGCATGCACAGCTTCAGCCGGGCGCGCTCGCCGCCGCTGAGCTGGGATACGCGCTTGAACTGATCCTCACCCCGGAAGCGGTAGGCGCCCAGCCGGTTGCGGGCCTGCTGGGGCTCACAGCCCAATTCATACAGCAGGGTATCGTAAAGCGTGCGCTCGGGATGCGCAAATTCAATCTGCTGGGGCAGGTAGGCCGCCCGTACGGAGGGGCCGAACTGCACCACGCCGTCCTCTGCCGCTTCCTCTCCCAGCAGGATTTTCAGCAGGGTGGTTTTTCCCGTGCCGTTGGCGCCCAGCAGCGCCACGCGCTCGCCGCCGCCCCGGATGGTCTGGGTCACGTTTTCAAACAGCGTGCGCCCGCCGAAGGATTTTTTCAGCCCCTGCATCCGCAGGGCATAGTCCGCCCGGAAGGGCACCGTGGGAAAGCCCATATCCAGCCGTTCCTCCCGGGTGGGCTTTTCGGTCTGGTGCAGCCATTCAATGCGGCGGCGGATGGCCACCACCCGCTTATAGGTTTTATCCATGCCGCTGTACGCCCAGGCGCTCAGCTGATCCGCCGCACGCTCCAGCTGGGCGATTTTGGCCTGTTCCTTTTCATACTGCTTCATTTGCAGCTTATAGCGGGCTTCCTTTTCGGTAACGTAAAAGCTGTAATTGCCGCTGTAAAATTCCACCCCGCCGTGATCCAGCTCCACGATACGGGTGACTGTGCGGTCCAGAAAATACCGGTCGTGGCTTACAGCCAGCACGGTGCCTTTGTAATGGTCGATATAGTTTTCCAGCCACTCGATGGAATCCATATCCAGGTGGTTGGTGGGCTCATCCAGCAGCAGAATATCCGTTTCCCGCAGAATCATCACCGCCAGGCGGATGCGGGTTTGCTCTCCGCCGCTGAGGGAGGAGAAGAGCTGCTGCCGCTGGGCCGGGGAAATATGCAGGCCGTTGGCTACCTTGCTGAGCCGGGTTTCGCAGTCGTACCCGCCCAGCATGTCAAACCGGGTGTTCAGGGCATCATACCGCCGCAGCAGGGCTTCGGTGTGCTCGCCCGCGTCCATCCGGCGGCGGATGGCTTCCAGCTCTTCCGCGACGGCCGTTACCTCGCTGAAGGCCATGCGCAGCACATCCTCCACCAGGGCGCCCTCCGGCGCCTCCGCCAGCTGGCTGATATACCCGATGCGCCGCCCCTGGGGGATGGCGATAAATCCCTTGTCCGCGGCCAGTTCCCCGGTCATAATGCGCAGCAGGGTGGTTTTTCCCGCGCCGTTGGGGCCCAGCAGGCCCACGCGCTCGCCCGCCTCCACCTGAAAGGAGACGTCGTCCAGCACCACGCGGTCCTGCTCGAAGGATTTTTCAATTCCCGATACAACGATTTCAGCCATAGACGCCCCCGGTACAGAATTACAGCATTCAACAAATAAAAATTATACCATAGAACGCCGCTTGTGGCAAATGCCTCCGCATGGTATAATACGCTAAAAGAAGAAAGCCGGAGGTAAACCATGAAAATATTCATTTCCGCCGATATTGAGGGAACCACAGGCATTGCGCACTGGGACGAAACGGAAAAGAACCATCCGGACTGGAAGTATTTCAGCGATCAGATGAGCCGGGAGGTGGCGGCGGCCTGCCAGGGCGCCATGGACGCGGGCTGCGACGATATCGTGGTGAAGGACGCCCACGATTCGGCCCGGAACATCAATCCCCGGCTGCTGCCCGAGTGCGCGCGCCTGCACCGGGGATGGGAGCGCAAGCCGGGCTCCATGATGGCCGGGCTGGACGCAAGCTTTGACGGCTGCGTATTCACGGGCTATCACAGCGGAGCGGGCTGGAACACCAGCCCTCTGTCCCATACCATGAACCTGGCCAACTGCTATGTGAAAATCAACGGCGAGCGCGTATCCGAAATGACCATCAACGCCATGGCGGCCGCCTGCCTTGGGGTTCCCCTGCTGTGCGTCACGGGCGACAAGGGGCTGTGCGAAGCCGTCCGGGCGGCCAATCCCCACATTGAAACCGTGGCGGTCAACGAGGGATGCGGCAACGGCGTGCTGTCCATTCATCCCGAGCTGGCCCTCCGGCGCATTCGGGAGGCGGTGAAGCGTTCCCTGGAAAAGCCCGATCTGAAATTGATGCTGTATCCCTTGCCGGACCGTTTTGAAGTGGAAATCTGCTACAAGAAGCATGCATCCGCGCTGAGCGGCGCCCAGTACCCCGGCGTGCGCCAGATCGACGATACCACCGTGGCCTTTGAAACCCGGGATTATGCCGAGGTGCTCCGCGCCTTCAAATTCATTCTTTGCGAGTGACGTCATTCCGGATTGCGTGCACTGAGGGCAAACTTTGGAGGAATCATATGATAAAAAAATGCGCGGCCCTGCTGCTGTCCCTTTTGCTGCTGGCATCCTGCGCCGCGGGGGCTGAAACGCTGACCCTGTCCTTTGTGGGGGATTGCAGCATCGGCGAAGCCATCCAGAACAAAGGGGAGGAGAAGGGCTATACCTGGATGCTGGAGCATTACGGCATGGACTGGCCCTTTTCCCTGGTGCGCAGCGTGCTGGAGGCGGATGATTATACCTTTGCCAACCTGGAGGTGGTGTTCACCGAGCGCACCCGCCATGTGGAAAAAAAGTTTCCGCTTTCCGGAGCGCCCCGGTACGCCGAGGTGCTGATGCATTCCGGCGTGGATGCGGTGAACACCGTCAATAACCACTGCTTCGATTTTTATCTGGAGGGCTACCAGGATACCATGGCAGCCCTGGATGCCTACGCGTTTCCCCATTTTGGCAGCGTGTATGTGCAGCATAAAACCAATGGCCAGGATGCGCTGCTTACCACGGAGGCGAAGGGCGTCAAAATCGGGGCGCTGGGATTCACCTATCCCCAGGACAGCGACCTGTCCCTGATCGGGAAGCGCATTGAAACCCTGCGGCAGGCAGGCTGCCGGCTGATTGTCGTTTCGCTTCACTGGGGCAAGGAAACCCATCCCATGCCGGAGAGCTGGCAGCTGCGCTTTGCCCGCAGCGTGATCGATCTGGGGGCGGATGTGGTTTGGGGGCATCATCCCCATGTACTCCAGCCGGTGCAGTTCTACCGCGGCGGCGTGATCCTGTATTCCACGGGCAACTTCACCTTTGGCACCATGGACAGCAAGGTGGATCGGGATACAGGCATTTTCCGGATTTCCTATGATCTGGACGGCGATGCCCCCGCGCTGTCTGAACTGCAGGTAATTCCCTGCATCACGGCAGGCAAGGGGGATTACCGCCCCAGCGAGCTGACAGAGCCGGAGGACCGGCAGCGGGTGTTCCGCAAGCTCATTTATCCCAAAGCGGTGAACGGCATGCAGAACCTGCCCGAAAGCTTTGCGGAAACGGGCGCCGTCCGCATCGTCAACGGCGTGCCCCAGGAATAATGGCATAAAGACAGCCCGCCCCGGCATACCCTCGCAGGAGGTGATGTGCATGGGGCGGGCTTCTTTTTTGCTGCTGGCGGTGTGCGCGGCATGGCTTTGGGTGCTGCTGGGCGCGCCGGCCCCGGAAACCTTGCCCGCCGCGGCCGGTGTGCCGGAGGGCCGCTGGATTTTGATCGAAATCGATTTGAAGCGGCTGACGGTTTATGAAGGGACGGCCCCGGTGAAGCGGTATCCGGTGGCGACCGGCGCGCGGGATACGCCCTCGCCCATCGGCGTTTTTTATATCAACGGCCGGTTCCAAACGGAAATGTCCGGGTTTGGCACCCGCTTTCTCAGCCTCAGCGTGCCTTGGGGCAAGTATGGCATGCACGGCACCAACCGCCCGGAATCCATCGGCAGCAACGCCTCCCACGGCTGCATCCGCCTGCGGACAGCGGACGCCGAGGCGCTGTACGGCCTGGTATATGACGGCACCCGGGTGGTGATTGAGGGCGGCCCCTATGGGCCGCTGGGGGACAGCCTGCGCACGCTGCGCCCGGGGGATCGCAGCAGCGCTGTGCAGCTGGTGCAGCGGCGGCTGGCCCAGCAGGGGTTTTATAACGGCAGCGCGGACGGCGTGTACGGGGCGGCCACCTCCCGGGCGGTCACGGCGGCGCGCAGGGCGTTTGGCCTTTCATCCGCCGATGTGGTGGACGGCGCGCTGTACGCCCGGCTGGGCATCAGCCTGTTTGAGTAATACAGCCCCGGGGACAGGCATACAATAAAACCATGGAAATGCTGAAATGTTTTCCGCCGCCGCTCCGGGCGGAGCTGATCACGCTGGATTTTTCATCTGTGAGCGATATCCGGCTTTTTGCCGACCGTCCCTGCGCTGTGCACGGAGCGGAAGAGGAGTACCTGTCGGAATACATCCCGGATGCGGGGGAGATTTATGAAACGGCCCAGGGGCTGTGCAGCAGGATGCTGCATCTGGCGCCAACGTGCACCGGAGAGGGGTATATGACGCTGCGGGGCGGGCACCGGATGGGCCTGTGCGGGCATGTCACCCCCGAACGGGAGGGGCTGATGCTGCATGGCCTGGGCAGCCTGTGCATCCGGGTGGCCCATGAGGTTACCGGCTGCGGCCAGCGCCTGGCGGCAGCGGCGCGGCAGGGCGGCGTGCTGTTGGCGGGCATCCCCGGCAGCGGCAAGACCACCATGCTGCGGGATGCCCTGCGCATCCTTTCGGATGGCGGGATAACCGCCGGGCTGGCGGATGAGCGGGGGGAGGTGGCCGCCTGCCAGGACGGCGTTCCTCAGCTGGATGTGGGGATGCGAACCCATGTGGTGGACGGCTGCGGCAAGGCGGAGGCCATGCGGTGGCTGCTGCGTGCCATGAGCCCCCGGCTGCTGGTGACGGATGAGCTGTACGGCCTGGCGGAATGTCAGGCAGTGCGGGAGGCAGCCGCCTGCGGGGTATCGGTGATGGCCACGGTGCATGCGGGCAGCGCGGCGGAGCTTTGCGCCCGGCAGGGGATTCGCCTGCTGCTGGAGGAGGGGGCCGTGGCCCGGGTGGCCTTTTTGCAGCGCCGCCGGATTGTGCTGGTCGCCGAAGCCCGGGAGATTCTGGAGGCAGCATGCTTGTGCCGGCCGTGATGGCGGCGGTGTGCCTTTGCGCCGGCGCTGCGGGGGCGGAACGCCTTCGGGCCAGGGCAGCCCTTCTGCGGTCATGGCAGCGGGCGCTGTTTGCCATGCATGCCGCCTGCGCGTATGCCCGCGCCACCTGTGCCCAGGTGCTGCGGGCGGGGGCATCCGAGGTGTGCCAGTTAGGGGAGATTGCCCGGGCGGTGGAGCTGAACGGCGCCGACGCCGGGCGCTTGTTTGCCGCCGGGGGGAAAGATCGGTTGCTGCGGGATGAAGAGCATGCCGTGCTGGTGTCCGCGTTAAACGCGGTGGCAACGGGCGGGCGGGAGGAAATGTCTGCCGCGCTGGGGTACGCGCTGGAACGGTTTCAGGGCTTTTGCAGCGAAAGCGAGAAAAAACGAAACGCGGACGCGGGGCTGTATCTCACCCTGGGCGCGCTGACGGGGCTTTGCGTGTTTTTGGTTTTGTGCTGACGGAGGAATGAAAATGCAGATTCAACAGCTGCTGCGGATTGCTGGCATCGGCATTCTGGTGACCGTGATCGTGCAGATTCTGACCCGCGCCGGGCGGGAGGACATGGCCATGCTGACCACGGTGGCGGGCCTGACCATCGTGCTGATGCTGGTGGTAACGCTGGTGGCGGAGCTGTTCACCAGCGTGCAGAGCATGTTCGGGCTGTACTGATGGAGGCCTTCCTGAAGCTGCTGGGCGCGGCGGTGGGCCTGGCGGTGATCGCCCTTACGCTGCGCAGTGCCAATAAGCCGATGGGGCTGGGGTTTTCCCTGGCGGCAGGGGCCGCGCTGCTGCTGGCCCTGCTGGAGCCTTTGGGGGAGGCCGTATCGGTGCTGCGGGAAATTGCCGGCTCCGCCGGGCTGGAGGCGGGACAGGCCGCCCTGATGTTCCGGCTGATCGGCGTGGCCTTTGCGGCGGAGTTTGCCGCCCAGGCCTGCCGGGACGCCGGGGAGGAGAGCATTGCCCTGCGGGTGGAGTTGGGGGCCAAGCTGATGCTGCTGACCCTGTCTGCCCCGCTGCTGCGGCAGATGGCCCGGTTCATCCTGGAGCTGACGGCATGAAAAGATGGGGCCTGATTCTCCTGCTGGCCCTGCTGCTGCCCTGCGGCGCCGGTGCCTCCGGGCTGGAGGAGGGCCTGGAACAGGCGCTGGAGCAGGTGGATGTGCAGCAGCTGGAGGCGCTGTCGGGCCAGCAGAACCTGCGGGAGCTGATTCTTCGCCTGGCCCGGGGAGAAATGGTCTGGGACGGCCAGGAGACCGCCCGGCAGCTGGGCAGCCTGCTGCTGGGAGAACTGCGACTGAGCCTGTCCCGGATGATCGGCCTGCTGGCGCCCGCCCTGCTGTGCGCGGCGGCGGAGGCCATGCGCCTTCGGAGCAGAAGCGCCATGGAAATGGCGGAGAACGCCTGTTTTCTGGTGCTTGCGGCCATCCTGGCGGCGGATATGAAGGTGTACCTGGCGGAGGCGGAGCAGACGGTATCCCGGATGGCGGAGATCATGCAGGCGCTGTTTCCCATGCTGCTGACGCTGCTGGCCGCTGTGGGGGCGGCCAGCGGCGCAGCCATTTTCCGGCCGGCAATTTCCGCGGCCAGCGGGACAATGACGGCCCTGGTGCGGGAGCTGACCCTGCGCCTGGCCATGGGGGTTGCCGTGATTACCCTGCTGAATCACCTGTCCCCGTGGATGCGGCTTTCCCGCCTGGCCAAGCTGCTGCGGGACGGGGCAGCCTGGACGCTGGGGGTGGCCTTTACCGTGTTTATCGGCGTTACGGCCATGCAGGGGATGACGGCCGCCGCGGCGGACGGCATCAGCATCCGGGCGGCCAAGTACGCGGTGGACAATCTGGTGCCGGTGGTGGGCGGCATGTTTGCCGATACCATGGATACGCTGGTGGGCTGCGCCATGCTGGTAAAAAACGCGCTGGGCGTTACGGGGCTGACGCTGCTGCTTTCCGTGGCGGGGATGCCCATGGCGCGGACGCTGTGCGCCGCCGCGATGTACCGGCTGTGCGCCGCGCTGCTGCAGCCGGTGGCGCCGGGGCGGGTTTCCGGGATGATTCATGACTTTTCAGAGGTGCTGATGCTGCTGTTCATCATTCAGCTGTCCGTGGGGGCGATGTTTTTGCTGCTTGCGGCGCAGATGCTGGCGGTGGGCAACGCGACGGTGGGCTTGAGGTGAAACGGAGTGAAGGATTTTCTGCGCGGCACGGCCATGCTGTCCCTGCTGCGCATGGCGGCAGAGATGCTGCTGCCGGAGGGGACAACGCGGAAGCTGTGCGATATGGCGCTGGGGCTGATGGTGATGCTGACCATGCTGCGGGCGCTGCGGCGGCTTTTGTCCGGCTGGCCGGGCTGAAAAAGCGCATCCTGGCCTCGCCGCTGGCCCTGCTGCTGCCGCTGGCGATGCTGCTGCTGGCCCTGCTTTTCCGAACAGGGGATACAGGCGGCATGACAGGGGAGGAAAGGCGCATTGCCCAAACGCTGTCCTGCGTGCAGGGAGCGGGCAAGGTGCGGGTGACGCTGTATGCAGCCCAGCCGGGCACGGCCTTTGGCGGCGGAGCGCAAACCTCCGGCGCGCTGGTGGTGGCCCAGGGGGCAACGGATGTGCGCGTGCGCCTGCGCCTGACGGAGGCGGTGGAAACGCTGCTGGGCCTGCCGCCGGGGAGCGTGCTGGTGCTGGAAATGGAGGAGCGGGAATGAAACGAACATACCGGCATATCGCAGCCACCCTGCTGACGCTGTGCGCTGTGCTCAGCGCCTTTTATCTGCGGGCAGGGGGCGAGCCCCGCCGCAGCCCAATTCCCGTGCAGCGCGTGTTTTCCGCGGCGGAAGCGCAGAACCCGCCGGACTACCGGGCGCAGCGGGAAGCGCAGCGTGCGGAGGAGCTGCAGGCGCTCTCCGGCCTGGCCGATTCGGATGAGCGGGCTGCGGAAGCCCTGCGGGCGCTGATTGCCCGGGCAGAGGGGGAGCTGGCGGTGGAAGCCGCGCTGTCTGCCATGGGATATGAGAACGCCATCTGTGCCATCCGGGAGGACGCCGCGGCGATCTGCGTGGCACAGACCATGGATGCCGGGCAGGCCCAGCGGGTGATTGAGCTGTGCGCGGGGCTGACGGGCGTTGACGAGGAAAAAGTGTTTATACTGGACGAATGCGCGTATTTATGATATGATACATGGGTATACTGATGCTGAAACGAGGCAAGGAGAAGGAAATGGTCAGAACGGGCTTTGTAAAACAAAAAAAGGGAGAGCTTCTTTCTGTCTGCTTCGAACGCCCCGAAGCCTGCGCGGGCTGCAAGGGCTGCGCGAAAGGGCTGATGCCCAAGAAAGAGCTGCTGACTGTTTTCGGACAGGCGGAAGTGGGGGATAGGGTGGATGTGCAGATGCCCGAGGCGCAGATGCTCAAGGCCACGTTGATCGCCTACGTGCTGCCGCTGTGCGTTTTTTTGCTGGGCCTTGGCGCCGGATATGCGCTTCGCCTGTCGGAGGGAATCACGCTTTTGCTGGCTGTGGCAGGCCTGGCCCTGGGCTATCTGGCCGCCCGCGGCATCGATATGAAACTGCGCAGCAGACCCCGCTGGCGGCCTGTTGTGTTGAAGGTGTATTCAATGGATAAGAGAACCGAAAAGGAGGAGTTGTCATGAGCGAGAAGAAGTTTACTGTCAGCAATTTCGAAGCCGAAGTGCTGTCTGCCGATAAACCCGTGCTGGTGGATTTCTGGGCCACCTGGTGCGCGCCCTGCCGCATGCTGGGCCCCGTGGTGGAGGAAGTGGCCGAGGAAGTGGAAGGCCGCGCCATCGTGGGCAAGCTGAACGTGGATGAGGAGATGGAGCTGGCCCGCAAGTATCGGGTGGCGTCCATTCCCACGCTGATTGTGTTTGAAAAGGGCCAGGAAGTGCGCCGCAGCGTCGGCGTGATCGAAAAGGAAGATATCCTGGACCTGCTGGGCCTGGAATAATCATTCTGCATTCACAAGAAATTGCTTGAATTTTCGTCAGTATTGGATATGGCATTCCGCGGCTTTTTGTGGTATGCTTTGTTCAAGTTAGGTTCGCGCCACACAGGCGCGGCATTGCAGAATGAATAGAGGGGTCATCACAGGCACCGCAAAGCGGCTCTTGTGTTGACGTGCAGATTATCAAAGAAAGAAGGAACGTATGGTCAATACGCCAAAGTTACGAATTATACCATTGGGCGGCATCGATGAGTTCGGCAAGAACATCACGGTATTTGAATATGACAAGGATATCATCGTGGTGGACTGCGGCTCCATGTTCCCCAAAGACGATATGCTGGGCATCGATCTGGTCATTCCCGACGCCAGCTACCTGACGGCCAACAAGGACCGGGTGCGCGGCTATGTTTTCACCCATGGCCACGAGGACCATATCGGCGCTGTGCCCTATGTGGTATCCCAGGTGCCGGCCCCGCTGTATGGCTCCCGCCTCACCATGGCGCTGATTGAGAATAAGCTGCGGGAGCACCGCATCAACGGGCTGTCCCTCAATACGGTGTCGCCGCGGCAGATGATCAAGCTGGGCTGCTTCACCGTCCGCTTCATCAAGGTGACCCACTCCATTCCGGGCGCCTTTGCCCTGGCCATTACCTGCCCGGTGGGCACGGTGGTGGTTTCCGGCGACTTCAAAATCGACTTCACCCCGCTGGACGGCGAAATGACCGATCTGCATTCCCTGGCGGCGCTGGGGGATGAGGGCGTGCTGGCCCTGCTGTGCGAAAGCACCAACGTGGAGCGCCATGGGTATACCATGAGCGAGCGCAAAATCGGCGATACCTTCCGGGCGCAGATGAGCAACGCCCAGGGCCGGGTGATCATCGCCATGTTCTCCAGCAATGTGGGCCGCCTGCAGCAGGTGGTGGACTGCGCGGTGCAGTTCAACCGCAAGGTGTGCTTTGTGGGCCGCAGCATGGTCAATGTGTCCGCTGTGGCCATGGAGCTGGGAGAGCTGCATGTGCCCGAGGGTTACCTGCTGGAGCTGGACGATCTGGACCGCTTCCGGGATGACGAGCTGGTCATCCTGACCACCGGCAGCCAGGGCGAGCCCCTGGCGGGCCTCACCCGCATGGCGTTCTCCGAGCACCGCAAGCTGCAGATCAAGCAGACGGATAAGGTCATCCTCAGCGCGTCGGCCATCCCCGGCAACGAGATCTTCGTTTCCCGGGTGATCAACCAGCTGTACCGCTGCGGCGCGGAAGTGATTTATGACGCCATGGCGGAAGTGCATGTTTCCGGCCATGCATGCCAGGAGGAAATCAAGCTGTTCCATGCCCTGGTGCAGCCCAAGTATTTTATTCCCGTACACGGCGAATACCGCATGCTGTGGCAGCACGGCGAGCTGGCGGAAAGCATGGGCATGCCCCGGCAGAACATCATCCTGCCCGAGAACGGCCAGGTGATTGAGCTGGACGCCGACAGCGTCAGCATCGCGGGCGAGGTGCCCACCGGCACGGTGCTGGTGGACGGCCTGGGCATCGGCGATGTGGGCAATGTGGTGCTGCGGGACCGCAAGCACCTTTCCCAGGACGGCCTGATCATTGTGGCCATGGCCTTTGACCGCACCAACTGCGTGCTGGTGTCCGGCCCCGATGTGATCAGCCGCGGCTTTGTCTATGTGCGGGAGAACGAGGATATTATCGAGGGCATCCGCAGCAGCGTGCGCAATATCATTGCCAGCTACGGGCGCATTGAGGGCAGCGATTGGCCCAGCATCAAAACCCGCATCAAGGATGAGCTGCATCACTACATTTATGAAAAGATCAAGCGGAATCCCATGATTCTGCCTGTGATTGTGGATTTGGGCTGAATATGCTATAATGACGGGGAACCGGCCCGCAAGGGACAGGCGGCCGTCTGAACAGCACTGCGGCGGTCGGCTTTCCGGCCGCCGTTTTGATGCGCATACAAACGCGCTGAAAGGGGAAACAATGCAGGTATACGATGAAGCCAACGCCCTGGCCCGCGCCATCCGCGAAAGCGAGGCGTGCAGCGAGTACCGCAGGCTGAAGGAAGAGATTGACGCCAACGAAACCAACCGCGCCCTGGTGAAGGAATATAAAAAGCTGCAGATGCAGCTGCAGCTGGCCGCGGTGGCCGGGGCGCAGACATCGGATGAAGAGGTGCAGCGGTTCCAGCAGATCGGCGGCTTGCTGTTTGCCCAGCCCGTCACCTCCCAGTTTTTGCTGTGCGAAATGCGGGTGCAGCAGATGATGGCGGATGTGTATAAAACCCTCAGCGACGCCGCCGGCCTGGATATGAATATGCCAGGGATGTAACCCGTTTCCCGGCTGCTTGCCGGCAAGGAGGAAGATTTGAAAAAGAAGAAAGCCTACCGCCCGGATCCGCAGGATTACAGCTATGAGCGGCTGCGGGAGGAAAGGGAATACGGCCTTTTCTGGTACAGCTGGCTATGGAATATCCTGCGCCCTGTGCTGGTGTTTCTGTGCGTGGCGGTTATTGTGGTGGGTGTTATCTCCATCGGCTGGGGATACATTGACCGGCATTTTGTTGCGCCCCTGGACCCGGCCAGCACGGAAAGCGTCACCTTTGAGGTGGCCAGCGGAAGCAGCCTGACCCGGGTGGCCAACAACCTGGAATCCGCCGGGCTGGTGCGCAACCGTTCGGTATTCAAGTATTATGCGGATTTTCTGGGCTTCGGGCAGAAAATCCAGGCGGGCACCTATCAGCTGAGCCGCGCCATGACCATGCGGGAAATCGCGGAGCAGCTGGCCGCCGGGGACGGAACCCCCCTGGTGCGCAACATTACCATCATCGAGGGCTGGACGGTGCGGCAGATTGCCGCTTATCTGGCCCGGGAAGGGGCGATCCCGGATGAGGCGGGGTTTCTGGAGCTCTGCCGTACGGGGGAAAACTTCCGGGAATACTATTATATTGCGGAAGTGTGTGAAAGCCCCCGGGCCGGAGAGCGGCTGTACGCGCTGGAAGGCTATCTGTCGCCCAACACTTACGAAATCTATACCTCCGCCACGCCGGAGGACATCATCCGAAAGCTGCTCTCCCAAACGGAGGCGGTGTTCCGCTCCGCCTGGCATGACCGGGCGGAGGAGCTGGGCATGACCATGGATCAGGTGATTACCCTGGCATCCATGATCGAAAAGGAGGCCAAGCAGCCGGACTTTGCCCGGGTATCCGCCGTTTTCCACAACCGCCTCCAAAGCAATATGACCCTGGGCAGCGATGTGACGGTGAAGTATGTATCCGGCACGGCCCGCATGAGCCTGACCAATACGGACCTGATGGTGGAATCGCCCTACAACACCTATCTGCATGCCGGGCTGCCCGTGGGCCCTGTGTGCAACCCCTCGGCGGCGGCCATGGAGGCGGCGCTGTATCCCGATGCGGATTTCATCCGCGAAAAATACCTGTACTTCTGCTCCAAGGATCCCAATACCGGCGAGTTGTACTTCTCCAGAACCCTGGAGGAGCATAACGCGGCCGTCAGTATTTATCAGCCCTTGTGGCAGGCGTACGATCAGCAGACAGGAGCACAGTAAAACCATGATGGAGCTGTTGTCCCCGGCAGGGGGTATGGAGCAGCTGAAGGCGGCTGTGCGGTTTGGCGCGGACGCCGTGTATGGCGGGCTGAACCGCTTTGGGCTGCGCGCGGCGGCGGATAATTTCACCTGGGACGCGCTGGCGGAAGCGCTGGGCATTGTGCACCGCGCCGGCAAGCGCTTTTATCTGACGCTGAATATTCTGCCTTATGATGAGGAGCTGGATCCCCTGGCCTGCGACGCGGCCCGCGCCTGGGAAATGGGCGTGGACGGGGCCATCGTCAGCGATCTGGGGGCATTTTCCCTGCTGGCAAAGCGGGTGCCCGGGCTGCCGCTGCATGTGAGCACCCAGGCCAACGTGATGAACGCGGAGGCCGCTCGGGTGATGATCAGCCTGGGGGCCCGGCGCATCGTGCTGTCCCGGGAGCTGTCCCTGGAGCGCATGCGGACGCTGCGTCGGCAGCTGCCGGAGGATGTGCATCTGGAAGCCTTTGTGCACGGCGCCATGTGCATGGCGCATTCGGGCCGGTGCATGCTCAGCGATTACCTGGCCGGCCGGGGCGGCAACCGGGGGGCCTGCGCCCAGCCTTGCCGCTGGCAGTATACGGTGACGGAAGCCAAGCGCCCGGAGGAGCCCATGCCTGTGATGGAGGACGCCCGCGGCACATACATCTTTTCCGCCTATGATTTGAATATGCTGTCCCATCTGCCGGAGATGCGGGACGCGGGCATTGCGTCCCTGAAAATCGAGGGCAGGATGAAGACGGCCTATTACGTGGCCTCCGTAACCCGGGTCTATCGCCAGGCGCTGGATCTGCTGGAAAAGGACGAGACTGCCTATCGCGCGGCCCTGCCAGGCTTGCAGCAGGAACTGCGCAAAGTGAGCCATCGGGACAGCAACACCGGTTTCTACTTTGGCGCGCCCCGTCCGGCTTCCGGGGCGGAGGGCTTCAGCCAAACCATGGAGTTTACCGGCCGGGTGCTGGACGCGCGGGACGGCGAGCTGCTGATCGAAGTAAAAAACCGCTTCCATACAGGGGATAAGCTGGAGGTGCTTTCGCCTGCCGGGGTTTATTCCCTGCCGGTGCGGCAGATTCGAAGGGCGGATACAGGGGAGAGCGTGCCCTTTGTATCCGTTGCGGGTCAGCGTGTGCTGGTGCCGGCGGATGTGCCTGCCGAAGCGGGGGATTACCTGCGGGGGCCCAACCGCAACCACCGGATGGATACAGGAGACAGTGCCGATGCGGATCATTGAGCTGACGGATTTTGCGCAGGAGGGTGCCGGCATGTTCTATCACCTGACCGATGCCCAGCTGCGCAGCAAACAGGAGCCCGAGAAGGGGATTTTTATCGCGGAGGGCCCCCGGGTGGTGCACACGGCCCTGGATGCCGGATATGTGCCGGTATCCCTGCTGATGCGCAGAAAGTTTGTGACGGATGAGCAGGGCATGGCCATCATCCGCCGGTGCGGGGCAATTCCGGTATATACGGCGCAGGACGCCCTGCTGGCGGAGCTGACGGGGTTCAAGCTGCAGCGCTCCTGGGTGCTTTGCGCCATGCGGCGGCCTGCTTCCCGCCCGATGGAGGCGGTGCTGCGGCATGCCCGCCGGGTGGCTGTGCTGGAGGGCATCACGGAGCCCTCCAATGTGGGGGCGATTTTCCGCTCCGCGGCTGCCCTGGGGGCGGATGCCATCCTGCTGACGCCCACCTGCTGTGATCCGCTGCACCGCCGGGCGGTGCGGGTTTGCATGGGGGCGGTTTTCCAGGTGCCCTGGGCGCGTACCGGGGAGGAACTGGGGTTTCCTGTGCTGCGGGAAAAAGGCTTCAGAACGGTGGGTATGGCGCTGCGGGAGAAATGCCTTTCCCTGGACGACCCTGCCCTGGCCGCCCAGGAGCGCCTGGCGGTCTACCTGGGCACGGAGGATACCGGGCTTTCGGAAGAGGCCATCCGGCAATGCGATGATCTGGTTCGGATTCCCATGGCGGCGGGCATTGATTCGCTGAATGTGGCCGCAGCGGCGGCCGTGGCCTTCTGGCAGCTGCGGGTGCGGGCATAATTCCGGCTGCGGGGCATACCTTCTACGGGGGTGTGCAATATGCTGCAGTTTCTGCTGTTCCTGGTACGCGATGTGCTGCTGCTGTTGGGCTATGTGTCCGGCGGCGGCAGCTTTCCCAAGCCGCTGAGCAAAAAAGAAGAGGCCGAGGCGCTGGAGGCCATGGGCCGGGGGGATGAAAGCGCCCGGGCCAGGCTGATTGAGCATAACCTGCGCCTGGTGGCCCATGTGGTGCGCAAATATACCGTGCCCGGATATACCGCGGATGATCTGGTGTCTGTGGGAACGCTGGGGCTGATCAAGGCGGTGAACACCTATAAGGCCGGTTCGGCCACGCCGCTGTCCACCTACGCGGCCCGCTGCATTGAAAACGAGGTGCTGATGCTGCTGCGCGCTTCCAAGAAGCGCCGGGGGGAGGTTTCCCTGAACGAGCCCATCGGTATGGATGGAGAGGGAAACGACATCAGCTTTCAGGATATCCTGGGCACGCCGCCCGATCTGGTGGAGGACGAGGCCATCCGGCGGGTCAATATGCAGCAGGTGCGGGCGGCCATCCGGCTGCTGCCGGAGCGGGAGCGTGCCGTGCTGGAGATGCGTTACGGCCTGCTGGGCGGCAAACCGCTGATGCAGCATGAGGCGGCGGAGCGGCTGGGGGTTTCCAGAAGCTATATTTCCCGCATTGAGTCCCGGGCCATTGCCCGTATCCGGGACGAACTGATGAAAAAGAAATGAGGACTTACACGAATGATCAAATTCGGACCGGCCGGCAATTCGGACAGGTTTTACAACGAAGGCTATAAATCCTCCCTGCAGGCGCCGGGCTGGCTGGCGGACATGGGGCTGACAGCATACGAGTATTCCTTTGGCCGCGGCGTTTCCTTGACGCAGGACACGGCGGAGCGCATCCGCCGGAAGGCGGAGGAGCACGGCATCACTGTGAGCGCCCACGCGCCCTACTTTATCAACCTGGCCAATCCCGACCCGGAAAAACGGGAGAACAGCTATCGCTACATCCTGGACGCGGCCCGGGCGGTCACCTGGCTGGGCGGGGAACGGGTGGTGGTGCACGTGGGGGCGGTGATGAAGCTGGAGCGCTCCCAGGCGCTGGAAAACTGCCGCCGGGGACTGCTGGAGGCGTACAGGCGCATGGAGGATGCCGGGCTGTCCCAGGTGCGGCTGTGCCCTGAGACCATGGGAAAATTCAGCCAGATCGGCGATCTGGAGGAAACGCTGGATTTTTGTCTGCTGGATGCGCGGATGCTGCCCTGTATCGATTTTGCCCATCTGCATGCGCTGACAGGCGGCGGCCTGCAAAAGCAGCAGGATTTTGTCCGGGTGCTGGACACCGTGGAACAGAAGCTGGGATTGGAGCGGGCCCGGCAGATGCACATGCATTTTTCCACCATTGAGTATACGCCCGCCGGCGAGAAGCGCCATCGCACCTTTGCCGAGCCCAAATACGGCCCGCGGTTTGAGCTGCTGGCGCCGCTGCTGAAAGCCCGGGGATACTGCGGCACGGTGATCTGTGAATGCAAGGGCACCCAGGCGGACGATGCCGCGGCCATGCGGGCCATGTGGGAGAGTGCCTGATACCGGCCCTCATAAAAAGCATGCTTGCAAAGTGCGTTTTGCGGGGGAGGACGTTGGGGCGCCGCCCCAAACCCCGCCGGGGAGGGAGCCCCTCCCCGGACCCCGGCACGCAGCGATGCGTGGGGCGCATTCAACAAACGATTTGCGCCTGTCACTTGCATGCCGTCCTGCGAGCTTCCGGGCACAAGAAAACCGGCGTCAGATCGAAGAAAATGAGCAAGCTCATTTTTTCGGACTGACGCCGGTTTTCGCTGTACGCTTGCGCACAGCAGGGCCAGCTTCGCTGGCCTGCCCGGAAGCGGGGAACAGCACTTCTATTTGAATTAGTTTTTGCTGCTTTTACGGCGGCAAACGGGGTCTCTCTGCTTCTCTCTTTGACGCAAAGAGAGAAGAACCCTCGTTCATCCCCTTTGTCGTTATGCCGGTATTACCGCTTTTTTTCGCGCGGTTACTGGGCCAGCTTCTGGGCTTCTTTCCAGGCCGCCTCCAGCTGCGGGTCGGACATATTGCCCAATTCCAGCATGGTATAGTCCATTTCCTCAGGCAGCTCTACAATGATATCCGGCGTGATGCCGATGCCATGCACGTTGTTGCCGTTGGGGGTGAAGTATTCGCAGTAGGTAAACTGGAAGCCCGTTTTGTTATCGCTCAGGGGCATCACATACTGCATAATGCCCTTGCCGTAGGTCTGGGTGCCCACAATGGTGGCGCGCTTGTAGTCCTGCAGGGCGCCGGTGAGGATTTCACTGGAGGAGGCGGAGTTGCCGTTGACCAGCACCACCAGGGGAATACTGTCCGCGCCGTCCTTGGTGTAGCGGGGATCCGTATCGCCGGAGAAGCGGGTTTTGGAGTAGACAACAAGCTTGTCATCCAGAAAACGGTCGGCGGCGTCCACGGCGGCATTGACCCAGCCGCCGGGATTGTCGCGCAGATCCAGGATCAGGCTTGTGGCGCCCTGGGCTTCCAGATCGTCAATGGCCTTATTGAAATCGCTGATCAGTGTATCGGTGGCAAACTGGTACATGGCCACATAGCCCACGTTGTTATCCAGCATGGTGGAATCCACATAATTGATATGAATGTCCGCGCGGGTGATGTCGAAGGTTTGCTCTTCCTCGCCCCGCAGCACCGTTACCTGAACGGACTTGCCCACATCGCCGCGCATGACATTGACGGCAGCCTGCATGGTTTCGGCGTATACCTCCACCTCGTTCTCGCCGTCCGTCACAAAGGTCAGGATGTCTCCCTTGCGCATGCCTGCGGATTCCGCGGGGGTATTGCGGAACACCCGGGTGATGGAAACCGTCTGTTCGTTGTAATTGGCCAGCAGCTGCACGCCGATGCCGGCATACTCGCCCTCTTCCTCTTCCCAGTAGGAGGCCCAGTTCTTTTCATCATAATAATAGGTATACGGGTCCTCCAGGGCGGAAAGCAGGCCGTTGATGGCTGTATCCAGCATGCTGTCCACGTTGGGCTCTTTATAATAATAGCCTTCGATGTACTGCAGCACTTCGTCCAGCTTTTCGTACTGCTTCAAACGCTCATATTCCTCCCGGGAAATGGTGACGGAGGAGCGATTGCGCAAGGTATCGGCCAGGGCGGTATAGGCCGCCGCGCCGCCGGTGAGAATGCACAGGATCATCAACAGAGCAACTACACGTTTTTTCATAACAGAATATGGCCTCCAGAAAAGTTTACAGGGTAATCTTGGTTTTGTTGGCGGAGCACTTTTTCATTTCCAGCAGCATTTTAAAGGTGACCGCGTCGTCAAACTTGCGCAGATCCAGCCCAATCTGCCGCTGCACCTTGTCCAACCGGTATACCAGGGTGTTGCGGTGAATATACAGCTGCCTGGCGGTGTCGCTGAGGTTCAGGTCCTTGCGGAAGAACATTTCCACCGTGGAGAGAATCTCCTCGCTGAACAGCCGGGAAGTGCGCCGGTTGAACAGCAGGCTGTGATAATGGGCGGCCGTTTCGGGCGGAATGTCGGCCAGAAAGCGCTCCAGCAGCAGGGAGGAATACAGATGCACGGTTTCCTCCTGGCGGTAGATGCGCCCGATTTCGATGGCGCGGCGGGCCTGCCGGTAGCTTTGGTGCAATTCGCTGGCGCGGGTGGTGGATTCGCCGATGCCCACCGTCAGCGGCAGGCCCGTTTCACTCAGCACTGTTTCCTGCATGGCGTTGGCCAGCTGGCGCAAGTCCTCCACATCCTCAATGCCCGAGGTGCATTTGATCAGCGCCGCGGAGTGGTTATCCATGGCCACCAGCACATCGTTGGCGGACAGGGGCAGGATTTCGGAAAGGATTTCCTTTGCGCTGCCGCCCTGCACCTGCAGCATGTGCAGCAGCATCACGCACCGGGGCATTTCGGCAGGAATGCGGTATTCGCTGATGACGGCATCCAGCTCGGCCATGCTCAGATCGTTCTGCAGCAGGCGCTGATACGCCCCGGATACGCCGCCGCTGAGGGAGCTGAGCTGTATCAGTGTTTCCACCAGCTGCGCCGCCATGCGGAGCACATCGTCCGGGGTGCCGTCGGGCGCGGTCAGGGTGTATTCCTGGCCGGAAACGGCCAGATACCGCGAGCCGTACATGGAAACGATTTCGCCGCTTTCCAAACCGGCAGGCAGCGGCAGCACCGTATCCTCCTGGGGTACCATGCACTGGCCGTTGGCATCCAGCAAAAAAAGACGGCTGCTCAAATGCCGGAAGGTTTGTCCGATTTTCACCAGAAGCTGCTGATCCATGCGCCGTCGCTCCTTTCGTGACAGCCGCCGCCCGGGCGCGCTGCTTTTGTTATCATAGCATAAAAAAAAGAAAAATAAAAGAGAAAACCTGCACGCTGTTACATTGCGGAGAAAGAATTCACAATTTGTGCATATTTTGTGCCTGCCGGGGAAGCCTGATGAAAAAAGAAGCGGGAGGCGGTTGGATGACCTTTGGTTCTTTTTTGCTTTCGGCGCTGGCGGTGCTTGTGCTGCTGGGCGTGGGCCAGCGGGTTCTGGACAGGATGCGTCTGCGGGACAGGACGGCGCTTTTGCTGATTGGCGCCATGTTTGTGGGCGGATTGATGCCGGATATTGATCTGGGGCTGGTGCGCGTCAACATCGGCGGCGCGCTGATTCCCCTGGGGGTCTGCCTGTATCTGCTCTTTACCGCGGATGAGACGGCGGAAAAGGTGCGCGGGCTGGTCGGGGCCGCGGCCACCGCCGCCGTCATCTATCTGCTGGATGGGCTTCTGCCCAGCGAGCCGGAAAACATCGCCCTGGATCCCATCTATATGTATGGCCTGATCGGCGGCACGGTGGGCTGGCTGCTGGGACGCTCCCGCCGGGGCGCGTTCATCAGCGGCGTGCTGGGCGTGCTGCTGGCGGATGTGCTGCATGCCGCCGTGCTGTGGGCGAACGGCGTGGAGCAGAAGCTGGTGCTGGGCGGCGCCGGGCTGTTTGACGCGGCGGTGATCAGCGGCATCCTGGGGGTGCTGCTGTGCGAGCTGGCAGGAGAATTGATGGAGCGGGCGGCCAGGGCGCAGGGCGTCGGGCCGGATGCCCGGCGGGTAAAAGTGCCGGAAAGGAGCAAACGGAAATGAGAGAAAAACTTGCGGCTGTTTTGCTGGCGGCGCTGATGCTGCTGCCTGCGGCTGCCCGGGGAGAGGCGGCGGAGGTATACCGCATCCTGGATGAAGCGGGGCGGTATCTTACCGCCTATGCCGGGCGGCCGGAAACGGGGGATGAGTATATTGCCCATGACAACGGGCACTATGTGATCGCTTCGGTGGATGCCGCTTCCCACACAGCCCGGGCGGAAAGAAAGGGGGAATACCCGATGCCGGATGTGCGCTGGGTGCAGGAGGACAGCCGGGCCGTATCCTCCAGCCGGCGCGCCGTGGCGCTGTACTGCACTCACAGCGATGAAAGCTATGAGCCCACGGACGGGGATGCCAGCGTTACCCCTCGGGGCGGAATCTATGATGTGGCGGAAAGCCTGAAGGCCAATTTGGAGGCCCAGGGCATTACCGTGTATTATGATGACAGCACCCACCTTCCCCATGATAACGGCGCCTATCGGCGCAGCCGGGCCACGGCGGAGGAACTGCTGAAAAACGGCGTGGACGCCATTTTTGATGTGCACCGGGACGGCATTCCCGACCCTGATCAGTACCGAACCACCATCGACGGGGAGAAGGCCAGCATGGTGCGATTGCTGGTGGGCCGCTCCAACCAGAACGCGGAGAGCAACAAGGCCTTTGCCGCGGAGATCAAGGCGGTGGCGGACGCCCTGTATCCGGAGCTGGTGCGGGATATCTACATCGGAAAAGGCACCTACAACCAGGATTTGTCCCCCCGCGCCGTGCTGATGGAATTTGGAACGCATACCATTGAAAAGGAACGGGCGGAGCAGGCCACCCAGTATATGGCGGCCGCCATCCAGAAAACGCTGTACGGCGGCGTAACCGGCGCGGCGGGCACCGCGGAGTCCGCCGGGGAAAGCAAAGGGGTATGGACAGGCGTTGCCTGGATGCTGGGTCTGGTCATTGTGGGCGCGTGCGTGTTCGCGCTGGCTTCCACAGGCGGCGTGAAGCCGGCGGCGGAAAAACTGAAGGATGGCGCCCGCCAGCTCACCGGCGGATTATTTGCCAGAAAGAATAAAGAATAAACAAAACTTTTCCAAATATATTGACAGCATCCCTTTCCATCGCATAGAATTGTTGAAAATACCAAGGGAGGGCAGAAGAATGCTGCAGGATAGAATTCGAGAAGGATTGACGTTTGACGATGTGCTGCTGGTACCCCGCAAAAGCCGGGTGCTGCCCAAGGATGCCGACCTTTCCATCCAGCTGACCCCCAAAATCAGGCTGAATATTCCCATTCTGTCCGCGGCAATGGATACGGTGACGGATTCCAAAATGGCCATCGCCATGGCCCGGGAGGGCGGCATCGGCGTGATTCATAAAAATATGACCATTGCCGAGCAGGCCTCCCAGGTGGACAAGGTGAAGCGCAGCGAGCACGGCGTTATCACCGATCCCTTTTATCTTTCGCCCACCCATCTGATTGCGGATGCCAAGCGGATGATGGGCAAATACCGCATCAGCGGCGTGCCCATTACGGAGGGGAAAAGGCTGGTGGGCATCCTGACCAACCGCGACCTGCGGTTTGAGACGGATGAAAATCGCCAGATCGGCGAGGTGATGACCAAGGACAACCTGATCACCGCGCCCATCGGCACCACGCTGGACGAGGCCATGCACATCCTGGCCAAGCACCGCATCGAAAAGCTGCCCCTGGTGGATGATCAGTACAACCTGTGCGGCCTGATCACCATCAAGGACATTGAAAAGGCCATCAAGTATCCCAACAGCGCCCGGGATGAAAACGGTCGCCTGCTGTGCGCCGCCGCCGTGGGCGTCAGCCGGGACACCATGGCCCGCATTCGCGCCCTGGTGGAGGCCAAGGTGGATGTGATTTCCATCGATACCGCCCACGGCCACAGCCTGGGCGTGCTGAAAACCATTGAGGAAATCCGCCGGGAATTCCCGGATATTCAGCTGTTTGCCGGCAACGTGGCCACGGCGGAAGCCACCCACGATCTGATTGCCGCCGGCGTGGACTGCGTCAAGGTAGGCATCGGCCCCGGCTCCATCTGCACCACCCGCGTGGTGGCGGGCATCGGCGTGCCCCAGATCACCGCCGTGGCGGATTGCGCCAACGAGGCGGACAAGCACGGCATCCGCATCATCGCGGACGGCGGCATCAAGTATTCCGGGGACATCGCCAAGGCCCTGGGCGCGGGTGCCTCGGCCGTGATGCTGGGCGGCGTGCTGGCCGGCACCGAGGAGAGCCCGGGCGCCGTGGAAATCTATCAGGGCCGTTCCTTCAAGGTTTACCGCGGCATGGGCTCCATGGGCGCCATGGAACAGTCCCAGGGCAGCCGGGACCGCTATTTCCAGGAGGACGCCAAAAAGCTGGTGCCCGAAGGCGTGGAAGGCCGCGTGCCCTATAAGGGCGTGCTGGCGGATACCATTTTCCAGATGGTGGGCGGTCTGCGCGCCAGCATGGGATACTGCGGCTGCGCCACCATTGACGATATGCGCCGGGATGCGGAATTCATCCGCATCACCAACGCGGGCCTGCAGGAAAGCCATCCCCACGATATCTATATCACCCGGGAGGCGCCCAACTATTCCCGCAGCAGCGGCATGTAATGCTGATTGCAGGAACAGTACGGGAAAAAGGAACGGAGGGGAACGCTTAGGAAAACGCTTCTCTTTTGAGTCAAAAGAGAAGCAGAAAACCCCGTTTTTCGCCGTAAAAGCAGCAAACGACCCATGAAACAAGGATGCTGCCCACCACTTCCGGGCAGGCCAGCGAAGCTGGCCCTGCTGTGCGCAAAGCGCACAGCGAAAACCGGCGTCAGACCGGAGAAAATGAGCAAGCTCATTTTTCCGGACTGCCGCTGGTTTTCTTTTGCCCGGAAGCTCTCTTGGCGGCGTTCAAGTTACAGGCGAAAATTGTTTGTTATTGTGTCCAAGCCGGTTCGCCGACTGGCTTCTTTGCAGCTTTCTTCCCCGGGAAGAAAGCGCGTCCCCCTTCCCGTCAATAGGATAACCGAATCAGATGCTATATCAGCGGGCTTACCAGCGGTCTGCTGCCGGCCCTGCGCTCCACCCGGTAAAAGCCGATCAGGTTGCCGGGACGGGTTTGGCGGTATACCTGCTGAACGGCGGCGGCATCGGACAGCTCAAAGCGCACGCTCAGGCCGCAGCCGATGGATACGTCCCGGGGGGTTGAGATCGCCTGGGCGCGGATTCCGCTGCGCCGCAGGGCAGCCTCAAAGCGCATCACCTGCTGGCGGGAACGGAACGCGGCGATACCGAATATTTCCTGCATAAGCATGCCCTCCAATCTCTGCTCATAGCATAGTATGAAACGCGGCCTGTCCGCGTGCGGGAGGGATGAAATGATTTATCTGGATAACGCGGCCACCAGCTGGCCCAAGCCGCCTCAGGTGCTGCGGGCGGCAGCCGGGGTGATGCAGCAGCCCTTTGGCAACCCGGGGCGGGGCGGGCACAGCGCGTCCCTGCGGGCAGGCCGGGTGGTAAATGCCTGCCGGGAGGCGGCGGCGCAGTATTTGGGAGTGGCGCCGGAGCGAATCATCTTTACGCTGAACTGCACCGATGGCCTGAACCTGGCGCTGCGGGGCATGCTCCATCGGGAAGATCACGTGCTGGTGACCCACGACGCGCATAACGCGGTGATGCGCCCCTTGGCCGGGATGGAAGCGCGGGGGGAGATTACCCTGAGCGTGCTGCGGGCGGGAGCGGATGGCATCATCCCTGAAGAAGCCTTGACGGAGGCAGTGACTCCGGCGACGGCGCTGTGCGTGCTGACTCATGCCAGCAATGTCACCGGTACACTGCAGCCGGCGCGGGAGCTGATCAGGGCGGCGCACGGGTTTGGACTGCCTGTGCTGCTGGACGCGGCCCAGACCGCCGGCGCCGTCAGTCTGCGGGGGCTGGGGGCGGATATGGTGGCCATGCCGGGGCATAAGGGCCTGCTGGGGCCCATGGGAACGGGCATCCTGTACGTGGGCGAGCATGTTTCCCTGCGTCCCTTGCGGGAAGGGGGAACGGGCTCTGCCAGCGAAAGCGTGCATCAGCCCGAGCTGCTTCCCGATCGCTATGAAAGCGGCACGCTGCAGCTGCCGGCCATTGCCGGGCTGCTGCAGGGCATCCGCTTTGTTCAAGCGCATGGGGAGGATATCCATCAATATGAAACCTATCTGATTGATCAGCTGCGTCAAAGGCTGGAGGATATTCCCGGCGTAACGGTGTACGGCAATGGCGCTGCGCCCCATGTGGGTGTGCTCAGTTTTAATATCCAGGGGCGGGAAAGCGCGGAAACGGCTGATTTGCTGAATGGACTGGGTTTCTGCCTGCGGGGCGGGCTGCATTGCGCGCCCTGTATGCACCGATGGCTGGGCACCCAGGGAACGGTGCGGGCCAGCGTAGGCCCTTATTCCACCGAAGCGGAAATCACCCGTCTGGCGGAGGCTGCAGCCGGGTTGGCCGCAAACAAAGCGCAATGATACTGTTTATCATCTAAAGAATTAAATCCGCAAATTAGAAGTTTGGCGGGGAGGGGAACGCTTCTCTTTTGAGTCAAAAGAGAAGCAGCCCCCCCTTTATCGTCATAAAAGCAACAACATCAGATTGAAGCAGGAGTGCCGTTCCCCGCTTCCGGGCAGGCAGGCAAAGCTGGCCCTGCTGTGCGCAAGCGCACAGCGAAAAACCGCCGGACAGACCGATAAAACAAGCAAGCTTGTTTTTCGGCTGGCCTGCGGTTTTTCTTCTGCCCGGAAGCTCGCATGGCACCATGCAAGTGACAGGCGCAAATTGTTTGTTATTGTATCCAAGCCGGTTCGCCAGCTGGCTTCTTTGCAGCTTTCTTCCCCGGGAAGAAAGCGCGTATTCTTTCCCCGTCTAATTTCTGTTGTTCATGCAGTTGTAAGCGGTATAAAACAGACCTGCTTTTCCAGCGCGGAAAAGCAGGGGAAGGACGTTTGTGATTTTGGGAAAACGGACACAGTTTGCGGGATAAGGCCCGCGCATGCCTTATTTTTTCGTGGTGGTTTTCTTGGCAGCGGATGTCTTTTTGGAGGAGGCGGCCGTTGTCTTTTTGGCTGTGGATGTTTTCCTGGCGCTGGAAGCCGCGCTTGTCGTCTTCTTGGCAGAGGCCGTCGTCTTCTTTTTGGCCGATGCTGCCGTGGTTGTCTTTTTAGCGGAGGAAGCAGCCTTCTTCTTGGGGTTCTTGATCACCGTGGTTCCTGCGGGGGCTGTGGCAGTGCCGGAGGAAACGGTGCCGGAAGAGGCGCTGGTATCCGTGCTGGTCAGGTTCATCAGCCCGCCCAGCAGGCCGCCCAGCCCGCCGCCGGAGGAAGAAGAACTGCTGCCGCTGTTGGAGGAGCCGCCGCCCATCAGCCCGCCCAGCAGGCTGCCCAGCCCGCTGCCGGAGGAGGCGCTGCCGCCCCCCAGCAGGCCGCCCAGCAATCCGCCCAGCCCGCCGCCGGAGGAATTGCCGCCGCTGGTATCCGTGCTGGTCAGGTTCATCAGCCCGCTCAGCAGCGGCGCGGCCACGGTAAGGATCTTGATGACAGTGGCTAAATCGACGCCAGACTTCTGGACCACGGCGCGGGTGGCCTCTTCTTCCGTTTTGCCGTTCATTTCAGGCAGGGCGGACAGCACGCTGCGCACATCGCTGGCGGAGGCGCCAGCTTCCTGGCTGATATTCTGCACATCGCTGCTGCTGTCCAGCAGGGAGGAAAGCAAAGAAGTGATATCCATACGCGATGAATACTCCTTTCGGACTTTTTTTCAATTATGCGCCCAAGGAGGGGCTGCCGTCAAGAATTTTCGCGTTTTTGTTGAAAAAGCGTAAATTTCATGTATAATGATATTGTGTCAAACGTAATTTGTAAGGGATTGGAGTGATTCGCAGATGTCTGAAAAGAAACAGCATAAAATCGTTTCCGCCTCCACCGGCGCTCAGATGAGCAAGGAGGAGGCGGCTGCCGCCAACCTGGCCGCCAAGAAGGCCGCCGCTCCCGTGGGAAATGCCATGCCCTACCGCATCGGCGCCATCGTGCTCTGGCTGGCCGCCATCGGCTTTGAGGTGCTGGCCGTGCTGGTCACCTTCGGCAAGGTTGATCTCAAGTTTATGCCCACGCTGTACCAGATGATCGCCTTCCTGGTGCTTGACCTGGTGTGCCTGATCATCGGCTCCCAGTTGTGGAAGAAGGCCAACCACATCAAGCCCGCTTCTGAAAAGAACAAGGTCAAGTTCTGGCTGTGGAACAACATGGGCCTGATCATGACCATCGTATGCTTCGTGCCCTTCATCATCCTGCTGCTCACCAACAAGAACGCGGATAAGAAGATGAAGGTTGTGGGCGTGGCCTGCGCTGCCATTGTGGTGATCATTGGCGGCCTGCTGGGCTATGACTGGAACCCCGTTTCCGCGGAGCAGAAGGAAGCTGCCATGGCCGCCATCACCGGTGAAGTGCTTTGGACCAACAGCCTGGGCGGCAAGGTATACCATACCCACGAGGATTGCCAGGCGCTGAACCGCACCGAAGAGCTGGTGCAGGGCAGCGTGGAGCAGGCCATCGCCGCCAACCGCACCCGCCTGTGCGCGTTCTGCGCCCGCCGCGATGCCATCACCGGCGTGATGACGGATGAAGGCGAAGCCCTGGATGCTTCCGAAGTGCAGGAAGTGGTGGAGCAGGTAACGGAAACGGTGCCCGAGGTGCCCGCGGCCTGATTCCGCTTCTGCAAAAAAAACAGCATCCCTTTTCGATGAAGAACCGGGAGGGGTGCTTTTTGTTTGGAATAATATGCGGTTTTGCTTTTGCTGTCGTCTGAAAAATGAGATGGATCAACAGAAGTTGGATGGGGGTTCGGACGAGGGTTCTTCTCTTTTGAGTCAAAAGAGAAGCAGAAAACCTCGTTTTAACGCCGTAAAAGCAACAGTCACAAACTGAAGCAGGAATGCTGTTCCCCGCTTCCGGGCAGGCCGGCGAAGCCGGCCCTGCTGTGCGCAAGCGCACAGCGAAAAACCGCCGGACAGACCGATAAAACAAGCAAGCTTGTTTTTCGGCTGGCCTGCGGTTTTTCTTGTGCCCGGAAGCTTGCATGACGACATGCAAGCAACAGGCGCAAATTGTTTGGTTCAGCGCCCAAGCCGGTTCGCCAGCTGGCTTCTTTGCAGCTTTCTTCCCCGGGAAGAAAGCGCGTATTCTTCCTTTGCCAATTTCTGTTTGTGCATGTAGAGAAAAGAAATAGTATCAGAAAGCAAAGGAGCCTTTGGCGCGGAAGCTTGGAGACCACTCAGACTTCCATCGTTTTTTCTTGCGGATTCCAGCTTAAAACACCGTTATTTGCGTCTTCCGTTGAAGGACCAGTCGGTCTGCAGCAGCTCGTCCAAAGACGCGGGATAAACGCCCTCCTGGCGCAGCACAAAGCCCAGGTCGCAATTGAGGTTCCTTCCGGCACTGGGCACAACGATATCCGCCGCCTCTGCCGTGGTACCTTCCGCGGGCAGCAGCACGCTGGCGGCCAGGGGGAAATCGCTGCGCTGCACGGTGGGCAGCAGCTCCTGGGGATAATCCGCCTGCAGGGTGTAAAGGCCGGGGTACAGGTTCTCCACCAGATAATGGCCCATGCTGTCCGTTACGGTTTCCGCCGCCAGCTCGCCGTATTGGTACAGGCGGATGCGAATGCCGGGCAGATTGGGCTCGCCGCCGTCCTGCAGGCCGTTGCCGTTCAAATCCAGCCAGGCGGTATCACCCAGGGAACCCATGGCGCCGATGCCGATGTCGCAGGCGCGCATATCCGCGCCCATGGCAACCGGGAAGAAATCGTCCTGTCCCACGGGAATATCCGGGCTTTCTCCGGGCAGGGAGGCCGGGCGCAGCGGCGCATCGGCCGGGCGGGCATAATTATAGCGCTCATCCGGCAGATCGCAGGTCAGCCTGTAGCTGCCGGGCTTCAGCTTGGTAAATTCAAAGGCGCCCTGATCATCCGTGGCGGCAGTGGCCAGGGGCTTGTCCTCACCCTGCAGGAACAGGGACACGGTACGTCCGGCCACCCCGTTGAGGGAACCGTCCAGACTCCAGACATGGCCGGCCACCCGAGCATAGCGCAGAATGCCATATTCCGGCGCCGCGTCCTCTCCGTCCGCAAAGGCGATGTCCGAGGTCCAGAAGCCGCCGGAAAGCACGGCGGAGTTCCCCTCAGCGGGAATGCAGTCGCTGTCCAGCGTCACCCGCAGGGAGTAGGCCCCCGGCACCAGCGCAGCAATGGAAAACTGCCCATCCTCGCCGGTCTGCAGGGTATAGGAGGTGGGGCCGTTTTTGCTTTTCAGCGTCAGGGTAATGCCGTCCGCACCGATGTCCTCCGCGTCCTGCAGGCCGTTGTTTTTCAGATCATAGTAAACCCGGCCGCTGACCCGGGCAGGGGCGGCGGCAGCGATGTTTCGCCCTGCCAGTTCCTCGCCAATGCCGATGTTCAGCGCCGCGGTGCCTTCTCCAAGGGCCCGGGGCGGGAAGGGGGAGGCGGCGTCGTATGCAAAGCACAGGCCATCCGGCAGCGTCATTTGAAGGGTGTAAGCGCCGGGCCGCAGCCCTTCCAAACGATAGGAGCCATCCTCGGCAGTGACCGTTTCATAAGTGATATCCAGATCGGTATTGCGGGCCTGCAAAGAAACGCCGGCCAGCATGCTGTCCGAACTGTCCAAAGCGCAGTTCAGGTTGATGTCCCGGTACAGGGTGCCGGAGAGCGTGCCGGTGTATACCGCGTACAGCGCCGGGCTGGTCAGGTCGTCTGCCACGTTCACCGGGAAGAACCCGGAGCGCATGGTATCCTCATCGGAGAAGGGATCGGTGAAGGCGGCGTTTTCCGGCAGCACGTATTCCAGCTGATAGGTGCCGGGCAGCGCGCCTTTCAGGTAAAAGCTGCCGTCCTCATTGGTGTAGGCGGTGGTGGCCGCGGAGAATTCCGCGCCCGATTCATCCAGCAGCAGCACCTTTACGCCCTCGATGCCGCCTTCTCCGGGCAGAGCGTCAATGCCGGTGCGCAGCAGCACCTGGCCGGATACGGTGGCGCTGCGGAACATGCCGCCGCTGACGCCCGCAACGCTCTGCCCCGGCGTCAGGGAGATCACCCGGGTTTCTCCGTATTCGGGCGTCTGGGAAGCCACCTTGTTTTCAACCGCCGCGCCGGATTCGGACAAGTCGGTAAAAACGTAGGCGTCCACCAGCCCGAAGCGGATGGTATGCGGGGCGGGAAGCAGGTTGGAGAAAGCGTAGTGTCCCTCTCTGTCCGTGAGGGTCTGGGCCACCACATCGCCTTCGGCATTCACAGCCTGAACGGTAAAGCCCTCCATGCCGGTTTCATTTCCATCCTGCACGCCGCTCAGGTTTTCATCGTTGAACAGGACGCCGCTGACAGAAGCGGGCAGGGTCACGCCGGCATAGAGCTGGGTTTCCTGCGCGTGGGGAACGGTGATGGGCTGGGTCAGGTTTCCGGTGGCGGAGGGAGAAACAAAATCGTTGTTGTCCCCGTCGACGGTGAACACCTGCCCATCGGGCAGCTCCAGGCGGATTTCGCATTCTCCGCCCCGCAGCACGGGAATGTACGCTATGCCTTCTCCATCGGAAACGGCTGCGGCGCGGGCCTTGTCATCCACCAGGATTTCCAGCAGCGCGCCGGAAAACACGGGCTCGTCCCCGTCAAAAGCGCCGTTTACATTGATATCGTTATACAGCTGCACCGTCAGGGAGGTGACGGGCATCACGCCGACGGGCTTGACTGCTGTGATCTGCTGATCTTCCACAGCAACCGTTGTGGAATCGGTAAAGCTGTACCCGCCGGTCAGCAGGGAATCCCCGCCGGGCAGGGTGAACATGACGCTTTCCGGCAGGGATACCTCCAGGGTGTACGTGCCGGCCAGCAAGCCTTCAAAACGGTAGGCGCCGGAGGCGTCGGTGGTCATTTCCCGGGATACCCCGGCTTCCGTGCTGAACAGGCGCACAGCGGCCCCGGCGAAGCCGCCCTCCCCGGCGGACTTCCGGCCGTCCGAGTCCGCATCGTCCCACAGCATGCCCTCCACACTGCCTGTGCTGACCGTGCCCACGCCGACGCCCAGGCTGGTGCCCCGCTCCACTTTCACGGGTTCGGACATGCCGTAGCCGCTGTCGCAGGGGGGGATGCTGTTGTACCATACGCTGATTTTGCTGCCCAGGGGCCCGATGATGTAGGGCGCGGGCAGGGAGGCAGCCACGCGGTAGGTTCCGGGGGTGAGCTTCCAGAAGGTGGCGTCGCCGTCCTGATCGCTTTTGACGGAGGCCACCTCCACCCATTCGCCGTTCATTTCATACAGCAGGGTTACCTCTACGCCGCGCAGCAGCGTTTCGTTTTCACTGCGGCCGCCGTTCTGGTTCAGGTCTTCAAAAACGATGGCCTTGATATAGCAGGAGGATTTTGACGCGCCAATGTGGGCGTTTTCGATATGCGCTCCCTCCGCCAGGGAAAGGGGCATGCTGAAGCTGCTGCCGCCGGCATTGGGCAGCATGATGCTGCCGTCCTGCCGGGGCAGGATGAACTGATGGTCGGCGGGCAGCACGGCCCGCAGCCGGTAGGTGCCGGCGTCCAGGCCGGTAAAGCTGTACGCGCCGTCCTGATCCGTAAAAAGCTTCTCCACCTGCGCTTCGCTGCCGTCCTCATTCACGCGGAACAGCGTAACGGCGGTGCGGCCCAGGGCGCGGGCATTCTCCGTGTATACGCCGCTGCCGCCATCCAGCCAGGCATGGCCGGAAATGGATGCGCTGCCGGCCAGACCGGTCTGGGGAAGCAGGAAAAGCAGAATCAGCAGCGGCAGGAGAACAGATAATAATCTGCGCATGGTGAAGCCTCCGTAGTGTGGAATGAAGAAGGGTTATCGGAAGGGGCAGGGCTGCGGGTAAAGGGGCAGCGGCGGGGGACAGGGCGGCGGGCAATTGCCGGAATACATCGGCCGGCAGGCGGTGAGCCAGGCCTCCACACAGACGTCCAGCCAGGCCTCCAGCTGCTCTCCGCAGCGGCAGTCGCAGGGGCGGGCCAGGCGGACAAAGGCATTGGCCGATGCCCGGGCGCAGTCCGCGTGCCGGGGGTCAAACAGCCGCAGCTGCACCGGCACATCCAGGAAAGAGGAAAGGCAAAAGCTGTCGCCGCAGGCGTCACATACGGTACAGGATACCGGAATGTGAACGTCCAGCGCAGCGCCGCCCCGGCATCCGGATTCCCGCCTTTGGGCCCGGATGCCGTTTTCATCGGCCTGGATGCAGGTAAGCCGCAGGGGCGGCTGCGCGCCGCAGGGCAAATCGCATACAGGCAGGGAAAAACGCTGATAACGCAGATAGACCCGGCCGGCGCCGATGATCTGCTGCATCAGATAGCCGCCGGTGGGGGCAGGGGAACAGGGGGGCATGGGCCTTCCCCCGCAGGAAGGCGCGGAAAGATCTCGCATGATGACAGCCTCCTTGATGGAGTGAAGGGCAAAGCCCTTCCGCTGCATCCTATTCCGGCAGGCCGTTGTCGGTGACAGCCACCGTGCGGCCCGCGGCGTCATACACCACCGCCTGGTCGTATTTGGATTTATGCCACAGCCGCTTCATATCCAGGGAGAGGGTTACATCCTCACTGGTGGCGCGGGTGCCGATGCGATAAACCCCGTTGGCCGGCAGCACCGCGTCGTCCGGAAGATTTACAGTATCCTCGCCCCGGGAGGAATAGAGGATCCAGCCCGCCAGGGAAATATCCTCCGCGGCGCTGTTGCGCAGCGTCAGCATATCCTGGGCCGGGTCGATCACCGCCTGAATGCTGTAGGAAGGCTGTTCCCAGGCAAGCTCCGCCACAGCGCACTGGCCGGACCGGAGCGTAAGCTCGTAGCCGGTGGGGGTATCCTGGGTGACATACACCGCAGCGCCGCAGCGTCCGTAGCGCTTCAGGATAGAGGACGCGGGGGTGTCCGGCTCCTGGGCGGTGGAGGTGCAGATCAGGGCCACGCTGGGCATTACGGCGGCAACAAAGCTTTCGCTGCTGGCGCTGTTGTCCCCGTGGAAGGGCACCTTCAGCAGGTCTGCCGGGCCGATCAGGCCGGCGGCCATCAGCTCCGCCTCTTCCTCCAGCTTCATATCGCCGGTGAACAGCAGCGTGCCTTCCGCCGTATCCACATAGAATACCAGGGAGTTGTTGTTCTCGTTTACCGTGTTGCATGTAAGCGGGCCCACCACCCGCAGCGCGGCGTCCCCGGCCAGGGAAAGCGTATCCCCGGCGTTCAGATAGCGCACGCTGTCGCCCCGCAGGGCGGCGGCAAGCTCCATGGGATGCTGCCCGGGCTTCACGTCATAATAGATGGCGGCGGCATACCAGGCGTCCACGCCGATATCGCTTTGGGCCAGGGCCGCCAGCCCGCCATAATGGTCCTTGTCACAGTGGGTCAAAAAAACGCCGTCCAGATGCTGAATACCATACTGCCGCAGGGTTTCCCGCAGCAGGCCGTAGGTATAGTCGTAGCCGCTGTCAATCAAATAAGCGCGATCTTCCAGCAGCAGCAGCAGGCAGTCCGCCTTGCCCATGTTCAGGGCAATGAGCCGGACGCCGGGGGCTTCGCTCTGAGCGGCGCAGCCGGACAGGCATAAGGAACAAAGCAGGAAAAGCAACAGCATCAAAGCCGTCATGCGGCGCACAAAAATCACCTCTTTGCAGATTAAAATAGCGAAAAGGGAGGCTTTATCCCCTAAAAGCCGGAAATTTTACAAGCGTAAAGGTGACATCAAAAGGGGTTGCGCTTGTTCTTTTTCCCGGCCCATGGTACAATCGGTTTAAAGAGGAAACGAAAGGGAAAACCGATGGACGAAACGATGATGCGCCTGGCGCTGGCCGAGGCGGAAAAAAGCGGAGCGGATGTGCCGGTGGGCGCGGTGGTGGTAAAGGACGGCCAGGTGGTCGCCAGCGCGCACAACCAGAGGGAAGCGGGCGGCGGCCCCTTTGCCCATGCGGAGATGCTGGCCATGCAGCGCGCCTGGAAGGCCCTGGGAAACCGCCGGCTGCAGGGCTGCACGCTGTATGTTACCCTGGAGCCCTGCCCCATGTGCGCCGGGGCCATGGTGATGGCCCAGCTGGACGCCTGCGTTTTTGGCGCCTACGACGCCCGTCAGGGCTGCTGCGGCAGCGTGTATGATCTGCCGCATGACCCGGCGTTTTTCCATCGGGTGGCCTGCACGGGCGGCGTGCTGGAGGGAGACTGCGCCGCCCTGCTGCAGCGGTTCTTTCGGGACAAAAGAAAATAACCTTTTCTATTATAATGGAAACACCGCCGGGATGTAAACCTTCAAATATGACCAGAATGTAACATTTTAAAAAATGTCTGTAACCTCTTGCGGTATTTTTGTGAATGTGACATAATAAATGCACTGTGCAGCCGGCAATAAGGCTGCGCGCAGAAAGGAAGTCCAAAATGAAGAATGCCAAGAAAATAATCGGGATATGCGTTTTGATTGTGGCCGTGCTGGCAATTGCCGGCGTACTGCTGTATCACCGTTTTGCCTATAAAGCGGATGAAGCCCCCGTTTCCGCCGAGACGATTGTGCCCGCTGAAACCGCGGCTGTGACCGACGCGCCGGAAACCACGGCGGTGCCGGCGGCTACCGAAATCCCCGAAACGACGGATGCGCCCGCGGTGGATGCCCGGGAAACCGTGCCCCCCGATACCGTGGTGGCCACGGTCAACGGCAAGGAGATTACTGCCCGCAACGCGGACAGCATGGCGTATCTGCTGTACAACTACCAGGTTGCCACAGAATACCCGGATTATAACAGGGCCATCGAGTATTTGATTCAGCAGGAGGTGCTGGATGACCACCTGGAGAAGGGCGGTTACAAACAGTTCACCGAGGAAGAGGAAAAGGCCTTCGACAACGAGGCGGCGGCCGAATGGGAAGCCCGGCTGGACGATTATGTGAACACCTACCTGACAGAGGATACGGACGAGGCCCGGGCGGAGATGCGCAAGCAGGGCGAGGAGTACTTCGCTTCCATGCATGTTACCCTGGAGGATGTGAAGGAGCAGCTGAAACAGAACGAAGCCATGGCCCGGCTGCAGAAGGATCTTACCGGCGGCTATGAGCCTACGGAGGAGGAAATCCAGGAGGTATTCAGCCAATACGGCGCCCAGTATAAGGCGCAGTATGAAGGCAATGTGGCCATGTATGAGTTTTACACCCGGTATTATGGCTACGAGAGCTGGTATGTGCCCGAGGGCTATCGCTCGGTGATCCACATCCTGCTGGAGGTGGATGACGACGTCATGAAGGCGTATACCGATGCCCAGGCCCAGCTGGAAGAAGCCCAGAGCGCCGAAACGGTGGACGAAGCTGCCGTGAAGGCCGCGGAGGAACAGCTTGCCGCTGCCCGCGCTGCGGTGATCGACTCCCGCCAGGAAACAATTGATGAAATTTACGCCCGCCTGGAAAAGGGCGAAAGCTTCCAGAGCCTGATTGCGGAGTACGGCACCGACCCCGGCATGCAGGATGAAACCACCCTGGCCCAGGGCTATCATGTGCATCAGGACAGCATCCTGTGGGATCCCGCGTTTACGGAGGGCGCTTTCCAGGAGGGCATGCAGAAGCCCGGCGACGTCAGCCAGCCCGTGGTGGGCCAGTATGGCATCCATATTTTGTATTACCTGCAGGATGTGCCCGGCGGCCTTAACATGACGGACAGCATCCATGACGAGATTGCCGAATACCTGGTGACTTCCAAGGTGAATACAGCCTTTAACGCCGAGTATGCCGAATGGGAAAAGGAGCTGGAAATCGTTCGCAATGACGATGCGATTGCCAAGCTGAATGCCCAGGCCCTGGCTGAACAGGAGGCACAGAAGGCGGCCCAGGCCACCGACGCGCCGGAAGCTCAGCCGGAGGAACAGCCGGAGGAACAGCCGACGGAGGCGCCCACGGCGGAAGAAACCGAACAATCCGCCCAGTAATTGCGGCACAATTTAAGAGATAGAACCGGCAAATCGAACCTTTGAAAAGGGATTCCGCGCTTTCTTCCCGGGGAAGAAAGCTGCAAAGAAGCCAGCGGGCGATGCGGCTTGGACGCAATAACAAACAATTTGCGCCTGTAACTTGCATGTCGCCGTGCGAGCTTCCGGGCATAAGAAAAGCCTGAAAAATTCCGATAAAACAAGCAAGCTTGTTTTTCGGCAATTTTTCAGGCTTTTCCCTGTGCGCTTTGCGCACAGCCGGGCCAGCTTCGCCGGCCTGCCCGGAAGCGGTGATTACACTCCTGTTTCAGTTTGCTGTCGTCGCTTTTATGGCAACAAACGAGGTTTTCTGCTTCTCTTTTGGCTCAAAAGAGAAGCGTTCCCTCCTTCGTCAAAGTTCAGCTTACGCATACTGCTTTTACGGCGACAAACGGGGTTTCTCTGCTTCTCTCTTTGACCCAAAGAGAGAAGACCCCGTCCGTACCCTTCCTGTCCAATTCCAGTTTGTGTATTCAGCTATTTAGACGGGAAACAGTAAAAAGGAAAGCGATCAGAGCCCCGGCGATCCTGTCCGGAAACGTATGGGTGTGAAAGTCAAATATCCGATTCATTTTTCATCCGCCAGGGCCTCGCGCTGGGGCACGGTTACCAGCTTGTCATAGCAGGAGAAGGCGTTTTCCACCAGCGCGCGGTCCGGCCGCGGCGTTATCAGGCTGATCAGGGGTACAATCAACAGGCCGGCCAGCATGCAGAAGGCGCCGGCATTGATGGGCGATTGAAGCAGCGCCGGAAAGCTTGGACGCAGGAAAATGTTGGCAACCATTACAACGGTGGAGAAGATAAAGCTGCACCAGCAGGCAATGGCGGTGGTTCGCCTCCAGTACAGGCCGAACAGGAAGGGCGCCAGAAATGCGCCTGCCAGCGCGCCCCAGCTGACGCCCATCAACTGCGCGATGAAGGTGACGTTGGAGCGATACTGCACGATGGCGAGCACCACGGAAATACCGATGAATACCACAATCAGCGCGCGCATGATACGCACCTGGCGGCTTTCATCCATTTTCTTGATCACATGCCCCTTCAGCAGGTCGATGGTCAGGGTGGAGCTGGAGGCCAGCACCAGCGAGGACAGGGTGGACATGGAGGCGGAAAGCACCAGGATCACCACAACGGCGATCAGCAGATCGGGCAGGCCGCTGAGCATGGCGGGAACCACCGAGTCAAATCCGTTGGCGGCAATGTCAATGCGGTCGGAGAACAGCCGGCCAAAGCCGCCCAGAAAATAGCAGCCGCCGGCCACAATGAAGGCAAACGCCGTGGAAATGATCATGCCCTTGTTGATCTGGCCTTCGTTTCGGATGGCGTAAAACTTTTGCACCATCTGAGGCAGACCCCAGGTGCCCAGGCTGGTCAGGATGACGACCCCCAGCAGATTGACCGGATCCGGCCCGAAAAAGGAGTTAAAAACACCGGGTGAAGCCGAAACTGTCTCATCGCTGACCTGGGACAGCCCTTCCAGGGCGGCCAGGAACCCGCCATGGCCCCGGAGCACGGCGGCGATCACAGCGCAGATTCCAAACAGCATGATGATGCCCTGAATAAAATCATTGATGGCGGTGGCCATGTAACCGCCCGCGATCACATAAATGCCCGTCAGGATGGCCATCACGATCACGCAGACGGAATAGTCAATATTGAAAGCCATGCCGAACAGCCGGCTCAGGCCGTTATACAGGCTGGCGGTGTAGGGAATCAGAAAAATGAAAATAATGGCGGAAGCGGTGATTTTCAACGGTTCCGAACCAAAACGCCTGCCAAAGAACTCGGGCATGGTGGCGCTGGATAAGTGCTGGCTCATGATGCGGGTGCGCCGCCCCAGCACGCCCCAGGCAAGCAAAGAGCCAATCAGCGCATTGCCGATGCCAACCCAGGTGGCGGCAATGCCATATTTCCATCCGAATTGCCCGGCATACCCCACAAAAATAACGGCGGAGAAATAGGAGGTGCCATAGGCAAAGGCCGTCAGCCACGGGCCGACGCTTCGGCCGCCCAGCACAAAACCATTTACATCTGTGGCGTTTCGGCGGCAGTACAGGCCGATGCCGATCATAACAGAAAAGAATACAATAAGCAGCAGCGCTTTGATGACCATAGTCACGCCATCCTTTCAAAAATCTGTCCCCGACAATTCTTTAACACTTTAACGCATTGAATTGATAAAGTCAATAGCGTTTTGATGGAAATACAGAAAGGATACAAACAAAACGCCGGTTCCTGTGTTCTTATGCCGAAAAGATGAAATCAGCAAACAGGAATTGGGCGGAAGGAGGACGAACGGGCTCTTCTCTCTTTGGATCGAAGAGAGAAGCAGCAAACAGAAACTGAGATTTGACGAAGAGAGGGGGAAACGCTTCTCTTTTGCGTCAAAAGAGAAGCAGAAAACCTTCTTTTAACGCCGTAAAAGCAACAAGCGCAAGCTGAAACAGGAGTGCCGTTCCCCGCTTCCGGGCAGGCCAGCGAAGCTGGCCCTGCTGTGCGCATGCGCACAGGGAAAAGCCTGAAGATTTCCGATAAAACAAGCAAGCTTGTTTTTCGGCAGTCTTCAGGCTTTTCTTATGCCCGGAAGCTCTCTTGACGATACTCAAGTGACAGGCGCAAATTGCCTGTTTTTGCGTCCAAGCCGCATTGCCTGCTGGCTTCTTTGCAGCTTTCTTCCCCGGGAAGAAAGCGCGTACCCTTCCCGTTCAATTCCTGCTTGTGTATTCAGCTGTTCAGAAAGGAAATAGTATTAGTCAGATTCTAGTGTAAAGGGGAACGGGCCAGTTATGATTTTGAAAAATCAGAAAATGTTACAAAAGTAAGAAGAAAAGATTATATTTGATTTGTTTTCTTGCCGTGTTTTTACGCATTGTTTATAATAAAAACGTTCTTGAAGTGGTATTTTCCATTGAAGAAGTTTGTGCTGTGTGAGTTCGAGGAGGGTTTTTACTCAAATGAAGAAGGCGGTTTTGTCCCTGGCGCTGGTGTTGATGTTGTGTTTGGTGCCGGCGCTTTCTCTGGCGGAGGTTTTTCAGGTTCGCACCCAGCCCATAACAGATATTGGCGGAGCCCAAACCAACGAGACTTTTATGTCGCTGGCCAATGACACCAGCGTGCAGGCTTATTGTTATGAATTTAAAAATGATTTTCCGACATCCAGTGTTAATTATAATGCAGATTCCTTTTTAATTCATGACGATGTCCGGCGCCTGCTGTCCAATGATGCTGTGCTGGAAAACATCACCAGGCAGTATTTATCGCAGAACAGCCTGCCTGATGCCGATGTGAAGAATTATCAGATTGCAGCCACCCAGTATGCTATATGGGCTGTTCAGATGCGGGAGGAGGAGTACGGCCTCGATATTCTGGCGGATTCTTATATCAATAGCAAGCTTCAGAACCGTGCGGTAAGAGAAATTGCCAAGCTCTATTTGGAACAGATGAACAGTCTGTCCTCCACCAGTGCAAGTATTGATTTCTGGACGCCGCCGGTTGCTCCCGGAACCTATTATCAAAAAATCATTACTGTGAGACCGCCAAAACCAACGCTTTCTACCAAAGCAACGCTGATTTCCATAACGGAAGTGCAGGATACGATTACGTACAGCAATATGGCTCCCGGTACCTATGTTGTGGAAACAATGCTGCTGTCGGTTGCCGACAGTTCTCGTGTGGCCACGGTATCGAATAGTTACAGTTTCTCCGAAAGCGATGGGGAGCTTACAGTTAAACTGTCTAACCTTACCTTGGAAGCGGGAGCATCTTATGTGGTTTTTGAATACATCAAATTGGATGACATGGTTGTGGCAGCGCATACAGATTTGAACGATTCAGCGCAAACGGTCACCGTGCCGACTCCGGTACCTTCCGAGTCTCCGAAGCCTTCTGAATCTCCCAAACCTTCCGAGTCTCCGAAGCCCTCCGAATCTCCGGAACCCTCTGAGTCTCCGAAGCCCTCTGAATCTCCCAAGCCTTCCGAGTCTCCGGAACCCTCTGAATCCCCCGAACCTTCTGAATCTCCGGAACCCTCCGAATCTCCCGAACCCTCTGAGTCTCCGAAGCCTTCCGAATCTCCCAAACCCTCTGAGTCTCCGAAGCCTTCCGAATCTCCCAAACCCTCTGAGTCCCCGAAACCCTCTGATCGGCCGGATGTGCCGCCGATTCCGGTCGTTCCTGTGGATCCCGGCTCCGGGTATGATTACAAATTCAGTTTCCGGAAGGTATGGAGCGGCGGGCATGAAGACAGCATCGATTGGACGCTGTATCATCCCAACGGCACAACGGCCCATAAACGTTTCAACAAGAAAATCATCAGCGAAACGGAATGGCAGTATGAGGGCTGGTTTGCCACCGGTGCGGATTACTACCTTGTGGAAAAAGTGCCTGCCGGCTATAAAGTGCGCTATGAGAATGTGGGCGCGCATGCCGGGGAAACCGACCGTTGCTACAATGGCGGTACCATCATCAATTATAAGCTGCCCAAGACAGGGGACAGCGGGCATCCGCTGCTGTGGGTGGGCTGCGTATTGGCCGGTGTGACCGGGCTGACGGCAATTTATACCGTCAAGCGCCGGAAGGCCTGGAAGCGGTAAAAAAGGACGGAGGCCCTCTCTCTGAAACAGGGAGAGAAAGCCTCCGTCCGTTTTTCTTGCGTCATGGTTGCTTTGTGCTGTGGAATCAAGGCGTTCTTATCCTGTTCATCATCCTAAATTGGCAAATAGAAATTGGACGAGGAGGGGAACGCTTCTCTTTTGCGTCAAAAGAGAAGCAGAAAACCTTCTTTTAACGCCGTAAAAGCAGCAACATCAAACCGAAACAGCAGTGCTGTTCCCCGCTTCCGGGCAGGCCGGCAAAGCCGGCCCTGCTGTGCGCATGCGCACAGCGAAAAACCGATGGACAGACCAGAAAATGAATGCATTCATTTTCTGGCTGACCCTCGGTTTTTCTTTTGCCCGGAAGCTCGCCTGACGCCTTTCAAGTTACAGGTGCAGATTGTTAGTTATTGTATCCAAGCCGGTTCGCCGGCTGGCTTCTTTGCAGCTTTCTTCCCCGGGAAGAAAGCGCGTGTCCTTTCCTGCCCAATTCCTGTTTGCTTATGCAGTTGTTTGAAAGTGAAATAGTATCAGGCGCGTTGGAAGCGCATTGCCCAGCGCGTCCTTCCGCCGCGGTGCGTTGACAAAGCCGGACGCATGGCTTTATAATGGGCCTGTATCATTTTGAAGGGGGAATGCCATGCGACGGTTTGCCGTCTTATGCTTGGTTATTTTATGCCTGTTTTTCCTGGGAGCGGCACAGGCGGATGAGGCAAGCCGCGTATTTCGCGTGGGGGAAAAGGCACCTTTCAGCGCGGATGCGGCCACCTTCGATTTGTATGTGTGCCCGCTGCTGGGGGCGGACTGCATGGTGCTGACCTTCGGGGAGCAGACCATGCTGGTGGATATGGGCAAGGCCAACGATTATGAAACGATCAAGAGCGTGCTGACCGAGCGGGGGATAGATCATATCGATATTGCCTTTAATACCCATCCTCATACCGACCACCTGGGCTCCATGAAGCAAATTCTGACGGATTATCCGGTGGGCGTTTTTATGACGGCCTTTCCGGAGAATTATACCGGCAGCGATGTCATTCAGATAAGCACCCTCAGGGCTGTGCGGGAGGCCGGGGTGCCGGTGGAAACGGTGCAGGACGGAACGCAGTTTATGCTGGGGGATGCCCGGATGACGGTGATTCGTCAGACCAAATACAGCAATCCCAATCCGCTGTCCGCCATGCTGAAGGTGGAATACGGCGAATGCAGCCTGCTGCTGTGTGCCGATGTGATCGGCAGCGCCCAGCTGGAGCTAGCGGAAACCCATGACCTGAAGGCGGATATCTTCAAGTTTCCCCATCATGGCCTCAACAAGGTGATGCGCGAATTTCTGGAGGATATCGACCCGGAATACGCATTCTTTACCCACGGATATGCCAACACCACCGCGGCGCAGGAACAGCTGACCGCTTACGGCATTCCCCATGACTTTGCCACCTGGGGCGTCATCCACCTTTCCACGGATGGCACATACTGGCTGGTGGAGCAGACATTAAATGAAAACGGCGTGCGGTATACACAAAAGTTCCGCCCGCCGGTGGAGACGGAGAGCAATGAATAAACAGACCAAACGCATCCTCATGAGCATCGGCGGCGTGCTGATCGGCGGCGTGTTTGCCGGCGTATTTCAGTTTGTGGCCTTTGGCGTAGACCCCTTCCAGTGCTTTGTCAACGGCGCGCACGCGGTGATTCCCATTGGCTTTGGCACGCTGTATCTGCTGCTCAACGCGGCGCTGCTGCTGTTTGCGCTGTTTACCGACCGGCATTACATCGGCCTGGCCACCCTGATCAATATGTTCCTGCTGGGATATGTGGTGCAGTTTACCTATGGTACGCTGAGCAGCCTGATTCCCCAGCCCTCCCTGGCGCTGCGCATTGCGCTGATGCCGGTGGCGCTGCTGGGACTGTGCCTGTCCGGCTCGCTGTATATTACAGCCGATTTAGGAGTATCCACCTACGACGCCATTGCGCTGGTGATCAGCAATACCTGGCATAAAATGCAGTTTCGCTTCTGCCGCATCCTGACCGATCTGGTGTGCGTGCTGATCGGCGGTGGCCTGTTCCTGCTGTCCGGGCGTTCCTTTGCCCAGCTGACGGCCATTGCGGGCATTGGCACCATCATCACTGCCTTTTGTATGGGCCCGGTGATTGCCTGGTGCAATACCCATATTTCCCAGCCGCTGCTGGAGGGCAAGGCACACTGAATTGGCCAGGTGACTTATTTTTCTGAAAAAATGAATCGGCAAACTGAAGCTTCGGGAAGGGATTACGCGCTTTCTTCCCGGGGAAGAAAGCTGCAAAGAAGCCAGCCGGCGAACCGGCTTGGACGCAATAACAAACAATTTGCGCCTGTAACTTGAGAGGCGCCAAGAGAGCTTCCGGGCAAAAGAAAAACCGCAGGCCAGCCGAAAAACAAACTTGTTTGTTTTCTCGGCCTGCCCGGAAGCGGGGAATGGCACTCCTGTTTCAGCTTGCGCTTGCTGCTTTTACGGCGTTAAAAGAAGGTTTTCTGCTTCTCTTTTGACTCAAAAGAGAAGCGTTTCCTTCCTCGTCAAATCTCAGTTTGGGTTTGCTGCTTTTACGGCGGCAAACGTGGTTTCTCTGCTTCTCTCTTTGACCCAAAGAGAGAAGACCCCGTCCGTCCCCGCTCGTCCAATGTCCGCTTAAGCGCCTATCAGCTGCTGCTTGGTGAACTGCAGGGTATACAGCTGGTAATACATGCCCTTCCGGTGCAGCAGCGCCTGATGGCTGCCCTGCTCCATGATCTGCCCGTCGGAAAGCACAATGATGTTATCCGCGTGCTGGATGGTGGAAAGGCGGTGGGCCACAATGAGCATGGTGCCGATGTTTTTGATCTTTTCCAGGGAGTCCTGAATCAGCAATTCGGTTTCGGTATCAATGTTGGCGGTGGCCTCGTCCAGAATAATCACAGAGGGCTTGTGGATGATGGTGCGGGCGAAGGAAAGCAGCTGCCGCTGGCCGGCGGAGAAGTTGTTGCCCCGCTCGCGCACCACTTCGTCCAGCCCGTTTTCCAGCTTGTTGATGAATTTGTCCGCGTTCACATACCGGCAGGCGGCCATCACTTCCGCGTCGCTGATGCCTTTGCTGCGCAGCAGGATATTGCTGCGGATATCGCCACTGAACAGGAACACATCCTGCAGCATTTGGCCAAAGTGCCGACGCAGACTGGAAATTTTGATTTTCCGGATGTCGATGCCGTCGATCAGGATTTGGCCCTTCTGGATGTTGTAGTTGCGGCAGATAAGCGACAGGATGGTGGTTTTGCCCGAGCCCGTGGCGCCCACGAAGGCCACCGTCTGCCGGGGGAGAATATGGAAGGAAACGCCCTTCAGAATCCATTCTCCCGGCTTGTAGGCAAACCAGACGTCCCGGAATTCAATTTCACCCCGGATGCTGTCCAGCTCTATGGCGTCTGGCTCATCCACCACCTCGGGCACAATGTCCATGATGGTAAAGATCTTTTCTGCCGAGGCAAAGGAGCGCTGCAGCATGTCAAACTGCTCCGCCAGGGTCTGGATGGGGTTGAAAAATTTGGAAATATACATGTAGAAGGTTACGATGACGCCGCTGGTGAGCGCCTGGCCGAAATAGCTGCGCCCGTCGATGTAGCTGCGGCCGCCCATATACAGCAGGCACATCACCGAGGAGATATAAAGCATGTAAACCATGGGGCGGAAGATGCCAAACACCAGCATCCGCGCCTGCTTAGCCCGTTTGAGCCGACGGCTTTTTTCCAGAAAATCCGCCATCTTCTTGTCTTCCCGGTTGAAGATCTGGGTGATTTTGATGCCCGACAGGTTTTCGCTCAGATAGGTGTTGATATCCGTGGTGGCGTCGTTGACCTTACGGTGTACCTTGCGGCTGAACTTGCGGAAAATCACCGTAAACAGCACCACAAAGGGCACAAAGCACAGCACCATCAGGGTCAGGGCATAGTTGAGGGACAGCATGGCGCCCAGCACGCCGAAAATGACCATTACGTTTTTCACCAGCGTAACCAGGATGTTGGTGAACATATAGGAGATGGAGTTGGGGTCGTTGGATACGCGGGTGACCAGCTTGCCCACGGGGATGCTGTTCAGCTGCTCGTGGCTGAGGCTTTCGATGTGGGTGAACACATCCTCACGGATGGCGGACAGGATCTTCTGCCCGGTCTTTTGCAAAATCATGGCCTGGGCGTAGGTGCAGATCATGCTGACGATCAAAATGCCGGCATATACGGCCACAATGGAGAAAAGATAGCTCAGCTCAAAGGCGTCCTTCACAGTTTCCTCAATGTGGCCCACCAGCAAGGGGGAAGCCAGATCATAAACGATGGAGAACAGCATCACCAGAAAAACGACGGCGAAGTTTTTGCGGTAGGGTTTGGCGTACCGCAGCAGACGGCGGATGATGTCCCGGTCCGCCATGTGCCGGTCATAGCCCATGCTTTCCTTCCTGTTTTTTTCCAGCAGGAATACCGTCAGGAAAATCACGGTGAACGTGCCGATGATGGCCCCGGCAATCAGAAGGGGAAAATACTCACGCATGGCGCACGCCTCCTTCCTCTTCCAGCTTTTGCAGCTCCACCATTTTGCGGTATTCGGGGCAGTTGGCGTACAGCTCCTCGTGCCTGCCCATGGCGGCCAGGCAGCCGTCGTCGATGAACAGGATTTTATCCATCTTTTCAATGGTGGTAATGCGGTGGGCGATCAGCAGGGTGGTTTTGCCCTGACGGGTCTCCCGCAGGTTTTCCAGAATGGTTTTTTCCGTTTTGGTGTCCACCGCGGAAACGGAGTCATCCAAAATCAGGATGGGCGCGTCCTTCATCAGGGCCCGGGCGATGGAGATGCGCTGCTTCTGCCCGCCGGATACGGTAACGCCGCGCTCGCCCAGCACGGTTTCATAGCCCTGCTGGAATTCGCTGATGTTGTCGTGCACATCCGCCAGCCGCGCGGCGAGGGACACGGTTTCCGGGTCGTAGTTTTCCATGCCGAAGGCGATGTTGTGCTCAATGGTATCGGAAAAAAGGAAGTTGTCCTGGGGCACATAGGCGCAGCCTGCCCGCAGGGAGTGGATGGTGATGTCGTTTACATCATGGCCGTCAATAAACAGCGTGCCGTCGGGCACATTGTAGGTGCGCAGAATCAAATCCACCAGCGTGGTCTTGCCGCAGCCCGTCTTGCCCACAATGCCCACGCTCTCCCCGGCCTGCACGGTGAAGGATACATCCTTCAGGGCGTCATATTCTCCGTCGGGATAGCGGAAGGTGAGGTGGCGGAATTCGATTTCCCCGCGGATATGCGTCAGCGCCTGGGCGCCGGGGCGGTCTTTCACGTCCTGCCGGGCGTCCAGCAGCTCGCCAATGCGCGCCAGGGAGGCCTTGCCCCGGCTGGTCATGTCAATCAGCTCGGATACCGCCATGATGGGCCACACCACCGAGGTGAAGTAGCCGATAAATTCCACCAGCTGCCCGGCGTTGAAGGTGCCCTTGTGCACCAGGTAGCCGCCGTAGCCCAGAATGATGCAGATTACGCTTTCCACAAACAGCGTCACCAGAATGCGCAGCAGCACGCTGGCCTTGGTGTGATCGATATTGGCTTTTTCGTTTTCCAGGTTCAGCCGCTTAAAGGCCATCAGCTCCTTGGCCTCCTTCACAAAGGCCTTGATCACCGCGATGCCGGAGAAGCTTTCCTGGCTGAAATCGCTTAGCTTGGAGAAGGCAGCCTGGCGGATATCCCATTTCTTCATCATGTAGCGGCCCACCACCGTGGCGCAGGCCAGCAGCAGCACCATGGGCAGCAGGGACAAAAGGGCCAGCACGGCGCTCATGCGCCACATCTTGCCAATGGCCAGCACCCCCAGCAGCAGGGCGTCAAAAAACATCATAATGCCCCAGCCGAAGCACTCCTGCACGGTATCCAGATCGTTGGTGAACAGGCTCATCAGGTTGCCCACCTTGTTCACCTGGTAATACTGGCGGCTCAAATCCTTGCAGTTGTCAAACATCTGATCGCGCAGGTCGGTTTCCACCCGGATGGCCGCGCCGAAAAACATGATGCGCCACAGGAAACGGCCAAACACAATGGCCAGGATGATGCCCAGCATGGGCGTGCAGATGCGGCCGAGCAGAAATTCCATATCAAAGGGAACCTGCGCGCCGTCAATCGTCACATACCCCTGGTTCATGCCGTTGATGGTCATCTGGTACAGGTTGGGAATAACAAGCTGCAGATAGTCCACCGTGCCCAGGGCCAGCAGCCCCAGCAGCAGCAGGTATCCGTATTTCAGGTAATACCGGTTGATGTGCTTCCCGAATATCATATGCAGTCTCCCCGAGCATTTCAGCGATCTGTCCCGCCTTACAGGCACGACGCCTGATTATTATACGCTATCAGGAAATTTTAAGCAAGGGAAAATAGAAGGGACGTCCGGTTTTCCGAACGCCCGCAATACTGTTCACTATCTGGCAAACAGAAATTGGTTAAAAGGGGAGGATACGCGCTTTCTTCCCGGGGAAGAAAGCTGCAAAGAAGCCAGTCGGCGAACCGGCTTGGACACAAGAACAAACAATTTGCGCCTGAAACTTGAAGGGTGCCAAGAGAGCTTCCGGGCAAAAGAAAAACCGAGGGCCAGCCAGAAAATGAATGCATTCATTTTCTGGTCTGTCCATCGGTTTTTCGCTGTGCGCTTTGCGCACAGCAAGGCCAGCTGTGCTGGCCTGCCCGGAAGCGGTGGAGAGCACTCCTGCTTCAGATTGCGCTTGTTGCTTTTACGGCGTTAAGAGAAGGTTTTCTGCTTCTCTTTTGACTTAAAAGAGAAGCGTTTCCCTCCTTGTCAAAGCTCAGCTTGTGTTTGCTGCTTTTACAGCGGCAAACACAGCCCTTTTCGGGCGGGGAAAAGGAACGTCCCCCGTTTTCGCGTGCTTTATTTGGTTACGGTGATGGAGACGGATTTGGATGCGGTGGCCGTGCCGTTAGCGCCCGTTCCCCGGAAGGACAGGGTGCGGCTGCCCGCGCCGCCGAAGGCGTAGGTCACCTTCCAGGTGCGGGTAGCGCCGCTGTCGGTGTAGCCGCCGGTCCAGGTCTTGACTGCCGAGCCGTTTTCGGCGTACATCGTCAGGCTGGTTACATTGGTGCTGGTCACAGCAGTGATGGTCACGCTCTTGCCCACCTGCACGCTGGACACGGAGAAGTTCACGCTGCTCAGCGTGGGCGCGGCGGTCACGGTGATGGACGCCGTCTTGGCGGCAGTGGTGCTGCCGTTGGCAGAGGCGCCCTTAAAGGACAGGGTGCGGCTGCCCGCGCCGCCAAAGGCGTAGGTCACCTTCCAGGTGCGGGTTGTGCCGCTGTCGGTGTAGCCGCTGGTCCAGGTCTTGACGGCCGAGCCGTTTTCGGCGTACATCGTCAGCTTGGTCACTGCCGTATTGGTCACGGCGGTGATGGTCACGCTCTTGCCCACCTGCACGCTGGACGCGGAGAACTTCACGCTGCTCAGCGTGGGCGCGGCGGTCACGGTGATGGTCGCCGTCTTAGCGGCGGTGACCGTGCCGTTGGCAGCGGCGCCCTTGAAGGTCATGGTGCGGTTGCCGGTGCCGCTGAAGGCGTAGGTCACCTTCCAGGTGCGGGTGGTGCCGCTGTCAGTGTAGCCGCCGGTCCAGGTCTTGATCAGGCTGCTGCCGTTATACATGCTCAGCTTGGTTACTGCCGTATTGGTCACGGCGGTGATGGTCACATTCTTGCCCACCTGCACGCTGGACGCGGAGAACTTCACGCTGGTCAGGGTGGGCGCGGCAGGCGCGGCGGTTACGGTGATGGACGCCGTCTTGGCGGCAGTGGTGCTGCCGTTGGCAGCGGCGCCCTTGAAGGACAGGGTGCGGCTGCCCGCGCCGCCAAAGGCGTAGGTCACCTTCCAGGTGCGGGTGGCGCCGCTGTCGGTGTAGCCGCCGGTCCAGGTCTTGACTGCCGAGCCGTTTTCGGCGTACATCGTCAGCTTGGTCACTGCCGTGTTGGTCACAGCGGTGATGGTCACGCTCTTGCCCACCTGCACGCTGGACGCGGAGAACTTTACGCTGGTCAGGGTGGGCGCGGCAGGCGCGGCGGTCACGGTGATGGACGCCGTTTTGGCGGCAGTGGTGCTGCCGTTGGCAGCGGCGCCCTTGAAGGACAGGGTGCGGCTGCCCGCGCCGCCAAAGGCGTAGGTCACCTTCCAGGTGCGGGTGGCGCCGCTGTCGGTGTAGCCGCCGGTCCAGGTCTTGACTGCCGAGCCGTTTTCGGCGTACATCGTCAGCTTGGCCACTGCCGTGTTGGTTACAGCGGTGATGGTCACATTCTTGCCCACCTGCACGCTGGATGCGGAGAAATTCACGCTGGTCAGGGCAGGTTCCACCGCCTGCGCGGATTCCACCGTCAGCTTGGCAACGCCGGTCTGAATGTTGAGGCCTCTTACAAAACAATAGAGAAGCATACCATTCAGGTTCTTGGTAGCCGTTCCCTGCAGATAGCTCGTTTTGGTTCCGCTTGATTCGTCCGTCGATTCGATGATCTGAAATCCCATGCTGGAGCTGGCCTGGATAAACGTGGCGTCGCCGGGCCGCTTCACATACCATTCCATCGTATAGATCGGACTGGACATGTTGATGGTGGCATAGAATTGGAAAGCGTGATCCTCCTTCACCCTTTGATCACTCGGCTGGTAAACATAGCCTGTGACATTGGAAGGCTTTCCGTTAGGCAAATGCACATAGGTATCGGCACTGTTTCCTGCGCTGTCATTTACCCGAAGATCCATCTCCACGTCGTAATCCGTTTCAAAATGCGTTTCAAAATATCCGATCGTATTCTCTGTGCCGTAAATATCCTGCATGTCAAGCATATTGAAGACGTATTCGGATCCATTACTTTCCTCGTACCATTCCGCCCTGATATCATAGGGAGGAACGCCGCCGCTGATGGTGTACGTCCACGTGACATAGGCGCCGCTGAAGTGCCTGTTCAGATCAGCGCCGAGCCTTACGGTCAGATCTTCGGCTGCAAGCGCCGTACAGGTGCATGCCAGGCAAAGGGCCAGGACGAGCGCCAGGATGAATACATATGCAAGTGGGAATGCTTCATAATATTCAATTCCTCCTTTTTCAAAACACAGGAATTGGAAGGGATAAGAGAAAACACATCATGTTGTATAGATTATACCAGCATTCGGCAGATTTGTCATCTCCCATTCGGCTGAAATTCAGATATTTTTTCAGTATTTCAAAACCAGCGGAACCAGCTTCGCCGCGATTTTGTACGCCGGGTTTTCCAGCCGCTTTTTCACATGGTCCAGTTCCTCCCGGATGGCGATGTGCTGGGGGCAGTGCTGCTCGCACTTGCCGCATTTGACGCACAGCCCCGCGTTGCTGCGAACCTTGCGCAGGGTGGTGCACATCATGTATTCCCGCAGGCCGTTGATATATCCGTCCACATAGCTGCCGTTGTAGATGGCAAAGCAGGTGGGAATATCCACGCCCTTGGGGCAGGGCTGGCAGTAGCCGCAGCCCGTGCAGCCCACCTTGGTGCTTCTGCGCAGGGCTTCCAGCACCCGGCCATACAGCTGCAGTTCCTCCGGCGTAAGATGCCCCGGCAGGCTTTCGGAAGCGATGCGGCAGTTTTCCTCCACCTGGGCGATATCGTTCATGCCGCTGAGCACAACGGTGGCCTCGGGGTGATTCCAAATCCAGCGCAGCGCCCAATCCGCCGGGGAGCGGCGCGGCTCCGCCATATCAAACAGGTGCTGCGCCTCCCTGGGCAGCCCGTTCACCAGCCGGCCGCCCCGCAGGGGCTCCATGATGATGACGGGCAGGCCCTTTTCATGGGCGTATCGCAGGCCTTCGATGCCGGCCTGGCTGTGCTCGTCCATATAGTTGAACTGAATTTGGCAGAATTCCCAGGGGAAAGCGTCCACCAGCGCTTTAAACTGCGCCGTCCCGCCATGGAAGGAAAAACCGATATTCCGCAGCGCGCCGCTGCGCTTTTTTTCGGCAATCCAATCCGGCATGCCCAGGGCGCGCAGCCGTTCCCAGCTGTTCACGTCGTTGAGCATGTGCAGCAGATAGTAATCAATGTGATCGGTCTGCAGCCGGGCCAGTTCCTCCTGGAGAAAACGGTCCGCGTCCTCCAGCCGCTGCACCCGGTAATGGGGAAGCTTGGTGGCGATATACAGCCGATCTCGGCATTCGTATTTCTGTATGAAATTGCCCAGGCATACCTCGCTGCCCGGATAAATATACGCGGTATCAAAATAGTTTACGCCCCTGTCCAAAGCGGCCAGCATTTCCCTGTCCGCCTTTTCCTGGTCGATGGCGCCGCCGCGCTTGGTAAAGCGCATGCATCCGTAGCCCAGCGCGGACAGCTGCTGGCCGTTTTGGGGATTTGTGCGGTACTGCATTGATAGACCTCCCGATGCAAACATCCAGCCTATTATAGCGCGTGTGCCCCGCGGCTGGCAAGCGCTGCCGATCTTTGCCAATTCCGCCGCGCTTGACGGAAAAAACCCGCCGGGGTATAATGGGCGCAGCCCTCCGAAAAAATTTTTTGTCGGATGCAATAAAATGAAAGGGTACTGCGTTGTATGAGTGAGGAGAGGCAAAAGGCCCGGGGCAGTATGAGCGAGGAAGAGTTTTCCGCATGGTTCGATGCGCTGTATACCCGCTATGCCGCCGATGTAATCCGCGTAAGCTATTTTTATTTGGGCGACCGCGGAAAGGCGGAGGATGTGTGCCATGATGCCTTTGTCAGCCTGTTTGTCAATCGCCCCGCGCTGGAGCCGGGCAGTGAAAAAGCCTGGCTGCTCAAGGTGGCGCTGAACCGGTGCCGGGATATCTGGCGCTCGGCCTGGATGCGGCGGGTGATTTCCGGCAGCCCGGTGTTTGAGATGATACCGGGGCCGGATACCATTGGCCAGCATTTGGAAAAAGCCGAAATCCTGACGGCGGTCAACGGGCTGCCGCCTGAGTTTCGCGAGGTGTTTATTCTGCATTATTATCAGGGCTACGGGATCGGCGATATCGCCCGTATCACCGGCGTGCCGGAGGGAACGGTGTCCAGCCGCCTTTCCAGGGGCCGGAAAAAACTGGAAGCTATTTTAGGGGAAGGAAGTGAGAATGCGTGAAGCGATTGGAAAATCTGCCCGAGATCACCGATGAAATGCTGGGAGGGCTTCACGCCTCTCAGTCATTGAAGGAGGAAATCCTGCGGGACGGCCGGCGGGCGCTGCAGGGGGAAAAGGTGAAGCGCAGCACCCCCTGGGCGCAGGGCAAAGCGCGGCGTTCCGCCAGGGCGCAGTTTCTGCGCACAGCGGGGGCGCTGGCCTGCCTGGCGGTGTTTGCGGCGGGGGTGCTGATCGGGATTCCCGGGCTGCTGACAAAGCCCGCGAATCCGCTGATCGATACCCAGATCGGCGGCGGCCTGCCCGCGGGCGGCCAGTCCTCCGCGCTGGATATGCCCCGGGGAAGCATTGTGATTTCCCAGCGGGATAAACCGGCCTACCGCGGCGTATGGGAGCCCGCGTCGGGCGCCAATTTTCCGCTGGTGTGCGTGGACGGGCGCTATTACCGCATGATGAGCAACCCCACTGCCCTGGGCAGCGACCTGATGGGCGGCGCTCTGGGCGCGGTGGATACCTTTACCAGCGAACCCGCGCTGGTCGAAGGCGGCATCATCAGCAATGTGGTCAGCCAGGGGGAAACGGTATACGCAGTGCGCGGTATGGACGGAGCCGCCGTGGCAGCCACGGTCAACGGCAGCCTGCGGGTGTTCCAGCGCGTGTCCTTTGGCAGCAGCGCCCTGAAGGGCGGCGAGAGCCTGGCCAGCACGCTGGGTACGTCCCCGGTGACGGCCCTGGAGCTCACCGGCGTGGGCACCGTGACGGATGCCGCCCTGGCCCAGCAGCTGTATCAGACGCTGCTGGCAAACGCCGGCATGACCCGCACTGGCGCCAGCGAAACCGGCCAATCCCTGCTGATTGCCCTGCAAAACGGCCTTGTGCTGCAAATGAGCGTGCGGGAGGAAAGCCTCATGGCCTGCGGAACCTGGGAGTGCCCGGAATTCTTTGAGGCCTTTGCGGCGGCTGTGCAGTAAACACGGCCACAGGATCCTCGCGGGCCCCTTAACCCGGCAGGCATTCGGAAGAAATACGAAAAAAATCATAGCTGCGCAGGCAAACAACTGCCCATGCGCGAACAAACCGCTGGTTTTCAAAAAACTTGCGGTTTGTTTTTAATATTTGAGGTCTAAACGATTGAATCGGCAAACAGAAATTGGACGGGAGGGGAACGAACGGGGGCTCTTCTCTTTTGAGTCAAAAGAGAAGCAGAAAACCCCGTTTGTCGCCGTAAAAGCAGCAAACACAAACTGAAGCAGGTGTGTTGTCCGCCGCTTCCGGGCAGGCCGGCAAAGCCGGCCCTGCTGTGCGCAAAGCGCACAGGGAAAAGCCTGAAAATTGCCGAAAAACAAGCTTGCTTGTTTTATCGGAAATTTTCAGGCTTTTCTTATGCCCGGAAGCTCTCTTGGCGACATGCAAGTTACAGGCGCAAATTGTTTGTTTTTGTATTCAAGCCGGTTCGCCGGATGGCTTCTTTGCAGCTTTCTTCCCCGGGAAGAAAGCGCGTATCCTTTCCCCGTCCAATTTCTGTTTGTGCATGCAGTTATCTTGGAAGGAGGATATGCAAGGAAGGTTCTTTGAGCGGACAAAACCAGCAGGAGCAGGAAACAACGTGTAAATGTTTTCCGGTTCCAGAAACTGCTACTTGCTTTTTTATGACAATTTCATTACAATATAATTACACACTTTTACGAGTGTACGTATCCTGACACGAGGTGTACTGCATGAAGCGTTTTTGGGTTTGGACTGTCTTGCTGGTTATGCTGTTTTCGATGGCGCTGGCAGAGGAATCGCAGGTATATGCGCCCCTGCGATACGGGGACAAGGGGGAAGCTGTGCTGCAGCTGCAGACCCGGCTGAAGGAACTGCTGTATTACAACGGCCCCCTCAGCGGACAGTTTGCCGAGGTTACCCGGAATGCCGTAAAGAAGGTGCAGGCCGCTTATGGCCTGGAGCAGACGGGAATAGCCGATGCGGCCACCCAGGAGATCATATACGGCGAATGCTACCGCGAGCTGTCCTATAACATGACCGGCAAAGACGTGCAGCGGCTGCAGGAGGCGCTGGCGGCATACAAATACTACACAGACCGTGTCAGCGGAAGCTATCTGAAGAATACCCGGGCGGCGGTGGCCGCCTTTCAGGCGGATCAGCAGCTGGAATCCACCGGCGTGGCGGATGTGAAAACCCAGGCCCTGCTGTTTTCCGGCACGGTGCCGCTGCCCACGCCCACGCCTGTTCCCACGCCGACGCCAACTCCAGCGCCCACTCCGACGCCCTCACCCACCCCTGTGCCGGATTTATCCTTCCAGGGCACGCTGCGCAACGGCAGCACGGGGGCAAGGGTGAAGCTGCTGCAGGAGCGGCTGGCTGCCCTTGGGTTTTATGAAGGAAAATTCACCACGGGGTACTATGCCCGCACCACGGCAGCGGTCAAGGCGTTTCAAACCCATAATGGCCTGAAGGTGGACGGGGTTGCCGGGGAGGAAACCTGGAAGGCGCTTTTTGCGGAAAACGCCGTGCCGGCTTCCGCCACGCCCGTTCCGCCGGCGCCCCCGGCCTACTTCATCGAGGTGGACGTGGCAAACCAGGTAACAAAGATCTACACACGGGACGAGCAGGATGAATTCACCGTGCTGTATAAAAGCTTTATCTGCTCCACCGGCACAACGGGATTCCCCAGCGATGTGGGCACCTGGACGCTGAACGGGCGCCGCGCCCTGTGGGCGCAGTTTCCCAAATGGGGCAACGGAACGGCCCAGTATTGGACGCAGATCAACCCCAACATTGCGTTCCACTCTGTGATCTATGAAGAATACGATGCCACCAAGCTGAAGGTTTCCTCCTACAACGCGCTGGGCAGGCGCGCCTCCCATGGCTGCATCCGCCTGACGGTGCCCGACGCGAAATGGATTTACAACAACTGCGGCGCCGGGGTGGAGGTGTGGATTCACGAGGACGCGGCCAAGGATCCCGAGCTGCGGGAGGCCGTGAAGCCCGGCCCCATCAATCCGGACACCAAGCGGAATTATGTGACCCCCACGCCGGTTCCCTACCCGGCCTATGACAGCCATACCCCGCCGGAAACGGTTCGCCGGCTCTCCGAAGGCAGCAAGGGCGCGGATGTATACTGGCTGCAGATGCGCCTGCAGGAGCTGGGCTTTTACACGGGAACGGTAACAGGCGGATACTATGGCGGCACCAAGGCCGCCGTGCGCGCCTATCAGAAATCCGTGGGCCTGTCCGCGGACGGCGTTGCGGGAACGAATACCCTGAACCGCCTGTATAATGATGCCCGGGAAGAGGGCCTGGAAACGCCGGAGCCCGCGGAAACGCCGGTTCCGGAGGACACGGTGGAAACGGATGATTCGCTGCCGCCCGTGGAGTATAACGACGGCACCAACGGCTGAACCCTGCTTTTCTGCCTTATCCGGTGGAAAAACGCGCGATCTGTTCATTGCATTTCACAGGAATTTACACTATAATGAGCCCGCCGGGCAATGGGAAAACAAGAAGCCCGGGCAAACGGAGGTAACATGAACAGAGGCGAAGCGCTGAATCAATATATTGCGGCCCTGAAGCAGGGCAAGAAATACTATAACGCCAGCATGGCCCGGGGTGCATCGCCGTACCCGCAGGTGCTGGATGAGCTGCTGAACGAAACCGCCACGGCAGGAACGGCGAATATCGGCCTGGTGGATATCCCCACGGAGCGTATTTGCGGCACCTGGAACAGCGGGCGAAAACTGGCCTTTGCGGGCAATTTTATGCCGCTGCTGGATGAGGAAACCGAGTTCAGCGAAAAATGGATGGCGCTGTGCCAGGCCCACATGAGCGATGAAGGCATCACCGACCCGATCACCTGCTTTGAATACCTGGGGCGTTTCTACGTCAGGGAAGGGCATAAGCGGGTGAGCGTGCTCAAAAGCTACGGCGCGCCTTCCATTCCCGGGTTTGTCACCCGCATTATTCCGGCGGTCAGTGATGATCCCACCATCCAGATCTACTACGAGTTTATGCGTTTCTACAAGGTGAGCAGGCTGTATGAGGTCACCTTTTCCAAATTGGGAGGCTATGCCCGCCTGCAGGCGGCGCTGGGCTTCGAGCCCGACCAGCCCTGGACGGAGGAAGCCCAGCGGAGCTTTGCCAGCGACTTCCGGCGTTTTACCGCGGCTTTTGATCAGCTGAACGGGGAGAAGCTGTCGCTGACGTCAGGGGATGCGCTGCTGGAATTCCTGCAGGTGTATTCCTATGCGGAGCTGTCCCGAATGACCTCGGATGAAATCCGGGCGAACCTGGCGGCGATTTGGCCGGACATCCGCCTGCTGAACCAGGGAGAGCCCATCTCGGTCAGTACAGAGCCGGAAAAAAAGGAGCCCGGCCTGCTGAACCGCATCCTGGGCGCCCCCAAGCTGCATGTGGCCTTCCTATACGACCTGGATCCGAAAACCAGCGCCTGGGCCTCTGCCCATGAGCAAGGGCAGAAATACTTGGAGAAAAAGCTGGGGGACAGCGTGCAGGTTGATGCCTTCCTGTGCGGGGAGAACGCGGATGAAACCATGGAGCAGGCCATCAGCCAGGGGGTCAATGTGATTTTTGCCACGTCGCCCACCCTGATCGATTCCTGCCGCCGCGCCGCTTCCAAGCATAAAAATGTGGCCATGTTCAACTGCTCCCTTTCCATGCCCTATACGGGAGTGCGCAGCTATTACTGCCGCATTTATGAGGGCAAGTTCATCAGCGGCGCCATTGCCGGCGCCACGGCCCCGGACGGGCGCATTGGCTATGTGGCCAATTATCCCATCATGGGCAACATCGCTGCGATTAACGCCTTTGCCCTGGGGGCGCGGATGACCAATCCCCGGGCCCAAATTACCCTGAAATGGAGCTGCCTTCCCGGAAACCCGGTGAAGGAACTGATGCAGCAGGGAATCAGCGTGATTTCCAACCGGGATGAGGACGGCGCGGAGGCCTTCCTGGCCTGGCATTTGGGCATTTATCGGGTATGTGAAAACGGCGCGCTGCAGCCGCTGGCTTCTCCCCGCTGGAATTGGGGCAAGTATTATGAGAAGGCGGTCCGGTCGCTGCTGCTGGGAGGCATTGATTCCGTGCGGGACGAGGAGCACGCCGTCAACGATTGGTGGGGTATCCGCACCGGTGTTGTGAATGTGGATATTGACGAGCATCTGCCCGATGGCGTCAAGCAGCTGGCGGAGATCCTGAAGGGCGGCATTGCCCATCAGAAAATTGATCCCTTCCAGTGTGTTATCCGCGATCAGAAAGGAAACACAGTCAGCGACGGAAGCCGGCAGTTTACGCCGGAGGAGCTGATGCACATGGATTGGCTGTGCGAAAATATAGCGGGAGAGATTCCGGGGTTTGATTCCCTGCGTCCCCAGTCCCAAAACCTGGTGCGCCTGCTGGGTATCTACCGGCAGAGCATCCCGCCCAAAACAGAGGATGCCGTTTTATGAAAATACTGTTGGTTGCCGACGAGGAAAGCCCGTACCTGTGGGATTATTATCAGCCCGGCCGTTTGGAGGGGGTGGATTTCATCCTGTCCTGCGGAGATCTGAAACAGGAATATCTGGAGTTTTTGGTGACCATGAGCAACAGGCCGCTTTACTATGTTCATGGAAATCATGATAAAGGGTATGTCAATTATCCGCCAGAGGGCTGTGAGTGCGCCGACGACCAGCTGTTGGTGATCAACGGACTGCGGATTGTGGGCCTGGGCGGCTGCATCCGGTATAATCCCGGGCCGTTCCAGTATACCGAAAAGGAGATGCGCCGCCGGATCCGGCGGCTGCGGTTTCGCCTGTGGAAGGCCGGCGGCGCCGATATCGTGATTACCCATGCGCCGCCCCGGGGATACGGTGACGCGGACGACAACGCCCACCGGGGCTTTGAGGCTTTTTTGCCGCTGATGGACAAATATCATCCCCGCTACCTGATTCACGGCCACATCCATCCCAGCTACGGCCATCAGCTACCGCGGGCCATCCAGTACGGCGAAACCACCGTATTCAACGCGGTGGGCTGGCATATCCTGGAGATCGATCCTCCGGCCCAGCGTTCCCGCAGGAAGCTGCTGTTTCGGAGAAAGTAGAAGAAAGGGATTACCGGTACAGCCGCGCTTTTAAACAGCTGAATGCCCGAGTGGAAATGGGCAGGGGGGAACGTTGGGCGCTCCGCGCGCCCAAACCCGCGCCAAAGGGATTTCATCCCTTTGGAATCCCACTGGGCGAACCGGCTTGGACACGACAACAAACAATTTGCGCCTGAAACTCGGATGGCGCCAAGAGAGCTTCCGGGCATAAGAAAAGCCTGAAAATTTCCGATAAAACAAGCAAGCTTGTTTTTCGGCAATTTTCAGGCTTTTCCCTGTGCGCTTTGCGCACAGCAGGGCCAGCTTCGCTGGCCTGCCCGGAAGCGGGGGGACAGCGCTCCTGTTTCAGGTTGCGTTTGCCGCTTTTACGGCGTTAAAAGGAGGTTTTCTGCTTCTCTTTTGACGCAAAAGAGAAGCGTTTCCCTCCTCGTCAAATCTCAGTTTGCGCTTGCTGCTTTCACGGCGGCAAACGGGGTTTCTCTGCTTCTCTCTTTGACGCAAAGAGAGAAGAGCCCCCGTTCGTATCCCTTCTTCTTTCTGGCTGCATGGACGTCGTACCCTGCGCTGAAGGCCTTCTCCATCACAGGAGAAAGGCCATGCCGCCGCCTGCCTTCCTTTACCCTTCTCTGCCGCAGGCAGCAGCTGTTTTGGCGGCGGGTCTGTCCAGCATGACGGTCTGGTATAGACGGTATCCGCCGGCGAGATGGCTGCACGAAAAGCCGTGGGCGGAAAGGATGCGGGCAGCAATATAGCTGCGCAGCGCGCTCTGGCACACCAGATAGACGGGCTTTCCCTTTTCCAGCGCGGACAGGTGTTCGCGGATGCTGTCCACGGGCAGGTTGACGAAGCCGTCGATATGCCCGCGGGCATATTCCTGGGGCGTGCGCACATCCAGCAGCAGAACGCTTCCGTCCTGGGGAAGCGAACCGGCTTCATCCCAATGGAACTGACGAATCAAACCGTTGGACAGGTTTTCAATCATGAACCCCGCCATGTTCACGGGGTCCTTGGCGGAGGAATAGGGCGGCGCATAGGCTAAATCCAGCGTTTTCAGGCTGCGGGCGTCCATGCCGGCATGCATGGCCGTGGCCAGCACGTCAATGCGCTTGTCCACCCCGTCCGCGCCCACAATCTGCGCGCCCAGCAGGCGACAGCTGTCCGGGTCGAAAAGCACCTTCATGGTCATTGTTTTCCCGCCGGGATAATAGCCCGCGTGGCTGGCGGGGGAAAGGTATACCTTGTCGCAGCGGAGCCCCGCGGCCTTTGCGGCCTTTTCGCTCAGCCCGGTGGCGGCTGCCGTCAGATCAAATACCTTCAGCACAGAGGAGCCCAGGGCGCCGTCATACCGGCTGCGCAAGCCGCACATATTGTCCGCTGCCACCCGGGCCTGCTTGTTGGCCGGCCCCGCCAGGGAAATGAGCGCAGGCTCCCCTGTGACCAGGTGCCGCAGCTGCACCGCATCGCCCACCGCATAGATGTCCGGAATGGAGGTTTCCATCCGCTCGTTTACCAGAATGCTTCCCCGGAGGCCCAGCGCCAGCCCGGCATCCTTTGCCAGCGTGGAGTCCGGCGCCACGCCGATGGCCAGCACGGCCAGGTCGGCGGTGACGGCAGAACCGTCGCTCAGCTTTGCCTGAATTCGCCCGTTATCGTCCGCAAAGCCGCTGACGCCCCGCTCCAGCATCAGGCGCACGCCCTTTTCCCGCATATGGGCATGGATAAAGGCGGCCATTTCGGGGTCCAGCTGATTCAGCAGCTGGGGCTGCAGATCGATCAGCGTTACCGCCAGCCCGGCTTCCCGCAGGTTTTCGGCCAGCTCCACGCCGATGAAGCCGCCGCCGATCAGCAGGGCGGATTTCATTTGCTCCCGGTCAATCGCCTGGCGAATCCGCAGGGTATCCTCCACCGTGCGCAGGGTATACAGCCGGGGATGCTCCCGCCCGGGCAGCGGCGGCAGCACCGGTTTTGCGCCGGGCGCCAGCAGCAGCTGATCATAGCTTTCCTCAAAAACATCGCCGGTGTCCAGATTGCGCACCGTTACGGTTTTGCTTTCCGGATGCAGCGCCGACACCTCGTGGCGCACCCGCATATCAATGTTAAAGCGGGCGCGGAAGCTTTCCGGGGTTTGCAGCGTCAGCTGGGAGGCATCCTTGATTGCGCCGCCAATGTAGTAGGGCAGGCCGCAATTGGCATAGGAGATGTGGCCCGAGCGCTCAAACACGGTGATCTGCGCTTTTTCGTCCAGCCGGCGGATGCGCGCCGCCGCCGTTGCGCCGCCGGCCACACCGCCCACAATCACGATTTTTTTCATGTTTCCACCTCGCCGCTGTATGCGCTGATGCCGCCGATGTTGGTCACGGCGGTATATCCGGCGCGCTGCAGATAGGCCACAGCCTGGCTGCTTCTGCTGCCGCTGAGACAGTATACGAAAAGGGGAACGGCCTTATCGGGCAGCTCCCGCGCAAGGGTGTCAAAACGGGAAAGGGGCAGGTTGCGGCTGCGGGGAATATGCCCCTGCTGATACTCCGATACCTCCCGCACATCCAGCAGGATGGCGCCGGGCGTGCTCAGAAACTGCTGAACGCCCTGGTTGATATCCGGCGCTTTCAGAAAATCAAAAATACCCATGGTTTGTCTCCTTCTTTACAGCATTGCGGCTGTTTTTATCTTTGACAGCGCGATCGTTTTTATGCGGAAGTGCCGCTTCCGGCAGCAATTTCGCCGGTTCATGTATTGATCAGGAATATTCTCTTTATAAAACGCTCATTTTGTTTTTGGCTATGTTTTAAAACAGCTGATCCGCTCCGGCGGGACAGGCGTTATTCGATGGCAATATCCTCGCCGCTTTCCATGGTTTTACCTTCCAGCAGCAGCAGCTTTTCCGCCAGCAGCCGGGCAAAACCGCCCACTACGGCGGAGGCGGCAATCATATCTTCTGTTCTGTCACTGGAAAGCGCGGAGGTGACGTCATGCTTCAGCAGGGGCGCGGCAGCAATGCGCACCTGCTCGGCAAAATAATGGATGGCAACGCTGTGACGCTCCACATAGCCGTCATAGACTGCATGCAGCTCTTCTTCCGAAAGCGTAGCCGGAACCAGCCGCTGAATCAGCGAGATGCTCAGCCCCTGCTTGAGGGAGCAGATCATAATCAGATAGGCGATGTGCAGGCGGTAATATTTCTTTTTGATGGGCATGGGCATTACCTTGGTGCGCACATAATTATTGATGGCAGCCGCGGTGATAAACTGCTCCTCCTTCAGCTCGGGGGGCATATAATCCAGGTATTGCTTGAGCACCACCACCACCTGCTCCATATACAGGCCGATATCAGGAATTTCGTGCCAGGCGGGCAGCCGGTATCTTTCCAGATATTTTTCCCAGCGGCGCAGCTTGGCCGCAATCAGATCATTGTCAAACATCCCGCAGACACCTCCATAAACGGTATTATAGCATATTTGGACACGAAAGAAAAGAAGATCTGATTAAATTGTTTTGTTGACATATTTTTATAAATGTGGTAATCTAATGAAGAACATTAGATAGAGATAACGAGGTGAAGAGCGTGTTCTCAGTGATCACGGATACATCGGCCAATTTGGATTGCCAGTGGCTGCAGGATCATCAGATTACGGTCATTCCTTTCCATTATTATGTTTCCGGGCAGGATCAGACCTGCCTGAATACCCAGGGCTTTGATGGTGTTTCATTCTACAACGCCATGCGCGCCGGGGAAAAAGTGACAACCTCCCAGATCACGCCCCAGGCGTATCTGGATGTAATGCGGCCCATGCTGGAAGCGGGGGAGGATTTGCTGTTTGTCAGCATGTCCTCGGGCATCAGCGGTTCCTTCAATCAGGCGCAGTTTGCCGCGGAGGAGCTTCGGGAGGAGTTCCCGCAGCGGACGATCCGCCTGGTGGATACCCTGGGCGCGTCCCTGGGGGAAGGCTTGCTGGTGGTGATCGCCGCGGAATGCAGGGACAAGGGCGTCTCCCTGGAGGATACCTATGCGCTGCTGCAGGAAAAGCGCCACAGCATGTGCCAGGTCTTTACGGTGGACGATCTGAAGTACCTGCGCAATACCGGCCGCCTCTCCAATGTGGCGGCAGCCATCGGTATGGTGCTTAACATCAAGCCGCTGCTGAAGGGCGACACGGAAGGCAAAATCGTCAGCTTTGCCAAAATCCGCGGACGCCGCCGCGCCATCCAGGGCATGGCGGAGCAGTATGACAAAATGGTGCGGGACGCCGGCGAGCAGATGATCGGCATTGCCCATGCGGATTGCCAGGACGATGTGGATTACCTCATCAGCCTGCTCAATGCCAACCATCCGCCCAAGGAGATCATGACGGTCATGTATGAGCCGGTTACCGGCTCCCATGTGGGCCCCGGCACGCTGGCGCTGTTCTTCTTCGGCGATAAGAGCTTCCGCGGGCAGAATGAATCGCTGCTCAGCGCAATTTCCCAAAAGGTGGATGAAGGCAGGGAATCCCTGCTGGCCACCCTGAAAAAAGAGAATCAAAGGTAAAGCGATACGGCGTCATACGCTTCCGCTTCTCAAGAACCGCATGAACGGGGGAAGGGGTACGCGCTTTCTTCCCGGGGAAGAAAGCTGCAAAGAAGCCAGCTGGCGAACCGGCTTGGACGCTTCAACAAACAATTTGCGCCTGTAACTTGCATGTCGTCCTGCGAGCTTCCGGGCAGAAGAAAAACCGACGGCAGTCCGGAAAAATGAGCAAGCTCATTTTCTCCGGCCTGACCGGCGGTTTTTCGCTGTGCGCATGCGCACAGCAGGGCCAGCTTCGCTGGCCTGCCCGGAAGCGGGAACGGCACGCTTGTTTCAATTTCTTTTTGTTGCTTTTACGGCGACAAACGGGCTTTTCTGCTTCTCTTTTGGCTCAAAAGAGAAGCGTACTCCCTTCCCGTCCATTCCAGTTTGCGCGCGGCGCTGCCTGCCCGATGAGAGATCGTGTATCCGTGCGGTTTGGGGGAGGCCGGAAAGGGAATAACGGGGGTTTCGCACGAATTCATTTTAATATGAAGAAAGTTGACAAAAGCGACAAACGAGAGTACAATATGGCGGTTCAATGAAGGAGGGAATATCATGTATTTGATTCTCTTTGGTTTATGGCTGGTATTCAACGGAAAATGGACGGCGGAAATCGCGCTGCTGGGGGCAGTGGTATGTGCCGCCGTATATTGGTTTACCTGCCGGTTCATTGGATTGAGCCCCAAAAAGGAGCTGGCGTATATCCGCAAGGCCCCCAAGGCCTTTGCTTATTTGTGGGTGCTTCTCCGGGAAATCTTCAAAGCCAACTGGCAGGTGCTGCGGCTGATCTGGTCGCCCCGCCTGGAGGTGGAGCCGGAGCTGCATACCTTCCGCACCCGGCTGAAAACGGACATGGGCAAGGCCGTACTGGCCAACTCCATCACCCTGACGCCGGGCACCATCACCGTGCATGTGCGGGAGGATTTGTTCATGGTGCACTGCCTGGACAAGGACATGGCCGAGGGCCTGGAAAACAGCGAGTTTGAAAAGCGCGTGCTGGAATTGGAGGCGAAAGAGGGATGACGGTTGCCACTGCTTATGAATGGCTGTACCGCATCGTGCTGACGGTGCTGGGCATCAGCCTGTTTTTCAGCTTGTTCCGTTCCATCCGCGGCCCGCGGATTGCCGACCGCATTGTGGCGGTGAATATGGTGGGCACGCAGATTACCATCATCATTGCCGTTCTGACCCTGATGATGGGGGAAGGCTACCTGGCGGACGTGGCGCTGATCTATACCATGCTGTCCTTCCTGGCGGTGGTGCTGCTGACGAAGGTTTACCTGGGCGTGTTCCGCGAACGGCTGCAAAAAAAACAGGGGGAGGGAAAGGGCAATGCTTGAATGGCTGCGTTTTGCGCTGGCTGCCGCGCTGATGGCGTGCGGCCTGGCGTTTCTGATCTCCTCCGTGGTGGGGGTATACCGTTTCCGCTATGTGCTGAACCGGATGCACGCGGCCGCCCTGGGGGACACCCTGGGCATCCTGCTGATCGTGCTGGGGCTTGCGGTGATTGGCGGTTTCAACTTTACCAGCCTGAAAATCCTGCTGCTGGTGGTGCTGTGGTGGCTCAGCAGCCCGGTGGCGTCCCACCTGATCAGCCGCCTGGAGGTAACCACCAATCAGGAGCTGGAAAAGCACATGGCAATCCGGACGGAAAGCGATCCGCATGAGGAGGTGGAAGCCTGATGCCGGCACTGAACATCATGCTGCTGATTTTTATTCTGGTCTGCGCGGTTTCCGTCAGCATGACCAAAAGCCTGCTGACCAGCCTGATCATTTTCATGAGCCAGTCCCTGGCCATGTCGGTGATCTGGATTTTGCTGGAGTCTCCCGATCTGGCCATTACGGAAGCGGCCGTGGGCGCGGGCGTCACCAGCCTGCTCATGTTTGTGACGCTCAAGAAGATTCATGCTATCGGAGGGGAGGATGACCATGGCGAGGCAGAGAAGTGATTACGAGGACTCCTGGTTTCCGCGCCTTCAGCGCTGGCTGAAGGGGGGCAGCACCCTCCTGAACGATCGCATGACCGAAGAGCTTTCCGCCCAGTCCGATGTGCACCGCGTGATCACTGCCGAGGAGATTGCGCGGCACGAGACGGAGGAGATGACGCATCGCCTGGAGGTGGAGCAGCACGAAGCCGCGCTGTACGAGCGCGCCCATCATTGGGCCCGCACCCGGGGCTTCAAGCTGATGCGCGCCCTGTACGCCCTGCTGGCCGTGGTGCTGTGCGTATCGGTGATTGCCGTGCTGCTGACCACGGTGTCCGGCCTGCCTTCCTTTGGCGGAAAGAACAACCCCATCAACAACGAGGTTTCCCAGCGCTATATCGAAAAGGGCCTGCAGGAAACGGGCGCGGTCAATATCGTGGCCGGCATGATTCTGGATTACCGTGCCTTTGATACCCTGGGCGAGTCCCACGTGCTGTTCATTGCCGCCTGCGCGGTGATGATTCTGCTGCGGCTCAGCGACAGCGGGGATGCCCGGCAGCTGTCCCGGGAGCGGGCGGAGGCCGAAGCCAACGACCGCCTGTATGAGCCCAAGCATGATATCATCCTGCAGCGGGTGGCCGGGTTCCTGGTGCCTGTCATTTTCCTGTTTGGCATTTATGTGCTGTTCAACGGCCATCTGGGGCCGGGCGGCGGCTTTTCGGGGGGCGCCATCATCGGCGCGGGCCTGATTCTGTATCTGAACGCCTACGGCTTTGCGGCGACGGAGCGGTTCTTCACCATCCGGACCTTCCGGGCGGTCTCCTTCTGCGCCCTGGCGTTTTATGCCCTGGCCAAATCCTACTCCTTCTTCTGCGGCGCCAACCATCTGAACAGCGGCATCGGTCTGGGCACGCCGGGGGCCATTTTCTCCTCCGGGCTGATTTTGTACCTGAACATCGCCGTGGGCCTGGTGGTGGCCTGCACCATGTATGCTTTTTATACCCTGTTCCGGAAAGGAGACATGTAAGCGATGGGCAATCTGTTTAACAATTATGAAGAAGCCTGCGCCATCATCCTTTTCGGCATTGGCTTTACCACGCTGTTGCTGCACCGCAACATGATCAAGAAGATCATCGGCTTTTCCATGATGGACAGCGCCATTTATCTGTTCCTGGCGGCCAAGGGATACATCGCCGGGCGGAAGGCGCCCATTGTGGTGGATGGGGTGCAGAGCATGGACGCTTACATCAACCCCGTGCCGGCAGGCCTGGTGCTGACGGGCATTGTGGTTTCCGTCAGCGTGACGGCGCTGATGCTGGCGCTGACGGTTCGCCTGTACCGCCGGTATCATACCCTGGATATTGATGAAATTACCATGCAGGCCAGAAGGGAGGAAGCGTGATGGCCCTTTGGCAAAACCTTCCCTTCGCCATGATCCTTTTGCCCCTGGCCAGCGCCTCGCTGACCTCCGTATTAAAGGCCAGGGCAGCCCGCCGGACGGCGATTGCCGTAATGGCCCTGGTCACCCTGATGGCTGCCGTGTTCCTGGAGCTGATGCGGCATTACGGCCAGAGCTATACCTACATGATGGGCCACTTCCCGGCCCCCTGGGGCAACGAAATCCGCGCCGGCATGCTGGAGGCGGTGATGGCCCTGTGTTTTTCCGCGGTGATGCTGTTTTCCGTGGTGGGCGGCATCCGGGGGATTGAGCGGGATATCCTGCCCGACCGGCAGAATCTTTATTTTGTCATGTGTGAGCTGAGCACCGCCGCCCTGATGGCGCAGGTGTTCACCAACGACGTGTTCACGGGCTACGTTTTCCTGGAAATCATGACCATTGCGGCCTGCGCGCTGATCAGCGCCCGCACCAAGGGCAAAACGCTGGTGGCCGCCGCCCGGTATATGATCATGAACCTGGTGGGCTCCGGCCTGTTTCTGCTGGGGCTTACGCTGCTGTACGATCTGACCGGCCATCTGCTGATGAGCAATATCCAGGAGCAGATCATCCGGCTTTCCGCCACCGGCGATTATCAGCAGCCGCTCACTGTGGTGATTGCGCTGATAACCATCGGCCTGGGCATCAAATCGGCCCTGTTCCCGTTCCATACCTGGGTGCCGGACGCTTATTCCAACACCACCCCGGCCAGCAGCGCCATCCTGTCCAGCCTGATCAGCAAGGGCTACATTTTCCTGCTGATCAAGTTCTACTACCGGGTGTTCGGCATGGCGGAGGTCAATAACACCCATGTGCTGAACGTGCTGTTTGTCTTTGGCGCCATCGGCGCGGTGGTGGGCTCCCTGCTGGCCATTCGCCAGCTGGATATCCGCTACATGGTGGCCTATTCCTCCGTGGCCCAGATCGGCTATATCTATATGGCCATGGGCCTTGGCACGCAAGCGGGCATGACGGCAGCCATGTTCCAGATGGCGGCCCATTCCGTCTGCAAGGCCATGCTGTTTATCTCGGTGGGCGGGCTGTGCGACGCCTCCGAAAACCAGCGCACGTTCTCTGCCCTGCGCGGCGCGATCTACAGGAATCCCGCAGCCGGCGCGGCCTTTACCGTGGGCGCGCTGAGCATGATCGGCATTCCCTTCCTCAGCGGTTTCGCCGTCAAGCTGGCCTATGCGGAAGCGGCGGTGGCCTGGGGCGGGCTGCACATGCTTACCGTGCTTTCCGTTTTGGCAATTAGCACCATGCTGAATGCCGTGTACTTTGGCCGCACGGTCATTACCCTGTTCCGGCTGGAGGAAGGGCAGATTGCCGCCCAGCCCAAATGGCGCAGCGGCCCGTGCTTCGGCATTTCCTGCGCGGCGCTGGCCGCGGCCACCGTGGCACTGGGAATTGCCGCCCAGCCGGTGCTGCTGGCCATCCGGCAGGGACTGGGCATGTTTGGCTGACGGAAAGGAGAGAGAGAATAACATATGGAAACCATGACCAATACAACGGATTTCCTGCTGGTGCTGCCGCTGCTGATTCCGGTCATCGGCGGGCTGTGCGTGGCGTTTGTCAAGGCGCTGGACGATATGCGCCTGCGCCGCATCGCGGTGACGGCCACCCTGGCGCTGACCCTGGCGGCGGTGGCGGCCATTCTGCCCCGCCCGGATAACAGCCTGACGCTGTTCCGCGTGACGCCCAGCATTCCTGTGCTGCTGAAGATCGACGCCGTGGGCCGTCTGTACGCCGCTTTCATCAGCGTGGTATTCACAGCGGTGGGCATTTACAGCTTTGAGTATATGCATCACGAAAAGAACGAAAAGCGCTTTTACGCTTTTTATCTGTTCACCCTGGCCGCGCTGATGGGCCTGTCCCTGTGCGGCAGCATCGTGACGCTGTATATGTTCTATGAGGCGATGACGCTGCTGTCCCTGCCCCTGGTTACCCATACCCAGACCAAGGAAGCGGTGGCGGCGGGCATTAAATACCTGATTTATTCCGTGATCGGCGCTTCCCTGGCGCTGGCGGGCATTTTCTTCCTCAATCGCTACGCCGATACCCTCACCTTCACGGCGGGCGGCGTGCTGAACATGGAAAAGGCCGCCGGCCATGAAGGGCTGCTGCTGACGGTGTTCTTCCTGATGGTGCTGGGCTTCTCGGTAAAAGCGGGCATGTTCCCGCTGCATGGCTGGCTGCCCACGGCCCACCCCGTGGCCCCCGCCCCGGCCAGCGCCGTGCTTTCCGGCGTAATCACCAAAGCAGGCGTGCTGGGGATCATCCGCGTGATTTACTACCTGGTGGGGCCGGATTTCCTGCGGGGCACCTGGGTGCAGACGGCCTGGCTGGTGCTGGCCATCGTAACCGTGTTCCTGGGCTCCATGCTGGCTTTCAAGGAGGGCGTGTTCAAAAAGCGCCTGGCCTATTCCACGGTCAGCCAGGTCAGCTATGTGCTGTTCGGCCTGTTCACCATGACCCAGTGGGGCATGATGGGCGCGCTGCTGCACATCGTCTTCCACTCCATCATCAAAAATACCCTGTTTATGACCGCCGGCGCGGTGATTTATAAAACGGGCAAAACCAGGGTGGAGGAGCTGCGGGGCATCGGCAGGCAGATGCCGGTGGCCATGGGATGCTATACCATCGTCAGCATGGGCCTGATCGGCATACCGCCCACCTGCGGCTTTATCAGCAAATGGTATCTGGCCCAGGGGGGGCTGTCCACGGCCTATACCTGGAACTGGGTTGGCCCGGCGGTGCTGCTGATCAGCGCCATCCTGACGGCGGGCTATCTGTTTTCCATCGTCATCCGCGGCTTCTTCCCGGGCAATGACATCCAGCGGGAAGAGCTGCCCAAGGCTGAACCCACGTATGTGATGCTGGCGCCCATGATTGTGCTGGCTGCGCTGTGCCTGCTGCTGGGCATGTTCCCGGCCGGGCTGACGGCCTTTGTCCAGTCCATCGCCGGCACTGTAATGTGAGGAGGCGCGTATGTTGCTTCTTGCATTGACCCTGATTGTGCCGCTGCTGGGCGGGCTGGCCCTGCCGCTGTTTCATTTCACCAATCGCAGAGCAAGGGCCTGGTATGTGGAGGCTGTCACGCTGCTGACGTCCGTGCTGGCCGGCGGGCTGTGCCTGTTCCCGCCGGCGGGAGACTGGACAATCCTGCAGATGACGGACATCTTCTCCCTGACCATGCGGGTGGACGGCCTCAGCCGCGTATTTACCGGGCTGATTGCCTTCCTGTGGCCCCTGGCCACGCTGTATGCCTTTGAGTATATGGCCCATGAAAACCGGGAAAACGCCTTCTTTACCTATTATACGCTGAGCTACGCGGCCACGCTGGCCATTTCCATGGCGGCCAACCTGTTTACGCTCTATGTGTTCTATGAGTGCCTCACCCTGGCCACCCTGCCGCTGGTAACCCACAAGCGGGATGCCAAGTCCATCCGCGCCGGCCGCAAGTATCTGTTCTATTCCCTGTCCGGCGCGGCGCTGGCCTTTATGGGCATGATGGTTTTGTCAGGCTATGGCGCGGGCAATGATTTCGTGCTGGGCGGCGGCCTGACGGAAGCGGCGGCCTCCCAGGAGGCGCTGCTGCGCAGCATCTTTGTGCTGGCATTCCTGGGCTTTTCCGTAAAAGCCGCCATGTTCCCGCTGTATGCCTGGCTGCCGGCCGCCTCTGTGGCGCCCACGCCGGTGACGGCGCTGCTGCATGCCGTGGCGGTGGTGAATGCCGGCGCCTATGCCTGCATCCGGCTGATTTACTACTGTGTGGGCACAGAATTCCTATTTGGCACCTGGGCCCAAACGGTGGTGCTGACCCTGGCGGCCTTCACCATCGTATTCGGCTCGGCCATGGCGGTGCGGGAGCAGCATTTTAAGCGGCGATTGGCATACTCCACGGTATCCAATCTGAGCTATATCCTGCTGGGCGCCGCCCTGATGACCCCGGCGGGCATGACGGGCGCGCTGACCCACATGGTCAGCCACGGCCTGATGAAGATTACCCTGTTCTACTGCGCCGGCGCTGTGCTGGTAAAAACCAACCAGGAGTATGTGCAGGATCTGCGCGGGTTTGGCAAGGTAATGCCCTTCACCTTCGCGGTGTTCACCCTGGCTTCCCTGGCGCTGATCGGCGTTCCGCCCCTCAGCGGCTTCCTGAGCAAGTGGAACCTGCTTTCCGCCGCTGCGGATACCGGGCTGGTCATGGGCACGGTGGGCATCGCGGCGCTGATTCTTTCCGCCATCCTCACGGCCATCTACCTGATGAGCGTGGTGATTCCGGCGTATTTCATGCCGGTCAACGCGGAGCTTTCTGCGCTGACGGCTGAAAAACACGATCCCACCTGGCGCATGAAGGTGCCGCTGCTTGTGATCTGCTGTGCCATTGTGCTGATGGGGCTGAACGGCGCCGCCGTGACCGAATGGCTCAGCGGCATTGCGGCCGGACTGATATAAGAAAGGAGACAAGCCGATGAATTTCCTATTGCCTGTGCTGGTGCTTATGCCCCTGTGCGGCGCGCTGGTCTCCTATCTGATCGGACGCAGGAGCAAGCCTGCCCGCAACGCCTTTGTCTGCGCACTGCTGACGGTGGAATGCCTGCTGGCCGCCCTGGCCCTGTATCAGGCAGCGGCCGGGAACGGCCTGGCCTTCACCTGGGCGGGCTTTGCCAACCTGGGCCTGCATTTCCGGCTGGATGGCTTCCGGGCTTTGTATACCCTGGTGGCGGCTTTTATGTGGATGATGACGGGCTTTTTCTCTCCCCAGTATTTTGCCCACTACCATCACCGCAACCGGTATTACTGCTTCACATTGATGACCCTGGGCGCCACAGCGGGCGTGTTCCTGTCGGATGACCTGTACACCACGTTCATCTTTTTTGAAATCATGAGCTTCACCAGCTACACCTGGGTGGCCCATGAGGAAACCCCTGGCGCCATGCGGGCGGCGGAAACTTACCTGGGCATTGCGGTGGTGGGCGGCATGGTCACATTGATGGGCCTGTTCATGCTGTATCACCGGCTGGGATCCCTGGCCTTTGCCGATTTGCAGGCGGCGGGGGAAACCCTGGACGCAAAGGAGCTGTACCTGCCCGGCGCGCTGGTGATGTTTGGCTTTGCGGCCAAGGCGGGCATGTTCCCGCTGCACATCTGGCTGCCCAAGGCCCATCCCGTGGCCCCCGCCCCGGCCAGCGCCCTGCTGAGCGGCGTTCTGACCAAAGCGGGCATCTTCGGCGTGCTGGTGACCAGCTGCAACCTGTTTTTGCATAACGCGGCCTGGGGCAATGTGGTGCTGGCGCTGGGCGTGGCCACCATGTTTGGCGGCGCGCTGCTGGCCATGTTCTCCGTAGACCTCAAACGCACTCTGGCCTGCTCCTCCATGAGCCAGATCGGCTTCATCCTGGTGGGGGTGGGCATGCAGTGCCTGCTGGGCCATCACAATGCCCTGGCGGTGCAGGGCACGCTGCTGCACATGGTGAATCACAGCCTGATCAAGCTGTGCCTGTTCATGGCTGCCGGCGCTGTGTATATGAATTTGCATCAGTTGAACCTGAACGATATCCGCGGCTTCGGCCGGGGCAAATGGGTGCTGCATTTTGCCTTCCTGATGGGCGCGCTGGGCATCAGCGGCATTCCGCTGTGGAACGGCTATATCAGCAAATCCCTGCTGCATGAGAGCATTCTGGAGTACGTGGCGCTGCTGGGGGAACAGGGCCTGTCCGCCGGCTGGTACAGCGCTGCGGAGTGGGTTTTCGTCATCACCGGCGGCATGACCTTCTCCTATATGCTGAAGCTGTATTTTGCCCTGTTCTGGGAAAGAAACGGAAGCCGCCAGGCGGAGTTCGACGGCATGGGCAGGACGTATCTCAAGCCCCTGTCCGCCTTTGCGCTGCTGGGCGCGGCGGTGATTCTGCCGCTGCTGGGCATGCTGCCTTCCGTTTTGATGACGGGCATTGCGGAGCTGGGCCAGGGGTTCATGCACGGCGAAAGCCCTGCCCATCCCGTGGCCTATTTCTCCTGGGAAAACCTGTACGGCGCGGCCAAATCCCTGGTGATCGGCGCGGGGCTGTACTGGGGCGTTATCCGCACCCTGCTGATGGAAAAGCAGGGGAAGGAGCGGGTATATGTCAACCGCTGGCCGGCCTGGCTGGATATTGAAAACATTTTTATTCGCTCGGAATTCACGCAGAAGTATATTTGCGGCGCCATCACGGCGGTCAGCCGCTTCCTGGATGGATTGGCCACCAGCAAGCTGTTTTATGTGTGGGTGCCCGCATTGATTACGGGGATTACCCGCGTGCTGGATGAGGGCGCGGACCGCTTGGCCGTTCTCCTCAGCGATACGGTACTGTCTAAAAAGGAAACTCCCCGGCTGCCGCCTGTGGGCACCCGGATTACCTATTACCTGGGCCGCGGCCTGGATGCTGTTGCCCGTTTCCTCAACCGGACCATCCTGCGCCGCCATCCCATCCCGGCGGATTACGAATATCGTCTGGATGTGGATAAGCGGGAGCTGGGCAGCGGCATTCGCATGCTTTCCCGGTCCATGTCCTTCGGCCTGCTGCTAATGGGCGTTGGCCTGGTGATTACCTGCTGGTATTTGCTGCGGTGACTGTATGCAGGGGGCTCCGTCGCTCCTTCTATCCCACTTCAAAATAACTGCATGCACAAGCTGAAATTTGACGAGGAAGGAAACGCTTCTCTTTTGAGTCAAAAGAGAAGCAGAAAACCTTCTTTTAACGCCGTAAAAGCGACAAATGCAAAATGAAGCAGGCGTGATGTTCTCCTCTTCAGGGCAGGTTGAAAGAGGAGAGGGGAACGAAGGAAGGCGCTGCTCTCTTTGGGTCAAAGAGAAAAGCAGAGAAACCCCGTTTGTCCCCGTAAAAGCAGCAAACCCAAACTGAAATTGGACGAAGAGGGAAACGCTTCTCTTTTGCGTCAAAAGAGAAGCAGAAAACCCCGTTTATCGTCGTAAAAGCAACAACATCAAATTGAAACAGCAATGCTGTTCCCCGCTTCCGGGCAGGCCAGCATAGCTGGCCCTGCTGTGCGCAAAGCGCACAGGGAAAAGCCTGAAAATTGCCGAAAAACAAGCTCGCTTGTTTTATCGGAAATTTTCAGGCTTTTCTTATGCCCGGAAGCTCTCTTTGCGCCGTTCAAGTTACAGGCGCAAATTGTTTGTTATCGCGCCCAAGCCGGTTCGCAGGCTGCCTTCTTTGCAGCTTTCTTCCCCGGGAAGAAAGCGCGTATTCTCCCAAAATTCAGCTTGACGATTCAATCTTTTAGATGATACGTAGAATTGATCGGATTTGAGCATCACCCAAACGATGACAGGGCAGACGCGCTTTTAGATCGGGCTGGTATCACTCTTCTGCCAGGCGGATTACACCATTGTCAATGCTTTCCACGATGGCCAGGGATTTCAGGTTGACGCCGGCCTCCCGCAGTTTTTTGCCGCCGGGCTGGAACCCCTTCTCCACGGCGACGCCAACGCCCACCAGCGTGCATTCCGCCTGCTCCACCATGCTGATCAGCGCATGGCTGGCTTGGCCGTCCGCCAGAAAATCATCCACCACCAGCACCCGGCTGCCATGGGGGAGATAATGCCGGTCAATGCGCAGCACGTTATCATTGCCATGGGTGAAGGAATGGGCAACGGCAGTGATCATGTCCTCAGATTGGTTGGCGGCGGTGGCTTTTTTGGCAAATACAACCGGAATATCGCCCAGGTAATGGGCGGCGGTCAGGGCGATGGCAATGCCGCTGGCTTCCACGGTGAGCACGATATCCGGGGTATCCTTTCGAAAATAATCCGCCAGCTCCCGGCCCATATCAAACATCAGCCGGGTGTCCAAACGGTGGTTCAAAAACATATCCACCTTTACGATGTCCTTGCCGATGCCGCGGCCCTGCTCCAAAATGGCTTTGCGAAGCTTTTCCATGCCCAGACCTCCCCAAATACGAACATTTTTTTAAAACGCCTGTTTATTTTACAGGATTTCAGCCCTGATTGCAAGCTATTGCGCCACAAAATGCCAGTGTATTTTGCCTCCATTCGGCCAAAATAGCCGTGAAACAAAATGAGGAGGTGAATTGCGATGAACCAGAATTCCTCTCAGCAGAAGGCCAACGTGCCGGAAGCGCGCGCGGCGCTGGACAACATGAAGTTTGAAATCGCCCGCGAACTGGGCATCAACTTCAAGCCCGGCTACAATGGCGATCTCACCAGCCGTGAAAACGGCTATGTGGGCGGCTACATGGTGAAGCGCCTGATCGAGCAGGCCGAAAAACAGATGGCCGGAAAGTAAAAAAGAGCAATCCGCTCAAAGAAGGAGAGAGAAAAAATGTATCAGAATCAGAACATGATGAATCAGACCGGCAGCCAGAGCTCCGGCAGCTCCAAATCCAACAGCATCAATGTGCCCGAAGCCCGCGCGGCCATGGACAACATGAAGTTTGAAATCGCCAGCGAGCTGGGCATCAACCTGAAGCCCGGCTATAACGGCGATCTGCCTTCCCGCCAGGCCGGCTATATCGGCGGCTACATGGTCAAGCGCATGATCGAACAGCAGGAGCGGCAGATGAGCGGGAAGTAAGCGCTTGGGGAAAAGCACCGCGGAGGCAAAAATGCCTTCGCGGTTTTTGATACGATTCCATTTTTAAATACCTGAATGTACAAAACAGAAATTGGCACGAGGAGACGTTCGAGGCCTCCGCGGCCTCGAGCTCTGCGCCAGGGCCCGCTTGGGCCCTGGACCCATTCGGGCGAACCGGCTCGAAAAATACAACAAACAATCTGCGCCCGTAACTTGAATGGCGCAGCGAGAGATTCCGGGCATTAGTAAACCTGCGGCAGTCCGAAAAATGAGTTTACTCATTTTTCTCGGCCTGACGCAGGTTTTTACTGTGCGCTTTGCGCACAGCAGGGCCAGCTTCGCTGGCCTGCCCGGAAGCGGTGGACGTCGCTCCTGTTTCAGTTTGTGTTTGCTGCTTTTACGGCGTTAAAAGAAGGTTTTCTGCTTCTCTTTTGACTCAAAAAGAGAAGCGTTTCCCCTTCGTCAAATTTCTGTATGCCGATTTGGTTTTTCAGATGATAAACAACATTGGTGAAAAGAGAAAAACGCTATTTATGCAGTGCGCGGTTCAGCCGCAGCGCGCGAAGCTGTTCTTTTTGCGCGTGAGAGAGGCGAAAGCTTTCGCAAGCTTTTTGAATGGCTTTGTTATGTGTCCAAGGGTCCAGACGATGCTCCGCGATGTATGGATATGCCGCGCCGTACTGCTTGGCCAGGGCCGTGGCAAAATACCAGGCAATCATCATGTTGATATAGTATTCATCAGACCGAAGGCTGGATACCCAGTCCAGATACTGCGGCTGGAAGGCATCGTCCAGAAACCAGCGCATCAGCATACCGATGCCGAAGCGGCATGTGAAAGGATGCTCGCTGGCCATCCAGCGCCGCACATGGGGGAGGAGCTGGGGAAGGTGTTTCCGAAAGCAAGACGGAGAGATCAAATCACAGGTGGCCCAATTGTCCACATAAGGAAGAAAACGGTCTAATTTGACAATACATTGATCAAAATCTGCGATTTGGGAAATCAAGGCGCCATGCAGATTGTTTTCATCAAACAGGGAATGGGGGAGCGACTGCAGGAAGGCCTCAGCCTCCGGCGTATCCTTTGCTTCTCTTGCCAGCTTGCGGAGGGCTGGCGTGCGTACTCCCAGCATGGTTTCCCGCTGCAGGGTCGGCACCAGCCTGGCCTGAAAATCCGCATTTCCGGCATCGGCCAACAATTTCAAACTTTCGTACAGATTAATCATAAAACAGTCTGTTCTCCTTCAGGTAGTGGACGCTCTGCCGCAGGGCATCCACCGTTTTGATTTCGATGACGGCCCGGGCGCCGACAGCTTTTGCCCGCTGCACCAAAGCGGCGATATCCAGCTCCCCGCCGCCCAGCGGCAGGTGGCAGCGGCGCGGCAGCGCGTCATGCAAATGCATGTGACACAGGCGGGATGCATGGGCCTGATAGAAAGGCGCATCCTGATACCCGGCCACTTTGTCATGGCCGACGTCCAGCGTGAGGCCGAAAACGGGGGCTTCCAGCAGCGTTTCTATGCTGCGCTGCTGGAAGGGCTGCCAGGCATCCTCTGTGTTTTCCACGCATACGCGCACAGCCCGCTCACTGGCCTCCACGCACATTTGACGGAAAGTCAGCACATTTTGCCGATATGCTTCCGGATACCGGTTAAACAGGAAATCCTTCTGCTGGGGCAGCGTAACATAGACCCCCCGGGGCCAGTGCAGGTTGACGGCAGGCACGCCGGCTTCCCGGGCCAGGGTGATGGAATCCCGGGCCACCTGCAGCCAGGCGCGGCGCACGGGTCCGGAAAAACCGCAGCAGTCCATTTCCTCATGCAGATGAAAGGTGAAATAGACCCCGTATTTGTCCCGGAGCGCTCTCAGCTGCCCGGCGGTCAGGGTTTCGGGCTGGCACAGGGGAAAGCTCATGTTCAATTCCACAAAGGCCAGGTTCAGTTCTGCCGCCAGCCGGGCGGCCTCCTCCACGCTGCTGTTTTCCAGCAGGAACGGCATGCCAAAATCCATGGTTCTTCCTTTCTGACTGAACGGATAGCGCTCAAAAAATCAATCCGTTTGTTCCAATGCTTTTTTGAACTGGGTTTCGTATAGTTCGGTATAGGTGCCGCCGGCCTTTACCAGCTCGCTGTGCACGCCGCGCTCCACGATTTGACCATCCTTGACCACCAGGATTTCGTCGGCCGCCAGGATGGTGGAAAGGCGGTGCGCGATGAGAATGCTGGTGCGGCTTTGGATGATGGGCTCAATGGCCTCCTGAATCTTGGCTTCCGAAATGGAATCCAGCGCCGAGGTGGCCTCGTCAAAGATCAGCAAAGCGGGGTCCTTCAGCAGTACCCTGGCAATCGACAGCCGCTGTTTTTCGCCGCCGGAAAGCTTCAGGCCCCGGTTGCCCACCAGGGCGTCCAGCCCGTTTTCCTGCTTTTGCACAAAATCATAGATATTGGCTTTCCGGCAGGCGGCAATCAGCTCTTCCTCCGTGGCGTCAGGGCGGGCATACAGCAGGTTTTCCCGGATGGTGCCGTTAAACAGATAGGTCTCCTGGCTGACGATGCCCACGTTTTTCCGCAGGAAGGCAAGATCCAGCTTTTTTACGTCATGTTCTCCAAAATAAACCGTACCTTCCTGGCAGTCATACAGCCTTGGAATCAGGTTGATGATGGTGCTTTTGCCGGAGCCGGAAGGGCCTACAATGGCAATGCTGTGCCCCGCCTTCAGGGTGAAGCTGACATCCTGCAGGATTTTGCGCCCTGTCTCGTAGCTGAACCCCACATGGGAGAAGGCAACACTTCCGTCCGCCCGGCGGGGGATGACGGCGTCCGGGGCGTTCTCAATTTCCACCGGCAGGTCAAAGTATTCAAAAATCCGGGTGAACATGGCCATGCTGCGAATCCATTCCACCTGCATGTTCAGCAGGTTGTTCACCGGCCCGTACAGACGGCTGAGCAGCGCCACCATCACGGTGATATCGCCCACGGTGACGCCCTGGTGGTATTTCATCATCAGGATGCCGCCCACCAGGTACAGCAGCATGGGCCCGATGCTGGAAAAGGTTTGCATGATCATAAAAAACCACCGGCCTGCCATGCTTTCCCGGATATTCAGGCGGATCATCCGCTCATTGGCGGATTGGTAGCGGTCGTATTCCGCTTTTTCTTTGCAGAAAAGCTTCACCAGCATCTGTCCGCTGACGGAAAGGGTTTCATTCAGGATGCCGTTGATTTCATCGCTGCATTCCTGGGATTCCCGGGTCAGGCTCCAGCGGGTTTTGCCGGCGCTGCGGGTGGGCAGGATAAACAGCGGCACCACCAGCACCCCCAGGGTGGCCAGTATCCAGTTCTGCCGGTACATGATGGTCAGCGCCGCCGCCAGGGTAATGACATTGGACAGAATGGAGGTGAACGTGCTGGTGATAATGCGCTCCACCCCGCTGATATCGCTGGTCATGCGGGTGATGATGTCGCCCTGGTTGTTGCTGGTAAAAAAGCGCTGGCTCATTTTTTGCAGGTGGGCATACATCTTGTTGCGCATGTCAAAGGCAATGTGCTGCGCAATCCATGTGTTCAGATAGTTTTGCCCTACGCCGATCAGGCTGCTGCCCAGGGTGACGGCCAGGGACAAAAGGATCAGGCGAATCAGCCGGGGCAGGCTGCGGCCGATCAGGCCTTCATCGATGATGCGCCCCGTCAGGATGGAAGGGTACAGCCCCAGCAGGCTGGAGGCCGCAATGGCGATTAAAATCAGCGCCAGCTGCCGCCAATAGGGTTTCAGATAAGAAAAAATGCGTTTCAGCAGGGCGGGGGTCACCCGGGGCCGGTTATTCTTTTCTTCCTCCGTCAAATAGCCCCGGCCCATGGGGCCGCCGCGCATCGGCATGGACATGAAGCGGTTCCTCCTCACAGGTATTCAGCAGAATTATACATGTGTTTTTATATTGTTTCAAGAGGCGGAATTGAAGGGGAAAAAGCTGATAATCGATATTGACGTATCAGAATAATTTTGATAGGATGAAGATGTTAAATAAAGTGCTGCCCGTATCCCGGACAGCCGCAAGAGCAAATAGCAAGAGGAGGGAACAGAATGAAGAAAATTCTGGCGATGCTGCTGGCCGCGGTGATGTGCCTTGGAATGTTCTCCGCCGCGCTGGCAGAACAGTCGGTCTATACCGGCAGCGCCCAGGGCTTTGCCAGCGAGGTCAAAGTGACCGTGACCGTTGAGGATGGCAAAATTGTGGGCCTGGACGTGGATGACGCGGATGAAACCTACGGCATGATCGGCGTGCAGCGGGAGGACAGCGTGGAAAAGCTGATCGCCGCCATCCTGGAGGCGGGCACCGTTGAGGGCGCGGATGTGTACACCACCGCCACCTTCACCAGCGCCGCTGTGGTGGAGGCCGTTGAAGCCGCGCTGGCTTCCGCCGCGGGCGGCGAGGAGGCTGCGCTGGCCTTTACCGCCGGCGAGTATGAAGCCACTGCCGCGGGCTATAACGGCCCCAGCACCTTCAAGGTAACCTTCAGCGCGGACAAGCTGGAGAACATTGAAGTGGTCTCCAGCACGGAGACCGCCCATGTGGGCGATATCGCCTTTGACATCATGATTCCCGAAATGCTGCTGGCCAACGGCTCCGGCGTGGACGGCGTGTCCGGCGCCACCTTCTCCAGCCGTGCCCTGCGCAACGCGGTGAACGATGCCGCGGAGCAGGCGGGCTGCACCAATCTGGCCGCTTTCAAGGCTGCCAAGGTGGAGCATGTGGCCGGGGAGCCCATTGAGGCGACCTATGATGTGGTCATCGTGGGCGCCGGCGGCGCCGGTATCGCGGCGGCTGCCGAAGCGGCCCAGAACGGCTACACCGTCCTGGTGCTCGAAAAGAACGCCGAAGTGGGCGGCAACACCCTGGTTTCCGGCGGCCAGTATCAGAGCGTGATGCCCTATCTGGTGTGGGATGCCAACGATCCCGATGCCACCACCGGCGTGTATGCCTTCAATGGCGAAACGTACGATAAGGTGAAGTCCGTGCAGGGCTGCATCAACGAGCTGCGGATGATCCTGAACTGGAACGAGGATGAATTTGACGCCGCTTACTATCAGGATCACGAGTTTGTGGCGGGCGACGCCGCCGAGCTGAGCAAGCATGGCGTGCATGCCGAGTATCTGCCCGTGCTGCAGGAGCTGAAGAAGGAAATTCAGGCCTATCTGGATTGGGCCCAGCCCCAGCTGGATGCCGGCACGGCCGAAAACCAGCTGACGCTGTTCTCCACCCTGAACCTGCATATTTTCCAGACCTACTACGGCGGCCTGCGCCAGAGCGCGGACAAGAGCCAGTGGATTTACGGCGATCTGGACCTGGTGAAGCAGTTCATCGAAGGCGGCCAGGGCCTGAAGGAGTGGCTGGAGGCGCAGGGCGCCACCTTCCGCGAGGACAGCCAGCCCACCCTGATCGGCGCGCTGTGGTATCGTGAAAATGAGTTCATCGGCTCCACCATCGATCTGGATGGCGACGGCAACCCTGAAATGGGCCGCTGGGGCGCTTATTTTGCCGCCCCCATGAATACCCTGCTGAACGCCAACGAAAAGAACAGCATCATGCTGCGCACCGACGCGCAGGAGCTGATTGTGGAAGACGGCCGCGTCACCGGCGTGAAGGCCGTGCAGTATGACGGTACCGAAGTGACGGCCCATGCCGCCAAGGGCGTGGTGCTGGCCACCGGCGGCTATGCCGCCAACATCCCCATGGTGCTGGATGGCAACGTATACTGGTCCACCGAGTACCTGACCAACGCCACCAAGACCACCAACCGCTCCTCCCTGCAGGGCGACGGCATCACCATGGCCGAGGCTGTGGGCGCTGCGTCCACCGGCATGGGCTTTACCCAGCTGATGCCCATCTCCTGGGTGGATAACGGCAACCTGGCCTTCGGCGGCGGCAACTACGCCTGCTGGATTAACCCAAACACCGGCCACCGCTTTGTGGATGAAGGCTCTGAGCGCGATGTGCTGTCCCTGGCCGAATTCCGCAACGGCATGACCGTCAACGGCACCCCGGGCGTGTTCCTGGAGTTCTACAATGCCACCGAGCCCATCCCCGGCCCCATCCAGCTGCCCGCTGCGGATTCCGAGCATCCGGATATGGACGGCCGCTATTATCGCCGCACCGTGGCGCAGCTGCCTGAGCTGTTTGCGGAGCTGGGCGTTGCCGCCGATCCCGCTGTGGTGGTTGAAACCATAAAGGCGTATGACCAGGCCGTGATGGGCCAGGGCGAATACCCCGACGTGGGCAAGGCCATCGCTTCCCGCTGCATCGGCAACGTGGAAAAGGACGCCAACGGCAACTATCTGCCCGAGACTTATGATTTGGAAGGCACCCTGCTGACCATCCGCCTGATGGCCCCCTCCACGCACCACACCATGGGCGGCCTGCTGGTGGATACCCAGCGTCATGTGCTGACCGCGGAGGGCGCTGTTATTCCCGGCCTGTATGCTGCCGGCGAAGTCACTGGCGGCATCCATGGCGGCAACCGCCTGGGCGGCAACGCCATCGTGGAAATCTTCGTGTCCGGCCGCACCGCGGCGCAGACCATTGCCGAGGATAACAAGTAATTTCGTTTTAAGCGCAAAAGCAGCTCCCCTCGGGGAGCTGTTTTTATCCTGCTTTCCTTTTGAACATCTACATGCAAAAACTGAAATTTGACGGGGAAGGGGAACGCTTCTCTTTTGAGTCAAAAGAGAAGCAGAAAACCTTCTTTTAACGCCGTAAAAGCAGCAAACGCAAGCTAAAACAGAAGTGTTGTCCACCGCTTCCGGGCAGGCCGGCGAAGCCGGCCCTGCTGTGCGCATGCGCACAGCGAAAAACCGCAGGCCAGCCGGAAAAATAAACTTGTTTATTTTTCGGTCTGTCCGGCGGTTTTTTCTTATGCCCGGAAGCTCGCATGGCGTCATTCAAGTTACAGGCGCAAATTGCCTGTTTTTGCGCTCAAGCCGGTTCGCCAGATGGCTTCTTTGCAGCTTTCTTCCCCGGGAAGAAAGCGCGTATCCTCCCCTTGCCAATTTCTGTTTGTCAACTTAGTTTTTAAGACGATGAACAGCATCAGATATCCAGCAGATCGCTGTACGCCTTCAGCGCGCCGTCGGTTTCGTGGGCCAGCACGCGCTTGGCCAGCACCTTGCCCAGCTGCACGCCCTCCTGGTCAAAGCTGTTCAGGTTCCAGAGGAAGCCCTGGAACATCACCTTGTTTTCAAAATGGGCCAGCAGCGCGCCCAGGGTTTCGGGGATTACCTGTTCGCCGGTGATGATGCTGCTGGGACGGCCGCCGGCAAAGCTCTTGTTGGGGTTTTTGTCCTGTTTGCCGCAGGCGAAGGCCATGATCTGGGCGGCCACGTTGGCGCACAGCTTTTGCTGGCTGGTGCTGCCCTGAATGTCCACATCCATGCCGATCTGGCTGCGGCGGAAGCCCACAAACTGCAGGGGAACGATGTCCGTGCCCTGATGCAGCAGCTGATAGAAGCTGTGCTGGCCGTTGGTGCCGGGCTCGCCGAAAATGACGGGGCCGGTGGCATAGGATACGGGCTCGCCGAAGCGGTTGACGGATTTGCCGTTGCTTTCCATGTCCAGCTGCTGCAGGTGCGCCGGGAAGCGATTGAGCGCCTGGGAATAAGGCAGCACCGCCGTGGCGGGCCAGCCCTGCACATTGCGCTCATAGACGCCGATCAGCGCGTCCAGCATATCGGGGTTCTGCAGCGGGTCGGGGTTGGCGGCCAGCCTGTCCTCGGCGGCGGCACCGTTGAGGAAGCGGGCAAACACATCGGGGCCGAAAGCCAGGGAAAGCACCACGCCGCCCACGCAGGAGGAGGAGGAATAGCGCCCGCCGATATAATCATCCATGAAGAAGGCGGCCAGGTAATCGCTGCCCTGGGCCAGGGGGGAGGTTTCGCTGGTGACGGCCACCATGTGCTTGCTGGGCTCCAGGCCCGCCTTCCGCAGGGCGTCCTTCACAAAGGATTCGTTGGTCAGCGTTTCCAGCGTGGTGCCGGATTTGGAAACCAGCACAAAAAGGGAGCGGGAAACATCAATGCCCTTGAGCACCGCGGCGGCGTCGTCCGGGTCGACGTTGCTGATAAACCGTGCTTCCATCTGGAAGGTGTTGTTCTGCTTGGCCCAGTTTTCCAGGGCCAGGTACATGGCCCGGGGGCCCAGATCGCTGCCGCCGATGCCGATTTGCACCACGGTGGTAAATTTCTCGCCCTTGGCGTTGGTGATTTCCCCATCGTGTACTTGATGGGCGAAGTCAGCAGCCTTTTTCTGCTGGGCCAGGTAGAAATCACGCTTGTTTACGCCGTCGGCCACCACGGGCTTTCCCAGCTGGCCGCGGCACAGCTGATGCAGCACCAGCCGCTTTTCCCCGGTATTGATCACCTCGCCGTTATACAGCGCCTCGTACTTTTGGGCCAGCTGCATTTCATCGGCCAGCTCGGCCAGGGCGGAAAGCACCTGGTCATCCACAGCCTTGGCAGCGTAATTGTATGTAAGCCCCTCTGCCATGGGCACGCTGTATTTGGCAACGCGCCGGGTGCCTTCTTCCCCGGCCATCACCCGGGCCAGGTCCACGTGGTTTTTCAGTGCGGAAAGCTTATGGTAGGCGGCAGCAGTATCCAGGTTTTTCCATGTGATCATTGCGGCATTCCTTCCTTTATCTTATATTGTTGACTGTATCCGGATAGACGGCGGAATATAACGATGCTGTCCATCCTTTTTATTATGGCATAAAACGGCCTGCGATGCAACAGCGCCCCGGAAAACGTAACCGTTTTTTTATATTTCCGGCAGGAGATACAAAAAATAGACTTTCCTTTTATCCCATGGTTTGATATACTGTACTTTAGCATACTAAACTATCATTTTTATCCGTCAGGGAGCGATGATGATGAGCGCAGAGAAAAAACTGATGCTGGGAAACGAGGCCGTTGCGCGGGGCGCCTATGAGGCGGGCGTACGCGTTGTTTCCAGCTATCCGGGCACGCCAAGTACGGAAATTACCGAGTTTTCTTCCCAATATCCCGAAATGCGCTGCGAATGGGCGCCCAATGAAAAGGTGGCGGTGGAAACCGCCTTTGGCGCGGCCATGGGCGGCGTGCGGGCCATGAGCTGCATGAAACATGTGGGGCTCAACGTGGCGGCAGACCCGCTGTATACCGCCGCCTATACCGGCGTCAACGCGGGGCTGGTGCTGTGCGTGGCGGATGACCCCTTTATGCATTCCAGCCAGAACGAGCAGGATACCCGGCTCATTGCCCGGGCGGCCCACGTGCCCGTGCTGGAGCCGGCGGACAGCCAGGAATGCAAGGATTATACCCGCCTGGCCTTTGAGCTGAGCGAGCGCTATGACACGCCCGTGATCCTGCGGCTGACCACCAGGCTGGCGCACCAGCGCTCTCCGGTGCAGCCGGGAGCCCGCGGTGACCTGCCGGTAAAGCCCTATGAAAAGGACGTGATGAAATACGTGATGATGCCGGGCATGGCCCGCAAGCGTCATCTGTATGTGGAAGCCCGCGAAGCGCAGATGGAAAAGGACGCCGCTTCCCTGGGGGTCAACCGCGCGGAAATGCGGGGCACGGCCCTGGGCGTGGTGTGCGCAGGCGTGGTGTACCAGTATGTGCGCGAGGCGCTGCCTGACGCCAGCATCCTCAAGCTGGGCCTCTCCTATCCGCTGGATCGTGAAGCCGTGCGCGCTTTTGCGGCCAGGGTGGATCAGCTGGTGGTCATCGAGGAGCTGGAGGGCATTCTGGAGCAGGAGATCGCCGCCATGGGCATTGCCGTGGAGGGCAAAAAGTACACCGGGCGGCAGGGGGAGCTGAGCGTGCAGCGCATCCGCGCCGCCTTCGGCGGGGAACCGGCCCCGGCGGAGCCTGCCCTGCCCGCGCGGCCGCCGGTGCTGTGCCCGGGCTGTCCCCATCGCGCCACCTTCCATGTGCTTAAAAAGCTGAAGCTGCATGTGTTTGGGGATATCGGCTGCTATACCCTGTGCGCCCTGCCGCCGGTGGACAGCCTGGAAAGCGCGCTGTGCATGGGCGCTTCCATCGGCATGGCCATCGGCGCGGAAAAGGCCCGGGGGCGGGAATTTGCAAAACAAAGCGTGGCTGTGCTGGGGGACAGCACCTTCATCCACAGCGGCATCACCGGTTTGGTCAACGCGGTCTATGACCGCAGCAACATCACCGTGGTCATCCTGGACAACCGCATCACCGGCATGACGGGGCATCAGCAGAATCCCGCCACCGGCCTGGATATTTACAATCAGCCCGCGCCGCAGCTGAACCTGGAACGGCTGTGCGAAAGCATCGGCGCCCATGTGGCGGTGGAGAACCCCATGGATATGGATGCGCTGGAAAAGGTGCTGAAGGAGGAATTGCAGCGGGACGGCGTATCCGTGGTAATCGCCCGGTATCCCTGCGCCCTGCTGGATAAGCGCCGCCACGAACCCGCCCGGGTGGCGGGCTGCCGCAACTGCGGCGCCTGCATGCGCCTGGGCTGCCCTGCCATCGAGCGGGAGACCGGCGGCGTGCGGATCAATGCCGCCCTGTGCAACGGCTGCGGCCTGTGCGTGGGCCAGTGCCCCTTCGGGGCCATTTCGTGCGGAGGTGACCGGGCATGAAAAAGGATATCATCATCGTGGGCGTAGGCGGGCAGGGCATTCTGCTCACCAGCAAAATCCTGGGATATCTGGCCCTGCAGCAGGGGGATGACGTGAAGGTCAGCGAGGTGCACGGCATGAGCCAGCGCGGCGGCAGCGTAATCACCCACGTGCGGATTGGAGAGCAGGTGGCCTCCCCGCTGGTTACGCCGGGAGAGGCGGATATGGTGATCGCCTTTGAATGGCTGGAGGCCCTGCGGGCGGAACACTATTTAAAGCCCGAAGGCGCCATGATCGCCAATACCCGGCGCATGCTGCCCATGCCTGTCATCCTGGGCAAAGCGGAGTATCCCGAGCAGAAAATCACCGGCCGGCCTGTCTATGCGCTGGACGCCCAGCAGATTGCTGAGGATTGCGGCAGCGTGCGCGCGGTCAACATCGTGCTGCTGGGGGTTATGTCCTGCCTGACGGAGTGGCCGGCGGAGGCATACGAGGCCGCCATCGCCGCCAATGTGAAGCCCGCCACCCTGGAGATCAACCTGGCCGCCTTCCGCGCGGGCCGGGGCATCGGAGAAAAAATGCGGGAGTGATCTGCCTTTTTCGCACGCCGCAATGGTATTTTGCATAGGAATGTGTTATAATAAAACCAATAAGCGGAAGGCGAGCGGCACAATAAACGGCCGCGCGGCCGGGAAAGAGGCAGGATGACAGAGATCAGCGGGTTTCCGGACAGCCGGGGCACGTGTCTGCGGGTGGATTTAAGCGCCATTGCGCAGAACGCGCGGGTGCTGAAGCGCCGGATGGGAGAACAGGTGCGCATGATGGCGGTGGTCAAGGCCAATGGCTATGGCCACGGGCTGGTGCCTGTTGCCCGCACGGCGCTGGCAAACGGCGCGTCCTTCCTGGGCGTTGCGGTGCCCGAGGAGGGCCGCAGGCTTCGGGAGGCCGGCGTAACGGCCCCTGTTCTGGTGCTGGGCAACGTCAGCCCGGCAGGCGCGCGCATCGCTGTGCGGGAAGGGCTGATCCAAACGGTGTGCGATGCCTGGGGCGTGCGGCAGATGCAGCAGGCCTGCGAGGAGGTGCAATCCTCCGCCCAGGTGCACCTGAAGCTGGATACCGGCATGAACCGGATTGGCGCCCGAACGGAGGAGGAAATCCGCGGCGCGCTGTCCGCGCTGTCCTGCACATCCCGGGTGACGCTGACGGGGGCCTTTACCCATTTTGCCGACGCCGATAATCCGGATGACGGCTTTTCCCGGCAGCAATTTGCGCGCTTTCAGCAGATGGCTGCCCTGCTGCCGAAGGGACTGCTGCTGCACGCTGCGGCCAGCGACGCTTCCCTGCGCTTCCCCTGGGCGCGCCTGGATATGGTGCGGGAGGGGATTGCCCTGTACGGCTGTATCGAGGGCTGGAAGGAGCTGGGCCTGCGGCCTGCCATGCGGTTTGAAACCCGGGTGGCCTATGTGAAGCAGATCGACGCGGGGGATACCGTGGGCTATGGGCGCACCTTCATGGCGGAGGCCCCTCTGCGGGTGGCCACACTGCCTGTGGGGTACGGCGACGGATACCCCCGGGCCTGCTCGGGCCGGGCATCCGTGCTGATTCGGGGCGTCCGCTGCCCTGTGCTGGGCCGGGTGTGCATGGACCAGCTGATGGCGGATGTTTCCCGCCTTCCCGGCGTACAGCCCGGGGAAGAGGCTGTGCTGATGGGCAGCCAGCAGGATGGCTGCATCACGGCGGGGGAACTGGCCGGCTGGGCAGGCACCATCAGCTATGAAATGCTGCTGTCTCCCCATGCTCGGGTGCCGGTGGTATACGAACATTTACCGGAAGGAACATGATACCGATGCAGAACAAAGCAAAAAAGAAAAACGGCCTGCAGCCTGTTTATGCGCCCTTCCTGAAGGGGATTGCGGTGAGCGCCGCGGCGGCAAAGCGCGGCCTGCGCGTGCTGGGCATCCTGCTGCTGTTTGCCTTTATGGGCGTGCTGGCAGGGGGCGTGTTCAGCTTCAACAGCCCTGCCCTGCGGGTGGGGCTCAATGTGGTTCTGCTGGGGCTGGGCTGCATGCTGATGTTTAATGAGGGCAGCCGCCAGGGCGAAAACGATGTGGCCTTTGCGGAGATTGCCCTGGGCCGCCAGAACGAGGGGAAAGGCGTATCCGCAAAAGACCGGGCGCTGTGCTTCCATCCCGGCAAGGGGTTCTTTACCGCGCTGGCGGGCGCTGCCCCGCTGGTGCTGATCGCGCTGGTTTATGCGCTGATGGCCCAAAAACAGACGTATCAGCTGGGCGCGCTGCCCTCCTGGGTGGCCGCCTTTGAAGACCAGGCGGATATCGGCCAGGCCCTGGCTTACTATCATGAAACGGCGGCAGTGACCCTGCGGGATATCCTGCGGGTGATTGTGCGCCTGCTGCTGTTTCCCTTTATGAACGCCTTCGGCAACGGCAGCTATGACCGGCTGTATCTGCTGGACAGGCTCTCTCCGCTGCTGTGCCTGGCGGTGCCTGCCTTTTACGGCATCGGCTACCTGCGGGGCCCCTATCTGCGCGCGCTGGTGCATGGCAATATCCGCATGAACACCAAACGCCATAACCGCAAGGAGCGCAAGGCCCGGGAGCAGCGGGCGCAGCAAAATCGGAAAAAGGAATTGATCTGACCGGCCATGCGTATCATTGCGGGGGAAATGCGCTCGCGCACCATCGCGGCGCCCAAGGGCACGGACACGCGCCCGACGCTGGATCGTACGCGGGAGTCGCTGTTCAACATCATCGCCGCGGAGTGTCCCGAGGCGCGGGTGCTGGATTTGTATGCCGGCAGCGGTGCGCTGGCGCTGGAGGCACTCAGCCGCGGCGCGCACAGCGCGGTGCTGTGCGATTGCTCCCGGGAGGCCGCGCGGGTGATCCGCCAGAATATCGCCTCCCTGCGGGTGGAGGACAGGGCGCGCTTTCTTCAAATGGCCGATCTGCAGGCCGTTTCCCTGCTGAGCCGGGAGGGGGCGCGGTTTGACCTCGTTTTTCTGGATCCGCCCTACCGGCTGGATACGGCGCCTGCCTGTGCCGCGCTGGCGGATGCGGGGGTGCTGCTGCCCGAGACGCTGGTGATCATTGAGCACGCGGCGGCGTCGGAGCCAGCCCCGCCCGGGGCGTTTTGCCTGACGGACAGGCGGAAATACCGGGAGACGATGATTTCCTTTTACAGATACAGGGGGGATACAAATGGCGAAGATTTGGGTGTTTCCGGGCAGCTTTGATCCCGTAACGCGGGGCCATGAGGATTTGATCCGCCGGGCGGCAGCCCTGTGCGATCAGCTGTATGTGGCGGTGCTGATCAATCCGGATAAGCACGGATTCCTGCCGCTGAAAAAGCGCACGGAGCTGCTGCGCAGCGTATGCGCCGATCTGCCCAACGCGGCGGTGGAAACGCATAACGGCCTGCTGGCGGAGTATGTGCGCCTGAAACAGGCGGATGCCGTGGTGCGGGGCGTGCGCTCCGCGGCGGAAATGGAAACGGAGCTGCCCTGGGCGGGCTTCAACCGCATGCTGTACGATCATTTTGAGGTGGTGTATCTGCCGGCGCGCCCGGAACTGCGGGACGTCAGCAGCAGCATGGTGCGTCAGCTGGCGGCCTTCGGCGGGGACATTGCGCCCTTTGTGCCCCAGTGCTGCGGAAAGATCATTGAAAACTATATGGCAAATCGGGTTTGACGGATAAGGAGGATGGAAGGCAATGGCAGAACTGAAAGTGTATACCGTGCTCAGCGAAATCAACTCCCTGATGGACAGCAGCAAAAAGGTCCCCCTGAGCAACCTGATTATGCTGGACAGGCAGCGCATGGATGATCTGCTGGACCGCCTGGCGCAGTCCCTGGATCCCGACCTGGAAAAGGCGGAAAAGCTGCTGGCCAAGGAGCGGGAGCTGCTGGACGGCGTGGAGCGCCGCGCCAGGGAAGTGACGGAAAAGGCAGCCCGGGAGGCCAAGGATACCATCGACCAGGCCAACCAGAGCGCCCAGCAGACGCTGAACACCGCCCGTTCGCAGTCGGAGGAGACGGTGCGCCAGGCGACGGAGCATGCCAATCAGCTGATGGCCGGCGCCCAGGCCCAGGCAAACCAGATGATCACCGTGGCCCAGGCCCAGGCGGCGCAGCTGGTGGAGGAAAACGAAATCACCCAGCGGGCCCAGGCCCGGGCGGTGGAGATCACCGAGGCGGCGCAGCAGGAATGCAGCCGGCTGCAGCAGGAAACCATGGGCACCCTGTCTCAGCTGCTGGAGCACGCGGATATCGGCCTGGGGGCGCAGCTGGATGCTTTGCGCACCATGCGGCAGCAGCTGGGGGCGGGCTATGCCAACCCCATGCAGGAGGAATATGCCCAGGGCAGCTATCCGGAGGGCGGCTACACCGAATGATGCTTCCCCGGGATTCCGGCTTCTGAAATAGAAAAATGCTTGACACATTGTAATAATCCGGGTATAATAATAAGGCTGTTTGTGATGTTGCAGTGCAAACAGATGGTTTTGATGAACGCCAATGCGTCATGTCATAAAGTAAGGAGAGAAAAAACATGTTCCGTACGTATCAGCCGAAAAAACGTCAGCGCAGCAAGGTGCATGGTTTCCGTGCCCGCATGTCCACCAAGAACGGCCGCCGTGTTCTCGCCGCCCGCCGTCGTCGTGGCCGCAAGGAACTGACCGTGTAATTCCATGGCCGTGCCTGCGGCGCGGCCGACTGACGAAGCATGGCTCAACCCGCCCCGTTGCCTGCCATCGTGCAAACGCGGGGCGGGTTTTCCAATGCAGATTTTTGGGTGCGGAGGCTTCATGCAGCGCGAATACCGCATGCGTAAAAACGGCCAGTTCCACTATGTGTTCCGCAAGGGAACAGCCAAGGGCTGCCGGGAGATGTCGCTGACCTATGTGCGTTCGGGGCGCATGCAGGTTGGCTTTTCGGTCAGCAAAAAAGTGGGCAATGCCGTAACGCGCAACCGGGTGAAACGGCGCATGCGCGAATGCTTCCGCCTGCAGATGCATACGCTCAAAAATGGTCTCTATGTGTTTGCCGCCCGCCCTGCGGCGGCGGACGCCTCCTACCGGCAGCTGGAGCAGGCCATGAACGGCTTGCTGCGGCGACAAGGCCTTTATCGCGATGCGTAACTGCGCAAGACTGGGGTGACAGCAGTAATGAAGCGAATGGTTCCATCAGCGCTGCGCTTCTATAAGCGGAATATCAGTCCGCTCCTGCCGCCCGCGTGCAAATACGTGCCCACCTGTTCCGAATACGCCCGAATTGCCGTGGAGCGGTTCGGCGCGGCCCAGGGGGGATACCTGGCGGCGAAAAGGCTGCTGCGCTGCAATCCTTTTGCCAGGGGCGGCTATGATCCCGTGCCGGAGGCCGCCCCGACCATCATCAGAAAGGACGAAACGTAAAAGATGACGACATTCTTCCGCAACATCCTGGAGTGGATTTATGGCCTGGTGGGCAGTTACGGCGTGGCCGTGGTGATCTTCACCTTCCTGATCCGCGGTGTCCTGACGCCTTTGGAAGTCCGTTCCCGCAAAGGCATGCGCAAAATGTCCGAGATGCAGCCCAAGCTGAACGCGCTGCAGGAAAAATACGGCAAAGACCAGGCGAAGCTGCAGCAAAAACAGCAGGAGCTGATGCGCAAGGAGCATTACAATCCGCTGTCCGGCTGCCTGCCGCTGCTGCTTCAGTGGCCCATCCTGTTCATCATGTTCTACGCCATGCGCGACGTGGCCAACAGCAATATCATTGGCCAGGCGTTCACCTTCCTGCAGGGAGGCACGCCGCAGTATGAGCCCTTCCTGTGGGTGAAAAACGTGTTCATGCCGGATTCGCCCTTCAAGACGGCGGCAGTGGACGCCTCCTCTCTGATGGCGGCCACCGCCGGCACCTGGACAGAGGCGCTGCAGAAGCTGGGCAGCGCGGAAATTGCGCAGATTCTGGATACCATCCGCGCCGCGGTGCCCGAGGCCGCGGAGCTGGCGCAGGATCAGATTCTCAATTTCTCCAGCACGGCTGCCGTGCGCACCACCGTGGAAACCTACATCATGCCTGCCCTGCAGACAGTGCCTGCCTATATCAGCGCCATCGAGCCGGTGGCGGGCTGGAAGGGCGTGAACTTCCTGGTATTCAGCCTTACGCTGTTTAAACAGTTCAACGGCCTGCTGATTCTGCCCATCCTGTCCGGCCTGACGCAGATCATGATGACCAAGCTGAATCCCGCCATGGCGCAGCAGCCTGCCGCCGCGCAGAATGCTCAGTCCAACAGCATGAACAACTTCATGAAGTATTTCTTCCCCCTGTTCTCTGTGTTTATCTGCTTGACCAGCAACGCCGGTTTTGCCCTGTATTGGTGCGCGATCAACGTGTTTGCCACCGGTCAGTCCATCCTGATCAACAAATATCTGGAAAAGCATGATGCCAAGGAAATCGCTGCCGAGGAGGGCACTGTAAAATGAAAAAATCATGGGAATTTACCGGGAAAACCCGGGAAGAAGCCATCGATAAAGGCTTGGAAGAGCTGGGGCTGACCATTGACGAGGTTGCCGTTGAGGATGTGGAGGAAGGCAGCAAGGGTCTGTTTGGCCTCTTTGGCAGCCGCCCTTGGAAGGTGCGCCTGACCACCATGGAGGAAGAGAAGCCCGCAGTGCTGGATACCCACGCGCTGTTTGCTGATTCCCTGGAGGAAAAGAAGCCCGCCCGGAAGCAGCCTGCCGAAAAGAAGGAAAAGAAGCCCGCGGAGAAGAAGCCTGCGGAAAAGAAAGCAACGGAAAAGAAGGCGGAGCAGCCTGCAGAGCAGGGTGAAGAAAAACCCGCCGAGCCTGAGAAGAAGGAAAAGAAGCCTGCCCGCAAGGCTGCGGAGCGCAAGCCCAAGCAGCCGGAGGAAAAGAAGCCCGTTTCCCCTGCGGAACAGGCCGACCGGGAAACCGTGGCCGGAAAGGCGCAGGATTTCCTGCAGGAGCTCACCAAGCTGATGGGCGTGGAAGTGTCCGTGCATGTCAACACCGATGAGGAAGGCAACGTGCGGGTCAATATGGAAGGCGACAGCCAGGGTATCCTGATCGGCCGCCGGGGCGAAACTCTGGATGCGCTGCAGTACCTGACCAGCCTGAAGGTGAACAAGGGCCGCAGCGAGTATACGCGCGTGACCCTGGATACAGAGGGCTATCGTGCCCGCCGAGAGGAGGCCCTGGTGCGCCTGGCCAATCGCATGGCCAACCGTGCCATCAAGACCGGCCGCCGCGTCAGCATCGAACCCATGAATCCCTATGAGCGCCGCATCCTGCATTCCGCCCTGCAGGGCAATCCCGATGTGACCACTCATTCCGAGGGCGAGGAGCCCAACCGCCATGTGGTGATCACCGTCAACAAGCCCCAGCGCGCCAAGAAAGCCGCGGAACCCGCGCCTGAAGCGCCGGCTGAGGTGCCGGAGGAAGCGCCGGTGGAGGTTCCCGCCGAAATCCCCGCCGAGGAAACCGAAGCCTGATTCTTTGCATAAGACCGGCTGCTGCACCGTGAAAGTGCGGCAGCCGGTTTTGGGTTTCGTACTATTTATCTTCTAAAGGATTAAAGGCAAACAGAAATTGGGCGGGGAGGGGGTACGTTGGGGCTTTGCCCCAAACCCCACCAGGGAGGGGAGCCCCTCCCTGGACCCGGCAGTGGCGGATGCTGTATGACTTCGATAATCAGCAGCTTCCGCAGTTACTTGGATAATGGAGCCCACCGCTTCCGGGCAGGCCGGCGAAGCTGGCCCTGCTGTGCGCATGCGCACAGCGAAAACCGGCGTCAGACCGGAGAAAATGAGCAAGCTCATTTTTCCGGACTGCCGCCGGTTTTCTTATGCCCGGAAGCTCTCTTTGTGCCGTTCAAGTTACAGGCGCAAATTGTTTGTTATTGCATCCAAGCCGGTTCGCAGGATGCTTCTTTGCAGCTTTCTTCACGAAGAAAGCGCGGAATCCCTTTGTTTCTTTCTTTGATGCAAAGGAAGAGGCGCACTCTTCATTTTTCGCTCCCGTTCAGTCCTCCACGCTGAAGCTGTATACGGTCTGGGAGGTAAATTCCTCCCCGGCCTTCAGCACAGTGCTGGGGAAACCGGGATGATGGATGGCGTCGGGGTGGTGCTGGGTTTCCAGCGCCACGCCAATCCACGGGCCGTAATGCCGTCCGCCGTGACCGGTGGTGTTGAAGTGCTGGGCGGTATAAACCTGCACGCCCGGCTCAGTGGAGCAAACATGCATCACGCGGCCGCTTTCCGGACTGCGCAGCACGGCATGCAGGCGGAAGCCCTCGCCATCCACATGAAAATTGAAATCATAGCCGTTTTTGAGCGCCATCATAGGATATTCGCTGCTGCGGGCAAAGGCGTCCCGCAGGCGGAGGGGCTGCCGCAAATCAACGGGCAAGCCGGTTACGTCCAATTCCTCGCCGGTGGGAATCAGCGCTTCGTCGGTAACGGTGATCAGGCTGGCATTCACCTGCAGCAGATGGTCCAGCGCGTTTTCGCCGCCCAGGTTGAAATAGGCGTGATTGGTCAGGTTGCACAGGGTATCCTGGTCAGCTACCGCATGATAGTGGAGGCACAGATCGTTCTGATCTGTCCAGCCATAGGTGATTTCCGCCTGCATGGTTCCGGGAAAGCCCTCTTCGCCATCCGCACTCTTGTAACGGAAGGTCACTGTGTCCGCTTCTTCCCCCTCCTCGCATTGCGCATCCCACCAGCGGGTATGGAACCCCTGGCCGCCATGCAGGCAGTTTTTTCCGTTGTTGGCGGGCAGGGTGTATTCCTTGCCGTTGAGCGTAAACGCCGCGCCGCCAATGCGGTTGGCTACCCGGCCGATGGTGCCGCCCACAGAGCTGCCGCCCGGGGCGGCATAGTCTGCCATGCTGTCAAAGCCGATGCACACCTCCGCCAGCTGCCCTGCGCGGTCCGGTACACGGATCGATACGATGCGCGCCCCGAAATCGCACAGGCTGACGGAAGCGCCTGTTTTGTTTTTCAGGGTATACAGGGAAGCGGTGCGGCCGTCTGGTGCTTTGCCAAAGGAAGATACAGTGATGCTCATATATGTGCCTCCTTGTGTGGTGGATGTATAGAAGTAGCGCTGCCGGCGCAGACTGACAGGGAAGGGGGAATGACCATGAAATCGACGGAACGGATTTCGCTTGGGCTTGTACTGATCGCCCTGGGGATGATGCTGGCGGTCAACGCATGGCTGCGGCCAAAGGCGGCGCCTGCGGCCGCGGGCCTTGTGCTGGCCCGGCGGGACGGGTACGCAATGTATGCGGGAGAAGCCCCGCCCGCCGGCAGACCACAGACATTTGGCATAAACCAGCTGTACCAGGGATTGCTGCTGTATGTGGGGGAGAAGGACCCGCTGCCGCAGCCAATGCCCGCGCAGCAGGCCCGGGATGTGCGCAGCATGGTGGGCCTGTACATCCCCGCGGCGGAGCACGTCAGCCTGTCGGAAGAAACCATCTATGCCCTGTGCCGATTGGTGGAGGAAAATCCATTGGTGCAAACCTGGATTATGACCGGCATGCGGTCGCCCGCGGAGCAGACAGCCCTGCAGACAAAGGCATTTACGGAATATCAGGCCACCATGTCGGTGGAGCAGGCGCTCCGGCGGGCGGCAGCGGATATTCCGGACAGCGGGAAAAGCGAGCATCAGCTGGCCACCGCGTTTGACGTGCGGCTGGAAGGCCCCCAGGACTGGTCAAAGACGGATGCGATGGCTCGCACGGCGGATGGCCGCTGGCTGCTGGAAAACGCCTGGCGCTATGGCTTTATCCGCCGCTATCCGCCGGAAAAAGCTCAAATCACCGGGGTGGGCAATGAGTCGGCCCACTGGCGGTATGTGGGCAGCGCCCACGCCGCGTGCATGCATACCGCAGACTGGTGCCTGGAGGAATATCTGCAGGCATTGCACGATTACGGCACGCTGCGGCTGGTTTTTCCGGAAGGGGAGAGCCTGTGGGTGCTGTGCGCCCCCATACAGGAAAACAGCATATCCTTTGCCATCCCGGAGCACTGGACAGCGGCTGTCAGCGCGGATAACATGGGATATGCTGTTTGCGTGCTTTCAAAAGGAGACGAGGATTAGCCCAGCTGCACCCTGAGCGCTTCGTTATCCGCGGCGGCTTCCAGCAGGGAGCTGAGCCGCGCATGGAAGGCCTCATTTCCCTGCTCCTGGGCCATGTCATGCAGCCGGTTTGCGCCGCGCAGGGCGTCTTCGGACAGCATGGAGGCCGCGTTGCGGGTGAGGCTGCGGGTATAGTCGATGCGCCCGCTGCCGTCCAGGTACAGCTCCATATTGGCTGTGCCGCGGAATTCCTCTTCGATGGCGCGGTCCAGCGGGATGCCCGTATCAGACAGCATAATGGCAATGATGGTCAGGCTGCCGCCTTCCCGCAGGGCGCGGGCAGAGCCAAACAGCCGCTTGGGCTTGGACAGGGAGCCGGCCGCCAGGCCGCCGTGGAGGATGCGCACATTCTGCGGGGCGCATTCGCTGTAGGCGCGGCACAGGGCGGTCAGGCTGTCCACCAGCAGCACCACGTCCTTTTTCTGTTCCGCCAGGCGCATGGCGCGCTCCAGGGTAAGTTCTGCAATGCGGGTGTGGTTCTCCATGGGCTCGTCAAAGCCTGCGTAAATCACCTCGCCGGGCAAGGTGTCCCGGGCAATGGTAATGTCCTCGGGGCGCTCGCCCAGCAGCAGGCTCATCAGCTGGGCCTTGGGGTACTGGGCGTGGATGGCGGTGGCCATGGAGGTAAGCAGCGCCGTTTTGCCGCAGCGGGAGGGCGCGATGATCATGGCGCGCTGGCCAAAACCGATGGGACACATCAGGTCAATGGTGCGCAGCATGCGGTTCTCCGGCGCTTTGTGGGAAAATATCATCTGCTTTTCGGGGTAGATGGCGGTCAGGGTATCAAAGGCAACCGGCTCCTTGACATCCTGGGCGTCAATGCCGTTGACGTCCGTTACATACAGCAGCATGCTGTGGGTTTCGTTTTCCCGCCTGGGACGCACTTTGCCGTTGACGCGATCGCCGGTGCGCAGATGGAAGCGGCGAATCTGGGCCGGGGAAACATAGATGTCATTGCGTCCGGGCAGATAATTTCCCGTGCGCAGGTAGCCAAAGCCGTCAGCCTGAATTTCCAGAATACCGGCTTCGTCAATAATATCGCCGGAGGCCAGCAGATCGGGCAGCGCCTGGGAAGGGGCCCCCTCCCGGCGGGGACGGTAATCGCTTTGATAATTGCTGTAGGACGGCGCGGGCCGGTTCTCCGCGCGGTACGGCGCGGCGCTGTAATGCGGGCGGGCAGGCTCCTGCGGCGCTTCCGGCTCATCATTGCCGGCGGACTGCACCGCGTCAGGGCCGAAACGGGATACGGTGGGGGCAGGACGCGGCGTGCCGTAGCCGGCGGCTTGTGTCGGCCGGGACTGGCCAAAGCCGCCGGGCCGCTGGGCGTTATAGCTGCTGCCGCCCTGCTGCTGATAGGTGCGGGGATTGTGCCAGGCCCGGGCGCCCTCCAGCGTGAAGGCAGGCTTGTTTGTGCCTGGCACGTTGCTGCGGCCAGACGGCGCAGCCGGGGCGGCCGGGGCGGCAGGAACAGGCGCGGGGGCCGGATGCGCTGCCGAAGGATTGGGACGCACAAAGGGCGCGTTGGGGGTCAGCACAGGCGTATCCTCATCATCTGTCACGATGGAGACGGCCCGCCGGACAGGGGCAGACGAAGCCTCGGGCTGGGGCGCCTCCTTGATCAGCACTTCACACAGGCGCTCCACAATGCCCTGCTTGGAAATGCCGGCGCTGAGTTTTACGCCGTTTTCACGGGCGATTTGGCGCAGATCCACCACAGTCATCGCTTCCAGGCTTTCCTTGCTATACAACGGTCAATTCCTCCTGTTATCATTCATTGATCGGGCTGCAGCAGCACCAGCACATCGCGGTTGACTGCCTGCTCCACCCAATGGGAAAAATCAGCATACAGCGGATGATCGAAAACGCGCCAGCCTGCGCCTTGCGCAATCCGGGCCAGGCGTTCCCGGCGAAGGGTATAGGTATTGAAGGAGAGGGCGGCTGCGCACCCGGGCAGCACGGCCTGACGCCAGGCGGGCAGGCACTCCGCCAGCAGGGTTTCCAGGTCGCTCATGCGGCCGTTTTCCCGGGGAGCGTGCTGCACGCCGTAGGGCAGGTCGGCCACCAGTGCATGGACGGGATGCCGCCGGAGCAGCGCCCCGGTATCCCGGGTATCCGCGCACAGAAATGTCAGCTTTCGAATTGAATCTTCCGGAGAGGGAGAAATCGCAATTTGTGTGCAGGGCGCGTTTTTTCCCTGAGGCAGGGTCAGGCTGCTGCGTTCTGTTGTGTGCTTGATGCGGTGGTATTGCAGCCATTTCTGAGCAAAAACCGTGCCTTCCTGCAGCGCCTTCCGGTCGCTGTCGATGCCAACGGCGTCCATGCCGCGGGACAGGGCGCAAAACAGGGTGGTGCCGTGCCCGCAGATCGGATCCAGCACCCGGGGATGGACGGTTTGCCATTGTCCCCCCGCAGCAAGCGCCAGGTTGATCATCAGCTGGGTAAAAGCGGCGTTGGTTTTGCCTTTGTATTTCAGTATTTCGGGCATGTCCTGGGGAAGCGCAAACCCGATGGGCCGCTCCAGCGGACGAAGCAGGCCGCCTTCCAGCGCCGCGGTCATATACAGGCCGGAATGCCCGCACAGAAAAGCCTGCTGGCCGGGAGACAGCATGGGCGCTTCAAAACACAAAAAGGGCGCGCCGCCCATTGTGCGCTGTTTGATATCATTCGCCGGGACACCGCATGCTTCCAGCATGCAGGCCAACTCCTTTTGTGAGAGAGAAACCAGGGATTCCTGGTATCGCGCGTTGCTATGACCGCGCAACTGATAGGCATACAGCATGAAAAACCCCTTTATGCATCATCGGCCCATAAAAGCAGTATATCACAGTTTGGCATGGGATTCAAGTGAAAACGAGGGAATTTCTTCCGTTTGCGAATGGAACAATCCATGCCTTTCCCCGAATGCCGGACGGCTGCCGCCGAATAATGCGATCTCGCTTCTATACAGCTGCATGCACAAACAGGAATAGGACGGGGAGGGGGAACGTTGGGCGCTCCGCGCGCCCAAACCTGCGCCAAAGGGATTTCATCCCTTTGGAATCCCACCGGGCGAATCGGCTTGGACACGATAACAAACAATTTGCGACTGAAACTTGCATGCCGCCAAGAGCGCTTCCGGGCGATAGAAAAATCGCAGGCCAGCCGAAAAACAAACTTGTTTGTTTTTCGGTCTGTCCGGCGGTTTTTCACTGTGCGCACGCGCACAGCAGGGCCAGCTTTGCTGGCCTGCCCGGAAGCGGTGGACAGCGCTCCTGCTTCGGGTTGCGCTTGCTGCTTTTATGGCAGCAAACGGGGTTTCTCTGCTTCTCTCTTTGACTCAAAGAGAGAAGACCTCCGTTCGTTCCCCTCCCCGTCCAATTTCTGTTTGCCTTTCATCTTTTAGACGATGAATAGGATAAATCGCCAGGACTGCGCATAGCATGAAGCAGAAACATAAGGGGGAGCATGGCATGAGTGTGCGTATGAAGCGCGAAACGATAGAATCCGGCAGCCTGCTGCGGGCGGCCGCCCAGCAAACAACGGTGGAGGCGGAGGCCACCCTGCCGGGCGGGCTGCGGGATGAAGTGCTGCTGTTTTATACGGAGGCCCAGGCGCTGCCGCTGGGGGCGGAAGCCTCCGGCAGCCGGGTGACGGTGAACGGGCGGGTGATATTCCGGGCGCTTTACGCCCAGGGCGACCTGACCCGGGTGCGCAGCGTGGAGGAGATGCGGGATTTCAGCCGGCAGCTGGCGCTGCCCGCGGCGGATACAGGGGAGACGTATACCCCCCTGTGCGAGGTAACCGGCGTTTCCGCCCGGGTGTTCAACGGACGGCTGATGATGCGCGCGGAGCTGACGGTGGCCGCAGAGGCGGAGCAAACCCGGCCGGTAAGCCTGGTCACGGCCATTGAGGAGGAAAACGCCCAGGTGCTTTGCGATGCGCTGACGGTGCAGCATACCGTGGGCGGCGGGGAAGCCCAGGGGCTGGTGAAGGGGGAATTTGAAATTGCCGCAGCGCTGATGGCGGAGGAAGCCCTCATGGGCAGCGGCGAGGCCCGGGTGGAGGATATCCTGGGCGGCGAGGACGGCTGCGCCACGGTGACAGGCACGGTGGATTTGTCGGTCTGTCATGCGTCCTGCATGCCCGGGCGTCCCCTGGTATATACCCAGCACAGCCTGCCCTTTGAGCAGCAGGTGACGCTGGACGGCGAGGCGGGGGATATGCTGTCGGCCGCCGTGCAGGTGACGGATGTGGCCGCCGCGCTGGAAAAGGAAGGGGACAGCCAGACGCTGCGGGTGGAGGTAGGGCTCAGCGCCCGGGTGCAGGCGCTTCGGGAACAGCAGGAGGAGCTGATTGGCGACGTGTTCAGCGACGGGGACAGCCTGCTGCTGCCCAGCGGGGAACGCATGAGCTTCTGTACCGGGCATGTGAATGAGCAGACGGCGGAAAGCGGCCGGGTGCAGATTCTGCTGCCCGAGGATCAGCCGCGCATCAAAACGGTGCTGGCCGGTTTTGTGCAGCCGGTGCTGGCAGGGGCCAAGGAGCAGGACGGACGGCTGCAGGCGGATATGATGATTCGGGCTACCCTGGTCTATATGACGGAGGATAGCGGCATTCCGGTATCCTACACGGTGGAGGAGCCCGCCCGGATGGCTTTTTCCGGAGGACTGCGGGAGGATGACGCGCTGCGCCTGAGCGCCTCCAGGGTGGAGGCGGCAGCCGTGGCGGGGGACAGGGCGGAAATCCGCTATGTGATGACACTGCATGGCCAGGGCGCCCGCTACCGGACGGTGTTTGCCGTAACGGATGTGGCGGAGGAGCCTGCCCCGCAAAGCCAGGCGGTGCTGGCGATGTATCGGGTGCAGGGGGATGAACGGTTGTGGGATATCATGAAGCGTTATCGGCTTTCCGCGGCCAGCCTGCAGGAGTTCAACGAGCACCTGGCCGACCGGCAGAAGGCGGAGCTGCTGCCCGCAGGGTTGGAAATCATTGCATACAGGCGATAAAAACAAGCAGGGCGGGCAGGCAGGAGGCGATGTGCAGCCTGCCTGCTTGCTGTGTGCGCAGAATCAGCGTGGCCTGTATCAGCAGGCTTGTCAGCAGGCAAACAGCCTGCAGCAGGCCGCTCAAAGGCGGGCGCAGGGAAAGCGCGCGGCGCAGCAGGGCATGCAGAAGCGCGGAGCAGCCCAGCCCGTGGCACAGGGCAAAAAGCAAGCGTCTCCAGATGCGTCCTTTTTGCGGGCCCGTATGCCACAGGCGCAATGCGCCCCGGCGGGAAAGGCTCCAGGTCAGGGAAAACAGCGCCTGGCAGGCATAGGCTGCCGGCAGGCATACAATGGCCAGCGGACATGCGAAAACGGCGCACAGCAAGGTGCGCCGGAGCATGCGGGCAGTCCGGTCCATCAATCGCGGTACAGGTCCAGCCGCTCCGCCAGGGTATCGGCATTGGCCTTGACCGTGGCATAGGGGCTTTCGGATTGCAGCATTTCATACAGGCCGGTGATCTCCCGAATCATTTGGGAATCATCCGTCACGGCCACAGCGGTGATGCCGGGGTTTACGGCCTTGGCGCGGTCCAGAATCATGCCGCGAATGCGGTCATCCACGCCGCCCTGGTAGGAATTGTTGAATGTGATGCCTACCAGGGCGGTGTTGCCCGCGGCCACCGCGGCGGCGGTATCCACCTCAGTCAGCTTCTGTACGGCGTCCCGCAGCTCCCTGGACGCGGAGAGGGCTTCCTCCGCGGTGGACAGCGCCGGATTGTTCTCCCCCGTCAGCGCATCGCCGACAGCATTGCCCAGGTCGCCCAGCAGGCCGTTATCCGTGGCCTGGGGGACGTTGGGAGAGATCATGGGGCTGGCGCCCGGCGTGTTCAGGACGGGGCTGGGGGAAGGTTGGGTGTCGGCACTGCTGGCACAGCCTGTAAGCATCAGCGCCAGCGCCGTGCACAGCAGCGCGAGAAAAATGGTTCTTTTCAAAGCAAATCGCCTCCTCGCGGCTATTGTGCGCAGGGAGGCGATCAATTATCATTGGCAAAAATTTTTATTCGTAGAAGGTGTTGCCGCCGATGAATTCGCGCAGAATGGACAGCGGCGGAATCTCGTCCGTCACGTCGTCCGGCGCGGTGCGGAAATAGTTGAGCGTTTTGATCAGCCGAATGGCCATGAAATAACAGGGGTCATCAACGGATACGCACTGCAGCATCTGATAGGCTACCTTTTTTAATACGGGCAGCTCGTAATGCAGGGCGCTGTTAAACACGATGTCAGCCTGCTCCTGGTAGGGGAAAATCCATTTTTCCTCGCCCCGGCGCACGCTGTCCCACATGGCCAGCGTCTTTTCGGGCGTGGTGCCGCGGAACTGGTAATCCCGCACGATGCGGCGCAGCAGCCGGGCATCCGTGGTGCGGATGCGGTTGTGGTCGTCCAGGTTCAGGCAGGTGAGCTCGCTCAGGTAAAATTTGCAGATTTCCCCGGGGGCAAAGCCTTCGTGCAGCACGGGATTCAGGCCGTGGATGCCTTCCACAATCAGCATCTGGTCGTGGGCCAGACGCAGAGTATAGGCGTTGTCCTGGCGCATGCCGGTGGAAAAATCGTAGGTGGGCATGCCGGTCTCCTGACCGTCCAGCAGGCTGCGGATAGTATGCCGGAACAGGTTTACATCCAGGGCATACAGCGATTCCAGATCCAGATCGCCGTTCTCATCCCGGGGAACGTCGGGCCGGTTCTGGTAAAAGTTATCCATGGAGATCAGCACCGGCTTCATGCCCAGCACCCGCAGATGCACCTTCAGCCGGTTGGCCGTGGTGGTTTTTCCGCTGCTGGAGGGGCCGGCCAGAAAGACGGCGCGGGCATCCATGCGCAGGATATCCTCGGCGATGTCCGCCAGGGATTTATCGTGCAGGGCCTCGTTGACCCGGATGAATTCCCGCAGTTCGCCCCGGTCAATCAGCCGGTTCAAATCGGCAGCGTTGCGGCAGCCCAGCACCTGGCACCAGTAGTTGCTTTCAAAAAAGGTGGCCATGTGCTTGGGGCGGGAAACGTAGGGGGCAGGCTTGTCCGGCTCCGCCGGGCTGGGCATTTGCAAAATCAGGCCGGGCGGATGATACCGCAGGGCAAACACCGGCACATCCCCGGTGGCGGGCAGCATGGCGCCATAGAAGTATTCCGCCAGGCCGCCGCATTCATAGATGTTAAAATAATTGAATTCCCGGTAGGCCAGCAGCTCTGCCTTGTCGGTCCAGCCCAGGCGGTTGAAGTAGTCGATGGCCTCCTCCCGGGACCACCGGGAACGCTCGAAGGGCAGGTTGGCCGCCACGATTTCCCGCATGGTGTCCTCAATCAGCTTGGCGTCGCCCTGCACCACGCGCTTTCCTTCCAGCTGCAGGTACAGGCCAAAGCCGATGGAATGCTCAATGCGCAGGCGCACGCCGGGATAGCAGCGATAAACCGCCAGCAGCAGGATGAAGCGCAGCGAACGCTCATAAATGCGCCGCCCCTCCTCATCCTGGAAGGTGATGGGGCGCAGGTCGCAATCCGCCTTCAGCTTGCTGTTGAGCTCCAGCACGCGGCCGCCGCAGAAGGCGCCCAGCGGCTTGGCGTGGCCGGCGGGCAGCAATTGATCCAGGGCCTGGGATACGGTAATGCCGGGTTCGGCCTGCAGGGTTTTATCCTGATATTGCAGCGTGATCACTGTTTTTCGCCTCCTCTGCCGCCTGCTGTGCGGCCAGTTTGTTTTGCCATTGAATCAGTTTGGTGGAGATATAGGCCGGGTTCTGCTCCTCGGCCAGGGCACAGGTGCGCACCATGTCCTTGCGCCCGTTCTCGCCTTTTTGGAACTTGATGCTCACGGTGAACAGACCGTGATCGCCGCATATGCACAGCGCCTGCTGCAGGCCGCTGCCCCGGCTGATGTAACCGGCAGCCAGGTCATAGCGATGACCGCACACCGGGCAGGGAGGATTCTGCGCGTTCTTTCCCTTCATGGCGTCCGATACGCGGCTCACCCGCAGGATATCGCACTTTTCGGTGCGGCGGGAACGCTCCTCGTGAATCAGCTTGCGGGCCGTCTGGGGGAAGCGCAGCACCTCCTCCGGCCTGGGGCATTTTTTGAATACCAGCGCCGTATAGTAGGCGTCGTTCAGGGCATTGTGGAAGGGATGGTCTTCCTCCGGCGGAATTTCAAAGTGCTCCATGGCGCTTTTGAGCCCCGCCCGGTTCTTGGTGTCGCCCACCAGTTCGCCGTAGAGCCGCTGCAGGTCGTACATGGCGGGGAAGGGCGTTTTGTAGCCGAAGAAATCCAGATTCTGCTGCAGCACGGAAATGTCGTCGCAGCCCCAGGTCAGCAGGGCGCAGTCATCGCCGCACCACTGGCGGAAGCGCTCCGCCGCCTCGGCGAATTGGGGCGCGTCGCACAGATCGTCCGGGCTGATGCCGGTGATGCGCTTGATGCGCGGATGCAGCTTTACATAATGGGTGGGCTGAATCAGCTGGTTGAAGGTGTCGGTGATTTCCAGGTCGCTGTTCATCCGGATGGCGCCGATCTGAATCATTTCAAACAGCAGCTTGCCGCCCACGGATTTGTACGCGCTGCTGTTGTAGCTCATGGGCTGGTTCCATTCCAGGTCTAAAACGATGTAATCCATGCAGAAAACCCTTTCGGTTTATTGATTGATTTTGTATTTTTCAAAGGCTTTTTCCCAGTCAAGGTGCATTTCCGGCGCGCAGCAGGCCAGCATCAGCGCGATGTTGGCGATAAAGGCCCACAGGCCGCCCCAGTGCGCCAGCGCCGCGCACAGCAGGCTGATTTCGCCCAGCAGCCGCATGAAGGACTGGTAATGCCGGGAGATGGACGCCCGGTCGTAGCGCGCCTTCTGGCTTTCCGTCAGGCTGTTGAAGCCCGCCACGTAATCCGCGCCTTTTTCTTTTTTGACGGCAAACAGCGCCGCGCAGCCAAAGAATACTGCGGCCAGGCTGAGACAGCTGATGATCCAGCTCCCGTTGGACATGCCTATTCCTCCGTTTGGTACAGGGCAGCGCTCTTTCCCGCCAGCGCGCCGGTGGAAAAGGCAATTTGCAGGCTGAACCCGCCGGTGAAGGCGTCCACATCCATGACCTCGCCGGCAAAGAACAGGCCGCGTACCTTTTTGCTCATCATGGTGGAGGGTGCGATTTCCTTTACGCTCACCCCGCCGCAGGTAACGATGGCCTCCTCCATGGGCCGGGTGCCCGTGACCGTCAGGGGAATGGCCTTCATCACACCCACAATGCGGGCGCGCTCCGCCGCCGTGATCTGGGCGGGCTGTTTCGCCGGGCTGACATTGCACAGCCCGGGAAAAACTTCGGCCATGCGGCCGGGCAGCAGGGCGGGCAGGATATTTTGCAGCTGCTTGCGGGGATTCTCCCTGAATTCCCGCAGCACCCGGGCATCCAGCTGCTCCGGGGTCAGGGCGGGCTTCATATCCAGCGTCAGCTGAACTTCCCGCCAATCCGCCGTGGCCAGCACGCTGGACAGGCTCAGCACCAGCGGCCCGGAAACGCCAAAATGGGTAAACAGCATTTCGCCCTGCTCGCAATACTTTATTTTACCATGTATCCGGGCAGTTAGGCAAATGTTTTTCAGGGAAAGCCCCTGCAGCTGAGCAGGCCAGCTTTCCCGGGTGATCAGCGGCACCAGGGAGGGATGCAGCGCGGTTACGGTGTGCCCCAGCTCCCGGGCAAAGCGGTAGCCGTCCCCGGTGGAGCCGGTGACGGGATAGCTGGCGCCGCCGGTGGCGATGACGGCGCAGTCGCAGGGGATCACGCGCTCCCCCTGGGCGTCCCGCACCCGCACGCCGGATACCGCCCCGTCCCGGGTCAATACCTCCAGCACCTCCACCTGCAGCTTCAGCGCCTGCCCCCGCAGGGCGTTCAGAAACGCCTTGCTGACGTCGCTGGCGTGATCGCTTACGGGAAATACCCGGTTGCCGCGCTCCACCTTGGTGGGGCAGCCCAGGTCGTTGATCAGCCGCTGCAGATCCTCCGGGGACAGGAACCCCAGGGCGGAATACAGAAACCGGGGATTGCGCTGCACCGAGCGCAGGAAGGTTTCCGTATCGCAGGCGTTGCAGATGTTGCACCGGCCCTTGCCGGTGATATACAGCTTCTTGCCGAATTTTTCATTTTTTTCCAGCAGCGTCACAGCCGCGCCGGCACGCGACGCAAACAGCGCGGCAGAAAGCCCCGCCGCGCCGCCGCCGATGATAACCACATTATTTGCTTTCATTCATATAGACGCTGTGCGCGTCCCACACCTCTTCCAATTGTTTGAATCGTGCGGCCAGCACGTCCTTGTTTTTCAGCCCAAGGGCCACCATCAGCGCGTTGATCACGCTCATGGGGGCGGCCATGGAATCCACAAAGGAGGCCATGTCCGTGCGGACGGACAGGCAGATATCCGCCGCCTCGTGCAGTGGGCTCATGGGGCCGTCCGTGATGCCGATCACCTGGGCGCGGCGGGAGCGGGCGAAGGTCATGGCCTCGATGGTGCGGCTGGAATAGCGGGGAAAGCTGATGCCCAGCAGCACATCCCCGGGCTCCACCCGGGAGGCGGCCTCAAACACATCGCTGCTGCCGGCGGCGATCACCCGCACGTCGTCAAAGATGTAGCGCAGGTAGTAGGCGGCAAATTCCGCCAGCGGCGCGGCGGAGCGAAGGCCCAGAATATAAATGCGCTTGGCGCTGGAGATGACGCGCACCGCCTTCAGGAAGGCATCCGTGTCAATACCCTCAATGGTGCTGCGGATGTTTTGCATATCCGCCTTCAGCACGGTGGCCAGCACGTCCTTTTCGGCAATATCGGTGGACATTTCAAACCGCTGGGTGGCGGTCAGCCGGTGCCGCACCAGCTCCTGCAGGCTTTGCTGCAGCTGGGGGTAGCCCTCATAGCCCATGGCCACGGCAAAGCGCACCACCGTGCTTTCGCTGACGGATACAGCCTCGCCCAGGCGGGTGGCTGTCATGTAAACGGCCTTGTCATAGTGCTGGGTAATATATTCCGCAATGCGGCGATGGCTCTTGCTCAGCTTGTTTCCGCTTTTGTTCAGCCGCTGGATCATATCCTGCGTTTGCTGCATAAATCGCACCTCAGAAATGGAAAGTACAAGAAATCACAATGTGTTATGGCCCGAAGCAAAAACGGCGTTATCCGGACAGGCCGGGCAGGTTTTCCGCAATCCAGGCGCTGTCGTCCTGCAGGCCACCCAGCAGGGTAAGCACCACATGGCCCGCCTCCAGCAGCGCCATGTCCGTGCCCGGCTTGTGGGGCTCAATTTTCAATCCGCCTTCGAGCCAGAAATAGGTGCCGCCCCGGGGGTTCGTCCGGCGTTCATAGCTGTCCAGGAAAAAAGCGTCGCTCAGAGGCGCAAGCCGCAGCGGCTTCCATTGATCGGCGGGCAGGGCGGGGGCGTTCAGGTTCAGCACGCACAGCCGGGGCAGGGGCTTGCCCTGCAGCTTTTCGGCGATTTCCACGGCCATGCGCCCCAGGGCCAGCTGCGTGTCCCAATCCGCTTTGACCTCAATGGATACGGCCATGGCGGGCAGGTTGCACATGCGCGCCTCCCGGGCGGCGGAAACGGTTCCGCTGTAATAGACGGCGGCGCCGGCGTTCAGGCCGTTGTTGATGCCGGAAAAAACAAAATCAATGGGCTGATCGCTCAGCAGCGGGCCCAGGCGGGCACAGTCGGCCGGCGTGCCGGCGATGGCATAGGCCTTGGCGCCTTCCCAGGGAATATCCCGCACCAGCAGGGGGGTATTCAGCGTCAGGTGATGGCTGGTGGCGCTTTGCTGCGTCTGGGGAGCGCAGACGGTGACGGTGTGCCCCCGCTCCACCGCGGCGGCGCAAATCGCCTTCAGGCCGATGGCGGAGATGCCGTCGTCATTGGTCAGTAACAGGTGCATAAGGCAGCCCCCTTCTGCGTGAAATCAAACTTTATTATACCGGATTTTCGGCTGCAGGGCAAGCATCTTTCGCCGGCGGACTCATAAAATGCAGGGGAGGGGATGCAAATGCCGTATATTCGGTTCAGCAGCGCGGGAACGGCCTTTGGCTGGTGCAGGGATGGAAGGATGACCGTGGGCGGCCTTTCGCCCGCAACGGCGTGCTGGGCGGTGGGCGAGGAGGAAATGATTTCTTTTGAAACCGATGGGCAGGGATGCTGGAACGGCCCTTTGCCCTGCGGCATCCCGCTGTGCATTGTTCAGCAGGGAAAGCCGGTGCTGTTTGACGGAAGCCGCACAGATCGGGAAGGGGCGGCGCAGCTTTATCAATACCGGATTCGCCCGCCCCAAAGGCAGCCCGAACCGCCGGAGAACGCGAAACCGGAAAAGGCGGCAGAGGAAACGGAACAGGCGGAAGCAACGGCGGACAGCCGTATTCCGGAGACGCCTGCGGCCTATCGAAAGCCTGCGGATACCCCGCCGGTGGATGCCTTGCCGGAACTGGCGTGGCCGGAGGGGACGGAACAGCTGAAGCCCTATTTTAAAAAGCACCGCCCCCTGCGCCTGTTCAATTCCCCGGGGTGGCGAACGGTGCGGGTACAGGAGGCGGGAGCGGTATATTGCTTTGGATACTTTGCGCGGAATGACCGAATCACGGAGGTGATGTACGGCATGCAGGCGCGGGGTGGCATGATACCGCCCAAGGGGCTGCAGGGATACCGATATGAGCGGGCGCTGGACGGCAGCGGATACTGGGTGCTGCGGCAGCGCGTGGAGGAACCGGTCCGCTGATCATCCGGGAAACAGCGTTTCGGAAATGCAGTCAGCCAGACGGAAAAGCAGCTCGCCATTGGTGGGCTTGCCCCGCTCGGCGCTGACGGAAAAGCCCAGCAAGCGGGCCTGCGCCTGCAAGTTTCCCCGCAGCCAGGCGCTTTCCGCGGCGCTGCGGATGCGCCGCTCCACCGCTGCCGGGGAAATGCCGCCATATTGGGCCAGCCGAGGATACAGCCATTGCTGCAGGGGCGGGCAGGGGAGGGGCATGGCGCTGAGCAGCGCCGCGCCCGCGGCTGTGCAGGGAAAGCCCTTCAGGGCTTCCGGCATGCCGATTTCCCGCAGCAGGCGGGCGGCGCAGGCCTTCCTCTGTGCAATAGACGGGCGGGCCAGCCTTGCCCAGGGCAGCGCCATGGCGGCCTGCAGGGCGGCGTCCGGCTCCTCCGCGAAGGAGAAATCGGCGATTCCGTCTGCGGGAAACCGGCTGATCAGCCGCGGCGGGCGCGCGGGGGAGAGGGCGGCGATGTCGGACGCAAGGGCGGCGAAGTCCGCGGGCCTGTCCCAAAACACCGCTGCATGGGGGGATGCCGCGGCAATGCGGCGGGGAAGGCTGTCCTCCTCCCGGTAAACATCGCACACGGCAATGCCGGGCCTGTCCAATGCCTGCAGGGCAGGCAGCGGCATGCGGGCATACAGCGCCACGCGGATGTCAAAAACAGATGAAAGCGGGTTCATACTCATTCCTCCAACGGCATTCTATGGTATCACAGCCCGGCGGCGATAAAAAGAAAATGTGGACAAACAGATTAAATACTTTGCGGATATCCCCGGATGTGGTATACTTCCCGATGGAGGAATGAACGGATGAGGACGGATGAAATTGCCGGCAACCGGGATACCGGGCTGCTGAAAATAATTGCTTTGATCTGTATGATCATTGATCACGTGGGGGCAAGGATTCTGCCCCGCGTGCCGGAGCTGCGGGTGATCGGGCGCATCGCGTTCCCCCTGTATATCTGGTGCCTGGTGGTGGGGGCGTGCTGCACCCGGAGCCCCCTGCGCTACGCGCTGCGCCTGCTGCTGGTGGGGCTGATCGCCCAGCCCTTTTATATGCTGGGGCTCAACCACACCTGGAGGCAGTGGAGCATTTTCCTGACGCTGTTCCTGGGGTATTTGGGGGTTATGGGCATCCGGGAGAACAGGCACGGCAGCGCATTCTGGGCGCCGCTGCTGGCGCTGGCCGTTCCCTGCTTTGTCAAGATGGATTATGGCTGGCAGGGCGTGCTGCTGATCATGCTGATGTACCTGGCGCGGGAGAGCCGGGGCGGTATCGCGGCCGTGATGATTGCCTTCTGCCTGTTCTGGGGCGGAAACAATGCGCCGATCAGCAGCTTTTTGGGTTTGAAGCTGGAGGGCGCATTTTTCCGGCTGGACCTTGTGCGCAGCCTTCTGCGCATCCAGACCCTGGCGCTGCTGGCGCTGCCGCTGATCCTGTGGCCGCGCAAAGAACGCACGCCCTTCCCCAAGACACTGGCCTATGCCGCCTATCCGGGGCATTTGCTGATTCTCTGGCTGGTGCAGCTGCTGATGGGCATCACCACCTGGGAGCAGAGCCTGTTCCTGCTGCATCCGCCGGTGTAACGGGCTGAAAGGCGCCCGCCCTGCGGCTGGCGGCGGTCAGCTGCGCGCGCACCCGGTCCAGGTTGCTGTGACGGGGCGCCTCATAAAGGGGCGGATTGTGCCCGGCGCGGGGCAGGTGCAGGGCAGGAGCGGCGAAATCCTTCTGTTCAGCCACTTGCTGAAAGTCCAGATGCTGCGCCCGGAAAATGCGCCATTGCTCCTGCTGCTCGCTGAAAGAAAGCGCCGCAAAGGGCGATTGATTCGGATTGGGCATAGTAAGCACTCCTTCCGCTTGGTTTGCAGTATGATCCTATGCGGTTTTTCCGCCAGGCGTGCCGGGATTTTACGCTTTGCTTCGGTTATCGCGGCGCGGCGATCAAAGCCTAAAAAACCGGAGCTTGGCGGAGAAGGGGAACGAACGGGGGCGCTTCGCTCTTTGGGTCAAAGGAAGCAGAGAAACCCCGTTTGCCGCCGTGAAAGCTGCAAATACAAACTGAAGTTGGATGGAGGGGGAAACGCTTCTCTTTTGCGTCAAAAGAGAAGCAGAAAACCTCCTTTTAACGCCGTAAAAGCAGCAAACGCAAACTGAAGCAGGAGTGCACCCACCGCTTCCGGGCAGGCCGGCGAAGCCGGCCCTGCTGTGCGCGGGCGCACAGCGAAAAACCTGAAAATTGCCGAAAAACAAGCTTGCTTGTTTTATCGGGAATTTTCAGGTTTTTCTTATGCCCGGAAGCTCTCTTTGCGCCATCTAAGTGACAGGCGCAAACTGCTTGTTTTTGTATCCAAGCCGGTTCGCCGGATGCTTCTTTGCAGCTTTCTTCTCAGAAGAAAGCGCGGAATCCCCCTGCCGTTTGCGCATTCTTTCAATAGAGAAATCCGTATAAAAAGCCTCCATCGCAGCACTGCGAATAATTTGATGCGCTGCAGCCATTGGAGGCTGTTCAAATCAGGAAAAATATGATATATTAGTTCTGTGTTTGTTCCTATAAAAAACGATGAGGCCGCGGAACAGACATTGGGAAAAAACAGGGCTTGATTTTTGCAGGTGATAGAATTGCCGACACGGCAGGTTACCCCCTGGTGAAACGATATAACCTTGTGTTTTTTGAGACAGGAGCTGACGGATTATGAAGAACGTATTGAAAAAGAGCATAACAGCGGGATTTTTGATGGTTGCGCTGCTGATGGGGCTTCTGACGATGCAGGCTGCCGCGGCAGGCGGAGAAGCCATGGCCGAAACAGCCCGCTCATCCAATTATACCGTGGAATTTACATACGGTGATTCAACGTATGTTATGGCAGGGGACAGCACCGTTCCGCTGGCCGATATTTTGGCGCCTCTGGGCTTGACGGGCGAGGTGACAAACACGGCAGTCAGCGATTCATCCCTGTTTGCCGCGTACAAGGCGGATCAATGGTATGTTCAGGCGCTTCGTCCCTTCGACACGCAGGAATGGCTGCGGGCCACCGTTGACGGTGTTCCGTACGAAGTGGTGGTTACTGACGACAACACCACCCGTAACGTGCCGGCAGGGGAAAACTACACAGGTACCGTGACAACGTCACTGGATAACACTGCGTCCATTATAAACGATACGATCGTCAATAACGCTTCTAAACCCACAAATGTCATGCAGTCTACCAGCACGGATTCTGCCACTACTTTTGTTGCCGGCTTGCCGCTTTCCACCATTTATATCGATCAATCGAAAATCGGGGCGACAAAGGGAGAATACCATCCGATTCAGGACGGCGCGTATGCTCCCCATCTCAAATATGACGCAGGCAGTGGTTGGGTTACTTATGACGCAGTCAAAGGAATAAAAATGCTTCCCGGCGTCGTCAATGAGCTGGACGGCGATCTGTTTTACTTTATTTTTCCGGACGCGGCTGTTCTTCCGGACGGAACCACCGCCGACTTGAAGATCACCTATTCCAACGCGAAAATCGTTGTGGACCAAAGATATGCTTATGACGGGACTTCTTACAACGGCGAAGTCTTTCTGGCCACCGGCTCGAAATTTTCCTATGGTGGTACGGATCAGACGGATATGAGTTATGTACAAGATTCCGGAAACAGACAAAGTTTGGTCAACGGAACGACCAATAAATACAACGGACAAACATTTCGCAACAATGACGCAAGGTATCCCGTGCTGGGCCAATCGCTGGACGCCACATATCAAATCGTGGATAAAAGTGAAACGCCTATTGAGGGCACCTTCATTTTCGCCATTTGCGGCATCAATTTGGATAGAGACCCGTATAGAGGCTCAAGCAACAATTATGGAAAGCCCCTTTGGTATGTGAATGACTTTGCGGATGGAAACGGAAAAAACATCGGGGAAGCGTTCCATTTCTTTTCAGAGGCCATGTCCATCAATGACGGCCAGGCTTCCGAATATATTTACGTCAGATCTAATTCCAATTCCTTGGACGATAAAAATCAGCCCACTTCCCAAGCAAAAGAAACCGGCTATTATCCCCAAGTGATCCTGGATGAAAATGGCCATACAAAGTTTATTTCCAATTCAAATGGTACAGATGAAGCAAGCGACACAGCCTACTGTTCAGGATTTGTGCTTCTGGCGGATGCGGCCAAGGGGCTCAAGGTCACTGCGACTGGCCATGGCAGGTGGAATGGAAGAATGAACACAACCGCCTTCGCCAGTACGACCATCTGGTATCGCTATACCTCCGGCTCTGGAGCAGGCGGCACCATCCAGACCACCAGCGAGGGGAATTACGGGGGCACGCTGGATGATCAAAGCAATGCCGGCGTGGCCAGCGCGCTCCTCGGACCGGGCACCTATGTGATCCCGGAGGGAAAAACCGTTACCTACACCATGACGCCCAGAAACAGCGATTACTATCTTTCTTCCGTGAAGGTGGACGGCAGCGAGGTTGCCATTCCCGCAGCAGAAGGCGGAACGACCACCGTGGCCCTTGCAGGGGATCGGACGGGCACGCTGACCAACGCGGGAAACGGTAAGTTTACCTTCGAATTCCCCGAGGCGAACGAGGATCATGAAATCCAGGTGGAATGGGACGCGGACCACTATTTTGAAAAGACCTGGGCCCGGGAAGCGGATGAAAAGGATTCGCTTACCTTTGATTTGGAGGCCTTTTATTTCAATGGCACGGCCCTGGTTCCGGCAGCCACAAGCCAGATCACCGTGAATAAAACGGATGACGGCGTAACCAGAACGGTGGATACCAATGGAAGAGTCAGCTGGAAAATCAAAAGAACGGACCTTGCGGCGGCAGCCGGCGCGAACAACGCGCCGATCTACTGGTTCGCAACGGAACAGGCGCCCACCGGCTATCAGGCGACCTACAGCAATTCTGGGGCGTCCACTTTGGCGTACTATCAAAATGGGGAAACCATGTGGGATAACCCGAATGTGGTATACAACGGAAGCCAGCTTGCGGCCCTCAACCGATTGCTTCGCGGCACAACCGGAAAAACGTATCTTTCTACCCACGATGGGGATTACGGCATCGTAATCAATACCGCCGTATTTGATTTGACCATCGAGAAGAAAAGCGTCATCGCGGATACGGGCGAAGAATTTGAAATCTTTGTTAAGATCGGCAACGGGATGAACCTGACGGGCTATGGCGGGAAACCAGTGCCGCGTCAAGGCTATTCGAATTTTTACAATACCGGATATTACATTTTCACGTTGAAAAAGGACGAATCAATAACGATTTCCAACATTTCCGCCGGCACAAGATACCATGTATTTGAGTGGTATAATGGCAATAATTCTTATGATACCTTTGAAGCTTCGTATACGAATAATTCAGGATCATTGACAAAGGATACCGTATGCACGGTGACCAATACCCCGCGGAGGGGAAAGCTGATTTTCTATAAAAGCACGGTCAACAACGTCAGCGGAACGTTCCAGTTCAAGCTGAAGGTATGGCAGAATATGGACGATGGCACGAAGGCGCCTGTGAAGGACCTGTGGTATCGGGATAATGGCCAGATTACGAGGCTGCCGTCGACAGGCGACGTGTATGAGTTTACCCTTAAAAACGGGGAATCTATCCACATCTTCAATGTTCCGATCTATTCCGAATATGAAGTTTGGGAAGAATTGGAGGATGATTGGGAGCCTGACAGCAACACTTGGGGCGCAGCTGTCAAGCAGACGGGCAGCGTTACCGGGCGTTCTTGGATGGCCAATGACAGCGGTGTTGGCTCGCAGAATAATATCGCGTTTTCACAACAGAGTTTTCGTAACGCGAAAAAGTATGATCTGGAAATTAAAAAAACCGTGGACATCGACACAGATGATACCTTCGATTTTGGCGTGACGGTTAAAAAGCGTATAAACGTAACGTACAATAACACATACTTTGACGATAATGAATATGAGGGCCCGCTGCGTTTTGGCAAGGATGTAACTCAGCTGTACGGATACGCGCCCACGTCCAGCGATGCAAACTTCAATTATTTTGACATTGACTGGAAAAATGTACTTCCCAGTGAAATGGTGGAGGAATATACTGATCCGGATTATCATTATACCTGGCGCAAATATCGTATCCAGGGCAATCCCATGCGGGCTGTCGTGGGCGGAACAGAATATCTTGCTGAAATCAATTACGAGTGGTACAGCGACAGCGGCGATCTGCCCTACTATTACGCAGAAATCTATTATGATGATTATCCGGATTTGACCTCTGCCGGTGGGGTCAGGCAAGCCGATGCGTCGTACCGTTTTACGGTTCAGGGCGGGAAATCCGTGGTCATTCCCAACCTGTCTCAGAATTATGAATATGAGGTTTATGAATTGGACGCCCAGGGCAATAAGCTTGCGGCGGGCAACCCGGTAAACGATCGATGGAAGCTCATCTCCAAATCGAATGATACAGGCAGGGTGGAAGACGCGGACATCGTAGCGGAATTCGTGAATCATGTTACAAGATATACCCTGACTGTGGAGAAAAAAACGGAGCACAACGCGCCCGGCGACTTTGAATTCGATGTAAAAATCGGCAACGGCAAGCCTGGAAATGCCATGGATTTAACGGATGCAGGCGGCGTTGCGAATGGGGATGGCTCCTATCGGTTCACCGTATCCGCGGGAGGCAAATTGATTCTCCCGGGGATACCCATGGGATATCAGTACGAGGTTGCCGAGGTTTCGCAGGATCATTGGAAGCTGCTTTCGATTGATGGAAATACCGAAAGCACCAAATCGGCAGGGACGATCATGCAGGATACGGAGACGGTTTTCCTCAATCGAAAATTCGTTGATTTAACGGTTTCCAAGAAAGTAACCGGCGACAAAGGCGATCAGTCAAAGGAATGGACGTATTCCCTGGAGGCGAAAGCCTGCGCTGGGGAGACCTTTGCCGCAGTTAAAAAGGACAAGGATGGCAATGACACTGCGTTATCCCTGACCTTTGATGCCAACGGAACAGCGGCCTTCGGGCTGTGCCATGGCGAAAGCATCCGGATAACCGGCCTGTCCTACGGAACAAAATACAAGCTTTCGGAAACCAACGCGGCGGACTATACCGTGACCTATACCATCGGCAGCGGCAAATCGCAAAGCGGCGCCGCTGTGCCGGAGCAAACCCTGAACGGGAGCATGGCGATTGCATTCCAGAATCAGTTGAACGCGCCTACGGCAACGCCCGAACCCTCGGACAAGCCTGAACCCTCGGACACGCCTGAGCCTTCGGATACCCCAGAACCCTCGGACACGCCCGAGCCCTCGGACACGCCTGAGCCTTCGGATACCCCCGAACCCTCGGACACGCCTGAGCCTTCGGATACACCTGAACCCTCGAACACGCCCGAGCCCTCGGACACGCCCGAGCCCTCGGACACGCCTGAGCCCTCGGACACGCCTGAGCCCTCGGACACGCCTGAGCCCTCGGACACGCCCGAGCCCTCGGACACGCCTGAGCCCTCGGACACGCCTGAGCCTTCGGACACCCCCGAACCCTCAGTCACGCCTGAGCCCTCGGATACGCCCGAGCCTACGGACGGACCCGAGCCCCCGGAAGATCCGGCGCCCATTCCTACCCGGATGCCCAATCCGTTCTACTTCTCCTTCACAAAGGAGTGGCGGGGCGAAGCCCAGGACAGCATTTCCTTTACGCTGTACAACCCGGACGGCACGGTAAAACAGCACAGGTTCAACTGTACCAAGGTGAGCGACACGGTATGGCTGTATGAGGCCTGGTTCTCCACAAACACGGAGTACTATGTGGTTGAAACGCCTGCGGAAGGCTATATCGCCAAGTATGTCAACCAAGGCGATCACGCGGATGTGACAGACCGGGTGTTCAACGGCGGCAGGATCATCAACGCCAACGTACCCAGGACGGGCGATGCCTTTAATCCCGCCGTGTGGATTTCGGCGCTATCCGTCAGCCTGCTGGGCCTGGGCGCAGCGGCCATGGGTAAGCGGAGAGGAGGGAAACGCTTCTCTTTTGAGTCAAAAGAGAAGCAGAAAACCTCTCTTTAACGCCGTAAAAGCAGCAAACGCAGGCTGAAACAGCAATGCATCCACCGCTTCCGGGCAGGCCAGCGGAGCTGGCCCTGCTGTGCGCAAAGCGCACAGGGAAAAGCCGAAGGCCAGCCGAAAAATAAGCGAGCTTATTTTCTCGGCCTGTCCTACGGCTTTTCTTCTGCCCGGAAGCTCGCATGGCGGCATCTAAGTGACAGGCGCAAATTGTTTGTTATCGTGTCCAAGCCGCATCGCCCGCTGGCTTCTTTGCAGCTTTCTTCCCCGGGAAGAAAGCGCGTATCTCTCCTTCTCAAAATGCCAGCTTTATTACCTTCTTCCGTAAGAAATGGATACAAAAAAAGCCCCGCTGGGGGGCTTTTTTACGCTGCTTACGCTTCCTTGGCGATCTCAGCCAGGCGGGCGAAAGCTTCCGCGTCGTTGACGGCCAGATCGGCCAGCATCTTGCGGTTCACTTCAACGCCCTTTTTCTTCAGGCCGTTGATCAGGGTGGAATAGTTCATGCCGTTCAGGTGAGCGGCAGCGTTGATGCGGGTGATCCACAGGCTGCGGAATTCACGCTTGCGCAGCTTGCGGCCGGTATAAGCGTAACGCAGGGAGCGGCGCACCTGCTCGCTGGCAGTGCGATACTGCTTGGACTTCGCGCCAAAGTAGCCCTTCGCCAGCTTGAACACCTTGCGGCGCTTTTTATGGGCGGTAACAGCCCTCTTAATACGTGCCATGGTAAATCCTCCTTGCCGGAAATGGGCTTATTTGTACGGGATCAGCGTGCGGATGGTGGCCGCTTCGGCCTTGTTCTGCAGCACGCCGCCCTTGCGCATGTGACGGATGCGCTTGGTGGTCTTCTTGTTCAGGATGTGGTTGCAGTTCATGCTCTTATGCTTGACCTTGCCAGTCTTGGTCAAAGAAAAGCGCTTGGCTGCGCCGCGATGGGTCTTTTGCTTAGGCATGGGGTTTCCTCCTTCCGGATGTGATTGAGACGTCCGTTATTCCGCGGTTTTCGCGGGCTTGGGCGCCTTCACAGGTTTATCCGCCTTGGGGCCCAGGATCATGATCATGTGCCGGCCGTCCAGCGCGGGACGCTTTTCGACCACAGCAACCTCTTTGGTGCGATCAATGAAATCCTGCATGACCTTAAGACCAATTTCACTGTGGGTGATCTGGCGGCCGCGGAAGCGGATGCTCACCTTCACCTTATCGCCGCCCTGCAGGAATTTGATGGCGTTCTTGGCCTTGGTCTGCACATCGTTTTCCTCGATGGTAGCGGACAGCTGCACTTCCTTGACGGAAATGGTCTTTTGGTTTTTGCGCATTTCGCGCTCGCGCTTGGACTGCTCATAGCGATGCTTGTCGTAGTCCATCAGCTTGCACACGGGCGGCTGGGCGTTGGGCACGATCTTGACCAGGTCAAGCTCCGCCTCCTCCGCCAGCTCCATCGCGCGGGCAATGGGCAGCACACCCAGCTGGGCGCCGTCGGCGCCGATCAGGCGTACTTCGCGATCGCGGATTTCCTCATTGATCATCAGTTCAGCGGCTATGTCGATACACCTCCATCATGGTTCCGGTTTGCGTAAAAAGAAATGCCGACGGATGAAACCACCCGCCGACACACTGATGCTGTATGATCGGTTGCCTGCACCGGGCGAAACGGAATTCGCGGGGTGAGGAGCGGGCGGCTCCTGCTTCATGCAACAAGCATTATACCAATTCCATCCGCTCTTGTCAATGGCTTTTTTGCTGTTTTTTATCAGCCTTTCCCTGTTTTTTTGCAGGAAAGGGCGTAGGATGCTTCAATCCAGCCCATCAGGACATCATCCACCTCTTCCGGCGCGCCGATCAGCACGTGATGGGTATACCGCCGCGGCGACACCTGCACGGCCACTGCCCGGGGATGCCGCAAAGGGGTATCCAGCCCGAAGGAAACAGTCAAGAACGGATCCGGCCGATCTGCCTTTTTTCGGGCCGGCAAAAAGGAGGCGCAGGCAAACAAATGCTCGCCATAAAAGCCGATCTGGGTTTTTCCCACCCAGATGCGCACCCCTTCAAACCGCTGAAGGATGGCTGCCTCCAGCGCCTGATACAGCGGGAAGGCCCGGGGATGCCCGTCGAAGAAAAGCAGTGTATGTACCGTTTCGCTCATTCTTCCTCGATATGGCGCAGACCCGCCACGCTGGATACCGGCAGGGAGAAGCAGATGGCCCCTGCCTTGGACTGGGCGCCCGCCTTTTCAATAATCGCCCGCATGATGGCCGCCTTGTTTTCCGCCTTGGCCACAATAAAAATCACTTCTTTTTCATCGGCCAGGGAAATGCCCAGAAATTTCTCCGCGGCCATCATGCCCGTGCCCTTGGCTGCAATCACCGTGCCGCCGGATGCTCCGGCAGGGCGGGCGGCTTCCATCACCTCGTCCGAGTGCCCTTCGTTGAGAATCACAAAGATCAGCTCATGCCCGAAGGTCATGGCGGGCTTTTGCGCATCCATGGGTTTGTTGTCGGTCAGGTAAGACAAGGCGGCGGCACCTCCTACGCTTTTGATGGGCACGGACAGCATGATTCCGTTGCCGGGGATATCGATAAACATTTTCTGCTTGGCTGCCCGCAGCAGCTCCCGGGCGGCGGCGGCATCCGCCACCGTGCCCATCACGGCCTTTTCCGTGGTGGTCAGCCCGTTGATGGATAAATGCTCCGGCGTGGCCGTTCCCCGCCCCAGCATGGTCAGGGACAGGCGCAGGTTTTGCTTTTTATATACCTTTTCCAGCAGGCGGCGGCGCTCGCGGTCCAGGATGGTCATTACAAAATACAGCTCCACGTCACACCTCCCACAGCTCGATTACGTCGCAGGCGCCATACGAGCCCTCTGTGTGACGCGCCGCGCCCAGGCGGGATTTAAGCACATATACCACACCCATCACCTGCACGGTGATCAGCGGCATCATGGCCACCAGCGCCACCAGGCCAAAGGCGTCCGTCATCACGTTGCCGCCCAGGGCAGAGACGGCGCCCACGGCGAAGGGCAGCATGAAAGCCGCCGTCAGGGGGCCGGAGGCCACGCCGCCCGAGTCAAACGCGATGGCGGTAAAAGTGCCCGGAACAAAGAAGGACAGCCCCAGCGCCAGCAAATATCCCGGCACCATGAACCACATCAGCGAAAGGCCGGTGACGGCCCGCACCATGCTGAGCCCCATGGCCGAGGAGACGGCAATGGACAGGCTGAGCCCCATGGCTTTGGCCGAGATGGCGCCGGCGCTCAGCTCCTCCACCTGCTTGTTGAGCACATGCACCGCCGGCTCCGCGTTGATGATGAACCAGCCCATCAGCATGCTGAGGGGTACCAGCAGAAAGCGCCAGCGCTCATCGGCCAGCTGGTGCCCCAGCATATAGCCCAGGGAGGAAAAGCCTACATTCACGCCGGTGAGGAAAAGCACCAGGCCGGCCATGGTCAGCACAAGGCCGATGACAATGCGCAGGAAGGGCCTGCGGCGCAGCCGCAGGGAAATCACCTGGAAAATCAGGAAGAACGCCGCAATGGGCAGCAGCGCCCGGCAAACCTCCGCCAGGCTTTCGGGAATGGCCTCAAGGTAGCCATGGCCCAGGGATACGGTATCCGCATAGGAGGAGGTAACCTGCGCGGCTGTGCCCTCCGGCATGCCGCGGTAAATGAACCCTAGCGCCAGCACCGCCAGAATGGGGCCGATGGAGCAAAGGCCCACCAGGCCGAAGCTGTCCTGCTGGGCGCGCGCGTCGCTGCGGATGGAGGCCACGCCCACGCCCAGCGCCATGATGAAGGGCACGGTCATGGGGCCGGTGGTTACGCCGCCGCTGTCAAAGGCCACGGCCAGGAAATTGCTGTCCGCCAGCAGCGCCAGCAGGAACACCAGCCCATAAAACCCCACAATCATCCAGCGCAGCGGGAGGACAAACAGAATGCGCACCATGCTGAGCATGAGGAAAAAGCCTACGCCCACTGAAACCACAATGATCAGCACGGTAGTGTCGATGCTTGGGACGTTTCGCGCCAGCACCTGCAGATCGGGCTCTGCCACGGTAATGATTACGCCCAGCAGGAAGCTGACGGCCAAAATCAGCCACAGCCGGCGGGATTTCGTCAGCCGCGCGCCGGTATGGATGCCGATCTGGGTCATGGAAATTTCAGAGCCCACGGTAAACAGCCCCATGCCGCCGATCAGCAGTACGGCGCCGATCAGGAACGCCAGCATCAGATCGTTCTGCATGGGCACCCAGAACAGGCACAGCACCGCCACGATCAGCACAATGGGCAGTACGGATCCCGCCGCCTCCCGGAATTTTCCAATCAACACGCCGCGCTTAGGCAAAGCCTTCCCTCCGTTCGCTTTCAAATGCATGTATTCTCTGTCAAAGCATATCGGATTTTCAGGCGGCTGTCAATGCCAAAAACGCGCTAAGAAAAGCAGTTGAAGGCATTCGGCCGGATGCCGTTTCACTTCCAAACGACTGCATGCACAAACAGAAATTGGACGGGGAGGGGGACGCTTCTCTTTTGAGTCAAAGAGAGAAGCAGAGAAACCCCGTTTTGTCGGCGTAAAAGATGCAAGCTGAAATAGACGGGAAGGGAATACGCTTCTCTTTTGAGTCAAAAGAGAAGCAGAAAACCTTGTTTTAACGCCGTAAAAGCAACAATATCAAACCCAAACAGAAGTGCCGTTCCCCGCTTCCGGGCAGGCCAGCAAAGCTGGCCCTGCTGTGCGCAAAGCGCACAGGGAAAAGCCTGAAAATTGCCGAAAAACAAGCAAACTTGTTTTATCGGAAATTTTCAGGCTTTTCTTATGCCCGGAAGCTCGCATGGCGGCATCCAAGTTACAGGCGCAGATTGTTTGTTATTGTATCCAAGCCGGTTCGCCGGCTGGCTTCTTTGCAGCTTTCTTCCCCGGGAAGAAAGCGGGTATTCTTCCCCCTTGCCAATTTCCGTTTGCTAACTGAATCTTTCAGACGATCAACAGTACAAAATCAGGCGGGGGATAGCGGAATGCGGATAAAAACGCCCCTTTTGCGCACACTGTATGCAAAGGGGTGATTTTTATGATTTTATACCTGATGCGGCGCTGGGCTGCGGCACGGCGAAAGGCCTATGCCCTGCGGGAAATCCGCCGCAACGGCTGGCGCAGCCCCTGGCTGGGGGATGGACGGCGCAGCCTGCGGTGGTGAACTTATTTTATATACAGATCCTCCCGGAGCCTGTACAGGGTGCATCCGCGGTTTTTCATGCAGATGGCATCCACAAACCACGCCGCGGTTTTCACGGCGTCATACTGCATATATCCCCAGTGATAGCCATCCACCTTGTCGTTTTTCATATTGCTGTCCGTCCAGCGAAGCTCGTCTGTGACAGGGTTGTAATCGGCAATGAACAGCAGGCTGTGGGGGCCGTTGCCGTAGTAATAATTGCCGGCCATCTGGAAAAAATCGCCTGTCTGCACGCTTTCCAGCACCGCGCGGCAATTGGCCTGGTTTTCCTCTTTGGACAGGCTGCTGTCATAGCGGAAGCTGGCGGCGATCTCAAAGGGGCTGCCCTCCGCGGCGGTTTCGGGCCGCCATTCCACGCCGTAATCGTAAGGGGCGCAGTTGACCTTGCTGTTGTTCTTGGGCATGTGCAGCGGCAGGTCAGGGTATTCCCGCATGGCATAGGCATCCTTGAAGGTGTCAAACATGCGCATGACAAAGTTTTTGCATACGCCCCGGTCCCAGTCCTCCTGAGCGGGCGCGTGGTAATAATACGGGTCACGGAAATTCTTATAGGCCAGGGCGAACATATCGGCAAACAGCTTCTGCCGGGGGGACAGCACAGTGACGCTCTGCACGCTCTGGGTTTCGTAGCCGTATTCATCCGTGTCGCCGTAGCCGATCACGGTGACCGTGGCCGACTGGGTATACTGCGGGGTGTCAAAGGCGTGATCGATTTCACTGCCCTCCTGGGAAAAGGAAAAGGTTTCCCCGTTGTAAACCAGGAGCGCTTCCATACGGTGCACGTTTTTGCCTGCCGCCTGCACCCGCAGGGTGCCGCCGGCGTCATAGCTTTGGCCGGCGGAGGGGGACAGAATAGAAACGCTGGGGGACAGGCGGAAAAAGGACAGAAAGGAAACGTCCTCCTCTGCCAGGGCTGGACAAAGCAGCGTCAGCAGCGCCAGGGCTGCGGCCAGAAAGCGTTTCACAGCGGGTACCTCGCAATGTTTTGATGCCTTCACTTTACCGCAAAGGAAGGGGAAAGTCAACAGAAAACGCGGGCCTGCTCACACAGACCCGCGCACGCAATCCGGTTTGGATTACTTGATTTCGCACTTGGCGCCGACGTCGGCAAACTGCTTGACGATCTTTTCGGCTTCTTCCTTGGAAACGCTCTCCTTGATGGTCTTGGGAGCGGCTTCCACGAATTCCTTGGCTTCCTTCAGGCCCAGGCCGGACACGACTTCGCGGACGACCTTGATAACCTTGATCTTCTCAGCGCCGGCATCGGTCAGCACGACGTTGAACTCAGTCTGCTCTTCGGCGGGAGCGCCAGCAGCAGCGGGGGCGGCGCCGGCAGCGGCAACGGGGGCAGCGGCGGAAACGCCGAATTCTTCTTCCAGAGCCTTGACCAGATCCATCAGCTCGATCACAGACAGACCCTTGATGGCATCAATAAATTCCTGATGAGTCATTTGAATTGACCTCCATTCAATCTTTCTTTCATTTTATTTTGGATGGGAATTGTTAAGCTGCGATCATTCCTCGCCAGCCTGCTTCTTGCGCAGGGCTTCCAGGAAATAGACCAGCTTGGCCACAGGGGCCTGCAGGGAACCGACCACACGGGCCAGCAGCACCTCGCGGGGAGGCAGCTCGCTCAGGGCCTTGACCTGCTCCACGGACAGCACTTCGCCGTCCATCAGACCAGCCTTCACGGTCAGACGGCCGTCATTCTTGGTCTTGTTGATGAAGTCGTACACGATCTTGGCGGGGGCCACGGCGTCGGTCATGCCAAAGGCATAGGCGCTGGGGCCTTCCAGCGTATGATCCAGACCGGTGATGCCCATATCATCCAGGGCACGGCGCACCAGGGTGTTCTTCAGCACGCAGTATTCCACGCCATTGGCACGGAACTGGTTGCGCAACTCGGTCACTTCCTCCACGGTGATGCCGCTGAAGCTGACCACCACCATGCTCTTGCACGCCTTCAGCTTTTCGCTGATTTCGCCTACGACCACTTTCTTCGCTTCGAGGTTCTTGCTCATTCTTTCAGTCGCACCTTCTCTCCGGCCATGTATAAAAAGAAGCCCCTGTGCGTGGGCACAAGGGCATAATAACGATCATGCGCTTGCACCTCGGCCGGCGGCTTTCGCCTTTACCTGCTTTCGCAGACCTGCTGTCTATGGCACAGGCTCTTTTTGAGCCGCAGATATATTATCACAGCGCAAATAAAATGTCAACCTCTTTTTGCAAAAAACCATCGCCGGGCGGGATTGACTTCCCCCTTTAGGCTATGCTATAATAAACAGACTCTTATGGAAATGGGGGAAAAAACCATGAAACACATTCAGACGCTGAATACCCGCGATCTGTGCGAAAGCGCCAAGAACGGCGGTTGCGGCGAGTGCCAGACCTCTTGCCAGTCTGCCTGCAAGACCAGCTGCGGCATCGCCAATCAGAAGTGCGAAAACACAAATAAATAAGCATCGCACACGAAATGCCGCCCCGGGGCGGCATTTTTTATGAGGAGATATACCTATGATTCATCGTTATCAGCTGGGCGGGCTGCCCATTGTGCTGGATACCTGTTCCGGCAGCGTGCATGTGGTGGATGAAATCGCGTATGAGATCATCGGCTGCTATGAGGAAAAGAGCAAGGATGACATCGTGGCGCAGATGCAGGCCCGGTTTGGGGAGGACCCTGCCGAGATTGCGGAATGCTACGATCAGATCACGGCGCTCAAGGAACAGGGAAAGCTGTTTGCGCCCGATACCTTTGCGCCCATGGCGGGGGCGCTGAAGCAGAAAACCGCCGGGGTGGTCAAGGCGCTGTGCCTGCATGTGGCCCATACCTGCAACCTGAACTGTTCCTATTGCTTTGCCAGCCAGGGTAAATACCATGGCGACCGGGCGCTGATGTCCTTTGAGGTGGGCAAGCAGGCGCTGGATTTCCTGGTGGAGCATTCCGGCAGCCGGCGCAACCTGGAGGTGGACTTCTTCGGCGGCGAACCGCTGATGAACTTCCAGGTGGTCAAGGATCTGGTGGCCTATGCCCGCAGCATCGAAAAGGAAAAGAAAAAGCGCTTCCGCTTTACGCTGACCACCAACGGCATGCTGATCGATGATGACGTGATCGACTTTGCCAACCGGGAATGCAGCAATGTGGTGCTCAGCCTGGACGGGCGCAAGGAAATCCATGACCGCTTCCGCGTGGATTACGCGGGACGGGGCAGCTGGGAGACCATTGTGCCCAAGTTCCAAAAGCTGGTGCAGGCCCGGGAGGGCAAAAACTATTATATGCGCGGCACCTTCACCCATGCCAATCCCGACTTTCTGGAGGATATCAAAACCATGCTCGATCTGGGGTTCACCGAGCTGAGCATGGAGCCTGTGGTCTGCGCGGAGGATGACCCCTCCGCCCTGACGGCGGAAGACCTGCCCATCGTGCTGGAGCAGTATGAAAAGCTGGCGGAGCTGATGCTGCAGCGCCGCAGGGAAGGCCGCCCCTTTACCTTCTACCATTATATGATCGATCTCACCGGCGGCCCCTGCATTTACAAGCGCATTTCGGGCTGCGGCTCGGGGACGGAGTATATGGCGGTTACCCCCTGGGGCGATCTGTATCCCTGCCACCAGTTTGTGGGGGAGGAGAAGTTCCGCCTGGGCGATGTATGGCATGGCGTGGAAAACACCGCCATCCAGCAGGAGTTTGCCGATTGCAACGTTTATGCGCGCCCGGAGTGCGCCGATTGCTGGGCCCGTCTGTACTGCTCCGGCGGCTGTGCCGCCAACGCTTACCATGCCACGGGCTCCGTGCGGGGGATATACAAATACGGATGTGAGCTGTTCCGCAAGCGCATGGAATGCGCCATCATGCTGGAGGCTGCCCGGCTGACGGGCGGGGACGCGTAATGGATACGCCCATCTGTGATTTTGTGAATCGCTACCGGCAAAGCGCCGGTTTGCGCTTGCACATGCCGGGCCATAAGGGCATGGCGCTGCTGGGGATGGAACAGCTGGATATTACGGAGATTGCCGGGGCGGATGAATTGTATCACGCCCAGGGCATCATCCGCCAAAGCGAGGGGAATGCCGCCTCGCTTTTTGGCACGGCGCGCACCTTCTATTCCGCGGAAGGCTCCTCCCTGTGCATCCGCGCCATGCTGTACCTGGCGCTGCTGGAGGGAAAACGGCGGGGCCGCGCGCCGGTGGTGCTGGCCGGCCGCAACGCCCATAAAACGCTGATGACGGCCGCGGCGCTGCTGGATGCGGAGATTGCCTGGCTGTTCCCGGAGGACGGCAGCCTGCTTGCCTGCCCGCTGACGGCGGAAGGGCTGGCAAAGGCCCTGGACGGGATGCCTGAGAAACCGGCGGCGGTTTATGTCACCTCGCCGGATTACCTGGGCAATCTGCTGGATATTCGCGGGGTGGCGGCGGTTTGCCATCGGGCGGATGTGCCGCTGTTGGTGGATAACGCCCACGGCGCGTACCTTCGGTTTTTGCCGGAAGATCAGCATCCCATTTCCCTGGGGGCGGACATGTGCTGCGATTCCGCCCATAAAACGCTGCCCTGCCTGACGGGCGCCGCCTATCTGCACATCGGGCAAGGGGCGCCTGCGCTGTTTGCCGGGCAGGCGGAGCGGGCGCTGGCGCTGTTTGCGTCCACCAGCCCTTCTTATCTGATTCTGCAGTCTCTGGACGCCTGCAACCGCGTTTTGGCCGAGGGATACCGGGAGCGGCTGGCCGCGTTTACAGAGCGGCTGAAGATTATAAAGGCAAGGCTGCGGGGGCATGGTTATGCGCTGGCGGGCAATGAGCCCATGAAGCTTACCCTGGCGCCCAAATCCTTTGGATATACCGGGGAGGGGCTGCATGCGCTTTTGCGCCGCCAGGGGATGGAGTGCGAGTTTTCCGATCCGGATTTTCTGGTGATCATGCCCGCGCCGCCCACGGGAAGCGCGGGCCTGAAGCGCCTGGCAGCGGCCCTGTGCGCGGTAACCAGGCGGCCTGCTTTGCCGCAGCTGCCGCCGCCGTTGCCCCAGCTGCGCCGGGCGTGCTCCATCCGGGAGGCGATGCTTGCTCCCCAGGAAACCGTGCCCGCCAGCGCGGCTGCGGGCCGCGTGCTGGCAGACGCCCATGCAGGCTGCCCGCCGGCAGTGCCCATTGCAATCTGCGGCGAAATGCTGGATGACGCTGCCGTCCGCTGCTTTCAGTATTATAAAAAAGAAACCTGCAATGTGGTGCAGGAGATATAAAAAGGCTGATCAGGAACTGTCCCATCAGGCAGTTTATGCTGATATCTGTTTGAAACAATCTGAAATTGGACAGGGAGGGAAACGCTTCTCTTTTGCGTCAAAAGAGAAGCAGAAAACCCCGTTTGTCGCCGTAAAAGCAGCAAACACAAACTGAAGCAGGAGTGTTGTCCACCGCTTCCGGGCAGGCCGGCGAAGCCGGCCCGGCTGTGCGCAAAGCGCACAGGGAAAAGCCTGAAAAATTCCGATAAAACAAGCTTGCTTGTTTTTCGGCAATTTTTCAGGCTTTTCTTATGCCCGGAAGCTCTCTGGACGGCATTCAAGTGACAGGCGCAAATTGTTTGTTATTGCATCCAAGCCGGTTCGCCGGCTGGCTTCTTTGCAGCTTTCTTCCCCGGGAAGAAAGCGCGTACTCCCCTGCCAATTTCTGTTTGTTTATTCAGCCGCGTTTCAATTCGATCAGATGATACTGCGCCGGCGCGCCCAACCGCAGCGGCATCCAGGTGGTGCCCACGCCGTTGGATACAAGTACGGCTGCGCCGTTCCTTTGCAGCAGGCCGGAGCGGTAGCGGTTGCCGTACAGAAAGCCATGGCGGCTGGCGGTGTAGGGGGCCACGCCGCAAAGCGAAATCTGTCCGCCGTGGGTGTGCCCGCAAAGGGCCAACTGGAAAAAGGGCGGCTGCCCCAGGGAAAAGGCATCCTGCAGCGCATCGGGGGAATGGGGGGCGAAAATGACGAAATCAGCGCCCTTGACCTGAGCGGCGGTGCCGGGGAAATCCGGTGCCCCGTGGTTGTAATCATCCGTTGCGCAGATCGCCAGCCGGGCGGCGCCGATTTCCAGCGTCAGGGCGCTGTTCACCAGGGGAACCACGCCCCGCTGCCGCATGGCGTCTGCCAGGGTATCTGCGTCGGCCTCCGCCCGGTCGTGGTTGCCCAGCACGCCGCACACGGCCAGCCGGGCGCGCAGCGGAGGCACAGCCTGCCAAAATTCCAGGGTATGGGCGGCGTCCTCCCCGTAATCCCCGCCCAGAAGCAGGATATCCGCCTGCAGCGCATTCAGCCGCTCCGCCAGATCGCGCACCCGGGCGTCATCCAGCAGCGCGCCGTAATGGATGTCCGACGCGTAAGCAATGCGCAGCCCGGACAGCGCAGGCGGCAGATGCGGAAAGGACAGCACGGACGTTTCCAACCGCAGCTGCCGGGAGGCATACAGGGGAAACAGCCACTGGCGGGGCTTCCGCCGGGCCAGCCAGACGCCCAGCGCACTGGGCTTGTGGGGTTTTCGGGCTTCGCGCATGCCGGGCCTCCTTATGCATCAGGATAAAGAAAAACGGGCTGATATCACCCGTTTTGACGCAGAAATTCAGGATGCCCCAAAGTGCCGCTGTGCTCTATTTTTTCACCCGCTATGTTAAGCAGGCCGGTGCCCTGCAGCCACTTTCCGCCGTCCCCTGGCATGCTTACGCACGGGGGCGTGACGTCCATGGCGTGACGCGGGCTCCGTTTGATGAAATGTGGGTAAAAACAGAACACTGGCCTGAACACCCCAGGAGCATCCCTTCTGATTAATATTATACGAGCGCCATGGCCGGTTGTCAAGTAGTGTCAAAAGGAAACATATTACATTTTATTGATCATGCAGGGCCTGAAGAATCCGGCCGGCATAGAAATCGCAGATTTCCCGGGCGAACTCGGCGTCCCGGGCGGAAACGGCCACATGCATCAAGGGCAGGGACGGGTCGGGACGAATGACGGCGCGGGCATCCCCGCGGCGGGCGCACAGCCCGCCCTGGGGGCGCGGCGCGGCTTCCTGCAGCAGCTTTTCCAGCACGCGCCCTTTGTCGCTGGCGTCACAGGGAATGCCGGCGTGCACACGGGAAATATCGGGCAAAGCGGAAAGTGCTTCTTCCAGCGTTTCCCGGCACAGCAGGGAAAGCAGCGTCAGCGCCTGAATCAGCCCGTCCTGCATCATTCGCTGCTGCCGAACGCAGCCCTCGCTGCCGTCGCAGGGCAGCACGCCTTGCTCCTCCAGCCCCAGGTCGGCGGTATCGTATACCTTTTCTCCCCGCAACTCCTGTGCCCGCGCCAAAAGCAGCCAGTGCCGTGCGGGGGAGAGCGGCTGATCCGTTCCGATCAGCCGGGCCTGTCCTTCGTCCAGCGACAGGGCGATGCCGCCGCTGTCCAGCATATATCCGGCCTGGGCCAGCGCATCCCGAGCCAGGGCGCGTAGAAACCGGTCTTTGCAGGTGAGGCTGACGGGGATTTCTTTGTCAGCGGCATATTCCCGGGCCAGGGCGCGGATGTAATCCTTCCGGAGGGAGGCGGCTGACGTGACACGCGCGGAGCTTTGCAGATCGGGCACAGGCAGCTCCTGGCGCAGGGCGCGGCTTTCCACCGCGGCGGAAGCCTTGTCCGTCAGGGGAAGGCCGTGACCATCCATCAGCAGCATTTCCCCGCCGCGGCAGAAAATCCCCCCATCCGCCGGCAACTGGGAGATGCCATACGCAAGCATCCCCGGGGTGCCCCGGCCCAGCAGCGTGATTCGCTCCGCGCCGTAGGCGGCCAGGGCGCCTGCCAACATCGAGCAGGCTGCAAAACTGCGGCCATCCTGCATCAGGGCGATGTGCCGGGAATGCAGCGTTTGCAAAAAGGCGCCGGCCAGCTGCTCCAGATGGCCAGGCGTGGCTGCCTGGGCCGTTCCCGCGGAAACGGTGATTGGGGCTTCCTGCCGCACGGCGGCGGTGACGACGGCGCAGGAGGGCAAATGGATACCGGGCCAAACGCGGGCGTGGCCCGTCATGCGGACAAAATCCCCAGCCTTCGCGCCGGCGCCCAGCACCGCGCCTGCTTCCAGCCCGCAGCCCTGTCCCACCTGGGCCCGGGGGCAGAGGATGGCGCCTTCCAGTTGGGCGCCGGCGCCCACCGTGGCATCCTGGAGAATGCAGGAGCGGCGGATGACCGCGCCGGGGAAAATCCGCGCCTGCGGGGACACATAGGAATCGGGGGATATCTCCACCCCCGCCAGCGCCCGCTGCCCGGCGTCCGCAGGCGAAAATCCGGCCTTTCCGGACAGTAGATCGGACTGGGCGCGGAGGAAGGCGGCCGGGTCGCCCACATCGCACCAGTAGCCGCTGCTGGGATAGCCGTACAGCCGCATGCCCTTTTCCAGCAGCAGGGGAAACAGCTCCCGGCCAAAATCAAAGGGCTTGTCCCGGGGAATCAGGGCCAGGGCCTGAGGCTCCAGCAGGTAAATGCCGGTGTTCACCAGGCTGCTCACCACCCGGCTCCAGTCCGGCTTCTCGATGAAGCGGAGAATACGCCCTTCCCCGTCCGTGACCGCCACCCCGTAGGGCAGGGGGATGTCCACATGCTGCAGCACCAGCGTGGCGTCGGCGCGGCGCTCCTTGTGAAAGCGCAGGGCGTCTGACAGGTTGGCGTTGGTCAGCCCGTCCCCCGAAAGCACCAGCACGGTATCCCGAGCATCGGGAGCGGCCAGCAGCACGCTTCCCGCCGTGCCCACAGGGTTCACTTCCCGCATATAGCGAAGCAGAACGCCATGGCGCTCCGCCCCGAAATACGCTTCAATATCCCGGGGCCTGTACCACAGGGTAACGGAGGCCTGGCTGATCTGATGCCGGCGGAGCAGCCGCAGGGTATAGTCCATGACCGGGGCCCCGCACAGGGGCGCCAAGGGCTTTGGCAGATCGCAGGTGAGGGGCTGCAGCCGGGTGCCCGCGCCGCCTGCCATAATGACGGTTTGCAGCATAAAAAATAACGCCTCCGCAGATGTTCTGGTAAGCGTTATTCTATGCCGGAAAAGACAGGTTTATGCCCGCGGGTCGGTGCGCAGGATGGCGTAATAGGCCACGTCCATCCAGGTGCCGTCCTTGCGCTTGCGCTCGCCCCGGAAGATCCCTTCCGGCCGCAGCCCGCATTTTTGCATCACCCGGCCGGAGGCGGGGTTCTGCACATCGTGACACAGCATAATGCGGTGAAACCCCACCGTTTCAAACAGAAAGGCAATAACCCGGTTCAGGGCTTCGGTCATCAGCCCCTGCCTCCAAAAGCGGCGGCACAGGCAATAGCCGATTTCGCAGCTTTCCTCCTCCTCCCGCCAGCGCACCAGGGAAATATCGCCGATCAGCTCACCGTCCTTTTCAATGCCCCAGCGGTATACGGTGGGGCTGGCATAGCCTTCCACCCACATCTCCATCAGGGCCCTGGTGGTTTCGGGGGAGGCATGGGTTCCCCAGGAGACGAAACGGGTGACCTCCGGGTCGCTGGCCCAGTTGTCGTACATGGCCCGGTAATCCTCCGGGCGATACCGGCGCAGATGAAGCCGCCGGGTATACAGGTCGGGGGAGCCGCAATGGTTCAGCATCAGATCTCTCCTTTATTCCTCCGCCAGCAGCGGGGCAATCAAAGCCTGCAGCTTTTCGTACGTGACGGAGCCGGGCTGGTTATAGACAATTTTTCCGTCCCTGTCCACAATGACGGTTTGGGGCAGCATCACGCTGCCGCCCAGGCTGGACAGGATGCTGCCGTCCGCGTCCAGGGCGAAGGAAAGCCCATAGGGCAGGCTGTCCGCATAGGCCTGCCAATCCTCCGTCACCAGGGAGGAGTGCAGGGCGATGATGGACACCTGCTCCGGATAGTCTGCCCGGAGCTGGTCAAAATATGGCAGTTCCCCAATGCAGGGCGTGCACCAGGTGGCCCAGAAGTTGATCACTGTGACCTTTCCCTGCTGGGCGCTCAGGGTAAAGGGGCTGCCCTGATACACGTCCACGGTAAAATCGGGACACTGCATGCCCACTTCGCCGCCCACCGGCAGATCACTTTCCACGGGAATGGGGGCGGCCGGAGCCTGGACCGGGCGGTTGAAGCAGATCAGCGCGCCGGCCAGCAGCGCCAGGGCGGCGCATCCTGCCAGCCAGGGCTTTACAATAATCCTTTTGATGGGCTTTTTCCAGGAAATGGCCCGATGCGGGCAGGTCTGCACGCACCGGCCGCACTGGATGCACTCGTGATCGCCCACGCTGCGGATATCCACAGGGCAATGGGCCTTGCATACCCCGCAGCGGGTGCACTGCCCGGCATCCACCGTTACGCCCAGCAGGGAAATACGGGAGAAAAGCCCGTAAATAGCGCCCAGCGGGCAGAGAAAACGGCAGAAAACGCGGTACAGGAAGGCCGATGCGGTCAGCAGGAGAATCAAAATCACAAATTTGTTGGTAAACAGCGCCCCCAGCATGCTGAAAGCGTCCGCGTTGCCGGGATGCAGCAGCAGCCCCACGGCGCCCTCCAGCGTACCGGCGGGGCAGATGTACTTGCAGAAGGCGGGCAGGGGAACATGGCGCAGGGCATAGTACAGCGGGATGATCAGCACAAAAACGGCCAGGATGACGTATTTGACAAAGCTGAGGGCGCGGGTGATTTTTCCCTTTTTGATTTTGGGCACGGGCAGCTTGTGCAGCAGCTCCTGCAGCAGCCCGACAGGGCACAGGAAGCCGCAGACCACACGCCCCAGCGTGAGGCCGAACAGCAGCAAAATACCCAGCACGTAATAAGGCGTCCGGGTGGAGGTGCTGGCCAGGGCGTTTTGAAGCGCCCCCAGCGGGCAGGCGCCCACCGCGCCGGGACAGGAATAACAGTTCAGGCCGGGCACGCAAACGGATTTAACCGCCCCGGTATAGATGGTGCCTTCCCCGAAGCCCTTCAAATGGGCGTTGTAAAGCAGCGCCGCGTACAGCTGAATGAGCCGGCGCCGGGAGGGAATATGATTTTGCAGCCAGGTTTTCATATTAGCCAAGGCCGATACACTCCGTACAGATATTGATGGCTTTGATCAGCACGTCCCGCAGGCCGCCGTTGAGCACGCCGGCCAGGGTGAGCAGGATGGCGCAGGCATACAGGAGGATGCGCAGCGCGCGCTGGCGGGCAAGCGGCTTCATGGGCTCCATGGAGCCGTCCACGGCTGTTTTTTCGGCGGGAGCCCGCAGAAACAGCAGACTGATCACCGCTGCCCCCAGAAATCCCAGCAGCCAGGGAGCGTCGCCCCGCAGCAGCCCCAGCACGTTCTCCCGGGAAAAGCCGCCGGAACGGTACAGCTGCAGGCAGCGAAAACATAAAAGCGCGCCCACAGCCAGGGTGCACAGGGCCAGCGCTGCCCGCCAGCCCCGGGACACGGCGCTGTTTTTCATGGAAACCCCTCCTTCCGGGAATATTGCATCCATTATACAGCGTGGCGATAAAAAAAGCAAAGCCGTTATTATCATTGTCCGGGCATTCTGATGTTACAAATGTAACAACTGACCGCAGCGGGTTGACAAGGATGGTAGACAACTGTATACTAACTCACGTAGACAATTGTCAACCTGATTGAAGGAGGTGGGTATATGCCGATTCAGTGTACCGATGCCGAATGGAAAATCCTGGAGGTGCTGTGGGAAAGCGCGCCCCGTACCATGACGGAGATCACAAAAGCGCTGGAGCCCTCCACGGGCTGGACCCGGCATACGGTGATCACGCTGCTGAAGCGGATGGAGGAAAAGGGCACGGTAAAGGTGGATGAAAGCGGCCCGGTCAAAACCTATACGCCGGCAGTGAGCAAGGAGGAGGCCTCCACCGATCAGACACGGAAATTCCTGTCCCATGTCTTCCGGGGAGACGCCTCTTTGCTGATCAACCAGCTGGTGCATTCCGGCGAATTGTCCATCGAGGAGATGCAGCAGATTCTGGATGCCATGCGCAGGGCGGAAAAATAACCCTGCCGTTCTGTACAAAGGAGGAATCCACATGCGCACAGCACTGATTTATAATTTCCTGATCGAGGCCAATCTCATGGCCAGCATCGCCATTGTACTGCTGATGCTGCTGCGCCGTTTCCTGCGCCGGCAGCTGGGCAACAGCGCCCTGTGCTTCGGCTGGCTGCTGGTGGCCATCCGCCTGCTGCTGCCCCTGTCCCTGCCCAATCCGCTGATCAATGCCATTCGCTCGCCCTTTGCGGCGGATCTGGCCATCCGGCCCATCGCCGGGCAGGTGAAGGTGCGGCTGAGCGACGCCATCCGCGCCGCCGGCTTCTGGATGTACCGGGCCAATCTGCGCGCCGCGTCGGATGCGGCCAACCGCCTGGAATGGCAAATGCAGGATGCCACGCTGCCCATCCTGCTGGCCAAGGTATATATTGCCGGGGCGGCGCTGGTATGCGCCTGGTTTGTTTTTTGCAATGTGCGCTTCCGCCTGAAGCTGCGGGCCGGGCGCATTGAGCCCATCAGCGGAAAGCTGCTGCAGCAGTATACCGCATTGTGCGCCCAACGCGGGGTCAAGCCAGTGCCGGTATATTTTACCGATCCGCTGCCCAGCGCCTGCCTGGTGGGGGTATTCCGTCCCTATATCGCCCTGCCGCTGACGGCGGCGCCCCAGGACGCCATCCATGTGCTGACCCATGAGGTGTGCCATCTCAGGAACGGCGACCATCTGTGGGGGGTGCTGCGGCTGGCCTGCTGCGCGCTGCACTGGTTCAATCCCCTGGTCTGGATGGCTGCTTCCATGAGCCGCACGGATGGGGAGCTGCGCTGCGACGACCAGGTCATCCGCCCCATGCAGTACGAGGAAAAGAAGGCGTATGCCAATGTGCTGGTGCTGGCGGCTGCCCGCCGCAACGCGCCGGGCATGGGGGTGCTGGCCACGGGCATGACCATGACGGGCAAACGGCTGAAAACCCGGGTGGTGACCATCCTGGGAGAAGGGCGGCCCTGGCGCTGGCTCACGGTGAGCTTTGTGGTGCTGGCCAGCATGTGCCTGGCGGGGGCCTTTGCCACAGGAGAGGTCAGAACTGTCCCCAGGATTCTGCGCAGCCATCCCGTATTGAACCGGCAGGAAATCAAAAACGAGCAGGATGCCCGGGCGTATGCCCGCCGGGTATGGGAAATGGATGATCTGGGCGGGCCGGAAAAGGAGCCGCTTTCCTGGGAAATCGAAACGGCTCTGGATGGCTCGGGGGATTGCCTGGCTGCCGCGTACGGCTCCGGAGAGCGCTATTTGGGAGAAATCCGCTTTGACCGGGACGGCAACGTGCTGGCGGCGATCCGGCCCAACAGCGCCCTGCCGGAGGGAGAACTGCTGGCTACGGAGCTTACCCTGTCGGAGAAGGAACAGGAGGAGCTGGCAAATGACCTGATAGCGTTTATTGAGGCCATAAACCCTGCTGTGGCAAAACGGGCCGCGGCATGCCAGTTCATCCAGGAGGGGTGGCAGGATGAATTCCGGGTGGTGGATGTTGCGTTCTGGAGCTCGGACAAGGGGATGGAGCGCAATGACGATGTTACGGCCTACTTCACGGTGCAGATTGCGCCGAAGGTACGTATTTTGACCTACAATATTTATTACGGTGCTGCCGGCGGCAACGGCTGAGTGCCCGAAGACAGCGCCAACGATGAGAGGGGAACACAATGAGACGGTTTCTGGCTTTGTTTTGCGTTTTTGCGCTGCTGATGCCCGCGGCGCGGGCGGAGGAAAACGCGCCCCGGCGCGCTGCCGAAAACTATCTGACCGAGGTATTTGGCTATACAGTGGAGGAAGCGGAGCATTTTCAGTTTGAAGATGACGGCAAGGGCACCCTGCGCTTTTGGCCGGAAGATCATCCGGACTGGGTGTATACCATGACCTATCTGTATGGCAATACGAACTGCGCCACACCTTTCCGTACGGAGTACGCGCAGTATCCGGGGGAGGGCGCTGTGCGAGCGCTCCTGCGGACGGCCAGGGAAAGGGGATGGTTCCGGCATTGGGATGAGACGGCCAAGGCGGAATTGCTGGAGGCGCTGAGCGCAAACGATGTGCGCGGCAATACGGAGCTGCTCATGGCGCTTTCCCCACAGAATGATTCCACGGCGGCGGAGGCCATCGCGCAGCTGTTTGCTTCCTGCTATGGCGAGCAGATCAATTGGCCGCCCGCCCTGACAGGCTTTCGGGACAGCGTGCTGGCGGAATACGGTTTGACACTGCCCGAAGGGGAAGCGCCCGAACCCGGCATCCGGCAGGCCACCTGGACACGGGGGCCGGAGGAGAACGAGGTAACGCTGTTTTACCGGGAGGTGCCGGATGCGTTTCAGCAGGCCTTCTCCAATGCCCATCTGACGGGCTGGCAGTGCCTGACGGGAGCGGCGGTGATTTACCGCAACGAGAATATCCGCAAGGGGCATCAGGTGGGAAACGGGCTGGTGGCTTTTGAACAGGGAGATCGACGGCTGCTGTGCATGCTGACCCTTCAGGAGGGAATGTGGCAGGCGGTTCCCTTGGGGGAAAATGCCCTGTATACGGGGGTGGACTGCCGCATTGGCTATGAAAGGAACATCCTCGGCTTTTCCATTGCGTACACGCTTTCGGATACGGAGAGCGCCTGCTTCCTGGTGAATCCTGCCATGCAGACCTATGACGGGTATCTGCGGGGTTACTGCGAAATCCGGCAGTATATCCACACGGACCGGGCCACCGGAGAACAGCTGCAGGTGCGGCCGGGCAGCATAGGGCAGGAGGAATGGCAGTATATTATCCTCCGGCCTGGAGAGGAAAGTAATATCCGGCTTGCAAATCCTTCTTATATCTGCTATCTGGGAGCCATGGATATCAACGATTTCCCCACCTGCTACGAGCAGGCCGCAAAGATGCAGGCGCCGCTGCTGCCGGAAGGGTGTGAACTGACCAATACCGTGCATCTCCGCAGCAGAACCTCTTCCCGATCCGGCGATCTGGGCACGCTGTTTTGCGGCACCGTCATCCGGGCAAAAGAGGTGCTTCCGGGGGACCCGAACCCCTGGATTCGTACGCAGATTGGCGATGTGAAGGGCTATTTGGTGAGCGAATACACCACCATGCAGGGGCATATAGCGGCCCAATGCGCGTCGCCGCTGCCTGTGGCCAAAACCCGCGGGGAGGTTTCCCTCAAAAAGGGAACGGGGTTGATGGACGGCACCGTATGCAAGCTGCCGGCAGGAACAAAAATGCACGTGATAATGGAAAAGGGCAACTGGCTTTGGGTGGTGGTTCCCCGGGCGGAGCTTGGCTGGTTCATGGACGTAGACGGCACATACGGATACCTGAAAAAGAGCGACGTCCTGCGCGCGGGCATGGCCTGTCAGCTGGACTGGCTGGATTGATACCTTGTATCGTCCAAAGTTGAAATTGGCAAGGAGGAGGGACGGAGGTTCTTCGCTCTTTGTGTCAAAGAGAGAAGCAGAAAACCTTCTTTTAACGCCGTAAAAGCAGCAAGCGCAAGCTGAAACAGAAGTGCCGTTCCCCGCTTCCGGGCAGGCCAGCGAAGCTGGCCCTGCTGTGCGCGTGCGCACAGCGAAAAACCGCCGGACAGACCGAAAAACAAACAAGTTTGTTTTTCCGGCTGGCCTGCGGTTTTTCTATTGCCCGGAAGCTCTCTTTGCGCCTCTCAAGTTACAGGCGCAAATTGTTTGTTATCGCGTCCAAGCCGGTTCGCCGGCTGGCTTCTTTGCAGCTTTCTTCCCCGGGAAGAAAGCGCGTATCCTCCCCGTCCAATTTCTGTTTGCTGATTCAATCTTTTGAATAAAAAAAGTGTCATTATATTTGTATAATAATTATTTTACGCTGAACAGCATATCCCCATAGGTCGGGAAGGGCCACAGCCCGCTGGGCATACGGGTTTCCATGGTGTCCGCGGCGGCCCGCAGGCGGCGCATGCAGGGCAGCACCGCATCCCGGTACAGGCAGGCAGCAGCCTCGTCTATGCCGTCATCCGCCTGCTCCAGGGCTGCATCCAGCGCGCAGCGGGCGTCATAAGCCTGCTCCAGCAGCGATTCCAGCGCACACAGGGTTTCCCGCTCATATTTTCCGTCATGGGCCCGCAGCCGGTTCCGCAGCGTATCGCAGTATGCACTGACGGCCGGCAGGATATCCCGGTCTGCCATTTCCAGCATGGTCACGGCCTCAATATGCGTGACCTTGCAGTAGTTTTCCGCCATGATGGCGCAGCGGGCGCGCATTTCCGCCTCGGAGAACACCCGGTGCGTTTCAAACAGGCGCACGTTCTTTTCCGAAATATACTGTCCCAGGCAGTCCGCCGTGGTGGGCAGATTGCTCAGCCCCCGGGATTCCGCCTCCCGAATCCACGCTTCACCGTAACCGTTGCCGTTGAAAATGATGCGCTTGTGGGCGCGGATGACGTCCCGAATCAGCTGATGCAGCTCTTTTTCAAAGTTTTTGGCCCCCTCCAGGCGATCGGCATACTGGCGCAGGGATTCCGCCACCGCCGTATTCAGCACGATGTTGCAGCCCGATACGCTCATGGGCGCGCCGGGGGAGCGGAATTCAAATTTGTTGCCTGTAAACGCGAAGGGCGAAGTGCGGTTCCTGTCCGTGGTATCCCGGGGAAAGCGGGGCAGGGTATGCACGCCAATGCGCAGCAGTGTTTTTTCCTTGGCGTTCACCGGCGTATCGTTTTCGATGGCCCGGAGGATTTCCGTCAGTTCCTCGCCCAGAAAAACGCTCATGATGGCAGGCGGCGCCTCGCTGCCGCCCAGACGGCAGTCATTGCCGGCGCTGGCCACGGAAATGCGCAGCATCTCCTGGTAATCGTCCACCGCCTGAATCACCGCGCACAAAAACAGAAGAAATTGGGCGTTCTCCGCCGGCGTGTCCCCCGGCTCCATCAGGTTGACGCCCGTATCTGTGCACAGGGACCAGTTGTTGTGCTTGCCCGAGCCATTGACCCCGGCAAAGGGCTTTTCATGCAGCAGGCAAACCATGCCATGCCGCTGGGCCACCTTTTTCATGATTTCCATGGTCAGCTGGTTGTGGTCCGCGGCAATGTTCACCGTGCGGTAAATGGGGGCCAGCTCGTGCTGGGCCGGCGCCACCTCGTTATGCTCTGTTTTGGCGGAAATGCCCAGCTTCCACAGCTCGTTGTTCAGTTCCTTCATAAAGGCCGCCACCCGGGGCTTGATCACGCCGTAGTAGTGGTCCTCCAGCTCCTGGCCTTTGGGGGGCTTCGCCCCGTAGAGGGTGCGGCCGGTATACATCAGGTCGCGGCGCTTGTTCAGAATGCCCGCGTCGATCAGAAAATACTCCTGTTCCGGGCCGCAGTTGACGCTGACGCTGTTCACCCCGTCATGCCCAAACAGCCGCAGCACCCGCATGGTCTGGCGGTTGATCGCCTCCATGGAGCGCAGCAAAGGGGTTTTTTTATCCAGCGCCTCTCCGCCGAAGCTGCAGAAAGCGGTGGGTATGCACAGCACTCCATCCTTGATGAAGGCAAAGCTGTTGGGATCCCAGGCGGTATAGCCCCGGGCCTCAAAGGTGGCCCGCAGGCCGCCGGAGGGGAAGGAAGAAGCGTCCGGCTCCCCCTGAATCAGTTCCTTGCCGGAAAACTCCATCACAGCGCGCCCATCCCCGGTGGGACGGATAAAGCCCTCGTGCTTTTCAGCCGTAATGCCCGTCATGGGCTGGAACCAATGGGTATAATGGGTGGCGCCCTTTTCAATGGCCCACTCCTTCATGGCCTCCGCCACGACGCCCGCCACCTCGGGATTCAGCTTGTGCCCGCCCAGCACGGTGCGCTTGAGCAGCTGATATGTTTCCTCCGGCAGCCGCTGTTGCATGACGGCATCCGAAAAGACCATGGTTCCAAACAAATCCGTTCCGCTGCTCATGTTCAGGCACATCCCCTCTCATCATTGGCCCCAACGGGCAAAAGCAAATTTTATTATAAGCCAACGGAAAGCCTTTCGCAACCAAAACAGCTGTTTTTTCGCTGTTCCGGCCCTTTTCCTTGCGTTTATACTATTCCGCTTCTTCATAACTGCATGAACAGACAGAAATTTGACGGGGAAGGGGACGGACGGGGCTCTTCTCTTTTGCGTCAAAAGAGAAGCAGAAAACCTCGTTTTAACGCCGTAAAAGCAACAAAAGCAAACTGAAACAGGAGTGTTCTCCACCGCTTCCGGGCAGGCCAGCGAAGCTGGCCCTGCTGTGCGCATGCGCACAGCGAAAAACCGCCGGACAGACCGAAAAACAAACAAGTTTGTTTTTCCGGCTGGCCTGCGGTTTTGCTTATGCCCGGAAGCTCGCATGGTGACATCCAAGCAACAGGCGCAAATTGTTTGTTACTGTGTCCAAGCCGGTTCGCCTGCTGGCTTCTTTGCAGCTTTCTTCCCCGGGAAGAAAGCGCGTATTCCTCCCTGCCATCAGGGGAAAGGCGCATATCCTGCCTTGACGGGTTTACAGCGCAATGGGTACGGCATCCGGCTCGATGGGGCAGGTGTAACCCTCTGCGGAGCGTTCGGAGAACTCCTGCTTCGCTGCGGCCAGAAGGTCGGCATCCGTCATCAGGTCAATGGCGGTGGCGGCCAGCACCTTGCCGGCCAGCAGCATGCCCTTGTGCGCCAGACCGCTCTTCCCGCAGGCCACAACCTGCCAGGAGTGTCCGGGAACGCCAGCCGGCCAGCATACCGTGTTGATCTGGGAGGTGGGGGTCTGCCAGCTTACATCGCCCACATCCGTGCTGCCGGGGGTAAAGTTGGTGCCTGAATACAAGGACGTGATAAAATCATTGATGGCTTTGGTGCCGTTTTCGGACAGCTCGGCGGCCTGCTTGCGGATGGCCGGGTCAAACCGCGCGCCGTCCAGGCCGCTGATGCCATTGCCGGCATAGGTGGCCTTCAGCGCCTTTGCCTGGGCCCAGTCTTCCGCGTCATAGACGGGCAGGCCGATGTCACACAGGTTTTTGTAGAGCGCCTTTTCAATGGTGAAGTTGGGCAGCAGCTCCGCCGTGCCGTCAATGAAAACGCGCTTGAAGGCGGTTCCGGTCATCAGGGCGGCGCCCTTGGCGATGTCGTCCACCCGAGCCTGCAGGCGGACGGAATCCGCCACCTTGTTTGCCCGCACCATGTAGAGCACGCTGGCCTGGGCCTGCACCACGTTGGGGGAAATGCCGCCGGCATCGGTGATGGCGTAATGAATGCGGCAGTCGTCCGTCATGTGCTCCCGCAGGAACTGCACGCCAATGTTCATCAGCTCCACCGCGTCCAGGGCGCTGCGCCCCTCCTGGGGATTTCCGGCGGCATGGGCGGCCACGCCGCTGAACTGATAGAGCACCTGGATACAGCTGTTGTTGGTGCCGGTCATGGTTTGGTTTACATCGCTGGGATGCCAGCACAGGGCGGCGTCCAGGGTGCGCCACAGGCCCTCCCGGGCCATGAAGGCCTTGCCTGCGCCGCCTTCCTCCCCGGGGCAGCCGTAAAAAATCACTGTGCCGGGAGCACCGCTTTCCTCCAGATACTTTTTGACGGCCACAGCGGCTGCCAGGGAACCGACCCCCAGCAGGTTATGCCCGCAGCCGTGCCCGTTGCCGCCGGGAACGATGGGGGAGGGGGCGGAAGCGCCCGCCTGCTGGCTCAGACCGGACAGGGCGTCAAACTCGCCCAGAATACCGATGATGGGATGCCCACTGCCGAAGCTGCCCGAAAAGGCGGTCTTGATGCCGCAAAGCTCCTCGGTCACGGTAAAACCCAATGCCCGCAGCGCCTTGCAGTAAAGGGCAGCGGCGGCAAACTCCTTCAGGCTCAATTCGGGCTGCTCCCAAATCTGATCGGCCAGGTGAATATACTGCTCTGCCCCGGCGTCCACGGTATCCAGGGCGGCCTTTTTCCATGCGTTCTGTTCCATATTACAGCACCTTCGATAAAAAGTCCTGCAGCCGGGGATTCCGGGGATGGTTGAAGATCGCTTCCGGGCTGCCCTCTTCCAACAGCTTTCCGTCCGCCATGAAGAGCACGCGGTTGCCCACTTCCCGGGCAAAGCCCATTTCGTGGGTGACCACCACCATGGTCATGCCCTCCCTGGCCAGCTTGCGCATTACGTCCAGCACCTCGCCCACCATTTCGGGATCCAGGGCACTGGTGGGCTCGTCAAACAGCATCACGTCGGGCTCCATGGCCAGGGCGCGCACAATGGCCACGCGCTGCTTTTGGCCGCCGGACAGCTGGATGGGGTACGCGTCGGCACGGTCCGCCAGGCCAACCCGGGCCAGCAGCTCCATGGCCTTCTGGTTGGCCTGCTCCTGGGAGATGCCCTTCACCTTCACCGGCGCCAGGGTCATGTTTTGCAGGATGGTCTTGTGGGGAAACAGGTTAAAGTGCTGAAATACCATACCCATCTTCTGCCGGTGCAGGTCAATGTTCAGCTTCTTGCCGTCCGGCCCCTTTTTCTGGGTGATATCCGTGCCTTCGAAAATGATCTGGCCGCTGGTGGGCACTTCCAGCAGGTTCAGGCTGCGCAGGAAGGTGGATTTGCCCGAGCCGGAGGGCCCGATCACCACCATCACGTCCCCTTTGTTGATGTCCACCGTCACGCCGTCCAGCGCCTTGATGGATTCGCCCTTGTAGTATTTTTTCAGGTTCTTCACCTGGATCAGCTTATCGTACGTCGCCACGGCGAAGCCTCCTTTCAAATACAGCCAGCAGCTTGGTGAGCACAAAGGTGAGCACAAAGTAGATGACGGCCACCATGATCAGCGGCTCGATGGTCAGGTAGGTTGCCCCTTTGATCACCAGCACCTGGGTCATCAGGTCGCCGATGAAGAACGTGCTGGCCAGCGAGGTATCCTTGATGATCATGATAAACTCATTGCCCAAAGCGGGCAGAATGTTCTTGATGGCCTGGGGAAGAATGATCTGCGTCATGGTCTGGCGGTGGCTCATGCCCAGACTGCGGGCGGCCTCTGTCTGCCCGATATCCACAGCCTGAATGCCCGATCGGATGATTTCCGATACATAGGCGGCGCTGTTGCAAACCAGCGCGATGGCCACACAGGCATACTGCTGCTTTTTCAGAAGGGGCACCAGCTGCGGCAGCGCAAAATAAAATAGATACAGCTGCAGCAGCATGGGCGTGCCGCGGATGATCTCTGTGTAAACCGCCGCAATCCACCGGAAGGGCGCGATTTTGGACATGCGCAGAAAGGCGATCAGCGCGCCCATTATGGCACCCACAGCCACGGTAATGGCAGCCAGGGACAGGGTATAGCCCATGCCGGTGAGCAGAAATTTGTCCCAGTATTTGATCGTCAGCTTGACGATGTTCTGACCAATGGTTGCAAAATTCATATTCTTCCCCTTGCACAGCGTTCGGGGCGCTCCTTTTCCGGAGCGCCCCGGATTTTAATCCTTCTTATTGAATCAGGCGTCAGTTTGCGGCGTCCTCCACGGAAACCTCAATGGCGGATTCGCTGGCGGCCAGATCCAGGGCAGCCTGGTACCATTCGCCGTAATAGCCGTTTTCATAGGCGATGGCCAGCGCTTCGTTTACCACGGCCAGCAGGGCGGTTTCGCCCTTGGTCATCATGATGACGTTGTTTTCCTGATCGCTGGAGACTTCAAACTCCCAGTCCGGAATCATCAGGTCGGGGTTATTGGCAATGATCTGCTGGCCGTTGCCCCAGGCAACTGCCAGGGCTTCGATGTTGCCGGCCTGCAGCTCCATCACGCCCACGCCGATTTCGCCGATGATCTTCAGGTTGCTGTCGGGCAGCTGCTCCTCCACCAGCATGGCCTGCAGGGAAGCGTTCTGCGCGCCCACATCCTGACCGGCCAGGCTGGCGGCGTCGGGATACTTTTCGGCATCCGCCACGCGAATCAGCACCACCTGCTGGGTTTCGTTGTCGCCGGCATAATAGAAATCGGACAGTTCAAAATTTTCGGCGCGGGATTCGGTTTTGCTGTAGCCGGAAATGGACATATCCACAGCGTTCATGGCCACGGCGGTCTGGCAGGCGTCAAAGCTCATGGGCTGGATTTCCAGCGCAACGCCCAGGTAATCGGCCAGATACTGGGCCAGGGTCACGTCAAAGCCCACATACTGTTCCTGGCCGCTCTTGGAGGAATCCACAAATTCCATGGGGCTGAAGTCGGGGGACAGGGCCACGGTCAGCACGCCGGCGGCCTTGATGTCATCCACTTCGTCCGCCAGGGCGGCGGGCAGGGCCAGCACAGCGCTCATCATCAGGGCGAGAATCAAACAAACAGCCTTTTTCATCACGTTTACCTCCGTTGAATAAAATCTGCTTTATATGCATTATTATACACAAATCAAAATGGATGTCAAGGGGTTTTCAAGAAAAAATAATAAATAATATTCAGAAAATATACAAAATTATGTATATATGCAAAGGGATGTGCGATGTGGAATGAATACGACGGAAAAAAACAAACAGGGGCGGCATATACGGGGAAAATTCTGCGAAATGATTTCCAACGGTTGATCTGACACCGGCATTCGGAACGTGCAGAAAAAAAGCCTTTCCCGTCGGGAAGGGCTGCCCTTGCTTTATTCAGTATTCCGCATTATAAATGGAAAAAAGAGACCAATGTATTGACAAAAATTACAATTTTGGTTAATATAGTTTTGGGTTTAATTCAGATCAGCCAGCGGGCTGCTATATTCTCAGTTGTCTGATGCTGCTCCCGGCAGGGAACGGCTGGACGAATATTCTATTTTATTTTGAAGGAGGAATTCCCGTTATGAAAAAGTTCCTTGCCCTTTTGATGGCTGCCTGCATGCTGCTGGCTGCCGTTCCCGCGCTGGCCGATGTGGCTTCCACCGTGGCTGAGGCCGCCGATCTGAGCCATGACGAGCTGGTGGAGAAGGCACTGGCCGAAAGCGGCACCTTTACTGTGGCCGGCAATACCAGCCGCATTTCCACCGCCGCGGAAAACTTCGCCGCGCTTTACAGCATTGAAACGGCTTCCAACAACCTGAAGGATCAGGAAATCTACGAAAAGCTGCAGTCCGAAACCATCGACATGGTGATGATTCAGGACGGCGCGCAGCTGCTGGACGCCATTGACGCCGGCATCGTGATCAACTATGTGCCTGCTTCCGTGAAGGATGCCCTGCCCGAAAGCGATCAGCAGCCGGCGCTGGTGCATCAGTACATCAACAAGCTGTTCATCTATAACAATCAGGGCGAAAACGTCCCCGCCATCAAGAACGTGTGGGAGCTGACTGCGCCTGAGATGAAGGGCAACATCATTTTCAAAAACCCCGAAAATGAAAAGGTGAACATGAACTTCCTGGTGATGCTGACCAACGACGAATGGTCCGCCAAGCTGGCCGAGGCCTACAAGTCCTGGAAGGGCGAAGAGATTGACCTGGGCGAATACAAAACCGCCGGCCATAAGTGGATTGCCGAATTCCTGGGCAATGTGACCTTCGGCAAATCCGATACCACCATCGCTGAGGAAGTCAGCCAGGAAACCGCCGCGGGCAAGCTGGGCCTGTTTGTGCTCAGCAAGCTGCGCTCCTCCTCCGTGCTCACCGAAAACCTGACCGTGGCCCAGTATGACGCCACCGCCAACGGCTATGCCGTGGAGCCCTTCGCCGGCTTCATGTATCCCATGTATACCATGGTTTCCGCCAATGCCAGCCGTCCCTACACCGCCATGCTGTTCATCGAATACCTGATGAGCCAGGAAGGCTTCCAGCCCTGGGGCAAGAGCATCGGCGCCTATTCTCCCAACCCCGGCATCGCCATCAATGACGGCGACCTGGGCATCGAAATCTGGAAGGATACCCTGGTGATGGAAGATCCCGAGTACATCCAGGAAAGCATCGATGTGGAGGATTTCATCCTGCAGCACCTGCAGTAATCTTCGCACAATCACCTTCCCCGGCGGGACGGATTACCCCGTCCCGCCCTTTCTTATTATTCAGAATCACTACGGTATGAATCAGCCCGCAAAGGGGGATCAATCATGCAGCAAACGCAAACCCGCGGGGTCCGGCTTTCCCGGCTGAAGGGCAGGATGCACGCCTGGTTTTCCAAGCCGGCCAATATCATCCTGCTTGTTTTCTTCGTTACGCTGATTGTGCTCACGCTGTATCCGCTGCTGACCATGCTGACGGAAACGGTGACCGTGCACATGGGCCGCGAGGCCCGGCAGACCAAGCTGGAGGTAGGCGCCCATACGCTGTATCACTTCCAGCGGCTTTTTGCCACCAAGGAGAACGATTACAGCTGGATCCAGTTTTACCAGCCCTTCCTGAACACCCTGGCCGTGTCGGTCACCTCCTCCATCATCGCCATCCTTTTTGGCGGCGTGGTGGCCTTCCTGATCACGCGGACGAACCTGAAATTTAAAAAGTTCGTTTCCGCCGTGTTCGTTTTTCCGTATATCATGCCTTCCTGGACGCTGGCACTGTTTTGGGAAACCTTCTTCAAAAACGTCAATATCGGCCTGAAAACCAGCAACGGCATCATGGCCTCGGTATTCGGCATCTATATGCCGGAATGGTTTGTGTACGGCTATTTTCCCATCGCGCTGGTGCTGGGGCTGCATTACGCGCCCTTCGCCTATATCCTCATCGGCGGCATCCTGCGCAACATGGACGCCAACCTGGAGGAGGCGGCCACCATCCTGCGCACGCCCCGGTGGCGCATCATCGGGCGCATTACGCTGCCCATTGTGAAACCGGCGATGCTGTCCACCTTCCTGCTGGTGTTTGCCAGCTCCATGAGCGCGTATTCCGTGCCCGTGTTCCTGGGCTCCCCTGTGCGCTATTACGTGCTGTCCACCAAAATGAAATCCCTGATGGACAGCTATAAGGGCCAGGCATACATCATCGTTGGGGTGATGATCCTCTTCGGCGTGGCCATCCTGATGCTCAATCAGCGCGTTACCAACAGCCGCAAGCAGTTCACCACCGTTACGGGCAAATCCGGCCAGATCAGCAAGATCAACCTGAAAAAGGCCAACGCGCCCATTGCCATTATCCTGGTGGTTATCCTGCTGCTGGTGGCCGTGGTGCCTTTGATCACCTTCGCGCTGGAATCCGTCATCATCAAGGCGGGGGATTACCGGCTGAGCAATATGACGCTGGATTTCTGGATTGGCACCGGGCTGGATAAGCGCCTGGACCAGGGCGACAGCACGGGTATCCTGCTCAATCCCAAGGTTTGGCGGGCCCTGGGCTACAGCCTGGCGCTGGCGATCACCTGCGCGGTGGTGGCCGGCACCAGCGGCATCCTGGTGGGATACGGCGTGGCCAAGCGCCGCGGCAGCAGGCTGGCCAGCTGGGTCAACAGCCTGTCCTTCTTCCCGTACCTGATGCCTTCCCTGGCCTTTGGCGCCATCTATCTGGCCATGTCCTCCAATATTACCTGGCTGCACGGCTTCCTGCTGCTGGCGCTGGTGGGCTCGGTCAAATACCTGCCCTTTGCCAGCCGCAGCGGCGTCAACGCCATGCTGCAGCTTTCCGGCGAAATTGAGGAAGCTGCCGTGATCACCGGCGTGCCCTGGTGGAAGCGCATGCTGCGGGTGATCTTCCCCATTCAAAAATCCAGCTTCCTGTCCGGGTATCTTCTGCCCATGGTCTCCTGCATGCGTGAGCTGAGCCTGTTTGTGCTGATTGTCCCCACCAGCAACACAATCCTCACCACCATGCTGATGCAGTACAGCGAAAAGGGCTGGGCGCAGTTCGGCAACGCCATCAACCTGCTGATCATCGTTGTTGTGCTGCTGGTGAACTTTACGGTCAACAAGCTGACCGGTGCCTCAATCGATAAGGGAGTAGGTGGCTAATATGCCGGAAATCATTCTGAAAAACGTATCCAAACGGTTTGGCAAATTCGTTGCCGTGGATCAGCTGAACCTGAATATTGAAAGCAATGCGTTCATTACCCTGCTGGGCCCTTCCGGCTGCGGAAAAACCACCACGCTGCGCATGATCGCCGGCCTGGAAACGCCCACGGAGGGCACCATCAGCATTGACGGCACGGTGATGTTTGACGCGGACAAGGGCATCAACCTGGCCCCCAATAAGCGCGATGTGGGCTTCCTGTTCCAGAACTATGCCCTGTGGCCCCACATGACGGTGTATCAGAACATCGCCTTCGGCCTGGAAAACCTCAAGTGGGATAAGAAGCGCATCGGCGATCGGGTACACGAGCTGCTGGAAATGTTGCGCATTGAGCAGTTTGAAAAGCGCTATCCCAGCGAGCTGTCCGGCGGACAGCAGCAGCGCGTGGCCATTGCGCGCACCCTGGCCCCGGGCCCCAAGGTGCTGTTTATGGATGAGCCCCTGTCCAACCTGGATGCCAAGCTGCGCATGGAAATGCGCACCGAGCTCAAGCGCCTGCACAGGGATACCGACTCCACCTTCGTCTATGTGACCCATGATCAGCTGGAGGCCATGACGCTCTCCACCCGCGTATGCATCATGGAGGGCGGCCTGCTGCAGCAGTACGCGCCGCCGCTGGAAATGTATAACAACCCGGCCAATCTCTTTGTGGCCGACTTCATGGGCAACCCCACCATCAACTTCATTGACGGTACGGCGGAGGTGCAGGGGAACACGGCCACAGTGCGCTTTGGAAAAATGCAGGCCGAGTTTGCCGCGGAAGCGCCCATCGCGCTCACCGGCAAGGAAGTGGTGCTGGGCGTGCGGCCTGAGCATATTCATATCAGCGACCAGGGCAAGCAGGAGGCGGTGGTCTATTCCACCCTGCCCACCGGCATGGAAACAACGGTCAAGCTGGATGCCGGCGGCATCATGCTGACAGCCGTGGTGTTCGGCGATGTGGACTATCCCATCGACAGCAAGGTGCGCTTCGACTTCAGCAAAAGCGCGGTGCTGTTTGACAAGGCCAGCGGCAGGAACATTGCCCGCGGCGCGCTGCGGATGGTATAATGCTGTCTCGCCTTTAAACAACCGGACGCATAGGCTGAAATTTGACGAGGAGGGGGAACGCTTCTCTTTTGCGTCAAAAGAGAAGCAGAAAACCTCGTTTGTCGCCGCAGAAGCAGCAACAGCAAACTGAAGCAGGAGCGTCGTTCCCCGCTTCCGGGCAGCCGGAAAGAGGAGATACGAACGGGAGCTCTTCTCTCTTTGAGTCAAAGAGAGAAGCAGAGAAACCCCGTTTGCTGCCGTAAAAGCAGCAATATTAAACTAAAACAGGAGTGACGTCCCCGCTTCCGGGCAGGCCAGCAAAGCTGGCCCTGCTGTGCGCAAAGCGCACAGGGAAAAGCCAGAAAAATTGCCGAAAAACAAGCTCGCTTGTTTTATCGGAATTTTCCTGGCTTTTCTTATGCCCGGAAGCTCTCTTGGCGCCTCTCAAGTTACAGGCGCAAATTGTTTGTTATCGTGTCCAAGCCGGTTCGCCCGCTGGCTTCTTTGCAGCTTTCTTCCCCGGGAAGAAAGCGCGTATTCCTCCCTGCTGCTTTCTGTTAGCCGATTTAATTCTTTATAATACAGTATTATGCGCCAAAGGAAGGTTCCATAAAAAACCGCCTGCGATATATCGCAGGCGGAAGAGAACCGTGGATTATTTACCGTTCGGCGCGCTTGTTGAAGATCACGTTGATCAGGATGCCCAGAATCAGGCCGGTGGCGATGGAGCTGATGGTAATCGCGCCGAAGTTCAGGGTCAGGCCGCCGATGCCGGGCACCAGGATGGCCGCCACAACGAACAGGTTGCGGTTGTCGTTCAGGTCCACAGGCTGCAGCATCTTAAGGCCGCTGACCGCGATGAAGCCGTACAGGGCGATGCACACGCCGCCCACGATGCAGCTGGGGATGGAGTTGACAAAGCAGACGAAGGGGTCAAAAAAGCTCAGGATGATGCAGTACACAGCCGCGATGGCGATGGTGCTGATGCTGGCGTTGCCGGTGATGGCCACGCAGCCGACGGATTCGCCGTAGGTGGTGTTGGGGCAGCCGCCGAAGAAGGACCCCACGATGGAGCCCACGCCGTCGCCGATCAGGGTGCGGTCCAGGCCGGGGTCGGTGATCAGATCGCGGTTGATGATGGTGCTCAGGTTCTTGTGGTCGGCGATGTGCTCAGCCAGGGTCACGAAGGCCACGGGGGCGAACAGCACAAAGATGCTGATCACGTCGGCGAAGCTGTCGATTTTGTTGGGGGCGTCGGAATAGGCGCCGAACATGCCCAGGAAGGTGAAGCGGGGCACCTTGAACAGCTGCATGTTGTCAAAGGCGGAGAGGTTCACCAGCTGCAGGGCTTCCGCGCCGGTGGAACGGCCGATGAGGGTCAGAATCAGGGCGATCACATACGCGCCCAGGATACCGATGACGAAGGGGATCAGCTTCATGCCCTTGCTGCCGCGCACGCTGGCGTACACCGTGATGCAGAAGGCGATGATGCCCACCAGGATGGCCACCAGGTTATAGCTGCCGGCGGCGGTGTTGTTCAGGTTGTTGACAGCGCTGCCGCACAGGCTCAAACCGATCAGGGCCACGGTGGGGCCGATGACCACGGGGGGCAGCAGCTTGTTCACCCAGGCAGAGCCGGTCTTTTTGATGATCAGCGCGATGACGACATATACCAGGCCCGCGAACACAGCGCCCAGGAAGATGCCCAGGAAGCCGAAGGCCACAGCGCCGGCCAGAGGGCTGATGAAGGCAAAGGAGCTGCCCAGGAACACGGGGCTTTTCCTGCGGGTGGCGACGAAGATATAGAACAGCGTGCCGAAGCCCGCGCCGCACAGGGCGGCCGGCTGACTCATGTATGTGCCGGAGCCATCCACCAGGATGGGCACCAGCAGGGTGGCAGCCATGATGGCCAGCAGCTGCTGGAAGGCGTATACAAGGTTCTTTTTCAGCGGCGGGTTCTGGTTGATGTCGTAGGTCAGTTTCATTGGTATCCCTCCGAACAGAAGATCAACCCTGCGCGCCTTTGCCATGAAAAAACGCCTTCCCCATGGCAGGGAAAGGCGGCATTGCATACAGCACTACCTTCGCAGCCTTCCCGGCCTCTCTGGACCTGGTTAAAGGGCACGCATTCGGTTGTCTTGGGTATATTACCATACACGAAGAGGGTTGTCAATCCCTTTTTTCCGTATTGAAATTGTGCCGGAAGTATTATAGTATAATACAGAATGAAGGGAGAGAACAGATGTGGGAAACACCTTGAACGCCAAGGACGGCCTGCGCTTTGGCTGTCCGGGCTGCGGCAGCGGACTGCGGTATGACATCAAGCGCAAGACGATGTACTGTGACAGCTGCGGGCAGACATACATTTTATCCGATATCGAGGATCCCTCCGCCAAGGCCGGCGACGGCATGATGGAGGCGACAGAATGCCGCTGCCCGCAGTGCGGCGCGGCGGTGCATACCAGCCAGACGGCCATCACCAGTTTTTGCACCTATTGCGGGGCGGATGTCATTTTGTCCCAGCGGATGATCCGCATCCGGCGTCCTGACCGGATTGTTCCATTTTCCATCACCCGGGAGCAGTGTGAGAAGATCTACCGCGATAAAGTGAAAGCGGCCCGCTTTGCGCCGGAGGATTTTGCCGCCCAGGAAACCATTGATCACTTCCGGCCCGTCTATATCCCCTTCTGGGAATACAAGGGCAGCGTCCAGGGCGCCAGCGCGGGAGAAGCCGTGCACAGGTATTCTGACAGGAAATATGACTATACCGATGAATACGCCTTTGATGTGTCGGGCAGCGTGGATGTATCCGGCGTAATCTATGACGCTTCCCTCTCCTTTGAGGATGAAACGGCCCAGCATCTGCAGTTTTCCACCCGGCAGGCGGTGAGCTTTCATCCCGCATACCTGTGCGGCTTTTACGCGGAGGCGCCGGATACCCAGCCCACGCTGTATGAAGGCGGGGCGGAAGGGTTTGCGTTGCGCCAGTGGCAAGGTGAATTTGCCAAGCAATGCGGGCTGGAAAGGGCCAGAACAAGCCTGCCGAAAGGCTTTTCCACAGAGGTTGAAATGCTGCTGATGCCCGTATGGCTGCTGGCCAAAAGGGATGGAGACAGGGTGGTTTACACTGCTGTCAACGGCAATTCCGGCGCGATTGTATGCGATACGCCGGTCAGCAACAGAAAATTCGGCATCCTGGCTGCGGAGTTCACCGCGGTTTTCCTGGCCGCCCTGCTGGTGCTTCATTTCCTTTTCATCCTCCGCCCGCGGCCGCTGGCCGGCCTGTGCGCGGTGATCGCCGCCGTGGCGCAGTGGGTGATCGCCAACGCAGCCAGGGAAATTGAAATGCGCCAGGATAAATCCAATGATCTGTCCTGGCAGATGACCCATGGCCAGCGCTCCGCTGCGGGCAAGGCATGGAAGCCCCGCCGCATCCGCTGGCATGCCGGCTGGTATGAGCCCTTGATCGGCACGGCCGCTGCGGTGGGCATCGGCATGTTCATCTCGGGCCTTCACAGCAGCGGCGCCAATGAATTTGTGGCGGGGCTGGTATCCGACCACGGCTGGCTGCCTACGGTGCTGCTGTGCTGCGCCATTGGGGTCTTCCTGCTGTCCAGGTACAAACTGCAGCAATCCCTGGACGGCCTGCTGTTTTTGCTCCGGCTGGGCATGATTGGCGTGCTGCTGATTGCCCAGTTTTCCATTGTGGCAGACCTGTCCTATTATCTTTTTTGTATCGTGCTGATGGCGCTGACGGTGCTTTCCATGCTGCGGCTCAACCGGGCGCACAACCTGTTTGTTTCCCGGCCTGTGCCCTTCTTCGGAAAGGAGGGGGACGCATGAGCAAACGGCTGCTTGCGCTGCTGCTTCTGCTGATGGCGGCTGCAGGGCTGCTTCTTCCCGCCCAGGCGGAGGGCGCATACCGCGCCGTGCTGGCCGACTATGCCAACCTGCTTTCCAAGGAGGAACAGGCATCGGTTCTTCGCAGTATGCAGCTTCTGACGGATTACGGCGATGCGGCTTTCTTCAGCACAAACGAATCGGGCAGCACGGATGTGAAGGCGGAGCGGTTTTTTGACCAAACCTTCAGCGCCCAGCGTTCCCATTCGGGCGTGATTTTCCTGGTGGATATGTATAACCGGGAAATCTATATTTTCAGCCGGGGGCAAATAGAGAAAAAAGTGGGGCGCACCGGCGCTTATGATATTACCGACAGCGTTTATGCGTACGCTTCCCGCGGCCAGTATGGCCTGTGCGCCACATCCGCTTTCGCCCAGGTTTTGCGGCTGGTGCAGGGCGGCCGCATCTTTTCTCCCATGCGGGTGGTGTGCAATTTGCTGCTGGCAGCCAGCCTGGGTTTAATCACTGCCTATCTGCGGATACGCCGGGAAAGCCTGCACAGGGCGCCTGTTCTGAACAGCAGCGTCAATAACGCCTACGCGAAAGTGCAGATGACCCTGAGCAATAAGACGCTGCGCAAAAGCACCCGCAGAAGACGGGACGATGATTCCGGCGGCAGCCGGGGCGGCGGATTCTCCGGCGGCGGGGGCGGAGGAGGCGGCGGCAGCAGCGGCGGCAGCGGCGGCGGACATCGGTTCTGATGCCTTTGAAACTGCATGAATGAGTGAACAGAAATTGGCAAGGAGATTTCCGTTCGAGACCTCCGCGGTCTCGAGCTCCGCGCCAGGAGATTTCATCTCCTGGACCTCACCGGGCGAACCGGCCTGGACACAATAACAAACAATTTGCGCCTGGAACTTGAACATCGCCAAGAGAGCTTCCGGGCATAGGAAAAACCGAGGGCCAGCCAGAAAATGAATGCATTCATTTTCTGGTCTGTCCATCGGTTTTTTCGCTGTGCGCTTTGCGCACAGCAGGGCCAGCTTTGCTGGCCTGCCCGGAAGCGGGGAACAGCACTCCTGTTTCAGCTTGCGCTTGCTGCTTTTACGGCGATAAAAGGAGGTTTTCTGCTTCTCTTTTGACGCAAAAGAGAAGCGTTTCCCTCCTCGTCCAATTTCAGCTTATGTTTGCTGCTTTTACGGCGACAAACGGGGTTTCTCTGCTTCTCTCTTTGACACAAAGAGAGAAGAACCCTCGTCCGTACCTCTCCTCTGCGCATTTCTTTTGTGTTGGTATACGACGTTGATAAATGAAGCAGGGAGACGCCGCTTCTGAAAAGGAAGGAGCGTCTCCCCGTTATTCTGCGCATTCTGCGGAAATCAGAAGCACAGCTTTTCCTCAATGAAAGCCTTCAGGTCGGCCACCTTCACGCGCTCCTGCTGCATGGTATCGCGGTCGCGCACGGTCACGGTGCCGTCTGCCTCGGTGTCGAAGTCCACCGTGATGCAGAAGGGCGTGCCGATTTCGTCCTGGCGGCGGTAGCGCTTGCCGATGGAGCCGGTTTCGTCATATTCCACCATGAAATGCTTGGCAAGCTCCGCATGGATTTCGCCGGCCAGCCCGCCCAGCTTGTTCTTTTGCAGGGGCAGCACGGCCGCCTTGTAGGGCGCCAGGGCAGGATGCAGATGCAGCACCGTGCGCACGTCGCCGCCCTCCAGCTCCTGCTCCTCATAGGCATTGCACAGGAAGGCCAGCACGCTGCGCTCCACGCCCAGGGAGGGCTCGATGCAGTAAGGCACATACTTTTCGCCCGTGGTGGGGTCCAGGTATTCCATGCTCTTGCCGCTGTGCTCCTGGTGCCGGGTCAGGTCGTAATCGGTACGGTCCGCCACGCCCCACAGCTCGCCCCAGCCGAAGGGGAACAGGAACTCAAAGTCCGTGGTGGCTTTGCTGTAGAAGGCCAGCTTTTCGGGCTCGTGGTCGCGCAGGCGCAGGTTTTCCTCTTTGATGCCCAGGGCCAGCAGCCAATCCTTGCAGAAGGAGCGCCAGTAGTTGAACCACTCCAGATCGGTGCCGGGCTTGCAGAAGAACTCCAGCTCCATCTGCTCAAACTCCCGCACCCGGAAGATGAAGTTGCCGGGGGTGATCTCATTGCGGAAGGATTTGCCGATCTGGCCGATGCCGGCGGGGATCTTCTTGCGGGTGGCGCGCATCACGTTCTGGAAGTTGACGAAGATGCCCTGGGCCGTTTCAGGACGCAGGTACAGTTCGCTGGCGCTGCTTTCATTGACGCCCTGGAAGGTTTTGAACATCAGGTTGAACTGCCGGATGCCGGTAAAATCCTTTTTGCCGCACACAGGGCACTTGATGTCGTGGCTGGCGATGTAATCCTCCAGCTCCTGATTGCTCCAGCCGTCGCCGGTTTCGGCGCCGTTGGTAAATTTTTCAATGAGCTGGTCGGCCCGGAAGCGGGCCTTGCAGGCCTTGCAGTCCATCAGCGGGTCGTTGAAGCCGCCCACATGGCCGCTGGCCACCCAAACTTCGCGGTTCATCAGGATGCCCGCGTCCAGTCCTACATTATATTTGCTTTCCTGGACGAACTTCTGCCACCATGCCTTTTTGACGTTGTTTTTGAATTCCACGCCCAGGGGACCGTAATCCCAGGCATTGGCCAGGCCGCCGTAAATTTCGGAGCCCGGATAAATAAAGCCGCGCGACTTGCACAGCGCTACCAGTTTGTCCATGGTCAGACTGCTCATAACAACTGCTCCTCCCAAGTAATTTACAATCCTGTTTATCATATCATGTTTTGCCGGAATGTCAAGGAAAATCGCGCATTTCTCGGCCTGCATCCGCTTTTCGGCGCAGGGCGTGCACGACGGCCGAAAGCATACGGGAAAGGACGAAGCGCGGCGGGCTGGTATATTTTTCCATCCTTCCGGTTTTGAAAGACACAAAGGAAGGCATTGCCCTGAATCGGATTGTGTGCTAAAATAGCAGCGTACATTCTGATGGGAGGCGCTTGTATGAGGGAGAGGCTGATGAGTAGACTGAAGGCGCTGGTTCCCGGGTATGCCTTCTGGCCCATCGTATGCTGCCTGTTCCTGAACCTGGCTGTATACTTTCTGCCCCGGCTGATTCATGTGCTGTGGGTGCCGCGGTACCATGATTTTTCCCTGCCGCTGGACGCGCGGCTGCCCTTTGTGCCCGCGTTTATTCTTTTTTATGTGGCGGCGTATGTATCCTGGTATCTGGGATATGTGCTGATTTGCCGGAAGCATCCCCAATGCTGCGGCGTGGTGTTTGCCGATCTCATCGCCAAAGTGATTTGCCTGGTGTTTTTTATTTTCCTGCCCACCAGCATTCAGCGGCCGGTGCCGGAGGGCGATGGCCCCATCCTGTGGCTGGTGCGCCTGATCTATGCGGCGGATACGCCGGCGGATAACCTGTTTCCCTCGATCCATTGCCTGGAAAGCTGGCTTGTCTGGCGGGGCATGATCGGCCAAGCGCACCTGAGCCGCAAGGTGAAAATCGTCTATTTCGTCTCTGCTATGCTGGTGTTTGCCGCCACGCTGCTGGTAAAACAGCATGTGATCGTGGATATTCCCGCGGGCATTGCCGTGGGGGAAATCGGCTTGTATGCCAGCAGGCGGCTCCATCTGGGGGAACGCTATGCGCGCTGGCTGCGGAACAGGGGGCAGCATGAAAAAGCATAAATGGGTTGCGCCGGTTTCCTTTGTGCTGCTGGCCGCGGTGACGGTGTTTGTGGTCAGCCAGCAAAGCAAAACATTTACGGCGGAAGGCTTTCTGGATTATGTGGTTTCCGTTCGGGCCTGGGGCCTGGCGGCCGCGGTGGCCTGCATGCTGTGCTATATCCTGTTTGAAGGACTGGGGCTGCTGACGATCTGCCGGGCGCTGGGATACCGGCAAAGCTGGCGCCGTGGGGTGCTGTATTCCGCCGCGGACATCTATTTTTCGGCGATTACGCCCTCCGCCACCGGCGGGCAGCCGGCCTCCGCGCTGTTTATGATTGGCGACGGCATCCCGGCGGCGGCCACCACGGTGGTGCTGATGCTCAACCTGGTGTTCTATACCCTGTCCATTTTTGTGGTCATGCTGCTGGGCCTGCTGCTGTATCCGGGGGCGTTTGGGCTGTTCAGCATGCCGGCTCATATGCTGATCGCTGTGGGCATGTTCTTCCAGGCGGCGCTGGTTGCCGGGCTGATGCTGCTGATTTTTAATCAGAAGATCTTCCTGCGCATTGTGGATTTTTTCCTGCATGTGGCGCAGCGGCTCCATTTGGTAAAAACCGCGGAAAAACGCCGGGAAAAACTGCTGGAAATGGAAGCGGACTACCGCGCCAGCGCCGGGGTGATTCACCGGCACAAGCGGGCAATGGCCCAGGCGTTTCTGTATAATGTGCTGCAGCGCCTTTCCATTGTGCTGGTGCCCGTTGTGCTGTACGCGGCCAGCGGATATGCCCCGCGGAACCTGGGCAGGGTGTTTGCCGTACAGAGCTGGGTGATCATGGGTTCCAATTCCATGCCGATGCCCGGCGCGGTGGGCGTGGCGGATTATCTGTTTCTGGATGGGTACGGGCCGCTGGTGGCGGATCCCGTCAATCTGGAGCTGCTGTCCCGCACGGTATCGTTTTACAGCTGCGTGCTGGTGTGCGCGGTGATACTGCTGATATCCTTCATTTTACAAAAGGCAGCAAGGAAGGGAAGCAAATGATCGGGTTTTATGATTATACGGTATGGCTTACCTATCTGTCCCTGATCTCGGCGACAGTGGGCATTTTTGTGTCCCAGGCAGGGCCGGGGCACCCGTATATCGCGGCCATTTTCCTGCTGTTCAGCGGATTGTGCGACGCGTTTGACGGCATTGTGGCGCGTACCAAGCGGAACCGCACGGAGCGGGAAAAGCAATACGGCATCCAGATCGATTCCCTGAGCGATCTGGTGGCCTTCGGCGTGCTGCCGGCCTGTGTGGGGGCCGCGCTGTATAAGGCGTCCGGGGTGCTTGAATCCGTTCCCGAGACGGCGCTGGTGGCCGAGGTGCCCTACGCCGTTTACGTGGTCATATTTGTGGTGTATGTGCTGGCGGCAATGATTCGCCTGGCCTATTTCAACGTAACCGCGGAGGAAAGCGCGGCGTCCGGAAAAGCGGTAAAAATGTACCGGGGCCTGCCGGTGACCTCGGCGGCGCTGATCTTTCCCGCCTTCCTGCTGCTGCGCCATCTGCTGGGCCGGGATATCGGCATTTTCTATTACGGCGTCATGCTGCTGACGGCCGGGCTGTTCATCACCCCCTTCAACATGCGCAAGCCCGGGCTGCGGGGTGTGCTGATCATGGTGGGCATTGGACTGCTGGAATTCATTCTGATTCTGGTGGTAAAATACTATGGCGCCCGCGCCTTCTGACAGCGGGCTGCTGCGCTTCCTGTATGGAACGGCGGCGGGCCGCCTGCTGCTGCGTACGCTGACGGCGCCCTGGCTTTCCAGGGCGGCAGGGCACGCGATGGACAGCCGCTTGTCCAAACGCCTCATTTCCGGCTTTGCCCGCCGGAACGGGATTGACCTGGCCGAGTATGTTCCCACAGATTATGCCAGCTTCAACGCCTTTTTCACCCGCGCCATCCGTCCGGAGGCCCGGCCGCTGGACAGGGAGCCGTCGCATCTGATGGCGCCCTGCGATGGCCGGCTGAGCGTGTATGCGGTGAAGGAGGACAGCCTATTCACCATCAAGCACAGCCGGTACGATGTGCGCGCGCTGCTGGGCGGCGATCACCGGGCGGAGCTGTTCGCGGGCGGCGTGTGCCTGGTGTTTCGGCTGTCGGTGGAAAACTATCACCGCTATCACTACCTGGATGACGGCACCAAGGGGCAAAATCATTTTGTGCCCGGGGTGCTGCATACCGTGCGCCCCATTGCTCTGGAGCATACGGATGTATTTGTTCAGAATTGCCGGGAATATACATTTTTGAACACCGCGCATTTCGGCACGGTCGCCCAGATTGAAGTGGGGGCGCTGCTGGTGGGGAAAATTTGCAATCATCATGCTGCGCATGCCTTCCGGCGCGGGGAAGAAAAGGGCTGCTTCCTGTACGGGGGCTCCACCGTGGTGCTGCTGCTGCAAAAGGGCGCCGCGCGGATGGAGGATCGCTTCTGGCAGGCGACGGCAAAAAACGAGGAAGTGCCTGTTCGCCTGGGGGAGTGTATCGGCATTACGGAAAAGACGGAGTAGGAGGAACGCTATGCGGAAATGGCTCAACGCGCTGGAGCGCAAATTATACAGATATAATATCCCGCCTCTCATGAAATATATTGTGTTTATCATGGGCGGCGTGTTTGTGCTGGATCTCTTTGTGGGCATGACCACGGCCTATACCACCCGCATCAGCCTGATCAGCTATCTGACGCTGGATATTCCCATGGTGCTGCGCGGGCAGGCGTGGCGGCTGGTGACCTGGCTGTTCATTCCCCAGCAGAGCGGCCTGCTGTGGGTGCTGGTCAGCCTGTATTTCTATTACATGATCGGCACGGCCCTGGAGAACCGCTGGGGAACCCGCCGGTTCCTGATCTATTATGTCATCGGCGCGCTGGCCAATATTGCAGGCGCCTTCATTGCCCATGCCATTACGGGCTATGGCTTTGGAACCAATACATACCTGTATTATTCGCTGTTCATTGCGTTCGCGGCGCTGTATCCCGATCTGCAGTTCATGCTGTTCTTCTTCCTGCCGGTCAAGGCCAAATGGCTGGCCGCGCTGGATTTGCTGTACTTCCTCATGGCCATCATCATGGGCGGCACCAGCCTGCGCCTGGCGGCCGTTGCTTCCCTGGTGAATGTGGCCCTGTTTTTTGGCGAGGATATCTATCAAACGCTTCGGCGGCTCTATTTCCAGTATCAGCGCAGAAAGCAGTGGCGGGGATAAGCCCTTTGCATCCTCCGATTGAGCTTGGACGAGGAGGGGAAACGCTTCTCTTTTGCGTCAAAAGAGAAGCAGAAAACCTTCTTTTAACGCCGTAAAAGCAACAATATCAAACTGAAGCAGAAGTGCCATTCACCGCTTCCGGGCAGGCCAGCGAAGCTGGCCCTGCTGTGCGCATGCGCACAGGGAAAAGCCTGAAAAATTGCTGAAAAACAAGCAAGCTTGTTTTATCGGAAATTTTCAGGCTTTTCTTATGCCCGGAAGCTCTCTGGACGGCATTCAAGTTACAGGCGCAAATTGTTAGTTATCGTGTCCAAGCCGGTTCGCCGGCCGGCTTCTTTGCAGCTTTCTTCCCCGGGAAGAAAGCGCGTTTCCTCCCCGTCCAATGCCTGCTTGCGCATGCAGCTGTTTAGCGGTGAAGCGGAAAAAATGTGGTTGACATATACCCGACGGGGGTATATAATATAAATACCCTGAAGGGGTATTTGGAGGGATGGAAGTGTCTGAGGAGAAAAAACGGGCATGCCCTGCCTGCGCTCGCAAGACAGAGCGCACGGAGGAGCAGAAGAAAAAACTGATCAACCGGCTGAACCGCCTGGAGGGGCAGGTGCGGGGCGTGCGTAAAATGATTGAAAGCAACGCATACTGCAATGATGTGCTGATGCAGTCGGCAGCCATTTCCGCGGCAGTGGATGCTTTCAACCGGGAACTGCTTCGCGCCCATTTGCACACCTGCGTGGTGCGGGATATCCGGGAGGGCAACGATGATGTGGTGGATGAGCTGATGCGAACCATCGAGCGTTTGATGAGGTGAATCGATGAAGCAATATCAAGTGACGGGCATGAGCTGCGCGGCCTGCCAGGCACGGGTGGAAAAAGCGGTTTCCCAGGTGCCCGGGGTGACCGGCTGCGCGGTCAGCCTTTTAACCAATTCCATGGGCGTAGAAGGCACAGCCTCCCCGGAGGAGGTCATCCGCGCGGTGGAGAACGCCGGATACGGGGCAGCCGAAAAGGGAGCCGAATCGCCCTCCGCTGCTTCCGCCGCTGCGGCGGACAGCCTGCGGGATACGGAAACGCCCCGGCTGCGGAAGCGGCTGATTGCCTCCCTGTGCCTGCTGGCCCCGCTGATGTATGTATCCATGGGCCACATGATGTGGGGATGGCCGCTTCCGCGCTTTTTTGACGGGAACCACGTGGCCATGGGGATTGTGCAGATGCTGCTGGCTGCCATGATCATGGTGATCAACCAGCGGTTTTTCATCAGCGGCTTTCAATCCCTGTGGCATCGTGCGCCCAACATGGATACATTGGTGGCGATGGGGTCGTCGGTGTCCTTTTTGTGGAGCGTTTATGTGCTGCTGGCCATGACCCGCGCCACGGTGGAGGGCAACCATGCGGCGGTTATGTCGTATATGATGGACTTCTACTTTGAGTCCGCGGCCATGATCCTTACCCTGATCACCGTGGGAAAAATGCTGGAAGCCCGCTCCAAGGGCAAAACCACCGACGCGCTGAAGGGGCTGATGAAGCTGGCGCCCCAGACCGCCGTGGTGCTGCGGGACGGGGCGGAGACAGAAGTGCCCATCAGCCAGGTGCGCCAGGGGGATGAGTTTGTGGTGCGCCCCGGCGATCATATCCCGGTGGATGGCGTGGTGCTGGAAGGCAGCAGCGCCGTCAATGAATCCGCTTTGACCGGTGAAAGCATTCCGGCGGATAAGGCGGCGGGGGATACCGTTTCTGCCGCTACGGTCAACCAATCCGGCTATCTGCGCTGCCGGGCCACACGGGTGGGGGAGGATACCACCCTCAGCCAGATCATCCGGATGGTCAGCGACGCCGCGGCTACCAAAGCCCCCATTGCGAAAATTGCCGATCGGGTTTCCGGCGTGTTTGTGCCGGTGGTAATCGGCATTGCGGCGGTTACCGTGCTGATCTGGCTGCTGGCAGGGCGGGAAATCGGCTATGCCCTGGCCCGGGGAATCTCTGTGCTGGTTATCAGCTGCCCCTGCGCCCTTGGATTGGCCACGCCTGTGGCCATTATGGTGGGCAACGGCGTGGGCGCGAAAAACGGCATCCTGTTCAAAACGGCTGTTTCCCTGGAGGAAGCCGGCAAGGTTGATATTGTTGCCCTGGATAAGACGGGCACCATCACCCAGGGAGAACCCCAGGTGACGGACATCGTGCCGGCGGACGGATACGACGCGGCGGAACTGCTGCGCCTGGCCGCCGCGCTGGAAAAGGGCAGCGAGCATCCGCTGGCCAAGGCCGTGCTGCGGGAAGCCGAAAAGCAGGGCATACAAGCTGAACCCGTGGAAAAATTCGAAGCGCTGCCCGGCAACGGCGTTCGCGCGTCCGGGAAAGTGGGTTCCCTGCTGGGCGGCAGCGTGCAGTTTATCGCGGCCCATGCCCAGCTGCCCAAGGAAATGGAAACCCAGGCGCGGCAGCTGTCCGATGCGGGCAAAACGCCGCTGCTGTTTATGCAGGATGAAAAGCTGGCCGGGATGATCGCGGTGGCGGACGTTATCAAGGAGGACAGCCCCCAGGCCATTGCGGAACTGCGCAACATGGGCATTCGCGTGGTGATGCTGACCGGGGATAACCAGCGCACAGCGGACGCCATCGGCGCCCAGGCAGGCGTGGACGAGGTGATTGCCGGTGTGCTGCCGGACGGCAAGGAAGCCGTCATCCGCCGGCTGAAAAAGCAGGGAAAGGTGGCCATGGTAGGCGATGGCGTCAACGACGCGCCGGCGCTGACCCGGGCGGACCTGGGCATGGCCATCGGCGCGGGCACGGATGTGGCCATTGACGCGGCGGATGTGGTGCTGGTGAAAAGCCGGCTCAGCGATGTGCCCGCCGCCATCCGCCTCAGCCGGGCCACGCTGCGCAATATCCATGAAAACCTGTTCTGGGCCTTCATTTATAACGTAATCGGCATTCCGCTGGCGGCAGGCGCGTTTATTAAGCTGTTTGGCTGGACGCTTAACCCCATGTTCGGCGCGGCGGCCATGAGCCTGTCCAGCTTCTGCGTGGTCAGCAATGCCCTGCGGCTGAACCTGTTCAAGATTCGGGACGCCCGCCATGATCAGAAGCGCCGGCAGCGGGCCGCCCGAACGCCCGGCGCGGTATACCGGCTGGAGATTGAAGGGATGATGTGCGAACACTGCGAGGCCACCGTGAAGAAGGCGCTGGAAGCGGTGCCCGGTGTGGAGGAGGCGGAGGCATCCCATGCCGAGGGGACAGCCGTGGTGCGGGCTTCCGCCCCGCTGGATGAGGCGCTGCTGCGGCAGGCCGTGGAGGCGCAGGAGTATCCGGTAAAGCGCGTAGAGAGGCAATAACGCCGATTGCTGCAAAAGGCAGCGGACTTTAAACTGCTTATCGTCTAAATGATTGGATGGGGGAATTCCGAGCTTTCTTCTGAGAAGAAAGCTGCAAAGAAGCCAGTCGGCGAACCGGCTTGGACACCAAAACAGAAATTGGCACGAGGAGACGTTCGAGGCCTCCGCGGCCTCGAGCTCTGCGCCAGGGCCCGCTTGGGCCCTGGACCCATTCGGGCGAACCGGCTCGAAAACAACAACAAACAATCTGCGCCTGTAACTTGGATGCCGCCAACTGAGCTTCCGGGCATAAGAAAAACCGCCGGACAGCCCGAAAAAACAAACTCGTTTGTTTTTCGGCTGGCCTGCGGTTTTTCCCTGTACGCTTTGCGCACAGCAGGGCCAGCTTTGCTGGCCTGCCCGGAAGCGGTGGACAGCATTCTTGTTTCAGTTTGTTTTTGTTGCTTTTACGGCGTTAAAAGAAGGTTTTCTGCTTCTCTTTTGACTCAAAAGAGAAGAGTCCCCGTTCGTTCCCTTCCCCGTCCAATTTCTGTTTGTCGATTTTAGTAGAAAAATAGTATGATGTGGGAAAACCCATAATTTGCGGCATGTTAGTGGCAGGCTGCTTAAATAAATAGATGAAACGCCGGGAAAGGGCGCGGCTCCTTTAGATGTGTTCGGGATAGGCTGTTCCGCCTTGACATAGGGATTGCTCCGTGGAATAATAGGGCGTATGTCCGGGCGGGATCCGTGCCGGATATCAGCAAAAAAGCTGGCGTCAGCCCAAAGGAGTATTGTATGCAAACCCAGCCTGCCTTGGGTTCCAGGGCGGAAAAAACGGCGTTTTACCGGCATGCCGCGGCGATCACCGGCCCCATTGCGCTGCAGAATTTTATGGATGCGGCGGTGAGCTCGGCAGATGTGATCATGCTGTCCTTTGTCAGCCAGACAGCCCTGGCTGCCTCCTCTCTGGCCGGGCAGGTGGCCTTTGTGCTGCAGATGCTGCTGTACGGCATTTCCAGCGGCGCTTCCGTGCTGTCCGCCCAGTATTGGGGAAAGGGGGACCGCCGGGCGGTGGAGCGGGTGATGGGCCTGTCCCTGCGGGTGACGGTGCTGATCTCCCTGCTGTTTACATTGGCGGCGGCGCTGTTTCCCGGACAGCTGATGAGCATTTTTACAAACGACGCAGCCCTGATTGAGGCGGGGCGCGGCTATCTGCGCGCCGTCAGCGCCTCTTACGTGCTGGGCGGCTTCGCCACGGTATATCTCAGCGTGATGCGCAGCGTGGAGCGGGTGCGGCTGAGCGCCGCGGTACACTGCAGCGCTGTGGGGCTCAATGTGGTGCTGAATGCCTGCTTTATTTTCGGCTGGGGGCCTTTTCCCAGGCTGGGCATTGTGGGCGTGGCGCTGGCCACCTCCATCACCCGGCTGATTGAACTGCTGATCTGCCTGCTGGATGGCCGGCTGTGCCGGACGATTCGCCTTCGCTGGCAGTATCTGCTGGCCCGCGGCGGGGCCCTGATGCGGGATTTTGTGCGTTTTTCCGTTCCGGCCGCCGCCAATGACATCATCTGGGGCCTGGCCTTCAGCGTGTATTCCATCATCCTGGGGCACCTGAGCAGCGACATCGTGGCGGCCAACTCCGTGGCAGCCGTGGTGCGCAACCTGGGCACGGTGGTGTGCTTCGGCGTATCCTCCAGCGCCGCCATTATTTTGGGAAAGGCGATGGGATATAACCGGCTGGAGGAGGCCCGGGTATACGGCCGGCGCTTTGCCTGGCTGAGCGTATGGACAGCCGTTGCCGGCGGCGCGCTGATTTTGCTGACCCGGCCACTGGTGCTGCAGTTTATGCACTATTACGTCACCGTTACGGAAACCGTGCGCGGGGAGCTGAGCACCATGCTGCTGATCAACGCCTATTACGTGATCGGCCAGTCGGTGAATACCATGCTGATCTGCGGCATTTTCCGGGCGGGCGGGGATGTGCAATTCGGCCTGAAGTGCGATATCATCGCCATGTGGGGCTACGCGGTGCCCGTGGGCCTGCTGTGCGCCTTTGTGCTTCGGCTGCCGGAAATGTGGGTATACTTTGTGCTGTGCCTGGATGAATTTGTGAAGATGCCGGTGGTGATTGCCCATTACAGAAAGGGCGGCTGGCTGCGGAACATTACCCGGGAATTGTGAAATTTTAGAAATTATTTTTCTTTCAGGGAACAAAACTGAAGCATGTTCCGTCTTATAGTGTGTAGATTAATCTCAAGGAGGGCCGTGGGATGCGTCCAAAAGTTTGGTTAAAGGGAATATGGGCAGGGCTTTTTTGCGCGCTGCTCTTTTTATGCGCTGCCCAGGCGCAGGCGGCGGTATTCGTGGAGGCGGAGATGGGCTATGGCGGCGCCGTAACCTATCTTTCCACTATGCCGCTGCGGGTGACGCTGAAAAACGACGGCGCCGACGCGGCGCTGACTGTGGCGGTGAACATCGCCCGCTCCCAATGGGAGTATGACCGGTACGAGTATTCCGTATTTCTGGCGGGGGGCGCGGAAAAGCGCCTGACGATTCCGCTGACGCTTAACTATAAGCAGGCGTCCTATACCGTGGAGGTGCTGGAAGGCGAAGAGGTGATTGCCCGGAAAGAGGCAAAGCCCCAGCGGATTGTGGCCCCCAACACCCTGCTGGTGGGCGCGCTGACCGATAATATCCAGGGCCTGCGGGCCATGAACATCACCAGCGGCAATGATCAGCTGATGCTGGGCGATACCTGGCAGGTGGTGCAGCTGGACGCGGATACCTTCCCGGACAGCGTGGAGATGATGCGCGCCTTCCGCATTTTGGTTGTGGACGGCATCGACGTGAGCGCGCTTTCCAAACAGCAGCGGAATGCCATGGAGCAGTGGCTGCGGGAGGGCGGCATCATCCTGGTGGGCGGCGGCACCACGGCGGTAACCTCCTTCAAGGGTTTTGCTGCCCTGACGGGCATTACAACCGCTGCGCCCTATCAGGCCCAGGGGGTGGATCAGGCGCTGGCGGATGCGCTGTCCGGCGGCCAGTATGGCCTTTCGGTGCAGGAGCGGGTGCAGAGCGCTGTAATGCTCAGCGCCCTGCGGGGCAGCCGCAATGCGGTGGCTTCCCTGAACGGGGACGCGCTGGTGGATCGCTGCCCGGTGGAGGCCGGCGTGATCTATACCGCCGCGTTTTCCCTGTCCGAACGGCCCCTTTCTGCCTGGAGCGGCATGTCGGGCTACTGGCAGCGGATGCTGCTGGCCCACGATAAAGCGCAGTATGACCGCATCATCAAAGAGCTGAACAATTATTACGAACGGGATGACGAGTATGTCGATCAATGGCTGCTGCGCAACCTGAAGATGGATAATCCCGATTCCGTGCTGCTGATTGTGCTGCTGATTGGGGCCTTTGTGGTCTGCAGCGGCATTGGCAGCTACCTGCTGCTGAAAAAGATGGATAAGCGGGAATGGATGTGGCTGACGGTGCCTGTCCTCTCCCTGGCCTTTGCCGCCGCTGTCATGGGGCTCAGCAGCCGCATGCAGCTGAATAAGCCCGCCGCGTCGGCCTATACCGTGCTGCTGGTGGATAAAACGGGCCGTACGGAAAACCGGGTGATGGCGGGCATTGCCTCCGCGGATACGGCGCCTTTGCGGGTCAGCGCGGGCGAGGGGGATGTCATCCGCCCCAACGTGGTGGATTATGGATATTTTGACGATGACGAGGAGCAGTCCCGGCGGGAGCCCAAGCTGCGTTATACCTACAGCAACGGCGATCGGGCGGCCATGACGATGCCCGCTTCGTCGGCCTGGAGCGTGCAAAGCCTGCGGATAATCCCGGAGAAAAAGGTGGATTGCCCCGTGGCGGCCACGATCTGGTGGGAGCAGGACGGCCTGCACGGCCGGGTTGAAAACCGCTCTGGCCTGGTGCTGGAGCCGGGCTATGTCCTGACGGGGCTGGGGTTCTGCTCCATTCCCGAGCTGGCCCCGGGAGCGGAAAAGGAATTTGCCATTGTAAAGAACCCCAACCGGAAGCAGGAGCAGAACAGCGAGAAGATCTATGACGGCGAGCTGATTGAAAACGCCCGGGATTACGGCATGTATTCGGTGGTCAACGCCGCGGTGTTTCAGAAGCTGCAGCTGGATGAAACATACCGGTATTCCGAGACGGAAATGGCGGAATGCAGCCGCCGGGAAAACCTGCTGGAAAACTGTATGCGGCGCTGGGAGGACAATGTTTCTTTCCGGTATGTCACCTTCAGCAGGCAGATTTCGCCGGTCACCTTCCATATCAACGGGCAGGAGGTGCAGCGCACCGCGTCGGATGCCGTGATCGATGTGGAGATGGATTACCGCGCGGTCAGCGCAAGCGGGATGGTGAAGCTCACCCGGGGGATGATTCCCACCTATCTGGCGGATATGGTCAGGGGCCAGGCGCCCCAAAACAGCAGGCAGCCCCTGGAGCGGTACAGCTATTTCCAGCTTCGGGATGAGCCGGTGCTGTGCTTTGCCCTGGGCGAGATTACGGACCTGGATATGGAGAAAATCCAGGTGGATTCCGCTGAGTTCAACTGTGAAAACTATGGCGGCATGCCGCGGATCCTGCTGTATAACGCAGGGGAAAACACCTGGGAGGAGCTGAAATCCGGCAGGCTGCCCGCCGTCATTTCCGGCAGCCTGCTCACGCGCTGCCTGGACGATCAGGGACGGCTGTTCATTCGGATGGTTCCCGGCGCAGGCGGCGGCAACAGCAACCAGGAAGTCTATAATCCCACATTGACGCTGGAAGGGAAGGTGAAGTAAATGCTGCAAATTGAGGGATTGACCCGTACCTACGGCACCTTCACCGCGCTGAACGGGCTGACGCTCTCCATCGGGGATGGCGAGCTGCATGGCTTTGTGGGCCCCAACGGCGCGGGCAAAACCACCACCATGCGCATTCTGGCCACGCTGCTGCTGCCCACGGCGGGCACGGCAAGCATCGACGGCGTGGACGTGGTGAAGCAGCCCCGCCGCGTGCGGGAGCTGGTGGGCTATATGCCCGATTTCTTTGGCGTATACGACAGCCTGAAAAGCTGGGAATACCTGGATTTTTATGCCCGGTGCTACGGCTTTGGCTATCAGCAGCGCATGCGCATGATCGATCAGTTGCTGGAGCTGGTGAACCTGGCCGACAAGCGGGATACCTATGTGGATGTGCTGTCCCGGGGCATGAAGCAGCGTCTCTGCCTGGCCCATGCGCTGATTCACGATCCCAAACTGCTGATTTTGGACGAGCCGGCCTCGGGCATGGATCCCCGGGCCCGGGCGGAAATGAAGGGCATTTTAAAGACGCTCAAGGAGATGGGAAAGACCGTGCTGATCTCCTCCCATATCCTGCCGGAGCTGTCCGAAATGTGCGATTCCCTGACCATCATCGATCACGGCAGCCTGGTGTTCTCCGGCTCGGTGGACGCGCTGTCCCGCAGGATGCATGGCAAAGCGGCGGTAACGCTGCGCCTGCTGCCCGGGGCGGGGGAGGAAGCGCTGCAGTCCGCGGTGAAGCTGCTGAAGCAGTATCCCGGTGTGACCGGGCTGGAGCGGGGCGACGATTTTTCCCTGTCCGTGGCTTATGACGGGGATGACGCAGGCGCGGCGGAGATGCTGCGCCAGCTGCTGCAAAGCGACATCCAGGTGGTGGATTTCCACCGTCCGCCCATGAACCTGGAAAAAGTGTTTATGGAGGTGACCCGCGATGACGGTTAATCCCATCCTTGCCTTCTCCAGCCGGCGGCGCATGCGCACGGCGCGCACGGCGCTGCTGCTGACGCTTTATGGCTTGGCGGTGCTGGTGTTCGGGCTGGCTGTCAGCTTTGGCCGCTTTCTGAAAAGCACTGTTTCCATCTATGATATGTCCGCGGGCCAGGAGGGCTACGTGGCCATGATGATCTTTCAGTTCTTCCTGCTGGTGCTGGTGACGCCGGCCATGACCGCCGCCAGCATTTCGGGTGAGCGGGAGCGGCAAACGCTGGAGCTGCTGCTGGTTACCAATACGGGCAGCCTGCGCATTGTAACAGGCAAGCTGCTGGAAAGCCTGGGCCTGATGGTGCTGCTGATCACCGCGACGCTGCCTGCCATGTGCCTTACGCTGATCACCGGCGGCGTTTCGCTGCTGCAGGTGCTGGAGGGCATGCTGTTCCTGTGCGTATCGGCCTTTGCCATGCTCAGCGTGGGCATGCTGTGCTCCTCCCTGATGCGGCGCACGGTGGCCGCCACGGTGGTTTCCTATCTGGCGGTGTTCGGCATCGGGCTGATCACGCTGGTTCCCATGCTGGGGGATGTGGCCCGGGCGTCCCGGGTGTATGAATCGATGTATAGCAGCTATGCCGGGCCGATGCCGCAGATCGGCAGCGCCCAACTGCCCGAGGGCAGCGTGCTGCTGAGCAGCTTTGTGCTCAATCCGGCCCTGGGGCTGCTTTCCCTGCTGGCCGGACAGACGGGGCTGCTGCGGGGAACGCTGAGCAGCTATTCCTATACGATTTATGAGATTTATGATATGCTGGATTTCACGCGCATGGGCTGGTACTGCATGGGCTTTATGACAGCGGCGGGCATTGCGTTGGATCTGCTGGCGGCCTGCTTTGTGCGGCCCCGCAGGGTTCGCGTGCGCGGCGGAAGGAAAGGAAAAACGGCATGAAGAAAGCGCTTGCGCCCGTACGGGCGCGGATGCGGCTGCAGCATGCCCTGACCGGTCTGTGCTGGGGCCTGCTTTGCGCGCTGGCGGCAGGCGGGGCCTTGCTGGCGGTTTCCTTTTTTGTGCCCCTGCTTCGGCGGGGGACGATGCTGTCGGCCTTGACAGCGCTGCCTTTGCTGGGGGCGGTGCTGGGGGCGTTCTGGCCGGTATCCCTGGCCCGGGCCGCCCGGCGGGCGGATGCCTGCGGCCTGCGGGAGCGGGCGCAGACAGCGCTGGCGCTGCGGGAGCGCACGGATGAAATGGCCGGCTTGCAGCGGGCGGACGCATTGCAGGCCCTGGAGAAGCTGGACGTGCGCCGCAGCATGCCCCTGCGGGCGCCGCGGAAGGCGCTTTGGGGCTGCGGAATCAGCCTGGCTGCGTGCGCCGCGCTGCTGCTGATTCCCAATCCTCAGGATGCCGTTGTCCGCAGGCAGCAGCAGTTTATCCGGGCAATGGAAAAGCCTGCCCAAACGGTGCAGCAGGCGGCGGATACGCTGGAAGAGCAGGGGATGGATGAAAAGACGGCCCAGGAGCTCCGCCGGCGTATGGGCGAATTGAGCCGCCGTCTGCGCAGCGCCCGGGACAGCCGGGAGGCGATGACGGCGCTGAGCCAGACCCAGCAGCAAATGGAAAAGCTGCTGAACGAGGGACGGAACGCTGCTTCGGAGGCGTTGAGCCAGGCGGGCGCGGATTCCCTGGCCCAGGCGTTGGGACAGGGCGGCGCCTCGGATGATCTGTCCGCGCTGGAGCAGGCCCTTCAGGAGGCCTTGGAAGCTGCCGACGCGGAAAACCTGCAGGAGCAGCTGTCCGAGGCAGCGCAGACGGCAGAAAATGCCGCGGCCGCCGCTGCCCTGTCCGCAGCGGCCCAGGCGCTGTCCCAGGGGAATCTGGCCCAGGCAGCCCAGGCGCTGTCTCAGCTGTCGGCGGCCAATCTGGCGGCCAGCCAGCTGACTGCCGCGCTGCAGGGCGCAAAGGCCATGGCAGGCGGCCAAGGCATGGGGCAAGGCCAGGGACAAGGTCAGGGTCAGGGCCAGGGCGTCGGACAAGGCGCCGGGTCAGGCCAGGGCGAAAACGCCGGCGCCGGCGCCGGAAAGGGCAGCACCAACCAGGAGCAGAAGGGCAGCGGGGGATCGGGCGGCGGCGCCGGAAAGAGCGCCGGCCGTTATAACCTGGGGGAATATGAACAGATTTACGACCCCACCCGCCTGGGAGACGGCGGCCAAATCACCCAGAGCACCGGCAAAGTGGATGAAAATGCCCAGATCAGCGAAATGACGCTGGGGCCGGGCCTGGGAGACGCCTCTGGCGCAGTTCCCTACGATCAGGTGGTGGGGGAATACCAGGCGGCGGCGGTGCAGCGGGCCCAGGAGGCCGCGCTGCCCGGCTATGCCCAGCAATGGGTCAGCGATTATTTTACCGCGTTGACGGAATAAAGGAGAAATCAAGATGGCGACAGAACAGGAAATTCTTGCGTTCAGAGATCAGCTGGAGGCAATCCGCCGGGAGGTCGGCAAGGAAATTGTGGGCCAGCAGGATGTGATCGAATCCATGGTGCTGGCGCTGGTGGCGGGCGGCAACGTGCTGCTGGAGGGCGTGCCCGGCCTGGGCAAAACCCGCCTGGTGCGGGCGCTGTCCCATGTGCTGGATTTGCCCTTTTCCCGCATCCAGTTCACCCCCGATCTGATGCCGGCGGATATCACGGGCACCAACATCATTGAAAAAACAGAGGGCGGCAACGCCTTCCGTTTCCAGCCGGGGCCGCTGTTTGCCTCCATTGTGCTGGCGGACGAAATCAACCGCGCCACGCCCAAAACCCAATCCGCCCTGCTGGAGGCCATGCAGGAGCATTCCGTCACAGTGGCGGGGGTTTCCCGGCCCATGGCGGAGCCCTATTTCGTGCTGGCCACCCAGAACCCGGTGGAGCAGGAGGGCACCTATCCCTTGCCGGAGGCGCAGCTGGACCGTTTTCTGTTTAAAGTGCTGGTTCCTTTCCCCACGCTGGAGGAGCTGGATGCCATCGTCAACCTGACCACTACGGGGGAGGAGGCCCAGGCCCAGGCGGTGGCCAACGGCGCGGATATTCTGCGCCTGCGGGCCATTTCCCGCACGGTGCCCGTGGCCCAGGCGGTGCAGCAGTACGCCCTGCAGCTGGTGCTGAACACTCATCCGGAGATCGAGGCCAGCCCGGCGGCGGTGCGCAGCTTCCTGCGCTTTGGCGCCAGCCCCCGCGCGGCCCAGGCCATTTTGTCCGCGGCCCGGGTGCGCGCCCTGGCGGAGGGCCGGTTCAATGTGGCCTTTGAGGATATCGACGCCCTGGCCAAGCCCTGCCTGCGTCACCGCATCGCCCTGAACTTTGAGGGCATGGCCCAGGGCCGCACGGCGGATGATATCATTGATGAATTGGTGAAGGAAGGCCGCCGGCATGCTCAGGGATGATTTCCTGCAGCGGCTGGACGCCCTGCGGCTGACGATGCGCGCGCCCGCCCAGGGCGGGGCGGGGGGCCTGCGGCGCTCCAAGGCGCTGGGCACCTCGGTGGAGTTTTCCGATTTCCGGGAATACGTGCCGGGGGACGACCTGCGCCGGCTGGACTGGAATGCCTATGCCCGCTTTGACCGGCTGTTTCTGAAGCTGTTCATGGAGGAGCAGGAAACCCAGGTGCATATCCTGGTGGATGCCAGCGCCTCCATGGCGGCTTATGGAAAGTGGGAACTGGCCCAGAATATGGCCCAGCTGCTGTGCTACCTGGCGCTGCGGGGCGGCGACCGGGTAACGCTGTATGCCCTGGGGGAAGGCGTGCGCCGGTCGGAAAGCCTGTCCGGCCGGGCCGGCTACATGAAAGGGGCGGCCTTTCTGGAGGGCTTGCATCCCGGCGGGGAGGTGAGGCTGTGCCGTCAGATTCCCGAAGTCCCGCTTCATGCGGGCCGCGGGGTGGCGCTGCTGATCACCGATCTGATGAGCCCGGACGGCTATGAAACCGCCCTGCAGTCCCTGCAGTACCGGCGGCAGGAGGTCAGCCTGGTGCATGTGCTGTCCCCCTGGGAAATGGAGCCGACGCTGGAGGGGATGGTGCGCCTGATTGACAGCGAAACGGGGGAAGCCCGGGAGCTGCTGGCGGGAGGCGATCTGCTGACAGCCTATCACCAGGCGCTGCAGCAGCTGCTGCATGGGGCGGAAGCCTTTTGCAGCCGCCGGGAAATGCTGTATCTGCGGCTGCTCAGCGATATGGATATGGAAAAGGATGCCCTGCGCGCCCTGTCCCGGGCGGGCCTGGTGGGACCTTGATATAAAGGAGATTACTGCATGCAATGGCTTTATCCGGCGGGGGCCTGGGGGCTGATCAGCCTGGCGGCCATCACCGCGCTGTACCTGCTGCGCCGCAGAAGCGAAAGCGTTACGGTGCCCAGCCTTTTGCTGTGGCAGCGGGCCGCGGCGGAGCAGCAGGCCATGCGCCCCTTCCAGAAGCTGAAAAAGAATATTTTGTATTTCCTGCAGATGGCGCTGGCGCTTTTGCTGGTGCTGGCTTTGCTGCGCCCTGCGGTGCGCGGCGGGGTGCAGGGGGAAACGGTGATGATATTTGACCTGTCTGCCAGCATGCAGGCGGAGGAGAGTGGCGTATCCCGCCTGGAAAATGCCAAGCGGCGGGCGTCCGCGCTGCTGGACAGCATGGGCGAGGGAGACCGCGTCACCGTGCTGGCTGCGGGCAGCCAGGCGGAAACCCGCCTGTCCCGTTCGGGCGACCTCAATCGCGTCCGCGCTGTGATCGGGGCGCTGCAGGCGGGCAACGGCGGGGCAGACCTTCCTGCCGCCGTGTCGCTGGCCCAGGCCATGGCCCGGGATATCGAAGGGCTGAATATCCTGGTGTTTTCCGATACCTATGAGGGCAACGGAAATGTGCAGGTGATCAGGACGGGCAGCGGAGCGGAAAACCGCGCCATCCTGTCCCTTTCCAAAACCCAGGACGGCCAGGCTTTTGTGCGTGTGGCCAATTACGGCGGGGCGGCGTCTGCAACGCTGGAATGCGAGGCGGACGGCGTGCTGACCGATGTGGTCACCGTCGATCTGGCGGAAAATGAAACCCGCGCCGTGCTGATGCAGGCGCGGGCGGATGCCGGGATGCTGCACGTATCCCTGGCGGAAAAGGACGCGCTGGCGGCGGACAACCAGCGCTGGTACGTGGATCGGGAAGAGAACGCCTACCGGGTGGCCCTGTGCGGGGAAAATGTGTTTGTGGAGAAAGCAGCTGCGCTGCGCCCGGATATTCTGCTGCTGCGGACGTCGGCTGCGGAAGCGGCGGCGCTGGAAAACATTGATCTGTATATTTTTGACGGCGCGCTGCCCGAAGCGCTGCCCGAGGCGGGCGCGCTGCTGAGCATTGCGCCGGACAGGGAGGTGCTTTCTGTGTCCCCCGGCCCCCGGAAGGAGGCGGCCGGCACGCTGCGGGCGGGATATACCGATCTGGCCCGGCAGTTGACCCAATACCTGCTTTTGTCCGATGTTGCGCTGCGGTCTTATACCCCGCTGTCCGGGGGAGAGGCCGTGCTGCGCTGGAACGACGACGTGCTGATGGCAGCGGCGGAGGAGAACGGCCGCCGGGCCGTCGTGCTTGGCTTTGACCTGCATGACAGCAACCTGCCCATGCAGGGGGATTTCCCGGTGCTGATGCAGCAAGTGCTGGGCTGGCTGCTGCCCGATATGCGGCAGGATGCGGCCGACGGCGTGTGCGGCAGGGCCGTTGCCATTCCCCAGGATGGCCGCGCCCGGGAGATCAGCGCAGTGCTGCCCTCCGGCCGCCGCATCCCCGGCGGAACGCTGCTGGAGGATACCCGGGAGCAGGGGATATACAGCCTGGAATATACGTATGAAAGCGGGGAAAAACGCGTGGTTCGCTTTGCGCTGCATGTGGACGGAGCGGAATGCGATGTCCGCCAGGTGGGCAGCGCCGGCGGCGAAGGAACGGTAAGCCGGCTGCAGTCTGACGCGGGCCGGGAACTGACGCTGTGGGTATTGCTGGCTTTTTTGGCCCTGATGCTGCTGGAATGGGAGGTGAGCCGCCGTGTCGCTTGAGTTTGCGCGTCCCTATGCGCTGCTTTTGCTGCCGGTTTGCCTTGCGCTGGTGGCGGTCATTGCCCGGCGCGCCCGGCGGCATTCCCTGCGAAACCGGGTGTCTTTGGCTGTGCGGTGCCTGCTTGTTTGCCTGTGTGTGCTGGCCGCTGCGGCACCTTCTGTCCGGCTGCGGGGCGGCAACAGCGCTGCCTGGCTGGTGGTGGACGCGTCGGATTCCACCCGGGCGATTCAGCAGGAGATGACCCGCAGCGTCCAGACAGCCCTTGCGGAGAAAAACAAAAAACTGGATGCCGGGGTCATCGCCTTTGGCGGCAACGCCATGGTGGAAACGCCGCTGTCGGCAGACCCGGTGTACCGGGGCGTCGCCACGGCGGTGGACGGCCGGGAAAGCAACCTGTCCGACGCGCTGACGCTGGCGGGGGTGCTGCTGCCCTCGGATGCCGGCGGACAGGTGGCCATATTGTCGGACGGGCTGACGGATGACGCCCGCAGCGCCGTTCGGGCCCTGGCGGAGCGGGGAATCACCGTGGATGTGGTGCCCTTCCAGCCGGAATTGCTGCCGGATGCGCAGATCACGCAGGTGCGCTTGCCCGCATCGGCATATGAGGGGCAGGCGTTTTCCGTCACCGTTCAGGTGGATTCCGCCATGGACACCGCCGGCACGCTGGTGCTGTATCAGAACAGGACGCCGGTGGATACCCGGGAGGTCACTCTTCGCAAAGGGGAAAATACCTTTGTGTTCCGGGATGTGGCCCAGGCTTCCGGCGTGGTAACCTATGAGGCGCGGCTGGTGGCCGCGGGGGATGAGCGCGCACAGAACGACAGCCTGGGGGCCTATCTGTACGTGCAGGGCACCCCCAATCTGCTGCTGGTGGAAGGCAGACAGGGCGAGGGCAGCGAAATGACCCGCATGCTGGCGGCGGCCGGTATGCGCTGTGAGACGGTGCTGCCCACACAGCTGCCGAGCGATCCCGAGCAGCTGCGGGCATACGATGCCGTTGTGCTGGTGAATGTGGATTACGACGCGGCGGAGGAAGCCCAGTGGCAGGCGCTGGCGGTGGCTGTGCGCACCCTGGGCCGGGGGCTGGCGGTGATCGGCGGCGACAGCAGCTATGCCCTGGGCGGATACCGGGGAACCCTGCTGGAGGAAATGCTGCCTGTTACCATGGATGTGCGCAGCAAGCTGGATCTGCCCTCCCTGGCGCTGATGCTGGTGCTGGACAAATCCGGCTCCATGACGGACGGCATGTTTGGCACCACCCGCATGGAACTGGCCAAGGAGGCGGCGATGCGCGCCGCGGAGGTGCTTACCGAAAACGACCAGGTGGGCGTAATCGCCTTTGACGAAGCGGCCAAATGGGTGGTGCCGCTGCAGCCGGTGACGGATATCGCCGCCATTCAGCAGCGCATCGGCACCATCCGCGCCGGCGGCGGCACGGCGTTCTATACCGCGCTGTTTGAGGCCTCCCGGGCTTTGCGGGAGACCGAGGCCGCCCAGAAGCATATCATTTTCCTTACGGACGGCGAAGCCGGGGATACCGGCTATGAAAGCCTTGTGGACGATATGGCGGCGCAGGATATCACCCTGACCACCGTGGCGGTGGGCAGCGGTTCCGATCAGCGGCTGCTGCGTTCCCTGGCCCAGCGCGGAGGCGGCCGCGCCTACGCGGCGGGCGAGTTTGACAACCTGCCCAAGATCTTTACGAAGGAAACCTATCTGGTATCCGGGTCCTATGTGCAAAACCGCACCTTCACCCCGGTGATCACCCACGAATCGGTGCTGACGGATTTTGCGGGCTTCCCGCAGATGACGGGCTATTTGGCGGCGTCTGAAAAATCCCTGGCCACGGTGGAGCTGATCAGCGACCGGGAGGATCCCCTGCTGGCCTGGTGGCAGTATGGCGCCGGGCGGGTGCTGTGCTTCATGGGGGACAGCCGGGGCGCCTGGACGCATCAGATGCTGTCCTGGAGCGACGCGCCGGCGTTTTACGGCGGCATGGCGGCCTTTGTGCTGCCTTCGGAACAGCGCAGCGGAGAGCTGACGGCGGAACGCCAGGGAGACGCGCTGCAGATTGCGTATACGGCACCCCAGGAGGAAACCGGGCTGAACACCCGGCTGGTGGCGCTGCTGCCGGATGGTACCCGGCAGGAAACCGGACTGACGGAATCGGCCCAGGGCGTGTATACCGGCACGCTGCCGACGGAACAGTACGGCGCGTACGCCCTGCGGGTGGAGCAGTATGACGCGGAAGAGACGCTGGTGCGGGTAATGGAGGGCGGCGCGGTTTCGGGCTATTCCCGGGAGTATGATATCCGCCGCCTGCAGCAGGAAGGCGATACCCTGGCCGAGCTGGCATCCTTGGGCGGGGGACAGGTGATCACCGATGCCGCCCAGCTGCTCAGCCAGGCAGGCGTGCCTGCCTACCGCCGGGTGGAGTGGATCCAGCCCCTCCTGTGGATGCTGGTGGCAGGCTGGGTGGCGGATATTGCCCTGCGGCGTCTGGGCTGGGACGCGGCGCTGGAAAAATGGATGAAAAAGCGCCCGGAAAAGGAAAAAACAAAAGCCCCTGCTGCTGCGGTGAAAAAGCCTGAAAAAGAAGTGCGCAAACCATCCGAACCCACAGATACTGCCCAGGCGCTTCTGGAAAAGCAAAAAAACAAAAAGATCCTGTAATCCGTTTTTGCCGGGTTAACCTGGCATTAAACGATGGAACAGGACGGACGGGGCGTTCTTTCTCCGGGTCAGAGAAAGAACCAAAGAGACCGGTTTTGACGGCGTAAAAGCAGCAGGCTCAAACTGAAAGTGGACGGGGAGGAAACGCTTCTCTTTAGCGTCAAAAGAGAAGCAGAAAACCTCTTTTTAACGCCGTAAAAGCAGCAAACGCAGCCTGAAGCAGAAGTGCCGTTCCCTGCTTCCGGGCAGGCCGGCGAAGCCGGCCCTGCTGTGCGCAAGCGCACAGCGAAAAAACCGCTGGACAGACCGAAAAACAAACAAGTTTGTTTTTCCGGCTGGCCTGCGGTTTTTCTTATGCCCGGAAGCTCTCTTGGCGCCTCTTAAGTTACAGGCGCAAATTGTTTGTTCTTGTATCCAAGTTGGTTCGCCGGCTGGCTTCTTTGCAGCTTTCTTCCCCGGGAAGAAAGCGCGTATCCTCCCCTGCCAAATTCCAGTTTATTGTTTTTTCGGGATGTCCCCGGAAAGAAGGCTGATTTCAGTCCGATGTGTCCAGCAGCGCTTCTGCCGCCCGCCGGGCTTTTTTCATGGCCGTGGGCAAGGGGAGGGCAGCCAGCTGCCGGGCATTGACCCAGGAAAAACCGGGCCGAGGCGCGGCATCCGGCACGGTGAAGTGATAAAGGCGCATATTCCAGATGCGGTGGGTAAAGACGTGCTTCGCTTCGCCCAGATCACCGGCAAACCGTGCGGAGAAGCCCAGGCTGCGCAGCTTCCTTTCCAAGGCGGAGCAGCTGCTGTCGCCTTCGCTGAGCACGAAAACCCACAGGCCCCGAAGCAGGGCGGTGTCCCGCTGCTGCACCAGAACGGAAGAACCGTAGGTGACCAGCCCGACGCCGACCTCCACAGGCACGGGGGGCTTGGCGGCGGCGCGGACAGGCAGCAGATCGGCATCCTCCTGGGCGCAGGCATCGCAATGCGGCTGTAGCGGACACCGGGTGCAATCCGGGGTGCCCGGCACACAGATGGTTGCGCCGATATCCATCAGGGCCTGGTTCCAGTCGCCGGGATGGTCGGGGTCGATGTTCTCCCGGGCCAGCCGGGCGATTTCCCGCTTGACGGAGGGAATATCCACATCTTCCCGAATGCCGTGCACCCGGCTGATCACCCGGGTCAGGTTGCCGTCCACGGCGGGGAAGGGAAGGGAAAAGGCGATGGAGCAGATGGCTGCGGCGGTGTAATCGCCAATGCCGGGCAGCGCCCGCACATCATCGAAAGCGCGGGGAAAGCGGCCGCCGTGCTGCTCCATGATCAGCCGGGCAGCCCGGTGCAGGTTCCGGGCCCGGGAGTAATAGCCCAGCCCTTCCCAGTATTTCAATACATCCTGCTCCTGGGCGGCAGCCAGATCAGCCACTGTGGGAAAACGCTCCAGAAAGCGGGTGTAATAGCCCGCAACGGTCTCTGTGCGGGTTTGCTGCAGCATGATTTCAGAAATCCAAACGGCGTAGGGATCCAGGGTGCCCCGAAAGGGGAGCGCCCGTTTGTTTTGATTGTACCAGGGCAAAAGCTGGGGATAGGCCATAGACGCCTCCTGAAATGAAAGTGAACTCAGTATAACACATCCCTCCGCTTCGGGAAAGAAAAAAGTCAAAAATGCCCAAAATGGGAGTTTTGCTGTATTTTTGCGCATGGCGGGTAATATTTTTATGAAATTTTTTCAAAATAGGTATTGCATACGCTGCCCATTTGCGGTAAAATACCATTTGAAGGGCGTTAGCACTCAAAGACATAGAGTGCTAACAAACTTCGGAAAGCACCGGAAATCCAATTTTAAAGGAGGATCTTACGATATGACTATCAAGCCTTTGAGCGACCGCGTGGTCATCAAGAATGTGGAAGCGGAGGAAACCACCAAGAGCGGTATCATCCTGACCGCCGCCGCCAAGGAAAAGCCCCAGATGGCCGAAGTGCTGGCTGTTGGCCCCGGCGGCATGGTGGACGGCAAGGAAGTAAAGATGCAGGTGAAGGTTGGCCAGAAGGTCATCTATTCCAAATATGCCGGCACGGAAGTGAAGCTGGACGGCCAGGAAATTATCATCGTACGGCAGAATGATATTCTGGCCGTGGTCGAGTAATATTCGCAGCCATCTCAATTGAATTTTAAAGGAGAGTAATGAATTATGGCAAAGCAGATTAAATTTGGCGAGGACGCGCGCCGCGCTTTGGAAAAAGGCCTGAACACCCTGGCCGATACCGTTAAGATTACCCTGGGCCCCAAGGGCCGCAACGTCGTGCTGGACAAGAAATACGGCGCTCCGCTGATCACCAATGACGGCGTAACCATCGCCAAGGAAGTGGAGCTGGAAGACCCCTTTGAAAACATGGGCGCCCAGCTGATCAAGGAAGTGGCCACCAAGACCAACGATGTGGCCGGCGACGGTACCACCACCGCCACCCTGCTGGCCCAGGCCATCGTGCGCGAGGGCATGAAGAACCTGGCTGCCGGCGCCAACCCCATGGTGCTGCGCCGCGGCATCGAGGCCGCCACCGCGGAGGCCGTTGCCGCCCTGACCGAGCTGTCCCGCCCCATCAGCGGCAAGCAGGCCATCGCGCAGGTTGCCAGCATTTCCGCCGGCGATGAGACCATCGGCCAGCTGATTTCCGATGCCATGGAAATCGTGGGCAAGGACGGCGTCATCACCGTGGAAGAAAGCAAAACCATGAAGACCGAGCTGACCACCACCGAGGGCATGCAGTTTGACCGCGGCTACGCCAGCGCTTATATGGTTACCGATACCGACAAGATGGAAGCCGTTCTGGATAACCCCTACATCCTGATCACCGATAAGAAGATCAGCAATATCCAGGAAGTGCTGCCCGTTCTGGAGCAGGTGGTGCAGCAGGGCAAAAAGCTGCTGATCATCGCCGAGGATGTGGAGGGCGAAGCCCTGGCCACCCTGGTGGTCAACAAAATCCGCGGCACCTTCACCTGCGTGGCCGTCAAGGCGCCCGGCTTTGGCGATCGCCGCAAGGAAATGCTGCGGGATATCGCCGTGCTGACCGGCGGCCAGGTGATCAGTGAAGAGATCGGCCTGGAGCTCAAGGACGCCACCGTGGATATGCTGGGTATGGCCCGCCTGGTGAAGGTGGACAAGGAGAACACCACCATCGTGGAAGGCGCCGGCGAAAAGACCGAAATCGACGCCCGTATCGCCCAGATTCGCACCCAGATTGCCGATACCACCAGCGATTACGACCGGGAGAAGCTGCAGGAGCGGCTGGCCAAGCTGGCCGGCGGCGTGGCCGTCATCCAGGTGGGCGCTGCTTCCGAAATCGAAATGAAGGAGCGCAAGATGCGCATTGAGGATGCCCTGGCTGCCACCCGCGCGGCTGTGGAAGAGGGCATCGTGCCCGGCGGCGGCGTGGCCCTGCTGGCTGCCATCAAGCGCGTGCAGAAGATCGTTACCAACTATACCGGCGATGAGCGCACCGGCGTGCAGATCGTGCTGAATGCCATGGAAGAGCCCGTCCGCCAGATCGCCAAGAACGCCGGCATCGACGGCAGCGTGATCATTGAGAACATCCGCCGCCGCAGCAAGCCCGATTACGGCTATGATGCCCTGAAGGGCGAGTATGTGGATATGTTCGAGCGCGGCATCATCGACCCCACCAAGGTCACCCGCAGCGCCCTGCAGAATGCCTCCAGCGTGGCCGCCATGGTGCTCACCACCGAGTCCCTGGTTACCGACATTCCCGCGCCCGAACCGGCTGCCCCCGCAGCCAACCCCGGCATGGGCGGAATGTACTGATCGTAAAAAGGGAAAGGCAAACGCCTTCCAATGTAAAAAAGCCCGCGAAGCGGGCTTTTTTACATGCCCTCATCAGGAATCGCCCAAAGCGATGCTGTCCGCCGCTTCCGGGCAGTCCGGAAAGCTGGCTTTGCGTCCAAACCGGTTCGCCGGATGCTTCTTTTCGGCTTTCTTCCCAGAAGAAAGCGCGGATTTCCTCTGCCGTTTCTGTAAAAAACGCGCGGCGGATATTGCATTTCGGGTATGAATATGGCATAATATATTTGCGCTTTTCAGTGCATAACCATAAAAAAGGATAGTGAATGCGTTTTATGGACGATGCGGTCCCACGAAGTTTGCTTTTAATTTTTCTCATTCTGGCAGGCGGCTTTTTCTCCGGCACGGAGACGGCGCTTTCCTTTTGCAACCGCATCCGCATGCAGGTGCTGGCGGATGACGGGGATCAGCGGGCCAGACGGGTGACGGCTGTGCTGGGTCAGTTTGACCGGGCGGTGGTCACGCTGCTGATTGCCATCAATATTATTCACGTCATCGCCGCGTCCGTTGCCACCATCATGGCGGTGGAATGGATGGGCAATACAGGTTCCCTGGTCGCCACGGTGGTGATGACGTTGCTGGTGTTTTTCTTCAGCGAGACAATTCCCAAAAATATGGCGCGGGCCAACAGCGATGCATACATGCTGTGGGCTGCCTTGCCGCTGCAGATATTCATGGTGCTGTTCAAGCCGATCGCCGCTGTGCTGACCGGCTTGGGCAATGCTGCCAAAAAGGCCCTCAGCCGTCACGCGGGCAATGCCCCCAGCGTGACGGAGGATGAGTTTGCCTCCATGGTTTCCGGCGCGGAGGAAGAGGGCGTGATCGACCATGAGGAGTCGGATATCATCAAATCCGCCATCGATTTTGGCGATATTGTGGCGGGCGAGGTGATGACCCGGCGGGAAAACATGGTGTCCATCCCGGTAAATATCACCCGGGACGCCCTGAAAAAGCTGCTGATTGAGCATAAGTATTCCCGTTTCCCCGTATATGACGGCACCCCCGACCGGGTGATCGGCGTGGCGCGCTCTGTACGCTGCCTGTGGAAGCTCATGGGGGATAAGCCCTTTGACCTGCGCGAATATATCACGCGGCCGTATTTTGTGCGCCCCGATATGCTGATCAGCGACGTGTTTGAGGGCATGTCCGGCCGCCGGCAGCACATGGCCATCGTGCAGGATGAATCCGGGCATACCCTGGGTATGCTTACCATGGAGGACATTCTGGAGGAGATCGTGGGCGAAATCTACGACGAGGACGACAGCGCCCCCAAGCCTGCCGCGAAAGGGGGTGCGGTCAAATGATCATCGCCCTGCTGATTTTGCTGATTGCGCTGTTCATTCTGCTGTCCGCCTTCTTTTCCTCGGCGGAGATCACATACGCCAAGGCCAACCGCTTCCGGGTAGAGAAGGCGGCGGAATCGGGCAGCAAGATTGCCCGGCTGGAGCTGCGCATCATTGACGATTATGTGCGTTCTCTGTCCACCATCCTGGTGGGCAACAACCTGGTGAACATCGCCGCGTCCTCGGCGGCTACCATGCTGTTTGTGCGGGCGCTGGGGCTGAAGAACGGAGCGGCCATCGCATCGGTGGTCATCACCGTGCTGCTGCTGATCTTTGGGGAAACGCTGCCCAAAATCCTGGCGTCCGGCATGGCGGATACCCTGGCCCGGGTGTTTGCCTATCCCATGAAGGCTTCCATGCTGGTGTTCAGGCCGGTGGTCAGCGTGGTGGAAAAGCTGGTGCATCGCTTTGAGCATCTGTGGACGCCGGAGGAAGAGGCGCCGGATATGACCACCGAGGAGCTGGTGGAGCTGGTGGACAACATCGAGGAAGAGGGCGTGTTCACCGAGGAGGAGAGCGAGCTCATCCGCTCGGCCATCGAGATCACCGATACCATGGCCATGGAGATTCTGACTCCCCGGGTGGATTTGCTGGCCATCGATTATGAGGACGGCGTGCCCGAGCTCAGCGACGAGCTGATGCAGTACACCCGCATTCCCGTGTATAAGGATACCATCGATAACATTATCGGCATCCTGTCCACCAAGAAGCTGATCAAGGCCATCGCCGCCGGCATGCACGTCACCCTGGAGGATTTGATGGTGCAGCCCTTGTTTGTGCATAAAACGCGCATGGTTTCCTCCATCATCAAGGAATTCAGGGATCGCCGCATCCAGGCCGCCATCGTGGTGGATGAGTACGGCGGCACCCTGGGCATGGTCACCATGGAGGATATCATGGAGGAGATCGTGGGCGAAATCTACGATGAACGGGATGCCGTGGAGGATGAGATCGTCCAGATTGACGCGCATACCTATATCGTGGATGGCGACGCCAATATCTACGATCTGTTTGATATCTGCGATTACGAGCCGCCGGAGTTTGAATCCGAATACAATACCATGGGCGGCTGGGCCACGGAGCAGCTGGACCGCTTCCCCAAGGCGGGGGACAGCTTTACCTGCGACCGCTATACCGTTCGGGTGCTGGAGGCCCGGGGCATGCGGGTGGAGAAGCTGAAGGTCACGCTGGCCGACCCGCCGGAGGAAGAATAAAAATGGGCTTGCCATCTGCCGTGAAAAACGGTAAAATAGATGCAATGACAGATTATACTGATGGGAGGAAATACCATGCCTGAATACAAGGATATTATCAACGACGCAAAAGATCGCATGGGCAAAACACGCGAGGGCTTTAAGCGCGATATGCAGTCCCTGCGCGCGGGCCGTGCCAATCCGCAGATTCTGGATCGCATCACGGTGGATTATTACGGCACCCAAACCCCGCTGAACCAGATGGGCAACATTTCCGCGCCGGAACCGCGTATGCTCACCATCAGCCTGTGGGATACAAAGGCGATTCCCCTGGTGGAAAAAGCCATTCAGAAGAGCGACCTGGGCATGAACCCCTCCAATGACGGCCACGTAATCCGCCTGATTGTGCCCGAGTTGAACGAGGAGCGCCGCAGAGAGCTGACCAAGGTGGTGCGCAAAAGCGCGGAGGATGCCAAGGTGGCCAGCCGCAATATCCGCCGCGACGCCATGGAACAGTTCAAAAAGATGAAAAAGGACAGCCTGATCACCGAGGATGACCAGCGCAAGGCGGAGGACGAAATGCAGAAGGCCACCGACGCCGCCATCAAGGAAATCGATAAAATCGCCGCCGATAAGGAAAAGGAGATCATGTCGGTGTGACGGAGCTTAATCAGCCCTTCCGCCCGGAAAGCTGCCTGGGCCTGCCGCTGGAGCAGGCGCTGGCGCTTTTCCGCGCCCATGGAAGGGAACCGGAAATCGTCTATACCGGGGAACGCGCGGCGGAGGAAGGTCTTACGCCGCGCGTGATTGCTTTCCGGCAGAATGCGCTGGTGGCCGCGTTTTTCCGGGACGGCGCGCCCAAGGAGGAAGTATGACTCAGCTGCAAAGGCTGCCCCGGCATGTGGCAATCATCATGGATGGAAACGGGCGCTGGGCCAAGGCCCATGCCCTGCAGGTGGCCCAGGGTCACCGGCGGGGCACGGAAACCCTGCGCGCCGTGATACGGGAAAGCAGCGACATCGGCATCGAAGCGCTGACGCTGTACGCATTCTCCACCGAAAACTGGAAGCGCAGCCCATCGGAGGTCGGCGCGCTGATGAGCCTGCTGCTGGAGTATTTTTCCAGCGAGATTGACGAGCTGGACGAAAAGAACGTGTGCATCCGCATCCTGGGGGATAAAAACGGTCTGCCGGCCCCCCAGCGGGAGGCGGTGCTCCGGGCCGAGGAACGCACCCGGGACAATCCCGGGCTGAAGCTGAACATTGCCATCAATTACGGCAGCCGGGATGAAATCCTGCATGCGGCGCGGACGGTGGCGGCCCGGGTGGCGCGCGGAGAGCTGACGGCGGAGCAGGTGGACGCGGCCGCCTTTGAATCGGCGCTGTATACCCACGATCTGCCCGATGTGGATCTGCTGATCAGAACCAGCGGCGAGATGCGGCTGAGCAATTTCCTGCTGTACCAGTGCGCTTATGCCGAAATGGTGTTTCCCACGGTACTGTGGCCCGATTTTACATTGGAGGATTACCATGCGGCCCTGGCTGCCTTTGGCAGGCGGGACCGCAGATTTGGAGGCCGGAAGGAATGAAAAACAATTTCAAAACCCGGGTGATCACCGGCGCGGCGCTGATGGCCGCCCTGGCTTTTGCCATTTGGATGGGCGGCTGGGTAGCTTCGGTAATCTGCATTCTGGCCATCGGCGTTGCCCAGTATGAGATGATTCGCGCGCTGCGCCAGCGGGGGCACCAGGTGGTGCGCTGGCCGGTATGGGCGGCCACGGTGCTGAGCGTTCCCATTTTCCTGCTGTGGGATAATAAGCTGCTGCTGCCCACGGTGGTGGTAACAGCGCTGATCATCACGGTGTATGTGCTGTTCCACGGCGAACCTCATTTGGATGATATCCTTGTGTCGCTGATGCCGCTGTTTGCCGTTGCCCTGCCCGGCATGTGCCTGCTGGCGCAGATCAACGCGCCCTATCGCTGGCTTCAGGTGATGCTGCTGTGCACCTCCTTCCTGGTGCCCACTTTGGGCGATGCCGCGGCATACCTGGTGGGCAGCCGGTTTGGCAAGCGAAAGCTGATTCCCGCGGTGAGTCCCCATAAAACGGTGGCCGGCGCGGTGGGCGGCCTGGCAGGCAGCGTCATTACCGCCCTGGCCATCTGGGGGATTACCTATGCCGCGGTGGGCGATACTGCCGGGGCAGCGCTGCCGCCCCTCTGGCACTTTGCCATAATCGGCGTGATCGGCGGCGTGGTGGGGCAGATCGGCGATCTGTTTGCCTCCCTGGTCAAGCGGCACTGCGGCATCAAGGATTACGGCAATATCTTTCCGGGCCACGGCGGCATGATGGACCGGTTGGACAGCGTGCTCTTTGTGGCGCTGCTGGTGTATCTGTATCAATCTGTCATGTGGTAAATCAAGGGCCCGCGCATGGTGGCCGCGGGCCGGGAACAGGATGTTTTATGCGGCAAATCAACATTCTTGGCAGCACCGGTTCCATCGGAACCCAGGCGCTGCAGCTGGCGGCGCTCCATCCCCAGCGCTTTCAAATCAACGCACTGACAGCGCACTGCCAGGCGGATGCGCTGTTTGCGCAGGTGCGCCGGTACCGTCCGGCCATGGCCGGGCTTACCGGCATGCAGGCCGGGGAGGTTGAAATCCCGGAGGATTTGCGCTTTTGCGACTGGCATTTCGGAGAGGATGCGCTGCTGTGCGCCGCCCGGGATGTGCCCTGCGACGATGTGCTGGTGGCCGTGGTGGGCATGATCGGCCTGCCTGCCGTGATGGCGGCCCGGCAGGCCGGGCGCCGGGTGCTGCTGGCCAATAAGGAAGCGCTGGTGGCCGGCGGACAGATCGTCATGGCGGCCTGCGCCGACAGCCCGGCAGGGCCCGCGCTGATTCCGGTGGACAGCGAACACAGCGCCATTTACCAGTGCTTGCGGGCGGCCCAGGGCAATCCGTATGAAAAGATCCTGCTCACCGCCTCCGGCGGCGCTTTCCGGGATTATACCCTGGAGCAGCTTTCGCACGCCACCCTGGCCCAGGCCTTGACCCATCCCAACTGGAGCATGGGCGCTAAGATCACGGTGGACAGCGCCAGCATGTTCAACAAGGCGCTGGAGATCATCGAAGCCAGGTGGCTTTTTGACGCCGCGCCGGAGCAGATCGAGGTGCTGATTCACCCCCAAAGCATTGTGCATTCCATGGTGCAGTTCCGGGACGGGGCTGTGCTGGCGCAGCTGGGCGCGCCCGATATGCGGGTGCCCATCGCCTATGCCATGGCCTATCCGGAACGGGTTGAAACAGAGGCTCCCCGGGTGGATTTTGCCGCGCTGGGCCAGTGCACCTTCCAGGCGCCCGATCCGGCGCGTTTCCCGGCCATCGGCATGGCCTATGAAGCGCTGCGGGCAGGCGGGGCAGCCTGCTGTATGCTCAATGCCGCCAACGAGGAGGCAAACGCGCGTTTCCGGGCGGGCGGCCTGGGCTTTTTGCAGATCAGCCGGGTGGTGCGTGAAACCCTGGAGCGCATAGGCGCCTTGCCGGCGCATACCATAGAGCAGGTTTACGCGGCGGACGAGGCGGCGCGCCGGGAGGCGCGACGGCTGATGGATGAAGGGATTCCGGGAGAGAGAGCATGACAACCATTTTGTATCTTTTGCTGGCCTTGCTTTTGCTGGGCATCATGGTGACGGTGCATGAGCTGGGCCATTATTGCGCGGCCCGCGCCTGCGGCATTGCCGTGCGCGCTTTTTCCATCGGTTTCGGCCCCAAGCTGGCGGGCTGGACCAGCGGGAAAACGGGCACGGAATACACCCTGCGGCTGATTCCCGGCGGGGGGTATTGCGCGTTTTACGGGGAGGATGACACCGAGGGCGCCGAGGCGAAGGAGGATCCCCGCTCCATGATGCTGCAGCCCGCCTGGAAGCGGCTGATTACCATCTTTGCCGGCCCGCTGATGAATTTTGTGCTGGCCTTCGGCGTGGCCCTGGCCTTTTATACCGGCTATGGCCTGCCCTATACCGGGGACAGCATCACCACCCAGATCGTCTCTGTGCAGAAGGATTCCCCTGCGGACGTGGCGGGCATGCAGCCCGGCGATATTGTCACGGCGGTGAATGGGGAGGCCGTGAACGGCAACTTCTCCGATAAAATCGTCGCCTGGGACGGCGGCGAGCCCCTGAAGCTGACAGTGCAGCGGGAGGATGGGGAACATACGCTGTCCCTGCGGCCGGATTACATCGTGACCGAAAACCGCTATATGATCGGCGTCACCATGAACCTGCTGGCGGATACCGTCTGGCAGCGGGCGGGCTTTGGAACGACGGTTGCCCATTCCTGCCATGTCTGCGTGGAGGCGGGCGGCGCCATCCTGCAGGCGCTGAGAAACCTGGTTACCCGGGGAGAGGGGCTGGATCAGATGAGCGGCCCGGTGGGCGTGCTCACCATCATCGCGGAGCAGACGCGGGAATACAAGCTGATGGGCTATCTGAATATGCTGATCATGATTTCCATCAACCTGGGCCTGGTCAACCTGCTGCCCATCCCGGGGCTGGACGGCTGCCGCATCCTCTTTGTGATTTATGAAATGATCTTCCGCAAACCCATCAACCGCCGGGTGGAGGCGTATATCCATCTGATCGGTTATGCCTTCCTGCTGTTCGTCATGGTGTACTTTACCTTCCATGATGTGCTGAACATCCTGGGCTGATCGGCTTTCCGGCAGAGGGACCAAAGGAGAAACGATGAAAACACGAGCCATGATGGTGGGCGCCGTTCCCCTGGGCGGCGGCGCCCCCGTTTCTGTTCAAAGCATGACCAATACCGACACCCGGGATGCCGCGGCCACCCTGGCGCAGATCAAAGCGCTGGCGCAGGCCGGCTGTGATATCGTGCGGGTTTCGGTGTATGACGCGGATTGCGTTTCCGCGGTGCGGCAGCTGGTGGACGGCAGCCCGGTGCCCCTGGTGGCGGATATCCACTTCGATTATCAGCTGGCCATCGGCGCAATTGAGAACGGCATTGCCAAGCTGCGCATCAACCCCGGCAATATCGGGGGAGAGGCCCGCGTCAAAAAGGTGGCGGACGCGGCCAGGGCGCATCATATCCCCATCCGGATTGGGGTGAACGCGGGATCCCTGGAAAAGGATATTCTGGCCCGGTACGGCGGCCCCACACCGCAGGGCATGGTGGAAAGCGCCCTGCGGCATGCCCAAATGCTGGAGGATGCGCATTTTCAGGATATTGTGCTGTCCCTCAAAAGCAGCGATGTGCGCCTGACGGTGGAGGCATACCGCCTGGCGGCGGAGCAATGTGATTATCCTCTTCATCTGGGGGTGACCGAGGCGGGGCTGCCCGGACAGGGCAATATCAAATCCGCCATCGGCATCGGCGCGCTGCTGCTGGACGGCATTGGCGATACCATCCGCGTCTCCCTGACGGGCTCGCCCATCCCGGAGGCCCAGGCAGCCATCGATATCCTGCGGGCGGTGGGGCTGCGCCGGGGCGTCCGGCTGGTTTCCTGTCCCACCTGCGGGCGCACCCGCATCGATTCGGAGGCCATCGCCCGGGCAGTGGAACAGGAATTCCGGAACCTGGATAAGGATATCACCATCGCCGTCATGGGCTGCGTGGTCAACGGGCCCGGCGAGGCCCGGGACGCGGATATCGCCCTGTGCGGCGGCGAAGGCTGCGGCGCGCTGTATATCAAGGGAAAGTATGTCCGCAAGCTGACGGGCGATCTGGCCAGCGCCTTTATTGAGGCCGTGAAGGAATACGCAAATGAGTTATGAGGAACTGATCACCAGAATAGAGCATGCCGCCCCTGAGCTGAAGGGCAAGCTGACCATCGACCGCGTGATCTACAAGCGCGGCAGCCGGCATGCCTATTTTTATATGCTCAGCGACGTGGTGGCGGGAGACCGGGACTACCTGGCGGTGCTCAAAATCCTGAAGGCGGCCTTCCCGGGGGTTCGGCTGTCCCTGCGCATTGCCAGCCCGGCCCTCAAGGAGGATTTTTTGCGGAATCCCGATCAGTACGCCCATGTGATCAACAACATCCTGCTGCGCCAGCATCCCGCCCTTTCCGCCTGGGAATATGATATGCGCTACAAAGCGGAGGACGGCCGCATCGTGCTGGAGCTGCCGGATGACTTTTCCATGCAGTACCTGAAGGAGCGCAGCCTGACAGAGAAAATCAACCGGGCGATCTACGATATCTTCTGCGTGGAGACGGAAGTGGTCTGCCGGGTGACGGGCGTGCGGGAGGAAACCAGCGCCCGCCTGGAGCGGGAGCGCCGCGCCGAGGAAGCTCTGGCGGAGCAGCGCCGGGAGGCGGCCCGCAAGCGGGAGGAGGAGCTGCAAAAGCGCCGGGAAGCCGCGGACGAAAAGAAAAAACGCCTGGTTTACGGACGGCAGATCGTGGAAAACGCCGTCCCCATCAGCGAGCTGAACAATGATTCGGGCACGGTGGTCATCCAGGGCCGCCGGCTGGATTATGAGGAGAAGGAGATCAGCGGCGGGGAAATGCTGCTGGTATCCTTCAACGTGACGGACTATACCGGCACCATCCGGTGCAAAATGTTTCTGCGCTACCGCCCCCGCTTCCGCAAGGAGGAGGCGGAGGAGCAGCCGCCCATCACCGAGGAGCAGCGCAAAGCGGTGCAGGATACCGTGGACGCCCTGAAAAAGTGCGAGGGGGTTACCGTCAAGGGCGAATGCCGCTATGACAACTTTGCCCATGAGTGCACCATGATGGTGAATGCTGTCAACCGGTTTGACCTGCCCAAACGGGTGGACGACGCGCCGGAAAAGCGCATCGAATTGCACATGCATACCCAAATGAGCAGTATGGATGCGGTGGCCTCCGCCAGCGCGCTCATTGCCCGGGCAGCCAGCTGGGGCCATCCTGCCGTGGCCATCACCGATCACGGCGTGGTGCAGGCCTATCCCGAGGCCTTCGGCGCGGCCAAAAAGAACGGCATCAAGCTGATTCCGGGCGTGGAGGGCTATCTGACCGACGAAGATCAGGTGGTGCGCTGCGAAAAGGAGGATGTCCGCCCCTGCACGTCGCCCATTGTGGTGCTGGACTTTGAAACCACCGGCCTGGATACCCGCAATGACCGCATCATCGAAATCGGCGCGGTGAAGCTGGCGGACGGGCATGTGACCGAGGATCTTTCCATTCTGGTCAATCCCGGTCAGCTGCTCAAGCCCAAAATCACCGAAATCACCGGCATTACCGATCAGATGCTGCGGGACCAGCCCGATATCCTGACCGCGCTGCCCCGGTTGCTGGAGTTCATCGGCGATTGCCCCATTGCGGCGCATAACGCGGATTTTGATTACAGCATCCTGCAGAGCGAGCTGCGCCGCCAGGGCATCCAGCGGGAATGGACGGTGATCGATACCCTGACCTTTGCCCGCAAGCTCTATCCGGATATGAAATCCCACCGCCTGGGCGTGCTGTGCAAGCGGCTGGGGGTGTCCCTCAAAAACGCGCACCGGGCCGTGCATGACGCCACGGCCACGGCTTATTGCCTGCACCAGATGCTGGATGAGGTGGCCAAAAAGGGCGCGGATACCCTGGATAAGATCAATGAGGTGGCGGCAGGCTATACCCTGGGCAGCAGCTATCATATCGTGCTGCTGGCTGCCTCCCAGAAGGGGCTGGAAAACATCAACCATCTGGTGTCGGACGGCCATCTCAAATACTTCAAGCGCCGGCCGCACATGCCCCGGGCCAACATTCAGAAGTACCGGGAAGGCATCCTGGTGGGCAGCGCCTGCGAGGCGGGAGAGCTGTACCGGGCCGTGCTGGAGGGGGCGGATGAGAAAAAGCTCAGCCGCATTGCCCGTTTCTACGATTATCTGGAAATCCAGCCCATCGGCAACAATGCGTTCCTTATCCGGGAAGGCCGGGTGAAGGATGAAGAGGAGCTGCGGGAGCTGAACCGCACCATCGTCCGCCTGGGCGAAAAGCTGGGCCTGCCTGTGGTGGCCACGGGGGATGTGCACTTCCTGGATCCCCAGGATGCCGTGTTCCGCGCCATCCTGCGGGATGGCCTGGGCTATGACGACTGCGATGAGCAGCCGCCGCTGTATCTGAAAACCACCGGCGAAATGCTGGAGGAATTCAGCTACTTGGGCCCCGAAAAGGCCCGCGAGGTGGTGATTGACAACCCCCGGAAGATCATGGAGCGGATTGGCGAAATCTCGCTGTTCCCCAAGCATCCGGAAGGAAAAACCACCTTTTCGCCCGTCTGGGATTACGCGCCGGATGATATCCGGCATATGGTGGAGGAAACCTCCCGGGAGATGTATGGGGATGAGCTGCCCGAAATTGTGCAGAAGCGGCTGGATAAGGAGCTCAATTCCATTATCGGCTACGGCTATGCCACGCTGTACGATATCGCCAGTAAGCTGGTGAAAAAATCCAATGCGGACGGCTACCTGGTGGGCAGCCGCGGCTCGGTGGGCTCCTCCCTGGTGGCCACCATGTGCGGCATCACCGAGGTGAACGCCCTGCCGCCCCACTACCGCTGCAAGCATTGCCGCAAGGCCTGGTTTGATGTGCCGGAGGGCTATACCCTGGGGGTGGACCTGCCCAACAAGGATTGCCCCATCTGCGGCCAGCCTTTGACCAAGGATGGCTTTGACATTCCCTTTGAGGTGTTCCTGGGCTTTAAGGGCGACAAAGTGCCGGATATCGACCTGAACTTCTCCGGCGAGTATCAGCCCCAGGCCCGGGCATACGTGGAGGAGCTGTTCGGCACAGGCTATGTGTTCCGCGCGGGCACCATCGGCACGCTGGCGGATAAAACGGCCTACGGCTTTGTGATGAAATATCTGGAAAAACGGGGCATGGTGGCGACGGAGGCCGAAAAAGAGCGCCTTGTGGCCGGCTGCGTGGGGGTTAAGCGTACAACGGGCCAGCATCCGGGCGGCATGGTGGTGCTTCCACGCGATTACGATATCTGCCAGTTCACCGCGGTGCAGCATCCCGCGGACGACGAAACCAGCAGCATCATCACCACCCACTACGACTTCAACTCCATGCACGATATCCTGGTCAAGCTGGATATCCTGGGCCATGATGACCCCACCATGATGCACATGCTGGAACGCATCACCGGGGTCAATTACAAGGAAATCCCGCTGGATGACCCGGAGGTCATGTCCATTTTCCAGTCCCCCAAGGCACTGGGCGTTACCCCGGAGCAGATTGACTGCAGCACGGGCACGCTGGGCATTCCGGAGTTTGGCACCGCCTTTGTGCGGGGCATGCTGGATGATACCAAGCCCAGCACCATGGAGGAGCTGATCCGCATTTCCGGCCTGTCCCACGGCACGGACGTGTGGCTGGGAAACGCGAAGGATTTGATCAACAGCGGCACCGCCACCCTGAAGGAGTGCATCTGCTGCCGCGACGATATTATGAATTACCTCATCTCCAAGGGCGTGGACAGCAAAATGTCCTTTGACACCATGGAGAGCGTGCGCAAGGGCAAGGGCCTCAAGCCGGAGATGGAGGCTGCCATGGCGGCGGCCAATGTGCCCCAATGGTTTGTGGACAGCTGCAAAAAGATCAAGTATATGTTCCCCAAAGGGCATGCCGTGGCCTATGTGACCATGGCCCTGCGCGTGGCCTGGTTCAAGGTGCACATGCCGCTGGCCTATTACGCGGCCTATTTTACCATCCGCGCCACCGGCTTTGACGCCGCCACCATGATTCTGCCCCCGGACCTGGTGCGGCAGCGCATCCGGGAAATCGAGGCCCTGGAGAAGCCCACCGCCAAGGATAAGGACGCGCAGAACGCGCTGGAGATGGTGCTGGAATTCCTGATGCGCGGGTTCAGCTTCCTGCCCGCCGATCTGTATAAGAGCGACGTGAAGGATTTTGTGATGGAGGACGGCTGCCTGCGCGTGCCCTTTACCTCCATCGGCGGCTTGGGGGAGGCCGCGGCCCAAAGCATTGTGGATGCCCGTTCCCAGCCCTTCCTGTCCGTGGAGGATCTCAAAAACCGCACCAAGGCATCCAGCGCCGTTGTGGAGATGCTGCGGGATGCCGGCGCCCTGGACGGCCTGAAGGATACCAACCAGGTATCCATGCTGGAGATGATGGGCTTTGACGCCGGGGCGGGGAATATGGTATAATCAAAAAAGCGAACTGCAAGGAGGAAGACGGTATGAAGGTTTATATCAACGGCATGATGTGCCAGCACTGCGCGGCCCGGGTGAAAAAGGCCCTGGAGGAAGCGGGCTGCAAGGCGGAAATCGATCTGGAAAACAAGTGCGCCCATGTGACGGAATGCACGGCGGACGAGGCCGCGCTCCGCGCCGCTGTGGAAAAAGCCGGGTACGAATTTGTTTCCGTTGCCCGGGATTGACGGATGCTTTTCTGTGCCCTTCCGGATGCGGAGGGGCGTTTTTCTGTGCACGCAGGCAGGAAAAGGCTTGTATTTCAGAATGATTTGTGTTATACTGCTGCTGTAATCTGTTTACAATGCGTCTTTTTTTAGAAAGAAGGGTTTAACGAAGAGTGGGAAGCAGCTTGGGGAAATGCGGAATTGCAGGCCATGTCTGCTGTTCTGCAGGGCACCCCGGGCGGCGCGTACCCGCTCTTTCCGCTTGTTAAGGAGAAATTATGCCGAAAAAAGCCGGTTCTGCCATCGGACAGATCACTGCCATTGCCGAAAAACAGGCAGAGCAGATGGGGTATGAGCTGATTGAAGCCGCCTACGAAAAGGAAAACACAGGCATGTACCTGCGCTTTTACCTGGATAAGGAAGGCGGCATCACCCTGGACGACTGCGAGGCGTTCCATCGCGCGCTGCAGCCCCGCATCGAGCAGTTTGATTACGACTTCATGGAGGTTTGCTCTCCCGGCGTCGACCGCCCCATCAAAAACCAGCGGGATGCCGACCGCTGCCTGGGCATGGACATTGAGGTGCGCCTCTATAAGCCCCAGGACGGGCAGAAGGTGTTCACCGGCACATTTACGGGCTACTCCGCGGGCGATATCACCATCAGAAACGGCGAAGAGGAGCGCACCTTCCTGAAAAAAGACGTTGCGGTCGCGCGCTGCACGATCGATATGGATGAAGTAGAAAACGCGGATCTTTCCTGATCCGGAAAGGGAGAAAACAAAATGGCGAACGCAGCAAACAGCCGCCCGGATATTGTAGAAGCCATCAGCGCCTTGGCGCGTGAACGCGATATCAGTGAAGAAATGCTGATTTCCACCGTGGAGGAGGCCTGCAAGGCCGCTTTCCGCAAAAGCGGACGGCAGCATGCCGGCGCCCCCATGAACCTCAGCGTGATCATTGCCCGGAAAAAACCGGTGCAGGTGATTGCCCGCAAGGTTGTGGTGGAAGAAGTGGAGGATGAAAACATCCAGATCTCCATGGAGGAGGCGCGCCGTATCCGCCCGGATTTCCAGCTGGGCGATATCGTGGAGATCGACGTGACGCCCGATGATTTCGGCCGTGTGGCGGCCCAGACGGCCAAGCAGGTGATTGTGCAGCGCATCCGGGAAGCCGAGCGCGGCAAGATCTACGATGAGTACGTGGAAAAGGAAAACGAAATTCTCACCGCCATTGTGCAGCGGGTGGATGCCCATTGCGTCTATGTGGAGCTGGGCCTCACCGAGGGCGTGATGGAGGAGAGCGAATACATGCCCGGCGAGGAATACCGCGAGGGCGATCACATCAAGGTATATGTGCTGCAGGTGCACCGCAACCGCGGGGATGCGCAGCGCGTGCCCCAGGTGTATGTCAGCCGCATCCATCCCGGCCTGGTCAAGCGCCTGTTTGAGATGGAAGTGCCCGAAATCGCCAACGGCATCGTGCAGATCAAATCCATCGCCCGGGAGGCTGGCAGCCGCACCAAGATGGCCGTGTATTCCAATGAGGTCATGATCGATCCCGTGGGCGCCTGCGTGGGCCCCCGGGGCACCCGCGTGGAAAAGGTGATTGCCGAACTGCGCAACGAGAAGATTGACATCATCAAGTGGTCGCCCGACCCGGCGGAATTTGTGGCCAACGCCCTGAATCCCGCCCATGTGGTCAGCGTGTTCATCTCGGAGGCCGAGAAGATCTGCCGCGTGGTGGTGCCCGACAGCCAGCTGTCCCTGGCCATCGGCAAGGAGGGCCAAAATGCCCGCCTGGCGGCCAAGCTCACCGGCTGGAAGATCGACATCAAATCCGAAACCCAGTTTGCCGAAAGCCTGGCCGAGCAGGGCATGTCCTCCGCCGAGGAAGCCATGGGCGAAATCCCCATGGAGGACGGCATGGATATGGATTACTACGGACAGGATGACGGATACGAAGGCTGAAAACGAGGGCGTGCATGAAGCAGAGAAAAATCCCCATGCGCATGTGCGTGGGCTGCCGGGAAATGAAACCCAAGCGGGAGCTGCTGCGGGTGGTGCGCTCGCCGGAGGGGGAAATCTCCTTCGACCTGACGGGACGCAAACCCGGGCGCGGCGCTTATGTGTGCCGCAGCGCTGATTGCCTGAATACGGCCATCAAAAAGAAGCAGCTGGAGCGCGCGTTTTCAGCGCCGGTATCCGAGGCCGTGCGGGAGAGCCTGACGGCGCAGATTGCCGATCTTCCCCTGCCGGCGGAGCAAGCGGATGGAGAAGAATGAAAATGCCCTTCGGGGCATGCTGGGCCTGTGCCAGCGGGCCGGAATGCTGCAAAGCGGCACGGATGTCGCTTTGACGGCCATCCGGAACGGGAAATGCCGCCTGGCATTGATTGATGCTGATGCATCGGAGAACACAGTGAAAAAAATCACCGATGCATGCATATACTATCATGCGCCATACCTGGTGCTGGGGCCGGGCCTGCTGGGCCAGGCCTGCGGGCGGGACGGACGCATGACGGCTGCGGTGACGGAGGCAGGGTTCGCTGCCCGGCTGCAGGCGCTGGCCGCGGAAGGGGCAATGCCCGCTGCCGCGGAAGCGACGGAAAAAACAAGTGAAGTGAAAGAATCCGGGGGTGCAAGCGTCGAATGACGAAGGTTAAGCTGAAGGAAGCCACCAAAGAACTCAATCAGAAAGCAGGCGCGGTTCTGGAGGAATCCGCGCGCATCCGGCGCAATGCCGAACAGCTGCTTCAGCAGCTGCAGCGGCAGCGCGTTCAGTTGCAGCGCGAGGAAGAGGAAACCAGAAAGCGCCTGCAGGCACAGCAGCATACCAAGGCATGGACCATGCCTGACGAGGAGGAGCCAGAGCAGGAAGCTGCACCGGCGGTTCAGCCTGTTCAGGAAGCGCCTGCGGCTCAGCCGACCCCCGCGCCTGAAGCCCAGGAGCCCGTGAAGGCTGCCGAAGCCCCCGTGGAGGAGAAAAAGCCGGCACCCCAGCCCGAAAAAGCGGCTGTGGAGCAGGCCCCTGCGGAGAAAGCGCCGCAGGCGCCCGCTGCTGCGCCGGCGCCCCGGCCCGCTGTGGGCCCCGCGCCTCGGGTGCTGCCGGGCAGACAGCCCATTGCGCAGCAACAGCAGCAGCGTCCGGCCGGAAGCCGTGCCACCGGCGTGTTTGCCCAGCGCCCTGCCGGTCAGGGCGGCTATGGCGGGCAGCGCCCGGCGGGCCAGGGCGGTTACGGCCAGCGCCCCGCCGGCCAAGGCGGTTATCCCCAGCGCCAGGGCGGCTTTGCCCCCCGCGGCGCCCAGCAGGGGCAGCCCCGTCCTGCGGGTCAGCAGGGCGGCTATGGCGGGCAGCGCCCGGCGGGCCAAGGCGGCTTTGGCGGCCAGCGCCCGGCAGGCGGACAGCGTCCCGGCGTTCCGGGACAGCGTCCCCAGCAAAGCCGTTCCCGCGGCCCCGAACTGGCCCCTGTTGTGGAGAAGGAGCGCGTCAGCAATTATGATCCCAACAAGAAGCAGTATCAGCGCCAGCATGATCCGGAGCGCGTAGCCAAAAGCCGCAAGCAGCTGGCCAAGGAAAGCGCCAACTTCAACGGCGGTATGGACGATGAGGTGGTGCGCGGCGGCAAGCGCGCCCGCGCCGGCAAGAAGCAGATGAGCGCCCAGCAGATGATGGCGCCCATCGTGATCGAGAAGGCCGTGATGACGGCGGAAACCATCACCGTGAAGGACTTGACCGAGCGCATTGGCAAGCCCGCCGGCGAAATCCTCAAGAAGCTGCTGCTGCTGGGCATCATGGCCAATATCAACAGCGAACTGGACTTTGACACGGCGTCTCTGGTATGCGGCGAATTCGGCGTTACCCTGGAAATGCAGCTGGCCCGCACCGCCGAGGATGCCCTGGCTGAAGAAGATGTGGAGGACAAGGAGGAAGATCTCAAGCCCCGTCCGCCCGTCATCACCATCATGGGCCACGTGGACCACGGCAAAACCTCCCTGCTGGACTACATCCGCAAATCCCACGTCACTGCGGGCGAAGCGGGCGGCATTACCCAGCATATCGGCGCTTATACCGTCAATATGGACGGCCGTCAGATTACCTTCCTGGATACCCCCGGCCACGAGGCGTTTACCGCCATGCGTGCCCGCGGCACCCAGGCCACGGACATCGCCGTGCTGGTGGTGGCCGCGGACGACGGCGTGATGCCCCAGACGGTGGAATCCATCAACCATGCCAAAGCGGCCGGCGTGCCCATTGTGGTAGCCATCAACAAGATGGATAAAGAAGCGGCCAACCCCGACCGCGTGAAGCAGGATCTGACCAACTACAACCTGGTTCCCGAGGAATGGGGCGGCGATACCATCATGGCGCCCGTCAGCGCCGTAACCGGCGAGGGCGTGGATGACCTGCTGGAAATGATTCTGCTGCAGGCGGATATGCTGCAGCTGCGCGCCAATCCCGACAGGATGGCCCGCGGCGTCATCATTGAAGCCAAGCTGGATAAAAACCGTGGCCCCCTGGCCACTGTGCTGCTGAAGAACGGCACCCTGCGGGTGGGCGATAACATCGTGGCCGGTATGGCCTTTGGCCGCGTGCGTGCCCTGGTGAATGACCGGGGTGAGCGCGTGAAGGAGGCCGGCCCCTCCATGCCTGTGGAAATCGCGGGCTTCACCGAGGTGCCCGAGGCGGGCGACGATATGATGGCGGTGGAGGATGACCGCCTGAGCCGCCAGGTGGCCAACGAGCGCCGCGAGAAAATGCGCGCGGCCCGCACCGCCACCACCAAGGTGTCGCTGGATAACCTGTTTGACAGCATCAACGAGGGCAAGCTGAAGAACCTCAACCTCATCGTCAAGGCGGATGTGCAGGGCTCTGTGGAGGCTGTGAAGCAGGCGCTGGAAAAGCTGTCCAACGACGAGGTCAAGGTCAAGATTCTGCACAGCGCGGTGGGCGCCATCACCAAGGACGACGTCAACCTGGCCAGCGCCTTTGGCGCCATCATCATCGGCTTCAACATCCGCCCGGATGCCAGCGCCCGGGATGCTGCCGCCAAGGAAGAGGTGGATATCCGCCTCTACCGCATCATCTACCAGGCCATCGAGGATATCGAGGCGGCCATGAAGGGTATGCTGGCGCCCCAGTACCGCGAGGAAGTCATCGGCCATGCCGAGGTGCGCAGCACCTTCCGCGTCAGCGGTGTGGGCACCATTGCGGGCTGCTATGTCAAGGAAGGCAAGCTGCAGCGCAGTGCCGGCGTGCGCCTGATCCGCGACAACGTGGTCATCTATGAGGGCAAGCTCAGTTCCCTGCGCCGCTTCAAGGACGACGTGAAGGAAGTGGCCACGGGCTACGAGTGCGGCGTGGGCCTGGAAAACTACAACGACATCAAGGAAAACGATGAGATCGAATGCTTCGTGGAGCAGGAGATTGAGCGCTGAGGATACGGATTTGAGCAAGTTTCGCATTGATATGATCTCGGAGGAAATCCGCCGGGAAACGGATAAGATCATCCGTGAGGATATGCATGACCCGCGCCTGGGCGGCACCTACTGTATCACCCGGGCGGAGGTCACCCGCGATCTGCGGTATGCCAAGATGTATGTGAGCATCCTGGAGGAAGACAGGGCAGAGGGCGTGATGGCGGCACTGAAATCCGGCGCCAGCTTCATCCGGCGGGAGCTGACCCATCGGATGAGCCTGCGCTATACGCCGGAATTGCAGTTTGTGCAGGATCGCAATATCGCCTACGGCGTGCATGTGGCTTCCCTGCTCAGGGACATTGCGCCCGCGGCGGAGCAGAACGAAAGTGAACAAGATGATGTATGATCAGGAAATGTTGTCCGCGCTGAAAAACGCGGACAACTTTATGCTGTGCGCCCATATCAATCCGGACGGGGATGCCGTGGGCTCCATGCTGGCCCTGGGCCGGCTGCTGCGCGGAATGGGGAAAAAAGCTGCCATGGTCTGCCCCGATGGTGTGCCTGCGCGCTTTGCCTGGCTGCCGGATGCAGACCGGATCCTTTCCTGGGAACAGGCGCAGCACTGCCGTTTTGACGCTGCCTTTTCGGTGGATGTGCCGGAGACTCACCGCATGGGGAACGTGTACGCCCTCTATGAGCAGGCGGCGGTGACCTTTGCGGTGGATCATCACCCCGGAAAGGCGGATTTTGCGCGTTTTCATCTGGTGGATGACGGCGCATCGGCCTCTGCGGAGCTGATCGTGGCGCTGTATGAGGCGCTGGATGTCCCGCTGGATCAGGCGGCCGCCCTGCAGCTGTATGCCGGCATCAGCACGGATACCGGCAACTTTGTGTTCAGCTCCGTCCGCCCCTATACCTTCTATTGTATGCAGAAGCTGATGGAAGCCGGGCTGGATTTGTCGGAGGCCGCCAGGCGGCTGTTTCTGGTCAAAACCCGCCCGCAGACGGCGGCCCTGGGCCGGGCGCTGCAGTCCATGCGCTATTTCGCGGATGGACGCGCCACCTGCATGCATCTTTCTGCGCAGGACAAAGCGGAATGCCATACCCGGGATGATGATCTGCACGGCATGGTCAACTATGGCCTCAATCTGGAGGGCATCGCAATGACCTTCATGGCAGATGAATGCGAATCGGGCTGGAAAATCAGCCTGCGCGCCCTGCCCGGAGGGGATGTGGCGTCCATTGCCCGCCGGTTCGGCGGCGGCGGCCATGTGCTGGCGGCGGGATGTGAGATGAAAGGCAGCTATCAGGAAATTGAAACCCGGCTGATGGCGGCGGTGGAGGAAGCCCTGAAAGCATGATGGACGGATTCATCAATGTGCTGAAACCGCCGGGAATGTCCTCCGGCACGGTGGTGGCCATCGTCAAGCGGCTGACCGGGGAAAAGGTGGGCCACGCGGGCACGCTGGATCCCGAGGCGGCCGGGGTGCTGCCGGTGATGGTGGGCCGCGCCACACGGCTGTTTGATTACCTGGTGGAAAAGCAGAAGATCTATCGGGCGGAGATCGCCTTCGGCACAGCCACAGATACCCAGGACGCCCAGGGAACCGTGCTGCGCCGGGGAGAGAAGTATCCTTCCCTGCAGCAGGTGGCAGAGGTGCTGCCGCGGTTCACCGGAGATATTTTGCAGATTCCACCTGTTTACAGTGCCTTGAAAATGGGCGGGGAAACGCTGTATAAAATGGCGCTCAAGGGAAAAAAACCCGATATTCCCGCCCGGCCCATCCATGTGGAGCGGCTGGAGCTGCTGGGGGAAACGCCGCGGCAGGGCATGCTGGTGCGGGTTGTCTGCGGACGCGGCACCTATATCCGCACCCTGTGCCAGAATATCGGCGATGCGGTGAGCTGCCCGGCGCACATGCGCTTTCTCCTGCGGGAAAAAACGGGGGTTTTCGGTCTGGATACAGCCCGCACAATCGAGGAGATGAAAGAGGCGCAGCAGGCAGGACGGCTGGAACAGCTGCTGCTGCCCCTGGATGCCCCGCTGGGGCATCTGGCACGGTTTGATGTGCCGCCCCAGCTGGAAAAGCTTTGCCGCAATGGGGTGCGCCTGCGGCCGGATCAATGGCCCGGCGGACAGCCGGGCGCCGCGGTGCGGCTGTATATACAAGGCGCGTTTATGGGCATTTCCGAGGCGGAGGCGGATGGCGCGCTGACGCCGCGGATGGTATTGCGATAGGGAAAAGGAGAACAAGCGATGCAGCAACAGAAAAGAACCCCTGAAATGGTCAACGGCATGACGGAGCAGCAGCTGCGGGAACGGCTGCGCCGGATCAAATGCTTCATGCTGGATATGGACGGCACTTTCTATCTGGGCAACCAGATTCTGGAAGGCTCGCTGGATTTTCTCGATGCCGTGGAAGCCACGGGGCGCAGCGTGCTGTTTCTGACCAACAATTCCTCCAAGAGCGCGGATTACTATGTGGAAAAGCTGCGCCGCATGCATGTGCGGGAGCCCTTTCTGAATATCCTCACCTCCGGCCAGGCCACCGCCCGCTATTGCCTGGCGAATTTCGCGGGGAAAAAGGCGTTCCTGCTGGGCAATCACATTTTGGCGTCGGAGTTTGAAAAAATGGGCGTGCCTGTGGATAACGAGCATCCCGATTATGTGGTAATCGCCTTTGATACGGAGCTGGATTACGCCAAAATGTGCGCGGTGTGCGATGCCGTGCGTGCCGGCCTGCCCTATATTGCCACCCATCCGGATTACAACTGCCCCACCGAAACGGGGTTCATTCCCGATATCGGCGCCATCATTGCCTTCATCAAAGCCAGCACAGGCAGGGAGCCCGATCTGATTATCGGCAAGCCCTACGGCGGCATTGTGCGGGACGCCCTGATGGTCACCGGCCTGCAGGCCGATCAGCTGGCCATGTGCGGGGACCGGCTGTATACCGACATCGCCACCGGCGTCAACTTCGGCATGACCAGCATTCTGGTGATGAGCGGGGAAACCACCTGGGAGGACCGGGAAAAGAGCGAAATCAAGCCCCATCTGACCTTCGATTGCCTGGCATCCATGATTCCTTACCTGGAAAAGATTTAAGGCAATGTGCATCGCCTGAAAGCGGCAAACGCAAATTTGACGAGGAGGGGAACGCTTCTCTTTTGCGTCAAAAGAGAAGCAGAAAACCTCCTTTTAACGGCGTAAAAGCAGCAAACACAAACTGAAGCAGAAGTGCACCCACCGCTTCCGGGCAGGCCGGCGAAGCCGGCCCTGCTGTGCGCAAAGCGCACAGGGAAAAGCCTGAAAATTGCCGAAAAACAAGCTTGCTTGTTTTATCGGAAATTTTCAGGCTTTTCTTATGCCCGGAAGCTCTCTTTGCGCCGCTCAAGTGACAGGCGCAAATCGTTTGTTTTTGTATTCAAGCCGGTTCGCCGGCTGGCTTCTTTGCAGCTTTCTTCCCCGGGAAGAAAGCGCGTATCCTCCCCGCCGAATTCTGTTTTTATGCGGTTATCTAAACGTGGAACCGTGTTGCTTTTTAGATGATAAACAGTATAAAAAGCGAATATTCATGCACCGGCGCCTGGCAGCTGCAGAGGGCCGTTCCCTTGACTTTTTTGTATTTAAAATGTATACTGTATACAGCCAATTTCAGAAGAGGTGTTTTTTATGTACGGTGGAACATTTGAACTGGCTGCGGAAAGCAAACCGATTCGGGATATTGCCTATGACCGCCTGAAGCACGCCATTATCACGGGCGAGCTTCCGGCAGGTTCCCGCATTGTGGAAACCACCTATGCCGAGCAGCTGCATATCAGCCGTACCCCCCTGCGCGAGGCGCTGCGCAAGCTGGAGCGGGATGGCCTGGTGGAATATGTTTTGCGCCATGGCGTGATTGTGCGCGCTTTTACCATTGATGATATCGAGGAGATTTTTACCATCCGCAATTCCATGATGATGCTTATTCTGCCCTCTGTGGTAGAACGGGTTACCGAAAAGGACATTGCGGAATTGCGCATGCTTTTGTCCGAAATGGATGTGGCCCAGGAGGAGAAGGACTGCGACGCCCTGGCCACCTTTAACCGCGCCTTCCACAGCAAAATTGAGCATCTTTCCAACAAAAAGCGCATCCTGCGGGTGATTGACGATCAGGAGGAGTATATCATTCGCTTCTCTGCAGTGACCATCGCCAGCATTGTGCGCCGCTCGAAGGCGCATCAGGAGCATCATCAAATGGTGGATTTGCTGGAAAAGCGCGATCTGGAGGGGCTGAAAAAGCTGATGGCCCATCATCTGGAGGAAAGCAAGCAAACCTGCCTTGCCACCGTGGCCAACAGGAAATAAGGAGAGGGTTTATGAAGTGGGATTTGAGCGTATTCTATCAGGGGTTTGAGGATGCCCGGATTGAAGCGGATTTTGGGCGCATCAGCCAGCTGATGCCGCAGATGCAGGCGCTTCTGGAAAGCGGTGGGGAACCCGCCGCAGTACTGGAAGCGTTTGGAGATTTATCCCAGGAGCTGCAAACGCTGCTGGATAAGCTGGGCAGCTTTGCGGGCCTGACCCTGGCCACGGAAGCGGGCCATCCCCAGGCTATGCAGCTGAATGACCGGGTGATGAAGGAGGGCATTTCAGCCAGCCTGCTGGATTCTGCCTTGAGCCGCTATCTGCGGGATATGGGCAGCGCGGCCCTGGAGCAGGCCATTGCCGGCAGCCCAAAGCTGCAGGCAACGGCGTTTTATCTGCGCCGGCAGCTGGAAGCCGCGCAGCACCTTCCCGCGCCCGAAATTGAGGAATGGCTGCTGCATATGTCCCTGGATGGGGCGGCGGCCTTTTCCCAGCTGCGCGATCAGCTGGACGCAACGCTGATGGTGGATTACCGCGGGCAGCAATTGCCGCTGTCCGCTGTGCGCGGTATGGCGGAGGATCCGGATGCCGATGTGCGCCGGGATGCCTACCTGGCCGAGCTGGCCGCCTATAAGAAGGTCGAAATCCCCATGGCCGCCTGCCTCAACGGCATCAAGGGCCAGGGACTTACTACCATCCGCGCCGAGCATTTTGACAGCATCCTGGAGGAATCCTTATTCCATTCCAACATGGACAGGGAAACGCTGGATGCCATGTGGATGGCCTGCCGGGAATTTTTCCCGGATTTCCGCCGGTATCTGCGCAAAAAGGGAGAGCTGCTGGGGCATCCAAACGGCCTGCCCTTCTATGACCTGTTCGCGCCGCTGCAGACAGGGGATGCACCGGCCAAAACCTACACCGTGGAGGAGGCCCATGATATCCTGCTTCGGGAGCTGGGCAAGTTTACCCCGGAGATGGCGGCATTCATCGACCATGCCTTTAAAAACAGCTGGATTGACATGTTTCCCCGGGAGGGCAAGGGCGGCGGCGCGTTCTGCGCGGGCGTGCCCCATGCCGAGCAAAGCCGCGTGCTGACCAATTTCACCGGCAGCCTGGGGGATGTGAGCACCCTGGCCCATGAGCTGGGGCATGCCTGGCATAACAAGTGCATGGCGGGGCTGCCGCTGTGCATGCGCAACGAGCCCATGCCGCTGGCGGAAACGGCCTCCATTTTTAATGAAACGCTGCTGGCCAATGCGCTGCGCCAGGGGGTGCCCCATGATCAGCTGCTGGGCCTGCTGGATACCGATCTGCAGAACGCCACCCAGGTGGTGGTGGATATTTACAGCCGTTTCCTGTTTGAAAGCGCCGTCATTGAAGGCCGCAAAACCCACAATCTCAGCGTGGACGAACTGAAGCAGCTCATGCTGGACGCCCAGGAGCAGAGCTATGGCGATGGTCTGGATCCGGCGTATCGCCATCCCTACATGTGGGCCTGCAAGAGCCATTACTATATCCCTGGCCTGGGCTTCTATAATTTCCCCTATGCCTTCGGTTTGCTTTTCGGCAAGGGCGTCTATGCCCGGTATCTGGAGCAGGGGGCGGCGTTTGTGCCGGTCTACAATCAGCTGCTGCGCTCCTGCGGCTCCGATATGGTGGTGCAGGTGGCGGCCAGCGTGGGCATTGATGTGCACAGTGTGGATTTCTGGCGCAGCTCTCTGAAAACCATTCAGGAGGACATCTCGCTGTTTGTGCGCCTGGCGGATGAACAGCTGAAAGGACGTAAGCATGCCGACTGATCTGTCCATTGCTCAGGCTGCGAAAATGCAGCCCATTGATACCATTGCCGAGCGGGCGGGCATCCTTCCCGACAGCCTGACGCCTTATGGCCGCTGGATGGCCAAGGTGAACCCCGCTTTCTACCGCGATACCCCTTCCCGGGCGCGGCTGGTGCTGGTGACGGCCATTACGCCCACCCCGGCGGGGGAGGGAAAAACCACCGTCAGCGTTTCCCTGGCGGACGGCATGCGCCTCAACGGCAAAAACGCCATGCTGGCGCTGCGGGAGCCCTCCCAGGGGCCGGTGTTCGGCATGAAGGGCGGCGCCGCGGGCGGCGGCTATGCCCAGGTGCTGCCCATGGAGCAGATCAACCTGCATTTCACGGGCGATCTGCATGCCATCACGGCGGCCAATAACCTGCTGGCGGCCATGGTGGATAATCATATTCAGCAGGGAAATCCGCTGGGTATCGATCCCCGACAGGTGTGTTTCCGCCGCTGTCTGGATGTGAATGACCGCCAGCTGCGCAGCATCCTCAGCGGGATGGGCGGACGCGCCAATGGCATGCCCCGGGAGGATGGTTTTGATATCACCGCCGCCAGCGAAATCATGGCCACCTTCTGCATGGCGGAAGACCTGATGGACATGAAGGCGCGGATGGCCCGCATCCTGGTGGCGCGCACCTTTGACGGCAAGCCTGTTACCTGTGGCGATATCGGGGCCCAGGGAGCCATGGCGGCCCTGCTGCGGGATGCCATGCAGCCCAACCTGGTGCAGACCATTGAGGGAACCCCCTGCCTGATGCACGGCGGGCCCTTTGCCAATATCGCCCACGGCTGCAACAGCGTTATCGCCACCAAGCTGGCCATGAAGCTGAGCGATTATGTGGTGACCGAAGCGGGATTCGGAGCCGACCTGGGCGCGGAAAAATTCATTGATATCAAGTGCCGCAAAGCGGGCATTTTCCCGGATTGCGTGGTGCTGGTGGCAACCATCCGGGCGCTGAAGCATCACGGCGGCGTGGAGAAGGCCCATCTGAATGAGGAAAACATCCCGGCTATGCTGTCGGGCTGCGGCAACCTGTGGCGGCATCTGGAGAATATCCGCAAGGTATGGGGCGCCCCGGCGGTGGTGGCGATCAATCGCTTCACCGGCGATACCGACGCCGAGGTGCGGGCCCTGCTGGACGCTGTGGCGGAGCAGGGCGCTCCCTGCGCCGTGTGCGACGGCTGGGGCCAGGGCGGACGCGGCGCGCAGGAGCTTGCCCGGCTGGTGACGGATACGGCGGACGGCGTTTCCTGCAAGGTGCCGTTTTTCACCTATCCGGACGATATGTCCCTGGCGCACAAGATTGACGCCGTGGCCCGCAGGATTTACGGGGCGGCGGGCATTACCCTGTCCCCGCTGGCGGCGCGGCAGCTGCAGGTGCTGGAGCAGGAAGGCTTCGGCCATTATCCGGTATGTATTGCCAAAACCCAGTATTCCTTCAGCGATGACCCGGCGAAAATCAACGCTCCCAAGGGCTTTGAGGTCAATATCCGGCAGGCGCGGCTCAGCGCGGGCGCCGGGTTTGTGGTGGCGTTTGCGGGGGATATCATCGCCATGCCGGGTTTGCCCAAGCAGCCGGCCGCGCTGGGCATTGATGTGGATGAAAACGGGCGTATCGAAGGCCTGTTCTGATTGTTTACGGAGGGGAAGAATGCAGAAGAAAGCAACACGGCTGACGGTGCTGCTGCTGGCCCTGATGCTTTGCCTGGGCGCTTTGCCTGCCCGGGGCGAGGAAACGGAAATGAGCTTCCTGGAGCTGATGCGGATGGAAACGCCGCAGCCGGAGGCTGAAAACGAAATCAACACGGAAACAAACGAGCAGCCCGGGGAAGATCCGGAGCCGCTGTCTACACCGGAAATCCGCTATGAAGCGGATGGCAGCGTGATGGTAACCATCTCCGCGGTGGGCGATGTGACCATCGGGCGGAACGTGCAAAGCAATTCCACCATTTTTCAGAAGGAGCTGGACAGACAGGGCGGGGATATCAACTTTATCTTCCGCAACGTCCGGCAGATCTTTGAAAAGGACGATCTGACCATCGTCAACTTTGAAGGCGTCCTGGCCGATGCCTATACCATCCCTTCCCGGAAGAAGGGCAACTCTTTCCTTTTTCTCGCCAAGCCGGAGTATGCCCGGGCGCTGACGGAAAACAGCGTGGAAGTGGCCACCATCGAGAATAACCACATTGACGATTTCGGCGATCAGGGCCGGTCGGACACCCAGAAGGCGCTGACGGACGCCGGTGTGCAGTGGGCGGACGAATTCCATCAGACGGTGTATGAAACCCAGGGGCTGCGCATTGCTGTGCTGGCCTATAAGACCTTTGATAATTATTACAACACGCTGTTCACCAAGGTGCCCCAGGAGGTGGAGCAAGCCAAGGCGGAAAACGATCTGGTAATCTGCTGCTTCCATTGGGGGCAGGAGAAGGATTATGCGCCCAACGCCAACCAGCAGAAGCTGGGCCGCATGGCGGTGGATGCCGGGGCTGACCTGGTGGTCGGCCACCACAGCCACCGCATCAATCCCATTGAGCAGTACAACGGCAAGTATATCGTCTATTCGGTGGGTAATTTCTCCTTTGCGGGCAATAACAAACCGGATGATATGTCCACCTTCATTTTCCAAACCCGGTTCCGCATCAAGGATGGGGAAATCATCGCCAATCCCTTCCGCATCATCCCCTGCCGCATCTCCTCCAAAACGGATTACAACGATTTTGCGCCTACCCCGTATACCGAGGAGCTGCAGCAGAACAACGTTATCAGCATCATGCTCAAAAACAGCAAAAAACTGGAGTATGCCGTTTCCAACTATCCTTTGGATTGGGAGTGAGTCTGTGAACAAGGTCAAGGCAGTCCTCATGGATGGGGCAGCGATCGGGCGCGCCATTTCCCGCATTGCCCATGAAATCATTGAGCGCAACGACGGCGTGGAGGATGTGGTGCTCATCGGCATCCGGCGCCGGGGTGTGCCGCTGGCCAGCCAGATTGCCGGGAATATTGCCCGCTTTGAGCAGGTGCAGGTGCCGGTGGGGGAGCTGGATATCATGCTGTACCGGGATGATCTGACCACCATTGCGGATATGCCCCGGGTGAGCAAAACCAATGTGCCTTTCTCCGTCACAGACAAACGCGTGGTCATTGTGGACGATGTGCTGTATACCGGGCGCACCGCCCGGGCCGCCATCGACGCCATATTTGCCTTGGGCCGTCCCGCTATGATTCAGCTGGCGGTGCTGGTGGACCGCGGCCACAGGGAGCTGCCCATCCGCGCCGATTATGTGGGCAAGAATATTCCCACCTCCCACAATGAGGTGGTAGCCGTTCAGCTGCCGGAATTCGATGGAGAAACAGCGGTCAAAATTCTGACGAGAGAGTAACCGAGGGGGAGATCACCTTGCGCGCAAAGATCGTATTGCTGTACGAAACGGAGCAGGGTAAAGCGCTGTGCGATATTGCCTCGTATGTGCTGGCGCAGACGGCGGTGGCCTTCGGGCATACGTTCACCCTGCCGGTGAAGCATTGCAAACGGGGCCTTGAAATATCCGATGAGGCGTTGGAATTGTGCGGCGACGCGGCCGGCATCCTGCTGGGGGAAAGCGGCATGGACTGCCTGCCCTCCCTGGCGGAGGAGCTGCTGTTTTCCTGCCGCCTGCGGGAGCTGCGCTATACCCATCTGATCGAGAACCAATCCCTGATGGGGCGGGAGCTGCCGCTGCAGGCGGTGCTGCTGCAGGCTCTGTCCAGCCGGGAGGATGCCCTGCGCCTTACGGCGGCCCAGGCCTATGCCGTTTCCGCACGGGATAACCTGCCCATTGCCCAGGTGCCGCCCGCCGGCAAACTGGCGGAAAGCTGGCAGCGGGCCGTGGAGCAGGCCGATTCCCTCAGCGCGCCCTTCCATGCCCGGGAAACGGCCTTGGCCCAGGTGATTCCGGATATCGTGCACAGGCCGGGACGGATGGGCGTTATCCTGTGCCCGCCCTACGCGGGAAGCATCCTGGCGGACGCCGCGGCGGCGCTTACCGGGGCGGAGGGAATGTGCTTTGATGTCTACCTGGGGGGACAGTGCCCCATGTATGCTGCGCTGCGCCAGGACAGTGAGGGGCTCAATCCCTTCGGTATGCTGCGGGCCATCCACAGGCTGCTGCGGGATGGGCTGAAGCTGGAACGGGAGGCCGCCTGCGTGGAGGCTGCCATCCGCAATGTGCTGCAGGCAGGCTGGCGTACGGCGGATATTGCCGGAACGGATGCCCGGCTGACTGATGCGGAGAATATCGCCGATCTGATTTGCCAGCAGATCGAGGTGGCCGGGGAATGGATTGCCAATTCCTGACGAAGAAAGCATTTTGCCTGATTCTGTCGATTGCGGCAAATAGAAACGAACAGGGGGACGTTCGAGACCTCCGCGGTCTCGAGCTCTGCGCCAGGAGATTTCATCTCCTGGACCTCACCGGGCGAACCGGCTTGGACACAATAACAAACAATTTGCGCCTGTAACTTGCATGCCGCCATGAGAGCTTCCGGGCAGGCCGGCGAAGCCGGCCTGCCCGGAAGCGGGGAACAGCGCTCCTGTTAGAATTTGCTCTTGCTGCTTTTACGGCGTAAAAACGAGGTTTTCTGCTTCTCTTTTGACGCAAAAGAGAAGCGTTTCCCTCTCCGTCCAATTTCAGTTTGTGTATGCTGCTTTCACGGCGAAAAACGGGGTTTCTCTGCTTCTCACTTTGACGCAAAGAGAGAAGAACCTTCGCCCGTCCTCCTTTGTGTCAGTCCGGCAGGATGCTGACGTTAATGCCGTTCACTTCCACCCCTTCATCGGCGCGAATCAGGATATAACGGCTGCCGTTGATCACCCGGGTTTCAACCAGGTCGCTGTGCTCGGGGGATACCTTGATGACCACGTTGGGGGTGCGCACCTCAAACTGGCGGGTATCCACCACGTTGACGGCGCTTACATCCATGCCGCTGCCAAACTGCTCCTGATAGCGCTGCTCAAAGGCGGTCACCCTTTCCTCGGGCACGCCGCAAACCTCCAACGCTTGGCGAATCTGGGGCGCGGTCACCTTGGCCGGCGGCGCTTCCCGGTCATGCTTCTGCTCGGCAATTGCGTCGCACAGCTGCTCGTGCACGCTCTGAACCACATCCAGGCTGCAGTCCTCCGCCAGGGTATCCTGCAGGATTTCGGTAAAGGCCTCCTTTTGCGCGGCGGCAGGCAGGGGCGGCGCCGCGCCGAAAACAGCCTGTACAAAGCCGGCATGGCTTGCGGCGGTGTCCTTTGTGTAGCACAGGGCGTTGTAGATGTTGGCGCTGCGCGCGTCGAAGGCCGGGAACAGGAAGCCCAGTTCGGGCGCGCCCACCACCCAGTTGGGATCCTCCGGGTGGAACAGGTTATCCCCGGCACTGTAGGCCAGGGCGGCCTTGGACAGCTTCACCGGGCAAACGGCGCAAAGAATATATTTGAACATCTCGCTGCTGATTTCGTCCTCCCGCTCGCCGTTGCTGTTGCGGAAGGGGATGTCATACGCGTCATGGGCCAGCAGAATCAGGCAGCTTTCGGCAATCTCCAGGCTGTCGATCACCCGCTGGAAAAATACCTGAACCATATCGTCGTCTTCCAGGCTGCTGTCCTTCAGGGCGGTCAGCAGCCTGTGCTCGTCGCTGACGCCCACGCTTTCATTGGCAAAGGCGATGTCCACCAGGTTTTTTCCCGGCACGCCGGACAGCACCTTTTTGAAAAGCCCCAGATACCGCTCGCTTTCCTCCTGGGGAAGGGATACCGGCGGCAGCCGGAAAAGGGAGATAATTTCTTTGCGGCTGCTCACATAGCACCCGCGGATGCAGGTCAGGTTGTTGTTATCCGGCGTCAGCCGGCGGCGAAGCTCGTTGATTTCTCTTGCGTTCATATATATACATCCATTTCTTCCTGGTTTGCGCACAGGCGCTGGATGATTGTAACACAGATTTGCCGGGAAAAACAAGGGGAGACGCCGGGCCTGTCTGAAATTGACCAGAAAGCCCATTCCAATTATGCCGTGAAGCGGCTATAATATCCTTCGGCTCTTTCAGAGGATGCAAAAAGGGGGGAGATTGGATGCTTTTTGCCGGCCTGCAGAAACTGACGCTGTTGGATTATCCCGGCCATACCGCATGCACGGTGTTTACCCAGGGCTGCGATTTCCGGTGTCCCTTCTGCCATAATTCCTCGCTGCTGGACGAAACGGCTTTGCCGGAGATGCCGGTGGAGGAGGAAAAAATCCTTTCCTTCCTGAAAAAGCGGCAGGGCACGCTGGATGGCGTGGCCATCACGGGCGGGGAGCCGCTGCTGCACGATGCCCTGCATGGTTTTATCGTCAGGGTGCGGCAAATGGGGTTTGACGTCAAGCTGGATACCAACGGCAACCATCCGGAATACCTGCGCCGTTTGATGGAGGAGGGGCTGCTGTCCATGGTGGCCATGGATATCAAAAACAGCCCGGAGCATTATGCCCGCACCATCGGCTTGCCCCGGTTCGATTTGGGTCCGGTACGGGAAAGCGCCGCCCTGCTGATGGAGGGGAAGGTGCCCTATGAGTTTCGCACCACGGTAACCAGGGAAATGCACACCGGCGAGGATATGCGGAAAATCGGGGAGTGGCTGCGGGGCCCGTCGCCCTATTTTCTTCAGTTTTATACAGATTCCGGCCATGTGCTGCATCCCGGGCTGACGGCGCCCACCATGGAAGAAATGACGGAATTTCGTAATATTTTGCTTCCCGACGTTCCCAACACCGCCATCCGCGGCGAATGAAAAAATATGTATATAACCTCCGACACACAAGATATTGTGTGTCGGAATATTTTTTTGTTCAACATATTGACATGAAAACACAATATATGGTATGATGACTCTGCTGTTAAAAATCTGCGCCGAATTTGGCGCTTTTGTTAAGGAGTACGCCATGTATAAGGTTATGAAGCGGGATGGCACCATTGCGGATTTCGATATCGCGAAGATCGGCCGGGCCATCACCAAGTCCTTTGACGCTGTCAACTGCAACTATCATCCCACGGTGATCGATCTGCTGGCGCTGAAGGTCACCAGTGATTTCGCGCCCAAGATCAAAAATGATCTGATCAGTGTGGAGGATATCCAGGACAGCGCGGAGCGCGTACTGAGCCAGGCGGGCTATGCGGATGTGGCCAAGGCCTATATCCTGTACCGCAAGCAGCGGGAAAAGGTGCGCAATGTCAAGGCAGCCATGCTCAACTATAAGGATCTGGTGGACAGCTACCTGGACAGCAGCGACTGGCGCGTGAAGGAAAACAGCACGGTCACCTATTCCGTGGGCGGCCTGATCCTGAGCAACAGCGGCGCCATTACGGCCAATTACTGGCTTTCCGAAATCTATGATCAGGAAATCGCCGAGGCGCACCGCAGCGCGGCCCTGCACCTGCACGATCTGTCCATGCTCACCGGCTACTGCGCCGGCTGGAGCCTGAAGCAGCTGATTCAGGAAGGCCTGGGCGGCGTGGGCGGCAAAATCACCAGCAAGCCCGCCAAGCATCTGTCCTCCCTGTGCAACCAGATGGTCAACTTCCTGGGCATCATGCAGAACGAGTGGGCCGGCGCCCAGGCGTTCAGCAGCTTCGATACCTACCTGGCGCCCTTCGTCAAGGCGGACAACCTGTCCTACTACGAAGTGAAAAAGTGCATTGAATCCTTCATTTTCGGCGTCAACACGCCCAGCCGCTGGGGCACCCAGGCGCCCTTCAGCAACATTACCCTGGACTGGACTGTGCCCAACGACCTGAAGAACCTGCCGGCCATTGTGGGCGGCAAGGAGATGGATTTTACCTACGGGGACTGCAAAAAAGAAATGGACATGGTCAACAAGGCCTTCATCGAAATCATGATCGAAGGCGATGCCCATGGCCGCGGCTTCCAGTATCCCATTCCCACCTATTCCATCACCAAGGATTTTGACTGGTCCGAAACGGAAAACAACCGCCTGCTGTTTGAAATGACCGCCAAGTACGGCACGCCCTACTTCAGCAATTACATCAACAGCGATATGGAGCCCAATGACGTGCGCAGCATGTGCTGCCGCCTGCGCCTGGACCTGCGCGAGCTTCGCAAAAAGAGCGGCGGCTTCTTCGGCAGCGGCGAAAGCACCGGCTCCGTGGGCGTGGTCACCATCAACCTGCCCCGCATCGGCTATCTGGCCAAGGATGAAAAGGATTTCTATGCCCGGCTGGACCACATGATGGATATCGCGGCCCGCAGCCTCAAGATCAAGCGCACCGTCATCACCAAGCTGATGAACGAAGGCCTGTATCCCTATACCCGCCGTTATCTGGGCACCTTTGAAAACCACTTCAGCACCATCGGCCTGGTGGGCATGAACGAAACCACCCTGAACGCCAAGTGGCTGAATAAGGATTTGACCTATCCCGAGGCCCAGGCTTTTGCCCGGGATGTGCTCAACCACATGCGGGAGCGCCTGAGCGACTATCAGGAAAAGTACGGCGATCTTTACAACCTGGAAGCCACGCCGGCGGAATCCACCAGCTATCGCCTGGCCAAGCATGACGTAGAAATGTATCCCGACATCCTGACCGCCAACATGAACGGCACGCCGTATTACACCAACTCCAGCCACCTGCCTGTGGGATATACCGAGGATATTTTCAGCGCGCTGGATGTGCAGGACGAGCTGCAGACCCTGTATACCAGCGGCACGGTGTTCCATGCCTTCCTGGGTGAAAAGCTGCCCGACTGGCGTGCCGCCGCCACCCTGGTGCGCAAGATTGCCGAGAATTATCGCCTGCCCTATTACACCATGAGCCCCACCTATTCGGTGTGCAAGAATCATGGCTACATCGTGGGCGAGCATTACAGCTGCCCCCAGTGCGGCGGCGCCACCGAGGTTTACAGCCGCATCACCGGTTATTATCGCCCGGTGCAGAACTGGAACGCGGGCAAATCCCAGGAGTTCAAGGATCGCAAGGTCTACAATATCGGCACGTCCCGGCTGACCCATCAGGGGCCGCTGCATGAAGCCTGTGTCAGCTGCGTGCCCACCCGCATCGACAGCGATCAGCAGGAGCGCTACCTGCTGTTTACCACCAAAACCTGCCCCAACTGCCGCATGGCCAAGATGATGCTGGATAAGGCCGGCGTGACCTATGAGAACATCGACGCCAACGAAAACGCGGACATGACCAAGGAATTTGGCGTCATGAGCGCGCCCACCCTGGCCGTGGTGCGCGGGGACGAGGTCACCCTGATTCAGAACGCCAGCAACATCAAGGCGTTTACCGAGGAATTTACTGCGGAGAAGGCATAAAACCCGCGGAAACGCAATCCGGAAAAGGAGAAAATCCACAAGGACAAGCGTGCTTGTTTGAGCTGGATTTTCCCCTTTTTCAACGCAAGAGTTTTTGAAAAGCTGGATGCTGCGAAGGAGAATATAGCATGAACGATGTTTTGATCGTCGGCGGCGGCATTGCGGGCCTCACCGCGGCCATTTACGCCCTGCGCGCGGGAAAAACCGTGCTTGTGATTGAAAAGGCCACCTTTGGCGGGCAGATCACCTCCTCGCCCCGGGTGGATAATTATCCCGGGCTGCCTGCCGTCAGCGGCAACGCGCTGGCGGATGCCATGCTGGGGCAGGTGATGGACCTGGGCGGGGAAATCGAGATGGAGGAAATCACCGGCCTGCGGAAAACGGAGCATGGCTTTGCCGTCAGTACCGGCAAGAAGGAATTTGAGGGCCGCGCTGTAATCCTGGCCACAGGCGCCCGCCACCGCACGCTGAACCTGGAGCGGGAGGAGGCCCTGGTGGGCCGCGGGCTTTCTTATTGCGCGCTGTGTGACGGCGCTTTCCATCAGGGCGAGGATGTGGCCGTCATTGGCGGCGGGAACAGCGCTGCCCAGGAGGTGGTCTTCCTGGCGGATATTTGCAAATCCGTCACCGTCATTCAGGAGTTTGACCATTTCACCTGCAACCAGCGGGATTATGAGGCCATGATGGCAAAGCCCAATGTCCGTGTGATGCTGTCCAGCAAAGTCACCGCGTTCCGGGGGGAGGATAAGGTGAGCGGTCTTGCCGTGCAGAACCAGCAAACGGCAGCCGTCGCCGAGGTGCCCGTCACCGGCGTGTTTGTTTCCATCGGCCGCGTTCCTGATACCGAGGTGTTTGCCGATGCCGTTGCCTGTGATGAAAACGGCTTCTTCCTGACGGATGAAAACTGCGCCGCCAGCCTGCCCGGCGTGTGGGCTGTGGGGGATTGCCGCAAAAAAACCATCCGCCAGCTCACCACCGCCGCGGCGGACGGCACAATTGCCGCAATCAGCGCGTGCCGGTACCTGGATCAATGATTGGCAGCTTCCTTTGAATCGGCAAGCTGAAATTTGACGAGGAGGGAAACGCTTCTCTTTTGAGTCAAAAGAGAAGCAGAAAACTTCCTTTTAACGCCGTGAAAGCAACAACATCAAACTGAAACAGCAGTGCTGCCACCGCTTCCGGGCAGGCCAGCGAAGCTGGCCCGGCTGTGCGCAAAGCGCACAGGGAAAAGCCTGAAAATTGCCGAAAAACAAGCTTGCTTGTTTTATCGGAAATTTTCAGGCTTTTCTTATGCCCGGAAGCTCTCTGAACGGCATTCAAGTTCCAGGCGCAAATTGTTTGTTGTTGTATCCAAGCCGGTTCGCCGGCTGGCTTCTTTGCAGCTTTCTTCCCCGGGAAGAAAGCGCGTATCCTTCCCTGCCGTCTGCGCATTTTTTATAATTCAGGATTTTCTTGCGGCGACGGCTCCTCCTCGGCTTCGGCAATCTCTTCCAGCAATGCCTGGACAATTTCCGTCGCCTGGTCTGTGCTGACGCACTGCTTGCCCAGCGGGACGTTGTTGGTGATAATGTTGTCCACGCCCAGGGCGATCAGGCGCTCCATGGCGGGCTTGCTGTCAACGGTCCAGGCGTATACCTGCTTCCCCGCCCGGTGCATGCGGGAAACCAGGCTGCGGGTAATGAAGGGGGATTGGATGCTGAAATGATCGGCAGCGCTGAGCCGCCCAATATCCCCGTAGGCAAGGGCCATCACATAAACGGTGGTGATTTCGGGGTCATAGGCCTTTACGTTTTCCAGGGCACGGTATACCTGGGAGGTGATCACGCAATTGGCTTCAAAGCCAGCGCTGCGGATAATATCGATCACGCTTTTTTCAAAATCCTTCTCCCGGCCGGTGGGCTTGAGCTCAATGTTGAGGCGGATGCCGTGCCATCGGGCAAATTCAATGACCTCTTCCAGCAAGGGCACACGCTCATCCGCAAAATCCGGAGAGAAGAAGCTGCCGGCGTCCAGCAGGCTGATTTCCTCCCAGGCGGTTTCCCAGCCTCTTTTGCGCAGCCCTGTGGTGCGGGCCAGGCTGCTGTCATGCATCACATAAATCCGTCCGTCCAGGCTCTGCTGCACATCCAGCTCTATCCAGTCCGCGCCCTGCTCCCAGGCGCCCTGGAACGCCGCCATGGTGTTTTCGGGGTAAAAGGCGGAGGCCCCGCGATGGGCGGTGATCTCGGTGGTGCGCAGCTGCTCAATGTTTAGGTTGTAATGGCCGCGGGAGGAGCGGTAAAACAGCATAGCGCAGGCGGCCAGGGACAGAAGAGCCAGCGCCATGCCCAGCGCCCGCATCGCCTTTGCTTTGCGCGGGTTTGCCGATAAGGATTCCGGGACAGCCATGCCTTTGCCAAACTGCTGCGGATACAGAGCACAGCAGGCAATCAGGCTGACGGGAGCGGAGAAGGCCGCGGTGCCCAGCAGCAGCATGCGCAGGCAGATCATGCCGGCGGTGGCCGCGGATGTCGCATCCCGGTTGCCGGTGACACGGAAAACCAGCCGCAGCAGCAGAATCCCCGCCAGCGCCGTGAGGACATATACCGCCAGCATTGCCAGATGCAGGGCGATCAGCGAAAGCCCGTCCCGCAGCGTTTTCTTGCGGGAAAGGCAGCGCGCGTCCCGAATGCACCGGGCAGGCGTCTGGCCGGTGGAGAAAAAGCAGGGAAGCAGGCAAAACAGCCGAAGGCTGAAATACTCCCACAGCAGAAACAGCGCGGCAAATCCGGCCGTTGCGGCAGGGGAGTAGAACAAAACGGTGCGCACAAATGCAGGAACCTGCACCGTGGCCAGCAGCCCCAGCACAGCGCCGGTGTGAAAAAAGGGAAATTGCAGCAGCAAACAAGCCAGCAGCCGGATGCCGCCCCGCTGCCGGAGCCTCCGCAGGGAGCGCAGGGAAAACCGCAGGGCGGAAAGCAGGCTGCTTTTCCGGCCGTTGGCAGACTGTCCCATCAGATAGAGAACCACCCCGGCATCCACAGCGGCGTACAAGGCAAAGACCGCAAGCAGCAGCAGCGCAAAAAGCAGGAACAGCGGGTTCCTGCAGAAAGCGCCGATGTTCTCGCGGGTGATATACCGATAGCCGGCCAGCCGCATCATGCCGGAAAGGCTCAGGTTCAGGATGGGCGCGATCAGCGCGGCCATGGACAGCTTATAAATGATCTCAAACAGCAGCAGCGGCCTGCGGTTGACCAGCAGCTGCCGACGGATGGAAAGCAGCGTTTTCATAAGGCGTTTTTCTTGGCGTCGGACGGCACGCGGCCGTAAACGCCGGTGGTGATTTCCTGAATATAGGCCTGCCGTTGGGGCATGCCGGCGGAAGCGTTGGCCTGCCGGACGGCACGGCCGGTATCGTAGGTCAGGTAGATGAACTGCAAATCAAAGGGCGCGGGCGACCTTCCCTCTTCGCAGGTCAGCAGGGTATACTGCGCCCGGGGAATGCGGATGCTGTTGCCCACGCTGCCCAGGCTGAACAGGATGCGGTCACCGTGCAGCGGGCGCAGCCCGGCGTGATGGATATCCCCGTATCCCACCGTGTCAAAATCTGGGGCAAACAGCCACTCCAGCGCCGCCTCCGGCTCCCAGGTGCTTTGCAGGGCATGCATCACGGGCCGGCCGTGCAGCAGGCGCAGATGCCGCCCGCTCAGCCAGGCGTGATGCTCCAGGGGCAGCTCGCCCAGCTGCCGCATGCGCTTTTCGCCCAGCTGCGCGTAATAATACTGATCATTCTGCGCAAACTGGCGCAAGGCAATGCCCTCATCCCAGTTTCCGCGCAGGATGACATCGCAGCTGTTTACAGCCCAGTCAAAGGTTTCGGCGGAGGAAGGCCCTTTGCCCACCAGATCGCCCAGACACCAGATCGCATCCACGCCGCGGCGGTCGATATCGGCGGCAACCGCCTCCAGCGCCGGCAGGTTTCCGTGCAGATCGGCGATCAGGGCGATTTTCATTTGCCGGCCTCCCGCACAAGCCACGCAAAGATGCGGCGCTGCTCGGGCAGGCGGCGCTGCAGGGATTCGGGATGCCACTGTACGGCCAGTATGGGCCGGCCATCTGCAGCTTCCATGCCTTCTGTCAGGCCGTCGGGAGCAAAGGCATTTCCCCGCATGCCCGGGGCAAGCGCCTTCACCGCCTGGTGGTGGCGGCTGTTCACCGGGCCTTCGGACAAACCAACGATAGATTGCAGCAGCGTGCCGGCCTCGTAGCGCATCATATGCGCGTCGCCGGCGGGAATGTCATGGCGGGGATGCTCCAGCGTTTTTCCGTACTGCTGGGCAATGTCCTGGTACAGTGAGCCGCCCAGCACGGCGTTCAGAATTTGCATGCCCCGGCATATTCCCAGAATGGGCAAGCCTTTTTTGAGCGCATGCCGAATCAGAATGGTTTCGGCATGGTCCCGCTCCGGGGTCAGTTCGCCGCAGCAGGGCAGGGTTTCCTCCCCGTAGCAGGCGGGGCAAACGTCGTCGCCGCCGGAAAGCAGCAGGGCGTCGCAGCGGTCCAGCGCGGCGCAGAGCCGCTCGCTGTCCTCCATCGGCGGAATCACCACCGGGGTGCCGCCGACGTCGGTAATGGCAAAGATGTAATCCTGGGGAATGGCCAGCCGGCGGTTGGTATTGTCCCAGCTGGGGGTCAGGGCAATGATGGGCATACAATTCCTCCTGAAAAAAGCTAACCGTATTATAACACGTATAGACCGGTTTCGCTACTGCCCGGATGAAAGAAAAAATACGCTGCGGGCCAGACAAAACATTGTCAAGCCTTTGTTTCCATGATAAAATAACATTTGCATCTATTTTACATGGAGGGTGTTTGCGATGGAAATCAAGGCCATGATCGCACAAACGGTGGAGGAAGCGGTATCAAAGGCGTTTCCCGGCGTGGAAACCGGCATACAGTATGAGGCGCTGCTGGAGGTGCCGCCGGACAGCAAGATGGGCGATTTTGCCTTTCCGTGCTTTCGGCTGTCCAAAGCGCTGCGCATGGGCCCGCCCATGATTGCGCAGAAGCTGTGCGAGGCCATTGACCGTCCGGAGCTGTGCCGGGCGGAGCATGTGAACGGCTATCTCAATTTCTTCCTGAACCGGGAGAATTTTGCCCGCGACACCCTGCGGAAGGTGATGTCCGCCCCTGAGCGGTGGGGCGGCGGGGAGGACGGCAAAGGCAAAACGGTGGTGCTGGATTACAGCAGCATCAACATTGCCAAGCGCTTCCATATCGGCCATCTTTCCACCACCATGATCGGCAATTCCCTGCGCCGCATTTATGATTTCCTGGGCTGGAAAACGGTGTCCGTCAACCACCTGGGGGACTGGGGCACCCAGTTTGGCAAAATGATCTGCGCCTATAAGCGCTGGGGCAAAAAGGAAGAGGTGGAGGCCGGCGGCGTGGATGAAATGACCCGCCTTTACGTCCGCTTCCATGAAGAGGCCAAGGAGCATCCAGAATTGGAGGATGAGGGCCGCGCCTGGTTCAAAAAGATCGAAGACGGCGATGCCGAAGCCCTGGAGATTTTCAACTGGTTCAAAGAGGTTACCCTCAAGGATGCCATGAAGGTCTATGATGTGCTGGGCGTCCGGTTTGACAGCTACGCGGGGGAGAGCTTTTACAACGATAAAATGGACCGCGTTATCCGCGAGCTGCAGGATAAAAACCTGCTGGTGGAATCCGAAGGCGCGCAGGTGGTGGATTTGGAAGCGTACAAAATGCCGCCCTGCCTCATCGTCAAGCGCGACGGCGCCACCCTGTATGCCACCCGGGATATTGCCGCGGCCCTGTACCGCAAGGATACCTATCATTTTGACAAATGTCTGTATATCGTGGCCTATCAGCAGGATCTGCATTTCCGCCAGTGGTTCAAGGTGGTGGAGCTGATGGGATATGACTGGGCAAGGGAGCAGCTGGAGCATGTGGCCTTCGGCATGGTGAGCTATGAAGGGCAAACCCTCTCCACCCGGGAGGGCCGCGTGATCTACCTGAACGATCTGCTGCAGCGGGCCCAGGAAAAGGCGCTGGACATCATCAATCAAAAGAACCCGAACCTTGAAAACAAGGAAGAGGTGGCCCGGCAGGTGGGCGTGGGCGCCGTGGTGTATTCCGATCTGCAGAACAGCCGTATCAAGGATATCGATTTCTGGTGGGATCGGGCGCTGAATTTCGACGGGGATACCGGCCCTTACGTGCAGTATACCTTCGCCCGCTGCTGCTCGGTGATGCGCAAGGCGGGAGAGATCGCCGCCGCGCCGGATTACAGCGTGCTGCAGGATGACGAGGCCCAGGCTGTGCTGCGCCTGCTGGCCCGCTTCCCGGAGGATGTGCGGTCTGCCTGCCGCACCAATGAGCCGTTCATGATCACCCGGGCGGTGACGGATATTGCCAAAGCCTACAACAAGTACTATTATGAGCACCGCATTCTGGAGGGCGAAGACAGCGCCCAGGCGGCCCGCGTGCAGCTGACGGACGCTGTGCGCCATGTGATCAAAACCGGTCTGTTCCTGATCGGCATGGAAGCGCCGGAACGCATGTAAGCGGGGTTTCTGCGCAGAATAAAAACCGGATGTTGAAGAAGGAGAGGAAAGGCATGCGCTTTACCAAGATGCACGGGATTGGCAACGATTATTTGTTCATCAATTGCTTTGAGGAATACGTGCCCGATCCTTCGCGTCTGGCGCTGCAAATGTGCCGGGAGCATACCGGCGTGGGCGGCGACGGCATTGTGCTGCTGGAGCCTGCCGACAGCCTGCCCTTTGCCATGCGGATTTTCAACCGGGACGGCAGCGAGGCGGAAATGTGCGGCAACGCGGCCCGCTGCATCGGAAAGTATCTGTATGAGCGCGGCATGACCCAGGAAACGGAAATTGATCTGTACACGCGTTCCGGCATCCGGCACCTGTCCCTGCATCCGGCGGGCGGCCGGGTGGAAACGGTGACGGTGGATATGGGCACCCCGGTGCTGGAGCCCCGGCTGATCCCGGTGGATTTGCCCGGGCAGATCGTGCTGCGCCACCGGGTGCAGGTGCTGGGACAAATGTGGTTTATCACCTGCGTCAGCATGGGCAACCCCCATTGCGTGGTGTTTGTGCGGGATCCCGAGGTGCTGGATTTGCCCACCATCGGCCCGATGTTTGAGCATCATCCCATGTTTTCCCGCCGGACCAATGTGGAGTTCGTGCGGGTGATCAGCCGGGATGTGCTGCAGATGCGGGTGTGGGAGCGCGGCAGCGGAGAAACGCTGGCCTGCGGCACAGGCGCCTGTGCCGCGCTGGTGGCGGGGGTGTTGACCGGCCAAACCGACCGCCGGATTCAGATGAAGCTGGCCGGCGGCAATCTGAACCTGTACTGGAACGCCGAGGATAATCACGTGTACCAAACCGGCCCCGCGGCGTTTGTCTTTGACGGGGACTGGCTGGACGCGTAACCGGGGAAAGGAAGGAAGAGCATGCCCGCGTTAAATCCCTATTTGGCCTCGATGCCTTCCGGCTACCTGTTCCGGGAGATCGGCCAGCGCATTGCGGCATACGAAAGGGAAAACCCGGGAAAGTGCGTCATCAGCCTGGGCATTGGCGATGTTACCCGGCCGCTGCCCGCGGTGGCCTCCCAGGCAATGGCGGATGCGGCCCTGGAGATGAGCACAGCCGAGGGATTCCGGGGCTACGGCCCGGAAAACGGCTATGATTTTTTGCTTCGGGCCATCTGCCGGTGCCTTTATGAGCCCCGGGGCGTCACCCTGGGAACGGATGAGGTGTTTATCTCCGACGGGGCAAAAACGGATACCTCCGCCCTGCAGGAGCTGCTGGCGCCCGAAGCCCGCGTGGCTGTGACGGACCCGGTGTATCCCGTTTATGTGGATACCAATGTCATGGCGGGCCGGGCGGGGGAATACAGAAACGGCATGTGGCAGCATATCGAATACCTGCCCTGCGTGCGGGAAAACGGCTTTGTGCCGCCGCTGCCCGATCATTATGTGGATGCGCTGTATCTGTGCTTTCCCAATAATCCCACCGGTGTTTCGCTCACGCTGAACGAGCTGCAGCGGTATGTGGACTGGGCGCGGCAGAACGGCGCGCTGATCTTTTTTGACGCTGCGTACAGCGCCTTCATCTCCTCGCCGGAGGTGCCCCGCACAATCTATGAATGCCGCGGCGCCCGGGAATGCGCCATTGAGTGCGGATCCTTTTCGAAACTGGCCGGGTTTACCGGGGTGCGCTGCGGGTATACCGTGGTGCCGCAGAAGCTGTACGGCGGCATGCTCAACAGGATGTGGCGCCGTCGATTGGCAGCCAAGAGCAACGGCGTTTCCTATCCGGTGCAGCGGGCGGCGGAGGCTGTGCTGGCGCCGGCGGGACAGCGCGCCTGCCGGGAGAACATTGAGTATTACAAAAACAACGCCCGCGTGCTGCGCAATACGCTGCGGGAAGCGGGGCTGGAGGTGTACGGCGGCGTGGATGCGCCCTATGTGTGGGTGAAAACGCCGTCGGGATGCAGCGATTGGGAGTTTTTGGATTTCCTGCTGCACAATGCCCAGGTGGCCGGTGCGCCCGGAGAGGGATTCGGCCCCAGCGGCCGGGGGTATTTTCGGTTTACAGCCTTCAATACGGCGGAAAACACCCGGGAAGCGCTGCGCAGGATCTGCGCTGTGCTGTGAATTGCGGTGAATACGATTCCGCCTCATAACTGCTTGCACAAACAGAAATGGGGCGGGGAGGATACGCGCTTTCTTCCCGGGGAAGAAAGCTGCAAAGAAGCCAGCCGGCGATGCGGCTTGGACGCGATAACAAACAATTTGCGCCTGTCACTTGCATGTCGCCACGCGAGCTTCCGGGCAAAAGAAAAACCGCAGGTCAGCCGGAAAAACAAACGAGTTTGTTTTTCGGTCTGTCCGGCGGTTTTTCCCTGTGCGCTTTGCGCACAGTAGGGCCAGCTTCGCTGGCCTGCCCGGAAGCGGGGAACACACTCCTGTTTCAGGTTGCGATTGCTGCTTCTGCGGCGTTAAAACGAGGTTTTCTGCTTCTCTTTTGACGCAAAAGAGAAGCGTTTCCCTCCTCGTCAAATCTCAGCTTCTGTTTGCTGCTTTCACGGCGACAAACGGGGTTTCGCTGCTTCTCTCGTTGACGCAAAGAGAGAAGCCCCCCCTTTGTCCTCCTTCCCATCCTATTTCTGTCTGCCGATTTGGTTTTTAAATGATAAATCAGGATAAAAAAGAGGAATTTGCGAAAAAATTACGGATACCTCTTTATTTTATTGCCTTTGTATGATAAAATGACTTGTGGCATCTGTGTTCAATATGCCAAAGTATATGGGGGATTCAATGAAACGCACTGACAAATTGCTGCAGAAGCTGCCGGAGAAAACAGCCGCGCTGCTGCATAACACATCCAATATTTTTTATCTCAGCGGCTATACCGGCGAGGGTCTGCTGCTGGTGGCGCCGGGCATCAATGCCGTGATCACCGACTTCCGCTATGTGGAAGCGGCGCAGAAGCAGTGTCCGGGGTTCGCGGTGCATACCATCCGCACCGGCGTCAGCCATGTGCAGCTGGCGTATGATCTGCTGCAGCAGGCCGGCATCAGCACCCTGGCAGTGGAGGACAATGTAATCACCGTGCGCGGCATGCGCGACATCGAAAAGGCCATGCCGGGGATGGAATTCATCCCGCTGGATTTCAAGCCGGAACGGCTGCGCGAGGTCAAGGACGACGACGAGCTGAGCCGCATCGAGCGCGCCTGCGATATCACCTGCCAGGCCTTCGAGTATATCTGCGGCTTTATTGCCCCCGGACGGACGGAGCGGGAAGTGCAGCTGGCATTGGATTACAAAATGCTGCAGCTGGGCGCGGAGGGGCTGGCCTTTGATACCATCGTCGCCTCCGGCGAAAACGGTTCGCTGCCCCATGCGGTGCCCGGGGACCGGGTTATCGAGGAAGGGGATATGGTCACCATCGATTTCGGCGCGCGCTATGAAGGCTATGACGCCGATATGACCCGCACCGTCGCGGTGGGACAGCCCAGCGATAAAATGCGCAAGATTTACGATATCGTGCTCCACGCCCAGGAAACGGCCCAGGCGGCCATTGCCCCCGGCGTCAAATGCAGCGAAATCGATAAAATTGCCCGGGATATCATCACCGAGGCCGGCTACGGCGAGTGCTTCGGCCACAGCACGGGCCATGGCGTGGGCATAGATATCCATGAGGAGCCCCGTGTGTCCAGCCGTTCCGAACAGGTGCTGGTGCCCGGCAACATCATCACGGTGGAGCCAGGCATCTACGTGCCAGGCCTGGGCGGCGTGCGGATTGAAAACACCTGCGTCGTCACCGAAACCGGCGGCCGCGCCCTGTGCGGTGCATCCAAGGAGCTGCGCATTTTGTAATGCCGCGTCCTTTTGCAACATAAATACGAAAAATGGAGGAATGAACCAATGATCACTGCTGGCGATTTCAAAAAAGGCATTACCGTAGAATGGGACGGCGGCGTATGGACCATCGTTGATTTCCAGCACGTTAAGCCCGGCAAGGGCGCTGCCTTCGTGCGCACCAAGATCAAGAACATCATGACCGGTGCCGTGGTGGAGCGCTCCTTCAACCCCACCGACAAAATGCCCAAGGCCATCATCGAGACCAAGGAAATGGAATACCTCTACAACGATGGCGAGCTGTACTACTTCATGGATCCTGAAACCTACGATCAGACGCCCCTGAATCACAGCCAGGTGGAGGATGCCATCCAGTTTGTGAAGGAAAACACCAACGTGACCATCCGCTACTTCAAGGGCAACGCCTTCTCCGTGGAAGCCCCCAACTTTGTGGAGCTGGAAGTAACCCAGACCGAGCCCGGCTTCAAGGGCGATACCGCCACCAACAACTTCAAGCCTGCCACCGTGGAAACGGGGTATGAACTGCAGGTGCCCCTGTTCATCAACATCGGCGATAAGATCAAGATCGACACCCGTTCTGGCGAGTACCTGTCCAGGGCGTAATCAAGGAGAAAAAACATGAGCAATGTCAATGATCGCGTGGCCTACCTGAAGGGCCTTGCTGAAGGCATGAAGCTGAGCGACGAAACCAACGAAGGCAAGCTGCTGCTGAAAATGCTGGATGTGCTGGAGAACATGGCGGAGGAGCTGACCTCCCTGCGCACGGACCATGATGAGCTGGATGAGTATGTGGAAAGCATCGACGATGATCTGGCTGATCTGGAAGAGTACCTGTTCGACGACGATGACGACGAGGACGACGACGAGGATGATGAGGACGACGAGGAGGATGACGACCAGGTGGTCGTGTATTCCTGCCCGCACTGCGGCAACGAGGTGACCTTTGAAATCGACGGTTTCGATTTTGAAGAGGAAAATCTGTGCCCTGCCTGCGGCAAGCCGCTTTTTCCCACGGATGGGGAAGAGGACGGTCCGTCCGAGGATAAATAAGCTGTAAAGCAATGCAAAAGGCCATCTTCCGGATGGCTTTTTGTCATGTGCATCGGAAAGCGAGGAAGATTAAAATGCAGCTGATTCATGAAAACGCGGGGCCCTTCTTCCTGGAGGGCGGAGAGCACGCGGTACTGCTGACCCACGGCTTCACGGGTTCAGCGGGCCATATGCGACCACTGGGGGATTATCTGCACGGACAGGGCTTTACCGTGCAGGGCATTCTGCTGCCGGGACATGGCACTTCCCTGGCGGATATGCGCGCTTCCAGCTGGCAGCAGTGGCTGGATGCGGAAATGACCGCCGTGCGCAAACTGAAGGAAAAATACCGCTTCGTCACAGTGGCAGGGCTGTCCATGGGCGGCTGCCTGTCCCTGATTGCGGCGGAGCAGACGGATGTAACAGCCTGCGTAACGATTTCGGCCCCCATGAAAACCCAGCAGCGTTTTACCTGGGCCGCGCCGGTGGCGGCGCTGTTTGTGCGGGAGATCATGTGGCAGAATGGGGCGGTCAATGAGAAAACAGCGCTGGATCCCGCCTACAATCACGGGTATCCCGGCATGCCCACAGCCCGTGTATACGATCTGAACCACCTGATGAAGCAGGCCCGCAAAAACCTTTACAGCGTCACCTGCCCCCTGCTGGCGGTGCAGAGCCACGCGGATGAAACCATCAGCGCTGACAGCGCGCAGATCATCTGCGACGGATGCAGGGCGGAAAAGAAAAAAATGGTCTGGCTGGAGGGCGTGCCCCACGTATGCACCATTTCCCGGGAGATGGAGCATATTGGCCGGGAAATGGCCGCCTTCCTGCGGGAAGCGGAGAACGCGTAACAAAACAGCCGCATAGCATGAACCAACCGAAAGGAGGGAAATGCTGTGCGGCTTTTTGATGCCATGCGGCCGGCCATGGATTGGGCCGAAGCGGCCATGCTGCCGGCGGGTATACGGACGCTGAGCGGCGGCGCTGCCCTGCGGCAGGTGCCGGGACTGCAAGGGGTTGAGACGGCTGATGTGCAGGAAACAGCAAAAGCCGCAGCGTCCGGTGCGCTGCCTGAGGAGAATCGGACGCTGCGGCAGGCTGCCTTCCGCCATGCCCTGGAAAAGGCTCAGCGGGCAAACAGCTGGGTTACATACACATATCCCTGGTCATCATAACAAATGCCCACGCCCACGCGGGTCCATTGGCTGCCCAGAATGTTGGCCCGATGGCCTGCGCTGCTCATGAAGGCAGCCTGGGATTTTTCCACCGTGGCGTGATGGGCGATGTTTTCTCCCACGCCTTTGAAGCTGTATCCGAAGAATTTCAGCATATCCGCCGCCTTGCCGAAGGTGGGGGAGGTGTGGGAGAAATATTTTTCGTTTTTCATGTCGCAGGATTTGATGCGGGCAAGGGCGCAAAGCGTCTCATCCAGGGGCAGGGACGCCAGCCCGTTGCTCTCCCTGTCCGCATTGATCAAATTCCAGGCAGAATACTCTTGCGCAGAAACGGAAAGCGTAGTATAATCCCCAACGTCACCGGAAGTTGACGGAGAGCCGGGGTCGGGGGTATGGCCGGGACGCGCTGTTGGCCTGGATGCAGGCGCGGGCGTTTGCGAAGGCCGGACGCTTGCGGCCGGGCTGCAGACAGGATGCTGCCGATAAGGCCAGCCTTTGAAGCCAAACTGGGATGCGGGCGCTCCGTCCGCCAATCCGGACGCGGACAGACAAAGCAGAAATATTGCGACGAATGTCAGGCTTTTAAAACGGTTCATAAGTACCTCCGTAATCAGCAGTGTGCCAGGCGATATCGCCCCTACACTGTAATGCAACCAAATGCTGTCTGTCAATTTGCTTTGCCAATCCTTTGCCATGTGAATTCCTGGCAAATAACATTTTGGAGGATTATTGACGATGACACTGACCAAGTGCCCGCGCTGCGAACTGAACTACATCACAGACGGTGAGCAATACTGCAAAATCTGCCGCCTGGAGATGAAAGGAGAGCAGGTGCGGGATGAAATTGAAATGTGCACCATGTGCGGTGAGCATCCGGCCATGCCCGGCAAGGACATCTGCCTGTTCTGCATGAAGGAAATGAACGGCGTGGAAGATGCGCAGGAGAACGATGACGGCATCGTGGTGACCGAGGATGCGGCCATGGGCATTGACCCCATCAGCGGAATGGATGAGATCATTCCCGAAACAGAGGGGGATGAGGATGAAGCCATGTCCCTGGAGGCCCTCGGGGAAGAGGAAGAGGACGATGAAGACCCGGACGATGATGATCTGGATGACGGCATGGGCGGGAAGCGCAGAAAATGAGAATCTTCGCCATTGGTGACCTGCATCTGCCCGGCGGCGATGATAAACCCATGCAGATCTTTGGCCCGCAATGGGAAGGCCATTGGGAGAAAATCCGCAGCGATTGGCAGTCCCGGGTTGCGCCGGGTGATGTGGTGCTCATTCCCGGCGATATCAGCTGGGCCATGCATCTGGAGGATGCGGTGCCCGATCTGCAGCAGATCGGGGCGCTGCCGGGAAGAAAAATCCTGCTGCGGGGAAATCACGATTACTGGTGGGGCGCGATCACCCGGGTGCGGGATATCCTTCCCCAGGGGATGTATGCGCTGCAGAATGACGCCTTGCAGATGGAGGGCGTCACTTTTTGCGGTTCCCGCGGCTGGAGCATTCCCCAGGGAAACCAGGAGGGGGAGGATGCCAGGCTGTATGCCCGAGAGTTGATCCGCCTGCGGATTTCTCTGGAACAGGCCAGGCGGATGAGCCCCACGGGATATCTGGTGGCACTCACCCACTTCCCACCCCGGGGAGAAGGGGGAGCGGCAACACCGGTTTCCGATTTGCTGGAGGAATTCGCTGTGGATGACGTGGTGTATGGCCATCTCCATGGCACTTCTGTAAAAACCGCTTTTACGGGAGAGGCGGGCGGTGTCCGGTATCACTTCGTATCCTGTGACGGGCTGGGGTTTCGCCTGTATGAAATGCAGCCTAAAGTGGAGACTGAAAGCTGAATTGTGGTTTTAAAGAACATATTATTGGGGAAAAAGGCAGCGTTTTCGCTGCCTTTTTTGTATGAAAGTGGGAAAGGAGTCCTAAAACTGCTTATCGTCTAAGGGATTCAATCGACAAAAGAAATTGGACAGGGAGGATACGCGCTTTCTTTCCGGGGAAGAAAGCTGCAAAGAAGCCAGCCGGCGAACCGGCTTGGATACAATAACAAACAATTTGCGCCTGTAACTTGCATGCCGTCCTGCGAGCTTCCGGGCATAAGAAAAACCGCAGGCCGGCCAAAAAAACAAATTTGTTTGTTTTTCGGCCTGTCCGGCGGTTTTTCGCTGTGCGCAAGCGCACAGCAGGGCCAACTTTGCTGGCCTGCCCGGAAGCGGTGAACAGCACTCCTGTTTCAATTTGTTATTGTTGCTTTTACGGCGACAAACGGGGTTTCTCTGCTTCTCTCTTTGACTCAAAGAGAGAGGAGCCCTCGTTCGTTCCCATCCCCGCCCAATTTCTGCTTTTCATGCAGCAGTTTGGAAGTGAAATATATAGAAATGAGCGGATTCTTCCGGGAGGGAAAAGAAAATCAGGAAACGGAAGAGGCTGCCCTTGTTTTTTAATGAATATATGCCGGTTTTTGTCTCTTTTTTAACAATGGTTCATATTGGAAGACCTTAAATGACAGGAATATCCCCTTTAAAACAGCGCAAAGAAAATTGAAAGACTGGAAAATCACCAAAGAAAAATTAAGTTTTTATGACGCAAAAATATGTTTAAAGCATGCAAAAAATCCGCATATATTTATGCAGTACAACTAAATAATGGCAAGAAAAATTAAGATTTCAAACAGATTTTTTTCAAAATAAAGACTTAAATGAGAACATGTATTCTCAAATGAGAACAAATATTTCAAAATTGTAACGGGATTCTTGCCCAAAGAATTTTCCGCGGTCTTGCAAAACCCAAAAAAGTGGTTTAAAATGGTGATTGAAACCCAGATTGTGCAATAAAGTGGTGGAAAAGGGGGCGAACAGTGTGGAGGAAGAACGCAATGAAGCGTTGACCCCAGCGCAGTCCGCCCTGTTGGAAAAATACCGCCACCTGCTGCATCATGGCTTCCGGGGGGCGTATGTTCACGGGCTGGATGCCAAAGGGCGCATGATCGTGCCTGCGGCCTTCCGCCAGTCGCTGGGCGAGCGTTTCTACCTCTGCCTGACGCCGGATTTCAAGGCAATCGCCCTGTATCCCAAGCATGAATGGGAGCTGTACTACTGCTCTTTGCTGGAGCTGCTGGAAAAGGACATGCGGATGGAGCGGGTGGTCAACCTGTTTTCCAAATACACGTATGAAGACTGTGAGTGCGACGCCCAGGGCCGCGTGCTGCTGCCCCAGAAGCTCCGCTCCCGCTTCCTGGAGAATGCCCGGGATGTGGAGGTAAGCGGCGCGGGCACCCACATCCGCATAATGCGTGCCGAGGATGCTCAGAAGGAAGAAGACCTGTTTGAAGCGGATATTCCGGATGTGCTGGCCTTTGAGGCCGAAATCGCCGGCAGGCGGCACGATTAAGTTCTGAAATACGGGGAAGGGAGGATATACTGGTATGTCGCTGGCAAGAAACCCCAGTATGCCGTACGTGGCGGCCGGAAGGCAAAGCCTGCCCTTTGAGCGCATGAACGTCCGTAGCAATGTCTATGTGCCCGATGCGGATGCCCGTGTGGACTGCGACGGGCGGCCTGCCTATATGGCGCCTGCGGACACGCGCCGCCAGCCGTACCGTATGTCCGTAAAAACCGTGATCATCCTGGTGGCGGCAGCGGTATTTATCCTTTCCATGTTTTATATCTCTGCGCTGGCCAAAAGGGCCAGTGTGTATAAGGCGGGACAATCCATTTATAATGAGATTCAGTCCCTGAACGGCGAAATTGTGGTATTGCGCGAGAAGATCGCCAAGGCCCAGGAGCCCAATACCCTGCGGTATCAGGCATCCCAGCGGCTTGGCATGATTAACAGCGAGGGCGTGGAGCCCATAGAGATCTTTGCGCCCGATACCAGACCCGGCCTGCCGGATTCCTCCCTCTCCGCAGGCCTGGGCCGGACTTCTCCGGATTGACAAGCCAGGAGCGGGCGCATGTATAGGAGGGGGAGCATGCATGCGCGCAGAAATCCTTATACGGCAGAGAATATGGAAGCTGATAATCGTGCTGGTCGCGCTGTTTGGCGTTGTAACGGCGCGCATTGTCAGCCTTGCTGTTATTCAGGGTGAGGAGCTGACTGCCCGCGGGGTGCGGCAATGGACCCGGGAGGGAAAGGTAGCTGCCCAGCGCGGGCAGATTGTGGACAGAAACGGCTCGCCCCTGGCCCTGAGCACCACGGCGTATATCGTCTCGGTGAATCCCAGACAGGTGCAGGACGCGGAAGCTTTTGCGGAAAAGATGTCCGATCTGCTGCAGGTAAACCGGGAACAGCTGCTGCAGAAGCTGCAGAACCGGAATTACGCCTCGGTGCAGATCAAGCGGCAGGTTTCCCGGGAAACGGTGGATCAGCTGCGCGCGCTGTGCGCCCAGGAGGATGCAACGGCGCGCCTGCTGCAGGGAATCAGCTTTTCGGAGGACGCCCGGCGCGTCTATATCCACGGCGCCTTCCTGAGCCAGGCGCTGGGCCTGACCAACGTGGATTCGGTGGGCCAGTCCGGCCTGGAACAGCTGTTTGAAACAGTGCTGGCCGGGGAGGACGGGCTGCTGCTCACCGAGGTGGACAGGAAATCCCGCTTCATGCCGGAGGGAAAGTCCACCTACATCGCGCCCCAGCGGGGCAGCACCCTGCAGCTGACCATTGACAGCAGCATTCAGGCGTTTACCGAGCGGGCCATGCGGGAATGCATTGAAGTCAACAATGCGAAGTCTGTGGCCGCAATCGTCATGGATGTGAACAGCGGGGCCATCCTGGCCATGAGCATGAAGCCGGATTATGACCCCAACGACCCGCCGAGGAATGATGTGGCGGCGCTGACGGAGCTGATGCGCATCACCGCGGTGAGCGATGCCTATGAGCCCGGCTCCACCTTCAAAAGCCTCACCTGCGCAGCCGCGCTGGATGCCGGGGTTACCCGGCCGGAGGATACCTTCCGCTGCTCGGGCGCCATCAAGGTGGACGGCGATACCATCCGCTGCTGGAAGAACAGCCATGGCGCTGAAACGCTGGCGGAGGGCCTGCAAAACAGCTGCAACCCGGTGTTTGTCACCCTGGCGCTGCGGCTGGGCACCGAAAGGCTGTATCAGTATCTGCGGGCCTTCGGGCTGGGGGTGCGCACCGGCATTGACCTGCCGGGGGAAAGCGCCGGCATCCTGATCAACAGCCGCTATGTGAAGTCGGTGGATCTGGCGCGCATCGGGTTTGGCCAAAGCGTGGCCGTCACCCCCATTCAGATGATCACGGCCTTTTCCGCGGTGGTCAACGGCGGGCGGCTGATGAAGCCCCACATCGTTTCCGCCGTGCTGGATGAAAAGGGAAACGCCGTGCAGAAAACGGCGGCGCAGGTGGTCAGTGTGCCCATCAGCCCGGAAACCAGCGCCACCATGCGGGATTTGCTGGAACAGGTGGTTGCGGTGGGCGGCGGCCATAACGCCTTCATTGAAGGCTACCGGGTTGGCGGAAAAACGGGCACGGCCCAGGTGTATGTGGACGGCCGGGTATCCAATTCCGTACACATCGGCTCCTTTATCGGGTTTGCCCCGGCGGATCAGCCTCGGTTTGCCGTGCTGGTCATCGTCAACGCCGCGGATGTGCCGGTGGATTACGGCGGAACCACGGCAGCGCCCTTTGCCCGGCAGATCATTGAGGATACGCTGCGGTATCTTGGCTATCAGAAAACGGGCGAAGGGGAGCAAAAACGGGTTCAGGTGCCGGATGTGACGGGGATGTCCCTGGAGGATGCGGCCCGTATCCTGCGGGCGGTTCCGCTGAAATGGGAAACGGACGGCGTCAGCGATACGGTGACGGCCCAAATGCCCGCTCCCGGTGCGCAGATGCTGTCCGGGGGACAAATGATGCTCTATACAGCGCCCCAGGAGGCCGTACGGCCGGATGTGATGACCGCTGTGCCGGATGTGCGGGGCCTGAGCGTGGTGGAGGCCAGCCGGGCGCTGCGGGCCAGGGGATTGGAAATCCAGCTGGAAGGCAGCGGCGTGGCTGTGCGGCAGATTCCCGCCGCGGGCAGCTATGCCGCCCAGGGCAGCACGGTGCAGGTGCTTTTTGAAATGCCGTAGGGCTGCGGCAGACGGCAGATCAACGGCACAGAAACATTGAAGGAGAAGCAGCATGAAATTGACGGAGCTTGCGCGCGCCTGCGCGCAGTATGTAACAGGAACAAGAGGGGATTGTGAAGTGTCCGTTCCCTTTATGGACAGCAGGGAACAGCACGAAAACGGCCTGTTTTTCTGTATTTCCGGCGCTCGCTTCGACGCCCATGATTTTGCGGAGCAGGCGGTGAAAAACGGCGCCTCTGCGCTGGTGGTTGAACGCTTCCTGCCGCTTTCCGTGCCGCAGATTCTGGTAAAAAATGTGCGGGAGGCCTTTGGCCCGATGTGCGCCGCGATGTACGGATACCCCGCGCGCAGCATGAGGATGGTGGGCATTACCGGCACAAAGGGGAAAACCACCTCCAGCTACCTGCTCAAGGCGGTGCTGGAAGCTGCCGGCATGAAGGTGGGGCTGATCGGCACCACGGGCAATATGATCGGCAGCACAAGCATCCATGGGGATATGACCACGCCGGAGGCCAATCATCTGCAGGCGCTGCTGCGCCGGATGGCGGACGAGCAGGTGCAGGCGGTGGTCATGGAGGTATCCGCCCATGCCACAGCCATGCATCGGGTGGACGGCATCCTGTACGACATTGGGTGCTATACCAACCTGTCCCAGGATCATCTGGATTTCTTTGGCACCATGGAAAACTATTTTGAGGCAAAGAAGGATTTCTTTACCCCGCGGTTCATCCGCCGGGCTGCCCTGAATGTGGATGATGAAACCACCGGCCGCATCCTGCGGGATCTGCAGGTGCCTTGCCTGCGGTACGGCATCAGCATCAATGCGGATGTGTTTGCCCGGGATATTGAAATCACCGAAAACGGCGTGTCCTTCCGGCTGTGCGCTGCCGGCCAGGGGGAGCAGCCGGTGCACATGCACCTGACGGGCATTTTCAATGTCTATAACGCGCTGACGGCGGCCGCCGCGGCGCTGGAGCTGGGGGTATCCCTGGCGGAGATCGTGCGCGGCCTGGAAAGCGTGCAGGCCGTTCCCGGCCGGGCGGAGATGCTGGATATCCACACCCCGTATAAGGTGCTGCTGGATTATTCCCATTCTCCCGAAGCGCTGGAGAACATCCTGAAGGCGGTGCGGGATTTCACCAAAGGCCGGGTGATTGCGCTCTTTGGCTGCGGCGGTGACCGCGACCACGGAAAGCGGCCTGTGATGGGAGAGATCGGCGGACGGCTGGCGGATTACTGCATTCTCACCAGCGATAATCCCCGCAACGAGGATCCCTATGCCATCCTTGCCTCCATCGAAGAGGGCATCCTGCGCACCCAGTGCCCGTACACGGTGATCGAAAACCGCCGGGAGGCCATCCGCACGGCGCTGCAGATGGCCCGGGAAGGGGATATGATCATCCTGGCCGGCAAGGGCCATGAAACCTATCAGGAAATCCGGGGCGTCAAGCGCCCCTTTGACGAAAAGGTGGTTGTGCGGGAGCTGCTGCGGGAGCTGCAGCAGGACAAGCCCGCAAACTGATTGAAGGAGCGATACGCATGCTATACATGATTGCAGCCGCCCTGCTGGCAGCCGCCATGATGCTGGCGCTGATGCCGGGGTGCATCCTGCGGCTGAAAAAACTGAAGTTTGGCCAAACGATGTACGAACTGGGCCCGCAAAGCCACCTCAACAAAAAGGGTACGCCCAATATGGGCGGCATCGTCATGGGCCCGGTGACGTTGGCCACCGCGCTGGCGATGATGCTGATTGCCCATGCCCGCAGCGGGTTTGAAAAGTTCTGGACGCTGGGCAACGCCCTGTGGGCATTGCTGCTTCTGGCGGCGGGCTGCATGCTGCTGGTGGGCTTTGCCGATGACTATATCAAGGATGTAAAAAAGAACCACGAGGGGCTGAAGCCCAAGCAGAAGATTGTGGGCCAGGTGGCGCTGGGACTGGCGTTTTCCGTGTGGGCTTATTTCCATGTGGGCAGCGAGGTCATCCTTCCCTTTACGCATAAAACCTGGGATTTGGGGATTTTCTATATCCCGCTGATCACCCTGACCGTGCTGTTTATGACCAACAGCGCCAACCTGCAGGACGGCCTGGACGGCCTGCTTTCCACCGTGACGGTGGTGGGCATGGCGGCCTTTGGCGTTATCGCTTACCTGCTGGGCGGCTCCATGAATCACCTGGCCTGCGGCGTGCTGGCGTTTGCGCTGGCAGGCGCGGCGGTGGGGTTCCTGCGCTTCAACCATTATCCCGCGCAGATCTTCATGGGGGATACGGGCAGTATGTTCATCGGCGGCGTCATGGTGGGCATTGCCGTGGTGCTTAAAGTTGAGTTTCTGCTGCTGCTGATCTGCTTCACCTGCGTGATGAGCTCGGTATCCGTCATCCTGCAGCGGTATTATTTCAAACTGACCCACGGAAAGCGCATTTTCAAAATGTCGCCCATCCATCATCATTTTGAAATGTGCGGCATGAAGGAGACGCAGATTGTGCGCATGTACGGGCTGGTTACCCTGGCCCTGTCCGCCCTGGCTGTGGTCTCCCTGATTTCCTGGTTCTGAATTTCTATGAATTGCCGGAGGTAACTGTCATGGATCGCTCTGTCTGGCAGAATAAACGCGTGCTGGTGCTGGGCATGGCCCGCAGCGGAATTGCCGCGGCGCAGCTGCTTTGCCGATATGGCGCAAAGCCCATTCTGAACGACAGAAAAACAGAAGCGGAGCTGGGGGAGGCGCTGGCGCCCCTCCGGGAGCTGCCCTGCACATGGCGCCTGGGGGAGGATGCGCTTGCGCTGCTGGACAGCTGCGACGTGCTGATGATCAGCCCGGGCGTTCCCATTGATTCCCCCATCGTGCTGGCTGCGCGGGAAAAGCACATCCCTGTGACCGGCGAACTGGAAATTGCTTCACAATTGGCCGATGGCACTCTGGTGGCCCTGACCGGAACCAACGGCAAAACCACTACTGTTTCCCTTTTGGGCGAAATCTACCGTGCGGCGGGCAAAATTGCCTATGTGGCGGGCAATGTTGGTTATCCGTTGTCTGCTGCCGCCATGATGAGCCGGCCGGAGGATATGCTGGTGGCCGAGGTTTCCTCCTTCCAGCTGGAAACCACGGAAACCTTCCACCCCCGTGTCGCCGCCGTGCTCAACATTACGGAAGATCACCTGAACCGCCATTACACGATGGAGAATTATATCGCCGTGAAACGGCATATATTTGACCGTCAGAATGGCATGGACACGGCTGTGCTGAACGCGGACGATCCGGCCTGCCGTGCCATGGCGCAGGGGCTGAAAGCCCAGGTGGCCTGGTTCAGCCGCACCCAGGCGGTGAAACAGGGTGCATTTGTGAAGGATGGCAGAATCACCATCCGCTGGCATGACGAGGAAAAGCCGGTGTGCGGCGTGGAAGAGGTATACATCCCCGGCCCGCACAACACGGAAAACGCGCTGGCAGCCGCCATGATGGCCTATGCCTCCGGCGTTCCCGCGGCCGTGATTCGTCATGCGCTCCGCACCTTCAAGGGCGTGGAGCACCGCATTGAGTTCGTGCGTGAGCTGGACGGCGTGAAGTGGTATAACGACAGCAAAGGAACCAATGTCGATTCCACCATCAAGGCCGTGCAGACCATGCGCGCGCCCACTGTGCTGATTCTGGGCGGGTCCGATAAGCATGTCCCCTTTGATGCGCTGGCGCAGGAAATCGTCCGCAGCGGCCAGATCGCAAAGGTGGTGCTCTGCGGCGCCACGGCCCCGCTGATCGAAAAGGCGCTGCTCGACGCCGGGTATACGGCCATCACGCATGCGGAAAAGTATCCGGAAATGGTCCGGCTTTGCCGCACGCTGGCCGTGCCCGGCGGCAACGTGCTTTTGTCTCCTGCCTGCGCGTCGTTTGACCAGTTCAGCGACTATGAACAGCGCGGGCGCGTATTCAAGCAACTGGTGAATGAACTGATCTGATCGCATCTTCGTCTGAAAGGAACGCAGGCATGACCAACGCTGTCGTCCTGCCAAAGAGAAAACGCAGGCCGGTGGACAAGACGCTGCCTGTGATCATGATTTTGCTGCTGATGATGGGCCTGGTAACGCTGTTCAGCGCCACCTACTATAACGCCCAGGATGGCGGGGACGCGCTGTCCGAGGTGAAAAAGCAGCTGTTCGGCATGGCCATCGGCTTTGTGGCCATGCTTTTTGCATCCCGGATTCCGCACTGGTTCTGGGGCAGGCATCAGATTGCCCTGGGTGGGTTGGCGCTCAGCGCCGTGCTGCTGGTGCTGGTGATCATCCCGGGGGTGGGGGTCTATGTAAACGGCTCCCGCCGGTGGCTGCGGCTGGGGCCGATATCCTTTCAGCCCAGCGAGCTGGCCAAGTATGCCGTGGTGCTGTTCGTTTCCCTGGCGCTGGCTGCCCGGGGCAAACGGGTGCGCAGATTCTTCAGCGGCATCCTGCCGGTGCTGGCGGCGCCCGGCGTTATGTTTTTGCTTATTCTGGAGCAGCCCAATCTGTCCACCGCGGGCAGCATTCTCATCGTCAGCGTCATCCTGGTCATGCTGGCCGGGGCGAAGTGGCGCCACCTGGCTGTGCTGGGGGCAGGTGGCGCTGTGGTGGGGGCCTATTATGCCTGGAGCGCGCCATACCGCCGCAGGCGGCTGCTCTCCTTCATGGATCCCTTCGCCTCCATGAGCGATGAGGGGTATCAGCTGTCCCAATCGCTCATTGCCTTTGGCTCCGGCGGCCTGTTTGGCATGGGGCTGGGCAGCGGGCGGCAGAAATATGCCTATCTTCCCTACCCGGAAAGCGACTTTATCTTTGCCATCGTGGGGGAGGACTTCGGCCTGCTAGGCTGCATTGCGGTCATCCTGCTGTTTATTGCCTTTTTGTTTGCCGGCATGCGCATTGCCCTGACCTGCCCGGACCGATTCGGCTGCCTGCTGGCTGCCGGCATCACCAGCATGATCTGCGTGCAGGCGTTTATCAATATGGGCGTGGTGGTGGGTATCCTGCCCACCACGGGGCTGCCCCTTCCTTTTTTCAGCGCAGGGGGAACTTCCCTTTCCATCACCATGGGCGCGGTGGGGGTGCTGCTGTCCATCAGCCGCACCTGCGAGCGGATGGCTTAGCGGGCTATCACCTTATTTTCCATGCGGCATAGCATGAAAGCATGGAAAACGGAGGTGAGCGCATGGAAGGATTTTTGGTGCGCGGCGGCGAAAGATTGAAGGGCAGTTTGCGGATGGATGCGGCCAAGAATGCTGTGCTGCCTATTCTGGCGGCGTCTATTCTGGCGGACAGCGCATCGACGATTATCCGCTGTCCCCGCATTGCCGATGTGGAAAGCATGCGCGGCATATTGGCGTGCCTGGGATGCGCATCCCATTGGCAGCAGGAGGGGCTGCGGATTGAAAGCGGCAGGCTGGCATCGGATGAAATGCCCGAGCACCTGAGCAAGCGCGTGCGGTCGTCCATCTTTCTGCTGGGCCCCATCCTGGGGCGTATGCGCAGCGCGGCGGTGGTATATCCCGGCGGGTGCGAGATCGGGCTGCGGCCCATTGACCTGCACCTGAACGGCCTTCGCCGCATGGGCGTGCAGATTGAGGAAGCCGGGGGCGTTCTTCACTGTGACGGCAGCAAAATGCACGCCGCGGACGTGCACCTGGATTATCCTTCCGTGGGCGCCACGGAAAACGTGATGATGGCGGCCGTGCTGGTAAAGGGTCGAACCACCATTACCAATGCCGCCCGGGAGCCTGAGATTGCGGATTTGCAGGCATACATCAACGCCATGGGCGGCCGGGTGCGGGGCGCGGGGTCAGCCACCATTGTGATCGATGGTGTTGATGCGCTCCACGGCGCGGCGTATGAGCCCATGCCCGATCGCATTGCGGCGGGAACTTACCTGTGCGCCGCGGCCATCACCGGCGGGGAAATCACCCTGAACGGCGTTCGGCCGGAAGACCTGACCGCCGTGCTGGAAAAGCTGCGGGAAATGGGCTGCGCCATTTTAGAAGCGCCAGATTCCATTTATCTTTCCGCGCCGGAGCGGCTGAGCGCCTTTGATCAGCTGCAAACCCAGCCTCACCCTGGCTTTCCAACGGATATGCAGTCCCAGATGCTGGCGCTGGCATCCGTGGCCAGGGGAAGCAGCGTGATTGTGGAAAACGTGTTTGAAAACCGCTTTGCCCCGGTGGGCGATCTGTGCCGCATGGGCGCCCGGATGCGCATATCCGGCAGGGCGGCCTTTGTCCAGGGCGTGGAAGGCCTTCGCGGGGTGCATGCCCAGGCCCGGGATCTTCGCGGGGGCGCGGCGCTGGTGCTGGCCGGCCTGCGGGCGGAAGGGGAGACGATGATTGCCGGGGCAGGGCTGATTGACCGCGGCTATGAGCGGATGGAAGAAAAGCTTTCGGCGCTGGGGGCGGATATCCGCCGCGTTCCGGCGGAGGAAATATCGATTTGATTTGGATGGAGTAAAGGCATGGAAAACCCGAATCTGCAGCCGGAGACGGAACAGAATCAGCCCGGCGTAACGGTGGGGGAAAGCTACGGGACGTATCAGCGTCCCTCCCGCCGCGGGCATTATACCGTGATTGCGGTGATCGTTATGCTGACGGTTGCCGCCGTCTTCGCGCGCAGTCAGTGGCTGCGCATCCGGCATGTGGAAATCAGCGGCCTGCGGGATACGCCCTTTGAGCATGTGCTGCAGCTGGCGGGAATCAGCGAAAAAAGCACGTATTTCAACCTGAATGAAGAGAAAATCCGCCGCGGCATTGAAAGCGACCGCTACCTGCAGTTCCTCAGCATGGAAAAAATATGGCCCAACAGCCTGATCCTCAATTTGCGGGAAAGGCAGCGGCAGGCCAATATTGTGTATATGGGCGTGCAGTTCACCACATCCTCGGATGGCATGGTGCTGGAAACAACCTCCAATATCACGCTGGACAACGGCTGCGTGAAGGTGACAGGCCTGAACGTGCGCGATATCCGGGTGGGGGCAGTGCTGGTGTGCCAATCCTCCCTGCAGATGGAGGCCATGCAGCAGGTGATGGACGAATTGGAAATGCAGGGCGTTATAGGCGACGTGGCTGAATTGAACCTTTCCTCCCTGGAAAGCATATATCTGGTGACGCTGGATGGCTACACAGCCAATATCGGCGATACGGAGGATCTGCGCGCGAAAATCGGCACCGTCCGCGCTGTGGTGCAGGAGCTTCGGCGGCGGGGATTGGCCGGCGGAATGATCGAGGCAACGGTGCCGGGACAGGCGTCATACCGCCCGATGCAGTGATTTTTACATCATTTTTGAAGAAAATTATTAAAAAATGCGCGGAATGGCCGCGAAAACACTTGCCAAATTATCACAAAAAGGTTACAATTAAGTATCCTAATGACAATGAGCGCATTTGGCATAATGCCGTGCGGTCATGACAGCCTGCGCTGTACGATGTTTGGGGGATGAAGGGCGAAATGAAGAACACTGTTACGGCAATTGATTTTGGCACCAGCAAGATCGTGGCCCTTGTGGGCGAAACGAGCGGACGCCAGCGCTGCGATATCGTGGGCGCGGGCTTTGCCAACTATGCCGGTTTCGCGGATGGACAGTGGAATGATCCCGCCGTGCTCAATGGGGCCATCGCAGATGCCGTGCACGAGGCGGAGCAGCAAAGCCATGTGCATATCCGTGAGGTCAGCGTGGGCGTTCCCGGAGAGTTCTCCAGGGTGTATACGGTGGAAACCAAGCTGGACCTGCAGGGCGCCGACCCCCATGTGACCGTGCGGAATATTGAAGATCTGTTCCGCAAAGCCGTGGACGAGCTGGGCCAGGTGCGCGGCGTAATTATCCATCGCAGTCCTGCCTGGTTTATGGTGGATGACGGAAAGAAAACGCTGGAGCCCATGGGCATGCGCGGCAGCTCGCTGCGCGCGCTGGTTTCCTTTGTGGTGGCGGATCAGTTCTTCCTGGATGATATCAGCGAGCGCTTCCGCGCCATGAATATTGTGGTCAACAGCTTTTTCTCCGCTCCTGTGGGACAGGCTATGCTTTTTGTGCCCGATGAGGAACGCGACCATACCGCCATCCTGATTGACGTGGGCTATCTGAATACCGAGGTCATGGCCGTGGAAGGGGATGCCATCATCTTCCATAAGGTGCTGCCCATGGGCGGCGGCAACATTGCGGCGGACTTGGCCTATGGACTGGACATTCCTTTGGATTCCGCGGAGAATATCAAAAAGGCGTATGTCTTTGGCGTTTCCGCCGGGGAGGAAACCTTTACGGAGCCTGACCGGGACGGCGTGAATAAAACCTTTACCCGGGAAGAGGTGGCCGAGGTGCTGGAGCCCCGGGTGGAGGAGATTGCCGAGGCCATTCACGATGCCGTCAAGGGCAGCGGCGTGCGCCTGGGCAGCTGGTCGGTGGCTTACCTGACGGGCGGCGGCCTGGCCATTAACCGCGGCGCGCGGGAGTTCCTGTCCGCCAAGCTGGATCGCCCGGTGCGCGATCTGCCCCGCAAAACGGGCAAAATGTCCAGCCCCATTTATACCAGCGCGCTGGGGGTGCTGGATGTGACCATTGACACACTGATCAACACCAACGCCAACCGCGGTTTGCGTGCGTTTTTCAACAATCTGTTCGGCGGCTGACCGGCTGCCGTGTACCAATAAAGTGAAACCGGGAGGGTCGTTATGCTGGAGCTCCAAATGGAACAGGAACAAAGCTTTGCCTCAATAAAAGTTGTAGGATGCGGCGGCGGCGGCAATAACGCTGTGAACCGCATGGTGGATGCCGGACTGCGCGGCGTGGAATTTATCGCGGTCAATACCGATCGCCAGGCGCTGGGCCAATCCAAGGCAGGCGTAAAAATCCAGATCGGCGAGAAGCTGACCAAGGGGCTGGGCGCCGGCGCTGTGCCGGATATCGGCCGCCGGGCGGCAGAGGAAAGCCGTGAGGAAATCGGCGCGGCCCTGAAGGGGTCTGACCTGGTGTTTGTCACTGCCGGTATGGGCGGCGGCACGGGCACGGGCGCTGCCCCTGTGGTGGCGGAGGTTGCCCGGGAGCTGGGCTGCCTGACCATCGCCGTGGTAACCAAGCCCTTCCTGTTTGAGGGCAAGCAGCGCATGAAGAATGCCGACCTGGGCATCAATGAGCTTAAGCAGAGCGTGGATACCCTGGTGGTGATTCCCAATGATCGTCTGCTGCAGGTGGTCAGCAAGGGTACCACCATGCTGGAAGCCTTCCGCAAGGCGGATGATGTGCTGCGCCAGGGCATTCAGGGCATTTCCGATCTGATTGCCGTGCCTGCCGTGATCAATCTGGACTTTGCCGATGTGCGCACCGTCATGGAAAGCGGCGGCATGGCCCACATGGGCATCGGCACGGGCAGCGGCGAAAACGGCATGGTGGCCGCCGCCAAGGAAGCCATCAGCAGCCCGCTGCTGGAAACCAAGATCGATGGCGCCCGCGCTGTGCTGATCAACGTATCCGGCGGCGCCGATATGAACATCATGGATGTAAACGAGGCCGCCAGCCTGGTGATGCAGGCCGCGGACAGCGAAGCCAACATCATCTTCGGCGCCAACATTGATGAAACGCTGAAGGATGAGGTGCGCATCACCGTGATTGCCACGGGCTTTGAAAAAACGCCCTTCCCCACTCGGGAGCCCAAGGGCAAGCGCCCCGGCGCCCGCCCTGTTGCCGGCACATACGGCATGGCCAGCGCGGCGGTAAATCCCTATGAGCACCGCGCGGCGGAACCGGCGGCGGAGGATGCGCCTGCGCCCCTCAACACCTATGACGCGGACGCTTTCGCGCCCAGCGCGGCCCGTCCCGCTGCCCAGCGCCCCGTGATGAACACGCCCTTCATGCCATCCTATGCTGTGCCGCAGTACAATATGCCCCAGCAGAATGCCGCGCCCCAGTTCAATATGCCCCAGTATCAGGTGCCCGCTGCGCCCACTGCTCCTGCAGCGCCTTCGCAAAGTGAACCTGTTGGCAGTGAGAAGGATGATTTGGGTGTGCCTGCCTATCTGCGCCGGAAAAAGTAAACAAAGACTTTTCAAGCCGCTGTCACAGACAGCGGCTTTCTGATATCTTGAGAAAAAAGATCGGGACTGATGCAGCGGTATGATGACGGAGAGCTTTGAATTCCTTTCCACAGACGATTTGAGGGACGATGAAATCCTTCTGCGCCTTGCGGCCGCAAAGCCGGCCAACGCGGAAATGGGATATGTTCCTGCCTATCAATTTGATATTTGTTTGCTGGACGGCACGCCGGTGGGAACATGTGACCTGCGGGTGGGTTATTCCAGCCGTCTGCGTATAGGCGGCAATATCGGTTATTCTGTGGATGAACCGTACCGCGGGCGCCATTATGCGGCCAGGGCTTGCCGCCAGCTGCTTAAGCTGGCCGCCCGGCATGGGATGGAGTATGTTGATATCACTTGCAATCCGGACAATGTGGCGTCCGCCCGCACCTGCGAACTGGCCGGGGGAAGATTGCTGGGCCGAGCGGATGTGCCGAAAGACCACGATATGTATGCGCGCGGAGAACGGCAGGTTTTGATTTACAGATTTGATACCATTTCACTTCCAAATAACTAAATCCGCATACAGGAATTGGTCGGGAAGGGAAACGCTTCTCTTTTGAGTCAAAAGAGAAGCAGAAAACCTTCTTTTAACGCCGTAAAAGCGGCAGCCGCAACCTGAAACAAGACTGCCGTTCCCCGCTTCCGGGCAGGCCGGCGAAGCCGGCCCTGCTGTGCGCAAAGCGCACAGGGAAAAACCTGAAAATTGCCGAAAAACAAGCAAGCTTGTTTTGTCGGAAATTTTCAGGCTTTTCTTATGCCCGGAAGCTCTCTTGCCGACGTTCAAGTTACAGGCGCAAATTGTTTGTTATTGTGTCCAAGCCGGTTCGCCAACTGGCTTCTTTGCAGCTTTCTTCCCCGGGAAGAAAGCGCGTATCCTCCCCGTCCGGATTCAGCCTTTTGGATGATAAACAGTATAAGACCGCATAAATGCATACAAAAAGGGCCCCAGTGGCCCCGTTATATGTTTGAAAACGATGCGATTCACTCCCTGCCCTTCACCATGGTCAGGGCAATCCGCTTCTTTTTTTCATCTACGCTGACAACCCATACTTTTACCACATCGCCCACTTTCACAATTTCAGAGGGGTGGCGGATGAAGCGTTCCGCCATGCGGGAGATATGCACCAAGCCATCCTGATGCACGCCGATATCCACAAAGGCGCCGAAATCAATAACATTGCGGACGGTGCCGGTGAGCTCCATGCCGGGCTTCAGATCTTTCATGTCCAACACATCGGTGCGCAGCACGGGCTTGGGCAGTTCATCGCGGGGATCTCGACCCGGTTTTTGCAACTCGGACAAAATATCGTTCAGTGTGGGCAGCCCCACGTCCAGCTCCCCGGAAAGCTTTTCCAAGCCGTATTCCCTGGCCCGCTGATCAATACCGGGAATGCCGCCTTTTCTGAGCTCCTTGGCATCATAGCCCAGCGTATCCAGCAGCGCCTTGGCCGCGTCATAGCTTTCCGGGTGGACAGCCGTGGCGTCCAAGGGATTTTTGCTGTCCATCACCCGCAGAAAACCGGCGCATTGCTCATAGGCCCTGGGGCCCAGCTTGGGCACCTTTTTCAAGGCCACCCGGGAAGGAATGCCGTTTTCTTCCCGGTAGGCGACAATGTTCTTGGCCAGCGCCGGCCCGATGCCGGCCACATGGGACAGCAGCTCTGCCGACGCAGTGGATACCTCCACCCCCACCAGGTTCACACATTGTTCCACCACGCCGTCCAGGGCGGCGGAAAGCTCGTTTTGCTTCAAATCGTGCTGATACTGTCCCACGCCGATTGCCTTGGGCTCAATTTTCACCAGTTCAGCCAGCGGATCCTGCATGCGCCGGGCGATGGATACGGCACTGCGCTGGGTAACGTCAAAATCGGGAAATTCCTGCGCGGCCAGCTTGCTGGCGGAATACACGGAGGCCCCTGCCTCGCTGACGATCACGTACGCCACCCCGGGAAGCTCCGGCAAAAGGGAGGCGATAAACTGTTCGCTTTCCCGGGAGGCGGTGCCGTTTCCGATGGCAATGGCGGTAACGCCGTATTGGCGAACAAACCCCTTGATCAGCCGGGCGGCCGCCGCCTTGGCGGCCTCCTGCCCCGGCAGGGTGAAATGGCCCACGCCTGTATCCAGCACCTTTCCGTTCTCGTCAACCACGGCCAGCTTGCAGCCCGTGCGGAAGCCCGGGTCCACCCCCAGGGTCACTTTCCCCTTGATGGGCGGCTGCAGCAGCAGCTGATGCAGGTTCTGGGAAAACACTTTGATGGCCTGCGCATTGGCGCGGTCTGTCAGCTCGTTGCGGATTTCCCGCTCCAGGGAGGGGAAAAGGAGGCGGTTCCAGGCATCTTCCCCGGCGGCGGATACCTGCTCCGACGCGGCAGAACCGGGGCGGACAAAGGCGCGCTTGATGGCAAGCAGCGCTTTTTCCTCCGGGGCAAGCAGCGTGACCTTGAGAAATTCCTCCCGCTCGCCGCGGTTGATGGCCAGGATACGGTGCGCCGCCATGCGGGGAACAGCCTCGCTGTATTCGTAATACATGCTGTATACGCTATCCTCTTCCTTGGCAGCCCGGGTTTCAATTACGCCCTCCCGCAGCAGCAGTGCCCGCAGCTCCTTGCGCAGCGCGGCATCGTCGCTGATCTGTTCCGCCAGGATATCCCGGGCGCCGGCCAGCGCAGCTTCCGCATCGGGAAGCTCCTTATCCGGATTCACGTATTTTTCCGCTTCGGCCAGCGGATCTCCCTTGGGCAGCTGCAAACTCAGCCAAAGAGCCAGCGGCTCCAGGCCCCGCTCCTTGGCAATGGTGGCCCGGGTGCGCCGCTTGGGCCGGAAGGGACGGTAAATATCCTCCAGCTCTGCCAGCGTCCGGGCATCGGAAAGCTGCTGGCGCAACGCGTCGGTCAGCACATCCTGCTCTGCCAGCGCCTTTTCGATTTCCTCCCGGCGCTTTTCCATGCTGCGCAGGTATTCCAGCCGCTCGGCCAGCTCACGCAGCACCTGGTCATCCAGGGAGCCGGTGGCTTCTTTCCGATAGCGGGCAATGAACGGGATGGTATTGCCGGCGTCCAGCAATTCAATAACAGCCTGCACCTGCTGGGGACGCAGGGAAAACTCCTTGGCGAGAATCGCAACAAAATCCATACGCTGATATACTCCCTTTCTGCCTGTCAATCCAGCTCGGCCAGCATTTGCCCCGGGTTTTCGGCGGCCTTCACTTTCCCGAAGGCCTTTTCGATCACACCGTTTTCGTCAATCAGATAGGTGGTTCGCACAACGCCCATGGTTACCTTGCCGTACAGCTTCTTTTCCTGCCATACGTCATACGCCTGAATGACGGAAAGCTCCGGGTCGGACAGCAGGGGAAAGGGCAGCCCGTATTTTTCTTCAAATTTTTTGTGGGATGCAACCGTATCCTTGCTGACGCCCAGGATGACAGCGTCCTTTTCCGAGAATTGGGGATACAATGCGGCAAAGGAGCAGGCCTGCTGGGTGCATCCAGCGGTCATATCTTTGGGATAAAAATAAAGGATAACGCGCTTTCCGCGAAACTCCGCAAGGGAACGGGGCGTTCCGTTTTGATCGGGCAAGGTAAATCCGGGCGCTTTGGTTCCTGGCTGAAGCATGGCATAAACCTCCTGTGTGCAATCAATTGTTTTGAAAAGGACAGAAAGCCGTTGAAATCAACCGGCAAATAACCGATTTCATTATAGCAAAGAAGCCATCCGAATGCAAATTGAGCAACCTGAGCCGCGGCAGCGTATATGCCAAATCTTCCCGCCGATACAGGGGCGCATAAAAGGTGTTTCCATGGAAAAAATGAAGATGGTTGACAGAAAGTAAGGAGGCGCTGCATTTGAAAGCGACAGGCATTGTACGCAGAATCGACGAACTGGGCCGTGTGGTGATTCCCAAGGAAATCCGCCGCACCCTTCGCATTCGGGAGGGTGACCCGCTGGAGATTTATACGGATCGGGATGGAGAGGTCATTTTAAAAAAGTATTCGCCCATTGGCGAGATGTCCTCCTTTGCCAAGGATTATACCGAGTCCATCTTCCGCTCGCTGGGCCATATCGCCTGCATCGTAGACCGGGATCAGGTGGTTGCCGCCAGCGGCGTCAACAAAAAAGAGCTGTGGGATAAGCCCATCAGCCATGATCTGGAGCAGGCCATTGCCAGCCGCCAGACGCAGACGTTCAACCGCCAGCTGGGCGGCAAGGCCATGTCTGTGACCAATGAGGATGATAACAACGGATACACCGCGCAGGTGGTGTCGCCCATTATCGCGGATGGAGAAGCCATCGGCGCCGTGCTGCTGCTTTCCAGGGAGCAGGGCGCGAAGATGGGGGATACGGAAATCAAGGTAGCTGAAACGGCCGCCGGAATTGTCGGAAGGCAAATGGAACAGTAAAAAAAGCCGCCCTGTCGATGGCAGGGCGGCTTTTCTTAGTCGGGAAGCGCGGTTTACTGCGCTTCGCTGCCGGATTCCAGCTTGTTTTCCTGGCCGCAGTTGGCATTGATGGCAATGCGGCGGGCCTCCTTCTTGGGAACGGGCTGGAGCTTGGGCAGGGTGACATACAGGATGCCGTTCTTGTGGCTGGCCACAATGCCCTCCTGGTCGATGCCCTCCAGGCTGAAGGACCGGGTGACATGGCCGTAGCGGCGCTCGCTGTAGCAGTTGCGTTCATCCTTGTGCTCTTCGTTCAGCTCCGCGCTGATGGTGAGCGTATCGTTTTCAACGCTCAGGTCAATGTTTTTCTCATCCACGCCGGGAAGCTCCGCCTCCAGCAGATAATTGGTATCGTTTTCCCGGATGTCCACACGGAACCCGGCGTTGCCGCCCATCCAGTCGCTCATGTCAAAGAAGGAACGGAAAAAGCGGTCGTCAAAAATAGAGGGAAACATTTCGCCGTTGCGGGGCATGGTATGATGAGAACGGAAAGGAATCATGGTATACATATAAGTGCGCCTCCTTTATTGATCCGGTTGGATGTGATCAGGGGATATTCTTTCCTGATCACGGCTTTATTATACGCATAAGGTCAGAAAAGGTCAAAGTCAATAAAAGTCAAAGAAAGTCAGAAAGCATAAAAGAAAAAGCTATATGCTTCGAAAATCGAATATAATCAAAGAAAATCATTGTAATTCATTGAAATTCAATAATAATAAAAGATGAAACGTTATCTGTGCAGGCTTTTGCATGGTCTATACTTGTCCGGCAACAGGGGAATGTGGTATAATTAACTGAGCAGAAAAAATATGGAAGGGATGGGAGAAAACGGTGGTCGTTATCTTCGATCCGGAAGGCATTCTGATCGATACAAGCCGATGCAGGTATGATTCCTGGGCCCAGATGGCCCGGGAACAGGGGATTGCTTACGATACAGCGCTGGATGCCCAGCTGGCAGGCATGGAGCAGGAGGGACGGCTTTCCAGCATTCTCAGCCGGGCCCATCGAATGTATTCTCCTGCGGAGCAGCTTGCCTTGCTGACCCGGCAGAGCGATCTGTTTGATGAGGAGCTGGCCCGGCAAGGCGATCAGACGCTGCGGTACGGCGCGGTTCAGATGCTGAAAGCCCTTCGCTCCCGGCAGGTGCGGATGGGCGCTGTTATGACCGGCGGCCTGCCGGGCAGGCTGATGGCGTTCGTATCGGCACAGCGGTATTTTCACGTGATATCCCGCAAGGAGGGAATAGAGGCGCAGCTGGAGGACGTGCGGAAAAAACTGAACGCAGCCAGTGCGGACTGTCTGCTGGTTACCGTGTATCCGGACAGCGCAAAGATTGCCCAGGCAATGGGCATGCAGGCCTTGCTTTGCGGGCACGCGGAAGAGCAGGAGATTATCCTGCAGCAGATATTGACCATGGTTCCGCTGGATACAGCGGTGAGCCATTAAAGGAGGATTTTATGCTGGATCAAAGAATTGCGCAGGATGTGATAGACTGCGCCCTGTCCACCGGCGGGGATTTTGCCGAGATTTTTTATGAGGACCGGGTAAACAACACCGTGTCCATGCGCTCCGGCAAGGTGGAAAGCATCAACAGCGGCCGTCTGCATGGGGCGGGCGTACGGGTGTATCTGGGCTTCCGGGGGGTCTATGTTTATACCAACGATACCACCCGGGAGGGGCTGCTTGCCTGCGCCAGGCGCGCGGCCAGCGCGCTGCATGCGGATGCCCGGGTGACAGCGCAGCCCCTGAAGGCAACCCAGTATGCAAACAACAATCCGGTGGGTATTTTGCCCGCATCGGTAAAAACCGCACAGAAAATAGAAAAAATGCGCGCGGCGCAGGCTGTGCTGCAAACCTATCCGGAGGTTGTGCAGGGTACCGTGCGGTATACGGACAGCGAGCAGCGGGTTTGGATTGCCAACAGCGCGGGGCTGTTCACCAGGGATACCCGCGTGTATACCCGCCTGTTTATTACCGCCATTGCCAGCAATGGCACAGAGAACCAAACCGGCTCCGAAGGCCCCGGGGCGCTGCAGGGGTTTGAAGTGTTTGATCAGCGCATCGACCCCGAAAGCGCCGCCAGGAAGGCAGCCGAGCGCGCCGTTACCATGTTGCATGCGCCCGTCTGCCCGGCAGGCGTGATGCCTGTGGTGATTGAGAATGGCTTTGGCGGCGTCATCTTCCATGAGGCCTGCGGCCACAGCCTGGAGGCCACCAGCGTGGCCACCGGCGCCAGCGAGTTCAGCGGAAAGCTGGGGCAGCAGATTGCGGCGCCCTGTGTCACCGCCCTGGATGACGGCACCATGGCCAACGAGTGGGGCAGCGAGAACATCGATGACGAAGGAACGCCCACCACCCGGCTGGTTCTGATTGAAAACGGCATTCTCAAAAACTATATGGTGGACCGCCTGAACGGACGCCGCATGCAGATGGCGCCCACCGGCAGCGCGCGGCGGCAGGATTACAGCTTTGCGCCCACCAGCCGCATGCGCAATACCTTCATCGCGGCGGGCAAGGACGATAACGACGAGATGATCGCCACCATGGGGGATGGGCTGTATGCCAAATCCATGGGCGGCGGCTCTGTGAACCCCGCCACAGGGGAATTCAACTTTGCCGTGCAGGAAGCCTACCTGGTGAAGGACGGAAAAATCCATCATCCCGTTCGCGGAGCGTCCCTGATCGGCCGCGGCAGCGAGCTGCTGATGAAAATTGACCGGGTGGGAACGGATATGCAGATGGCCCAGGGAATGTGCGGCAGCCTGAGCGGCAGCGTGCCCACCAATGTGGGCCAGCCCCGCATCCGTGTCAGCGCAATCACCGTGGGCGGCCGATAAGGAGGATAAAATGGAAAAGGAACTTTTTATTGAAAAGCTGCTGAAGGCTGCGCTGGATGCCGGCATCGAGGCTGCCGAGGTGTTTACCTCTTCCAGCGATTCCTTCCGGGCCATGTCCCATCACGGCGAGGTGGATAACTATTCCGTTGCCAGCCGCAGCGGCCTGAGCCTGCGCGGCCTATATCAAGGGAAAATGGGCTATGCCGCGACGGAAGCGCTGGATGAAGAGGCCATTTCCCAGCTGGTAACAGGGGTGAAGGAAAGCGCGGAGCTGGTGGAGGACGACGCCGTACAGGAAATTTACAAAGGCGACGCCGAATATCCCCGGATCGACAACTATTCGCCGGCGCTGGATGCCGTCAGTGAGGCGGATAAGCTGAAGCTGCTGCTTGAAATGGAGGATAAAGCCCTTCACTGCGGAGACCCGCGCATAAAACAGGTCAATTACAATATGGTGACCACCCGCAGCGGCGCATCGCGCATTGTCAATACCTACGGGCTTCATTTGAGCCAGCGGGACAATATGATTGTGGCTTATGTATCCGTGGTTGCCAAGGAAGGCGAGCGGGTGTCCACTGGGACAGGCTTCGCCTGCGGCAGGGATTTTGCGGCGCTGAGCGCTGAAAAAATGGCCAAAGAGGCTGTGGAGGAGGCGCTGTTCAACCTGAATGCGTCCCCTGTGCCCAGCGGAACGTACCGTGTGATCATCGACCGCCGCTGCATGCCGGATCTGCTGAGCGTTTTCAGCAGCGTCTTTTCGGCGGACGCGGCGCAGCAGGGGATGTCCCTGCTGGCCGGCCGCGAAGGGGAGCAGATCGCTTCCGAATGCGTTACGCTGATGGATGACCCGCACATGAAGGATGGCCTGGCTTCCTGCGGGTTTGACGCGGAGGGCGTGGCCACCCGGGTGAAAGCCGTTATTGAGAACGGACGGCTGACCACCCTGCTGCACAATCTTAAAACAGCGCGGAAGGCGGGCGTTTCTTCCACCGGCAACGCCAGCAAAGGCGGATATGCTTCGCCTATCGGCGTTGAGCCCAGCAATTTTTACTTTAAGCCGGGAAAGAAGTCCCTGGAGGAGCTGATGGCAGACATGCAGGAGGGCCTGGTGATCACGGAGGTCAGCGGCCTGCACGCAGGCGCCAACCAGGTCAGCGGCGATTTTTCCCTGCTGGCCAAGGGGTATACAGTGGAGGGCGGAAGGAAAGGCCGCGCGGTGGAGCAGATTACCGTGGCTGGCAACTTCTATACCATGCTGCAGAACATCCGGGCCATTGGCAGCGATCTGGAGTTTGTGGGCTCTCCCGTTGGCAGCCCCTCGGTGGATGTGGGCGAAATGAACATCGCCGGCGCCTGACAGCGCAGCGCAGCATTCCCGTTTGGCAATGTTTTCCGGGAATAACGGAAAATCGATTGAAGAAGAAAAAAGCGGCTGGATAATCTATCCAATCAGGCTTCTTTCTGGTATAGATTGGCAGTTTTTTGGGGAATCTTAACCTCTTTTGAGCCGTTTTATGGGCAGCGATGCAAAAAGCACCGCAAATCAAAGGAGGGAGTTTTCCATGAAAAACTCGAAGAAATACGTTCGTACCATATCTGCCGCGATGTGCTCGGTGCTGCTGCTTTCCGGCATGCCTGCCCTTGCGGAAAGCTATGCAACCGTGCGCGGCGGCGGGCTGAACCTGCGCCAAACGGCCTCCCTGGACGCCAAGGTGCTGGGGCAGTATCCCACCGGAACCTGGATTGCCGTGCTGGAGAACAATGGCACCTGGAGCAAGGTTTCCGTTGACGGAAAAACCGGATTCATGATGAGCCAGTATCTGAATGCCAATGCGGGCGGCAGCACCATGTATGTCCGTACCAATACGGGCATCGGGCTGAACCTGCGCACGGCTCCCGGCATGCAGGGGGACATTATTACCAGCTTTAAGCCGGGCACGGCGGTCAAGGTGCTGAAGAAGGGCACCGGCTGGTATTATGTGTCTGTCTGCGGTCAGGAAGGCTATATGAGCAGCAAATTCCTGGCAGCACAAAACGCAAGCTATACCAAGCCTGTCGCGCAGCCCTTTACGGCTGAACTGAAGAACATCAACGGCGGCAGCATCGTGAATTTCCGCCTGTATCCTGGCATGAAGACTAAGATCATCCGCACGTATCCCGTCGGCACCAAAGTGACCGTCCTCGAAAAAGGCGAAAACTGGTCCAAGGTGGAAATTGACGGGGTACAGGGCTATGTAAGCACCTACTTCCTGAAGTGATGATGGTTTCCCTGCAGCGGATAAAGGGGATGATGCCGCACAAAAGCGCATTTTGACCGGGTTCTTTTACTCCATATCATTACACAGGGATTTCGGAAGGTATCCTTTCCGGAATCCCTGCTCCTATTTGCAGGGGAACGTTCAAGACCTCCGCGATTCGGGGCCCTCCGGTCCGTCCTTGCTAAAAACAGCCGCACAGGGTCGTTTTCTGGCGGACGAAAAGGAACGGAGGCTCTTCAAAGAGAGAAGAAAAGGGGGGGGGGACGCTTCTCTTTTGAGTCAAAAGAGAAGCAGAAAACCTTTTTTAACGCCGTAAAAGCTGCAAACGCAACCAGAAACAGAAGTGCTGTTCCCCGCTTCCGGGCAGGCCAGCGAAGCTGGCCCTGCTGTGCGCAAAGCGCACAGGGAAAAACCGCTGGACAGACCGAGAAAACAAACGAGTTTGTTTTTCGGCTGGCCTGCGGTTTTTCTTATGCCCGGAGCTCTCTTTGCGCAGTTCAAGTGACAGGCGCAAATTGTTTGTTATTCCGCCCAAGCCGGTTCGCCGGCTGGCTTCTTTGCAGCTTTCTTCCCCGGGAAGAAAGCGCGTACCCTCTCCGGAAAGTATGGATTCGGCTTTGCTCAGGTCTGGATTTTCAGCATCTGTTCCAGCAGGCCGTCATCCTCAAACACCATGATATCCCGAACGCCCAGGCTGACCTGCTGCCCATCCTTCAGGTTTTTGAACTCATAGCCATTGGCGATGACCCGCACCAAGGTATCGCCCACGCGGACGCGGCAGTCATCCACATCGCCCAGATAATACTGGGCTTCCAGGGTGCCGTTCAGATCGCCGTGCTCGGCAAAATAGATGTTTTCAGGGCGGACGGCCACCTCCACTTTGCCGGTGCGGGGGCCGTTATAGGGAAGGGACTGATTGCCCATCTGCGGGAAGACGATATGCCCATCCCGCACTTCGCCCTTGAAGAAATCCACCTTGCCCAGGAAGTCCGCCACAAACTGATTGGCGGGTTCATTGTAAATCTGCTGAGGGGTGCCGCTTTGCTGCACCACGCCCCGGTTGATCAGGAAAATGCGGTCGCTCATGGCCATGGCTTCCGTCTGATCATGGGTGACATACACCACCGTGATGCCCAGCTGGCGCTGGATTTCCTTGATTTCAAAGCGCATGGACTCCCGCAATTTGGCGTCCAGGTTGGACAGCGGCTCATCCAGCAGCAGCAGCTTGGGGGCGGCCACCAGGGCGCGGGCCAGGGCCACGCGCTGCTGCTGTCCGCCGGACAGCTGGTTGGGGAAGCGCTGGGCGTATTGGCTCAGATGCACAATTTCCAGCACTTTTTCCACGCTTTTGCGGATTTCCGCCTTGGGTTTCTTGGCAATGGTCAGCGGATACGCCACGTTGTCATATACGTTCATGTGCGGCCATACGGCATAGCTTTGGAACACCATGCCGATGCCGCGCTTTTCCGGAGGGATGAAGGTTTTCCCGCCGGATACCAGCTGATCGTCAATATACAGTTCGCCCGATGTGGGCTTTTCAAAGCCGGCGATGATGCGCAGCATGGTGGTTTTTCCGCAGCCGGAAGGGCCAAGGAGGGTGATGAATTCTCCTTCCTGAAAGGTTTCGTTGAACTCCTTGAGCACCACGTTGTCCCCAAAGGCCTTGGTGATGTGTTTAATCGTTACAGTTGCCATCAGTATCGATCCTTTCTCAGATGGAGAATTCGCCCTTGGTCAGGCGGTTGAGCACAAAGTTGAGGAATACAACGATCATCAGGATACCAAAGGCCATGGCGCAGCTCATGGGCTGGCTGGTGAATGTCCAGTATTCATACAGCTGGAAGCCGATGGTCTTGGTGGTGCTGGAATACAGCAGCGTGGTCATGGACAGCTCGTAAAAGCTGGGAATGAAGATCAGGAACCAGCCGGCCGCTATGCTGGGAAAAATCAGCGGGCCGGTGATCTTGAACATGGTGCGCGTCCAGCTGGCGCCGGAAATCTGGCTGCATTCCTCCAGGGATACGTGAATCTGGCTCATGGCCGAAACCACGGTGCGCATGCCCATCATCAGGTATTTGATCAGGTAGGCGATGATCATAATGTAAGCCGTGTTGTAGATATTAATGCCAAAGTTGCCCTTCATGGTCATGATCAGCCCCAGGGCGATGACGACGCTGGGCGTGCCGGAGCCCAGGGTGATCAGAAAATCAGGCACCTTGCGGCCGCGAATGCGGGTGCGCTGCAGCAGATAGCTCATGGTGCAGGCGATGATAATGCCCACTGTGGCAGTAACGGAGGCGAATATCAGGGAGTTCTTCAGGCTGTTGACCGTTTCCACACGGCCAAATACCGTTTTCCAGTTGCTCCAGGTGAAGTTGCCGGGGTTGAACATGCTCTTGCCCACGTCAATTTTGAAGGACGTGGAGAAAATGGTGGCAAAGGGAATCAGGATGACGATCACGGCGAAGAGGGAAACAAGCGCCGTCAGCGGAACGCGCCAGGAGCGCAAATCCACAATGGCGGGCCGGACGGACTTGCCCGATACCGTGATATACTGGCGCTTGGCCAGCACAACATCCGAGATAAACAGAATGATTACGGCCATCACCATCAGGAATACGGCCATGCCTGTGGCGTCGTTCAGCCCCTGCTGGCCCAGCGATACGTATTCCACAATGCGCGTGGTAACGGTGTGCACCCGGCCCGGGCTGCCGATGATGGAGGGAATGCCGTAACAGCTGGCCGCGCTGACAAACACCAGCAGCGCGCCGGAAATCAGCGAAGGCATCATCATGGGCAGCGTGACGGTAAACAGCGTTTTCAGCGGGGAGCTGCCGGAAATGCGGCTGGCCTCTTCCAGCGAGGGATCCATTTTCTCCATGGCACGGCTGATGGTAATGAAAGCATAGGGATAATAGAAGCTGGTCAGCACCCAGATCATGCCCGGCAGGGAATATACGTTGAGCGGGCCGGAATCACTGCCCAGGCCAAACAGTACCCGCAGCCACTGGTTGATGGTGCCCACGTTGGGGTTCAGCAGGCGCAGCCAGGCCATGGCGCCCACATAAGGCGGCACCATGTAGGTGAGCACAAACAGCGCGCGGAAAAACTTCTTTCCATACAGGTTGGTGCGCCCCACCAGCCAGGCCAGAGGGAAGGCAATCAGCGTTCCCAGAATCATGGTGGCAAAGGCGGCAATCAGCGTGTTTTTCAGCGCGTCCAGGTTCAGGGGATAGGTATACAGCCGCTTGAAGGTTTCCAGGGAGAATGCGCTGTCCGGGAAGAATGCCTTGATTATCATATAAACCAGCGGCATCAGCTGGAACAGCAGCAGAAAATCGACAATGGCCAGGATAATGATCCACTTAAAGTCGATGATCCAGGTTTTATCGCCCATCATCAGCAGGGTCAGCAGCAGCGCGTCCAGGGCCAGCACAATGCCGATCAGGATGGCGGTGCGGCTGTTGCTCACCACCAGCTGCCATAGCCAGGATACCTCATTGCGGGCGATCATGCGGAAGGCATCCAGCTGCACCGCCTTGTCGCGCACGCTCTTTTTGAGGGTATTTACGTTGTCCGTGGCTTTGCTGTTGGCGGCATCATTGCTGACAAAGTATACCTGCATCAGCATGGCCTGCCGTTCTGTGCCGGTCAACTCCCCGACGGATTTTACGGCGGCCTCCGGAACCGGCGCGGTTTCGTCTGCGATGGCTGCAAGCAGCTGCATGCGGAAGGGCCCGGCCTGCTTCTCCGCAATGCCCATGATGTCGCGCCTGTTGGCCGTGCTCACCTTGGGGCCGTTGACCACGTAGGTGGTATACAGCAGCTTATACAGCAATTCGCTGCGCGCCTGGTCATTTTGCACTTCGGCAAGGATTGCGTCCAGATTTGCCGTGCTGCCGGCTTTTTGACTTTCCCATACGGCGGCAGTCAAACTGTACGCAGCATCATCCACTGCGCTGCGCTGGGCCGGCGCTAAAGCGTTCAGCTGAGGAGACAGCTTGCTTTTCCAGGCAGTATTCACTTCCTCTGCCAGTTCGTGAATGGCGTGATAGCCCGTTTCTGAGCTGAACCCGGAACCACCGTATTCCTGTATGCCCATATATCCCAGCACGATTATGGCAATGCCCAGCAGAAATACCAGTGCCAGCACCATTTTGGTGATGGCAGGGGTGCGATCCCGCTTTTGGATTCCACGCTGCAGAGCGATTGCAGTTTTCATCCGCATGCACCTCTTTGATAAAAAAGATCGAAAATATCGGAAAGGGGGGAAGCCGCATCACGGCTTCCCCCGGAAGCGCCAATGGCCGATATTACTTAGTGGTAACGATCTCGGTCCAGGCGGTGTTGATGGCTTCGCGGTTGCGGAAGGCATTCTCCCAATCCACGCCCAGATCCTTTTCGATCAGGCCGTCGGTGTCCACGGACTCATAGGGGATCTCCTTCATGCCGGCGAACACGGAGTGCATGTAGCCGTTCAGGATCAGCTTCTGGGCTTCCTCGCTCAGCAGCCACTTTTCAACGGCCTCGCAGGCTTCGATGTTCACATTCTTGGAGTGATCCTCGGCCACGGTCATCACGGTGGAGGGAATCAGCACCACGCCGTCTTCAGGATAGATGCACTTGAGGTTGGTGATGGGGTTGCCGGCGTCGGCGGCTTCCTTAAGCACCTTCAGCACGGATTCCTCCAGGATCATAATGGCGGCGCACTCGCCCGTTTGAAGCTTGGTCAGGGCGGTGGAGCCGGACTCGATCATAACCTCGTTGGCGGCCAGGCCCTGCAGGAATTCCTTGCCATAGTGGTCATCCTGCGTCAGGGAGGCCACGGCGGCATAGGTGGTGCCGCTGGTCAGGGGGTTGCCCATGGAGATCAGGCCCTTGAGGGCGGGATCATAGGCGAAGTCCTTGAAGGTCTTGGGGATATTAACGCCCTTGGCAGCCCAGTCGGCTTCCATCTCAGGGTTATAGGCCAGCACCATGTTGCACACGCGCACGGGATACCAGTAGCCTTCCTCGTCATAGGGGAAGCGCAGCAGGGTATCGGGGTTTTCGATCTCGATGGGCTGCAGATAGCCGGCGTCCTTCAACTCCAGGGAGAAGGCGGGCTCAGCCACCAGCATCATGTCGCAGCCCAGAGCGCCGGTTTCCATCTCGCCGTAGATCTTGGTGATCAGGGAGCTGGTGCCGCCGTAGAAGAAGAAGCTGCCGTCATTGCCGGGTACCAGGTTGGGGAATTCAGCCTTCAGGGCTTCGTCCATCATGTCGATAACGAATTGGTACATGGAGGAATAAATGACGAGTTCGCCTTCAACATCCTCGTTGACGGCCAGCGCGCTGGCGCCCATGGCCATAACCATGATCAGCGCAAGGATAAGTGCAAGGATTTTCTTCATAGCATATGATCCTCCGTTTTTATTTTTCCCGATTCCCAATCCAACCGGGTCTCTGGTAAAATAATAGCATAATTTATGCATTCGCGCAAGATGTATTTTGCCGTTCGCTTCTTTTTTGTAGGTGATGCGAACAAGTTAAAAAATACAGAATAGCATGATTTTTATACTGTTGTTTATTATCTATAAAATAAAATCGACGAACAAAAATTGGACGGGGAGAGGAGAACGAACGGGGGTTCTTCTCTTTTGAGTCAAAAGAGAAGCAGAAAACCTCCTTTTAACGCCGTAAAAGCTGCAAGCGCAACCTGAAACAGAAGTGGCGTTCCCCGCTTCCGGGCAGGCCAGCGAAGCTGGCCCTGCTGTGCGCAAAGCGCACAGTGAAAAACCGATGGACAGACCAGAAAATGAATGCATTCATTTTCTGGCTGGCCCTCGGTTTTTCTTTTGCCCGGAAGCTCTCTTTGCGCCTTTCAAGTTACAGGCGCAAATTGTTTGGTTTTGTGTCCAAGCCGGTTCGCCGGATGGCTTCTTTGCAGCTTTCTTCCCCGGGAAGAAAGCGCGTATTCCTCCGTCCAATTTCTGTTTGTTATTTGCAGTCGTTGAGATTACAAGCTTTGAGCAACAAAAAGCCCCTGTGCCCGGACGGCACAGGGGAAGGGAATTGTTCTTTATTGATTCTCGGCTGCCTGGCTTGCGAAGGTATTATCCACAAGTGACGCAAACGCCACCCGCTCAGACAGTTCACCCGCAGTTTCCATTACTGTTTCCAGCCGCTCCAGCGCTTCCTCCTTCATGATGGGCGTGCGGTTCCAGGCTTCAATGCCGCGATAGCGGGCCACCACCTGGGTCAGCACCTCCAGGGACGTGTCGGGAAACTGATGCAGCAGCGCAGATGCCACGGCCGCATCGTCGTTTTCGTAGACCCATGCCTGGGCCCGGGCGATGGCCCGGGTGAAGCGCTGCACGATGTCCGCCTTTTCCCGCAGGTAGCTTTGCCTGGCAAAGTAAGCCGTATAGGGGATTTCGCCGCTCTCCTCACCAATGGAAGTCAGCACCACGCATTGTCCCGCCAGCTCGGCTTCGGTGGCAGTGGGCTCAAACAGCGCCACGTAGTCGGCATCCCCGCCGATGAAGGCACCGGCCATCATGTTGAACTGCACGGAGGTATCCACCACGGCGTCTTCATAGGGAATGACGCCGTGCTGTTTCATCACATATTCCAGCGTCATTTCGGGCATGCCGCCCTTGCGGCCGCCAATGATGTGCTTCCCGCGCAGGTTTTCCCAGGAAAAGTCCTCCTGCTCTCTGCCCACCAGGAAGGAGCCGTCCCTGCAGGTCAGCTGGGCAAACACCTGGGGCGCGTCCTCATGCTCCGCCAGCAGCACATAAATGCAGGCTTCCGGTCCGGCCAGCCCGATGTCCGCTTCCCCGGTGAGCACGGAGGTCATCACTTTGTCCGCGCCGCCGCCGTTGATCAGCTCCACCGCCAGTCCTTCCTCCTCAAAGAACCCCAGCGCCAGGGCGGCATATTGCGGCGCGTAGAATACGGAGTGGGTGACCTCGCTCACCCGGATAGGCGTAAGTCCCTCCGCCGCCCCGCAGACCACGCCGGACAGGATAAGAAGTGTCAGCAGTACTGATGCGATTCTTTTCATGCAGATCCTCCCAAATGCTTTTTCAGCGTCCGCTCCAGCAGCAGCACGCCCTGATACATGACGGCGGCGGCAAGGAGCAGCAGAATGACGGTGGCCATCACCAGATCCATTTTGAATACCTGGGAACCGTACACGATCAGATAGCCCAATCCCGCCCTGGAAACCAGAAATTCCCCCATGATTACGCCCACCCAGGACAGCCCCACATTGACCTTGAGCGCATTGACAAAGGTGCCCGCGTTGGCGGGAATCACCAGCTTCGTCAGCGTTTGCAGCCGGCTGGCGCCCAGGGTGCGCATCAGGTTGATCTTTCCCGTGTCCACGTTCAGGAAGCCGCTGTGCACCTCCAGGATGGTGACGATCAGCGAGATGGCCAGGGTCATGGCAATGATGGCCGCAGGCCCCGCGCCAATCCACACGATGAAGATGGGCCCCAGCGCCGTTTTGGGCAGGGAGTTGAGCACCACCAGGTACGGGTCGAGAATGCGGGAGAGGGTGGGAAACCACCACAGCAGGATGGCAATCAGCGTTCCCAGCAGCGTTCCCAGGGTGAAGCCCACCACCGTCTCAAGACAGGATACGCCCAGATGCCGGAAAAGATCACCTGAGGCGTGCAGGTTTTGGAAAGTTTTTAAAATGCGGCCCGGACTGCTGGTGATGAATGGGTCAATCCATTTCAGCCGCGCGGCTGCTTCCCACAGGAGGAGCAGAAAAACCAGCAGCGCGATCTGCGCCGCCAGCACGGCCCGGCGGGCGCGGACGCGCTGTCTCAGGTATTGCGCGCGCTCTGCGGAAAGCAAATCAGCCACTGATTTCCAGCTCCTTCCAAATATCGTTGAAGTATTTGTGAAACAGGGGATGCTCCCGGCGCTGCAGCGGCGTGAGCCCGGCCAGCTCCGCCAGCCTATGCACGCGCTTCAGCCTCCCCGGCCGGGCGGACAGCACAGCGATGCGGTCGGACATGCTGATGGCCTCGGCAATATCGTGGGTAACCAGCAGCGCCGTTTTGCCTTCCCGGCGGATGATGTCGTAAATATCCCCGGCCACGCTGAGCCTGGTCTGATAATCCAGGGCGGAAAAGGGCTCATCCAGCAGCAGAATGCGGGGGTTGGTGGCCAGGGTGCGGATGAGCGCGCAGCGCTGGCGCATTCCGCCGCTGAGCTGGGCGGGAATGCAATCCGAAAACTGAGATAATCCGTACCGGGACAGCAGGTCCCGTACAAACTGCAGCTGTTTGGCGTCCCTTCTTCCCTGTATTTCCAATCCCAGGGTGACATTATCCCATATCGTGCGCCAGGGAAACAGCTGATCTTTCTGCGGCATGTAACCGATTTTCCGGCTGACGCCGCGGCAAAGCTCGCCATCCACCCGGATTTCCCCGCCGCTGGGCGCCTCCAGCCCCGCTATGATGGATAGCAGCGTGCTTTTGCCGCATCCGCTGGGACCGACCAGACTGATAAATTCTCCTTCCTGAATGGAAAAGGTTATATCCTGAAGCGCGCTGATCTCCCCTTCCGTGGATTGATAGAGCTTCCGCACGCCTTGAATGTCCACAATCAAAAAGGTCCCTCCTTTCCGTTCATGGGCATCCTATGACGGAAAGGAGGGAGGGGTGCGGGGGAAAGGGGCTTATTCCGCCCAGGGATAAAACAGCTCATCGGTTTTCAGGTACGCCGCTTTTCCGTCTGTGAGGGAATACAGCTTGCTGCAAACGTCTGCTTCATCCGCTTCCCGAATCATCAGCTCCGCATTCACAGAAGCCTGAAAATCGGCTTTTTCCAGCTGCACGGGGAGGGACTGCAGGGCATAGCTGAATTTATCCCACAGGGCATAGGGCACATCAAACAATACGCGCACGCTTTTTTCCATTACGGAAACCTGCGCCGCGTCCAGGGCAATGGCGCAGCCTTTGGTATAGGCGCGCACCAACCCGCCGGCGCCCAGCAGCACGCCGCCGAAATACCGCGTGACCACCACGCAGCAATTGACCACGCCCCGGTTTTTCAGCACCTCCATCATGGGCAGCCCGGCGGTGCCGCCGGGTTCGCCGTCATCGCTGTACCGCATGATGCCGGCGTTGACGCCGATGATGTAGGCATAGCAATTATGCGTGGCGTCCCGGTGCTTTTCCCGGATTTTTTTCAGAAAAAGCAGCGCTTCTTCCTCTGTTTCGCAGGGACAGACATAGCCGATGAATCGGCTTTTGTTGATGATGATCTCATCGCTTGCGGCCTGCCGGATGGTTTTGTAGCTTGTCATTTTTTCAATATATCCAATGTATGATTGCTCACGCCGATGAGATCGGGCCGTTCGCAAATGGAGAAATGATAGGCAAGGAACGCTTCAAATACGGGTTCCGACCAGGCGTCGATCTGGTTCCGGATATAATGGACGAATGTATCTGTGCCAACAAGCTGGATGCGCTTCAGCCCGCACAGCGCATTGAGACGGTCAATATCCTCTACGCGCACCATTCAAACAAATCCGCAGGCGTGGAAATGCACTTGAAATCGGCCGTCAGCATCTTTTTATCCAGACAGTCCAGCATGTTTTGCCCGTCGTCCTTAAAGCAGAACTGAATCATGGTGGCTTCATTCATGCAGTATGCCGCAAAAAGGATGCCGCCGGGCCGAAGCACGCGCTTTGCTTCATTGAGGACGGCGCACTTGTCCGCATCGGTATACAGATGATACAGCGGCCCAAGCACGAGCACGGCGTCGTAGCTGCCGTCGGCAAAGGCGGATAAATCCATGGCGTTGCCCTGGGGTGCATACTATCAACTGTAAGGAATTGTTTATGGACGCAAAGGAGGATAACGCCATGACGCAGTACAACAAGATCACCGCGCTATACTCCCGCCTTTCAGTTGGTGACGAGGACAGGGACGGCGGCGAGAGCAATTGCCCCCAGCTAAAATGGCTTATTTACTATGGTTTAAGCCATGTTCTTGTATTCCATGGTATATAGCGTTACTCCATGCCCGACCTGTTTTTCCGCAACTTTTTTCATGCCGCAGCGTTCGTATTTTGCGACCTTTTCCGGGCTGTCCGTGTCAAGTATGCACGGACAGTTTCTTTTGTCAGCTTCCTGAAACGCCGGTTCAAGTATTTTTTTCATGTATCCCTGCCCCTGATACTGTCGAAGGACAACTATCATGGAAACGGCTATGTAGTCGTCGGCATCTTTATAAAGCTTGACATACTGCTCGTTGGACGAAGCCGCAATTTTCAAAAGCGAACGAAGCTTTACCGTTTTGATCATTCGAAGAACCATTCGAAGCTTGATACTTGCCGGCATCTTTATCTTTTTATCCCAATAAGCAAGAAACCCCTCATAATTGTCACTTAGGGCGTAGAGCGTTCCCATTCGATAATATCCCTCGGTGATGGCAACAAAAGCATTAACAATATCCTCTTTCGGAACCGTTTCGGCAATACCCGGTGAAGTAGCAAAGGCTTCTCCGATGAGTCTTCCATACTGTTCTATTTGATTCTGGGACCAATTATTTACGTGGATCATTTTGTTACCTCCATAGACGCAGAATATAGAATCAGTTTAACACAAAAATATGAACAATTCTACCACACAAACAATCGACGAAAACCATCAATAAATCAGAAAAAGCACTTGACAAAACGCTTCATGGCGGACGTCCAGATGATCGGCTTCTGTCAGCTGGCTTTTCAGCACGTCGATGTTGTGCTGCACCAGCTCCAGCGCGGTCACCCGGTGGCCGGCGCGGGACAGGGCGATGGAATACCGTCCCGTCCCCGCGCCAACCTCCAGAATACGGCTGTTTGGCTGAACATAGCGCGCGATGTATCGCATGGTCGTCAGGTATTCCACCCGCCCATGCTGGGTCAGCAGCCGCGCGTTTTCATCCTTTGCGTTGTAGTATGCTTCCAGATAGCCGTATTCCATAAAAAGCTCCTTGTCAGATCAGCAGCAGACGGCAGTAGCTCTTCTTGCCCTTGCGCAGCAGCAGGCCCTCCGTGCCGATCATATCGGCGGTGATCACATAATCAATATCCGTCACCTTGTTTTCGCCCACGGTGGCGCCGCCCTGCTGCACCAGCTTGCGGGCTTCGCCGCGGCTGGTGCACAGGCCGCAGGAGTTGAGCAGCGTGGTCAGGCGGCCGTCGGCTTCCAGCAGATCGCGGGTAATCCGGAAGGAAGGGATATCCTGGCTGGCAGCGCCGCCGCCAAACAGCGCGCTGGCGGCCTGCTGCGCCTTGAGCGCCTCTTCCTCGCCATGCACCAGCTTGGTGCACTCGTAAGCCAGCACCTTCTTGGCCTCGTTGATTTCCTGGCCTTCCAGGACGCTCAGGCGGCGCACTTCCTCCATGGGCAGGAAGGTGAGCAGCGCCAGGCACTTGCTCACGTCCGGGTCGGCGATGTTGCGCCAATACTGGTAGAAATCATAGGGGGAGCACAGGTCGGCATCCAGCCACAGCGCGCCCTTTTCCGTTTTGCCCATCTTCTTGCCTTCGTGATTCATCAGCAGCTTGAAGGTGCAGGCATAGGCGTCCTCATGCTCCTTGCGGCGAATCAGGTCAGCGCCGGCCAGCATATTGCTCCACTGGTCATCGCCGCCCATTTCCAGACGGCAGCCGTAATGCTTGAACAGCTGCAAAAAGTCGTAGCTCTGCATCAGCATGTAGTTGAATTCCAGGAAGGTCAGGCCGCGCTCCAGCCGCTGCTTGTAGCATTCCGCCGTCAGCATGCGGTTTACGGAGAACAGAGAGCCGATATCCCGGATGAAATCGATGTATCCCAGCCCGCGCAGCCAGTCCGCATTGTTGACGATCAGCGCCTTGTCATCGCCGAACTCGATGAAGCGGGACAGCTGCTTTTTGATGCAGGCCACGTTATGATCAATGGTTTCCACCGTCATCATCTTGCGCATATCGGTTTTGCCGCTGGGGTCGCCGATCATTGCGGTGGCGCCGCCTACCAGGGCGATGGGCTTGTGCCCGGCGCGCTGCATGTGCGCCATGGCGATGATCGGAATAAAATGGCCAAAGTGCAGGCTGGTCGCGGTGGGATCGAAGCCCACGTAGAAGGGCGTGGATTCCCGTTCCAGCTGTTTGTACAGGTCTTCCTCAAAGGTAACCTGGGCAATGAATCCGCGTTCCTTCAAAGTGTCAAGAATGTGCATGGTCGTGATCCTCCTGATATATTTGATGTATTGTTTATGCTTTCAGGCATTCTGCCAGCAGGGCCATGCCGCGCTGGATGGTGGGAATATCCGCGTTGGAGAAGTTGAGCCGCAGGGTGTTGTGATGGCCGCCGTCGGGATAAAAGTAGGTTCCCGGCACATAGGCAACGCCGCGCTCCACCGCTTTCATCAGCGTATCGGTGGCATTGACATCCTCGGGCAGCCAGGCAAAGATGAACAGACCGCCCTCGGGCCGGGTGAACCGGTGAATCCCTTCCATTTGCTCCAGGGCAGAGAGCATGCACTGCATCTGCTCCCGGTATCGGCTGCAAACGGTTTCCAGGTGGGCAGGCAGCAGGTTTTTGCGCAGGTACGCTTCCACGATGGCCTGGTTCAGGTTGGGGGTGTGCAGGTCGTCCGACTGCTTGCAGATTACGCACTTGCGCATAAGCTGGGGTTCGCATACCAGAAAGCCCACCCGCAGCCCGGGGGAAATGACTTTGGAAAAGCTGCCCATAAGCGCCACTCTTCCCGCCCGGTCAAAGGATTTGATGGAGGGCAGCGGCTGCCCGGCATACCGCAGGGAATGATAGGGGTCATCCTCAGCCACCAGCAGGTCGTATTTTTCTGCCAGGGCGGCAATTTGCCGGCGCCGTTCCAGGGGCATGGTTACGCCTGTGGGGTTTTGGAAGGTTGGAATGGTGTAAAGCATGCGGGGACGGTGCCGCAGGATGGCCGCCTCCAAAGCGTCAACCCGCAGGCCCTCATCGTCGCTGTCCACGGGCACTACCTTCAGCTGATGCAAATGCATGGCCTGCGTCGCGCCCAGAAAGGTGGGATTCTCGGTCAGTATCACATCGCCGGGGTCGGTATAAGCATCCAGAAGCAGGTTGAAGGCCTGGGTGGAGCCGGTGACGGGAAGAATTTCCTCCATGGCTGTTTTGACGGAGAATTCCTGTTCAATATAGGGCACCAGGGCCTCCCGCAGGGAGGGCAGCCCCTCCGTCATGCCGTATTGCAGCAGAACCTTGCCGTTTGTCGCCACCAGTTCACGGGAAATATCCGCCACAATATCATCCGGCAGCGCGGTGGGGGAGGGGTTGCCTCCGCCAAAGGAGATCACGCCCGGCCGCGCGGTGAGCTTGAACAGCTCGCGGATGGCGCTGCCGGTAATGCCTTCCATGCGACGGGCAAAGCGCGTGCGTTCGCTCATGCAAAAAACCTCCTATCCAAATCAAAAACGCCCTCCGGCCATATCAGCCGGAAGGCGGTGTAAACCACGGTACCACTTCCGTTCGGCGCAGGCTCACGCCATACACCCTTTGCGGGAACGAACATTCCCTGGCGCTGTAACCGGCGCACCGGCGGCCGCCTACGCAGTTTCCCTTCAGCGCCGTGCTCCTGGGTGTATTCGCTGCTTTGCCCTCTTCGCTTTCACCGGCCGCGAAGTCTCTGCAAGGACGTCAGGCAGGTACTTCTCCCATTCATCGCAAGGCTATTATAAAAACAAAACGGCAGAATGTCAAGCGGGAATTCCACAGCCTGCCGCAATGAAAACGGAACGATGCGGCAGCACACTTGCCCTCCGTTCACAATATTGAACGAACGAATTGCGCAGAAGTACAAAAATAGTTCGGAATAACACTTGACAGACGTCTTGAAATGGAGTACTTTGGATAAGTATTCTGATGAAAGCGGAGGATTGTTTATGGCACGGGACATGATTGCGATTCTGGACTTCGGAAGCAGCAACAACAGCGGCATTGCGCGCGCGGTGCGTCAGGCCGGTGTATACAGCGAAATTGTTGCCCATGACATCACCCTGGAAGAACTTGGCAAAATCAGCGGCCTCAAGGGCCTGATTTATAATGGCGGTTCCAACCGTGCCTATGCGGGGCAGCAGCTGGTTCCCGATGCGGGCGTGCTCAGCAGCGATCTTCCCAAGCTGGCTGTCGGCTGTGATTTTAAAGTAACCGGCGAAAATCTGGACAGCTGGAACGGTCAGGAAGCGGATGTGATCAACGCGTTCATTGAGAAGGCCGGGATTGACCGCAACTGGAACATGGAAGGCTTTATTGAAGATCAGATTGCCGCCCTGCGCGCGCAGATTGGCGATAAAAAGGTGCTGCTGGCTTTGTCCGGCGGTGTGGATTCCTCTGTGGTTGCGGCGCTGCTGCTGCGCGCCGTCGGTGATCAGCTCACCTGTGTGCACGTCAATCATGGCCTGCTGCGCAAGGGCGAGCCGGAGCAGGTCATCCGCGTTTTCAAGCAGGAAATGGGCGCTAACCTGATCTATGTGGATGCGGTGGACCGCTTCCTGGATAAGCTGGCCGGCGTGAACGACCCCGAGCAGAAGCGCAAGATCATCGGCGCCGAATTCATCCGCGTGTTTGAGGAAGAGGCGCGCAAGCTCAACGATATTTCCTTCCTGGGCCAGGGCACCATCTATCCGGATATTCTGGAAAGCGGCACCAAAACGGCCAAGAATATCAAATCCCATCACAATGTGGGCGGCCTGCCGGATGATTTGAAGTTTGAATTGGTGGAGCCCTTGAAGCAGCTGTTTAAGGATGAAGTCCGCGCGGTGGGCGAAGCATTGGGCCTGCCCCACAGCATGGTGTACCGTCAGCCCTTCCCCGGCCCCGGCCTGGGCGTGCGCTGCGTGGGCGCCATCACCCGGGAGCGGCTGGAGCAGGTGCGGGAAAGCGATGCCATCCTGCGGGAGGAGTTTGCCAATGCCGGCCTGGATCAAAGCGTGTGGCAGTATTTTACCATTGTGCCCGATATCCGCTCCACCGGTGTGCGCAATCATGAGCGCTGCTGGGAACGCCCCGTGATCATCCGCGCGGTCAATACCCAGGACGCCATCACCGCCTCCATCGAGGAAATCCCGTACGCCATCCTGAATAAGATCGTCAGCCGCATTGTTGCTGAAGTTCCCGGCGTCAATCGCGTGCTGTATGACCTGTCTCCCAAGCCTGTGGCGACCATTGAGTGGGAATAAGAACCGGAGTGCCAAAAGTCCTTATTTTACAAGGGTTTGCGGCCTCGGAAAATCGTCTTTGATAACCAAATGATAACATTTCCCAAAGCCGAAATTATAGAAAAATTCCCGGCGGCTTTGGGGTTGCGGATGATGGCGTTGACAGAATTAGCAGCAACATGTTATCAGTCTCTGTGATATAACCTGTTTGAAAAGCCCTTCGCTGTGGAGGAAATCTTCCACAAGCGGAGGGCTTTCTATATGTCATTCTTTTGCCTTGGGCTTTCGGCCTCGTTTGCTCTTTACCGTTTCTTCGGATGGGACAGCAACGTGGATGCGGGTATCATCGAAATCAGGATAGTGATACCGCCAACGGTCGTAATCCTCTTTCGTGATCTCGCCGGCCTTCAGTTTGGCGGACTGCTCCTGCCAGGCACGGAGCCGTTGCTCAAAATCGGCTGCTTTAGTGCCGCCGTCGAAAATTTCGGCACGGAGGCAGATCAATCCGTCAGCGTCCAGAATACGAATCAGCTTGCGATCCTCCAATGCGAAAAGCGTGTGCATCAGTCCGTCCATGGTGTCAATATCCGGCACAGCGATCGCTTTGGGAGAAACATCCAGTGCTTCCGCCAGCTGAGCCGTCAGATCAGCCTTTGGTGTGCGGTCCTCGGATTCGTATTGCGCCAGCCGGACATCAGCCGAATTATCGGGAAAGCCCAGCATAAGTCCCAGATACTTCTGCGTCATCCCCCGTAAAGTGCGGAAAAAGCGAATGCGTTCACCTGTTGCCATAAAATCACCTCTTGAAATATATGATTTATTATAGCAAATCTGCTTAATAAAGTCAACATGGAAATTTAACAGAAAAATTTAATTTTGCATCGTGGGAAACTATTGACATAAGCATATATGTTTAGTATAATAAAATTGAAGTTAAGCAGATCAGCTTAGCTAAGAAAGGAGGGCGAAATGCTCAATCAGTTCATGCGAGCAGAAGAAGTAGCGCGGGAGCTCGAAGTATCGAAATCCTATGCCTACAAACTGATTCAACAGCTGAATGCTGAACTCCGGGAAAAGGGATATATCACTATCGCCGGACGGGTGAATCGGCAATATTTCAGGGAGCGCCTGTATGAGGCACCACAAAGAAAGGAGGGAAATATCAATGTCAACGCATAAGGACGAAAAGAATGGAACCTGGTATGTGATGGTACGCTATCACGACTGGAAGGGTGAGAAAAAGCAGAAATGCAAGCGCGGCTTTGCCACCAAGCGGGATGCGCAGGAATGGGAGCGCACCTTTCTGCTGAAAGAAGCCGGAGATCTGGATATGACTTTTGAGGCCTTCCTGGAGCTGTATGAAAGGGACATGCGGCCCCGGCTGAAGGAAAACACCTGGCTCTCCAAGGAACACATGATCCGGACCAAGCTGCTGCCTTACTTCGGGAAACGGATGATCAGCGAGATCGACACCAAGGATATCATCGCCTGGCAAAACGAACTGCTGGCCTACCGGGACGAAAAGAAGCAGCCCTATGCGCCCACATATCTCAAAGCGATCCACAATCAGCTGGTAGCGATCCTGAACCATGCAGTGAAGCACTACGGGCTGAAAAGCAATCCGGCGTCCAAAGTCGGATACATTGGGAGCAAGGAAAGCGAGGAAATGCAATTCTGGACGAAGGAGGAATATCAGAAGTTCGCAATGGCGATTATGGACAAGCCCATATCGTACTACGCCTTCGAGATGCTGTACTGGTGCGGAATCCGGGAGGGAGAGCTGCTGGCCCTGACGCCGGGAGACTTCGACTTCAAGAACAACACGCTGAGCATCAATAAATCCTTTCAACGGCTGCATGGGCAGGACTACATCACCAGTCCAAAAACAAAAAAGAGTGTTCGAACAATCAAGATGCCGAAATTCCTCAGCGAGGAGATGCAGGAGTATCTGAAAACGCTGTACGGCATCAAAAAGACGGAAAGGATCTTCACAATCTCCAAAAGCTACCTCTACCATGAGATGAACCGTGGCGCAAAGGAAGCAGGCGTCAAGCGCATCAGAATTCATGATATCCGTCACAGCCATGTGAGTCTGCTGATCGACATGGGATTCAGCGCCGTCGCCATCGCAAACCGGGTAGGACATGAAAGTATCGACATAACCTACCGATATGCCCACCTGTTCCCTTCCCGGCAGGCAGATATGGCAGATCGGCTGGATAACGAGAGAATGGAGGAAATGGAACATGTCAGCTAAGAATGTAGACCGTCACAACCGGTTCCGCAGCATCACGGTGGGGTTCCGGGTATCACCAGAGGAAAACGAGCAGCTTAACCGGGCGGTGGCCCTGTCCGGTCTCCCAAAGCAGGAGTACTGCTACCAAAAATGTATGAACCGGGATATCACAGTCACCCCAAATCCCCGGATATTCAAAATGATGAATATCCACATGAAGGACATCCTGATGGAACTTCAGCGGCTCAGCCAGGGAGATAATCCCAGCCAGGAGCTGCTTGAAGATATCACACTGATCACCAAAATGCTGAACGATATGAAGGAGAAAAGAAAATGAACAGCATCTTTGAAGAACACGGCGGCACCTACACCCTCGGACCAGACGGCATGCTCTACCCGAACCTGATCCTGGAACCCCAGGAGCATCGCCCCATCGGAAGATGGGGCCGGATGCACCGGGCATACCTGGAAGCGGAGCATCCGGGGCTCTATGAACGGCTGATCCTGAACGGAACCCTGGACAAGCATCTGGCAGATGCGGAGGAGCGAGCCAAGACCATGCTGGAAAGATTGATCGGCCAGATGGTCCGGCAGGAAGGCATCTCGGAAGGTCTGATAGCGTCGGATCAGCTGGAATGGGTTCAGAGGATGAACAGCATTCGCAGCCGGGCAGAAGAAATCGTCCGGGCAGAAGTCATCAACGCCCTGTAATGAGCATAGCCGCTGGTATGACAAACGTGCCAGCGGCTATGCCATGCCTCTGATTATGATCTTCTATATAATCTACTATTAGTTGTAGCGTATCAGATGCGATGAATACAGTATATGGTATAGTCCGAGCAAGATTTCGATTCTAAGCTATCGGTATTCATGGATACGGGCAAAATCCTGCTTTTCTTTCTGAAAATGGTTCTCAGGGCAAAAATGAATCGCTTGGAAGAAAATGCATGACGATACATGTAAAGTCTTGTATTTACATGTGCTGTGTGCTATAATGGAGTTGTTTCAAATCCGTTCCATGGCAAGCGAAGCATGGGCGACCATCACAAAACGCGAGAAATGGAACCGAAGTTACAGAGAAGTGAAAATATATTCCCTCAGCAGTAGCAGCTTTTTCCAGGAATCGACTGTCATCAACAACTGATTACAGACTTTATAAGGAATGAACGCATGATTAAGGTAATCGACAATGTCAACAGCATCCTGCGGGATGATCTGGCCGAAACAGTGCATCGTGGTGGTAAGATTTCTATAGCCGCTGCGTACTTCTCCATGTATGCCTATCGGGAATTGAAGAAGCAGCTGGAAAACGTGGATGAGTTTCGTTTCATCTTTACCTCCCCAACCTTCATAAAAGAAAAGGAAACCAAGCAGCGGCGGGAATTCTATATTCCGCGCATGAGCAGAGAGCAGAGTCTATATGGAACAGAGTTTGAAGTAAAACTGCGCAATGAAATGACGCAGAAGGCCATCGCAAAAGAATGCGCTGATTGGATTCGTCGGAAGGCAAAATTCAAGTCCAATGTATCCGGCGACAACATGGGTGCTTTTATGACGGTCACCAGCAATCAGGAGCAGGTTGTCTATATGCCGATCACCGGCTTTACTACAGTTGATTTGGGCTGTGAACGCGGTAATAATGTATATAATTTGGTCAACCGTATGGATGATGTGCCCGTGACGCAGACCTATATGCAACTGTTCAACACAATCTGGAATGACCGGGATAAGCTGCAGGATGTTACGGAAGCTATTATTGAAAACATCACAACCGCCTTCAATGAAAATTCGCCGGAGTTGATTTATTTCATCACTCTGTATAATGTTTTCAATGAATTCCTTGAAGATATATCAGAGGATGTTTTGCCAAACGAATCAACGGGTTTCAAGCAAAGCAAAATCTGGAATATGCTTTATGATTTCCAGCGGGATGCCGTTCTGGCTATCATCAATAAGCTGGAAAAGTATAACGGCTGCATTCTGGCGGACAGCGTAGGCCTGGGCAAGACTTTCACGGCGCTGGCTGTGATCAAGTACTATGAAAACCGCAACAAGTCTGTTCTGGTTCTCTGCCCCAAGCGTTTGTCTGAGAACTGGAATACCTATAAAGACAATTATGTCAACAATCCCATCGCCGCAGACCGCCTGAATTATGATGTCCTATTCCACACCGATCTGTCCCGTTCACACGGCCAGTCAAACGGTTTGGATCTGGACCGCCTGAATTGGGGCAATTATGATCTGGTAGTCATCGACGAATCCCACAACTTCCGTAACGGTTCCGGCGGCATTGGTGTCCATAAGGGGCAAGGCGATAACCGCTATGAAACCCTGATGAAGAAAGTTATCCGCGCCGGCGTGAAGACCAAGGTGCTGATGCTGTCAGCAACTCCAGTCAACAATCGTTTCTATGATCTGCGTAACCAGCTGGCGCTGGCATACGAGGGAGACTCAGAGCTTATCGACCGGGAACTGAATACCAGTAAATCCATTGATGAGATCTTCCGTCAGGCACAGCGAGCCTTTAATGCCTGGAACAAGCTTGATCCCGCGCAGCGCACGACGGATAATCTGCTGCGCACTCTGGATTTCGATTTCTTTGAGCTTCTGGACAGCGTAACCATTGCCCGTTCTCGGAAGCATATTGAAAAATACTATAATGCAGAAGAAGTCGGCAAGTTTCCGGAGCGCAGAAAGCCTATTTCCCTGCGCCCCAGCCTGACCGACCTTGCAAACGCCATCAACTACAATGAGATTTATGAAGAATTGTCCCTGCTGACGCTGGAGATTTATACGCCATCCGCCTATATCTTTCCGAGCAGAATTTCAAAATATACTGAATTTGACAAAGGTGCCGAAAACAACTTGACCCGGACAGGCCGTGAAGAAGGCATTCGCCGCCTGATGAGCGTTAATCTGCTAAAGCGCTTGGAGAGCTCGGTACACTCCTTCCGCCTGACTTTGGAACGCATCCAGAATCTGATCGTGAGCACGATCAAAGCCATTGATGAATTTGAGCGTTCCGGCAGGGGCGATCTGGATGTGTTTGAGGGCAGCAGTGATACCGCCGATTTCGATATGGAAGATCAGAATACCGATTTCTTTACCGTTGGCAAGAAGGCCAAGATCAATTTGGCTGATATGGATTATAAAAGCTGGCGAGAAGTGCTGCGGCGTGATGCGGATGAGCTTGCCCTGCTGACCTCCATGGTGCAGGACATTACCCCGCAATATGACACCAAGCTGCAATCTATGATGAAGCTGATTTCCCAGAAAATCGAGAATCCGATCAATCCCGGCAACAAAAAAGTGATGATCTTCTCTGCCTTTTCCGATACCGCTGAATACCTGTATGAGAACATCGCGCCGTTTATCCAGAAAAAGTATGGCCTGAATACGGCCATTATCACCGGCAGCGCGGATGGCCGCAGCACCATCAAGGGGCTGAAAGGCACCCTGAATAACCTGTTGACCTGCTTCTCTCCGATATCCAAAAACCGGGATGTGCTGATGCCCGGCAGCACAGCGGAAATAGATATTCTGATTGCGACGGACTGCATCTCCGAAGGCCAAAACCTGCAGGATTGCGATTATCTGGTCAACTATGATATCCACTGGAACCCCGTGCGCATCATTCAGCGTTTTGGGCGTATTGACCGTATTGGCAGCCGCAACGCACAAATCCAGCTGCTCAACTTCTGGCCTGATATGACGCTGGATGAATACATCAACCTGAAGGCCCGCGTGGAGACTCGCATGAAGATTTCTGTCATGACCTCCACAGGCGATGACGATTTGATCAATTCGGAGGAAAAGGGCGACCTGGAATATAGAAAGGCTCAGCTGAAAAAGCTGCAGGACGAGGTGGTTGATATCGAAGAGATGTCCACAGGCATTTCCATCATGGATCTGGGCCTGAACGAGTTCCGTTTGGATCTGCTGGACTATGTGAAAACGCACAAAGACCTGGAGATGAAGCCCTTCGGCATGCATGCTGTTGTTCCTGCCACTGATGAATTGCCGGAAGGCGTCATTTTCGTGCTGAAAAACAGGAATAATGGCGTCAATATCGACAATATGAATCGCATACATCCTTTCTATATGGTGTATATTTCCATGGATGGCGGGATTGTATGCGATTATCTGAACCCGAAAAAGCTGCTGGATGATATGCGGCTTCTGTGCCGCGGAAAAGCGGAGCCCATCAAAGAAGTATATAAGCGTTTCAATGATGAAACGGACGACGGCAAAAATATGGCGGAAATGTCAGAGTTGCTTTCCGAAGCGATCAATTCAATCGTAGACGTAAAGGAAGAAAGCGACATTGACAGCCTGTTCAAAAGCGGCGGTACGTCTGCGCTTATGTCAAAGGTTTCCGGCCTGGACGATTTTGAATTGGTGTGTTTCCTGGTCGTGAAGGAGGGATGATATGCTGGAATTACCGAAATCAACAGAATTCAACAAGCGCATCCCTAAACAGAAGTTTTATGAAAACCTGCAAATCACGCCAGCACTGAAAAAAAGCTTTGTGGATCAGATCAAGGTGATTTACTGGAGAAACAAGATTGCTGCCACCACCGTGAATCTGGCTGCCGGGGAGTATGTGACCGAGGTGGAGGTGTTCTCCATCCGTCTGAACGGCAGCGATCTGGATGAAGCGGTATTGCGGCAGATCGACCGGGAGATTCCCTATCACATTCTGTTTCTGCTGGAATGGGATGACAAGGTGCAGGCGTGGATCGGGTACAAGGAGAGCAGTGGCTCCTCCAGTGCGGCCTTTAAGGTCAATCGCTATTATCACACGGATTGGATGCCGCCCGCGGACTTGCCTTTGAAGCTGGAAGGACTGACGCTGGACGCGGTGTATGAGAATTTCGTCCGGCAGATTGCGGGAGATGCGCTTGCAGGCGATCAGGAGGAAACGCTGAAAGAATCCGTGGAGCGCAGCGAACACAAGGCACAGCTTGAAAAGCAGATTGCAGCGCTGCAAAAGAAAATTCGCCGAGAGAAGCAACTGAATGTGCAAGTACAATTAAACGCAGAATTAAGGAAAAAAATGAATGCTTTGAAAGGAATTGTTGCAAATGAAGAGAAATGATACTGCGTTATACATTTTTGTCGGATTGGTTGCGCTTGGAATAGCATCAATTTATATAGAAATTAAGTCAAGTGTGATTGCAAGCATTTCAATCGCTATGTTTTTCTTTTCTATTGGGCAGTCCATAGAGTCTATAATATCTTATAACGATGAGGATATGAAAAATGCTCTGGAGGTAAACAATATAACAAGTATAACCCATCTTACAGAAAAAGAAATGCTAACCATGAGGTCAATTATTCAGAATTTTAATCCTGACAAGAGGCAGCAAGCTCTGAGAAAATGTGCAATTGTTGTTAACTGTATAGCATTTGTGGTTTTCTTTTTGGGGTTTGTTATTCCTATAAATATCGATGCGAGTATTAATGCATTTGTTACGATTCTCTCTGCTGCTGTGGTATTCTTTAGCATGTGGATGACAGAAAGAAGCATCCGGAGAACAGAGCAATGGGAAGAGGTACTAAAGATTGTGCTTTTAAATCCTCCTGATAATTCGACGCAAGATCATGTTGAAGATAAACCAGTTATGATTGAATCTAAAAAAAACGAGGTGTGAAATCATGGAAAGAATGAGAATGGAATCGGTTGATATGACTGCGCAGAATGTGGAGAAGATTGCAGCGCTGTTTCCGAATTGTGTGACAGAAGCGTTGGATGAGGAACACAGCACGCCGGAGCATAAGATATATAAGAAAGTCATCAATTTTGATATGCTGCGGCAGATGCTGTCCGGCGGAGTACTCGAAGGCGATGAAGCCTATGAGTTTACTTGGGTTGGGAAAAAAGCGGCGATTGTGGAAGCAAACAAGCCCATCCGGATGACGTTGCGCCCTTGCCCGGAGGAAAGCGTTGATTGGGACACTACAGAGAATCTTTACATTGAAGGGGATAACTTGAATGTATTGAAACTATTACAAGAAAGTTACCTTGGAAAAGTTAAATTAGTATATATAGATCCACCCTATAACACCGGTCATGATTTTGTTTATCAAGATAATTTCCATCGAAGCATATCAGAATATGATGAGGATATTGGAAGAATTGATGAAGAAGGAAATCACCTTTTTCAAAACACCGAGAGCAATGGACGATTTCATTCTGATTGGTGTACTATGCTTTATCCAAGGTTGCTATTAGCGCGTAATCTTTTGGCAGATAATGGAGCTATTTTTATATCGATTGATGATAATGAAATAGATAACTTAAAAAAAATATGTGATGAAATCTTTGGCTCTGAAAATTTTGTTGCTCAATTCCCGTGGCAATCCAGACAATCTATGCAAAACGATACAGATATAAGCATTAATAACGAATATGTAATAGCATATGCAAAGAGAAGAAGATTTGAAAACCGAAGATTAAAAGAATCTAATGCCGATACTTGGTTTAATGACCCTTCGTTCTGCTGCTTGCCGCTTCCTCTTTCAAAAGATTTGTTTTCAAATCCTGATAATGATCCCCGAGGACCGTGGAAAGCAGATCCATTTGATGCGCCAAATATCAGGCAAAACTTGACTTATAAAATTACAAATCCAAATACGGGGGAGGCTTTTTTACCACCACCTGGCCGACACTGGAGAACAGAAGAAAAAAACTATTTGCAATTGTTACGGGACAATAGGATCGTTTTCGGCAAAACCGGGAATTCAAGGCCTCAATTAAAAGTGTTTTACGAAGAAAAAAAGATGTTTGGAACAATAGACACTAATTGGTGGACTGGGGATAAATGTGGTACAACAACGCAAGGAACTAAAGAACAAATGAGATTGTTTGGAGGCGTTTCGCTATTTGATACTCCCAAGCCTGTAAAATTGATACGTCAAATTCTACAATTAGTCTCTATGCCAAAGAGTAATGATATTATTCTGGATTTCTTTTCTGGATCAGCAACAACAGCAGAAGCAGTTATGCAATTTAATGCAGAAGACAAAGGAAATCGAAAATTCATCCTTGTACAAATTGGAGAAAAATGTGCAGAGGAAAGCATTGCAAAACAAGCAGGGTTTGAAACAATCACACAAATAGGAAAAGAGCGTATACGCCGTGCAGGAAAGAAAATCAAAGAAGAAAGCCCATTGACTACACAAGACTTGGATATTGGCTTCCGTGTATTCAAACTCGATGATACCAACATGAAAGATGTATATTACAGCGCTGATGAGATAACACAGCAGAATATATTCAACATGGAATCCAACATCAAGGAAGATCGCACGTCCCTTGATCTGCTTTTCAGCTGCCTGCTGGAGTGGGGCTTGCCGCTGTCGCTGCCCTATACCTCCGAGCAGATTGACGGCTGCACTGTGCATACCTATAACGACGGCGACGTGGTGGCCTGCTTTGATGCGAACATTCCAGATTCCGTGATCAAAATGATTGCCAAGCGCCGTTATCATGGCTCCTGCGCGCTACGTGCCGTGTTCCGTGACAGCAGCTTTGCGGACAGCCCCGCCAAGATCAACGTGGGAGAAATCTTCAAACTGCTTTCTCCCGATACGAGAGTGAAGGTGATATAATGATCTATTCTGTGCATGGTTACTATGGAAAATATGGAAGCAGAAAACGGCCGGCAAAAATCGAAGCGATTGTTTTCGCTTCGAGTGAAAGTCATGCTGAAAAACTGGTTAAAGAATTGTTTTCTGCTTATCCTGTGTATTTTGATAGCTTCAGTGTTATTCATGGTGCGGAAACTGATCTGAAAAAGATATATGAACAACGCCCTGAACTAATAGGGATAAGCCCGGAGAAAGGATATGTATATGAAGAGTTTACACATTCCTATACTATCCGGAAATACTTCGGGAAATAAGGAGGATGTGGCTTTATGAAGCTGCAATTCAAGCATCAGAGATTCCAGGCGGATGCTGCGAAGGCAGTGGTGGATGTGTTCGCGGGCCAGCCCTACCTCCAGCCTTCCTATATGATGGATCAGGGCCTGGGCGTTCTCAAAAACCGCACCACCTTCGTGGGCCGGTTGGATGATGATTCTTCTTTTACCGGCTGGTCCAATGCCAGAATCGTGCCGGAGCTTTCCGATGGGCTGATTCTGGAGCATATACAGAAAATCCAGCGCGGCAATCAAATTGCGCCTTCGCCCAAGCTGGAGGGTCGATACAACCTGACCATTGAAATGGAAACCGGTGTGGGCAAAACCTATACGTACATCAAAACCATGTATGAGCTCAACAAGCAGTACGGCTGGTCGAAGTTCATCATTGTGGTGCCCAGCATTGCCATTCGGGAGGGTGTGTATAAGTCCTTCCAGATGACCCAGGAGCATTTTGCGGAGGAGTATGGGAAGAAGATTCGCTTCTTCATCTATAATTCCGCGCAGCTGACGGAGATCGACCGCTTTGCGTCGGACAGCTCCATCAACGTCATGATTATCAACAGCCAGGCCTTCAATGCCAAGGGCAAGGATGCCCGGCGCATCTACATGAAGCTGGACGAGTTCCGAAGCCGTCGGCCTATTGACATTATCGCAAAAACCAATCCGATCCTGATTATCGATGAGCCGCAGTCCGTGGAGGGCAAGCAGACCAAGGAAAACCTGAAGCAGTTTAACCCCATGATTACGCTGCGCTATTCCGCTACCCATCGTTCCGACAGCATCTACAATATGATCTATCGCCTGGACGCCATGGAAGCCTATAACAAGCGGCTGGTGAAGAAGATCGCCGTGAAGGGCATCACGGAAAGCGGCACCACTGCCACTACCGGCTATGTGTATCTCCAGAGCATCAATCTTTCTCAGGCTTCCCCGACTGCAACCATTCAGTTTGATTACAGAGGTGCTTCGGGGCTTCGGAAGGTGAGCAAGACGGTCGGCATTGGGTTTAATCTATTTCAAAACTCCGATCCAACAGGCACAGCAGGTTTGGAGGAATACAAGAACAACTATATTGTTAAGTCTATCGACGGGCGCGATGATTCCGTGGAGTTCCTGAACGGGATCAAGATTTATGCCGGGGATGTGATTGGCAAGGTCAGCGAGGATCAACTGCGCCGCCTGCAAATTCGTGAGACGATTCTTTCCCATATCGAGCGGGAACGCCAGCTGTTCCATAAGGGGATCAAAGTGCTGAGCCTGTTCTTTATTGACGAGGTAGAGCATTATAAGCGTTATGATGCAGCGGGACAGGCCCTGAATGGAATCTTTGCCGATATGTTTGAAGAGGAATACCGGGACATTATAGGCACCATGCAGCGGGAGTTTGGGGATGAGGAATATATCCGCTATCTGGATGCTATTCCGGCGGAGCGCACGCATGCCGGGTATTTCTCCATCGACAAAAAGGGCCACATGACCAACAGCAAACTGTCGGACAAAAAAGAAAAAACGTCCGATGATATTGACGCCTATGACCTGATCATGAAGAACAAGGAGCTGCTGCTGGATCGTGATCCGAAGCGGTCTCCTGTGCGCTTCATTTTCTCCCATTCCGCTTTGCGGGAGGGCTGGGATAATCCGAATGTGTTCCAGATCTGCACCTTGAAGCAGAGCAGCAGCGATGTCCGGAAACGGCAGGAGGTAGGCCGTGGTCTGCGCCTGTGTGTCAACCAGGATGGGGAGCGCATGGACAGCAACGTGCTGGGAAACGATGTGCATAATATCAATGTGCTGACAGTCATTGCCAGCGAGAGCTATGACAGCTTTGCCAAGGGACTGCAATCTGAAATTGCGGAGGCTGTTGCGGATCGTCCCCGGGCCGTTACGGCTGATCTGTTTGTTGGAAAGGTCATCAAGGATCATGCTGGCAATGAGATGGTGATTGATGCAGACATGGCCGCCAGCATCATGTATGAGATGACCGTCAATCGCTACATCGACAGAAAAGGTGTATTGACCGATAAGTATTATGAGGATAAGGCAAATGGCGCTATCCAAATGCCGGAGGAAGTGAGCGATTGTATTGCCTCTATCATGGATATTATTGATTCCGTTTATAATGCCGCCGCTATGACACCCGAGAATGCCCGCAGCAACAATGTGGAACTAAAGTGCAACGAAGAAAAACTGAAAAGCAAAGAATTTCAGGCATTGTGGAGCAGAATCAACGCTAAGTCTGTTTATGTGGTGCATTTTGATACCGACGAGCTCGTGAGAAAAGCGGTATTGGCGCTTGATGCAAAGCTGCGCATTCCGAAAATCTACTTCCGGATCGAAACGGGCAGTATGAACGAAATCAAGTCCAAAGAAGCGCTTGAGAGCGGTACGGCCTTCATGAAAGAAAAGACTGGCATCTATAGCGCGGAACGGCAAATCAGCGCAAGTCACAGTGTTAAGTACGATCTTGTCGGCAAGCTGGTTGAAGAAACGGGATTGACACGTAAAGACATCATTCAAATTCTTACTCGGATTGCTCCTGACACTTTCAACCAGTTAAAGGACAATCCAGAGGAATTCATCATAAAAGCATCTCAGATTATCAACGATGAGAAGGCAACGGCAATCATTCAGCATATCACCTATGACGTTATGGAGGATCGTTACGACACAGACATCTTTACAGAAGCGACGATCAAAGGAAAGCTGGATGTAAACGCCAAGAAAGTAAATAAGCATCTGTTTGATCATGTGGTATACGACTCCACCAATGAGCGTGATTTTGTGACGGAATTGGATACGTATCAGGATGTAGCAGTATATGTGAAGCTTCCTGACAGCTTCTACATTTCCACGCCTGTGGGCAAATACAATCCCGACTGGGCGATTGCGTTTTATGAGGGCACAGTGAAGCATATATACTTTGTCGCAGAAACGAAAGGCACGATGCAAACATTGACACTCCAAAGCCATATATCTCCGTTGGAAGATGCGAAAATCCACTGCGCAAGGGAACACTTTAAAGCAATCAGCGGTGATAACGTAGTCTATGATGTGGTGGACAGTTACACCAGTCTGCTGGAAAAAGTAATGAAGTAGTCTTCGATAATTGATAGGAGGAGAATGAACATGCCCAGAGAGAAAAAAGAAGCAAAGAACTTTGCCTGCAAATTTGATAAAGTGATTTTTGATAAGCTGGAGGATTTCTGTAGGCTGTCCGGGATGAACAAAACAAATGTGGTGGAAAGGGCTGTGGAGAAGTATATTGAGGAAAATATGGAGCTGGTTAAGGAAGTGGCGAAGAAACTATAATCGAAATACACTCCAAAGCCACTCAGCGAAAGCTATGCAGTTTGTGTGGATTCGCGTTCCGAATTCTATCATTATAGAGAATCCTGCAAACAAGTAATTATCACCGTGACCCAACAACCACAGAGCGCAAGCTCTGGTTTTCAGGGGCTTGGGGCGGAGCCCTCAACAAGCATTTTGCAAATTTTAGCAGATTTGCATTGCTTGCAGCTATGCAAAATGTGATACATTTGCCCTGCTTGCAGCTATCAGCTACCATACTTGATGATATATTGAAGAAAAGATCATCTGAACAAGAAAATGTAGAACAGATTATAGCCAACATTGATTCTATGCAGAAAGATATCCATACCCGAGCTTTCCGTGGCGAATTGGGTACCAATGATGAAAGCGCAATAGAGCTTCTGAGAAGAATTTTGTGAATGGGGGTATATTAAATGCAAGAGATGTCACATCGGCATTCCAGAGAATTAGACATTTTCTATCAAGAGCATAAGGAACATTGCACAAATTGCAGCAAGGCTTTTTCTGACGGAATGTGTGCAAATCTGGGCTATTTGGCTGATAAAGCGCCTGCTGTGTTATGCGATGATTGTGCGCCATTATTAGCGGAAACGGTGGTGCGTTATCACTGGATGAGGGACGAATATGAGAAGCCCGCTCCTGACGAAAAGCTATGGCGATATATGGATCTTGCTAAATTAATCCATTTGGTTTCAACAAGTAAACTGTATTTTGCTTCAGCAGATTCTTTTGAAGATATATTTGAAGGAGCAAAAGGCGTCATTGAGAGAAAAGAACGATGGGACAGCTTCTATTTAGACTTTTTTCGAGAAGCAATAAAGACTGCACCAGGCGCAACCCCTGAGATGCTCGAACCGGAGCAAATTGAAAAAGATGCTCATAGACTCTTGAATGAATTGGACGCAAATGGCAAAATTGGAAGGAAACATGTATTCATAAGTTGTTGGCATAGCAATGAATACGAGTCTGAAGCAATGTGGAAACTCTATTCGGAAAATACAAAAAACGCGGTAGCAATTCAGACTACGGCTGAACACTTGTATCATGCTTTGAATCGTGATCCTTATATCGCCATTGGAAAAGTGAAATACATTGATTACAATAAAAGTTTTTCCTCAGTTAACGGTGCATACTGGTACAAAAGGAAGTCTTTTGAACACGAACGAGAAGTAAGGGCAGTTTTGAGAAATCATGATGCGAAAGCGAGTGGTGTATCGATTCCCGTCAACATTCATACGTTAATTGACAAAATCTATATTTCTCCATATGCGCCAAAATGGTTTGAGGAAGTTGTAAACTGCGTAATGGAAAAATATGAAGTAACAAGCCCTGTTGTTTACTCTGATGTGGCTCAAAAACCGTTTTACTGATGAAGGTTTCACAGTATATTTTGCAATTATTTTCATATTATAAAGATGCTGAAAACCATTAGAAAAGAGGTAAGAGCATGACAGATTGGTGGGAGTTTGCCGCAACGGTTTTCTCGGGTATCATCACAGCCGCCGCTACTATCATAGCGGTAGTATATACCAATCGAAAGACAAAACAGCAATTGATTGCGCAAGAAGAGAAATTCGCAGCGGAACAGAAAAAGCAGAATAAACTGGCGAAATATGTCGTTATAAAACCATCATACCAGTTGACTACATTTACACAAATTTTGGATAATCTCATAATTTCTAATGACTATAACAGGACTTTGCTCTTTTCAGGTAAAGATGGTTTTGATTTTTATGATAATGCTGAAAAACAAAGCAATCAACTTCAACGAATCTTAATGATTAAAAATCAAAGCCCTAATGAAATACATAATGTGAAACTTAAGACTCAAACTGAGCTTACCAATTCCTGCACAAATGCTAAATTGGAATATTCCACTACTAACTATACTGGATTATTACGAAGTGGTGAAACCATCATTATCCGATTGGCTAATCAAGAACAATTTGATACGATAATTGACCTGAACAAAAAAGGTATTGGATCAGATCTAAAGTTTACTTGCACAATTGAATATGAAACGCTTGGCGAGCAAAGGATTACATATACTTATCAGTTGTATATTCGGGATGATAAACGTATAGATGTTGTGCAAGATGGAATACATTCAGTAAATGATATTGAAGATATCCCATCTCAAAGCCAAGATCAAAGCACCTTTAGAAATTTACAAGACTCCATTTCATCTATAGACAGAAGTGCATATGCTTGGAAGAAAATGGGGCAAGCACAGATGACTGGTGTATTACAGATTATGCAGCAAAGTGGGATGCAGCAGATGAATGTACAAACATCGCCATCACAGGAACCAGATAAATGATCAGGAGGCCCACATCATGCCCGAACATCAAGAGATCGAATGGAAAGAATCCTGGCGGGATGAATATCTGAAATGGCTGTGCGGTTATGCCAACTCCCACGGCGGCACCCTTTTCATCGGCAAGGATGACAATGGAAACGTGGTTGGCATTCAAGACAGCAAGAAACTGCTGGAAGATTTGCCGAACAAAATCACCAATGCCCTGGGGATCATTGCCGACGTGAATCTGCGGATAGAAGACGGGAAAGACTATCTCGAAATCGTGGTAGACAAATATCCATCTCTGATTGGCTACCATGGTCGGTATTACTATCGTTCTGGCAGCGTTCTCCGAGAGATCGTTGGCAAAGAGTTGGAGCGTGCGCTGCTGAAATCTCAAGGCAGGACCTGGGATGGTGTTCCTCTGCCCAAACTGACCGCTGCCGATCTGAAGCCCGATGCCATTGCACTGTTCAAGCAGAAAGCGCTTGCCCGGGGTCGTCTCACATCCGATGACGCTGCTGTCAGCATTGAGATCATGATGGAAAACCTGCATCTGGTGGATGAGGATGGCTATCTGAGCCGTGCTGCCATGCTGGCCTTCTATCGTGACCCGGAGCGTTGGGTCACCGGCGCATACATCAAGATCGGTTTTTTCGGTGATTCCGATTCTGATCTGCAGTATCAGGACGAAATCCATGGCCCGTTGATCGAGCAGATCGACCGCACGATTGATCTGGTCTATACCAAATACATGAAAGCGCGGATCACCTATGAGGGCATCCAACGGGTGGAAGTATTCATGTTCCCCCGGGACGCTTTCCGTGAAATTCTGCTCAACGCCGTTGTCCACAAGGACTATGCCTCCTGCAATCCCATCCAGATCAGCATCTATGAAGATCACATGTATATCTGGAATGATGGGCAGATGCCGGAGAATCTGCGCACAACAGAAAGCCTGTTTGCCAAGCATTCTTCCAAGCCCTTCAACCCCAAATTGGCTCATGTGTTTTTTATCAGCGGCATGATTGAAGCCTGGGGCCGCGGCTTCGACAAAATCAAGGCTGCCTGCGATGCGCTGTATCATACGCCCGTGCCGGAATATGACATTACAGCGGATGGGATCATGGTTCACTGCAAAGCGAATCAGCGTTATTTGGAATTATTGGGTCAGGAATGGGTCAAAGCGGATGACCCAATTATGGCTGCATTCCGTGATGATGAATTGCCTGTTGTCGATACCATTTTGAAGATGATTGATCAAAAAGGGTATGTGAAAAACGCTGATGTAAAAACAATTATGGGCAAGTCGGCGGCTACGGCAAAAAGACTGCTATCCAAAATGGTATCGGCGCATTTGATTATGCTTGAAGGCACCGGCAGAGGGCAACGATATACGAAATGGGTCAAATGAGTGACCCATTTTGCATTTCTGACCCATATTCAATGCTGGGCGGGAGGTGAAATCATGGCGGAGCATCCGGATATCAATGCAATGGAGAACGAAATCTGTAGGCTTCAGCAGGAAATCAGCCGTCTTCATCTTTTGCTGGATCAGGCTGGTATTAGCTATGAGCAGCCGCCTGTGCATGAGGAAACTCAGGATGCAGTATTGCCGGTACCAATTACAGAAGCGCATGCAAAGCTGCTTTATTCTGTGTTTCGGGGAAGAAAAGATGTTTACAGCAAGCGCGGCCTCCGCAAGGATGGCGGATCATCCTATTTTCCGCAATGCGATAACTTCTGGAAATATGGTCTGTGCCCAAAACGGGAGGGCGGGAAAACCAAGTGCGCCGATTGCGCAAACTGCCGCTGGTCTCAGCTGACGCAGCGAATCTTGATGAATCATCTCCGTGGGGATAGGCCGGATGGCACAGATGTGGTTGGTGTTTATCCCCTGCTGCCAGATGAAACCTGCAATTTCCTGGTGTTTGATTTTGATAACCACAACAGCGATTTAGCCGAAGCAAACGATGGAGCGAACGATGATCCCAGTTGGATGGAAGAAGTGGATGCTCTGCGAACCATATGTATTGCGCAAGGCATATCTCCGCTGGTGGAGCGCTCCCGTTCTGGAAAAGGCGCTCATATCTGGTTGATTTTTGATGAGCCTGTTACGGCTTCACTCGCCAGGAAGTTTGGCAGCGCGTTGCTGACAAAGGGAGCCGAGACGATCAATCTGAAAAGCTTTAAATCCTATGACCGCATGCTTCCTGCACAGGACAAGATGCCTCTGGGCGGATTGGGAAATCTGATTGCCTTACCGCTGCAGGGACAGGCGCTGAAGAAGGGCAATAGCGCATTCATTGATCAATTCTGGCACGCCTATCCGGATCAATGGGAACAGCTTCGGAATATCCAGCGGATCAAGCGCTCCTGGATAGAGGAAAAGCTCCATGAATGGCATTTGGAAAATGAACCCATGGGCATGCTTTCGGTGACAGACGACCAGGGAGAGGATCAACCAAAACCATGGGAGAAACGCAGGCTCGCATTTTCAAAGGAACAGGTCATTGGCAGTATGCGGATCACGCTGGCAAACCAGATCTATATCGAAACAGCAAACCTGAAGTCTGCGCTCAAGAATTCGCTGCGAAGAATGGGCGCATTCAGCAATCCACAGTTTTATAAAAAGCAGGCAATGGGTTATGAGACGCGGGGCGTTCCGCGGATCATCTGGTGCGGAAGCGAAGAAGATGGGTATATTGCTATTCCAAGAGGGAAGCTGGAAGTACTGACCGCGGCATTGCAGGAAGCAAAAATCCCCTATCAGCTAACGGATAAAAGGCAAGTCGGGAAAACAACCCAGGTCTCATTTCAAGGCCAGCTCTATCCTGAGCAGCAACTGGCATGCGACCATTTGCTCAAGTATGAAACAGGCATCCTGAGCGCTGCAACCGCCTTTGGCAAGACGGCGGTTGGCGCGGCGATGATAGCGGAGCGTAAAGTAAACACGCTGATCCTGGTGCATAACCGGGAAATCATGAAGAATTGGGTGGAAGATCTTCAAAAGTTCTTGCTGATTGATGAGAAAGCTCCAACCTATACAACACCAACCGGACGAGTAAAACAGCGAAAAAGTGTAATTGGCACACTCTATGCCGGTCATGACAGTCTTGGCGGTATCATTGATATTGCCATGGTTGCTTCTTTAGGCAGTGGCGATGCCATAAATGAGCGTATCCATGATTATGGCATGGTGATCATGGACGAATGCCATCATGCTGGCGCAGCAAATGCCGAAGCCGTCCTGCGGGAAGTCGGCGCACGGTATGTATATGGCTTGACTGCCACTCCTAAGCGTGATGATGGCATGGAGCAAAAGATTTTCATGCAGTTTGGGCCAATCCGCTGGAGGTTTACATCCAAAGAACGAATCGCCATGCAGGGTTTTACTTGCGTTGTTCGCCCACGATTTACCGCGTTGATCAATTCCGGCAAACCATGGAGAATCCAGGAAGCGTATCAAGCCGTTATTCATGATGTGCACAGAAATCAACAGATTGTAAACGATGTAAAAGTATGCATTGCTGCAGGTCATTCACCGCTGCTATTGACGCGGTTTCGGGAACATGCCGCCGAGCTGGAGAAAATGCTCCAGGGCTGTGCAGAGCGTATTTTTCTTTTGCAGGGTGGTCGAAGCACAAAGGAGAGAGACGCGATTCGCTCTGCAATGCGGGGTGTTCCGGCAAATGAAAGTGTGCTTTTGATTGCGATCGGTCAGTATATCGGCGAAGGCTTCAACTTCCCTCGATTGGATACACTGATGCTGGCAACACCGATTGCCTGGGAAGGAAACGTGGAGCAATATGCCGGGCGTCTTCATAGATTCTATGCAGGAAAAACGGAAATCGTGATTTATGACTATGTTGACAGTCATGTGCGTGTTCTGGATCAGATGTTCCGCAAAAGGCTCCGGGCCTACAAGAAGATCGGATATACAATTGCTGAACAACCATCCGCTGTAGGGAAAGGTCCGCATGGCATATATGACGGGCAGGAGATCCGTGAACATCTTGCACTGGACATTGCGGCAGTTCATCAGGAATTGATTATCGCCAGCCCAGGGCTCAATCGGGAAAGGACGCTGTGGTTGCTGGCTCTGCTCCAATCGCTTTACCAAAGGAATGTGCGAATAGCCGTTTATACGCTTGCTGCGGAACGGTATCCGGAAGAGCAGCAAGGAATCATTGCGGAATTGATTTGCATGATGAGGGATCAGAACGTATGGGTGGAGGCTCTGCCAGCGTTGCATGAGCATTTTGCCATTCTGGATCGTCAAACGGTCTGGTATGGCAGCGCAAATCTCCTGTCGCGGTCAAAGGAAGAAGACAACATGATCCGTTTCGTTGATTCTGAAGTATGTGGCGCATTACTGGAGAACATAATGCAAAAAGAGAACGCATGATCAATCAATGTAGTATCTCATTGAAAACAGACGCATCTTATAGTATAATGTGTATGTGGAAACCATTCATTCTCCACGGCGATCAGGCACCCGGTTATCATTGTGATAACAAATTGATAACCAACGGCTGTACAGGCAGGAGAATAGGAATACCATAGAGAATCAGAGTCACCACCTGGAATCAGACACACATTAATTATACAAAATGTGTTAAGCCTGAGAGAGTGGGAATGAGTGCCGGAACGGCGAAACCCCTTATGCTACAACGCTTTCAGCCCTCTCCAAAGTGGCTCTGATAAAGAAATGATAAAGTTTTCCGGAAAAAGGTCACATTGTCCCCATGTCCGGTGGTTGTGGGGTTGAGAGACTGATAACGGAAAACGGAATCAGAAAAAACGACAGATTTGTATGATTCAGCCCTCCGCTGTGGATCCATCATCCGCAGATCGGAGGGCTTTTTCATAATTATTTTTGTCTGGACGATAAGCTATGTATTTCGTCATTACAAAATACTCGATAAATCTATTAGCCCATTGGAATTAGAGTATTGAAGTAGTTTTATAGGTTTTTTTTCTATTTGTTTTCTAAGAGATACATACTGTTTTACACTATCTGAAAACGACTTAGCTATGGCTGTTGTTCTTACCATCTTTAGATCGCCTGAGACTTTTTTCTGTAAAAACCAGGATTCGTATCCAATAAGCTGACTCAAAGAGTCTTCATTAAATTCATCTCTTTTAACTTCAATTATATCGTAAGATACTACTTGATGACTTAATAAGGGATTATCGTAAAAGAGTAAAAAATCCATTTCTCTTCCCAGATTTGTAGGGACATAGCATAGGAAATCTGTATAATTTCCAAAAATGTCAGTATATTTTCCTTTGGAAAAAGCAGCGTTCAACAGCGCCATAATGGTAAACTCATATTTGGGCTCTTGATTTTGAAAATGCAGATAATCCATTACATTACATTCATGATACGGATATGGCTGCATAATTCTTCCTTTTTGTGCTGTAAATGGATTGAGTTTGGCAAATTCATTTAGAATGATTAAAAATTCACTATCTGAAATAGAGAACATAGAGTTTGTGCCTGTTGATCTTTCAAGCGCCCATGTCCAAATCTTTCCATTATTACGCAAGTCATTTATATCATCAAGTTTCAAAGGATTATCAAATTTATAATTTGACCATTTGATTCTACATCTGAATGGATATACCCTATCTTCCCATACTTGAGATTCTTCATAAAATGGCCGCCCTTCGATTTGCCACACACCACGTAATGTTTTTGTTTTAATAACATACATCAATACATAATCATCTTCTTTTATACCCGCCAAGCGTGATAAAAGGCCGTCTACGACATTGTCATGACGTTGTCCTTCTTTGGCTTCGGGAATTGCGACAAGACCACGCGTTACACAAATCTTATAGTTTTCTTCTGATACAGTAAAAATATGAACAGACACAAAATCACCTCAAGAGTATTGTACGATAAACAATACATTTGGTCAATATGTGTATACTTGCAGATTTAGAATAATAGTGTCAATAGCAGTTCAACAATCTTCATAACTGTCGATAATGATAGACCGGACACGCAATAGTGGTTCACAGAAAAAATACGACACACAGCAATGCATGATCGCCATCCGGGAGCAGCTCATGCGGAAATTCGGCACAGCCATCGATGATGATGTGATCGACGATGCGCTCAGGTACGGTAAAGCGGATATCGGCGAAAAATACTTGACAGTGATCCGGGAAGTTGCCCGGCAGTATGTGACCGGGATCATGCGCCGGCTGCGTGAACATGAGTACAATCCGGAGCTGATGAAGTTGTACATCGTAGGTGGCGGCGGGTGCCTGATCCGGCACTTCGGTGAATACGATCCCAATCGGGTAACGATCAATGACGACATCCGCGCCACGGCCAAGGGCTATGAGTTCCTGGCCAATCTGAAGCTGAAGAAGGCGAACGCGGCATGAACAAGAAGGAGAACCTCTTCACTACAACCCTGCGGCTGAACCTGAACAATGCCCAGGACATGGAAGCCTGGAACAACCTGATGAGCACCGACAGAAACCAGCCGGAATACAGCTCATACAGCCGAACAATCATCACCGCCATCAACGATCATTTCGCCCGGCAGGACCGAATGGAGGAGCAGCAGGAATGGGAAGCAGCGCTGCTGAAAAAGATCGAGGCCACGATCCGGGAAACGTTCGCCAGCTGTATGAAAAAGTTCCAGATCACCGCTACGCAACCGACAGCAGAGAAATCTGAGCCGCCGACGCAGCCTGATCCGCATGATGAAACAGAAGCGAACATCGAAGCCTTCCTGGACTGCTTCTGAGGGGTGCACCACAAGTGGTATCACGACGGGCAGAAAAATGATACCACTTGTAATACCAGACCATGTTGAGGAAAGAAAAACGTAAAAAACGGATGACTGTGCATCGTGCCAAAGGATGAATAATCACCCGTAACGAAGTTCATACCAAAAGCGCACCAAACCCCTGCACCTGAAAAGCTGGTATCACATACCAACCAACAGGCGCAGGGGCCTTCTTTATATCTCAGCGAAAGCTGAAACGGGGTAAGTCATCGACAAACCCCACAACCACAGAGCGCAAGCTCTGGTTTTCAGGGGCTTGGGGGCGGAGCCCTCAACAAGCTTTTTGCAAATTGTATTAACTTTGCATTGCTTGCCACTATGCAAAATGTGATACATTTGCCCTGCTTGCCCTATGATGCCTTATAGGTTTTTTCCGTTTGTGCGAATGAGCTGCGCGTAATGATAGGCACTGTCCTTGACCGTTCGTTTCTGCGTCTCATAGTCTATAAAGTAAAGCTCCCCCACCGCCGATACTGGGATGAGTTCGGCAAACATTGGCGGATGATTCTGCTAATAAAGGTGGTCGATTCAAAAATCACGGCGATTGCTTCAGGCATTCTCTGATTCCGTCATAGATTGACAAGCTGCATAAAAGATGGAATAAGTGATACTTCGCCTTCCGGCTTGATGAGATATATTCATATCCGTCTCGATTTTCTTTACCAATGATCCAAAGCCTATTTTTTGTGTTATACTCTGTTCAAGTACTCAAACGAATGATGCGGAAGGAGTGCTGTTATGGATATGTTGAAAGAAATCAAGGAGCTTGCCATGAACTTTGAAGCATGTCAAAAAACGCTTTCTGCCATGGGTGATGAAACGCGGCAGCATATCATCCTGGAAATGATGCGCATGGATTATCATGGCTCCCGTGTGCCTGACATTACAGAACGGACAAATCTTTCCCGCCCTGCGGTTTCTCATCATCTGCAAATCCTGAAGGACGCCGGGATTGTGAAGATGCGCAAGGAAGGCACCATGACCTATTACTATCTCGATCCGGATATGGAATCCTTCACCCGCCTGAGCAACGCCCTCCTGCAGGCTGTTCAGATTTGCGCAGCATTGCCCAACCGCAGCGGAGAGGAATAAACGGCATGATTGAAAAAGAATTGTTCAGCCATTATTCCATTGACGAGAAAAAGCTGATGGCATATGGATTTGAGCCCCAGGGTCACATGCTGGTCTACTCGCAGGATCTTGAGACAGAGAATTTCAGAATCATCATTACCTATGACCGGGCGCTCTGCGGCAAAATCATCGACCTGGCTTTCGGGGAAGAATACGTGAACTTCCGGATGGAATCTGCCACTGGCTACAGCGCAGAAATCCGCAATAAGTTTGAAGTCTTGCTTCTGGATATCCGGGATAAGTGCTGCAAGAATCAGTATTTCCAAAGCGAGCAGGCCAGACGGATCAATGAATTCATTTACGAAACTTATGACGTGATGCCGGAATTCCTGTGGCCGAATATTCCCAGCTATGCTGCGTTCAGAAAGAAACAGGGAGGCAAATGGTTTGCTGTGATCGGCAGCGTACCCCGCCGCAAGGTCGATCCCATTTCTCTATCGGGTGAGGATGTGGAAGTAATCAATGTGAAGGTGGACAGCGGAATGATCGAGGATATCCTTTCGCAGAAAGGCTATTATCCCGCGTTTCACATGAACAAGAAATGCTGGATTTCCATCATTCTGGAGGATGCTCTCTCCGATGAAGAAATACAGAACAGAATCCGCTTTAGTCTTGAGACCGTTTGACGGAGGCGTTAGAAAATGGGACATTGCAGTTGGGCTTATGTGAATGATAGAGAACGGAAATATCACGATACCGAATGGGGCGTGCCGGTGCATGACGACCGGCACATGTTCGAGTACCTGACATTGGAAAACATGCAGTGCGGCCTCAGTTGGGATCTGATGCTGAAAAAGCGGGAGATATTCCGGCAATGCTTTGATAACTATGAATATGATAAAATCGCTGCTTACACCGAGGATGATGTGCAGCGCATCCTGAATACAGATGGTATGCTGAAATCAGAGCGCAAGATCCGCGCTGTCATCAACAACGCAAAGTGCTATCAGAAGGTAAGAGAAGCGTTCGGCAGCTTCTGCAATTACCTGTGGGCATATACAGGTGGGAAGACCATCGTTTATGACGGCCACGCCCAGGGGCGGGTGCCGGTGAGCAATGGCCTTTCCGACAGGATCAGCAAGGATCTGAAAAAGCGGGGCTTCAAGTACATCGGCACGGTCACGATCTATTCCCACCTGCAAGCCTGCGGGATGGTAAACGATCATGCTGAGGATTGCCCCTGTTTCCATCAGATCAATGCAAGCCATCCGTGCATTCATCTGCCGCCGGATCAGGAAGCGCAGTTGATGACGCTTCGCAGTATGCCACAAGAAGAAACAGAGGGTTGATATCATGCCTTTTGAACAAACGATTCTGCCTCAATATAGGGACGCTGACCCGGACGGTCTGATTGGACTCAAGGGCTGCATGCACTATTTTCAGGATATTCACACCTACTACATGCATGGCATCCACAAAGGGAACGACGAGCTGCCGGAGCAATATGGCGCAGCATGGGTTTATACAAGGTATCATGTGTCTCTGCAAAACAAGTTGGATTATACAGACTCCGCCCTGCTTTCCACCTGGATGGAGCCCTATCGTCAGCCGGTGCTGGTGAACCTGAATTTCATCCTGCGTCAGCATGGCCAGATCGCCGCTACAGGTAAGCTGGAAAACTGCGTGTTCAGTCTGGTGCGGCAGCGTCCTCTGCGCCTCAGCGATATTGACTTCCCAGAAAACTTCGCTGAGGACGTTCCAAACGATATCCCGGATTTCATCCGGCTGGAAAAATCCACGGAAGGAATGATCGAACGCTACCGCCGCACTGTACGGATGTCTGACCTGGACAAAAGCAACCACATGACCAATCTGCGCTACATTGATATGTTCCAGGATGCTTATGACGCCACCTTCTGGAAGATGTTTGATCCAAAAGAAATGGAAATTGCCTTCCTGTCACAAGCCCTGGAAGGGGAAGGATTGACGATCCTGAGCAAACAGAATAAAAATGAAATCTCATTGGCGGCAATTCACTCAGATGGAAAAATAGCTTCTGTAGCGATGTTCAGAAACAGTTGATTTAAAACAGCAGCTTCCTTAATATAGAAATCAATAAATCGTACTCCGGAGCAAATTGCAAAGTTTCTTCTGGAAATGCTGGTGCAGCTGAGAAACTGAATGAATATGAAACCTGCTATTGTCCAATAGAAAAACGGCCTTGCCACAGGATGCAAGGTCGTCTTTTTCATGCTTTCTAAAAGGTTTGAAGCGTCTTTATTGAAGATCTGTGCGAATAATATAGACAGTGATGGCATTCATACCTTCGGGACGAAGGTCATACCCGCTGGTCTTAACGCTGTCACAGGTTTCTTCAAAAATCCGCAGCGCATCTGCCAACTCGTTCTCCACATAGGGAAGCAGCTTATTGGCCGCCTCTTTTTCCACACCCACAATGGTATCTTTCATGGTCTGCATGCCATCTTTCAAAGTACCGGCTCCAGTAGACAGCTGAGATGCGCCGTCAGCGAGGGTCGAAGCGCCGGTGGACAATGTGGATGCGCCAGCGGACAAGCTGGCAGCTCCTGTGTTCAGCTGCGTCAAGCCAGTATGAAGCTGTGACGCTCCCGATGCCGCTTGGGCCGTGCCGGCGGTATAGGCCTGCAAGCCCGTGACGAAGGTATGCACCTGATCCAATTGGGCTTTCAGCGCGGCCAGGCTGTCGTACGCGGTTTGCGCCATGGCCAGCTTGGCAGCGACGGTTTCATCAGACGCCAGATAGCTTTCCACGTTCTGCTGCACCAGCTGCTCGATTTGCGCCAATACGTTTTCTTCGATCTGCGCTTTCACTTCGTCGGATGCCATCTGCTGCTCCACAGCTGCGCTTACCATCGCAGCCTGTTCCGCAGATACCATATCAGCCTTCACTGCCTGGGTATACTGTTCAGCAGTCAATTCCTGACCGGCTGCCTGCAGCACGGCTTCCAGGACCTTCTGCTCTGCTGCCGCTTCCACAGCGGATCGCACCTGGTCAGCGTTTGCCTCCACCTGAGGACGCACAACTGCTTCCACCTGAGCGGAGGCCGCTTCCTTCAGGACATCCGGGTTCAGCTGAGCCAACACGCCATCGAGTGCGGCAGCATAGTTTTCAGCGGTCAATTCAGGAAGTGTGATTCCGGAAGCATCCAGCCCCGCAGCAGCCAGCTGCTGATTGGCTGTATCCAGCACAGCAGCAAACAGGGCTTCTGCACCATTATTCAAGGCTTCGTTGCTGGCAATCAGCGTAGCCAGGCCTTCATCCAACGCCACGGCCCCGGTTTCAGCGTTTGCCGTGCCTGCAGCCAGGGTAACAGCTCCATCCGCAAGCGTGGCTGCGCCATCCTTCAATTCCGATGCACCGGTAGAAAGCTGAGACGCGCCATCCGCCAGAGAAACCGCGCCATCATTTAGCTGGGTCAACCCATCGTTCAATTCATTAACTTTCGGCACGATGTCTTTGGTCTTTCCAGTGGTTTCCGGCAGGGCTTCGCCGTTTTGCATCGCTTTCAGCAGGAGCTTTACCTCATCCATCTCCGTGTGAATGTCCAGATCGATCCGTTCATCCAGTTCACTGCAAACAGTATCCACAGGGTCAGCGCTGCTGAAAGTCATCATCCAATTCAGGTCTGCATGATCCGCGTGGAAGGAAGCGGTGAAGGATGCGGGGAGATTCAGCTTTTCATCAGCGCCGGGTACCGCCCAGCCCACCAGTGCCTGACGTCCCATTTCGCTGAGTATGGCGGCATTTTCCAGTTTCAGGTCAGTAATTCCTTCTTCGGGTAAAGGCAGCACCGTCACAGTCAGGATGGGCATCGCCGCCTGCTGCTGATAAGTTACGGTCAGTACAGCGTCACCGGTCTTGTCTTTCAGGTCGGCAAAGGAAACATCCGCGCCATCCAGGGTCAGCGTTATCACCGGCAGCAAAGCAGGCGTCTTATCTGACGTGCCCTGGTAGGCAATATCCTTGCCATTTGCCTTCCAGGTCAGCGTATCACCATCCAGGGTGAAGGTTTCTTTACCGCCTACATTCTGAATATCGGTCAGGATTGTTTGATCCATGATCTCGTCCAGCCCATCGGCGTTTTCCAGGCGAACACTGTCTGTGATGCTTTTTATTGTTCCATCGGCAGCGGTAACAACATAAACCCGTTCATGTTTCGTATTCTCAGCCAATCCGGGCACGCAGCCCAGCACCATGACAGCAGTCAGAAGCAGCGCAACGATCTTTTTCATACTTGATCCTTCCTTTCCTGTTATCGAGCGGCTTTCATATCAAAGGTGGAATGGATAATCACTTTATCCAGCAGAAGCAGCATGGCGGGCAGAAGCAACAGCACCACAGCCACGCTCAGCAGCGCACCGCGGGCAATCAGGCGGCACATGGAAGAAATGATATCCACATTGGAATACAGGCCTACGCCATAGGTGGCGGCGAAGAATCCGAACCCGCTGACCAGGATGCTTTGAGCGGAGGAAGCCACGGCCTTTTCCACTGCTTCCTTTTTGTCCATGCCGGCCAGACGGTTCTGCTTGTACCGGGTGGTCATCAGGATGGCGTAGTCCACGGTGGCGCCCAGCTGAATGGTGGAAATCAGGATAGGTCCCACGAAGGGCAGCTCTGTGCCCGTGTAATACGGGATGCACAGGTTGGCGGCAATGGCCAGCTCGATGATCGCCACCAGCAGCACCGGCAGAGAGAAGGACTTTTGCACCAGCAGGATGATCACGAAAATGGCGATGATGGAAATCAGGCTGACCACGGTGAAATCATGATCGGTGCAGGCGATCAGGTCCTTCGTGCAGGGCGCTTCGCCGATCAGCATGCCGCCCTGGTCGTACTTTTTCAAAATGCTGTTCAGGCTGTCGATCTGGGTGTTGACCTCGGCGGAGGAGATCACATAAGCGGAGTTGATCAGCATCAGCTGATACCGCTCTCCCTTTACCAGGGACAAAGCATCATCGGGAACGATGGATTCCGGGATGCCCGCGCCCAGCAGGCTGTCGATACCGATCACACTCTTGACGCCGTCTACCTGCCGCATTTCTTCCGTCATATACCGGACGTCCTTCTGACTTACGTCGCTGTCCACCAGCAGCAGGTGGGTGGTGGCCATATCAAAGGTTTCTTCCAGCTTTTTGTTGGCGATAACGGATTTCAGCTCCGGCGGCATCACCTTACTCATGTCATAGTACACATTCACATGGTTGTAACCATAGAACGCCGGGAAGATCATGATCGCCAGCACCACGGTCAGTACCTTGTAATGCTTGACCACGAAGCGCCCGATGCCGCCCACATTGGGCAGCAGCGGCCTGTGGCTGGTCTTTTCGATCGCGCCATCCAGCAGCCGGATCACGCAGGGCAGCAGCACCACTGTGCCAAGCAAGCCCATGATCACGCCTTTGCTCATGACGATGCCCAAATCCTTGCCCAGGGTAAAGCTCATGAAGCAGATGGAAACGAAGCCCGCAATGGTGGTCAGGCTGGAGCCCAGGATGGAAGTAAAGGTCAGGTGAATTGCTTCTGCCATGGCCTCGTCCTTGTCTGCAATCAGCGCTTTTTGTTCCTTGTAGCTGTGCCACAGGAAGATGGAATAGTCCAGCGTCACGCCAAGCTGCAGCACAGCGGCCACGGCTTTGGTGATATAGCTGATTTCGCCCAGGAAGTAATTGCTTCCCATGTTCCACAGGATGCTTACACCGATGCAGGCCAGGAAGATCAGCGGCAGCAGGAAGCTGTCCATGGTGATCATCAGCACCATAGCGCACAGCGCCACAGCAATGCCCACGTAAATTGCTTCCTGATCTTCCACCAGCTGTTTGGTATCCGTCACTACCGCGGACAGGCCGGAAACAAAGCACTTTTCTCCGGCGATTTTCCGCACCTGGCTGATGGCTTCCATGGTTTCCTCTGCGGAGGAGCCTTCATCAAAGAACACGGCGGAGAGCATACAGTCACCCCGCTGGAACATTTCCCGAATATCCGAGGGGATCATTTCGATGGGGAACATCCCTTTGGTGATGGAAGCAAAGCCGATCACGCTGTCCACGTGGGGGATATCCTTCAGGGCATTCTCCATGTCAGCCTGCTCAGAAATGGTCATGCCCTCCGTGACCAGCAGTGAAAAAGCGCCTTTGCCAAAATCCTGCAGCAGGATTTCCTGGCCCCGCACCGTCTCCAGGTCCTGGGGCAAATAATATAAAAGATCATATTTTGTCTTGGTAGCTGCCATGCCAAGCACAGAGGGAATCATCAGTGCAATGCACAGGATGATGACCGCGATTCTATGCTTGACCAGCCATTTGGTGAAGCCTTTCACATTCTCTACCTCCCAACACGCTTCATGTTTTAAAACATTGTGTTGACTTTCTCAACGATACGAATTATAATCATTTACGTGATTGATTTCAATAATCAATTTGATAATCAATCGTTTGTTAATAAACAATTCGGCATAACAGGTGGATTTAACCAACACAAGACCTGAAAACTGTTGAGAAAGAAGGCTTTGACGCATGACGCAGGCAATCGAGGCTCCTCAGAAAAAAGAAGACCGCCGAGTACGGCGGACAAAAAAGCTGCTGACCCAAGCATTGACCCGATTATTGCAGGAAAAACAGATCAATGAAATTACTGTCAAAGAGCTGACCGACCTGGCAGATATGAACCGGGGTACTTTTTATCTGTATTACAAGGATATCTTCGATATGCTGGAAAAAATCGAAGATGGCCTGTTTGAAGCGTTGGACGAAATCGTATCCCTGCACGAACATGATGATGTAAGTCACCAGACCACGCCGATTCTGCTGGATCTGTTCCATTTCATCGAGGAGAACCAGGAAATGTGCCGGGTGCTGCTCAGCCCCCACGGGGATATGAATTTCTTGCACAGGCTCAATCAAGTCGTGCGGGAAAAGTGCCTTCAGATGTGGCCGAATGAAGAAGACAAGAAAGACGCTACTTTTGAGTATCACTATAGCTTTGTCGTTTATGGCTGCGTTGGAGTCTTCCGCGCCTGGCTGAACAGCAAATGCCAAGAACCAGCTGAAAAGATGGCGGAAATGGCCGATGGGATGATTCGTAGAGGCAGCCTCTCTTGATAAACGAATATGCTTGATTTCATGTCATTCTCTGATATACTAATGGTGTCAAGCGTGGCAACGCTTTGGCAACACAAAGTCGGATAGCCCATTCCAAAGGATGGAATATGACGAATGTGGATAATAGGAGCTAAATAAGCCTAACAAAATCGCTTAAAATGGCTTTGCCAGGAGCGAGTGGGAATAAGAACCGGAGCGCCAATAGTCCTTATTTTATAAGGGTTTGCGGCCTCGGAAAATCGACTTTGATAACCAAATGATAACATTTCCCGAAGCCGATATTATAGAAAAATTCCCGGTGGCTTTGGGGCTGCGGATGACGCCGGTGGCAACATCTGCGGCAACATGTTATCAATCCCTGTGATACAACCTATTTGAAAAGCCCTTCGCTGTGGAGGAAATCTTCCACAAGCGGAGGGCTTTCTTCATGTCATTCTTTCGTCTTGGGCTTTCGGTCCGCAATTCGCCATTGTCGCTCAGCAGCGCTCCGCTTGCTGAGCTCTGTGGCTCATTGGAGTTCCGCCTCGCTTCATCCCACACTGTGGGCGCGAGGCTTCCTCCCTCGTTTGCTCTTGACCGGTTCTTCCGGCGGGACAGCGGCGTGGATGCGGGTATCATCGAAATCAGGATAGTGATACCGCCAACGGTCATAATCCTCTTTCGTGATCTCGCCAGCCTTCAGTTTGGCAGATTGTTCCTGCCATGCGCGGAGTCGTTGCTCAAATTCAACGGCTTTGGTGCCGCCGTCGAAAATTTCGGCACGGAGGCAGATCAGACCATCGACGTCCAGAATACGGATCAGCTTTCGATCTTCCAACGTGAAAAGCGTGTGCATCAAGCCATCCATGCTGTCAATATCCGGAACAGCTATGGCCTTTGGAGACACATCCAGGGCATCCGCCATCTGTGCGGTCAGATCAGCCTTAGGCGTGCGGTCCTCGGATTCATATTGCGCAAGCCGGACATCAGCCGAATTATCGGGAAAGCCCAGCATAAGTCCCAAATACTTCTGTGTCATCCCCCGTAAAGTGCGGAAGAATCGGATGCGTTCACCAGTCGCCATCAAAACCACCTCTTGAAAAAGATGATTTATTATAGCAAATCTGCTTAATAAAGTCAACACGGAAATTTAACAGAAAAATTTAATTTCGCATCATGGGAAACTATTGACATAAACGTATATGTTTAGTATAATAAAATTTAAGTTAAGCAGATTAGCTTAGCTATGAAAGGAGGACGAAATGCTCAATCAGTTCATGCGAGCAGAAGAAGTGGCGCGGGAGCTCGAAGTATCAAAATCCTATGCCTACAAACTGATTCAACAGCTGAATGCTGAGCTCCGGGAAAAGGGATATATCACCATCGCCGGACGGGTGAATCGGCAATATTTCAGGGAGCGCCTGTATGAGGCACCACAAAGAAAGGAGGGAAACACCAATGTCAACACATAAGGACGAAAAGAATGGAACCTGGTATGTGATGGTACGCTATCACGACTGGAAGGGTGAGAAAAAGCAGAAATGCAAGCGTGGCTTTGCCACCAAGCGGGATGCGCAGGAATGGGAGCGCACCTTTCTGCTGAAAGAAGCCGGAGATCTGGATATGACTTTCGAGGCCTTCCTGGAGCTGTATGAAAGGGACATGCGGCCCCGGCTGAAAGAAAACACCTGGCTCTCCAAGGAACACATGATCCGGACCAAGCTGCTGCCTTACTTCGGGAAACGGATGATCAGCGAGATTGACACCAAGGATATCATCGCCTGGCAAAACGAACTGCTGGCTTACCGGGACGAAAAGAAGCAGCCCTATGCGCCCACATATCTCAAAGCGATCCACAACCAGCTGGTAGCGATCCTGAACCATGCAGTGAAGCACTACGGGCTGAAAAGCAATCCGGCGTCCAAAGTCGGATATTCTTGGTTCAAGGAAAGTATCTATTTCCCGGACGAAGTCCCAGCTGAATTTTTCATATAGGCCTTCGTGGGTCGTAAATAAATAGAGCTCACTCAATCCTGCCTTTTCAGCTGTCTCCTTCACGGAATTCAGCAAAAATCTTCCATAGCCGCATGACCGATATGCTTTGTCGATGTAAACGTTGGCAAGCCACGGATAAATATCCGGACGTGAAAACAAATCTTCCATGGTAAACTGGTACATTCCGATCAGGTTTTCATTTAGAAACAAGCCATAAGTCTGGGGAAGACGTGTTTCCTGAAGACTATATGACATATAGGAACATACGGCTTCGTAGGAATAATTCTCAGCTTTTCCTCACCAGTCAAACATCCATTTCGTCATCGTGTCCAAATGATCAGCTGTAATCATTTTCTTCACGCTCAATTGCTTTTTCATGTGAAAGCACGGAGCCTCCGTCTCTATCGTTTCTCTGCTTTGCTGAAGCAGCCACTTTTTCCTTCGTAGTCAACCTGTATAAGCATCATCGGCTGTATTGCGATAGTCCTGTTTGGAAAGCCAGGCTCTTTCTTCATCGTTTTCGGGGACGTCGATTCGCTCAATCTTGAATATGACTGGCCTTGTGCCGTCGTTGCAGCAGGCGATCATCATCCGGTCATCGTTTGTCCAGCCTTTCATGATGGAACCGCCCTGGAGCGCTGTGTAAACGTATCGGCTGACAGCGTCCCATGCTTCTCCGCAGAACTTACCGTTCATTAAATGATAGAAGTCATCCTGCTGTGGCGTTCGTTTGAGCAAAAATGTATCTCCCACATTGAAGAAGGGGCAAGGGCCAGACTTGGGGTCAGCCAGATATTGCTCCTGGTAGTCGGTAAAGCATTTCTTATCAATCACTGTGATTTTGCATTCATGCCGCATGAAACCCGTCCTCCTCAAAAGCACTTTTCTTTCCGTTCTTTTTTGCACCGTTCGATATTGCCGCAGCGATATCCTTCCTCACACCTTCACATCCGGATTCTTTTCTCCGAATTTTTCCTTAAGCGTTTCGCAGATCTCCTTGCGCGCTTTTGCCTGCTTTTCCATGCTCTTGATGGTCTTATAGGCGGCGAACAGCGTGGACGGCCCAATTTCGCTGCTGAAATAGCCGATGCCCTGGTTCCAGACCAGCAGCTCGAACACGTCATCCAGCGCGGCGCTGTCCAAGCCGTGGATGTAGGCCTTCACCAGTTCCCGGGTGGCCTGACGCATCCGTCCCGCGCCCACAGCGTTGGTCAGGGAGAGCAGCAGCCGGATCTCATAGGGCAGGTGGCGATGCTCATCATTCCAGGTCAGATCCCAGAAATTCACCGCGATATTGCCCAGCTTTTCGTCGATCAGCGGCATATTGGTCAGCGCTGCCGGACGCATGGGGATGTCCTTTTCTTCCTGCTTCACTTCTTTGCGATAGAAGTAGGCATGGAATTCCGCTTCACCCTTCTGCTCAGTGAAATGCTCAAAGCCCAGGTCCTCCATGACTTCATACAGGGGGATGGGATCAAAACTCTGTACGATCTCCAGCCCGCTTCCCGCAGGCAGCTGCATGGCCTGCTTTTTCAGGCCCTGAAAGAAATTGCCCTGAATAGCGCGCACGTCGATCTGTTTGAAAGTGCTGATCCTGTCTTTCCACTCCATGATGCTGCCTCCTCAGTCCAAAATGTTGCCGTCCCGGGAAATGGTGACTACCTGCCAGGGGATGAATTTGCCGCTGGCCTGCAGCGCGTTCTGCGCCGCCCGCTGCAATCCGCCGCAGCAGGGCACTTCCATACGGACGATGGTGACGCTCTTGATGTCGTTATCCCGGATGATCGCCGTCAGCTTGTCCGTGTAATCCACATCATCCAGCTTGGGGCAGCCGATGATCGTGACCTTGCCCCGCATGAATTCCTCATGCAGGTTGGCATAGGCATAAGCGGTGCAGTCGGCGGCGATCAGCAGCTTCGCCCCGTCAAAGAAGGGGGCCTGGGTCGGCACCAGCTTGATCTGGCAGGGCCACTGGGCCAGCCGGGAAACAGGCTTTCCGGCGCTTACAGGCATGGTCTCCGCCTCGTTCTGCTTGAATTGCATCATCCGGGAACCGGGGCATCCGCCTGCAGGGTGTTCATGCTTCATTTCGCTCATTTTCTTGGCCTCCTGTGCTTTCTTGACCGCCGCTTCGTCGTATTCCGGCGCTTCTCTCTCTTCAAAGGTAATGGCTCCTGTGGGGCAGTTCGGCAGGCAGTCGCCAAAGCCGTCACAGAAGTTTTCCCTGACCAGCTTCGCTTTTCCGTCCACGATATCAATGGCTCCTTCATGGCAGGCTGCTGCGCACAGCCCACAGCCATTGCACTTTTCCTCGTCAATGTGAATGATCTTCCTGATCATCGTGCCTTCCCTCCTCTCGGGTACGGCCTTATTATATCCGAAGAAAAATAAGAAGTCTGTATCTGGAGATACAGCACAAAAGAAAATTTGATGTATAATAGAGAAGACATTCAGGAAAGGAGCACCATGATGGATTATTCTGTACTTGAAAGCAGTTCCCTTTTTCAGCGAATCCCGGCGAAGGATCTGCGGGAAGATCTGGAAAAGATCCCGCATCATATCCAATGCTACGATAAAGGAGAAACAGTTTTCCATCTGATGGAAAGCGCAGAACGGATTGGCATCGTGCTGGAAGGGCATGTGCAGGCGCAGAAAACCTTTCCCAACGGGAGCCAGGTGAACGTATCTGTGCGCGGCCCCGGCGAATTGATCGGCCCTGCGGCTGTATTCTCTTCAAGCAGGAAATATCCCTGTGATATGGTGGCGATTGATCCTGCCACCGTGATGATGTTCCGGCGGGAGGATGTGCTGGCACTGATGCAGAAGGACATCCGCATCCTGGAGAATCTGATGACAGAAATTGCTTCTGCCACCTACATGCTGCAGCAGCGCCTGGAGCTTTTCTCTTACAGCGGCATTGCGCAAAAGGCGGCGTTCTGGCTGTTGACCCGAGCAAGGCAAACCGGAAAGGATCAGATACAGCTTCCTGAATCGGTTTCAAAATGGGCGATGATGATGAATGTCTCCCGGCCCTCTCTTCACAGAGAATTAAAGAGGCTGGAATCGGAAAGCGTCATATCTTATCATCCGCCAGTGATCGAGATTCTTGACAGGGATGGGCTTGAAAAAACTCTGAGCATTTAAATCGGCAGCGTCCGTAATATATAAATTATTAAAAAGGCTATTTCTTATTAGGCGGTAGTTGACCTTCCGCCTCAACTTGAGTGAAATGCAGTCAAGATGCTGAGAATCAAAGATATGTTCACATTTCACCTTGTTCTATAGAAATGGTAGGCTGAAGATAAAGATGAATCATTCAGTGATGCCGGAAAGTGCTTTGAAATAAGGTCTTTCCGGCATTTTCCGTTTCTATGAATGTTCTCGATTCGCGGTTCCTGCTAACAATCCATATAACATCTACCGCCTCCGTTTACAAAAGGCCATTTCTCTGTCTGCCACATATCGGGCGAAAAACGCATCACTTGTCTTGATCGAGGATTGCCTCAGAAAAATGGCTTTGCACAAAGGTTTCCGAGCATTAGCGAATAAAAAAGCAGAGAGCCTTTCAGCATGAGCTATGTTAGATTTCTAACACTTCTACCCGATAATGGAAAGGGGCATAGCAAACATTGGCAAAAACCTCAGCTAATAAAGGTGGCCGATTCAGAAATATTGGCAATTCTTTCAGGCGCTTTTTGGTGCCTTCCACTGACAATATGCATACAAAGGATGTTATGAATGCATTGCTTGCTACTATCAACCCGACTGTTTTTGATGAACGGTTTGCTGTTCCACCTTCCGAAAACGATCTGGTGTTACACCGAACATCTGCTTGAAGCTGCGGATGAATTGCCTCGTATCATTATAGCCGATCTCATTGTTGATTCTGAAGTATGTGGCGCACTACTGGAGAACATAATACAAAAAGAGGACACATGATCAATCAATGCAGTATCTCGTTGAAAACAGGCGCATTTTATAGTATAATGTGTATGTGGAAACCATCCATTCTCTACAGCGATTCAGCGCCGGTTATCATCGTGATAACATTTTGATAACCAAAGGCTATATAGGCAGGAGAATAGGAATACCACAGAAAATCAGAGTCACCACCTGGAATCAGAAACATATTAATTATACAAAATGTGTTAAGTCTGAGAGAGTGGGAGTGAGGTACGTGACGGCTTACAAACTCATTGAGCCTGGAATTACCAAACTCGAATGAGCGTCTGTCATCCCAAAAAACATAGTAAAACCAGAAGCCTTGTGCTATGACGAAACGTCATGGCATGAGGCTTTTTTTATACCCTTTCGTCTTGTAATACACCCAAGAGAAAAAGACCGAAACGTCCCAAAAGTCCAGTAATTTCAAGGGCTTGCGGATTGTTTGGTGAAGTCCCGATGAGGGTGGTTCGATGGTGACGTCACGGTGAAGAAGAGACGGGATTTGACGGATTGGATGGGGACGGAACGAAAGACCGTCTGCGGAAGATGACGTTCAAAGAACTTGTCACTTTTCGACGAAATCACGATCAATGAGGTTGTCACTCATCAGTACGAAAACCGGTAAACCCAGTAAAATCAAGGCTTTCCGGCTTTCTCAAGGTTCCTTTGATAACAATTTGATAACAGTTGCATGATCTTCCTTTATTCTCCCTATCAAGGGGTTTAGGGGTAAAAGAGTCATTCTTGACGGTTTGTGACTGGAACGATCCATATTATGAAAGCCCTTCGCTGTGGGTATGCAGCGAAGGGCTTTTTGTCGTTATTAGCAGGTGATAAACGGGAATTTATACGTCTATTATTAAAACTTAATGATCAGCTTCACTGAGTTTTTCTCGAATCCATTTTCAAAGAAAACCTTGGTGGCAGCTTTCAATATTTCTTCTCCTGTTTCACTTCTTTTAGCCATAATTCGCTTTCCTTTGTAAGGTCATTAACTGTTATATAGGGATTTCTATACAACTTACGTTTTGGAGGAAGTCCCATGATCTTTACAATCGGTGTTTTGGAATCTGAAGAATCCAGCAGTTTCCTGTCTTCTCCCTTTATTTCATAACCTATTGCGCGTTTAGGGCAAGACACCACGCATGCCATACAGTTTGCGCAATGATGTTGAAATGACGGTTTGCCACCTTCCAGAACGATGTTGTGACATGGGCACACTCTGCTACATAATCCGCAGGATATGCATTCCTTACTTATCGTAAAAGGATTGTCCGCATATTTCTGGAGTTCAAGATAAGGCGTCATCACCCGTTCACTTTTTCTTTTTATCATTTTGCTTGCGCGTGGATACGCCCTTGTCTTCCTGTCGAATATATCCTCTGCGATCTTCTTCAGTTTTTTCTCGGTTTTGGGAACCCTTAGCTTTGGAGAAGGAAACGGGGGGTATACGATAACATAATTCGCAACACTGTTAACGATGTTACCATATTGCAGTCTGATGCCTTTTCTATCCAATATTTCAGCAAGTTTTTCGCATGCCATTCCACACACGAAACTCGGCATTGCCACAACAAATACGTAAGCTTTCGGGTTTATGTCCAGTTTCTCCACAAATGAAACTGCCGGAGCCGGCATGGTCCAATGATAAACCGGGTATACAAAACCCACAATCTCACAATCCTTTGCGGAATAATCTGCCGGATCAGCTCTCATGGAGACAATCTCAGTATTTCCAAGCCTCTCCGCGATTATACGTGCAGCACGCATACTGTTTCCGGTTCCCGTAAAATAGTAGATTTTTCTTTGCATAATATCTGTCTCTCACAAAAAAAGAATATCGTTCTATCTATTCGCAATTACCTATAATGCTATGGGTGTATTTAACTGAAAGATACTTCACCTCGTAAAACTCCGAGTTGTATTACCCTTTGATTTTACTCTTGAGCGCCTTGACCATAGCATCACTCAGCTCCTGCGAGGGTACTTTCGCTGTGATCTGCGTGTCGTCATACTGCGGATAGTAGTAGCGCCACTTGTCGTATTCGTCTCTGCTGATCTCTCCGGCACAGTACTTCTCGCCAACAGCAGCCCAGGCGCAAACCAGCTCAGAGATACGGGCAGCATCCTTCCCCTTCCGGGGATCAATGCGGAAAAGGACTTCTCCATTCCTGGCCTCAATGGTCAGACCATAGCGATCTTCCAAAGCAAAAAGAGTGTGCATGAGGCCGAAATAGCTGTCTATATCAGGGACATCGAGAGCAAGCGGCGATACATCAAGAGCATCCGCCAGGGCCTTGGTCAGATCCTCTTTCGGGGTGCGAGTACCGGCCTCATATTGAGCCATGCGAATATCGGCTGTCTTCTCCAGAAAGCCGACCAATGTACCAAGATATTTCTGCGTCATGCCGCGCAGATTGCGGAAAAAGCGAATTCTTTCGCCAATAGCCATAGGAAAAACCTCCTACATATGTACTTGCACTCATTATAGCAGATGTGTTTAAGAATGTCAAGAAAAAATTAAGCAAAATAATTTAATATTTTCTCGAAAACCTCTTGACACAAACAGAAACGCTTAGTATAATGATAGAAACTTAAGCTAATACACTTAATATATAACCGTCGTGTGTCACGGTAATGGCACATCCGCTCGGGCAAATCGGGAGGCGGCCAGAAAGAATCCCGACACTAAAGAACTACAACTATCCCAGCCGCTAATATGACTGAAATTGTCAAGGGGCAGGCGTTTGTTATTACTTATTCCCGCAAATGTATAGCTCATATATGTAACGCTTGCCGTGTTCCAATCTTTAAGCGCTTCCAGTCGCTATTATCAAGCGATATACAATCGTAAAACGCATAATTAAGATTGGTCACAAAATCTGTATGGATGTGCTTTAAGCCGCTAATATCTGCCAGCGCTTCACATTGCCAGAACAAGCCACCCATGCTGCCGGTAAAATAAATATCCGCATCGCTGTAAATATATACCTCTGTTCCATCTCTCCATAAATAAATAGGCGATTCACCGTACTGAAGAGTAAGCGCTTTTCTTGTTTACGCGGCCACATCTGCCTGCGCTTTGGTTCCGTATTTAAACGCGGTCATGTTGCTGCGCATGTCAGCCTGATCGACAAATAAGCGTATCACCTGACTCGTGAAATTATTTGATTGGCCAGAAGAAATTGTTCCTAAGTTAAAAGCGGAAGGAGGCGTACTTTGAATATACATATCCACATATTTCGGCCGGATACTGGACGCGTCATTTTCCCATACCTTTTTCACCGTCAGGGTCTCGTCGGGGTTCAGCGCCATGGTTCTATTATTTGTAAAATTCTCCTTGGCAAAAGAATTGGTCTCGGTAATCTTGCCGTTCCGGTTTGTTGTGCCCACCGGCGTCCAGCCGTCCAGCGTTCCGTAATTTCCGCCCACTTGAATTTCTTCAATTTCATATTCATAGTCAAAGGGAATCACCCCCGGCGGAACGCTGATCGTTTCACCGTTTTTCAGCGGAAACTGATACAGCCCGCTGCCAAGGCTGGTAAAACGGGACTTCAACTCACCTATATTGGGGTCGTTGGCAAAATCCACATATTCAACTGTGCCGTCCTGCTCCGGGTCGCCCCAGGCCTTGATTGTGAAGGTAAAGGTATCGTTTTCCGCCCCGGAGCCGGTAACGGATTTGGTGATGTCCAACGCGGTTCTGACCCATACCACATGGATTGCGTTATCACAGCGGATGCCGGTAAATGAATACGTATAACGGTCGATGATCCCATCGTTGTTATCGTCATGGGCTTCATAGGTGTTGTTTGAGCCGTCTCCTTCGGACACCTGGTAGTTCGATGTTTTCATGTCTGGAATTATCGGGAGATTGGGGTTAGACGGATCATCATCATTCCAAACATACACCGCGCTCAGCGCGTAACCGGGCTGCGGCGTGAAGGTATAAACGATGGTCTGGCCCACCGCGGTGGCGATCATGGAAGGGTCAATGATTTGGCCGTCGTTCAATTCGCCGTTATGGTTGCCTTCACGGGTGGTTTGGATTGTGCCGCCAATGGTGCCGTCCGCCTCCGGCGTTCCGTCGGGCTTTAATGTTTCCGTGCTGTGACGCAGGCGGTAGTTATATTCGCTGCCGGCCATAACGTAGGTGATAACCGAACCGTTGTTGGTACCGCTTGCTTGTGTTACGGATACCTTAAACTGGCCGTTTTGTATCAGCGCAAGGAACCCTGAGTTAAACGTGCCGGGGTCAGCATCATCTTTATTGCCTGTTATTCTGTATCCGGTGTTTTCATCATAGGCAACAAGTGCTTTATATTCGCCGTCCGCGCCGGGGATATACAACATGTCCCCGTTGGAATTGATCACAAGGCCATCTTTTACTTGCGCGCCTTCCGAATAGCGCCTTAAAGTCTTATCATGATTTTCCAGAAGTGAATTGCCCTGATAGAAGCCAGAGAAGCCAGAGTAAATAGCAGTATCTGGCCTGTTAACATCCAGGTCGATCATGGGAAAATAAACCTTAGCGTTAATGATGTTTTTGGCTTTATCCATGATATAGGGCCTGGCAACAATCTGGAGACCGTATCTTTCATCAAAGCCACCGCCGGCTGCTTTTTTGGTTCCGGTAGTGACCGCGTTGCCGCCGAATAGGCCAAGGTAAGCATCGTCCCAGGTGTTCACATCTGCGGGGTCCGTAACGATGAACTCATTTTCGCTCGAACCGGATTTCGTGGGCTGAAGGGTGATCATCGGATTGGAGTATTCGATATAGACATCCAAACGTTCTTCTGTGCCGTCCTCCTTCATGCGAACGGCGGCGTCTGTCCATTTATAGGTGCCTACGATGCCGGGAAAGTAATTGTAGGATTGATAAACCGTGGTGCCGCTACCCTTTCTGGTCGTGGCAATCGTGCCGTTCAGCGGCTGTACCGTAGAGTCATAATAGACGAAATATCTGCCGGAGTAACCTGAAGCCTTGCTCTGCCCTGACCAGCGGGTTCATCTACTTTAAACGGTGAATTGGGTGCCGTCATCAGCGCGCCGGGCTGGAACTCGGACCAAGTGCCATTCACGTGACTGCTTTGTGCATAAAATTTTGATGAATCAACCCAAATATCCGCCACGGGAATAAACGGTGCAAAGCCTTTTAAGCCCTCTCCCTGCGCTAAACCTGGAATATCTTTTTCGGTGCCATCACCCCAAATAGCGTCCGTCACAATGATATGATAGGTCACGCCATCACGCGTAGTGACGTTCAGCCATTCCTCGCTGGCAAAAGGCTGATAGGAAACAACCCAGGGAATCATGCCAAATCCCGGGCCCGCTTCACTTCCCATAACAATATCAAACAGCGCGGCGTTAGAGCTTTGCCAGGAGGAGGCTTCGCCCGTTATGCCGACATATGCCCAAATATCGTCAAGCTTTGCACAACCGTCGTTTTGCAAAACGTATTGACTGTCTTTGTACGTAAATTCAACGGTATAAGCGGAGATGTCCCGGGCATCCGCCGGCGGCATCATGCCGCTTTCAGCCGCCGAAGCCTTTTCCGTGATGGCCTGCGCGGGAATCAGCGTGACAAGCAGCATCATCAGCAGCACAAACGCGGTAAGTTTTTTCCAAGTATTCTTCATGTAGTGCATCTCCTTGTTTGTTACATAAAAAGGCGAGCCGACTCCTGGATGGGATGATGGCTCACCGTACCTGTGCGCCTCGCAATCAAGTATCGTTTATAAAAAAAAGACGTGTCCTGCGTTCTGCGAATGATGACGGATCCGCACATACCGGCCAAGCCTCTTTCTCCATCTTTTGGGATACCCAAATTATACATGATTAGGCAGTTTGCGTCAATGGGAGATGTGATTTATCCGTTAGTATGCAGGCCGGCAAAGCCGGCCGGCGGCTTTCCGCATGCCGGGAGCCTCGGTGAACGGCATATGGTTAAAAAGATTGTAAACATTGAAGGAGTGGTATATAATAAACAGGATTCTGTTTTGCGTTTTTCGCTGAAAAGGAGAAGTATGCTGGAGAAAGTGCTGCAGGCGCTGCGCACCATCCGCGCGCCGCTTGCCACAGATGAATATGACCTTCATCAGCTGGCCCGGGAGGCGCTGGCCCGGCATGGCCTTTCCTGCACCCATGAGGCGGTGCTGGGGCCCCGCTGCCGCATCGATATCCTGTGCGGCCGGGTGGGGGTTGAAATCAAGCGGGGAAAGCCCACCCGTTCCGCGCTGGAGCGGCAGCTGCTGCGGTATGCCCAGACCGGCCAGGTGGATGCCCTGGTGGTGCTTTGCGAGCAGAGCGTTTCCCTGCCGGAGAAAATAGAGGGAATCCCCATCGCGGTGGTGGGGCTGTTCCGCCTGTGGGGGATTGCCAACGCGGGCTCCGCGCCGGTGTCCGGGGACGCCTCCCTGCTCAAGGCGGACGAGGCCCTGCGCCTGGCCCGGGCTGCGCTGCAATTGCCCGCTGCGCAGCCGGAAGAGGATTATGAGGATGACGAGGTGCCCGCCTATATGCAGGATGCGCCTGATGCGGGGCACTTTTACGGAACGCTCTCCTACAACCACCGCCGCCGCTGCTGGACGGTGAAGGGAGAGCCCTGCGTGATCGAGCTGTGCAAACGCCTGTTTCCCGGCAGCGATCACGGCAGGCGGGGGGAGGCGCGCTTCACCGATCACCGGCGCATTGTGGGAGAGCTGAACTGGCTGATGCTGCGCTATCCGCTGGAGGTGTCCGCCCGGGATAAGGAGCGCTGGCAAAAAGCCATCAGCGCCGCGCGCAGCTATGCCGCCTCCCGGGAGCGCATCCTCAACGGCCCCCAGGAGCGGGAAGCGCCGGCAGGCATGTTCCTGGGCACGCTGCGCCCCTTTCAGAAGAAAGGCCTGGCCTGGCTGTGCGCCACGCCCCGCGGCCTGCTGGCGGATGAAATGGGCCTGGGCAAAACCCTGCAGGCGCTGTGCGCCCTGTGCAGCCTGCGGCTGTTTCCGGCCATCATCGTGGTACCGCCCCATCTGGTGCGCAACTGGAAGGCGGAAATCGCCCGGTTTATCCGCATCGACGGAAAGCTGCCCCGGGTGTATGAAATCCGCGGCTTGACGCCCGCTCCGCTGCCGGAGGCGGATATCTATATCATGCATTATCTGCTGCTGCGCGGCTGGAAGCAGGTGCTGCCCGATATGGGCTTCAAGGCGGTGGTGTTTGACGAAGCCCAGGAGCTGCGCCGCGCCGGAACGGAAAAGTACAGCGCCGCCAGCCTGCTGGCGGAAAGCTGCGAGCGGGTGATGGGGCTGTCCGGCACGCCCATTTACAACCAGGGCGGCGAGATCTGGAATGTGGTCAATATCCTGGATTATCATTTTCTGGGGGATTGGGAGTCCTTCACCCGGGAGTGGTGCTACGGCTACGGCAACAACATTGTGATCAAGCCCGAATTGCTGGGCGAGCATCTGCGCCGGGAGGGGCTGATGCTGCGCCGCACCAAGGCGGAGGTGCTGCCCGAGCTGCCGGAAAAGCGCCGGCTGGTGCAGGAAATTGACGCGGACGACGGCGTTTATATGCGGCTGATGCAGCCCGTGCTGGAGAAATTGCGGCTGCTGAAAAATGACGGCACCATGACGGCCTCCGCCCGGGCGCTGCTGATTGATCAGATTTCCCAGGGAGAGCGGCAGGCCACGGGCATTGCCAAGGCCCCCTTCGTATGCCAGTTTGTGCGGGCCTTGCTGGAAAATGGGGAAAAGGTGCTGCTTTTTGCCCATCATCATGCGGTGATGGATCGCTACCGGGAAGAGCTGCGGGCATTCAATCCGGTGTTCATCACCGGGCGGGAAACGGGCGGCCAGAAGGAGGCCGCGGCGGCCGATTTCATGGAAGGTCGTTCCGACCTGTGCTGTGTTTCCCTGCGGGCGGCCTCGGGATTGAATCTGCAGCGGGCCACCTGCGTGGTGTTCGGTGAGCTGGATTGGTCGCCGGCGGTGCACTCCCAGGCGGAGGACCGCGCGCACCGCATCGGGCAGAAGGATTCCCTGCTGTGCTATTATTTGGTCAGCCCCCGGGGCAGCGACGCCGATATCCAGGAGGCGCTGGGGCTGAAGGTCAGCCAGTTCCTGGGGCTGATGGGCGAGCGGGCGCAGCCGCCCGACCTGATGCAGGCGGATGCGGATTTTGCCCGCCGGTACGTGGAAAAGCTGATGCGGAATTATGAATAACCGCCAGGGTCTTCCCGGTTTGACAAAACCGCACGTTTGTTCTATCATAATACGGTAAATTTTATTGCGCGGAGGGGATGTATGCGCATTCTGGGCATCGATCCGGGCCTGGCTACCCTGGGCTACGGAATCATCGATACGGCGGGAAGCCGCATTGCGCTGGTGACGGCAGGCGCGGTCATTACCACGCCCGATCAGATCACGCCCGACCGGCTTCGCTCCATCCGGGCGCAGATCAATCAGCTGCTGCAGCTGTACCGGCCGGAGCAGATTGCCTTTGAGGAGCTGTTTTTTTCCAAAAACATCACCACGGGCATGAATGTATCCATGGCGCGGGGCGTGACGATATGCACCTGCGCGGAATACACCAGCGAGCTGTATGAGTACACGCCCATGCAGATCAAGCAGGCGGTGGTGGGGTACGGCAAGGCGGATAAGCATCAGATTCAGCAGATGGTCAAAATGACGCTGGGCATGCAGGATATCATCCGCCCCGACGACGCGGCGGATGCGGTGGCCTGTGCCATCACCCATGCCAATTCCGGAATGCTCCGGGAGCAGTTCCGCATGAAATAAGGGAGAAAACGAATGTACGCATATATTCACGGCATGGTGGCCGATAAAGGCCATAATGAGCTGGTGATCGAAGCCGGCGGCGTGGGATATTCGCTGATTTGCAGCATGAACACCATACAGGATGCGCTGCCGGTGGGCGAAATGATGCGCGTATATACTTATCTTAACGTCACCCAGGATGGGGTGACGCTGTTTGGGTTTGGCACCAAGGAGGAGCGGGAAATGTTCCTGCGCCTCACCGGCGTATCCGGCATCGGCCCCAGAACAGCCATTGGCATCCTGGGCAGCATGCCCCTGCGGGAGCTGACGCTGGCCATTGTAATGGGCGATACCGCCACCCTCAGCCGCGCGCCGGGCATCGGCAAAAAAACGGCCCAGCGCATTGCGCTGGAGCTGAAGGAGCAGATCACCGCCGACGAGGTGGAGGGCCTGCCCGCGGCCAGCGTTGGCAGCGCGGCCATCCGGCAGAACGACCCGGTGACCGAGGCCATGATTGCCCTGCAGTCCCTGGGCTATACCCAGGGAGAGGCCATGCAGGCGCTGGCGGGTGTCAAGGAGAAAAGCGATCAGCCGGATGAGCTGGTGCGCCTTGCCCTGCGCGGCATGATGTGATGGGAGAGAAGGCATGGAAGAAGAACGCTTGATTGCCGGCGGTCTGCAAAGCGCAGATCTGGAGCTGGAAACATCGCTGCGGCCCCGCTCCCTGCGGGAGTATTACGGGCAGCAAAAGGTCAAGGACAGCCTGTCCATTTATATCAACGCCGCCCTGCGGCGGCACGACGCCCTGGATCACATGCTGCTGTACGGCCCGCCCGGCCTGGGAAAAACCTGCCTGGCTGGCATCGTGGCGGCGGAGATGGGGCAGAACATCCGCATCACCTCCGGCCCGGCCATCGACCGGGCGGGGGATTTGGCCAGCATTCTGGTGAAGCTGGAGCCCGGCGATATCCTGTTTATTGACGAAATTCACCGCCTTTCCCATGCTGTGGAAGAGGTGCTGTATTCCGCCATGGAGGATTTTGAAATTGACCTGATGACGGGCAAAGGCCCCACGGCCCGCAGCATGCGCATTGCGCTGCCCCGGTTCACCCTGGTGGGGGCAACCACCCGGGCGGGAATGCTCAGCGCCCCCCTGCGGGACCGCTTCGGCATCATCTTCCGCTTGGAAATGTATTCGCCGGAGGAGCTTTGCCAAATCGTCAGCCGCAGCGCCAAAATCCTGAATGTCAACGCGGAGCCGGACGGCATGCTGGAAATTGCCCGGCGCAGCCGCGGCACGCCGCGCATTGCCAACCGCATGCTCAAGCGCGTGCGGGATTATGCCCAGGTCAAGGGCAACGGCGTTATTACCAAGGAGCTGGCCCGGGAGGGCCTGGATATGCTGGATGTGGACCGCCTGGGCCTGGACCGCGTGGACCGTACCCTGCTGCTGACCATGATTGATAAATTCGGCGGCGGCCCGGTGGGGCTGGATACCCTGGCGGCCTCCACCGGCGAGGACGCCAACACCATCGAGGATGTGTACGAGCCCTACCTTTTGCAGCTGGGCTTTATCCAGCGCACGCCCCGGGGCCGGGTGTGCACCCCTGCCGTTTACGAGCATCTGGGGCGCGTCAAACCCGAAAACATGGCGGACAGCAGCGAGCAGACCAGCCTGCTGGAGGATGAATAAGGGGAAGCCGATGGATGAAAACAAGTGATTTCAACTATGAATTGCCGGAGCGCCTGATTGCCCAGACGCCCGTGGAACCCCGGGACAGCAGCCGGATGATGGTGTGCAACCGGAACAACAGCAAGCGGAAGGACCGCATTTTCCGGGAGATTACGGAATACCTTCGCCCCGGGGATGCGATGGTACTCAATGAAACCCGGGTGATTCCGGCCCGGCTGCTGGGCGTGAAGGAAAGCACCGGCGTGCCCACGGAATTCCTGCTGCTCAAACGCCGGGAGATGGATACCTGGGAAGCGCTGGTGAAGCCCGGCAGACGGCTCCACGCAGGGGATACCGTATCCTTCGGAGAGGGGCTGCTGCGGGCGGAAATCCTGGACAGTACGGATGCCGGCGGGCGCGTGGTGCGCTTCCTGTATGACGGCGTGTTTGAAAACCTGCTGGAAAAGCTGGGGGAGATGCCCCTGCCGCCCTACATCCACGAAAAACTGCAGGATCCCAACCGCTATCAGACGGTGTATGCCCGGCTGGACGGCAGCGCGGCCGCCCCGACGGCGGGATTGCACTTCACGCCGGAATTGCTGCAGAAAGTCCGCGATATGGGGGTGGAGGTGGTGCCTGTGCTGCTGCATGTGGGCCTGGGCACTTTCCGCCCCGTCAAGGAAGAGGACGTGGAAAAACACGTGATGCACAGCGAATATTATGAGGTTTCCGCAGAGGCTGCCGCAAAGATCAACGCAGCCAAGGCAGCGGGCGGCCGTTTGCTGTGCATCGGCACCACCTCCATGCGCACCATCGAAACCGCGGCGGATGATCAGGGAATCATCCATGCCGGCGGCGGCATGACCAATATCTTCATCAAGCCCGGGGTGCCCATCAAGGCGGTGGATATGCTGCTGACCAATTTCCATCTGCCCCAAAGCACCCTGCTGATGCTGGTTTCCGCCCTGATGGGGCGGGAGAACGCGCTGGAGGCCTACCGGGAGGCGGTGCAAAAGGAATACCGCTTTTTCAGCTTTGGAGACTGTATGCTTCTTGGGGAGGATTTGGTGAAGTAAAATGGCGCGTATCGCGGTTTTTGGCGGAGCCAACATGGATATCCTGGGCATGCCCCAAGGAGAACTGCGCCTGCGGGATTCCAACATCGGCCATATTGAGCTCCGTCCCGGCGGCGTGGGCCGCAATATCGCGGAGCAGGTGGTGCGGCTGGGAGCGGAATGCACGCTGCTGACGGTTTTCGGCACAGATGCCATGGCGGATACGCTGTGTGCGGGGTGTGCCCGGCTGGGCATCGACATTTCCCATGCCCTGACAGCGGAAGGCAGCACCTGCGTTTACCTTTGCGTGCATGACGCCGCGGGGGATATGCTGGCAGCCATCAACGATATGGGTCTTATGGGCGCGCTGACGCCTGCCTATGCCAGGCAATGCATGGATGTGATCAACGGCGCGGACGTTTGCGTGCTGGATGCCAATCCAGCCGCGGAGACGCTGGCGGAAATCGTTCGTCTGGCGGCGGTGCCTGTGCTGCTGGACCCCGTCAGCATTGCAAAATTGGAGCGGGTGCGGCCCCTGCTGCCCTTCCTTACGGCCATCAAGCCCAATATCCACGAGGCCCGGGCACTGACGGGCTGCCAAACGGCGGAGGAATGCGCGAGGGCGCTGGTGCAGGCCGGAGTCCGAAAGGTTTTTGTTTCGCTGGGCGCAGAGGGGCTTTGCTGCGCGGATGAAACGGTTTGCACGGTGCTGCCGGTGAGAAGGCCGTCGGAAGCGGCCAAGACAGGCGCCGGGGATGCCCTGTGCGCCGGGCTTGCGGTGGCGCTGGCGGCGGGCGAGCATACCATTGCCTGTGCGGAATACGGCATGCGGTGCGCGGAAGCATTTTTACAGCAAGTGGAGGAAATATAAAATGAAACAGTATCTCAAAATTTCACCGGCGGTGCAGAAGGCCCTGGAGGAGGGGCGTCCCGTGATCGCGCTGGAAAGCACCATCATCAGCCATGGCATGCCCTATCCCCAGAATCTGGAAACCGCCCGCCTGTGCGAGGCGGAAGCGCGCAAATACGGCGTGGAGCCCGCCACCATCGCGGTGATTCAGGGCCGGCTGTGCGCCGGGCTGACGGGGGAGGAGCTGGAATACCTGGCCAAGGCAGGAACCAAGGTGACCAAGGCCAGCCGCCGGGATTTGCCCATCCTGGCAGCCCGCAAGGCGGACGGCGCCACCACTGTGGCTGCCACCATGATTATTGCGGCCATGGCGGGCATCCGGGTGTTTGCCACAGGCGGCATCGGCGGCGTGCATCGCGGCGCGGAGACCACCATGGATATCTCCGCCGATCTGGAGGAGCTGGCCCAGACCCCGGTGGCGGTGGTATGCGCCGGCGCAAAGAGCATTCTGGATTTGGGGCTGACCCTGGAATACCTGGAAACCAAGGGCGTGCCCGTGCTGGGATACAAAACCAAAACCCTGCCCGCTTTTTACACCTATGAAAGCGATTTTGAGGTGGACTACCGCATGGAGAATCCCCAGGAAATTGCAGATGCCATCAATGCCCAGCGCGCCATGGGATATCCCGGCGGCATGCTGATTACTAATCCCATTCCGGCTGAATATGCCATGCCCAAGGCCACCATTGACGCAGCCATTGAGCAGGCGCTTGCAGAGGCAGGGGAGCAGGGCGTCAAAGGCAAGGCCACCACGCCCTTCCTGCTGGCCCGGGTATGCGAGCTGACCGGCGGCGAAAGCCTGAAGAGCAATATCAAGCTGGTGCTGAACAACGTGGCGCTGGCTTCTCAGATTGCCGCCTCTCTGTAAACGAAAATTTGTTTTATTTGTAAAAATCCCTTGACAAACGATGTTCACTCTGCTATACTTATTTTCGCGCCTGAGAGATGGCGCGGATGTCTGGGTGTAGCGCAGCTTGGTAGCGTGCTTGAATGGGGTTCAAGAGGTCGAGAGTTCAAATCTCTCCACCCAGACCAAAAAGTCCGAGAAATCGGGCTTTTTTTGTTGCCTCTTTTGCTGTGAATTGCTTATAGTGTTTCTCTGTTGCCAACACGGTTGCCAACAAACCTCCGCCCGATATTATTTCATTTTTAAACAGCCGCATGAACAAACTGAAATTGGACGGAGAAGGAAACGCTTCTCTTTTGCGTCAAAAGAGAAGCAGAAAACCCCGTTTGTCGCCGTAAAAGCAACAAGATCAAGCTGAAACAGGAGTGCCGTTCCCCGCTTCCGGGCAGGCCGGCGAAGCTGGCCGGGCTGTGCGCAAAGCGCACAGCGAAAAGCCGAAGGCCAGCCGAAAAATAAGCGAGCTTATTTTCTCGGCCTGTCCTTCGGCTTTTCTTTTGCCCGGAAGCTCTCTTGACACCTTTCAAGTTACAGGCGCAAATTGTTTGTTTTCACGTCCAAGCCGGTTCGCCGACTGGCTTCTTTGCAGCTTTCTTCCCCGGGAAGAAAGCGCGTATCCTCCCCGTCCAATTTCTGCTGTCGATTGAATCTGTTGACGATAAACAGGATGCCCCCATTGACGGCAAAGAGTGCGTGCGGTATGATGACTTTGTGGATTGTACTTTTTACGGTCGGATAATAGGAGTATGGAGTAAAGTGAATGAGCAGGACAGAAAATGCGGAACTGACGGTATTGTGCCTTCTTGAAGAAGGGGATCGGATACTGCTGCAGAACAGGATGAAAAAGGATTGGCGGGGATATACGCTGCCGGGCGGGCACGTGGAACCGAGAGAATCCTTTGTGGATGCCGTCATCCGGGAGATGAAGGAAGAAACGGGCCTGGAGATCATCCATCCCCGGCTGGTGGGGGTAAAGCAGTTCCCCATTGAAAACGGCCGCTATGTTGTTTTTCTGTTTAAGGCCACCGAATACCGGGGAACGCTTGTCTCCTCGGAGGAGGGGCCCATGGAGTGGGTGCCGTATCGCCGCCTGCCCGAAATAAACACTGTGGACGATTTTGCCGATTTGCTGCGGGTGATGAACGACCCTGCGCTGACGGAATTTCAATATCTTGTGCAGGAAGATACATGGACTGTATCAATCAAATGACGAAAACCGGAGGGTATTCCGATGCATGTTGAACATTTTTGGCAGGATGTTCTGGCGCAAAATCGTGCCGAGCTGGCAGGATACTTCCTGCCGGATGCGGTGATCCGCTGGCATTGCACCAATGAGCAGTTCTCCGTTAAGGAGTTCATACAGGCCAATTGCGATTATCCGGGCGACTGGAAGGGGACAATCGAACGGGTGGAGCGGCAGGAAAATCAGCTGATCACGGTTGTGCGCGTGTTTTCTGCAGATCGGTCCGCTTCACATCACGTGGTCAGCTTCATACGTCTGGAAGATGGAAAAATAAAAGCATTGGATGAATATTGGGCGGAGGACGGAGATGCCCCGGCCTGGAGAAAAGCCCTGGCCATCGGCAGGGCGATTCCGCAAGCTGGAGAGTAATATGGAAACAAAGCTTTTGATTAACGGCTTTCCCGTGCGCGCGCGGTTTTCGGAGCGTACAATCGATTCGGTGCTGGTTCCGTTTTTAAGGCAGATTGCTGCCTTGCACCGCAAAAGCGGAACGCGGCAGATTGTGTTCCTGGCGGCGCCGCCTGGCGCGGGCAAGACAACGCTGGCTGCCTTTCTGGAAGCATTTGCCGTCCATCTGCCGGGAATGCCTTCCCTGCAGGCGCTGGGCATGGATGGGTTCCATTTTTCCCGGAAGGAGCTGGCCGAAAAAACAATCTGGCGGGCAGGGGAGCAAATTCCCATGCAGCGCGTAAAAGGGGCCCCGGAAACCTTCAATGCGGCAGCGCTTCGCGATACGCTGACAGGGCTCAGAGCGCAGGACGGGCTGTGGCCGGCCTATGACAGAAGGCTTCATGATACCGTGCCGGATGCTTTGCGGGTTACGGCGGATATTCTGCTGGTGGAGGGCAACTACCTTTTGCTGGATGCGCCCGTATGGCATGATTTGCCGCATGATTATGCGGTTTTTCTGCGCGCGGAAGAGGAGCAGGTTCGGGAGCGGCTGATTGCCCGCAAAATTCAGGGCGGGGCGTCGGAGCAGGCGGCACAAGCGTTTTATGATTTCTGTGACGGCCCCAATGTGCGGCTGTGCTTGTCCAATCGCATGCCCGGTGATGAAGTATGGCAATTGAACGGGGCAGGAGAAATTGCACGCTGCTGATGCGATTGCGGAAAAATAATTCCGAAAGCCGTTGACAGAGGCCGGGAGATATGATATGATAAAAGAGGGTTAGTTAAATCTAACATCAATAAAAAACGGCGAATTATTTTATTTTTCAGCAATGGTTAGCAATAGCTAACCGATGGAGAAGAAAATGTCTGATGAACAGATCATCCGCCATTGTTCGCCCACCCTGGCCAGCCTCAAAACGGCCAATCTGTTCAGTTGTCCATTTCCCAGCCGCTGGGAGATGGTACAATATGTGCGGCAGCTCAATGCGCGCTTTCGGGGCAAGGGATTGCTGGTGCTGCCCCTGCGCTATCGGGATGGCCTTGGGCTGATCTATGTGTTTCGGCCGGAACGGCTTTCCAAAGATCTGACGGATTGCACCGCCTGCCGCCTGCTTCGCCAGTGCGGGTATCCCTGTACCGATGAGAAAGCATGCCTTCGGCACCTGATGAAACGGCTGGATGCCCAGCAGGATTTTCCCCATGAAATCGGCTTGTTCCTGGGATATCCTCCGGAGGACGTGGATGGCTTCATGTCCCGGCGGGATCAGTGCAAGTGCTGCGGCTACTGGAAGGTTTACGGCAATGTGGAAGCGGCGCAGCGCGCCTTTGCCCGCTACCGGAAATGCGCGGATGTTTACTGGAAGCTGTGGCGGGCAGGCAGAAGCATGGAGCGGCTTACGGTTGCCGTTTAATTCCCGGCACGGCATAAAAATAATCGGTTATCCTCCGGGCCTGTCCCGGTTGATGCACACACACTACCTCCAAAAAGGCAGCAGGCTGCCGTTCCGTTGCGGCAGTCTGCCGCTTTTTTCAGCGGAAAAGCGGAAGGCCGGCACGGAATTGGATATCATCAATGCATATAAAAAGCCGGCATCTGCCGGCTTTCAAACGGGTTATTCTTCCACTTCGGTAAAGGCGTCCTTGCCCAGGCCGCAGGTGGGGCATACCCAATCCTCTGGCACATCTTCCCAGGCAGTGCCGGGAGCGATGCCGTTTTCGGGATCTCCTTCAGCAGGGTCATACACATAACCACAGGGGCATTCATACTTTTTCATGGACGTTTATCCTCCTTTGTTTTTTCCCATTATATCCTATTCCGCGTCCAAATGCAACATCAAACAGAAAAACGGAATTTCATACGATTTCACTTCTTGATCGCTACAGGAACAAGCAGAAATCTGATGGGGAAAGGGTACGCGCTTTCTTCCCGGGGAAGAAAGCTGCAAAGAAGCCAGCCGGCGAACCGGCTTGGACACAATGACAAACAATTTGCGCCTGTAACTTGAACGTCGTCCATAGAGCTTCCGGGCAAAAGAAAACTGGCGGCAGTCCGGAAAAATGAGCTTGCTCATTTTCTCCGGCCTGACGCCGGTTTTCGCTGTGCGCTTGCGCACAGCAGGGCCAGCTTCGCTGGCCTGCCCGGAAGCGGTGGGCAGTTCTCCTGTTTCGTTTTGGTGCCGCTGCTTTTACGACGTTAAAAGAAGGTTTTCTGCTTCTCTTTTGACTCAAAAGAGAAGCGTTTCTCTCCCCGTCCAATTTCTGCTTGCTGATTTCACCTTTTAAAAGATACACAGTATGAGGAAGGTGCCAGAAGGGGAATGGCACGTATGGTACAAGCGATGGCAAAGAAAAGGGATGATTTCCGAAGAAATCACCCCATAAATACGCGAAAAATTACTTCCCGAAATACCGATCCAGCAGGCCTTTGAACGCCTTGCCGTGCCTCGCCTCGTCGCGGGCCATTTCGTGCACGGTGTCGTGGATGGCGTCCAGGTTCAGGGCCTTGGCGCGCTTGGCCAGGTCGGTCTTGCCGGCGGTGGCGCCGTTTTCGGCCTCCACACGCATTTCCAGGTTCTTCTTGGTGCTGTCAGTCAGCACTTCACCCAGCAGCTCGGCGAACTTGGCGGCATGCTCGGCTTCTTCAAATGCGGCGGTCTTCCAGTATTCGCCGATCTCGGGATAGCCCTCGCGGAAGGCAACGCGGCTCATGGCCAGGTACATGCCCACTTCGGAGCACTCGGCGTTGAAGTTGGAGCGCAGATCGTTGATGATATCTTCAGGAGCACCCTGTGCCACGCCCACTACATGTTCGGCAGCCCAGGTCAGCTCACCGGCCTGCGCCACAAACTTGCTGGCAGGGGCCTTGCACTGGGGGCAACGCTCCGGAGGCTGTTCTCCTTCGTACACATAACCGCAAACACTGCAAACCCATTTCATAATTTCTACCTCCATCAAATTGTATTCATCCAATCCGTGCGCAAAGTCCGTTGACGCAGGGATGAGATTATTAAATAAAATATGTACGGACAAACTCGGGCAGGTTTTCGGCATCCTCGCTGACGCTCAGGATGAAATCCACGCCGTGGGCTTCACTGTAGGCATCCAGCCGCTCAAAGAACCAGCCCAGTTCGTGGATGTCGGTTTTGACCAGCTTGAGGAAGGCGTCAATAAAAACAACCTTCATATCAAAATTCTGCGCCAGCATACCGCAGAGGAAGCCATAGAACATATCGGCAGAGCGCATGCCGTATTCACCGGCATTAACAAAGCGCACCTCGTGGCGGAGGTCGAACATGTAGCGGTTATCGTCGTCCACAAACACAACATCGCCGTGCTGCTCGTCTACCTTATGGTTTGCCATCTCGAGAATGCGCTTGGTTTTTCCGCTGCCTTTCCTGCCGTATATCACCTGAATCATGGGTTTATTCCCCCTTTTCATTTTGTCTCGCCGCCGTCGCGGCTTACCTGATTACATTATAAACGATAATTGCTATAATTGCAAAGCTTATTTTTCGGGATTAACCATTCTGGCCGTTTTTGCTTAGTAAATCCTGCAGGGAAACCTGCGGAAGCGGGCGGTCCAGGGCACGGGAGGAGGCGTCGCGGCGGCAAACCCCGGCAAAGGAGCAAAACTGACACTGGGCCACATTGCTCTTGTTCACCGAGGGAGAGGGCTGGATGCCGCCCCGGCGGATTTCCTCCGTCAGGCGAACGGCGGAGGCGTGGGCACGGCCGATCAGCGTGTGCAGCTCCTCCAACGTGCAAACCAGCTTTCCGCTGCGGGGAGTTCCATCCTTTTTGAGCACGTTTTCAATGCTGACAGGCGGCTTGGCGCTGTCCATCCATTCCATCACCTGCACGTCGCTCAGCATCACGCCCTTCAGGCACAGGCGCTTGGCCAGCTCGCTTTCGATGGCGCCTTTCTTTTCCTGAGCCACCATCGGGTCGCCCATCCATTGGTAAAATGCGCCGGCGGGCTGGGCATCCGGGTCATTTTTCAGCGCAGCCTCCAGATACAAAAGCAGCTGCAGCTGCATGCCGGTGTATATTTGGGCGGGGTCCAGCCTTTGGTCGCCGGATTTGTAGTCTACCACCCGCAGATATACGCTTTCTCCGCTGTCGAAGCGGTCAACGCGGTCAATGCGCCCGCGCACCAGCACCCGGCTGCCGTCCTGAAGCTCCAGCGTCAGCGGCGGAGGCCCGCCCGGATAGCCAAAGGATACCTCGGTTTGGGCAGGCCGGAACATGCTTTGGGCCGCGCCCTTGGTAAAGGTCCAGGCCACCCGCTTGCAGATGTTGACATAGCGCTTGGCTTCTGCCCGGGCACGGGCGGTATCCACCAGGGCGCTGTCCGCCCAGGCAGCAGTCAGCGGCTGCAGGGCAGCGTCCATCATCCGGTCGCATTCCTTCCGGCCAATTTTGGGCCAGGCGGGGTTCTCGGGCAGAATCCTGGTAAAGCCCTCCATGGCGGCATGGAAGAAGTTGCCCCGGTCCCGGGCATCCACGCCCCATTCTTTTTCCTCCTGGGGCCGGAGGCCGTGCGCCACAAAGTGGCTGTAAGGGCACGCGGCGTAGCTTTCCAGCCGGCTGATGCTGACAATGCGTTCGGTGAACAGCTGCTTGGCCAGCGCGGGGGAGAGGTTCTCCTCCGAGGGCGCTTCCTGCATGCTGCGGACGATGTCCAGCGCCAGCGGGCGATAATCGTCATGCTGCATCAGCCATTTCCAGGCATCTGCCCATTCCCCGGTCAGATCGTTCCGGCGGATGCGCAGGCCGATGTCCTCCAGCGCCGGCAGGGGCGCCAGCGGATGCAGCATCCCCTCCGCTTCGGTGATGCTGCCCAGCACCACCAGCTGGGGGAACAGCCGCCGGATGGCTGTAATCACCGGGGCCGGACGCTGGGCTGTGCCTGACTGGGAGGCCTGGGCATAGCTCAGATGCAGCTCGCTCGTGGGCGAACAAAGCGCCTTCCATACATCCAGATCGGCCATCAGATCGCGTTCATCGGCTTCCATGCCCAGGTAAGCATGCATGTCGGCGCAGACGCTTTCCCGCTCCTCAACGGAAAGCAGACCATTTTCGCTGGTTTCGCTGATGCTGCTGTCCAGCCCGCAGGCAAAGACGGCATACGGCTCTGCGGGAATCAGATTGCCGATGGCGCCGATGCTGACGCAGCCCGAGGTGGGGGGCAGGGAGGAGATTTCGTTTTCCAGCAGCCCGGCTTCCAGCATGCGCACCATGCTTTTGCCCGGAATGCGCGCGGCGCCGGCCAATTCATACAGCTGATCAAACAGGGCAAGCAGCCGGGACCAAACCTGGCGGGCACGCAATACGGCGGCGTCCATCCGGGCATCCATCAGCTTGCTTTCCTGCTCCAGCAGCTTTTCATAGGCATGGCTTTCAATCAGGAAATCCAGCGGAGCCTGCAGGGACTGGCTTCCCGTCTTGGCCTCGCGCAGATCATCCTGCAGCTTTTCCAGCAGAGGAAGCAGCTTTGCCCGGGCTGCCTCAGGCGCCTGCCGCTCCTCCTCTCCGCCTCGGGTAAAGGGCGCGCGCCACCGGGACCCGCCAATGCCGTAACGCACAGCGTAGTTCTCCAGCAGCCAGCATTCCTCCTCGGTCAGCGGGGCGTATCCAGATTTGAGCAGGGACAGGATATCCTCCCGCCGATAGCCGTCTGTAACGCAGCGCAGCGCGGAAAGCAGCAGCTGGGCCAAACCGTGGTACTGCAGGGGCTCTTTATCCGCCAGATAGAGGGGGATATTGTAAGTGCGCAGCACGGATTCCAGCAAAACGCCGTACTGCGCCATATTGCCGCAAAGCACAAATATATCATCCGGCGCAATGCCCCGGCGGAGCAGCAGAGTGATTTGCTGGGCAATTTCCTGCACCTCGCCATAAGGAGCGGCGGCTTCACAGAGGGTAATGGCCCGGGGGGCTTTCGGATAGGGCGTTGGCGCAGGACACAGCAGTCTTTGCTCCAGATAGCGGATCTCCTCCGGCGCGTGCAGCGCCTGAGGCTCCAGCCACAGCCATTCCCGGCGCAGGCCAGCCTGGCGCAGCCGGGCGCGAAGCCGCTCCGCGCTGTCCCGCACGGGCTTGAAGCAATCCCCGTCCGGGGCATCTTCCCGATCCATCACCAGATATACATGTGCCTCCAGGCATTCCCGGGTGATGGCGCACAGCAGCCTGGAAAAGTCATCGGTGATGATGTCAAAACCGTAAACGAACACAGCCGCTCCCTGCACCGCGCCGGAAGCGGGAAGCATTTCGATGGCCCGGTTCAGCGCGTCCTCCCCGTCCGCGTATTTTCCCGTAAGCACTTGGTTATAGATGCGGTATACGGAGGTGAGGTCGCGCAGCTTCTCCTGATAGGCGCCCTCCTCCAGGGAATGAATGTATTCCTCCAGCTGGTCCGGAGAAATCTCTGCCCGCTTCATATCCGCAATCCATTCGCCGCTTTGCAGAATAAAGCCGCGCCGCTGGGCAGCGCGCGCGTAATAGGTCATGTTTTTCTGGCATGCCATCACGGCGCGGGCAAGGGCAATGTTTTTGCCGTTGCCGTCAATGCGGGCATGGCCGCCGCTGAATTGCTCAAACAGCCGCTGCACAAAGCGGGAAAGGGAAAGCACCTCGATGTCAAAAAAACCGGACAGATGAAGGCCGGACAGCAAATCCTGTTCAGCCTGAAGCGTATACTGCTCGGGCACCAGCAGCAAGCACCGGGCGCCCTGCTGCCTGGCAGCGCCCAGGGTTTCCAGCAGGTGAGGCCATAGCCGCCGCGTTCTTCCGCCGTGAATGGTCAGCAAGGGGCATTCCTCCTTTTCGCCATTGTATCACGGGGAGAACATTTAAGCAATAAAACAAAAGGGGATACGCTTCTCTTTTGCGTCAAAAGAGAAGCAGAAAACCTCCTTTTAACGCCGTAAAAGCAGCAAGCGCAAGTTGAAACAGGCGTGCCGTTCCCCGCTTCCGGGCGGGCCAGCGAAGCTGGTCCTGCTGTGCGCAAGCGCACAGCAAAAAACCGCCGGACAGACCGATAAAACAAGCGAGCTTGTTTTTCGGCTGGCCTGCGGTTTTTCTTGCGCCCGGAAGCTTGCATGACGACATGCAAGTAACAGGCGCAAATTGTTTGTTTTTGCATCCAAGCCGGTTCGCCGGCTGGCTTCTTTGCAGCTTTCTTCCCCGGGAAGAAAGCGCGTATCCTTCCCGTCCAACTCCTGTTTGGCGGTTTGATTTTCAGACGATAAAACAGAGGAAGGGATTCTCCTGGGAAACCTTTCCTCTGTTTGTGAACGCGCCGTGAAGGCGTGTATGCTTACCAGGTATAGTTTTCCACTTCCACCTTGTCAGGGTCGGTGAAGGGGGCCAGGGTGGAGATCATTTTAACGGGCTTGTTATACCGGTTGATCACATAGTGGATTTCGCCGGGCTCAATGTGAATCAGCTGCCCGGGGGACAGATGGTTTACCACGCCGTCCACAATCACATCCACTTCGCCTTCCAGGATGAAGAAATCCTCTTCCATCACGTTATGGTAGTGGGCCTTAAAATCCTGGCCGGGCTGGAATTGCACGATGGCAAAGTTCATGCGGGGACCTTTCATCAGGTATTTGGGGCCGCTGTCCCCAAAGCGGTATTCACGGTCGTTTTCATGGATGATATACATGCTGCTGTCCTCCTCAAGCATCTTTCTTTACTGCAGTCCGGGGGCGGCCCACATATAATGGGTGGTGCCCTGATCGCTCAGCGCAAGCTGGGCGGCATATACCTTGCGCCAGGTTTCGTACATTTGCGCATAGACGGCATGGTTTTCGGCGTTGGGCTGATAGACCTTGGCCCACTTGACCAGCCGGCGGGACGCCTCGCTGATATCCTTGTAGATGCCGGCGCCGTAGCCCGCCAGGATGGCGGCGCCCAGCGCGGTGGCTTCCCGCACAACGGGCACCTTCACAGGCAGTCCCAGCACATCGGCCACGATCTGGCACCATACATCGCCTTTGCTTGCGCCGCCGGCAAAAACAATTTCGCTGGGCATATTGCCGGTGGCCTCACGCACCAGCTCCATGTGCCCTTTGGTGATCAGGGCCGTGTTTTCCATGATGGCGCGATAGAAGGTGTATTTATTGTATTTTTCGGGATCATAATCGAAGTTGGTAAAGGTGGGGGCCGCATGCCGCCAGGCGATGTAGTTCATCACATCGCTGAAGGTGCACTGCATCCCATAGCAGCCGGCGGGGATCTTTTCCGCCTGCTCGTTCATCAGCTGATAGGGATCGGTGCCCAGCTCTTTTGCCCGCCGGATTTCCTCCTGGCAGAAGGCGTCGCGGAACCAGCGCATGGTCAGGCCGGGCTTGAAGGCCAGCGCCTCATACTGCCACAGGCCGGGGACGGCATGGCAGTTGACGCGCACACGGCATTTTTCATCAGTCTGCCCGTTGGCGGTGTTGAACTCATATTGCCAGAAGCTTCCGCCGAAAACGGCCGCCTGGCTGGGATCCACCACCCCTACGCCGATGCAGCCCAGCTGGCAGTCCCCGCCGCCGGTGACAACGCGGGTGCCTTCTGCCAGCCCGGTATCCGCCGCGCCCTTGGCGCTGACGGCGCCGATGACGGAGCCGCATTCGGAAACGGGCGGGAAGATATCGTCCCGCAGGCCCACTTTGCGCATGATGTCCGGATCCCAGGTTCTGCTTTGCAGATCGAAGATGCCGGTGGTGCTGCCGTTGCTGGGCTCCACTGCCAGCACGCCGGTGAGCTTATAGATCAGCCAGTCGTTGAACATGCCCACCTTTGCCGTTTTTTCATAAATCTCGGGCATTTTGTTCTTTACCCAGAGAATGCGCGGCAGCGCGCCCAGGGCGTAGGTTTGGCCGGATACCCGATAGATCTCCTTTTCCAGCTCCGGATTCATGCGAATCAGCTCGCCCACTTCATCGTTGCTGCGGGCGTCCACATTGGCGCAGGCCCAGATTTCATTGCCCAGACCGTCGTACAGGACAATGCCTTCCCGCATGCAGGTGGTGCTGACGGCAGCAATTTGGCGCGGGTCAATGCCCGTCTCCTTCAGTACGCCGCGCACGCATCCGCTGGCCAGTTCCCAATTGTGCTTCCAGTCAAAATCCATGCTGCCGGGGAAGCGGGGATCCTCCGCGTGGGTCCATTCCTGCTGTACGCAGCCCACCTGTGTGCCCTCTGTATCAAACAGCACGGCACGCACGCTTCCGGTTCCGGCGTCAATGGCCATCAGGTATTGTTGAGGCATGTTGCATCCTTCCTTTCATAATTATCTGATTCAGGTACATGTTGAGATCATTCAGGCTTTTCGGGCGAGAGGATGGCTTCCGCGGTTTCCATATCCGTAATCAGCGTATCCAGAATATGCCCCTGCAGCACCGCCCGGATGGCATCGGCCTTGATTCGGCCTGCCGCCACGCCGATGACATTGTGCAGCTGGCTCAGCTTTTCCATGGAGGTGGCAATCAGCCGTTCTTCAATGGGGCTGTTGATCAGCCGGCCGTCCTTATCCAGAAAATGGCTCAGCACGTCGCCCTGGGCGCCCTGCATGGACAGATACAGCAAATCGTTGTTGTTCAGCATGCCGGATTGAAAGATGGTGGCGCTGCTGTGCATGGAGCCGATGCCCACCACGGACAGCTGGGCCAGGGAGATCATGCGGCTGATTTCGCTGACGCTGTTTTCCTGCCAGATCGCATCGGCCATTTCCTTGGAGGAGGCAAGCAGCGGGGCGGGAATCAGGTGCAGCTTGGCGTTAAATACGTTGCTTCGCGCATTGGGCAGATAATAGTTTACGCCGCCGGTCAGGGAAACGCAGGTGATGGTATGCTCCGTCATGGTGGCCAGGTTGTTCAGCACCCGGCTGGGCGTATCCCCATACCCGATGTTGATCACGCTGTTTTCATGCAGCCGCTCCGTAATATACATGCTGGCTGCCTCGGCGATGTTGATGTTGGTCAGGCTGGGGTCGCTGGGCCCGGGGACGACAAATACATCCTCCAGTCCGTAGGTGTCCATCAGGCTTTTTTCAACCTTAAGGCGTTCCTCGTTCCCCTTGCGCAGGCTGAACTGAATCATGCCGGTCTGGCGCGCCTTTTCCAAAAGCCGGATAACGCGGATACGGCTGATGCCCAGCCGCTCCGAAATCTGCTGCTGGGTAAGATCTTCAAAATAGTAATACCATGCCGCTTTCGCCATCAGGGCGTCTTCGTAATTCACAGCATTCATCCTTATCAAATGTTTTCGTAATAAACAAATGTTTCGCAAAAAGAAGTATAGCACGACACAACCGGACTGTCAACGCCTGAAGCGCAAAAAAGAGTGAAAGTTTAAAAACCGGGGGAGAAATTGACTATACGGCCGAAAACTTCCCAATAGATTCCACTTTTTAAAAAGACATGGAGAAAATTGTTTGTTCTGTGTGGAAAAGGAATTAGGGTATTGACAAATGGAGAACGAAACGATAAGATATATGCAGACATAAAAATTTTTGGTATGAACTTTTATTCACTATTGTGGAGGACGTGACGCATGAGCAATCCTGCGCAGACAGCATCCAGATTATCCGTTCGAGGCATCAAGAAGAGCTTTGGCACAAATGCTGTGCTGAAGGGGATTGATCTGGAAGTGCCCCAAGGCTCTGTCCTTGCCCTGATTGGCGGCAATGGCGCCGGCAAGAGCACGCTGGTAAAGATCATCATGGGCATATACCAGGCAGACGAGGGCGAAATCCGTATAGAAGGAAAGCTATGCAGGCTGGGCCGTCCGTCGGCGGCGCTGGCGGAGGGGATCTATCTGGTGCCCCAGGAACCGCTGCTGTTTCCCAATATGACGGTGCTGGAAAATATCCTGATGGGCTTTCACGAAAGCGCGGCGGAGCTGAAAAAGCGCCTGGCCAGGCACATGGAGGAGCTGGGGTTCAAGCTGAACCTGCAGCGCAAGGCCAGCACCCTGTCCATCGCGGAGCAGCAGCTGGTGGAAATCCTGCGCGGGCTGATGCGCGAAGCCAAGGTGCTGATTCTGGATGAGCCCACCAGCGCCCTGACCTTCGGCGAAGTGCAGGCCCTGTTCAGGGTGGTGCAGGATTTAAAGGCGAAGGGCATCAGCATGATTTATATCACCCATCGCCTGAACGAAGTGTTTGAAATCGCCACCAGCGTGGCCATTATGCGGGATGGCGTGATCACCCTGCAGGGCCCAGTGGGGGATTTCAACCGGGAAATGCTGATTCAGGGCCTGCTGCCAAACGATGCCGATATCCAGTCCATGGGGCAGAAGGCTTACGTGCCTGTCCGCTATGACCGGCTTAAGCCGGTGCTGTCCGTCAAGGGGCTTAGCGGGTACGGGTTCAGCGATATCACCTTTGATCTGTATCCCGGGGAAATCCTGGGTATTGCGGGTGTTGTGGGCGCGGGGCGCACCGAGCTGATCAGCACCATTTTCGGCCGGGATAAAACCCTTTCCGGGCAGGTGGTGCTGGACGGCCGGGATATTACCGGGCTGCGCACCAGCCGCATTCTGCGGGAGGGCATTAACTTTGTTCCCGAAGATCGGCATTATCACGGCCTGTTCAAAATCCGCTCCATTTCCTCCAACACAACATCCGCTTTGCTGGGCACCAGCGAAATCGGCAGAGTGGATATGAAACGCCGCCGGCAGAATCAGATTGCCCAGAAATATGTGGACGATTTCCGTACCAAAATCGTATCCCTGGAAGATCTGATCGGCAGCCTTTCCGGCGGTAACCAGCAGAAGGTGGTCATTGCCCGGTCGCTTTCCACCAAACCGAAGGTGGTCATTCTGGATGAGCCCACCCGCGGCATCGACGCCGCCGCCCGTGCCGATGTATACAGCATTATTCACCAGCTGAAGGATGCCGGCGTGGCCGTGCTGATGGTATCTTCCGATATTGAGGAGGTTGTTGAACTGGCCGACCGCGCCATCACGGTGTTCCAGGGCCGGATCAACGGCGAGTTCAGCCACGAGGAGATCACCCAGGATGTACTGACCAGCGCCTCCTTCGGTATCGTGCATAAAAAGGCGGTGTCAGAATGAGCAAAATCACCAATCTGTTCAAGGCGCGGTGGATGAGCAGCCTGATCTTCCTGGTGCTGCTTTTCCTGATCACCGGGATTGCCGAGCCTTCCTTCCTGAGCTATTCCAACATCATTAACTGCTTTAACACCTCCACCATGTATACGCTGCTGGCCATCGGCATTGCCTTTGTGATTATGACCGGTGAAATCGACGTATCCATCGGCGCCATTCTGGGCCTGAGCGCTGCCTGCACGGGCATGATCGCCCAGCAGGGGGGCAGCATCGGCCGGATGCTGGTTACCGTTTTGCTCATTGGCGCCGCGGTGGGGCTGTTCAATGGCATCGGCGTGGCCTACTTCGGCGTGCCTTCGCTAATTTTTACCCTGGGCGCCAACGGCATTCTGCGCGGCATCATTTACACCGTCACCGACGGCCGCACCATTGAAAACTTCGGCGGCGTGGTTTCCGTGTATGGCAATAAGGTGCTGTTTGCCGAAATCTCGCTGTATTACGTGATTACGCTGGTGCTGGTGGCCATTGCCCATATTGTTACCTCCCGAACCCGGAAGGGCAAATATTTCATCGCTGTGGGAGACAATGCCGGCGGCGCCAACCTGGTGGGCATCTCGGTGCTTCGCACCAAGATACTGGCCTATATGATCTGCGGCATGATGGCCGGCATCGCGGGCTATGTGTTTGCCTCCAAATACGGCCAGGTGATGAACGTGGCGGGCAACGGCTATGAGATGACCGCCATCGCGGCCTGCGTGCTGGGCGGCGTCAGCCTGTCCGGCGGCCTGGGCAACATGGTGGGCGCCGCCATCGGCGCGGTCATCATGTCCTCCATCAGCCGCCTGCTGGTGTTCATCGGCCTGCCGCCCACTTACGATAATACCATCACCGGCATTATGCTGATCGTCATCGTGGTGGTGGACGCGCTTGCCCAGCGCCGTTCCATCGAGATGGCCAGAAGGAAGCGCCTGCTGTCCAGAACGGCATCCGCCGGGGAAGGAGGCGCCAACGCATGAACGGCACACTGAAAAAGGTTTTTAAGCGCTGGGAGATGTTCCTGGTTGTGTTCCTGGTGCTGGAGTTTGTGGTGTTCGGCTCGGCCAATCCCAAATTCCTGCGGCCGGCTTCCATCATGACCAGCATCGTCAATTACATCAGCGTATGCATCATCGCGCTGTTCGTCACCATGGTGATGATCACCGGCGGCATCGATATTCAGGTTTCTTCCATCATCGGCCTGACCAGTATCATCGAGGGCGTGCTGTGGAGCGACGCCGGGTTCAATATCTGGGCGGCTGTGCTGTGCGCCATTGCGGCGGCGGCCGTTTGCGGCGCGCTGAGCGGATTTTTCATTGCCTACTGCGGCGTGCAGCCCATGGTGGTGACCCTGGGCGGCAGCTTCCTGTATTCCGGCCTTGCGCTGCTGATTTCCGGCATGTCGGCCACCCCGGCCTATCAGGGCATCAGCGGCTTCCCGGCAAAGGTGGGAAAGGCGTTTGTGGATTTCCGCTTCCTGGGGAAGGGGGATATCCTGGGCATTCCCACACAGATCATCATCTACCTGCTGCTGATTCTGCTGTGCGCCTGGGTGCTGCACCGCACCAAGTACGGCGAGCGGCTGTACCTGATCGGCGTGAACCAGCAGGCGGCCGAATACTCCGGCATCAACACCCGGGCGGTCATCATGAGCACCTATGTCCTGTCGGCCGTCAGCGCGGCCCTGGCCGGCACGCTGCTGACCGCCAACGTGAACTCCGCCAAGTATAACCTGGGCAGCGGATATACGCTGGCCATTATCACAGCCGTGGTGCTGGGCGGCACGCTGAACACCGGCGGCAAGGGCAGCATTCTGGGCACGGTGCTGGCGTCGCTGATCATCTGTATTCTCCGTTATGGCCTGCCCCTGTGCTTTGGCGTGAGCACCCAGAACCTGGACCTGCCTGTGGGCATCATCCTGGTGCTGGTGGTGCTGGGGCGCGAAATCACCGGCAAGCACATGATTTCCGCATTGTTCAAACGCCGCAGATAACGGCATCTTCCCATGTATTTCATGGGGCGCTGAATGACGCCCCTTGAGATAAAATAAAAAACAGGAGGAACCCAAAATGAAGAAAATCCTGGCAATGGTCCTTGCGCTGTGCATGGTCCTCTCCCTGGCTTCCGTAGCTATGGCCGATGGCAAAAGCCCGGTCGATGGCATGACGGTTGCCTTCATCCCCAAGGTCTCCGGCAACAGCTTCTTTGAGGCTGCCAATGATGGCGCCCAGAAGTTCGCCGCCGAGTGGGGCCTGACCGTTGACTACATCGGTTCTCCCGACGCGTCTGTTACCACCCAGCTAGAGCTGATCCAGCAGGCCATCGACAAGGGCGTGAACGCCATCTGCATCTCTTCTGTGGATGCCACCGCGCTGGATGAAAAGCTGCAGGAAGCGCAGGATGCCGGCATCTATGTCAGCACCTGGGACTCTGACGTGTCTCCCGACTCCCGTGCGATCATGGTTTCCCAGGGCACCGCTGCCGTGCTTGGACCCATGCTGGTTGAAATGGGCGTTGACTCCCTGAAGGAACGCGGAGTGGACGTGACTGGCGAAGTCAAGTATGTCTGGCACTTCTCCAACCCCTCTGTGGCTGACCAGAACAGCTGGTATGTGGCTGGCGATCAGTACATCAAGGAAAACTATCCCACCTGGGTTGCCGTGAGCGAGCCCTACTATTCCGAGCAGGATCCTCAGAAGTCCGTTTCCATCGGCGAGTCCGTGCTGGAAGCCCATCCCGATGTGGACCTGATCATCTGCAACGACTCCACCGCTCTGCCCGGCCAGTGCAAGGCCGCCCAGAACAAGGGCCTGACCGCTGAGAACGTGACCATCACCGGTTTCTGCCCGCCCTCCGGCATGACCGAATATCTGGAAGCCGGCGTCTGCACCCGTTGGGGCCTGTGGGACTGCGGTATCCAGGGCGCCATGGGCTGCTATCTGGCTGCCTATGTTTCCGCTGGCAATGAAGTGCATGTGGGCGACAAGATCGACATCCCCGGCATCGGCGAAGTGGAAATCCTTGCCAACAGCGACCTGGTGGAAGGCCAGGAGACTGCTGATGTGAACAACGGCGTCGTGCTGCTGCCCGAGCGCGTTGTATTCACCGCTGAGAATGTTGCCAACTACAACTTCTAATTTCCAATGCACGCGAAGGAAGCCTTCGGGCTTCCTTCGCACTATGGCCCGGGCCGCGGCATGACGCGGCCTGCGCCCGCCCGTTTCGGGTTCAATCTGCAACACAGAAAGGAATGATTCCCATGGCTGATAAAGACGGACTCAAAATTGCAAAGGATTATCATACCGATGTGGAATTTGCCAACAACAAAAGCTTCCACGTGAAAGGCGCCAATCATCTGGATTGGGGCATGAAAAAGCATCTGTCCAACATCTTTGATCCCAAGAGCGGGAACACCGTAATGTTCGCCTTCGACCACGGCTACTTCATGGGCTCCACGGCCGGTTTGGAGCGGCTGGATCTGGTGGTTCCCAAGCTGATGCCCAATATCGACTGCCTGATGGGCACCCGCGGCGCGCTGCGCACCTGCGTTCCGCCTGAGAACCGCAAGGCCATCGCCCTGCGCGTTTCCAGCGGCTCCAGCATGCTCAACGACGATCTGAGCCATGAAGTGGTGGCGGTGGATATCGAGGACGCCATTCGCATGAATGCGGACTGCATGGCCGTGCAGACCTTCATCGGCGCGGATGGGCAGCTGTCCTCCATTGATAACCTCAGCAAGGTCATCAATGCCGGCTTCCGGTACAGCATTCCCACCCTGGGCGTGGTGGCTGTCGGCAAGGATATGGAGCGCACAGACCGCTTCTTCAAGCTGGCCACCCGCATTGTGGCGGAGATGGGCGTCCAGATTGTAAAGACCTACTACTGCGACAACTTTGAAGAGGTGGTCGCGGCCTGCCCCGTGCCCATCGTGGTGGCCGGCGGCAAGAAGCTGCCTGAGGACGAGGCCCTGACGCTGGCCTATCGTTCCATTCAGGGCGGCGCCCACGGCGTGGATATGGGCCGCAACATTTTCCAGAGCAATCACAGCATCGAAATGTCGCAGGCCATCCGCAAGATCGTGCATGAAGGCTATACCGACAAGGAAGCGTTCGAATTCTTCCAGGATGCCATTCACTAAGCCGCCTGGGCGGCTTGGAAAGCCAGGGCTTGTCTCTGGCTTTCTTTTCGATGGGCTGTTTGTTTTATAAGGAGGTATGCATGGCGCTTTCAATTCTGGAAATGGTGTTTCCTGTGGTACTTATGTTTTTGCTGGGCTGGTTTTGCAGCCGGAGAAAGCTGATTTCCGCCCAGGGCCTTGCGGGCATCAAATCGCTGGTCAGCAGCGTGCTCCTTCCGGTGGTGCTGTTCAATGCCTTTTTTACAGCAGAGTATTCGGGACGCATTGCGCTGACCTTCGTGGTGGTGTATATTTCCTGCGCCCTGGGCCTTGGGGCCGGCTTCCTGCTCCGGCGGTTCGTCAAGCCGTATGACCGGTTTTTTCCCTTCCTGGTTACGGATTTTGAAGGGGGCATGCTGGGGTATGCCCTGTTCGGCCTGCTGTACGCCGGGCAAACGCATATTTTTGCCATGGTGGATATCGGGCAGACCCTGGCCGCCTATACCGTTTTTCTGGTGGCCCTGCAGGCGGTCAGCAGCGGCCATACAAACCCCAAGGCCCTGGCCCGAAGCGCCCTGACCAATCCGGCCTTCCTGGGCACGCTTCTGGGCGTGGCGCTGGGAGCGGCCGGCGTTGGCAAGCTGGTGCTGCAATCTGATTTGGGACGGCTGGTCAGCGGCACAATCGCCTTTGTAACCGCGCCTGTATCCGGACTGATTCTGATCATCGTGGGGTATGAGCTGAGCTTCCGAAGGGAACTGCTGCGGCCTGTGCTTCGGACGGTGCTGCTTCGCCTTGCCGTCATGGCTGTGCTGCTGGGAATCGGCTATCTGGTGGTATTCAGCATCCTGCCCTTTGATAAACCGTTGTTTGTTGCCATGATGCTGGGATATTCCCTGCCGGCGCCTTTCATTATCCCGCTGTTTGCGGATGTGGGAAAGGACGGGGAGTATATTTCCACGGCGCTCTCCATGGAAACCATTGCCGCCGTTCTGCTCTTTGCTGCGATTGCTGCCTATTCACTGGCATGATATGAAGGAGGTACTTGTATGCTGAAAGGAATTTCGTCTGTCATCTCCCCGGAACTGCTGAAAATCCTGGATGAAATGGGCCATGGGGACGAGCTGGTCGTTTCGGATGGCAACTTCCCCGGGGCGTCGGTTGGCCGGCGCTGCGTTCGCCTGGACGGTCACGGCGGGGCCGAGGTGATGGCGGGCATCATCGATCTGTTTCCGCTGGATGATTTTGTGGAGGCGCCGCTGGCGGTAATGGAGGTGCCCGACGGGATGTTCCCGGAAAACAAGGCGCCCATCTGGGCGGAGTTTCGCAGCATTGCCGACCGCGACCTGCCCACCGCAAAGTTTGAATTCATGGAGCACGAAGCCTTCATTGACCGCTGCCGCCAGGCCTATTGCGTGGTGCAGACGGGGGAAAAGGCGCTGTATGCCAATATCATCCTGCGCAAAGGCGTGGTTCGCGGCTGATTTTACGGAGGGTTACTGATGGAGCGATTCTGGGGTGTTCTTCAGGTTGTCCTGCCGGTGCTGGTGATCGTCCTTTCCGGTACGCTGATCCGCCGGAAGGGCATGGTCACCGCATCCGGAATGGGGCAAATCAAAACCGTTTTGGTCAACTTGTGCCTTCCCGCGGTGCTGTTTCGCACATTCTACGCGATGGAATTCACCTGGAAGGAAACCAGCGTGTTCTTCCTGATGAGCGGCGTAACGCTGGCTGCCTTCCTGCTGGGCTTTGTGGTTTCCAAACTGCTGCGTGTGGAGCATCAATTGACGCCGTGGCTGTGCACCACCATTGAGGGCGGCAGCGTTGGCTACGCGCTGTTTATCCTCCTGTTCGGCCAGGATAACCTGTATCATTTAGCCCTTCTGGATGCCGGAAACGCGTTGATTCAGTGGTCGCTGGTGATGTCCGCGCTGGCCATGCGCAGTCAGGGAAAGCGTCCTCTGGGCCAAACGCTGCGCTCGCTGGTAACGCCCATCAACTGCGCGATCGTTGCCGGCCTGCTGTGCAGCGCAACCGGATTGGGAAAAATGATCTCCGCAACCGGCGCCGGAAAAACCATGGAAGCAGTGCTGGATTTTATGGGAACGCCGGTCAGCGCCATGATTATGATGTCTGTGGGATTTGACCTTTCCTTCCGTCAGATTGCCTGGGCGGAAACCGTCAAGGCCATCCTGGCCCGGGTGCTGGTATTCGGTGCTTTGGGCGTTGCCGCTTTCCTGGCGATCAGCCGCATTTTTCCCGGGGATCGGGCATACCGTTTTGCCGTTCTGGTCTACTTTATCCTGCCGCCCACCTTTGCCTATTCCGTATATACCAGGGACGCGGAGGAAAGCGCCTTCCTGGGCGGTTACCTGGCGGTGTATACCCTGCTGACCATAGCGGCCTTCGCGGTGGTGGCCTCCTTTGCGTAGCCTGAAAAGGAAAATAAAAGAATTGTTTGCCGGTTAAAAAAGAAAAACCCCCTTTTCAGAATGGGAAAAATACTATATAATGATAAAGTTGGTATGCAAAATACAAGAAGTGGAGGAGCACTCTGATGAAAATTCTGATTGTGAACGCCGGTTCTTCCTCGCTGAAGTATCAGCTGGTGGATATGCAGGATGAGTCCGTCCTGGCCAAAGGCCTGGTGGAGCGCATCGGGATTGAGGGCAGCAAGCTGACCCAGAAATATCCCGGCCGTGATGACAAGTATGTGATTGAAGAATACATGCCCACCCATGTGGAAGCGTGCAGCAATATGCTGAAGGCTTTGACCGATAAAGAGCATGGCGTGGTTTCCGGCATGGACGAGATCGGCGCTGTGGGCCATCGCGTGCTGCACGGCGGCGAAAAGTTTACCGAGTCCGTGGTCATCAACGATACCGTGATGGATGCCATCCGCGAGAATATTCCCCTGGGGCCGCTGCACAATCCCGCCAACCTGATGGGCATTGAAGCCTGCCAGAAGGTGATGCCCGGCACCCCCATGGTGGCTGTGTTTGATACGGCGTTCCATCAGACCATGCCGCCCAAGGCGTATCTGTATGGCGTTCCTTATAAATACTATGAAACCCTGCATGTGCGCCGCTACGGCTTCCATGGCACCAGCCATCGCTATGTCAGCAAGCGCGCTGCCGAATTCCTGGGCAAAAAGGCCGAGGATATGCGCATCATCACCTGCCATCTGGGCAACGGCTCCTCCATGTGCGCGGTGGACCATGGCAAGTGCGTGGATACCAGCATGGGCATCACGCCCCTGGAAGGTGTCGTGATGGGCACCCGCAGCGGCAGCATGGATCCTGCTGTGCTGCAGTTCATTATGAATAACGCCAAGGATGAAAACGGCAATCCCGAAATCAAGGATATCGACGACATGCTGAACGTGCTCAACAAAAAGAGCGGCCTGCTGGGCATCAGCGGCATCAGCCCCGATATGCGCGATGTGGACACCGCCGCCGACGCCGGCAACAAGCGCGCCCAGATGGCCCGCGATATGCTGATCTACGGCATCCGGAAGTACATCGGCTCCTATGCGGCGGCCATGGGCGGCGTGGACGCCATCGTGTTCACTGCCGGCATCGGCGAAAACGGCATTGAGCTGCGCGAAGCCGTGATGCAGGGCTTTGAGTACATGGGCGCCAAGCTGGATCCTGAAAAGAACAAGGTGAAGGGCGAGGAGCGCGATATCTCTGCCGCGGACAGCAAGGTAAAGGTGTTGGTCATCCCCACCAATGAGGAGATTGTGATTGCCCGCGATACCCTGGAGCTGGTGACCAAGTAAGTTTATGTCCGAATTGGTAAAACAATTAAAGCAGGTGGATGTGTATACCGACGGCGCGTGCTCCGGCAACCCCGGCCCGGGAGGGTGGGCGGCCATTCTGCGCTTTGGTGCGCACGAAAAGGAGCTCAGCGGCAGCATGCCCCATACCACCAACAATCGGATGGAGGTTTTTGCTGTGATCAGCGCCCTGGGCGCGCTGAAGGAGCGCTGCCATGTGCGGGTGCACAGCGATTCCACGTATGTTGTCAACGCCTTTCAACAGGGATGGCTGGAAAACTGGCAGCGCCGCGGCTGGAAAACTGCCGATGGCAAGCCCGTGGAAAATCAGGATCTTTGGCGGCTGATGTCCATTGTGGTGCGGAAGCATGAGGTGGAATTTGTCAAGGTTCCCGGCCATGCGGACTGCGAGGAAAACAACCGCTGCGACGCCTTGGCCCGGGGCGAAATACAAAAGCTGCGTCAGATCAATCCTGATTTGACAGAGGCCGCGTCCGATTAACCTGCAAAGATTTCTGCATGCGAGCGCTCCGGAAGCTGTTCCGGGGCGCTCGTTGTATGAAAAACCGATATGGATAAAAGATGGAATCGGAAAACAGAATTTGGACGGGGAGGGAACGCTTCTCTTTTGAGTCAAAAGAGAAGCAGAAAACCTTCTTTTAACGCCGTAAAAGCTGCAATCGCAACCTGAAACAAAAGTGTTGCCCACCGCTTCCGGGCAGGCCAGCGAAGCTGGCCCTGCTGTGCGCAAAGCGCACAGGGAAAAACCGCCGGACAGACCGAAAAACAAACGAGTTTGTTTTTCCGGCTGGCCTGCGGTTTTTCTTTTGCCCGGAAGCTCTCTTGGCGCCTTTCAAGTTCCAGGCGCAAATTGTTTGTTTTTTCATTACAAGCCGGTTCGCCGGCTGGCTTCTTTGCAGCTTTCTTCCCCGGGAAGAAAGCGCGTATCTTTTCCCCGTCCAATTTCTGTTTTTCGATTTACTCTTTCAGACGGCAAACGGTATTGAAGGGAAAGGCAAGCTCTGTTCGATTCCAAGCATACCTCATTGCGGTCACGCGGAAACGGCATCCGCTCGCTTTTGCCTTTTTGTCTGCCGTTTTTTAAACAGGGTGCACAGGATGGTAATATCATCCTGGGGCACGCCGCCCGCGCGTCGCATGGCGGCGGACATCAATGCGGAGCAGACGGATTCAGGCGAGCGGTGCAGGCGGTCGTGCATCAGCAGCTCCACCTGGCGTTCCAGGGCCTGCATGCCGCCGCAGGCGTCCGAAAGCCCGTCGGTGAACTGCAGCAGCATATCCCCATCGCCAAAGGAGAAGGTATGGGAGGAGGCCTGTATTTCGGGCAGAATGCCCAGCGGCAGCGCGCTGCTTTCCAGCGTACGCAGGGTGGTGCCGGAAATCAGCAGGGAAGGGCATGCGCCCAGCTTGTCCAGGGAGGCGGTTCCATCCCAAAGGTTGGCCACGCAAAGATCCACGGTGGCGTATTGTTCGCCGTCCGTGCTGCTCAGCATAATGCAGTTGATGGCATCCAAGGCGTCGGGAACGGTGTATCCGGCGTCCAGGCAAAGGGAAAGCAGCTCCAGCGTTTGCTTGCTTTCCACATGTGCCTGCTCTCCGTGGCCCATGCCGTCGCTGAGCATGGCAATTTCCAGTCCGCCGTCCGCGGTCTGCATCAGCACAGAGTCGCCGTTGCTGCCGTTTCCGTCTCCTGAGGAGGCGGACAGATGAAAGCACTCCACCATCATCGGCGGTGTTTCCTCAAACAGGATAATATCCTTGCTGCGGCGGGCAATGTGCAGCGGCGCGTCCAGTGCCTGGGAAAGGCTTTCGCAATAGCGTTCCAGCTGCATCTGCCGGGTCAGCTGCGGCTCATACCGCACCGCCACCCGGATATGCCTGGAAATCCGCAGCGCGTAGAGAACGCTGCCGGCAATGTGCATCCGGCGAAGCAAATATTCCGCCTCTCCGCGCAGCAGATGGTCGTCCCGGTCGCAGCATCCGCCTTCCTGGCTCAGGCGGGTCATGGCTTGGGCAATGGCCGCCAAATGGGTGCGGGTGGCCTCCCGTTCCCGTTGGGCATAGGCGCAGCGCAGCAGGCGCTGCTGCTGTATCCGCTCGTTTTCCAGCACCAGGGCCGGCCAGCCGTCCTTCCGGGGGCAGTCCTCCATGCGGGCGGAGCGGTCGCCCTGGGCAAAATAGGCGTGCATCAGCGCGCCTGTTTCTTCCCGGTGCTCATGCCAGCACTGCGGCAGGCGGTCGCAGCCGTCGCAAAGGCGCACCGCAATATCCTCCAATGCTTCCTCCGGATCCGGCGCGGGCAGACGAACCTCGGGCAGCTGCTGCGCGATGGCGTAGATGCTGGCCACCCACTGGGCGCGGGTGTGCTGAGCATAGGCGGCTTCGTTATCCGCCGCGTCGGGGGAAAGGGCGCGCAGCCGGGCATAGGCCCCGGTAACGGCCCGATCGGGCAGCAGCAGGAAAATGCCTGCGGAAAGCAGGGCTGTCAGCATAAAGTCGTAGTCCACAGAAAACCGGACGGCATAGGAGGTGAACAGGCTGCACAGCAGGTACAGTGCCGCCAGAAATTGCCGCTTACGGCCATAGAACAGGCCGCACACGATACCGGAAAAGGTGTAGCATACCACATATCCATCCGGATGGCCGCACAGGGAAAGGGCAATGCCGCACAAAAGGCCGCTGCCCACCGCAGCCATGCAGCCGCCGATGCAGGCGGCAAGCAGGATGGAAAGGCCGGACAGTACAAAGCCGATATTCACCGGCCCCACAGCCACCCGCCCCGCGCCGCTGAGCATAACGGTGCACAAAATGACGGCGCACAGCACATCATCCACATGAATGCGCCCCTGACGCATATCGATCATCTGCACCGCGTGGCATACGGCAGGCGTACACACTGTGCCTGCCAGCAGGGAAACCGTGCTCAGAATCAGCACTTCCTGGGTGGAGGGCTGAATCATTTGGGCGAAGATGCGCAGGGACAGCACGCTGGCGGTATACAGGCTGGCCGCCCAAAGACTTTGCGGGGGACGCAGCCGCAAAAGCAGCAGCATGCCCAGCCCCACATATTGCCACAAGTCGAGGTCAATGCCCCAAACCAGCCGCAGCCCCAGGCTCAGCACTATGCCAACGGTGGGAAACAGCAGGTTCTTTTTCCGCAGCAGATAGGCGGAAAGGGCACATGCGGCAAAGGGGGAAGGCAGCCGGAAGCATTCGCTGAGGCAAAGAAAAAAGAACAGGAAAACTTCGGCCATGCGCAGAATTAGCGCAGGCCCGCTTTCCTGCATGTAAACCTTAAACCGGAAACTCTTTTTGCGCCATTTTGTGCTGCGGGGACGCTGCACGCTTTGGGTCATTGCATTGTTCACTGCCGTCACGCTCCGTACAGACTGTTTTGGTATACAGCATATCGCATGTATGCAGAAACACCTGTCGAATGAGCGCGCGAAACAAAGCGAAAATCGACAAACAGGAATTGGACGGGGAGGGAAACGCTTCTCTTTTGAGTCAAAAGAGAAGCAGAAAACCTTCTCTTAACGCCGTAAAAGCAGCAAACACAAACTGAAGCAGGAGTGTTGTCTACCGCTTCCGGGCAGGCAGGCAAAGCCGGCCCTGCTGTGCGCAAAGCGCACAGGGAAAAGCCTGAAAATTGCCGAAAAACAAGCTTGCTTGTTTTATCGGAAATTTTCAGGCTTTCCTTATGCCCGGAAGCTCGCTGGGCGACACTCAAGTCACAGGCGCAAATTGTTTGTTTTTGTATTCAAGCCGGTTCGCCAAATGGCTTCTTTGCAGCTTTCTTCCCCGGGAAGAAAGCGCGTATCCTCCCCGCCCAATGTCAGTTTGCCGATTCAATCCTTTAAACGATAAACAAGTATTAAAGCAGCTCTTCCATCCGATTCAGCCGCCGGAGCAGTTTGCCGAGAAACAGGGTGTGAACACCTGGCAGCGCGGAAAGCAGCACTGCGCCGGCGGTAAACGCGACATAGAGCACGTTGGTTTTGAAATCCGTCAAATCAAAGCCCAAGTCATTGGGATGCAGCGCTTTGCTCAGGGGAAGAATCCAGCTGTCATGGAAAATAACCGCGGCCATAATGGTCAGCGCGGGCAGCAGAATGATCAGGCATATTCCCAGCAGCATGAAGCCCTTTCCGGCCTTTACATGGGAAAAGTCCGGAGTGTACTGCGCCTGAGGCGTTTGCTGCGGCCGGATGCCGCGGCTGAACCGCCCGGCGCTGCGGCTGGCCCCGCAATGCGGGCATACCGTATACTGATCATCAACTGGCTGCTTGCATTTTACACAGGTCCACATCGTGTGTTCCTCCATTATCCCTTGGTATGAATCAGGGCGACGGCATGGGCGCTGATGCCTTCCCCGGCGCCCTCAAACCCCAAGCCCTCCGTGGTGGTGGCTTTGACGGAAACCCTGCTTTCCTCCAGTCCCAGGGCGTCCGCGATGTTTTTCCGCATTGCGGGAATATAAGAAGCCAGCTTAGGCTGCTGGGCAATCAGCGTTGCATCGATATTATAAACGGAAAACCCGCTGCTTTCCAGCCTTTTTTTTGCTTCCTCCAACAGGCGGACGGAACGGATGCCCTTGTACTGCGGGTCGCGGTCGGGAAAATGCCGGCCAATATCGCCCAGCGCGGCAGCCCCGAACAGGGCATCGATGACGGCATGCACCAGCACATCGGCGTCACTGTGTCCCAACAGCCCTTTTTCATAAGGAATATCCACGCCGCCCAAAATCAGCGGCCGTCCCGGAACAAGCCGGTGCGCGTCATAGCCATGGCCAATGCGCGGCATAGCGCCCAACAGAAATTGCGCCATAAATAAATCCTCCGGTGTGGTCAGCTTGATGTTGCGGGGGCTGCCCTCCGTCAGATGCACGGGAACCCCCAGCCGGGCCACCAGCGCGGCATCGTCGGTGCAAAGGCAGTCGGCTTCCCGGTGCGCCCGTTCCAAAAGGTGACGGGCAAACCCTTGGGGCGTCTGCACGGCCCGCAGGGTGCCGCGGTCAGGGGTGGAAACTGCAATGCCCTCCCCATCCACCTGCTTGATGGTGTCCGTAACCGGTGTGGACGCAACGCCGGAACCAAACCTCCGAACGCTTTCAATTACCCGCTGTACCGTCAGATCATCCACCAGGGGCCGCGCGCCGTCATGCACCAGCACGATGTTGCAGTCCTCCGGCAGCTTGTCCAATCCGCACCGGACGGATTCCTGCCGATTCTCACCGCCGGGAACAAACCATTCTGACGTCAGGCCGCTGTCCGCAACCGCCTGCCGGGCAGCGTCCAGATCGCCCGGGCGCACCACGGTGATTATGCCGTCACAATGCCGGCGCAGCACCCGCAGCGCCCGGCACAGCGCGCATTCGCCCCCCAGCGGCAGCAGGGTTTTGTTGATGCCCGTCCCCATACGGGTGCCGCTGCCGCCGGATAACAGGATTGCCCAGGTGCTCATGCTTCCTCCGGCGCTTCGCCCAGCGTGCGCATCAGGTATTGGTAAATCTCTCCGGCGCATTGGGGCCATGCCTTGGCCAAATGATCGGCCAGCTTGTACTCCGGCGCGGGAATTTCAATGCTCAGCACGGTGGTATCGCCTTCCACCAGTTTCAGGCTGGCCAGGTATTCCCCGCCGGGGTTCTGGGTCACCTTGCCCACATACTGCTTTTCCCGGGTGAAGCGTTCCCGCCAGGCCGGGGCCTGCTCGCAGATCAGCGTAACCTTGCTGTGAGCCAGGCGGTTGATAAAAAAGGACAGCGCTTCCATGCCCGCTTCCGTAATCCGGTACAGGCTGTCCGCGGGATGCGCAATTTTGGCCGCGTGCCCTTCATCCACCAGCGCATGCAGCGCCAGGGACAGATCAAAATATGTCATGATGTCATTTTCCACCATGAAATACAGCAACTGCATATGGGTGCAGCTGCCAAGCTCCCGCAGCGCCAGCAGGGTATAGAGCTTGCGGTCTGATTCATCCATCAGGGCGGGGGGAATGGGCAGCATATCAGCCTCCGTACAATCATAATCGGTCTTTATTCTATTCCATACAGGTGCCAAAACTCCTGCGACCGCGCGCGAATTTCCTCTGTGTCCGCAACGGGAACCGCGTGATAATGGGGGGGCAGCAGCCGGGCATAAGCGCTTTCGCCGTACCGTTCATCCAGCAGCAGCACCACGCCGGCATCCGCCTCGCTGCGGATGACCCGTCCGGCGGCCTGCAGCACCTTCTGCATGCCGGGATAGCGATAGGCAAAGGCAAAGCCATCCTGCAGCGTGGCCTGATAGTGCGCGCGGAGCGCTTCCTGCGCAGGGTTTACCTGGGGCAGGCCGACCCCCACCACGGCAACGCCGATGAGCTGGCAGCCCGGCAGATCAATACCCTCGGCAAAGATGCCGCCCAGCACGCAAAGGGACAGAAGGCCGCCCTCCTGGGTGCGCATCCGTGTAAGAAACCGCTCCCGGGCCCCGGCATCCATGGTGCGCTCCTGTACGTTCAACGGAAGCTCCGGGCGCATAGCCAGCAGCTCCGCCCGCACCTGCTCCATGTATGCGTAGCTGGGGAAATAGGCGATATACCGCCCTTCCCGGCCGCTGCACAGGGCCAGGATGCTGCGCGCCACCTCGCCGGCGCTTTCCTGACGATGCTGGTAGCGGGTATCCACGGCGCGGGTGAGCACCAGCAGCCGTTCGGCGGGAAAGGGGGAAGGCAAGGCGAATATGGCATCCTCCTCTTCGCCGCCCAGCAGGCGGCGCATGGCCGGAAGCGGCTCCAGCGTGGCGGAAAAGAAAACGCAGCCGGTCATCCGCTGCGTAACGCGCTGCAGATGATCGGACACATTCAGGAAAAGCAGCTGCCAGCTTTTTTCCCGGGCTGTTTCCGAAGTGAGCAGGGCAAAGCTGTCCGGCTCGGCGGCAAAGCGCTCCAAAACCATGCGGAACTGAAGCAGCGCCCGGAAAAAAGCCTGAAAGCCTTCCACCTGCATCCCGTCGCTGTGCCCGGCCATGGCGGAAATCAGCTGATACAGCGGGGGCAGCAGCTGCTGAATATCCTGCTGCTCTGCATGCCGCAGCGCTTGCAGCAGCCCGGTCATCTCCCCGTACAGCGCAGATTTCCGCCCCAGCAGTTTGCCGGTCTCCCGGCGCAGCGCGGCCAGATCACGGCTGTCCAAAACGGCGGACAGCATTTCCCGGGCCCGGCCGGGCAGGTTGTGGGCCTCATCAATCAGCAGGGTTACGGGCATGCCCTGTCCAATGATCCGCCGAAGGGATACTGTGGGGTCAAACACATAATTGTAGTCGCAGATCACCACGTCGCTGATTTCACACAGGGCCAGGGAAAACTCAAAAGGACAGAGCATCCGGCTGTCGCACAGGGCCCGGATGCTTTCCGTGTGCCAGCTGCCGGATTGGCACAGCGCCGTCAGCGCGGGCAGTTCCCGGTCAAAATAGCCCTTGGCCCGGGGACAGTAATCCGGATGGCAGCGAACGCCGGGCTGGGGACAGCATTTTTCCCTGGCCGTAATCACCGTGCTGCGGATTTCCAGCCCCTGCCGCTCCATCCGGTCAAGGGCCTCCAGCGCGGAAAGCTGCGCGGTGCCACGGGCCGTCAGATAAAAGATTTGACGGGTCTTTCCAGCCCCCATTGCCTTCAGCGCGGGAAAAAGGGAGGCGGCGCTTTTTCCTGTGCCGGTGGGCAGCGTGGCAAAAAGCCGCCTTTTTCGATCGATGGCGGTATACACCTGCACAGCCATTTCCCGCTGGCCGGCGCGGTACCGGGGATAGGGAAACGGCAGGGATGCCAGCGAGGCGTCCCGCCTTGTCCGATGGGCTTGCTGCAGCTGTTCCCAGGCGATCAGCGGATCAAGCATAGAGAAAAAGGCGTCGCCAGCTTCAGAACGGCTCAGCGTTTCCTCAAACGCTGCCCGGACTGTGCCTTCCTCCGTCACATAGCTCACCCGGACGGCAATGGCGTGTAAATTGAGTTCCTCACAAAGCATGAAGCCGTAGCATACGGCCTGCATGCGATGGACGGGCACCGGGGCGTCGGGCAGCGGGGCGGCAGGGGAAATCAGCTTGAGCTCATCCACACACAGGGGGTCGGCATGGTTCCACAGCAGGTCGATTCTGCCCTGGATATCAATGGACAGCCCCATGCGCTCGCCCTGCCATCGGACGGCGCGTTCCGCAGCGGCTTCGGCATCCTGCTGGCGGGCCCGATGGGCGCGGCCGCCCTCCTGCATGGCGGAAAGGGAAACGGGGCATAAATCGCCGCCCCGCAGGGTGAATTCCACCATGCGGCGCACCGAGGCGCGAAGGAGGGCATCCGGCATACTCCCGCTTCCTTTCCATCTTTTTGTTTTATTGTAGCCGCTGGACAAGCGAAAGTAAAGACGATATAATAAATTTGTAAGCCAAGGAAATTGCGGAGGCAAACATGGAAAAGGAAAGTCTCAGCTGCGCGGCGATGCCGCTGCGGGCAGATCAAAGCATATACGCCCTGGTGCTGGGCAGCCGGGAGGGGATGAAAAGCCTGCTTGGCAGCCGTTACGACCAGCTGCAGCGCCGGATTGATCCCCTGGAATGGGCCCTGCGGCCCGAGGTACAGTGCCTGATCGGGGATGAAGGGGCGGATGTCTTTTCCGCGGCGGATGATTTTGAGAAAACCGCCACCCTTCCCGGCTGGGCGGTGCGCCTGCTCTATGCCCGCTGGCAGGCAGGGCTTTCCGGCTGGACGCTGCTGCCTTGCGCCGACGTGGAGCATAATGGGGAATACCTCAAGGAGGCCATGATTGCCCGGGCAGTGGAATGGAAACTGCCGGCCGCATTTCTGCGCTGGCTGGTGGCGGAGAATACTTGCTGCGCTACCATGACGGACTGCGCGGAATGGCTGATTGAAACGGCTTCCGATCTGCCCGTGCCCCAGGCGGAGGGGGCGGTGCGGTATGTGAAAAGCCTGGCAAACTACCGGCAGCGCAGACAGCGCATGCTGGGCGGGGCCGGGGTGCTGGCTGCCGCGGCCGGCTGCCTGTGCGGCCTGGAAACCGTGGGTGCGGCCATGCGGGAGGAGGGAATCCGCAAGCTGCTGGGCAATATGCTGGTGCAGGAGATGATTCCATGCCTGCCGATGCGGGAAGAGGGCCTTGCCTATGCGGCCCGGGTTTGCGCCTACCTGGAAAACGCCTGCGGGGAGGAAGCCTGGCCGGGCATGGGCGAAGGCCTGGTGCGCCGCTGGATGGCCTGTATCCTGCCCGCGGTGGACGCATACGTCCGGCAGGAAGGAGTGCTGCCGGATTGCCTGTGCTTTTCCCTGAGCGCGCTGATCATGCTGTACGCCGGCGTGCGGCGGAAGCCGGAGGGCGATTATGCGCTGCCGGGAGAACAGGGCGATCTTCCGGTGCTGGATGCGGAGACGGCGCTGGCGGCCTTTTCCCGGATGAGCTGTGATATGCCGCCGGAATCCCTGGCCTACGCCGCGCTGTCCGACCGGGAAATCTGGGGCTGCGACCTGCGGGAAATCGACGGGCTGGAGGAGAAAATCACCGGCCAGCTGCGGGATATGCAGATTCTGGGCGCCCGGGCCGCCATGCTGCGCGCAGCGGAAGCGCAGGCATAAAAAAAAAGCCGCGCGGCTGCGCGGCAAAGCATCAGGCCCAAAGGGCGGGCGGATATTCTCCGCTTTCTGTCAGGCGGGAAATGGCGGCCTGCACAGCAGGCAAATCCTCATGGTAGGTAATGCCATACCATTTGCTGTCCGTGTGCAGCACCCGCACGCTGGCCTTTCCTTCCCTCAGGGCGTCGTTGACCACAAAGGGAAGAAAGTATTCCGCCTTCAGCGGGTTGTTCTGCATGGCTTCCCGGTGGAAGGCGGGGAAGCGGCTGTGCAGCTCCTCCATGAAATCGGGGGAAAAGCCCCACAGATTCATGGAAACCACGGTTTCCCCGGGCAGGCGGGTGTAGGTCTGACCGTCCAGGGTATACAGCGGGCCGTCGCAGGTGCCGATGATGTGGGTGCGCTCCACAATGCCCTGCAGCATGCCCTCCGCATCCGTTTGGCACACCCCGCGGGATACGTAGCCGTTTTCGCTCAAGGTGTTTTTCAGCTGAAACCCGGCCATGGCATATTCGCCTTTTGCGGGGGAAGCATTCAAAAAGCCAAAGAGTTTTTCAAAGGCGTCCCGGCCGTAGAAATCGTCGCCGTTGATGGCGGCAAAGGGCGCATCCACCAGGTCTTTGCAGCACAGCACGGCGTGGCCCGTTCCCCAGGGCTTTGCGCGCCCTGCCGGCACGGCGCATCCTGCGGGGAGCATGTCCAGCCGCTGGAGCACATAGTGCACCTCCATGCGCTTTTCCGCCTGCAGGCCGATTTTCTGCCGGAAATCCGCGTAAATGCTTTCATTGACGATGAAAATTGCCCGGCGGAAGCCCGCCCGCAGCGCGTCGTATAGGGAATAATCGATAATGCTTTCACCGCATTTTCCAAAGGAAGCCAGCTGCTTTACGCCGCCGAATCGGCTGCCGATGCCCGCGGCCATCACGATCAGAATGGGTTCGCTGCGCATGATTTGAACTCCTTTTACGATATTGTCCGCTCTGCATTATAGCAATAGAGAAGAGATTTTGCAACCGATCGGGAGGAAGTATGCACATTGTTTTGTATGCGCCGGAGATTCCGCAGAACACGGGCAACATTGCCCGCACCTGCGCGGCCACCGGCAGCGTGCTGCATCTTGTTGAACCCCTGGGGTTCGAGCTGAGCGACAAATACCTCAAACGCGCCGGCCTGGACTACTGGCACCTGATGGAGCTGCACGTTCATCCGGATTTTGACGCGCTGATGGCGGAATATCCCCAGGCCCGCTATCACTTTGCCACCACAAAAGCGCCCCGTTCTTATGATGCGGTGCGCTATGAACCGGATGACTTTCTGGTGTTTGGATGTGAAACGAAAGGCCTGCCGGAGTCGCTGCTGTCCCGGGTGTACGATCGCTGCATCCGCATTCCCATGCGTCCGGAGGCGCGGTCGCTGAATCTGAGCAATTCCGTTGCCATTGTATTATATGAAGCACTCCGTCAGCAGGGATTTTTGGGCTTGAGCGGCACGGGACAGCTGACTGGCCGCGCGGATGACGCGGCGCCCTGGATGGATTACGTATAGCGGGGGACAGGGATATGAACGAGCAAAGACGAGAAGAATATTTTGCGCGCAAGGAAGAGGAAAAACAGCTGCGGCGGGATCGGTGGCGGCTGACGGCCGGCATGGCGGATTTTGTGGCGGTGGTGGCCGGCGCGGCGGCCTGCCTGGTGCTGGTGCTGCTGATTGCCAGCCTGGTCAATTGGCTGCGCCAGGATGCGGGCAGCACGTTTTCCGTGTTTATTTCCATGTTCCGCCAGTGAGCATGCCCGGCTACAGAAGGAGCGGTGAAAATGCAGGTGTCATGGCAGTCGCTGTATGATGGAATATACGCCTGTGAAAAGTGCGGCCTGTGCAGGCAGATTCACAACAAGGTGCCCGGACAGGGGGATATCCATGCCCGGATTATGTTCATCGGAGAAGGCCCCGGCGCGGATGAAGACCTGCAGGGGCTGGCTTTTGTGGGGGCTGCGGGGCAGCTGCTGACCAAGATGATCGCTGCCATGGGGTACGATCGGGAGCAGGTGTATATCTGCAACATCGTCAAATGCCGCCCGCCCCACAACCGCACGCCGGAGCCGCAGGAGGCCCAGGCCTGCCTGCCCTTCCTGCGGCAGCAGGTGGCGCTGGTCCGTCCCCGGGTGATTGTGCTGCTGGGGGCCACGGCGGCCAAAACGCTGCTGCGGGAGGATTTTCGCATCACCCGGGAGCACGGCATCTGGGTGGAAAGGAAGGGCGTATGGTTTATGCCCACCTATCATCCGGCTGCGCTTCTGCGGGATGAAAGCAAAAAGCGGGACGCATGGCATGATTTGCAGCTGGTAATGGGAAAAATAAAAGAGCTGGAGGCGATGACGGATGGCGGACATGAAGGGGTTTGAACGGGAGTGCGAAAGCTTCTTTCGCCCGCTTTGGCCCGGGGAAGATAAAATCCTGGTGTTCGGAGACGGCAATGCCGACCATCCCCGGATCATGCTGATCGGCGAGGCGCCGGGCGAGCAGGAGACGCTCAAACGCAAGCCCTTTGTGGGCAAGGCCGGGAAAAACCTGGATGAATTTCTGGCGCTCATGGGGATGGACCGCGGCGCGCTGTATGTCAGCAACGTGGTCAAAATCCGCCCCACGGCGCCAGGGGCGGGAGGCCGCGTGCGCAACCGGGCGCCTTCCAAGGAGGAAATTGCCCTTTTCCTGCCCTTCCTGATGAAGGAGATTGCGCTGGTGTCGCCCCAGGCCCTGGTCACCCTAGGCAATGTGCCCCTCAAAGCGCTGATGGGAACCAGCGCAACCATCGGCAGCCTGCATGGAAAGTGGCACACCGCCTCCAACGGCATGAAGCTGTTTGCCCTGTACCACCCCGCGGCAATCATCTACCGGCGGGAGCTGCGCAGCGTCTATGAGCAGGATGTGCGCGTACTGCGGGATTCCCTGACAATTGAGACGCAAAAATGATGGTTTCGAGCAAAACCCGTTTTCAAGGCCAGGGGTTTATGGTATGATGCAGCCATAAAAACCGGGAAAGGGGAGATAGCTCCATGGAATGGCTTGTACCGATTATCATCTGCGTGCTGGTCGGCGTTGTGCTGCTGGTGGTGGAGATGTTTATGCCTGGCTTTGGTATACCGGGCATATCGGGCGCTTTGCTGCTGCTGGCGGGCATCGTGATGACCTGGATGTCGTATGGTGCAAAGGTGGGCCTGGGAATGACCGTGGCTGTGCTGGCACTGATGGGCATTGTCATATCGGTGTCGGTCAAGTCTGTCAACAGCGGCCGCATGGCGAAATCAAACGACTTTGTGCTCAAGGATGCTGTCAATGACGGCGGGGAGGCGGAGCGCGAGACCATGCAGCAGCTGGTTGGCAAAGAGGGCGTTGCCCAGACGGCGCTGCGTCCTGTGGGCGCGGCGGAGTTTGACTGCGGCCGGCTGAATGTTCAGGCGGACAGCGAGTTTATTGAAAAGGGAACCAAAGTGCGCGTGATGCGCGTGGCGGGAAAAACAATTTACGTGAAGCGGATTTAAGGGAGGTAATACTATGGATGCGTTTAGTGTAACATTGCTGATCATCATCTTGCTGGCGGTTCTGCTGGTCATCGTATTCCTTCGCTACGTGCCCATCGGCTTGTGGATTCGGGCGCTGTCCAGCGGCGTCAAAATCAAAATCAGCACCCTGGTGGGCATGCGGCTGCGCCGTATCTCGCCCCATCGCCTGGTGGACGCGCTGATCATGGTGCGCAAGGCCGGCTTGAACATCACCGTTGATCAGCTGGAAAAGCACTTCCTGGCGGGCGGCAATATTGAGCGGGTGGCCAAGGCCATGATTTCCGCGCAGCAGGCCAACATAGCCATGACCTTTGAGGAAGCGTGCGCCGTCGATCTGGCCGGGCGCGATGTGCTGCAGGCCGTGCAGATGAGCGTTACCCCCAAGGTGATTGAAACCCCGCCCATTGCGGCTGTGGCCAAGGACGGCATTGAGCTGCGGGCCAAAGCCCGGGTGACCGTGCGGACGGACGTGACCCGCCTGGTGGGCGGCGCCGGAGAAGAAACCATCATTGCCCGCGTCGGCGAGGGCATCGTAACCACCATCGGTTCCTCCGAAACCCATAAGGCCGTGCTGGAAAACCCGGACCTGATCAGCCAGAACGTGCTGAACAAGGGCCTGGACAGCGGCACCGCCTTCCGGATCCTCTCCATTGACATTGCGGATGTGGACGTGGGCCGCAACATCGGCGCTCAGCTGCAGATGGATCAGGCCGAAGCGGATCGCCGCATCGCCCAGGCGAAGGCCGAGGAACGCCGCGCCATCGCCGTGGCCCGCGAGCAGGAAATGATCGCCGCCGTGCAGGAAATGCGCGCCCGCGTGGTGGAAGCCGAGGCGCAGGTGCCCCTGGCCATGGCCGAGGCGCTGCGGGAAGGCAAGCTGGGCGTGATGGACTACTATCAGATGAAAAACGTAATTGCCGATACCAACATGCGGGATGGTATCGCCAACGCTGCCAAGCCCGATTCGGATACTGCTGGTAAATAACAAAATGCGGGTCGCCCTGCCCCTTCGGGGGCAGGGGACAGCCCGGAAGGGAGGAAGCGTATGGACGCCGCATTGGTCATATTGATCATCATAATCGGAGTCTGGAGCAAATTCCAGAAGCAGAAGAAGAAAGCCGCAGCGGCTGCGCCAAGGCAATCTGGCAGGCAGCGGGTCAATGCGCGCAAAAGCGTGCCGCAGGCTGCGCCGCCCCAGCCCATGAAGGCCCCCCTGAATGCGGGCATTCCCCTGGCGGTGCCGGAAAGCGATGATGTGCCGGAAGAGGAGCGGGACGGCTCCATCGACATGCCGCCCATGGAACCCCATGAGCATGAGGGCAAGCCCATGCCCTGCCCGGCGGAGGAGCGGGAACGTCCCCGTCCGCGCCCTTCCCAGGTGGCAGCCCAGGCCGCGCATGCGACGCAGGCGGGCCTGCAGCTGAGCTTTAACCAGAAAAATATGGTACAGGCTGTGGTGATGGCCGAAGTGCTGCAGCGTCCCCGGTTTGACAGGGGCCGCCGCGTCATCCGATGATCGGGGGAAAACATGACTGATATACAGACAATTCGCGTGCTGATTGCCGATGACGAGCCCGGCATGCGCCTGATCCTGCGCAAGATGATCGCGCGGGTGGAGGGGTATGAGCTGGTGGGCGAGGCGGCCAACGGCGCGGAGCTGATGGAACAATTCAGCCGCCTGCGTCCGCAGGTGGTCTTCCTGGATGTGGATATGCCTGTGATGAACGGCGTGGCCTGCGCCAATCAGATTCAGGATGAGGATCCCAGCTGTGTGCTGATTTTCGCCACGGCCCACGAGGAATACCGCAGCGACGCTTTTGCGGTGTATGCCTTCGATTATCTGCTGAAGCCCTTCAAAATGGAACGGGTGATCGAAACGCTCACCCGTATCCGGGAGCGCCTGGCGTATATGCGGATGCGCCCCGCCGTCAAAACGCCCGCCGTTCCGGAAAGGGCCAAGCCCCAGGGGCGGATGATGCTGAAGCACCGGGATGGGGTGTCTTTCATCAACATGTCGGATATCCTGCTGGTGCAGCGGGAGGAGCGCTCCACCGTGATCTATACGGCGGATGGCAAGAGCTACGCCACGTCGGACACTCTGTCCGAAACGGAAGCCAAGCTGGATCCCCAGACGTTCTTCCGCTGCCACCGCAGCTATATCATCAATCTGAACCGGATTCATGATATTACGCCCTATGGCCGCTGGACCTACGTGGTGCGGCTGGACGGCACAGACCGGGACGCGCTGATTACCCAGGAAAAATATGAGGAGCTGGAAAAGCTGTTTGGCTGATTCCGGGGCAGACGGGGTTTCCTGTCTGCCTTTTTGAACCCATGGAAAGAGAGACGCTGAATCATCCCTTTGCCCCTGTGTGGGATGCAAAATGCAAGGTATTGGTGCTGGGCACGTTCCCTTCCGTCAAATCCCGGGAAAATGCCTTTTATTACGGCCACCCGCAGAACCGCTTCTGGCGGATGCTCGGACGGGTGTTCGGGGAGGAAACGCCGGAGAGCGTTCCAGAAAAGCGGGATTTCCTGCTGCGCCATCACATTGCGCTGTGGGATGTGATACAGGGCTGCGATATTGCGGGCTCCGCCGACAGCAGCATCCGCAATGCGGTGCCCAACGATCTGCCCGGCCTGCTTGCAAAATGCCCCGTCCGGCGCATCCTGCTGAACGGCGGCACAGCGGGGAAAGTATATGGAAAGTACTGGAAAAATCTGGCGATGGAGGCCGTTGTGCTGCCCTCTACCAGCCCGGCCAACGCCGCCTGGTCCCTGGATGCGCTGGCAGCCGCCTGGGGGAAGGCACTGAAGGAGGAATAATATGAATGTTTCCGCCACCGTGGGCGCCGTTCTCTGCGGGCTGATGACAGCCGCAGGGGTTGTCCTGGGTGTCCGGCAGCTCCGGGAAAAGGGGTATCTGCTGAATAACGCCTGGATTTATGCCTCCTCTGAGGAACGCGCGAATATGAACAAGCGCCCGTATTACCGGCAGTCGGGAATCAGCTTCCTGCTGATTGCGGCGTACTGCTTTTCCATTTTTCTTTATATCCTGACGAGATTGCAGGCATTTTGCGTTGTTTCCTATGTGATTTTGGGCGCGGCGCTGATCTATGCCATCCTGTCCACCCTCATGATTTATCATCAGGAAAAGGATGCCGAAAAGCGTTGATTTTCCGAATAAAACTATTGACATTGCCTTGCCAAAATGATATATTTTATGGTAGCCGCTCGGAAGAGGCTCTTTAAATGCGCAACCGCGCTGCCTCAGGGCTTGGATATGCCTTCAGTTTCCGGCGAGTTTGTAAAAGGAGGTGCTGCCAGAATGTACGCGATTATTGCGACCGGCGGCAAACAGTACCGTGTCTCCCAGGGAGACGTCATCTATGTGGAAAAACTGAACAACCAGGTGGGCGATGAAGTAACCTTCCCCGTGCTCATGCTGGGCGGCGATACCGTGGAAGTGGGCAATCCCACCGTGACGGGCGCTGCTGTCACCGGCAAGGTGCTCAAGCAGGGCAAGGGCCAGAAGATTGTGGTCTTCAAGTATAAGAGCAAGAAGAACTACCGCCGCAAGGCCGGCCATCGCCAGCCCTTTACCCAGGTGGAGATCACCGCGATCAACGGCTGATGATTCGGGTTACCCTGTTTCGCGGCGAGGATGGGCAGCTGAACGGCTTTTCCTGCAAGGGACATGCCGGGTATGCTGAGGCGGGCAGCGACATCGTGTGCGCAGCCGTCTCCGCCCTTTCCATCACTTGCTGCAACGCCCTTTCCAGCGTGGCGGGCATTGTGCCCGACACCCGAGAGCAGGATGGCTTTCTGACAGTCCGGCTTCGTCCTGAGCAGCAAAGCCATGACGCGCAGGTTATCCTGCGGGTATTTGAACAGGGAATCAGCGATATTGCCGCTTCTTATCCAAATTATATTGCGTTCACCGCCCGGTGAAGGAAGAACGGAGGAACAACACCATGTTGAAAATGAATCTTCAGCTGTTCGCTCATAAAAAAGGTATGGGCTCCACCCGCAACGGCCGCGACAGCGAGAGCAAGCGCCTGGGCCCCAAGCGTGCGGACGGTCAGTTTGTGCTGGCTGGCAACATCCTGGTGCGCCAGCGCGGCACCCACATCCATCCCGGCCTCAATGTGGGCATCGGCAAGGATGACACCCTGTTTGCCAAGGCCAACGGCATTGTGCGCTTCGAGCGTCTGGGCCGTGACAAGAAGCAGGTCTGCATTTATCCCGTCGAACAGTAATTGATTTGACAGATGACCGTCGCCCTTCCGGCGGCGGTTTTTGATTCAAAAGATGAAGAGAGTATATCCGGAATATTATCCCGTTTTTCAATGCCTGGCAGACCGGTGCGTGCATAACTGCTGCATTGGCTGGGAGGTTGACATTGATTATTCCTCCATGCGGCGCTATCAGCGTATGCAGGGCCCTATGGGAGAGCGCTTGCGCGCTTCCATAGACCCGAATGGAATTTACGGCATCTTTCGGATGACGGAGGATGGCCGCTGTCCGCTGCTGAACGCCAGGGGGCTGTGCGATCTGATCACGGAGAAGGGGGAAAAGGCCCTTTGCCAGATCTGCCGGGATCATCCCCGCTTCCGGTTTCGCCTGTCCGACCGGGAGGAGATCGGGCTGGGGCTTTGCTGCGAGGCGGCCTGCCGGCTGATTCTGGACTGGAAGACGCCTGTGAAGCTGCACATGACGGATGACGGACGCTCCAAGGCCGTGCTTCGTTATCATGAGCAGGAAGCTGTGCGCCTCCGGGATGATATGATTGCCATGGCCCAGGATCGGTCCATGCCTGTGGCGGAGCGCATGAAGCGGATTCTGCGGAAGCGCATGATTGCTTTGCCAAACCGCACCCGGCGGAAATGGTTTGATCTGTATCTCTCCCTGGAGCGGATGGATGATGCGTGGACGGTTTGGCTGCGGCAGGCAAAGGCGCGGGAGACATCGCCCCTCCTGGATGAAATTCAGCTGGAGCAGCTGCTGGTATATTTTCTCTATCGCCATGTGCTGGAACGGACCCGCACGGAGGGCAGGCTATACAGCGCGGTGGCTTTCAGCGTGCTCAGCGTACAGATGATCACGGCAATCTGCCGGAACCCCGAAGATATCTACGAAGTGTCCAGGCTGTATTCGGAGGAAGTGGAGTATTCCGATGAAAATATGGAAGCGCTGCTGGATGACCTGGAGTGCAATATGGAGGTAAGACCGTGAAGTTGATTTCCTGGAATGTGAATGGCCTGCGCGCCGCGATGGGCAAAGGCTTTTTGGACAGCTTTTCTGCCCTGGACGCGGATGTTTTTTGCCTGCAGGAAACAAAGCTGCAGGAGGGACAGATCAGCCTGGAGCTTCCGGGATACTTCCAGTACTGGAATTATGCCGAAAAGAAGGGGTATTCCGGCACGGCTGTTTTCTGCCGGCAGGAGCCGCTGAGCGTCCGGCGGGGAATCGGCGTAGAGGAGCACGATCACGAAGGCCGGGTGCTCACGTTGGAGTTTGACGCATTCTATCTGGTTTGCTGTTATACGCCCAATTCCCAGGATGGGCTCAAGCGCCTGGACTACCGGATGCGCTGGGAAGATGACTTCCGCGCCTACCTGAAAGGGCTGGAAGAGAGCAAGCCGGTGGTGCTGTGCGGCGATCTCAACGTGGCCCATGAGGAGATCGATATTAAAAATCCCAAGACCAATCGGATGAATGCCGGCTTCACCGATCAGGAACGGCAGAAGATGACCGATCTGCTTGCCGCCGGCTTCGTGGATACCTTCCGCGCGCTGCATCCGGATACCGCCGGCGCGTATTCCTGGTGGAGCTATCGGTTTCATGCCCGGGAAAACAACGCCGGATGGCGGATTGATTACTTCATCGTTTCAGAGGTACTGCGCAGCCGGGTAGCGGCTGCATCCATCCACAGCGAAGTTTACGGGTCCGATCACTGCCCGGTGGAGCTGGTACTGGACGGGGAGAAAATGTAAAAATTTGCCGTTCGACAGGAAACGGCAGGCAAAACCGTGAGAAATCCGCATAAAGATGTTGACAAATTGTAATAAATTTGATATAAAAAAGATGGATTTATTTAAAAATTCACGGCATGCCTGCGCCTGCGCGGGCAGAAAGGTGATTTGAAATGGTCAAGTCAAAAAAACGCAATGTTTATCGCGGTTTGATTATTTGGATGCTGGTGCTGCTGGCACTGGCTGCCTTGGCATGCGCCGGCTACCTGTATACCAGAAATTACCTGGACCGCCGCGTGCAGGAAAACGCGGAAGAGGTACAGCAGATCAACGAGGCCCGCACATCGGAGTATAACGCCGCAGTGGCGGAGCTGAACCAGCAGAACAACGAAAAGGCGGATACCACCCAGTGGCCCGCTCCGGCGGCCCAGGGCTGGGATGTGCTGGATCTTACCAGCTTCCCCATCAGCGCCGGCACCCAGATGAGCGTTACCCGGCAGCAGATGCTGCAGGGCGGCCTGCTGGTGGTTAATCGCTGGCATGCCATGCCGGCCGATCTGACTGACGATATGATGGTCAGCGTCAACCGCCGCAGCCGTGAGGACGACGACAAAACCAACAATATCCCCACCAAGAATGCTTCTGTTTCCATGATGGTACCCGCTGTGGACGCGCTGATGTCCCTTTACAGCGACGCCCGGGCCGAGGGGCTGGACATGGATAACATCGTCATCGATGAAGGCTACCGCACCATGGAAACCCAGACGCAGAAGTGGATGGATTCCGAGAGCAAGCTTTCCAGCCGCTACAGCGGGGATACCCTGATTGAGCGGGTGCGCGCCTCCGGCGTTGCTTATCCCGGCACCAGCGATTATCAAAGCGGCATGAGCTTCAGCGTATACAACTATAAGAGCGGAGATAAGGATTTCTCCAACACCCCGCTGCATGAAACAGAGCAGGGAAAATGGCTGTATAACAATAGCTGGAAATACGGCTATGTGTTCCGTTTCCCCGTCCAGGGCTTCCCGTATCCGGATACGGTGGATAAGAGTTACATCACCGGCATCGACGGGCACATGAAGGTATACCGCTATGTGGGCCCGGCCAACGCCATTGCGATGCATGCCACCGGCATGTGCCTGGAGGAGTACACCGAATACCTGATGCAGCATCCCCATATCGCCGTATACGAGGACGGCACCCTGCGCTGCGAGGTTTACCGCCTGGAGGATACCTACAGCGATTCCATGGTGCAAATCCCCAACGGCGCGAAGAATTATACCGTTTCCAGCGATAATCTGGGCGGCATGGTCGTGGCCATTGCCTACTGACAAAGAAAAGATTCAAGCAGCAGCCTGAAAGGGCTGCTTCTTTTATTGCCTTCCGGCAAATTGAGCATTCTTTTGTATGCTGGCGCCAGTAAATACGATTTCACTTCTAAATAACTGCATGGACAAACAGGAATTGGACGGGGAAGGGGAACGAACGGGGGCCTTTTCTCTTTGCGTCAAAGAGAGAAGCAGAGAAACCCCGTTTGCCGCCGTAAAAGCTGCAAACGCAAGCTGAAATTTGACGAGGAAGGAAACGCTTCTCTTTTGAGTCAAAAGAGAAGCAGAAAACCCCGTTTATCGTCGTAAAAGCAACAACATCAAATTGAAGCAAGAGTGCCGTTCCCCGCTTCCGGGCAGGCCAGCGAAGCTGGCCCTGCTGTGCGCAAAGCGCGCAGGGAAAAGCCTGAAAATTTCCGATAAAACAAGCAAGCTTGTTTTTCGGCAATTTTCAGGCTTTTCTTATGCCCGGAAGCTCTCTTGGCGACGTTCAAGTTTCAGGCGCAAATTGTTTGTTATTGTATCCAAGCCGGTTCGCCAGTTGGCTTCTTTGCAGCTTTCTTCCCCGGGAAGAAAGCGCGTATTCTCCCTGTTCAATTCCTGTCTGCCGGTTGAATTTTTTAGCTGTTCAACAGGATCAGCAGCAGGAAAGCACAATTATGCTTGGATAATTGCGATACGATGCTTGCACGAGAACGATGACAATGGATTTTATTCGCCCTGGGAAAGAGAAGCCTGCATTGATTGTCTTTGCTGGGAGAAATCAAGGAAGGAATGATATGCAGCTTGGCCGTACGGCGTGATATGGTTGACGTTGGCGTTATACCGTGTGAAAACCAACTGAAACTCCTCCGGGGTGAGATGATCAAAGGAAGGCGCTCCCGTCACTTCTCCGGCAGCATGCAGCAGGGTGAGCGCTGCCATCCTCAGGTTAAACGCCTTATCACAATGCAGTTTTTTCCAAACCGCCTGTAAATCATCGGGGCGGTCGGGACGCAATGGCCACTCCTGCAAAAAAGCAAATGCAGCGGACTGGATGATTCCACGCTCCTGCGCATACAGCATGGAACGGATGGCAGTGGCTGCAAAAACCTGGGCATATCCGGTGGAGCTGTCCTTTTTCCCGCGGGGCAGGCCGGCTAAATGCAGCTTTTTCCGCAGGGAATACCGGAGCCAAAAGCACGCCACCAGCCAATCCGCAGCAATATCCAGCAGATCTATTTGCGTAATCTCCTGGTATAAAATGGCCTGCATGCAAGCGCAGGGAACGTGGTATTCTTCCTCCAATGCGTATAGCAGGGCGCTGCATTTGCCGATGATCCTTTTTGCTTTTTTATCGCTGTAAAGTCTGAGCATTTTTCTGATCTCCGTATGCTATACACAAAACGCCCGTCATCCAATCTTATGCATTAAATCAACAGATCGGGCGGGCGATATTGCGGGGAAAGATTTCAGGCCTTTTCCCCGATTTTCCGTTCCGTATGGCTGAGCAGGCGCTGGATATTTTCCCAATGACGCCAAATCACCATGAGGTCCAGCAGGATCGCCCACGCACCCACCGGCCAAAATCCATATCGGATGGTGACCGCTACGGCAAAAAAGCTAACGCCAATCAGGCTGCCCAGGGAGACAAAACGGCTGAGCAGCATCACAATGACGCCCACCACTGCCGCCAGCGCGCCAAAGGGGGGATAGGTGACCAGACCGATGCCAATGCAGGTGGCCACGCCTTTGCCGCCGCGGAAGCCGAAGAATACGGGCCAGTTATGCCCGATTACGGCGAATACGGCGGCCACCATGGCGCCGGTTTGCCCAAACAGGGCGCGGCCAATCAGAGCGGCCAATATTCCCTTCAGGCAGTCGCCGCCAAAGGTGATTGCGCCATTGCGCAGCCCATGCACGCGGGTCATGTTGGTGGCGCCGGCGTTTTTGCTGCCGGCGGTGCGGATGTCCCGGCCCAGGTGCTTGGAGAAAAGCACGCCTGTGGAAATGCTGCCCAGCAGGTAGGCGATCACCGCGCAAAGGGGCAGCGCAGTATAAGCAGACATCAGTTGGCCTCCTTTGACTTTTCACGCAGGGCAAAGCGAATGGGTGTTCCTTCAAAGCCAAAAGCCTTTCGAAGCTGGTTTTCCAGATAGCGCTGATAGGCAAAGTGCATCAGTTCCTCACTGTTGACAAACAGCGCAAACGCAGGCGGGCATACGCCAATCTGTGTGCCGTAATAGATCTTGAGCCGGCGCCCGCCGCTCATGGGCGGCTGCAGGGCAATCTGCGCGTCGCCCAGCACATCGTTGAGCATGCCGGTGGGCACGCGCTTGCTGGCCTGGGCGTATGCCTGATCAACGGCTTCCAGCACGTTGCCCACCCGCTGTCCGGTCAGGGCGCTGATGAAGAGCACCGGGGCATAATCCATAAATTTCAGGTCTTCCAACACCTGCTTGCGGTATTTTTCCAGCGTTCCGGTATCCTTTTCCGGGATATCCCACTTGTTTACCACCACGATCACCGCCTTGCCTTCATCAGCGATGATGCCGGCAATCTTGGTATCCTGCTCGGTAACGCCGTCCACGGCGTCAATCACCAGCAGGGCCACATCGCATCGCCGGATGGCGGCAATGGCCCGCAGCACGCTGTAGCGCTCCAGCGACTCATCTTCAATGGCGCGCTTGCGCCGGATGCCGGCGGTATCGATGATGTTGTACCGCCCGCCGGTGGTGCTTTCAAAATGGGTATCGATGGCGTCCCGGGTCGTGCCGGGAATGTTGCTGACCATCACCCGCTCCTGTCCCAGCAAACGGTTGGTCAGGCTGCTTTTGCCCACGTTGGGGCGGCCCACCAGGGCCAGCTGGATCTCGTGCATCCCTTCGCCTTCATCGGCTTCCTGCTCCTTTTGCGGGGGAAGGCGCTTGATGATTTCGTCCAGCAGATCACCCAGACCCAGCATGTTGGCGGCGGAAATGCCCAGCGGCTCGCCCAGACCTAAGCCATAGAATTCATACAGCACGTCGTTCAGCCCGGCGTGGTCCAGCTTGTTGACCACCAGCAGCACGGGCTTGCGGGTGCGGCGCAGCAGGGCGGCCACTTCCTCATCGTCCGGGGTCATGCCATCCCGGGCATCACAGAAGAAGCAGATCACATCAGCCATATCAATGGCCAGCTCCGCCTGATGGCGCATCTGGCTCAGCAGAACGTCATCACTGCGCGGGTCAATGCCGCCGGTGTCAATCATGGTAAATTCCCGGCCTGTCCATTCCACATCCGCATAGATGCGGTCCCGGGTAACGCCGGGAATATCCTCCACGATGGCAACGCGATGGCCGGCAATTTTATTAAAAAAGGTGGATTTGCCAACATTGGGGCGGCCAACAATGGCCACAAGCGGTTTATCGTTCATGGGTTCTCCTTTATATCATTTCCCAGCAGGGCATGGAAAAGCGCGTCGCCCCGGTTGGGTACAAGCGTAACGGGAACGGGCAGGGCGGACGTGAAATCCGAATAGGAAAGATCGTCCAGAAACAAATCTCCCGCCTCCCGCAGGGTGACATTGCAAAGAATAACCTCATCCGCTTTTGCAATGTCCAGCTGCTGCAGGATATCCCTGCCGGTCAGCAGGCCAGTTACGGTGACGGTTTCGCCGAAAAACCTGTTTACAATGGGCTGCACCTGCACGGAAACCCCGGAGGGCCCGTAGGCATCCACCCATTCTTTCATGTACGGGGCGATGCTCGTCCCGCAGGGGATTACCACCCGGCGTTTTTTTGCCGTTTCTGTGTTGCCTTGGCTGGCTTGCATCATGCCGTTCAAAAACTGACGCATCAATCCTACACCGTTTTCTATCTGCGGATAATGCTCGTAGAACGCCTCCTCCGGCAAGGGCGCACCCGCGATGCAAAGCATCTCATCGGAGGGGAAAACAAAGCGGGTACCGGATTGCTGAAGAAAGCGCTGCTGCCATTTGGCGCATATTGCCAAAACCGCTTTTGCCTCCTCCCGGGTGTAGGGACGCAGGGGATACAACCCCTCCCGAAACCTGGTCAGCCCAACGGGCACCAGCGCGGCGCTTTGAGCGGCTGGATGCAGGCTGTAAAGGGTTTCCAGGGTGCGTTCCAGGTGGATGCCGTCATTCAGCCCGGGGCACAGCACGATCTGGCAATGAAAGCGGATGCCGTGCGCCTTCAGGGCGTTCAGCCGATCCATGATCTTCGCAGCTTCCGGATTGGCCATCAGCTTCACCCGAAGATCAGGCTCTGTGGCGTGCACGGAAATGAACAGCGGGCTGACCCTGCGGCGCAGCACCCGTTCAAATTCCCGGTCATCCATGTTGGTCATGGTGATGAAGTTGCCCATCAGCAGCGACATGCGCCAGTCGTCATCCTTCACATAAAGGGATTCCCGACAGGCAGGAGGCATCTGATCAATGAAGCAAAAGACGCATTTATTTTTGCATACCCGGGGGGAAAGCTCCATGCTTTCGCCAAAGGACAGCCCCAAGGGGTTCCCGGCGGGCTTGACCATCTCGACATGCCAGTCCCGGCCATCCGCCTTGCGCACATGCAGGATGACGTGCCGTTTCGCGGAAAGGGACTGATAATCGATCTGATCGATGATTTCCTCTCCGTTAATGGAAAGCAGCACATCCCCCTGGCGTATTCCCTGCCGCCAGGCGGGGCTTTCCGGGGCGACCTGGGTAATCAAATGCTCCAAAGTACATAAGCCTCCATTCTTATTTATTATCGTATAATTCCGGCAGGTTGTCAAGGATGGCCGGCAGGAATTCACAGCAGAATGACCCGGCGGATTGCACAATGGCATTTTGAGACGAATAAAAAACAACCTCAAAAAAGGGGTTGACAAATGAAAGAAAGTGCGGTATTATTAGTTTCGCGCCTGAGAGACGCAATGACGCGGGGTAGAGCAGTTCGGTAGCTCGTCGGGCTCATAACCCGGAGGTCGAGGGTTCAAGTCCCTCCCCCGCAACCATTTGGCTCCGTAGCTCAGTTGGCTAGAGCATTCGGTTCATACCCGGAGTGTCATGTGTTCGAATCACATCGGAGCCACCAGCACCGCCGCAGAAGTGCGGCGGTTTTTATTTGTACAGAAACTGCTTGAGGGCATCGTACCGGGCTTGTGCTACCTGTTGGCCGTGGCGGTAAAGCGCTTCAAGCTTACGGGGATTCCTTTCTATCCGGCGCACGTCCGGCGTTATCTCCGGGCGAATGACGAAAACGGTGCCGTTTCTTTCGGCTTTTGCAATTTCTTCTAATGTGCGGTTATATAATAGATGCCGTGATTGCATGATCTGGATAAAAGCCGGATAGGCTGCGTACTTGAGGCGAATGAGGGGGAGGGCCTTGTTGGGAGATTTCCGATAGCTTTCAGGCTGGGTCAGAATCAAAACATGCCGGGTATGCCCATCTGCCATGGAACGAGCCAGGGGGATTGGGTCTGCCACGCCTCCGTCCAGATACTTTTGCCCATTGATGGATACCATATTGGAGATCAATGGAAGCGAGGCGGAGGCCTGAACCACGGCAAGGCCTTTTTGCAGATCCGGGATGGGGATGTATTCGGCCTGGCCTGTCCGCACGTTTGTAACCACACAAACAAAGGAAGGCGAACGCTGCTGGAAAGCGGAATAATCGATGGGGTCAAACCGATTGGGCAGCAGGTCATAATTAAAAGCAGCATTAAAAAGGTCTCCGGTGCGTATCAAAGAAGAGAGGCTGCAGAATCTGGCGTCGCGCAGATAGTTTACCCATACGCGCAGCCCGCGCCCTTTCTGCCCGCTCAGATAGCTGCATGCCTGACAGGCTCCGGCGGATACGCCATATACGTCGGAAAACAGCAGATCATGCTCCAGAAAAAAGTCAAGAACGCCTGCGGTGAATGCGCCGCGCATTCCGCCGCCCTCCAGAATTAAACTGATATCGGTCATAATTACGCCCCCTGAAGCATTTCCTACCGATGAAAACCATTGCCTCCCGGTTTGATTATAACAGAAGGATGGTGCCGAAATCAAATGCCGAAAAAGCTTGACAATGGAATCGCGGAAGACTATAATTGATTGTGCAAAATTGAATTAAACAAAATGAAAGGAGATTGCGCTATGAGCATTTATGATTTTACAATGAAGGATGCAGACGGTCAGGACGTTTCTTTGGCTGAATACAAGGGAAAGGTGCTCCTGATTGTCAATACGGCCACGGGCTGCGGCTTCACTCCCCAGTATGAGGGCCTGGAAAAGCTTTACAAGGAATACCAGCCCCAGGGCTTTGAAATCCTCGATTTTCCCTGCAATCAGTTTGGCAACCAGGCGCCGGGCACGGAAAAGGAGATTGTCAGCTTCTGCCAGCTGAATTATGGCGTCAGCTTCAAGCAGTTTGCCAAAATTGAGGTGAATGGCGCCAATGAAAGCCCGCTGTATACCTATCTGAAAAAACAAAAGGGCGGCTTGCTGGGAAGCGCAATTAAATGGAACTTCACAAAGTTCCTGGTGGACCGGGAAGGCAATGTGATCGGCCGCTTCGCGCCCACGGATACGCCTGAAAAGATTGAAAAGAGCATCAAGGCGGCGCTCTAAACAGCAGAAGGGAGGATGCAAATATGGTTGCTGTACGATATTTCAGCCGTTCCGGCAACATTCAAAAGCTGGCAAAGGCCATTGCGGATACGCTGCACACGGAAGCGGAGACAACGGATGCTGACCTGACGGAAAAGGCGGATATCCTTTTCCTGGGAAGCGCGGTCTATGCGGGCAAATTTGACCCGGCAGTGGGGGCTTTTCTGGAGCGAAACAAAGAGAAGATCGGCATGCTGGCCGTTTTCAGCTCTTCAGCCTCCGGAAAATCCACCTATGGTAAGCTCAAGGAGTTTGCTGAGAACAGGGGAATTTCTGTCAGCGAAAAACAGTTTGTATGCCCCGGCCACTTTTTGTTCCTGCATCGCGGCCGGCCGGATGAAAGCGATCTGAAAAACGCCCAGGCGTTTGCGCAGGATGTGTGCGCGGGGAGAAATGCCTAATGGAACGGTCACAGAAAATTATTCAAACCAGCATTTTAGGCATTGCTGTCAATCTTGTACTGGTTGCGTTTAAAGCGGTTGTCGGCTGGATCTCGGGCTCCATTGCCATTATTCTGGACGCGGTCAACAACCTGAGCGATGCGCTCTCCTCTGTAATCACCATCATTGGCACAAAGCTGGCCAACCGGGCGCCGGATAAAAAACATCCCTATGGCCACGGGCGCATCGAATATCTGGCCGGTATATTGATTGCCATGCTGGTGCTGGTGGCCGGTCTGACCTCCCTGAAGGAATCCGTTGAGAAAATCATTTCTCCGGTGGACGCGGAATACTCCATCCCTTCTCTGGTCATCATTGTGGCTGCCATCGCGGCGAAGCTGCTGATGGGCCGGTATGTGAAATCTGTCGGGGAAAGGATCAATGCGGCCACGCTGGTGGCCAGCGGCTCAGACGCGTTGTTCGATGCAGTCCTGTCTGCCGGCACACTGGCGGCGGCGCTGATCAGCCTGATCTGGCACGTTTCCCTGGAGGGCGTCTTTGGCGCAGTCATCTCTGTATTTATCATCAAGGCGGGCGTTGAAATGCTGATGGATACGCTGAACAGCATTATCGGGCTGCGCGCGGATAAGGAACTGACGGAAGCTCTGAAGCAGGCTGTGGGAAGCTATCCGGAGGTGCGTGGGGTATATGACCTGACACTGCATAATTACGGCCCGACGCAGATGATCGGCTCTGCCCATATTGAGGTGCCGGATGAAATGCAGGCCCGGGAAATCCACCGGCTGACCCGGCAGATTACCGCGGAGATTTATGAAAAGTTTGGCATCGTGCTGACCGTTGGCATTTACGCTGTCAACAATTCCACAGAGGAAGCGGAGCGCATTCGCCACGAGCTGGATGAGATCGCATCCCAGGAGCCGTATGTGCTGCAGGTGCATGGCTTCTATTTTGAAGCGGAGCAGAAAACGGTAACCTTTGACTTGGTTGTGGATTTTAAGGCAGACCGGAACGCGGTGCGGGATCGCGTGCTGCAGCGGCTTGAAGAAAAATATCCGGATTACAGGTTCTTTGTTGTGCTGGATTCGGATTACAGCGATTGAGAGAGGCACCGATGGATGCATTTGACGTTTTGAAGCTGGAAAATCAGCTGTGCTTTCCGCTGTACGCGGCGGCGCGCGAAGTGATCAAGCGGTATCGCCCTTTCCTGGATGCCCTTGACCTGACCTATACCCAGTATATCACCATGCTGGTGCTGTGGAGTGAAGGAAAAATCAGCGTTCGGGACTTGGGAAGGAAGCTGTTTTTGGATAGCGGCACTTTGACGCCGGTGCTGAAAAGCCTGGAGGGAAAGGGCTTTATCCGGCGCTACCGCAGCCCGGAGGACGAGCGCGTGCTGATTGCCGAGATCACGGAGTCTGGAAGCGCGCTGAAAAACCGCGCTGTGGATGTTCCCGGGAAGGTGGGCCTCTGCATCCGCTTAGCGCCCGAAGAGGCCATGCAGCTGTATCAGTTGCTGTATAAGGTGCTGAATGGCCTGCAGGATACAGCGGTAGCATAATACAAATGGTCATCCCGGATATGTTCGGTATGACCATTTATGCTACGAACGAGGGTTCTTCTCTCCTTGAGATAAAGAGAGAAGCAGAGAAACCCCGTTTGTCGCCGCAAAAGCAGCAAACACAAACTGAGATTTGACGAGGAGGGAAACGCTTCTCTTTTGAGTCAAAAGAGAAGCAGAAAACCTCGTTTTTAACGCCGTAAAAGCGGAAAACACAAACTGAAACAGATGTGTTGACCACCGCTTCCGGGCAGGCCAGCGAAGCTGGCCCTGCTGTGCGCATGCGCACAGCGAAAAACCGCCGGACAGACCGAAAAACAAACGAGTTTGTTTTTCGGTCTGTCCGGCGGTTTTTCTTATGCCCGGAAGCTCTCTTGGCCACATGCAAGTTACAGGCGCAAATTGTTTGTTTTTTCATTCAAGCCGGTTCGCCAGCTGGCTTCTTTGCAGCTTTCTTCCCCGGGAAGAAAGTGCGTATTCTTTCCGTTAATCTTCTGTTTTCCGGTTTCGTCATTTAGATGAATAAATTATACTGTATGTTTTGCGGAAGCACTAAAAAAGAACCGTACGGAAGTCGTGCGGTTCTTTTAGCAGCGCTTGAATTAGCCAACCAGAATCATTACGATGGAAAGCGCAACGAAAACGCCGGCGGAAATCTTGGTGCCCAAGGCCAGCTTGGCTTCCAGGGCGGAGTTCTTGGCCTTGCCGAAGAAGCTGTCGTTATTGCCGGACAGCGCGCCCATGCCGTCGGATTCACTGCTCTGCATCAACACGGAAACGATCAGCACCAGAGAGGTGAGGATCAGGCAAATGTTCAGAATAATCTGCAACGCACTCATGGTAAAAACCTCCTTGAAATCAACGCCTTGTATTCTACCATAAACAACAGAAAAATACAAGTATTTTTTGCGATTTTCGCACGGAGTTTTCAATCGACAGCGGGGAATTGTTTTTTGCTGAAGGCTGTTTTCCGGAAAGCCGGGCAAACAGATGCGGCGCTGACACAGGAAAATCAGTTTTCGGCAAATCCAAACATGCTGGAGATATCCCGCAGGTTGGTAGAACCCTTGGCTTTATTCAGCACATCTCCCATGAAGTACAGGGCAACCGTACCGCCGCCATCCAGGTTCAGGGCATTATCGCATCCCAGGGCCTTCATCCGCTCCGCCAGCCAGTGCATGGTAACGCCGTTGGAATCGGAGGTGCGCCCTTTGGCTGTAACGATGATATAGTGATAGGGTTCAACGCATCCCAAAGCCATACGGGGCTCGTCGTCCGTGTACCGGAGAACGGTTTTATCATAAAGCCCGGCGTCGATGATGCCGTCATGCACCAGAATGGGGCCGAAAGCAAAGGTGTCAATGACGCCCATGTCCAGGTATTCCTGGGCGGTGTATTCGTCACTCTCATAGGTGCGCATGCTGCCATCGTTAAACAGGGCCAGGATTTCCAGATAAGGCCACTTACGGGTGTCAGCCGGCAAGGGCTCATTGGCTTTGATTTCGCCGTTGCGGATGATAACGCCCTGCTTCAGCCCCTGATTCCTGTTATACCAGCGGTATCCGTAAAAATCATCGCTGATGCCCAAAATCACGTTATACTGATCGGCGATTTTATGCGGGGTCAGGTAGTTGTGGCCTGGCTCCCGGGAGCCCTGGGCCAGGAAAGCCTGGGGCAGGGACTCGGCCGTGCAGCGGATATCCGTTTCAAACCAGGTAATGTTCTGCCGCTTGTTCTGCAGCCGGACAATTTCAATGGAGAGGTTCTGGGAGATGTAGTACCAATGACCGGCATCCCGATCGGCATGCACAAAGGCAGGGGCATCCGGATCAGCCAGAAAGCCCTGGGCATTCAACGCGGGCAGCGAAACAGCAGCAGACGGCCCGGTGGGGGTGGAAGTGGGCGTAATTTGCTTTTCCGGTACCTGCGTAGGGGTAAAGACATACTTGCTTGCCCCGGCCTGCGCGGCTGCCGTTGGCGCAGGGGAAGGGCTGGCTGCGGAAGCCGGCAGAGCAGAGGCTGCAGGCGCCGATTCCGGCAGGGAGGTCCGTTTGCCGTACAGCATTTCCTGCAGGAGGGGAGAGGCGATTCCATCCTCCGTAAGGGACAGCGTTCGCTGATAGGCCTTGATTGCATCGCTCAGGGCAGTGTTGTATTCTCCGGTTTCAGCCTTGGAAGTGAAAAAACCATTTTTTTCCAACGCTTTTTTCAGCTCCAATACATCATCACCGCTGCTGTCCGGGCCGATCTGACGATAAGCAGAGGAATCCGCATCGGGCAAAACGATACCGGTTCCGCTCCCGTTTTTTCCGGCAGCCTGGCTGATTGCGTCGGCGGAGAACAGCAAACGCTGAACGCTGCTGTTTACCGCTGTATTCTCCGGCAGACCGCAGGCCGACAGGAAAGAACGCATCCGCGCAGCTGTATCCTCGGTAAAGCGGTTGTTGAATTTGTTATTGCTGAAGTACCCCAGGGAATACAGGCGCTCCTTGAGGGCAAGGACATCGTTGCCATAGCTGCCTTCATGCAGGGTGCGATATTCCCCCTCTCCAACAGCGCTGACGGCAAATGCCGTCAGCGTCAGCAGGAGAAGAAGGAAAATCCGGAATCCCTTCTGCTTTTTCATACACGAGCCTCACAGAATGTTTTTAGTTCACCTTCGCGTTCAGGACTTCCTTGTAAAGGGTGTTGTAAATGTTCTGCCAAACGTCGTCCAGATCGATGAATACTTCGCAGCGCTCCAGCAGTTCATCCGAGGGATTGGTGACGGGGCTGTTCTGATATTCTTCATCCATCAGCTTGATGGCTTCGGCATTGGGGCTGCAATAGCCAATGGCGTCGGCGTTGATGGCTGCGATGTCGGGGCGGCACAGGAAGTCGATGAACTTCTCGGCGTTTTCCTTGTTTTTGGCGGAAGCGGGAATGACGGCGCTGTCAATCCACACATTGCTGCCTTCCTGGGGAATCACGTATGCCAGGTCCTCATTGAGCTCGATGGCATACTGGGCATCGCCGGAATACACCACGGCCAGGGCGGCTTCGCCGGCCACCATTTTATCCTTGAATTCATCCAGGCCATAGGCTTTTACCATGCCGGACTGCTTCTGCTTTACCAATTCATCCTTGGCGGCGTTCAGCTCATTGTAGTCGTTGGAGTTCATGCTGTATCCCAGGCGAATCAGGGAGAGCCCCATGGCGTCGCGCTGGCTGTCCATCATCAGCACCTGGCCGGCATACTTTTCATTCCAGAGCACATCCCAGCTCTGCACGTCGGCTTCATCCACCAGCTTGGTGTTATACAGGATGCCCAGGGTTCCCCACATGTAGGGAACATTGTGGGCATTGCCGGGGTCATAGGTGGAATCCTGGAAATCCGCGCGGATATACTGGGCGTTGGGGATATGGTCATAGTTGATTTCCGCCAGCAGTCCCTTGCGCATAAGCCGCTGAACGCAATACTCGGAAGGGAACACCACATCATAAGCGCCGGGGTTCACTTCCACCGAAACAAGCATATCCTCATTGGTGGTGAAACGCATATAGTTGACGTGAATGCCCGTTTCTTGTTCAAACATCTCCAGCGCGGATTCGTCAATGTATTCTTCCCAGTTGTATACATTCACAACCTCGTCCGCAGCCAGGGCGCACACAGGCACCAGCATTGCAATGACCATCAGAGCGCAGAGCAGCTTTTTCATGGTTTTTCCCTCCAAAGAATCGTATTTATTTTATCCCCTGTCGTCAGCGGTGCGGTGGTTGACAATCAGCAGCAGCACCAGCAGCACCACAAACATCAGCGAGGACAAAGCATAGTAAACAGGACTGATACCCAGCTTGGTAGCGGAATAGATGAGCGTGGACAGGTTTTGCACCATGGGGCTGGTGGTGAAATAGCTGATGGTGAAATCATCCAGCGACAGGGTAAAGGCCAGCAGCGCGCCGGTGACAATGCCCTGCTTGCATTCCGGCACAATCACATGGGTCAGCGCATAGGCCGGGGTGGCCCCCAGATCCAGCGCGGCCTCGTAGGTGTGCTTGTTCATCTGCTTCAGCTTGGGCAGAACGGAAAGAACAACATAGGGGATATCAAAGGTGATATGCGCCAGCACCATGGTAACATACCCGCGCTCCACCTTGGCAAAGATGAACAGCAGCATCAGCGAGACGCCGGTAACGATATCCGGCATGGTGTTGGGCAGGTTGGTGATGGTCATCATAATGGCCTGGGGCCGCTTTTTCATGCTGTAAATGCCGATGGCGGCAAGGGTGCCCAACAGGGTTGCGATCACGGTGGCAACCACGGCGACGGAAACCGTAACCCACAGCGCCTTCATAATGTTGCTGTTGCTGAACAGCTCCGCATACCAGTGGAAGGAAAAGCCTTCCCATTTGGCCCGGCTTTTTCCGGTATTGAAGGATTGAATAATCAGCACAATAATCGGGACGTACAGAAAAAACAGAATGATGCCCAAATAGCACTTCTTCAGAAATTGCCTCATACGATGCCGCCTCCTTCACCGTTGGGATCTGCCTTGCGCAGGATGGAAAGCGATATCAGAATCAGCACCATCATGATCAGGGAAAGGGCGCTGCCTAGATTCCAGTTGCCGGCGGTCAGGAACGTGTTTTCAATCAGGTCGCCGAACATCTGCGTATTGCCGCCGCCCAGCACGCGGGGAATAAAGAAGGTGGTGACAGAGGGCATGAACACCATGGTGATGCCGCTGATGACCCCGGGCAGGCTGAGGGGCATGGTCACTTTAATCAGCGTGCGCATTTCGTTGCAGCCAAGGTCCTGCGCGGCTTCGCCCAGCTTGGGATCCAGCTTGCTCAGCGAAGTATAAATGGGGAAAACCATGAAGGGCAGGAAGTTGTATACCATGCCCAGCAGCACAGCTCGCTGGTTATACATCAGCTGCACCCGGCCGACGCCGATGCGTACCAGGAAAGCGTTGATCAGGCCGTTGTCTTCCAGCAGGCTCATCCAGGCGATGGTACGCAGCAGGAAGTTCATCCACATGGGAATAATGAAAAGCACAACCAGCGTTGCGCCCAGCTTGATGCGCTTATCCGCCATGAACAGGGCGGCGGGGTATCCCAGCAGCAGGGAGATAAAGGTGCACAGAAAGGCCATCCACAGGGAGTAAACCAGTGTATCCACATTCACGGAGCCGCGGGCCACCGAAGCCGCTACGTCGTCGCCGGCTACATTGCGAAGGTTTTCCCGCATGATGTGGTTGCTGTCCCAGAAGGAGCGGAAGTTGTCCAGGGTAAAATGCCCGTTGATATCCGTCAATGCGTAATACGCAATGAGGATACAGGGAAGCAGGGTGAAAATAATCATCCAAAGCGTGTATGGCGTGGCAAACAGAGAGCGCTTCATGCCGTGGTTGCGGCGTACGGATAAGGCAACCAGCAGAATGAAAAGCACCAAGCCTGTGATCATGGCCCATCCCGCCCAGGCCGGCAGCTGGAGGTTGGTCATTTTTTTGCCTCCTCCTTCATGGGATGCATGATGTGGATGTTGAAGGGAACAATGGACAGGCCGACCCGCGAGCCGGCAGGCTGCATGGAGGTGGAGTGCACCTTCCAGGTGAAATCGCCCGCTTCAATCATCATTTCATAGTGGACGCCCTTGAACAGCACGCTTTTAACGATTCCGGTCAACTGACCGACATCTTCGCCGACAATCACAATATCCTCGGGGCGAACCACCACGTCCACCGGCTTGTTCTCGCCGAACCCGGCATCCACACAGGGAAAATCCACACCGCTGAAATGCACCAGCTCATCGCGTACCATGGTGCCGGAAATGATATTGCTTTCCCCGATGAAATTGGCCACAAAGGCGTTGGCGGGTTCATCGTAAATGGTCTTGGGCGTGCCGATCTGCAGAATGCGGCCGCTGTTCATCACCACAATGGTATCGCTCATGGTGAGGGCTTCTTCCTGGTCGTGGGTAACGTACAGGAAGGTGATGCCAAGCTGCTGCTGCATGGATTTCAGCTCCAGCTGCATTCCCTTGCGCAGCTTCAAATCCAGGGCGCCCAGCGGTTCATCCAGCAAGAGAACTTCCGGCTCGTTGACCAGGGAACGGGCGATGGCGATGCGCTGCTGCTGGCCGCCGGACAGGGAATCCACGCTGCGTTTGCCATAGCCGTTCATGTTCACCAGGTTCAGCATCTTATCCACGCGCTTGTCAATCTCAGCCCGGCTCATTTTTTTCAGCTTCAGGCCGAAGGCGATGTTGTCGTGCACGTTCAGATGCGGGAAGAGCGCGTATTTCTGAAATACGGTATTTACACGGCGCTTGTAGGGCGGAAGCGAGGTGATATCCTTCCCTTCAAACAGCACGCGGCCGGTGCTGGGGTATTCAAACCCGCCGATGATGCGCAGGGTGGTCGTCTTTCCGCAGCCGGAAGGGCCCAGCAGCGTAACAAACTCTTTCTTCCGAATATATAAGTTGATATCATTCAGAACGGTTACCCCGTCATATTCCTTGGATACGTTTTCCAGATGGATCATACGCGGCTGTTCACTCATAGTGGGCATAACTCCTTTGCAATGTAATCAGAAACTGGGCGGCGTGGAAACCCAAAGCACGCTTGCCGGACGTTTTCCGGCATTTTGAATGCGGTGCGGCGCGGTTGGATGCAGGCAGAAGCTGCCGCCGGCCCGGATTTTCATCTTTTTTTCACCGTTGATCAGCACCACGGCGCCGGACATTACATAGCCAAATTCCTCACCCTCGTGGGGAGGAAATTCCTGGGTGGAGCCGCCGGGGCCCAAGTGAACCAGAATCGGTTCCATTTTGTTCTTTTGCGCGCTGGGTACAAGCCACAGAATGCTTCCGCGAAGCGTCTCCTCATCGTTCTTTTCAAACATATCGGAGGGCTCGAAAACGATTTTTTCGTCGTCTTCCGCTTCGGAAAAGAAGGTTTTCAGATCGCTTCCAAGGCATTCCAGCATATCCGTCAGCGTGGCAATGGAGGGGGAGGCCAGATCACGTTCCACTTGCGAAATGAAGCCTTTTGTAAGCTCGCAGCGGTCAGCCATTTCCTCCTGGGTCAGGTTGCGCTGAAGGCGCAGCCTGCGCAGCCTTTCACCGATGTTCATATTTTCGCTTCCTTTGCTTAAGGTTTAGTTTGGTTAAACAGGATGTAAGGATATAAGGTTTAGAATTACTAAACTTTTAGCACGAAAAAGATTAAACCACAAGATGCTTCCGATGTCAATAGAATTTTGATATTTTTGTGTTGCTTTTTGACGGCGGATATGTTAACATAATAATGGTCAAAGTAAGTCAATTTCTTGGCCGGACGACGAGGTGACAAAAATGCGATTAAGCGATACGATTGAGCAGTTTATTAAAGATATGATGAAAGAGGCACAGCAGGCGGAAATCGATTTGAAACGCAACGAACTGGCAGAGTATTTCCATTGCGCGCCCTCCCAGATCAACTATGTGCTTTCCACCCGCTTTACGCCCGATCATGGGTATGTAACCAGCTCTCAGCGGGGCGGCGGCGGGTATATCCGCATTGTGCGCATTGTGCGCAGCGGCAATGAGCAGCTGCGCTACCTGCTCAACGAGCGAATCGGGGATGCAATCTCCGAGGGCGAGGCGCATGTGCTTTGCATGCAGCTGGCAGAGCGCGGCGTGATTTCCTTACAGGACGCCAGACTGATGACGGCGGCTGTTTCCGCTTCCTCCCTGTCCGTTCCTGTGCCGGAGGCGATCAAGAACGTGATGCGGGCCAGAATCCTGCGAAGCATGCTGCTTTCCGTCGCCCAGCGCGCTGTGCGGGTGGAAGAGGGGAAAGGAGAAAGCCATGAAGTGTGATGTGTGCGGCCGCAGGGAGGCAAACGCAATGATCACCATGATCGTCAACGGACATAACGCGGTTCGGCGCGTGTGCGCCCATTGCGTTGCCAAGCTCCAGCGCGGGGATGGCTATGCTGCGCAAATGGCGATTCTCAGCACAATGCAGCCGCCGGAGCAGGAGCTGGCCTGCCCTGTTTGCGGGCGGACATCCGGCGATCTGATCCGAACCGGACGTGTAGGGTGCGGATTTTGCTATCAGGCCATGGATGAAATGATTCTTCCGCTATTTGTTCGGATGAACGGTCGTGCGGCGCTGCCGGATAAGGATGCGGAAGCGGCGGAGCTGCCTCAGCAGGAAGAAAAGAGCCGCGTTGAAAAACTCCGGGAGGATTTGTATGCGGCAGTCAATGCCGAGGAGTATGAGCGGGCGGCCCAATTGCGGGACGAGATTCGCGCGCTGGAAGGGGAAGCGGGGAAACGAATATAATGAAAGATCTTGTTTTGGATCGGGCGGTGTGCCTGCGGCGAAACTTTTCCGATTTGCCCTTTGACGCGGATGCAAACGAGGAAACGGCCCGTAAGGTACAGCAGCGCGTTTCCAATGCGCTGGAATCCGCTGGAGAAAAGTATGCGTATCTGCCGGTGGGCAGCATTCCGCAGGATAAACGGGAGCTGATGCAGCAAAAGCGGCTGCTGTCCCCGGATGCGCAGGATGCGCTGTATGGAACGGCTTACCTTCGGTTGGATGAACGCCTTTGCGTTGAGGCGGCAGGGGAGGACCATTTTCGTGTTTCCGCATATACTGAAGAGGAGGATGTTCTTTCCTGTCTTCAGGAGGCTCGGCGGGTTGCGCGGCAGATCAGCGAAACGGGCGCTGTGGCGCACAGCGATACCTTCGGCTTTCTTACCGCAAAGCCCTGTGATGCGGGATTGGGTTTAACTGTTTCTCATCTGCTTCATCTGCCGATGACGGCAATGATCAAACAGATTTCCGCCGCCATGAAGCTTGCCGCGTCCGCTGGCCTGATTCTGCGCGGGGCAGGCATGAATGGCTTCTTCCTGCTGGAAAACCGGGTATCTTCCGGTGCCGCGGAGGAAACGCTTCTGGAGAAAGTGGAGGAAACAAGCAGGAAGCTGTGCGCATTGGAGATGGGGCTGCGCAGCCGCGCCAAAGAGCATGCGGATGCGGCGATTTTGGACAGGGTCTGGCGGGCATACGGCATTTGCCGGTATACCAGGCGGATGGGACAGAAGGAATTGATGCAGCTGTGGAGCCAGCTGACGCTTGGACGGTCAGTTTGTGAAATGCCATATACGGAGGATACGCTGGATGAATTGCGGCGTATTGCGCTGCTCCCGGAGGGAAAACTCACAGGAGAAAGAGCAGCCCCAGCCGATGTGGAACGGGCAGCGCGCGTACGCGCTTTGTTTGATGGAGGAAAATAAATGGCGATTTATGCAAGATTTAATGAACGGGCGCAGAAAGTGCTCTCAGTAGCCCAACGGGAAGCCCAGGCAATGCGGCATCCTTATGTGGGGACGGAGCACATGCTTCTGGCGCTTGTGTGCGAGGCGCGGGACGATGTGCCGGAGCTGCCTGAAAACCTGACAGAGGACGCGGTTCGGTCTGCCATCCGTATCTTTATTGGGCAGGGAACCGGCCTGCAGAACCCGATGGAGCTGACCCCGCGGGCCAAGAAGCTGCTGGAAACCAGCGTGCGGGAAGCCCAGCGGCTGGGGCATCCTTACGTTACCAGCGCCCATCTTTGGCTGGCGCTGCTCAGCGAGGACGAGGGGGTGGCCGCCCGCATTCTGACCACGCCGGGCTGCAACCGGGAACAGCTGAAAAAGAGCGTGCTGGGGCAAATCCTGCGGGAGCAGGGAAGAAAGCAGCGGGACATCGGGGAAAAGCAGGACGGCGAATCCGCCCTGGCAACCTACGGCACCGATCTGACAGCCCGGGCCCGGAAAGGGGAGTTGGATCCTGTTATCGGCAGAGAAAAGGAAATTGAGCGGATTGTGCAGATCCTCTCCCGCAGAACAAAAAACAACCCTGTGCTGATCGGCGAGCCCGGCGTTGGCAAAACCGCCGTGGCGGAGGGACTGGCCCAGCGGATTATAGCGGGCAATATTCCGGAAACGCTGACGGAGAAGCGGCTGATTTCCCTGGATGTGGGCGCCCTGGTGGCAGGCACCAAATTTCGTGGAGAGTTTGAGGAACGCCTCAAGGCGCTGATGCAGGAGATTGCGGAACAGGGGGATGTGATCCTGTTTGTGGACGAACTGCAAAACATCATTGGCGCCGGGAAGGGTGAAGGCACGATGGATGCGGCCAATATCCTCAAGCCTGCCCTGGCACGGGGAGATTTGCAGTGCATTGGCGCGACGACGCTGGATGAATACCGCAAAAACATCGAGAAGGATGCTGCGCTGTCCCGCCGGTTCCAGCCGGTGCTGGTGGAAGAGCCTTCGGCGGAGGAGGCTGTGCAGATATTGCGCGGTTTGCGGGATAAATATGAAGCGCATCACAAGGTGCATATTACAGATGAAGCGCTGCAGGCAGCGGTTACCTTGGCGGATCGGTATATCAGCGATCGGTATCTGCCGGACAAGGCAGTTGACCTGATGGATGAGGCGGCCTCGCGGGTACGCATCCACGCCTACACAACGCCGCCCGATTTGAAGGAACAGCAGGCGCGTCTGGAGTGCATCCTGCGGGAAAAGCAGGAAGCCATTGATCATCAGGAATATGAACGCGCAGCCCGGCTGCGGGACAGCGAGCATGATGTGCGGACGGAAATAGATGAAAAACGCGCGGAGTGGGAGAAGGCGAAGCTGTCCGGCCGGGATGTGGTGACGGAGGATGATATCGCGCAGGTGGTTTCCGCCTGGACAGGGATTCCGGTGCGGAAGATGACAGAAGGGGAAAGCGAACGGCTGATGCACCTGGAGGATATCCTGCATCAGCGGGTGATCGGCCAGGAGGAGGCGATTTCGGCTGTATGCCGGGCCATCCGCCGTTCCCGGGCCGGGCTGCAGGATCCCAAGCGTCCGGTGGGCTCCTTTATCTTCCTGGGCCCCACGGGCGTTGGCAAGACGGAGCTTTGCCGGGCATTGGGCGAAGCGATGTTTGGGGATGAGAATGCCCTGGTTCGTCTGGACATGAGCGAATATATGGAAAAGCATACGGTTTCCAGGATGGTTGGAGCGCCTCCCGGCTATGTGGGCTACGAGGAAGGCGGACAGCTGACGGAGGCTGTACGCCGGAAGCCGTACAGCGTTGTTCTTTTTGATGAGATTGAAAAGGCCCATCCCGATGTTTTCAATATGCTGCTGCAGATTCTGGATGACGGAAGGCTGACGGACAGCAATGGGCGCATGGTCAGCTTCCGGAACTGCATCATCGTGATGACCAGCAATGCCGGCGCGCACGCCATCAACGATGGCCGGGTGATGGGCTTTGGCGGAGAGCGCAGCCCGCTGGAATATGAGGGGATGAAAACCCGGGTGCTGGAGGAGCTTAAGCGCATTTTCCGCCCGGAGTTCCTGAACCGTGTGGATGAAACCGTGGTTTTCCATGCGCTGACACGGCCGGAAATCAATCAGATTGCGGAACTGATGCTGGGCCAGATGAAACGGCGGCTGCAGGAGCGGGGCGTTACGCTGATTTATGGAGCGGACGTGATCGAGCTGCTGGCCCAGGCCGGCTTTGACCCCAAATTCGGTGCCCGCCCCCTGCGGAGGGCCATTCAGAGAAGGCTGGAGGATGCGTTAAGCGAGGAGCTGATTGCCGGCCGGCTGAAATTGGGAGATCAGGTACGCGCCTTTGTAAAAGATGAAGAATTGGTGTTTGAAAAAGAATAATACTGTTTCTCATCAAAAAACATAATTGACAAACAGAAATTGGACGGGGAGGGGAACGCTTCTCTTTTGAGTCAAAAGAGAAGCAGAAAACCTTCTTTTAACGCCGTAAAAGCTGCAATCGAAACCTGAAACAGAAGTGTTGCCCACCGCTTCCGGGCAGGCCAGCGAAGCTGGCCCTGCTGTGCGCAAAGCGCACAGGGAAAAACCGCAGGCCAGCCGAAAAACAAACTCGTTTGTTTTCTCGGCCTGGCCTGCGGTTTTTCTTATGCCCGGAAGCTCTCTTGGCGCCGTTCAAGTTACAGGCGCAAATTGTTTGTTATTGCGCCCAAGCCGGTTCGCCGGCTGGCTTCTTTGCAGCTTTCTTCCCCGGGAAGAAAGCGCGTATCATCCCCTGCCAATTTCTGTTTGTTCATGCAGTTATTTGAAAGCGGAATGGTATCGCACCGGATTATGGACGGCGTTTTCGCCATCCTTTTTCATTTTTGGATATCTTGAAAATATATATGGAAAAGGAGGAGTTGCCGTGAACATCGCATTCTTTTTGATGATTCTGTTGGGCATGCTATACGCCGCCGGCAGCGGAAACGTGGAGCCGGTCGCTCAGGCTGCGGTAAAGGCTGGCGCGGCGTCTGTTGAAACTGCCATGGAGCTGGCGGGCGGGTTTGCTTTCTTCGGTGGGGTGATCCGCATCCTGGAGGATGCGGGGGCAGTTCGTATGTTGGTGCGTATATTGAAAAGGCCATTGCTGTTCCTCTTTGGCAGGGATGCTTCCGAACAGGCAATGGAAGCGATTTCCATGAATCTGTCAGCCAATATGATGGGCTTGGGCAATGCGGCCACACCGATGGGAATCCGGGCCTCAAAGCTGCTGACAGATGAGAATCAGTCTTATCCATCTGCGGCACTTTCCATGTTTCTGGTCATTAACGCAACATCCGTGCAGCTTTTTCCCACAAGCGTGGTTGCCCTGCGCTATGCAGCAGGAAGCCGGATGCCGGATGCCGTCGTCCTTCCAGGCTTGATTGCCAGCGCTGCTTCCACAGCGATCGGAATCCTGCTTTGCAAAGCAATGGAAGGCAGAACAAAGCAATGATTGGCTGGATTTTGCTGTTTGCCGTCTGCGTGGGGTTGCTTCGCGGCGTCGACCTTTTTCAGTCATTCGCCCGGGGCGCATGGGAAGGAATGCAAAGCGCAGTTCGGGTTGCGCCATACCTTGCCGCGACAATGGCAGCGGTGAATATACTGAGAACCAGCGGATTCCCGGAGCGCGTGTTTTCCCTTTTTTCACCGGTTACGGAACGCCTCGGCGTTTCTCCGGAGATTCTTTCAATTATTTTTATGCGTCCGCTGTCCGGGGCGGCATCCCTTGGCATGCTGAAAGAGGTGCTTTTAAAATCCGGTCCGGACAGTAAAACCGGCCTGATTGCAAGCACCATGATGGCTTCCGGGGAAACTGTGCTGTATACCTGCGCGGTCTATCTTTCGGCAGCTGGCGTAAAGAAAAGCGGGTATATCATCCCGGTGGCGCTGATCGGATGGGGCGTCGGATGCGTGATCTCTGTTTTGCTCTTTATGCATTCGCCTTGACAGCTGCGGTATAATAAAAAAGGCAATTTATCCAATTACGAACCATCGGAGAAGGGTATGTTCAAATATACGGTTCATGTGCCGCTCCACGTTCCCCGCATCGCTCTGGGTGCTTATGTCCGCCGCGCATTCCCCTTGCTGCCGGATTGGGTCCTTCGCGATGCCTTTCAGGCGCGGGATGTGAAGATGGATGGAAAGCGCTGTGCCAAGGACATCCGGGTGCCCCCCGGCAGCGAGGTGACGGTATATACTGCCTGCGAAATGAAAATGCCGGTGATCTATGAGGATGATTGGATTCTTGCGCTGGATAAGCCGGCAGGAATCAGCTGTGATGCGGACGATTATGGCAGCATGACTGTGCTGGATTGGGCGGAGCTGCATGCCGCAGGGGGCTATCATCCTGCCATGTGCCATCGGCTGGATAACCAAACCAGCGGATTGCTTGTGCTGGCGAAAAACCAGGTGGCATGCGATGCGCTGCTGCGGATGTTTCAACAGCACATGGGGGAGAAAACATATTGCTGTCTGGTGAAGGGAAAGCCGCAGCCGGCAAGCGACAGGGTGACGGCCTGGCTGACGAAGGATGCAAAGCGGAGCCAGGTGCGGGTTTTCCCTCAGGAGGTTCCCGGCGCCAAGCAAATTGATACAGAATATGAAACAATCCGGACGGAACGGGATATGTCCCTGCTGCGGGTTACCCTGCATACGGGCAGGACACATCAGATCAGGGCGCATCTGGCCTATTTGGGATATCCTGTCGCGGGAGACGATATATACGGAGACCGCCTGTGGAATCGGCACAGCGGCATATCCGGATTAATGCTGCGGTCAATGCAGCTGAAGCTGGATACCCAGGGGAAAATACCTGCCCTGGACGGAAAGGTGCTGTCCGTCCCCATGAAGCTGGACAGCTTCCTGTAACGGTTCCTCCTTCGCGCAAAGAAATACGAAAGGATACAGCAACGTGGAGAAAAACAGAATTCTGATGATTGCGTCAGACATCGATGGAACGCTTCTGCATCGTGATGGAACCATCAGTGAATATACCGTGCAGGTTATCCATGAAGCACAGGATCGAGGCATTTTGTTTACTGTTTGCAGCGGACGGTATCCGGAGCATGCGGACGTGATTCTGAAAACGTATGGCATTCGCTGCCCCGTCGCCGGCAACAACGGGGCAACGCTGTGGGATGCCAGAACGGATAAGGTTCTGTCCGATCATTTTATCAGCAGGGAGTCTGCGCTTCGGGCCATGAAAGCCGCGGAAGCCCTGGGCATTCACTATATTATTTTCGGAAGAAAGCATGTGGTTGGAAATTGCGCGGAAGCGCTGCATTCCTCCCAGCGGCTGTATGGGGATGCCCTGAAAAACGAATATGGCATTTTGTTTGAATCCGGCGCCGAAGCGGTTGATACGGCACTTTCCCAGCCTGTCAATAAGTTTTACTTTCATTACGATACCTCTGCGGAAAAGCTGCGTCTGGTCGAGGCGCTGCAGGGTATTCCCGGCATCTCCGTTACCACGTCCGGCGCCTCCAATGTGGAAATCATTCCAGAAGGGTGCAATAAGGCGGCAGGCGTTGTGAGGATGGCAGAGCTGTTTGGCGTTCCAATGGAACAGGTGATGACCATTGGGGATTATGAAAACGATATACCCATGCTGCAGGCGGCTGGTCTGGGTGTTGCGATGGGAAATGCCCTGGATGAGATCAAGCATCAGGTTCATCATGTAACGCTCTCCAACGAGCAGGATGGCGTGGCGAAAGCAATAGAAAAATATGTGCTGGCGTAAGAATTCCTGAAAAAACAGGAAACCGGGAAGCGATTAGCGTTCCCGGGTTTTCTTAACAGTTAAACTATTTATCGTCTAAAAGGTGGAATTGGCGAACAGAAATTTGACAGGGAGAGGATACGCGCTTTCTTCCCGGGGAAGAAAGCTGCAAAGAAGCCAGTCGGCGAACCGGCTTGGACACGATAACAAACAATTTGCGCCTGTAGCTTGAATGTCGCAAAGAGAGCTTCCGGGCATAAGAAAAGCCTGAAAATTTCCGATAAAACAAGCAAGCTTGTTTTTCGGCAATTTTCAGGCTTTTCCCTGTGCGCTTTGCGCACAGCCGGGCCAGCTTCGCTGGCCTGCCCGGAAGCGGAGAACAGCACTCCTGTTTCAGTTTGCATTTGTCGCTTTTACGGCGACAAACGGGGTTTCTCTGCTTCTCTCTTTGACTCAAAGAGAGAAGAGTCCTCCGTTCGTTCCTTCTCCCCGCCCAATTTCTGTTTCTGTATGCAGCTGTTCAGCATCAAATAGCATTAAACAACACGGAACAGAAGCATCAAAGTGATCTTCTCAATCCTTTGGGATAATGATTTTTCATTTGGCCGCCGCTGGCTTTTCCAAAGCCCATTTGATACCCCATATATTCAATGGCATAATATCCGGAGAAAGCCTCCGGGCAATCCAGGGTGTCGCCGTGGAGATATGCCTGCGCCTGGTGCGCCTGAATGGGAAAGCGCTTTTGCATGGGGTTCGCCAAGGCAAGCGCATGGTCGGGGAAGAAATTTTTGCCCCGGATCTGTCCCAAATGCAGCCCCAAACGAAGCACACGAAGCTTATCCAGTGCCGGCATAAGATCGGGAACGAGGAAAAGACGATCGTTTTTGAGGTGATTCGGCCGAATAGTGCAGCCGATTTCCTGCGCAAAAGCAGAATAAATGGCGCTTTCATTCCGGGAAGGCGTAAGGGGCGCCTCAGGTGCAGCAGAGGGTGCCTCATGCGGAGCTGGCTCCGTTTTTTCCAGCAATGCCACAAAATGCCCTTCACCGGAAAACCGATGGGGCCAAAGGCGCAGCATGCCGTCCGACGCCTCAGGCAACCCCGCTGTGTGAATGGGAAGCAAGCGAAAATGCGGATGCTCGGTCAGGAAAGCCAGCACGGTGCCCTCATTTTCTGTTCTGTTGAAAGTGCAGGTACTGTAAACCATCCGTCCGCCTGCCTTTAGCAGCTTGGCAGCGGAGCGAAGGATTTCCAGCTGCCGGGCATGGCAGCGCGCTGGAGCGTCGGCCGTCCATTCCAGCCTGGTTTCGGGATGACGCCGGAACATGCCTTCCCCGGAGCAGGGGGCATCCACCAGCACTTTGTCAAAAAACCCGGGCCATTTGCTGGCCAGCGCATCGGGAAATGCACAGGTAACAACGGCGATTGGAATGCCCATCCGCTCGATATTGCCGGAAAGAACCTGCGCACGGGCAGGCATCGGCTCATTGGCAACCAGCAGCCGGAGGGCTGCGGACATGGCAAGCTGGGTGCTTTTCCCGCCGGGAGCGGCACACAGATCCAGCACGCAATCCCCGTCCTCCGGATGCAGCACGGCTGCTGCCGCCATGGCGGATGGTTCCTGGATATAGTAGGCGCCTGCGTCATGCAGCGGATGCGCGCCTGCCTGAGAATCGGAAGACAGAAAGAACGCGTGCCGGGCATACGGAATCGGCCTGCCAATGTCCTTGGAGGACAATGGAACGCGCTGACTGCGAAAACGGATTCCCCGCAGGGGGACAGAAGAATAAGAGGCCCAGAACGCTTCGGCCTCTGTTTCCAGCAGGGAATTCATTTGTTCCTTGAACGCAATGGGAAATGGAATGTCAGGCATGGTCATTGTCCTCATCTGCATCCGCAGCAAGCTCCTGATATTCTGCGGCGGGATAAACGGGGGCATGGAAAGCCTCCCGCGGGTTTACGGGCATTTCGGGATAGGAGGTGCTGTAACGATCCGAATCGCTCAGATCAGGCAGACGAAACCGCGAAACCGCGCGCCCAACGCCGCGCCTGGCATGGCGGTCACTGCGCCGGCGGCGTTCATCGGCCGGCGATTCAGCGCCGGGAAGCTTGCTGTAATCAAAAGGTGCTGAATTGTCAGGGGAAACGGCAGCATCAAAGGATGCTATTTCCTCCAGCGGGGGGACAGACTGCGTGGTCAGATCAGGAATGGGCGTATCCTCGAAATTAAAATCCTCAACGGCATCCTCAAAGCCCTGCTGAAATTGTTCCTCGGCAGCATCATCCAACTGACGCCGGTTCATCAGATGACGAAAACGCGTGCGCCAAACATACTGAGGCCGCCAGCGGAGGATATAGACAACAGCGTCCGCTGTAATGCCGGCCAGCATCAGGATGCAGGCAAGCGGCAGCCAATGACTGCCAATCCAGCTGAGAAAACCGGCATTTTCACCGCGCATCAAAGAAAGGATGCTTCCAAACAGGGAGCGCATCCAGCTAAGCAGCAAGGCAAGCAGTGAATTGGCAATACTGTTCATATCGCAGATTAATTGGGACCGATTTCAACGGTAATCAGTACGGTATCGTTGCTGAAATGATAGATGTCTGTGGTTTTGATCAGGCTGATGCTGCGGGTAACGGTGGCGCTGAGCCCGGATACATCAATTTTTTGATCGGTGAAATCCGGCAGGTACAGCTCATCCAAAGAAGCAATATAGGAAGCTTTTCCGGCGGCAATCACGGTGGAGGGCTCGGCGGATACCCGGCGGATTTCATATCCCGCGGCAGGGGTCCCCGTTACCAGGTCAGCTGTGTTGATCACCAGGGACTTTGTGGTATACAGCGCCTGGGAAACCGTAATGCTGTCCAGGGAAACGGATTCACTGGTGACATCAATCAGGGACAGATCCACATCCTCCCCGGCGCCGTTTACCAGCCGGAAGGGAACAGCGGTACGCTCTGTGCCGGACTGGGAGGAGAGAACGCTCAAGTCATAATCCGCAACGCAGCGGACAACCGTATCCACCAGGGACTTGGGGCCGGAAACCACCACGAAGGACGGATCCACCTGGGCTTCCCCGCCAAACAGCCCCTCGGGAATGGAACCGATGCTGTTAAGACGCACCGGAATACGGCTGCGGGAAATGTATTCCTCCACCTGAACGGTTACGCTCTCCACACTGATTTCAGTAACGCTGCCGTAGACGGTGGAGTTGCTGGAAAGCACGGGCAGCGTTTGCTGGCCCGGCTCGCGGATGCGGGAGAGGTCAATGCGCAGGTTATAGTTGGCGGCGCTGGCTGTGTTGTAGTTTTTTTGCGGAATATCCGCGCGAATGCGGGCAGCGGGAAGGTTGTCCAGGCCGCTGACAATGATCAGGCCGTTTCTGCGCAGTACATCGGCGTTTGCCACACTGATGGGCACGTCGTTGAAAACCTTCTCCCTGGTCAGGCTGTCATCCTGGGTGATCAGCCCGCTCCATAAGCAAATGGCAAGGAAAACGGAAAGCAGCTTCCATGGCCAGTTATGCGTAAAGAAAGCGGCGATTTTTTTTGAGGCAGATTTGATGTCAAAGTTAATTTTGGCCATTGCGCAGCACTCCTTTCAGCCAGCTGCGCAGACGGCTGAAAAGCGCTTCCTGCGGCTGTTGGTACATGGAGGAAAGGATGCCCTGGATGGCATCGGCGTCCAGATGCCGAACCAGCTTTCCGCTTCTGGCCATGCTGATAACCCCGGTTTCCTCGCTGACGATCAGCACGACGGCATCCGTGGTTTCGGTAATGCCGATGGCCGCCCGGTGGCGGGTGCCCAGATCACGCGTGATGGCGCTGGATTCACTCAGGGTGGTCAGCATGCAGGAGGCGGACATCACCCGGGTGCCGCGTATGATCACCGCGCCATCGTGCAAGGGCGTGTTGGGTTCAAATATGTTTTCCAGCAGAGGGGCGGAAATATTGCTGTCCAGGCGGGTGCCTGTTTCAATAACGTCCTTCAGCCCGGTACGCTGTTCAAATACAATCAAAGCGCCGACACGGCGGCGGGAAAGGTTCAGCAGGCATTGGGTGACTTCATGAATAATCCGGGAATTTTCATCACTGTCGTTCTGCAGCGGACGGTCGATTTTCGCGCCGCGGCCCAGCTGTTCCAGAATATGGCGAAGCTCCGGCTGGAAGAGAATAACCAGCACAACCACGCCGTTGTTCAAAATCAGGTTTAATACCCATGTCAGGGCGGTCAGCCCCAGCAGATCGGACAGCAGACACGTGACAATCAACAGGATGAACCCCTTCATCACGTCGCTGGCGCGGGTTTCCCTGGTCAGCAGGATGAGATGGTACAAAAGCGCAGCGACAATCAGAATGTCCACAATGTCTTTCAATTGCGGACGATTGAAAATATTCCAGAAGAAAATACTCATCTGGTTCAGAAAATTCGCCAAACACCATCACCTACGCTTTCCCCGGCTCGCCCCTATTATAACAAGTTTTTGCGCGTTTGTTAAGAGGATAATACGGTTGTTACAAAAAAATATGCGCATTTTCCCATGGCGCAACGGATAGGAAAATGCAAAAATATATGATATAATGCATTTTGGCATCCTTTTACTGAAAAGAGGCGTACTTATGGATCATGCGGGACATCGGGAAAGGCTGCGGCAGCGATACTGTCAAAACGGTCTGGAAGCGTTTGCGGCTCACGAAGTGCTGGAGCTGCTGCTGACCTATGCCATTCCGCGGCGGGATACCAAGCCCATTGCGTATGCGCTGATGACGCGCTTCGGCTCGCTGCATGCAGTGCTGCAGGCGTCTGCGGAGGAGCTGATGCAGGTGGAAGGAATCGGAGAATCCGCCGCTGTGCTGCTCAGCATGATGATGCCGCTTTTCCGGGCGTACCGGCAAAGCGTGGGGTCGGATTGCCCTGAACTCAAAAACGGATATCAGGCTGTGCGGTATTGCGAATCCCTGTTTGAAGGGGAAAGATATGAAAAGTTTTATGTAATCTGCCTGGATGCCCGCATGCGGCGCCTCAATACTGTGCTTATTTCCGCTGGCGATGTAACGGAAGTGCGCGTATACGCCCGGCATATTATGAGCGCCCTGACCCAATGCAGCGCCATGGGCGCGGTGATTGCGCACAATCACCCCAGCGGAACGGCCCAGCCCTCCGCAGAGGATGTGACGCTGACAGCGGGCATTCAGCAGATTATGGAAGGTGTGGGCATCCGGCTGTATGACCATGTTATCGTTTCCCCAAAAGAGAGCTTCAGTTTCCGGCTGGGCGGGCTGTTGGGGGCGGATGACGGGCGAACCACCCGGGCAGCCCAGCAGTTTGAAACAATCCTGCCGGCGGTGAAAGACGAAATCTACAAAGCGGGACGGATGAAAAAAGGAGAAAGCCTGGCATGCGAAACAATGGACGAAGGGGATTTTCTTTGATGATTCGGCTGTTGGCGGCAGCCCTTTGCGCAGGACTGGCGGTTTGGATTGGCCTGGTGGTGTTTGTGACGGTTCGGGAGCATACGGTAAAACCCGCCGATCCTGAAAATACACAGGCCATGATTGTGCTGGGGGCCCAGGTGAAGCCGGATGGAACGCCCAGCGTGCAGCTGCAATGGCGGCTGGATAAAGCGCTGGAGATCTATCGGGCATACCCGCAGCCCATTGTCGTATGCGGCGCCCAGGGGAAAAATGAGCCCGTGACGGAAGCGGTGGCGATGTTTGATTACCTCAGCGGAGAGGGCGTTCCGGCATCGGATTTGATTGTGGAGGATTCCTCCTTCAATACGCGTCAGAATTTGAAAAACGCCAAGCGGCTGTTGGGAGAGGATATCACCCGCGTGCTGATTGTGACCAGCGATTATCATTTGCCCCGGGCCCTGGCGCTGGCGGAGGATTCCGGCCTGGAAGCCTGCGGGGTGGGCAGCCCCATCAAATTGGTTTACTGGCCCAAGAACCATTTCCGGGAGGCGCTGGCCTGGGTCAAATACTGGCTGCAAAAAGGCGGAATCCTGCCGTTTTGAGGAGAAAGCGGGCAGCAAAAGCGCAGAGATCATCGAAACCGATGCGGTTTATGCGAAATGTGATAAATGTTGGCAAAATGTGCATTTCCCATTGGCAGGATTCGTGCTATAATATTATTGTTTACCCAATGGGGGAAACAAGGGAGAAGAGAGTATGCAGATTCTTGTAATCGGCGATGGCAAAGTAGGCCACACGTTGGTGGAGCATCTGGCCCGGGAAGGGCACGATGTTGTTATTATTGATAACAATGAGGAAGTGCTGGGCAGAAGCCAGGATACGCTGGATGTGCTTTGCGTGCGCGGCAATGGCGCCAATGCGCAGACGCTGCTTGACGCCGGCGCGAAAAAGGCGGACATCATCATTGCGGCCACCGCCAGCGATGAAACCAATATGCTGTGCTGCCTCATCGCAAAACGAATGGGCGCAAAGTATTCCATTGCCCGCATCCGCGATCCGGAATACAATGAAAGCCTGAGCCTGCTTCGGCATGAGCTGGATATCGATATGGTCATCAACCCGGAGCGCGCGACGGCGGTGGAAATCAGCCGGCTGCTCCGCTTCCCGTTTGCCACCAATGTGGATTCCTTTGCCCGCGGACGGGTGGAAATGGTAGCGTTCCGTGCGCAGGAAAGCGACGTGATCGTCGGCTTGCGGCTGCGGGATTTGTCCTCTGAATTCCACAATATCCCCAGGGTGCTGTACGCGCTGGTGGAACGGGACGGCGAAGCGCTGATTCCGATGGGCGATTTTGTGATTGAGGCGGGCGACCGCGTTCACGTTGCGGCGGATGCGGTGACCATTACCAATTATTTCCGTTTCCTTGGCAAGGATTCCAAGCGGGTGCGGGATGTGATGCTGCTGGGCGGCGGCAGAATCAGCTATTATCTGGCAAAGATGATCACGCCCCTGGGCATCCGCGTGTCCATGATCGAAATCAACCAGAAGAAGGCCGAAAGCCTCAGCGAAGCCCTGCCCGATGTGAATGTGATTCATGGGGACGGCACCGATCAGGAGCTGCTGGAGCAGGAGGGCGTTCAGCAGATGGACGCCTTCGTGGCGCTGTGCGACCGGGATGAGGAAAACCTGATGACCGGCCTGTATGTGGCCAAACAGGGCGTACCCAAAGTGATTGTGAAAAATAACCGCATGGCTTATGCGGATATCATCAGCGACATGGGGTTGGACAGTGTGGTGAGCCCCAAATCCATCACATGCGCCAATATTCTGCGCTATGTGCGCGCCAGGGTGAACAGCGAAGGCACCAAGGTGGAAAAACTGCATCATCTGCTGGGCGGCAAGGCGGAGGCGCTGGAGTTTATCGCCCGTCCCTCCGATGCCTATATCGGCGTCCCGCTGAAGGATTTGGCCATCCGGAAAAATGCCCTGGTAGCCGTAATTGTGCGCCAAGGACAGGTGATTGTGCCCTTTGGCAACGATTATATTGAGGCGGGGGATACCGTGATCATTATCTCCTGCGAAAGCGGCATTACGGATTTGAACGAGGTCATTCGCAAATGAACAAACGTCTGGTTATGAAAGTGGTGGGAGCCATCCTGCTGATTGAGGCTGCCGCCATGGTGCCGTCCTTGCTGATCGGCCTGATTTATCGGGATCCCCGTGACGCACGATCACTGCTGTATGCGATGCTCATTCTGGCGGCCGTCGGCCTGCCCATGTGGGCGCTTGCCCGCCCGCGGGAAAACAATATGCGGGCCAAGGAAGGTTTTGTCATTGTTGCGCTGTCCTGGCTGATGCTCAGTGCGTTCGGCGCGCTTCCTTTCGTTTTCAGCGGGATGATTCCCCACTATATCGACGCGCTGTTTGAATCCGTTTCCGGATTTACCACCACTGGCGCGACTGTGCTGACTCAATTTGAGCACCAGCCCCATGGCGTTATGTTCTGGCGGGCGTTTACCCACTGGATTGGCGGCATGGGCGTGCTGGTGCTGACGCTGGCGCTGCTGCCACAGATGACGGGCCGTACCTCCCATTTGGTACGGGCGGAGAGCCCCGGCCCAAGCATGAGCAAGATCGTGCCCAAAATGGGAGATTCCGCGAAGATTCTTTATTTGATTTACGCGGCGCTTACGATGTTGGAGTTTGTTGTGCTGATGCTGGCCGGCATGAACGTATATGACGCGGCCATCCATGCCATCAGCACGGCGGGAACAGGCGGATTCAGCACCTATGGCGCGAGCATAGCCGCCTTTAACAGCCCGGCGATTGAAATCATCATCACCGTGTTCATGGTGCTGTATGGCGTAAATTTTGCGCTGTATTACCATATGCTGACCGGCGATTTCAAAGCTGTGGCAAAAAGCGAGGAGCTCCGGTGGTTCCTGGGCATTTTAATCTTTTCTGTCATTTGTATCACGATTTTCATCACGCCGGTATACGGCTCCGTGGCGACGGCGCTTCGGTATGGCAGCTTTGAGGTGGCCAGCATCGTTTCCACCACGGGCTTTGGGGTAGCGGATTTTAACCAGTGGCCCCAGGCGGCAAAAGCATTGATTTTTGTGCTGATGTTCCTGGGCTCCTGCGCCGGCTCCACGGCCGGCGGTATGAAGACCATCCGGTTTGCGCTTTTGTGCAAGGTCAGCGGACGGGAAGTCCGGCGCACGTTCCAGCCCCGGAAGGTGCAGGTGGTCCGTTTCGAAGGAAAGGGAATTGATGAAACTCAGCTTTCCCAGATCTGCGTCTTTTTTGTCGTGTACCTGATGCTGATTCTGGCGGGCATGTTCCTGATCTCCCTGGAGAATAAATTTGATGTGCAGACGAATTTTTCTGCCGCGCTGACCTGCGTCAGCAATGTGGGCCCCGGCTTTGGGGCCATCGCAAGCGATTTTGCCGGGTACGGCCCCTTTGCCAAATGTGTGCTGAGCATGCTGATGCTGGCCGGCCGCTTGGAAATGTTCCCGATCCTGGTGCTTTTCCACCCGGCAATCTGGCGGAAGGGATGAGGGCGAACCGCCTAAAATTAATTTGATATACCATGTGGGATGTGGTATAATTCGGCTGTCGGACATCCAAATGCTTGTTTTGTGCATTTAAGTGTATGTTTCGGCGCATGCCGCTTGAAAATGCAATGGGCTGATTATAAAATAGTTGGCGTAAGAAACAAGGCAAGGAGGGCGCGCAGAATGCCGCCGAAAAAGTCTTATCGTCGTCAGAAAAGAGGGCTCTCGGGTGCGTTTATCGCAATGGGGATTGTCAGCCTGCTCTATGGTGGGTTTTTCCCTCTTTTTCGCCTGTTCGATTATGCCGTGCTGGCCGTGATCCTGGGCGTTGTGGGCAAGGTCTGGCGTTCCGCAAGCCAAAAGGCGCACCAGAAAGAGGACGAGGCCTGGGAGAAGGCGGAGGAAGAACGGATACGGGCTGAAAAGGAAATGGCGGAACGCGAGCGGAAAGCCCGGGAGGAAGCCGCCAGGAAAGAGGCGGAAAAGGCAAAAGCCAATACCGGCGATGCCGCTGTGGACAGCTTGATTCTTCGCGGACAGCAGCTTTTACAGCAGGTTCGCGCGGAGAACGATCGTTTGCCAGATCCGGAGATTTCTGCCCAAATTGACGCCATTGAAAGCATTTCAAATCAGATTTTCAAGGCCGTTATCGAGCAGCCGCAAAAGGCAAATCAAATTCGGCGCTTTATGGATTACTATCTGCCCACTACGCTGAAAATGCTGGTGGCATACCGGCGCATGGAAGAGGGCAATGTGCAGAGTGAAGCTGCCAACAATGCCCGGGAGCGGATACGCGATTCGCTGAATCTTGTGATCAAGGCGTTTTCAAAGCAGTTGGGAAAACTGTATGAGAATGACGCTTTGGATATTACAACGGATATCGATGTAATGGAAACAATGCTCAAGCAGGACGGCTTGATCGACAGCGGCCTGCGCGCACGGACGTCAACAGGTGAGGAGAAGTAAAAAATGGATGAGCAGCAGAAGGTTCCCGTATTGTCCCTGAACAGCGACAGCAATGCCAAAATCGCCCTGGAGCAGGCGGTTGCCCAGTTGGAAGCACCCCAGGCGCCCAACGCGGATGCCGCGGTGGCCGCAGCGCTGGATGAAACCTTTACCGAGGAAGAGCGCGAAGAGATCGCCCGCTTTGCTGGCACGATCGACGTAACCAATCCCGATCATGTTATGCTGTACGGCGCCGATGCGCAAAAGAAGGTTTCGGACTTTTCCGATACCATTCTCAGCACGGTGAAGAATACAGATTCGGGCGAAGTGGGGGATATCCTGACCAACCTGATCACGGAACTGAAGGGCTTTGACGGCGTTTCGGAAAAGCCCAAGGGAATCCGCAGGCTCTTTTTCAGCGCGAAAAAGCAAATGGCAGCCATTCAGGCGCGGTACGATGTGGTTTCCGCCAACGTGGAAACCATTGCGGGCAATCTGGAGCAGCATCAGGTGCAGCTGCTGAAGGACGTGGCCATGTTCAACCAGCTGTATGAGAAGAATCTGGAATACTTCCGTGAGCTGAGCATGTATATTGCGGCCGGCGAAATGCGGCTGGAAGAGGTGCGCGCCACCGATCTGGAAGCCCTGCGCAAGAAGGCGCAGGAAACTGGAGATACCATGGACGCGCAGGCTGCCAAGGACCTGGCGGATCAGTGCGACCGGTTTGAAAAGAAGATTCATGACTTGAAGCTGACCCGGCAGGTTGCGCTGCAGATGGCGCCGCAGATCAGGATGCTGCAGAACAACAACGCCCTGTTGGTGGAGCGCATCCAGTCCACGCTGGTCAACACGCTGCCGCTGTGGAAAAACCAGATGGTGCTGGCCATCGGCCTGCAGCATTCCCAGCAGGCCATGAAAGCCCAGAAGGCGGTAACCGATGCCACCAATGATCTGCTTCGCAAGAACGCGGAAACCCTGAAACAGGGCACGCTGGAAACGGCGCGGGAAGCGGAGCGCGGCATCATTGACCTGGAGACGCTCACCAAAACCAATCAGGATCTGATCGATACAATTACCGAGGTGCAGCGCATCCAGGCCGAAGGCCGCACCAAGCGCCGCGAAGCCGAGAAGAAGCTGACCGAAATGGAAAACGAGCTGAAGCGGAAGATGCTGGAAAGCTGATTCGCTTTTGAAGGAGCTGCCTTATGTCCGAAAACACTGCAAGCGCTCAGAGCGCATTGCTGAAGGAAAAGAAATCGCTGGATCCGCGCATCGCGTTTGCGCTGATGCTGATCATGCTTGTTGCCGCCCTGCTGATGGGCGCGAACAAAGCATGGACGCGCAACCGCACAAGCGTGGATTCCGCGTATGCTTCCTGGCAGGAGAACGTGCAGCAGCGCATAGAAACGGCGTACAATATCCTGACGGTTTCCGGACGTTATTTTCCGGAAACGGATGGCCGCGTTGCAAAGGTTCGGGCGGATTTGAAGGCAATGGAGGATGCGTCCCTGGTGCTGGATGCCCGTGTTGCGGCCTGCGAGCGTTTTTCTGCGGATGCCACAGCGCTATTGGACGGGCTGGCGGCTGAGCCGGCTGTGCAGGGGGACAGCCGGGACCGGATGTATGCTACGCTGATGCTGCCCCAGGCGGTGGAACAATGCAGCAATTCCGCGGCTTTGCAGGCCTATCAGACAGCTGCGGAAAGCTATAACGATGCCATGCACAGCTTCAGCGGAATCCTTGCGCGCATCACGGGCGTTGAATATGCACAGACGATCAATGCGGCCACTGCGGTGACGGCTGCGGTGGAAGCAGCGCCGGATGAAATGGAAAAGTAAGGAGGAAAGCAAATGATCAGACGCTTCTCTGCAATTGCAATCGCTGTGGTTTTGCTTTTCTGCCTTTTCACAGCACAGGCGGATACATATCCCATCCGCCGCGGGGCGGTGAATGACGACGCGGCGGTTCTCAGCGACAGCACATCCAAAGATATAGAGACGCTGAATGAGCGCAGCGATGCACAGTTCACCGTGATCACCCGCCATTTCCTGGGCGGCGCTGACGCTCAGGAGTATTGCGATGCCTTGTTTCAGGCCTGGAACCTGTCCTCCAACGATTTGCTGCTGCTGCTTGTCATCGGCGAGGAACGCTATGCGGTGAGCATGGGCGATGTGCTTCAGCTAAGCGCCCTGTCCCCGGAGCAGCTCAATAGCCTGCTTTCTTCCAAAATTCGTCAGCCCTTTATTCAGGAGCGGGATTACGACGGCGCTGTGGGCGGGTTTCTGCTGGCCGCGGCCACACAGATTGCCCGTGCCTATGGGGATACGCTCAACACGTCGGGCCTCTTTGGCACAACGCACCAGGAGCAGCAAAATGCTTCCGGCGCATCTGCCCAAAGCGGCAGCTGGTTCAGCAGCTGGAACAGCACAGGATGGGGCAATTTCTTCTCTGATAACGATTTGAACCTTTATGGCCAGAATCAGGGGGATATATCTTACGAATACGACGAGGATAACGGGTTCAGTATGGGCAGGCTGATCTTCATCGGGATTGTGCTGCTGTTCATTATTCGCAGCCGCAGGAGGAAAGGCAAATCCGGCCTGGGTGCCGCGGGCTGGGGCGCTGCCGCCATGGGAGCCAAAGAGGTGCTTCGCGGTATGGACGGCCGGCATGGCACAGGGTCCCGGCGGCGCTGAGCGCATATAACACGTAAAAAGGATACAGACTGAATATACAAATGCCTTGATGAAGGAGTTAAGCATGCCGGAGCGTCAGGTGACTGTCACCTATTTCCATCACTCAGGTTTTTCCGTTGGCTGCTCGGAAACGCTGATGATATTTGATTATTGGCGCGGAGAGAATGGCGAGATCAGCGGAGACCTTGCCCTGAGCGAAAAGGATTTTGAAGGATACAAGCAGGTTTTGTTCTTCATATCCCATGAACATCCCGATCATTATGATCGGGTCGTTTATGATTTTAAGCATCTGAATGCCGTGAAGTATATTATCGCGGCGGATATGCCTGCTGATGCGGCGGGCGAACGGATTGCCGTGGGGGAGAAGCGGACATTTGGGGAAGCTTCGGTAACCGCATACGCTTCAACCGATCTGGGCGTGTCCTTCTATGTGGAAATACAAGGTGTCCATATTTTCCATGCGGGTGATCTCAATTTGTGGCACTGGCGGGAAGAGAGCACGCTGCGGCAGATTACCCAGGCGGAAAATCTGTTTTACGAAGCGGTGAAGCCGCTGATCGGGAAGCCCATCGACGTGTGCATGTTCCCGCTGGACCCGCGCATGGGCGGCATGTATGAGGCGGGCGCGAACCACTTTATCATGACCTGCAAACCCCATGTTTTTATTCCGATGCACTGGCAGGGACGCGCTGAAATCGCCACCGATTTTGCCAGGCGGTGCAGGACAAAGTATACAGAGGGCCTTGCGCTGACAAAGCCCAGGGAGCGGGCAGAGATCACCTTTGAAAGCCGCAGCATCAACATCCATGTTTATCTCAGCGCTGAGCAGGAGAATATGCTTAAACGCAGGCAGCGCACAGATGAGCAGGATGAGATGCAGCGCGCGCTCAACGCGCTGGAAACGGGCGATCCGTTCTCTGAAACCGATCTTCCCATCGACGGCATGATCGGGGAAAACAAAAAAGAGCAGGAGTAGCAATATGCAGTTCAAAAAGAATATGCAGCTTGAATTGCAGATTTTGTCCTTTGGGGCGCAAGGGGAAGGCATCGCGAAAGTGGATGGCTTTCCCATTTTTGTTCCATTGGCATTGCCTGGGGAGCGGGTGCGTGCTCAGATTGTGAAAGCGGAGAAAAAATACGCTTTCGCCAAAGCGATTGAGATTTTGACGCCTTCCCATCTGCGCGCGGCGCCTCCCTGCCCATATTATCCGCAGTGCGGCGGATGTTCCTGCCAGCACATGCAGTATGCGGCGCAGCTTGATTTTAAACGGAATCAGGTGGAAAGCTGCATGCGCCATATTGGCGGAGTGGATGTGAAAGTGCAGCCTGTCATTGGCATGGATGACCCATGGCATTACAGAAATAAAATATCCATGCCTGTTGCCCCGGGAAAGGATGGGCCGGCAATCGGCTATTATGCCCAGCGCAGCCATCGGGTGATTTCAGTGGATGCCTGCCGCCTTTCCCATGACGCAGCGGATCGCGTGTGCGAAACAGTCCGGCTTTGGATGCGGCAGCAGCGGGTTGCCGCATACGATGAGGAAACGCACACGGGTTTGATTCGGCATGTGATGACGCGAATGAACCGGGCTGGCGCGCTGATGGCTGTGCTTGTTGTAAACGGTGAAAGGATACCGCATGGGGATGCGCTGCTGAAGCTGCTGCAGCAGCGGGTTCCGGAAATGATTTCCCTATGTATTTCCAGCAACACAAAACGGGGAAATGTGATTCTGGGAGAGCACTATCGGGTTTTGTGGGGGGAATCCAGGCTGGAGGATGAACTATGCGGCAATCGCTTTCTGATTTCTCCGCTGAGCTTCTTCCAGATCAATCCAACCCAGACGGAAAAACTGTACCAGACGGCGATGACATGCGCTGCTTTGACCGGCAGAGAAAATGTGGCAGATCTGTATTGCGGCGCGGGCACAATCTCCCTGATGCTGGCCCGGCAGGCAAAGCATGTGACGGGGATTGAGATTGTGCCGGATGCCATCCGGGATGCCAAGGAAAATGCGCGCCGGAACGGCGTGGAAAACGTGGATTTCTACTGCGGGGAGGCAGAGCGCATCCTTCCGGAAAGAATCAGCGCCGGATTGCGGCCGGATGTGATTGTGCTGGATCCACCGCGGAAAGGCGCGGAGGCTTCTGTGCTGCGGTGCATTGCGGACTGCGCGCCATCCCGCATAGTATATGTCAGCTGCAACCCGGCCACCCAGGCCCGGGATGTCAAAATCCTCTCCGAACTGGGATATACAGCGGAATTCTGCCAGCCGGTGGACATGTTCTGCCAGACGGCAGGGGTGGAGACGGTTGTTTTATTGGGTATGATGAAAAGATGATTCAGCTTCAGGGTGAGTTGAAGGAACTGCTTGTTCAGGAACAGCAGTCCAGACAGGATCTTCTGGAAGTGATGAAAGGATTAGGCTATGGGATTGACGTTTGAGCCTTTGGGCAAATTTATTCATGAGGTCGATGTCAGAAATACCGACCTTTCTGTTACGAAACTTATGGGTGTCAATCTGTCAAAGCAGATGATGCCATCTGTGGCAAATATTGTATACCACTATAGAGACAAAACCGGTCTCGAATGTGATGCAGTGATTCATTTGAGAAATGGCAGCTATGGATTGGTAGAAGTGAAACTTGGTGGAGACAAGTTGATTGAGGAAGGGGCTGAGAGCCTGAAAAGATTGGCAGAAAGAATTGATACCGAAAAGATGCGCGAACCTGCATTTATGATGGTCCTATGCGGAGTAGCCCCATTTGCTTATAAACGTGAAGATGGAGTGTATGTTGTTCCAGTTGCATGTTTGAAAGACTAAAAGAACTTACTTATTTTGGTACAAATTCGAAAACTAAGGAGTCGGCTATTTGCTAATGAAGGAAAGAATAAAGACGATTGTTGCATTTTTAATTCTCGCGGCCATCACGGTGGCCGGATTCTATCTCGATGTTAGGGATCAATCGGCGGATGTTTATCCGAACGAAAATACGACAATCATGCTGTATGGCGAGGTGCATGGCGATAAGGCATATTACGATGCAGAATTTACACTTTGGAAGGGCTATTATGAGGATGGATGTCGCGATCTGTTTGTGGAATTACCGTATTATTCTGCAGAGTTTCTTAATCTCTGGATGAGGGAAGAAACCGATGAAATCTTGGATGAATTGTATGAAGACATTCAGGGAACGCAGTCTGGAAACGAGAATTACCTGAACTTCATTTATCGTATCAAGTCGGAATGTCCGGAAACAGTATTTTACGGAACCGATGTAGGGCATCAATTTGAAACAACGGGATTAAGATATATTGCATATTTGACACAACAGGGACTGATTGATTCCGAGAATTACCGGTTGGCGCAGGAGTGCATCCAGCAGGGAAAAGATTATTACGAGGATGATTCAGATAGAGATGGCATATCCGAGGCGAGGGAGGCCTATATGACCTCCAATTTCAGAGCCGCCTACGAACGGTGTGACGGCAAGGTCATGGGGATTTACGGAAGCTATCACACCGTACTTTCTAATCCGCAAAGAATGGCGGGACGGCTTCACGAAACTTACGGTGACGCTATGAGTGGCGTGAATCTTGGAAATTTTATTCTACAAGAAAAGTGCAAGCCATATCGGTTGGGTTTGTGTTTCAGCGGCGTCATTGTTTTGCTTATGCTGTTCGTTCCTAATATTATTTGGGCTGTCATGGCAAAACCGCAGGGCTATGAAGCTGTGGTAAAAAGAGAAAATAAGGTTTTGCTTGCGATGGAACGGGTAGGAGAAGCAATGGTAAGTTGCTTCCTTGTGATATTTCCTGCGTGTGATCCGCATATTTTGAAGCTTTCAAGCGGTGGTATCCAATACAGGTACAAAATCAGCATGTGGATAGCTGCCATGCTTTTGATGATTCTATATGAACTCTACTGGATTAAGTATTTCAAGAGCGAACGACGACTGCAGGATTTTTATGCATCCTTTGCTGGATTTCCGCTTGCCCTGGCTTCCCTTCCTGTAATTGCAGTGGCTCTTCTTGGACTGTACTCTGGTAATATAATATTACTTGCTGCGTCGATTATTCTTGGGATTGGTCACATCGGGATATCTTATAGGCATAAACAGGAACTACCTCTTGAAGAAAAGATATGAAAAAAATGCTCTAATATACAAAAATGGCTCTTTGCCCAATAGATTGATTTTCGTCCAAATCTAAATAGAAATGGACGAAAAGGATATGTTGGGACAATGGGACCATGTCGAAAATGTGCTTTTATTTACCAGAGAATAAGGCAAGAAGGGAGTATGATGAATGGAATTGGTACACGAGCGGTTTTTGCGGTATGCGTCCATGAACACGACCAGCGATGAGAACAGCAGCACCTGTCCTTCCACAGCCTGCCAGCTTGATCTGGCAAGGATGCTGCGGGATGAGCTGGAGGGGATGGGCGTGCAGCGTGTCCGGCTGGATAAAAATGGATATGTGTATGGAGAGCTTCCTGCCAACTGCTCACACGCGCCGGCAATCGGGCTGATTGCCCACATGGACACGGTGGATGCTGTTCCCGGCCGTAGCTTTGAACCGCGGGTGATTGATTATTCCGGTGGGGACATCTGTCTGAACGAAAAGCTGGGTGTTATGATGCGGCAGCAGGAATTTCCCGAGCTGAAAAAGTATTGCGGCAAACAGCTGATTGTAACAAACGGCACAACGGTGCTGGGGGCGGATGATAAGGCCGGTGTTGCGGAGATCATGGCCCTGTGTGAACGCCTCATGGAGGATGATTCAATCCGCCATGGCAAAATCTGTATTGGATTTACCCCGGATGAGGAGATCGGCCGGGGCGCGGATTTATTTGATGTGCCTGATTTTGGAGCGGATTTTGCTTATACGGTTGACGGTGGAAACATCGAAGAGGTAGAGTTTGAAAACTTCAATGCTTCCGCTGCGAAGGTAACTGTGCGGGGACGCAATATTCATCCCGGGTCTGCCAAAAACAGGATGAAGCACGCTGCGCGGATTGCAATGGAATTCAACAGCCTCCTTCCGGTGCAGGAAAAGCCGGAGTATACGGAAGGCTATGAGGGATTCTATCATCTGACAGAGATAGCAGGCAGCGAGGAAAACGCGGAGCTGCACTATATCCTGCGCGATCATGACGGACAGAAACTGGAACTGAAGAAACAGACATTGCAGCAGATTGCCAATTTTCTGAACGCGCGGTACGGGGAAGGGACAGTGCAGGTGGAAATACGGGATTCCTACCGCAATATGCGCGAGATCATTGAGCAGCACATGGATATCATTACCCGGGCGGAAAAGGCCATTCGCTCCCAGGGCCTTACGCCTCGGCATGTGGCAATCAGAGGCGGCACGGACGGCGCCAGGCTGAGCTTTATGGGGCTTCCCTGCCCTAATCTGGGCACGGGCGGCTATAATTGCCATGGCATTTACGAGTTTATCGCAATTGAGGATATGAACAAAATGGTAGACATCCTGCTGGCCCTGATCCGCGAAGAAAAGCAGTAACAAGCATTTATACCATTTTCATCTGAACGATTGAATCGGAAAACAGGAATTGCACGAAGAAGGAAACGCTTCTCTTTTGAGTCAAAAGAGAAGCAGAAAACCCCGTTTGTCGTCGTGAAAGCAGCAATCGCAAACTGAAGCAGAAGCGTCGTTCCCAGCTTCCGGGCAGGCCAGCAAAGCTGGCCCTGCTGTGCGCAAAGCGCACAGGGAAAAACCGCAGGCCAGCCGAAAAAACAAACTCGTTTGTTTTTCGGTCTGTCCGGCGGTTTTTCTTATGCCCGGAAGCTCTCTTGGCCACACTCAAGTGACAGGCGTAAATTGTCGGTTGTTGCGTCCAAGCCATTTCGCCGACTGGCTTCTTTGCAGCTTTCTTCCCCGGGAAGAAAGCGCGTATTCTCCCCTTCCAATTGCTGCTTGTTTATGCAGTTATTAATGAGAAATCATAGTATTAAACTGAAAACCCGGTTTAAAGCATATCCTGATGCTCAGCATCCGAATCGGCAAAAAGCATATCACGCTGCGAATCACTTCCCAGGGCTTCCACATCCCGCAGCCGGCGGTTAATGGCCCGTGTGCGAACGGCCGCTTTTTCGATGGTTTCCCCGGCCTGGCGCAAGCGCTGCTGGGTTTGATCCAGCAGGTCGCTGAACCGGCCGAATTCCGTTTTGACGGCGCCGAGCAGCTGCCATACCTCGGCAGAGCGCTGCTCAATGGCCAAGGTGCGAAAGCCAACCTGCAAGCTGTTCAGCAAAGCAGACAGCGTGGTGGGGCCGGCGAGCAAAATCCGATTCTGCTGCTGAAGCTCTTCAATCAGTCCGTGGCTTCGAAGGGCTTCAGCATATAACCCCTCTGTTGCCAAAAACATGATGGCAAAATCCGTTGTATAAGGCGCTTCAATGTACTTTTTGGAAATGCGCTTGGCTTCTGTTCGTATCGCGGCGGTCAGCGCGGCGGAGGCGGCGTTGACGTCTTCCTGCACGCCGGTATCTACGGCGGTCAGCAGACGGTCATACGCTTCCATGGGAAACTTTGAATCGATCGGAAGATATACCTGCCCGGTATGCTCTGAACCGGGAAGAATAACAGCGTATTCTACCCGTTCCGCGCTGTGCGGGATGACCTGAACATTTTCCGCATATTGGGACGGCGCAAGAATCTGAGAAAGCAGGGCGCCCAGCTGCACTTCGCCCCAGATGCCACGCGCTTTTACGTTGGTGAGCACGCGCTTCAAATCCCCCACGCCATTTGCCAGGCTTTGCATTTCACCCAGCCCTTTATACACCTGTTCCAGCCGTTCGTTGACCAGCGAAAAGCTTTCTCCAAGGCGCCGGTTCAGCGTTTCATGCAGCTTTTCATCCACTGTTCGGCGCATCTCTTCCAGCTTTTCGGCGTTTTCCCGCTGCAGCTTTTCCAGGCCTGTGCTCAGCGCTGTACGAAGCATTTCCGAGCGCTTGTCGTTGGCGGAAAGCTTATCATCCAGCGTGGATGCGACGCGATGCAGCCGAATATCCTGGGATTGATCAAATACATCCAAACGGGTACTGAGCATATCCATGCGCTGCTCAGATGCCCGGGCGGTATCTGCGGCAGCGGACAGATAAATCTGCTGCTGCCGGGAAAGCTCACTTCTTAAATGCTCCTCCAGTCCCTCGGAACGGGCATTGGCCTGCTGAAATGCGCGCTCAAAAAGAGCGTCCTGCTGTTGGGTCATCCTGTGCTGCCTGCGGAGCAGCACAAAAAGCATTGCCGCGCAAGCGAGCAGCAGCCCAAAGCAAGCGGCAAACAGGTATTCAGAATAGGGGACAAGCTGATCAAGCATGCGATTTTCCCATTTTCCAGTGCTTATAGCACAGGCCGATATAACGGATATCCTGCTGATTATCAATCAGAATCTGATCGCCCGTTTTGATGACATTGCCATCTTTGTCAATGCGCGTGTTCATGGTGGCTTTCGCGCCGCACCAGCACAGACCGCCCGGAACCTCGGTGATATCCTCCGCCAGGCGCATCAAAGCGGCGGAACCAGGGAAAAAATTGCCCATGAAGTCGGTTTTCAGACCGAAGCAGTAGATTTCGAGATTGAGGGCCAGGTTTGCAACCTCTTCCACCTGTTCCTCGGTGAGGAACTGTGCCTCATCGATAAAAACATAGGGCAAATCATTCCTGCCCTTCTGCGCGGAAAGCCACATCAGCTGCTCATACAGGCTTTGACCGGGGGAGAGAACAATATCCGCCTGGGCATGCAGCCCCACCCGGGAATAAACGGTACTGGTATCAATGCGGGTATCGATGGCGGGCTTTACCAGCACGACATAATGCCCCAGCTGCACATGGTTGTAATGCTGCATCAGCAGCATGGCGGACTTGCTGGAGCCCATAACGCCGTAAGAAAAGTGCAGCATTACAGTTCTCGCCTGCCTTCCATGGCCTTGGAAAGGGTGATTTCATCCGCGTATTCCAGATCGCTTCCCACCGGAACGCCATGGGCAATCCGGGTAACCCGAATGCCCAGGGGCTTGATCAGGCGGGCAATATAGGCAGCGGTCGCTTCGCCTTCTATATCGGGATTGGTTGCCAAAATGACCTCCTCCACATGTTCGGTGTTGAGCCGCTGCAACAATTCCCGGATACGGATTTCGTCCGGCCCCACACCGTTCATGGGAGAAAGGGCGCCAAGCAGCACATGATAGCGGCCATGATAATCCCGCATACGTTCCATGGCGGCCACATCCCGCGGGTCGCGAACAACACATATCTGCCCGTTCTGCCGGCTTTCATCCTGACAGACGGAGCAGATTTCATTTTGCGTATAATTGCCGCAAATGCTGCAGTAATGCACAGCTTTGCGACCTTGCCAGATGGCAGCGGCCAGATCATGCACGTCCTGCTCCGGCATGCCGGCAATATGATAGGCAAGGCGCTGGGCGCTTTTTTGACCGATGCCGGGCAGGCGGGCCAACTGCGCGGCCATCCTGGCAATGGGCTCCACGGTGGTATTCATCAGAACATGCCGCCCATGCCGGCGGGCGCCAGCGCGGACATGGTTTTTTCGCGGGTTTCTTCCCCCTGGCGAAGCGCTTCGTTGACGGCGGCAATCACCATATCCTGCAGCATTTCAACATCTTCCGGGTCAACCGCTTCCGGGTTGATCGTCAGGCTGAGCAGCTCCCGCTTGCCGCTCACCTTACAGGTGACCATACCGCCGCCGGCGGAGGCTTCATATTCCCGGGCGTCCAAATCCGCCTGGGCCTGCTCCATCTGCTGCTGCATTTTCTGCGCCTGCCGCATCAGCTGCTGCATATTGGGACCGCCGAAACCGCCAAATTGATTGCGTGCCATAATAATATCCTCCATCCAAATTGCGGCATTGCCGCATTAACTGACAATATAGTATACCATATTTTGTAGAGGCTTGCAATCGGAAATACGAAATCACGGCAAAAGGGGAGGCCGCATAGGATGGCGTAAACGGCGAAGGAGGAATACCCAGTGTTGGATTTTGTGCATGGCCTGCCGCATGTGGTTCAGGCGCTGCTTGCAACGATATTTACATGGATGATCACGGCAGCGGGAGCCGCGGTTGTACTTTTTCTGAAAAGGCCCAAAAGAGATTATCTGGATGGAATGCTTGGGTTTTCAGGCGGTGTGATGATGGCGGCATCCTATTGGTCTTTGCTTGCTCCCGCCATTGAAATGGCAGATCGAATGCAAATGAATGCTTGGCTCACGCCGTTGATTGGCTTTTTAGGAGGCGGCGCGTTTCTGTATGCAGGCGGTCGTGTTTTTGATAGCACGCGTTTAAATAAAACAAACCATAGTATCGATAAAAGATGTATGATGCTGATTGCATCCATCACATTGCACAACATTCCGGAAGGGATGGCGGTGGGGGTTGCATTTGGTTCCCTGGGCTATGCATTGAATGGCAGTACCTTTTTTGGCGCATGCATGCTTGCCCTGGGCATCGGATTGCAGAATTTTCCGGAGGGAATTGCAGTCAGCCTGCCGCTGTATCGGGATGGATTTACAAAGAAAAAAGCGTTTTGGGTCGGTCTGCTCAGCGGAATTGTGGAGCCGATTGCCGGCGTGATCGGCGCGCTGCTGGTGTTGAAGGTTCGGTCTTTGCTCCCTTATATGCTTTCCTTTGCCGGCGGAGCGATGATTTATGCGGTAACGGAGGAAATGATCCCGGAAAGCCAGCAGAACCCGCATCGGGAAATGATCACTTTTTTCACGCTGATTGGATTTGCTTTTATGATGGTGCTGGACGTTGCATTGGGATGACAGAAAAAAACCGCCGAAAGGCAGTTTTAGAAATTTCGGGTCATGTCATACCGGTTATAGAAATCTTGCCGGTATTGCTCCAGCCGATCTTCAGCGATGGCGGCGCGGATATCTTCCATCATCTTCAGCAAAAATCTGAGATTGTGAATGCTTGCCAGCCGACCGCCGGTGATTTCGCCCGCTTTCAGCAGGTGGCGGATATATGCGCGGCTGTGGTTTCGGCAGGCATAGCAGTCACAGTCTTCCTCAATGGGACGGAAATCGTGGGCGTATTCCGCGTTGCGTATGACCATGCGGCCATGCTTGGTGAATACCGTGCCGTTTCTTGCAATGCGGGTGGCCAGCACGCAGTCAAACATATCCACCCCGCGCAGCACGCCCTCCAGCAGGCAATCCGGGGTGCCAACCCCCATCAGGTAATGGGGCTTGTCATCCGGCATATAAGGCATCAGCTGATCCAGCATATCATACATGACGGGCTTGGGTTCCCCGACGGACAGCCCACCGATGCCATATCCGGGAAAATCCATATCGGCAAGCACCTTAGCGCTTTCTATCCGCAAATCCGCGTAAAAGGCGCCTTGCACGATGCCAAACAGCGCCTGATCTTCCCGGGTGTGATATTTTTTGCAGCGTTCCGCCCAGCGATGGGTGCGCTCCATGGCGGCCTTGGCCGTATCATAATCACAGGGGAAAGGGGAACACACGTCAAACGCCATCGCGATATCGGAGCCCAGCGCTTCCTGAATCCGCATGGATTCCTCAGGAGAAAGAAAGTGCTTGCTGCCGTCCAAATGGCTCTGGAAGGCGGCGCCTTCCTCGGTGATTTTCCGCAGGGAAGCCAGAGAGAAAACCTGAAAACCGCCGCTGTCTGTCAGAATGGGCTTATGCCAGTTCATGAAGGCATGCAGACCGCCGCCCTCCTGAATCAGTCCCTCCCCGGGGCGAAGGTGAAGATGATAGGTGTTGGACAGAAGAATCTGCGTGCCGATTTCTTCCATTTCCCGGCTGGTCATTGCCTTCACGCAGGCCTGGGTGCCAACGGGCATATAAATGGGCGTTTGAATATCGCCGTGGGTGGTATGCACAACGCCCAGCCTGGCACGGGATTTCGCATCCCTTTTCTTAATTTCAAAAGTCAGGGGTTTACTCATTTTATCCTCTTATTCAAAGATGATCTGCGGCCAGATGCTTTCCAAACCGTCTAATTCCCGGGTGAACGCGGTCCAGGGGGCAATTTCCGGCGGAGGCGCAATGAAGAGCATGTTTTCCCCTGTAATGGGATGGCGGAGCGTCAGCCGCATGCCCCACAGGGCAATCTGCTGTCCGCGCTTACCGTTGCCATACCGATTGTCGCCCCAAAGCGGGTGACCGGCATGCTGCATCTGTACTCGGATTTGATGCGCCCTGCCGGTTTCCAACCGGATGCAAACCAGGGAATGCCCGCTGCGGTGGGCAACGGAACGGCCGTGCAGAATGGCTTCCTTTCCCTGAAGCTTCAAATAGGGGGGGATGACCTTCACCATATTGGCGGCTTCATCCTTCTGCAGCCAATCGTGCAGAGTAAAGCGATCGTCTGCTTCCCCCTGACAGACACAGACATATTCCCGGCACAGCTCATGCACGCGAACCTGTTCGGACAGGCGGGAAGCGGCTTTGCTGGTACGCGCGAAGACCAGCAGCCCGCCGACAGGGCGATCCATGCGATGGACAAGGCCAACAAAGGCATCGCCGGGCTTGTTGTATTTTTCCTTGATATAGGCCTTCAGCCAGGAAAGCACATCCTCATCGCCGGTCTGATCGCCCTGCACCAGCATATTGGCGGGTTTCACCACCACGACGATGTGGTTGTCTTCATAGAGGACAACGGGCTTTTTTTCAATTTCGCTCATGGTACTTCCCTTTCGTGATGAAATGATTATTTCTGCTGCCAACGGCCGCTGGCGCCGCAGGGGAGCACGCCCCCGGAACGGACAGGCAGCACAACCTCCTGGGCATCCACCTGGCCGCCAAAGCGGGAAATGACGGTGCGCCCAATGATGTTGTGCAGCACGGCAGGCTGAAAGCCGGTGGTATAGCTGTTTACAAGGAAGAAGAGGGGATGATCGCTGAGCACCTGGGCACAGGTATCCACCAGCGTATACAATTCATTTTCCAGCTTCCATACTTCGCCGCTGGGCCCGCGTCCATAGCTGGGAGGATCCATTAGGATGCCGTCATACGTATTTCCTCGGCGGATTTCCCGGCGTACAAAGGCCAGCGCGTCTTCCACAATGAAACGGCAGCTTGTTTCCGGTATCCTGCTCAGCTCCCGGTTTTCCTTGGCCCACTGCACCATCCCTTTGGCCGCGTCCACGTGGGTGACATGTGCGCCCTGCGCTGCGCAGGCGATGGTGGCCCCGCCGGTATAGGCAAACAGGTTGAGCACGCGCACACCTTCGCCGCGTGTTTTGATCAGGCCGCGCATCCAGTCCCAGTTGGCTGCCTGCTCGGGAAACAGGCCGGTATGCTTGAACCCGGTGGGGCGGACATGGAATTTTAAATCCCTGTAGCTGATCTGCCAGTGCTCGGGCAGCTGCTCCCGAAAATGCCATTCGCCGCCCCCGCGCTCACTGCGATGATAGCGGGCCTGGGCGGCATCCCATGCGCTGGAATCCGCCTGGGGCCAGATCACCTGAGGATCCGGACGGCAAAGCACATATTTGCCCCACCGCTCCAGCTTTTCCCCGGCGCCCGTGTCAAGGACCTCAAAGGTCTGCCATTGATCGGCAATAAACATTTAAACCCTCTTGACGCCAATTGCGGCGCTTTCTCCGTTGATGTCCCATTCCCGAACGGCTTCCCCGGAAGCTTCGCCGATGGAAAGGCTGTCCGCCAGCACGCCGGAAAGGATGATGCCGCGCCCGTTTTCCAGGGCTGCCTTCAGCTTTTCTCCGCACTGGCAGGTGATCGCAATACGGTCCGTTACATCAAATCCCGCATCCTTGCGCATGGATTGCACCTTGCTGACGAATTCGCGGGCATAGCCTTCTTCAATCAGCGCATCCGTCAGGGTGGTATCCAGCACAACCGTCAGCGCGCCGTCTACCTGGGAGGTGTATCCTTCTTTCTTGACAGCTTCTACCAGGATATCTTCCTTGTTCAGGATGATCTCGGTGCCGTCGATGGTGAGCGTGTAGGTTTCCCCGCGATCAAATGCGGCCACAACCGCGGCCCCGTCCAGTTTTTGCAGCTCACCGCGCATTTTTCCCAGGAATTTTCCGTAACGGCTTTTGAGGGTAAAGAAGTTGGGCTTGAGATCATAGCTGACAAATTGACTGGCATTCTGGATAAACTGGACATTCTTTACGTTCAGCTCGTCTTTCACCAGCTTGGTATAGACCTCGCCGAAGTCCGCGCCGCTGATATACAGGTTATTCAGCGGCTGACGTACCTTCATATTGCTCAGATTGCGGCAGGAGCGGCCCAGCACAACCACCTTTTCCACAGCGGCCATCTGGCGCTCGGCTTCCGGATCAATGCTGCTTTCATCGCAGACAGGATAATCGCATAGGTGCACACTCTCGGGCGCGGCGGCATCCACGGTGCGCACGATGTTCTGATAGATTGTTTCCGCCATGAAGGGAGTAAAGGGTGCAATCAGCCTGGTCAGAGTGGAAAGTACGGTATACAGCGTGACGAAGGCGGCTTCCTTATCGCCTTCCATGCCCTTGCCCCAGAAACGGTCGCGGCCCAGGCGGATATACCAGTTGGACAAATCGTCCACAAAGTCAGTCAGCTTGCGGCAGGCTTCCGGAATGCGATAGCTGTCCAGATCGTCGTCCACGCCCTTGATCAGCGTGTTCAGGCGGCTCAGCACCCATTTGTCCATCAGGCTGAGCTGAACCTTGCTGATATCATGCTTGGTGGGGTCAAACTGATCAATATCGGCATACAGCACATAGAAGTAATAGGTGTTCCACAGCGTGCCCATGAACTTGCGCTGATACTCAGATACATTCTCCTTGCTGAAGCGGCTGGGCAGCCACGGAGCGCTGGCGGCATAGAAGTACCAGCGGACCGCGTCTGCGCCCTGATCATCCAGCACATCCCATGGATCCACCACATTGCCCAGGTGTTTGCTCATTTTCCGGCCTTCCGCGTCCTGAACATGCCCCAATACCAGGCAGTTGCGGAAGGGTGCCTGGTCGAACAGCTGGGTGGAAATGGCCAGCAGGGTATAGAACCAGCCGCGGGTCTGGTCAATGGCCTCGCTGATGAAGTCAGCCGGGAAGCGCTGCTCAAACTTTTCTTTGTTTTCAAAGGGATAATGCCACTGGGCAAAGGGCATGGAGCCGGAATCGTACCAGCAGTCAATAACCTCTTTGGTACGGTGCATGGGCTTGCCGCAGTGCGGACACTTGATGACTACATCATCAATGTAGGGACGGTGCAGCTCGGGCAGGTTCACTTCGCCAATGGCCATATCCAGCAGTTCCTGCTTGCTGCCAATTACATGCATGTGGCCTTTATCGCACAGCCAGATGGGCAGCGGCGTACCCCAGTAGCGCTCCCGGGACAGTCCCCAGTCCACCACGTTTTCCAGAAAGTTGCCCATGCGGCCTTCTTTGATATTGTCCGGCATCCAGTTGACGGAGCGGTTGTTGGCCACCAGGTGATCCCGCACGGCCGTCATTTTGATGAACCAGGTGGGGCGGGCATAATACAGCAGCGGCGTATCGCAGCGCCAGCAGAAGGGATAATCATGGGCAAAGGGAACGGCGGCAAACAGCAGTCCGCGTTCCTTCAAGTCAGCCAGAATCATGGGGTCTGCATCCTTGACAAAGGTGCCGGCCCAGGCGGTGCCTTCCACAAATTTGCCCTGAGCATCCACCAGGTTGACAAAGGGAACGTTGTTTGCCTGGCAAACGCGGTTATCGTCCTCGCCGTAGGCAGGGGCAATATGAACAATGCCCGTGCCGTCCTCCATGGTGACATATTCGTCGCTGACCACGAACCAGGCCTTTTTATCGGGCTCCACAAAGCGATACAGCGGCTCGTATTCCATGCCGCGCAGATCATTGCCGATCATTTCGGAAAGGATTTCGGGCTCTTTCCCTTCCAGCACCTTCTCCACCAGCGGCTTGGCCATGATATAAACGCAGCCTTCGTTGGACTTTACACGGCAATAGGTCTCATGGGGATTGACGCACAGCGCCAGGTTGCTGGGCAGGGTCCAGGGCGTTGTGGTCCATGCCAGCAGATAGGTATTCTCCTCCTCCTTTACCTTGAAACGGACAAAGGCGGATTTTTCCTTTACGTTTTTATATCCCTGGGCCACCTCGTGGGAGGAAAGGGCAGTACCGCAGCGAGGGCAATAGGGAACGATTTTATGTCCCTTGTAAATCATGCCCTTCTCAGCAATCTGCTTCAGGCTCCACCAGACGGATTCGATATAATTGTCATGATAGGTGACATAGGGATGTTCCATGTCCACCCAGAAGCCAACGCGTTCCGACATATCTTCCCACAGGTGAAGATATTTCCATACGCTTTCCTTGCATTCCTTGATGAAGGGCTCAATACCATACTGTTCAATTTGCGGCTTGCCGTCCAGCCCCAGCTTCTTTTCCACTTCCAGCTCCACGGGCAGGCCATGGGTATCCCAGCCGGCGATGCGCAGGACGTTTTTGCCCTTCATGGTCTGATACCGGGGAATCAAATCCTTGATGGCGCGGGTCAGTACGTGGCCGATATGGGGTTTTCCGTTCGCGGTGGGCGGGCCGTCAAAGAACGTGAATTGCTCTTTGCCTTCCCGCAGGGAAAAGCTTTTCTTCTCGATCTGGTGATCGCGCCAGAATTGCAGAACCTCCTTTTCCCGCGCGGTAAAGTTCATGTCGGTCGTCACTTTTTTATACATGCAAGTGCTCCTTTCACCCAATAGAAAGCCTGTCCATCCATGGGACGGACAGGCCGTGGTACCACCCAAATTGATGCATTGCTGCATCCGCTCATATGCCCGGTAACGGAGGCTGCCGTGGGGGATTGGCCCAAGCTCAGGGGTGATCCGGCTGCGGCAGCTGCTGCCGGACTTTCATCCTTCTCCGGCTCGCTGAAAGCGCCTCTCCGCGCCCGTCCCCATCATTGCAGTTATAACGAAAATATTATATCAGAAAAACACTGTGTCTGTAAAGGGGAAATCTGCGCTTTTCCTCCTGATTTCACAACAGAATTGATACCGCGCCATATACGGCGAAGGGAAAGGCGAGTAACAGAACAATACAGAAAAGAACGGTCCAGCGCTTTGATTTCATGCTGTGGGCAGCATACAGCGCGGCATAAGGCAAAAGATCGCAGGTATAGCGGGCGCCAAACTGGAATCCGCCGAAGGTTCGGTGAAGCAGCAGCAGGAAAAGATGCAGACAGAAGCACAAAACCAATGTGACACGCAGCAAATCAAATCGCTTCCGGATTCCATCCGCCAACAAGCCCAGCAGGAAAATCAAAAAAACCGGGCTGGCTAGCAAGAAGGAGAAACCAAAGCTTTGCAGCGTCCACACGCCGTCAGTCTGATAGAAGGGCAGACGAAGGATAAACGTCTGAATATTTTTGCTCAGGTGGGACAGAGAAAACTGCGTGCCGCCCTGCCAGGAGAATTCCGGCAGATAATTGTGCCCAAACTCAAATATGTTTCCGAAGCGAATCCAGTTATACCAGGCGTAGGCGCCTGCCACACAAAGCCCAAGGCAACCCCCCGGAATCAGTCGGATAACAGCCGCCTTGAGGGAGGTATGCTGCTTTCGGCATTGCAGGATATAAAGCGCCAATAACGGAAAGCCGTATAGGACATGGAAAGGCCTGCAGCCAACGGAAAACGCATACAGCACCAGCGCGGGCGTTGGCTTATTGATATACATCAGCAGGATGGAAGCGCAGATCAGACAATAGGCCAGCGTTTGCGCCTGGTACCATACCGCGCCGTCGGTGGTCAGGGCCAGCATGCAGCTGGCAAAGCTGGATAAAAGGCTGACGCAAAGCGCGGATAATTTGCTGAGGGACGCCTTGCGAAGCAGGAAATAAACACAGAGACATCCGATCAACACATACAGCTTGACCAGCAGATTATCCGGCGTGGAGGAACCGAACAGAAAGGTGAGGAAGAAAAGGGGAATGCTGGGAACCGGGGGGAAGGAAACAAACCAATCCCCCTGATACACAGCAAGCTCCAGCCAGGGGTAATCCCGCCCCAGGGAGAATTTTCCCTCCCGCCAGGCCAGCGCTTGCAGGGTATAGGTATAATAGCCGGAGGAACCAACTGGGCTTTTACCGATATGCAGGCACAGAAAGGCATAAAATACAGCCGTTGCCCAGCAAAGCAACAGCGGTATATAATCCCTTTTCCGCAGCCAGGCAGCCATGCGAACCGCATACAGCCGCAGCCGCTCCCTTTTACTCACGGTTGTCATATCCGAGGGTGCGCAGGTCAGCCTTGGAATTTCGCCAGTCAGGGCGCACCTTGACCCATAGCTGCAGATTGACGCGCATACCCAGCAGGGACTCAATATCAATCCGCGCCTCTCTGCCGATGGTGGACAGCATGGAGCCCTTTTTCCCGATGATAATGGATTTATGGGAGTCCTTTTCGCAATAGATATCCGCATGGATTTCCATCAGATCATCGTGCTTTTTTTTCATTTTCAGGATTTCCACGCCAATGCCGTGGGGCACTTCATCCCGAAGATGACGCAGCGCCTTTTCCCGCACCAATTCGGCGCACAGCACACGCTCCGGCTGATCGGTCATCATGTCATCCGGGAAATATTTGGGCCCAACAGGCAGATATTTAATCAGCTCCGCCTGCAGCGCATCCAACCCCTCACCGGTTTTGGCGCTGATGGGAAGAATGGCGGCAAAGCCCATTTCCTTAAACTGGTCAATGATGCGAAGCAAATCCTGGGGCGCAACCAAATCGATCTTATTCAAAAGCAGCAGCACCGGCAGCTTCTTTTTGGCCATGTTCTCGGCTATCTGCCGGTCTCCGGGGCCGACGGCGGTAACATCCACCAGCACAGCCAGGGCGTCAATTCCCTCCATGCCTTCCTGCACAGCCTGCATCATAAAGTTGCCAAGCTGGGTGCGGGGCTTGTGGATGCCGGGCGTATCAATAAACACCATCTGGGTGTTTTTCCCGCTGACAATTCCCATCAGCCGGTTGCGGGTGGTCTGGGGGCGGTTGGAGACAATGGCAACCTTTTCACCCACCAGGGCGTTGAGCAGCGTGGATTTGCCCACGTTCGGCCGTCCAACAATGGCGATGAATCCGGAATGGAAAGCATTTTCTGCAGACATTTTATCATTCGTCCTTTCCAAGATATTCGCTTGTGCCGGTGCTGGGCCCAAAGGAATGGGGCAGCAGCTGATCCAGCGTTGCTTCGTCCCGCTGATCGCCGCAGGCAACGATAACACGCAGGTTCGGGGCAAACTCATTCAATGCCTGTCGGCAAATGCCGCAGGGCCAGGGCAGGGATTTTTCCGCCGCGATGGCAATGACGGAAAACGCGCGGGCCCCCTCGCTGACTGCTTTGAACAGCGCCGTGCGCTCGGCGCAGTTGGTGGCTCCATAGGAGGCGTTTTCAATGTTGCAACCGGTGAAGATGCGCCCATCGGACGCCAGCAGGCAGGCGCCCACCCTATACTTGGAATAGGGAGAGTAGGAAAACTGCATGGCTTCCTTCGCCTTTGCGATCAATTCCTCATCCGGAACGCGGGTAATGCCGATGCTGTTCAAGGCTTTTTCTTCCATAGCTCGCATAATCTCCTTATCGGGTTCGTTGATGTGATCATAGCCCATCAAGTGGAAAAGCGCATGGGCAGTCAAATAGGAAAGCTCCCGAAGGGGGGAATGCCCGTATTCCTGCGCCTGCGCATACACATGATCCAGGGAAATGATGATATCGCCCAGGCTGCAGGCGCCAACCTGTGGGTCCCACTCCCGATGGAGCATATCCGGGGCCTGTCCGGCGGTGTGCTGGGGAGTAAACCGGGCAGAGGGAAAGGAAAGAACATCCGTTGACCGATCTACGCCGCGCTGCTCCCGATTGATGCGGTGAATGACGTCGTCGTTTGTAATCAGCAGAAAAGCGCTGCACGGATACGCAACATTTTCGGCCTTCATGCAGGCGTTGGCAACCCTTTCCAGTGCTTTTTCAATGTTCGCCGGGACGGGAACATCATAAGAGAAATCAAATTGAAACCCCGTTGCATTCATGTAAGCTCATCATCCTTTGGCGGATCTTGCGGCAGTTCCTGCTCCGGGGCGGGAGTTGCTTCCTCCGTATCAGAAACAGCCTTTTCCTGTCCCATGGTTTCCAGCACCTCATCCACGGAGGGCAGGGCTTCCGGAGATGGCGGCGCTACCACGGGAAGCGGCGCTTCCGGTTCAAATTCGCTGGGGTCAATCAGAATCTGCTTTCCCGATGGAGGCGGAGGCGGCGGCGCAACGAAGGAAGCGACAGGAAGATCAGATGATGTCTCGTCTTCATCGGGCTGTTCAGATTCTTCCTGGGAAACGCCGTCCCAGGGCTTGGACAACTCCTCCCCGTCCGGAGCAGGAGAGGGGGCGTCCGCTTTCTCCGCGGGATGAGATATTTCTGCCGGCGGGTCCGGATACTCAATCCGCTCATGGAACACACCGTTGAGCACGGTGGCGCTGGCGTGACAGATGTCATCAATATCCTTCAGGGTCAAAGGACTGTTGGACAGCTGCCCATCCTGAAGCTTGCCGCGGATGAGCTTGATGATAAATTCCTCAATGGCTTCCGGCGTCGGCGCCTGCATGGAGCGCACGGCCGCTTCAATGGTATCGCAAAGCATAACGATGGCGCCTTCCTTGGTGGAGGGCGGATTGGCGTCATAGCGGAAATCAGCGTCGTTGACAGGCTTTCCATTGGCTTCTTTTACGGCCGCGGAATAGAAATACATCACCGGCGTATTGCCGTGATGCTCCTGGATGATGCGCAGGATTTCCCGGGGCAGATGATAATGGCGTGCCAGCGCAACGCCGTCACGGGTGTGGGAGATCACAATCTGCGCGGCCGTATAGGGGTCTGTTTCCACCAGCTTGTTCTCTTCGCCCAGCTGATTTTCCTTGAAATAGAGGGGACGGCGAAGCTTGCCCACATCGTGGTAATACCCGCCAACCCGCGCCAGCAGCGGATTTGCGCCGATGGCTTCCGCGGCGGCCTCAGCCAGATTGGCTACAACGATGGAATGATGGTAGGTGCCCGGCGCCTCCAGCAGCAAGCGGCGAAGCAAAGGATGATTTGGGTTGCTCAATTCCATCAGCTTCATGGGCGTGGGCAGGTTGAAGGCGGCCTCCAGCAAGGGCTGCATGGCAATGGAAAGCACACCGGCAATGGCGCCGCCGGCAAGCACCCACAGCGCGTTGATCAGAACGCTCTGGGCGCTGCTGGTCATCAGGCCAAGGGCGAGCACCATGATAAAATTGCAGATACCGGCGGCAATGCCGGCCCCAATGATGCGCAGACGGCTGGTATGCCGATGGATGATCATCGCGCCCACAGCGCCGGAGCACAGAGAGGATGCCAGCAGCTGTACCATTTCCGCGGTGTAGCCTGTGCTTCCGCCTGCGGCCAGCGCGCTGATCAGCAGCGACATGGAAACATTGAAAAGCACAGCGGACTGTAATCCGAGCATGGAGGAGAGCAGCAGGGCGGCCAGCACAATAGGCGCCAGGTAAATATTGAATACACGGGCCAGAATGCCGCTGGCCAGGGTGAGAACAAGGATGACAAAAAGAAGAATTAGCCGTTTGGGGTCACGGATGATTTCCGGGCTGATGAAATTGAGCAGTATCAGAGATACCCCCAGAATCATAACCACCAGCAGCACCGCCCCCAGATAGATGCTGATATTGATGGAGGCATCGCTGAGCAGGCCCAGGCTGGAAAGCATCTCATACTGATACCGCTCAATCCGGCCTTCGCCTTTTACAACAATATTCTGCCCTTGCTTATAAACGACGGGTTCCACGTTTTCCCGTGCCTGCTGACGGGCGATATCCGTTGCTTCCTGATCGATAACCAGGTTGGCCTGCACCACGTGGTTGAGGGTGGGAAGAATGACGTTTTGCAGCAGGTTTGTGTCCGCGCGATAGCCCACCATTTGCATGATGTTGGAAACGGCGGAATATTCGGCGCCTTCGATCACGTAGCTGGACATGGTGTTTTCGATGGCGGCATACAGAATATTATACAGCGCGGCCAGATCGGAGCGGGAGGCGGCCAGCAGGGTCTGAAGCTGATAATCCCGCAAGGTGATCAGGGTGATGATGGAACGGGCCTGCTCCAGCTCCTCCTCATTGAACCGCCGAACGGCACTGTTGTAATCCGCCAAGGATTCCGCATATTCCAAAGCATTGTCAAACTGTTGAAAAATCTGATCAAAATCAGAAAGCACGTTTTCTGTAACGCCGTCCACGTATTTGTATGTGGGCTGCACGGCGTCCTCCGCCGCGATCCGGTGGGATTCTGTGGTGACCTCGTCAATCACATCCCGGTTGGCGGTAATGGTGTGGGTGGGAACCATCCCGATGGAAAGGTTATAACGCACAGGCGTGATGGCGGCGGCAAAAAGCGCAGAAAGCAGCAGGATGCCGCACACAATCACCAGGGTGGACATGGAAAGGACAGCGCTTTTTACCCTGGACAGCAGCACCGCGGTATTGGATAAAAACCTTTTCAGCTTTGATTGGCCGGGAGAAATGGAATGGTTCATGCGTTACCCCCGTTTCTTCTCGTAGCGTTCGTATGCCTGAACGATTCGCTGAACAAGCTCATGGCGCACCACGTCCAGCGCGGTCAGCTCAACGACGGCAACGCCGCTGACGCCGTTCAGCACCTGGATGGCCTCGCTGAGGCCGCTCTTTTTATCCTTGGGCAAATCCGTCTGAGAAATGTCACCGGTAACAACACAGCGGGAATTGGCGCCCAGCCGCGTCAAAAACATCTTCATCTGTTCCGGGGTGGCATTCTGCGCCTCATCCAGGATGATGAACGAATCATTGAGGGTGCGACCGCGCATAAAGGCGAGCGGCGCCACTTCCACCGTGCCGCGCTCCACCAGCTTCTGGTAGGAATCCACCCCCATCAGCTCATAAAGCGCGTCATAGAGCGGACGCAGGTAGGGGTCTACCTTCTGGGACATATCGCCGGGCAGGAAGCCCAGTTTTTCTCCGGCCTCCACGGCGGGACGGGTGAGCACAATGCGCTCGATTTCCTTGTTTTTCAGCGCCACGACGGCCAGGCACATGGCCAGGTAGGTTTTTCCCGTGCCGGCAGGGCCCACCGCCAGGGTCAGCTCATGCTTGCGCACGGCGTCCACGTAGGTGCGCTGTCCCAGGGTCTTGCTGCGAATGGGACGGCCCCGGTGGGTAAAAGCGATGATGTCATTGTTCCCCAGCTCATCCAGACGGGCAATGTTTCCCTCTCTGGCCAGCTGAATTGCGTAACGGATGCGCAGCGGGTCAATATTTTCACCTTTGGCAAGAAGCGCCATCAGACGATCGATGACGGTTTCCGCCAGGGAAATGTTTTCCGCGTCGCCGCTCAGACGAAGCTCCTGCCCCCGCAGCATGGCCGATACGGAAAGCTCCTGCTCCAATACGGACATATTTCGGTCATTCATACCGAAAAGTTTTTGATACGCCTCGATATTTTCCAGTGATAAAAGCAATTGTACTGATCTCCTAATCCATTGTCTGCGGAAGAAAACTGCCGATTTCAGACAGCTGCTCCGCAGTCGCGGTTGCCAAAATAGTATCCCCATCTATCATACTATAAAACAACCATTTGTCAATCATTTCATTTTTTTCGTCCTGTAAAAGAAGCAGATTCCGCATGGCGAGTGCGCCTGCTTCCGCCTGGGCCTCCTCCATGTTCCGGCGGCGTTTTTCCAGGCTGACTTCGGCATATTCCGTTCTTTTTGCCCAGACGGGAAACCATGCGCCGCCGATTGGCATGCAGAATTCCGCCTTGTCAGAAGTCAGATAGTCAGGCGGCTCGGAGAGCTGCAGGGAATACCAGGGCGTAGACAGCGTTTTCACCTCGGATGATCTGCCTGTGGGTATGCTGTCGGTTTCAAAGGCAGCAGCCGACGCGGCGGCCTGAATCCAGGTTCTGGCAAGGATGCTGCCCCGTGCCCGGACAGGCCGCTGGGATTCGCCGTATAACCCCTTTTCCGTTCCGTATATCAGCACATCGCCTTTTTGAACAGCGTCGCCAGGCTTGACCGCCGGTGTTCCGCTGTATACCTGAATGCTTTCCACAATTCCATCCTGCGCGGCAACCAGCGCGCCCGGCGTGTCTGTGATTTCCTCCTGCCGGACGGATGCGCCCTGCGTTACATCGATCGTCAGATATACGCCCGCTGTGCGCGCGCGAACCCAGGATACTTTGGGCAGCAGATACATCAGCTCGCCGCAGATATTGGATGTGTCAACGTGGTGCCTGAGCATGCCTGGGGAAATGCTGTTTGCCTGGAGCCACTGCCGGATTTCTCCTGCGTATATGCCGGCGCCCTCAACGCGGATCACCCATATGAATTGCAAAGAGAGAAAGAGCATGCATGCCGCAAGGGCGGCAACTGCCCAGAGCGCGCGGTTTCTTTTTATCTTTTGCATGCGATAAAGAACGCCGGTGAGGGGAAGCGGCTCAAGGGAAAACCCGAGGGATGCCGCAATTTGCCTGACGGCGTTTTCATTGCGAAGGGAACAGGCGAACTCTGCGGTTTTCAGGTCAACGCGCCGGATATTATCCAGCTGAACGCCGCGGCGCTGAAGCGTGTCCAGCAGACGCTCCACGCCAAGGCCGTGCACGGCATAGCGTTTTATCAGAATTTGTTTCATTTTGAAAACTCCACGGAAAGGATTTTTCCGGAAACCAGGATCTCCTGATGATTGTACTCGCTGATAAATAAATTCTGGCCGAGGACGGATACATATCCGTCGGACAAACGGAGCGTCAGCTTTTCCTTCCCATATCCGATAATGCCCCGATGCTGCTCAATAAGCATTTGTTCACGGCCGGTCAGCACAATCCGCGTGCGGCCATTCAGCGCATCCGTTGGAATCAGTTGGTTCAGCGTCATAAAAAATCCCCCCGCGCATTGTATGCACAGGGGGAAGAAGTGTAGAAGCCAGTTTTCAGATTTTGAACTGAGCAATGTCATGCTCAAGATCATCGCAGGAATCGGTGTAGACTTCCAGGGAAATGGGCCGGCTGAGATCCAGAGAGAAGATGCCGAGGATGGATTTTGCATCCACCACGTGGCGGCCGGCACGCAGATCCATATCATAAGGATAGCGATTCACAATGTTGACGAAGGACTTTACTTCTTCAGCAAAGCTCAGTTTGATCGGGATGGATTTCATACGCTATTAACCCTCCTTGTGGGCATTTGATATTTCTATTATATTTGATTTCAGCCGGAAAATCAAGCTTCTGCGGCAAGCTTTTCCATGGAGGCGTTCAGCCGGCGCATGGTTTCGTCTTTGCCAAGCAGGTAAGCGATTTCAAAAGCGCCGCCGGGAGTGGAAGCCAAACCGCTGATGGCGATGCGGAGCGGCCAAAGCACAGCGCCGTTCTTTTTGCCGCTTTCCGAAATGGCAGCCATCACGGTATCGTGGATGACGGATTCCTGCCAGTCGGTGATGCCCTCCAGCACAGACTGAACCAGCGCCAGGGATTCCTTGGCCACTTCGGGGCTGGTTTTCATTTTTTTGTTGTTATACAGATCAAGATCGTATGCCGGCATCTCAGCCAGGAACCGAACCATATCCGGCACCCGGTTGAACACCTCGGTGCGGCTCTGCATCAGTTCTGCAAGACGCTTATAATCGATGTTTTTGCCTGCCAGCGCCTGGTCAAACCAGGGAGTGACCATGGCAAGATAGTCCTCAAAGGGCATCTTTCGGATGTATTCGGCGTTGAACCAGGTCAGCTTATCAATGTCGAAAATGCCGGGGGCATTATTCAGCCGCTTGATATCAAAGGCGTCAATCAGCTCATCCATGGTGAAGAACTCCCGGTCATCGCCGGGGTTCCAGCCCACGAGCGCCAGGTAGTTGATCAGCGCTTCTTTCAGATATCCCTTTTCGATGAAATCGCTGTAATAGGCGTCGCCGTCGCGCTTGCTGAGCTTGTGCTGGGCATCCCGCATAACGGTGGTCAGGTGCACATACTGGGGAATTTCCCAGCCGAACGCCTTATAAAGCAAGTTATATTTGGGGGTGGAGCTCAAATATTCCATGCCGCGCATCACATGGGTGATGCCCATCAGATGGTCATCGATCACGTTGGCGAAGTTATAGGTAGGCATGCCGTCGGCCTTGATCAGCACCATATCATCCAGAGTGTCGTTGGGGAAGGTAAGATGCCCGAACACAACATCGTCATAGGTGCTTTCTCCGGTGGTGGGGGCATTCAGGCGGATGACATAAGGGGTTCCGGCCTGCAGCTTTTGCTGCACTTCCTCCGGACTCAAATGCAGGCAGTGCTTATCGTATTTGAACACTTCGCCCCGGGCCTCGGCAGCGGCGCGGCGCTCATCCAGCTCGCATTTGGTGCAGAAGCAGTAGTACGCGGCGCCCTTCTCAACCAAGTGCTTGGCGTAGGGCAGATAAATCTCCTTGCGGTCGGACTGCACATACGGCCCATAAGCGCCGCCCACATCCGGGCCTTCGTCCCATTCCATGCCGCAGCTGCGCAGGGTATCGTAGATAACTTCAGTGGCGCCCTCCACATAGCGCTCCAGATCGGTATCCTCAATACGAAGGATAAACTTTCCGCCATTCTTCCTGGCATAGAGATAATTATACAAAGCCGTGCGCAGGCCGCCCAGATGCATAAAGCCGGTGGGGGAGGGAGCAAAGCGGGTACGGACTTCCATGGTAACAGATCCTTTCGTTTATTTGATGGTGAAACTGCTCTTCAGGCTGACCACACGGTTATAAACGGCATGATCGGCAGTGCTGTCGGAATCCTTGCAGAAATAGCCGTTGCGGAGGAACTGGAAGGTGTCGCCGATATTGGCGCTGATCAGCGCATGCTCGCAGTAACCGTTGACGACCACCAGGGAGTCAGGGGAAAGGAACTTGGTAACATCCTTTTTCTCCTCCGCGGAGGCAGTATCCCACTCCTCGGTCATCAGCTGATCATAGAGCCTGGCCTCAAAGGGAGAGCAATCATTGGCATTGACCCAGTGAATGGTGCCCTTTACCTTCCTGTTGGCCCCTTCGGAGCCGGAGCGGCTGTCCAGATCGACGCTGCATTCGATGCGGCCAATGCTGCCGTCGGCGGCATGAACCACGTTTTCGCATTTAATGATATAGGCGCCCTTTAGCCGGACCTCGCCATCGGGCTTCAGCCGGAAGAACTTCCTGGGCGGTTCCTCCATGAAGTCCTCCTGCTCAATCCAGATCTCCTTGCCGATGGTAACCTGGCGCGTTCCGAGCTCGGGATGATCGGGGTGGTTTTCCATCGTCAGCGTATCCTGCCAGTCATCGGGCACATTGGTAAAAACAACCTTTACGGGATGCAGCACGGCCATCACACGGGGGGCGGTATTGCCCAATTCATCACGAACACAAGCATCCAGCATGGCCACATCCACCGTGGAATCCACCTTGGACAAGCCTACCTGCTCCACGAAATTGCGGATGGCTGCGCCGGGATAGCCGCGGCGGCGCATGGCGCACAGCGTGGGCATCCGGGGGTCGTCCCAGCCGGCCACGTAGTGCTCCTCCACCAGCCGGCGGAGATGGCGTTTGCTCATTACCGTGCGGGTGATGTTCAGCCGGGCAAATTCAATCTGCCTGGGGCCGTGATACACCTTGCCGTCCACCAGGGATTCCTTGTGGAAGCCCGCGTTTTCCACCACCCAGTCATAGAGCGGCCGGTGGTTTTCAAATTCCAGCGAACAGAGGGAAAAGGTAATTCCTTCCAGCGCGTCGCTGATGGGGTGGGCAAAATCGTACATCGGATAGATGCACCATTTGTTCCCCGTGCGCCAATGCTCCTTATAGAGGATGCGGTACATGGCGGGGTCGCGCATGTTGATGTTGGGGGACGCCATATCAATTTTGGCGCGGAGAATCATCCGTCCTTCCGGAAATTCGCCCGCCTTCATACGGCGGAACAAATCCAGGCTTTCCTCAGCGGGACGGTCGCGCCAGGGAGAGTTCTTGCCGGGCGTTGTCAGCGTGCCGCGGTATTCCGTCATCTGATCGGGGGTCAGCTCGTCCACATAGGCCAGGCCGCGTCGGATGAAATCCTCCGCAATTTCATACAGGCGGTCATAATAATCGCTGGCATAGAACAGCCCGCCGTTCCAATGGAACCCAAGCCACGCAATGTCCCGCTTGATGCCTTCCGCATACTCGTTGTCCTCTTTGGCAGGGTTGGTATCATCAAAACGCAGGTTGCAAAGCCCGTTATATTTTTCCGCTGTGCCGAAATCGGTAATCAGCGCCTTGCAATGGCCAATGTGCAGATATCCGTTGGGTTCCGGAGGAAAACGGGTGTGAACCTGCTGGCAGCGCTCTTTCTCCAAATCTTCATCTATCGCATCCCATATAAAATTGGTGCGTTCGAGCGTTTCATCCATTGTTCATCCCTCCGTTACATACTGATAAGGCCGCGCATACGGCAGCCGATTGTCATTATACCGAATTTTCCAGATGATTACAAGTGGAAAACCGGCGGAAAAAAGCAGAATCCACAAAATTTATTCCAGTTGCATTTCATTGGAAAATATCGTATAATAATGGCCGTTGCATTAAGAATGCTTCAACTGGAAAGAGGGGTGAAACCGGGATGGCGTGGCTCATTTGGACGCTGAGGATATGCATGCTGCTTTTCTGCCTGTACTGCTTTCTTGTGGCGCCAAACCTGTTTCACAGAAAGCTCTCTTTTAAGCAGCTGACGTCCTTTGATTACGCCCATCGGGGGCTGCATGACGCAAAGCGCGGCATCCCGGAAAACAGCCTTGCCGCCTTTGACCGCGCGGTGAAAGCGCGCTATGGCATAGAGCTGGATGTCCGTGTGACCCGCGATCATGTGCTGGTGGTGCATCACGACGAAACGCTGGAAAGATCCTGCGGCGATTCCCGGCGGGTATGCGATGTCCCGCTGGCAGAACTGCAGCAGCTGGAGCTGTTCGGCACGGGGGAGCACATCCCCACCTTTGACGAGGTGCTTGCGCTGGTGGATTGCCAGGTTCCGCTGATTGTGGAACTGAAAACGGATTTTTACAACCGCGACCTGGCGGAACAGGTGTATGAGCGGCTGCGGCGATACCCCGGCATCTATTGTGTGGAGTCCTTTGACCCCATGGCCATGCGCTGGTTCAAAAAGCATGCCGGCAGGGTGGTGCGCGGCCAGCTTTCCTGTATGCCATCCCTGAAAAACAAGCGTTTTGTCGAGAAGACAAAGCGTATCCTGCTTGGGTACCTGCTGGTGAACTTTCTGAGCCGGCCTGATTTCATCGCCTACGGTTATGAAACCGATGCGAATATATCCTACCGCTTTGTCGCGGATGTTTTCCGCCCTTTGCTGGTTGCTTGGACCGTGCGGGACGAAGAAACATTTCAAGCGCTGCAGCAGGAATATGATATCCAGATTTTTGAACGCTTCAGGGCAGAGCGAAATGCGCCCCTGCGGCGTTCCTGATGTTCGAGGAGGAAATGAACATGGCTGAAAATGAAAAACGAAACAATATTACGGCGGAGGGCCTGAAGGCCTTGCAGGAGCGCCTGGAATACCTGAAGACCACCGGGCGCGCGCAAATCGCGGAACAGATTGCCGTTGCCCGTTCCTTTGGCGACCTGAGCGAGAATGCGGAGTATGACGCCGCCCGGAACGACCAGGCCAAGCTGGAAGGCGAAATCCTGGAGCTGGAAGCGACGCTGCGCACTGCCGTTGTGGTGGCTGACGAGGAGATCACCAACGAAAAGGTGAACCTGGGCACTACGGTGGTGGTTTATGATGAGGACGAAAAATGTGAGGATGAATACCGCATTGTTGGCCCCAGCGAAGCAGACCCCATGAACAACGTCATCTCCACGGACAGCCCTGTCGGCGCGGCGCTGATGGGGAAAAAGAAGGGACAGACAGCTGTTGTGGAAGCGCCTGATGGGGAAATCCGCATGAAGATCCTGTCCATTGCCAGAACCTGACCGGCATTTATTCTTGATATTCAAAAGGAGATTTTTCCATGTCCGAGAATCCGCAGACAATCCAGAGCGCCAATGATTTCAGCGAACAGGAGCAGATTCGCCGCGAAAAGCTGCAGGCATTGATGGAAAGCGGCGCCAATCCATATTTGATTACCAAATATGATGTAACCCATGACAGCAAGGCCATTGTGGATGGCTTTGAAGCGTTGGAAGGGCAGCCCGTATCCATTGCCGGACGCATGATCGGACGGCACATCATGGGCAAGGCCTCCTTTGGCCGTATTCTGGACGGAGCCGGTAAAATCCAGATCTACGTCAAGCGGGACGATCTGGGCGAGGAGGCGTATGCCGCCTTCAAAAAATATGATCTGGGTGATCTGATTGGCGTAACCGGAACCCCTTTCAAAACAAAAACAGGGGAAATCTCCGTGCATGTGCAGTCGATGACGCTGCTGGCCAAGTGCCTGAAGCCCCTGCCTGAAAAATTTCACGGATTGACGGATACGGATTTGCGCTATCGCCAGCGCTACCTGGATATGATCGTCAATCCTGAGGTGCGGGAGGCGTTTGTCAAGCGCAGCCAGATCATCAGTGCCATTCGTTCCTTTATGGAGGAGCGCGGATTCCTGGAAGTGGAAACCCCTGTTCTGCATACTCAGGCAGGCGGCGCCGCCGCCCGGCCGTTCATTACCCATCACAATACGCTGGATATCGATATGTATCTGCGCATTGCCCTGGAGCTGCATTTGAAGCGGCTGATTGTGGGCGGCTTCCCCCGGGTATATGAAATCGGCCGTGTTTTCCGCAACGAGGGGATGGATCCCCGCCATAATCCCGAATTCACCATGCTGGAGCTGTATCAGGCCTATACCGATTATAACGGAATGATGGATCTGATTGAGGACATGATTCGCTTTGTCGCCCGGAAGGTGAACGGGGTGGCGGTTGTCCAGTATGGCGATGTGACCATCGACCTGGAAAAGCCCTTTGCCCGCATGTCCATGGTGGAAGCGGTCAAACAGTATGCCGGTGTGGATTTCGACGCGATTGAAACCCTGGAGGAAGCCCGGGCTGTTGCCAGGGAGCATCATATTAAATATGAAAACCGCCATCAAAAGGGAGATATTTTGAATCTCTTCTTTGACGAGTTTGTGGAAGAACACCTGGTGCAGCCCACCTTCCTGACGGGGCACCCTGTTGAAATCTCTCCCTTGGCCAAGCGGATGCCGCAGAATCCGGGCTATACGGAGCGCTTTGAGCTGTTTATCCTGGGCCGCGAGCTGGCGAATGCGTTCAGCGAACTCAATGACCCCATCGATCAGCGCGCCCGCTTTGAAGCACAGGCGGCGCTGAAGGCCCAGGGCGATGAAGAAGCCCAGGGCGTGGATGAGGATTTCCTGAATGCCCTGGAAATCGGCATGCCGCCCACAGGCGGCCTGGGAATGGGAGTGGACCGTTTGGTCATGCTGCTGACCAACAGCGCGTCCATTCGCGATGTGTTGCTTTTCCCGACCATGAAGCCGAGAGATTAAAACAGAAAGCATATAAGGGCACGGCCATGAAGCCGTGCCTTTTTATTTGCTTCTAAATAACTGCGTGAACGAGCGGAAATTGGACGGGGAGAATACGCGCTTTCTTCCCGGGGAAGAAAGCTGCAAAGAAGCCAGCTGGCGAACCGGCTGGAACGCAATAAAAAACAATTTGCGCCTGTAACTTGCATGTTGCCATGCGAGCTTTCGGGCATAAGAAAAGCCTGAAAATTTCCGATAAAACAAGCTTGCTTGTTTTTCGGCAATTTTCAGGCTTTTCCCTGTGCGCTTTGCGCACAGCAGGGCCAGCTTCGCTGGCCTGCCCGGAAGCGGTGGACAGCACTTCTGGTTTGGTTTGATATTGCTGCTTTTACGGCGGCAAACGCGGTTTCTCTGCTTCTCTCTTTGACGCAAAGAGAGAAGAGCCCCCGTTCGTTCCCCCCGTTCAATTTCTGTTTGTCAATAGAATTCTTTATATGATAAACAGTTTTATATTTCGGCCTGTGAAGGTATTCTGATTTCCGTATCGTATTATATTGGTTATATACTCATGGCTATATCCATGTTGAACCGCTTGAATCTTCCATGAATTATCTTGTCTTCATTGCAGGAAAATTGCGATAAACGGCGAATTGGACAATGCAGAACAGAAAGGAGGACGATGGATGGCCGGGCGGTTTCCCACCGCGTGGATGGATGAGCTTTATTCCCGCGCGGACATTGTGCAGATCGTTTCCTCTTATGTTCCGCTCAAAAAAAACGGCTCCAGGTACTGGGGCCTGTGTCCTTTCCATCACGAAAAAACCCCTTCCTTTTCTGTAAATGCTGAGCAGAACCTGTATTACTGCTTCGGATGCAAAGCCGGGGGAAATGTAGTTCAGTTCGTTCAGGAAATGGAAAGGCTCTCCTTCCGGGAGGCGGTGGAATACATTGCAAGGCAATTGCACATGCCCATCCCGGAAACCCAGGAGGATCCGGATTATGAAAGGCGCCGGTCGCAGCGGGAGCGGCTGCTGAACGCCAACCGGGAAGCGGCAAAGTGGTATCACGCACAGCTCTGGCTTCCCGAAAATGGCAGGATACTGGATTATCTGCATCACCGTGGGCTGGATGACGGCACCATTCGCAAGTTTGGCCTTGGGGCAGCGCCGGAGGCCTGGGACGGTTTGACGACGGAGCTGGAAAGCAAAGGCTATACGCAGGAGGAATTGCGTCTGGCAGGGCTTACTGTGGTAAAGCCTGAAAGCCGATTTGATATGTTCCGCAACCGGGCCATTTTCCCGATCATTGATGCCCAGGGCCAGGTGCTCGGCTTCGGCGGCCGTGCCATGGGGGATGCCCAGCCCAAATATCTGAATACGTCTGATACCCCTGTTTTCAATAAGCGAAAGGGCGTCTATGCAGCCAATTTGCTGAAAAAACAGCGCGGTTTAAAACGGATTATCCTGGTGGAAGGCTATATGGATGTGGTCGCCCTGGTTCAGCATGGGATTGAAGGCGTGGTTGCCACCCTGGGGACAGCGCTGACCAACGAGCAGGCGCGGCTGCTGAAGCGATATGCGCCGGAAATCTGGGTGTCCTATGATGGCGACAGTGCCGGCCAGCATGCGATTATGCGCGCGCTGGGGATCTTTGAGGAAGAAGGGATACCGGCAAGGGTGCTGTTCTTCCCGGATAATCTGGACCCGGACGAGTTTGTCCGTCAGCGCGGCCTGGAGGCCTTCCGAAAGCTGCGGCCTCTCCGGGCTGCGGAGTATTTGCTGCAGCGGGCCAAGGATGGTCTTGACCTGAGCGATGATGAGGGCAGAATGGAGTATGCCAAGCGCAGCGCGCAGATACTGCGCAAGGTGCAGGAGCCTGTGGAACTGGATCATTACCTGCAGTCGCTCACCGTTCAGACGGGGTTTTCCAGGGATGTGCTGCTGATGCAGATGGGCATATCGGCGCCTGTTTTGCAGCAGGACGCTTCTTCCCGGCCAAGGCGTCAGCCGCATCAGCCGGCAAGCGAAGAATCCATGGCGGAGAAAACGCTGGTGGCCCTGATTGTCAGCGGATGGATGCCGGAAGGCACCATCCACGCGGAGGATTTTGATACGCCCTACATCCGCGCGCTGGCGGAGCAGCTGTTATCCGGCAAATCTCCGGCGGAAATCATGAGCGATTGCGAGAGCGATCAGGAGCGGCAAAACATCAGCCATCTTTTTGCACTGGATACCGATATTAACCAGGAAAATGCGCCGCAGATTGCGGAGCAGTGCCTGGGTACTGTCCGCCTGCAGCGGATACAAAAGCAGATCGATGCCATTCGATCAACCCTGGAAACTCTGGATGCCGAAGAAAAAGCGAGAGCTCTCCAGGATCTTGTTACGCTTTCCAATGAAAAAGCCCGTATTAAAACATTGACGACGCATTGAAAGGAGCGGCAGCATTGAGCAACCAACCTGACAGCAAAATGAATAAGCTCAATGAAATCTATGAGCTGGGAAAATCCAAAGGCGTAATGACTTATGATGAGATCATTACGAAGCTTTCCACCATTGAGATTGACCCTGACCAATTTGATGCTGTGCTGGAAACGCTGGAAGGCATGGGGGTTGAAGTTATCCGTGATTCCAGCGCCGTTCCGGACAGTGCCAGCCAGCCGGCAGATTCTGTGGAGGATGATTTGGACCTCTCCATGCCGGAAGGCATCAGCATTGACGATCCTGTGCGCATGTACCTGAAGGAAATCGGCAAGGTGCAGCTGCTCAGCGCCGAAGAGGAAATTGACATTGCCATGCGCATGGAGCATGGCGATGAAGCGGCCACCATGCTGGAAAAGGGAGAGGGAGAGGACGGACACCCTCTGACCGATGAAGAAAAGCAGCATTGCCAGAAGCTTGTGGAGGATGGCAACGTGGCCAAGCGCTCCCTGGCGGAGGCCAATCTTCGCCTGGTGGTTTCCATTGCCAAGCGTTACGTCGGCCGGGGCATGCTGTTTCTTGATTTGATTCAGGAAGGAAACCTGGGCCTGATTAAGGCGGTGGAAAAGTTTGATTATCGAAAAGGGTATAAATTTTCCACCTATGCTACCTGGTGGATTCGCCAGGCCATTACCCGCGCCATCGCTGATCAGGCCAGAACCATCCGTATCCCTGTGCACATGGTGGAAACCATCAATAAGCTGATTCGCATCTCCCGCCAGCTGCTGCAGGAATATGGCCGGGAACCCACTCCGGAGGAAATTGCCAAGGCCATGGGAATCAGCGAGGCCAAAGTCCGTGAGATTATTAAGATCGCGCAGGAGCCCGTTTCCCTGGAAACGCCCATTGGCGAGGAAGAGGACAGCCACCTGGGAGATTTTATTGCAGATGACGATACCCCCGCGCCCGCTGAGATGGCCTCCCATGCACTGATGCGGGAACAGCTTTGGGATGTCCTGAATACGTTGACGCCCCGGGAGGAAAAGGTGCTTCGCCTGCGCTTCGGCCTGGATGACGGCAATCAGCGCACCCTGGAAGAAGTGGGACGGGAATTCAAAGTAACCCGCGAGCGTATCCGGCAGATCGAGGCGAAGGCCCTGCGCAAGCTTCGCCACCCAAGCCGCAGCAAAAAATTGAAGGATTATCTTGAGTAAAGTGCGTTATCCCCAGTTGGATGAGCGGCTGCAGGCCGCGGCAGATCTGTTTACCGCCTGTGAAACCGGCGCCGATATCGGCGCCGATCATGGGCGGTTATCGTGTTATTTACTGAGGGAAAATATCTGCAATCGCATGATTGTGGCGGATATCAGCGCGGCGTCTTTATCCAAGGCAAGGGGATTGCTGGAGCGCTGCGGTCTGGCGTCGCGCGCTGTTTTTCGCGTTGCGGATGGCCTGTTCGCACTGGATCATCCTGCACAGTGCATTGCGGTGTGCGGGATGGGCGGGCGGCTGATGGCCGGCATCCTGCGGGCAGGAAAAGAAAAACTGCGGGGCGCTGCGCTGGTACTTTCCTGCCACACGGAGATCCCGCTGGTCCGCAAGGCCATTGTGGAGATTGGATACCATCTGGCCGCGGAAAGGCTGGTGCGGTGCGGCGGGCGTTTTTATATTATCATGCGGGCAGAACCGGGCACCATACAGTATTCCGAAAAGGAAATCTATCTTGGCCCGCTGCTGATGCGGGATTGTCCGCCGCTTTGGCAGGATTATCTGCAATGGCGCAAAGGCGTGGTGGGCTGCGAACGTGGCCATCAGACACAATTGGGCTGGATTATGGAGGAGTTGGCAAATGAAGCAACTGACGGTAAAAGCGGTACAGGACTGGCTGAATGAAATTGCGCCTTTTGAAACGGCAGAAGACTATGATAACGTGGGCCTGCTGGTGGGCAGTATGCATGCGCCTGTAAATAAAATCCTTGTCGCCCTGGATGTAACGCCTGCTGTTTTGGCTGAAGCAGAGGAAAAAGGGGTGCAGCTGATTGTTGCCCACCATCCGCTGATGTTTCGCGGAACCAAGAAAATTGTGGAAGAGGATTATGAAGGCATGCTGATTCGCCGCATGATCAAAGCGGATATCAGCATGATTGCCGCTCATACCAACCTGGATTTATCCATCGAATACAGCGGCAGCGCGGCATTGGCGCATGCACTGCAGCTGCAGCAGATTCGGCAGGAAGGCTTCCTGATTGCGGGCGAATTGCCGGATGCACCTGTGCGCGCAGACGAACTTTGCAGGCGGATTGCGGCCAGCGAACAGGAGTTTGTGCACCAATACGGGGAGGATGATGCGCTGATTACCACCCTGGCCATCAGCGGCGGCGCTTATGATGAGGGATTTGAGCAGGCACGGGCGATGGGCGCGCAGGCATATCTGACCGGGGAAGTGCGGCATCATAACGGCCTTGCGGCGGCGGGAACGAATTTTGTTATGTACCAGGGCGGGCATTTTGGCACAGAAGGGCTGCTGGTGCCCCCACTGGCAAAGGCTTTACAAAACGCTATGAATGCGTTACAATATGGTGTTGTAGTTTATCCGTCCGCCGTCCGACCTTACGGTGGCCGATTGGCATTATGAGGAGGCTGCTATGAATCAATTGGAAATGCTTTGGAATTATCAGCAGGCTGATATGGAGGCCGAACGTCAGGAAAACCAGATGAAGCGTTCGCCTGTCCGCCAGCGGTTGTTGAAATATCAGGATTATTTGCGGGAGCAGAAGGCTGCCAATGTGCGCCTGGAGGAAGAAGTGCAAGCCATGAGCGACCGCGTGGACGCCCTGAAGGACGCTATTTCCCGGGTGGAAGATCAGCTGAAAATGCTGCAGCAGCGGTTTGAAACAGACCGTCCTGAGGAGAGCATAGGCGTTCAGACCTATGTGCAGGATACCCAGCGTCTGCTGCAGAATATTTCCGATTATGAGCAGGAAGTGCGCCGCATTCGCAAGGATGCCGGAGATCGGGACAACCAGCAGCGGGATATTCTTCAGCGGGCTGCAAAGGTTCGCGCCGAATATGACAAGCTGAAAGCGGACTATGACGTGGAGTACAAGCAGAACCTTGAAAAGCTGGAAGCGCTCCGCGCTGCCGCTGCGGAAAAGGGCAAGGGAATTGAGCCGGAGCTTCTGGAAAAATACAAGGCAATCAAGCAGCACAGCGTACCGCCGCTGGCGCAGCTGAGCGGCGATCAGTGCGGAGGCTGCAGAATGTCGCTGCCCTCGGCTGTCGTGCGCGCCGTGCGCGGCGGAACTCCCGTGGAATGCGAAAGCTGCGGCAGAATGCTGATTCAGCTGTAAAACAGACGTAATTGAGGCAGATGAATAGCCGCGTGCCGCAAGGCATGAGGAAAGTCCGAGCACCGCAGAGCAGGATGCCAGTTAACGGCTGGTGGAGGCGACTCCAAGGCAAGTGCAACAGAGATATACCGCCGGCTTCGGCCGGTAAGGGTGGAAAGGTGCGGTAAGAGCGCACCGGCGGCCTGGCAACTCGTCCGTCATGTAAACCCCATCCGGTGCAAGATTGATGAAGACCATGGGTTGCTCGCCCGTCTTCGTAATCGCTTGAACGGTTTGGCGACAAATCGTCTAGATAGATGGCTATTCACGACAGAACTCGGCTTACAGTCTGCACTCATTTACATAAAGCTCCCTGCCATGCTGCGGGGAGCTTTTTCGTATCAGGATTTGTCATTTCGTACTATTTCACTTTAAAACAGCTGAATGCACAAACAGGAATTGAGCGGGGAGGATACGCGCTTTCTTCCCGGGGAAGAAAGCTGCAAAGAAGCCAGTTGGCGAACCGGCTTGGGCGCAATAACAAACAATTTGCGCCTGGAACTTGAATGTCGCCAAGAGAGCTTCCGGGCATAAGAAAAGCCTGAAAATTTCCGATAAAACAAGCAAGCTTGTTTTTCGGCAATTTTCAGGCTTTTCCCTGTGCGCTTTGCGCACAGCAGGGCCAGCTTCGCTGGCCTGCCCGGAAGCGGGGGACAGCACGCGTGTTTCAGTTTGCATTTGTCGCTTTTACGGCGTTAAAAGAAGGCTTTCTGCTTCTCTTTTGACTCAAAAGAGAAGCGTACTCCCTTCCCATTTATTTCTGCTTGCCGTTTTTACGGCGGCAAACGTGGTTTCTCTGCTTCTCTCTTTGACGCAAAGAGAGAAGAACTCTCGTTCGTTCGCCCCTTCGTTCAATTTCTGTTTGCCGACTCAATCCTTTAGATGATAAATAGCATCAGAGCTTTCCGCCCTTTTTGCCGCCCAGCACAACGCCGTTCAGGATATCGCTGGTAAAGGCGTAATTGTTTTCGTTTTTTTCCGCGTATGCCTTGTTGGCATATTCCACAAGCTTGTCAATCAGTTCGGTATAGGGCAGCCCGGTCTCCTGCCACAGATAGAAGGCCATGGAGCCGGGGATGGTGTTGATCTCTGTGATATACAGCTGGTCATCCTTGGTGAGCATGTAGTCGATTCGCACAACGCCTTTGCAATCCAGCGCCCGGAAGATCTGCTTGCTCAAATCCTCAATCTTTGTGATCAGCGCATCCCCGATGGGGGCGGGCATAATGCGCTTGAGGGAGGCCATGCCCTTGCTGCCGCTGCCTGTCAGGTATTTATCGGCAAAATCCAGCAAATCTCCGCCGGAGGTGGTGGGCATTTCGGTAACGGAAGTACGCGCTTCGCCATCAAAGCCCAGAACGGAGCAATTCACCTCAATGGGATGATCCAGGCCTTTTTCAATCAGCACCCTGCGATCATAAGTGAATGCGAGCTCCAATGCTTCCTGCAGCGCCTCCCGGTTATCAGCGCGGCTGACGCCAATGGAGCTGCCCAGGCAAGCCGGCTTGCAGAACACCGGATAGGGGAGAGCTTTCTCAATTCTCTCGATAACGGCATCCGGCTGGCTTCGCCACTCGCTGCGGAGAGCAAACAGCCCGGGCAGCACAGGGAAGCCCATTCCCTGGAACATCTGCTTCATCATAATCTTGTCCATACCGACCGCGGAACCCGCAACGCCCGTGGAAGCATAGGGGATGTTGGCCAGCTCCAGAAGTCCCTGCAGCGTGCCGTCCTCCCCATGCAAACCGTGCATGACGGGAATGACGCAATCCAGCTTTGTTACGGTAACCGGGATAACGCCCTTTGCAAAAAGGCCTTTTTCCTGCTCATAGCTGATCAGCGCGCCGCTGCCGGCGGTTAAATCCAGCGTGATACGGGTGATTCCCTTGGCATAAGGATCAAAAGGCGTGTAGGTGTGTATATCCAGCAGCTTTTCGCCTGTATACCAGCGGCCGTCCTTGGCAATATAGATGGGCCACACATCATATTTTTCCTTGTTGACAGCGCGGGCCAGCTGTACGCCGCTGATGATGGATACTTCATGCTCGCAGGTTCGGCTGCCGAATATAACGCCCAATTGGATTTTTGACATAAAATGCCTCCTGATTAAGATTCGGAATAATGGTCCGGCAGGTCGTTTTCATACAGCACAAAGTCACCTGCCCGCATGACGCCCTGAAGCCACCGCACAGCCTCGGACAGGCTGCTGAACACATGAATATCCGCCGCCGGATATCCCGCGGCAAGCAGCCCCTCCTGGATGGGCTGCGTATGCTTTTTTCCGATCAGCACACAGATATCCGCCGCGCTGGCGATATCCCGGCCGAAGGCGCGGTTATAGTCCGCTTCCTTCTCGCCCAGCTCCACCATGCCCGGCGTTACGATGATGCGGCGGCCCGGGAAACAGCTTAACACATCCAGGGCGGCTTTGGCGCCTATGGGGTTGCTGTTGAAAGCATCGTCAATCACCGTGATGCCGCCTGCGCTGTTCAATAGCTGCAGGCGGTGCTCCACGGGCTGCAGCTGGCTGATGCCCCGCTGAATCTGCAGCGCGTTCAGGCCAAGATGCTTTGCGACGGCGCAGGCAAGAAGTATATTGCTGATGTTATGCGCCCCCAGCATCCGAGTGGTGCAGGATACGCTGGTTCCGTCGCTGAAGCAGAGGGAAAAGCTGCTGCCCTGGGCAGAAACACGGACATCCTCCGCCCAGACGTTGCCTCCCGGACGGCCCACAATTGCCTTGGGGGTGTTTTTTGTTTTTTCAAACAGATCAGCGCATATCCCGCCGTCATCCGGGAAAACAGCAAATCCATTCTCCGGGATTGCGCGAATCAGGTCATACTTGGTTTGAATGATGCGGTCAAGGGTTTTGAAGGTATCCAGATGCTGTGGGCCGACGGAGGTTAAAACCCCGATGACCGGATGAATAAAGTCCGTCAGCTCCTTGATATCCTGCCGATGCCGCGCGCCCATTTCTGCCAGGAAAACCTGGTGCGCGGGTTCCAGACGCTCCCGGATAACGCGTGTTAACCCCATCGGAGTATTGAAACTGGCCGGTGTGGACAGCACGTTGTATTTTTGAGAAAGGATGGTATACAGGATGTTTTTTACGCTGGTTTTTCCATAGCTGCCTGTGATGCCGATGCGGATAAGATCGGGCTGCGCGTCCATCCTGCGCTGCGCATCCCGCATGAACATGCGCTGAATGCCTTTTTCAATGGGCAGCATAATCAGCTCGCTTAAGGCAACAAACAGCGGAAGCAGGCAAACCAGCAGTGGGGTCATCCAGCATGCAGCCAGTAAAACCACTGCCAGTGCCGCATACAGACGCCGCACCCGGGCTGTCCGTACAAAGGGCTTTTTTTCTTTTCCTTTTTTGAGCGCTTTAAAGGCTGCTAAACCCAATGCGAGAATGGAAACTGCAATGAGCAGGCTGATGCAGGCAAGCTGCCAGCTCTTTTTGCCTTCCGTAGCCTGAAAGAGAGAGGCCCCGCCCCTTTCCAGGAGGAAGAACAAAATACCCAGGCATACCGGAGGGAGCACAGCCGATTTCCACTGCCGAAGGACCGTTTTGAAATATCCGTAAAATTGATAGCTTTCAAGCTGAAAATAGTGCATCAGCTTGTGCGCGCAAAGAATGCCGGCAGCTGCTGCCGCAATGTGTGGAAGATGCGCAAGAATGACATTCAGCAAGGAAGGTACCTCATTTCAAAAACGCTTTCGAGACCAGGACAAAACGCGGCCACTGATGCAGATAAGCAAAGTGATCATCGCCTTCAAACACAACAAGACCGGCATCCGGTATTTCGCGTTCCATTTTTTTTCCCATCCACAAAGGGGTTTCGCCATCCTTTTCACCCCACACCAGCAAGGAGGAGGCTTGAATGCGGGGAAGCAGGGGGGAAAGGTCCTCATTGATGATTTTGACGAAGGTTTTTTTCATTTCGTCGCTCAGCGCGTTATAATCCGCAGAGCCATGCTTTTGACGCAGGACGGCCAGGGCATTTTCTGCCGCCGGACGGAGCGGGGGGATGGACGACATGGTTTGATATATTTTTTTCATCCGCCGGTACCGCGCGGCGCGTTTCCGACCTTCCTCCGATTGGGGAGGGCGGATGCCGGCACAGCCCGTCAGCACAAGGCGGTTCACAAGCTGCGGCGCATTCGCTGCCAGCCAAAGAGCCACCCGCCCGCCGAAGGAGTGGGCCATGATATCGCAAGGGGCAATCCCCAGCTGGATAATGAGCTGCCTGACACAGTCGGCAAAATCAGCCACGCCCCAGGGCTCCGGCGGGAAGCCGGATTCGCCGTGGGCGGGAAAATCAATTACGGTGATATGGTATTCGCTTTCCATCGCCTGGGCGATGGGCAGAAAGTGCTGAATGGAGCAGCCCCATCCATGCAGCATAAGAATATTGCGGCTTCCCTGACCAAACTGTTCATAATGCAGCGAAACGCCGCGAAGCTCGGTTTGCACAGCGACGGCTCTCCTTTCCTCTTGATTATAGCGTATCCTTCCGGAACGGAAATATGCTTAGGAAACAATGATCAGGATATAGCGGCACTTGTATTCCGCCCCGGAGCACACTGCGCGGTAGGCAGGGGGCACAGGTACAATGGATTCCAGCTCGCAGCCTGCTTTCTCGCAGGTTTTCCGGGAGGGTGTGTTCTCCGGGTTGGCGGTGATGCAAACGCTTCGTAAGCCCAGTTCCCGCATGAACGGCACCAGCAGGGCGCAGGCTTGCGCTGCGTATCCATGGCCCCGGTACAGCGGCTCAATCCGATATCCGATGTGCCCCAGGTAATAAAGCGCGGGACTTTCACCCATCCGCAGGCTGATGTACCCAACCCTGCGGCGCGGATGCAGCTGATAGATGCTGAATGTATAGCCATCGGCAATGCCGAGAGATGGGTCATACACATCTTCCGGGGAAAGCACCAGGGCAATTTCCTCATTCCGCGCCGAAGGATGCAGGGAGGACAGATAATCTAACAGCAAGTCTGATTCTCCTTCGTGCGTAATTTTCACACGATTAGTATTTTACCATATAAAAGAAAGAAGTGCAATGAAGTGGCCGGAGAAAAGATGCATGCGCAGAAAAATGGCCGGAAAACATTTTTGTGCCGTTGAACATGAAAACAGGAAGAAGAAACCGAATTCCGCACGGAAAATCATTGAAAATTATGGATTATTCCCGGAAAAAGTGTTGACAAACAGTCTTTTGATCACTATAATAGTGCTGTTCACGATAGGAGGGGATTGCCTTGCTGCTGGATGTATCGCGTGCACTGCGTTCGCCGGGTGAGAGTTTTTCCTTTGTTCATCATGAACGGATTGCGCCGCAGGATATTCATGGCGAAACAGTGTCGTTCGATGAGCCGGTGGTTCTCGAGGGCCGTTTTTCCATGTCCGGCGATGAGCTGACTCTGGATGGCAAACTGACGGCCACGGCCCACTCCCGTTGCTGCAACTGCCTGGAGCCTGCCACGGTTCATTTGGAAGTGCCTTTTCATGAGGTGTTTACCAAGGTGGATCGGACGTCTGCCGAACAGGTGGAAGATCCTGATCGCTGGGTGTTTTCCGGCTCCAAGGCGGAGCTGGAACATCTGACACTCACCCTGGCGCTGCTGGAGCTGCCGATTCGTTTCCTGTGCAGACCGGATTGCGATGGATATAAGGCGATGGCGCCCCAGTACACAGCCGGCCCGAAGGATGCCTCCCGAGAGAGTCCTTTTTCGGTGCTGCAGCAATTGATAATAAACGATCAGAATGATCAGGAGGTATAATCATGGCTCTCCCCAAAGGAAAAATCTCGAAGGCCCGTAAACGCAGCCGCCGCGCGAATTGGAAGCTGACCCTGCCCGCGATTGTTACCTGCCCCCAGTGCCACAAGAAGATGCTGGCGCATCACGTCTGCAAAAACTGTGGCTATTACAACGGCGTGCAGGTTGTTGCCCAGGAAGAAGAGAAATAAGCTGAATTTCAGCTTTTCCCTTGGATGAAGAGGAGTACGTTTGCTGTCCCGTCAGAGAGAGCGGTTCACGGGCTGAAAGACCGCTTTGGGGTTACATTCGGAAGGTCGCTTCGGAGGGAGACAGGTGAACAGAGTAGCTTGTCCGTATGGCGCGCGTTACAGCGCTGATGAGGCGGCATCACATGCCGCGAAGCAAGGTGGTACCACGGGTCGCTCCGTCCATGCATTGGACAGGGCGGCTTTTTCTTATCAAAATATTGAAGAGGAGCCTGAGCATGAGCGAACAGTTCAACATGGAAAAACAATACAATCCCCAGGCCATCGAGGCAAGCACCTATCAGCACTGGGAGGAGAGCGGTGCCTTTAAAGCAGAACGAGTGGAGGGAAAGAAGCCTTTCACCATCGTTATGCCGCCGCCCAACATCACCGGACAGCTGCACATGGGCCATGCCATGGACTGCACGCTGCAGGATGCATTGACCCGCTATCACCGCATGAAGGGGGATCCTACCCTTTGGCTGCCCGGAACAGACCATGCTTCCATTGCTACGGAAGTAAAAGTGGTGGAAAAGCTGGCAAAGGAAGGCATTAAAAAGACGGATATCGGCCGGGAAGAATTCCTGAAACACGCCTGTGCCTGGAAAGCGGAATACGGCGGACGCATCAGCCGTCAGCTGCGCCGGATGGGTTCCAGCTGTGACTGGAGCCGGGAACGGTTCACCATGGACGATGGCTGCTCCAAGGCCGTGCGTGAAGTGTTTGTTCGCCTGTATGAAAAGGGCATCATTTATCAGGGCAACCGTCTGGTCAACTGGTGCCCCTGCTGTGATACCTCCATTTCGGATGCCGAGGTGGAGTATGAGGAGAAGGAAGGCAATTTCTGGCATCTGCTCTATCCCGTAAAGGAAACGGGAGAAACGCTGGAGCTGGCAACCACCCGCCCTGAAACCATGCTGGGCGATACTGCCGTGGCCATCAATCCTGCCGATCCGCGGTATGCGCACCTGCATGGCTGCCATGTGATTCTCCCCTTGCTGAATAAAGAAATCCCCATTGTCTGCGATGAGCACGCAGATATGGAAAAGGGCACCGGCGTGGTGAAGATCACCCCTGCCCATGACCCCAACGACTTTGAAGTGGGGCAGCGTCATAACCTGCCCATCGTGCGTGTGTTCACTTATGATGGCCACATGACGGGTGCGGCCGATGCCGCGGCGGCCAAGGAGATCTTTGACAGCGGCAAAGCCACAGTTAATGAGCCGGAAGTGCTGGATTGCGGCAAGTATGCCGGCATGACCACCATGGAAGCCCGCAAAGCCATCGTGAAGGATCTCACGGCGCTGGGTCTGCTTAAATCCATAGAACCGTTGAAGCACGAAGTGGGCACCTGCTATCGCTGCCATAACGTGGTGGAGCCCATGGTCAGCAAACAGTGGTTTGTCAAAATGGAACCCCTGGCCAAGCCCGCCATTGAAGCAGTGCGCAGCGGGGAGACAAAATTTATTCCCGATCGGTTCAGCAAAATCTATTTTAACTGGATGGAGAACATCCGCGATTGGTGTATCAGCCGCCATCTGTGGTGGGGCCATCGCATTCCTGCCTGGTATTGCGCCGACTGCGGTGAAACCATCGTATCCCGGGAGGATCCCGCGGCCTGTCCCAAGTGCTGCGGAAAGCATCTGAACCAGGATGAGGACGTGCTGGATACCTGGTTCTCTTCCGCCCTTTGGCCGTTTTCTACCCTGGGTTGGCCGGACAGCACAGAGGACTTGAAATACTTCTATCCCACCAGCACCCTGGTAACAGGCTACGATATCATTTTCTTCTGGGTCGCGCGCATGATTTTCAGCGGCATCGAGAATATGGGGAAGGCGCCCTTTGACACCGTGCTTATTCACGGCCTGGTGCGGGATGAACAGGGACGCAAGATGAGCAAATCCCTGGGCAACGGCATCGATCCGCTGGAAGTGATTGATCAGTACGGCGCGGATGCGCTGCGCTTCTCCCTGTGCATGGGGATCAGTCCGGGCAATGACACCCGCTACTCCACCAACAAGCTGGAATCCGCCCGTAACTTTGCCAACAAGGTATGGAACGCCAGCCGGTTTGTGCTGATGAATTTGGAAGGCAGGGAAGCGCTGGACGGCAAAAAGCTGGAGCTGCCTGATCAGTGGATTCTGAGCCGTTATCACGAATGCGCCGCGGAGGTAACCCGGCACTTTGACGACTGCGAATTCGGTATGGCCGCGCAGAAGATTTATGATTTTGCGTGGAGCGAATTCTGCGATTGGTATATCGAATTGGCAAAGGGCGGCCTGCTGGGAGAGGACGCGGAGCGGAAGGCCGCGGTGTGGGCCGTGCTGACAGAGGTGCTCAGCGGCCTGCTGCGGATGCTGCATCCCTTTATGCCCTTCCTGACAGAGACGGTTTACAAGTTCCTGCCCGGATGCGAGAATGCCAGCTGCATGCTGGCGGATTGGCCCGAGGCGGAGAATATTCCCGTATTCCCCGAAGAGGAAGCCCGCATGAACGGCATCATGGAAATCATTCGCGCCGTGCGCAATCTGCGGGTGGAAATGAACGTGCAGGCCGGCCATAAAGCGCGGCTGATGGTACGTCCCGCTGAAGGCTGGCGGGAGGCTGTTGCAGGCGCGGAGGTATTCTTCCGCCGTATGGCCAACGCTTCCGAACTGGAGATTCTGGAAAAGAACCAGACCGTTGCCGAAAAAACGGTGGGTGCTGTGACAAATGCCGGCGAAATCCTGATTCCGCTGGGCGATCTGGTGGATTTTGAGAAGGAAATTGCCCGGCTGAACAAGGAACGCGAAAACCTGCTCAAGGAGATTGCCAGGGCGGAAGGAAAGCTGAACAATCCCGGCTTTGTCAGCAAGGCGCCGGAAGCGCTGGTGCAGCAGGAGCGGGAAAAGCTGGAAGCCAACCGCAAAATGCTGTTCTCCCTGGAGGCCCGGATTGAAGATCTGAAGAAGTAAGGAGAGCAACTTGGAATTTAAGCATGAGCCTGTTTTGCTCCGGGAAGTGCTTCAATGGCTGGATCCCGCCCCGGGCGGAATCTTTGCAGACGGCACGCTGGGCGGCGGAGGGCATAGCGAGAAAATTCTGGAGCGAATCGGAAATGCCGGATGTTTGTATGGCATTGACCGGGATGAGGATGCCTTGCAGGCTGCTTCCGAGCGCCTGCAGGGCTTTCCTGCATTCCGTGCGATGCATGGCAACTTTCATGACGTGAATGAACTGCTGCCGGAAGGCATTCTGCTGGATGGCGGATTGCTGGATTTGGGGGTTTCTTCCTATCAGCTGGATACGCCGGAACGCGGCTTTTCCTACCACGAGGACGCCCCATTGGACATGCGCATGGATCGTTCTGCCGGGATCACAGCTGCCGAATGGCTGAATTCCGTCCCCGAAAAGGTGATTTCTTCCGCATTGTACGATTATGGTGATGAAAAGTGGGCTGCCCGCATTGCGAAGATGATTGTGGAGAGACGGAGCAAAACACCCCTTGCCAGCACCCAGGATTTGGTGGCCTGCGTGGATGCCGCCATTCCGAAGGCTGTGCGCAGGCGGGAGGATGGACATCCGGCGCGCCGCACCTTCCAGGCTGTGCGGATTGTCATCAACGATGAAATCGTCCCGCTCGAAAAGGCGCTGGATGATTGGATGGCGCGGCTGCGTCCGGGCGGAAGGCTCTGCGTGATCACTTTTCATTCCATTGAGGACCGCATTGTCAAACATGCCTTCCGGCGGATGCAGAATCCCTGCGTATGCCCGCCCCAGGCCCCTATTTGCACCTGCGGGAAAAAGCCCATCGCCAAAGTCATGGGCGGCGGCGCAATCCGCCCGCAGAAGGAGGAGCTCGCGCTGAATCCACGCGCCCACAGCGCTACCCTCCGCGTGGCGGAAAAGCTGTAAGGAGATATTATGCTGTATGTTGTTGCCACCCCCATCGGCAACTTGGGGGATATGAGCCCGCGCGCTGTGCAAACGCTGCAAAACGTCAATCTGATTGCTGCGGAGGACACGCGCATGACGATGAAGCTGACCCAGCACTTCGGCATTGATACCCCCATGACAAGCTGTCACCGCCATAATGAGCTTGGAAAGGCGGAGCAGATTGTGCGGCGAATGACAGAAGACGGGATTGACGTTGCCCTGGTGACCGATGCAGGCACGCCGGCCATCTCCGACCCCGGAACACATTTGGTGCATCTGGCGGCCGCCGCGGGAATTCCTGTGGTTGCTGTTCCCGGCCCCACTGCCATGGCGGCGGCAATGTCCGTATCCGGCATTGATGTGCCGGAATTTACGTTTCTGGGCTTTTTGCCGCGGGAAAAGAAAGCGCTTCGGGAGATGCTGCAGGACGCTGCCAACCGCCTGCAGGCAGCCATCGTGCACGAATCGCCCTACCGGGTGCTGGATTTGATGCGAACTGTGGCGGAAACCCTTCCGCAGACATACGTCAGCGTCAGCTGCGATCTGACAAAACTGCACGAGCTGACGCTCCGGGGCAATGCTGCCGATGTGCTGTCACAGATGGAACGCAACGAAAAAACAGAGAAGGGCGAATATTGCATTGTTCTTGATTTTCGCCAGGTGCCAAAGCAGGATACGCGCGCACAGGCCGATGTGTCATTGGAGGCCCGATTGGTGGATTTAATGCTTTCCCAGGATCTTTCGCTGCGGGACGCAGGAAAGGCCCTGACAGCAGAGGGAGCCAAGAAAAACGCCGTTTATGCTGCGTCTCTCCGCCTGAAAAAACTGTTTGAGGAATCTTATACTGTTTACCATCAACAAAACTAAATCGGCAAACACAAACTGAAATTGACGAGGGGAGGGGAACGCTTCTCTTTTGAGTCAAAAGAGAAGCAGAAAACCTCCTTTTAACGTCGTAAAAGCAACAAACGCAAGCTGAAACAAGAGTGCTGTCAACCGCTTCCGGGCAGGCCAGCGAAGCTGGCCCTGCTGTGCGCAAAGCGCACAGCGAAAAACCGCCGTTTTTCGCCGAAAAAGCAGCTGACGAAAACTGAAACAGGAGTGTTCTCCACTGCTTCCGGACAGGCCAGCGAAGCTGGCCCTGCTGTGCGCAAAGCGCACAGGGAAAAGCCTGAAAATTGCCGAAAAACAAGCAAGCTTGTTTTATCGGAAATTTTCAGGCTTTTCTTACGTCCGGAAGCTCTCTTGGCGACGCTCAAGTTTCAGGCGCAAATTGTTTGTTATTGTATCCAATCCGGTTCGCCCGCTGGCTTCTTTGCAGCTTTCTTCCCCGGGAAGAAAGCGCGTATCCTCCCCGTCCAATTTCTGTTTGTTCATACAGTTATTTAAAAGTGGAATAGTACGAATAATCATTCCTCCAGACTGCAGGGTTCCGAGTCAATTTTCAGCAAATCGGGAGCCAGTGCATCGTTGTGCAGCCAGATATGCGCATATTCCGCGCTGAGAATCATGCAGGGCATGCGCGGATGAACAGGGGAAACGGTGGCGTCAGCAGCCTTTGTGAGAATGACAAAATGTTTCTTTCCGTCCTGCTCGGCGCGGTACAGCCCTGCCATGTAAAAATGGTGATGGTTCGCCGCACCGAATGTGTGGGGCTTTTTTTCGCGATCCCATTCGTAAAAGGATGCGGCGGGAATCAGGCATCGCTGCCCTGCAAGCAGAGCGGAAAAGGTGGCTTTTTCGCCAGCGCTTTCCGCCCGGGCATTGATCAGCAGGCGTTTGGAGGTGCCGGCTTGGGTGAATCCCCATACCATGGATATTTCGCCCTCTGCGGTTAGAACCAACACTTCTTCAGAAGGAAACACATCCCGCAGAACGCCGGTTTCATCCGTGATTCTGTATCTGCCGCACATTTTGCTTTTCCTCCACAAACCAGCGGTTTTCTGTATCCAGAAACAGAAAGGTTTCATGTCCGTGTATCCGGACGGTGTAGCGCATGCCGCTGCCGCCCGCCTTCATGGCGGCAGCCGGGCGGCGGCACAGCACGCGGTCGATTTCATATATCTGTCCATGCAGGGTCAGCGATTTGGGCGTAATAATGCCCTCTTGGCTGAACAGGGCAACTACATCCACATACGTTCTGCAAAACATGACAAAATTCCTTCTTAAATGGATTTGCCGGCAGAGGCGCGGTGACGTTATCCGGCAGAAGGCCTAAGCTGGATGCCGCGGAACAGCGCCTGCCTGCCAAATTGCGCCTGAAGCTGATCTGCGGTCTTTTCCAGCGCGGCACGGCGCTGAAGGGAAGGCGTATCCAACAAAAACAGCTGCTCGCCGTCGTTTTCCTGCAGCAGGTGCGTGCCCTGAACACCCAATGACCGCAGGGGAAACGCGGCATGCCATCGGTCCTGCAAAAGCTGCATAGCGGATTGGCAAAGCGCATCGGAAAGGTTGGTTGGGAAGGCAAGCTGCATCTGATGGGTGGAAACATGCAGCTGCGTATCCCGGAGAGAAAGGGAGATGGCGCTGCAGCGAAGGCGGTGCTTTCGCATACGATGGGCAATCTGATCGCACAGGACAGTCAGAATCCGATAGGCATCCTGAAAATCCACAATGTCAAAGGCTGGTGTGGTGCTGTTGCCGATGGATTTGATATCGTCCTGCCGGTACAACGGAAGGACGGGCGTTTCGTCATTTCCGGCGGCGTAGGCCTGCAATGTGTCTCCATTTTTCCCAAGGATAAAGCGCAGCACTTCCGGGTCGGCATGGACAATATCCCCAATGGTGGAAAGCCCGTACTCTTTCAGACGGTGCGCTGCGGAATGACCGATAAACAGCAGATCACCGGCGGGAAGCGGCCATATCTTTTCCCGAAAATTGCCTGGAGAGATAACCGTGGTGGCGTCCGGCTTGTGCAAATCGCTGCCCAGCTTGGCAAAAACCTTGTTGAAGCTGACGCCAACGGAAAGGGTGATGCCAAATTCCTCTTTGGCCCGCTGCCGAAGCCTGGAAGCGATTTCCACGCCATCCATCCCGCTGCGGCTGACATCCAGCCAGCATTCATCCAGGCCGAAAGGCTCAATAAGATCGGTATATTCCATATACATTCGCTGCAGCTTGCGGGAAAAAGCGGCGTACTTTTCGCCAGAGGGCGGAAGGACGATCAGCTGAGGGCATTTCTGCCGGGCGGAAAAAACGGTTTCTCCGGTTTGAATGCCATATTTTTTGGCTGCTTCGCTCTTGGCCAGCACAATACCATGCCGTTCGCAGGGATCGCCGCATACAGCCATCGGCTTGCCGCGAAGGGATGGCGCGTCGGCACATTCCACCGAAACATAGAAGTTGTTGCAGTCGCTGTGCAGAATTATTCTCATAACCCCTCCGAATGAGAACAAATGTTCTTGTTTCTATTATATCGAATAGGAATAAAAAAAGCAAGCAAAAAATAAGAACAAATGTTCCCAATTAATTGACGAAAAATCGCTCTGCTGTTGCGCGTCTGTGGACGTGATGCTGTTTATCATCCAAAGGATTGAATCGGCAGACAGAAACTGGCAGGGGAGGATGCACGCTTTCTTCCCGGGGAAGAAAGCTGCAAAGAAGCCAGCGGACGATGCGGCTTGGACACGACAACAAACAATTTGCGCCTGGAACTTGAGCGTCGTCAAGAGAGCTTCCGGGCATAAGAAAAGCCAGGAAAATTCCGATAAAACAAGCGAGCTTGTTTTTCGGCAATTTTTCTGGCTTTTCCCTGTGCGCTTTGCGCACAGCAGGGCCAGCTTCGCTGGCCTGCCCGGAAGCGGGGAACGGCACTTCTGTTTCAATTTGATATTGTTGCTTTTACGACGATAAACGGGGTTTTCTGCTTCTCTTTTGACTCAAAAGAGAAGCGTTTCCCTCTTCGTCCAATTTCTGTTTGTTTATGCGGTTGCTTAGAAATGAAATAGCATGAAAGCAGAAAAATATCCCTGGCGGCAACGCGATGAGAGTTGGACTGGAAAAACCTATGCCGGAATCCATGAATTATAGAAGCAATTCATACCTGCCGCCTTCAAAAACTATGTCCTGTCCCATTTCGTCCTGATAAAAAGACACAGTTTCCGCGCCTGTTTGCCTGAATCCCAGGGAGAGAAGCAGGCGCACAGACGGCGAATTCTTCAGCGCGGTTCCCGCCGTGATTTTGGTGAAGCCTTTTGCTTTCATTGGCTTGATCTCACGCAAAAGCGCCGAAATACTCTCCCTGGCATAGCCATTCCCGTGGTAATCCGGATGGAAACAATATCCCAGTTCATAAGCATGCTCCCTTTGATTGAAGGCAATATATCCTATGACATGGCCATGCAGGCAAACCGCAAAAAACATGTGCTCTTCGCTGTTTGCAAAAGAGGCCCATCGCTGAATCCTGGATGCAGCGGCTTCATCGGATATATCTTTGGGATTATCGTACTGTGCAAATTCTGTTTTAGCAATTTCCGCCCAAATTGCCTGAATTGCTTTCCAGTCGGCAGCGGATACCCGCCGGATGGAGAGACGCTCTGTTTTCATGCATGGAACCCCGAAAAATAACAATTTTCGCCCTTCCGGACGCTTTTATTATATTCCCGGGGTGCAAAAACCACAAGGGGAAAGGAGGGAGCTTGCGCTAATATCTTTCCCGGCAACAGAAACGCTGCCCTGCCTGCTAAATATCCGGTTTGTTTTCGTTGGAAAAAGGAATGAGATGCGTTAAAGGCGCGGAAGGGCTGTGCAGCGCGGCGTCCAGAAGCTGATTTTCATAGAGGAAATGACGAATGCGTCCGCTCTCCGGATCCGTGACTGCGACAATATGATAGCAGTTGGGCTTCAGCTGCGGCAGCAGGGAACAGAGTGATTTGGTGGAAGGGGCAGCGATGCATTGAACCTGCAAAATCGTCCCGGATTCCGCTTTTTTGCGTGCGGCAAACAGCGCGCTGAGGTAGCGCGACACGCTGTGCTGTTCTTCCAGCGCGGAGGCATACAGCAAAAAGGAGCCCAGAAAAATCCAATGCAGCCGGAATGCCCCCTGCAGGGAAAGCAAGCCGGCATACGCCACGAGCGCAACAGCCAGGAAGCGGCCCAGCCAGAGCAGAACGCTGAAAGCGAGGGCTCTGTCCATAAAAAAGGTCAGCACGGAAAGCAGCATCCGGCCGCCGTCCAAAGGAAGTACCGGAATCAGATTGACAAACAGCATCATCAGGTTCGCAGCGGTGAACATCGCCCAGAATCCTCCGCTGCCGGAGGCGCAGACAAGGCCAAAGGAAAAAACGGCACAAAGGCAGTTCATCAGGATGCCCGCGGAAGCCAGCCAAAGCGCCGGAAGACGCTCCAGCCCGCGGCTCAGGTCAATCTGCATGGCCCCGCCAAAGGGGGTAAGCTCAATCTGGGAAACGGGCAGATTCAGCCGTTGCGCCGCATAGAAATGCCCCGATTCATGCAAAAGCAGGGCAAGCAGGAAGGCGGCGATCATCATGCCTTGCCCGGCAAGAATATAAAGAAAAATCAAAAGCGGAAACAATGGATGTATCCGAATGACCACACCGTGAATTACGCAGATACGCATGCTTCAGCGCGCTCTTTCGGCAATCATGCTGCTGCAGTCAATGGGCTTTCCGTTCTGACGGATTTCAAACGCCAGCGTATCCCCGGAAATGCCCAGCATTGTATCGGCGGAAACGGTGTCGCCTTCAGACACGGCGCAGCGATCCAGCCCGAAATACACCGTTTCCAAGCCGCTGCCATGGGAAAGCCGAAGGATATACTTTTCCTGATCGTCATGGGCAATCTGCATCACTTCGCCGTCCGCGGCGGCAAAAACATCGAAAATGCCGGAATAAAGCAGATAGGGCGCTTCCGGGCTCCAGGGCTGGAAGGCAGGAGCGGAAACCGGACAGGTCAGCGGTTCGGGCAATGAAGAGCGCGAAGCAAAAACCTGCAGGCTGTCCGCCCACGTGCTGCCGACATAGGAAAGGCGCCCCACATTCTCGTCCCATTCGCTCTCAATGATGTCCTGCATCACATGTAACACGGAGGCGCCGGAGACCGTGCTTTGACGCAGCCCTACAACGGTCAGGAGCGCACAGACGGCAATCATGGTATTCCGTGTCAGTTTTTCCCCCCAGAACGGCCGGGCACGTTTTTCGAACTGTGATGCAGTCTGAACCGGTGCGGCATTCGAGTTGAGCGGCCGGATATTGCTGGACATAAAAAACACCCCCGTTGGCACCATTCTATGGCTCAGCGGGGGAGGAATATGCTTGGCGCGGATCAGATGCAGCCGTCCTTTTCCAATTGGGTGAGGACAGACTGCAGGGCCAGTTTGCCATGCTCATAGGTGAGCGCGCCCTGCATATAGACTGCGAAAGGCGGACGCATGGGAGCATCGGCGGACAGCTCGATGGAGGCGCCGCCGATAAAGGTGCCGGCAGCCATGATGACGGGGTCCTCATAGCCGGGCATGTCCCAGGGCTCAGGCACGACAAAGCTGTCCACCGGGGAAGCCGCCTGAACGCCGCGGCAAAGGGCAATCAGCCGCTCCGGCGTGCCCATCTCGATGGCCTGGATGATATCAGCCCGGGGCGCGTCATAGGCCGGAGAGGTTATCATCCCCAGCTTTTCAAACAGGCGCGCGGCCAAAACGGCCGTTTTCAGTGCCTGCGCAACGGTGTGGGGGGCCATGAAGAGACCCTGGTAAAAGGGCTGATAGGAGGCGGCATAGCTGCCCACTTCCCGGCCGATGCCGGGGGCTGTCAGCCGGGCTTCAATCCGCTCAATGGCGCGTTTTGTGCCCACAATGTAGCCACCGGTGGGGGCAAGGCCGCCGCCGATGTTTTTGATCAGGCTGCCAACGGCCACATCGGCGCCCACCTGCGTGGGTTCCTCTTCGCACACAAAAGCGCCGTAACAGTTATCCACCATGATGCAGATATCCGGCCGAAGGGTGTGAATCCGCTCAAACAGCGGCTGCATTGCCCGGGGAGAGATGGCATCCCGCCAGGCATATCCCCGGCTGCGCTGCAGCATAATCACCCGGGTTTCAGGCCGGATGGCACGAAGCACGGCGGGAATGTCCACACTGCCCCGTTCCGACAGCGGAACCGCCTCAAAGGAAACGCCCATTTCAGAAAGGGATCCTGCAGGCTGACCGTCCTTCCCGATGACGCCCTCCAGGGTGTCATAGGGCATTCCGGCAGCGGAAAGCAGGTGATCGCCGGGCTTCAGCAGGCCAAACAGGCACATGGATAAAGCATGCGTGCCGCTGGCAATCTGCGGGCGAACGATGGCGGCTTCCGTGCAGAAAAGGTCGGCAAAAATCCCTTCCAGGGTATCGCGGCCGATGTCGTCATAGCCATAACCGGTCGTGGGGGTAAAATGCCGCGCCGCAACCTGGTGCCGGGCAAAGGCAGCCAGCACGCGGCGCGTCCCCTCCAAAGAGCGGGCATCGATGGCCAAAAACTGCGGGGCGCAGTCCGCCTCGCATTGCTGAATCAAAGCGTTGAAGTCCATGTTGAAGCATCCTCCCATTGCTGAATCATCTGCTGTTTTGCATTGGCAAGGCAATCGCTGGGAATCCAGCGGATGCGCTTATCCCGCCGGAACCAGATCAGCTGACGCCTGGCGTAGTTTCGGGTGCCGGTTTTGATTTGCTCCACGGCTGTTTTCAGCGGCTGATTGCCCTGAAGCACAGGAATCAATTCCTTGTAGCCCAGGCCCTGCATGCTTTGCGCATCCGCTGGAACGCCGGAGGCCAGCAGAGAAGCAACCTCGTTTTCAAGGCCCGCCTGCATCATTTGCTCCACCCGCAGGTTGATGCGCTGATGCAGGGTTTCCCGGGGCCAATCTACAGCATAAAGCAGGAAATCATAAGGGGATTGCGCCGCGTCCGGCACACGGTGGGCGGACATGGGAAGACCGGTAAGCTGAAATATTTCCAGCGCCCGGATAACCCGGCGGGTATCGTTGGGATGCAGCCTGGCTGCGGAATCGGGGTCGATTTGCGCCAGTTTGCGGTGCAGGGCTGCTGCGCCGATGCGGTCAAGCTCCGCCTGCAGCGATTGACGAAGGGCCGGGTCACTGGGCAGGCCGCCGTAATCCATGGGCAGGGAAAGCCCCTGCAAATACAGCCCCGTCCCGCCCACAAGCAGGGGAACATGCCCCCGGGCAATCACATCCGCGATGGCCTGGTGGGCGGCATTGACATATTCAGCCACGGAAAAGCTGTCCGTAGGGGCAACCAAATCCAACAGATGATGCGGCACGGCGGTCTGTTCCTCCCGGGTGGGCTTGGCTGTGCCAATCTCCATACCGCGGTAGATCTGCATGGAATCCATGCAAAGAATTTCGCAGCCCAGCGACTGCGCCACATCCAGGGAAAGGGCGGTTTTGCCGCTGGCGGTTGCGCCCACCAGGCCAAGCACCCGGGGTTTGGATTGTGCAGAAGAACAACGCATATCAATTCTGTATCCTGTGGAAACGCTTTTCCAAGTCACGGCGGGTAACCTCTATCACCAGCGGACGGCCATGGGGGCATGTAGGCGTCACGTTTTCCCGAATCATCCGGCGAATCAATTCCATCAGCGCTTCCATGGGGGCACGTTCTCCGCCCTTGACTGCATGCTTGCAGGCCATCTGGATAATACGGTCGGTCCGGCGCTGATTTGTGATCTGGCCGCTTTCCGCCAGTTCGTCCAGCGCATCCAAGAAGCAATCCGCGCTTCGCGCCTGCCCCAGCATCATGGGGATGGAGCGAAGCTGCACGGTGAGATCACCGAAATCGGAAGCGTCAAATCCGGCGGCCAAAAGCGCCTCCCGGGATTCCTCAAAAACGGCGTATTCCCGATGGGTCAGATGAACGATTTCCGGGGTCAGCAGCATCTGCGTGGCGGCATCCCCGGCGCTGTCCCGGAGATACTGCTCATAAAGCAGGCGCTCGTGGACAGCGTGCTGATCGCACAGCAGCAAACGGTCGGCGCACTCCAGCAAAATATAGGTGTCAAAGACAGAGCCGATCAGCCGGACTGGAAGGGCGTTGAACTGCTCCTCAAAGGGAGCGGCAGTGGTCTGCTCCACCTGCACAGTGGAAGAATCCTCGCTTTTGAAGGGGACAGGCTGTGGCTGCGCGTGCGGCATCGGGGGCACAGACTCAGACGGTGCGCCGACAGGCAGGTCTTTGGAAAAAGTATTTTGGATAAAAGCGCTTTGAGAATAATCAGCAGGAGGAAGAACGGAAACGCCATCGGAACGTGCGGTGAATCCAGCGTGATTTCCGGATGACATGGCGCCATAATGCGGAGCGGAAAACCCTGAATCCGGAAGGCTGGATGCGGAATTATGCTCAATAATTTTAGAATCCGGTATCTTACTCCCGGAATCCGGACGAGTATTATCCTCAACCGTCCGCTGCACAGCGGCAGCGGTATATTCCTGGGGCGATGTCTGCTGAATACGCGCCGGAGGGGGTGTTTGCGGCTGTTCAAACAGCTGAGAGGGTGCATCCAGCGGAGAATCGCCCTGCAGCGCTTCGAACACCAGCGTTTGCACGGCTTCCCGCACCGCGGCTTCGTTCTGGAATCGAACCTCCCATTTGTTGGGATGCACATTGACATCGGCTGACTCAAAGGGCATGGTCAAATGCAGCACACACATGGGGAATTTGCCGATCATCACGCGCTGCTTGCAGGCTTCCTCCAAGGCGTTGGACAGCAGATTGCTTTTGATCAGACGGCCATTGAGGATGAAGGATTGGTGCGAGCGGTTGCCGCGCATCAGATCACCGATGCCCACATATCCCTCCAGCAATACGCCGTTCATATTGCCGCTGACGAAGCGCATCTGCTCCAGGGTGCGCAGCCCATATATGCTCATGACAGCGCTTTCCAGCTTGCCGTCGCCGGCACTGAAATAAATTGATTTGCCATCGGCAATATACCGGAATGAAATTTGCGGGTGAGATAGAATCAGCCGCATCATGAGATCAGAGATATATCCCGTTTCAGTAGAAGGCTTTTTGAGAAATTTTCTGCGGACGGGGGCGTTGAAAAAAAGGTCTTTTACCGTAAAGCTGGTGCCTTCGGGACAGGCGGCCTCCTTTATTTCGCCGATTTCCCCGCCGATATTCACCAGCGAAACGCCGTTTTCGGCACCGTGAAGCCGGGAGATGCAGGTTACTTTTGAGACGGCTGCAATGGAAGCGAGCGCTTCCCCGCGGAAACCCAGGGTCTGTACGCCGTACAAGTCATCTGTGGTTGTGATTTTGCTGGTTGCATGGCGGGCAAAAGCCATCCGGATATCGCTGGGCGGAATGCCGGAGCCGTTATCCACCACGCGGAAGGAAGTGAGCCCGCCATCGCGGATTTCCACGGTAATGGCGGTTGCGCCGGCGTCCATGCTGTTTTCCACCAGTTCCTTGATGGCGGCGGCGGGGCGCTCCACCACCTCACCGGCAGCAATTTGTCCAATGACTTCGGCAGACAATTGCCTGATGTGTGCGTGCTGCATATCATCCTCCTGTAAAATTACAGCTTCCGCGCTTTTTCGCGCAGCAGGAACAGTTGGTTCAGGGCATCCATGGGGGACATGGAGAGCACATCCAGGGAGGCCAGCTCCTCAATCAGCTCGGTTCGTCCGTATTCAAAGAGATCCTGCTGCTGATTTTTGCGCTTTCCTTTTTCCAGAATGTTCTGCCCGATGGTGTTTTGGTTGATGTTGTTGGCTTCCAGCCGGGCCTCAATTTCCTGGGCGCGGGCCACCACGGCGTGGGGAACGCCGGCCAGCCTGGCCACATATACGCCAAAGCTCTTGTCCGCGCCGCCCCGGATGATCTTGCGCAGGAAGATGACCTCTTCCCCGTGTTCTTTCACCGAGATCTGATAGTTGGCCACGCCCTCCAGCACGCCCTCCAGCTCGGAAAGCTCATGGTAATGGGTGGCAAACAGCGTTTTCGCCCCGCATTTTTTGGGGTCGCAAAGGTATTCAACGGTGGACCAGGCAATGCTGAGCCCGTCAAAGGTGCTTGTCCCGCGGCCGATTTCATCCAGGATCACCAGGGAATGCTGGGTGGCGTTACGCAGGATATAGGCGGTTTCACTCATTTCCACCATGAAGGTGCTTTGCCCGCCGGCCAGGTCATCGGATGCGCCAACACGGGTGAATACGTTGTCCACCAGGGAGATATTGGCCTCCCGGGCGGGCACGAAGGAGCCGATATGAGCCATCAGCACAATCAGGGCCACCTGGCGCATATAGGTGCTTTTGCCGGCCATGTTGGGGCCGGTGATGATCTGCATCCGTTTATCCGCAATGTTCATGTCCGTGTCATTGGGCACAAACAAGGCTTCACTGAGCGTGCGTTCCACAACGGGATGGCGACCGTCCCGAATCAGCAGCGTGCCTTCCTCGTTGAGCTCAGGACGTACATAGTTGTTTTCCCGGGCGACCCGGGCCAGGGACAGGAACGCGTCCAGCGTTTTCAGGGCTTCGGCCGTTTGCTGAAGCCGGGGCATGGAGGCGGCGATTTCGCTGCGCACGGCATAGAACAATTCCAGCTCCAGCCGCATGCTTTGATCTTGGGCGCCGGAAATTTTTGTTTCGATTTGCCGAAGCTCCTCCGTGGTGAACCGCTCGGAATTGGCCAAAGTCTGCCGGCGCTGATACCGGAGAGGGACAAGGGAGTAATAGGCTTTTGTCACCTCGATGTAGTAGCCGAAAACGCGGTTATACTGGATTCGCAGGTTTTTGATGCCGGTTTCTTCCCGCTCCTTGCTTTCCAGTTCGCTCAGCCACATTTTCCCCTGGGTGGCAGCGGAACGCAGCTCATCCAGCTGGGCGTTGTATCCGGGACGGATAACGGAGCCTTCGGTAATCTGCAGGGGCGCATCCGGGTCAATGGCCCGCTCCATCAGGTCGGCCAGTTCTGTAAGCGGGTCCAACTGTGCCAGGGCAGCCCGGACGGGGGTGCAGGCATCGTCCGCCAGCAGCTGCTGCAGCTGGGGCACCTGTTTGAGGGAGCGCAGCAGCGCAAGGCAATCCCGAGCGTTGAGAGAATTGTAGGAAACCTTGGAGAGAATGCGCTCCATATCGTAAACGTGCTGCAGCACATCATACAGCCGCTCGGAAAGCACATGGTTATCATACAGGGCGCTAACGGCATTCAGCCGCTGCTCGATGGCCTGACGGGACAGCAAAGGTTGTTCGACCCAGCGCCGCAGCAGGCGGCCGCCCATGGCGGTGGCAGTTTTATCCAGCAGCCACAGCAAACTGCCGCGAACGGTACGGCTGTTCAGCCCCTCGGTCAGCTCCAGGTTGCGGCGGGTGGCCGCGTCCAGGGGCATGGTTTGGTTTTCTGCCAGGATGCGCAGGGATGTAATATGCGTCATGGCATTCTTTTGCGTTTCGGACAGATAACGCATCAGCGCGCCGGCCGCATGGGCCGCAGGCAGCAGGGAGGCGTCCAGTCCCAGGGCATTCAGCGCCGTTACGCCAAAATGATCGGTCAGCGCATCGGTGGCGTTGGCGCCGCGGAAGGCAGTCTGGCTGCAATGGCCGATGGAAACGGCAGAGATGCTGCGGATGGCATCCGGATTGTTGGTGATGATTTCCCTGGGATTGACAGAGGCAAGCACGCCGCGCAGCTCACACTCTGCCGCGCTCAGCTGCCGCACGTAAAATTCGCCCGTGGTCACATCCACATAAGCAAGCCCGGCTCGCTTTCCCTCAAAACAAACGGAAGCCAGAAAGCTGTTTTGCCGGTCAGACAGGGCGGATTGGTCGGTTACGGTGCCCGGGGTGATAATGCGGGTGATTTCGCGCTTGACCAGCCCCTTTGCCAGCGCGGGGTCTTCCATCTGTTCGCAGATGGCTACCCGGTATCCCTTTTCAATCAGCCGGGTGATATAGGTATCCACTGCGTGATAGGGGACGCCGCACATGGGCGCGCGCTCAGATAGGCCGCAGTCGCGGCCTGTAAGCGTCAGCTCCAATTCCTTGCTGGCGGTTTCTGCGTCATCAAAGAACATCTCATAAAAGTCACCCAGACGGTAAAAAAGCAGTTCGTCCGGATGCTGTTCCTTGATGGCCAGGTACTGCTGCATCATGGGGGTTACACTGCCGGGGGCGGGTCTTGCCATACTGCCAACTCCTTTGTATCCTGTGAAAAACGGTGATCAGCGGCTGCCGCAGCCGGGACAGCTGCCGCAGTCGCCATGGCAGGAGCATGCTATATCCGGCAGCACAATGCTGTGCAGCACGTCGGTGACTGCCTGCATCATCTTTTCAAATTCCGCGCGTTTCTGCTGAATATCCTGATAAGCGGGCATTGGTTTCATCTGCTCGGAAACGTCGTCCATCTCCCGCACAAGCGCGCCGATCAAGTCAAAATCCTTCTCGTCCTTGGATAGCTCCTGCTCCAGCTTTTCCTTGATTTCATTATATTCCTGATCGCAGCGGGCAAGCGCGGCGTCGCTTTTGCCTGCTTCCTCGGCCTGCTTCATGGCCGCATATTCCTCTGTTTTGCGGATGGATTCCGCAAGGGCTTCAATCTGATCATACAGTTCACGGCGCATGTGAAACATGGTTATTCCTCCTTCTGGCCGCGCAGGGTGTTGCTGCCGGCCCCGGTGATGCGGACGGGGACGATTTTGCCGATATCCGCCGCATCGCCATTAAAATTCACGCTGATATTGCGGCCGCTTTTTCCCGTCAGCTGGGCCGCACGGCGGCGGGAGGCGCCCTCCACCAGCACGGGCACGGTTTCCCCGCGCATGCCCGCCAGGATTTCCCCGGTGATTTTTTCCTGGGCGGCAATCAGCCGTTCAATCCGTTCGGAAGCGGCCTCCGGCGCAATCTGTCCGGGCATTTCAGCGGCCCGCGTCCCTTTGCGCGGACTGTAAATGAAGGTGTAGGCGCTGTCGTAGCGCACTTCCTCCACCAGGGAAAGGGTGTCCAGAAACTCCTGCTCCGTTTCGCCGGGAAAGGCGACAATCAAATCGGTGGTCAGGCCGATATGGGGCATGGCGGCCCGCAGCTTTTCCACCCGGCGGAGATAATGCTCCCGGGTATAGCGCCGGTTCATTTCATGCAGGATCCGGTCGCTGCCGGATTGCACCGGCAGGTGAAGATGGGGCGCAATCACCGGATTGTGGGCCATTTCATCAATCAGCTCATCTGAAAGGTCTTTCGGATGCGATGTCATGAAGCGCAGACGCTCAATCCCCGTCTCGCTGACACGGCGCAGCAGCCGGGCAAAGCTGATGCCTTCGGCGCTGTCCAGCCCATAGCTGTTGACATTTTGCCCCAAAAGCATGATTTCCTTCACGCCGGTCTGAACCAAGCTTTCTGCCTCCCGGACGATATCGTCCGCAAAACGGCTGCGCTCCCGGCCGCGAACATAGGGGACGATGCAGTAGGAGCAAAAATTGTTGCAGCCGTACATAACGGTGATGTACGCCTTGATATCGCTTTCCCGGCGCACCGGAAGCCCCTCGGCCACCGTGCTGGAATCGCTGTCCACACGGATAACGCGCTCCTTGTTTTCCAGGGCTTCCAGCAGATATTCCGGCAAACGGTACAGATTGCCCGTACCGAAAGCAAGATCAATGAAGGGGTATTGTTTCAGCAGCTTGCGGGCCATTTCCTCCTGCTGGATCATGCAGCCGCATACGCCAATCAGCAGCTCCGGCCTGTCTTTTTTGATTTCCTTCAGCCAGGTGACGTTGCCCAGGGCCTTGCGCTCGGCATTATCCCGGATGCAGCAGGTATTGTGCAGCACAAAGTCGGCCTGAGTGCGTTCCTGTGCGGGTTCCAGCCCCATTTCCTCCAGCATGCCGGCCAGCTTTTCGCTGTCATGGGCGTTCATCTGGCAGCCGTAGGTTACAATATAGTAGGTTTTGGGCCGTTCCGGATGATGGCGCACCCGCGAAGCAAAAGCGCGCTGGACGTCCAGCTCCTCCGGTGAAATGCGATGAATTTCCTCACGCATCGGCAGCGTCCTCCTCAATGTTCATTAGCATGGCGCCCGTTCCACCGCAATGGGGGCAGGGCAGATCTGCAATGTTCGCCGCAGGCTCCCGCGTGCGTTTCCGGGTGATTTCCATCAACCCCAGCACAGTGATATCGTGCACGGTCGTTTTGACGGGATCCTCTACCAGGGCGGCACGCATGGCATCCAGCAGGCGGGCACGGGCGTCTTCGGATGGCATATCGATGAAATCCACCAAAATCATACCGCCGACGGAACGCAGCCGCAGCAGCCGGGCAATTTCCCAAACGGCTTCCAGGTTGATCTTTTCCGCCGTTTCCGCCATATCCTTTCCGCCGGCGGCCATGCCGCTGTTGACGTCAATAACGGTCATGGCTTCGCATGGATCAATCACCAGGGCGGCGCCGCTTTTCAGCAAAACAGTGCGGCGCAGGGAAAGCTCCAGCTTATGCTCTACATTATGCAGAAGGAAGGGATGCTCGCTGAAGCGGACAGGGCGGGAGAGATTGGCAGGCAGCGCCTCCGGGACGTTGGTCAGCACATATTCAAGCCTGCCGGTTTCCTCGGCAATGGCCTGGGAAACGGGGTCAGCGCCACCCCACAGCAGCCCGGGGACGGCAGCTGCCTTCGCTCGGAGCGTGATATCCTGCCATAACGCCTGAAAATGGGAGAGTTCGCCGCGCAGCACATCCGCGTCGCTGGAGATTGCGGCCGAGCGGAGAATCAGGCCGCCTTCGGTGAAGGCCAGCTGTTCGCCCGCCTGCTTCAGGGAAGCGCGGATATTTGCGTCCTGAATCCTGGCGGACAGCCGGATGCCATGTCCAAACGGCAGAAAAACAACGTGGGTGCCGGCCAAAGCAATATCCTGAGTCAGCAGCGCTTTTTTTTCGCCTGTTGGGGGACGCTTGACCTGAACGATCACCCGCTCTCCGGAAGCGGGCAGCTTTTTGCCTGCCGGAAGCTGCAGAAAGCCGGTATCCTTTCCGGGAAGCCGGACGAAAACGGCATGGACGCCCTTGGCTGCCCGTTCCACGATGCCGGAATAAACCTGATTTTCCAGCAGCATTCCGCCGGCCTGAATATCCTGACAGGCGTACAGGCGCCCGCGGTTCATCACTGCCGTGCGCAGTCCTTTTTCTGTTTTTTCCAACAGCAGAATACTCATAACAGCTCCAGCGGAACAAAATCCTTTCCCAGCAGCTGGGTTCTGGTGCAAAGCACACGTGGGCGGGCGGGGAGCTGCGCTTCCGCGGCCAGCGCGTCCAGCAGAAGCTCCGGCTTGCAGGTAGCGGCCTCACACAGGGCCAGCGTACAGGCAAAGGCAGCATCGTCCACGGGCTTCAGCTCATAAATCATCGGCCGGATATCCGTCATCTTCTCCCCGCTTTTGGTTTTGCGCAGAGCCATCACGCTGTCACGGGCCATCAGGCGGGGGATGGCGCTCAGAATTTCCTGGGCGTTCTCCTGGACGGAGACAAGGTAGGAAGCGGCAAGGAGGGAGGCCATAGGAGCGGGATGCCGGTCATCCACGGCGCGCACTGCAATGCAGGGCAGCTCAGGCGGCAGCGCTGCGCGAAGCTTATCCTTGAACTCCTCTTCGCCGATATCCGCTGAAAGCGGAACTTCCATCACTTCCCGCCGACCGGCCATGCCGACGGAAAGCGGCGCGGCGAAGGTAAGCAGAAGATGGGGATTGAACCCCTTGGAGAAGGCGATGGGCACGCCGCTGCGGCGCAGGGCGCGCTGCATGGCGCGCATCAGATCCAGATGGCCCACGTGGCGGAGCCGCTCTTTTTTTTCAAAGACAACAAGCATTTTCATCGGTTCTCGCAGACCCCCTCAAAACGCTGCAGGCCGCAGCCCTGGCAGCCCAAGCGGCAATCCGGCGTGGTTTCCGCCCGAAGCGCCTTCTGCCATTCCCGCCACAGATAGGTGCGCGTAACGCCCGCATCGATGAAATCCCAGGGAAGCAGCTCCTTTTCGCCCCGCTCCCGATTGGCGTAGAACGCAGGGTCGATTCCACAGGTCTCAAATGCGCGCATCCAGCCGTCAAAGTTCAAAAACTCGCTCCAGCCGTCCATACGGCAGCCGTTCTTCCAGGCGGCGTACAGCACGCTGCCCATCCGCCGGTCACCCCGGGCAAAGCAGGCTTCCAGCATGCTCAGCTCCGGCTCGTGCCAGTTGAAATTGACGCCCTTGACCTGATGCAGAATTTCGCCCAGACGCGCCTGCTTTTCCCGGATCGTATTCAGTGAATCCTGCCCCTGCCACTGGAACGGGGTAAAGGGCTTGGGCACAAAAGTGGAAGCGCTGCAGGTAACGCGGAGTCCCTTGGCCCGGATGCCCCGCGGCACGGAGAAATAAGCGCTGATTACATCCTGGGCCAGGTGCCCGATACCGGCCAGGTCTTCTTCTGTTTCGGTGGGAAGGCCAATCATGAAATAGAGCTTAACGGTGCTCCAGCCGCTTTCAAAGGCATCGGTAACCGCGCGGATAAGATCGGCCTCGGTGACGCCTTTGTTGATCACATCCCGCAAACGCTGGGTCCCGGCCTCGGGAGCCAGCGTCAAACCGGATTTGCGCACCTTCTGCGCCTCTTCCAGCGATTGCTTCACAATGCTGTCCAGCCGCATGGAGGGAAGAGAGACGCTGACTTTCTTTTCGGCATAACGCTCTGTGAGGGCACATACCAGCTCTGTCAGATGGGTATAATCGCCGCTGGAAAGGGAAGAAAGGGACATCTCCTCATAGCCGGTGGCGTTTTCCAGCTTTTCTGCCTGGGCCAACAGGGTTTCCAGGCTCCGTTCCCGCACAGGGCGGTAGAGCATGCCGGCCTGGCAGAAGCGGCAGCCCTTGGTGCAGCCGCGCATGATTTCCAGCACAATCCGGTCGTGGATGGCCTCGGTATAGGGAACTATGAAGGCCTCCGGATACGCCGCGGTGTCCAGGTTGTGCACAACGCGCTTTCTTACTTTGGCAGGAGCAGCGTCATCTATGGGACGAAAATCCGCCAGGGTGCCGTCCGCCTGGTAGCTTTCCTGATAGAAAGCGGGCACATAGATGCCCTCGATTTGTGCCAGAGCGCGCAGCGTGTCCAGCCGGCTTTTTCCCGCCAGCTTGCAGGCTCGCAAGCATTCAATAGCATCCAGCATCATTTCCTCGCCGTCGCCGATCTGAAAAACATCCACGAAGGGGGCAAGGGGTTCCGGATTGAAAGCGCAGGGGCCGCCGGCCATAATGATGGGCCCGTCCGCGCGGTCTTTGGCAAACAGCGGAATATCAGACAGATCCAGCATTTCCAGAATGTTGGTATAGCTCATTTCGTACTGCAGCGTAAACCCAACGATATCGAAATTCCGCAGCGGTGTACGGGATTCGATGGAAAACAAGGGAAGGTTCTCACGGCGCATGGCGTCCGCCATATCCGGCCAGGGCATGAACACGCGCTCGCACAGCGCCCAGGGCTGGCGATTGATGATGTCATAAAGGATTTTGATTCCCAGGTGGGACATGCCCACTTCATAGGAGTCCGGGAAACAGAAGGCAAAGGTAATGTCCGCCTGGTCAAAGGGCTTGACTACGGCGTTCATCTCCCCGCCTGTATATCGGGACGGCTTCAGAACTTCATCCAGAAGCTTTTCCAGGCGGTCAGCCGAAAACTCTTTCACGAGAATTCCTCCAAAGCATAATACTTCAGTTTTTTATAATACCATAACCGACAGGTTTTGTCTATCCGCCAGGCGGTTTTTTCTTGTGTTTGTTTCCCGACAGATTAAAAATGAAACACAAGATGTTGTAACAGCCCCGTTTTGAAAAATAAATCATGTAAAAAATAATTCCGATATTGACAATGGCAAATTTGGCATGTAGAATAACTGATTGTAAGTGTGCAGGCAACAGGAGGAGTGATTATGCCTAAATCGATGCTTTTGGTTCCGGCGCTGGAGGATGAGCAGAGTCAGCCGCTTTATGTGGAGGGCACCCATTCGCCCGATGAGCTGGCGCGCGCCAGCGGCGTTTGGATTGGTGCCGCAGGCTCGGCCATGCTGCCGGTGGGGCTGTATTATATGTGCGATACAACGCGCTGGCTGTGGTTTGCCGTGGAAAACGGACAGGTGCAGTTTGAAAACGACGATGTTTCGTATTCCTTGCACGGTGGGGATTGCTGTATGCTTCCTCCGGGCACCCAGGGCGTGGCCATTACCGCCACCCAGGAAGCCCGTGTGCTCTGGATGACGGTGGACGGCGTGCTGAGCAGCAGTTTCCTGCAGCGGATGGGCGCGCTGCCCCATCGCGTGATGAAGCAGGGGGCGCTGCCTTCCCAGCTGACGCTGAGCCGGCATATCGTACAGGCGGTGGTTCGAATTTCCGCCGCACAGGACGCATCCAGCGCTCAGCTGCAGCAGCTTCTGTGGGCCATGCTGGCCTCGCATTCCGGACAGCCCGTGGCCATGGATGCTGTGCTTTCCCATGAAATTGCCCGCGTGGTGGACGCCATGCGCAAAAATCAGTACCGGGACAGCTTCTCCCTGGCGGAAATGGCCTCCATCAGCCGTATGCCGGTGGAAACCTTCCGCAAGCGCTTTGTTTCCGAGGTGGGCATGCCGCCCCAGAGCTATCAGCTGTTCTGTAAGATGGAGCGCGCCAAGACGCTATTGAAGAACGGCTCCACGGTGCGCCAGGCCGGCGTTGAGGTGGGCATGAGCGACCCGTATCATTTTTCCAAAACCTTCAAGAACATTGTCGGTATGAGCCCCTCCGCTTACAGCAAGACGGCACAGAAATAAGCCTATGCCTTTAATGACCAGGACGCAGGCGAGGCAGATGTCCGCCCTGCAGCTCGCCTTTATCGGCGATACGGTTTGCGATTTGCTGGCCAGGACGGAGCTGATGTTTTCCGGCTTGCCCGTCCGGGAGATGCACGGCAGGGCCTCGGGCATGGTGAATGCCCGTGCCCAGGCCGTTCAGTTGGATGCGGTTTATCATTTGCTGGATGAGGAAGAGCGGGAAATTGTCCAGCGGGCGCGCAACGCCCACCCCGGGCACAGCCTGCCGCCTGCCGCATCCAGAGAAGAATATATGAAAGCCACCGGTTTTGAAGCGGTGATGGGATTTCTGTATCTGACCGGTCAGATGCTGCGGGCCCAGAAACTGTTTAAACTGAGCCGGATGAAGGAGTAATTATGCCTGAAAAACAGCTGCATGTGGAATTGATTGCCCATACGCCGCTTCCCGAACAGGTTTGCGCGCTGGGCGCCAAGCTTTGCTATGCAAAAGCGGATGTGGAAGCGCTGCGGGAGAAGATTTCCTCCCAGGATCAAGGGGTTTTTCTGGAGCGCATCATGCAGTCCGGCCATTTGTCCGTGCTGGAGCATGCCTCCTTCACCTTTGCCGTGGAGGGCGTCAGTCGGGTGCTGCTGGCCCAGCTGACACGCCATCGCATCGCTTCCTTCAGCGTCCAGAGCCAGCGGTATGTTTCCCTGGCGGAAACCTTTTCCTATATTATTCCCCCTGCCATCATGGCCCTGGGGCCGGAGGCTGTGCAGCGGTATCAGGAACAGATGGATCAGATGCAAGCATGGTACGTACAGTGGCAGCAGGCACTGGGCGCCAAAGGGGAGAGCAGCAATGAAGATGCCCGCTTCGTATTGCCCAATGCCTGCGAAACACGGCTGATTGTTACCATGAATACTCGGGAGCTGATGCATTTCTTTGAACTTCGGTGCTGTCAGCGCGCCCAGTGGGAAATCCGCGCGCTGGCGGAGGAGATGCTTCGTCTGTGCAAGCAGGCTGCCCCGGTGCTGTTCCGCCAGGCCGGTCCCGGCTGTGTGCGCGGGCAGTGCCCGGAGGGAAGCAAATCCTGCGGACGGGCCGCGGAAATGCGTCAGAAATTCAATAACATGTAAGCGAGGAAAAGCAAATGGCTTATTTTGATGATTTCAAGAAAAAGCGGATGACCCGGCAGGATCACTTGCGCGAGGATGCAAAGAAAGCGGACGAGGGCCGGGACTATCGCGGATACAAGAGCCGGGACGGCCATCGGACGGATGCCTTCCGCAGGAATGACCGCAGCCCTTCCCGCACGGGCGGCTTCCAAAAGAAGGAAAGCTGGGTGGAGCGGAACGGCAGGCAGTACGAAGCGCCTCGCGGGCCGAAGCGTCCTGCCCCCGAATTCCGTCCGGCCCCTGCGCCCAGACCGGCGCCGCGGCGGATGGAGGAGGAAATGCCGGAAAACCTGCTGACGGGACGCAATCCGATTCGGGAAGCGCTCAAATCCGGCCGGGATATCGAAAAGCTCCTGGTAGCCAAAGGAGATTTATCCGGAACGGCCCAGCAGATTGTTGCCATGGCCCGAGAGGCGCGGGTGCCAGTGCAGATGGTGGAGCGCAGCCGCCTGGATGAGCTGGCCCGCAACCATCAAGGCATGATTGCTTTTGCGTCCGCTTATCAGTATGCCGATGTGGACGATATGCTGGCAGACGCCGAGCAAAAAGGTGAAGATCCCTTCCTGATCATCCTGGATGGGGTGACAGATCCGCATAATTTGGGCGCGGTAATCCGGACTGCGGCGGCTGTGGGCGCCCACGGTGTCATTGTGCCGGAGCGCAGGGCTGTCGGCCTGACGCCTGCTGCGGTCAAGGCATCTGCCGGCGGCATTGAGCATATCCGGGTGGCCCGTGTGACCAACCTAACCAACGAGATCAAGAAGCTGAAGCAGCGCGGCATCTGGCTGTATGGCGCGGACGCGGAGGGGGAAAGCTACCGCAGGGCTTCCTTTGCGGGCCCTTGCGCGCTGGTCATCGGCTCTGAAGGGGATGGCATCAGCCGGCTGGTGCTGGAGCAGTGTGATCACATCGTGTCCATCCCGATGAAAAATCCGGCCATGGAATCGCTCAACGCTTCTGTGGCCGCGGGGATTCTGATGTACGCGGCTGCTGCGGCACGGGAATAAAAAATAAGGAGCGGCTATGTCGGAAGGATTCGAAGCGCGCTACGAAAAATACCTGCAGATGACCGATGATGATGTGGCGCTGCTCTCCCAGCAGGGGGACGGCGATGCAATGGAGTATCTGCTGGATAAATACAAAAATTTTGTCCGGGCCAGGGCACGCAGCTATTTTCTTGTTGGAGCAGACCATGAGGATATTGTGCAGGAGGGCATGATCGGCCTGTATAAATCCATCCGGGACTTCAAGCCGGACAAGCAATCCTCATTCCGCGCTTTTGCCGAGCTTTGCATCAAGCGGCAAATCATTACCGCCATCAAGACCGCGACCCGGCAAAAGCATGTGCCGCTGAACAGCTATGTTTCCCTGAATAAGCCCCTCTATGGGGAAGAATCGGACCGGACGCTGCTGGACGTGATTGAGGGAAGGGTGACCAATCCGGAGGATTTGTTTATTGGTCAGGAAAATATGTCCAATATTCAGCAGCAGATCACAACCGTGCTTTCCGATCTGGAGCAGCAAGTGCTTGAGGCGTTCCTGGAGGGGAAAAGCTATCAGGAAATTGCCGTGATGCTGAACCGGCATGTGAAATCCATCGATAATGCCCTGCAGCGCGTTAAGCGAAAGCTGATGCATTTTCTGGAGGAGAACAGCGGGGATGAAACGTAAGCGGATTATCCGCTGCGATTCTTGCATATTTCATGGTTGACAATTTTTACTGAACCGGGTAAAATAAATACGTTTGGAGAGTCATTTTTCCAAACGGTGCGCGGGTGTAGTTCAATGGCAGAACTTCAGCTTCCCAAGCTGACCACGTGGGTTCGATTCCCATCACCCGCTCCATTCGCCGGTAAGCATCACCGGCAGCAAAGTGTCTTGAACATCTGAGGAGGAGATTCCAATGGCTAAGCAAAAGTTTGAGCGCAACAAGCCGCACGTAAACATCGGCACGATCGGCCACGTTGACCATGGCAAGACCACCCTGACCGCTGCCATCACGATGGTGCTGTCCACCGAGGGCAAGGCCC